>Ga0185299_10000002_pt1 | contig 1420419 bp, 1226 predicted proteins | sample PaiPotPPA55metaG_FD_128002 | JGI IMG/M metagenome (GOLD analysis project Ga0185299, IMG submission 128002) | Iron sulfur acid spring bacterial and archeal communities from Banff, Canada, to study Microbial Dark Matter (Phase II) - Paint Pots PPA... ...
GGTCCCTATCTGTTGTGGGCGCAGGAGATTTGAGAGGACCTGTCCTTAGTACGAGAGGACCGGGATGGACGAACCTCTTGTGTTCGAGCTGTCATGCCAATGGCACCGCTCGGTAGCGAAGTTCGGTTGTGATAACCGCTGAATGCATATAAGCGGGAAGCACTCCTCAAGATGAGATCTCCCAACCCGTAAGGGATAAGAAGGGCCCAGGAAGACTACCTGGTTGATAGGCTGGAGGTGGAAGAGTGGTAACACTCGTAGCTTACCAGTACTAATCGCCCGTTCGGCTTGACCATAAAATTTACTCGGTGCAGATACAGTCGTCAGCTATCAGCTTTCAGTCCTCAGCTAGAATCTGAGCTGAAGCGAAAGCAACGTTTCTTCTCGACCGCCAGAACTTGGGCGGAAAGAATAAACACGCTGACAACTGTGCGCCGACGCTTTTTAAAAGAAAGCAAAGCCGATGTATCAACGTGGTCGAAATCGGAAGTAAACAAATAAGAAAGTAAGCCACACCCAATCTATTCAGTTGTGAGGCATTGTCCTCACGATCTTTGAAAAATCAGCTCTTAGCTTTTGGCTCTTAGCTTTTAGCCCAATCCAACGGGCTCGAGCGGATTGCCGGAGGCCAAGAGCGAGATCAAGTTTGCAGCAGTGATTCTCTGACAATGGCGATGATATATGCGCCGGGAGATTCAAGCTAAAAGCCCAGAGCTAATAGCCAGAAGCTGCTCCGACTTGTCGGTGATCTTACCGCGGGGGATCCACCCGTTCCCATCCCGAACACGGAAGTTAAGCCCCGCTGGGCCGATGGTACTGCACGCGCCAAGTGTGTGGGAGCGTAGGTCGTTGCCGGCATTAATAAAGGCCAGTCTGAGATATCAGATTGGCCTTTTCCTTTGTTGCTATACTTGCTCGTCAGGTCGTCACGAACATACGAGCCAACGACAAAGGGTACGACTACTGTGCCGACAGGAAACCCACTAATCCAGCAGCGGCTCGACGATCTCATTGGAGAGGGCGAACGCCAATGGGAGGAATTCACCGCAGCTGGAAAGGGCGTCATTCAAAATCCAATCCGCCTGACTCAATGGATTACGAGCTGCCTAAACCTTCTGGACAAGTTATCGGTATCTAGCAATCGATTTGTCAAGGAATTCGAGCGTTGGGTAACGCCGAGTGGGTCGAGAGACCTGAATATCGGTGCGGCGCTGGGAGTACTGAAATCTGCGAGAGTTGAGTATTCTCTGGGGTTGGCGGTGGAGTATCACCTCTCCGTTTCAGCGGCCGTGTTTGACGGGATTCTCGACGAGGCAGAGTATCTGCTGGCCAAAGGGTATCATCGGGCGGCAGCCGTTCTATTGGGCGCAGCACTTGAAGAAAGCCTCAAGACCCGCGCCAGAGCCCTCGGGCTGGAGGTCGGCCCGAAGGACACTCTAAGCCCGATCATTGCGAAACTGAAGGCGCCAGACATCCAAGCACTGAATGAGTTCGAGGCCAAGCGCCTAGAATCGGTCGCCAGAATGCGAAATGACGCGGCGCACGGCGGCGACTTCACATATCAAGCCGACCAAGTGTCACAGGCATTATCTGAAGTGCGAGCCACCCTGGAACAGTTGCTCAAGCGCAGGTGACCGAGTCGAGCGGATCCTTCGCAAAGAACGCTCAGGATTTCGGCAGAAGGCTCCCGCACGCAAAGAACGCGTGCTCACGCCTTCTAGGCGCATCAAGTTGCCAGCATGAATAAAGGCTATCAACGGAAATGTTGGTAGCCTTTTCCTTTGTCTAAGTGGTACGGGGGAGATCGCCTTACTGTTTCTTGGCGTCGAACGCCCAAGTGTTGCCGGGTGAAATCGAGCTCCCCAGGATTTCTGCGCCGCTACTGACGACTGCGACCGCAATGCTGTCGCCGCCGCTTCCCGGGGTCGCGATGATCTCGCCCGAACAGTTGGCATTCACCCTGTAGGTACCGGTATAGTCTGGGTCCGAACCGATACTGCCGTTTGTGCTAACGCTGAACTGCGCAGTGACGCTTCCTACGCCGTCGAAGGTAACCACTCCAGCGCCTGCGAAAGGAACATACGCCATCGAATTTGAAGACACCCTGTCAAATCCGTTGAAGCTAAAGCCGTAACTTCCGGTCAGAGTCGCGTTGCTGCATGTTGCTGGTTTTCTCGCCGCAAGAACGGGGCGCCCAGATGCCGGGAACAAAACCAGCGAAGCCGCCGCTACTGCAACGATAAATACCGCGCTGAAAATTCGTTTCATGGAAGTTTCTCCTTGTTCTGTATTTTCTGGAGAAGAGCGGAATTTCCGGCGGGAGCCCTGGGCTCCGCGGAGCCGACTCAACGGCCGCCGGTTTCTCTTCTAACTACTCAACGCGACGTTTTCGCCGAAGTTAGGACATCGCAGGGGCAAGTTTGCCCGAAGTGCAAGATTTGGTTAAGATCGCTTGACCTTACTCTGGGGAATAGTGTGGAGGACGCCGCGCAATCCTCAACCGCAGAGGTGACATCCCTGCTCAACCGGCTGGCAGAGGGCGACCGGGAAGCCGCTGCCAAGCTGATCCCCCTTGTCTACGATGAACTCCGGCGGTTGGCTGCTTCCCGCCTTCGGCAAGAACGTCCCGATCACACCCTGCAATCCACGGCTTTGGTGCACGAGGCGTATGTGAAACTTGTGTCCCAGCGAGACGCCAAATGGCAGAACCGAGCCCAGTTTTTTGGCGTGGCATCGCAAGCCATGCGCCGAATCTTGATCGATTATGCGCGCCGGCAGCACAGGGTAAGGCGAGGAGGAAAGCAGGTGAAGATTTCTCTCGATGACGCGCTGGTGATCTCGCCGGATAAAACCGAGGAACTGCTTGCGGTGAATGAAGCCTTGTCGAGGTTAGAGAGATTTGATCCTCGCCAGGCGCGAATCGTCGAACTGCGTTACTTCACCGGGCTCACGATCGAGGAGATCGCTGAAGTTGTTGGCGTCGCCACCAAAACGGTCCAACGGGAACTGAACGTAGCGAAGGCCTGGCTTTACAGCGATCTGAAACCCAAGAATGCGGACACTATGCCGCCGCGTTGAGATTGGCGCCCGCATCCAGCGGGGTGTCCGTTTTCCGGCGCAGTTGTCGCGTTAGGGAGTATGGAGGATCTCCGTCGTGGATTTTGGCCCCGATAACTGGGAACGAGCGAAACAATTGTTCGAGGCGGCTCTGGACCTTGATCCGACGCAACGCAGGGCATTCCTCGACAAGAATTGCCTGGATGAGCAGTTGAAGCGAGGGGTGGAAGAACTGTTGCTCAACTATGAGCGCGCCGGCACGTTCTTAAACGACCCAGTCATAAGTCTGAAGGATGTTGCTCGCCGTCCCGCGCAATCGCCGGCGGACGATCTTGACGCCACACAAGCAACCGCCGAGCCGCAGGATTACGTGACGGGCCGGCAGTTCGGAGCCTACAAGCTGATCCGCAGGGTGGGGCAGGGTGGCATGGCCGCAGTTTATTTGGCGGAGCGAGCCGATCAGCAGTACCAAAAACAAGTTGCGGTCAAGGTCGTTCAGCCGGGAACCGATCGCGCGAACCTTCTGGAACGCTTCCGCAATGAGCGCCAAACGCTGGCGACCCTAGACCACCCTAACATCGTCAAGCTACTCGACGGTGGCAGCACCCCCGAGGGCTTACCGTTCCTGGTGATGGACTACGTAGACGGCTGCCCGATCGATGAATATTGCGACCGGCATAAGTTGTGCGTTGACGAACGTCTTGAGGTGTTCACAAAGGTTTGCGCAGCGGTGCAGTATGCTCATCAAAAAGGAGTGGTGCACCGGGATCTAAAACCGGGAAACATATTCGTAACTGCTGACGGTACCCTCAAGCTTCTCGACTTTGGTATTGCAAAAGTTCTGAATCCAGAGCCCTCCTTCCAGCCTTTGGCCACTCAGACCGGCTTACGTTGTATGACTCCGGCCTACGCCAGCCCAGAGCAGATGCGGGGTAAATCGGTCACGACCGCGACGGATATCTACTCATTGGGGGCGGTGCTTTATGAACTCCTGACTGGCCATCGCCCCTACCGGTTGGCGCAGCATACTCCGGCAGAAATTGAACGGGCGATTTGCGAGCAGGAACCCGAGACCCCGAGCACGGTTATAAGCCGTGTGGAAACGGATACGTCTTCTGACGGTAGGCCCATTACCAAGACGCCCGAGTCGGTGAGCGAAACGCGGGAAGGCCTGCCTGACAAGCTGCGCCGCCGATTGAGGGGAGACCTGGACAACATTGTGCTGAAGGCGCTGCAGAAGGAGCCGCGGCGCCGCTATGACTCGGTGGCGGAATTTTCTCAGGACATCGGACGCCACCTTCAGCACATGCCAATAAGGGCGCGTCCGAGCACATTCGGCTACCGCGCGTCGAAGTTTGTTCGGCGGCACAAGATTGAGGTCAGCGCGGCAGGAATCGTCCTTCTTGTTCTTGCCGCGGCCGCCTCACTTGCTTTCAATACTCTAGGCTTTCGTGACCGTATTCTCAGTGGAGGCGCCGGGGGGCGAATTCAATCCGCGAACCCCGCAGCTCGCTTCAATCCGAAGGGCTGGGTCTTGGCGGGGGCAGCGGTCGCAAAACCAGTGGTGTCCTGCGAAAGTCTGGGCGAACTGAAGCTGCCGGACACGACGATCACTGCAACGCACTCTGTTCCGGCAGGGAGTCTTACACCGGTCGGCGCCGATCCTATCCAAAACTTGCCAGCTTTTTGCCGCGTCGAGGGCACAATCAAGCCGACCAGGGATTCTGATATTCGGTTCGAGGTATGGGCGCCGAGTTCGGGGTGGAACGGGGCATTCCGCGCGGTGGGCAACGGCGGGTTTGGCGGCGAAATCAACTTTGCGGAAATGGCGGCCGCAGTACGAAACGGATTCGCCTCGGCCTCTACAGACACAGGGCACAAGGGCGACTCGGAGGATGCGAGTTGGGCTCTCAAGCACCCCGAGAAGGTCGCAGACTGGGGCTACCGAAGCATCCACGAGATGACCGTGAAGTCCAAGGCGATCGTGGAGGCGTTTTATGGGCGCGCGCCACGTTGGTCGTTTTTTGAAGGTTGCTCGACCGGTGGCCGTCAGGGATTGATGGAGGCGCAGCGTTTTCCGGAAGATTACGACGGCATCCTCGCCGGAGCGCCGGATTACGTTTGGACCCTCCTCGCTCCAGTTTTTTACAATACTCAGGTTGCGGTGCTCACGACTCCCGCCAGCTACATCCCGGCCAGTAAGATACCGGCGATCCAGACTGCGGTGCTTGCCGCATGTGATGCCCAGGACGGCGTCTCTGACGGCATCCTGAATGATCCGAGGCAATGCCATTTCGACCCGTCGACGCTGCTTTGTGAGGGAAATGAGTCGGACAGGTGCCTGACCACGGCGCAGGTTGGTCAGCTTAAGAAGATTTATGGCGGAGTTCGAAACGGGAGAGCGGAGGAAATCTTGCCCGGTTACCTGCCGGGAGCTGAGGAAGGCGAAGGCGGCTGGAAGGGCTGGATCACCGGCCCCGGTCCCGGGCAAAGCGATCTTTTCGGTTTCGGAATGACCTATCTCCGGAATATGGTCTTCGAAAACCCGACATGGGATTACCGAACCGTTAGCATGGAGCGCGCCACGCAGATGGCAGAGGCGAAGACCGCAGGGGTGATCAATGCCGTCGATCCGAACCTGGGGCGGTTCAAGGCGCGCGGCGGCAAACTCATCGTGTATCACGGCTGGAATGACCCAGCTGTGCCAGCGCTTAGCGCGGTTAGCTATTACGACAGAGTAGTAGGCAGGTTGGGCTTGAGTGCGACCAAGGATTTTGTTCGCCTATACATGGCCCCGGGGATGCAGCACTGCTACGGCGGGCCCGGGCCTAGTTTTTTCGGCCAGTTCGACCTCTCGAGCCTTGGTCCAAACACGCAGCAGGCCTCCGCAAACATGGATCCACAATGCAACATATCGAGTGCCCTGGAACGGTGGGTGGAAACGGGAGTCGCGCCGGATGCGATTATTGCAACGAAGTATGTGAACGATTTAGATCCGTCGCAGGGCGTCAAGATGACGCGGCCGCTTTGCCCGTTTCCGCAGACTGCCAAGTACAAAGGTCCTGGAGACACCAACGACGCTGCAAACTTCGTTTGCGGACCAGTGAGCCGTTCGGATTGACGCCTCAGGTTCGGCAAAATCCCACCCTTGCCTCGGCCCGGGCGCGGACCGCAGATTCCTCCTGCCCCGTTTCGTTGGCGCGTATGAATCACAGGGTCTTGGGCGGCGGCGGTGCGGCATGACTGAAGGTCGTGCCCTTCTCGAATCTGCCGCCACCATCCCGAACACGGAAGCGAGGATCCTTCGCAAAGAACGCTCAGGATTTCGGCAGAAGGCTCCCGCGCGCAAAGGGCGTGCGCTCACGCCTTCTAAGCGCCTCGAGTTAGTCGGCGGGTTCGCAGGGAGCGTCTTCAGGCTGCGGGAGGGTCTCGGGTTGCTCTTCGAGCAGGCGATTGAGTTCGGCGCGAGTGTGGGTAATCAGAGCGGCGGCGTACTGCCGGGCCGAGCTTTGGCGTTCGCGCGAGAGATCCTTCAGGCGCAGGTTCAGCAGGGCCATGTCCTGTTCGAACCAGTGCAGAGTTTTCTGGATGCGGGCGATGCGGTAGGACGGGGGCAGCATGGGTGTTCTCCGATATCAAAGTAGATTGCCACGCCGGCGGGGCGGCGGAGAAGTTATAAGGTGGATACCCCGTTTTCCACGTGCCTAAACCTAGCCGGCTCCGGAAAAGTCCATAAACGTACTCGGGGGCTAAAGCCCGGACGCAAAACAGACGACTTATCGGAGCGCTGGAAGCGCTGCGCCCTCAAAGCGTAGTTTTTCCGCAGCCCGCTAGAGGGCTAGGAGCGCGAGTTTACGCCAGTGGTGAGAATTTCCTGGGAGCCGGGAAGCTGCTTTTCCATCTGGGCGTTGAGCCAGGATTCGAGGCGCCCTTGTTCGATCGAGGCAACATTGAGGAAGCGGAGGCCGACATAGCCTTTGACATCGGCCCAGGCTACCTGGGCTTCGAGTTCAAGCGGCTGGTTGGTTTCGGGCAGAGTGAAACGCAGACGAGGCACCGCATCCTTGGGTAGAGCTTGATGCAGCATGAGCGCGATACCGCCTTCGCTGATGTTGGTGCTGGTGGCTTTGATTTCTTTTTCAGCGATGCTGAGCGTGACTTGCATCTTGACGGGCTGGCGGTAGTAGCGGCGGCGCTCCCGGACCATGAAGTTGAGAGCAGCGTGGAAACAACGGGATGCGTTCACAGCCGTGAGGGGCTTTTGCAGGACGAAATTGACGCCCATGCTGAAGACTTGTTGCGTGCTGGTTTTCTTGCCGTTCAGGACGGCGAAGGTCACAGAGTTCTTGTTGCTGGGTGTAGAGCGCAAGCCCTCGAGAACTTCGAGGCCGCCCCGGAGGTCGTCACAATCGACGATTACGGCGTCGAATTTTTCGGAGATGAGGATGTCCGCAGCTTTTCTCGCTTCCTGGCAGATTTCGACTTCAATGGAAAGTTTTTCCAAGGTGGGGCGCAGGACCGCCAGAAGGTCAGCGTCGCGGGTCAGGACCAGGGACTCCAGGCTCATAATGTAATTCTAAGATTCGACAGTAAGTGGTGAAAGTGACCAAGGTATCGGGAGAGCGGAATGCTGGGGGTAATCACGCAGAATAGTCTGTAAGATGGTTGGCCGCACACCGATAAAAGCTGGCAGGCGCTGAGGTTATGGCAGAGCGGGTTTATCTATCGCTGGGGTCGAATATGGGGCGGCGCGCGGAGCAACTGCGTGAGGCAAATGCGCGGCTGGAGGCGGTGGGACGCGTGGTAGGGGTCTCCTCCTTCTACGAGACCGAACCCGTGGAGTTCACCGGGCAGCCATGGTTCCTTAATTGTGCGCTGGTGTTGGAAACCGACAAAACAGCAGAGGAACTGATGGCGGCCATTCTGGCGATCGAAGAGGAAATGGGACGGCGGCGACTGCAGAAGAAGGGGCCGCGATTGATCGACATCGACATTCTGATGTTTGGCGACGAAGTGGTGCGGGAGGAGGAATTGACGATTCCCCATCCGGCGATGCAGGAGAGGCGATTTGTTTTGGAGCCACTGGCGGAGATTGCGGGGGAAGCGGTGCATCCGGTGTTGGGCAAAACGATTGCGGAGTTGTTGGAGGAACTACCGCCCGGGCAGGTTGTGAAGCGGCGGGGCTGAAGGCCGATCAATTACGAAGGTTTTTCCGCGGCTCGCCCACATTCCTATCGGAACATCACAGTTCAACCATTTTCGAGACCAGGTGCTCGCTTCGCTCGCGGGACAGCCGAGGCGGCTGTCTCCACATGCGCCGAGGTGGTTCCACCTGTGCTGGGTGGGAGCTAGGCTGCTTCGAGAAGGGTTTCGGCGGTTGGTACGAGTTTTCCTGCATCCATCTTATCGATCAGAGCTGAGAAGCCGGCGTGGTGCAGGTCATCGGCATTGACTATCCCCCCGAAGGAGGTAAAAAGAATCAGGGGGATGCGGGGGAATATCGCTTTCAGAATACGTCCTGCGTCGAGGCCATTCATGGTGGGCATCGAAAGGTCGAGCACAATGATGTCAGGCCGCATTTTTCGCGCATTGGAGATGGCCTCCTGACCGTTAGAGGCCTCGGCGCAGACGCTCCAGCCCGCTTGCTCGAATATTCGCCGTAGGGCCTTCCTTACTCCGGAACTATCATCGGCGAGGAGAACACGTTTCACATGGCCCTGATTTCCTGTAACGGCATTTGGCCTTTCGCGAGCTTTAAGAAAATATTAGGTGCCTCGATTCTTTTGCGCAATACAGCATGCGCCCTACAGCGCGCCCACGGAAACCCCGTACAATGAACGCTTTTGATGGCAGATCGCTTTAAGGCCCGGCCTGAAGGTTCCCGGCTAGCGGGATCTAAGGGAGGTATCAATGGAAAGGATTTGTTCGCTGGTGGACAATCCATAGTCACGCACCCGGCAGACGAAACGGAAATTTTCTCTTAGTCTGGATGCCTTCGCGCGCTCCTGGCTCGAGGGAGGCGGGGAAGACGAAGAGTGCCGGGAGTATTTCCCTGGCCTGTTGCTTGCCAGCCACAAACGGTGGAACAGACCATCCGCTGAGCCTGAGGGGCTCCTGTTCCTTACGAACTGACAGGCTTTTGTGCTCGGCTTTAATCTTGGAAACGAACTGCTCGCGATTGGCAACTATATGGATAAGTGGTTCCGGCGCTGCTTGCTGCGCAGTGAGAATTCAAGCCGCGAAGGTACTGGAGTGTTCCCAAGGATCGGCTCATGAACCCGCAATATGATTGGCAAAGACCCTATATAGCCGCTGTGCTGGAGACCGATCGTTCGCGAATAGCGGAGCGTATTGAGCAAGCCGTTCTCGTGATACGCGAGCGCGTGCGGGTGCTGAGTAACGACCGTGGGGGCACGCCGGAGGAATGTATCGCCATCGAGGACGCCCTCCGCTGCCTGGAAATACTGCGCAAGCAGAGAGTCACTCGATCCTCGGTGAGACGTACGAATCGCCCCTCTGAAGAGGCTGGGTTAGGCCGCATGGCTCCCCTCCAGGACTAAGTTCCGTTTTTCCCGCGCGCCCGGGCGCGCTTCCGCAGTGTTCCGCATGACATTCAATTTTTTCGGATATTTAGGCCTATCGTCCCGTTTTGCGGGTATACTGTTAGGACACTACTTTCCGCTCAGAATCCCAGTAGTTGTCGGTTCGCGGCCCCCTAGGATGATCTAAGGGTTTGCCACACGTCTTAAACTTCCGCGAATAACGGGGTGCGTCGTTCTGCACTCCATCTGGCCAATCGTTCTGATGGGCTCGTCCCGAAAGTCAATTTTGGATTTGCGGATGCGCGTGCCGCGCGATCCTGTTTATCCCCAGAGAGGTCTTCATGTTTTTGTTTGTCTTCCGTTGGGCGCACCGGGTGTGCGCGAACGTAATGGTTTTGCGGGGTGCAGTTTGCAGCGTGCTGGCAGGTTCGCTGCTTTTGCTTGCCGGTTGTGGAGCTTCGACGCCGCAAGCGGCGTCCAGTTCGGCCAGTTCCACGGGTAGCGGGGCAGGTTCGCCCATTACCTCGAGTGCGGGGCTGAACATTTCCAGTTCGCTGCCCGCGGGGTCGGTGGGGACCAGTTATAGCGCGACGGTTGCGGTTACCGGCGGGACTGCGCCCTACACGTTTACTTTGGCTTCGGGTGAACTGCCGGAGGGATTGGGGCTGAGCAGCAGTTCGGGGAAGATTTCCGGGACCCCGGGGGCTACCGGGAATGCGAATTTCGCCATCGCAGTGTCCGATGCCCAGGGAGAATCAAAACAGCAGGCTTTGCAGATTACGGTGAACAACGCTCAAACCAGCAATCCCTCGAGTCCTCCGGCAAACGCGACGGCCAATCAGGGAAATTCCTTTTCGAGTGTGCAGCGCAGCGGTGGGTGGCAGGCCTCCGGCCAGCGCGGACCGAACTATGTGGACTGTTCGCCTTCTCCGTGCGACGGTATAAGTTTCTGGATGGGGCAGGGCATCAGTTCGCCTTCGCTAAGCGGGGACGCGGCTGGGTTCAGCCTGGGCGGAAGCGTGCCCTTTTCCGACGCCATTTTTGTGAACCACCTGATCGGGCCCGATTCGACGGAGGGCCTGCCGGATAATAATCAGACGCTGGTGCCGTCGCTGCACGATTTTACTTATGACGTTTACTTCTACGGAAGCTTCAACGACTCGCAGGCGCTGGAGTTCGACATCAATCAGTTCTTCAACAACATGGGATTTATCTGGGGCCACGAGTGCCGGATCGATTCGGGGAATGAGTGGGATGTCTGGGACAATCAGAATGCGCGCTGGACGCCGACCGGGATTCCTTGTTATCCGAATAATAATTCGTGGAATCATCTGACGATCAAGGTGCAGCGCAACTCGAATGACGAACTGATGTATCAGTCCATCACGCTGAATGGCCAGACGGGCACGCTGAATTGGACGTTTCCGCATGGATCGTCGCCGGGCTGGTACGGGCTGACAATTAATTATCAGATGGACGGCGATGCGCACCAGGATTCCTACACCGTTTATCTGGATAATCTGACCTTCTGGTATGAGTAGGGCATTTTTCGTGACCGTGGGAGCGACTAGCCGGAGGCTGAAACCCGCTGCGTGGCGGGGTTACAGGCATATGAATTTCTGCGACCGCCCGGTTTCTTTGCTTGACAGCGGGGCGCGAAGGGGTAGAATTTCAGGCTCAGTGCGCTTCGGCTCAATCTCCGCCAGTTCGCACCAGGAAAAATGGGCAGGCAACGCGGGGGTGGGCCGGGTGCAACTTATGCGAGATTCGGTAGTGTCCTGATTCTCCAGCCACATCGGCAGACGGAGTATACACAGCAATTCCCTGCAAGCTGTTGCGTACATTTTGTGCTGCGGAGTGCCGAGTTCCGAACACTGCTGGAAATTCATGCCAGGGAGGGTTCGTATGTCACGACGCCACGTAGGATTCGCAGTGGTTTTAACATGTGTGCTCCTGAGTGCGGCGGCATTCGGGGTTACGTTCAAGGCTGCGGGCAATTACGTTGTAGGCAACCATCCTGTTGCCATCGCGGCCGGGGATTTTAAAGGGGATGGAAGGATCGATCTGGCTGTGGCTAACAGCGGCAGTAAAACCGTGAGCGTGCTTTTCGGCAATGGAGATGGAACCTTTGGCAAGGCTGCGGAGTTTGAAGTCGGGATCGTGCCCAGTCACATTGTGGTCGCCGATGTGAATGGCGATGGACGGGCGGACATTGCAGTCATCGACGCGCGCGGCGCCAGAATCAGCGTTTTGCTCGGGCGCGGAGATGGCGGCTTCCTGCCCCATTCTGAAATGGATGCGAGGCAAGCGCCCGAGTTGGCCGGGAGTTTCAAGGTATCCGCGCCGGCTTACAGCGGCACACAAACTGCCTCTGTGGTTTTCGCCGACTTCAACGGCGATGGCCGGGTGGATGAGGCGGTCGCAATGTCGGGTAAGAATAAGGTGAGCGTGTTGCTGAACGTTGTCGAAGGCAGCAGCGTGGGCACCGACATCCTATTAAACAGCGGATTCGAATCGGGCACGCTTTCGCCCTGGATGCTGGGACGAAACTTCTGTGCCGGAGCGTGCGAGCCGTGGGCCGACCTTACCTATCATGCCATTCAAGGTACCTGGGATGCGGGCAATGAAGGCAACATGGAATTGGTGCAGGACTTCAGCGCTACGGATAGCAGTTCGGTCACGCGCGTGGGATTTTTCCTCATGCACCCGGCGGGGGCCATTGTCTCGGCTCTCGACTTCTTTTACACCGATGGCACGGATGATGAGTACATTGTGTTCCCCTCCAGTGGTAACTGGGAGGAATTCGATGTGACCAGCGACGTGGTGCCGGGCAAATCTCTGGATGCTTTTTCGGTCTGGGGATACAGCGGAGGCAGCACGCCTACTCCCATCACCTTCTACGACGGGATCGAGATACTGGTGAATTAGATTTGCAGGTTACAGACGGCCCTGTCTCTGCGGAGATGGGGCCGTTGTTTCTTATGGCGCGATTTTGGGCGCACAGCCGAGGGCGGCTGTCCCCGCATTAATCAGATCCACTTCGGTCTAGCGCGTCTTCTTGGTGGCAGCCGCTCTGGCGGCGCGTTCCTGCAGAGAGAGAGCCACTACCTGCAGCATGTCGTCCTGGGGGGCGGGTTTGCCGGTCCAGATTTCGAACTGGCGGGCGGCCTGGTGGACAAACATTTCTATGCCAGAGATGACCTGCGCGCCGCGCTCTTTGGCCAGTTTGAGCAGGCGGGTTTCGACGGGGTCGTAGATCATGTCGAAGACATAGCGGGCGTTGATCTCTTTTTCCTGCAGCGGAGTTTCGCGCGAGTTGCCCATGCCCACCGGCGTGGCGTTGATGATCACGTCAAAGGAATATTTTTTCAGGTCCGCGCGCTTCAGAGAGCGGACGTGAGCGCGGTGGGCGAGTTTCTTGGCGGCGGCAAGGTTGCGATTGAGGATGTAGATTTCGGCTCCGCGTTCTTTGAGGCCGAAGACGGCGGCGCGGGCCGCGCCCCCGGCGCCGAGGACGAGAATCTTCGCGTCCTGCAGCGTGCTCAGGCGGCGCTCGAGCGGGCGGACGATTCCGGAAGTGTCGGTGTTGAAGCCGTAGAGCTTGCCGTCCTGTGCCCGGACGACGGTGTTGCAGGCGCCGATTTTCGTGGTGTGCGAGTCGGTGTTGTCGAGATGGGAAAGAATCGCTTCCTTGTACGGCATGGTGATGCTCAGGCCGTAAATGGGGATTTCGCGCACGCAGTTCAAAAGGTCTTTGAGCGTCTTGGCGTGAAGCGCGAGATAAACCGCGTTGACGTTCTCGCGGCGAAAGGCAGCGTTCATGATGGCGGGCGAGAGCGAGTGGGCGACGGGGTCTCCGGCGACGCCATAGACGCGGGTGGCGGCGTCGACGGATTCGATGCGATAGACATTGCGCAGTTCCTGGGCGGTGACCTGGCCGGCGGCGGTTTCTTCTCCGGGGCCGGCGGAGGCGAAGGTGAAGACGCTGCCGGCGCGGACTCCCAGGACCCGGCTGATGATGCCCTGCTCGCCCATGCAGAGGCCGATCAGGGAGTGGTTGTCGGCTTCGCGGCTGAGGAATTGAATCATGGAAAGATTGTCGGAGAGGGTGGACGCCGTGCTGACGATTTTGTAGAAGTCTCCGGGGAAGGCGCGCATTTTCTCGAGAGTTTCATCCAGCTTCTTGGTGCTCCGGAAGTCGTGGTAAGAGAGGATCAGCGCGGAGCGGGCCCGCAGTTTGTGTAACTGGGCGGGCTTGCACTTGAGGGCGGTCTGGAGTTCCACATCGACAAGCTGGCAGCCCAGGGCTGAAGCTTTGCCGAGGATTTCCACTTGGGAGGCGATGGAGCCGCGGAACTTGCCCCCGCTGGAGGCGCGGCGGCAGGTGGCGATCGCGATGGTCCCGGGATGGGTATCGAGGAAGAGTTTGATCTTGGGCAGCGCCAATCCGGGCTTGGAAATGTGGTCTAACCTGAATTCGAGGAAGGGGTTATCGCGCGCGAGGGCCTCCGCCTTTGCCAGCAGATCGGCAGCGTCGGTAGCTGTAATGGCCACGCAGACCCGAGGCAGGCGCAAAGGAAGCAAGCGCGGCGGATTATTATTGGGGCCGGAAAGCATGTTGAATCAATAGTTTGGCGGCTGCGATGGCCATTTGAGCACCCTCGGGACAGGACGGCGCCGGGCGCAATCAAAATCAAGCTTATCTGCAGCTTAGCTATGCCAATCTAAATGAAAAGGTTCGGCGCGAATATACAGAGTCTGCCAGCCAGATGCAACAGGGGATTCACAAATTGTGCGAAAAACTATTTCGCACCCGGCTTTGAGACCCTCGTAACCTTGACCCCCTCTTACCCGGTTGTTACCTTCCGAATGAAGCCTGACTTCGATAGGGCGGTTTGCTGCAGAAGGGGCAAGGGTGCCTCTTCCCGGAGGTAACATGAAGAAAATAGGACTTTTATTGGTATTGAGCGCGGTTGCGGCGGCGGCGCAAGGGGCGGGGGATCAGACTCGCACCGAGGCGGCAGCGCCTGAAGGGACCATCTCGACGACGGCCAACTTCCCGGTGGAACGGGTGCAGATGCCCACTTACGCCGACATTTATTGCGCGGGCTTCATCAACCAGCACACCCTGCCCGACGCTCACTTTATCGCCGGCGGGCTGGAAACTCCAGGAACGACCAAGTTTGTGAGAGGCGACATCGTGTATCTCAAGGGCAACGGCTATACGGCCGGGGCGGAATATGAGATTGTGCGCGCTTTGCGCGACATCAACGAATATGAAATGTTCCCCGGCCAGGCCAGGCTGCTGAAAGCCACGGGACAGCCCTATGAAGAAGTCGGCCGGATTCGGATTCTGGATACGCGGAGCAAGTCGGCGGTGGCACAGATCGAGTATTCCTGCGATCCCATCAACCCGGGGGATACAGCGATTCCCTTTGCCGAGAAGCCGATGGTGGCGTTTCATCCGCCACTGCGCTTCGACCGGTTCCTGCCAACCAGAAGCAAAGTTTCAGGCCGCATTGTGATGGGGAAAGATTTTGACTCGGAACTGGGAACGGGGCAGAAAGTTTACTTCAATGTGGGAGCGAATCAGGGTGTGAAGGTGGGCGACTATTTCCGCGCGGTGCGGAACTATGACGCGGATCTGCATGACCCGGTGGACTCGCTCTCGTTCCGAGCGGCCATCAGCGAGGATACGCAGAAGAAGCAGCCTTCTTTCGATCCGGGAATGTGGGAGAAGGGAAATGGCCCGGTGATTCACGTACGCGATCTGCCGCGGCGGGCGGTGGGAGAAATTGTGGTGATTGGGGTGACGCCGACCACCGCGACAGGCATGATCGTGTTCGCCATGGAAGATGTTCATGCCGGCGATGGCGTGGAGTTGGACGATCAGGGACAATCGCAGTAAGTCAGCGTCGAGTTCCTGATATCAAGAAACCGCCCGGAGAAAATCCGCCAGCATGCCATAGGCCGTGGCATGCAGGCCGGGATCTCCTTCCGTTATTGAAAGAACGGGAAAGATATCGGTGTTGAAACAGATGTAGGAAGACGTTCCCGATGTTCCTCCCATGGGAGTACTGACCAGAACCTTCTCGGGCCGCACACTCGCCTTGACCCCGCTTCCTTCTCGCTTGGCCCGGCATACTAGTTTGTAGGGAAACTCGTCCATGCTTGCCTCGTGAAGAGTCCTGGACTTCAGGCCGCGAATGCCTTCACGCTGAATTTCCTCCAGACGGATTGGAATATCCATCAGCACTGTTATCAATGCCGCGGTTTTTACCGCGGCGTCCCAGCCGTCGATGTCGTGGGTGGCGTCGGTTTCAGCGATGCCGAGGGATTGCGCTTTCTTCAGCGACTCGTCGAAGCTCAGGCCGTGTCCCATTTCGCTCAGGATTACGTTGGTGGTGGAGTTCAGGATGCCGTGAAATCCTTTCAGATGGATGGCGGGGAGTTGCTCGAACAGAGAGAAGATGGGAACGCCATCCATTACGGTGGATTCGAAGAGGAAGCGCTTGTTGCGCGCGGCGGCCAGGTCGCGGAGCTCGCGGTAGGCGTGAACGATTGGCCCTTTATTGGCAGTGATGGCGTGGGCTCCGTGTTCAAGTGCGGCTCGGATGTGGTCGACGGCGGGCTGGCCGTTCTCTACGTTGAGCGACGTGGCTTCGAAGAGGATGTCGGCGTGGGCGGCGGCTAGCCAGGAGCGGACGTCAGTTGGGGTTTGATCGGTCGGCGGCTGGTCAGGTCTCCGGCTTTCAGCGGGCGAGGGCGACTGCTCCGCAAAGGCGTTGGGGTCGAGGCCGGTGGGATCGGCGATCCAGCCCAGGCGGCGAGAGGCGATGCCCGTAATGCGGAATGCGATTCCATGTTGGTCGCGCAGTGTCTGCTCGCGATCGCGAAGCAGATGGATCAGGCTGCGGTTCACATTGCCGAAGCCGAGGAAACAGAGGTTGTAGGTAGGAATGGGAGTTGCCTCTACGGGGGATGAATCCCCATTCTAATTGAGGCGCCGGGCCTGAGCGGTGGTGCGAGAGAAAAGAGTCTTTCACCCCTGCGGGCTGGTTCCTTTGCACTTTCTACCCACAGCTTTCGCTGTGGGCTGCATTCTGACGCCGCTACGCGGCTAAAATCACGTGCCGATCCACTGTGCCGGAATTTTCCTGTCCGCACCCAGGCTCCGGAAGCGCAAGGCAGACTTTCCGCGGCCTGTAAGAATCGCGCGGCGCTACCTATCGTTCGCTCTTTCCGCTTATTGATACGGATTGCGGGCTTCCTGCAGCGCTGTCGGTAATGACCAGATTCGCGGTGCCTCCTTTGTAATTGTCTCTGTCGGCTGCATAGCTGACGGTGATTACGCAACTGGCCGATGCGGCCAGCGATTTGCCGCATTTGTTGGTTTCCTTGAAATCGTCCGGATCCGAGCCGCCGGAGATCTTGATGCTGGTGATGGTCATCGAGACATTGCCGGAATTGGTCAGGGTGACGGTCTTGTAAACGGTTCTGCCATTTTCAACCGTGCCGAAGTTCAGGCTGGTGGGCGAGATGCTTGCGATCGCGCCGGTGATCACGAAGGTGCCGCTGGCTGGAGTGGAACTGTAGTTCGGGTTGGTGATCGTGGCCGTGACCGGATAGGAGCCTACGCTGGTATCGGGGGCGCCAGTCAACAGATAGGTTAGGCCTGACGGGGAAGTGGTCACCGTGGGCGACAGGGGGCTGCCGGTGTAGGATTGAGTGAGGTTGCCGAGTGAAATTGTGGCCGATGCGGGCGAAATCACGAACGTACCGCTGGCCGGGGTCGAGGTGTAATTCGGGTTGGTAATGGTGGCCGTAACCGGGTAAGAGCCGGCATTGGTGTCGGGTGCCCCGGCCAGCAGGTATGACAGACCAGATGGCGAGGTTGTCACCGTAGGCGATAACGCACCGCCGGTGTAAGTCTGGGCCAGATTGCCCAGCGAAATCGTGGCCGAAGCCGCCGTCACGGCGACGGAGCCCGCCATGTAGCTGATGGTGTAGTTAGGATCGACCGCTCCCGAGCAGGAGCTGGAATAATTGCCGACCGGGCTCGAACTGGTGGCGGCGGTGGTGCAGGTGGGCTGAGTGGTGAGGCTGCCGGAGTTGTCGCTACCGACGAAGCCGCTGTAACTCGGCGAGATGGTGGGCGGAGTCGTGCCGTAGGTCATGGTGCCGCTGCTGGCCGTAATGACCAGCGGCACTGGAGTGACCGTATATGGAATATTTGTGGCCCCACCCAGGTTGCCGGCCTGATCCACGGCGGCGGGCAGCGGGTACGATTGCGTCCCGGCAGAGTTTGTGGGGAGGGTCAGGTTCACCGTAACTGTGGGATTGGTAGTAAGGGGCGGAGCACTTAGAGGCGTGGTCGCCTGTCCGCCGCAGTTTGAGATTCCGGAAGCGACTCCGTTGGAAATAGGATCCGTACAGGTCACGGCCGCGGTGAGAGCCGATTGGTAGCTGACGGATGATCCCGGATTCAGAATGTAAGAAACCGTTGGAGCGGTCAGATCGATATTGAAGGGGACGGTTTTGAACGTCGCCACGTTGGGGCCGGGGGGGCCGGGGCTTACGTTGAGCGAGGTTGGGAAGACGAGTTCCTCGAACGAATCGCAATCCACCGAGAAGTAATGCGCATCGTACGCGCCCTCCACCAGCGGGCTGGCAGTGCCGTTGTTGTCGTAAGTGGTAATGGTTCCGTTCACGGCGAAGGTTTGCGGATTCTGAGTGGACCACGGAGTGGCCGGAGGCAGACCGAGAGCGGGACATGAAATGGGGTTGTTTAGACTTTGCTCCGCCGGCAATGGGTAAGTTGTGTCCAGCAACGTCCCGTGAGGTTCGGCGCCGACCACGACGAAGGCTCCTTGAGCCGCCTGGAAGTTGTTGGTGTTTGGATTCGGAGTTGGGGGCGGCGCGCTGCTGAAGGCTGCAGGCACACTGGTGGTATCGTTCCACGCGGGAATTGTGGGCGTGGTCTGCCACTCGGGCTCGCAGCAGAAAAAGACGTAAGTGGAGTTGGTGGTTGTGCCGGTACCTCCTCCGTGGGGTGAATTGTCGGCCAGTTCGGTCATGATGCTTTGCGGACAGAGCTGCGTCGACAATGGTTCACCCGAAGGGAAAGTGCATTCGCTGCCCGTAACCAATGCGTCCGGGGCCATGGCCATTCCGGGGGCGTAGCCCGGTGGGATGGTGAGAATCCCGTTCACGATCCCAGTTTGATTTTGCAGGACGTCAACCTCTTGATCGAACAGAATGTTTCGCGCCGTGGACTGCGGGCAGTTCGCGCCTTGCGCGTTGGGATTCGATGAGGTTGTGCACGTCATGGTGTTTATGGCGCACACCGTTTGACCGTTGGCAATCAGGCAGGGGGCGTCGGCCATAGCGGTTCCGTTTACGATGGTGGCCCAATCGAACTGGCTCACGCCAGCCGTACTTACGAATGGCGTTGTTCCCGGCTGTATGGTGAGCGTGCCGTTCCCGTTCGAAACCGTATCGTCGAAATTGAACGACAGATACTGGCCGGGAGTGCTGCTGATGACCGTGGTTTGATTCAGGCTCTGGGGGTCGTTGGGATTGATCTGCTGGCCCTGCTGGGTGGGCGCGAAGATCCAGTTGAGGATGTCCTGGGTCTCATAATCGCCGCCGGTCGCGCCCGTAAAGCCGACGTAGGCCGTTCCACCGGAGCTGACAATGCTGCTGAAGTCCACCGGGATTCCGTTGGGATAGATATCGACCCCATCGACGATCACTTGGATATTGGCTACAGTCGCCGGATTGCAAGTGGAACAGGCGGGGGTGTAGTTGATGGTTACGTTATGAACCGCGCCGTCGGCCAGGTTGATGTTGCTGTCTTCGGTCGAGACGGGCTGGCCAAGAGTGGAGTTGGGGCCGGTGCTGCCGTCGCAAAGGTAATTGTGATGGGAAGTGTTGGGGCCTGCGCCGCAGCTCTGGATAGCGATGTGGCTGTCGATGCCGCCGATGGGCGCTGGATCCCAGCTATTTTGAAAGGTATCGAATTCAATGGCGAGGCTGGAAGGGATGCCTTCGCCCTGGCTGGGATTTGTGTTGGCGTCGTCATCTCCATAGCCCAGCGCTCCGCCGTTTCCGCCGGTGTAGCCAATGGTGGTGGTGCCGGCGTTTTGAATGACGAAGGCGATGCCATCCGCGGGAGGAGTGGAGGGATTCGTAAATTGAAACTGAAACGTGGTGCTGAATCCGTTGGTAATGGTCTGCGGCGTGTTGTACCAGGCCGAGCCCACCTGATTGCCGCTGCTGAACGTGATCTGAAGGTCTGTGCTGCCGCCGTTTAGAACCAGCGTGGCATTGCTATTGAGCGCCAGGCAATTTCCATTTGAACTGAAATCGGGGGTGTAATTGGGCGAAGCGGGACAACTCTGAGCCCCGGCCGCCGTGGTCGCCATGGCCATGACAGTTGAAATCGCCATCCAGACGATTACACGTACGATTCGCCGAACTCGTGCCTTCGCAGGCGGTCGATTTTGTGCCTGCATGCGGGCAAGAGGCGCGACCATGAGAGCGGCCACGTTAGGGTTTTGCTTGGCGGCAACGGTGTAAACGGACATGAAAACGCCTCCTGAATTCGGTTCCAGCTTGAAATAAATCGGGCTCCCAGGATGGAAACTCGCACCACAGACCGCAATCAGCCGCAAACATCTGGGGGACGCGCTGATCGTTATCCACGATACTCCGGGCAGGCGTAAAGTCAAGCTGGATTCGAGGGTTGCAGGATTTTGCGCACGAGCAGGGGCCAGGGAAGCCGGGCATTTTTCCAGAGGGGAGCTTTTCCGGGAGACTTTTGCAGCCGACGCTTTTTTGGCGGACAATGACTTCGGGTAATTGCTTACAACGCGGACACAGACTTCCGGCCGCTGCGTTTCCAGTAGACGTATCCCGGCACGCCAACGAGTACGATCGCCGTCCCCCAGAAGGCTTCGGTGGGCCGGGTGATGATGGTGTTCAAGGTCCACGCCGCGCCGACCAGCACGTAGATCGCGGGCAGCCACGGATATCCCGTGCAGCGATAGGGACGCGGAAGTTCGGGCCGCCTCCAGCGCAGCAGAAACATGCCGATCACCGTCAGCGTGTACGAGAGCACCATGCCATAGATGACGTAAGTGTAAAGCTGATCGTAGCGTCCGCTTACCGTGAGCAGCGCAGCCCACACCCCTTGCCCGATCAGGCTGAACGCGGGCGTGCGCCATTTGGGATGGATCACTGCCATGCGCTTGAAGAAGACCCCGTCCTGCGCCATGGCGAGATAGACGCGCGCTCCCGAGAGCGTGCAGGTGGCCGCTGCGCTGAAGCAGGAGACCGCGATCATCAGCGACAGCCACACCGCGGCGTGAGGAGAAAACAGCGCGGTTGCCGCTGCATGCGCGATGGTTTCGTGCTGCGCGATCTCGGAGAGCGGGAGCGCATACAAATAAGTCATGTTCATCGCCATGTAGATGGCGCCGACCACGAGCACTCCCAGCACCATCGCCAGGGGCACATTGCGTCGCGGATCTTTGACTTCCCCAGCGACCCACGTAACGTACACCCACCCGTCGTAGGCCCAGAAAACGGCGATCAGTGCGACGCCCATGGCGGAGATCAATTGTGCGGGATGAAGTCCCGCGGTGAGGCCGACGCCGTGCGAACTGAAGTGCGACCAATCTCCTTTGCCGATGGCGAAGCCGAGAAATACGAAAGCAGCCATGGCGACGAACTTGGTCCAGGTAGAAAGATTCTGCAGCAGCGCGCCCCAGCGCAAGCCCACGACATTTACGTAAGTCAAGATGGCGATCAGGAGCACAGCGAAGAGATGCGCGCGGGTGATGGTGATCCCGGCAAGTGCGATCACGATGTGGTCCTGCGAGACGATAGGGAACACTTGTCCGGTGTAGACGGCCGCGGCTACGGCGAGAGCTGCGATGCCGCCGCCGTTGGCCACCGTGAACAGCATCCAACCGTAGAGAAACGCGACGAGATCTCCGTAAGCCTCGCGCAGGTAAACGTACTGGCCTCCCGACTCGGGGAACATCGATCCCAGTTCGGCGAAGGCGACGCAGCCAAAAAGCGACACCACGCCGCCGATCACCCACACCAGCAGGAACAACAGGGGCTGCGGCAACGGCCCGGCTATGTCTTTCGCAGTCAGAAAAATTGAAGACCCGATGATGCCGCTGACTAGCAGCAGCACGGAATCGAGCAGGCTGAGTCCGCGAATCAGAGTGGGTTGACCCGGAGTAGACTGCGAGTCCGTCGGTAAAGGCTCGGCGGAGGGACGTTCGGCCGCGGGTGCGAGCGTGGGATCCATTATCCGATTCCCAATTCGTCGGGAGATTCCAGCGGCGTGCCGCACCGCCGGCAGATGACGGCCGAGCAATCCCCGCAGGTCAGCGGATCATTCACCACTTTCGCGCAATTAGGGCAGTAGAGCGAGCCGGGATCGGGCTGCGGGCCGGGACTTTGAGGGCGCGTCGCCATGTGGAGAAAGACTGTAGCACAGAATGGAGAAACATCCGACAGCCATCGGCGAGATATGTCCGCTGAAACCGTGGTTCCGCGGGGCTGGTTACCTTACTTTGTCTTCGGGTTCAGGACGGACATCAGGCGCGTTGCGAAGAAATTCAATCAGCCGGTCGCCGGTTTTCCGGCCTGCTCGCTTCTTGAAAAACTCTGCCGCAGTTTCCAGCACTCCAACCTTTTCCGCCACCGCAGAAGCGATCCATTGGTTCAGTGAGACGCCGTCCTCCTGCGCGAGACGTTGCGCCGCCTTCTTGATTGAGAGAGGGAGCTTTAAGGGATAGGTAGCTTTGCTCATCGGTTCACCATCTTTAACAGGTCAGGAGGGCGAAGGACTGGAACTGCGAATCGCTCACCCGCCTCCGCAAAGTCCCGAACATTGTATGTCACCAATGCATCCGCATGGCCGTTGATGGTGGCCTCAAGAACCATTTCGTCGCTCGAATCACGAACCTGGGGCCGCCAAAGAAAACGTACCCCTACCGGTTCAATCAGGGCAGCAAACTCGGCGAGGAACTCGTCAATCATGTCCGACGCCAAGCCGTGCGCCAGTTGCTGCTCCGGACGCTTGAGCACCTCCTCATATTCCAAAAAGAGCGGCGGAGTAGCCAACGGTATAAGCCGCCGATTTGCTACCAGCCTAAGGACGGCGTTTCCCGCTCCGGCGCGGGTTCCCAGGGTGTGCGCCACCACCACGGAGGTATCGAGGACGACCCTTCTAATTATGTTTAGACGATCCTTTCCCCTTCCGAATTGGTCGGAAGATTCCAGGCGGCGTGCCGCAGCGCCGGCAGATCACGGAGGAGCAGTCTCCGCAGGTCAGCGGGTCGTCCAGTTCTTCGGCACAATTGGGGCAGTAGAGCGAGCCGAGGCCGGGTTCCGGCGGAGCCCTCTCGTTCTGAAGTTTGCCGCAATCGTCAGAGAAACTTCTCCAGGGCTTCGGTGGTTTCCTTGGGACTCTCCTCGAGCACCCAATGCCCGGTGTTCTTCAACACGACGACGGTCGCGTTGGTCGCCACCAGTTTGGCTTGCTGCCCGAGCGCTTCCCCCAACGACTTCTCGCCACCGATGGTCAAGACCGGCATGGTCAGTTTGGTTTGGGAGAGTTGCGCGAAATCCTTGGCAGCCTGCAGGAAGGAAACGAAGTAGGCCCATCCCGCGTGCATGCGTCCTGGCAGCGCGTAGGCCGCGGCGTAGGCTTTGCGAGCCGCTTCCGGAATCGAGTGATCCTTGTCGGCTGCGAAATCGTTCCAGAAATAATCGAAGTAAGTGCGCTCGCGGCCTTTCACCAGCGCCTCGGGCGTGGACCCGTTGAAACGAAAATGCCATATTCCAGGGTTGTTGTAGACGGCCTCCCATCCCGCTACGCCGGGAAGGAACGCATCCATCAAAACCAGTTTCGATACTTCAGCAGGGAACTGCGCGGCATAGGCGTAGGCAACCATCAGGCCGATGTCGTGTCCCACGACCTCGGCTTTCTGCACGCCGAGCGACTTGACGAGATCATGAATTCGGATGGCGGCAGTCTTCATGTCGAGGCCGTTGGCGGGAATGTCGGAATCTCCAATGCCGGGCAGGTCGGGCGCGATGACGGTGAAACGCTTGGCCAGCGCAGGGATGATCGGCCTCCACATCAGCGAGGTTTCCGCATAGCCGTGCAGCAGGACAAGCGGCGTGCCGTGGCCGGCGGTCAGGTAGTGGAGCTTGGCTCCGTCGATCTCAGCCGTGCGCGCGGCGATGGTCGCATCTTGCGCGTCGGCGAGGGCCCCGGCAGAGAATCCGGTGAAGAGTAAGAGCAGGATAAATGTCAGCACGAGAGGACGCTTCATCTTTTCGACTCCTGATATTTAGATTTTCGGACTATACACTAGAATTAACTCATGCCAGAAAAATCCCTCACTCCCGACGAGAAGCTGCAGCAGGAATTCAACCGCTGGGCGGCGGCCGGCGAAGGCTCGAAGATGGAGCAGCATCATCTCGACATTACGGCGAAGACGATTCGCCGGATGAACCTGCGTCCTGGCGAGCGGGTGCTCGATTTGGGCTGCGGCTCGGGGTGGGCGACGCGGCTGCTGGCGCGGCTGGTCGGGGAAGGGCCTGACGGATTCGGTCAAGTCATCGGTCTTGATGTTTCCGACGAGATGATTCGCGAGGCCCGCGCCGCTTCGAAGGATTTTGACAACGTGCTCTATGTGTGGGGATCGGCGCAGCAGATTCCCTGGGAAGAGAATTTCTTCGACAAAGTTCTTTCGGTCGAGTCGTTTTACTACTATCCCGATCAGGATCGCGCGCTCATGGAGTTGTTTCGAGTGATGGCGCCGCGGGGGAAGTTATTCATCCTGATCAATCTATATAAGGATAACCAATACTCGCTGCAATGGGTGGACAAGCTGAAAGTGCCGGTACACGTGCGGTCGGCGGCGGAGTATATCGAACTGCTGAAGAAACATGCTTTCGAAAATGTGGAGGCGATCCGTGTTCCCGACGATACACCCACGCCGGATGATTACAAGACCAAGTCATTTCACAGCCTGGAAGATCTGCGGGCGTTCAAGCGCGAGGGCGCGCTGCTGCTGATGGCGACCAAGCCTGATCTAAGGACGCCGGCGCCGGGGTACACGATTTATTAGGTGCATCGGTCAGTAGCGCGGTGAGGCAGGCTAAGGCCAAAACCCGGACGCAAAATAAGTACCTGTGTGCTACGTGTCTTTCGCCCCTTCCGGGGCTGGTTCTCTCACCACTTTCTACCCACAGTTTGCGCTGTGGGCTGCGTTCTTACGCCGCTACGCGGCTCTAGATTTCGCTGTCATCGTCGTCGCGATGGCTCAAATCCTTCACCGGGCTCATCGATCTTCCATCCTGCGCGTGGCGAATTTCGATTCTGCCATTCACGTTTGAAACTTTAATATGCGCCCCGCCGTTGCCCAATTCACCGCGTAAGTCGTGGCCCACATAACGATGATGATTCACATGCAGTCCGAAGTCGTTTTCAATGCCGCCGGAAACCGTCTCGGCCTCGATCTCGGCTTGGGAGTCGGAAGGGATCGTCAGCTCCACCGGGCCGTTCACGGAACTTAATTCGACCCAGGAAGAGGGCAGCCGGTCAAATTTGCCATCCAAACGTCCGTTGACAGTGGAAAGCTCGGCCCGGCCGGAAAGATTATTCGCTTCCAGCTTGCCGTTGATGCACGAAGCACGCACCTCACCGGCCACGCCGGTAATGTCGAGTGAGCCATTGATCAGCTTGATTTCATCGAGTCGCGCTGTGCGCGGAACGGTCAGCGTGTATTCCACGCCTGCGGGATTGTTGTGTGATCCCCAGTTGAAGTTGAGGTCGTGGTCGGGATACTTCGTTCGGATGGAAACATAGTCCTTGCCCGAATCGACCTCGATGCGGGCCTGGTCGAGCCGCTCTTTGCTGCCGGCATACTTCACGGCATCGACCTTGACCTCGTTGCGGTCCCAGGTGGAGATGTGAACCGCGCCGTTGATATTGTCGAGTTCGACGCGGCCGTCCGGCGTCAGGGCGTAGGTTTGATGGAACTCCTCGGTGAAATCGCGGCGATCGGACGCGTGAGCCCCTAGGGACAGAACGAGCAGAGCACATAAGGTTCCCAGCACGGCACCGGAGCAGGTGGGGAATTGGCGTTGGCGATTCATGGCTTCCTCCATTTCAAGCCTTTAGACGCAGCGCACAGGAATTGGTGAGATGAACCTGCCGCCAAATCCCCATCTATTGGTATAAGGAAGAACTCCAAAGATGTGTCCTATTTGCGGCTGGATTCGTGCGCGGGGTCGGCAGGGAAGCGTTCCCCAGCCTCAGTCAGAAGGTACACACCCAGAATCGTCATCTCCGGCTCAATGGGATGCCGGTAGCGCTGGCCGGGGAACACCACATAGTAGATCGCGGGATACAACAAAATCAGCCAGAACAGCAGCCATGCGCCAGGCCTGCACTGGCGCAAAGCGCGAAACAATCCCCAAAACATAAGCACGGAAGAAGCCAGAAACAGGGAATTTTTCACCTGGGATAGCCACCAGACTTGCGCCAGCCGCGGCGGCCCGGCCCAGAAATAGATAAAGCGCTTCAGGCAAAGTACGGCGAACCGCGGGTAGTCGGCTTCGATGTAGTCGAGCGCCTGGCGTTGGCGCATTTCGATGTAAGGCAGTTCGCCCATCGATGTGTACTGGCGCATGGCGTATAGATCCTGTGTGGGATGCAGGTACTGCATCCAGGTGCCATCGGCGCCTTTGCCGTTGCCCAGGCGAAGCTCAGCGCCGAAGTTGTCGCGTATAAAAATGAACTTGCCGAAAGTTCGATAATTGCGCGCGGTCCAGGGAGCGACGCAGGCCACAAAAATTACAGACGCCAGCAGCACGCCCGCCAACGATGGCTTGCGCAGCCGCGCCCGGCAATACCAGGCCCACCACCCCGAAGCCGGCAGGAACGCGATCAACACCGTGCTGTTCAGCGCAGCGATGCCCCAGAGCAGTCCGAACCAGAGCCACGGCTTGAGCCCGTCACGATCCGCCATGGTAAGCGCGAGCCAGAAGATTACCGCCAACAACAATGCGGAAAGACTTGTTTCCCATACCCAGCGCGTGCACCAGAACATGACATAAGGTAGAAGCGCCCAGGTCCATGCCGAGCCCACGGCGACTTTTTCGGAGAAAATGCGGCGCGCGGCGAGAAAAATCGGGATGCAGGTCAAAGCGGAAAAAATGCTGTTGATGGTGAGCAGCACGAACGCCGACGCATGCGAATAAATTCCGAAGAAGTGAAAAACCCCGGCAGTCAGATAGGGATATAACGGCGGCTCCCACGCGGTGGGCCCGGTCAGGTCGCCAAAGGGATCGCTGAAGCCGCGGCCGGCGGCGATGGCGGCGCCGATGCGTCCCATTTCCCAACCGAAGCTGAAGTTGTTGTCCGCGGGCTTGAATTTATAAGTATGGCCGGCAACGATCCAGCCCACGCGCAGGAAGAGGGCGATGGCCACCATCCAGAATTGCGAGGTGCGGATGCGTTCCCAGGCCCCGGCGAGCCTGGTAAGAACGCGTTCGCGATCAGCCGCCAGCGGGCGTATTGAAGTCATGAATGCTTATTTGTAGCCTGAGTGCGAGCACGGGAGCAAATCATCGCGCGGCGGGCACGGTATAATTGGTTTCTTCGAGGTCACCGCATGGGCTGGCTGCAAAACAAGTTCGAAAAGAACTTTCTGATCACCACGGTCGATTACGTTTTTAACTGGGCGCGCAAGTCGGCGGTGTGGCCGATGACCTTCGGCTTGGCGTGCTGCGCCATCGAAATGATTGCCTCGTCGACGGCGCGCTTCGACATCGCGCGCTTCGGGTCGGAAGTATTCCGTCCCAGCCCGCGCCAGAGCGACCTGATGATCGTTGCCGGCACCGTGACCTTGAAGATGGCGCCAGTGGTAAAGCGTATCTATGACCAGATGCCCGACCCGAAGTGGGTGATCTCGATGGGCGCGTGCTCGTCGGTGGGCGGGCCGTTCAATACGTATGCCGTGTTGCAAGGGGTCGATAAAATCGTCCCCACGGACGTTTACGTCACCGGTTGCCCGCCGCGTCCCGAGAATCTTTTCTACGCGCTGCTCAAACTGCAGGACAAAATCGATACCATGACGCTGGCGAAAAGGCCCACCGAAGTTCGCCTTGATCCGAACATGATGGAGAATTTCAAGCGCCAGGTGATGATCGCGCAAACGCTGCAGCCGAAATAGCCGTCAGCTCTCAGTAAGGCTCATGTGGGGACAGCCGCCCTCGGCTGTCCACCGAGCGAAGCGAGGCAGTTCTTTCGTCAAAGCCGGAGTCATAAGTGCCCAACTTCACCAAGCTCACCACCGAATCCGAACTCCCGCCAACCGACGAAGCCAAAGAATTTCCCTGCGGCGCGAAAACCATCTGCATCGCCAACGTGAACGGCGCCTACAGCGCCATGGACAACGTCTGCCTGCACCGTGGCGGGCCGCTGGGGCAGGGGATGATCGAAGGAAACAAAGTAGTCTGCCCCTGGCATGGCTGGGCGTGGGACGTGAAGACTGGTGCGGCCGAGCAGAATCCCAGCGCGAAAATCGCTATATATCCAATGAAGATCGAAAACGGCGATGTGATGATTGATCTTTAATTGGATACTGCTCACGCTAAACTATGGGTGCGAATCACGATCTTGCCGTCCAGCAATTTGCGCCAGACTTCTTGCGCGAGACTTTTTTGCGATTTTGTTTTTGCAAGCCGAGGGAGCGCCAGAAAGATGAACCGGATCATCAGGACATTTCTGTTGTGTTCATTAATGCTCGCCGGTTTCAAGGGCGCGGGCGGACAAGAAATCAACGTGCATGTCCTGGACGCGCAAAATGGCCGGAGTATGGGGAATGAGGTTGTGTGGCTGCAGTTCTATGAGGCCCCAGCCAATCGCGAGCTTCGAAAAATCGAGTTCAAAACCGCAGCCGACGGAGTGGCGCACATGCAGTTACCCGCTCCCCTCCCAACTCAACTTTTTATCGCCATGTCGATTGGAACATTTTGGTGCTCCGGGCTGGTGAACGCAGCAACCGAGGAAATCCTGAGCCGGGGCGCAGTCAGCGGAGAAAATTGCAAGCTGGGCAAGTCGGTGTCGGCTCCCGAGCCAAGGGCGGGAGAGGTTGTACTTTTTGTGCGCCGGAAGCCGATCGCAGTGGCGGAAAAGAATAACGCTAAGTAATAATCCTCAGGAATCTCCCCGGCTGATTGTCAAACCCCGGAAACACTTCATTCAAATTCCTGTTGCCCAGATGGCGCGCAACCGCCTCGCCGACGACCTGCCGGAAGTCGGTCGTCAGCGCCAGATCGCGCCCTTCATAAAGTTGGGATTGATCGAGACCCGGCCAGCGGCCGTAAACTTTGCCGCCACGCACCGGGCCGCCGAGCACAAACATCACATTGGCGTGGCCGTGGTCGGTGCCGCGGTTGCCGTTTTCGCGCACAGTGCGGCCGAATTCCGACATGGTTATGACTACCGTGTCTTCGCCGAGGTCGCCCAGATCGGTCCAAAAGGCGGCCAGCGATTGCGAGAACTCGCGCAGCACGTTGGCGATCTGACCTTCGGTCGATCCCTCGTTCACGTGGTGGTCCCATCCGCCGATGTCGGCAAAAGCCACCTGCACGCCCAGATCGGCCTTGATGAGTTGCGCCAACTGACGCAGGCTGTCGCCGAAACGTCCCTTGGGATAATCGGCGCCGGGCGCGGGCTTGTACTGCGCGGGGTCGGCGGACTTCAGCATCTTCACCGCGTCGAACGTTTCTTCGCCCGTGCCATGAAGCACGCTGTCGGAGGAGTGATCGTACATTGCTTCAAAGGCGGTCGCAACGGGAGAAGGCTTGGCGCCGCGTCCGCCCACCGAGAAGTCGTTGATGTTGTTCATGGCGATCGCGGGCTCAATGCCGCTCAGGATGCGCGGAATCGATGGCCCCATCGCGATCGCCTCGAAGGGCGATTTCTGCGCCGGATGCGGCAGTTGACGCAGCGAGCGGTTGAGCCAGCCGTCGTCAGTCGACTTTATTCCGGGCGTGCCGGCTTCCATGAAATCCTGCGCATCGAAGTGCGATCGGGTGGGATCGGGCGAGCCGGCGGCATGCACAATCGCCAGATGCCGCTGCTGCCATAGCGGCTGGAACGGGGCCAGAGATGGATGCAGGCCGAAGAAGCCGTCAAGATTGAGCACGGCATTGCGCGGAATGTTGATGCTCGGCCGCATGGCGTAGTACTGCGGCTCGGCGTGAGGCACCACGATGTTGAGACCGTCGGCCGCGCCGCGCTGGAAGATGACCACCAACCGCTTGGTGCGTGTGCCGGGCAAAGCCGCGCCCCACGCCGCCCGCCTCAGAAAAGTCGGCACCGCAGCCGTCCCGACCACGGCGAGGGCGCTGTTACGAAGGAAAACGCGGCGTGTAATAGTCATAAGAAACGCTCTTGGCTCTTGGCCTTTGGCTTGACCCAGCGCCCCGTAAAGTCTCTTCCTCAATCCGGATCAGAGGACTCACGCCAAGAGCTAAGGGGCAACAGCCTATGGCTGGAAGTTATCTCCTCTGAAACTCTGGCGAACCGAGCAACAAGCCGGCGATCATGCTCACTTGCGGCGGGCGGGCCGCGTCGTCAGGCTTGCGCCCGGCGGCGTTGCTGTCCGGCTTCGGCCGTGAGCCGGTTTTTTCTGCCGGTTCAATCTGGGCCACAATCGAGTCATGCGTCTGCTTCGAGATGCCGCCCGCCACCAGACTTGCCTCCAATGAAGAGAGCAAGGCATTCGTATCTGACGCTGCAATGCCGCTTCCCGCCAGTTGCGCGGTGTCGATCTTTACGCCCCGAATCTTTCCGTTCGTCAGGGCCAAGGCAAAGTTCATGCGATTCAGCAGCGCCGACGAACTCACCCAGACTTCCGCCCTCATTGAATAGCCGGTGGGGGGCTGAGCGCCGTACAGCGGCATTCCCATGCGATTGAGTTGTCCCACCAGCGGCTGCGCATCGTCAATCTCCGCCCCGGTAGCGCGCACCGCCGAGGCCACAAATTCCAAAGGCGTCTTCACCTTGGCGCGATAAGTTCCTTCATCCCAAAATTCGGACGAATGGAAAAGTGTATTCAGTACCTCGCGGATGTCGCCTTTCTTCTTCAGGAAAGTTTTCGACATGCGGTCGACCAGGGCGGGCGGCGGATCGTCCGCTACAAAGCGCTCTGCCAGCTTCAACGAAATAAAGTGCGCGGTCTGGGGGCTGGACGCGAGCAGGTGGAGCAGTTCCATTCCCTCGCTTTCGCCTTTGGGTTTGATGCGATGACCCAGCACCTGCTTTGGCCCCGGCTCGTGCATGCGCGGCTCGAATTTGAAGCCGCCGCCTTTGGCTGGTTCGTCGATGGTCCATCCTGTAAAAACCTTGGCGGCTTCGGTCACATCACGCTGTGAGTAGCCGCCGTTCACGCTCAAGGTGTGAAGTTCAAGGAGTTCGCGCCCGTAATTTTCGTTGAGACCGCTCGGACGCTTGCCCGGACTTGGCCGCGGGAAGCGGCGCGCGTACGGTCCCGGATGTGCCGGAATTCCCAGGGCCTGCAGCGAGTGCGGACCCATACTCTGCCAGTTATCCAGATAAAACAACATCGCCGGACTTTTCGCCGTGGCGACCAGCAGATCTTCAAACCGGCCAAGCGCGCGGGGACGAATCACGTCGCGCTCGTAGCTGGTGATCATAATGTGATTGAGGCCCTTGTCGGCGAACACGTTGAAATGGTTGCACCAGAAGTCGGTCATCACTTCTTCCAACTGGCGCTGGCTGTAAACAGCGCGCAACAGTTTGGCCTGCGCCAGTTCGCTGGTGGCCACGGCCGGCGGATTGTTCAGGGCGAGGATGGTTTCCTTCTGCTTCGGGGTCAGGCCTTCGACAAACTTCTGGCCCATGCCTCCACGCAACGAATCGGCAAACAGCACCAGTTGATCGACCGGCAGGGCAAGCACCTTCTTAAATCGCTGGTCGGGAGGAAGGGTGGGCAGTTGCTGGATTTCCAGATCGGCGAAGAGCGCTTCTTCGCGCAGGCGCGCTTCCTCTTTCTCTTCCGCTGTCTGCTTCGCCGGAGCGGCAGGAGCGGCGCTGTCGTTCTCGGAAGTGTTCCTGGAGACTTCGTCGCCCGCGCCCGAATTAGCAGCCGGGCTTGACCTGCGCATGGAATCGTCCATCGCACCATTCATGGATGCGGAATCTGTGGCAGCGCCAGCGTCTCCGGCCATCGTCGTCGAAGCCATGGTCGTGGTGCCGGTACCTTTATCAGGAGGCGCAACCGCCGCATTCTTCCCCGCCTCTTCCTTTCGATTCTTGCGGTCCTCAAGCCGCGCCAGTTGTACCTCGTAGACCACGTGGCGCTCCGGGTCCGACGGCATTCGCATTTTGCCGTTCATGATCTGGTTAATCTCTTGCGGATCGGGAAAATTCTCGGCAATCTCGCGGCTGCTCATCCGGATGGTGCGCAGCGGCTCCAGGCGGGCGTTAAGAGCTTTGTCGTCGATTTTTTCAGGGTGCAGTTGCAGGTCGATCCACCGATCGACACCCATCGACATCACCTGCTGAAGGTCGCCCGGCCGCGGCCCGAAGGTGAGCCGGTTCAGCGCATGCAGGGCGCACCCCTGATCGCTCCCAATGGAATCCACTTTGTCTTTTTTCCGGGCGAGCACTTGCGGTACCGTACACGCCAGGCAGAAAACGGCGAGCAGGATGAAAAACTTTGTGCGGCCCAGAGGCATCAGGACTCCCCGTCAGGAAAGACGATAATCTCTGTATTATCAACCCAAACGGGCGGAAAAAGTTGCCTGCTTCTGGTTACCTTGGGGTGAGAAGTGGACGGCTCAAAACTCGAAGGTCATGGCTCGAAGCTGCTACGTCGAATAGACCTTCCCATGCGATACCTTATGCTGCAAAGTGGCGGCGAGCTGGTCCACATCGGTGGGGGCAATGTTTACGGCCATATGGTCGGTGAGCAGGGGAGTCCGATTACTGCCCACGGCATCGCGCCGCACCTGAATCAGTAAGGCCTGTACCACGTTGGGATCATATTTCTCAGGCGTCATGCGAATCAGATCGCTGAGCGCGCTGCCCAGCGGAAGCGATTCGCGGTAGGGGCGCACGCTGGTCATGGCGTCGAAGGTGTCAGCCAGCGCCATGATGCGCACGGGCATGGGCAGTTCGTCTCCGGCGAGTCCATCCGGATACCCTGAGCCATCGCAGCGTTCATGGTGCCAGCGCACCGACTCGTGAATCTTCGGCCAGGGAAACTGCACGCTACTGACGATCTGATGCCCCACAACGGTATGGTCCGCCATCTCGCGAAACTCTTCCGGATTCAGCGCCGAGGGCTTGCTGAACAGGCGGCGATCGACCGCGACTTTGCCGATGTCGTGCAGATAGCCGGCGCTGCGCAGCGCGGCCACATCACCGCCTTCGAGCCCCATCGCTTCTCCGATCGCTGCCGCATAACGCCCCACTCGCAGCGAGTGGCCATGAATGTTTACATGCTTCACATCAATGGCCGTGGCGAAAGCTTCGAGCGCCGTGTCGTAGAAGCCGTGAAGCGAAGCCATCAGGCGGAGATTTTCCGTCACCCGCTGGGCCAGGGTCTGCGAAAGGGCATGGTTCTGCACGGCGAGGCCGATGTAACTGCAGAGCAGTTCCATGGCGTCCAGTTCGGTCCGCTCGTAGGGAGCGTCTTCCGGCCGTCGGCCGAGCGCCACAACGCCCGCGAGTTTTCCTGCCGCCTTGAGGGGAGCCAGGCACTTGAAAAGCTCCGGCGCAACATTGCCATTCGAGCTGAGAAAAATGGAATAGGTGGAGGCATTCAGCACAATCGGTCCGCGCGCTGCCGTGAGGGCGTGCGCGTGCTTGGGCAAGAGAGGAATGAAGGCCGGTTCGGGCAGCATGGTGAAGCCTTCCGCCGCCGCCGAGGTCAGCATGGTCGGCTTCTCGTTGAAAACGAAAAGCGCCCCCTCGCGCGCGCCCGCCGCTTCCATCACGGCAATCAACATGCGCCGCGAAGTGTCGGAAAATTCGCGCTCTCCCGCCAGTTCGGGGCCAAGCTCGGAGAGAGCTTCGACGGTACGCAACAGCCTGCGGAAATTATTGGTCTCCACGGCCAAGACGAGTGACGCAGGAACGCTGAGCAAATTGAGCGTAGCACGCTGCTGCCGCAGCGAGCGATAGCAGCTTGTTGGTTAGTTTGGTGCAGGATAGCGAGGCGCGGGAGGCGGGTGCAGAGTGCGAAACGCGGCCTATTTCACCGGCACGCTGTAGTGCGACGCCACCACCTGCCACTTGCCCCCAGCTTTCATCCAGATATCGGTGAAGCGGTCATGGTATTCGTAGCGCTTCCCGTCAGATGTGCCGCGCTCGTGGTACGAACCGGTTACGACGGCGGTATTGCCGTGCATGCGAACCTTCAGATCGGACATATCCGCTACTTCCACATGGACCGACGGCTCGGCGCTGTGGCTGATGTAGCCGGTCTTGCTGTAGGTGCTGCCGTCCTCGATGGTGATGACGAAATCATCGGCCAACAGCGACGATAGAATATCCACCTGGCGCAGCTTGTAGGATTCAGTCCACTTCAATTCCATGGAACGAATGGTGGCGGCGTCGGATTTGTCCTTGTCCTGCGCGAACAAGGTGAACGCTAGTGCGGCGAGTAGGGAGACAGCGAGACTGGAGGCGAGGCGAGAGTTCATACTCATATGTCGCACAGTGGGCGGGCTGACGCAAGTTCCTTTCGCGGCCCTCGCGATCGGTTCATCGCTATAACCGTCCCGACCCCTTGTGAGCTCTTCCTGTGCTAACCTTCCCTTGCCCTCCGTCTGCGACTCCCATGGAAGCCTCGCAGCCAGTCCGTCACGCGCCAGCATCTGAAGCCTCGGCCCAGCCGCGCAGCCTTCCCACCGGCAAAATCCGCATCGGCACCGCCGGATGGTCTTACAAAGACTGGGAGGGCGTCTTCTATCCTCCGGGCATGAAGCACCGCAGGCTGCATCCGCTCGAATATCTGGCTCGCTTTTTCGACACCACCGAAATCAACACTTCGTTCTACGGACCGCTCAAGCCCGAGTGGGCCAAGCTGTGGTGCCGCAAAGTGGCCGCGGTCAATCCAAACTTTCTGTTCACCGCGAAACTGTATCGCGCGTTCACGCATTCGCCCATTTCCGTGATGGAGCCTACTTCCGCCGCGACCATTCGCCCGAGCGACGAGGATGAGACGAAAACCCGCGAAGGCCTTGACGCGATTGCCAATGAGCAGCGCCTGGGCGCCCTGCTCATGCAGTTTCCCGTGTCGTTCAAGAACACTTCGCTGAACCGCGAATATCTGGACCGCCTGCTGCGGCAGTTCATCGAATATCCGCGCGTGGTCGAGGTGCGCCACTCCAGCTGGAACGACGCCGCAACGCTCGCCGCCTTCGCCCAGAAAAACGTAGGCTTCTGCAACATCGACCAGCCCGTTCTCGGCCGCTCGCTCGCGCCCACAGAGCACGTCACTGGAGCCATTGGGTACGTCCGCCTGCACGGACGCAACTACGAAAATTGGTTTGCCGATCGGGGATCCGACTCCGACAACCGCAACGACCGCTACAACTATCTCTACAGCCCCCGCGAGCTGGCAGGGTGGAAAGAGAGAATCGAGAGCGTCGCCGAAAAAGCGCAGACCACTTATGTGATCACCAACAACCACTTCGAAAGCAAAGCCGGAGTGAACGCGCTGGAGTTAAAGGCCATGATCACCGGCAAGCGAGTGCAAGCCCCGCCCACGCTGATTCAGAAGTATCCCGAGCTGAGAAACATCGCCGATGCGGCGGAGGAAGAGGGAGCGTCGAGTCCGGCATCGTTGTTCGAATAGCAGATGCCCGAGCCGCGAAAGCGGCGAAAGAATTGCGGCCCCAACCGTGCATGATTCAGGCTTGGTGCCGGGAGGGGGAGTCGAACCCCCAAGGTACTAAGTACCGGCGGATTTTGAGTCCGCTGCGTCTGCCAGTTCCGCCATCCCGGCGTTGGGAGGACTCTATTAGCTTATCAAACTCGCATAGCGGAAGCACTGGACTACATGGTCGTTCACCATGCCGACAGCTTGCATGAAGGCATAGCAGATCGTTGATCCTACAAAATTGAAGCCTCGCTTTTTCAGCGCCTTGCTCATGGCGTCGGATTCTTTCGTGAGGGCGGGAACTCGCTGGCGCGACTTCCATGTGTTTATTCGCGGACGGCCATCCACAAATTGCCACACGTAGCGGTTGAAGCTACCGAAATCCTGCCGGACGCGCAGCAACGCCTGCGCATTCTGCACCACCGAAGCGATTTTCAGCCGGTTGCGCACGATGCCCGGATTCTTCAACAACTGCGCGATTTTGCGGCGGTCGTAACGGGCGATACGTTCGGCATCGAACCCGTCGAAGGCGGTGCGGTAATTTTCACGTTTGTTGAGAATCGTCTCCCAGCTCAGGCCGGCTTGCGCGCCCTCGAGCACAAGAAACTCAAACAGTTTGGCCTCATCGTGGACGGGAACCCCCCACTCTTCGTCGTGGTAACGGATCATCAACTCGCTTTGAGCCCACGAGCAGCGAACTGGTGGTGGATGCTTGTGATCTGCTGTCGTCATACGAGGAAAGCATACCGGAAGAACCGAACGCGCTTCGAGCGGAGTTCCGGCGTGCCGCTCTTTTGCCGTAGAATGTGTTCTGGCCGCGCCCGTAGCTCAACTGGATAGAGCATCTGCCTTCGGAGCAGAGGGTTGGGAGTTCGAGTCTCTCCGGGCGCACCACAGACTCGTGTCGCACGCTAGAACGGAACTTCGCTCCGTGGACAGCCGAGGGCGGCTGTGCCCACGCGGTCTTGCTTAACTCCCAATTGATCTTGCTTACACCAGCGTGGCGGCTTCCTGTTTCAGTTTCTCTGCCTGATAATGCGTGGTGAGGGCCTCGATCAGGGGTTGGAGCTTGCCGTCCATCACTGCCTCTAGCTGGTGCATGGTGAAGCCGATGCGGTGATCGGTGACACGGTTCTGCGGGAAATTATAGGTGCGGATTTTTTCACTGCGGTCGCCGGACCCCACCATAGCCTTGCGCTCTTTGGCCAGCGCCTGCTGCTGCTTCTCCATTTCGATTTCGTAGAGGCGGGAGCGCAGCACGCGCATGCCTTTTTCGCGATTTTTGATCTGCGATTTCTCGTCCTGGCAGCTTACGACGGTATTGGTCGGAATGTGGGTGATGCGCACGGCGGAGTAGGTCGTGTTTACCGACTGCCCGCCGGGGCCGGAGGAGCAGAACGTGTCGATACGCAGATCTTTGGCTTCGATCTTGATGTCGACGTCTTCGGCTTCGGGCAGCACCGCGACGGTGACGGCGGAGGTGTGGACGCGTCCCTGCTGCTCGGTCGCGGGAACGCGCTGCACGCGGTGCACGCCGCTTTCATATTTGAGCTGGGAGTAGACGCGGTTGCCTTCGATGATGGCGATGACTTCTTTCAGGCCGCCGACGGACGACTCGGAAGTTGAGAGCACTTCGACCTTCCAGCGCTGGATTTCGGCGTAGCGCGTGTACATGCGGAAGATTTCGGCGGCGAACAGGGTGGCCTCGTCTCCCCCGGTGCCGGCGCGGATTTCGAGAATGATGTTTTTGTCGTCGTTGGGATCTTTGGGCAGCAGCAGAACTTTGAGTTCTTCTTCCACCGCGCCGACGCGGGCTTGCAGTTTGTCAAGTTCTTCCTGGGCATAGGCGCGCATCTCGGGATCTTTTTCGTCGAGGAGCATGGCCTTGCTGTCGGCGATGCCTTTGGTAAGGTCTTTGTACTCGCGATATTTTTCGACGATGGGCGCGATTTCGCTGTGAGCCTTGGCGGTTTTCTGGTACTTCGAGGAATCGCCGGTGATATCGGGCGAAGCAAGAGCGCTGGTCAGTTCCTCGTAGCGGGCTTCGATTTGGTCTAGGCGTTCGAACATGGAAACCGTCGTTGGTCGTTCGTCGTTGGTGGTTGGCCCTTCACCTCATGCGGCTTTCTCGCGCATCGAGTTGATTAGGCTGTTTAGGCTTCGGCCTATTGCATCTGCTGAAGCCAGCACATGCTGGGCTTCGTCGTTGCTCAGACATTGTAATTCCTTTGCGATCATAATCTGCGTTTGCACTTCCAGGAGCGATCCTCGCGCATGAAGCAGAAAACGCCCCAACTCTCCGTCTGAGGGGTGGCCTTTACCTTCGGCAATATTGCTCGGTACAGAAACCGCCGCGCGGCGGAGTTGCTGACTCAGACCATATAATTCGTGCCGGGGAAAACGCGCTGTCACCTGATAGACGTCGACGGCAAATTTCATCGCTACCTGCCAAACGCGCAAATCCTTAAACGTTGCTGACATGTAAGTACCTCTCAGGAAGACTGTAATGCTGAAAGTGAGAGGCCAACGACTAACGGCAAACGACCAACGACGGATTCCAGGGTGGGAACCCCTAGGCAATGACCAGTTCGCCGCCGTGGTCTTTTTCGAGGACCATGGCGTGATCGAGGGCGGTGATGGCGCATTGCGCCATTTCGTCGGATGGAGGCTGCGTCGTAATGCGTTGCAGCCAGAGGCCGGGGGCGGTCATTACGGCGAACAATGAGCCGCGGTGTTTGGCGGCGAAGCGGATGATTTCGTACGATACGCCGGCAATCACGGGGAGCAGCGCGATGCGCGAGGCAAAGCGGGCCCAGAATGTGGTGAAGGGAACCAGCATGTAAAAGCCGATGGAGATCAGCATCACCGTCATCAGAAAGCTGGTGCCGCAGCGGGGATGGTAGGTGGAATACTTTTGCACTTCCGCAGTCTCAAGAGTCTTGCCGTCTTCGAAGGCGAAGACGGTCTTGTGTTCAGCGCCGTGATACTGATAGACGCGGTGAATGTCGGGAAACAGCGAAACTCCCCAGATGAAGAGGAGGAACAGGATCAGTCGCACCGCGCCGTCGACCAGATTGAAGGCGATCTGGCCGCCGAGGGCGGGATCGACTTTCTTTAGCTCCGTCGCAGCCAGCAGCGGCAGGTATTTGTACATGAAGATGAAGAAGACCAGAGACACTACCACGTTGACTGTGGCCATCCAACCGCTTATGGCCGCGGCTTTCTCCCGGGTTTGGGACTTAGATGAAGCCGTCCTGGACAGTTCCGCCTCGCTTCGCTTTGGCGGAACAGCCGAGTCGGCTGTCGCTACGTGATTTGTGGTGGCCTCCTCTTGTTGCATCGCTTCTTCAATCGCCACGTTCGCCGAAAACCTTAATGCGCGGTAGCCCAGGGTCATGGCGTAGCCGAGAGTTATCACTCCGCGAACGATGGGCCAGGCCATCCATTTATGCTTTTCCGAGGGGCGTTCCAGGGGTTCACTCAGGGTAACCATTTCGCCGGTGGGCTTGCGGCAGGCGATGGCCCAGGCGTGGGGCGAACGCATCATTACGCCCTCAAGCACAGCCTGGCCGCCGACGAGGGTTTCTTCACCGCTTTCGAGCGCGGGCAGAAGCTGCACGGCTACCAGGAAACGCACGAGATTTCGAAGAGAATGCACGAGAATTAGATGCTCGGGGCGCGGAAACGCACCGAAATCCTAGGTTAACACATGAAGAGCTGAATTCAGCTGGTTTTGGAGGCCGTATCAGGCGGTTCGGGCGGGCGATTTTGCCGCGGCTCGGACCAATCGAAAGACCAGAATAGCTTGCCGTCAGGAGCGACCGAGCGCTGGCAGAGGCCTTTCTGGGGGACTTCGGAGGGTGGAGATGGCCGCGCGCTTCGGAATCCGGGAATCCTCAGGCGGAAACCGCGAATCCGCTCCTCAGGTGACTGATCCAGGGGTTCGTTCCGGCGAGGCATGGACAGATACTCAGGCTGCGACGGGGGTTGGTTCAATACGGTGATTTCTGTAATCCGCGCGGGAAGGGCAGATGAGCGCCAGTTTCCGCTATCCTCGGATGTTTAAGCGGAGACTTTTTGAGCGAGATGCGAAAATTCGCCGAGACTTGCGAGGCCATTGCTGCAACCACCAGGAAACTGCAAAAGACGGCATTGGTGGGGGAATATCTGAAGTCGCTCCCGGCGGAGGATGCGGCGGCTGCAGCCGTGTTCTTTTCGGGCAGGGCGTTTCCGGCATGGGAAGAAACCACTTTGCAGGTGGGCGGGGCGCTGCTGTGGGGAGTGGTAGCGGAGCTTTCGGGCAAGGACGAATCCGAACTTTCCGCAGCCTATCGAAGGCATGGAGATCTGGGCGCGGTTGCGGGGGATGTTATGGAGCCGCGATCCGGTCAGGGCGTGGGCATTCTGGAATTGGCCCTCAACTTCCGGCAGATCGCGGCTGCGCGGGGGGCGGCGGCGAAGAGGTCACTGCTTCGGGATTTGCTGGCGAAGCCGACGCCCCTGGAAGCCAAGTACATTGTGAAGATCATGACCGGCGATTTGCGGATCGGGCTGAAGGAAAGTCTGGTGGAAGAAGCGATCGCGAAAACTTATGGCGGCACGCCCGCCGATGCTCTGCGGGAAGTGCAGCGGGCGAACATGCTGCTGGGCGATATTGGAGAGACGCTGCGGCTTGCCTTGGAAGGCAGGCTTGGGGAAGCGAAGATGAGAATGTTTCATCCTTTGGGATTCATGCTGGCCAGTCCCATTGAATCGGCTGAAGAAGGCCTGAGTTATTTTGCCGAGGCCGCGGTCGAGGATAAATATGACGGCATTCGGGCGCAGGCGCATGTTGCGGATGGCGAGGTGAAATTGTTTTCACGCACGCGCGATGAAATTACGGAGTCGTTTCCGGAACTGCCCGGCGCGCTGGCGGGATTGGCCCAGGACGCGATTCTCGATGGCGAGATTGTAGCGTGGGAGCAGCCGGGGCGGGCGCGCCCGTTTAGCGTCTTGCAGCAACGCCTGGGACGAAAGAAAGTCAGCGACCGCATGTTGCGCGAGATTCCGGTCGCTTACCTCGTCTTCGACGTTCTTTATGCGGGTGGGCAGGTGCTGATTGATCGTCCGCTGCTGGAGCGGGCGCGGATTCTCGATGAGCTCCTGGCGGGGGAAAACCTTAAATACAGTGGACCCGGGGGAACACAGGGCAAGATCGGCGCGCAGGGGAAGCTGACATTTGAAAGTGAGGAGGAAGTCTCCGGAGCGGGCGTCGTGCGCGCGCCGGTATTTCGCGCCGCCTCGCCTGAGGAATTGGAAGACCTGTTCGCGGCGGCGCAGGCGCGCGGCAATGAAGGCTTGATGATTAAAGATCTCAATTCTTTGTACCTGCCGGGGAAGCGAGGCAAGTCGTGGCTGAAGATGAAGCGCGAACTGGCCACGCTCGACGTGGTCGTAACTGCCGTCGAGTACGGTCACGGCAAGCGCGTGGGCGTGCTCAGCGACTACACGTTCGCCGTGTGGGACGCGAAGAAAGAAAAGCTGGTGAACATCGGTAAGGCGTATTCGGGATTGACCGACGTCGAGATTGCCGGGATGACGCAGTGGTTTCTGGAGCACACGATTGAAGATCAAGGCTTTCGGCGGACGGTCGAGCCGAAGATTGTGCTGGAAGTGGCGTTCAACAACATGATGCGGTCGGAGCGCCATGAGAGTGGTTATGCGCTGCGGTTTCCGAGGATCGTGCGGTTAAGGCCGGATAAGACGGCGGAGGAGGCGGATGGGATGGAGCGGGTGCGGGAGATATTCGAGAGGCAGCGCAACTAAAAGTGTTGATAGGGCCTATCTCCGTGCCTGGTTTTGTAGCTATGGACGTGCCTCTTAAATCCCCGTTTAGAGGCGAAGCTCATACGTCTGCCGGCCAGTACAGTCCTCATCATTGAAGCTGTAGAGCGCATGGTGAACCGCGACGAGTGGTTCCTGCGCGAGGTGGATAGGGGTTGGCTGCCGCGGACCGGGGCGAGCTTGTTGATCACGCCGATGTCGGGTACCGGGCGAAAACGCCACGGGGTACGCAAGCATAGCTATTTGTCCCTCGGCCGGGGCTTATGCTATTGTTAGCAAGCGACTTAGGTTAGATAGGTGAATCCATCCCAGTCATTACCGCCTAGCCAGCAATCGGAGCCCAGCGTGGCAGTGCCCGTGACTCCTGGAACAATGATGAGCAATGTTCCGGCGGGCTCATCTGTGCCGACCTGGCTCAACCCAGTGCTGAGTGGGCTAACGCTGACTTTTGTGCTCGCCGCAGTGTACAACTTCGCGCTTTGGAGGGGCGGAGTCGACGCGAACCTCAAAACCCTACAGGATGGCCAAACATCGCAAGAGAAGAAATTGGAGCAAATAAGCCTGCAACTCCAAGACTTGAGGGACAGAGTGGTGGCTCTCCAGGCCAAGTTCGATGCCGGCGCGGCTCCGCGTCAGGGTGCCATTCGCGCCAACCCGAGCGGCGTCGAGCTGAGAATTCCGACGCAGTTTACAACCCCGGATGCAATAAGGGCAGAAATCAAAGTGCCATCTACCGAGGCGACTCTAGCGCCTGCGGTCCGCCTCGGCAATCACCAATAGACAGGGGCATTGACGCTCAGTGGCTGTGATGCTGGTGCTGATGCTCTTCGCTCTCCCCCACCGGAATCACACAACCATGCGCCACCTCGCATTCCACGTGCTCGAACTGGATCGTAGTGTGGTCGATGTGGAAGTCGTGGTGCAGGCATTCTTTCACGTCGCGCAGGATGCGCTCGCTGGCTGACAGGGGAATATCGGCGATCGCGATGTGGCAGGAGAGGGCGCGGGTTTCCGAGCCGATGCTCCAGCAGTGCAGGTCGTGTACGTCGTTGACGCCGTCGATGGAGCGGATGGCTGTGGCGACAAGCTCGAGCTTTACGCCGCGGGGCGTGCCTTCGAGCAGAATGTTCAGCGTCTCGCGCACAATGCCGAAGCCCGACCATAGAATCAGCACACCAATTGCGACCGAAAGGACCGAGTCGATCCACGAATTGCCTGTGATCAGGATGGCCCAGCCTCCGGCGATAACCGCCGCAGTCGAGAGCGTGTCGCCTACTTCATGCAGCAGCGCGCTGCGGATGTTGACATCGGTGCCCGACCCCCGGCCAGAGCGATAGAGCAGCAGCGCGATCACTCCGTTCATCAGCACGCCCGCGGCGGCGACCCACATCATTACCGCGGCCTGCACGCGCTCAGGATGCTGCAAGCGGCGGAAGGCTTCGTAGAAGATGAAAAATGAAACTGCGACGAGCGATACCGCATTCACCAGCGCGGCCAGCACTCCGGCGCGATGGTAGCCGTAAGTCTTGGTAGAACTGGCCGGGCGCGATTGCAGATAGACCGCGACCAGCGACAAGAGCAGGGCGAGAAAGTCAGAAAGATTGTGGCCAGCTTCGGAGAGCAAAGCCAGCGAATGGGCGCGGAAGCCCGCCACTACCAGCAGCACGATGTAGGCGAGCGTCACGCCCAGCGAGATCTTCAGAACGCGCTTGGGGCTGGAGCTGCCGTGAACGTGGGCGTGCATCCTCTAAGTGTAAGGGGGGCGGGAACGGGCATCAAGCGGTGAATGCCGGAGACCAGAGTTCTGCAGAAGTTGCGTGCTGTCCCGATTGTTGACACTCAGCGGCGGAAGAGATTCTGCATGTAGCGGTCGTTGTACATTGCGGTCGAGCTCTGGACGAACTCCAGCACGCGGTACATTCGCTCCCGCGTCTCGCGGCTCATTTCTTTGAACTGCACAGCCACACCCGAGCCGGGATGAATTCTGGCGACGGTGCCTTCCATGCTCAGGCTGCCGTCGTCGATGGCGAACACCAGCTTTAAGTTCGTTCCCGGGGGAAGGATGGCGCTGGTTTCCACGTAACAGCCACCCAGGCTGATGTCGATGAGGTTGCCGAAAACCGGGCCGTCGCCCGGCTGAGGGTGGAGTTCAATGGTGAGCCGGCACTTGATGCGGGTGTGCAGGCGGCGGTCCTTGTGCGCCGGCTGTTTTTCCTTTTCGATATACATGCGGCGGTCGGCCTGGGTGAGCAGTTGTTCGGCGTCGTTGCCGTCATCCGGGGAGACGGCCATGCCAACGCTGAGCGAAAGAATTTCCTCTCCGCATACTTCGAAGCCTGCCTGGCGGGCGAGCGGGCGAATCTGCTCAACTTTCTTGGCGGCAGCATCGGCCGGAAGCCCCGGCGCGATCACCACAAATTCATCTCCGCCCATGCGGGCGACGTAGTCGTACTCCCGGCAACTATCCTTCAACGCCTGGGCAAAGAGGCGCAGAACGCGATTTCCCTCCAGGTGTCCGAAGCGGTCGTTGATCTTCTTGAAACCGTCCATGTCGCAGACCATCAGGGTCAGAGACGTGTCGTCCCGCTTGCAGCGGGCCAGTTCACGGTCAAGTTGCAAAAAAAGCGAGCGGGCGTTGGGCAGGCCGGTGAGGTAATCGGTAGTGGCGGAGTTTTCCGCCTGCTGATACTTGAGCGCATTCTCGATGGCCAGCGCCATTTTGCCACTCACCGCCAGCAGGATGCGCAGGTGATCGGAAGTGAAGGCGTCTTTCTCTGCGCGGTAAAGGGCGAGAACGCCGATTACGCCCGAGACTCCTTCCAATGGGACGGCCAGAGCGGAGCGCAGGGTGCTGAACTTGCTGGGATCGTTGAGATAGCCCGGTTCGACGGAGGGGTTTCCGTTGACGATCGGCTTTTTATTCTGCGCCACCCATCCCGAGAGCCCATCGCCTACGGGAATGCGAAGCGAGTTGAACAAACGATAGTTATCGCCATTCACGTATTCCGGCGTCAGTTCGTCGCCGCGCCTGATGTAGATGGCGATGGCGTCGTAGGGAACCATGGGCTTGAGTTTCACCGAAAAGACGGAAAGCGTCTCTCCCAGGCTGAGCGAGGCGCCGAGATCCTGGCTCAATTCGAATAAGGATTGGGCCTCCTGGCGGGCGGCTGCAATCGACGACAGGAAAGTCGCTTCCCGGCCCGGCAAGTCGGAGACGAGGGCGTTTTCGAATCCCGCGTCGGGAGCCGGTCCGCGCGCGATCTTGAGTTCTTTTGGCAGGACAGGGTTGCCTTCTCGCGCCGACTGCGCGACTGCCAGATTTTCGAATGAGCGGTAACGCTTGCGCAGAACCTCGACCACCTTGGGATCGAATGCCTTGCCTGCCTCCGCCGAAAGCCGTTGCATTACTTCATCGAGCGGCATGGCTCGGCGATATTGCCGGTCGCTGGCCAGGGCATCGAGAAAATCGACGGCGGAAAGGATGCGCGCTCCCACAGGAATTTCGTCGCCCTTCAACCCGTAGGGATAGCCGGATCCATCCCATTTTTCGTGGTGTGCCCGCACAATCGGCACGACCGGGTAAGGGAAGCGGACGCGTTCCAGAATTTCGGCCCCCACGACGGTATGAATCTTCATCTTCTCGAACTCTTCCGGAGTGAGGCGGCCGGGTTTGGAGATGATGTGCTCGGGCACGGCTAGCTTGCCGATATCGTGCAGCAGCGCGGCCGCGTGAAGAGCCTCCAGGTCAGGGCCCTTCATACCCAATTCTTTGGCGACTTCAATAGCGTAGATGCGGACGCGCTGCAGGTGATCGTGCGTGGTCTGATCTTTGGCTTCAATAGCCAGAGCCAGCGCCTCAATGGTCCGCAGATGCAGGTTGGCCATTTCGGTGACGTGCCGCTTTTCGTCCTCAAGTTTTCCCAGATAGAGGCGATAGGAACGGTAGATGAGGTAGATTGCGGGTACGAACAGCAACGAACTTTCCCAGTTAAATGCGTGGTTGAACCAGCCGATCGCTCCGGCAATTCCGGCCCCTACCAGGTAATAAGGGAACGACCAGAAATAACAATCCACCAGAATTCCAAGCAGTGGTTTTTTCTCGGCGAACGAAATCACCACCGCAATGCTTCCGGCGTTGACGACGAAGTAGGTTGAAGCTGCGAGGCACAGTACCAGGGGGCGGCTGGCGACAAACTGATTGATCAGTCCATTGTGGTACACCACGTAAGCCAGCGCAGTCGACAACGAGCCGGCGCAAATGTTGAAGGTCAACTGGATGGCGCCGGGACGGTTCGGGTGGAAACTTTGCGCCAGCATCGAAAAGGCGGCCAGGGTAATCGCCTCGGAGTAACTGAGCTCCGATATGGCCACCAGAATGAACAGGAAGTTGACGGAAAGCGTGCCGGTGATTCCGGGCAGGGTGACCCGGAGCCGCGATGCCAGAATCGCGACTCCGAGGTAGCAGATGAATTCGGCAATGTTCTTACTGGTCTGGTGGATGGCAGCTTGCAGCAGCGACGCCAGCCCGGCGGCAATCACCAGAGCGGCGAACGCTTTGGCGCTGGCTGACAGCCCCTTCCACGAATGTGTGCTGGCGGACATTCTTCTGAGTTCCCTCTAAGGCTGCAGGACACACCTGCGGAATCCGGCGCGCTCCTGCCGCCAGCGCTCCAGACATCCTGAAATCTTAAGGATAGAGGGCTGAGAGGCTGGTAACAATGAAGAGAGGGGAAGTCCTGAAACTTCAGTAATTGCATGGGGTTACCGAAATGGACGAATCGGGTGCAACTTTCGAGTATGGATTTGCGTATCTCAAGGTGGGAGGCGCTGAGCGCCGGGAACTCAGTTTCCGCATACCGGCGCCGGCATAATTTCGGGGAAAAGTGGCGGTTGCGCGTCAGCGGCCAAAGGAGCCATCGGTTCGTTGGCCTTTTACCGCGTGGCTTGCAGGCACGTCGTGATATGGAGAAACATGCTCGCTTCGCTCGCGGGAAAGCCGAGGCGGCTATCCCTGCATGTCACGGGGCGGGGCAGCCGCGCCTCTCCTTCTTTGTTGCGAGTTTTTCGGCACTTGTTGAGGCCGCCCCTTCGAAGTAACGGCGTGGCACGTCCGGTAGAATATTCCTATGCGCATGGTTGTGGACATCTTCGCCCAAATCTTTCGAACCTTATGGGCGCATAAGCTGCGGTCGTTCCTGACCATGTTCGGGATCGCCTGGGGCGTGGGATCGCTGCTTCTGCTGGTCGGCCTGGGAGAAGGATTTCGCTCGGGCAATAAGCGCGAACTGGCGCAGTACGGCAAAGACATCATGTTTCTCTATCCCGGCCGGGCGCCGGCTTTTGCCGGCAGCATGAACTCGGCGCGGAACTACCTGCTCACCTATCAGGATTATGCGGATATCCGAAAAGAATGCCCGCACGTGCGCATGGCGTCGCCGGTCCTGATTCGGACGGACGTGCGGGCGGTGAGCGAGTTTGCCAGCGCCAACGGGGAAATCGCCGGTGTAGAGCCTCAGTTCAATGAGATCCGATATCTTCCGCTGAAGCAGGGGCGCTGGTTGAATACTCTCGACGAGGCGCAGAGGCGCAACGTAATCGTTCTGGGCGACGAACTGGTCAAAAACCTGTTTCCCGGGCGGCCGGCGATCGGCGCATCCATCATTTTGAATGACATCAGCTTCGAGGTGGTGGGGACGGTGGAGCGGGTTGGGCGCGGCGACGACAACTCCACGAACATGCGCGGCTATCTGCCGTTTCGGGTGATGGCGACACTATTCCCGCTGAAAGGCGAGAACCACGAAAATTCTATCTCGTTCATCAACTACCAGCCGCGGGTCACCGATGAGCACCTCATCGCGCAGGATGAAGTCCGCAGAATTGTCGCCCGCAATCACGGTTTTGACTATCACGACAAAGATGCCTTTGAAGGCTGGGACACGATTCAGAACTCGAAGGCCGTGGGCAGCATCTTCGACGCGATGAACGTGTTTCTGGGCTCTGTGGGCATGATCACGCTGGCCCTGGGCGCCATCGGGGTCATCAATATTATGCTGGTCACCGTCTCCGAGCGCACGCGTGAGATCGGATTGCGTATGGCTCTGGGAGCCACCCGGAGCAGCATCCTGGCACAGTTTTTTCTGGAAGGAATCATGCTCACGCTCTTCAGCGGGCTGATCGGTATGGGATTCGCTGCCGGTTTGATGGCGCTGCTGGGTACGCAACAAGGGCCCGGTGGATTTGATCCTCCGAAGCTGGTGCCCTCGACCGCCATTCTGGCGATCGGGAGCCTGATGCTGGCTGGCGTGATAGCGGGATTGTATCCCGCGCGCAAGGCAGCTATGTTGCAACCGGTGGAAGCGCTGCGGCAGGAGTGAGAAGGATTTGATTTGAAAGGGCGCGGCTTCAGCCGCGCCGGAAAGCGATCCTTGTTGGGCTTTAGCCCTTAGAGGCTTTCGCTTCATTTTCGGGGCCAGGATTACGTTATGTTTCGAGACCTGCTACAGGAAGCCTACGGTGCGATGCGGTTCAACCGCCGCCGCACCGCCCTCACTATGCTGGGCATGGCGTGGGGCATTGCCACGGTTGTGATCCTGCTGGCTTACGGCAACGGTTTCGGAGAGGCTTGCGCCAACATATTCGCGAACTTTGGCACCAAGCTGATGATCCTGGTGCCGGGCCGCACCTCGATGCAGGCCGGCGGACAAAAAGCCGGAGCGCAGGTTCGATTTACCCTCGAGGATGTCGACACACTTACCACCAACATTCCGCAGATTACGCACATCACTCCCGAGGTCGACAAGCAGTGCAACGTGTCCTTCGACACGCGCACTTACAACCTCGACGTCACCGGAGATTATTCGAACGTCGATTCTGTGCGCGCGCTCAAGTTGGCGGCCGGCCGTTTTTACAATGCTCAGGATGAGGCGCAGCGCGCCCATGTGGCGGTTATCGGGTCGGAAGCCAAACAAAAACTATTTTCCGGGCGAAACGCCCTGGGCGAAGTTATCCGCGTGGAAGGCATGAGCTTTGAGGTCATCGGCGTGCTGCAGGCGAAGATGCAGGAAGGTGATGACGACATTAACCGCGTAATTTACATCCCATTCTCCACCATGAGCGATATCAAAGACACGCATTACATCGATTCCATCTGGTTCAACTACGAGACTCCGGATTACGAGAGGCTGGAGCAGTCCGCTCGCCTGGTTCTGGCGGGCGAGCACAAATTTAGCGCGACGGACCGGCGCGCGGTGCGCGTCTTCAACCTCATGGAACAGGTTCACCAGTTCGAGATGATCACCATAGGACTGAAGATTCTGCTGGGCTTTATCGGCACGCTGACCCTGGGCATCGGCGGCGTTGGACTGATGAACATCATGCTGGTTTCTGTGACTCAGCGCACTCGCGAAATCGGCGTGGAGAAAGCTTTGGGTGCGCGGCGCGGCCATATTCTTTTTCAGTTTCTCGCGGAAGCTCTCACCATTACCTTTATCGGAGGCGTGCTGGGAGTGATATTGGCATACGCGATTTCGATCTCGGTGGGCCGGCTGACGCTTTACAGCGCTGTTGCCAAGAACGCGACGAACGGCGACATTCGGCTGATGATTGCGCCCGGCACATTGATCGCAGCGACCATCATCCTTTCGCTGGTCGGGCTGATCAGCGGCATGATCCCCGCAATTCGAGCTTCGCGGTTGGATCCCATCGAGGCTTTGCGATACGAGTAGGGCGTTGGGATTAGAGTTTCGTGGGTGGGTTCGGGCGTGCAGGACGCGTTTTGTTTTTTGCAGTAATTGCGTCGCTTCGACCGCCGGTTGCTTTCTGGTTGGGTGGTTGCTGCATCGCCGGAAAGTTTTCCCCACCGGGGTTCAAGCGCTGATTGATTTTTGAATTCCTGCGCGGCGGTTAAGCGCCGCTCTTCCACGTTAGCTCCGCACGGCGTGCCGCTTACCCACTTTTCGTGTCCTGACAGAACAACGGCAACCTGTGGCAGACGGCTTCTCATCCAACAGGCACCTTAATTCAGGAGTCAAAAATGGCTGGGAAGAATACTGCAGTTTTTGGAATTTATCAGACTCAAGCCGATGTTGAGTTTGCCGTGGATGCACTGCGGTCCGAGGGTTACCGCAGCACCGATATCTCGGTATTGTTCCCCGAGAACAAGGGCACAAAAGATTTTGCGGTAGAGAAAAACACCAAAGCGCCGGAGGGCACAGCCGCCGGGGCCACCACCGGAGGCGTGGTAGGCGGAGTGTTGGGATGGTTGGTGGGCATTGGCGCGCTGGCGATTCCGGGAGTAGGGCCTTTTATTGCTGCAGGACCGATTGTGGCGGCGCTGGCGGGAGCCGGCGTGGGCGGCGCGGTGGGCGGAATCGCGGGAGCCCTGATCGGAATGGGCATACCGGAATACGAGGCCAAGCGTTACGAGGGACGAGTTAAAGACGGCGGAATTTTGCTGTCGGTGCATTGCGACGACGGCAACTGGATCACAAAAGCGAAGCGCATTCTGGAGCGGACGGGTGCCCAGGATGTTGCTTCGGCGGGTGAAGCTGCTGCCGACTGGCAGAAAAGCGACAAGCCTTTACCCCGAGCGAGCTGACACAACTTGCGCTGCGCCGTGAGTTTTTGGCCCGGCGCAGCCGGAAATTAGAATCACGGCACCGAACTGCCTGAGGATGCTCATATGACCAAAACTTCGTTCACGCTGTTGTTAACTCTCACGCTTGCGACGGCGGCCTTCGCCCAAGACAACTCTTCGGCTCCGCTTTATCCCACAACGCCTCGTCCCACTCAGGTCCCGTCGAACGACCAGGACGCGGCGCCGCAGCAGATGAATCAGAATACCGGGCAGAATGACATGCCGGTTTTTCGGGTCAGCGTGTATGCGCGCACGGCTAGAGCGGTGAACTATCGTAATCGGGGTGGTTCGACCTCGGTCAGTTTTCGGGGGACGGAGTTGATGCCCGCGATTGAAGGCCGCGCCAAAATTGACGGCAAAGCCGGTCGGCTTACCATCAACGCTGAATTCTCGCACATGATGCCTGCGACCTCTCTGGGCGGCCAGTATCTGACCTACGTATTATGGGCGATCACTCCTGAAGGCCGTCCAGTCAATCTGGGAGAGATTCTTCCCGGAGACAACGGCAAAGACAAGATCGACGTCACGACGGATTTGCAGGCGTTCGGCCTGATCGTGACCGCCGAGCCTTACTTTTCGGTCACCCATCCCAGCAACAAAGTGGTGGCAGAAAACGTTATTCCCCAGGGCGTGAAAGGATTCGAAGAGCCGATCGACGCCAAGTTTGATGTGCTGGAAGGTGGCCAGTACACGATTGACGTGCCCGCCGATCAGCTGCCCTCCAGCCGGGCGGATGCACGCGCTCCTCTCGATCTGCTGGAAGCCCGGAACGCGGTAGCTATTGCGAAGGCGGCCGGCGCCCAGCAGTACGCACCTGACAGCCTGGCCAAAGCCGAAGACATGCTGCAGCGCGCCGAAGATTATTACCAGCGCAAGCAGGGCCGCACACCGATCGGAACGGCCGCGCGGGGAGCGGTGCAGATGGCGGAGGATGCCCGCGTGCTGACACTGCGGCGGATTGAACAGGACAAACTGGACGCCGAACGGCGTGCCCGCCGCGAGGCCCAGGAAAAAGCCGAAGCCGATGCCCGCGCGGCTCAGGAACAAGCCGCACAAGCGCAAGCCCAGTCGGATGAAGATTCCCGGCGGCGCGCCGCGGCGGAACAGGCGCAAGCCGAGGCAGAGCGCCAGCAGCAGGCCGCTTTGGCGCAGCAGCAGCAGGCGCAGGCCGCGACTTTAGCCGCACAACAGGCCGCCGCAGACGCCGACCGGCAGAGGGAAGAAGCCGATCGCCAGCGCCAGGAAGCGATCCGGCAGAAAGAGGAAATGCGCGCGCGCCTGCTGGCCCAGTTGAATCAGGTGTTGCAGACTCGCGACACGGTTCGAGGACTTATCGTCAGCATGCCCGACGTATTGTTTGACTTCAACAAATACACGCTGAAGCCCGAAGCGCGCGAGCGGCTGGCGAGAATCTCCGGAATCGTGCTGGCCTATCCTGACTTGAAGTTGCAGATCGAAGGCTACACCGATTCCATCGGCAGCGACGAATACAACCAGATACTTTCTGAAAAACGCGCGGAAGCAGTGCGCGATTATCTGGTCAGCTCCGGCGTATCTATGAACAACGTCGCGGCCCTGGGTAAGGGCAAGAGTGATCCGGTCGCCGACAACAGCACGGCAGGGGGAAGGAAGCTGAATCGGCGCGTGGAGATGATCGTGTCTGGAGATGTGATCGGCACGCAGCTAACCCCAGGCGCAAACAGCAATCAGGGCTCAGTAAACCCGCAGTAGAGAGGTGCGGCTCCCGCTCGAAATGCAATTGCGGAGTGCATGCCCTCCGCAGTTGCATCTACAATAAGCATGCAGGAAAGCGGTAGTGCCGTGACGGACGACCCCATCACAATTTCTCCGGGCCCGAATTTTCGCGCCGCCATGGCTTTGGCCATCCTCGCGGACGCTCTGCAGATCGTGGTCTTTCCCGTGTTCATGGAAGGAGCGATCTCGCCCGCCGATGACATACTCGACCTGGGAGTCGCGGCCGCCATGTTCCACCTGCTCGGCTGGCATTGGGAATTCCTGCCGTCATTCTTGGGGAAGCTGGCGCCCGGAGTCGATTTGGTTCCTCTGTGGACGATGGCGGTGGCGAACGTCTACCGGAAATCGAAGCAAATTGCTGTCGCAGCGGAAAAAGACCGCGAAGAGCAGCCTTCGCTGAAAGCCTGACGCCCATTGTTTTCGGTCGAAATCCACCACTGCTGGCCGAAATCAACCACTGTAAGTCCATCAAAAGAACGGAACTTTCCCCTATTCGCAGGGTTCGAGCTAGTAACAGGAATTCTGGGGGAATTTATGACAACCAAATTATCCAAAACGTTTCTCACCGCGGTATTGACCAGCGCAATGGCGCTTGGGACTGGTACTTCTTTGTGGGCGCAGGACCAGTCGATGGACAAGCCTTCAGCGGCTGTCAACATTCAGGTGGATCAGGGACCGCCGCCGGAGCAGACCGCGCCGCAGTATAACGCGCCGCAATATAATGCGCCGCAATACACTGCCCCGCAATACAATGCCCAGGACCAGGGCGCGCCTCAAGATGTCGCGCCTCCGCCGCCGCAGGATCAAGATGCATACGGCGACCGTGGGTATCAACAAGACCGTTCATATCAAGACCAGGCGCCTGCGCCCCCAGCGGGGCCGCAGTACACTGCGCTGCCTCCGGAGCAGTTGAATAAGCTGGTAGCTCCGATCGCGCTGTATCCCGATGCGCTGGTGGCGCAGATACTGGCCGCGTCGGCATATCCCACGCAGATTGTCGAGGCGAACCGGATGGCGCGCGAGAACCCGGGGCTCAAGGGACGGGAACTGGGCGAGGAAGTGGACCGGCAGGATTGGGATCCGAGCGTGAAAGCTCTGGTGGAATTCCCCAGCGTTCTGGCAAACCTGGACAGGAATTTGTCCTGGACCTCTGAGCTGGGCGAAGCCTATCAGAACCAGCAGGATGATGTGATGCGGGCGATCCAGTACATGCGTCACAAGGCTTACGACGCGGGCAATCTGCGCAGTACGCCGCAAGAGCGCGTGTACGAGCAGGGCTCCGACGTGGACATTCAGCCGGCTGACCCAGACGTGGTTTATGTTCCTACTTACAACCCGGCGTATGTGTACGGATATCCCGTAGGCCTGTGGCCCGGATTCTATCCGTGGTGGGGAGTTGGCGGCCCGTACATTTCGTTCGGCATCGGCTTCCCGCTCTGGCCCTTCGTCGGCTTCGGCTGGGGATGGCATGGATGGGGAATCGGCTGGGGCTTCCACGGCGGAATCTTCTTCGGCGGCCGCCCTTGGGCCTACCGCGGGGGAGCGTTCTATAACCGCGCCGCCTTTGCGCACGGAAATTATCGGGGATTCTCTTCCGGGCGTGGCGGATTCGGAGGACGAGGGTTCGCGGGTCACGATGGACGCGGCTTCGGCTCAACCGCAGGTCACGGATATTCTGGACACGGATATGCAGGACACGGATATGCGGGCGGATCTCGAGGCTACGCGGGCACGTCCCACGGCTTCGCCGGCAGCAATCGCGGCGCATCCGTGAACCGGGGCGGCGAAAGTAACCGAGCCTACGCTGGTAACCGGGGATTCTCCGGCGCCCAACGAGGCTTCTCTGGACGCACATCCAGCGCGCCGCGCGCTGGTGGTTTCAGCGGTAGCCGCGGCGGGCAGTCGCGCGGATACTCTTCGCGCGGAAGCTACGGCGGTTCGCATGGTGGCGGACACTTCAGTGGCGGCCATGCCAGCAGCGGTGGCCACGCCAGCAGTGGTGGACACAGCAGCAGTGGCGGGCACAGCAGCGGTGGCGGCCACAGTGGCGGCGGTCACGGAGGCAAGCGCTAAGCGTTCCGTATAGTCATCAACTGTTCCAGGACAAACTTGCAAGCCCCGCTCTCACGAGCGGGGCTTTCTTGTGCCATCGATTTTCTTGCCGTGCTGGCCAGGGCGGGCATCCGCCGGATCTGCTGCAAGTGGTTGAGGAGATTGGTGGCGGCGCGTGGACTCGAACCACGGACCTACGGATTATGAGACCGTCGCTCTAACCACCTGAGCTACGCCGCCAAGTTGTTTATTTACAATAAGTTACATAAAGCACTCTCGTAACTTGCATAGAACTGTCATAGAACGTACCATAGTCTTGTCGCTGCAACGACAAGGAGGCCGTCTGTGACAACTCGATTTCAGACTGGTTCGATCTATGAAGCGTACGGAGCATTTCACATCAAATATTACACGACTGTTCTGCGCGAGGGCAAAGAAGTCCGCGTGCAGCGCAGTCACAAACTGTGGGGCAAAGATGCCAAGCATTACAGTGCGACCTGCAAGCTGGTGAAGAAACTTGCCAGCGACTACATGGCAGGAATCAACGCGAAGGACGGTACTGTCGAGAATCCCGACAGCATGACAGTCGCCCAGTTCTTTGAGGGTAGATACATCCCATATTGCGAAGAGGTTTCACAGAGAACAGGCAGGCCCCGACAGCGGCCGAACACTGTTGCAGGGCATTGGCAAATCTGGAAGCGCAATTTGAAAGCGCACTTCGGCTCACTCACGCTAGCGGAATACGAAGCCGTGCTCGGCAACCGCTTTCTAAGAACGCTGACGGCAACGCAGGGCAAGACAACGATCAAGCACGTTCGGTCTTTAGGCAGTTCAATCTTCAAACTCGCTGTTGCGGACGAGTTAATCAAGACGAACCCTTGGCGCGACGTGCAAGTTCCCGAAGATGCAGAGCAAGGCGACGATACGGGCCACTACACACTGAGCGAGGTTGAGGATCTGATCTCGGCTCTTGCCGCTCATGTCGATTGCCAGTTGGTGCTTTCTCTCGCTTGCTTTCTCGGATTGAGGCCAGGGGAGATTGCAGCCCTCAAGTGGGCCGACATCGAAGGCGATTGGCTGCACGTTCAACGGTCAGTCGTGCGCGGCGATGTTGATAAGCCGAAAACACGGGAGTCAATTGCAAAGCTGCCGATTGTCGATGCTGTGCGCGTCCCGCTCGAATTGTGGCGAGAGAAATCGAAGCCGAAAGCGGAGACAGCGGGGTGGGTGTTTCCTTCGAGCAACGATACGCCTGTCGATCTGCATAACATGATTGCCCGAGTCATCATGCCGCATCTTGAAGGAAAGCGGAAATGCGTGCTCTGCAAGAAAGTGCCGAGCGTGGCAAAACAGCTAGAGTGGAAGGGATTGTATGCAGGGCGACGGTCTGCGGCGACGAACGTTATTGAACAGACGGGCGGCGATTTTGCAGTCGCACAGCAATTGCTCAGGCACAAGTCGGCAACGACAACTCTGACCTTCTACAAGAAACTGATGACACCGAAAACGTTTCAAGAGCGCATGGAGCGTGCTTTCCCTGCGCCCAAGCAGCTAGAAAGCTAAGAGTCGATCTAGACTCAGACCTTCGCTGCAATCGACGCCCAGACGCATTTACGTGCGTTCTGGGCGCTCTTGTCTGCGCTCTTGACGCGCTGCTATCGCTGTAGAGCGACAGTCTATGACACTGTACAGACATTTTTAGATCAATGTTTATGCGTGCTCCAGAGCGCATAGAACGTTTTATAGAACTATAGGTGTGTCAATTTTGACACACGTTTCACGAATGCTCACGAGCGGGGCGATACAGGATACAAAGTGCTAGAAGAAAATATTCTGTATCACAAGAAAAGGCACTTGGGTGAGTGCTTTTCTGTGATCTGGTGATCGCCGTTACAACCAGCGTTGTATCGCTTGTATCGCTTGTATCGGGGGTCTCTGGAGGCCATTACTTTCGTACATGATCGTCCGAGTGTTGACTACTTCATAACGGGCGCGTAGTCTTTGCATAGTTCGACAAAAAAGCTTTAGGCCCTGGTCAAGCCCACAACACCTCGACCGATGTCCGACTGCGACAGATCGCAGTGAACCTCGCATAACAGGCACCACGCGCGGAGACCCCGCAAACGAATGCAGCGAGGTGAGCGGACTAAGTAGCCGAACTAGCGATACAGGTACAGTTTTCAAAATCCTGCAATCCCTAGGACTCCGGCTCTTTGATTGATCCTAAACAATTCGAGAATTTTCCTGAGGAGTTGCGCGCCGAATCCCGATGGTGTGGTTGGCGCAACGTGCCAAAGCAGGATAAGCCATGGGAATTCACGAAAGTTCCGTATCAATCACTCTATCCTCAACGTAAATGCGACAAGACTAATCCCGATCATCAGTCCTCCTTCTATGCTGCGGTGCAGTGCGTCATAGACCTGGCGAACAAGATGTCTGGCATCGGCTACTGCATCGACATCGGCGTTCTCGCTTTCGATTTAGACAATTGCCTTGTTGCCGGGGAAATAGCCGAGTGGGCACTAAAACTCATCGCGGGCCTTCCACCCTCGTACACCGAGGTCACACCATCGAAAAAAGGACTGCGAATAATTTGGTTGGTTGACCCTGCAGATGTGCCTGAACAGAGTTTCAAGGTGCATTTTGCTCCCCACACTGGCGCTGAGGTGCTTGTAAAAGGCAGCTACATCACCGTGACGGGCGACGTATGGGCTGGCGATAAACCTCTCCCACTCGCACGCATTTCAAAATCCCAGATCGAATCGTTAGTTGCGCGAGTCAAGGCATTAAAACGTCCGGAAGCCAAGATCGAAGTCGTGAGTCGTCACGATGACCTGAACAAACTTGGCTACAAATTATACAAAGCAGGATGTTCTGCGTCCGAAGTAGCGGATGTAATTCGTGCCCGGAATAAATCTTACCCCCAGCCAAAGGATGAGGCCGAAGTTAAAAGAGTTCTAGATGATCTTGCCAGAGATGCCAAGCGCGGCAAAATCGTGCCCAACTCAGAAATTGATCCAGAAACTTGGCGCGAAGGATTCTACTCGTTCAACCAACTGCCGAACACGCCGGCGCGTTTCCTGCTCGACGGTCTGATTCCCGAGAAAGCCTTCACGGCAATATGTGCGCCGTCCTACAACTGCAAAACGTGGCTTGCATTGATGATGGCTCTCGCCATTTCGACGGGCCACGGCTTGTGGGGTTTTGGCGGCCCTACTCAGCCTGTTCCCGTCGCCTATCACGTTCCTGAAATGAACGCAGCGTTGATTCGCAGGTACATGACGATTCTCGGATTTGAGGATTCCGAGATGTTTCTTGTTCGCCCGATGGAGCTCGGGTTGTGGGCGCTCAATGACCCTCGGCTGCTGCGTTCGGCTGAAGGGCGAATGAACTTCTTCGATACGGCGGGCTATTTTAATCCCGCCGATGATAGTTCGAGCTATCAGCAGTCGCTGAAATTTGCCGCGCTTCTTAACAACCTTCTGCAAAATGGGGCTGTCGCTGTGGCGGGTTTATTCCATCCACCAAAATCCGCATCGCAAGAAAACCAAAGTTGGACGTTAGAGAACTCGATTCTCGGGTCTGCTGGTTACGGTGGAATGCTGCGCTCGTGTTTAAGAATGAAAAACCTCAATCCAGATTTGAATGACGAAAAAGTCTGGGTTTACGTACAAGGAATGAAGAATCCTGGCCTCAAACCCTTTCAGCTTGAGGGACCGATGCCGCTGAAAATGAAAGTTTCTCCCGGCGAGTCGCCATATCTGAAGGACCTAGATGTCTCTGCGATTGATCCGCGCCGAGAGCTTGCGTTCAAAGGGTTCAACGAAAAAAAGCCACACAAGGCATTAGCAAGAGAACTCAAGGTTAGCAACAGCGATTTAACCAAATGGCGCAAGGAGTGGGTCGCCCTAAGGGAGCCGCAAGCCGAAGAAGATCCGCCTGCGGACGATCTGTCATTCGAGCCTGAACTCTTTTGAGAAGGAGCTTTACCAATGGAAACGACAGTAGAACAAACGCGGCCAGTCAAATTTCTTGGCCACTATCGAAGCGACGAGCACGGCGTGGTCGGCGCACGAGAGGCCATGCTACTCGGTTCAATTCTGCGTACCGCATGGCGCAAAGATCGCGACGGCAAAGGGGTGCCGGAGGGAACTCTTGCCAACTCCGTCCGAAAGAATTCTACCGACGAGATGTGGAAGGTCGCTATTCAGCGCCTCGTAAGTTGGAAAATGGCGGAACTTCACGCGGGTTATGGAGGTACTGCGTTGCGCGTCAGGCTTACCAGCCTTGGCAAGCGACACGCGATTGATCTTTGTTGCGAGTTGCAACGTCGTGGCAAACCAGTAGACGGACTTGAGGAGTAAATCATGGAACTCTTGACGATTGAAGAATGCGCTGCGCTGCTGAAAGTTACGCCGCGCAGTGTGTACGAAATGACTTCGAGCCGTGGCCGTGCACGCAGCCAACATCCGTTACCAGTTCTGCGACTGAACTCGAAGTGCCTGCGCTTCCGCCGTCAGGATATCGAGAACTGGCTGGAGCAGATTGCGAAGGAGAGCGAGTGACACGTCCACGTGGCAATCGAAATTCCGGTGCGAAGATCGCAGCACGCCAAGCGAAGGCTGCTGAGATGATGAATGCGAATCCCGGCATGGGGCAAGGTGAACTTGCCGCCGCTCTCGGTATCAGCCGACAAACATTCTGGCGCGATTTGCAGTCAATCGAGGCCAGGTATGTCGATGGCTCTACCGAAGATGTCCGCGCATTCAAAGAGGCTCAGTACAAGGCTCTGCTACAGATCGAGTCAGCTACAGCGGAAGGAACAATCCCGCCCGACGTAGCGAATGCTTTGACGCGCATACGCAGTGAGGTTGCGAAGTTACTTGGCCTGAATGCCCCGGAGCGCAGCATAACCGCTCATATCAGAACCGACGCCAGTGGTCGCTTCCACAAGTTCGTGCAGTCGGCAGCCGGGTTGACTGACACGCAACTGGAACAGGTATTTCAGTTCGCCGCTTCGCTGAAGCGCGAGCCGCTTGCTATGCCAGCAGGACCACCGCCATTAATGCTTGGCGCAGCGAGTAAGGAAGAACAATGACGCTCTGGGAGTTCTACCGTAAATTCCGCCCGCGCACTTATACCGATAACTGGCACCTTGAGCAGATTTGTTGGGTTGCATCGCGCTGCCTAATCGAAGGTAAGAATGGAATTTTTGAGGCTCCTCCTAGACACTCGAAATCCGAATTGCTAAACGTGTACGCGCCGGCCTGGTGGTATCTCGATCACCCGACTGCACACTTCGGGCTCGTCTGCAATTCCGATTCACTGGCACGAAAATTCTCTACAGCTTGCCGCAGTTTAATTCTGACACCGACGTATCAGGAGCTTGCCCCGTACAGATTCACCGAAGATCGTGGTAACCAGTGGAAGATCGACACACCGGAGCAGACTCTGGATTTTTCCTACATGGCGTCGTCTATCAATGGTCAATTAACCGGATTCGGGTTTGATGTCTTAATCCTAGATGATTTGTTAAAAAGCGGCCGCGAAGGCAAATCGGAATTGGTTCGTGAAGGTACATGGGACAACGTAGCATCGGCTGCTATTAACCGCCTCAGCCCGAACGGAATCGTGCTTGCTTGTCAGGCACGGCTTCACACTATGGACACTATCGGCCATTTGTTAGCGACTGAGGGGGCAGCATGAAATTCCTGCAACTACATCTCCCGGCGACGAATTCAGGTACTGAAGCATTTTTCCGGGACGGATACGACAATACGACTAGGTACTTCAACCCTTACCCGGCACTCTGGCCTGATCGGTACAACCCAGCAAAACTGGCCGAGATTTTTCAAGTTATCCATCCTTACTACAAGCGTGCGCAGTACGACCTCGTTCCTTCGATGGGAGAACTTGGCTACTTTGATACTGAGCGGTTCCTGCGCTATCAGAATCCACTGGCCGAACAGGTGTGGATTGCACTCGACGCGAATCAGACCGCGACCGAGCACGGCTCCTATGCCGCTCTTGTCGGCATGGGCAGCTATCAAGGACTTTTGAAAGTTCTCTCTGTGCGGCGCGGTCGTTGGCGTCAAGATGTCATGCACCAGCAGTTGATCGACTTCTACCAGCACATAGCCCGAATGACGGGAATCTTGCCCGAGGCTGTCGTTGTGGAATCCGCGGCCGGGGGTTATGGCGTCATAGACCTTCTCTCTAGCCAGCTTCCCATCGTGCCACTGTATCCGCGTGGTTCGAAGGAAGAGCGTGCTTCGAGTGTCTGTTTCTTGGTGAACACTGGCCGCGTGGCCATTCCCGAAGCGGCACCCTGGGTAAAGGACTTCGTTGATGAGTTGCAGAATTTCCCACTGTGCAGTGCCTCTGATCAAGTCGATGCATTTGTCCACGCTCTTGCCTATGCTTCCCGACCTGCCGAGTTCAAGCCCCGCGCTCTGGTCGGGTATCAGGAATACGACTGCTTAGGCGAAGGAACTTACCAATCCAGTTTTGCTGAAGAAAACTCCTTCGATGAGGGAATGAATAACAGCGAACAGCTTCTCCGCTGGATAGATCGGACCAACCAATGAACATTTTCGACCTCGGTTTTACGAAAACCTACAGAGCCATAGAACGCAAAGTCGTCAACGAATATCACCGCCGAAAGAACGCAGCTATCGTCCGGCACTGCGAAAAGGCCGCCGCCGAGCGGCGCAATGCTGCAATCAATCTGCTGCTTGATGATGCGAAATTTCACGGCATAGACCCTACTAGCCTGCTAGGGCCAGAACACGACGACGCGGGGTATCGCAGCGCCATCGGTGAGGATTTTCCCGATGACTATTAAAAAGGACTGGCACCCGTTTAAGGGACTGGAGCTAGACATCCGCTTCCGTGGAACTCCAGATAAATGGACTCGCGGCAAGGTCGTGTCATGGAATCCGTTCCGTTTTCAATTCTTGAGGAACGACAGAAAACGGCCAATGTGGTACTTGGAAGAAGAAATTCGGGGAATCAGAATTATTCACCCAGCAGGAACGGGCGACCAAGAAAATGAGGAACTATGAAAATCACCGCGAAACAAATTGCAGAGGGTTGGACAAAGAACGAAGACGGCGTTTGGGTAGCACCGGAATCGCCGAAGGGAAAAGAAACGGTTCTGCTTGTAGAAAGTAAGGACGTAACCGAAACACTGGGGCCAGGATGGACTCGAACGGAAGCTCCAGATCGTGGCGCTCAGTGCGCGGCTTTCATGCGGCTGGGCCTTTCCAGAGAAGCTGCGGAGGTCGCCGCTGGCTTAAAAGTCGTGCCGACACAACGCGACGTGGCTGGTAAAGAGTGCCGAGAATTGATAAAGAATTTCGACCAGCGGCGAAACACCTGCGACTGAAATGAAGTCCAAATCAAACAGAAGGGAAAACTTTATGAACACAATGCAAGTAAGCGAAATTATTTACCGCGAAAATTTCGCTAATCCAATCGACCCGGCGCGGGTGAAATTCTACGAGGGCGAGTTCAAGGCCAAGCGGGACGTTGCGCCAATCCTTGTGGACGCGAATCGTGTACTCGTTGACGGTATTCACCGACTCCTGGCAGCAAAGGCGCTAGGTCTCACAACGATTGCAGCAACCCTCCACATCACGACGCCGTTCGATCTACCCGGCAGAAAAGAGATTGCCGCTGCTATGGAACGAACAGCAAGGGAACTGTCGGCAAATATCAAGTTCGTAGACCGCCGCGTGCCGTCGACGGTCAAACTCGAACTCGAAAACCTACAACTACGCGGCGCACATCAGGCAGAAGCGCGGAATGCGGCTGCTGCCCACGTCGTAAAGATCACTGGACAAATTGCAGGCTGGCAAAAACTCATAAAGTCTTACGAAGCCGCTGCGAGGACGTCGCCTAATTTTCAAGCTGCTGTCGGTGAACTGCGCGACAAGATTGCGAACGCACGAAATTGGCTGGCGGATGCGAAGGAAGATGAAGCACGCCTAACGCGCATCTGCGATTCAATCCAACAACAGGTAAAGGATTTTCTTGATTCGCGTCCCGCTCCTGAGTTCAAGACGAACGCCGAACTATTGAAAGAGGCAGATGAGATCAAGAAATTAGAGCGGCAAATGGCTGCGCTCTAAACGAGTTTGGGTGGGCAGACTGTGACCGTGGGTTGACTCCGCCACGGACGGAATGGATGCCGTTGCTCACGCGGTTTTGCTCGCCCAATTCAAGATTCCCGTGACTGTCGCTTGTGCTGGCGGCCAGTAACGGGAAACGCCTGGCCGGGGTTAGTCAGTGGGCATGGTGCCCTCCAAAGCCTACGACGCCCCGGTTACAGGCCGAACAGGAAGGGATGTGCATGTCAAGAAAAGAACGAAGGAAACTACTCGCGGCAATCACAACTCTGCAGGCCGCTCTAAAGCAGTCGTTGAAAGTGGCAGAGTCGGCAGTCTCGATAGCGGCAGAAACGAGAGCATTGCTGGCTCGGAGTGAGGCTAATGCTGATCAGTGGCGGCAACTCTACGAAGCGGTGCAACGACCGGCCAGCGTTAGTTTGCCGTTTGAGATCGTGCCGGTTAATGGGTGGGTGAACTGAGGACTATGATTCTATACTGAAATGGAGGCAACTAGTGGATAACAATCTCTCGAAGGAAGAGGTAAAGAAACTGATGTCCGCATACGCAGACACTGCCGTAACAGATGAGCTTTACCAATTCGGTACGACGATGCTCTCAGAAGTACAGCAACGTGTGGCTCGGCTAGACTCTAAATTAGGGACAATGTTTGGTTGGGCAACTGGCCTGCTGGCCTTTGTGTTCGTAGAGATAAATAAGAGCACAGATTCAGTAAGTCATTACTGCACGCTGGGCAGTGCAGTGTTTGCTCTACTAACCGTAGTTTTCGCGTTCCGAGGTTTGCAGACCCGCGGTGACTGGAAATCACCGAGCGATAAATCCTGGTTCGGAGAATCACACTTAGCGAATGAAGATGGACTCAAGCGATATCACATTCGGGTGATGCACGAGACAAGGCTAGCCCGACTCCAGATTACACAGATCAAGAGTGTTCGCCTTCATTGGGGAGAAATCTGGCTGATGATTGCTGCGGTATTGCTTTTTGTCGGGATCAGTTTCCAATTCACTTGCGAAGGTCTTTCCACTCTTGTCCTTCACGAAGTGAATCTAAATAAGTATCGTCATCTTGCGGAGGCTCAGGTGGTGGTTGCTGCGCCGCCGGCTGTTGAGAACTATCCTTCTCATCGTCGCCCATAAAAACCATACCTCCAGAACAAAACAATGCCTTCAAAAAAAAACCACTAGCTCGCTAACCCGTAAGCTTTCTGGTACTCGATATGATGCCTGGCTAGTTCTTTAGCAATCTCTTCCTTAAGTTCAGCCGAAGAGATTTTCCATGCTCGCTCGAAAACGAACCACAGAAACTCGCCATTCTCAACCATCGGCTCTAACGACCAAGTTTTATCGGGCACGGGCGATTTGTCAGGGAAGGCTTTACCCACTCCTGCTGGCCTTCTGGTAAAGCGAACTTTCCCGTGGTGTATTCCGTCCTGTTCAGGGCCGAGTGAGATCGTCGCTGACACATTATTCAGAACCAACAGAGGGTTACCGGTCAGGTCAGTGGTCCATTCAAATCTATGACCGTCGATGCCCTTGCCATCGGAGGCAAGTGCGGATAAGAGCCCTTTCAGCCTTTCCCACTCCGGCTTCGCTTTCCTTCTCAACTGCTCGTTGTCTCGCCTTGTCCCCTCACGTCTTCGCGCAAACTCATCAAAATTTTCGGACATCTTAAAATACCTCGATAAACTGATTATACCAATCAGAAAAGCCAATCGTACATTGATCGGACGTTCGTCTGAGCACGTCTAAGTGCGCGTAAATTCCCCGCGCTCGATCCGCTGCACGTTTGCTGCACGATTAGTGCTACTAGAGTCGAAACTTGCCCGACTTTATGCTCTAGAACGTTCTATAGAACATTCAGCGCGAAACACGTCGTAACTGCGCGTATAGAACGTGCTCAGACGTACTGTAAGTCATTGAAAACAATAGCGTCGTATGTGTAGACGCTGCTTATGAGACCGTCGCTCTAACCACCTGAGCTACGCCGCCATATTTAGAATCGATAGTTTACCAGAGGCAATTGCGGATTTGTCGGCCAGACGCTGCTGGACCCGTCACACGCAACAATAGCGCCGCCTCGGGAGGCCATTGGCCAAGAGCGGAGGCTAGAAGCGGAAGCAGCCGGCTTTTTGCGGCAGCGAGTAGAAAGCGCCGCAAAGATGCGACTCAATTTCCTATCAGGCAGCGCTGCAAACTTTCGATCACGACTGACGATGTAATTTTCTCTTGACTTCTCCCAATTACCGGCGCAAGCTCTTACAGCCAAAGGGGTTATTCCGAGAGGTTGATACGGATGCCCCACCCGTTGGAAGCAGGGAAACAGTAGATTTCCCAGGACAGCTTGCTTCGCGGTGCACTCCATGAAAGCCATTGCGGTCATTCCCGCTCGCCTTGCTTCCACCCGCCTGCCGCGCAAAATGCTGCGCGAGATCGCGGGCAAACCGCTGGTTGGATGGGTGTACGAGGCGGTCTGTTCGGCATCGGGGCTGTCCGACGTAATCATCGGTACTGACTCTGAAGAGATTCTGGAAGCCTGCCGGAGACATGGCTGGAACGCGCGCATGACTTCGCCAACGCACCGCAGCGGAACCGAGCGCGTGCACGAACTATCTAATTCGGTGGCAGCCGAGGTTTATGTCAACGTGCAAGGCGATGAACCGATGGTGCGTCCCGAGCAGATCGGCGCGCTGCTCGCGTTGATGAATGAGGCGCGGGTCCCGGTCGGAACGTTAAAGACGCGCTGCCCGGTGGAGGATGTGCGCAATCCCAACGCGGTCAAGGTGGTCAGCGCTGCGGACGGGCGAGCCCTCTATTTTTCTCGCGCCACCATTCCGTTCGATAGCGATGGCAGCGGCGTGCACTATTTCAAACATCTTGGCCTTTACGCCTACCGCAAGGCCGCGCTCGACTCGTTTGTGAAATTGCCGGAATCGTCACTCGAAAAAAGCGAACGGCTGGAGCAACTGCGCTTCTTGGAAAACGGAGTTCCTATTTACGTTGCGGAGACGCCGTATGATTCGGTCGGTGTGGATACGGAAGAGGATTTGCAGCGTGCGGCGTCGATTTTGGGCAAGCCGTAGCCGCGCTTTACGCCAGCGGACTCGCGCTTGGCTGTTGGGCGCGGGCCCAGGCCTCGGCGGCGGCTACTCGCTTTGAAATTGCGGGATGCGAATGGAACAGAATTTCGACCAACTTCGAAGGCGAGCGCTCCGCCAGATTCTGCGCGGCTAATTTATTCATGGAAGAAATAAAAGGCTCGACGCTGGCAATGGACTCAAAGGCGTAGCGGTCCGCCTGGCGCTCGTTATAGCGCGAGTAGGCGTTGAGCGCAGGCATGAGCAGAAGCGAAAGCACGGTTGCGGTGAGCGCCAGCAGCGGAAGGTTGGCGAAATCGGAAAGCTCCTCGAACATGTGATGATCGACCGAGTAGTGGAGCACCCAGTTCGCCGCCCAGAATCCCAGCAGCGTGATTCCGGCCTGCACCGCAATGCTCTTCAGGATGTGCCTGTGGACGTGATGGCCGAGTTCGTGAGCGAGCACCGCTTCGATTTCCTCCGGCGCGTAGTTGTCGAGCAGCGTGTCGGCCAGAATGATGCGGCGCGTGCTGCCCAGTCCAGTTAATGCGGCGTTCGCTTTCTTACTTTTTTCCGAAAGCTTCCAGCGATAAATTCCCCGCACCCTGGTGCCCGCATGTTCACTCAACAGAACCAGACGGCGGCGCAGGTCTTCATTATCCAGAGGCTCGAACTTGTAGAAAATGGGAAACAGCACCACCGGCGCGAGCTGAGCGAGCAGGATGAACAGCCCCATAAACAGCGCCCACGTAATCAGCCACCAATGCTGCGGCGATTGCCGAATCATGAAATACAAAAGCTCCACCACGATTCCGGCAAAGAGCAGGCCCAGGAGAAAACCTTTGGCCTCATCCCACAGCCAGGAACGAAGTTTTTGAGTGGAGAGTTGGAACTTCTGCTCCAGGCGGAAACCGTAGTAGTCGAGGCCGAAACCGAGCGCCTTGCCGATGGCCAGCAGAAGTAATAAGTAGATGAAGACGGAGAGGCTGTAGTTCTGGAATCCGCGGCGCAGGGCGAGATCGCGCAGCCATCCGGTCCAACCGGTGGCCAGCAGCAGGATCATGAAAACGGCGCCGACGACAAAATCGGCGATTCCCAGCCAGCGGTGGATCCGGTTGTATTGCCGGGCTTCCGGCGAGTCGTTGCCAGACGAGGTTGTGGCCACAGAAAAAGTCATGCCTACTTAGAAGTATCGCATTAACCCGGCGCGGGGCGCGCTCGAATCGTGCATTTTGTGGGCCGAGTGAGTTCGCGTTAACTCTTGCCGGTAACAAAACTCTCCGCGGCTGTCAGGATTTCGCTGACCAGTTCCGGCGATGCGGCTTCGGCATAAGCGCGCAATAGCGGCTCGGTTCCGGAGGCGCGGAAAAGAATCCAGGCTTCGGCGCCGTTTCCGTTTGTGGGAGCATCGAGAAAAAACTTGATGCCGTCGACGTTTTCTTTCTTCAACACGCGATAGCGTCCCAGAGTTTGTGTGCCTTCAGCGCGAGCACGCTGAATTGCGCCCTGCTTAATGTCTTCGGCGATGTGCAAATCGCGGCGGCCATAATAATGAGGACCGAACTCGCGCTGCAGATCGGCAACCAACTGGCCCAGCGGCTTGCTTTCTTCCGCCATCACGTTGGCCAGGAGCAGGCAATTCAGAATGCCGTCGCGCTCCGGTAAAAAGCGCGAATAGCCGATGCCGCCGGATTCTTCGCCGCCCATCAAAATGTCATGTTCCATCATCAGGTCGGCGGTGTACTTGAATCCGATGGGCGTTTCGTAAAGTTTGCGGCCGTACCTGGCGGCGATGCGATCGAGCATGCGGGTGGTGTTGAAGGCGCGCACCACGTCCCCGGGCCACTTCTTGCGTTCCAGCAGCCAGCGCAGCAGGACGCAGAAAATCTTGTGCGAGTCGACGAAGCTGCCGTCTTCGGCGACCGCGCCGATGCGGTCGGCATCGCCATCGGTCGCAAGTCCGGCATCGCAATGCTCTTGAACGACGGTTTGCTGCAAAAGCGAAATGTGGGGTTCGATGGGTTCGGGATTGATGCCGGGGAAAAGGGGATTCACTTCCTGGCGAATAGTGACGTGCTTCACGCCGCGAGCCTGAAAAATTCCGGCCAGCACTCCGCGGCCTGAACCGTACATGGAGTCGACGGCGACTTTGAATTTGGCTTTACCGATTAGATCCATGTCGGCAAACTGACAGACTGCGGCAATATAGGGCGATTTCAGGTCAGTTTCTTCGATGGCGGCTTTCTCGCCCTTGGGCATCGCCCCGGCGCGCAGTTCGTCTTCCACCTTCTTCATGATCGCCGGTGTCGCCGAGCCGCCAAATTTGCCTTTGAATTTGACTCCGTTCCAGTTCCAGGGATTGTGGCTGGAGGTGACCATGACACCGCCGGCCGCGCCGTTGCTCTTCACCGCGTAGGAAACGGCGGGCGTGGGAGTGTAATCATTCGCGAGCTTCACGGGAATGCCCGCGGCCGCAATCACCTCGGCCGCGGCCTGGGCGGCGCGCTGCGAGGCGAAACGCGTGTCGTAGCCAATGAAAACACCGCGCTTTGCATCTTCGTGCTTCAGAACGTAAGAAGCGATGGCGCCGGCGACGCGGCGCACGTTGTCGAAGGTGAAATCGTCGGCGATAATGCCGCGCCAGCCGTCGGTGCCGAATCTGATTTCCTGGGGCATAAGAAAAAATTGGCGGTAGTCGTGAAAAAACCGTCGTTAGTCGTTGGTCGTTAGCCTTCGGTCGTCGGTCGTCGGCGTTTGCTTCCAGCTTTTCGTTGCTGGCCGACCAACGACCGACGACTTTACGTCAGTTTATGCAGTTTTTTTTCGTCCAGGTGCTTCACTACTTTACCAACGTCCTGCGCTTGCTGCCGGGTGGTGATTAACAGGGCGTCCGGGGTGTCTACTACTACCAGATCGCTCACTCCCACAGTGGCTACAAATTTTCCCGGCGCATGCACATAATTGCCTCGCGCGTTCAAGACGAAGCTGCTGGCGGAGTCAATGACGTTTCCCTCGGGCGGATTGGTTTTCGCCGTGTGGTGTTCGTGCAGGGCGGTCCAGGAACCCAGATCGTTCCAGCCGAAATCCGCGGGCAGGCAAAAAATGTTTCCCGCCCGCTCGCCTTTTAACGAACGCGGCTCCAGCACGGCATAGTCTACGCTGATGTTTTCGCATCTCGGATAGAGCCGGCGAAAAGTCGCGGCAAACTTACCTGTGCCGAAGGCTGCGGCGATTTCCTGCAGCACGCCAGCGGTCTTGGGCAGATGCTCGGTCAAGGCATTGGCCAGCGTGCGGGCGCTCCACACAAACATGCCGCTGTTCCAGAAATAATTTCCCGCGACCACGAATGCAGCCGCCCTCTGTGCATCCGGTTTTTCGGTGAAGCGGCGCACGCGCAGTGCATCGCCGTTGAAAGCGCTGCCGGCTTCGATGTAACCGTAGCCGGTTTCCGGTCGATTGGGGCGAATGCCGAGGACCACGATATTCTCACCGGCAGCCGCAATCTCGATGCCACGCTCGATGGTTGCGCGATAGCTTTTCTCGTCAGCAATTACGTGATCGGAAGGAAACATGCCGATGACGGCGTCGGGATCCTCGCGCAGCAGAATAAACGCTGCCAGGCCGATGGCGGGGGCAGTGTTGCGTCCCACCGGTTCGGCGAGGACTTGAGCCTTGGCCAGCTTCGGAAGCTGCCTGAGAATTGCAGGGCGAAGATCCTCATTGGTAATAACCCAGACCTTTTTGTTTGGAGCCAGGGGCAGCAAGCGCGAGACGGTCTGCTGGATCATGGTCTGCCTGCCATCGAGCGCGAGCAGTTGTTTGGCCCGCTTCCTGCGGCTCAAGGGCCAGAAGCGCGTGCCGCGGCCGCCGGCGAGAATCACGGGATAGAAGTTTGAGTTCTTGTTCACTGGTTCGATGTTACGGGCGATTCTGGTTCTTGCTGCCAAGGACACTAAGGTACACGAAGGAAATCCTTCACGTTTGAAGGGTCTGCCAAGTTTACAGACTACATGCGCGTCACAGGTTCGGGTACATCGCCGCCGGGCACGCGCGCTCGCAGAAATTCCAGCGTCCACTGCGGGCGCACGGTAAAGTTTTCGGCAGAGGCGGGGATTACCACAGCATCGCCTTTTGCCATAGTAACGGGATCGGCGCCGGCGGTTTCCACGACCCCGCAGCCTTCCACGGCTACCAAAATATGTGCGGAACATTTGCCTGAATTGTCGCGCGTGCTCAGTTCCTGCAAATCCTTCAACTCGAACATATCCACTACAAAATATGGTCCTGCGACCAGCGGAGCCTGCCGGTTCCTGCTGCCGGAAACTTGCGCGGGAGCGGGGCGCACCACTTTTCCAGAGCCGGTCGCCGCCTTTACCGCGGCCAGACCATCCTTGAGATGCAGTTCGCGCGGACGCCCGTAGTCATACAAACGATAAGTCGTATCCGATTGCTGTTGCGTCTCCACAATCACCGAACCCGGCCCGAGGGTGTGCACGGTGCCGCCGGCAACGTAGATCATGTCGCCGGTGTATATGTTGATCCAGTTCAGCAATTCTTCCGCTTGCTGCTCCTGAATTGCTGTTGCCAATTGAGCGACGCTCACTCCGGGCTTTAATCCCAAAGCAATTTGCGCGCCCGATTTGGCATGAGCTACATACCAGCACTCGGTTTTGCCCCAGGGCTGGCCGACACGGCGCGCCTGTTCGTCATCGGGATGCACCTGGACAGAAAGTTTCTCATGGGGAAAAAGAAACTTGAGCAACAGAGGGAAACGGGCTGCATCGCGGGCCGATTCGCCTACCAGTGCGCGCTGGAATTTCGTGCTGATCTGCGCCAGGGTCTGCCCGGCCAGCGGCCCATTGGCGACCTTACAATCGTCGCCCGTGAGCCAGGCTTCGCCGATTTTTTCTTCAAACTTGCGATTGGGGTAAATGGGCGAGAGATCGTATGTCCCCCATGGGCGGGGATCGAACCCGGGAAGCATCAACAGTGGATACAGGTCGCGCATTAAGGGCCGCTTACAGAAAAAAGGCCGTTCGCAAAGGGACGGCCTCTCCTGAACAAATTTTAACCGCAATTGTGAGAATGCGGCTACAGCGCGGCGAAAAACTTCCTCATCCGCTCCAGCCCGCGATCCAACTCCGCTTTAGAAGTCGCGTAAGACACGCGAATGTGATCACCGGTTCCAAAACCTTCTCCCGGTACGGTCGCTACATGCGCTTCGCGGAGCAACTTGCCGGCGACGTCCGACGCAGATTTCACGCCGCTGCGCCCGAGGAACGCCGAAATATTCGGGTAGGCATAGAATGCGCCCTCGGGCATGGTGCAGGTCATGCCGGGAATGGAACGCAGTCCGGTGACCACATGGTCGCGTAATTCGATATATTCCCGCCGCATTTCTTCCACACACTTCTGCGGCCCGCGCAGCGCCGCTACGGCTGCCTTCTGTACTATCGACGTCGGATTCGATGTGGACTGGCTCTGCAGCTTCGACATGGCGCTGATGATTGCTGTTGGACCCAGGGCATAGCCTAATCGCCAGCCTGTCATCGCATAAGTTTTGGAAAGAGATCCCAGGACGACGATGCGATCTTTGAACTCGCGCAGCGCACCGACGGAGAAATTTTTGCCCGTGTAATTCAGATATACGTAGCATTCGTCCGAAAGCACCCAGATGCCACGTTCGTGCGCCAGCCGAACCACCTCGGTCAGATCGCCGGCGGTCATCACGGCGCCGGAGGGATTCGACGGCGAGTTCAGAATAATCGCCTTCGTCCGCGGTGTGATCAGTCTGGCGATCATTTCTGCCGTCACTCGAAAGCCCTGAGATTCGTCCGACTGGAGCAGGACGCAATCTCCGCCGGCGTAGCGCACGATGTCTTTGAACGAAACCCAATACGGCACGGGCAGAATCACTTCGTCGCCATGATCGACCAGCACTTGCACAGCGTTGAACAGCGCATTCTTGCCGCCGGTGGAGGCGATTACTTCCTCGCGGCGGTAATCGGAATCAAAATCAACCGCGTGACGGTGGACCATGGCGTCGCGCAACTCGGGCGTTCCCGGCACTGCGGTATATTTTGTGAAATTTCCCTGAATGGCAGCGATGGCGGCGTCTTTAATGTGCTGCGGGGTGGAGAAGTGTGGTTCGCCGGCACCGAAGTCGACGACGTCGATGCCCTGCGCGCGCAGCTTGTCGGCCTCGGCCACCACAGCCATGGTGGCAGAAGGCTCGATACGATTGATGCGGTCGGTCAGTCTCAGGGCTTCTGTGGTTGCAGTCGTCATGCCTTCCTCTTCCTCATTTTTCTGTCTCTACGGTCCAGTTCGCTGCCGCCGTGCGACTCGGTCATTTCCATGATGCGAACGTCGCGCAGCTTGTAGGCGGGATCAAGTTTTTCGCGCAGTTTTTCCTCGACCACTTCGGGCACCAATCCTTTGACCGGCCCGCCCGCCTGGGCCACCTCGCGCACTAGGCGCGAGCTGACATAAGAATACTTGTCGGCAGGCATCATGAAAACGGTTTCCAGAGTAGGCTCGAGTTTGCGGTTCATCAGGGCCATCTGCAGTTCGTATTCGTAGTCGCTGATGGCCCGGATGCCGCGCAAAATACAGGTAGCCTGGGCAGATTTTGCGTATTCCACCATCAGCCCGTCAAACGTGTCGATGCGCACGTTGCCGAACTCGGCGGTGAGTTGCCGCAGCATCTCCAGACGCTCGGGCAGGCTAAACATCGGGGATTTCTCCGGGTTGCGAAGGATGGCCACGACCAATTCCTCAAAAATCTTGGCGCCCCGCCCAATCAGGTCGAGGTGACCGTTCGTAGGCGGATCAAATGACCCGGGATAAATAGCTAGGCCCTTGTGCAAACGTCCTCACAGGAAGCGAACATGGCAAGCCACATTTTATGCGGTGGGAGGGGGATTGGCAAAGCGACCGCATCGGGCTGCAATTGTGCGTTCATTCGGATCGCTACCGGCGGGCAGCGACCGATGATTCCTTGGGCCGCCAGACGGCGGGGATGGCTGTTCCCACAAGAGCAGTGGAGGCAGCTTGCATCTGTGTCCGTCCAGTGCTACTGGCAGATGAATCCGACGGAGTTGTAGTTCGGGAAGTTACTTGTGTTGCTGGAGTCGTGCGGTTGTTTGGGAGCGACGCACGCAAAGTGGTGGAAAGGACCGTTGCCATTGTCGTGCGAGTTGTTGTTGTTGGGGTTAATCAGCGAAGGGAACCACACACTGCCTTTGGCTCCGGCGACCACCAAAATGATGTTCTGATTGCAGGTGTTGGTGAAAACCGTATCCCCTTTCGAACCCCAGTTGGGCTGCGTGTAACTGAGCGAGACGCACTGATTGGCTGTCTGGGCGTTGGCCTGGGTCGCAGGGATGGTAAAGATAACCAGCAGAGCTGCAAAGACGGACAAAAACTTTTTCATCGAAAATCTCCCGCAGACTTGGAAAACTGTTAGAGCACCTTAAAACAGCACGATTGACGTGTCGAATAACTTCGGTCACATGCAGCGGACGATTGAGCCGACCGTTGCTCCGGATCTACAAGTTTTCTTCCGCCTGCAGCAGCCGTTACCAACGTAAGGCGGCTGAAGGCTTTTTTGCTGCAAGCGGCTGACGGGCTGGACTAGCCTCGATACGGGGAATTCTGCCGAAATCGGGTCCAGCCAAGTGATTCCATTAATCCTTTTGCACAGTTCATCGAACCCATCCGGACTACTCTTCTGGTGCGTGGTAGGGCTGGGCGCGGGAAGTTATCTGTTCATTCAGGGCTTCCGGCTGTTGCAGCGGCGAAAGCTGGTTCTCGACACCCCGGTTTCAAAGATTCGCAGCGCATCGATGGGCATGGTTGAGTTAAGCGGCCAGGCTGTGGGGCCTTACACCGTGATTGCCCCCGTGACAGCGCGGCCATGCTACTACTACCGAACGGTGGTTTGGGAGTGGCGGCAGCAGGGCAAGAACCGGCAATGGGTGCAGGTGGCCGCGGAATGCATGCATGTACCGTTTTTCCTCGACGATAATACCGGCAGGGTAATGGTCGATCCGCGCGGCGCCGATCTTGATCTGCATCGCGACTTCCAGCAGGAATTCTGCGATGGCCTGCTTACCATGAAAGAACAAGCCCCACCCAACGTGCGCAACTTTTTATTCCAGCACGGGATCAGCACGCAAAACAAAATCAAAGTGGAAGAGTATTGCATTAAGCCGAAGAATTCCTTGTTCTTGCTGGGGACGCTGGACGAGAATCCGGGGCTGGAAGTAACGGCGAAGCCAATTCGTGATACCGGGGCCGAGACTTATGGCTCGGGCAACGGATTGTCGTTCTCGCTGGGAGGCGCCGCATTTTCGTTCACAGGTAGCGGTTCGGGGGCCGCGTCATTGTTCAGCAGCCTGTCCAGCGAGAGGGAAGAGGCGTTCGTGAGTTCAGTAATGATTCCGCCGGTTCCCATGCCTTCATCCAGCAGTACCGGTGCGCGATCGCAAGTTATCCGGCTCTCTCCCGACCCCGCCCCGGCAAATACAGCAGAGATGACGCAACAACAGAAAGTCGCGGCAGCGCTCATCAAGGCAGGCATCTCGAATCCGGCGGCGTGGGCGGCGGCCGGGGTCACGCCGTCGTCGTCGGTGGTGGTCACCGGCGAGGCGAAGGGGATGCCGGATGATGGCGCGCCGGATGCTCCGCAGACGGCGACGGGCCAGGACGGCTTCGATCCGCGTCCACCCGTTGTTCTGATGAAAGGAAGGAATAATCCCACCTTCCTGATCTCGTGGCGCAGCCAGCGCGAATTGGCAAAATCGCTGGGCTGGAAATGCTCGCTGATGATCTGGGGCGGACCGGCGCTGGCGCTCCTCAGCCTTTACGTGCTGTTGCAGATTGTGCATTTCCTCTAGTATTTTCCGGTAGAAATCGACTGATGCCCTGCCGTCCTTCCGTGCGCATCACTTGGCTTGCGATATCCCGTAGAATGTCCTTTTACGGAGATGAGAAATGGCCAAGAAATGCAAACATCTGAATCAAGTTAAAGTCACCTCGACCAATACGCATGTCTGTGAAGAGTGCGTGAAACTTGGCGACACCTGGGTCCACCTGCGCATGTGCATGGTGTGCGGCAATGTGGGGTGTTGCGATTCGTCGAAGAACAAGCACGCGACGAAGCATTTCATGCACGCGACGCATCCCCTTATGAGGTCGATTGAGCCGGGCGAAGAGTGGATCTGGTGCTACGTCGACGAGATCATTGCGGGTGAGGTCGCGGCCTAGGGCCGTCCGGTTGAGGCTGCGAAAAGGCGTTTGGGAGCCTCGGGGCCTACTCCACGATCAATCCGCCAGTGAGATCCGCCAGGCGGGCGATATCGTGGTCCTGGCACCAGCGTTTGAGTTCCTCGACAATCTTCTCTGTCGCGCAGGGATCCCAGTAGCTGGCGGTGCCGATCTGCACGGCGGTTGCGCCGGCGAGCATAAATTCCACAACATCGGCTGCGGTTGAAATGCCTCCCATGCCGATGACGGGAATTTTAACAGCGTGGGCTGCGTCGTAAACCATGCGGAGGGCGACGGGCTTAATGGCCGGACCGGAGAGCCCGGCAGTTATGTTGGCGATGCGCGGCTTGCGGGTTTCAGGATCAATCGCCATAGCCACAAAGGTGTTGATGAGCGAGATGGCGTCGGCGCCGGCTTCCTGGGCGATATGCGCCATCTGCGCGATGCTGGTGACGTTGGGCGAGAGCTTTACGATCAATGGCCTGCGCGCCATGCGCTTTGCCGTGGTCACGACTTCATCGAGCGAGCGCGGGTCGCTGCCGAATTGCAGGCCGCCCTCGGTGGTGTTGGGGCAGGATACGTTGAGTTCATAAGCGGCGATGCCTTCGCCGTCGTTGAGAATCTCGATGGTGCGTTCGTAATCCTCGCGAGTGTAGCCAAAAACATTGGCGATGACGACCACGTTCTTGATTTGCTGCAGCCGGGGCAGCTTTTGCGTGAGAAATGCGGGAGCGCCGATGTTCTGCAGGCCGATGGCGTTTAACATGCCGGCGGCAGTTTCCCACAGGCGCGGCGGAGGGTTGCCGATCATGGGCTCGCGGGAGAGGCCTTTTACGACGAATCCTCCGAGCTTGTCGAGGTGGACGACATCCTCGAACTCGACGCCGTACCCGAAGGTTCCGCTCGCGGCAATGATGGGATTCTTGAGATCGATGCCAGCGAAGGTCACACCGAGATCGGGCGCATTACTGTCGGCGGAGGGAGTGGGCATTGTTGGTGTTAGTTTACCGCGAGCAGGCAGGGCGGTCCAAAACGGCAGAGGAGAGTCTGGGTCTTAAGGCTTGCTTCCGCTGCGCGCTGCGTGCATTATCCCGCAGTTTTCCGATAGAGTATTGTCTCCCATGCTTGATCTTAATTTTGTTCGCGAAAATCTTCCCCGCATTGAAGAGATGCTGCGCCAGCGCGGCGCCGACCCGGCTGCCGTGCTCAAGGATTTTGCCGCGGTCGATGTGCGGCGGCGCGAAGCTATCACCGAAGCCGAGACTTTGAAAGCCAGGCGCAACAAGGCCTCTGAGGATATTGCGAAGCTGAAGAAATCCGGGCAGGACGCTTCTGCCGCCATGGCCGAGACCAAGCAACTGCGTGACGAGATTCAGGAGCGTGAGAAAGTTGCGGCCGAGTTTGACGGCATGCTGCGCGATATTCTTGCCGGCATTCCCAACATGCCGGACGCCAGTGTTCCCGTGGGGCACAGTGCGGAGGAGAATGTGGAGGTGCGGCGCTGGGGCGCGCCGCCTAAGTTCGATTTCACTCCCAAGGCGCATTGGGATCTGGGGGCGGAGTTAGGGGCGCTCGATCTGGAACGCGCCGTAAAACTCACCGGCGCGCGCTTTGCCGTGTATTGGGACCTGGGCGCGAAACTCGAGCGCGGGCTGGCGAACTTCATGCTCGATCTGCACACGCGCGAACACGGCTATACCGAGGTGCTGCCGCCGTTTCTGGTCAACTCCGAATCGATGTATGGTACCGGCCAGCTCCCGAAGTTTGCCGCCGACTTGTTTCGCGTGCCGCATGGGGAAAAGGATTTGTGGCTGATCCCGACAGCGGAAGTTCCGGTCACGAATTTGTATCGCGACGAAGTTCTCGACGCGGCGCGGCTGCCGATTTCTCTGACGGCTTACACGCCGTGCTTTCGCAGCGAGGCTGGATCTTACGGCAAGGATGTGCGGGGGATCATTCGCCAGCATCAGTTTCAGAAAGTGGAGCTGGTGAAGTTCACGCGGCCGGAGAATTCGTCTGAAGAGCATGAGAAGCTGACGCGGAATGCGGAGACGGTCCTGCAGAAACTTGGGTTGCATTACCGCGTGGTGACGCTGTGTACGGGCGACATGGGCCCATCTTCGGCGAAGACTTATGACATTGAAGTGTGGCTGCCGGGGCAACAGTTGTTCCGCGAAATTTCTTCGTGCTCAAATTTCGAGGCTTATCAGGCGCGGCGGGCGAACATCCGCTACCGGCCCGAGGGGAAGAACAAGACGGAGTTTGTTCATACCCTGAACGGCAGCGGCCTTGCCGTCGGCCGAACGTGGGTCGCGATTGTGGAGAATTATCAGCAGGCCGATGGGAGCGTTATTATTCCCGAAGTGCTGCGGCCTTACATTGGGGCGGATCGGATTACGGCGAAAAAGTTTTAGGACACACGCGGTGGGGCTAGCCTTATGGTTCAGGCCCCGTCACGGGTATCGCTTTGAAGTTCTCGCTTCCGATTGTCTTGTTCCAGTACCCGACCAGTTCATCGCGATCATTTATACCAGTTACCTGAGTCGAGACTGCGCTAGGCTTGTCGACCTGGGTGAACTGTCCCTTGCTATAGATAAAGCCGTGAACCCCGGTGGAGCTAGAGAACAATCCCGCTACAACTCCGCGATTGTTAATCGAGGTGGCGACCGTGTAGCCAGAGCCCGGGAAGTCTATGTTCTTGAATTGTCCGTTCTCGTAGAGGAAGGCGTGGGGACCTGTGTTGTTGATAACGTAGAACCCCGTCACCGTTCCCGAGTCGTTTACGGCAAATGGACTGGTCGCCTGAGCGCCCGGAAAATTCAAGGTTGTAAATGTTCCGGCGTTGTCTATGAAGCCGTCTGTCGTGGGGTTAAACGCGCCCTGCGGGCAGGAGATTGACTCCGGACAATATCCGCCGACTATGACGCCCGAGTCGTTGATGCCGTAGGCAGCAGTCGAAGCGCCCTGCAAGGGAAAATTAATCTGGGTAAGTTTGCCGGTTCCAAGCTGATAGGTGTAGCCGTACTGGCCAGTTTCGGGATTGCACCCGCCGCGCGTGGTGCAGTAGCCACCCACCGCAAGGCCGTTCTTATTGATCGCAGTCAGGTACGATGAAGTGCCAGCGGGCGGCGCGGCGGTGATGAACGAGGCGCCTGTCTGGATGTACGCTATTCCCGGGCCTGACACGACATAGTAGCCCACAATGTGCTGCGTGCTCACACCGAGGGGCGTTGTATAGCTTGCGCCGGGGAAGTTTCCGGCGGGCGAGAAGTCGTACTTGGCGGCCTTCTCGCTGGCGAGTGCAATGAGACAGAGGGTCGTTACCGCAGCGAGATGTCTGGCGAGGGGCGGAAGAGTCATGGCAGGTTCCTCCGTGTCACTCCCAGACCACGACGCGCCCGGAGCAGCCGCCAGCCTGGCACGTCTGGTTGGGTTTCTGGCCGCCTACGAAGACCTGTCCGTTAACTACTGTCGGGACCATGAAGTGGGTCGGTAGTGGACCGCTCGTCGTGTCTGAGAAAATTTGTTTGAACTCGCCCCCTTGCCCCTGAGGGATAGCTTGGTAGGCATACAGCTTTGCAAAGGATGTCCTGCCGAGTCCGCTCGTGTCAAGGATCCAAAGGATTGCATCGTTGGGAGAGCCTCCGTTCGAGTTCCAGCTGATGACGGTCGTCGAGCCGGGATACCAGAACTCCCCGTATTTGTTGGCGTTGGGAGCGGGCGCATAGCCAAAGAGCTGGGAGGTGGTAAAGGCCCCGTCTCCGTTTACAGTCATTTGATAGGCCCTGATCTCGCTGTCAAAGCTCCCGGCGACGTACTCGACGTTCTCCTCGTATGTAGAATTGCCTGGCCAAAAACCCGAACTGCCAGTCGCAATTCTCACGCTCGCCTCTCGGATTAGCGGCCGGCGACCGGGACGGCCTTGAAATTCTGGGTGCCAAATGCCGGATTCCAGGTGCCCACCAGGTCGTTATGATCATTGATGTTCGCAACTGCAGTAGACGTGGCGCCGGGCTTATCAATCTGCGTAAAGGCCCCGTCGTAGTAAGTGAATCCATGGACGCCTGTGGAACTGGAAAACAGGCCGGCCACGACCCCCGAATTGTTGATGCCGGTGGCTATCGTGTAACCGGCTCCCGGGAAGTCGAGTGTTGTGAATTGGCTTTTTTGGTAGAGGAATCCGTGTGGGCCGGTGTTGTTAATGAGGTAGAAGCCTACAATCGTACCTGCGTCGTTGATTGCGCAAGGACTTGTGGCCTGTGCCTTAGGATAGTTCAGCGTGGTGAATGCCCCGTTGGTGTCGACAAAGCCGTCGGACGCTGGATTGAAAGCACCTTGAGGGCATGAGGTAGCGTCTGGGCAATACCCTCCTACGACTACGCCGAAGTCGTTGATCCCGTACGCCGTCGTGGCCGCTCCCGTCAGCGGAAAATCGATGACTGTGGTCTTGCCCGTCTTAATGTCGTACGTGTACCCATGCTCCCCGGCTTCCTCGTTACAGCCCCTCTTGCAGTAGCCCCCGGCAGCAACACCGTAGCGGTTAACGCTGGTTAGGTACGAAGTGGTACTGCCATCGGGGTCGGCGTCCACAAAGGATGCCCCTGCCTCGACGTAGGCATGGTTGCCCCCTGAAAACGAGTAATATCCGACCACGTATTTCAGACTGATCCCCAAGGGCACGGTCAGGGTTGAGTGGGGGAAATTTCCGGCGGGTACGAATTTGTAGTCCGTCCCTGTCTGGGCGCCAAGTGCCGCTAGGCACAGCAGCGCTAGTACGCAATAGTGTCTACTCCGCATTTGTAGCTCCTCTACTGCCAGACCACCACGCGCCCTGTACAGCTTCCCGCCTGGCACGACTGATTCGGTTTTTGCCCGCCAACAAATACTTGTCCATTCACGACGGTGGGGACCATGAAATGCGTGGGTAGAGGGCCGTCCGTTGTGTCGCTGAAGAGCAGGGGGAGCTCGCCGCCTCGCTGCGCAGGCAGCGCCGCATATGCGTAGAGTTTTGCGAGCGCGGTTGACCCGTGCCCACTAGTGTCCAGTATCCAGAGAATGGCATCCGTGTTGAACCCCCCATTTGCGTTCCAGCTGATTGCGGTCGTAGAACCCGGGTACCAGAATTCGCCGCTGCTGTTAGGGTTGGGCGCGGGCGCATAGCCAAAGAGCTGAGACGTCGTGAACGCTCCGCCACCGCCTGAGGCCATCTGATAAGCCCTGATTTCGCTGTCAAAGCTTCCGGCGACGTACTCGACGTTCTCTTCGTATGTAGAATTGCCTGGCCAAAAAGCCGAACTGCCTCGGAGGCCAACGTTTCCCATGCCTTGGCAACAGCCTGTCGGGAGCTGAACTGCGCCGATGCACTGAATGGTCTGACCATGTGCTCCGGTGCTGCACGGGTCGGTCGTGTCAGCGACGGTACGGCTCATGTTGGAAGGGTCAAGCACATAGAGCAGGCCTTCCTTCCCACCTGCCAATACGACAAAGGTGTCGTTTGGGGGCAAGAAGCCTGTACCTACGGCTCGGGCCAGGACGACGCCGCCGGAATCAAGATCGAAATCGCCGGGGGAACAGATCGTGCCTGACTCAGGCGCCGGCAGATTGAGGGGGTTGGTGCAAGCCTTGTCGTTTCCGTTGAGGGCCGCCCATTTCTTGGGTGTGTACATGCCCGTGACACTAAATGTGCTGCTGCTGTGGTGCAGCCGAAGAACACTCTCGCCAAATTCGGTTACCCCGCTGGTTGTGCCGTTGAATGTGCCGTTGCCGGTTGCAAGGTAGACGTCGGAGATGGTCTGGCTCTCGGGCGCGGATGTGACGGCCGGCGCGGCCCCTGACATCCAGATGCCGCCTTCGCTGCCGTTCGAATCCTGATCGTTAAAGGAGGCCTGCAGCTCTAGCGCGGTTCCGTTGTACTGGAATGCCGCCACCCATCCCGTGTATGCCGGAGTGCCGATGCTCTGGTCGCAGTGCGAACCCCAGGTTATATAGACCCATGGGCTGCCGTCATCCTGGCTGACAAGAGCAAGTCCAGCGCGCTGATTTTCGTTAAGCGCGGAGAAGTTGCTCGTGCCTAAAGCCTGCCCGATGTCGACGGCTGTTACCGCCGGCTGACCGGAAGTGATGTACAGCATGTTAAGCCTTTGGACGACCGCCTGCGTACTCGTGTTGTAGTGCTTGGACACCACATACATAACGTTGTGAGCTGTGTCGATTACAGGGGTTCCGGTGATGCCGACCTCGGGTCCAATGTTGTCGCACTGGCCCGGAAGCACGCTGTCCGGAACTGCCGTCTCATTCGTGCCGTTCAGGTTCGCAGACCAAAGCGGCGCGCTTCCCAAGTTGTCGGCGTTCAGGGCGTAGACGTAGTTCTCTTCAGTCGCCACGAACAGGACATCGTATGGTGTTCCACTAATCGACAGCTGAGAGACGTAGAGGGGCTCGGCGTACACGACTCCGTTGAGGTCCGTCGAGTTGGTCGCCGTCAGCGAGGTCAGCGTGCTCGCCTTCAGAATGCTCTCGTTCGCATTCACATTATCGCGGGAAAAATCGTAGCCGTAAGTATAGATGCAGCCCAGGCTGCATTCCGCTCCAGCGCTCACGCGCGGCGTCCGCAGCATGATAACTGACAGTGAGGCGAGGAGAAAGGCTGAGGAGAACCTAAGGAATGTGCGCAGTGCTGACCTCCAACTCTATGCTTCGCGGCCTTCTGAGATGAGTTACTGGTTACGGGGGAAAAATCCTGAGGACTTAGTGGAAAAAAGTATGTGCCACTGGCGGCCGCCTGTCAAGAGTAAAAGGACCATAACCTTAGGGTCGCCTTCCTCGCCGTGGGCGGGGACGCGGAACCTTGAGTGAGCAGGAGGCTCGCCCAGCCTTTGCGAATAATCATATTCGCGGCTCCCCTTTTCGCCCCATTGCCAACACTTTCCGCGCCCGCTAGACTTGAACAGGTGGAATCCAACGCAGCCGTCACGCCTTCCGATTCGTCGAATTCCGTCTTTCGCACAATTCGCAGCTACGTTCTGTGGCAGCATGAGCGCGGAACCTTGCACTACGACATCATGGTCACGCTCATCCTGATTTTTGTTTTCTTCTCGCCACGGGTCATTAGCTTTAACGACAAACCCGCGTTGCGCAATCCGCATCCGAGTGATGTCGTAGTCACGTCTGACGCGCAGGGTTTGGTGTACGAAATTTCGGCCGGCGCAATTTCGGCCGGAGACGGGCGTTCGTTGCAGGATCAGTTCCTGCACATCGTTCAACCGATTTCGGGCGATGTTTCGATCCTGTCGTATGAGAAGGTCACCGACCGCAAAGGAGACGTGCAGAGCTATAAGGTTCACGTGAGAAGGAAGTAGACCGGACCGGGCAGGAATGATTTCTGAAGGCTCGTTGTTCTGAATATTGTTCTGAATGTCGTCCTGTGAAATTCGTTCTGTGAATATCGTTCTGTGAATGTCCGCCCATCATGATTCCAACCTGCCGCACGCTTGCGAGTTTGCTGATGGCTGCCCTGATGTGCGCCTCGGCGGAGGCTCACCCGCCAGCGCCCGAAACCTGCAAACTGGATTGCGTCCTCAAAACGATGGACGATGCGGCGGCCAACTTCCGCATCCTGCAGGCCGACTTCGTGTGGGACCAGTATCAAAAGGTGGTGGACGAGACAGACACGCAAAAAGGGACGGTTTACTATCGGCGGACTGGAAACGCGATTGAGATGATGGCCGAGGTCAAAGAACCCGACCACAAGTTTGTGCTTTATAAAGACGGCAAGCTGCAGGTGTACCAGCCGAAGATCGAGCAGGTGATGGAGTATTCCACAGGCGGCAATCGCAGCGAAATTGAGAGTTATCTGGTGCTGGGATTTGGCGGCAGCGGCCAGGAGTTGAAGAAATCGTTCGACGTGACCGATCTGGGCGAGGAGACCGTGGCCGGCGTCTCCACGGCCAAGCTGGAACTGGTGCCGAAGAGCGACAAACTGCGCAACAATTTCTCAAAGATTTTGCTGTGGATCGACTTGAGCCGCGGCATCTCAGTACAGCAGCAGTTCATGCAGAGCGGCGGCGACTACCGGCTGGCGAAGTACTCGGAGATTCACCTGCCGGCAAAAATCGGCAATGATGTGTTCAAGCTGAAGACCACGGGCAAGACGCAGTTTGTAGCACCGCGCGGGTAAGTTGAAACATTTGTAAGTATCTGGAAATTAAAGTGTTACAGGCAGAATGGTGACTTCTTAAGATTGTGTGCTGAAAATTTGAGGCCGGGCGCTATACTGCGTTTGAATCTTTTTCGAGACATTCATGGCAAAAGTTTTCACTATCCCGGTCCCGCCCAAGTTCGGCAAGCGAAGAGAGCGCACCTCCGACCCGCGTTATGTAGACGGCCAGCGCCTGCTGGTCGAGGCCATGAGATATCTGGCGCAAAGCGACCCGGTGGCCAACCGTCCCGCGATCGAACTGATCTCGGAACACGTGCGGACGCGGTTCCGCATGAGCGATTCGCCGCTGGCGTAGACCTTACTGTCCCCGATGAGAAAACGAAAAGGGCGACCGAGGCCGCCCCTTTTTCCGGTCATCCTGCGACTTAGAAGGCAAATCGCAGCGAGTATTGCATGACTCGCGGGGTGGTGAGTTCCGAATTGAAGATGCCGAAGCCGGTGATGCTCACCAAGCTTTGGCCGATCAACGAACCAGCCGCATCGAATCGCACGGAGTTGGTGACGTTGAACACTTCCCACGCGAACTTGAGCGTCTTATTCTCGGTCAAGTTCCAGGTCTTCGAGAGGCCGGCATCGATTCCGAAATAGCCGGGACCCCGAAAATTGTTGCGCTCGCCCGCTTCACCGGCGTAGGTAGGACGGAAGGTGCCAGGGCCGGTCGCAGCGCTCCCCGCCGAACATGTGCAGGTGATGGTCTGCTGAGGATTCTGAAAAACCGTCGGAATACCTCCCGGCTGGATGAACACGCCAGTCTTCGGCTTCGGCCCGGTTAAAATCGAACTGCCTTCAAGGTAATAATTTGTGGAGTATCCTGCGCCGGATTCGACACTAAACGGGAAGCCGCTGGTCCAGCGGTACAGGCCGTTGAAGCCCCATCCCCCTAAGATTCCGTTCAGGAGACCATGGCTGGCGCTGCCCCAGTGGCGTCCCTTGCCGTAAGGGACATCCCAGACCCAGTTCGCGTTCACCTGATGAGTGGTGTCGAAGTCGGAAACCGCGCGCCACTGGTCGGGTGAAAACGTATTGATCACCTGACTGTTAAAGGCGAGGCCGGCGGATTCAAATCCGTTAATGCGCTCCGCATTCGATCCCACATCAATCGATTTGGAATACACATAGTTAAGATCGAACAGCAACCCCGCGGCCATGGCGTGTCGCAGCGAAACCTGCAGGCCGTTGTAATTGCTGTTGCTGCGGGTTTGCCAGGCAAATAGTGACGCGAACTGATCCTGATAATAGTGAAAAGGTGTGCCCAGGGGACCAACGAAGTCGCCAATCGTGTTGGATCCTGTACCCGCGCATGCGGGATAACAGAATCCATCCAGGTTGACCAGCGCCAGCGTCTCATTTCCCAGCTGGCAGTTGAACTGGTCATAAACGTTTTGGGTCGCGGTCGGGGCGGCGACTGCCGCATAATTAGGCGCGCAGCCGGAAACCGCTCCGCCGGCCGCGGCCGCCGCCTGCGGAAACATGTTCTGCCAGTACGGTATCGAGGTCACGCTGGGATCGGTTTCAGGCACTCCCGCATAGGCCGCTTTAGAAAGCAACTGCGCCGCTGCAAAGTAGTCCATATGGCTCACCGGATCGACCAGATCGAGCGGTTCCGATAAATCAACTTCCTGCAGCAGGTGATGGGAGAATCGTCCGGTATAAGTAGCTTCCAACACAAAATTGTGGGCGAATTCCCGAGTAATGGAAAAATCAACCACGTGCGAGTAGGGAGTCTGCAAGTGGTCATCGATCCCCCATCCGATCGCCAGTCCATAGGTGTTGGGATCGTTGCTGGGAACGTAAGGAAACCCGTGCGGGCTGGGCACTCCAGATGTCGGAGGCAGCGTCCTCAATCCGGCGAAGCGTGGCGAATCGTCCACGGTAAGAACCGCGGCAGGATTGCTGAGCGTGGTAGTCAGGCCCCAGGAGCCCTGGCGGTCGAAGGTGTTCACCACGCCTTCACCAAAGTGGTCGAAATAGAGGCCATATCCCAGCCGAATGGAACTCTTGCCATTGCCGCCGAAGAGGCTGTGCCAAAAGCCGCTGGCCGCATGCGGCGCGTAGGCAATCGCGAAACGGGGAGCGAAGTTTTTGTAATTCCAAGCCCAGTACGGTTTGCCGCCATTCGCCTGCCCGGAGAGATTGAAAGCCAGGTCCGGCTGCACCGTAGCGCCCTGGTACATGTTGGTGATTCGATTTTCAAACCACTGATGCATGTTGATGGTCGGCGCCACCTGATTGCCGTCGGCTTCATAGGGAGGTTGCAAGAGCGTGTAGCGCAGACCGTACGTGACGGTCAGGTTGGGAGTTACATTCCATTTGTCCTGCAAATACATTTCGCCTTCGAAGTTATGGAAATGCCGCGGCACCAGCTCACCATTCGGAATGTTGTTGGCGTTCTTGTCCTGGTTCGTGACCGTGTAAACCTGGCTCATAATGCCCGCCAGCTGTATCGCCGCAAAATCATAGGAGACGCCAAAAATAGGGTCCACCAAAGGGAAGCCGGGGCCTAATGCCGGATCCAGACTAACGCCGTGATTCGAAATGAATGACGGGCTCAGCCAGTACAAATTGGCGTATCCGAAGGAAAGATTCTGTGCGTTGGACTGACGGTTATTGTGAATCAGGCGCCAGTTCGTGCCGAACTGGATGGTGTGGCGGCCCTTAGTCCACGACACATCGTCGATAAAATTGTGGACCGGTACGTTGGTCAGGATGGTGGGGGTATCGGTGGGGCTGAGGGCCTGAGTATCGTCGAGCCCGCGGAGTTCGTTGAATACCTGCTTGTTGATTCCGTTTTGTCCCAGCCCCTGCCGTACAAATGCATAGCGGAAGCTATTGATGAGGTTGTTGCGGATGATGTTCGTATAGCCGGCGGCGATGCCCTTGCTGTTGTTGGTGACGATATCGTTCGGAGGCAGTCCCGGGAATTGGGGTGGCTTAGCTTCGCGATCGTTCTGAAGATTGCCGCGCACGAACACTGACTGGTTGCCGTTGCTTGTCAGTTTGTAATCCAGTTTCACAATAAATGTGTTGAGGCTGGTTGGGTCATTGCCGGGAAATGTGAAGCCGGACGAATTCAAAAGATCCCCGCTGCCGTTCACGGCGTTGCCGCAAGCCGGACAGTTCGCCGCGGGATATTGCGTGAATAACGCATTCGGGTTCTGGCCGTTTATGTTGGCGATCAGGCCATTGGGGCCGGGACCGCTGGGATTTCCGGGGGTTGGCGGACACGTGCCATAACCCGTGCACCCGAGATCTATCGACGTAATCCCTGCCGGGGTTAACGTTGCCACCAGATCGGGGGCAAATTGCGGATCACTCGTCACTGAGAACAGTCCGCCGCCTCCCCCGGTGTTGCCGTCGACGCAGTTAGTGTCGGTGCTCGGATTGCAAAGATACTTTAGTTCGCCGGCAACCAGGCTCGGCGTCGGAACAATCCGGTTGGTTTGCTGCTGCTCGGCAGTTCGCTGGCCCTCATAGGCCGCGAAGAAAAAGAAGCGGTCCTTTCGGATGGGGCCTCCGATGGTGCCGCCAAACGTGTTTCGCAGGATGTGCTGAGGTCGGTTGGGAAACCCGTTCGACAGTTCAGAATTCTTGTTAAACCAATCGTTGGCCACGTCGAAGGTAGGCCGGTTGTATTCGTAAAGCGAGCCATGGATAGAGTTGGTGCCGCTCTTAGTGACCAGGTTTACCTGCGCTCCCGAGGAGCGTCCGGACGCCGCATCGTAATTACTGGTCGTGACCCGAAACTCTTGCAAGGAATCGAGGGTGGCGCGCATGGCGCCCTGGAACGCAAAGCCTTCGAGTTGATCGTTGTCATCCAAGCCATCCAGAGTGATGTTGGTTTGGTCGCTTCGGGCTCCGTTGATCGCGCCACCCCGGCTGTCGTTGTTCTGGTCGACTTTGTTGCCGATGTAAGTAACCCCCGGCTGCAGGCTGAGAATGGCGGCAGGATCGCGTCCTTCGGAGGGGAGATCAATCAATTGCCGCGCACTGAAGTTGTTGCCTAAGGTTGCGTCCGACGTGTTCACCATGGGCGCTTCGCCGGTCACGTCCACTACCACCGAGCCGCCGGTGACTTGCATGGTGAGATTCAGCGTGGCCGGGTTGCTGACCTGCAGCACGACGTTCTCGCGCTTAATCGTCGCAAAGCCTGATGCCCCCACCGTCAGCACATAGGTGGCGGGCGGAACTTCCAGAAATTGATACACCCCTTGGCCGTCGGTTTTGGTGCTGCGTGAGAATCCCGTCGAGGAATTGCTTAATGTGACATTCGCATTCGCCAGCAGCAAACCCTTAGGGTCAGAGACAGTGCCGCGAAGTGAGGTTGCCGCTTGCTGCGCCAAACTCAGAGTGTGGACGACGAAAAGTGAGGCAGCCAATAGAGTGACTACACGTGCGGTACGCATAGAGTATCTCCATTCACGGGGTGTGAGGTTGCACCGACTTTTGCCGGGGCTCTTACTGATCCGTCAAACCCCGAGTCAAGAGACTGTTGGGGCGTAATTGTGCAACTACCGGACCACAATATTCAAGCTGAATCTGCGGTTACTTGGACTGCCTGAAAGGATGGGATATGGGTTTCCACATTCGGCGTACCGCATTTGGAAGCCTGTTTATGCGGGTTTGCGATTATTGAGAGTCGATTTTCCGATGAACAACGCGGCCGCCGCCAATATGACCACGGGATAACATTCGAGTGTGTAACGCGGTTCCGGATTTTCCAAACTCCCGAGAAACAGCGAGCGTAACATTAGAAACACAAAAAACAGGCCGATGCCGCAGAGGCAACTCGAACGTACAAACCCAGCGCCGCCTAATGCCAGGTAGCCCAGGTTGATCAGGCCGAACGCGAGGCTTACGGAGAGCCAGAGCGGATCGTCATCGAATTCCCACCAGCGCGGGTCGGAGGGCAGCAATTCGGTTCGGGGGCGCAGCCACATGTCGAAAATGCGCAGGGCCGGGAGCCAGACGTAGTAGCGCAGCGGAGCTGCCTGAATGCGTTCCCGCGCCAGGGCGGCAAACCGAGCGTCGAGTTCCGGCGTCAGATCGTGATCCTGATCGTAGTCGGCGAATAACTGTTGGGTTTGCCGGCGTTGTTCCGGCGAATCAAAGGCCCGGTCCGGCAGGCGGTTGAAGTCGATCGCATCGCCGGGCACCCTCCAGTAAATTTCCTGAACCGAGGTGTATTCCGCGACCCAGGTGCGGCTCCATTGATTGAATCCCTTCATGACCAGCTCATCGGCGTCGTTGGCGTAGCGCGGGGCCAGCGGCTGAAAACGCTGAAAGGTGTGCAAATTCCGCAGCGTCCAGGGAACCAGCGGAGCCAGAGCGGCAAAAGTTACAATTAGTCCTGCGCGGATGATCGGCCTGACCGCGACGATAACGGATCGCGCGGCACCGGCCTCCGCACTTTGCCGGCCAGCCACAAATGCCCGCAAGAAAAGCCAAAAAAAGTATGCGAGGAAAGCGGCCAGAAGAATTCCGCCATCGGGCCGCAACAGAATGCACGCGCCAATTGCCAGGCCGCAACCGAGCCAGATTGCCGATGCGCGTTTTGCAGTCACGCTCCCGCCATGGGGCAAATCAGCGGGTCGGAGATCTAGTCCCTTCACCGCTAAATCCAGCGCCAGCGCGGTAAAGAAAATTTCCAGTGTTTCGGTGAGGGCAGCGGCGGCATAGTTCGCCAGAAACGGACAGAACGCGGCCAGAATAAAGGCCGCCTTCGCCGCGCGTTCGGAGAACATTCGGCGTGTCAGGTCTGCGAGAACCAGGCATGTCCCCAGATCGAACAGAACTTGCACCAGCAAGACTGCGCGGAAGTTGTTGAGTCCGAAGATGGCGAAAATCGCAGCCAGAAATGCCGGATATCCGGGCAGGCGGGAAAAGGTGGGCATGATCTGCCCCGAATCGGTAATCCCGTACACGCCGTGCTGCAGCCAATTGACGGCAATATCCGCGTACAGGCGCGAGTCGTCGACGACTGCGGGAAAACGAAACACCAGGAGCAGGCGCAGCGCCAGCGCCGCCACTCCCGCCCCAAGGAAGAACCGAGTGTTCTTCCGCATCAGTTCGAGCACGCACAGACTATACCGCGTTTCCAGTCATCTTCGGATGGATTAAGTGCATCTTAAGATGGAAGGACTACCTTATATCCTGTCCCGCCGGGAATTGACCGTGTGCCGCATGCGGCATACGATGGAACGTTTAGCCCTACATGTCCGAACCCGTCTTTTACGATCCGCAACGCGCCCGCTGGAAGCGCCTGAGACGTTTCGTCGATGCCCTGGTGTTGGCGTTTTCTGCGCTGATTATTTTCTTTGTCTACACCACCCTGCGCGATGAACGTTTGCCCGAGTTGCTGTTCTCTCCCCAGAAACGCGCCTTCAAGGCGCTCAAGGAAAGTGAAAAAGAAAAGGCCCACGAGCGCCAGAAAAAACTGGCCGGGCGGTCGCACCGCAAATCGAAGCTGCCCGCTTCGGAAGTTGTTCTGAACCAGGAGGAAGGGATTCGCGCGGCTTTTTATGTCCCGTGGGACGCGGCCAGTTTTTCTTCGCTGCGCGATTTTTCACGGCAGATCGATCTTTTATACCCGGATTGGCTGCATGTGCTTACTCCCGACGGACGACTTCAGGCGGTCGACGACCAGACCAATGCATTTTTCGATCTGGTGCAAAACAACCGCGTGCGCCCGGTTGACGACCGGGTAATGCCGTTTCTCAAGACCGAAAGCCTTGCCATGGAAGTTTTTCCCATGGTGAATAACTTCGACGGGACGGAATGGGTAGGCGGCATCACGGATTTTCTGAACAATCCCGAAGCTCGCGCCCTGTTTCGGCGGCAGGTTGCAATGTTCCTGTCTTCCGATCACTTTCGCGGCCTCATGGTGGATTTTGAAGCGTTTCCCAAGATTGGGCAACCGGGCTATGTGGCGCTGCTGAACGAGTTGTCGTCCGATCTACACAGCCGCGGAATGAAACTCTACGTCAGCGTGCCGGCGCACAATGAAGAATTTAATTACGGCGCGATTGCCGCGCCTGCCGACGGCGTGGTGGTGATGAACTACGACGAACACTATCCCGGAGCGGCGTCAGGCCCGGTGGCCTCGCAGGATTGGTTCGTCGACAATCTTAAGTTCGTCACCAATGTGGTTCCGAAGGAAAAAATCATCTGTGCCATCGCCAATTATGGTTACGACTGGATCCTGAAACCCAAGAAGGGAGTGCTCCCGCCGGACGCCAAAGACAGCAGCGTTTCAGCCCAGGAGGCCTGGCTGGCCGCGCGCGATTCCGATGAAGATGTAACCTTCGATGACGATGCGCTGAATCCTCACTTCAGCTATCTTGACGAACGCAGCCTGCGCCACGACGTGTGGTTTCTGGATGCCGTAACCGCGTTGAATCACATGCGGGTGGCGCAGACGCTGGGCATCCAGACGTTCGCCTTGTGGCGACTGGGAGGAGAAGATCGCTCCTTGTGGCGCATCTGGGATGTGCCGGGCGATCCCGGCGCTACCGACAAGTTGCGCGATGTTCCTCCCGGGCAGGATGTTGACATGGAAGGGCAGGGCGAGATTCTTCGAATCGAAGACCGTCCCAGTCACGGCACGCGTGACCTCACGATTGACCCCAAAACCAAGCTGGTCACCGACGAGAATTTCCAGTCTCTGCCCGAGCCTTATCGCGTGGCGCGTTACGGATACAGTCCCAACAAAGTCGCGCTAACCTTTGACGACGGTCCCGATCCGGAGTGGACGCCGAAAATTCTCGACGTGCTCAAGCGTGAGCATGCGCAAGCGACGTTTTTTCTGATTGGCATCCAGGGCGACAAGTTTTCCGGGCTGGTCAAGCGGATTTACGACGAGGGCCACGCGATTGGGAATCACACCTTCACGCATCCCGACGTGAGCAATATTTCGTCCACGCAGATGAAGGTGGAGTTGAACCTGACGGAGCGCCTGTTCGCCAGCCTGGTGGGAGTCCGGGTCACGCTGATGCGGCCTCCTTACGCGATCGATGAGGAACCGGACACGGCCGATCAGGTGAAGCCGCTCGAATTTTCCCAGGACCTCGGCTATATCACGGTGGGCAACCGGATCGATCCCAACGACTGGAGCGACAAGCCGCGACGGCATAGTGCGGAAGAGATCGCCAAGTATGTGCTGGCGCACCTGCCGCCGTGCTCGGTGAATGACCTGCGCTGCGGCAACGTCGTGCTGCTGCACGATGGCGGGGGCAATCGCGCGGAGACGGTGCGGGCCTTACCGATGATTATCGAAGGGGTGAGGGAGCGCGGCTATGAGATCGCCCCCGTGTACGAGTTGCTGGGTAAGACGCGGGCCGATGTGATGTCTCCGCTGCCCACAGGGCAGCGCTGGGCGGCGCGCTTTGACCGCCTGGGCTTCTGGCTGTTCGACGCCGCAGTAATGGCCATCACCTGGATCTTTTTCCTCGGCGATCTGCTCATGACCGGTCGCCTGCTGTTCATCGGCGCCGCGGCGGTGTACGACCGTCTGCAGGAGAAGATCTTCGGCAGGCCTGCGGAAGTGGCATCTTACAAACCCAAGGTTGCGGTCCTGATTCCCGCTTATAACGAAGAGAAAGTCATTGTGCGCACGGTACGGGCCGCGCTCAACTCCGACTATCCCAATCTGCGCGTGATTGTGATTGATGACGGCTCGCGCGACGGCACGCTGGCGGCAGCACGCGAGGCATTCCGGCGGGAGCAAGCCGCCGGCGAGGTGTTGATTCTCACCAAGCCGAATGCGGGCAAGGCGGAAGCGCTTAACTACGGCATTGAGCACATCGAGGATGCCGAACTTTTCGTTGGCATCGACGCCGATACCATCATCGCCCACGATGCCATTTCGCGCCTCGTGCCTCACTTCATCAACCCCAGGGTTGCGGCCATTGCCGGCAATGCCAAAGTGGGCAATCGCGTGAACCTGTGGACGCGATGGCAGGCACTGGAATATATCACCAGCCAGAATTTCGAGCGCCGCGCGCTCGACGTTCTGGGCGCGGTCAGCGTGGTGCCGGGGGCAATTGGAGCGTGGCGGGTTTCGGCGGTGCGCGAGGCCGGCGGCTTCCAGATCGATACCGTCGCCGAGGACGCTGACCTGACCATGGCCCTGCTCCGCCGGGGCTACCGCGTGGAATATGAAGACATGGCGCTGGCCTATACCGAGGCGCCCACCAACGCGAACGGATTGATGCGCCAGCGCTTTCGCTGGTCGTTCGGAATTTTGCAGGCCGTGTTCAAGCACCGCGGCGTGTTTGCCCGCAAGGGTGTGCTGGGATGGATTGCGCTGCCCAATATCGTGATTTTCCAGATATTGCTTCCGCTGGTGTCGCCGCTTATCGATATCATGTTCGCAGTCGGCGCCATCTGGTATTTCATTCAGAAACATTTCCACCCCGATTCCACCGATCCGGCCAGCTTTCATAAGCTGGTTGCGTTCTTCTTTGCATTTCTCGTGATCGATTTTCTGGCGTCGGCCATTGCTTTCGCGCTGGAGCGCCGCCGTCCTGACGACAAGGAAGATATCTGGCTCTTGAGCCAGGTTTGGCTGCAACGATTTGCCTATCGCCAGCTGTTTTCCGTGGTCCTGTTCAAGACATTGAAGCGCGCCCTGGAAGGGCGCAAGTTTGCCTGGGATAAGCTGGAGCGTACCGCTGCGGTGAAGTATGTGGCGTCGGAGAAGCGGGATTCGGTTAACGTGCCATAGGGCTTCAAAGCTTTGCCTGGCAGCTCTGTAAGTCCATCGACGAAGTCTTTCGGGGAGTCGTGTAAGTCAATAAGCGGAAAGCGCCACAGGGAAGAAAGTCCCATAACGCCGAGAGGCGAGCCGTGGTAACAAGCGCCGAGTTGGCCCCCCGAGGCTCGTAAGTCCGTCATCCCGGAGTTCTGCGATGAAGCATGTACGTTCGCTCCCGATCATCTGCCTGTCTGCCCTCTTGAGCCTCGCGTTGCTCGCGCTGCCCGCAGTGGGTCAGTTCGAGACCCGCGCCAGGCAGACCCTTCCAGCCGAGGGATACTTCATGGCCGTCGGGGACCTCAATGGCGACGGCGTGCCGGATGTTGCGGTGACGGTTGACGGCGGGTTCGCAGTTCTAATAAGCAACGGGGATGGTACCTTCCGATCCCCCGTGGTTTACCCGACGGAGCTTTCCTATTCCCTGGCGGTCGCGGACTTCAACGGAGACGGCAGGCTTGACATTGTAGTAGCAAACTTGAATTTTTCCCCCAGCACCGTGAGCGTATATCTCGGCAATGGCGACGGCACGTTCCAGACTGTGCCGATCGTCTCCAATACGACCGAGGGTTCTTACTACGTTGCCGTTGGGGACTTCAATAATGACCACAAGCCGGACATCGTGATCATTGATCCACCCTACGTGAGCGTCTTGCTGGGCAACGGGGACGGCACCTTCCGAGCGCCCAGCGACAATGATTCGTTTAAGGGGCCGGAGCAGTTAGCAGTGGGCGACTTTAACAATGATCATAATCTGGACGTTCTCGTTGATGGGGGCTCGGGATTGAGCTCGGATTTTGGGATCTTACTGGGGAACGGGGACGGGACGCTTCAGCCAGTTCTTGTGTATCCGCTGGCCATTCGCCCCGACTCTGCCGCGGCGGTTGGCGACTTTAATCGCGACGGCAACCTTGACTTCGCCATTGCACAGGATGGCATAGAGGTGTTCCTAGGGAGGGGCGACGGGACCTTCCAACCGGGTGTAAACTACCCCATTGCGGGGCTTGTAGCCGACGTAATATCGGGATATTTCAAGGACAACGACAGTCTGGATTTAGTCGCAGCGAGCAACCCTCCGTCCGTGGTCGACGAACTGATTGGTAACGGAGACGGAACCTTCCAGCCGGTTCAGTTCTTTGCGGATGGCCTTGGCGGCGGGCCTCTTGCCGGTGATTTCAACCATGACGGTCGGCTGGACATAGCGCTTCTCAATGGCGATTTTGGCCTTAGCACTATGTGAATACGGGGGGGCTGACGTACTCCCCGAGTGGCCCCGTAGTTTTCCCCACGCAGTTGATTGATACCAGCAGCGGCGAGCGGACAGTAACGCTGACGAACACCGGTGCGACGGCAATTTCCATCCGCTCTGTTGTGGTGGCTGGGAATTTCAGGTCTAGCAATACCTGCGGCGGCGTGGTTGCGCCGGGCGCACGCTGCGATGTAAACGCGGCGTTTGAGCCTAGGAGGCCCGGCCCACTGACCGGAACGATTACGCTCGATGACACGGCATCCCCAAAACCCCAGGTAATTGATCTTTCCGGTCTATGCACACCACTGCAGGTCTCATCGACCGAAATTAGTTTTGGCGACCAAAAGGTGGGGACGACGAGCCCTCCAAAGGAACTGATGGTTACGAATAAGGGCAGAGCCGCAGTGACGTTCAACGGATTTAATATTGGATTCGGGAACTATCTGGACTTTTCAGTTGCCGGGCAGACCTGCGGGACACAATTGAGCGCGGGCAGCAGCTGCGCGGTGCAGATCACGTTCTCTCCGACAAACTCCGGGAGCAGATACTCCTATCTGCAGGTCAATATCGTCGGGGGAGGCAAACCCACCGCGGGTAGAGCTGATTGGCATCGGGATCAAATAGAGCGGGTTGACAAGGCACGGTGGGAAGCGACGGGATTTCTCCCGGACGGGTAGCGAGCCGCGAGTAACTGACATAGGGTACCATTGCAAAGCAGATTCAGGTGAAGCAGGAGTCGACTTACACGCTCTTGGAGGGCAAGTTGTCTTAGGTCAAAAGATATCCACAGCGCAATAACTGCGAACCACAGAGGTATAAGTCAGTTCAATTATGAGCGCCAGCCGCGGCCTGCAATATTAATAGCGCCCCCGTCACCGCGAGGCCCGCGTAGATGAACCTCGCAAACTTATCGCCTTCCAGCCGCTGGTTCACAACCCTCCCAACGACCACACCTACCAACGTCGCCGGCAACGAGAGCACGTAGTAGTGGGTAACTGCTGCGGTCCACAGCCCGGCAAACCAATATCCACCCATCCCGATTACGCTGGCGGGAAGAAAATATCCCTGCAGGGTCGCGCGAAACTGCTGCGCCGGCCAGCGTCGCATGGTGCCGTACACGGCCAGCGGCGGACCGTTCATCCCATAAGCGCCGCCAAGCACTCCGGCAGCGAAACCGCAGGCTAAGAGCCAGGTCCGGCTGTCGTGTTTCAGTTCCAGCGGGACGCGGCAGTTCAGTCTGTTGCCAAACCAGCCTCGGCTGAACAACGAGTAGAAGGAGAACGCGACGATCAGCATTCCCAAAGCGCCTTTCACGACTCTCTGATGAGTGTTCGTCAAAAGCAAGAGTCCCAGCGGAATACCGAAGAGGGTGGAGAGAACGAGCCAGCCCGTGCTCGCCAGGTGAATGTGCTTCCAGTCCTGCACAACCACGATCGCGGCAATCGTAATCGACACCAGCACCGCCAGCGGTGCGGCGACGGTTAGCGGAAGGGAGAAGGCGAGGAGCGGAACTGCGATCAGCGCCTCGCCAAAGCCGAAGGCGGATCGGATGAAAGTGGCGATGAAAACCACCAGCAGAACTTGCGCTGTTGTGATGTCGATTGCCGTCCCCTGGGACAAACAGTATTTGCTAAGGAGAGCATATACAAGGCAGCGCCGCGTGGAAAAGGCTCGGCGCTTCGAAAAAAAGCCCCCGCGCATTTCGCACGAGGGCTGCCGAGTGGAGGGAACACAGAGAAAAATTTTCAAGCGGCTTCGCGGCGCTGTTGGATGGTTTCAAGCTGCTGCCGGTACTTCTGCGCGTTGCTCACGATCTTGCGTTGCGGCAGGCTGGCGATCCATTGATCGTGAGGCGTGTTGCGGCGCTCGCGGCGGGTGCCGACGGTTCCGCGATTTAGCGTGTTGGTGGGGCGTTGATCGGTCAGCTGCGTCCATCCGCTGCCTGCGGTAACGTTGAACACTCCGATATAGCCCCCGGCCAGCAACTGAAACGGTTTCTGGATTTTGTGCATCCGGTCAAACTGCGTAGAGCCCTCGGTGCGGAAGCTCTCAAACCACGCGGGATAGACGAAATCGGAGAGCAGAACGTTGTCGATGGTATAGCCAAGGCTGTCGTCTTCACAGGCGTCGCAGACTTCGTAGGCGTAGAGGATTCCTGCGGTGTTGGCTTTTTGCACGAAGACGGTGAGATCGATATCGGGATCGCCCAGCATCTCGAGCAGTTCGTGACTGGCGGTGACCGTCCACGATGTTCCCGCCTTCAGGTCGCTGGCCGCGAAGACCTTGCCCATGGGCAAGCCCTCGCTGGTCAGATCGTGGTAGCCGAGGGCGTTGGCCTGGTCGGAGTCATCGAGCAGCACCAGCCACCAGTTTCCGGTGGGCGGCTGCGCGCCCTTGGAGACGATGTTAAGTTCGGCGTCCGTGCCCCAGACCGGACGAAAGTCGTTGCTCACTTGTTTCTGCAGCGCGATCACGACCGGCGAGACATCATGGTCGGCGATGACGGTGCTCTCGTTGATCACGGAAATCCTGATGGTGGGAGTTTGTACCTGGGTGGGTTGCGGCATATCCTTTCTCTCCTCGGAAGTAGATTTGGAGAACGCGCAGCGTGAGTTGCGTGACTCTGTGGGAAAAAGCTTATAGGCTGGTCAAGAGAGAACCATGTTCATGCCGCCAAAAAAGTGAAGTCGAGTTTCAAATTGGAACCGCGGCGGCTAAAGCCGCTGTAGAAGGTGGGCGCTTTGTGGCGCGGCTGGAAGCCACGCCCTTTCAAAAACCTGCTTCCAAAGTGCGCGGGCAAATCCTCCATGCTGCAAGCTTCAGAAATTTCGGCGATTGTTGCGAAAGCTGCGGCAGACGCGGGATTTGAGCTGGCCGGAATCGCGCCCGTAAGCGATGCCCGGGAGCTGGAATATTTCCCCCGCTGGATTGCTGCCGGGCACGCGGGCGAAATGAAATATCTTGAGGCGCGCGACGAGCAGGGGCGGTTGAAACGCGCCTCTCTCTCACATGCGGCACCGTGGGCACGAAGCGTTGTGGTCTGCGCCATCAACTACAACACCGCGCCTGCGTATTCGACACATGCGCCCGATCCCTCGCGCGGATGGATCTCGCGCTACGCCTGGGGCCAGAAGGATTATCACGATGCCCTGATGCCGCGCCTGCGAAAAATCGAAGCCGCATTGAGAACAGCCTGCGGCGCGGACAACCTCATCACCCGCTGCTACGTCGATACCGGACCCATCGTCGAGCGCGTCGTCGCCAGGTACGCGGGCATTGGATGGATCGGCAAGAACACCTGCATCATTAATCAGAAGCTGGGATCGTGGCTGTTTCTGGGCGTGATCCTTACCTCGCTGGATCTTGCGCCGGCTGCGGCATTGCCCGCTCCCGACCGCTGCGGCACCTGCACGCGCTGCATCGACGCCTGCCCCACCCATGCGTTCATCGGTCCGTATCAGCTCGACTCCAACCGCTGCATTGCGTATCTCACGATTGAAAAGCGCGGCGTATTGCCTGACGATGACGATCTGCGCTGGGGCATGGGGCGGCACATTTTTGGCTGCGACATCTGCCAGGACGTTTGCCCGTGGAACCGAAAGGCTCCAGTCTCAACCGCCGGCGAATTTCAGCCGCGGCCGGAGCTGATGAATCCGGCGCTGGAATGGCTGGCTGAACTCAGCGCCGAAGATTTTCGCCGGACGTTCCGCAACTCTCCGGTCAAGCGCGCCAGGCGAGAGGGACTGCGCCGGAACGCGGTCATTGCCATGGGCAACAGCGGCGAGCGGAAATTTCTGCCGATAGTGGAAAAACTCGCCCGAGACGAAGAGCCGGGTATACGCGACAGCGCGGAATGGGCCCGGCGGAAGTTGAGTGATCCTGATTAGGAAAGTCTGGATCAAATCGTTCGATTGGATGGGTCTATTACGGGATGGCGATTAGCAGGCCGGCGCTTACTCCCAGGGATTGCTCGTGGCCCCGCCCGAAGTTGTATTCGTAAGCCGGTTCGACGTACCAGCCGAATTTATGGTTTGCCGAGGGCCAGTACATAAAATCGGCGGCGGCTTCGGCTCCGAGGGAGTTGGTTGTTGTGCCGTATTGCCTGGTGTGAATCCACTCCGGCCCTAGGCCGACCATGAACTCCGATTTTTCGGAGAGGGTCCAGGGCTTTTTGAAGAGAAGGTCGGTATCCCATTCGGTTGAGTGCCGCCGGAACAGCGGCGTAACGCCGGCCTCAAGTTCCAGACGGTTCTCGATGGGTGTAACTTCGAGGGCGACGGTGGGGCCGAAACTGGAAGCGGCGTCGGTGAAGCTGCGAGAGGCGGCTCCGCCGAGTTCAATGATGGCGGCGGGTTCTTTATCGGACGACTGCGCGAAGGCGGTCCCGAGGGAGAGACAGAGACACGCCAGCAGCAGCGATTTGGTCGGATTCAGAGCTGACCTCGCAGTCTTCGGCCGTCGCCGGCTGGTCGTCGTGGCAGCCTTCTACTGTGGCTAGTGCATCGAGTCCGCAGTGTCGCCATCGGGCGGCGGTACCAACTCGTATACCACCCCATCACCGTACCCGCCCCCAAGGATGGTTGTACCGTAAATGTCGCCTGCAGAATCGAAGACCACAGTTCCATCAAGGGCCGCTGGGTGCGATCCGAGGCCGAAGTTTTCTACAGGCAACTCCATCCACCCACCGTCCGGTTGAGGAATCAATCTGAACACCATGCCCCCGCCATAAGCGCTGCCATCCAGGGTGGTGCCGTAGAGATTTCCGTTGGGTCCGAAGACCAGGCCGGCTTGCGGGTCCGCCCCATTCTCCTCGTAGAATCCGAATACGTTAATAATCCTCTCGCTCCAGGTTCCGTCGGCTCCTGGCAGCAACTCGAAGACGGTTCCGTGGTTATATGTCCCGCCTTCGCTCGTAGTTCCGTAGAGATTGCCGGAAGCGTCGAAAATAAGGGTGCAAACGGGGAAGTTTCCATCATGCGCATCGGAAAGGAAATTATGTAGCACCCTCTCCGTCCAGCCTCCACCCACCTGCGGAGACAACTCGAATATCGTGCCGCAGCCAATATCTTGATGGCCACTAATGCAACGTCCACCACCTCCGTCGATTGTCGTACCGTAGAGATTGCCAGCAGAATCGAACACCAGTCCGGCCTGAGGTTCCTGGCCATCGGGGATATATCCGAAACTGTACAGCACGGTTTCGTTCCAGCCTGCATTACCCGGCGATAATTCAAACACAATGCCGTGATTCGTGACGCCGCCTCCGGCTGTAGTTCCGTAGAGATTGCCTGCACCGTCGAAGATCAAACTGCCATAAGGATCTACCCCATCTGTGCCGTTGCCCTCGAAGCTATGCAGAGCCCTCGCGACCCAGCCGCCGCCCGTCTGCGGCGACAGCTCGAAGACGGTACCGCCGCCGTAGGCCCCGCCTGAGAATGTGGTGCCGTAGAGATTGCCAGCCGTGTCGAAGATCAGACCGGCCATCGGGTAGTAGCCGCTTTTCCCGTTGTTATTGAAGCTGTGTATCGCTTTCTCGGTCCATTTTCCGTCGGTACCGGGCGACATTTCGAACACCGTGCCGTAGTCATAATTGCCGCCGCGCGAGGTCGTACCGTAGAGATTGCCAGTGGCATCGAAAATCACATTGCCGTGAGGCTGGCTGCCGTTCTTTCCGTTGAAGGTGTGAATCACCTGCGCGTATAGAGCGCTGGCGCCGAGCAACACTGTAGCGAGGGCGACCGGTAGTGGAATGGACAATCTAGCGTTTCGCATAAGTGGGCCTCCGTTCAGATTTTCGGCGAACATTTCCCAGGGCGGATAGGAGAGAGCGGCATCGCGACGGTTAGACCGCGAGGCGCGAGAATTGTAGTTTGTGTGCGGTATAGAGTCAAAGAGTTTCGGGAGAGCACCGGATAAATGGTAGTGTCTTAACACTGTTTGAGTTAAGACAGCACCGGATAAATAGCCCCCTTGACAACGGATAATCGGCCGCCCGATGTCGAGGAGGATTTCATGAGGTCTCCTCGATAAGGTGGCGGCAAACCTACCATCGCGTGTGCCTATTACAGAGGGTTGCGGAGCTGCGTTCGAGGTGACTCCGTGGGTCAAATCCGCATTCTGCGAAAGACTCGTGCCGTTCCCGATTCGCGCACTTCAGTTTTACTCGCTGTCAGCGATGGGCACCTAGGGCACTAGACGTGCAAGCTAGGTCTCTACCACACTTTATCTTATCCGCCGATGTGCACCATCGTCCTTGATGCAGGCACGAAGTCCGGTTCGCCGATGTGATGGCGTTCTTCTTTTTTCTGCACGACTCCGCGGATAAAGTCTTCCAACTCCTCGTCGCTAGCGCCACGTTGCATCTGGGCGTGGAGGTCGTGGTCCCAAACCGAGAAAAGGCAGGTGCGGATTTTACCGTCGCTGGTGATGCGGATGCGGCTGCAGTGCCCGCAGAAAGGATGCGAGACGGGGGCGATGACGCCGATTTCGCCGACCCCATCGTCGAAGCGGTAGCGGCGGGCGGTTTCCGAACGCGCGTGCGGGATTTCTACCAGCGGGCGGTACTCGGCCATGCGAGCCAGAATTTCATCGAGCGTGACCACAGTGTCAGGCGCCCAGGTGCGGCCCTCTTCAAGCGGCATGAATTCGATGAAGCGCACGGTGACGCCTTCTTCGCGCGCGAACATGCCGAAGGGGATGATCTGATCTTCGTTGAAGCCGCGCATGAGGACGCAATTCACCTTCAGCGGCCACAGCCCGGCACGGCGGGCGGCGCGGATGCCGGCCAGAACGTGGTCGTATCCGCCGGGCACGCGGGTAATGCGCGTGAAGCGGTCGGGATCGACGGCGTCCATGGAAACGGTAACGCGGGTCAGGCCTGCGTCCTTCAGCGGCTGCGCAAGATCGGCCAGGAGATGGCCGTTGGTGGTGAGGGCGATATCCAGCGGTTCGCCTTGTGTGGAGGGGCGGACGCCCTCGTCCGCCCGGCCGTCTAACGAACCACTCCGGACGGGGGCGTCCGGGGCTCCATAAGCGTGGCCCTGCAGCTTTGCGAGATCGCGCACGAAATCCACAACGCCTTTGCGCAACAGCGGCTCGCCTCCGGTTAGTCGAACTTTCGTCACGCCCATGCCGACCAGCACGCGCGCCATTCGCAGATAGTCCTCAAAAGGCAGGTCGCCATACAACGCGCCTTCATTACCGGTGCGGCAGTACACACACTTGTAGTTGCAGCGATCGGTAATGGAGATTCGCAGATCGGTGATGGCGCGGCCGAATTTGTCGGTGAGAAACATCGTCGTTGGTTGTTGGTCGTCGGTCGTTAGCCTGTCCTTTACCGGCCAACGACTAACGACCATCGACTAACGACTTTCTTCTGGAAAGAAACACGCAGGCAAGAATCTCCCGGCGGGCGCTTCCTTTCCAATGCGTTCCTTTCGAAACGCGGGAGGCGCGGGCATTTCTACTCGCACCCTCAGGTCGATCTCCTTTGCGAACTTTGCGATTCCCTGGCGAACTTTGCGGTCAAAAGCCTTTCAACCGCGAAGATCGCTGAGAAAGGCTGCGAAGGACGCAGAGAAAATCTTCCTCGCCGCCGCGGCCTGGGTATGCCCGAGGGCCGGGGCGGTCGGAAACTCACATCATTATAGAGCCTGCGGAGGAGAGAAAGGTTTCAGCGTTTCGTAACCTAATCCTTCATCATGGCGTCGATCAGGGCGTAGAGCTGGCTGCTGTCCTTCATCTCGACGTAGGGGTGGTCGGGATGGCGGCTACTCACCACGAACACCGTGGGGGTGTGTTCGAGCTTGATCGCCTTGCCGATGTCGCGGTCGGCATTCACTTCGGCCGCGAATTTTCCTTGAGGATCGACGACAAAGGGAAAAGCCAGCTTTTGCTGGGCGGCAAATTTTTCCGCGTAGCTACGCAGGTTCTGGGGATTGATTTCAAGCTGGTTGGAGAAAATGTAGTCGCGAAACTCATTGCCCAGCGCCTTCGAGACAGTGTCGAAATAGCGAGCCATCACTGCCGCGTCATAGGACCAATTGTGCATGGGCAGGGGAAAGTCGTGGCGTACCAGGGGGATTTTGTAGGTTTTTGAGGCCTGCTCGAGAACGGGAGATACGCGGCGGCACTGCGGGCATTGCAGATCCTCGAAGACGACAATGGCAACCTGCGCGCCTTTAGGCGGACGCAGAGCGGGGTTCACAGTGTCCGCGGCGGCGCAGAATTGGACAGTGAACAGCAAAGCCAACAGCGAGATAAGAAGGGTCGGATTAGGGCTTGTGTTTTTCATTGTGAGTCACTTTATGGTAACCGAAGGGGCTGCGCCGTGTCAGGTCGGGGAGAGCCTTGCCCAGGCTATCCCGCGTAAACCTTCGTGCGCCAAGGGGTGGCCGGGGACGCGCTATATTGGAAGGTGAAGCGCCCTGAAGTGAATCTCACCCTATTCAAACCGTCCGCAAGATGGTATCGGCTCTTGCTCGCCTGTGCTTTTTGCGCGACCGTGCTGGTCGCGTCTTCCGGCTGCAACCGAAAAGGCCATCGGGTGCTGGAGGTGAATTACGTTTCGGCGCCCCAGGCCTCACTGCGCGATCAGGTTGCCACTATTTACAACCGCATTGGCAACGTAAAAAACGGCGAGCGCGTGGAGGTGCTGGAGCGCGAAAAGCGTTTTGCGCGCGTACGCACCGCAGGGGGAATCGAAGGCTGGATCGAACAGCGTTACCTGGTGGATCAGCAAACCTACGACGCAATCCAGAAGCTCACGCAGGAAAACCTGGGCGACCCGGTGCAAGCGCCGGGGGTGCTGCGCAACGAAAGCAATCTGCACCTTACGCCGGGGCGGGAGACCGAACATCTCTACCAGCTTTTGGCGGGGGCAAAAGTATCGGTGCTGAAGCGGGCCACCGCCGAGAAGCAGCCGGGAGCGATTTCCGGACCCGACAGGCCCTCCGGCAAGACCGGCAAAGGGGCAGCGGGACCAGTGCTGGAAGACTGGTGGCTGGTGCGGGACGCGGGAAACCGCGTGGGCTGGGTGTTGGCGCGGATGGTCGATCTCGACGTCCCGCTCGATATTGCGCAATATGCCGAAGGCCAGCGCATTGTGGCGTTCTTCGTTCTGAACCAGGTACAGGATTCGGGTAAAGACGGCTCAGGCAAGAACGTTTCGCAGTACCTGTGCGCGATCACCGAGCCACACGACGGCCTGCCCTATGACTACGATCAGATCCGGGTCTTCACCTGGAACGTAAGAAAACATCGTTATGAAACCGCCTACCGCGAGCATGGACTGCATGGTGTGCTGCCGGTAACTGTGAAGAGCGAAAGTTTCGACAAGGAGGGTACGCTGCCGGTCTTCATTCTGCGAGTGAAAGACGATAGCGGCAACGTCAGCGAACGCAAGTATAAGCTGAACACTCCGATCGTGCGCCGCGTGCTGGCGCCGGGCGAGCAGAAAGAAGCGCCGAGATTGGCGGGAAAACGGAAACGGCATTAGGAAATGTTTCACTCACTTGCCAGTTAATTTCCGTGCCGGAGGTGATCGATTGCGCCGCGCATGAGCGATCCACCATAAGCGCCGGCAATTCCGGGCAGGGAGGCTAGAAAAGATCCATAGATCTGGGCCCGCGTAGGCTTGACCGTCAGGATCATGTAGGCAGCAAGTTCCGTCAGAGGGATGAATATGCCGACGACCACGACCCAGCGCCAGGGCCGGCGCGGGCGCAAAAGCCCGAGAGCCATACACCCCATCAGCACCAGTAAAGCGGTGAGCAGGAGATCGTTGAGGGCGACGTCGACGCAACCGGCGCCGATGCCGGCGAGTGCGGCCGCGAGGTAGTAGAAAGTGTCGCGCTTAACCGATGTTGGTTCGACTTGCTCCCGCACATCTTGCGCGCACATGAGGCACCGTTTTCTGCGCCAATTGAGACCGGAAGTCGATACTCAGTACTTGTAGAATCCTCGCCCGCTCTTCCGTCCCAGCCAGCCCGCGTCGACCATCTTGATCAGCAGGGGGCATGGCCTGTACTTGGGATCGCCCAGCCCCTCCTGCATTACCCGCATGATGTCGAGGCAAACATCGAGCCCGATAAAGTCGGCGAGCGTGAGCGGCCCCATGGGATGCGCCATGCCCAGCTTGAACACCTCATCCACAGCCTCAGGCGTGGCCACGCCCTCCATCACCACATAAATCGCCTCGTTGATCAGCGGCATCAGCACACGGTTGGAGACGAATCCTGGGGCATCGTTCACCTCGACCGGAGTTTTGTCGAGCTTGATGGCCAGTTCGCGAGTTTCAGAGAACGTTTCCTGCGAAGTAGCCAGCCCGCGAATCACTTCCACCAGCTTCATCACAGGCACGGGATTGAAGAAGTGCATCCCGATGACTTTGTCTGGCCGCTTGGTAAGCGCCGCCAGCTTGGTGATGGAGATCGACGAAGTGTTCGAAGCCAGAATCACCTCGGGCCGCGCCAGTCGGTCAAGATCGCGAAAAATCTCCGTCTTGATTTCGAACTTCTCGGTAGCCGCTTCGACGATGAAGTCACAGTCGGCAAGCCTGGCGCGGTCGGTCACCGGCTCGATCTTTCTTAATGCCGACGCCTTGTCTTCGGCTGAGATCTTGTTCTTCGCGACCTCGCGGTCAAGGTTCTTGGTGATGGTAGCCAGGCCACGCTCCAGAAAGCGCTGCTCCACATCGCACAAGATCACGGAATAACCGCTGCGCGCAAAGACGTGAGCGATACCGTTGCCCATGGTTCCCGCGCCGATTACACCTACACGTTTGATGTTCATAGCAACCTCGATGAATGCCTCTCCCACACCCGCTCCGGCGTTCGTGAAAACCCTTGAGTGTACCACCCACCGTCCAAGCGACCACGAGGCCCGGCCGCCGTTTTCGCAAACAAATCGGATAAACTGAATACGCATGTCGCGACGCAGAGACCGATTGGTTCCTGGTCAGCCGAGCACCATTGTGTTAGACAGCTACGTCTCCTCGACTGATGGACCTACCATTCACATTGATGTTCATAGCTTGTCTCGACTGAACGAACTGGAAGCCACTATGCGAGATCTCGCAAGTGGCAAGCTGCAGCGGGTTGCACTCTCTCAGTTCGAGGACACACATTGGGTTCCTCCCCTGCGAGAGATTGTGCTAAGCCTTTCAACGGGAGAGGCAAACGTAGTCAACGAGCAACGCGGAGAGCAACTGGTGTGCACCTGGATGGAATCAGCTGAGGGCTGGCTGGAGTCCGCTGAAAAGGTCGCGCACATGGGGGAGTGTGGCATGCCCTGCCATCAGTATTTCGAAGGCAGGCACCACGATACGGTAACGGTGGAGCTTGCCTATCTGGAATAGCGGTCTTCTCGGCTTCGCAATATTGCCACTTCACCACTAACCGTTGTGGTCCGCCTGTACCGAAATGGAACTCGCGGCACAGTATTCCCGCCATCTAGCGTTCCCGCGCGGCCCAACCACGTCGTATGCTCTCCGTAGTTCGGTCGGCGCACCGGTCAGCCGCGAAGCGGCGCAAGAATACAGCCCACGGCGCAAGCCGTGGGAAAGCAGCCGAGAAGGGAACAAGCTCCGAAGGAGCGAAAGAAACGTGTCCCACACAGCGGGCAATCTCGTCCTTCACCTGATCTTCAGCACGAAGGATCGGAAGCCTCTTATTACGTCCGAAATCCGTACTGATCTGTTGCCTACCTAGGGGGCATCATTCGTGAGTTGCGAGGCCCCCCCTGATCGTTAATGGAACTGCCGATCATGTCCACATGCTCGTCCGCATCCGTCCCGCGCAAGCCGCGGCAGAGATCGCCCGCGTCCTCAAGACTAATTCGTCGCTTTGGGTCCACAAGAAATGGAACGTGCCATTTGCCTGGCAGACCGGATACGGCGCCTTCAGCGTTAGCGAATCGAATATTCCTGCCGTTTCCCGATATATCGCTACACAGCAAGAGCACCATAAGAACCTGACCTTCCAAGAGGAATATCTCGCCTTCTTGAAGAAGAACAAAATTGCTTACGACGAACGATACATCTGGAGCTAGCTTCTGTCGCCCCTTTGGGGCTAGTTCTCAATTCGGCAACTCCTCCCACGGCTTGCGCCGTGGGCTGCATGCTTGCGCCGCTTCGCGGCTTGTCATCGTGTAGTCTCGAATCGAAACCCCACCTCACCGAATCCAATAGAAGTGCGGAAAACCCTCTCCGTGCGGTGCTAAAATATGTTGCGTCAACGTCAAATTTCATTTTAAGGATTCCCCATGGCAATCGCCGAAGCCCCCGTCCGGCCACGCACATCATCGCATCAAGGCCCGTTTATCAACGAGCCCTTTTATGACTTCCGCCACGAAGAGAATGCCCGCAAGATGCGTGCCGCCATCGAGCGCGTTCGCGGCCAACTCGGGCGCGAGTACGACCTTATCATTGGCGGTCAGCGCCTCAAGACTGCGGACAAGATCAAGTCGCTGAATCCTTCGCGGCCTTCGCAGATTGTCGGAATTCACCAGAAGGCCGGTAAAGAGCATGTGGAGCCGGCGATGAAAGCCGCGCTGAAAGCTTTCGAATCGTGGAAAAACACCTCGATCGAGGAGCGCGCAGGCCTGCTGTTCCGCGTCGCGGACCTGATGCGCCAGCGCAAAATGGACTACATGGCCTGGCTGGTTTTTGAAGTCAGCAAGAACTGGGGCGAGGCCGACGCCGACATATCCGAAACCATCGACTTCTGCGAGTTCTATGCGCGTGAAGCGCTTCGCTTGTCGAAAGCTGAAACTCCGGTGCAGCTCCCCGGCGAGCGCGATTCCCTCACCTACATCCCGCTCGGGGTGGGCGCTGTAATTCCGCCGTGGAATTTTCCCTGCGCCATTATGGCCGGCATGACTCTTGCTTCCATCGTCAGCGGGAATACCGTCATCCTGAAGCCTTCCAGCGACTCGCCGACCATCGCCGCGAAGTTTGTGGAATTGCTGGAAGAAGCCGGAATCCCCGAAGGTGTGGTGAATTTCTGTCCGGGCTCGGGCGCGAGTTTCGGCGATGCTATCGTGGCGCATCCCAAGACGCGCTATATCGCATTCACCGGGTCGCGCGAGGTTGGATTGCACATCAATAAGTCCGCGGCCACCCAGGCCCCCGGCCAAATCTGGATCAAGCGCACCATCCTCGAAATGGGCGGCAAGGACGCGATCATCGTCGATGCGGACGCCGATATCGACTCCGCCGTTGAAGGCGTGGCGCAAGCTGCATTCGGCTTCCAGGGCCAGAAATGTTCGGCCTGCTCGCGCGCCATTGTCGACGAGCGCGTCTACGACAAGTTCCTGGAGCAGCTGAAAGCCCGCGTGGAAAAAATCACGGTGGGCGATCCCGCGGAGAACAGCAACATGGGCGCGGTGATCAACGAAGGCTCGATGAAAACGATCCTCGAATACATCGAGCAGGGCAAAAAAGACGGGCGCCTGGTCACCGGCGGCACACGCGTGACCGAGGCGGGAGAAGGCTATTACATTCGCCCCACGGTTATCGCCGACATCCCGGCGAAATCGAAACTGGAGCAGGACGAAATTTTCGGGCCGGTGCTGGCGGTAATCAAGTCGCGGGGCTTCGATCATGCGCTTGAGATCGCGAACGATACCGAGTTCGGCCTGACGGGCGCGGTTTACACGCAATCCCGGGACAAAATCGACCGCGCGCGGCGCGACTTCCACGTCGGCAATCTGTACATCAACCGCAAGTGCACGGGAGCCATGGTGGGTGCGCATCCTTTCGGCGGGTTCAACATGTCAGGAACGGATTCGAAATCGGGCGGTCCGGATTACCTCTATCTGTTTACGCAAGCGAAGTCGGTAGCAGAAAAAGCGTAGCGCCGGCGTCCCGCCGGGTGTGGCGAAAAATGCCAAAACGAAAAGGCCGCCCCGCAAGGCGGCCCCTTTTTAATTTCCAAACCCCTCTACGGCATCACTCCCGCTGGCGGTTGCGGCGCTGGCCCGGCAGTGGTCGCGGCCGCGGCTTCGTTCAATATCCGGTGATGGATGGTGAATAGCGCCAGCTCCAGCCGGTCCGACACTCCGATCTTGTCATACACGTTGCGCAGATAATTCTTGATCACCTGCTCGGTTGTGCCAAGCTGCGTGGCGATTTCCTTGTTCTTGTAGCCCTGCACGATCAACGCCACGATGCGCAGTTCCTTGGCCGTCAGGCGATCTCGTACGCGCAGACCGACCATGTCGTTCTCGGTGAGCTCGCTGGGCACGGCGACGTCCTGCACCCAGGTTTCTCCGCGCGCTACTTTGCGTACGCAGTCGACCAGCGCGGCGCTGGTTACGTTGCGGTATACCACACCGTGGGCGCCGTTGGCCATGTGCCGCTGGGCGCTCTCGCCGGTATCGGCCAGAACCACCACGCGGGTTTTGGCGCGATTGGCAGCCTGCACAATGGCGGCGAAGTCGTTGTGAAAGCCCGCAGCCACCACCAGTACGGCGGCGCGAAACTTGTCCAGAGCCATGAACATCTGCTCCGGCGTCTGAGCCTGCGCCACGATGCGCATCTCGTCTTCCACCGCCAGCACCTTGGCGATACCCGCCCGGAAGATTGCCTGGTTATCCGCCAGAATCAGTTTGAGCATGTTATCGACGCTCCAAAGGTTCGCTGTAAAAACGCGAAGTTCTGCGCAATATCAGTTTCTTACGAACTCGTACGAATCGATGACGCAGGCCACGCCTTTGCCATCCGGACTGCTGCCGGTTGGGTCGGTGCGTACCACGCGGCCTTTGCATTGAATGACTACGTTTTCCTGTCCGCCGGTAACGTCGGGCGGCAGCGTGATCTCAAATTCCACCGGCGAGCCGATTTCAAGCGAGGCGTCGGCGCGAATGTAGACGCCGGCCGCGCTCAAATCTCCCGTAGTTCCCTTGGCGTCGCCGCTCGCGCCCTCTTTATGAATCTTGATCGGCAATTCCAGCGGAAATCGCTTTCCGGTCCGCGCTTCGGACACAGTGCCTCCTCGTTCGTGGTTTGTACCTTCACTTTCGGTCCACGGGGCCAATACCATCAAAATACGCTCCTGACGGGCGAATCACCACTCTTTTTGCTTAGGGGCGGTTATATCACGGATGCGGGCGCGATAAAAGCCTGATTATGGGTTGTTTCAGGGTAGAACCTAGATTCCCCCCGCCAATAGTAGCCAGTAGGGGATCAGACCAGATTTTGGTGAATGAAAACAGGCGGGAAAAAATTGAAAGGGCCGTGACATTGGTTATGCTCTAGCCACCGCCTCCTGCGAGGGAGCCAATAGCGTGGACGCATGTACCGTCACAGCCCCTTGATGCGATCACTGCTTTCACAGTCCCAAACCCCAACTGCACCTCGCAGCGCCGTCGGTTTTGTGCGGTTTGGCTGCTCCTCAGGTTGCCCCGCTGAGCTGATCACTCAGTCTACTTCGGGTCAGCAAGGTTTATTTCGCTGTCCCTTTCAACCGTCGACGGAGATCACCTTAACAGAGCATTAATAAATGTCAACGCAAAGTATTGGTGCAGGCTGTGGGAAGCGGTCTGTGGAAAACATTAGCCTCAATTTATTGCAAATTAACGCCTTATTCATCGCCCCATTTATTTGGGACGCATTTTTCACATGATGTTGCACAGGTGCCGAAATGCAACATATTCCACAGGCCGAACCGCACATTCACCTTGACGCGGAAACTTTCCAGGCGCATCTTGCTAATAACGCGGTGACTCTGATGTCGGAACTCGTAGCCTACGTGGACGGCGGTTCCTTGGGCAATCCAGGGCCGTCGGGCATTGGAGTGGTAATCGACGGCTGCGAAAGCGGCCCCATCCGCATCTCCAAGTGGATCGGCCACCAGGACAACAACGTCGCCGAATACGTCGCCCTGATGGAAGCCCTGCAATATGCGGTTTCCGCCAAGGCCAAGGCGCTGCACGTATATTCCGATTCGGAGGTGGTGGTCCGCCAGATGCGGGGCGAATACACCTGCCGCAGCTCCCGCCTCTACTCCCTGCATTGGACCTGCCGCAAACTGGCCCGCGCGCTGAGTTTTTCTATTTCTCACGTCCCGCGCGAGGACAATGCCGAGGCCAACCGGCTGGCAAATACCGCAGTGCGGCGACGGCCGTAGGCTAGCCTTCACTCAGAGTGTCGTGCTGGGGATCTGCAGGTCTTCCGCACTCGGCTGAGAGCTTGACACTAAGCTCCCCCAGAGCGAGACTCCAATTAACATTTCTCAACGGAGCATACGAGCGCGCCAGGGGATCGTTACTCGATGGTTGATGCCAATTCTTTCTCGGCTGGGATAGAGGAGGGAATGCCGAGGTCCGGTGCAAGCCGACCGCTGACGCCAAGCGTCTCTGCCGGGATCGCTGCCGCCAGCGCGCATCTGCCATTGCCGTCGCAGATGGGGTTGCATTTTCCGGGAGAGGACGGAGGACGATCGCTGGCGGAGATGGCCCACCGCGATCTGGATGCCGCACTGCAACTGCTGGCCGAGCGCGCGCAATATATAACCGACGCGAGCGGCGCTGCCATCGCTCTGCGCCGTGGCGAACATAACGACATGCTTTGCCGGGCTTCGACGGGATCGAATGCTCCCGAATTGGGTTCGCTGCTTTCCATGGAATATGGGCTTTCCGGAGAATGCGTGCGCACGCGGCAGCCTCTGCGCTGCGACGATGCCGAGCGCGATCCGCGCGTAAACCATGAAGTTTGCCGCCAGTTGGGAATCGCTTCGGTCGTCCTGATGCCAATTGTGAGCGACCAGCAGGTGCTGGGAGTCTTCGAGATTTTTTCAGGCAAGCCGCGAGCTTTTGAGCCGCGGGATGTTTCGGCGCTGCAGCGCTTGAGCGAAATGGTGGAAACTGCGGTAAGACATGCTGTGGCCGTGCAACCTGCGGCAGTTCGGCATGAGGCAGCGCAGAATGCTGAGGCAATCCCGGAACAAATGCAGCTTGGGCAGGCCAATGACGCGCCCGGCCCTGCGGTATTGGTTGAGGATGTGGCTGATGCGAAGGCGCCGGAAACTGTTGTGGCATCAGTTTCAGCATCCGTTCTGAAAGATGATCCGTTGCCGGAAGGTGCCATAATGGACTCGGTTCCGGCCGCGGCGGAGAACACGCCTGCGGAAGAAGCGAAGGCTGCCACATCGCCGAAGAAACCGCTGTTCTGGTCGGCCATGCATGTTCAGAACAGCGCAGCTGCGGCGGGCGCGGTTGAGACGATTGACGTCCCGCCGGTTCTGAGGAATCTGAAAAAGTGCCAGTCGTGCGGCTTCCCTGTCTCCCAGGAACGGACTTTCTGCGTGGAATGCGAGGAGAAGCAGTGGGGAGACCAGAGTCTCCGGCGGCCGCATGCAGGGAACGAACGTTCCGAATCGCCGCATTCGCCGGTCGTGGAGGCTGCGAAAAGTGAGGACGAAAGGGAGCAGAGCCAATTTGCGCCCGCGATGGAGATTGTCGCCCGAGAATCGGCGCCCGATATTGCCCGGACAACAGGGGTTTCGGACGAACCCACCTTATTCCTGAGTTCAGCGGCGCCGAAGGAATCCTGGCTGGCGGCAAACAAGTATGTTCTGGGAGCGCTTCTGGTCGCCGTTCTAATCGCTGTGATCCTGTGGCTGCGGTAGATCCGCACAATCTGCTGGATCCCTTTTAATCCCTCCAAAAAACTTTTGTCCGAATGCTGCGCGGACAGGAATTACAATTCCATTCCTGAGTTGGAGTGCCGGAGGCGGAGTGCCGATGCGATTCCTAGGGCGGAACGGTTTTTGCAGTGTGCTGTCAATTCTGCTGTTTTCGTTGTTGAGTGCGGCGCAGAGCGCGGAGCAGCACACCTCCAGATATATGGAGTCTGTCCGCAAGCAGCCGCCGTTGCTGCTGGCGTTTCTGCGCGACATGCCTAAGGGCGGGGACCTTCACAATCACCTCGACGGCGCGATTTATGCCGAGGATCTCATCGATTTTGCCGCTGCCGGGGACTTGTGCGTGGACCGGACTTCTTCGCGACTGCTACCCGGACCATGCGATACCTGCGAAAACTACACTGCCAAGCCCGCGGCGCGTTGCGCCTATGGCGACCATGTGCTTTATGGCCAGATGATCGACGCGTGGTCTATGCGCAACTGGAATCCGGGGAACGAGTCGGGGCACGATCATTTCTTCGCCACTTTCGAGAAGTTTGGGCTCGCCTCGCACACGCACGTGGCGGAAGCGATTGCTGCGGTTACCAACCTGGCCGGTCGAGATCACCTGCTGTATGCGGAATACATGCATACCGCCGATGGCGGGGCGGCCGCTCAACTGGCAGGGAAAGTGGAATGGAGTTCGGATTTCGCCAAGATGCGGGACGCATTGCTGGCCGCGGGCATGAGAGACGTGGCGGCGGAAACCGGCAAGAGGCTCGCTGCCGATGATGCTCGGGCGCGCGAAATCATGAAGTGCGGCTCTGCCGATGCGCAGCCCGGATGCGACGTAACCGTGCGCTACCTCTATCAGGTGCTGCGCGGCCTGCGGCACGAAATCGTGTTCGCGCAGATTCTGCTGGGATTCGAACTGGCTTCGTCCGATCCCCGATTTGTGGGACTGAACCTGGTCATGCCTGAGGACTGGTATGTGCCCCTCCACGATTTCAACGAGCACATGGCCATGATGGACTATCTGCACAGCGTCTATCCCAAGGTTCACATTACATTGCACGCGGGCGAACTCGCTGCCGGCTTGGTAACGCCCGAGGACTTGTCCTTCCACGTAAGCGCCTCGATCGAGCGCGGACATGCCGAGCGCATCGGGCACGGGGTTTCGGTGATGAATGAAAAGGATGCGATCGGCTTGCTGCATGAAATGGCGGAGCGGAACGTTCTGGTGGAGGTTGCGCTGACTTCGAACGATTTGATTCTGGGGGTGAGCGGCAACGAACATCCTCTGCCGGTTTATATGAAGTATGGCGTGCCGGTGGCGCTGGCGACGGACGATGAGGGTGTGTCGCGATCGGACATGACGCACGAATATCTGCGTGCCGCGGAAACGTATCATCTGTCGTATGTGGATTTGAAGCGCATGGCGCGGCAGAGTCTGGAGCACAGCTTCATGCCGGGGGAGAGCTTGTGGACGCAGACGAAGCTGGTGTTTCGCATGGGGGCGGCATGCGCGGGGGGTCTGCCGGGGCTTGAAAAACCCTCCGCGGGGTGCGAGCAGTTTCTTGCGGCCAATGAGCGCGCGCGGGAGCAGTGGAAACTGGAAAGCGAGTTCGCGAAGTTCGAAAAGAAATACTAAGTTCATTTTCCAGCAGGTCTCGGGGAGATAGCGAAAGGAGAGCTGCATGGCCGGAACTGCAAAGGCGGAAAAATACGATGTGCATCCGGGCGTGGCCATGGTGCAAAAGGGCATGGCCGAGCTGAAGGAAAAGAGTGGCCGCTCCTTCGACGAGTGGATGGCGATCATTAAGAAAAACGGCCCAAAGGACGAAAAAAGCTGCCGCGAATGGTTGAAGTCAAAGCACAAGCTTGGCACAAACCACGCGAACTGGCTTGCCGAGCGTGCCCTCGGCGGGGGCGGCGATCTCGACAACCCTGAATCGTATTTGGCGGCGGCCGCGCGGTACGTTGAAAATCAATATGCCGGCCCGAAGTCGGCTTTGCGTCCAATTTATGATCAGCTACTTGGACTGGGGAAAACGCTGGGCGAAGATGTGAAAGCCTGTCCCTGCAAAACCATTGTGCCGCTTTATCGCAAGCATGTTTTTGCGCAGATTAAGCCGACGACCAACACGCGCGTGGATTTTGGCCTTTGCCTCACGCACTACAAAGGGAACCTTGCGAAGCGACTGGTCGACACTGGTGGCTTGGCCAAGAAAGATCGGATTACTCATCGGTTTGAACTCAAGTCTACCTCCGAGATCGATGATGAAGTAAAGAAGTGGCTGAAAGTTGCGTACGATCTGGACGCGTAGCGCACGCACGAAAATGTCTGACTTTGATTTCTACGAGGAGCGATGGCACGCAAGGCACGAATGTTGATCGCTGGGCCGCTGGAATGGCAGATGAGCGCTTCGCCGGTATCGCATCCCATTATTCCGGTGCTGGCCGAGCGCGGCGGAACGCAGTTGCGTACGCCGCTTCCGGTCGCGGTGGTGGATACGCGCGAGCAGATTCCACTTTCTTTCCGGCGGTTCAAGGGATGGTTTGCCGGCGTCGAGATGCGCGCTCTTCCGCTGGGTGACTACAGCGTTGCGGGGATGGAAAATACTTGTGTAGTGGAGCGTAAGGATCTCGCGGATCTGGTGCATTCGTTCACGGAGAATCGCGCAGTGTTCATCAAGCGGCTGCGGCGCATGAGCGAGCTTCCGCACAGCCTTTTGGTGATCACCGCGCCGCTCAGCCAGATCAAGAGCGTTTATCCTTATGGCCGGCGCTCGAATCCCAATCAGGTTACGCAGTCTTTGATTGCCATGCTGGCGGGGTTTCGCCTGCCATTCGTGTGCACGGAGACGCATGAACTGGGGGAAGAAGTCGTGGCGTCGTATTTATATCAGACGTTTTTGTATGACTGGCTGGAGCGCAACGGGCATGGGCGGTTTCTGGCGGACGGTGATTTGTAACGTGCGAAATACCGTGGAAGAGCGGCGCTTCGGCGCTGCGGAGAGTTTCTTAGTTTTAGGTGGCTTCAGCTCCAGAGGTATCTAACGCCCTTTCATGAATGATGATCAATTCGCGCTTGCAGAAACTGCCGCCCAAGTTGTCCTGGGGAAGTCTCCCCTGCGTCCCCGCATTGGCCTGGTGCTGGGTTCCGGTCTCGGCGGCTTTGCCTATTCACTGAGCGAAACTACTCGAATTCCCTACGGCGATATTCCCGCGTTTCCACGCTCGACTGCCATCGGCCACGCCGGACAGATGGTCATTGGAAAGGCCGGAGCGGTCCCCGTCGCTGCGATGCAAGGGCGCGCGCATCTTTATGAGGGATATTCCGCGCAGCAAGTCGCGTTTCCGATCCGGGTATTCGGACGCATGGGAATTCGCGCAGTCATCCTGACCAATGCGGCCGGAGGGATTAATCGCGATTATAAGCAAGGGGCGCTGGTTGTGGTCCGCGATCATATTAATTTGCAGTCGGTCAGCCCACTGACTGGGCCGAATGACGACCGCTTGGGCGTGCGCTTCCCGGACATGACGGAGGCTTACGCGAAACTCTATCGCCAGACCGCACGGGAAGAGGCAGGCCAGTTGGGAATCACGCTGCAGGAGGGGGTGTATGCCGCGCTGCCCGGTCCTAGTTACGAAACTCCGGCGGAGATCAATTACCTGCGAATCATCGGCGCGGATCTGGTGGGAATGTCGACGGTCAGCGAGGTGATTGCGGCGCGGCACATGGGAATCAAAGTGCTTGCCATCTCGTGCGTGACCAATATGGCAGCGGGCATCCTGGACCAGCCGCTCTCGCATCAGGAAGTGCTGGAAACGGGAGAGCGTGTCAAGAGCAGCTTTGAAGCCCTGTTGCGGGCGGTGCTGCCGCGGATTCAGAGAGACAACCAGAGCGGAACCTAAGGGGTCACGTGCGCGAGGATGTAAAGGGTCCATCACGGACTCGGTACTCTCGCGGCACGGCCGAGGCGGCTGTCCCTACATGTTCCGGGTTTTTCCTCCTAATTTGTTGCGGCTGCGTCCTCGCTGGCGGCACCGCCCCCAGTAAATCAAAACACAAATTTTGCCCCGACTTGAATTACGCGCGGTCCGCCGCCGCCCAGGCCCGGATTCGTTTGGGCGACGTCCGGAGTTTGGGTGATAGGCCCCATGGCAAGAAGAGGTTGATTGAGGTCTCCGTTCACATGGGCAGCGGGGTTGGGAGCGATTTGCGGATTGCCCGGAGTGCCGTTATCCACATAGCCGGGAATTATGGCGTGCGCGGGGAGCGCGAAATTAGGATGGTTCAGGAGGTTGAAGAACTCTGCCCGCACCTGCAGATTCAATCTTTCGGTCAATTGCGTACTCTTCGTCAGAGAGAAGTCCCAATCGCCGTACCCGGGGCCGAAAATTGCGTTGCGGCCCAGGTCGCCAAAGGTTCCGTAAGCGGGCTGGATGAAAGCGAGCGGATTCAGATAGCCGGTGGTCGGCGTCCAGTGGGGAAGAATCAGACTTGCGCCGGGCACGACGTTGGGGCGCTGATTGAAATAGAAGCGGCCGGTGGTATCGGTGGAGTTGGCAATTGGAATCGGGCGGCCGGTTTGCACGCTCACGATCGAGTTTATCTGCCAGCCGGAGCCGAGCCGCCTGTTGGCAGAAAACGAGGGCAGCGCATAGTTGAGGGCCGCGGTGAAGCGCTGCCGGGTATCGAAGGTGGAAGGGCCGCGCTCCGCCGCCAGGTTGCCGGGGTCTTGAGGAAAGGCCGCGCCGGGCACAAAGTCGATGCCATCGGATGCGTCGTCAATCGACTTGGACCAGACGTAGCCAGCCAGTCCGGAAAAGTGATGCGCATTCTGAAAGCGTGCGATCGCATCGAGAGCATGGTAGATCGAGGAACTGGAAGGGGTAAGTTCGTCCATGGCGGAGTAAGTTGAGTTGGGCCGGGTGCCGCTGGCATCCGGCTCATTGAGATCGGTGAGGCGGACCAGCTTGGTTCCCTTGCTGCCAACGTAACGCATCTCGGCCGCGGAGTGCTCCGTTATTTTCTGTTCGATATTGAAGTTCCAGTTCTGCGTGTAAGGAGAATGAAAATTCTGCGGAGTCACGAAGATGGAATAGGGAGGACTGGCGACTCCGTTCATGATGGGAGAATTCGGGGTGGGATTGGTGCCGTTGAATGCCGTGTCGTCGAAGCTCAAAGGCAGAATGGGCATCGGCCCAATGGGATTGGTGGCGACGCCGGCCGAAGTGGTGAAGTTGGCGATATAGAGGTGCTGGGGCACGTAGTCGTAGTAGAGGCCGTAACCCGCGCGCAGCACAGTGTTCTTGCGCGCGGCCCAGGCGAGCCCAAGGCGCGGACTGAAGTCATGCAGATCGCGCTTGTAAAGGCCATGGAGGCCGTCAGTTCCCACCATGGCCAGGTTGCCATCCGCGCCGAGGTTGGAGAGCAGGTTGTGGGCCTCGCTCAGGGGTCCGAAATATTCCCAGCGCAAGCCGAAGTTAAGCGTGACGGTGCTGCTGACGCGGTAATCATCCTGCCCGAAAAAACTGAAGCCGTTATTGTAGGTGGTGCGTTGCGTATTTCCCTGATCCACGGAAACGAAAGAGCAGCAGAAAAATGCATCCTGGCTGCCTCCGGTGTAGAAGTCGGCGAGAGCGTCGACCACCGGATCGGTGCTGAGGCCCACTCCGGCCGTGAATTGGAAAATGCCGCGCTCCAGATTGTCATTGAAATTGGAGATTACTGCGCGCCGGAACTCGCCGCCAAACTTGAGCGTGTGCCTGGATTCGATCAGCGTGAAATTGTCGAGAATCTGATAAGTGCCGCTGGTTCGGCCTCGGGGCACACTAAAGCCCGTAGCGCCCAGGTTTTCGATATTGGTGAAATCGAATTCAGGCAGGCCCAACTTGCCGGTCCCGAAGTTCAGGCCGATGCTGGCGGGATCGAAATTAGCGTTCAGGGAACTGAAAGATGTCCGGTAGCGGCTGTAACCGAAGCGCACCTCATTGATCCGATTGGCGCTGAAAGTGGAGAGCAGGCTGAGCGAAAGCACCTGCACGCGAGCCGGCGAGGTCTGCGCGAATTGCGGCAATCTGGAACCGGCGCCATAGCCGCCGGGAGAACCGAAGGGAAATATCTGGTAGCTCTGCCCGAAGGCGTAGCGGCCGCTGAGGAGTTCGCGGTTGTTCAGGTTGTGGTCGAGCTTCACAATGAAGTTGTTTCCGTTGTTGGTATCGCGCACGGAGGCGGGAATCTGGCCGGTTGTACTTTGCGGATAGAAGGCGAGAATGGCGTCGAGGCCGGGATTGATGGTTCCTTGAATACCCAGCGCAATATTGCGCGCTGTCTGGATCTGGTTCTGGGTGGGAACCAGCAACAGAAAGTCGCTCCCCACGCGCTCACGCTGGCCTTCGTACGCGCCAAAAAAGAAAGTCCTGTCCACTACCACCGGACCGCCGAGCGAGGCCCCAAAACTGCTGTTCTGGAAGACGGACTTGTGCGCTTCCGTGTTGAAGTAATTGCGCGAGTCAAGGGCGCTGTTGCGTAAAAAGCCGAAGGCCGTGCCGTGAAACTGGTTGGTGCCGGACTTGGTGATGATGTTGACGACGGAGCCGCTGTTCCGTCCGTACTCGGCGGCGAACTGAGATTGAAGATTGAATTCCTGAATGGCATCAATGGGCAACAGTGAGGCCGGTGCGCCTCCAATTCCAGTCTGATTGAGGGCGGAATTATTGAAAAAGGGATCGTTGTCGTCGGTTCCGTCGAGGGTGTAATTGTTGGAGCGGTCGCGGTTGCCATTAATGTTGAACTGGCCGAACCCATCCTGTGTGCCCGCTACACCGGAGGGATCGACCGTGGCTCCGGGAGAGAGCGCAACCAGTTTGCCGAAATCCCGGCCATTCAGCGGCAACTCGGTAACCAGCCTTTGATCGACGACCTCTCCGAGAACGTCGCGCGTGGCTTCGATAAGGGGCACGTCTTCGGTAACGGTGATGCTGACGACATTACGCTGCACCCTGGCGAGTGAGAAGTCGGCGGGGGTGTCGAGCCCGATATTGACGACGACGTTCTGCGCTACCGGTTCGAGGCCAGGCCCCGTCACGGTCACGGTATAAGTTCCGGCAGGTAACTCGGCGAGAACGTAGCTTCCGTCGGCCGAGGTGACGGCTTCGCGAACCATCCCCGTTCCCGTACTTTTCGCGCTTACCTTTGCGTTTGGAACTAGATTCCCGGCGGGATCGGTCACGCTGCCGCGAATTGCGCCGCGGTAGCTCTGCGCCGCGCACGGGATTGCCAGCGAAATGATCGCGACCAGTACGCGTTTCCAAGAAATTGATGAACATGCGCCCCGCATATTCGATATGCCTCCCAGTGTCCGGCCGCTGATGCGGCCTGCTCTTAACCGTTGTTATGGAGTCGCTCGGGGAATAAACAAATTCACCGGGGGCTTCACGCCGTAGGTGGCGGCGAAACTGTTCTGATTCACGGCCAGCCCCAACCGCCCGCGGGAATCGATGTACAACAGCCGCTGGCCTAATGGAACATCGCTAAATGTGCGAACGAATTTTATCTTCAAGGTGTGATCCCCCACTGTGACCGGAACCTCCTGGCCGCGCTGGTAGCCGAGTTTCAGAAAATCGTCGCCATTGAGATTCGTGACCAGGTTGCCAAAGGGGCCGTCAGTGGCGATTACTTCGGCCGTCACGCCATGATCGTCGAAGTGCGGTGTTTTCAGGTCGAGGCGCACGAGCGAGGCTACCGGCATCTCGGGCCCGACTTTGGTCCAATAGTCGCCCCGCGCCACGTGAGCCCCGACCGGAGAAAAAATATCCCTTCCATGAAATGTCGAGGAAAGCTTTCCGCCGATCATCCAATCGGGATTCTTGATTTCGCGCACCGCCTCGATGCCGTCGCGCTCTTCTACCAGGGTGAGCAAGCCGTTATCGGGCAGGACGAACAACTGGCCACGTTTTGACCTGGCGACAATCGCTTTGCGCGTGCTGCCCACGGTGGGATCGATGACTACCACAAATACGGTGCCCGCTGGATAGTAGGGCGTAGCGCCATAGAGGAAGCGGGCGCCATCGAGGATAGAGAACGGGGTTACCTGATGCGTGAGGTCGACGATGCGCACGTCAGGGATGATCGAGTACATGACGCCGCGGCAGATGGCGACGGAGTCGTCCATCACGCCGAAGTCGGTCATGAAGACAATGGTCTGCGGGTATTTCGCAGTCTTCGCAGTGGCCGCCGCGATCAGCAAAATCACCAGCAGAACGCCGGATCCGGCACGACGCGCGATGCAGTTGTTCACGCCCCGGAACAGAGAAGCTTTTTGGTATGTGGTATACATGGCCCGCCAGAATACGCGGCATTCCCGCGGGTGGCAAATCGCACAAGGCGGGCCTCCGATCTATAATGTGTTTTTGCTTCATTGCACGACCGCAAGGAGGTCTTAATGCCGGAAGCCATCCCTGAAAAATACCGCGATCTTTTCCAGAAGCGCGCTTTCGCCAGCCTGGGCACGCTGATGCCCGACGGGCGTCCGCAGGTTACACCAGTGTGGTGCGATTTTGACGGAGAGCATGTGATTTTCAACTCGGCCAAGGGACGCCAGAAAGATAAGAATGTGCGCCGCGATCCGCGGGTCTCGATGGCCATAATCGATCCGGATAATCCCTACCGCTATATCGAAATCCGGGGGCGGGTGGTCGAGATCACCGAAGACGGCGCCGCCGACCATATCAATAAAATGGCGAAGAAATATCTTGGCGCCGATAAGTATCCTTATGGCCAGCCCGGGGAAGTTCGCGTGCTCTACAAGATCAAGCCCGAGCATACGACGGTAATGGGGTGAAGCGCGGCGTGCCGTTTCTGTAACTCTGCACGTGGAATGTCCCTGGCAGGGCAGTCGTTACCCGGCGATTAGTTTTTCGCGCCGGCAAATTGGGATGCCTCGGCAGTTGTCGACTTGATATCCGCGCGCGACCGCAATTTTTCTGTTCCGGGTTCCTTGCTCATCTCCTCGATCAGGCTGATAGCCTGGCTGTAGTGCGCAGCCGCATCGGTGCCGTTGCCGTTCAGGCGGAGATCTTTGCCTAGCAGGTAATGAATTCGCGCGCTCTGAAATCTCGATCCTAGCTTCTCGCTCTTGCCCAGGTCAGTTTGCAGTTCCTGTCGCGCGTCGGCATAAGCTTTGCGAGCTATCATGGCTTCAGCTGCATCCACAGAACTTTCCAGTGAGAGATATTTCAAATTGCGGCTGTCTGCCTGCTGCGTGACTTTGTGAAGCTCCCGGATTTCGGAATCCGCGTTGCCTTTTCCGATCCCGATCTCAAGCACACGCAGGTGGCAGAGCAGAGTTTCTTCGGGATCCTTCCCGCGCGTGGCGGCCTGCAGAGCTTGCCCATAGAATCCGGCGGCGGAGGCCGAATCTCCGCTGTAGCGGCGGATATCTCCTTGGGTGCTGAGCAACTCGGCCTGCATATTTTCATTTTTCAAATCACGAACAATGCTTTGCGCTTCGCGAAGTAAGGGCTCAGACTCGGAAGCGCGGCCCACCTGTGCGAGCGCGTCGGCGAGATCGTTGAGAACTTCAACCACGTCGGTGCTGCGTTCGCCGACTTTGCGATAGCCGTTGACCGCATCCTGCATGGAATTGATGGCCGCTCCGAAGCGCCCCTGATATTGAAAAACCAATCCGATATCATGCGATTCCTCGGCTGCGCCGCGTTCGTTGCCGGTCTTGCGCCACAGATCCAGGGAGCGCACGGCGGTGGTCAGCGCCTGATCATATTGGCCGGTATGAATATAGACCTGGCCCAGTTCTGACAAAGTTTCGGCAATCCCGGCGGGAATGTTGAGTTTTTCTCGCAAGACCAGCGCCTGCTGAAGATAGGTCAGCGCATTGTCGCTGTCGCCTTTTCCGAGATAGACGCCACCGATATTGTTCAGGCAGAGCGCCTGATAATTCTCGTCGCCGGCGTCGCGCTGAATCTGCAACGACTCTTTGTAGTTTTCGAGGGCTTTGTCGTAATCGCCTTTCGACTCGTAAACCACGCCCATGTCGATCAGGGTGTCCCCCACTTCTTTCTTCATGCCGATCTCGCGCTGCAGGTGGAGTGCCTGATCGTAATCGGAGAGGGCGGCAGCCACTTTTCCCTGGGCATTTTGAACCACCGCCATTTCGACGAGATTGCTGGCCAGGGCGCGCTTTAATCCAAGGCGCTGGTTGATGGCCAAGGCATCCTGGTAGTTGCGCATAGCCTCGTCCGATTTATTCATCATGCGGTAAGAGATGCCCATCGATTGCAGGATGAGCGCCTTCAACTCAGCAGCGTCCCCCTGCACCGCAAGTGACAGACCTTTATTCAGCGGGTCGAGCGCCGCCTGCGGGTTTCCGCTTACGAGTTCGAGCACACCCGCCTGCCACAAGGCTTGGATATTCTTGGGATCCGCTGCCAGCAGCCTGGATAGCTGCGCGCGAGCCATATCGTAGTTGCCGGTTTCGGTGTAGAGGCCGGCGAGGGAGGATTGCACGTCGGAGTTATCGGGCATACTCCTGGCAAGATTCTCGTAAGCCTCGATTGCTTTCTTGTTGTCCTTGGCTATGCGGAGGTGCATCGCCTGGATCAGATACTTTTCGGCGGGCGGCAATGGCTGGCTCAGATCGACCGCTTTTCGGGAGGCCTGCTCGGCATCGCCATCGTAGCCGAGCGCGGAATCGGCGTCGGCCAATCGGGAATAAGCCAGGGCAAAGCTTGAGTCTCCCGCGGTCGCCGACTGGAACGATTTGACCGCGTCCAGATTCTTACCGTCGCGCAAAAACTGAACGCCCTGGTTGTAGTCGCGCAGCGCGGCAGAGGAATGGGAACTGGGCTGGAACGAACTGGCTTTCAGTTCTTTCAAAACGTCTGGCGAAAAAGCGAGATTGTCGCGGATGGAGGCGGCCAGGCGATCGACCGCGCCGGGGATATCTTTTTCATCCACACCCTCTATTTTGATGGGGAAGATGCGATCGTGTTTCACGTCTTGCAGGGTGGCGTCGATGCGAATCTGTCCACCGGATTTCGCGTACTGCCCCCAGACCAGCGTGTCGGCGCTGGTGAATTCGGCCAGACGGCGCAGAGTGCCGGGTTCGATGGCAGCGTTGGGCGCTACACGCAGGTCGGAGAGCAACTGATGTAGGCGATCCTGTGAGACGGTGCGCAGTCGAGAGGACTGGCCCACGTCCGTGCTCAACATGTCGCTCAGACCGGATCCAAGCCAATCCAGGCCGGAATCACCGGAGGCGTTGCGAAAAGGCAGGATGGCCAGGGATACGGCAGGTCCGGCTGCAGTTTTTTTTGCTGAATGCGAGAAAAGAATGCCGCGGAAGAAATAGCCTGCGATGGCAAGAATGATAACCGCCGCGATGCCGGTCATCAGCGGCCAGTGAATGGTACGCCCCCAGGGCTCGACGGCGGCTTGAAAACCCAGAGTTGCAGCGGCGCGCTTGCCCTGCCAGATGTCGAGATCGCGCAGTAGTTCGTCCGCGTTCTGGTAACGGAGTTTGGGATCGCGCTCGAGGCACTTGCTGACGATGTTGCTGAGAGCGCGGGGAATGGTGGCGTCGTGATCGGAGATGGGGGCGGCCCGCTCGGAGTTGCGCTTGATCAGGCTGGCAACTGCGCTTTCTGCCTTGAAGGGGGTCACGCCAGCCAGAAGTTCGTACAGAATCAGACCCAGCGTATAGAGGTCGGAGCGCACATCCAAATCCTTGGCCAGAGCCTGCTCGGGCGACATGTATTCCATGGTTCCGACTAAGGCTCCAGTCTGGGTCATGCCGTCGCCGCCGAGGGTGCGGGCCAAGCCGAAATCCATTACCAGGATGCGGCCGGTTTTGTCGCGCATGATGTTTTGCGGCTTCAGGTCGCGATGGATTACGCCAACCGCGTGGGCGGCTTCGAGAGCGCGGCATACCTGCTGAATGATCTCCACCGCTTCCTCGGGAGGAAATTTTTTCTGCCGCAGGATGAGAGCACGCAGGTCTTCGCCCTCAACGAACTCCATGGTGATGAACTTGACGCCCTCGGCATCGCCCAGATCGTAGATGCGGATCACATTCTTATGGGTGACTTGATGGGCCAGCAGGAGTTCCTGCTTAAAGCGGGCGAGGATCGAAGGATTCGACGCCAATTCCGGGCGAATGAGTTTGAGGGCGACGGGACGGTTCAACTCGCGGTCCATGGCCTTGTACACGGCGCCCATGCCGCCTTCGCCGAGCAACTGCAGAATTTCGTACCGGCCGCCGAGCACGTCTCCCGGTTGGAGAACCGCGATATTTACCTCAATCCGGACCGGACGGCGGACGCCGGGACCAGTGGGGGGACGACCAGAGTCGATTTGGCTAGCATCGAGATCGACGAGGGTGGCGTCGGGATCGGAGGCGGGGCGAGGAAAATCGATTAGAGTGGCGTCGGGATCGAGGGGAGGATAGGATCCAGAGCTTTCCCCTTTGGCTGGGACGCTTACCCCGCCTTGGGCAGTCGAGTTGGATCGATCCTCGGGCTCAAAACGAGGATTCCGGTTCTGCATGATTTGCCTGGCTGGGGGCCAGACTGAAAAGCCCCAAACGCCGCCGCACTAATAGAACAGAAGTATATACCCCATGTGGCAGACTGGGCACGGAAAAACTGTGGGTTTTTCGGGGCAGAGAACGGCTGCGAAGGTCGCGGAGGCACTACTCTTTGCGGTTCGCGTTTGGGCGATCCCGGCTTGATCGTTTATCCTGAAATGTTTCGCAATGATCGCGGATTGCTCTTGCTGATGCGACCACGATCTCCGGTTCCTAATTGAGACTGTCCAGCCAAAAGCTAAAAGCCAACAGCTAAGAGCCTTCTTATGAAAACTGGCATTATTGGCCTGCCCCAGGTAGGCAAGACATCGTTATTTCGAATTTTGACCAAAGCGCACCTTTCGGATCAGGCACGCGCCAACCCGCGCGAGGCGCATATTGGCGTGGCCAAGGTCCCGGATGACCGGCTTGACCGTCTGGCCGCGCTTTACAACCCGAAGAAGCTGACGCATACGTCAGTCGAATATGTGGATGTGGGAGCGATCGGGCAGGAAGCGTTGAAGGACACGGCTTACGCGACACATCTGCGCACTGTGGACGCGCTGGCCCATGTAGTGCGGGCATTCGATGATCCGGCGATTCCACACGTCGGAGAAATCGATCCGCTGCGCGACATCAGGAATGTGGAGTTCGATCTGATGATCAGCGATTTGGGGCAGATCGAGAAGCGGCTGGAGCGCCTGGAAAAGGATCTGAAGAAGATGAAGACGGCCGAACTGGAAAAAGAATTCGAATTGCTGAAACGCGCGAAGGCGCAAGTGGAAGCCGAGAAGCCTCTGCGCGAGATGGAAATGACGGCAGAGGACAAAAAAAGAATCAAAGGCTTCATGTTTCTGAGTGAGAAGCCGATCCTGTATGTGCTCAACATCGGCGAATCGAGCGAATTGGGAAAAGAACTGGAAGAAGCAGTGAGCAAATACAAGCTCACAGACATTGCAGCCCGGCCGAATGCCGCCGCGACTGCGATCTGCGGCAAGGTCGAGGCCGAACTTGCCGAGATGAGCGACGAGGATGCGGCAGACTTTTTGTCGAGTTACGGACTGAAGGAAAGCGGCTTGACGCGGCTGATTCGAACCACCTACAAGCTGCTGGGTGTGATTTCATTTTTCACTGCGGGCGAGGACGAGTGCCGCGCCTGGCAGGTGCCGGCGCATTCGCGAGCGCAGGAGGCGGCGGGAGCGATTCACTCCGACCTGGAGAAACATTTCATTCGTGCGGAAACCATCCGTTGGGATCAACTGCTGGAAGCGGGATCAGAAGCCAACGCCCGGGCCAAGGGCACTCTGCGTCTCGAAGGCAAGGACTACATTGTTCAGGATGGGGATGTGATGCATATACGGCACTCTGGGTAGTACCTAGTACCAGAGTACCTAGTGCCGAGTTGGGACGGTGGCTTAAAATTGGAAGCTCCGAGTGCTGTTCTCGACGGGCTTTGGTTGTATGCTGCAGGACGATGGCACAGCATTACAAAGACTTAGTCGCTTGGCAAAAGGCGATGGACCTGGTTGCCGCTCTCTACGACGCAACTGAGGCATTTCCTAAACGAAAAACCTACAGTTTGACAGATCAGATGCGCAGGGTGGCCGTCTCAGTGCCAAGCAACATCGCAGAAGGGCAAGCACATTACAGCAGCCGGGAGTTTTCGACACTTTCTTCGCCATTCGCGCGGATCCCTCGCAGAACTCGAGACGCAAGTGCTCATCGCGCAGCGTAGGAACTACCTTACTCAGATACAAGCGGGAGAACTTCTTCGACGCGCTAATGAAGTGGGCCGCATCCTCAGCGGCCTAATCAATTCTCTTGACCAAAAGTCGGCAGCCAAGACCTAAAGCCGGTGGCGGGCAGCGGGTACGGATACTTCCAAGTGTCAAGATTTGACTCGGTACTAGGTACTCAGTACTGTCGTTACTTCTATGCATCCGATTGCCACTAGCATTCTGCTGGGCCTGACGGCCGCCGCCGCTAACGTTTTTGGCGGGGCGATTATTGTGCAGCGGAATTGGGAGCGGCGCTACCTGCGCTATTTTGTCGCTTTGGGTGCCGGATTCATGCTCGCTACCGCTCTCATCGAGATGGTGCCCGAAAGTCTTGAACTGCGGGGACGAAGTGCCGCGGTTTTGATTCTGGCGGGTTATCTGATCATTCATTTCTTCGAGCACACGGTTACGCCTCACTTTCACTTTGGCGAGGAAACGCACAAAGACGAGTTCATGCACTCGCATAAGGGATATTCCGTAGTGCTGGGCCTGATCATCCACACATTCTTTGACGGGATCGCCATCGCGTCAGGGTTCTTGGTATCGAGCGCATTGGGCTGGCTCATTTTCTTTGCCATTTTCCTCCATAAAATCCCCGAAGGCTTCACGGTGAGTTCGGTGATGCTGGCGAGCGGGCGCAGCCGGGGCACGGCATGGGGAGCGTCCGTGGTTTTAGGAGGGGCAACCCTGGCGGGGGTGCTGACCATGGCACTTTTCAGACGGCATGTCGATGCAGGATTGCCTCTGGCGGCCGGTGTGACGATTTACGTGGCGGCTTCAGATCTGGTTCCCGAGGTGAACAAGGAGCCGGCCATGAAGATGGCGCTGCTGGTTTTTGTGGGAGCCGGAGTTTTCTTTCTGCTGGAAAGGGTTTTTCACTGAGGCGTTTCAGGTTTTCTCAGAAACAAAGCGAAACGTCAGGTGGCAGCTCAATTTCTTGATCGGTGTTCCGGAAGGGGCAGCACATGCAGCCCCGGAATCTTCCGGAAGTCCTTTGTGTCCGATGTGACCAGCACGTCATCCGCTGAAATGACGGCGGCAGCGAAGCAGTCAGCATAAGGCAAGCCGTGGGCCGCTTTCAGCTGTGCGGCCCGTGCTGTCAGCGGCTCATCTGCGTCCAGCACGGCCAGTGGCAGCAACCGAACCCGCGCCATGATCGCGGCTGTCGCAACGAAACCTTCAACCCTGGCGATGGTGTAATAGACCTCGCCCCAATTGACCACCGACATGCGCAGCGGCTGTTCCGCATCGCGGGCTTCTTTGAACAGGCGATTCACCGTTTCAGCTCCCGGTCCGCCTGTAAGGAAACGATATAGAGCATTGGCGTCAAGGACGTGGACCTTCATCGCAGATCGCGATCCTTGCTACGCTCCACATTCGCGGGAAGGCCGCGTCCGGAGAGTATGCCATTCATGGTATCGATGAACTCGTCAGTTACAGGCTGCAGAAACAGGCGGCCGTCTTCTTCCAGAAAAGCGACTCTGGTTCCTTCGTCAATACGGAACTTGCGGCGGATTCCAGCCGGAATGACCACCTGTCCCTTGGCTTTAACGGTTGCGTATTCGGTTGTTGCCATGGGGAAAGTCTACTGAAAGTATGACTTAACGTCAACCAGTTATACTTCGACGGCGACAGTGGTACGTCTCGTAGGTGAGTACAAGTCGCGCAAAAAGGGGCAGATTGGGCCGCAGGCATCTTGCGGAGTCACAAGCAGAACGGGGCACGGCTTGGAAGCCCGTGCCCCGTCCTCATCATCATCGCTATCAGTATCCGGCGAAAATTCTAGTTCACCGTAATGCTCACCGGTTGCGACGGAATCCCGTTTGCCACTACGACCAGCGAACTTGCTCCCGTTTCCATGCTGGCGGGAACATCGAAGTTCGTAAACACGATAGTCGATCCCGTTGCCACTCCCATGGTGCTGTGGTCGTGGGTTTTCGCATAGAAGACATGGCCGGTGCTGTTATTCGTGATGCGGACGAGAGGATAGTTGGTTGCGGTCTGGTACTCGTCGCCAAAGGATGCGGCTTGCGACAGGCCGTTGAACTGAGTTCCGGAGATCTTGTAGGTCGATCCCCGAACCACGCTCGAAGGAGCCGATTTGATAGTCGGCGCCCATGAAGCTTGATAGGTCCCGGTGGGCGTGTAAACTTCCGAGCCGCCGACCAGCACTTGCCCGTTCGGCAACATCATCAGAGAGCCCGGGGTCGCTGGCCCTGCAGTCAGAGTCGTGCCGTTAAAAGTGTAAGAGTTTCCGGAATCGCCTTCGACCAGAACATCGCCGTTGGGCAGCAGCACGGCAAAAGAATCGCCGGCATTGTCGCCATTGGGAAAATCCGGCCCCACGGACCAGCCTGATGTTGGAGAATAAATTGCAGTATGCCCCGGGCCGCTGCCGTTGTTGGAATAGGAGCCGGTGTAAAACACCGTGCCGTCGGGGCGCAGAATCGCGGGGCCGATTTCTCCAGGCGGGTAGTAGCAGTACTTTCCATTCGGGCCAAAGGTCAGGCAGCCGAACGGCGAGGGCGAGTGCAGATCTACGATCGTGCTTCCCGCCGAGCTCCAGGAACCGGCAGCAACGTTGTAGATTTCCGAATTCGGCGCGTTCTTTACATCGGCCGTCAGAACGTTGCCATCAGGCAGAAGCGTCCAGCCTTCTTCCGCGTCGAAATCGCTTTTGCCGGCTGACGACACCGGCTCCCATGTCAGAGTGGAAGGATTCAGCGCCGCCATCTGCTTGGTTAACTTATCGCCGATCAGAAAGCGGCCGTCAGGCAACACGAGCGCCGGCGAATCGCCGATGTATGGCCAATTCTTGGGCGGGGTAAGAGGCGTCCAGGTGTTCGCCGCAGGATCGTAAACCGAGCCCTGATTGGTCAGGAAAAAAACGCCATTCAGGTATTCGCCGCCGACGATCACGAGCTTGCCGTTGGCCAGAACTGCCGAGGCGAATGCATCGGGAACGTATCCCGTCTGCAGGCTGGCGAGTTTCGTCCAGGTTCCGTTCACGTAGCTGCCGGTGTTGTCCGGAGTAAGTTTCCACCAGTCGGACTCCAAGCCGCCTTGTCCCATGACGGTGCCATCGGTCAATTGAAAGGTTATGGCGATGCCGTCCGAGACCTGATGTTTGAGCCGGGTGATGGTTTGAGCGGCGGAGATGCCGCAGAAGGCGAAGACCAGCAGAATGGCAGCGAAACATTTTGTACGCAAAAGTATACCTCAGAGCTTCGATTGATGGTAGGACGCTGCAGAGAACTACAGCCCAGGTCCGCTGGAAAGGTTACTACAATTTGCGAGCGAGAAGCGGGCACAGCAGGCGATTTGATCAAAATTTTACAAAGAAGGAGACTTTATTCTCTGTGCCGCAATTTCCCTCGGATCCGCCGGGTTTATGTTTGCGGTATTTATGGCGCGGCTGAAAGCCGCGCCCTTTCAAAGTTTGCCGAAGTGGTAGCAGCATTTTTGCGGCCGAGGATCTGACTAATCCACCGTGTGCTTGGCGGTATACCCGTCGCGGGCCACGACTTCGATTTTCTGCTCTTTACCTTTCTGATCTTTCACTTTGAGCGGGCCGCCGTCGGGGGCGACCACCTGCACTTTCAGCTTGCGGTAGGTGCCGTCAAGCTTGGAGTTGGTAGGGTGATACGCCAGCGTGTATTGATTGCGAATGTCGCTGGAGATGTCGGCGAAAATCTCGGGAAATTCCGCTTCAAAGCGCGGGAAGTAGGCGCGGCCACCAGTCATGGAGGCGAAGGTTCGCATCTGATTATCGGCCTGCAAGAAGTCCATACGATCCACACTTTTTCCCATGCCGTAGGCTCCGGGGCACCGGTTACTCAAGCGCGACTCGCACCAGTTTCTATACGCGAACCCCACGCTGATCGGGAAAATGGTGACATCTTTTGTGTCTTTAACTTTTTTCATCATCTTGTCGAGCGTGATTTTGCTGAAGGTATCTACGCCGGCGCTGACCAGAATTACATACTTCTTCCCCTCGACTCGATCGAGGCGATCCAGAGTGTCGTACAAGGCATCGAACACGTTGGCCTCAGAGAATCCGGGAATGCGCAACTCGTTCAACGCTCCAAAGAGCGCCTGCTTATCCTGGGTAAAGTCAATCAGAATGTGCGTCAGCATGTCGAAGTACGAAACTGCGACCCAATCGTCCTTCTTAAGGGAATTGACAAAGGAGTAGGAAGCCCGCAAGGCGTCGATCATGAAAACATAATTCGTAGCGCCGAACTCCACCAGCAGCACCGCCGTCACCGGGGCTTTGGTGACGCTGAAGTCGGTGATCTGTTGCGGGTTTCCGTCTTCAAAAACGCGGAAATTATCTTTCTTCAGGCCGGGAACGAACTGGCCATTGCTCTTGAGACTGACCATCACGTCTACGTTGACCAGCGGGACGTTCACTTTAATGGAGTAATCCGGCATGCCCTCGACTTTGGGAGCGGAAATAGGCGGAGGCGCTGGCGGGGGCGCCTCGTCAGGACTCTTCTTGGGGATCGCGTATGGACCGACGCCGCCGGTCGGCCCGCCGGCATCGGGTGGAACTTCCTGCTTGGGCCTGCCGTTTTGCGTATTGTCCTGCGGGTTGCCTTGGGACGGCTGGTCCTGGGCGGAGACGGCCGGGACGCAAAACAAAAGCGAAACAGCCAAGGCGAGCACGATGCACTGAAGTTTCGGCAGGCGCAAATACCTATTTGAGGCTAACTGAGCGAACATTTCGAACTCCCCGGAAACCAGGTCTGTCGGGCGGTTCGCCGATTTATGATCCCATGCGCTGCGGCCCCTCAGGGTGCCAAAGCAGCGCAGAACTCTGATTGGGAATACGATCGACCCCACACGAAAGGCCTATAGGAAAAAAAACTCCCTGTGCTAGTATAGACGCAAGGATTCGCGATTGGGATGTTTTGCCCGGCTCCCAGTATTCCCCTCCTGGCAACGACTAACCATACGGCGGAGTCTAAATTCAGTATAGGTGGGGATGGTCGAGTCCCTCCCGGGCGTTGTCCATGAAAAAATCAGTTCTCCTGCTCTTTGCCACTTGCCTTGCTTTACTCTATTCAGCATCCGCCCAAACGCGTTCCGCGCCAAACCCGCAAGCCGCTCAAACGATTGGCGTTGGCCAGATTCACACCGGCATGCGAGGGGTGGCCTACACAGTGTTTCAGGGGGTTAAACCCGAGGCCATGGACGTGGAAGTGCTCGGGGTGTTACACAACGTGAACGGGCCCAAGGGCGACATTATTCTGGTGCGGCTGCATGGGCAAAAAGTGGAGTACACGGGTGTGGTTGCGGGGATGAGCGGCAGCCCGGTGTATTTCGACGGCAAACTTGCGGGGGCAATTGCCTTCCGTATTGGAGAGTTTTCCAAAGAGCCGATTGCGGGCGTAACCCCGATTGCCGACATGATGGAAATCAATGCGCTGGATCGTTCGCCGGCCGAAGATGCTGCAGCCCTAAAACCTTCGGTGATTCAGGCCGCGGGGAAGACGGCCTCGCCGGGTGAAGCTTCCGGGTCGCCGGTACAGGATTTTGCAAATTATCTGAAGCCGATCGAGACGCCGCTGGTGTTCAACGGATTTTCCCAGGAAGCGATTCAGCTTTTTGCCGGAAAACTTGGCGCCGCGGGAATCGTGCCGGTGATGGGCGCGGGATCCGTGAGCGACGACAAACAGCCGGAACCAGTGGAGGCTGGATCGGCAATCAGCGCCATCCTGGTGCGCGGCGACATGGACATCGAGGCTACGTGCACGGTCACGTATGTCGACCCGCAGCGTTTGCTGGCTTGCGGACATCCGCTTTTGCAGTTCGGCTCGGTCGATCTGCCGATGAACAAGGCTGAGGTGCTGGCCACTTTGCCATCGCCGCTCAATGCTTTCAAGATCGTCAACACAACGGAACCGGTGGGAACTTTCGTGCAGGATCGCCACACGGGCATCCTCGGAGTGTTTGACCGGCAGCCGGATATGATACCGGTCACGCTGACCATCCATAGCCTGGCAGGGTCGAAGCAGTTTCATTACGAGGTGCTGAATAATCCCAAGCTGACGCCGGTTGCCCTGATGGTGACGGTTTTCAACGCGCTGCACGGGGTGAACGAATTTGGCGAAGAGATTACCTACCGGCTGACTGGCAGCATCGGTGTGAAGGGATTTCCCGAGGTCACCATGCGCAACATGTTCGCTCCGGGGGAGAGCGCGCAACCAGCCGCGATGCAGGCTGCAATGGCCCTGGGTGAACGCTTCGAACGGATTTACGACAATCCTTATAATGCGCCGGCAGTGGCCGGCGTGAACCTGGATTTCGATCTGGTTCGCGAGCGCCGGTGGGCGCGGCTGGAGAGCGCCAGAACCGATGTGACCGAAGCGCGTCCGGGCGAAGATATCACGGTTGAAACCGTGCTCGCGCCTTATCGTGGCGAACGCATTGTGCGACAGATCCCGGTAAAGATTCCGACTTCGGCGGGCAAGGGTACGCTGCGCATTCTGGTCAGCGACGGCGACACGCTTGACCGCATCGGGCACGGCAGTCCGGCATTTGGCCGCAAGCTCGATCTCGCTTCCACGATTGCCCTGCTCAACAAAGAGCATTCCAACAATCGGCTCTACGTTTCGCTGCTGGAGAACGATCCTGAAGCGCGCGTCGCCGACAAAGTGATGCCGACCCTGCCGATCTCCATCATGAACGTGATGGATGGCATGAGGGGCAATCAGGAGATGGTGGTCAGCGGCGAATCGAACGTGGACGAAACCGCCACGGCGCCCCTGGATTACGTGGTGAGTGGAGCGCAGTTGCTGACGGTCACGGTGAAGTAGTAGCCGGTACTGACACCCCTAAACGGCGCGCTACCGGGCACCCATGCCAATCAGAAATCCTGCTTTGTCCATGTGGCGAAAGCCGTCAGTGGCCAGGGCAGTGAGCGCCATCAGCGCTCCGTTATATCCCACGTGCGCAAGAAAACTGGAAGCGACCGACTTCGTTACCGCCCTCACGGTGGTCAGCACCACGCCCACCAGAACGATGATGAGCACCGCAGCCCACGAGCGGTACTGCAGATAATGCATGAGGCCGAAGGGCAGAGCGGTGAGAACAATTCCCAGGATCACGCCTAGCCGCCGGGCCAGAACCGGATAAAGAAATCCGCGAAAGAAAAGTTCCTCCATGAGAGGTCCCAGGGTCACGGCGAAAACGACCGTGAGATAGGCGTCGATAGGCCGGGCGAAAAATACATCGAAGGGCGTCGTCTTGGGCATGGGAAGAAACCTTCCCAGGAGATCGAGGCCCAACATGAGAACTCCCAAGCCCAGGAGACTGAGTCCGGCGATGCCGGGCCAGTTCCAGCGAATGGCCGGCCAAAAATGAGTGTGATATTTTCCCTCCAGAAGCAGGATCATGTACAGCGCGACAACGATATATGTGAGCAACTGAGCCAGCAGGGCGGAGACCGGCTTCTGGGCGATCTCCAGCCAGTTCGCGTGAGGATAGGCGAAGCGCAGCATGAACGGCGCGAGCGCCAGCTGTGTGATTACGAGCATCAGGAGTGTGAAGCCGGCGATCAGGAGGACGTCCCAGCCGGACCAGACAGGGTTCTCGTTCGCCTTGAGAGCGGGCTTCGCTGGTTGAGGCTGGGGCGGAGGGACTGGCTCGACCGCGAACGGCGCGAGTGTCTGCGGCTCACTGTTTAGCTGTGGTCGACCAAGCTGCGAATTGTCGGCTGGTGACAAGAAAATTCCTTCAGAAGGAAAAAATCCATTTCTATTGGATATTTCGGCGCGGCTGAAGCCGCGCTTTTTCAAAACTATGCGCTCCGCTTTCCGTTTCCGGCAAAATATCCCACCAGCGCCTGCCCCGTATACGACTTCTTCACCCGGGCTACCTGTTCTGGCGTGCCCTGGGCTACGATGCGGCCGCCTTCTTCGCCGCCTTCAGGGCCGAGGTCGATAATCCAGTCGGCGTTGCGAATCACATCCAGATTGTGCTCGATGATAATGATCGAATTGCCCAGATCGGTCAAACGGTGCAGCACATCGAGCAGTTTTTTTACGTCGTCGAAGTGCAGGCCGGTGGTGGGCTCGTCGAGCAGGTAAAGTGTCTTGCCGGTCTGGCGTTTGCTCAACTCGCGGGCCAGTTTGATGCGTTGGGCTTCGCCTCCAGAGAGCGTCACCGCGGACTGGCCGAGATGAATGTAGCCCAGACCGACATCAACAAGCGTCTGCAGCTTTTGTTTTACCTGCGGAATATTTTCGAGAATGGGCAGCGCGTCGGAGACCGGCATCTCGAGCAAGTCAGCGATGGAGTTGCCGTTGTATTTCACTGCGAGAGTTTCGCGGTTGTAGCGGCGTCCGCCGCACACCTCACAGAGAACGTAAACATCGGGCAAAAAATTCATTTCGATGCGGCGCTGGCCTTCGCCCTGGCAGGCCTCGCAGCGTCCGCCAGGGACGTTGAAGGAAAAGCGTCCAGCTTTGTAGCCGCGCTCGCGCGACTCAGGCAGCATGGCGTAGATCTCGCGAATTGCGGTGAAGACGCCAGTGTAGGTTGCCGGATTCGATCGTGGAGTGCGGCCGATGGGCGATTGATCGATGCGGACGATTTTATCGATGTTCTCGGCGCCGACAATGGCTTTGTGATCGCCGGCTTTTTCGCGCGAGCGATAAAGCTGGCGGGCGAGCGCGCGGTAAAGAATGTCATTCACCAGCGTGGACTTGCCCGAGCCGGAAACGCCGGTCACAACGGTCATTACGCCGAGCGGAAACGTGACATCGAGATTCTTGAGATTATTTTCTTTCGCGCCGAGAATGGTGAGCGCGGCTCCGTTCTTCTGCCTTCGTTCAGGGCGCATCTCAATCTGCACTTTGCCTGAAATGTATGCGCCGGTAAGCGAGTTGGGCTCGCGCATGATTTCTTCAGGAGTGCCATGGGCGACGAGATCGCCGCCGTGGCGCCCGGCGCCGGGGCCAAGATCGATCACATAGTCGGCGCGGCGGATGGTATCTTCGTCGTGCTCGACCACGAGCACGGTATTGCCGAGGTCGCGCAGATTTTCCAAGGCATTCAGCAGGCAGCCGTTGTCGCGATGATGCAGCCCGATGGACGGCTCATCGAGCACGTAGAGCACGCCGCGCAGCTTGGAGCCGATCTGCGTGGCCAGTCGAATTCTCTGACCTTCACCACCGGAAAGCGAAGCCGCCGAGCGGTCGAGCGAAATGTAGTTCAACCCCACTGCATTCAGAAATTGCAAGCGCTCGACAATTTCGTGCATGACGCGTCCGGCGATCTGTTCTTCGCGCCCGGCCAGTTTGATACTCTGCGCCGCTTCAAGCGCGCGGGAAACCGGCAGTGCAGTGAAATCGGCAATCGACATGCCTTTAACTTTTACTGCCAGACTTTCCGGGCGCAGGCGTTTACCTTGGCAGACAGGACAATCGCTGGCTGACATGTGATCCATCAGCCAATCGCGGTAACCTTCCGATGTCGATTCTTCCAGATTCTGTTTCAAAAATCCGAAGATGCCCCTGAAGCCCGTCTTGCCGCGGCCGGATTCGCCGTTCAGCAGCAAGTCCTGAATCCTGTCGGGAAATTTCTCGAACGGCGTACTCAAATCGATTCCGTGCGCCGCCGCCGTAATCTGCAACGCGTGAATCAGGCCCTGCGAAGCCGAACCCGGCCCCAGCCCGCCATCGAGCAGCGGCTTCGACCAATCGGTGATCACTTTCGCGGGATCGAAATCGTAACGGCTGCCGAGGCCGTGGCACTCGGGGCAAGCCCCGTACATGCTGTTGAAAGAAAACGAGCGGGGCTCGAGTTGCGGCACGCTGATGCCGCAATCGGGGCAGGCCAGCTTCTCCGAATAAAGCTGCTCTTCGCCGCCGACAACTGCCACCTGCACCAGACCGCCAGCCAACTTCATCGCCAATCCAACCGACATTTCCAGGCGGTGCTCGATTCCGGGCTTTACCAACAGACGGTCGATGACGACCTCGATGGTGTGGTTCTTGCGCTTGTCAAGACTGAGATCGTCGTCCAGGTTCACGAGTTCGCCGTCGACCCGCGCGCGGGTATAGCCGTGCTTCAGCAGGGTCTCCATCTCTTTCTTGAATTCGCCTTTGCGGCCGCGGACGATCGGGGCCAAAAGCATCACCCGGTCTTCCGGCGTAAGCGCCATGACGCGCTGCACGATCTGCTCGGCGGATTGGCGGCTAATCGGCTGCCCGCACTTGGGGCAGTGCGGGATACCGATAGACGCGAACAACAGGCGAAGATAATCATAGATTTCGGTTATCGTTCCCACGGTCGAACGCGGGCTGCGGCTGGTAGTCTTTTGCTCGATGGAGATGGAAGGGCTAAGTCCATCAATTGCATCGACATCCGGGCGCTCCATCTGGTCCAGAAATTGCCGGGCATAGGTGGACAAAGTCTCTACGTAGCGGCGCTGGCCTTCGGCGTAGATGGTGTCGAAAGCTAGGGAGGACTTGCCCGAGCCGCTCAGTCCGGTCACCACGGTGAGGGTATTGCGGGGAATTTCAACGTCAATATTTTTGAGATTATGCTGGCGCGCTCCGCGCACCGAGATCTTGGTAATAGCCATTTAGAGACTGGTCCGAAAACTGGGCTGGATTGTCCTTCCGTAACGTCGACAGGTCTACAGACTTGGCCGAGATTAGGAGTGCGCAGCTCTACTCCGTATCTTACTACGAAATCTGCTACGGAATCTGGGTCGTCAACAGCGGCGGGCGGCAACGCAGGGTAGATTGAAGAAACCGCATAGACGAAAGTTGAGTTCGCGGCATCTGATTATCGCTATTTCATAAGGGTGGTCTGACTGTGATTTCGCTCTTCATGCCTCTGATGCTCTGTATCACGGTAGTGGTCTCGGTTGGAATCGGCGTACTGGCGGCTTATGTGGCCGTGATCAGCATTCTGCAGGCCTGCGCCACCGTGTCGCAGCCCCGGCTGGTGGAAGCCCGCCCGCGCTTGGTTCTCGTGCCCACGCAGAACCACGTCAGCGGGGACTAGCATTGTCTCTGATCTTCTATTCCTGATCGCTTGGTCCCGCGTTTAGAAAGTTTTCCTTCTTACTCCCATCATTTCCTGATTATTCTCGGCGGAAGCGATCAGAAGGTGAAACGACCACCAACGGTCGGAGCACAGTTATTGTTGTAGTTATACGGGACGCCCGGTTTATGAGGAATGGCGATGGCCAGACCGCCGCTCACCCAGGAATACGCAATTCCGACAAAACTGTCGAAGCGCCTGGTAAAGTGATGGTCGACATAGAACGACCCCTCGTCGAGGGTGCCCGCGCAAGAACTGCGGAAGCCGGCTGTGGGCGAGCACGTCTGCGGAATGCGGAAGTCGTTCTGGCGCTGTTGATACCAGGAGAAAGTGAAATCGGTTTTGGTTCGGTAGGTGTACTTCACGCCCGTCCACCAGATATTCAGCAGTTTTTCAGAATCGAGATTGTTGTCTTCGACGCCGCTCATGAAATAGCCGCCTTGATCCGATGCGCCCACGCCCAGCGGGTCCTTCGGGTTGTTCTGCCAGATATATTCGTAGCCCGCAAAAAACTTCCACTGCTCCGACGCATACTTAGCAGCGAACATAGCGGCGTTGTTGTCAGTCACGATGCCGTATACGGTGTCGTTCTGGTCGACCAGATTAGCCCCGGTGATTTGATTTGTATTGATGCTGTCCGTGGTCGATTGATACGGCGCAGCCAGACTCTGCGGCCCCAGCAAGGGGTTCAATACGCTGATCGCCTGGTTGTAATGCTGGAAGACGAAGTCGGCGGAGAACTTGCCGGCGTGTCCGCCGAAGTCGAATCCATAGGCGTTGTTATGCGCCGATTCTGGCATACAGGTGGTGTCAGTCCAGCCTGCTGTGGCCGAGTAGCAACCACCGGAACCATCGGCGAATTTATACATCGCGCCGAAATGGACGGGGCCATAAACGAGGCGATACTTCAGGGCGTCGTCCCAACGGCTGTTCTCGGTATCACCGCCGCCAGCCATTGTGCCGTTATACCCGATGTAGGAAAAGGCATAGCTGCCGCCGGCCGGATCGTAAAGCAGCATCGCATCGGTACCGAGAGAGCGCTGACGACCGAAGGTCAGCGTACCGAAATTTGTGGACGATATCCCGGCATAGAATTCGTCATTGAAGGGTTGGCCCGCGCGCGCCCCGTCGATGGCGATCGAATAGCTGCTCCTTGGAAGGCCGTTGTTGATGATGTCGGTCTTTGAAGCATTGGCCAGCAGGCCGGACTGCGGATTGATGCCCGTAGAAGCGTTGAATACCACGGACCAGCCCGGATGAAATTCCTCTTTGCCCCTGATGCCAAAACCCGTCTGCTGCAGGTTGTTCGGAGCGACGAGAAACCGATGTTGATAGCCGTTTCGGTTCACCAGAGATTCGCCTTCGTAGTTATAGCCGTTTTCCGGTAGGCCGTGGCTGACCCAGCCGACGCCGACGTCATACGCACCGTACAGCGTGATGCCGTGCCAGGTCAGCGTGCAATCGGTGGTGGCGAACTCGTGGCCGCTGGCGCAGGGGTCGGGGGGTTTAGCTCCTGTTTGGGCCCACGCCGGGAACTGCCCTAGTGCAAGGCAAAAAAGCAGCGAGAGAGAGAAAACGAGTGCGGTGCAAAACCGAGCCATCTTACGCAAACGGACCTCCAGGGAGCAATGAATTAAGAGTGGTGAAGTGTATATGAAATACATTTATAAGTTCAAGAACTATACAGATAAATGCGGTTATGAGAGTTCTTGAGGATGGCGACGCTCTGAGGCCGCCCGTATTGATTTCGTATTTCAACTGACTGTAGGATTTCCCCTGATGCGAAGAGCGGGCAAAGCGGGAGGAAAGCGCGACGAATTGGTGAAGCTGCGCGATGCGGCTTTGCAGCTACGCATCAGTTTCCCCACCATCAAGCAGTGGATCTACAAGAAAAAGATTCGCAGCATCCAGACAGCCGGGGGCCATCACCGAATCCCACAGAGCGAACTGGACAGGCTGCTGTTCCGGGCGCGCGGCAGAACCGCAGAAGAGCGCCAACTGGCGGTACGTCGCGTGAGTGGGCGCAACCAGTTGGTCGGGCGCATCGATCAGGTGCGTGTCAGTGGACTCATGGCGGAAGTAAAGATTTCCATCGGTGAGCAGCAGATCACTTCCATCATCACCGCAACCTCAGCTCGTGAGATGCACCTCAAACCGGGGCAGACCGCAATTGCGCTGATCAAGGCTACCGAAGTGATGATTTTGCGCGCTGAGGATGTATAGGGACTAAAGCCCGGAGACAAAACAAGCGATTTATCGCAGCGCTGCAAGGGTGCGCTACCCAAAATCAGGCTTAGAACTCAAAATAGCCGGCCGGGTCGGTTGTGGCCGGTGCGCCTTCGGTGCCGGTGGCGGGCAACAAGCCTAGAACTCCGCTCAGAGTCTCCCAGGCAGCCTGATTCAGGGCCGGGTCCGAGCCTACGAGGTCGCGGATCATGTCCCACGCGGCCGTATTCAGGGCGCCTTCGGGAGGCGGGCCCATCGCCAGCGAAACCGAACATTGTGGGCAGAATGAGATGCGATGCGCCGCCGACTTTTGCCGCGGCTTGATGCCCACCGTTTGCGCGAACATATAAAGCGCAACCGACTTGTGGCCGGGTTCGATTTCACGATTACAACGTAGGCAGCGCACGCTCTGCAAAAGCATCTCCTCAGCCCAACGCCTGCAAAGATGAATACTCGCTTTACCCGCCGCATCGCGCAAGTAAGTAGAAAGATTCTGCCGTCGCGCCGGAGCCCACGAGATTGTGAGATCGATCCAGAACCAAACTGGGTTCTAGGCAGGCACGGGAGAATTCATGCACTCTGTGGCAATGGGTGCAGCGGTCAGTCCGAGGGCAGGAATGCCGAGAAATACTATTTACGACGTGGGCCGGAGCCGGGAAGGGGAGGCTCCGTTTGTGCGACTGCCGCAACTTCGCAAAGTGCGCGACTGCCGGCAGGTGGCGGCCGTGTGCTACCGCATTCGCAACGGCGCCATCGAGTTCCTTCTGGTGCGTACGCGGGGCAGCGGCCGCTGGACTTTTCCCAAAGGCAGCGCCGAGCCGGGCCTGACACATGCTCAGGCGGCAGCGCTGGAAGCCTTCGAGGAAGCCGGAGTCCACGGGCGAATCGAAGAAGTTTCCTTTGCACATTATATTCGGCGCAAGCAGGCAGACCGGACAGGAGCCGCTGAGAAAGCGATCGAGGTCAGCGCTCACTTATGCGAGGTGCGGCGGCTTGGTCCGGCACAAGAGGCCAGACGAAAGCGCACCTGGTTTGCAGCGGAGGAAGCACGGCAACGCCTGGCTGAGAGACGCAAGCCACATGACCGCGCGGAGTTTACAAGGGTTGTGAATCGGGCGATGGAGCGGATCGGGGACCTTTACGGCCTCTCAGCCGCGAATAGGCGAGCGGCCCAGGGTCAGTTTCAAGAAAACGCGGTGGTCGAACTCGCGATCGATGATCAGGTCACGATAAATCAAGATCCGCTAAACGCGGATGGTCTGAACAAAGTGCTGTTCGAAGCGGCTGCAGAATTTCGTCGAGCGACATCGGTTCGAAGCCGTCTGAGCGAGGGAGGCGGATTGCCGGGTCGGGCTATTGAAATGGAAACAGGGACCCGGCGGGAAGTCCTGCCCTGTGAGATTCTGCCGTTCAACTCGGCGCGAAATTCCTCGCGCATTCCGCGATGGCTGGCTAATGCAAAGCGAACCAGAGCCCTGGGAGCAGGCGCAAAAGACAGGTAGCGGGGATTCGTACGCTGAAAAATCCGCTCTCTAGTGCCTACTCTTTGCTCTTGGGCCGCTCGAAAGGTTTCTGCAGGTACTTGCGAGCTTCCTCGAGAGCGGAAAAAGTATCGTCATTGGTTTGGATGGCCTGCCGGTATTCGTTGATGGCGCGCTCGCGCTGGCCGGTGATGTCGAAAATCTTGCCCAGTTGAATGTGGCTCCAGACTTCAGTCCAGCGCGGCTCGCCGTCACCGTTGATCGACGCGCGATAGGAGTTGGCGGCAGACTGGTAGTTCCGCTGCAAGAAGAAAACCTCAGCGATGCGGTACTGGGCGAACGAACTGTTCTTGTTGAGATCCAGCGCCTTGTTGAATTCCGCCAGCGCCCCCGACAGATCGCCCTGCTGCTGCATGGCCATGCCGCGCAGGATGGACGACCGCAATTTCACATCGGAAGAATTGGTGAGCACATGATGATCGGGATCGACCGCGATTCGCCGCGGGCGTCCGAAGGTCTCGATGCTAAAGGCCGAGTTGGTGCCCACCACTTCGATTTTCTTGTCTTCCGTCTTGCCATCGGTCTCGATGCGCAGATCGACCGGCATGCGGAACAGGTCGAGGTCCTGGGAAATCTCGCCGGTAACGCGGAATCCGGGCGGTCTCGCGTCTTTGGATGGGGGCGCCACGGATTGCGGTCCGCCCAGGCGATAGGTAGTGTACTTTACCTTGAACTCGGGAGCGCCCGTGGAATCGAGCCATTGCGAGAAGAACCAGGTGAGCTGATCTCCGTAATATTTTTCTGCGATCGTGCGAAAATCGTCCATGGTGGCGGACTTTCCCGCATAAGTTTCGGCGAACTCGCGCATGGTCTTGTTGTATTTGTCTTCGCCCAGCACCCAGCGCAGCATGTGCAGTATCATCGCGCCTTTATCCGTGACCAGCGACTGAAATTCCGTAGAAAACGGATCGAGCTTGCTGGCGCTCGAAAGCGGCACGGTATCGTAGGCGAGCGCGCCCACCGACATGTCTTTCACCGCTTCCTCAAGGCCGGCGGTGCCGGCGGCATTCTCCACGTACATGGCTTCGGAGTACCGCGAAAAGCCGTCGGTCAGCCACCAATCGTCTTTTGTAGCCGGGCTAACGGAAACACCCCACCATTGATGCGCAATGGCATTGGCCAGAAGTCGATAATTTGTTTTCTCCGTAATCGATGGCCCAGCCAAGGCGGCGATCTCAGGCGCCCAGGCGTAAGGAACCGTGTCCCCCGGCAGTTCTACGACGTTTAGCCTTGAGGAGAGCGGCGTGCCGTATAGCGTGATGAAGTAGGTGAACTCCTGCACTGCAGTCGTAGTGTATTCAGGCGCGAACTTCTGGTGGTCGGGTTTGAAAAAAACGTGCAGGTCCAAGCCCGCTTCATCGCTCTTATATTCCTGAAAAATGCCGGCCACGATGGTGCCGGGAAAACTGGGTTTGGAATCGACAAATGTGAAGGTTTTTGTGGGCAGGCCGTTGGAATTGGGTTTTGTCGAGGGCGGATTATCGGTGACGGTGACCTTTCCACTTCCGATTGCGAGCATGTGTGCCGGCACGGTAACGCTGATGGTCGAGGTGAAGCGGTTCAGTCCAAAGCCGCTCACCGGAAACCAGCGGCCGGCATAGAGCAGATAACTGGTATCGTCGCCGATCGCGGCCAGCTTGAGGCCGGGGACGGGGCTGTCATCGGCGCTTTCGAGTCGGCCTTCATACTCGAACGTAAGAGTGGTGGTCGCGTCTCTGGCCAGGCCGGAGGGTAGAGGGACGCGAATGGTCGAATCCTGGGTAACGCGCTCGGCTGAGAGCGGTTGATTTTTCTCGTCAAGAACCCGGGTGACACGCAAGTCATTATGCAGCTCAAAGATGGCGGTGTTCAGGTCCTGAAGGGCAGTGAATTTGACCTTAGCCCGCGCAGAGATCTGGTGAAGATGAGGCGCAAGCTCGGCCTCGATCTGGTAGTCGTCGACGCGCAGGCGAGCCTTCTCGGCGGCCCGCGAGGGCAGGGCGAGCAAAGCGAATACCAGCAGAGAAACGCAACAGGACAGGACGCTCTGGGTGCGCCGAAGCGAAATCTGCATTCAGGAGAGTCTCCAGGAAACGGGGCTAACCATTTCCTATGATGAAGATTCTCGCTTAAAAGATGCTGGGAGCACAAGGTTTAACGGTACTTGGTCGTTTCGGTTCCCCGAACATTGTCAATTCGCTTACCCTTTATTTGTCTTTTCGCGTGCTTCCCTTTGTCATTTCGAGCGAAGCCAGAAAACTGCTGTCTGGCGACGCTGGAAGACAGCAAGTTCCTCATCGCATTCGGACCTCGGAATGACAAGCGCTGTGAGAGTCACCTACATGGCAGCAGAGCGAGAATTATCTCTGCGGCACGGTCTGCCGGGTGCTGGGCTGTGCCTTTTGCGACGTTTACCGGGGCTCGCAGCCGGCTTTTCACTTCGTCTAAGGCCTGCAGCATGTGGTCGCGCGCGGCTCCATCGGGAATGATTTTCTTAACATGCGCGACTACCTTTTCCACGGTGAAGTCGTGTTGCACAAGTTCGGGGACGATTTGCTCCCCGGCAATCAGGTTGACCATGGCAAAGTAAGGGATTTTGACGCGCGGCTTGCCCATCAGATAGGTGAGGGGCGAGACGCGATAAACCATTACAAAGGGAGTGCGCATCATGGCGGCCTCCACCGTGGCCGTGCCGCTGGCGATGATGCCGGCGCGCGAATGCCAAAGCGCGGGGAGGGACTCGGGGACGAGTGTGATGCTGGGGCGCCCTGACACTCCTTTATCGATGAGGCCTTGCAAGAACACGTGATCGAGTGTGGGCGCGACCGGCAGCAGAAATTCGTAGTCTCGGCCGAGTTGGGCGGCAGCTTGCAGCATGGTGGGCAGATTCATGCGGACTTCTTTAACGCGGCTGCCGGGCATGAGCGTGATCCAATGTTTTGCAGGATCGAGATGAAACTGTACGGAGTATTCGCTGCGCTCGATGGCCGGGGGCGGCAATTCCGCCAGTGGATGGCCGACGAAGGTCGCGTCGACTCCATGTTCGCGATAGAACTTTTCTTCAAAGGGGAAAATCACCAGCGCTTTGTCGATGTAGTTGCGGATGAGACGAACCCGTCCCTGACGCCAGGCCCAGAATTGTGGCGCGACGTAGTAGACAGTCGGAATGCCGCGCTTTTTCATCTCTCTCGCGACGCGCCAGTTGAATGCGGGCGAGTCGAGCACGATGGCGAGATCGGGCTTGCGCTTGTCCGCTTCTTGAATTAGCCGGCGGTAGAGTCCATAAATCTTTGGCAGATGGCTGAGGATTTCTGTGATGCCGACGACGGCGAGGTCTTTCGCATCGACGACGGTGTCGCAGCCAGCGGCGCGCATGCGGTCTCCACCGACGCCGAAGAATTCAAGTTGTAGGGATTGGGTGGGCTGAGATGCACGTGTGGGGACAGCCGCCTCGGTTGTCCCGCGAGAGGAGCGAGCAATAGTGGGATCGGCAGCCCGCTCGAGAGCCTCAATAAGCTGCGCGCCATACATTTCCCCGGAAGCCTCGCCGGCTGAGATCAAGATTCGCAAGAGAGCATTGTAAGGCCGGGACCGCTAGTCATCCCCTCTGGCGGTGACTTCCGGTTCTCTAAGGCCGTCTGCATTCGCGGGCGAGAGCTTGCCCTGAGCCTGCCGAAGGGGCGCCCGCGCCACATTCAGCTCCTGATCTTTGTATTGCAGTTGGTAGAGCTTGAAGTAGATGCCGCGCTGCGCCAGCAGTTGCTGGTGAGTGCCCATTTCGCGCACTTGCCCTTTGTGCATGACGATGATTTTGTCGGCGCGCTGCACGGTCGAGAGCCGGTGGGCGATGATCAGCGAGGTGCGGCCTTCGACCATGCGGTTGAGGGCGTCGCGCACGCGAAATTCGGTTTCGGTATCCACACTGGAGGTAGCTTCGTCGAGAATCAGAATCTTCGGTTCGTGAGCGAGGGCACGCGCGAATGAGATGAGCTGCTTCTGCCCCGTTGATAGAGTCGAGCCGCGCTCGCGGACTTCTTCGTCGAAGCCCTTGGGCAGGGCGCGGACGAAGTCGGCGAGGTTCACGTCTTCGGCGGCCTGCTCGACGTCTGCGTCCTGAATGCGCTTGGTGCCGAGGCGAATATTTCCGCCGATGGTGCCGCTGAACAGGAACGGGTCCTGTAGGACCACGCCGAAGCGGCTGCGCAGGTCGGCGAGGTCCATTTCTTTCACGTCGACGCCGTCGATTCGCACTGCGCCTTTCTGCACGTCGTAGAAGCGAAGCAGGAGCGAGATCAGCGTGGTCTTGCCTGCGCCGGTGTGGCCGACTATGGCCACGGTTTCGCCGGGTTCGATAGCGAAGGTGACACCTCGGAGGACCCAGTCTGGGGTTGGGCCGGGGGATCCGTTGGTGCTCATGGTGAGTGAGAATCCTGCCGACCTTTGCTCGGCTTGGACAGCCGAGGCGGCTGTCCCCACATGATCCTTCTTTCCCACATGGCCCTTTTTCTCCACATGTTCTTTGCCGGGCTCATCGCTCTTGCTTTCCTCCGGCGCTTCGCGATAGGCGAACCAGACTTGTTCGAACTCTATGCGCCCGGGACCTTCAGGGCGTTTGGTGACTGCCGGGGACAATACTTGCACCGGCGTATCCAGCAGCTTGAAGATTCGTTCGCTGGCCGCCATTGCCGATTGCAGGATATTGTATTTTTCGCTGAAGTCCATGATCGGGCGAAAAAAGCGCAGAGCGTACTGGATGAAGGCAACCAGCACGCCGAGCGACGCTACGGTCGGCACGAGGCGGAACGACACCAGGGTTTTCCAGTTAAAACTTACGGCCACGCTGCTGGCCCGGATATTGTGCATCACGTCGCCGCCGCCGTACCAGATCACGCAGGCAATCGCAATCGCCGACAGAACTTCAACCACGGGGTAGTACACCGAGTAGGCCATGATCGCGTCTTTGTAGGCGTCCATGTGATCGCGATTGATCTGCTCAAAGCGTTTATAGGCCTTGTGCTCGCGGTTGAAAAGCTGCAGCACGACCATGCCGCTGACGTGCTCCTGCAGGTAGGAATTGATGCGCGCTATGGCCACGCGTATGCGGCGATAGGAGTCCCGCACTTTGTCACGAAAAATCTTGGTCGAATAGATGATGAAGGGCAGCACGGCGAAAGTGATGAGCGCCAGCTTCCAGTTCATGCACAGCATCACGCTGAGAATGCCGACGAGCACGAATAAATCTTCGAAGATGGAGACCACGCCGGAGGTAAACATTTCATTCAACGCGTCCACGTCGGTGGTGACGCGCGTCACCAGGCGGCCCACGGGGTTTCTGTCAAAAAATGCGACGTGCAGGCGTTGCAGATGGCGGAATATCTGAGAGCGGAGATCGAACATCACCTTCTGGCCGGTCCACTGCATGTAATAGGTCTGCAGAAACTCGAGTAAAAATGTGAGAACCAGCAGCCCAACGTAGATGGCCGCGATCTGCGCGATGCCCGTGAGGGGATGCGGGCTGAGCCAGCTCCATAGGCCAGACGAAGAGGCTCGGGTCGGGGCCAGGTAGCGATCAATCGCGACTTTGGTGAGATAGGGGCCGAGCACGTCGGCGAAAGACTTCAGCAGGATGGAAGCCAGCGCAATCGTCACCTGCCGGCGATACGGGCGCAAATACTTGAGCAGACGCGCCATCAGGCGGTTGTCATAGGCTTTGCCTAATATTTCTTCTTCCTGAGCCATCGGTACGAGTGATCGGGCGGTAAAGCGCGCCAGTGGCGCTGTTAACAGGGTAAATCATATGGATGCCGGGGCGGGCGCGGGGATGGAAAAGGTTTGCTGCGAAATCGAAGTGGGATAATGGTTGGGACATGCCTCTCGGCATCTATATCTCTGTTCCGTTCTGCCGCAGCAAGTGCAGCTACTGCAACTTTGCCTCCGAGGTGTTTTCCCAGGTGCGGTTTCAGGCATATGTCGATCGCGTTTCCGCCGATATTGAAAACGCTCCGCAGATCGCGGCGGAGATGGGCGGAAAAATCGAGCGCGCTGTCGATACCGTTTATCTGGGCGGGGGGACGCCGACCGTGCTCGAGGCCGCACAGCTGGCGCGGATCTTCGGGGCAGTGCGTTCGCAGTTTGATTTGAGCCCGGACGCCGAAGTCACAGTGGAATGCGCTCCCGGAACGATTTCCGATGCCATGCTCGAAACGCTCATTCGCTGTGGCGTGAACCGCGTGAGCCTGGGGGTGCAGTCGTTTGTGGATCAGGAAGCCGCAGCAGTTGGCCGTCTGCACAAGCGAGAGACCGTTATTCAAGACCTTGCTCGCTTGCGCGCGGTAGGCATTTCAAATGTCAATATTGATCTCATCGCCGGCCTGCCGCATCAGACCGCTGAGAGCTGGGAATTCTCTCTGGCCGAAACAATCGCGAGCGGGGCGCCGCACGCGAGCATCTACATGCTCGAAGTGGACGACGATTCGCGCCTGGGGCGCGAACTGATGGCCGGCGGCACGCGCTATCACGCGCATTTCGTTCCCGATGACGACGCCACCGCGGATTTTTATTTGGCGGCTTGCGAGCGGCTGCAATCGGCCGGCATTGCTCAGTATGAGATTTCCAACTTCGCACGTGCTGACTGCGAGTCGCGCCACAATTTGAAATATTGGATCCGGCAACCATACTTCGGTTTCGGCGTGGACGCGCACTCGATGCTGGTTGCAGATACCGGTGACGGAGCCGTCCGATTCGCGACGGCCGATTCCCTCGAGCAGTACGTGAACAATGCATGTTTGCTCCGAACTCCAGTTTCGCGACGGGCAGCGCTGGAAGAGTGTTTCTTTCTGGGGTTGCGCCTGACCCGGGGAGTCAACCTTCAGGAACTCGCGAGAGAATTCGGCGAAGCTATCGAAAGCGCCCGCGCCACGATCGCTGAGTTCGTGGCAAGCGGCCTGATGGAGCAGCGGGAAGAGGTCGTCTGGCTAACTTCGCGCGGACGCCTTTTATCCAACAACGTGTTCGAGAGATTCCTCGCGGCGGATGCGGTGAATTGGTAATTCTGCGCGAAAAGCCTTCAAACGGAAACCATCCGGTCGGTTGGGCTGAAACTCGCTACCCTCATAATCCCCAGTAATCATGCGGCCTGGTGCGTTTTCCTTTTACTCCTCCCGAGGTAACTTTGCCGCCCTTTGGCGCTATGTTTTAATCAAAGTCGGCTATCCGCAGGGAGGAATCTTGGATTTTCAACTGACCGACGAGCAGCAGCAGCTCAAAAAAACGGTTCGCGAATTCGCTGAGCGCGAGATCCTGCCCAATGTCATGAAATGGGATGAGGCCAGCGAGTTTCCCCACGCCACCATCAAGGAACTGGGCAAGCTGGGACTGCTGGGGACCGTTTTTCCCGGCGAATATGCGGGCGCAGGCATGGGCTACGTGGATTATGTGATTGCCATCGAAGAGTTGTCACGCGTGGATGGTTCCGTGGGCATCATCGTCGCTGCGCACACGTCGCTGTGCTCGAATCACATTTTTCTTGCCGGCAGCGAAGCGCAGAGGAAGAAATATGTCAGCAAGTTGGCCACCGGTGAATTCATCGGAGCATGGGGATTGACTGAGCCGTCAGCAGGGTCGGACGCGGGCAGCGCACGCATGACGGCCAAGCGCCGGGGCAACAACTGGGTGCTCAACGGCACGAAAACGTTTTGCACCAACGGCCACTATGCCGATGCCGTGGTGGTGATCGCAGTGACCGACCGCGCCGCCAACACTCACGGGCTTTCAGCGTTTATTGTCGAAAAAGATACCAAGGGATTCCGGCCGGGGAAGAAAGAAAACAAGCTGGGCCTGCGCGCCAGCGACACGGCCGAATTGATTTTCGAAGACTGCGTGATTCCGACGGAAAACCTGCTGGGCAAGGAAGGAGACGGCTTCATCGACGCCATGCGCGTGCTTGATGGCGGGCGCATTTCGATTGCCGCGCTGTCGCTGGGCATGGCACAGGGTGCGTATGAGGCGGCGCTGAATTATTCCAAAGAGCGTAAACAATTCGGCAAGGCCATCGGCGAATTTCAGGCGATCCAGTGGAAGCTGGCCGACATGGCCACGGAGATCGATGCAGCCCGCCTGCTCACCATGCGCGCGGCGTCGATGAAAGACGCGGGCATGAAGACGACTTTGGAATCGTCGATGGCGAAGCTCTACGCCAGTGAAGTAGCCGTGAGGTGCGCCAACGAAGGGGTCCAGATTCACGGAGGCTATGGATTCATCAAAGACTATCCCGCGGAGAAGTATTATCGCGACGTAAAGCTGTGCACGATCGGTGAGGGGACGAGTGAGATTCAGCGGCTGGTGATTGCGCGGCAGTTGCTGAAGGAGTAGAAGCTTAGCGCTTTTAATTGATCCTCATCTCGGAGGGCAGCTCGTCGCGATCCGACCTGCATCTGCGATCTGGCACACTCGAGTGTTGCTCAGGGCGCGAAGAGGGGACTTTGGTTCGACCAGAAACTCCTTTTTCACGACAGTCAGATCTTCGCATCGGATGCTGGACACCGGCCCTGAGTCCAACGCGCTATTTCCCGTCGTTCCGCCGTCTGCTTTACACTGGTCGTTTGAACCCCGACATCCACGCTCGGATTGAGCGACTCCGCTCCGGCGACGTGCGCACCCTGGCTCGCGCCATCTCCACCGTGGAGAACCGCGCCCCGGGATGGTCCGAGCTGCTAAAGGCGTTGTTTCCTTACACCGGCAAAGCTCGCGTTCTCGGATTGACCGGACCGCCCGGAGCGGGAAAGAGCACTCTGGTTGACCAGCTAGCCCGCTTCTATCGCCGAGGGAATGAAAAAGGGAATCGCACGGTTGGCATTATCGCCGTCGACCCGACCAGTCCTTACACCGGAGGCGCGATTTTGGGCGACCGCATCCGCATGCAGGAACATTTCTCCGACCCTGGCATTTACATTCGCAGCATGGCTACGCGCGGGTCGCTGGGGGGGCTGGCGCGTACTACGGCGGATGTAGCTACGGTGCTCGATGCCTCCGGCCGTGATCTGATTATGATCGAAACCGTGGGAGTCGGCCAGGATGAGATCGACATTGTGCGGCTCGCCGACGTCACAGTCGTGATTCTGGTCCCCGGCATGGGCGACGATGTACAGACCATCAAGGCCGGCATTATGGAGATTGCCGACATCTTCGTCATCAACAAAAGCGACCGCGACGGCGCCGAGCATGTGGAGCGCGAAATCCGCACGCTGCAGTCGCTGGCCATGCGCCAAGATGGCTGGACCCCGCCGATCGTCAAAACCGTTGCCAGCCAGGGCATCGGAATCGAAGATCTGGCGGGAGCGGTTTCAGATTATGAAGCGTATCTCCGCCAGGCGAATCTGGCGCTGAATAAGCGGGTGGAGAACTGGCAGGAGCGCCTGATTGAGATGCTACGCGACGTGATGCTGGAGAAAGCGCGGGCGCAACTGGGCGACGGCAATCTGGCGCGGCTGGCAGCAGAAGTGGCCGAGCACAAGCGTGATCCCTACACGCTGGTGGAAGAAATCGCAGGACGAAGTTAGATAGCGAGATTAAGAGGATAATTGAGGAATGTTTCAAATCGATCACATTGGGATTGCGGTAAAGTCGCTGTCGGGGGCGAAGTCGATCTACGAGAAACTTGGCCTGGCGGTTTCTCCCGAAGAAACCGTCGAGCGGGAGCGGGTGCGTCTGGTGATGGTTCCAGTGGGCGACAGCCGGTTGGAATTGCTGGAAGCCACATCGGAGGACTCGGCCATCGCTAAGTTCATCGCCAAGCGTGGCGAAGGTTTGCATCATGTGTGCCTGCGAGTTCCAGACCTTCGGCAGGCGGTGGATCGCTTAAAGAAAGACGGCGTGCGCCTGATTTCGGAAGAAATCAACGCCGGCGCGGGGGGGCATCAATATGTTTTTGTTCATCCCGCGAGCACAGGCGGCGTGCTGCTGGAGTTGGTGCAGGGGTAAAGCGAAAACATATTTAGCCGCGGATTGTCGCGGATTTTCACGGATAGGGCAACTTCTTTCTCCATGCTTTTTCTCGCCATCGATACTTCAGGCAAACAGGGCAGCATTGCGCTGGCGCGAGCTGGCGAGCGCTCCGAAGACTCTGACTCTGTCGACGTGCTCGAAAATGTGCCTCTGGCGGGGGGTGCGTTCTCCGCACAACTTATTCCGCAGATCGGCGAACTGCTTTCGAAGCATGCGGTCAATAAGCGCGAACTCGGTGCCTTAGCCGTGGTTTCGGGTCCGGGATCGTTTACCGGTCTGCGGGTCGGATTGGCGGCGGTAAAGGGGCTGGCGGCAGTTCTGAACAAGCCCATCGCAGCGGTGTCGTTGCTGGAAGTATGCGCCGTCACCAGCGGCGCGCAGGGAAAACTCACTGCGGTGCTAGACGCGGGCCGGGGCGAAGTTTATGCAGGACAGTACGAAATTCCGAGCAATGGCAGCAGCCCGCATGAACCGAGCATGTTGACGCGCAGCGAATTTCTCGCAAGAGCGAAAGGTTCGACGGTGGTAACGCCCGATTCTGTGCTGGCGGAAGTGGCCAGAGCCGAATCGCTTTCAGTCGTACTCCTGCCCCTGGTTTCTGCTGCTTCGGTGGCCCGCCTGGGCTGGCGCAAAATTCGCTCGGGCCAGACGGTCGATGCCGAGCAGTTGGAAGCCAACTACATCCGCCGCACCGACGCTGAAATTCTTGAGAACATCAAGTCCTAGATTGAATATCCGCCGTGCGAATGCCGCCGACGTTCCTGCACTGATGGAACTGGAACGCCACGATGCCACGGCCGCTCACTGGTCTCCTGAGCAATATGAGCGGATGTTTTCGCCAGCCGGAGACCAGGGATCCGAAAGAATTGTGCTGGTTGTTGAGGATTGCAACCTCGTGGAGGGCATAGGCGAGACGCCAGGGGAAACATCTCTCGGAAAGAACTCGACCAGAAATGTCTCGACGATGATCGCGTTTCTGGTGGCGAACAGAGTGGGTACGGAGCGGGAGATTGAAAACATCGTGGTGGCCGCCGGCGCGCGCCGCCGCGGCATCGCTACGCGATTGCTGGGCGAGTTCATGGCGCACGCGCGCACTGAACATCCGGGCAGCGTATCCCTGGAAGTCCGGGAATCAAACCTGGCTGCCCGAGCTCTTTATCGCAAGATTGGTTTCGAGGAAGTAGGCGAGCGCAGGGGTTATTACGCGAATCCCACGGAAGCTGCAATTATTTGCAGCGTAACCATTTGTTAACGTTTTCTCATAACGAGACTGCACCAGAATTTGGCATTGAACCGATTTTGGGGCTGTGATAAGTTAAGCATGAATCCCGGTTGGAGGTCTGCTGGATGCTGACTCCTAAAGACGCTCTTCTGACCAGCCATGATGAGTTTCGCAAGCTGGCACAGGAGCATATGCAGTATTCTACTCGTCTTGATTCTCTCACCCAGAAACGTTACCTCAGCGAAGATGAAAAGCTGGAGGAAGTCCGCCTCAAAAAGCTGAAGCTGCGGCTCAAGGACCAGATGCAATCGATCGAGCGGCAGTATCGGCAGCAGTTCGGAACCCACGTCGCTTAATCTCTGGCAACCTGAGGGCGGCTTCCACCGCTGAAGGTGATTTTGTATCTACACCCAGGCGCTCATGCAGCGCCTTTCTTTATTTGAGCTTGCGCGATCTGAGCCCAGCGCGATCGGGATGGTTCGATTTAAGTTCAGTAAGGCGATTCACGCGCCCTTGAATCAAGGTCTTTCTGCCTTGCTCTATAATGAAAATACCCCATGGTTCGCGACGGATACTTTTACGGAGCGGCATTCATTGCCGCCGGACTTCTGATCGGATGGTTCGCGAAGCCTGTCTGGGCGCTTCCCGCGCTGCTTCTTGCATTCTTCTTCCTGTGGTTCTTCCGGGATCCTGAGCGCACCATTCCAGAGGATGCAGGCGCAGTGGTCTCCCCCGGCGATGGAAAGGTCACCGAGGCCTCAATCGTAAAGGTGAACGGTGAGAACCTGGCGAGAATCAGCATCTTCCTCAGTGTCTTTGACGTGCACGTGAACCGCTCACCCATTACCGGAATCGTTCGCGAGATCCGGTACCAGCGGGGCAAATTCCTGAATGCCATGAATCCCGGATCCGCCGAGCATAATGAGCAGAATATTGTCCGCGTGGAAGGGGACGGCCAGGCAGTCGTTTTCAAGCAGATTGCGGGATTGCTGGCGCGGAGAATCGTCTTCCATCCCAAGCAGGGCGATCGCGTGGAGCGGGGCCAGCGTGTCGGCCTGATTAAGTTCGGTTCCCGGGTTGATGTTCTGTTCCACGCCGGTGCCCAGCTCCAGGTAAAAGTCGGCGACCGGGTTCGGGGCGGAGCCAGTATTCTGGCTTACCTCCAGCCGAAACCCGAATTGGCGAGCGCCGGGCATTACTCCGCGAGTGAGAGGTCGAACTGATGAATGCTCCCATCTCAAGGCGCGGGGAGGGGGAACGGCATCCCCGCCGCATGAGCAAGGGCATGTATATTCTGCCCTCCCTGTTTACAACGGGAAACATGGCCGCGGGCTTTTATGCCATTGTTCAGGTTCTGTATTACGCCATTACGAGCCTTTCCTGGCATCTGGATCATGCTGCGATCGCCATTGGCTTTGCCGTGCTGTTCGACGGTCTCGACGGCCGTATAGCCCGCATGACGGGAACCAGCAGCGAGTTTGGAAAAGAATTGGATTCGCTGGCAGATGTGATCACGTTCGGTGTGGCGCCGGCGATGTTGGCGTGGGCGTGGGGCTTCCATGGCGTCCCGCCGGTATCACTTACCGAGTGGCATATTAAGTTGACTCAATTAGGCGGAATTGCCTGTTTTCTATTTCTGATGGCTGGGGCCAGCCGTCTGGCGCGATTCAACATTACAAGTAATCCGCAGCCCTCCAATCCCGGCCGTCCGGGCAAGAAATATTTCGTGGGTATGCCGATCCCGGCCGGGGCCGGCGTAATCGCCGCCATGGTGCACTTCCGGGATGGAGAACCGATCCGCTCCTGGTACACGGCGTTGACCTGGGTGGCCATGGTTTCCGCGGTTGGCTACCTGATGGTGAGCACATGGCGTTTCTACAGCTTCAAAGACATCGATTTTGGCTCGCGCCATCCTTTCCGCCTCATTATCGTGCTGGCGGCGATCGTTGCCGCGGTTGCGGCCTTTTCCGGTCCGGTTCTGTTTGCGATTGCCCTGCTCTACATGTTCTCTGGCGTGTTCTGGAGGCTGCAATGGATCTTCCGACGGCGAAACCCCGGCCCGCCTCCAACTTATAAGGAGGCTTCGCAGACCTCATGAGTTCGTCCAAAATAGTGCAGCAATCGGTTTCGCCGGGTGCCCGCGGACAGCTTTATCGCGCGGCCATCGTGGGCGCGGGCTCGCTCAAGGGAAAAGAAGTGGCTGAGATGCTCAGCGAGCGCAATTTTCCCGCCGTCGACGTGCGACTGCTCGACGATGACGAATCGATCGGCCAACTCGAGGCCACCGGTGACGAGATCAACTTCATCCAGAGCGTCCGGGCCGAACAATTCACCAACGTTGACTTCGCTTTTTTTGCCGCGGACGCGACCTGCACGCGCAATAACTGGAAACGCGCTCGCGATGCCGGGAGCGCAATCATAGATGTCTCTTCCGCTTTGGAAGATGAAGCGGGAGCTACTGTGCGCTCCGTGTGGGTGGAGCGCGAGCTTGGCGAACTGTGGCAGCCGGAACTGCAGCCGGCTCCCTGTGTCGTGGCTCATCCCGTTGCTGTAATCCTGGCCTTGCTGCTGTTGCGCGCGCGCCGGGCCGGCGCCATACGCAACGTGGCGGCGACCGCATTCCAACCCGCGTCGGAGCAGGGGCAGAAGGGCATGGACGAGCTGCACCAGCAGACCGTGAATCTGCTATCGTTCCAGCCGCTGCCCCAGGATGTTTTCGACGAGCAAGTGGCCTTCAACCTGATCTCGCGCTACGGTGAGAAATCACAACTTTCTCTGGATTCCCTGGAGGCGCGAGTGCTTCGCCACTACCAGAAGATTGCGGGGCGGGAAGCGCCGCAGCCCGCGTTGTTAACCGTGCAAGCCCCGGTTTTTCACGGTTACGTAGTCTCCATCTACCTGGAGATGGAGCAGGCTATCGACCAGGGAAAACTGGCGCAATCGCTTGCCGGTGACCACATAACCGTGACGGGGGCAAAGGACGAGCCGCTGCCCAGCAACGTGAGCGCTGCCGGCCAGCCTAACATAATGGTTTCGCTCAAAAGCGTAGTGTCGCAGCCGAATGCGATTTGGCTGTGGGCGGCCGCGGATAATCTGCGCATCGCCGCCATTACCGCGGTGGAATGCGCCGAGAGCATGATTGCGACTCGTCCGCTGGGCAAAATTCAATGAAGATGCGCGTGCCCGGTTTTCTGGCGCTGCTCCTGGTCGGCAGCGCGTGCGGGTACCATCCTGCAGGTCACACGATACAGCTTCCGGAAAATATCAAGACCATTGCGGTTCCGGCTTTCGTAAATCAGTCCAACACCTACCGCATCGAGCAGTTGCTGACTGCATCCGTGGTGCGGGAATTTACTACGCGCACCCACTATCACATCCTCAACGATGCCCGCGAGTCCGCCGACGCCACGCTGCTCGGAACCGTGGTTTCTACATCGTCATCGCCGCTCACTTACAACTCGGCTACCGGGCAGGCAGCCAGCGTGCTCGTGGTGGTGAGCATGAAGGTGACGCTCACCGATCGCCAGGGCAAAGTGCTGTATCAGAATCCTTCCTATCTTTTCCGCGAGCAGTACGAGGTTTCACAGGATCTGGCCAGCTTTTTCGAGGAAGACTCTCCCGCCTTCCGGCGGCTCTCGCAGGATTTCGCGCGCTCCCTTGTGTCCAATATCCTGGAGGGCTTCTAGATGGGGAGGCGATTTTTTTGGAGGGAAGGCGCTGTTTTCTGCGATGGTTCCATATGCCGGTTATAGCGATCGCGCCCCGGGCACGTAAGTGCAGCCGCGCCCGAGTGCATTGTAAGGGGTTGGTATGGCAGCGACGGCTGGCCAGAGACCGATATCATTCATCGTCAGGGCGTGGTGCGGCGCAAGGTCGTCGGCCCCACCGATTGGACTTCACCTGAAATGAAGGAGTTCCTGGGGAAGCAGCAGCCGTTTGCGTTCTGAATACTTTTGCGAACCGAGTGGGCAATGCTAAAGTCAGACGATGACTGCCGGGAGCTGGTTTAACTGATGCGCGCCTTTGCCCAAGCCGACCGTTTTGTGAGCGATCTCGTGGCACGCAACTTGCGCGCGGCTTATGTGTTCGTGGGCGATGAGGGATTTTTCCGCAAGCGCTTTCGGGACGCGATCCTTGAGCACCTGGTGCCTGCCGATGTCCGCGATTTCAGTTTGTTCGAATTTGACCTGGCTGAAACCGATCTCGCCGAAGTCCTCGACCGTGCCCGCACACCTTCGCTGATGGCTCCCTTCCAGGTGTTTTTCGTTCGCGGGGTCAAGAATCTGTTTGGCCGCGGCTCCAACGAAGAAAAGTTGGCGGCTATCGAGGACTATTGCAATAATCCCAATCCCGACGCTCTGCTGATTTTTGTCGCCGATCACATCAGCATTCCCGCCGATGTCCGCCGCATGGAGATGCAGGATAAGGAACGCTACCAGCGCATCCGCGAAACCATGGGGCAATATTGCGGCATCGTAGAACTGGCGCGGGTGGAAGAAGGCGAAGCCATGCGCTGGATTACCGACTATTGCGCCAGCCGCAGCGTGAAAATCGATGTCGACGGCGCCCGCGAACTGGTCGATTCCCTGGGCGGAGACATGATGATGATCTCCAATGAACTGGAGAAGCTCATGCTCTATGTCGGCGAGAAAAAACGCGTCACCGTCGGCGACGTGGAAACCATGGTGCTTGCCGCCAAGCAGCGGTCGCTTTACGAGTTGACCGACGCCATCTCATACAAAGAACGCGTGCGCGCCCTGGAAGTGCTGGACGCGATCCTCTCCTCCGGAGACGGGGAAGAAGCCGCCATTGGCCACATCTACATGCTGGCGAAAACCTTCCGCCAGATGCTTGTAATTCTGGAGCGCAACGTGCGCGATCAGCGCATGTTATGGGCGGCGCTGTGGCAGGGCTTCCGGGTTCCCCCATTCGCAGCCGATGACATCATCAAACAAGCCCGCCGTTATAAATCGCGCCGTGAGCTGACGCGCTCCATTCGCCTGGTCGCGAAGGCCGACCTTGCTCTGCGGTCCAATCCGGTCAGTAAACGCATGGTTCTCGAGCGGCTGGTGATGGATTTGACTACCGAACCGAAGCTGAAAGCGCCGGGATGGATGCAGGAACAGCTGCCGGTGTGAAGGACAGCTCTTAACTCTTTGCTCTGCCCCAAGAGAATAGCGCAATGACCTGGAAGTATCTCATCGAAGGCCCGTGGATCGTCTTTGTTCTCTATTGGGCGGCGGGCGCGCTCAAAACCCGTCGCACGGAGCGCACGGAGTCGTTCGCCTCGCGCTACGGCATCCTCTTCATTGAGATTGCCGGGTTTGCTCTGGTATTTATGGATGAGACAGAGTTCGGGATCCTCGGCCATAGAGTTTTCCCGCGAAGTTATGCCCTTGGCGTGACTGGCGTGGCGCTCACTTGGGCCGGCATCGCGCTCGCGCTGTGGGCGCGCTGGCATCTGGGCCAGTATTGGAGCGCCCGCATCACTATCAAAGAAGATCACAAACTGATCCGCACCGGGCCTTATGCGCGGCTACGGCATCCCATCTATTCCGGACTGGATCTGGCTGCGATCGGTTCCGCTCTTGCCATTGACCGCTGGCGTTGCGTGGTTGGCGTATGCCTGATTATTGTCGGCTACTGGATTAAGGCGCGAAGAGAAGAAGCCATGCTGACTGCGCAGTTCGGACCGGATTTTGAGGAGCATTGCCGGCACACAGGATTCCTTTTTCCCCGCTTTGGGCGGTGATCCAGCAGCCGAAACTGCGAGCAGCTAAGCCGCCGCGCTCTCCAGGCTTGACCCCTGCGTCCGGCAGTGGCGGGAATGGCGAATAGCGCTGGCGGCGATGGGGTCGGACTAACGACTCTTCCGGCGCACTACTTCATTGCATTAACGCGAACGCCCAGCCGCGACTTGTATCGCGCAGCCGTGTTCTCGTGCAGCGTCCCCTTTTGAATCGCCTTGTCGAGGGTGGAGACGGTGGCACGGTAGGTTTGTTCGGCGGCCTGCTTGTCGCCCTTCTCAATGGTCTCGCGCAGAGTGCGCAATGCGGTGCGCAGGCGGGAGGTGTTGGCGCGGTTACGCGCGGTGCGTTTCGTGGTCTGTCGGGCGCGCTTGAGCGCTGAAAAATGATTTGCCATGTTGGAGTTTAGCCCTTGTTTGTACCGCAGAATATTCCGGTAAGTACCGAATACATCATTCTATGGACTAAGTTGCGGCCGGTCAAACGGTTGCTGCCATTGACTCCCACCCCGGCGCACGGTACGCTTACAGTTAATGGTAGTAGCTTGCCCGTTGGGCATGATCATCCCGGCTGGTCTCGTCTCTAAGCATAATCCTGTTTTGTCCTCGAAATGGCTGTGGTGTACGTATTTGTGGAAAGTGCCGTGGTCAGGTCGCCCCGCTTCGCCCGGCGGGACGGCCCAAGCGGCTGTCCCGAGATGGTCTGTCTTTCCCACATGGTTCGTTACGGCTTCCACGTTTCTCAAAGAGACTGAATGAAGAAAAACATCGGGATTAGTCCCAACATCGAGACCCTGTTCGGCACCCGGGATGAAAATGTGCGCGTGCTGGAAGATGGCCTGAACATCACTATCGACCTGCGTTCGAACGCCATCGAACTGGAAGGCGCCCCACGTGACGTCGCCCGCGCCGAACAGGTTTTTGCCGACTACGAAAGCCTGCAGCGGTCCGGCTACAGCTTCAACAACGGAGACCTCAACAGCATGTTGCGCGTGCTGGCAGCCGATTCCACCGCAACCTTGCGAGGCCTGGCCGACGCCGGACGGCAACGTTCGCTCGGACGCCGCATGGTGCAACCCAAGAGCATGAATCAGCGCCGCTATCTTGAAGCCATCGAGAAGCACGATATGGTCTTTGGCGTCGGCCCCGCCGGCACCGGAAAAACCTATCTGGCGGTGGCCATGGCGATTTCCGCGCTGCTGGCCAAGCGTGTGAACAGGATCATTCTGGCGCGGCCGGCGGTGGAAGCGGGCGAGCGCCTGGGATTCCTGCCCGGCACCCTGCAGGACAAGATAGACCCCTATCTGCGGCCTTTGTATGACGCTCTCTATGACATGTTGGATCCCGAAAAAGTCGATCGCTATCTGGAGAAAAACGTCATCGAGATTGCGCCCATCGCCTTCATGCGCGGGCGCACGCTGAACGATTCGTTCGTGATTCTTGATGAAGCGCAGAACACGACTTCTGAGCAGATGAAGATGTTCGTTACCCGTCTCGGCTTCAACTCGAAAGCGGTGATTACCGGCGACATCACGCAGATCGACCTGCCGAACGCACGCCGCAGCGGACTGCTGGAGGCGATCGATATTTTGAAGCGGGTGGAAGGGCTGACGTTCGTTCACTTCGACGAATCCGACGTGGTGCGGCATCACCTGGTGCAGCGCATCATTCGCGCCTACGACGAGTACAAAACGCAAGCCGCCGAGCAGCAGATGATGCTGCTGTCAGGCGGCAAACCCGAGACTGGTCCCACGGGATCGCGTAATGCCGAGGTATACAAACCGGATAGCGCGCGCGAGAACAAAGAAGCGTCCGGAGAATAACGCATGGAATCGTGGGGGGGCGAAAACCCTCCTTCTATGTTTGGAGCGATTTACGTGGAGCGCTGTGCGGCAGCGAGTGTGGTGGGAAAGAACTTGGTGATCCTGCGAAAAAAAGTGCCCGGTCTCAACTCTTCAATTCTGGAAAGGTTTGTCGCGCGTGCCCGCCGGGCAGCGGCATTGCGGGACACGGTGAATGTGCTGGTGACCAGCAACTCCGAATTGCGCCGCCTGAACCAGCAATTCCGCGGCATTGACGAGGCCACGGACGTGCTCTCATTTCCATCGCTTGCGCCAGTTGGCGGGGCTGCCCGCCGCGCTGCGGGAGAAGTCGCGATCTCTGCGGATTTCGCACGAGAAAATGCCCATGGCCTTGGCCACCCGGTCGCCGAGGAAGTGAAGATTCTGGCGCTCCACGGCATCCTTCATCTCGCGGGCTACGATCACGAGCGCGACCAGGGGGAGATGGCTCGCAAGGAAAGCAACCTCCGCCGGAAATTGGGGCTGGAAACGGGTTTGATTGAACGAACCCAGACCGAACAAAGCAAGGTCAAACGAGAGGCCGAACGAACCGATCTGCCGGAGAATCAGCGGGCAACGCGCCGGCCATCGATGGGGAAAAATCCGAGACAACATACGAGTCCCAACCCTCGGCGTGGCCGGCGGAGAACGGCATGAATTGGACCGTCATCGTCGCCCTCATTCCCTTGCTGGCCCTGCTGGCGTTGGCTTCGTACGTTGACCGGGTTTATCAGGAGATCGGTAAGTTTCTTTCTCGGGACTTCCAGGACAACATCGACGTCTTCGAGCAGAAAGTCGAACCCTTCCTGCGCGTGAGCCGGGCGCGAGCGTCGCTTTCCATGTCGGTGCTCAAGCAATTGACGACCGCGACCATTGCGCTGCTGGTTGGCTTTATGGTTTTCAGTGATCAGCGCTGGACCATTTATGAAATTCTCCAGGCTGTCATCAGCCTGCTTCTGATCATCATCGTTTTCAACCAGTTCCTTCCCTACGTCTTTTTCTCACGCACGCGAGGGGTGTGGTTGATCCGGTGGACCTGGCTGCTGACCGGTCTGATTTATCTGGTATTGCCGGTGACCATAGTCCTGGGATTTTTGCAATCCGTAGCCTCACTCACACGCCAGAATACCCATGAGGAACCGGAGAGCGCAGCCGAGGCGGTTGACGCATTGATCGAAGCCGGCCAGGAGGAAGGCATTATCCAGGAAGGCGATCGCGAACTGATTCAATCGGTGGTCGAGTTCAGCGGCAAGACGGTACGGGAGGCCATGAAACCCCGGCCCGATATGTTTGCCTTGCCGGTGAGCACCACGGTGGAGCGCTTCATCGAAATGTTGCGCACCAAGCACTATTCGCGGGTTCCGGTTTACGAAGGCAGCGTTCACAACATCAAAGGTATCGTCTATGCCCAGGACGTATTGCAGGTGGCCGACAGCGAAGCCTCCAAACGCACCCTTGAAAGCCTCATGCGCCGCGACGTGTACTTTGTTCCCGAGAGTAAGTTGGGCAGCGATCTGTTGCGGGAGATGCAAAAAAACAATATCCGCATGGCGATTGTGGTCGACGAATACGGCGGGGTCGCGGGCCTGGTCACCATCGAAGACCTGGTCGAAGAAATCGTCGGCGAAATACGCGACGAACACGAGAAGCCTGAAATCGTGAGAGAGAATGATCAGTCTTATATCGTTCCGGGAGGAATGGATGTGGACCGCCTCGCCGAATTGTTCGGAGCCAGGCCGGAAGGCCGCGAATCGGCCACGGTTGCGGGCTTGGTGAGCGAACTCGCGGGTCACATTCCTCAGCGCGGTGAAACGGTGGACGACGACGGCTTGCGCTTCGAAGTTCTGGACTCCACCGACCGGCGGGTGGAGCGAGTAAGAATTACTGCCACACAACCGAGGCAGTTGAAACTCATATAAAATCGGGCTTCGGCCGCCGGCTTTAGGGGTTCGGCAAAACCCTGGGCTGGTATAGTTGGAATGCGGGTTTCGGGCTTCGGCTACACTTTGGTTCTCTGGGCTTGATTCAGGCGAAGCCCGAAAGCTGAAGCCCGAAGCCCGCAATTATGCCTTTTCGCTCCGGTTTCGTTTCCATTCTGGGCCGTCCTAACGCCGGCAAATCCACCCTCCTCAATGCAATCGTCGGCGAAAAGCTCGCCATCATCTCGCCTAAACCGCAGACCACGCGCAACCGAATTCAGGGCATCGTGAATGTGCCGAAAGGCAAGGGTCACGACGCGGCACAGATTGTTCTGATCGATACTCCCGGCGTGCACAAGCCCGATAGCTCGCTTGGCCGAAAGATGATGGTGGAGGTGCACGAGGCCCTTGAAGGCTGCGACCTGATTCTTCTGCTTATGGATGCAACCCGCAAGCTCGATCGGCGCGACGAATTCGCAATCCAGATGCTCAAGCAATCGCAGACGCCGGCCTTCCTGGTTTTGAACAAAGTCGATCTCTTGAAAGGCGGAAAAGACAAACTGTTGCCCCTGATTGAAGAGTATCGGAAGTTGCATCAGTTCAGGGAAATCATTCCGATCTCCGCCTTAAAGCGGGATGGGATTGAGATACTGGTCCAGCGGGTCGCGGCCGTCTTGCCCGCGGGTGCGCCTTTATTCCCGCCTGATGAAATCACCGATCAGCCGGTGCGCTTCATGGCAGCGGAAATTATCCGCGAGCGGGTGCTGGTCGAAACTGCGCAGGAACTGCCTTATGCATCGACGGTTATCGTGGATAACTTCGAAGAAGGTTCCAGGCTGGCACGCATTGCTGCCACTATCTACTGTGAGCGCGAAGGCCAGAAAGCCATCCTGATTGGCAAGCATGGGCAAATGCTCAAGCGCATCGGCACTTCGGCGCGGATGCAAATTGAGCGCCTTTTAGGCGTAAAAGTTTTCCTGGAACTGTACGTAAAAATCCAGCCCCATTGGCGGCAGTCGCGCGATTTTGTCGAGCAGACGGATTGGAGGCGCCAATTGGAGCGCACGGCGCTGGATGCGGCGGAATTGCCAAAACACGCTCCGAAAAAACGAAGTCAGAAGCGGCCTCGTGCGAAAGCGCGCACAAAGTTGTCCGGAAAGTCGTAGCGACCTAGATTTGTCGTGGCAATCGATCCTCGCTTTGTGTTTCGTACCTTAAAGTCTCGCACCGCGCAGGTCCGCAAATAGTTGCGCAAAGATCGCAAAAAAAGAGTGGTATCGGGACTGGGAAGATAATCCCGCACGCGATATAAGTTTAGGAATGCTCACGATCTACTGGTGCGGTAGCTCTACCGGCATACATACCAAGATTGTCGTTCTTACGGTTAACGGCTAGAATCATTCGACAGTTACGCGCGTCAAATACTCAGGGAGACCAACGAGCCAAATATGCCGGGACCAGATTCCTCCGCGGAACCGCTTCCAGAAAAGGATTTCGATCCCAATAGGTTGAAACTGGTGCTGCGGATAACTCTTGCCGCCGATCGCAGAGCGGTTGAGCCCGTGGTTCAGCAAGTTATGGATGTTCTTCACCAGATGGAAGAAGTGAATGGCAAGGAAGATGCCATCGAGTTAGCCTTGCAGGAGGCTCTGGCAAACGCCGTAATACACGGGGCCAAAGAAGATCCCACCAAAACGGTAGAGTGCCTGGTGAGCCGCGACCAGGACCGCAGCCTGCTCATCGTTGTCCGGGACCCGGGAACGGGCTTTCGGCCTGATGCCATTCCTGCTTGCACCGTCGGGGAAAACGTTTACTCCAATCATGGCCGCGGAATTTTCTTGATCAACCAACTCATGGACAAGGTGGAGTTCCGAAAGAATGGCACTGAAATCCACATGATCAAGCGCTAGCGCGACTGTGCCGCCCATCTATTTGGTTCATTCTTTGGCCGCAATACCCAGCGCCTTCATTTTGCGGTAGAGGTTGCTGCGCTCCAGCCCCAGCACTTCCGCGGTACGGCTCACATTGCCATGGTTCTCGTCGAGCTTCTTGAGAATGTAGTCGCGCTCGTAGGCGTCTCGCGCCTCCTGCAGCGTGGAGAACTCGCTGCGCGGGATGCGCCTGTGGCCGTCGCGGTAGACCAGCGTAGGCAGATGTTTCCGCTCAAACCGCGTGGTGGTTGGGTTCATGATCACAATACGCTCGACTAAATTGCGTAATTCGCGAACGTTGCCCGGCCACGAATAGCGCATGAGCACTTCGACTGCCTCATCCGTGATTTCGCGGGGACGGCGGCCGTAAGTGGCAGCGAGTTCTTTCAAGAAATGCCGCGCCAAAAGCGGGATGTCTTCCTTTCGCTCGCGCAGTGGCGGCACGAAAAAGGGAATCACATTCAGCCGGTAAAACAGGTCTTCTCGAAAGTTTCCTCTGGAAATCTCTTCTTCCAGGTCTTTGTTGGTCGAGGCAATGATGCGGGCATCCACAACGATGGTTTCGTCGCCGCCGAGCGGGGCCACGCGCTGCTCCTCGAGCGTGCGCAATACTTTCGATTGTGTTTTCAGGCTCATATCGCCGACTTCATCCAAGAACAACGTTCCCCCGTTGGCCTTCTGAAATTTCCCCTCTTTGTCGACGGCCGCTCCCGGAAACGATCCCTTGTAGTGCCCAAACAATTCGCTTTCAATCAGATCTTCGGGGATGGCGGCGCAGTTGACCTCAACAAAAGTGTCGTCTTTGCGCAGGCTCTGCCCATGAATCGCGTGCGCCACCAACTCTTTGCCGGTGCCCGATTCGCCATAGATAAGAACCCGGCCATTGGTCGGCGCCATGAGGCCGATTTGCTGGCGCAGCGCTTTCATGGGAATGCTGTCGCCCACGATCACGCTCTTCGAGAGCAGTTGTTTTTTCAGGTCGACATTTTCGTGCCGCAGTTTCTTGGATTCGATTGCGTTCTTGACCAGGATCAGCGTCTTGTCGATGGAGAGAGGCTTTTCGAGAAAATCATAGGCGCCGAGTTTGGTGGCGCGCACCGCCGTCTCAATGGTTCCGTGGCCGGAAATCATGATCACTTCCGGAGGGTTGTCCAACTCCCGAATTCTTTCCAGCGTCTGCAACCCGTCAATCCCGGGTAACCAGATATCCAGCAATACCAGTTCGAAGCTGTGATTGCGGCGCAAGAGCTTCAGGCCTTCTTCTCCGCTCTCGGCAGAAGCAGTTTCGTAACCTTCGTCCGCGAGAACCCCTTCCAGTGATTCGCGTATTCCGGACTCGTCGTCGACGATGAGAATTTTTGACATCTTAGTCCAGCGTGTTAATTGGAAACGTTAAGCGGTAGCCCCTGCTACAACCGGCTCGGGAACGACTGGAAGTTCCACGATAAATCGCGTTCCCACCGGCTGGTTTTCCTCGACGCGAATCGATCCATGATGTTCTTCGATCACCCGGCCTACAATCGCCAGGCCGAGTCCGGTGCCGCGCTTTCGGGTTGAAAAATACGGGAGAAAGAGTTTCTCCTTCACATCCCTGGTCACACCATGACCGGTATCGGCGATAGTGATTTCCACCGCGTCGCGGCTGGCGACCAGCGCAGTCTTGATCTGAATTTCGCGCACCAGCGCATCCTGCATGGCGTCAGCAGCATTGTCGACCAGGTTGGCAATCGCTCTTTTAATGGCCTCCTCGTCGGCCATGACTTTGGGTAGGCCCGGGGCCAGTGTCTTGTGCAAGCGGATGCCTTCCAGCCTGCCATTAAACATGGAAACTGCGCTCTCGATGACCGCATTGATATCGGCGGGATGGGGATTGGAAGCGGGAAAGCGAGCGAGAGAAGCAAAGGCGTCGACCAGGCGGCGCACAGTCTCGGCCGCGCTGGCAATGGTGGCGGCGCACGAGCGAATCACTTCCATCGACGCCTTGTCAGGAGGCGCGACCCGCTCCAGATGACGTTGAATGCGCTCGGCAGAAAGTGCTATCGGCGTAAGCGGATTCTTAATCTCATGGGCTACCCGGCGCGCCACCTCCCGCCAGGCAGCCTGCTTTTGAGCTTTCAGAAGATCGGAGAGATCTTCGAACACGATCACGTATCCCGAACGCTGGTCCTGGTGGCGCAAAGCGGCAACAGTCACGGCCACGTTCAACGATCCGCGCGGCAGCGGCATTTCCATCTGGCTCGTAGTCATGCCCATGCGATCCGCGCGGCGCAGCAGCGGCTCCAGATCCTGCAGCACCTCAGGCGAGAACAGATCTGCCAGGCGCGCACCGGGCTGCATGCGTTCTGCCTTGGCATAACCCTCGGGATGAAACATGCGCAGCAACGCCTGATTGGAGTGCGTGACGCAGCGGGCGGCATCGAGCGAAAGCACCCCGGTGGGAATACTTTCGAGGATGGTTTCCATCTGCCGCCGGCGCTGGTCAAGTTCGGCATTGGCGGCGCTGGCATCGCGGCTGGAGGTTTCGATCTGGCGGCGGCTGGCCTCCAATTCCTCCGCCATGCGGTTGAAAGATCGAACCACGTCTCCAATCTCGTCCGCCGCTTTCACGTCGATGCGATATTCGAGGCGGCCGCGGGAAATCTCATGTGTCGCCTCAGCCAAGGCCGCCAGAGGCCGCGTTACCAGCTTGGAGAGAAACAGCGCCAGCCAGGTGGTGACGAACAGCACCATCATGGTCAAAAGCAGCAGCAGTCCCACATAAGTGCGGCGGACCAGCCGGCGTTCGTGCGCCAGCTCAAAATAGCGTTGCTGGCTGATCTCCACTTGCTTGACAGTTTGGGAGAATTCCTGCGGAAGAGGAATCGCCACCAGGATGGCGCCATCGTTGCCGACCGGCGCGCTGCCCAAAGTATATTCCGTCTGGCCCCAGGTGAACTGCGCCGGCGTGCCTGCGGAGGCCTCAGTCAGGGGCAGGCGATCTCTTAGGACTGCCCAGGTAGCAGGTGCGTTGAAGCTGGCCTGAGCGTCGCCACCCTGCACTGCCACGGCGAATCCGCCTTGCAATGTGACTTCATGCTTCTGGAATTCTCCCGCCACGGAGGAAAATCCGTGGCCGGAGAAGGAGCGCTGAACGTCCGCGGAAGCGGCAATAGATAAAGCTTCGGCATGTGCATTTTGGGCGGCATATTGGCCGAGCAGCGATGCCATGGCGTGGGTATCGGCTCGCACTTCCTCGACCGGAGTGGAGAACCACTTGTCGATCGAGCGGTTCATCAGGCCATAGCAGAACCAATACATCATCATGACGGGCGCGAATGAGAGCAGCAGCGCCCCCACCACCATGCGAGTGCGAAACTTCGATCCCAGCACTCCCAGACGCCGCTCGGCAAACAGCTTCAGCAGATTGCGGATCAGGACAAAGGTGAGCGCCACAAAAAGCAGCGAGATCAACAACGAAAGGGCGTAAAACACTACAACCTGCTGGTTGTTCCCGGCACGCACCTGGGTGAGATCGAAAGCAGTCTGCGACACGATGATCGCGAACAGCAAAAAGGCCGACGTCGTGAGCAGGATGATTACCTGCTTCCGGCTGGGACTCGATACAGGCCGGGTTGGAACAGCTTGAACCATGCGGTTTTGTTGATCTGCCCCGGCCCAGAGAACCGTTGGCATCGCCAGTGGGCCGGAAAGCTCATTATAGATGCGGGGAGAAGGCTGCCGTGACGGCGACCATGCGCGGTTAATGGGCGGGAGTCCTTCCGGCGGAGATTTCTTCGCGCATGGCTTGGTAAGCCGCCTTGGAACGATAAGTTCGATCAAAGGGCAAACCCCGACCGCGGGTTCCGTGCGAGTGGGATCCGATCCAGGAATATTTGTCGGTAAATCCCCACGTCTGGACCGCGGTGCAACCGGGATTGCTCAGGCACGCGCGCACGATCGCGCGATAGACCGCGGCCTGGCGGGCAAGATTGCCGGATTGCAACTTTTCGTCCCCATCCAAGGGCAGGGAAACGTCAAGTTCGGTAATGTGAACCTGGAGTCCGAGCGCGGCCAGGCGCGCGATATTGGCCGATAGGGCCGCAGCGTCGACTTCGAGTTCGGGTACATGCATCTGCAGTCCTACGCCATCAATCGGGACCCCGCGGCGCTTGAAATCCTTCACCATCGAGTAGATCGCATCTGACTTCCGGTTAAGCCCCTCGCCTTCGGCTTCGTTGTAAAAAAGAAGCGCGTGCGGGTCCGCCTCGTGCGCCCAGCGGAAAGCCTGCTCAATGTAAGCCGTTCCTTTGCCCGCCAAACCTATGCCCGGCTGGTTGTACCAGAGAGAATCGCGCAGGTTTCCGTTTTCATCCAAAGCCTCATTGACTACGTCCCAGGCAAAGACCTCGCCGGCATAGTGCTTCCCCACCCGCTCGATATGTTCGTGCAGAAGTTGCGATAACTGCTGCGGGGTAAAGTGGCTCTGGGCCAGCCAGTCTGGGTTGTAGCGGCCCCAGACCAGGCAATGGCCGCGGACTGTCATCTGATGGGATTTCGCGAAGCGGACGACTTCATCGCCCTGGCGGAAATCGTACACGCCGGGATCAGGCCGCAGTACCCACCACTTCATGGCATCTTCCGCTTCCACCATGTTGTACTCGCGGGTGAGAGTGGAGGCATAGCTGGGCTCGGAAAACTGACTTGGACGCACTGCCGTGCCAATCAGCAGTCCCGCTTTGTCTGCTTCCTTACTCAAGGTTTGAGCGGAGCAGAATGAAGCGAACGCCACGGTGAAAAATGCCAATCGAAAATAAAGGGTAAGCACGGAAATCAGGCCGCCACCTTTTCTTGATCGCAATCCACATTTCCGAGCCCGCCAGCCGAAGCCCGCAAGCCCGAAGCCCCTACTTACGCTCCGGCAGGAACTTCTGTAAAGGACATCCGTCACAGCGAGCCTGTGATTTTCTGCAATAGTTCTTTCCAACTCCCACGATAAGCCCATGCATCTCGTTGTACACCTGGGCAAGGGCCGTGCGCTTTGATGTGCTCATCGCCGAAGGGGGATGAGCTGTGCCGCGTGAACCGGTCGCCAGCGACTTTGTTCCAGCCGCGATCGCGCCGGCAACAGACTCTTCCATGGGCGCCAGCGCGCTCTCAAACAGTTCCCGGATCTCTTCATACGAGGCGGTCTCCGGCAGAATGTTGTGCCGAGCCAGCATTCGCCGCGTGTAGGCGTCGACTACAAACACGGGATGGTTGCCGGCGTAGAGCAGGATGGAATCGGCAGTTTCCGGTCCGATACCGTTCAGGCTGAGCAATTCCTCACGAAGATCTTTCGTGGTCTGCCTGAACATCTTCTTCAAAGAACCCTGATGCCGCCGATCCAGAAATTTAACAAAACGCTTGAGTCGCATGGCTTTCTGGCGGAAATAACCTGCCGGACGAACCAGGCGTTCCAGTTGCGCCAGCGGTACGCGGCGGATTCCACTCACGCTCAGCAGTCGGGCCACGCGCAGATTCGTCAGAGCCCGTTCCACATTCACCCACGAGGTATTCTGCGTGAGATAAGCCCCCACAATTACCTCAAAGCGCGATTCTGCCGGCCACCAGTGCTGCGGTCCCCAGGCTTGGAAAAGAGTCCAGTAGTAGCTTCGGATTTCCTCCGGTTTGTGGTCCCGTGACAAAAGTAAGAGCCTCCAATTAAGTTTATGCCGGTGACAAATTCATGTCTTGTCGGCCAGCGAGTTCGTCATGAAATGTGACCGGGCTGCCAGGTCAACCCGCCGCGCAGGATGTAAAACGCTCGCCTCGGATTCGTATCAAGCTCGCCTGCATCCGCGCGCCCGGGTTTAGGCGATTTTCCATCCCACTCTCTCGCAACTCCGCCGAAACCCTGGGAAAGTTACCCTGGGCCAACGGCTTAGGAAACGATCTGGCAGTACTACGGTAACTGGTGCGGTAATCCCCTTTGCGTTGACAATTTATGTCATCACAAAGACATTGCTCTCTTCCCAAATTAAAGCAGCGCTTTGTGCCAAATGCCGCCGGTTTTGTCAGGCATCGTTCCACTACGTGGATAGGAGATCGACGTATGTCTCAACGGCTGGGTGACCTTCTCGTCAAAGAGAAGATCATTACCCCGGAACAGTTGGAGCAGGCCAATAAGGCGCAGAAGGAACAAAACTGCCGCCTGAGCTCCGCCCTTGTCAAACTGGGGTTTCTGAGCGATGAGGATGTAACTAATTTTCTCTCCCGGCAGTATGGCGTTCCAGCCATCAATCTTTCGTACTTTGAAATCGATCCCGCAGTAGTCAAGCTGATCCCGTTTGAAACCGCCAAGCGCTACCAGATTCTTCCACTGAGCCGCGTGGGTGCATCGCTGACCATCGCTATGGTCGATCCCACCAACGTGTTCGCCATGGATGACATCAAGTTCATGACAGGTTTCAATATCGAGCCGGTCGTGGCCTCGGAAAGCTCCATCCTCTCGGGAATCGATAAAGCTTACGGCAGCACCAAGGAAGAAGATCTCGAAACCGTGATGCAGTCGATGTCGGAGATGAACGAAAATGACATCGAGCTGCAGGCAGAAGAGCAGGAGATGGAGCTGTCGCAGCTGGAGAAGGCTGCCGACGAAGCTCCCGTGGTTAAGCTCGTCAATCTGGTTCTGACTGACGCGGTTAAGCGGGGCGCCAGCGACATCCATATCGAGCCTTACGAAAAAGAATTCCGCGTGCGCTTTCGCATTGACGGCGTGTTGCAGTCGATCATGTCGCCGCCCATGAAGTTGAAGGACGCGATTACCTCCCGCCTGAAAATTATGGCGAAACTCGACATCAGCGAAAAGCGCCTCCCGCAGGACGGCCGCATCATGCTGAAGATGAACATTGGCGGCCGGAAAAAGCAGCTTGACTTCCGCGTAAGTACGCTGCCCACACTATGGGGCGAGAAAATCGTGCTTCGCTTGCTCGACAAAGAAAACCTGCGACTCGACATGACCAAGCTCGGTTTCGAGCCTGAGTCCCTGGTGAAGTTCGAGAAGGCAATTCTCAAGCCCTACGGCATGGTTCTGGTTACAGGGCCAACGGGATCAGGAAAAACTAACACGCTGTATTCCTCCATCTCGCGGCTCAACCAGCCAGACACCAACATCATGACCGCCGAAGATCCTGTCGAATTTCAGTTGGCCGGCGTCAATCAGGTGCAAATGAAGGAGCAGATCGGCTTGAACTTTGCCGCCGCGCTGCGGTCGTTCCTGCGCCAGGACCCCAATATTATTCTCGTCGGCGAAATCCGCGACTTTGAAACCGCCGAAATCGCCATCAAAGCCGCTCTCACCGGCCACCTGGTTCTCTCCACGCTGCATACCAACGGTGCGCCCGAAACCATCACTCGCTTAATGAACATGGGCATCGAGCCTTTTCTGGTTGCAACCTCGGTTCACCTGATCTGCGCCCAGCGCCTGGTGCGGCGCATTTGCAAGGATTGCGCCGAAGTGGTCGAGGTTCCGGTGCAAGCCCTGATCGAAGAAGGCTTCACTCCGGAGGAAGCGAAAACGGTAAAGATTCAAAAAGGCAAAGGCTGCGGCGTGTGCAACAACACGGGCTACAAAGGTCGTTGCGGCTTGTATGAAGTCATGGAAGTGGATGACGAGATCAGAGAACTGGTGCTGGTGGGGGCATCGGCGGTTGAACTGAAAAAGAAAGCGATCGAGCGGGGCATGATCACCCTGCGCCGCAGCGGGTTAATCAAAGTTGCCGCGGGTATGACCACACTCGAAGAAGTTGCCCGCGAAACGATTCACTGAGGGAGAACGTTCTCGGTCCAAGGCCATTAGCCGTCGGCCGACGACCAACAACAAACGACCAACGACCGGCAGCCGAAATACGGGGCTAGAGACGTAATGGAAGGGACTAACCATGGGATTGTCATTAAGTGATTTGTTGAAGCGGATGCTGGAGATGAGCGGCAGCGATCTCCACATCACCACGAACTCGCCGCCCCAAATCCGGGTTCACGGCCACCTCGTGCCCCTCGACCTTCCTCAAATGACGCCGGCAGAGACCAAGCAACTCGCCTACAGCGTTATGACGGATTCGCAGAAGCATCGTTTTGAAGAAAGCCTTGAGCTCGACTTTTCGTTCGGATTGAAAGGGCTGGCTCGCTTCCGCGCCAACGTGTTCAACCAGCGCGGCGCCACCGCCGCTGTGTTCCGTTTGATTCCCTTCGAAATCAAGTCTTTCAACCAACTCGGACTGCCGGCTGTAGTGAGCAAACTATGCGACAAGCCCCGCGGGCTGGTGCTGGTTACGGGACCGACGGGCTCGGGTAAATCCACAACCTTGGCGGCGATGATCGACAAGATCAACAGTGAACGCCACGATCACATCCTCACCATCGAAGATCCCATTGAGTTCGTGCACATGAACAAGAACTGCCTGGTCAATCAGCGCGAACTTCACGCCGATACCAAGAGCTTCTCCGACGCTCTGCGCGCCGCGCTTCGTGAAGATCCGGACGTGGTGCTGATCGGCGAAATGCGCGATCTCGAAACCATCGAATCGGCGCTGCGCATCGCCGAAACCGGCCACTTGACCTTCGGCACGCTGCACACCAACTCGGCTACATCCACCATCAACCGCATTATTGACGTCTTCCCGGCCCACCAGCAGCCCCAGATTCGCGCCCAGCTTTCGCTGGTGCTGGAAGGCATCATGTGCCAGAGCCTGCTGCCAACTATCACCGGCAAGGGGCGCTCCATGATTATGGAAATCCTTATACCCAACCCCGCGGTGCGCAATCTGATCCGCGAAGACAAGATTCACCAGGTGTATTCGGCCATGCAGTCCGGGCAGGACAAATTCGGAATGCAGACATTCAACCAGGCGCTGGCCACCTCATATTTCCAAAAACAGATTTCCCTGGAGACGGCTTTACAGCGGTCCAGCAATCAAGACGAATTGCAGGAAATGATCAACCGCGGCGCCAGCCTGTTGAACCGGCCCTCGAGTACGGGATCGGTATTGGCGAAGGGGGCTGCACCTGCCAAGCGCTAATAGGATCATGCATCGCACGAGAGGCGGCTGGACACACCAGCGCAATGGGAATTGAGAAATCTTCAAAGACACTGAGGAGCTAAGACCATGCCAGTTTTTACATTTTCGGGCAAGGATGCCACCGGACAAAAAATCTCCGGAGAGCGTGTAGCGCCGAATAAGCAAGCCTTGGGCCAGCAACTGCGCCGCGAGCGCATTGTGCCGGGCGCAATCCGCGAAAAGGGCAAGGAGTTTGCCATGCCGACTTTCGGCTCGAGCAAAGTCAAGGTGAAAGACATTGCCATCTTTTTCCGGCAGTTTTCGGTCATGATCGACGCCGGCCTGCCGCTGGTGCAGTGTCTCGAAATCCTCGCCGCCAACCAGGAAAGCCAGACCTTCCAAAAAACCCTGAACGGCGTTCGTTCGACGGTTGAAGGCGGCGCTACCCTGGCCAATGCCATGCGCCAGTATCCCAATGTCTTCGACGATCTCACCACCAACATGATCGAGGCCGGTGAAACCGGCGGTATTCTGGACATCATTCTGCAGCGCCTGGCGACCTACGTCGAGAAAGCCGTTCGCCTCAAGTCGGCGGTGAAATCGGCATTGATCTATCCTGTCGCCGTCGTCAGTATCGCCACGCTGATCGTGGGCGCCCTGCTCAAGTGGGTGGTCCCCATCTTCTCCAATCTTTTCGCCGGACTGGGCGTAGCTTTGCCACTTCCTACACGCATTGTGATGGGTCTGAGCGCGTTCGTCAGCAGTTTCTGGTGGGTTTTCCTCGGTGCCGGAGTGGGCAGTGTTTTTGGCCTGAGGCAGATCAGGAAACATCCCACCGGGCGTTACTATTTCGACAAAGTTCTGCTGCACCTGCCAATCGTTGGCCCGCTGCTAAGGAAAATCGCCGTAGGACGCTTTACCCGTACTCTCGGCACGCTGATCACATCCGGTGTACCGATTCTGGAAGGCCTGGCCATTACCGCCCGGACTTCCGGCAATGCCGTGCTGGAGGAAGCGCTGATGAAGGTGCGTAAGGCGATCGAGGAAGGCAGAACCATCGTCGATCCGCTGCGCGAATGCGGAGTATTCCCCAACATGGTTGTACAGATGATCGGCGTGGGCGAAGCCACCGGCGCCATGGACAGCATGCTGCAAAAGATCGCCGACTTCTACGAAGAAGAAGTAGATGCGGCAACCAAAGACATGCTCGCCATGTTGGAGCCGGCCATCATCGGTGTGCTCGGCCTAACCATCGGCGGCATAGTGATCTCGCTCTACATGCCGCTGTTCGCAATGATCGCAAAGTTGGCAGGCTAACAAAACGTAACGCCGACGTTTTCCCGGCCATACCGAGGGCGCGCCCTGACATTGTTGATGGGGGTGGTCGTGCCCTCGGAGGGGCCGGGCAAGAACGCCGATTTTGGAAACTTAATGCAATCGACATTTGACGAGCGCAACTGGCTGGCCTGGCTGGTCAAAGTACGGATCCTGATCCTGACCTTCCTGCTCGGAATCCAATTGGCGGTTACCGAACTTACGCCCACGCGTCTGCCCATCCGTCTGTTCCTGAGCACAATCCTTTTCTGGTATACGATCTCACTTTTTTATCTGCTGTTGCTTTCGTTCTGGCAGGAGCACCGCTTGCAAGCTTCCCTGCAGGTTCTGACCGACTTGATTCTGGTCAGCCTGGTGGTCCACGAAACCGGGGGTTGGGATAGTTCTTACAATTTTCTCTATCCCCTGGTCATTATCGTGGCGGGAATTTTGCTTCCGCGAGTGTGGGCGCATCTGTGCGCCGCCCTCGCGTTCATTCTTTACGGTACAGTTCTCGAACTTAATTATTACGGGCTCGTGAAGTCCTACTGCATCACCCATCCCGGACTCAAAACTCTGCAATCGATCATCTTCATCAACCTGTTCGCATTCCTGGCCGTAGCTTACCTGGCGGGACAGTTGGTCTCCAAGCTGCGCCAGGCGCGGGTGCAGTTGAAAGATGCCAGCGGCGCGCTCGAAGACCTGCAGATTCTTCACGAGAACATCATTCAATCCATCAGCAGCGGATTGATTACCACAGGCTTGGACGGCCGCATTACGCTGATCAACCAAGCGGCGCAGAAACTTCTGGAACGGAGCCCGGCGCAATTGTTGGGTCAACCGGTGGCCCAATTATTTATCGACCCATTGCCCAACCCCGAGCTGCGTGACCATGCCGAAGTTCGCTTTGACACTGCCCGGGCGTTCCGCAAGACGGTTCGCGTTAGGGTGGCCGCGCTGAATGTGCCGGAGCGCGGAGCGCTCGGCTATGTCTATGCGATCGACGATCTCACTGAGATTCGCCGCCTGGAGCGCGAGGTCCGAATCCAGGACCGTCTGGCCGCGGTCGGCCGCCTGGCGGCGGCCATTGCCCACGAAATCCGCAATCCGCTCACTTCGATCGCCGGCTCGGTCAGCATGTTGTCCGGCATTCCGGAGATGAGCGCCGAGCATCGCCAGCTCCTCGAAATCGTGACCCGCGAGTCCCAGCGCCTCAACGGAATCATTACCGACTTCCTGGCGTACTCCCGTGGGAAGCAATATCACTTCGACAAGACCGACCTGGTACAACTGCTCGAAGATACGCTCACGCTCATGCGCCATCGCATGACTGCAGAAAACACTGGCATCACCATCGAAAGCCGGTTTGCTGTTCCCGAAGCCTGGGCGCTGGCCGATGGCGACCGGATCAAACAGGTTTTCTGGAACATCGCCGAGAACGCGGTTCGCGCCATGCGCGACAGTGGCGGCGCCATGAAGGTTGCCATCGAATCGCTCGGTGAAGACTGGCAAATCAGTTTTGCCGACACCGGGACCGGCATGACGCCGCAGCAGAGCGAGAAAATTTTTGAGCCTTTCCAGTCAAACTTTGAAGGGGGCACGGGACTAGGCCTGGCTATGGTTTACCAGATCATGCAAGCGCATGAGGGCAAGGTCTGGGCGCGGTCCAAGCCTGGGCAGGGAACCACGTTCATCTTAAGACTGCGCCGATTCGACGCAGAAAGAGCTGAAGTGGGAAACAGGACAGGCAAAGCGCCACCGGCGGAGATATCGGCGGCTGCCCTGGGGCAGATGCCGGTACCAGTCGAACTTGCGGCGGCTGCCGCAGAAGGGAGGCGCCGTGGCTAACATTCTGGTTTGTGACGACGAGCGCTCCATCTGCGAAATGCTCGACATCGCACTGCGCCGCGATGGCCACCGCGTCGAAACCGTGCAATCCGGCCAGGCAGCAAAGAATAAGATTGACGGCAATCTCTACGATCTCATCATTACTGACATCAAGATGCCAAACATCGACGGCATCGAAGTCCTCCGCCACGCGCACCGCGTTTCCCCCGATTCGCCGGTTATTCTCATCACCGCTGTCGACGATTACGAAGCGGCTGTGGAAGCCGTAAAAGCCGGGGGAGCGTCGGACTATATTCGCAAGAGCCCTGGCCTGGTCGACGAAATCAGACTGACCATTAATCGCGTACTCGAGAAAGCTGTTCTCAGCAAGCAGAACTTCGCTTTCCGCCGCGACGCAGCCAGCCACAACTCTCTCGACAACATCATCGGCTCGAGCGGCGCGATGGAAAAACTGAAGCAGACCGTGCGCACTGTCGCATCAACCGCCAGCACGGTCCTGATTCATGGCGAAAGCGGCACCGGAAAAGAGTTGGTAGCCCGGGCCGTCCACATCTGCTCGCCGCGAGCGACCGAGGCTTTCGTTTCGGTAAACTGCGGGGCCTTCCCCGAAACTCTGCTCGAAAGCGAGCTGTTCGGTTACCTGAAAGGCGCGTTCACCGGGGCCACGCAGAACAAGCGAGGGTTGTTTGAAGTCGCCGGTGACGGTACCATCTTCCTCGATGAAATCAGCGAAATGACCCTCGCCATGCAGGTGAAGTTGCTGCGCGTATTGCAGGAGCGAACTGTGCGGCCGGTGGGTGGAACCAGCGAGATTCCCATCGATGTACGAGTCATCGCCGCTACCAATCGCGATCTCGATAAGGCGGTCGCAGAAAATTTGTTCCGGGAGGATCTCTATTATCGCCTGAATGTCATTCCCATTCGCGTGCCGAATCTGCGCGAACGCCGCGAAGACATCCCGCTGCTGGCCAACCATTTTCTGAAAAAATATGCCGCGGCGGCGAATCGAAGCATCCTGCGCGTCGACAAGAACTCGCTCGAAGCGCTGTGCGGGTACGACTGGCCGGGGAACGTTCGCCAGTTGGAAAATACCATCGAGCGCGCCGTTGCCCTGGAAATGACGAACGAATTGCACGTAGATCTCCCTGCGGAAAAGCCCAAAGCGCGCGCGGCCGCTGCCGCGGCCGGCGCCGGCAGTTCATCGGAGATTCCTTCCGGCGCTGTACTTCCCGAGGGTGTGGGCATGGAAGGATACGTGGCTGGTATCGAGCGCAGCCTCCTGCAGAGTGCGCTCGAGCGCTCCAACGGAGTGCAAACCAAAGCCGCCGACCTGCTTGGAATCTCCTACCGCTCGTTCCGGCATTTGATGAAGAAGTATGAATTGTAGCTGCGAGCCGCGCGGGACAATCAGCCTCCTGCGAGGGGAAACCCGTTGCTCGAGGTAGAGACGTAGCTTGCTACGTCTCTTGCCGGCGCCGGGGAAGTCGTTGCAGGCTAGTCTCTGCGCTCGCTGCTTCGCCAGGCAGTTCACGCTTCGGCGCTAGGTCTTCTTCAACTGCTGTTTCCACCCTAACACCCGCGCTTTAGCTCCCTCAGCCTCAGCTTCTTCAATCATTCCTTTTTTCTGATAGAGAACAGACAGGCTGGTGTGGGCCAGCACGTCATCCGGATCCAATTTCGTAATCTGCTGCGCCACCGCGATCGCATCGTCGTAACGCTGCAAGTCCTGCAGCGCACGCGCCAACCCGTGCATGGCCTCGGTAAACGCGGGATCGACGGCCAGCGAATCTCGATAGGCCGCGACGGCCTCTTCCAGTTTTCCATCCGCCATCAGATCGAGCGCGGCGTCGTAATGGTTTTCGGCCTTTTGGCGGGCGTCAGCGTCGGACATAAAAGGAAGTTCCTAGCGGAGACAGGATTCTAACATGGCCCGAAGAGTCGCTTTCCTTCCGTGTACCTTCGTGCTCTTAATGGCTAGGAGTATTCCGAGTGCGATACCTGCACTTTGGGTATGATAGGTGCAATGCGCCACGCGCTGCGCTTTCTATGGAATGCCGCCAAAGGCCATCATCTCGCACCGTGGCGAAGTCCGTATTTGCTATGGCGGATCGAAACCTATTGCGGCGTCAAGATGACACAGATCGGCTTCCTGGAATTTTGGGAGTTTTTGTGGCGGGAGCGGTCAAGCCTCTGGCGTTTTCTCAAATGGACAGCCGACATGGAGCGCTACGCCCATCCTAAGCCGAAGAGCCTGTAGGGACGGCCAGCGGCCACCGGCCACTAATCAGATTGCTGGGAAGCCGCAATGCCGGCTGGTCCAACACTGGGCGCTAGGTACTGGGTACTGCTACGCTCCCTTGCCCGCGGCTGCAGCTTCGCCCAGAATGATGGTCACGTCGGTTCCTTTGCCGGCGCCGGTTATTTGAGCCGCAGCCCCGCGGTTTGCCGCGATCTCGAGAAATCCCATGCTTCCCAGAATCCCAATGACTTCACCGGGAGACCCCTCGGCATAAGAGCTTCTCATCTCGGTGATCTCGCGGCTGCCGATCACGATCTTGAAGGGCTTGGCGTCGCTTCCGAAAAGCATGGGAGCATCTTTGGGGGTGATGTTGGTGATCAGATTTCCGAAGCGGTCAACTTTCAGCACCACTCCGCGCAGCTTGGTTTCGTCGACGGCCTTCGGCCTGGGAGCGGAGAAGCGCACATAGTCCTGCACCTCTTCGCCGAATTTCATCGAATCTACTTCTTTGCCAAGGTACGCGGCCACGGGAGAGAAAATATCGCGGGCATGAAAGGTATTGCTCAGAGGCTGCAGGAAGTAGTGTTCAGAGGTGATGTGCCGCACGTGCATACGCTGTTCCTGCGCGTAAACCAGCGAAAGCACGCCGTTGTCGGGGGCTACGAAATGATATTTCTCGCTCGAGGCCAGGATGGGGCGGCGCGCCGTTCCCACCCCCGGGTCGACCACTACCACGTGCACGGTGCGATTGGGAAAATACGAATAGGCCTGCGAAATGGTGAGCGCGCCATCCAGCACGTCAAAGGGCTGCACTGAATGGCAGATATCGACAATCTGGGCATCGGGCACAATATCGAGAATCACGCCCTTCATGACCCCCACAAAGTGGTCATTCATGCCGAAGTCGGTGGTTAGTGTGATGATCGGACGATAAGCCAAGCTTTCCCTCGGATAATAGACGCGGTTATTGCCAAACCTCGAAAATAATTGGTGATAACCGTAGAGTCAAGGCACAGAGGTAATAGACAGGTCTATCTGGCGCGGAAACAGAGAGAGGGACATTAGAATTCTTTGTGCGCCGGCTCATCCGCGGGAGCTTGCGCCTTTGTTGTCTGCTATTCGATGTGAATATCTCCCGATCCGGTCCGCAGCGTGAGCATCGGCCCGCCGCCGCGCACTTTGCCGATAATCTGCTTCCGGCTTTCATTTACCCGGCCCTGCACCGTCATGGTGATCGGGGCGTCCACGTCGAGCGTGCCCGAACTGGTGGAAATGTTGGCATCGAAGGCAGCATTCGCCGGCAATCTCACGTGGATATTTCCCGAACCCGTCCGTATCTCCCACGCTCCGGTTTGTGTCCCTTCGGCTGTCACATCGCCGCTGCCCGCTTCACCTCGAAACGCGCCCTGAACCCCGCGAGCCGTGATGTTCCCGGAACCGGTGTGCAGATCAATATCTCCGTTTCCGGTTTCTTCCAGTTCAATGTCACCGCTGCCCGCGCCCCCACGCACCGGACCTGAAATCTCCCGGGCCCGGACGTCGCCCGATCCGGTTTGCAATCGAATTTCCCCGGTAAGCCGCGCCAGCCTGACGTCGCCGGACCCGCTCTGTACGTCGATGTTGCCTCGCGTGCCTTCAATGCTCTGGTTGCCCGAGCCGGTATGCGTGCGAATCGCCGTGTCTTCCGGGACGGTAATTTCGTAGTCCACGGAGATATCGCGAACATTCAAATAGTCGACGTGGATGCTGTTGCCCTCCTGCCGCACTGGAGGATTCTGCTCGATCCCGGATACGTCGGTATGCCGGTTGCCAAAAAGCCAATGCTCGCCCACGTAAATCTTGCCCCGAATCGAAACCGTACCCGCCGGCCCGCTGCGCACAATGATGTCTCCGGAGTGAGTCTGCACTTCCAAATCTACGGGCCCGGTCACCTGATAGGTTTTCTCGAAATGCCCCTGCGGAGTGGATGCCGAGGCACAGGTGGAAGCAAGCAGGACGACAAGCGCGACCGCCAGCACTGCAGAGAATGACAAAATAGAAACCGGAACTCGCGAGGTGCTTCCTTTGATCATGTGAAACACTCCATTCTTAAGCCGAAGGCGCGTCAGCCGAAGTATGAAAGCCGAAGCCCGAAACCCGCCCCTACTGCAGCACTACCTGATCGCCTTCCTTCAATCCGCTGAGCACTTCGGTCTTGGCGCCGTTTGAAATGCCAATATTGACTGCAATTTTCTTCATCCCATCCTTCGCCTTGGGGTCGGGTATGTCGACCGAAGCTTTTTTGTCCTTGTCATAGATGATCGCGCCTTCGGGAATCTGCAGCACGTTCTTGTGCTCTTCCAGAATAATCTCGGCGTTCGCCGTCATCTCGGCTTTCAGTTCGCCGCCAGGATTTTGAATCGAAACCCGCACTTCGAACGTAGTCACGTTATCTTTTTCCACGCCCATCGGCGAAATTTTCGTGACCTTGCCGTTGAACGTCTTATCTTTGAAAGATTCCACTTTGATTCGCGCCGGTTGGCCAAGATACACCTTGCCGATGTCGCTCTCATCCACCTTGCCCTTCACATACACTTCGCTCGTGTCGCCGAGGGTCATCACCAGGGTGGCTGACGACCCTAAAACCAGAATTGAGCTGACGGCGTCTCCCATCTCTACGTCGCGCGAAAGCACAATGCCGTCGATTGGAGAAACAATGTCGGTATAGCTGAGCTGTTCTTCCAACTGCTTCAGATTGGCCTCATCCTGCGCCACCTGCGCCTTCGACTGCGCAATCTTCGCTCGCAACACCGTAACTTGCGCCTTAGATACATTCTGTTTATTCAGCGACATTTCGTAATTCTTCTCGGCATCATCGAGCGCCGAGGCCGAAACCACTCCATCCTTTGCCATACCGACTGCGCGGTCATAGGCGCGCTTCAGCAGCGGCACATCGGGCCCTTCGGCATCGACTTTGGCGCGCTCGAAATCGGCCTGCGAGCTGCTCAGGTTGGCCTGCGCAGCATCCAGTGCCGCCCGCGACTGCGCCACTTGCGCCTCAATCTCCACCTTGTCGAGCTGGGCCAGCAACTGCCCTTGCTTAACCCGATCGCCGTAGTCCACCAGCAGCTTCTTTACGATGCCGCTGGCCTTCGACTTCACTTCGACCTTGGTAATCGGCGTAACTTTTCCGGTCGCGACGACACTTTTAGCCAGGTCGCCCTTTTCCACCTTTGCCAGCTTCGATGGATCAATCTTGGTGCCACCCCGCGTAGCCGCAAATACGCCAAGGGCAATCAGCAGCACGATGGCCAGCCCAATACCGCCAAAAATAAAAAGTCTGCGCCGCTTCTTCTTATTATTTCCGTTACCGTTCACGACAGCCTCCTGATACGAACTGCGAAGCGAAGAGTGTTCCGCCCTCACTGTTGGTACGCATCCAAACTTCTTTTTGTTCCCGTGATTTCGCGCTGACCCTGATTTCGACCTGACGGGTGACCCGGCTAGAGACTCCGCGATGGACCCGGCGACCTGCAAGAACCTGCCGCCTGAGCATTTAGACCACGGGCAGGGATAAATGGTAGCTTTGCGGCGCCGATTTTTTTATTGAGATAGTATCCACTCCAACCCCATCGGCCCCACTGTCCAAGTTCCGCTTCAACAGATTGTCCACCCACGCAGGTAAGCGTGGACTGGCGCTGGGTACTAGCAACTGGGTACTGGCAGCGGGCAACCGCTTCTCAGGGCAACTGCCTTTCAAATGTTAGAATTACCCATTCGAATCACCTCTAAATGATCGCCTTCGTGCTGCTCCGCGTGCTGCTGATTCTTCTCCTGGTGGCGGCAAATGCGTTCTTCGCCGCCGCCGAATTCTCCCTGGTGAGCATTCGCGATACCCGCATTCAGCAACTCATCGCCTCCGGACGCACCGGTGCCCGCATCGTGCAGCGCCTGCACCAGCATCTCGACGAGGTGGTCAACGGCGTCCAACTCGGCATCACCATGGTCAGCCTGACTCTGGGCTGGATCGGTGAACCCATGGTCGCCGGCCTGGTAGGAACGCTTCGCTTTGTTCAGGAAGTTCCCCACGCGGCGGTCTACGCCCACGGTATCGCCATTGCAATAGCCTTCAGCCTGATCACGTATCTGCACGTGCTGCTCGGCGAGTTGGTTCCGAAAACCCTGGCCCTGCAGCGCTCGGAACAGATCGCTCTGGCCGTCGCCGCGCCCATGGAAGCATTTCTTACCCTCACCCGCCCCGTCCTTTTTTTTATGCGCAGTTCGGGCCGCCTGGTTTTGCGGGCGTTCGGGGCGCGTGACGCCCGCCGCGGTGGCGCTGTACACTCGCCCGACGAACTCAAACTTATCGTCACAGCGAGCCGCCAGGTCGGCCAGATTCCCGAGTCGCAGGAAGAAATGATTCACAACGCCATCGAACTCGACAACATCACCGTGCGGGAAGTGATGGTCGCGAGACCCGATATCTTTTCTTTACCCTCCGATCTAACCCTCGATGACGCGCTGAACCGCGTAGTCGAAGGCCAGCACTCCCGCATCCCCGTGTACGACCCGCAACGCGGCCCCGAGCACATCGTCGGCGTCCTCTATTACAAAGAACTCGTCCGCTGGGTCCGCCTGCGTTTGGTGAATCTCGGCCAGCCAGTGGCCTCGCGAATCGCCCGCATGCAGATCGGCCAGATCATGCACGACGTGTTGGTGGTTCCCGAAACCAAGGTTCTTGCCGAGTTGCTGGCGGAATTCAAAGAGCGCCGCCGGCACCTGGCCGTCGTCGTCGACGAATTCGGTTCCACCGCGGGAGTGATTACAGTCGAAGACATTCTCGAACAACTCGTCGGGGATATCGAAGACGAATTCGATGTCTCGGCCCCGGAACCCGCGCTCGCAGATGAATCCGTCCTCGTGCTGGAAGGCGCGGTCAACATCCGCGACCTGGAGACGCAGCACGGCCTGCTCCTGCCCCGCGACGCAGGCTTCGAAACCCTTGCCGGATTCGTGCTGGCACGCCTGCAGCGCATCCCGTACCTCGGCGAATCGTTCGACTATGAAGGCCACCGCTACACGGTAGAGGAGATGGAAGGCCACCGCATCGCGCGGGTGAAGATAGAGAAGGTGGAAGGTGTCGAGGGCAAAACAGAAGGCGCGAAGCAGGCCGCAGATTGAAGATGCGCATCTCTGTCATCCTGAGCGGAGCAGACGGATCGCGAAGCGAGCCATCTGCGCAGTCGAAGGACCCCTTACCCGCTTGCGCCTGCACAAGTTCCGCAAGGAGTTTCTTTCACTGCCCCGCGCTTCCTAGGACTGGCTACTGGCCACTGATCACTGGCCACTGACCTCATGCCGAAAGCCCTCCTCCAACGCGTCCTCTACACCATCCCAGTAATCTGGCTGGTGGTAAGCCTCGTCTTCCTCCTAATCCACTTAGTCCCGGGAGACCCCATCCAGCAAATGCTTGGCGAAGGCGCGCCTGCCGCTGACATCCAGGCCACGCGCCACCTTTACGGTCTAGATGCCCCGCTCGGCGAGCAATACTTCCACTACTGGAAAGGAGTTCTCCACGGCGACCTGGGCCCATCGTTCCGCTACAACCAAAGCGTGACGCGCCTGCTGACCCAGCGCTACCCGTACACGCTGCAACTCACGCTGGCGTCGCTCTTCGTAGCGATCATCCTTTCAATCCCCGCGGGCGTGCGCAGCGCCCAGCGCCGCAACCGCTGGGACGACCGCCTCCTCAGCGTAGTCAGCCTCTTCGGCCTGTCGTTCCCCAACTTCGCGCTGGGCCCCATCCTGATTCTTCTCTTCGCCATCAAGCTGGGATGGCTCCCCGTCTCCGGCGCCGGCTCGTTCGCGAATCTCGTGCTGCCGGCCGTCACCATGGGTAGCGCGCTCGCCGCCATCCTCACCCGCATGGTCCGCACCTCCATGCTAGAAGAGCTAAGCCAGGACTACATCCGCACCGCCCGCGCCAAAGGGCTGCCTGAGCGCACCGTAGTCTATAGACACGCGCTGCGCAACGCCATGATCCCCATCATCACAGTGTTAGGGCTGCAATTCGGCGCGTTACTGGCAGGCGCAATCGTGACCGAGACGATCTTTTCCTGGCCCGGCATAGGCCGCCTCACGATCCAAGCCATCTCGAACCGCGACTACTATCTTGTCCAAGGCTGCATCCTCGCGATCGGATTGACCTACGTCGGAGTGAATTTTCTGACGGATGTGCTGTATTCAGTAGCGAACCCGAGGATCAGGCAATGATGCCATTCAAGATCGACTTCGTTGAATCATTCGACAAGGAGACAATCATCGCTGAGTTGCGACGGATTGCTGATCTGCTTGGCAAATCAACCTTGTCTCGGAAGGACATCGATACCCATGGTCGTCTGAGTTCTTCAGTCGTATTGAAGCGATTTGGCTCTCTCCGGAAGGCGCTCCAAGAAGCCAGTTTGATACCATTTCGGTTTAACAAAGCGACGGATGAGGAACTCTGCTTAATTCTGATCGAGCTTTGGACACAGACTCTCGAAAAATACGGGCGCAGTCCGCACAAGATTGAGCTTGGGGCATTCGGATACCGGATTTCACCGGACACCTTTACTCGCCGATTCGGCAGTTGGAAGAAGGCGCTGCTCGCGGCCGCTGAGTCTAGCGCGTTGGGCGATGAAGATCGTTCAGACGCGCCAGCGAGCCCCGAAGAGCAAACAAAAACGGAGGGACGCAAAGCTCTTTCCGTGAGGAAACGGTTTCTTGTCTTCAAACGAGATCGATATAGATGCCGCATGTGCGGTCGTTCCGGAGTGGAACTTGAAGTCGACCACGTACTTGCGGTTGCGCAGGGCGGAACAGACAGATTGGACAATCTACAAACGCTGTGCTTCGACTGCAATCGCGGCAAACGCCAGAGCCTAGAGTGAGCGACGCTGGAGCAGGAGTGTCAAACCAACTCAATCGCCACCCGCCGCCCGCCGCGCCACCAAAGCCACTGCCCGCTGTAACCTCGACCGCATAGTGTCGCGGCATACCTGCCATTGCACCAAACTGGTGTACAATAATGCCATGCCCACCACGAAACAGGTCCGGCGCAGCGTTTCGCTCCCCACTCCCATCGCCAAACAGGTAGAACGCATGGCCAAGAGCCAGCGCCTGAGCGACAACCGGGTTCTGGTGGAACTCATTGAGCTCGGGATCGAAGCACGGAAGCAAAGAGAGAAGGCCTTCTTCGAACTTGCCGAACGCTTCCGCGCCGCGAGCGATCCGCAGCAGGCTAGGCGATTAGGCAACGAGTTGGGCCGCCTGGTTTTCGGTGAGGACGAAGCCTACGAGCGCGCCGAGCGACAAGCCGCAGCCCTGCTCGACCAAGGCTTCCACTTGGGCGGAGTGATCCGCTCCAGCCGGGACGAGTGGCACGAACGATGAGCGAGAAAACGTTCGTCGATACCAACGTCTTGATCTACGCTCACGACGTGGATGCAAAAGGCAAGCACGAGGTAGCAAAAAGCGTTCTGCGCGAACTTTGGAGCGAGCGTACCGGCGTGCTCAGCATGCAAGTGCTCCAGGAATTTTATGTGAACGTCACGCGGAAGATCGCGAAACCGCTTTCCAAGGCAGAGGCACGTCTGGTTGTAAACAGCTACGCGATCTGGTGCGGTGAAACCACGCCCGCTGAAATTGCAGCGGCATTTCGCATCGAAGACGAATCCCGGATCGGATTTTGGGATGCCTTGATCGTTGCTTCGGCGGCAAAATCTGGTGAAACGCGAATCCTTTCGGAGGACCTGAATGCTCCACAAAGGATCGCCGGTATTCGCGTCGAAAATCCGTTTGCCAAGCAGTCCTGAAACAGAGGCGAGGCAGAGCTGCCCCGCCTCCCGTTCCCGATCAAACTACGCTGCCTGCATCATCTTCTTCATCCGCTCTTTCATCTGCTCGGGCGACACGTCTTCCACGTGCGTGGCAATGCCCCACAGATGTCCGAATGGATCTTGAATAAAGCCATTGCGGTCTCCGTAGAACTGGTCCTGCACCGGTTTCAGGATTTTTGCGCCCTCGGCTTCCGCGCGCTTAATCACGTTGTCTACATCGGGAAAGTACACGTACAAACTCACAGGGCTGCCGCCAACAGTGGCCGGGCTGGTGTGCCCCTGGCCCATGCCGGGATTCTCATCAGCCAGCATGATGATCGAGTTGCCAATTTTCAACTTGCGTGACCCACCTTGCCCTCCGGACCATTCATACGAACGGTTTCGGTCGCTCCGAAAACTTTCTTGTAATACTCAATCGCCTGGGCGGCGCCCTTGATGACGAGGTAAGGGGTGATGGTGTTGTAGTCTTTGGGGATGTACGAGATTTTGCTCATTGATTTCCTCCTACGGAATGTAAGCTGGAGTAGAGGTTAAGGGGCGCATGCAGGCCGCATCGCGCGGCCTGCTTTTTCTATGAGAACACAACCTGCGGCCGGTCTCAAGGTCCCCGCAGCAATTTAATCTTTCATCGTGTCTACTGCCGCCATCCCGTTTCGCTATTGGGTTACGGGAAACGCCCGCAACAATCCGCTCGCCGCCGCAGGCGTTGTGCTGGTCACGATCTTCGTGATCTTCGCCCTGTTCGCCCCCTGGATTGCGCCGCAGGATCCCGCCGCCATCCATCTTCCCGCCCGGCTCCAAGCTCCATCGCAGGCTCACTGGTTCGGCACCGACGAATTGGGGCGCGACATTCTCTCGCGCATCATCTTCGGCGCGCGCATCTCGATGCTGGTCGGCACCTGCGTTGTCGCCACCTCGCTCGCTCTCGGACTCATCGTCGGCTCCGTCGCCGGTTACTACGGCGGAGGGATCGACCGCTTCGTCAACGTCGTGTTGATGAACGCCTTCCTCTCATTTCCAGGCATTCTCCTCGCCATCGCCTTCGTTGCCTTTCGTGGCCCCGGCATCTTCAATCTGGTTCTCGCACTCTCGCTCGGAGGCTGGGTCGGCTACGCCCGCTTAGTTCGGGGACAAGTGCTCGCCGCGCGGGAACGCGAATTTGTCGAAGCTGCGCGCGCTCTCGGCGCCAGCGACGTGCGCATCATCGTTCGCCACATTCTGCCCAACATTATTCAGGCTGTGATCGTGCAGGCCGCGATCGGCATGGCCGGAGCCATCCTCGCCGAAGCTACCATGAGCTTTCTCGGACTCGGCGTGCCTCCGCCAACCGCGAGCTGGGGTGCCATGCTTAACGACGGTCGCGCGCATTTATTCGACGCCCCGCATCTCGTGCTGTTTCCTGCACTGACTGTAATGCTGGCGGTTCTGAGTTTCAATTTCATTGGGGACGCACTGCGCGATTACCTCGATCCCCGATCGCGCATCGAGGCGGGCATCTGAATTCTTAGACTTTCCCGCGTACAGCGAACACCCGAGTCCGCGAGCGAATGATGAAAGGGGCTGCTGGTCGGGGGTTTCCACGGTTGCAAATTTCCAGCCGCGTAAGCTGCTGATTTCCCGACCATTTCTCAAGCCTCCTCCGGGCGCAACATTTGTTGACACTCTGGGTTTCATTTCATGAATGGCGACAGCGTCGCAAACGAGAATCAGGAGGACAAAAGAGTCATGAAGAGAACTGAAATCAAGTTCGCTGTGTTGAGCGCGGCCCTTGCGGCGTTTACTCTGCCGGGCCTGGCGCAGAGCGCCGATGCAAATGCGCCGGTGACCGGTCAGTCGATCCAGCAGCGCAAGGACAATCAGCAGGACCGCATCGCCCAAGGCGTGCAGAGTGGGCAGTTGACCGCCGGGGAAACTGCGAATCTGGAGAAGAAAGAATCGAAGCTGAATCAGGAAGAGCGCGACATGCGCAGCGAAGACAACGGTCACCTCACTGGGGCCGACAAGGCCGCGCTGAACCAGCAGCAGAACAAACTCTCGCAGCAGATCTACCAGGATAAACACAACTCCGCCACCCAAAACACCGACCCGAAGAGCGAAGTCGGCCAGCGGGTGGAAAATCAGCAGGACCGCATCGCACAGGGCGTCAAGAGTGGCCAGCTAAATGCCGGGGAAGCAGCGCACCTGGAGGGCAACGAAGCTCGGGTTAATAACGAAATCCGCAACGATCGCGCGGCCAACGGCGGCAAACTGACCGACTCCGAAAAGGCTCAGATCAACCGCCAGCAGAACCGCCAGTCCCGCCAGATCTACCAGGCGAAACACAACGGACGAGTGCGTTAAGCGAACGACTTCAGAAGGCTCCCTCGAACAGAGTACGAGGGAGAGAGTCGAGTAGCGCCCCCGGTTGGCCGGGGGCGTTTTTATTCCCGAGTACATCTACGGCGTAATCTCGTAAACCGTTCCCTGCTGCGCCGCTCCACCGCTGGCCGTTGTGCCATAGAGATTGCCGCTCGCGTCGCGAATCAGGCCGCCTGCTGGATACGAACCGTCTGTCCCGCTCCCGAAGCTGTGAACTATAGTTTCCGTCCAGCCGCCGGCGTTGGGCGAAAGCTCGTAAACCGTGCCGCCATAAGAATACGCTCCGCCGATCGGAGTCGTCCCATAAAGGTTCCCCGCCGAATCCAGGACCACTCCCGATTCAGGCTGGGCACCATCGCCGTTGAGGTCAGTAAATTCGTGAAGCACGGTTTCAGTCCACGTGCCACCACTCGCCGGGGAGAGTTCAAAAACCGTGCCGCACCCCAGCACGTGCGAGCTGCTGGCGCAGTCTCTGTACTTCATGCCTCCGGCATAAGTTGTACCGAAAAGATTACCGGCAGAATCAAAGGTCAACGGTGCGTCCGGCGAAGCCCCGTCGGTGGTGCCTCCCTCGAACGAGTACAGAACAGTCTCTTTCCATCCGCCACCGGCCATCGGCTGAAGCTCGAAGACCGTGCCGCAGCCATTGGGTCTTCCGTTTGGCTGCGTACAATTCGCGCTGCTCCCGCCGGCTTCGGTCGTTCCATAAAAATTGCCGGCTGAATCTACGATCAAACCCGCGGCCGGATGCGAGCCATCGTCGGGATAGCCCGTGAAGTTATAGACGATGGTTCGAGTCCACCTCCCGTTCCCCTGCGGAGTCAGCTCGAAGACCGCGCCGTGCTTCGCGCCGCCATCGAACGCTGTGCCATAGAGGTTGCCCGACTTATCGAAGATCAGACTGCCTAAGGGTTTGGAAAGCGAACTGTTGAACCCGGTCAGATTTTCCTCATGCCAGGCCTGGTCCGCGCCGGGACTTAACTGGAAGCTGGAACCACGCTGTTCATTGATGGTTCCGCTTTCACTCGCGTTTCCGTAGAGATTGCCCGCCGCATCGAACACTACGCTCGAAGGAGCGACCGCGCTCGGTGAATTCGCGGTCGAATTGAAACTGTAGATCACGCTTTCCTGCCAGCCGCCGGCGACCGGCGTCATCTTAAACACGGAGCCGAGGTTGTCGAGTCCTCCGTATTCCGTAGTTCCGAAAAGGTTGCCCGCCGCGTCCAAGGTGAGAGCTGTGTAAGAGCCGCTGCCATCGGTGAATGGAAAGCCGTAAGCCGTCGATAACGTCCATGCCCCCCCCTTATTTTGGAGTTCAAAGACCAGGCCGTTCAATGCGGAATTGCCCCCTATAAAATTCGCACCGTAAAGTTGCCCTTGAGGCCCCAGGATTACGTCACCGGGATAGCCGCCGTCGCCTTGTTCTTTGAAAGTCCACAACGTCGTGGCGGAATAAGTTCCACCGCTCTGCGGGCTCAGTTCAAACACCTGGCCACAACAAAAGCCATAGGGGCCGCCGGTGGACTCACTGCCGTAGATATTTCCCGCGCTGTCGAAGATCAAATCCTCGGGGCCAACGCCGCTCCCCTGATTGGCGAAGCCGTAAAGGATCGTGTCCGTCCACTGGCCATTGGCTCCCTTTTTCAGCTCAAAGACCGTGCCGCATCCCCTGCTGGCGCAGCCGGCAGCGGCTCCTCCAAACTGAGTTGTGCCGTACAAATTTCCGGATTGATCAAACACTACCGCTGACTCCGGTTCGCTGCCGTCGGTTCCCCCCAAAAAATCGTATAGCACGTTCTCCGTCCACGTACCACCGGAACCCGGCACAAACTCAAAGACAAGCCCGTTGTTGCCCACGCCGCCTCCGGATGCGGTGCCATACAGGTTGCCGTTTTGATCCACAGTCAAGCGACCATAGGGCGCGCCACCGTCGGCGCCGCCGCTGAAGACGTGCAGCACATTCTGGTTCCACACGCCGCCGCTGCTGCTCAACTCAAATACCGATCCATAGTTTGTTTGGCCGCAACAACCATAGTTTTCCGTGGTTCCATAGAAATTGCCGGCTTTGTCTTCGGCCAGGCCGCCGCTGAAGTATCCGTTGTTGACGCTGAAAGCGTTGAACAAAATACTCAGGTTCCATTCGCCGTGGGATGTAGGCGTCAGTTCGAAGAAAACACCCGCATCGTTGGCGCCGCCTCCTGCCAACCCAAAGAGGTTTCCGCTGGCATCGAGCAGCAAAGCAATGGGACTGATTCCGTCGTTGCCGCCGGTAAAGTTGTGCAGCACGGTTTCCGTTAGAAGGTCCTGGGAGCCGGGCGTGAGCTTGACGATTATGCCGTCATCGTTCGTGCCTCCGCGCGCGGCCACGTAGAAATTGCCTGCGCCGTCGCCAATCATGGTGGTCGGTTCGTAGCCGTGCCCGTAGGGCGCGAAACTATGCAGGATTGTCTCGGTGGCCGCGAAAAGGTTCCCGTTCAGCGCGGCCAGGGACATGATTCCAGCAAACATAGTGCAAAGGAAGCAACGTTTCATGGCGAGTCCTCGGGGATTGGGAATGCTGCGGAACGGGGGATTTCCGCATGGTCAGCGAGTATACAACGGAATCGCCGAGCGCGCCTGTCGCATTTCCCTCCAGGAAGACAAACGAACGCGCAGCAGGCAAGAAATCATTAACCGCGTCCCGGCGGCGGGCTGTCCTCCACTCGATCCAGACCGAACAAAGCTCACCTGGAACACATGACAGCGCAGGGTAAGGCCGCCTACCTGCGATTAGCGGCTCGCGTCTCAGGATGACAACGTGTTTGAATAGGTGTTATACCGAAGCGGGTTTGCTTACCGAGCTAGAAGCTGTTCCCGAAATCCCAAACGCATGCCCATTTTCGCAAACCACCACGGGATCGGCTCGCAGTACGAACTCCAGCATCTCGCTCTCCGACATCTGACTGTTGTCGAGCACACACCATCGGGTTCGCGACTTGCAGCCTGGTTCGGCACATTCCAGGTCGGCGCATACAAAATCCAATCCGCTGTGATCCGCCAGGGGAGACGTATAGGGAGCCCACTGCACGTCGCCCTTCTCGTAGACGTACCAATGGTCGCAGTCGCGGCAGATCAATCGCAATTGCCACCCGTCCTTGGGCCACTCCGGCGGGGTTTCCCCGCTCCGCGGCGGGTTGGGGTAGGGCAGCCGGATGCGGGCCGCTGAGGGCGTGGGACAATCTGGATTCTTGCATCGCACCACCGGCTGCAAATACATAGAGTCTCTCCGGGCTGGATATTGTGAATTAAACGCACACCGGGCGCAAGCCCCAGGGACGAGAATCTCCTGAGCAACAATCTCATGGTGGACTCCCGGCTTGCCATTTTGGGGCGCGACAGGTCGAACATTCAGCCTACCACGAGAAAGCCGCTTCGATTGCATTCCCGTTTACATCCATTGACCGGCAACCCCGCATCTCTGTAATCTTGCAGATGCAAATCGCATCAGAAATTTACTGCAGACCTCGTGCAAGATTGAAATAAATCGATGAAACAGATTGCAATTTTATTAGTAATGACGGTGCTACTCAGCGGCTGCGGGAGCAGTTCGACTCCCAGCCAGACGGCTCCGGGCAGTAGCTGGCAGTTATCGACGACGGGCGGAGCCGGCGATGCATCGGGCTTCAGCTTCATTGTGCAGTTCACTGTGAACGTGGATGCCAGTTTGAACATTACTTACTTTCAATTTCTCACGTCTAATCCTTGCTTCGCTGCCGTAAGCTCGGAGAACGGAACCCTGATTGTGACCACGAATGCGCAAGGCGTGCTGACGGGGCCCTTCACCTTCAACGTGCAGGCAAGTTCACCCGCGGGCAATTCGCTCACTTTTATGGGAAACGAAGATGGCACTATGATTACGGGGTCATGGACTGTGGCGGGCAGCAGCAGTTGCACGGGGAATGGAAGCTTCACGATGACCCAGAGCTGAGGGCAAGTCAGAACCAGTCGCTGCGGTAGGCGACCCACCACGCAACATATAGAGCAGGGATAGTTGCAGCCAGCCCCCACCAGATTGGCAGCAGAAAATCCGCCAACAGGCCGAGCACCCCAAAAACCATCCAAAACACCTTCCTTTGCATACAATCATTTTAGGCTGGCGAGGGCCGCAAGGCACGCAGGCTTTCGGACCTGCACTTTCGTCATAGGCATCTCTTCTATAGAGTGGGACGGATGGAGTGACAGGAACGAAGTAACAAGGAAATGAACTGACAAGAAATGAAGCGCGCGCTCCGAGAAATCGCTGAGGCCATTGATGCTCGCCTGCAAGGAGATGGCAGCGTAGAACTGAGCGGGGTCTCAAGCATTGAATCGGCATCGTCTCAGGATCTGATATTCGTGGAGCAGGAAAAGTACCTTCCGCCCGCGATCCGGTCGGCGGCGGGCGCCGTGGTCGCGGCCGAGTTCGCGGCGGCGTCAAACGGCAAGCCGCTGCTCATCAGCCGGAATCCCAAACTCGCCTTTGCCCGCGCGGCGCGGTTTCTGGAGGCTGGTGGGGACGGCGACTCCATCGCCGGAGTCCATGCCACGGCGACTATCCATCCCTCTGCCCGCCTTGCAGCGGGGGTAGTTGTCGGCGAGCATGTGGTCGTGGCCCGCAACGTTGAAGTTGGTGAGAACTCTCGCGTTGGCGCAGGGTGCACGATTGGAGCCGGAGTGAAGATCGGGAGCGGCTGCGAGCTTTATCCGCGGGTGACGATCTACGCCGGGACGACTCTGGGTAACCGGGTGATTGTTCACGCAGGTGCGGTTCTTGGAAGCGACGGTTTCGGCTATGTGCGCGATCTCAAGACCGGCCGCTACGAAAAATTCCCCCAGGTGGGCAGGCTAGTGATCGAAGACGATGTCGAGATCGGCGCCAATACTACTATCGACCGCGGCGCGCTGGATGAAACCCGCATCGGGCGGGGAACGAAGATCGATAATCTGGTGCACATCGGCCATAACTGCCGCCTGGGAGAAAATGTGGTAATCGCCGCGCAGACCGGGCTCTCGGGCAGCGTCGTGATCGGGAACAATGTCATCCTTGGCGGGCAAGTCGGCATTGGAGAGCGTGCGCGCATCGAAGAAGGAGTTATGCTGGGCGGACAGGGTGGGGTATTGCCGAACAAAGTTCTGCGCGGCAAGGGCATCGCATTTTGGGGAACCCCAGCGCAGCCGGTGCGAACCTATCTGAAGCAGTTGGCGGCCCTGGCGAAACTGGGGAACAAGAGGTAAGCGTGTCAATCACAGCGTGGCGACTATAGTCATTGGCGGGCATTCGCGCAGCGTCGGCAAAACCAGCGTAGTTGCCGGCCTGATTTCCGGGCTGCGCGAATATGACTGGACGGCAATCAAAATCACGCAGTACGGGCACGGAGTGTGCTCGGCCAACGGAGCGCCTTGCGATTGCGCAACCGCCGATCATGCGTGGGCGATCTCCGAAGAGAAAGCGCGCGACGGGAACTCGGACACGTCACGATTTCTGCTGGCCGGAGCGGTTCAGTCGTTATGGGTACGCACGGAGCAGGGGCGGTTGGCCGAGGCTATGCCCGCGTTGCGGCGGCGGCTTGAACATTCGCGCAACGTGATCGTGGAATCGAACAGTGTCCTGAAGTTTCTGCGGCCGGATCTGTATCTGACCGTCCTCGATCCCGGCACCGAGGACTTTAAGCTCTCAGCGAGGGAATTTCTCGACCGCGCCAGCGCCGTGATTATCCACGATGGATCGAAGACCTCGGGATTGGCCTGGCATGGCGTTTCTTTGAAGCCGGTGGCTGAGAGGCCGGTGTTTCGAATCGCCCCGCCGCCCTACGTGACTCCAGAAATTGTTGAATTTGTGAGAAGCCGCATCGTACAGCGGTACTCCAAGGTCTGAGAACTGAGAACTGAGAACTAAGAACTAAGAACTGCCTTTTGCTATTCTTTCCCGTGCGGCAAATTCATTTCAGCGCCTGGTTGCTGGTGTTGTTCTCATCGATTCTGCAGGTACTCATCTTTCCTCTTCCCGGTCTTTACATTCTCTCGTGGATCGCTTTCGCCCCGCTGATCATTGCCCTCTTCCGTGCACAGCCCGTGGGAGCACTGGAGGTCGAAGGCTCCATCAAGTTGCAGCCCGCCACGCCGGGACAATCTTTTATTCTTGCCTACGCGTCCGGCGTTCTCTGGTATGCCGGGACCTGCTATTGGATATACAACACAATGCATCAGTATGGCGGCCTGAGTGCGCCTTTCGCCTTGCTCGCCTTATTTCTTTTCTGTCTCTATCTTGGGCTTTATCACGGGATCTTCGGTTTGTTGCTGAGTCTGATGGTTGGACCGGGGCGCGACACTCGCCGGGCGATGGTGGCTGCGCCATTCCTTTGGGTAGCAATCGAGTTGGCGCGGACGCGCATCACTGGCTTCCCCTGGAATCTCCTCGGCACATCGCAAGTGGACAACATTTCGCTGACCCGCATCACAACTTTGACCGGAGTGTATGGAATTTCGTTTGAGATCATGCTGGTGAATGTGGCCGTAGCCGCGGCTTTCCTGGTCTCGAAGAAAAAGCGCAGCCCGCTGCTGATGGCGTCGCTGGCGGCGGCCGCTGTTCTTCAGGCGGGAAGGCTCGTCGGCGCCCCCGCGCTGCGAGCCGATCGGGCCGCTCTTCTGGTGCAGGAAAACATTCCGGTCGATGCCACTTGGACGCGTGATGCCTTCGAGAGAACCCTACGCGCATTGACCGATCTCACAGTGAAAGCGACCGCAGCGGCTTCATCAACTTCACCAACCCTATCGACCGGGAAAGCTGACTTGATTGTCTGGCCGGAATCTCCTGCACCATTCTTCGTGTCCGACCCTCTGTTCCGCGAACCAGTAAGCCGGATGGCTGGTGAAATCGGCTCGTGGGTCGTGACCGGCGCGATTGCCAGCGAGCCTGCCGCTCACGGCGTGAGAACGTCCACGGTTTTCAATTCCGCCGCGCTGATCAGCCCATTAGGCAATTGGACGGCGCGCTATGACAAAGTCCATCTGGTTCCCTTTGGAGAGTATTTACCGTTCCCGCGGCTGTTTGCATTTGCCGGAGGACTGACCAAAGAAGTCGGTGAATTTCAAGCCGGCGCCTCACGCGCCCCGCTCGATGCCGGCGGCACGAAGCTGGGAGTGTTCATCTGCTATGAGTCCATCTTTCCCGATGAAGTCCGCCAGTTTGCCGGTCAGGGCGCGCAGGTTCTGGTGAATCTATCCAATGATGGTTGGTACGGCGACAGCGGCGCCTTCGCGCAGCATTTGAACCAGACTCGCATGCGAGCCATTGAAAATGACCGCTGGCTTTTGAGCGCGACCAATACCGGAGTGACAGCCTCGATCGATCCCTATGGACGAACCGTGTCGCGGCTGCCGCGCAAGCAACGCGCTGCGCTGGTTGCTCCTTATGCCCTCACCTCCGTAACTACGTTCTACACGCGCCACGGCGACTGGTTTGCTTTTCTGTGTGCGATAATTTCAGTGGCGGCGCTGCTTACGCGCTTCGCACTCCGCAAGAAGGTAGAACCATAGGAATGAATCAAGAGTTGGAACAGGAATACGGATCGCTCAGCAAGAAAGTTCGCGAACTCCGGGAGTATCTTTGACGCGGGTAAGCTCCGCCCGCAACTAGCAGAAATCGAAAAGCAGGCTGCCGACCCCAACCTGTGGTCGAATCCGCAACGTTCGCAGCAGGTGATGCGCGAGAAAAAGCGCCTGGAGCACCTGCTCGCGACCGATGCCGATCTGGGCCGCCGCAGTGACGACATCGCCGCCTACTTCGAGTTGGGGAAGGAAGGCGAAAACGTCGACAGCGAGCTGGGCCGCGAGATCGATTCCTTACGCGAACTGGTTGACGAGCTGGAAACCGAGACGCTGCTCTCCGGCGAAAACGATCCCCTCAACGCCATCGTCACCATTCATCCCGGCGCGGGGGGCACCGAATCGCAGGACTGGGCCGACATGCTTCTGCGCATGTATCTGCGCTGGGCCGAGCGCCAGGGCTTCCAGACCATTCTCTACGACTACCAGCCCGGCGAAGAGTCCGGCCTGAAATCGGCCACCTTCGCCGTGAACGGCGAGTATGCCTTCGGACTTCTCAGCAGCGAGATCGGCGTGCACCGTCTGGTGCGAATTTCTCCCTTCGATCAAGCCAAGCGCCGCCACACATCTTTTGCCAGCGTTTTTGTATCTCCCGAAATCGATGAAAGCATCGACATCGTAATCAAGCCTGAAGATATTCGCGTGGATACATACCGATCGAGCGGCAAGGGAGGGCAGCACGTAAACACCACCGATTCGGCGGTTCGAATCACGCATATCGCCACGGGACTGGTAGCGAATTGCCAGAACGAGCGCTCGCAGCACAAAAATCGAGAGCGCGCCATGAGCATGTTGCGCTCCAAGCTTTACGAATTCGAAATGGAGAAGAAGCGCGCGGCCAGCAAGAAAATTGAAGATTCCAAACTCGACAGCGATTTCGGCTCGCAGATTCGTTCGTATGTGCTGCAGCCCTATCGCATGATCAAGGACCATCGCACCAAGGCTGAAGTCGGCGATGTCGACCGCGTGCTCGATGGCGATCTGCAACCATTCATTCGGGCCTATCTGGCGGCGCGCCGCGGAGAGAAACAATAGTGGGCGCTAAGGCAAAGCCCGCGAAGAAAAAATCTGTGAGGCTCGGGCCTCGTTTTCTCCGGGCATTTGCTTTCGCAGCCGAAAAACATGCCGGGCAAACTCGTAAAGCCTCAACCATCCCTTACATCGCGCATCTGATGGGGGTCGCGTCGCTGGTGCTTGAGTTTGGCGGTGATGAGGACATGGCAATTGCTGCCTTGTTGCATGACGTTGTGGAAGATTGCGGCGGCGCGCCCATGCTGAAAGAAGTTCGACGCAGATTCGGCGGCCGCGTGGCGAAGATTGTCGATGGTTGCACCGACTCTTACACCATGCCCAAGTTGCCGTGGCGCGAGCGCAAGGAAACTTATCTGCAGCACCTGCAGAAGGCCGACCTCGACACGCGGCTGGTTTCTGCCGCCGACAAACTAAACAACGTGCGTTCCATCCTCGCCGACTACCGCGAGGTGGGCGAATCCATCTGGGCACGCTTTAACGGCGGGCGCGAGGGAACGGTTTGGTACTATCGGAGTTTGCTGAAAGAATTTCTTCGCCGCAAACCGTCCCGCCTGGTTCGCGAACTCGATCTCGCAATCGGAGAACTGGAACTTACAGCCACTGCGCCACGGTCCGGAGTTGAGGTGGGCAACTGAATGCCTCGGATGATCGATCAGATTCGCGCCTCCAAACTGCCGTCGAACATGATGCAGTTCGCCGCCAAAGGCGCGCTCTCCGTGCCGCCCGACGAAAACCTCGAGATCCTGGTTTACCTGGCCAGACACAACAAGGTTTTTGGCGATCTGGCGCGAATGACCCTGGCGGGGTGGGATGAAAAGGCTTCGCTTGCTGCCGCCTCCAATCCTGGCACGGCCGCTGAAGTTCTTGGTTACCTTATTGCTCCCGAAAATATCCGCCCCCAATTGCTTCCTGCGCTGCTGGAAAATCCCTCAGTTCTCGAAAGTCAATTGGAAAAGCTCGCCCTCTCCGCCTCCGCCGAGGCGATTGCGGTGATACTGCAGAGTCCGCGCGTGCGGGGCTTGACCAACGTTCTTACAACGCTCCGTTCAAATCCGTATCTGAAGTCCGACCAATCGTCGGTGGTGGCTCAGCTTCTTGGGGGGAACAATCGGCCGGCATCGGCGTCCAGCGTGGAAAGTCTGCCGCCGCTTTCACAATCCGACGCCGAGACCAAACCTCAGTCCCAGCTGGAACCAGCGCCGGTTCCGGCCGTTAGCGAAGAAACCGGAGAATCCGACGATCAAGCCGTCAGTGCTTACCTCGCCGAGAAGGCAGCCGAAATTGCCGCCGAGCAGAATAAACCGTTCCAGCCCGTGGGCGGCATCGTGGATTTGCTGGGGGCCGATTACTTTCCTGTCACAGAGTCCAAAGACTTAACCCCAGAAATTCTGCCCGAAAAAGACGCCGCGCCGCAACCGGCCGCCGCAAACGGCGCCGCCTCACCTGCCCCCGCGCGCTCTAAACCCGCAACGGCGCAGGCGCAACCCGCAGGCCGGGAAAACACACTGCAGAAAATCAATCACCTGGATGTCAAAGGGCGCATTCAACTTGCTCTAAAAGGCAACAAGGAGGAGCGATCGATTTTGATTCGCGATGGCACCAAAGTCGTTGCGCTGGCGGTGCTGGACGCTCCGAAACTTTCCGATGGCGAAGTCGAGAAATTTGCGCTGCAGAAAAACGTTCTTGAAGCCGTGCTCCGCCACATTCCGCTCAAGCGGCGCTTCATGAAGAATTACATTGTGGTGCGGAACCTGGTTTCCAATCCTCGCACCCCGCTTGATCTGGGCCTGGGCCTGATGAAGCACCTGCTGGTGCAGGATTTGAAGAACATTTCCGCCAATAAGGAAGTGTCAGAGACAGTTCGCAAACTGGCTCTGAAAATGTATAAGCAGAAATTGGACAGTGCGAACAAGAAATGAGGGTAGCGAGCGCCCTATGTAACACCGCCTGGATGACAACGACGTGACTTCGCCTTCAGAAACCGACCCCATCACAGAACTACTGAAAAAAGCAAAGACCATTGCTGTAGTGGGGCTGTCGGACGATCCCATGCGCCCCAGTCACGGCGTCTCGGCCTATATGCAGAGCCAGGGCTATCGCATCCTTCCGGTCAATCCGCACATCGAGTCTTGTCTCGGCGAAAAAGCTTACGCTTCGCTGCTCGATGTCCCGGACAAAATCGACGTCGTCGATATTTTTCGGCGTTCGGAATACGTAGAAGAGGTTGTCGACCGGGCCATCCAGTTGAAGATTCCCGCCATCTGGATGCAGGAAGGCGTGATTCACCAGAAAGCCGCTGAGAAGGCTCGCAAGGCCGGTGCGTTTGTTGTGATGGACCGCTGTATTCTGCTCGAGCACCGGGCGCGGTTCAGGTGACCGCGCCTAAGGCCCGACTCCGACGAAAACAACCGTAGCATCGTCGCGCAGGCCCACACGATTTGCGAAGGCGCGAACATCATCGACAATGCCCATCGCAGAAACGCTGTGGCTGGCGGCGTAACAGGCAAGCCGTTCCAATCCGTACTCCTCTTCCTGCTCGTTTACGGCTTCAGTGATCCCATCACTGTAAAAGACAAGCCGCGAACCGGCTGACAGAGTCACGGTGGTTTCCGAGTAGTCTCCACTGCTTAAGCCGAGGGGTAATCCTCGCTCAGTATCTAGAAAACGAGCCCCATTGCCGTCGATAAAAAGAGGATGCAGGTGTCCGGCATTGGCGAAAGTCACGCTGCGGACCGCTGGGTCGAGCACGGCATAAACCAGGGTGACGAACTTGCCCGCCGGAAAATCATCCACCAGCAGGCTGTTGAGCTTGGTTAAAACCTCGCCCGGAGTGCAGCAAGCCTCGGCGAGCGATCGCAACATTCCGCGCGTTGCCGACATCAGCAGCGCCGCTGCCGTGCCCTTTCCCGATACATCGGCCAACACCAATCCCCAGCGGCCATCCGGAAACGAAATGAAATCGTACCAGTCTCCGCCGACAGCGCCCGCAGGAATAGTGAGACCGGAGACGGCAAAGCCCGGAATGTAGGGCGAACTCTTGGGCAGCAACGCCTGCTGCATCGCGCGGGCTTCCTGCGCCTCGCGGTTCATGGCTTCGCGCTGGCTGCGCTCAGACTGGAAACGGCGCGCGTTGTCGATGGCAACCGCGACGTGATCGCATAGCGCCTCAAGAATTCTGAGCTGCTGCCGGGGGAAAGCGTCCAGGTCGGGATGAGACGCCGTGAAAACTCCCACCAGACGCTCCCCGACCCGAAGAGGAATCGCCACCTCGGAATGAGTCGATGGCTCGCACGCGATGTAGTACGGATCTTTGCGCACGTCGGGGGCATAGCGCATCTGGCCGGTCGAGGCGACATAACCCACCATCCCCTCTTTGCCCACTTTGAGCCGGAATCCTTTTTTGTGTACAGAACAGCCGTGGACGCCGCCCATTACCATCTCGCCCCGCCCTTCATCGTGAAGGTAAACACTGGTTTCGAGCAGGCCGAAAGAATGTGCCACGTCGTTGACGATATTGTCCATCAGTTGATCAAGGTCAAGAATGGAGCCGATTTTATTGGCAGCCTTCTGCACCTTCTGCAGGCCTTCGACCTGCGCATCAAGGTTGGAGTAAGCAACCGGCGATTCGTCGTAGATATTGGAGGCAACCGTATCCATTGAAGGAACCTGACAATTTCCAGCTACGATTTTGATGCCTGCGGAATGCGCTAAGACTCTGGGCTTTCAGGGGGCCGACTGCCGGAGGGAGGTTGCCAGCGCAAGCGTTTGATCTCTTCCATCCGCTCGCGGATGCGTTTTTCAATGCCCTCGTTGGTTGGCTGGTAGTAGACTCGGTCCTTCAAATTGTCGGGCAGGCATTGCATCCCGGCCACTTTGCCTTCGACGTCGTGAGCGTACTGGTAGCCTTTGCCATACCCCAGGCCTTTCATCATCCCAGTGGGCGCGTTGCGCAGGTGCAATGGCACGGGCTCGGCAGCGGTTTTTTCAATATCCTGCTGCACTTCGCCGTACGCCGTATACAGCGCGTTCGATTTCGGCGCAACCGAGAGATAGACCACCGCCTGCGCCAGCGCAAGATTGCCCTCCGGCATTCCGATGAAATCCACGGCGTCGCGCGCGGCCATGCAGAGGGCCAGAGCGTTGGGATCGGCGAGGCCGATATCCTCGACCGACATGCGCACCACCCGCCGCGCGATGTACAGGGGATCCTCGCCGGCTTCGATCATGCGGCCCAGCCAGTAGAGCGCCGCGTCAGGATCGCTGTTGCGCACCGACTTATGCAGCGCGGAAATCAGGTTGTAATGTTCTTCGCCGGCTTTGTCGTAGAGGAGAACGCGTTTCTGCAGCGCGTCGTGAACAATTTCATCCGTGATCTCAGAAGAAAAGGGTGCCCCACTTCTCGCATCTCTTGCGAGAAACGAGTTTTTCGCCAGGCCGGCCGCCACTTCCAGCACGTTGTAGGCGTTGCGGGCATCGCCGCTGCTGTAGCTGGCGATTTTCCGGAGCACATCTTCAGATGCTCGCACCTTCATCGCGCCGAGGCCGCGTTGTTCATCGGCAAGAGCGCGCTGTAACAGCAATACAATCTGATCTTCCGTCAGCGGATGTAAAACGTAGACGCGAGTCCGCGAGAGCAGGGCGGAATTGATTTCGAATGAGGGATTTTCGGTTGTCGCTCCGATCAGCCGGATGTTGCCTTTCTCCACGTGGGGCAAAAACGCATCCTGCTGAGCTTTGTTGAAGCGATGAATTTCATCGATGAAAACGATAGTGCGTGTGCCGTACTGGCGCGCGCGTTCGGCGTCGGACATGACCTGCTTGATCTCTTTGATTCCCGCGAGCACGGCGGAGAATTCAATGAACTCCGCCTTGGTCATGCTGGCGATGATTTTGGCGAGCGTCGTTTTCCCAGTTCCCGGCGGACCCCAGAAAATCAACGACCCGGTATCGTCGCGCTCAATCTGCGTGCGCAAGGGCTTCCCCGGGCCGATGAGATGCTCCTGCCCGACATATTCATCGAGCGTACGCGGGCGCATGCGGTCAGCCAGCGGCCGCGTTCGGTCGGTGGCTGTATCCACGTTCGGGATGGGCTGAAACAGTCCCATTGAGTCAAGCTGTTAGCTCTTGGCTTTTGGCCTTTAGCTAAGAGCCAAGAGCTACGAGCCAAAAGCGGTTTTCCTCTGCCGCGCCGCCTCGTATAATACGATGCTGGCGGCCACTCCCGCGTTGAGCGATTCCACCTGCGAAGAATGTGGAATCGCGACCACTTCATCCATTTTCGAGAATACTTCCCGCGGCAGTCCGGCGCCTTCGTTACCCAGAAAAATCGCAAGCGGGACTCTCAGTTCAGCCTCATCCAACGCCGTCCCTTTGTGCGAGGAAGTCGCGACCAGCCGCACCCCCGCTTTCCGCAGCTTGGCCAGGATATGCTCCATTTCTAACGCGGATTTCCCGCCCCCGCGAGCACGCCCGTGAACAATCGGCAAACGAAACAGGGAGCCTGCGGACGAGCGCACGACTTTCGAGTTGAAGGGGCTGACCGTGCCTTCGCCCAAAATTACGCCCGCGCTGCCAAAGGCCTCGGCCGAGCGCAGAATCGTGCCCAGGTTGCCGGGGTCCTGTAATCCCGCCAGAACAAGAATTGGGCCGACCTGTGCCCGCTCCAGAATATCGTCAAGCGAAAATTCTTTCAGGCGAACCAGAGCGGCCACGCCTTGCGGCGATTCGCTGGGAACCGTGCTATCGAAAAGTTTGTCGGGCAGCAGCAGCGTCTCGACATGCCCGCCAATTTGGGGCAACACGCGCTCCGCCCGCTCCTGGGACGATTCCCGAAAAAAGACCGCGCTGAAACGCAAGCCGCTGCGGATGGCCTCTTCCACCATGCGCAGACCTTCGATGGCGCAGTCGCCGTTTTCCGTAAGCTCTCCGTGAGAAAACGCCTGCCGGAGTTGTTTTATGAGCGGATTATGGCGTCCCTCCACACGGCGCAACCGGTCTTGGGCGGCGGGATGCGGATTCTTGGTCATTCGTGATTGTCACCGGGACTGATGATCACACGTCGGACGGCGTGCCGAACCAGAAATAATCAATCCTCATTCTCGGGGCAGCCCGGCTTGCGAAAAGCCCAATTGATGGTGCCGTCGTTGTGAAGTTCCACGGCGTCGGTTTTTCCGCCGAGACCCCCGATCGGGTCAAAGGCGACTGTGAGGTCGACCAAACGCACGGCGTGAAGGGTTTCGCGCGACACCCAGTTCTCCAGCTCCGGCGAGGGATTCCAATGCGCGGCTTCGTCTTTGGCGCGAGCGCTGCTCTGCGTGCAGAACTCGGCCGGAATCAAGGGCCGTGCCATGGCGCATACTTTTTCCCCTTCGCCACAGGGAAAGCAATCGTGCATTTCGCCGCTGAAGGCCTGCACCGCGGGCGGATTCAAAGTAGGATTCAAGCCCACGCCGACGGCTCGCCAATGAATGGCGCCGTTCCTTGCTTCCGCGAATACAGCTCCCGTAATGATCCCGCCGCCTGGTTTGGCTGTGCGCGCAACTACGTCCGGATTGGTTTTGAGCGCGCGGTTCCAATAAAGTGCCAGCGAACTGACCCATATGGAAGAAACATCTTTGATTTCTACGTCCGGATCTTTATCGGGGTTCCCCATCTCGCGGACTGCCCGCGCGGCCAGCGGCGCGTTGTACCAGCCGGGGAAGGGATCACTGGAGCCGCGGACGTAACCGATCGAGCCCATCTGCGCGAACAGGATGCGATGCCGGTAAACCCGGATCTTGCAGAAGGAATCGTCCGGAGGCTTGTCGTTAAAAGTGATCCTGCTATCGGCGGCAATGACCATCTTATCTTTGGCAAAGTCGAGGATCACGATGGTCCCGTGCCCGGCCTGGGCTTCGCACACTCTGGCCGCGAGAACGACGATTATCAGCCAAAGTTTCGGCATGAGTTTGCGCTCGCTGTGATGGTACCATCGCGGGGAATTGTCGACGCGAGGGGTCCATCCGCGGGCGGCTCGGGGATGGGTTCGGATCAAATCCGGATCAAAAGAATAATCCGGATCATGTCGCTAAAATATCAAAAACAAGCTAGTTACTGGCTTGGATACCTCCGGAGTTGCGGCTAAAATATTGCAAACAAACTAGTTAACCGTAAAATATTCCCGTCAAAGGACTTAGGTGGCGACTGCGTGCTTTTGCATGGTTAATGACTCACAAACCCTTTGAAATCGACCCGTGCGCTCGCAAAATATTCTGGCTGCGCCAGTTATCTCATGGCTATTCCGTTGTCAGAGAGCTGATGCAGATAGAGATAGGGTCGCTCTTTTGAGGACTATTGTCAAGGAAACTAGGAATGGCGGTGGGAGCTCGATCGGCGAGGTGTAGCACGGAACTCGCGGCTGTAATGAGTGACGAGTGAATATGGAGGCGAGGGCCGTGGTGCCCAGCTTTGCAACGGAAGCAAAGCTGGGGCATCCTCAGTTAGTATGGTGTCGGCAAGGATGGGCCAGCCCCCGCCCGGACCGTTATGTTCCCGTGCCCAACAGTTCGATCACCTGCGGCTTGGTCGAGGCGCTGTCGACGATCGAGATCGTACCTTGTTTCGCGCCTTTCTGCGTCGGCGAGAAGGTTACGCTGATCGTGCACTTCGCGCCCGCAGCAACGGTGGCACCGCAGGTCGAGGTCACGGCAAACTCGGTGCTAGCTTTCATCGACGCGATTCTCAGCGCTGCTCTGCCCGTGTTGGTGAGGGTGACGGTTTGCGGCGGGCTGGTCGTGCCCACGGCCTGCTTTTTGAAATTGAGCGGCGTGGTGGGCGAGAAACTGACAACGCCGGTGTTGAGCAGCGCAAAGAGATCGGTAGGTGTTCCACTGGCTGCGCCTCCGGTAACGACTAAGTCCGGTTTCTTGTCTCCGTTCAGGTCGCCAATGGCGATAACCCCCGACTCGGTGGTAACGAAATAACTGACTCCCGGCCTGAAGGTACCATCGCCCTTCCCAAGGAAGACGGTCGCGTCGCCAGCCGTGCTTCCCGCGGACACCAAGTCCAGTTTGCCGTCACCATTGAGATCCCCGCTCGCGAGAAACGAGCAGGTGCCGGGGGTGGCATAATCCACCTTGGGCTGGAAGGTACCATCGCCGTTCCCGAGCAGCACACTTATGTCAGATCCTAGGTAGGAGCCGATAGCGAGATCTAGCACTCCAGTGCCCCGGAACTCGGCGACCACCATGGAGTTCGGTGCATCATTTATGTCGTAACTCCCTCCGAGCTGAAACGTACCGTCGCCGTTGCCCAGAAGGATGGTCACCGTGCTCGCGGCGCCGGACTGCACCGCCGCAGCTACATCCAGCTTGCCGTCACGATTAAAATCCCCGACGCCGATAATTGGGGTGGGCGCAAAAACGGTGTCAATCGGCGGCTGAAACGTCCCGTCACCGTTGCCCAGCAGCACACTTATGTAAGGGGAATCGACGGCGATCAGGTCCGGAATGTGGTCTCCGTTGAAATCGCCCACCCCAACGTAGGTCGGGGCAGCATTTATGATCACGTCGGTGGCAGGTTGAAAGGTTCCGTCGCCGTTGCCGAAAAGTATGCTGATAACCGGGTTCGCTCCCTCCCCGTTTGTCGCCAAGTCCAGATTTCCGTCGTGATTAAAGTCCGCAATAGCCAGCGACTCCGGTCCGCGTCCCACCGAATAGTAGGTAGGCCTTCGGAACGTCCCGTCGCCGTTTCCCAGGAAGACGGCCACTTGATCTGTTTCGAAGCTTGCCACTGCCGCATCGACGATGCCATCACGGTTAAAATCCGCTACCCCAATCGAATAGGACACCGAGGTTAGGGGAGAACTCGCCCGAGTCTCAAACTGACCCCTTGCGGGCAAAACCAGAGCAGCCGCGCTCAGCAACGAGCACAATGCCAATGCCCCACCCCAGTGTCTGGACACTAAGTTCCTCCTACTGTCTACCTTTGTTTTTTTGGCACGCGTTTGGGTTGACCTGTAGGTTCGCCATGTCGTTGCTAATCGCCGTGAAACCGCAATATTGGTTCTGGGCGTTGCACGTTGTCGTAAACGCGGCGGCTACCGCATCCTGCCCACTGACGCCTTCTGCAGTATCGCAGGTCGTAACCGGGTAGACCGTGAAAGGTTGTGTTGGCCCGGCGGCGGCCACTTGAGAGTAGAACAACTGACCCTGCGAACTCGAATTGTTCATGCAATACGTGGTGCCATTGTTCATGCACTGGTTCCCCTGGTACACACTTTCACACAACCATCCCGAGACGGCGGTCTTGGGATAATTGAATGTGCCGCCGGTTATCTCATGGCTATTCCGTTGTCAGAGAGCTAATGCAGATAGAGATAGGGTGGCTCTTTTGAGGGCTGATGTCAAGGAAATTAGGAATGGCGGTGGGAGTTCGATCGGCGAGGTGTAGCACGGAACTCGCGGCTGTAATGAGTGACGAGTGAATATGGAGGCGAGGCGCGTGGCGCCCATCTTTGGAACGGATGCAAAGCTGGGGCATCCTCAGTTAGTATGGTGTCGGCAAGGATGGGCCAGCCCCCAATGTTCTTTGTAGATGTGCCCGTGTCCTCCCAATCGAGGCCCGCGTCCCATTCCGTTTGCACCACCTGATAGCCAGCAGTGTAGTAGTCCCCGGCGTATACCGAGGACCCCGTACCATCCGTGGGTTCGTCCGTGGCATGGCCGCCCTTCGGGCTGAAGAACACGATGGTTCCCAAAGGACTTGTGGGAGTCTTGTAACCGTAGGTTAAGCCCGCGTCGCTGAAACTGACCCCGTCGGGCGTCGTCGGGCACTTGATAGTTTTGTGTACGCAGGTTACGCCACTCAACCACATGCTGCCGCTGCAGTCTGGGGTGACGGTGTCCGAGTTGACGGTGCATGTTGGTCCCTGAGCCAGCGCGGTGGCCACCAAGGGGAGCATGAAAAGAACTACTGCGAGTGTTTTCCTCATTGTTAATCCTCCTGTTGCCGGGTTCGTAGTCCCCGTGGTTGAACACCGTACGCGCAATACAGCCCGGTCGCACAAGCAAGTGCTTTTTGTTACGAAAACCGAACAAGCGGTGAAATCTGAATTCGGTGGAAAATGGAACGGATCGGTGATAACGTGTGCTCTGCGCCGGGTTCCGTGAGGCGGGAGCGAAGGAGCAGCACATGCTTTGCACGCGTAAGGGTGTATCGCTCGTTGGATTGTTGGCTGCGTGCCTCCTGGCCGGGAGCACCACTGCGCAAGCGCAGTTTGAAATCCGGGGGCGGTTCATAGCCGAATCCAATTCTCGGCCGTGGGCTATTGCCGTGGGAGATTTTAACCACGACGGGAAGCTGGATCTGGCTGTGGTTAGCGGCTGCTGTCCTGGCAGTGGGGTGTCGATTCTCCTGGGCCGCGGAGATGGGACGTTCGCGCCGGGCGCATATTACGCTGCGGGGGACCAACCGGTCTCCATCGTTGCCGCCGACTTTGACCACGACGGCAATCTAGACTTAGCCGTGGCCAATTCGTTGAGCCCTTATCTCACGATTCTGCTAGGCAATGGCGACGGAACATTCCGGCCAGGTCCCCAGAATCCGTCGCTCTCAGTGTGGCCAACTTTCGTCACGGTCGGCGACTTTAATGGAGACGGCAAACCCGATCTGGCGGCGCTAGGCAGTAACGTTATCAGCATTCTCCTGGGGAATGGAGACGGGACGTTTCAGGATGCCGTGGTGACCGCGCCGACCTTCGCCGTGTATACCATCGGCGTAGGCGATTTCAATCATGATGGCAAGCTCGACCTTGCAACCGCAGGTACCTTCGGCGCCGGCAGCGGAGTGAATATCTTGCTGGGCAACGGCGATGGCACGTTTCAGTATGGTGCGAACTATCCCGGCGAAACACTGCCCGCGGCCATTGCCGTGGCCGACTTCAACGGTGACCACAACCTCGACCTCGCCATCGCAAACACCGAAGGGATCGGGATCAGCGTGATGCTGGGCAACGGCGATGGCACATTTCGGGAAGCGGTCGACTACCCTACGGCATTCCCCGATTGGGTGACGGTCGCCGACTTTAACGGCGACCACATCCCCGACCTGGTCGCCGCGAATTTCGATTTCTCCAGCGGCGTGAGTGTATTTCTGGGCAATGGCAACGGGACCTTCCGGCCCGGGATCTTCTACCCGGGCGGGTTCGAGACAAGCTATGTGGCAGTGGGAGATTTCAACGGCGACCGGAAAACGGACATTGTTGCCGCCGACTTTCGCTACAACGATGTGTATGTGCTGCTCAATACGGGTGTAGTCAGCTTCTCGCCGACCACGATGTTGAACTTCAAAAAACAAGCCGTCGGCACGACCAGCTCGCCTCAAACCGTCACCCTCACCAATACAGGCAGGACGGCGTTGAGAATAGCGTCGATGAAAGCCAGCACCGAATTCGGCGTCACGTCGACCTGCGGCACGAGTGTTGCGGCCGGGGCGAAGTGTTCGATCAGCGTGACATTCTCCCCGACGAAGCAGGGCGCGGCGCAGGGGACTATCACCATCATCGACAGCGCCTCATCCAAGCCGCAAGTGATCGAACTGCTCGGCACGGGAACGTAGAAGTCCCACGTATCCCCTCCTTGCGGCGCCCGCTTTATCGACGGAGCTTGGGACGGGCTTCCTAGCCAGGCGAGACCCCGGCGGCGAGTAAGGGTTTGGAGAGCAGAATTTCTTTTGCGGATGAAGAGGTTGCGGAAAAACTCCGCTGCCGCAAAGGCGGCTGCCGCGGCTAAAGCCGGTCCGATTCTAAATGCTTAACGCGGCGCTGAAGCGCCGCTCTTCCACGGTATTCCACGCATCCGGACTTTTTCTGTGACCTCTGAAGCCGCGGCTGATATTAGCTGACTTCTGCGGCGCGACTGGGAGTCGCGCCCTCCCAAAGCCTGGGCTGACGCGGTTTTCTGCAGCCTCTGAAGCCGCGTCGTTGCAAAACGGGTTCCAATGAGCCACTGCAGGGCGGGGTAGTGGACTACTTTCGCTAGCCCAATACCCAGGGCGGAGTCTCCTGCGGCGTTGCGGCGGTGTGCCGTATTATGATAGGTTCCTCGCACAAATAATCCAAGGAAGCTTGCCGGAAGGGAGCGCCGTGCGCGCCGAAATCCTGAAAATCAGCAGTGACACCCCTGAGATCTCGCTGGTGAAATATGCCGCCGATCAGATTCGCGCGGGCGAAGTGCTGGGTATGCCTACAGACACGTTTTATGGTCTGGCCGCCGATCCGTTCAACCTGCGCGCGGTGGATCGCGTTTACGACATCAAGACGCGCTCCCGCCACAAGCCGCTGTCGCTGCTCATCGAAAGCGTCGACCACGCCGAAGAACTGGCCAAAGCTCTGCCCGAGGAGTTCTACGCGCTGGCGCGAAAATATTGGCCGGGACCGCTCACCATCATCGTGAAGGCCGGATCGCGGCTGCCGCTCAAGGTCACCGCCAACACCGGGAACGTCGCACTGCGCGTGCCCAATGCCAAGATTCCTCTGGCCGTGGTTACGGCCGCTGCCATTCCTATCACGGCAACTTCGGCCAATCTTAGCGGGGCCTCGGAATGCACCAGCGCCGAGCAGGTGCGGGATCAGCTTCAGGGGCGGATCAACATCATCGTCGATGGCGGTACATCGCCGCGCGATGTCGCCTCCACCATCGTTGACCTCACCGACGAAGGAGCCCGATGGCGCGTTATCCGCGAAGGCGCAATTCCAGCGGACGAAATTTCCACTTTCTTTGCCCAGGGATGACGGCACAGGGATGACCGCACAAGAATGACGGCCCAAGGATGACCGCCCAGGGATGAGCGACGATTCTGCGAACCGGGCCGGGCGCGGCCGCTGGCTGCTGGGCGTTGCGGCCCTGGTGCTGGTGGTGGTGACCCTGTTCCTGACTGCGACCGGCATTCGCATTGCGCGGGAGGGACGTCTGCAGGAACTTCACCCTGCCGATGCCATCATCGTCTTCGGCGCCGCCGAGTATGCGGGCCACCCATCGCCGGTGCTGCGCGCCCGGCTCGATCACGCCTTCGAACTTTTCCGAGACGGACTTGCCCCTGTGGTTATTACAACCGGAGGAGCGGCTTCAGATCCCAGCTTCAGCGAAGGCGGCGTCGGCGTCGAATATCTCAAGCACCGCGGCATCCCCGAGCGCAGCCTGATCGCCGAAACCCAGGGCTCCGACACGGCGCAATCGGCGCTGCGCGTCGCCGTTATCATGCGGGCCAACGGACTGCACAGTTGCGTGGCCGTCAGCGACGCCTACCACGTCTTCCGTATCCGTAGACTGTTGGAGCACGAGGGCGTGGGACCGGTCTTCGTTTCCCCGCGACCCGACTCGCGGCCGCACAGCGCGGCGCAGCGCGCGTACGCCCTTTTGCGCGAGGCCAGCAGCTATCTGCTGTGGAAGCTGGGCATGACCTCGTAACTGCCTCGAATTACGGCGTTATCCTGAACACCGAGCCTTCGTTGTTGGGGCCATACCAGGAGGCGGCTCCGTAGAGATTGCCTTTGGCATCCATTACCAACGCCGATGAAACGTCGGCGCCGTCCGGCGTTCCCATAAAGTTGTAGAGAATGCTGAATTGGCCAGTCCGGCTCAGCTTGAATATGGTGCCGCAGCCGCCGCCGAGGTAATAGTTGCAGCCCCCTGAACCGCCGGCGGAGGTTGTGCCATAGAGATTGCCCTGTGAGTCCGCGATCACGTTCGCCAAAGGGTCGGCGCCGCCAGCGCCCCCGCTGAAGTCGTGCAGCACGATAAACTTTCCCGATGGCTCCAGCTTGTAAACCGCGCCCCAGAATGGAGGGTTCGATCCCTCCGGCTGACTGGTACCGTAGAGATTACCTTGTCCATCGCGCAGCACGCCGGCGAAAGGGGTGTTTCCGTCCTGGTGGCCGGTGAACTTGTAGAGCACGGTTTCGTCGCCTGCGGTTGTGATTTTAAATATAGTTCCGCAGCCCACGGCCAGACCGGGGAGGCAATGGGCGTCGAAAACTCCGCCGCCCTGAGTCGTGCTGTACAGGTTGCCTGCGGAATCCATAGTCAGGCCGGCGAAGGCATCACCGCCATCGCCGTTGGGGCCATCGAAGCTGTGGAGTACGGTTTCGTTTCCGGAGGAATCGACTTTGTAGACAGTTCCCCAGCCGTAAGTGCCGCCGTCCTGCGTGGTTCCGTACAGGTTTCCTGCCGAGTCCAGCACGAGCGCGGAGTAAGGGGTAGCGCCGTCAACTCCGCCACTGAAGTTGTAGAGCACAGTCTCGTGGCCTGAGGTATCGAGCTTGAACACGGTTCCGCAGCCGTAACCGTTGCAGGCGGAGCCGGAGGTGCCGCCTCCATAAGTCGTGCCGTAGAAATTGCCTTCTGCATCGCGCGCCAACGCACCATCCGGATATTTCCCGTCGCCGTTGGTTCCGGTGAATGCATAAAGCAACGCGGTCTTGCCCGATGGAGCTACCCGGTATACCGTTCCGCAGCCACCGTCGCAGGCACCGCTGCCCCCGAGCATGGTCGTGCCGAATAAGTTGCCGCGTCCATCGAGGATCAAAGCCCCATCGCCCGGGTTCTGGCCGTCGCCATCGCCTCCTCGAAAAGCGTGGAGAAGGGTAAAGGTCTGAGCCTGCGCCTGGGTCGATATTGCGATGCAGGTCAAAATCGCAAGCGCAATGCAGGCCGCAGTCAAGGGCTGTGATGGAATTGAACATTTCCGGTTCGGCATAAGTGTTCTCTCCTCGGGAGAATCGCTCTCGGAAAACACGGGCGTCGTCACCGACATGCCTCGACAAGCATCTTGTTCTGCAGTCAAGACAGAAACGAGGTTTCAGCGGCGTGTAAACGCTCCAAGGTGCCTCGCGATCGTTGGCGTCACCGAGCAGATAAGGGGGATGGCGAACGAGATGGTAGCGTAAATGTTCGCTCAACTGCAAGATGAAAAAAATTGCGCAGTGGCGCAGTCCTTGGAACCAACCGGGAATTCGATCCAAGAGCTGCCCGGAAAAAATCGATCACTGTCCTCACTCAATCTCCGGCCGCCACAGCGGTTCTCCGCCCAGCGACTGGTAAAAGCCCCAGCCCGCCAGAGCCACAATGCTCAGCAATGCCAGCAGGGAGTTCGCAAAGTACCACGCGGAGAAATCGGCGGTGATCGGGACATTCAGCAGCATATCGACCGTGAAGATGGCGACGGCCAGCGGCACCAGGCCGAAGCGAAAGACGATCAGCACCGCGATGGCGTAGATGAGGATCCACGTCGGCAGCTCCACCCCCATGTGGTCGGAACTGAGTCCGCGGGGCAGCGCAAAAATAGCCACGAACGCGATGGCAGCCAGCCAGTCTTTGCGCAGCACGACTTTCAGAAAGAGCAACAGGATGAAGAACTGCAGCGTCGCAATGATCGATGCGGGGACTTGCAACAACCACGCTCCGACTGCTTGCCGGCCGCCTTCCAGGTATTCCGTGGAATAAAGGGCGGGCGATGTGCCCGCGCGCATCATCAGGATGGTGCGAAGGTGGAAAATCAGGATCCAGACGATGCCCAGCATCACCCCGAACAGTATGTCGCGTCCCAGCAGCGGATCGCGCGCCTCGCCCGACAGCAGGCGGCTCCACGAGATGATCGCGTGCGGCCAATGCTTTCGCACCCAGGGCTCGAGTGCGACATAAAGCAGCCAGGTGGCGCTCGAGGTAAAAAGCGTGGTGCTGATGGCGATCACCAGCAAGCCGAACATGCTGATGCTGGGATAAAAGTGGCCGCGGCACAGCCACAGCAGAATCTGCAGCACGAACATCACACAGGCCAGGCGAAAGGCGCCTTCCCGGTCGGCGCGGCCCTGGCGATAATTGCGCCGCGCCAGATAAATCGCGCCCGATAATACCGCCAGCAAAATAATCACCGAGAAGATCTGAGTCGCCTTCTTGCCTGCCGAATCTTCCGGCTTCTTCATGCGATCCGGCTTGGTCCATTCACCGGTGAGCGCGAAGAAAACTGGCTCGCCGCGCCACGCGGCCGCTTCCACGCGCAGGGGGCGCCCAGATCCAGGCCATACGCCAGTCCACGCCATATGCGAATCGAAGGCGGCGAGCGAGTTCCATACAGGCTCCGCCTTTTGAAACTGAGCCGGATCGAGTCCCGCTGCCGTGAAAAGAACATTCCAGTCGAAGGGGGCTGTAGCGCCGCTGGAGCTCTCTTTCTGCGGCGGAATGGCCTGGAAATAAGTCAGCCTTCCCTGAGGATCGAGTTCCAGATTGATCATTCCTGAGAGGACCGTGGGAGGGTCTTCGGGGGCGACGATCCCGGGATTGAGTAGTTGATCGCGAAAACCGGAGGCCACCATTGCGTCCGGACTCTGGCGATACCAGAAGCGAAGCAGGGAAGGCCGCGCGGGTAGCACTGCATCCCAGTTCGGATGGGGCTTGTCGTTTTTCTCGACGTAATCCTGCAAGTCACCGTCGTACTCCAGACCAGAGGCCGTATCGGCGGGACGCTCCGTATATCCCAGCTTAAGGATGGTTTCCCGCGCTTTCTGGGCGAGAACTTCGGGAGTCAATTCCAGCCGCATCCTATCGAGGCCGTTGGAGCGAATGGCAAGGTAGCAAACCACGGCCAATGCGATCAGGACACTGGCGATGCAAGCCGCGGCGGTACGCGGCCGCAAGCCCGTGGTTTCGCCGGAGGCGGCCACCAACTGCGGTGAGGGCGTTTCTCCGGCCGCGAGGGCCGCTGCCAGCGGATCGCCGCCCGGCATGGCTGCGGCCACGCTGAGCACGGTTGCGGGCCGGGCCGAAGGCTCATTTTCCAGGCAGCGAAGGATGACACGCTCAATGATCGGATTGATATCTTTAACCACCGACGAAGGCCGGCTGGGAGTTCGGTTGCCTGCCTGCGAATCACCCGGCTTCGCCGAGAAAGCGCGCTTGCCGGTGAATACTTCGTACAGCACCAGGCCGAGAGAATAGATATCACTGCGGGTGCTGACTTCTTTTCCGGCAAGCTGCTCCGGCGCCATGTAGGCTGGAGTGCCGCTGCGAACATCGTTGCCTTGAATCTGATCGGCGACTCCGGCCAGGCCGAAGTCCGTGATCACCACCTGCCCGCGGCCGTCGAGCATGATGTTGGCAGGTTTCAGGTCACGGTGGAGGACACCTTTGGCGTGGGCGGCGGCCAGTCCGGCGCAGAGCTGGCGCGCGATGTCGAGAGCCTTGTCTTCCGGCAGGCGGCCAATACGCCGCAGCAGGGAAGCGAGGTCTTCGCCATCCACGTACTCCATGGTAAAAAATGTGTGGCTGTCAACTTCACCCACATCGTATACGCGGCACACGTTAGGGTGAGAGACGCGCCGCGCGATGCGCACTTCATTCTTGAACCGCTCCAGCAATCCCTGGTCACGCGCCGCTTCGTCGGGTAGAAACTTCAAAGCCACAGGTTGGCCAAGCGTTAGATCGTCGGCGCGGTAGACTTCGCCCATGCCACCTTTGCCGAGCAATGCGATGATGCGATAACGGCTGGCCAGCAGGCGGCCGGGAAGGAAGCGGCCTTCGCTCACATAATTAGACGAACCGGAGAGGCGCGAGGGAGTTCGCTGCGTGCCGGTCGGGGCAGAAGCGGACGGCAGCGGCGAGGTTGCAGTGGCAAAATCGAGAGTCGCGACATCGTCGGAATTGCTGGGCGTCCCGCAGGATGAGCAGAAGCGGCCATTTGCCGGGACATCGGTACCGCAAGATGAGCACGTAGGCATGACTTTTCCCGATACAGTCTACCGCGATAGAACGGAACCGTGTTTTGTGGAGCGCAGTCTTGCAGACCAAAAAGCCCGAGAGCCGAAGGCCGAAAGCCGATAGCCGCCTTGTATTAACATCCAAACGATGACTGCAACGCTTCGTCATGGGTGGAATGATCCCCTCGTGCTGCTGTGCTTAACCGCGGGACTGCTGGCTTTCGTTGTGCAGTCCGGCGAGCTTGGCACGTCCGACACAACCCATCGCCTGCAAACTACGCACTGGCTCTGGACCTCCGAGCCGCAGGTATTTCCCAACGAATATCCGGAGTTCGGCCTGCATGGGCGCGGCGGCCAGCTTTACAGCTGGTATGGAATCGGGCAGTCATTGCTGATGCTGCCCGCCGATATTGCCGGCACCTGGATCGCGCATTGGCCGATTTTTGCCGAATACGGGGACGACCCGGCCGTGCGCAGCATCGTGGTCAGCTACAGCACCAGCATTTTGGTGAACGTGCTCACAGCCTGGATTGCTTTTCGATTGTTGCGCCAGTTCCGCTTCAGTGCGAGAGAAGCAATCTGGGGCGTGCTGGCGCTGCTGGTTTGTACCAGCCACCTCCACTACACGCAGAACATGATGGAGAACAATTACATCATGCTGCTGACGTTGACGGGCTTTTCATTTCAGTATGAATGGCTGCGGACGGGAAGCAGGCGGGCATTGTTCTGGGGATCGGCAGCGCTGGGCCTGAATCTGCTCACCAGACTGACGACAGGACTCGATCTTATTGCGGGCGGCGTTTTTCTTCTGCTGCTGCTTTTGTTTGAGCGCACGCCAGGCCGCGAGTTGCGGCGCCGTTTCTTCGAATATTGCAAGGTTGCGGCTCCGGTGTATGCGTTCTTCCTGATGGTGGACCGCTCTTACCAGTTCTATCGCTTTGGATCGTTTACCAATACTTATGTCTCGCTGTTTGCCAGGGAGCAGCGGTTAATCGATCCAAGCCTGCCGGCAAATTTTCCCTGGAGCACGCCGCTTCATGAAGGCTTCCTGGGGCCTTTGTTCAAGCCGGAAAAGTCGATCTTTCTTTTCGATCCCCTGCTTGTGCTAGCAATCGTGCTGCTGATCACGCTGTGGAAGCGTCTGCCTGCCGAAGTGCGCGCCTATGCTGTGGCATCGCTGTTGCTACTTGTGGGATACATCAGCTTCTACGCGCGGTACACCTACTGGGCTGGGGATTTTGCCTGGGGCGATCGTTATGTTTCGACGTCCGTGGAACTCGCAGCGTTATTGGCGGTGCCTTTGTTGCTGCGCTATTGCGCGCATTTAAACCCATGGTTCTGGCGCGCAGGCATGGTGCTCACATTGGCCAGTCTACTCATTCAACTTGCCTCGCTGGCTTTCTGGCTGCCGCTCGAAATTTATCAGATGGAAACGCTGGGCCATCCTACTTTCGTGATCGCCCTGCGCTTCAAGAATATCGCGGCCTTTGCCCTGGGCAAGATGGACGTGTGGGGATTGAATAACGACTCTATGGCGCAGGACCGGTGGGACTATGTTCACATCACCACGTGGAACTTTCTGCCCTTCCTGCTGCGGAGAGTGGGAGCGGTGCCGGGGTGGGTGGTGGATGTGGCGTTTGGGGTGTGGTACGCAGGGATCGCGGCAATGTTGGTTGTTTACGCTAGATTACGGCATATGGTAGAATGGTAGACAGTAACAGGTAGATGGTAGATTGAGCCTGAATATCAAAAACGAGAAGACTCATCGGCGGGTGCGGGAGCTGGCACGGGCGACTGGGGAAAGTATGACTGCCGCCGTGGACAAAGCGGTGCAAGAGCGACTGGAGCGGGTGCGCAAAGCTAAGAACGGCGGCCTGGCCGAGCGCTTGCTGAAGATCGCGCGAGAGTGCGCTCCCTTGTGGAGGGAGCCGTACCGCTCGATGGACCACGGCGACTTCTTGTACGACGAAAAGGGCTTGCCCAAGTGATCGTGGACACATCAGCGCTTATTGCGATTCTGCGCGATGAACCAGACGCTGGCGCGATTGGCGAAGCCTTGGCGCGACCCGAAGTCCGGCGCATGTCGGCAGTGAGCTACGTCGAGGCTGCCGTTGTGGTTGATGGCAACCGAAATCCGGTTCTTAGCCGGCGATTCGACGACTTATTGCGCGATGTCGAAATCGCAGTTGCACCTGTCACGCTGAATCAGGCGCGCATTGCGCGCGAGGCGTATCGCGATTTTGGCAAGGGAAGGCATCGGGCGGGACTTAATCTTGGAGACTGCTTCGCTTATGCACTGGCGAAGGAGGCCGGTGAGCCGTTGTTATTCAAGGGAGATGACTTTTGCCATACAGATGTGGCGCCCGTGTCCAGGCACGATGGCCCCGAGAATTGAAATGAACGCACTTCATTCGCCGGGTATTATTAGGATTCGTGCGGTTGCCCCAGGTTTTGCCTACTCCACAGTCACCGATTTCGCCAGATTCCGCGGTTGATCCACGTCGCACCCGCGCAGGGTGGCGATGTGATAGGCCAGTAATTGCAGGGGAACGATTTCCAGAATCGGCGAGAGTTCTTCCGGCGCGGGCGGAACATACAGCACGTAGTCGGCGGCTTCTTTGATCTCTTCATCGCCCTCAGTCGCCAGCGCGATCACTACACCGGAACGTGCCTTCACCTCTTTCAGGTTTGACATCGTTTTCTCATAGCGCAGCATCGAGCTGGGACTGTTCGTATCTCTTGTGGCGATGATCACTACCGGAAGATTCTCGTCGATCAGCGCATTGGGGCCGTGTTTCATCTCGCCGGCGGGATATCCCTCCGCGTGAATGTAGGAAATTTCCTTCAGCTTCAGCGCCCCTTCAAGAGCGATGGGATAGTGAATGCCCCGGCCGAGAAACAGGAAATCCTTCACCCGCTGAAAACGTTTTGCCAGATCCTCGCAGCGCTCATCGTGCGTGAGGATGCTTTCCAGCTTACCGGGAATAAGAGTAAGTTCCTGCGCAGCGGCGCGAATTTGCGCCGGGGACATTGTCCCCCGCACTTGCGCCAGGTAAAGAGCGAAAAGATAAAGTGCGGTGAGCTGGCAGGTGAAGGCCTTGGTTGAAGCCACGCCGATCTCGGGGCCGGCATGAGTGTAGATGGTTCCGGCGGCCTCGCGAGTAATCATCGAACCAACCACGTTGCAGATGGCGAGGGTTTGCGAACCTTTGGCCTTAGCCTCACGCTGGGCGGCGATGGTGTCGGCGGTTTCTCCCGATTGCGATATGACCAGAGTGATTGTGTCGGGGTCGACGATCGGATCACGATAGCGCCACTCGCTCCCGTAATCGACTTCCACCGGAATGCGCGCCATGCTCTCGATCATGAACTTTCCGGCCAGTCCGGCGTGCCAACTGGTGCCGCAGGCCACAATGTTGATCTTCCTGGCGGCACGGAATTCGGCCTCGCTGATCTTTATCTCGTCAAGAAATATCTGGCCGGTATCCAGGGAGATGCGGCCGAGCGTCGTTTCCTGAATGGCCCGCGGCTGCTCGTAGATTTCCTTGAGCATGAAGTGCTTGTAGCCGCCCTTTTCCGCCATGATCGGGTCCCACGTGACGCGCTGCACGGTGCGGTTGATGGGCTGGCCGTCAAAGTCAGTGAGTTTCACGCCCTCGGGTGTAACCACCGCGAGGTCGCCATCGGCGAGAAAAATTATGTCCCGCGTGTGATAAAGAATCGCGGGCACGTCGGAGGCCAAAAAGAATTCGTCTTTGCCCAATCCGATGACTAGAGGCGGGCCGTTGCGCGCGGCCACAATTTTATTCGGTTCATCAACAAAGATGACCCCCAGGGCAAACACACCCTTGAGCTGCTTGACCGTCCGGCGAACCGCTTCTTCCAGGGAGGGATGGTGCCCGTTGCCGGTTTTGAAAAGGTGTTTCTCGATCAGATGGGCGATGACCTCGGTATCCGTCTCCGTGGAGAACTTATGGCCCTCTTCGATCAGGCTTTTCTTGAGACTTAGATAATTTTCCACGATGCCATTGTGGACGACCACGATCTTACCGGTGCAGTCGCGGTGGGGATGAGCGTTCTCCTCGGTGGGACGGCCATGGGTGGCCCAGCGGGTGTGGCCGATGCCATAACTGCCGTGCAGCGGCTTGAGGCGGATGGCCTCTTCCAGATTGCGCAGCTTGCCTTCGGCGCGCCGAACCTGAAGCTGGTCCCCGTTGCCGGCAACGGCAATTCCGGCAGAGTCATAACCGCGGTACTCCAGTCGCCTCAGGCCCTCGAGGATGACCGGAACCACTTCTTTTTTTCCGACGTAGCCAACAATACCGCACATGCGGGAGCTCCAGATTCCTATTCAGAGAGGGAGCAGCGATACTCTTCGATAACGGGATTGGTGAGCACCTCGCGAGCAATACGCTCGACCTCGAATTGAGCTTGTTCCCGGCTCAATCCTCCATCCAGCGTGAGTTCGAAGTATTTGCCCTGGCGCACTTCGTCCAGCCCTTTGTACCCCATCTTCTTCAGCGCGCCATAGATGGTCTTTCCCTGAGGATCGAGGACGCTCTTCTTGAGTGAAACGTAAACGTAAGCTTTCATGAAGAATTCAATTATACGTCAGTGCCGCGAAGCGACTGTTGAGGATGACAGACCAAGGGAAGCAGTCGATCACTTAATAATTCTTGCAACTCTTCTCACAGTGAGTCCTGTATGGCTTGGTCGTGCGCCGCTGTCTGTATTGCAGGCTGGCCCAATGGTCTGGCTATCGGACCAGATCCGACAGTCTGCGCTCCAGATCTGTGCGCGCGGCTTCCAGCATGGTTCGATGGTGATGATTCGTGCTCCGCTCGAGTTCGCGAAGCACTCGCTGGAGAGAGAGCCGCAAGCTCTCCATCTGGCGCATTCGCTCAGCGTCCTCCTGCGTCAGACGCGGTTTTTGAGGCGTGCTTCCGGCCGCGGCTTCGTCCTGTTGTGCTTCGACTGATTTGCTCTCCCAGCCCCGCGCCATGCTCTGATTATAGCTTTCCGCGTTACCCTTTTGATTAGCGGTTCAATGACTTATGGCTTGCCTGACCTGCGAGTCTGTTACGAAAACCGAACAAACGAATAAAAACAAAGATTCTTCATTAAAATACGTCTATAATTCACGCGGCTAGCACATTAGGCACGGCGCTTTTGAGGGGGAGCGTCTACCAGGAGTACCTTTGCGGTGAGCCCCCTAGGTGCGCCACGCTTCGAATTCGACGTGCGGCGATTTTCGCTACTGCTCTCAGTCGCCGACTTTGTGTCGTCTCGCCTCGACGCTGGCGAACTTTTCCGCAAGTTCTCCCCCCTGTTGCGCTCCCTTGTTCCCATCGACTTCATTAATCTCGCCCTCTTTGATCCCGAACGTGAAGCTATGAAAATGCGCTTCTGGGAAGAGGGCGACTGGCAGAGCGAGTCGATTCAAATGGCGGTGGAACAGACGGCCGTCGGGTGGGTCTGGCGGAATCAAACCGTGCTGTACCTCGACGATCTGCTGAGTCCTGAGTCCATGGAGCTTGGGTTAAGGTGGCTGCGCCAGCGCGGTACGCAGTCCTATTGTGTTTTTCCCCTGACCTCAGTTGCGCGAAAGCTGGGTGCGGTTGGCTACGGAAGCAAACAGACCCGTGCCTTCGCTCCGGAGGATATTCAATTCCTGCAATGTGTAACGGAATTGCTTGCGATTGGCATGGACAGTAGCCTGAGCAAGGAGCGCTTTGCCGAAGAACGCTCCCGGCTGAGGATGCTGATCGAAATTGGCGATCCCTCCTTACGAGGCCGCAATTTACCTCAGGCGGTAGACTCGATTCTCAAATCGATGCAGAAATGGGCGCCTCAGGATAATTTTGGCATCTACCTCTACGACCCCAATTCTGGCTCGCTGCGCCTGCTCATGGCCGATCCAACTTTGCCTGAAAGAATCGCCCCAGGGGGCGGAACTCCGATCGAGGGCACGCTGGCGGGACAGGCGTTTCGCACCAGGCGGAAAGTGATTCTTGACGAGTCGGCGCTTTCAGTTCTGTCCTTCCCCTCGGTCAAGCGATGGATGGAGCTTGGAGTCAAGTCGGTTTATCTGGCGCCGCTTATTTCTGCAGGGGGCCGGCTGGGCGTTTTGAAGGTTTCTCGTCGAGACGGACGCCCGTTCTCCCCCGGGGATGTTGAAACTTTGGAGCGGGTGGCGGCCAGCATTATGCCCATCTTGGAGCGAAATGCCGGCGACAAAAAAGGCCGGGATGAAGCCCGGTTAGCTCCCGGCGACGAAAAACTGGCGGATGCCGGCGCGGCGCTCACTGACGCCAGCCAGCAGAGAGGGCTCGCGAAGCTGAGGGTATCGGAAATTCTCGAAGCGGCAAACCTGTTTTCCTCTGCCTCGCCCGAGGCCCTGATTAAATCGGAAAACTTACTGTCCGCTTACTTCAACGCATCCCAGGTTGGCCTGTGCATATTGGACGACCACTTCAGATACCTCGCGGTTAACGACACCCTCGCGGCGATGAATGGCATTCCAGCCGCGGAACATTTGGGCAAGACAGTGCGCGAGCTTCTGGGAGACTTTGCCGAACTGATTGAGCCGCAGTTCGAACGGGTATTAATCACGGGGCAGCCGGTCTTAGATCTGGAGATCAGTTCAGTCATTCCCACCCGCACTGAACCCGGTCATTGGCATGAGCATTACATTCCCATCAAGGACGCGGCCGGGAAGGTAATGCAAATCGGCGTGGTCGTGGTTGAGACTACGGAGAAAAAGAAACTCGAAGAGTCGCTTCAGGGGGTCTCCGAGAAGCTGCGGCAGGAAAAAAAGCGCCAGCAGGTGATGGCCGAGGTGAGCCGGGTGCTGTCGGCCAAGCTGGACGTAAAACATGCTTTCCCGCAAATTTCTGCCCGGCTGCGCCGGGTACTTCACCAGGAATATGCCGCCCTGGCAGTGCGCGAAGAAAAGAGCGGAAATCTGGTTCGCCAGGCGCTTGATTTCCCCTTGCGCAAAGGGCCGCCCGGGGAAAACGAAATACCGGTCGCCCGGAACCCGCAAGGCAGAGCTTTGCTGGAACGGGTTCCTTTGATTTTGACGCAACAGCAAATGCAAGCTTTTCCTCCCGGGGCCGCGGATCAGTTGCTGGCCGAAGGCCTGAAGTCACTCTGTTGCGTTCCCTTGCTTCGCCCCGCCGGGCCTCTCGGGGTTTTGGTGCTGGGTAGCACCCGCGCCGATGCTTTCAAGACTGATGATCTGGTACTTCTGAACCAGGTGGCGGCCCAACTCGCCATTGCCATGGAAAACGCCCAGACTGGCGAGGAAATAAAGCGGTTCAAAGATCGCCTGCAGCGGGAGAAAAGTTACTTGGAAGGCGATAGCGATACCCATCCCGGATTCGAAGAGATCATCGGCGAGAGTCCCATTCTGAAACGGGTATTGGCGCAAATAGCGATTGTCGCCCACAGCGATGCAACAGTGCTGATATCTGGGGAAACCGGAACCGGCAAGGGGCTGGTCGCTCGCGCCATTCATCGCATCAGCAGACGAAGAGAGCGGTATCTGGTCACCTTGAATTGCGCCGCCATTCCAACCGGGCTGGTGGAAAGCGAATTGTTCGGCCACGAAAAAGGCGCCTTCACCGGCGCCGTCAAGCAAAAGATCGGCCGGCTGGAACTGGCCGATAAGGGTACCCTATTTCTGGACGAGATTGGCGAAATTCCCCTGGAGTTGCAACCTAAGCTGTTGCGGGTTCTACAGGACCGGGAATTTGAAAGGCTGGGTGGAACCCGGACCATCAAGGTCGATCTGCGCCTGATCTCCGCCACCAACCGGAATCTGGCAAAGAGCGTGGCCGATAAACAATTTCGCAGCGATCTGTTCTATCGCTTGAACGTCTTTCCCATCCGGGTGCCCGCGCTGCGGGAACATCCTGAGGATATTCCCCTCCTCGTCCGGTATTTTGTGCGAAAGTTTGCCGGCGAGATGAATCGCACCATCGAAACGATTCCCTCCGCCACCATGGAGGCTTTGATCCGCTGGCCCTGGCCGGGCAATGTTCGTGAGCTGGAAAACTTTATCGAGCGCTCTGTCATTTTGACGGAGGGTACTGCCTTGCGTGTCCCTCTCGCGGAACTGGCGGCGGAAAGGCCGGCGGGGGTTGAGCAACACACCCTCAAAAATACGGAGCGCGAGCACATTATTCAAGTGCTCCGGGAAACCCGCGGGGTGCTTTCGGGGCGAAATGGAGCGGCCCAGCGCCTCGGCTTAAAGCGCACAACGCTTCAGTCCAAGATGCAAAGGCTGGGAATCACGCGCGAGGATTACTTCGACCAGGAGATAGAGTAAACGCGACAGCAGGAGTGCCGATCGATTCTGCACCTGCCGAAAGATCGGCAAAGAAATATTTTGGCGCCCTAGCCCGGGGGCGAAAATGCTCTATTTCCGCGAGTAAAACTAAAATCCCAAGCGGAACCGTTATGGAACGACAAGTGCAACACTTCCGGAATCCGGAAGTACATTGGGCAGGTTTCCCGAAAACCACGGGTTGTACAGGGAACGTCATCCGAATCTGGCCGCATCCCGGACAAGGGGTGAACCGTGCTAGTCGCTCGAAGTGTCCAATCGAACAACCTGATCCGTTTGCTGCCAATGTCGCCGGCGCGTTCTGCGAATTTCAAAGATGTGTCGAATGCAGCGCATGCCGGTCCAAGTCGTTCCGTGCCGCTCTGGAGCAGCCCGACCGAGGCTGATGCAGGAGCGCGGACCAACCGGGAGGCATTCCCGGCAGATCGTTCCAAAGTGGATGAGTTGCTGTACGTATTCGTCCGCCAACTGGAATGGGAGCGCCGTGGCGATACGGCTGCGGGCTGGGACGTGGTGCTCGCCGCACGCAGCCCCCATGCCGATATTCGCGCCCACGCCCACGCCATGCTCGAACGCGTGGCGGGGATGGATGCACCCCCTGCGGAAGACAAAACCGCAGATCAGAGGGCACGGCCATGGCCGATGCCGGAGCCCAAAATGAAAACTCCTCGCGGATGCGAAATGATCGAGAGTTGCATGGATTGCCAAGCCAGCCGGGAAAACTTTTTCTGCAGATTTTCGTCCCCAGTGCTGCGCACCATGGACGAAATGGCCCAACACAGCGTAATGCCCAACGGGGCGATTCTATTTGTCGAGGGCCAATCGCCAAGAGGCATATATGTCGTATGCTCCGGCAAGGTGAAGCTGACGACCACTTCCAAAGACGGAAGGGTGCTCATCTTCAAGCAGGCCGACGCGGGCGATGTTCTAGGTCTGAGTGCGGTTATCTCGGGCACGAAGTACGAGATGAACGCTCAAACTGCCACTGCCTGCCAGCTCAACTTTATCGGCCGGCAGCACGTCATGGCAATGTTGCAGAAGGATAGCGAGTTTGGCGTCCACGTCGCGCTGTGGATGAGCCGCGAGTTTCAGAGCGCATACCGCGGCATGCACGACCTGGTTCTGGCCCGCTCATCATCCGGAAAGCTGGCGAGGTTGCTCCTGTCGTCCGCCCCACCGAGTCTGAAGGCATCTGTGGAGTCGCCTCTGCGATCCATCATGACCCACGAGGAGATGGCTCAGCGAATCGGCTCTTCGCGCGAAACCGTAACCCGTCTGCTGACCGACCTCAAAAAGAGGCGGTTAATCCGGCTCGACGGGCCTACGCTGATTATTCGTGACCGCGACGGATTGGAGGCATTGGCGGTTTGATTTCCCCCACCCGGGAGGGTGGCTGGCAGCTGAAGCCACCCTCCTGACTTTGGATGGCCGCTGAAGGATGCTGCAGGAGATCCGATCGTTTTGTATACCGGCACGCTGATTAGTGATCTGATGGCTCTGGTGGAAAAGGCTGAGGAGTCCGCCGGGCGGAGGGCGCAGCCAGGTCACGCCGCTTTCAGCGAACCTGGATCGCGCGGCGAGGTTGCCCGGGAGGCATCAAAGGCCGAACAACTCGCGAAGCCGCTTGGTCTGGGCCCGGCTGACCGGGATCTCGCTCTGCTTCTTATCGTCCATGCGCAACTGGTACGAGCTCTTGAACCAGGGTACGACTTCGCGAATGCGGTTAATATTCACCAGGTAGGAGCGGTGCGCGCGCCAGAATAAGCCGGGATCGAGGCTGTCGAACAGTTCCTCCAGAGTCCGGCAGTTCGAGTGCCCTTCCATTCCCGCTGCCCCGGCCGTCACCACCGTAATCACGCCGTCCTCAATAGAGGCGTAGCAGATATCCTTTTGGTCGACGAGAAACATGCGCCCCACAGCCTTGATCAGAAGTTTTGAACTCTGCGGTTTGGGCGCCTGCAACATGCGAACCAGGTTGTCGATCTTTTCCGAAGGCAAGCCTTCGGCTTCCTGCTGCGTGCGCGCCTTCTGTAGCGATTGCACCACTCGCTTCTTGTCGAAAGGCTTGAGAAGATAATCGACCGCGTTGACTTCGAACGCTTTGACTGCGTATTGGTCAAAAGCCGTAGCGAATACGATCTTGGGCAATCGGATTTTCTTATCGTTAAGCTTCTTGATCACGCCGAAGCCATCGAGCCCGGGCATTTGGACATCGAGGAAGACGAGGTCAGGATTGTGTTCCTTGATCAGGTTGACAGCCTCAAGGCCGTTTTTTCCCTGTGCGACTACGTCAACGTCGCCGGCATTCTTGAGAAGATAGGCGAGTTCATCGCGGGCAAGCTGTTCGTCATCGACGATTACCGCGGAAAGGGGCATAGGGACACCGGTTGGGCTCCTATGAAAGTATACCGTTTTCCAGAGTCACACGCGCCCTGCGGGCGAGCTGCCCGATGCTTTGCTCGGAAGAGATGCGCTTGAACCTTCAGTGCTGCGGCATCTGCATGCCGCCCGGCAGCTGCATCTTGGTGAAACCCGCAGGTACTTCGAACAGACTGGAAGGCTGCGTCCCTTCCTGGATGTTTTGTAACTCGCCTTTGCTGGTCTTGCGTTCCCATTTGATGGGAAAGCGTAATTTGGGGTCTAGCCAGAAATAGCCGGTATCGCCGTTGGAACCAGTGCCTTCATACTTTATCGTGGCGCGGCCATTGACCGTTTCGCTGCCGACCTTGCGGCAAGTGCCGCCCTGGTTGTGTGGCGCTTTCTGCCAATCCGCGCAGGCATTCTCGACGTCTCCGGCCCTGAAAAGAGACATGGTGAAGCTCTGGCGCTGCGCCGCGGATTGAACTGGCATATCCATGTACATGTGCTGCTGCGGCATCAGGATGATCGCCGTCTGATTGCTTAGATTCATGATGACTGCGCCACCCCCGCGAGGACCGGAGTCCAGCGATTCGACGCGCAGTTTATCTTTTGCAAAGTAGATCCTGGCCTGGGTAGGGGCGCCGGTTTTCTGCAGGTCTACAATGTCGGCCGAGAACTCCGCTTGCGCCAGCGCAAAAGTGGACACAAGACCGAAAACAAGACAGCAGGAAATACGTGCTGCATATCGAAACATGGGACTCCTTTTTCCTTTCGGGGCAGTCAGATTTTCCTGGCTCAGTCAGGAGCGCAGGAAGAATAACAGAAATCACCTTCTCGCGGCCAAGCCGCGGAACCAATAGCGGCACCGACAGACGAAAGCACCGGGGCGCTGGCGCCGATAGCGGGAGCGCCGTTTTCTGTTGGCGCCTCGGTGATGGCTATGACTGCGGTCACGCTTCCCGCGCAGTAAGTCGGCGAAGAAAACTTACACCACATTCTCCAGCGCCAGCGCCATGCCCAGGCCGCCGCTTACGCACAGTGTGGCGACGCCGCGCCGGGTATTGCGCTTGAGCATCTCGTGCAGCAAAGTGACGGTGATTCGCGCCCCCGTGCAGCCGATGGGATGGCCGATCGCGATCGATCCTCCATTCACGTTGAGCCGGTCGCGATTGAAGTTCAATTCCCGGTCGCAGGCAAGCACCTGCGCGGCGAAGGCTTCGTTCAGTTCGATCAGTCCGAAATCCTGCAGCCTGAGATTATGCTTCTCCTCCAGCTTGCGCAGGGCCGGAACCGGCCCGATTCCCATGGTGCGGGGATCGACTCCTGCCGAAGTCACAGCCGAGATTCGCGCCAGCGGCTTCAGGTTGTTCTTTTTGACAAAATGCTCACCGGCCACAACCACGGCCGCCGCCCCGTCGGTAATTCCCGAAGAATTGCCCGCGGTAATCGTTCCGGCTTCTGAAAATACCGGCCCAAGTTTGCCTAGCTTCTCCATGCTCGCATCTTGAAAAGGATGTTCATCGCGGCTGAAGACGGTCGCGCCCTTCTTGCTTTCAATCGCGACAGGAACGATTTCGTCGCTGAAGCGTCCGGCCGCAATGGCGCGGGCAGCGCGGCCTTGCGACATCAAGGCATATTCATCCTGCTCGTCACGGGAGATCTTGTACTGCTCGGCCAGCACTTCGGCTGTTTCACCCATGAGCATTTTCGCGAGCGGACAGAAAAATCCGTCGCGATACATGCCGTCGACCAGGTCCTGATTGCCCAGGCGGAATCCCCAGCGCGCCTCGAGATAATAGGGAACACGTGACATCGACTCGGTGCCGCCGGCGAGAACGCAGCTTGAATCGCCCAGCAGAATGGATTGATAAGCCAGCGCGATTGCCTTCATTCCCGACGCACAGGCCTTATTCACCGTAAATGCTGGAATTTCCTGGGGCACGCCGCTGCGAATGGAAATCTGCCGCGCCGGATTCGGTCCGCCACCTGCCTGCCGTGCATTGCCGATAATGGTTTCGTCAACTTGCGCCGGCTGAATTCCGGCGCGCTCCATCGCAGCTTTTGCCGCCACCGCGCCCATATCCGCCGCGGTCAGCGCCGCCAGCGATCCACCGAACTTGCCAATCGGCGTGCGCACTGCCGAAAGAATATAGACTGCCTGCAAATCCCACCTCCACAGCATTTGAGTCTAGCAGGGGAAGAAACGACCCGATCAAGCCAGTCGCCTGGGTGTCTCGATCCTCGAAGGGCAGCGCGATGGCTGAACTGAGCAGGAGCAATTCGAGGCGGTGTGTATTCCTAAGGATGCGCGCGCTTCCGGCAATTCCATAGCAAAATTCGAGGGCCACGACCTAGGAGCACCCAGCCGGATACATCACTGACTAGCCCCTCGATCCACTCCGCCGCTTCTTTTTCATGCTCTTTATCATTGGCCATTTCGCGGTATTGTCCGAGAAGACTCAATTTCAAAGCGTCCTCCCCGTCTTCTGCGTGTATTGAATCCTCTCCTGTGTTTTTTCTTCTCTCCCCATAACGATTTGAATACCTCCCGCCGACGCCCTGTCTTCCCAATTATCGGTCCTTACCGGCGCACGAGCCATGCAATGCGCAGTCGGAGTGCTACCAGACTCGAAACTGCGGATGAACGTCGTTTGTGCACAAAAATCCTTTTCTTCTCTTTGGCAATTTCCTGTCCTTGCCAAGTGTCGAAAGCTATAGCAAGAATCACGTTCTCTTTGATCTTTTGCGCGTTTAGCTTTTTCGTTACTGCGTTAAAGAACGCCGTCATCACCGTGCCCTTGGGGATGGCAGGGGGTGCCATTCCGCTGCCTTTGGTGCTCGGGACAGAGCAGTCCGCCTCGAATTGCCCGGTGAACGTATCAGTCTTGTTGCCCTTGCTCTAAGTAAGTGTAATTTTGTCATCGGCTGTTTCCGCTACGACCCCGGTGAACGTTGAGCCGCTGTATCTATCGGGGTAATAATTGCTCGGAGCCGTTCCGTATTGCGCAACGGCTGCGGTCAAGAACACTGTGATAATTATCGTTGCGGTAAAGTGCCGTGACATGATCGTTGTCCTCAATTCCTAAGCGCCTTGCCCGTCTTCAACGTGTACTGAATCCGCTCCTGCGTTTTTTTCTCGCCGCATAGAGATTTGAAACCCTCCCGCTCCAGATCGAGGATGTACTGCTCGCTCACCGGCGTGCCGGGCGTGATGTTGCCGCCGCACAGAACTTCGGCGATCTTCCCCCCCAGCTTCACTTCGTAGTCCGTGATGAAATCGCCTTGCCGCATAAGATGGACGCCCATCTTCAACGTTGCCAGAAGGTTCTCGCCGGGGGCTGGGATGTCGGTACGGGGAACAGGCGGTTCGTAGCCCGCACGTGCGAGTTCAAGGGCGCGGACCTTCGCGTCGGAGAGCACGCGCTCGCGGTTCATCGTAATGCGGTCGCTGTCGCCCAAAAATCCGAAAGTGCGAGCCTCGTGCGCGGAGGTAGCGACTTTAGCTGTAGCGATCGTCTCAAAGGCGCGTTTCATCGCCTCCAGCATCTCGATCGATCCTGCGAGCGCGTCGCCGGACCCCTTGCCGCCGCGCGCCGCTGAGGCGCCGTCGACCGCGCGCAGCAGCATTTCTTTGCAGCCTCCACCGCCGGGAAGCAGCCCTACCCCAACTTCAACCAATCCGGTGTAAAGCTCGGCGTGGGGCTGGCGGGCGGCGGCGTGCAGAGAAATCTCGGTGCCGCCGCCCAGGCATAATCCGAATGGCGCAGACACCACCGGTTTCGGGGAAAACTTTACCGCCTGCGTCATCCCCTGAAATTGGCGAATGGCCAAGTCCACGTCGTCCCATTCTTCTTCCTGCACGCTCATCAACAGCAGCATGAGGTTCGCGCCCACAGAGAAATTCGGCGCGTCGTTGGTGATCACGAAGGCGTCGAAGTTGTCGCCCGGGCCGCCGGCCTTGAGCGACTGCGTAATCAAGCCGATGATATCCGCGCCCAGCGAATTCATTTTGCTGTGAAACTCGATGCACCCCACCCCGTCGCCCAGATCGACCAGCGACGCGCCCGAATTTTTCTTCACCACCCCGTTCGATTTTTTGGCCACCGCGACCGACCAGACTCCCGCGGGAACCTGTTCAACTTTCCAGCTTTCGGATTTCACGTCCCAGAATTTGCGGCCGGAAGGCGACTTTGCTTCGTCGATATACCAGCTTTTGTGACCGGCGGCGAGCAGCTTTTCCACGTTCGCCACAACCGGTTTGCCCTCTTTTTTCATGCGCGCGACGGTGGGTTCGATACCTACGGCATTCCACAGTTCAAACGGGCCCAGTTCCCAGTTGAAGCCCATCCGCATGGCGCGGTCGATTTCAACGATCGAGTCGGAAATTTCCGGTACGCGATTCGCGGAGTATGTCCACAGATCGGCGAGAGCAGACCACAAAAACTGGCCTGCCTTGTCGTCCTTCTGCGCGGTGCCGTCGAAGCCCAGCAACATGCGCAAGCGCCCACCTGTGTCCTCGATATTTTTTGCCATATCGAGCGCGGCGAACCTCGGCTTTTGCCGAGGATGATATTCCAGCGTCTTCCAGTCGAGGGCAAGCCGCTCATCTTCTTTGCCCTCGTGCCCTTTGCTCTTCTTGTAGAAGCCGCCTTTAGTCTTGTCGCCCAGCCATTTTTTCTGCAGCATCTGCGTGAAGAACTCCGGCAGGCGAAGATCGCTGCGCTCGTCGTGAACGTTCGCGGTCATGTTCGCTACCACGTGTCCCAAAATATCCAGTCCAACCAAATCGATGGTGCGGAAAGTCGCCGACTTGGGCCAGCCCACGGCTTGTCCAGTCAGAGCGTCGATGTCTTCGATGGTCAAATCCATCTCCTGCATCAGCCGCATAACATTCAAAACCGAAAACGTGCCGATGCGGTTGGCAATAAAGTTGGGCGTATCTTTCGCCAGTACGACGCCCTTGCCCAGGCGCACATCGCAGAATTGCGAGATCGCTTCTATCGCCGCGCGATCCGCTTCCGGCGTGGGAATGAGTTCAAGCAGGCGCATGTACCGCGGCGGATTAAAAAAATGCGTGCCGAACCACGAGCGCCGAAAATCATCGGAGAAACCTTCTGCGATTTTCCCGACAGGCAGCCCGCTGGTGTTGGTGGTGATGATGGTGCCGGGCTTGCGCACGGCCTCGACTCTGCGCAACAACGCGCGCTTAATGTCGAGATTCTCGACGACGGCTTCAATGATCCAATCGACCTCAGCCAGCTTCCTCAAATCGTCTTCGAAGTTGCCGACCGTGACCAGGCGGGAGAGCGAGGGCTCCATAAAGGCCGCGGGCTTGGATTTTTTCGCCGCCTCCAGGCCGGCAGCGGCAATCTTATTGCGTGCCGGCGCGTCGGCATCGGGAGGAACGATATCGAAAAGATAACTGGGGATTCCGGCATTGGCGAAATGCGCGGCGATGCGGGCGCCCATGGTTCCGGCGCCAAGGATGGCGACTTTATGAATGCCTTTCATAATCCAGCCTCTGGCTGAGACCTCCGATTACAAGATTCCGATGTCGATTGCGGTTCCGATGGAAGATTGCCAATTTCGGTTCGCAGACTCTCGCGCGTGCGTCGGCAAATTTGACTGGCGGAAATCGCTCTATGGCAGTTTATCCACTGCCCAGTCGTTGCCGCCACTTTCGACCATCGCCAGGGTCGAGAATCGCCGCTGCAGGTGATGGGTCGCACCCCCGCCGACGAAAACAACAGGAAATTCATAGCGGCCGCGTTTCAGTAATTTGCCGCGCCCGAGTTCATAACCGCAAGGGCCCGGATTAGAGAAAAAATCTGCTACCCGATCGGGTCCCGCGTTTTTCCGGGCGCGGCTGCTGAGCAGCACGATTCCGCTTTCGGCGTCCCCCGATTGCCAGGCCTGCAAAAAACGGTCGGCGGTTGCAAGCGCGGCGATGTAATGCGCATTCAAGGGCGGATTCGATGGAGCCTTGGCCGACGAAACCGATGTTGAAATCAAGGCGCACAATGAGAGAACAAAGCAACGCGAAGCCGGGCTAGTCAGCATAGGTAAATAAGAAACCATGAAAGCAACGGTCAAACCATTATGCGCGCCGGGGGCGGCTAAAGGTCGCCATGGGCCTCCACGTAATCCAGGGCGCGCTGCGCCATCTGCTTTTCTCCTTTATATGCCAGCAGCCTCGGCGCCTCTTGCAGCGGCACCCAACTGGCGCGAGCCACTTCAATGCGCATGACAGGGACCACGTCGTCGATGCGCCCGGAGCGGTAACGCATAAGATAAAAGCTGACAATTTTAAATACCCTTTCACCGCCCGCCCAGGTCCGGGTGTAGATGTATTTGATGTCGCCGAGTTTCGTGACCGGATCGGCGCTGATGCCGGTTTCCTCACAGACCTCGCGCAAGGCGGTGTCGAGAGCCTTCTCGCCCGGGTCGACCAGGCCCTTTGGCAAAGCCAGCGTCCTTTTGACCTTCCGCCGGACCTTGTTTGGCTCACCCCCGCCCGGTTCCGGCTCACCGGCGGGTTCAATGGCTGCCATCCACCAGATTCCGTCGCGCTTCCGTATGACCACCCCGCCTGCCGATATTTCCCGAATCATACAGTGGCAAGTTAGCAGGATTACAGGAGTTCGTCATCCCCGCATGCAGGGTAATATGCAGGTAACCATGGCACGTTCTACCGTAACTGCAATAGCACCAAAGTGGACTGCAGCATTCGCCGAAAAAGTGGCATCCTATGATATAGGCGTAAGTGGATTGTGGCGCGCCGGACGTGGGGTTTCGGTGAAGAGCCTTGATCGGATTATTCGCTCGGTGCAGGCCTTTGGCAGGGAATTGTCCCGCAAAGGTGGCATGGTCGAGCCCCGAATGCCCGCGGTTGGATTGGCGCTGGGCGGTGGGTTCGCTCGAGGCATGGCCCACATCGGCGTTCTGAAGGTTCTGGAAGAAGAAGGAATTCCGGTCCGCGTCATTGCCGGCACCAGCGTGGGTGCGCTGATCGGCGCGATCTACTGCAGCGGAATTTCCGCCGAAGAACTGGAAAAAGTCGCACACTCCTGCCGTTTCACTACCTTCGCCCGCTGGACCGTCTCCCGTTACGGCTTCGCTTCCAATGACCGCATGGTTTCGTTCCTCAGACGCACATTAAAGGTGACTACATTCGAAGAGTTGCGCATTCCACTGGGCGTGACCGCGACCGATTTCAACAGCGGCGCCGGAGTGGTTTTTCATTCGGGCTCGATTATCGATCCGGTGCGCGCCAGTTGCGCCTATCCCGGAATGTTTCTGCCCGTCGAAATTCGCGGCCGCTATCTGGTCGATGGCATGTTGTCCTATCCCGTGCCCACGCGGCCTCTGCGCGACATGGGTGCGGAGCGTGTGCTGGCCGTGCATCTGAAGGGACAGTGGTCGAAGTCAGGCGCACCGCGCCATCTGTTCGATGTGATTGGACAATCGTTCGCCATCGCGCAGGACATGATGAGCCATCTCTGGCGCAATGCTGCTGACGTTGTCATTGAACCCGATGTCGCCGGTTTTGCCTATGACGATTTCAAGCGAGCAGGCGAGTTGATTCGCGCCGGCGAAGTAGCCATGCGCCAGGCTCTCCCGGAGGTTCGCAAGTGGATGGAAGCGCCAGCGCTCCCCGTGTCGCCGGCGAAGTCCCGTCTCGTAGCGCCGGGCCCCGCGCCCATGCCCGCCGACTAGCGGAAGGCAGGCTGCAAGCATCCCTACCCGCCGTCTCTACTCCCTCAACATGACATTCACTCGTACCGCAAACTTTCCACCGGATCGAGCTGGGCGGCCCGTGTCGCCGGCACGGTTCCGAAGATTATCCCGACCACGGACGACACGGCAATAGCGATCAGCGCAGACCATCCCGAGATGGGGATGCGGTACTCCGTAAGGAAGCGCACCGAGTAAGGAAGGGCTAGGCCGATGACGATCCCGGCAAAACCTCCGATGAGCGAGATAAGGATGGCCTCGGCAAGGAATTGAAAGCGGATTTCGCGGTTCGTCGCGCCAATAGCCTTGCGGATTCCAATTTCGCGGATGCGCGAGGTCACCGTTGAGAGCATGATGTTCATGATCCCGATGCCGCCCACCAAAAGCGTGACGGCCGAGATCAGCAGAAGCATCCACGTGAGCATGGTGGCTGAGCGATCGGCCACGGCCAGCAGTTCGGAGAGATTGGTAACGTCATAGACCGATTCCGGGCGGTGCCGCGATTGCAGCACCCGTTTGATTTCTGCGGTGCCCGTGGTGACCAGTGTAGGATCGGCCATAGAAAAATAGATCATCTTCACACTGGGAGTCTCGAGAAAATAGCGGCTGACGGCGTAGGGGATGAGCATGGTGCTGCCCACGATTTCCGATTGATCGAAAGTGTTGACCCGTTCTTTGAACGTTCCGATGATGGTGAACGGTAATCCTGTCAGTTTGATGATCTTGCCGATCGCCGCCTGCGTGCTGCCGTAGACCTCCTGCGCCATCTTTTCAGTGATGACGCCAACTTTGTTGTGCGCCTGCGAATCTTCGGCGTCGAAAAAGCGTCCGGAAAGCACCAGCAGATTTCGCACCTGAGCGTATTCGGGATAGACGCCGAGAATCTCGACCTCGCGCTCTTTGCCGTCGCCGAAGGGAACGCGTTCAGAAAGATTCACCACCGGCGTGGCGGCGGCTACTCCGGGCACCTCACTCCGAACCGCTTCAACGTCGTCGATGGTGAGATTGTCAGCGCTCGACTGGCTGATGTGGGGCGCACCCTGGTATTGCGCATAGATAAGATTCGCGCCGATGGCTTGAATCTGGCTGAGGACGTACTGCCGGCCGGTCATGCCGATGGTGACGACAAGAATGAGCGAAGCGGTGCCGATGACCATGCCCAGCGCGGTCAGAATGAAGCGCACTTTGTTGCTGCAAAATGTGTCGTAAGCGAAGCTGACAATTTCTCCGAGAGCCATCTTGGGGCGAAGACGCTCGGGCATGAGGGCGGCGGCCATGTAAGGTTAGATGCTACGTAGATGATCAAAAGTGCGCAACCTGGTAGCGAGACCAGTCGCCAACAAGGAATTCGTCAACCGGTGGGGCCGGCGGCGTGGGCTCAGATGCTCGGGATCACGTCCCGGCCGGTACCCCCTTCGCTCCCTTCCCAACCGAGGATGAATAGTATAGGTTATACATTCACGCCGCCCGAATGAGGCTTCGGGAGAGGGCTTTGGGAGGGTAATGGGCGAGATTCTCGATGAATCTTACGTTTCCGTCGAGCACAAGACGCACGCGTTCGGCGGTCGAAGACGTGCAGTAAGAAAATCGCTCCTGTGGATGGTTCTCGCCGGACTGGCCATCCGGCTGGCAGTCATGCCTTTCCTTTTGCCGGAGCAACTCGATCCCTCCCGCGATCATTGGCACTTCGGATATGAAGCGGGGCGTATTGCACGCTCGATCGCATCAGGTCACGGCTTCGGCAGCCCGCTTTTCGCCGACACCGGGCCTACGGCCTGGATGAGTCCGGTTTATCCCTACATCGTTGCCGGAGTTTTCAAGTTTTTCGGTATTTTCACTACCGCGTCCGCCGTGACGCTGCTTTCGCTGAATGCCCTGACGTCGGCACTGACTTGCATTCCGGTTTTCTTCATCGCGCGTAAGACCTTCGGCGATCGGGCCGCAAAGTTGGCCGCATGGGGATGGGTTTTCTTTCCGTACGCGATCTATTTTCCCATGGAAAGAATTTGGGAAACCTGGCTGGCGACGCTGCTCCTCTCGTTGCTCTTTCTCTGCATCCTGGAGCTTGAGCATGTACGCCGCCTGCGGCCCTGGATGGGCTTTGGTGTGCTTGCTGGCCTCGCGGCTTTAACTTGCCCGGCGATGGTTTCACTGCTGCCGGTTCTTGGGGGATGGATTTGCTATCGCCGCCAGGGGCGCGGGCGGAAATGGTTTCGTCCCGCGGCAGTAGCTGCGCTGGTCTTCATCGCTGTAGTGTCGCCCTGGTTTATCCGCAATTATCAGACGTTTCACCGCTTCATTCCGTTCCGCGACAATATGGGAATGGTTTTGAGGCTGGGCACGCGGGGCACCACCAATCATTGGGCAGCTTATGAGCTGGGCCCCTGGCACAACGAAGCGGAATGGGAACAGTTCCAGCAGTTGGGCGAACTCGATTACATGGCCAAAGAGAAGCGGCAGGCCGTCGACTTCATCCAGAGCCATCCGGGATGGTATGCCTGGGCGTCGTTGCGCCGGGCATTCTACTTGTGGACGGGATACTGGAGCCTGGATTCCGGTTATCTGAAGCAGGAGCCGCTGGATCCGCCGAATATCATTTTCTGCACCGGGTTCACGGTGCTGGCGCTGATTGGGTTGTGGCGGGCATTTCGATTGCATCCCTCGGTCGCGGCGCTCTATGGTTTGGTGTTGACGGTGTTTCCGGCGATTTATTATTTCACCAGCCCGGAGGTTTACTACCGGCGGCCCATCGATCCCTTGATGGTGATCCTGGCGGCTTCTTTGATCCCCGCGCGCAAGAAAAAGCTTGAACGGCGTGAAAAAGTCGAAGTACGCGAGGATGAAAGCGAATTAGTGGAGGTGTGATGAGGTGCGAATACAATCGCCTGTCGGCTGCGTGCTCATTGGAGTAACCCTTCCTGACCAGATACAAGACTGCTCTCGGACTGTTGCCCCTGACCTTCGCCGCGCTGCTGGTGCATGGATACCATCCCTTTGCCGAAGATGCGGAAATCTATTTGCCGGGAGTTGAGAAGATTCTGCACCCCTCGCTGTTTCCAGTAGGGCAGGAGTTTTTTCGTTCCCACGCCAGTCTCACGCTTTTTCCTAATCTGGTTGCATTCTCCTTGCGCGTGACCCGCTTGCCCATGGAGTATGAGTTTTTTTTATGGCACGTGGGGTCGATTTTTCTGCTCCTGCTGGCTTGTTGGCAGCTCGCCGGGCTTTGTTTTCCCGGTGCAAAAGCCCGCTGGGGCGGAGTCTGTATGATCGCAGCCCTTCTAACCATTCCAGTGGCGGGCACAGCTCTTTACATCATGGACCAGTACTTGAACCCGCGAAATCTGGCGGCATTTGCGGCAGTGTTTGCCGTGACCCGAACTCTCCAAGGAAAGTACGCGAAGGCGCTGCTATGGATTCTTTTTGCGGCCTGTGTCCACCCACTGATGTGGACGTTCGCGTTTTCATTCTGCGCCCTGCTGGTGACGATGCAATGGATGGAAAATCGCTGGAGCACGGTTTCCTCTGCCGGGCTTTCCGCTCTGGTCTGCCTGATGCCCCTGGCGCCGGTGTCCTCTGCGGCCTATCACGAAGCCGCGAAGCATCATGCGTTTCACTACATCCAGCACTGGCAGTGGTATGAGCAGTTGGGAGCGGTTGCCCCGCTGTTTTTATTGTGGTGCTTCGGACGGATAGCCAAGCGGAGGCGGTGGTCGAATGTCGAGCGCGTGAGCCGGGCTTTCGTAATATACGGCGCTATTTTTCTGGTGGCCGCGCTGGTGGTTGATCTGCCGCCGCAATTTGAAGCTTTGGCCCGCCTGCAGCCCATGCGCAGTTTACATCTGCTTTACATCGTGATGTTCGTATTTATCGGCGGATTTCTCGGCGAGTATGTGCTCAAGAATCGAATCTGGCGCTGGATGATACTTTTTCTGCCGTTGAGCGCGGGCATGTTCCTGGCGCAGCGGTCGCTGTTTCCTGCGAGCGCGCAGGTGGAATGGCCGGGCGTCGCCCCGAAAAATCCCTGGGCGCAGGCTTTTGTATGGATTCGAGAGAACACGCCGGTGGATGCGGTGTTCGCTCTCGATCCCCAGTACATGCACGCCTCCGGCGAAGATGAAATTGGATTTCGCTGCCTGGCCGAGCGCAGCCGCCTGGCCGACGACGTGAAAGACAACGGCGTGGTAAGCATGTTTCCGCCGCTGGCCGAAGAATGGTGGGCGCAGGTGCAGGCGCAGAGTCCGTGGGAGAAATTTCAATTGGAAGATTTCGAGCGATTGAAAAACAAATATGGCGCGAATTGGGCGGTGGTGCAGCAGCCGGGGTTTGCGGGTCTCGACTGTGCCTACCAGAACGCGGCCGTGCGGGTTTGCAGGATTCCTTGAAGCTAATAGTCATGCAGTAAAATGCACGATACTCCGCAGCTAATCGGATACAATCGCCAGAAGGAGATCCCAGGCTCATGTCTACTGCGCGGGCCCTTCAAGCCCCCGTCCGGCTGTTTCCCTACGACAGGTGGGAGGCTTCTCTTCCGTCTCTCGCCCGCGAGTATCGCGAGAACACGCCGTGCCCGCATATTTTGTTGACGAATTTTCTTGACCCCGAGATCGCGGCTGCCATGGAACGCGAATTCCCCCGCTCCGCCAGCGATGCCTGGACCCAGTACAAGCACGCCAACGAAAACAAGGCGGGCATGCCCAAGCGCGAGCTTTTTCCGGCAACCATCGGAGCCGTGGTCGACGAATTGAACACGCCTGAGTTCACAGCGTGGGTCTCGGAACTTACGGGCATTCCGGATTTGATCGCCGATCCCATGCTTGAGGGCGGTGGATTGCATCAGTCCGGTCCGGGCGGCTATTTGAATGTGCACACGGATTTTTCCGTGCACCATTTCCATACGCACTGGCACCGGCGGGTGAATCTGATTCTGTATCTGAACGACGGATGGCAGGAAGAGTGGGGCGGAGCGCTCGAATTATGGGAGAAAAATATGGCTCGGTGCGGGGCGAAGTATCCGCCCTTGCTGAATCATGCATTGGTTTTTACGACCAATGAACGCTCCCTGCACGGATTTCCCGATCCGCTCACTTGCCCAGAAGGCGAATCCCGAAAGAGCCTGGCTTTGTATTACTACACGGTTGAGCCGGACAGAAAAATTGAAGTGCACTCCACCGATTACTTCGCGCGGCCGCAGGATGGCTGGTGGAAGGCGTCGATGATCTGGCTGGATAAGAAAGCTGTCGATTTCTACTCTCGCGCGAAAGCACGGTTCGGCTTTTCGGACGACTTTGCCAGCAGGGTGCTGGAATTCTTGTCGAAGAAGAAATAGTTGCTCGAGGTCTCTATGCCGGATGGACGCTATGCCGCGCGTAGTAGCTGGGGTCGCCGGGTTCCAGTTTGCGGCCATTGTCGCTGAACCGGGGCAGATGCATCAGTCCCACGTTCTGCAGGGCGAACTGCAGAGTTGTGGCCAGCACGCCGAATCCATATTTCACGCTGCGGCGGAAGTTGATGGATGAGGCTTCCTCAAAATACTTCGTAGGACACGACACTTCTCCGATGCGAAAGCCGAAGTGTACGCACTGGGCGAGCATCTGATTGTCGAAGACGAAGTCGTCCGAATTTTCCAGGAGCGGCAGTTCGGTGAGAACCTTGCGGCTAAAGGCGCGATAGCCGGTGTGGTACTCGGAAAGCTTGACGCGCAGAAAGAGATTCTCAAAGGCCGTCAGCAGCCGGTTGGAGATGTATTTGTAAATCGGCATGCCGCCGCGCAGGGCCGTCCCGCCGATGATGCGCGATCCCAGAACAACGTCGTACACGTCGTAAGCCACCATGCTGGCCATGGCAGTGACCAGGTGCGGCGTGTACTGGTAATCGGGATGAACCATGATGACCACATCCGCTCCCGCGGCCAGAGCCTCGCGATAGCAAGTCTGCTGGTTGCGTCCGTAGCCGTAGTTGCGGTCGTGCTGGAAGACTAAGAGGCCAAGGCGCCGGGCGAGATCCACGGTGTGGTCCGAACTGCGGTCGTCGACCAGAATGCGGATGTCGACGAGATCGGGCAGTTCGCCGACCGTGGCCTCAAGCGTCTTTTCCGCGTTGTAGGCGGGCATTACTACCGCTATGCGCTTGCCGTTGATCATGGGTCTTGCTGGCCTCTGAAAAGTCTTTACCACAGAGGACACCCTTCGACAGCGCCCAAGGGCAGGCTCTGGAACACAGGGTAAAGCTTGGCAACTTTTACATGATACCTGACGGAGCGCGAAATAACTTTCCGACGTGTTTGCCGCGGCGGAGGTGGTCCGGGAGCAAGGGCAGGAAAATTCGGTCGATACCCCCCCCCCCGGTTTTGTAAAATCTCTGGAATCAATGTGTTAGCGTAAAATTCCTCGCAAAGATCTTCGCCGTTCATCGGCGGCCTCGTCGCGATAGTGCGCCCGAGCCCTCTTGAGGGCCGATTCGAAATCGACGGGCCGGGCGGGGTGTCCGCTGGCCTCGCATGCGTCGCACCAATGCATAAGGTCTGCAAGTAAATCGCCGAGGACTGTCTCCGGATCGCTGCGCAGGTCCACCGCCAGGCCGGTCGCGGCGGCGAGGGTAGCCATTGCCAGTCCGCCCCACGCAGCGCGGTCGGTGTTGCGGGGTTTCTCGTTGCCCTCCGCCGGGGGTGGGCCCGCGCCTTGCGTCCGGCTTTTGCTCTTGCGATCTCTGTGTCCGTTCCGCATACAAAGCCTCTTGTTCCGTGGACGACGCCCGCCTGTCCTGCTCCGGTCTATGGGCCCGGCGTTCTAGTTTAGAACACGCATGAGCCGAAGGCAAAGTACTCTCTCCCTGTGAAAAGGAAGCACGCGCGCAAAAACATCGTTGGCAGGCGCGTGGCGGGGGCGCGTCAGGCTTTTGCGCCCGTGCTCACGCAGGACGCCCTCTCGGGGCGGCTAGCGCGGCGCGGCATCCAACTCGACCGAGCCGCGATTGCCAAGATCGAAAACGGCCTCCGTCATGTTTTGGACTATGAGCTTAGCGCTCTCGCCCACGTGTTGGGCGTAAGTGTCGCTTGGCTTCTTGGAGACGAAAGAGAAGGACGTTGATGAACGCCGCCGAGCGGAAGAGCCTTCGGGCCAAGTTGTTGGCCGAGCAGAATGGCTTCTGCCCTGTCTGCGGCTATGGCAGCGAATATTGTTACTTCCATGCTCGCAATATTCCGCATTCCGGCGAGTGCAAGAAACAGCCTGTGGTCGTCCTAGAGCATGATCACAGGCATTGCAAGAATGGATGCGAGAAATGTATCCGCGGAGTTGTACATCACGCGTGTAATAGGTTCATTGCCTTCATTGAAGCGAATCCGCAGGCTCATGAGAGGCTTGTGACGCCGTGGCTCAGGGACTTCCTATCAAAAGGAGGAAGGGGCACGTCAGGGAGTTAGATCGAAGGCGTGGACGTTCCGGCGAGCGCCGTCAACGTTCTCTATTACGTAGGGTAGGCCTGAGCGGATCAGCATTTTGCGAATCGGCTCGATCAATCGCGGCCATTTGTGCCCATTTCCGTTTCGCTTGGCGAGGTCGGAATAGGCCTGGCAAGGGGGAGATGCGTGGATGGCATCGAAGGAGGCGAGAAACTTGGGGTCAAGGGACATCGCATCAGCCTGAACGAACTCGAAGGGGTAGTTCGGCTGCGGCGTTATGTCGACACCGACGACCTTGAAACCAGCACGGTCATAGCCCACGCTTGCGCCGCCGGCGCAGCAGAAGAGATCCAGCAGTCTTGGTTTGCTCACCTAGTCGCCACCCGCCTTTAGCCTTGTGGATTATCAATATCATCGGTCAGGGCTATAGTCCATAGCAAATTGGGACATGCCACAAGGGAAGAATTGGGTGTCTGTTCTTAGGTTCCGGGTTCGTCTGCTCTTCCGCGCGCCCGGTCTTGCGCGTGCTTGTCGGGTATGAAAAACTGACTATTCAGTATTCATCTCAGCATTCATCATGCCCGCAATGCGAACACTCTTCGAGAAGACTTGGGATGCGCATCTGGTGGCCTCGCCTGATGGCCGCTCTCCGATCATCTACATCGATTTGCATCTGGTGCATGAAGTCACTTCGCCGCAGGCTTTCGATGGCTTGCGCGTGGCGGGAAGGAAAGTCCGTCAACCTTCCCGCACGGTTGCAACTGTCGATCACAACATCCCCACCGAGCCGCGCGGCACTCCTATCACCGACTTGATCGCGGCGAAGCAAATCTCAGCCCTGCAGGCCAATTGCAAAGAGTTCGGCGTGCCGCTGTTTGACATGGATTCGCCCGAACAGGGGATCGTGCACGTGATTGGTCCGGAACTGGGGTTGACGCAGCCGGGAATGACCATCGTCTGCGGCGACAGCCACACCAGCACCCACGGCGCTTTTGGATCGCTGGCTTTCGGCATTGGAACATCCGAAGTGGAGCACGTTCTGGCCACACAGTGCCTGGCCCAGCAAAAACCGAAGACCATGCAGATTGATGTGCGTGGGCGATTGCCGGAGGGCGTCACAGCCAAGGATTTGGCGCTCGGCATTATCGGCCAGATTGGCACCGACGGCGCTACCGGGCACGTGGTCGAATATTCCGGCGAAGCGGTGCGCGCGCTTTCGATGGAAGGCCGCATGACGCTGTGCAACATGAGCATCGAGGCCGGAGCGCGGGCTGGCATGGTTGCGCCGGACGAGACCACGTTTGCGTATGTCCGCGACAAACGGTTTGCACCGCGCGATGGCGAGTGGGAAAGAGCGCTCGAATGCTGGCGAGCCTTGCCCAGCGATGAAGGCGCCGCGTTCGACAAGGTCCTCGAGATCGATGCGGCGCAACTCTCTCCCTTTGTGACTTGGGGAACGAATCCGGGGATGGTGGCTCCGGTGACGGGGCGCGTGCCGGAAGTTGCCGGAATGAGAGACGCCGATCGCCGCGCCGCCGAACTGGCTTTGCAATACATGGATTTGGAGCCCGGCAGAAGAATTGAAGACATCGCGATTGATCGTGTCTTTATCGGCTCGTGCACGAACTCGCGGATTGAGGATTTGCGGGCGGCGGCGAAAGTAGCGCGCGGGCATCGCGTCAGTGCAAAAGTCCGGGCCATGGTTGTACCGGGATCGCAGACCGTGAAACGTGCGGCTGAGAAAGAAGGCTTGCACCGGATTTTTCTGGATGCAGGATTCGAATGGCGCGAGTCGGGATGCTCGATGTGTCTGGGAATGAATCCCGATATCTTGCAGCCGGGTGAGCGGTGTGCTTCCACCAGCAACCGGAATTTCGAAGGGCGGCAGGGTCGTGGCGGGCGGACTCATCTGGTAAGTCCAATGATGGCTGCGGCCGCCGCGATCGCCGGGCACTTCACCGATGTTCGGGAGTGGAAGTTCCAATGAGGGCATCGCGATGAAACCGTTTGTTGTGCACCAAGGGCTGGTCGCTCCTCTCGACCGCATCAACGTCGATACCGATCAAATTATTCCGAAGCAGTTTCTCAAGCGAATCGAGCGCACCGGCTTTGGTCAGTTCTTGTTTTACGACTGGCGGTTTGCGGCGGACGGGAAGAAGACTGCCGGTTTTGTTCTCGACCAGCCCCAATTCGCGGGCGCGAGCATTCTGATTGCGGGAAAGAATTTCGGATGTGGCTCGTCACGCGAGCATGCGGTATGGGCGCTGGCGGATTTCGGTTTTCGCGCCGTGATCTCCTCTTCCTTCGCCGATATCTTCGCCAGCAACAGCACCAAGAACGGGTTCCTGACCGTACGCGTAAGCGAGGATCAGGCTGCCGAATTGATGCGCCGGGCTACAGAAATGAGCGACTATCACCTCACCGTCGACCTGGAACAGTGCGAAGTCCGGGACGAGCATGGGTTTCGCGCAAAGTTCTCAATCGACGAATTCGTCCGCCATTGTCTGCTTAACGGGCTGGACGATATCGGGCTTACCCTGCAACATGAGTCCGAGATTGCCGCCTTCGAGTCGACGCACCCCGCGCCTACGGCACTGGTTTTGGGCCGAAATGCTGAACACAGGGGCACCGAGTCGCACAGGGCGAGCCACCAAAGCTCCCATAATGGGTCGTCGCATCGAGCGGGTAAAGATTTGTAAAACATTCGCCCTGCTCTTGACCCACCGCCGCGCCCCAGTTGATGCTGGTTGAGTGGGGGTTCTACTATTACACCTGCGTCCCGGCCAGAGCCATCGCGGCCGAGGGACGCTGGCCTAAGGAATATTGTCTTTCCCGCACGGGGTCGCAACCGACTCGATAATGAATACGTCTAACATACCGCGCATTTTGCGCCGATCTGGTAAAGAGCGGCAACTGACTGACACCGCAAATATGACCGATTCGAACCTTGCCCCGGAAAAGCCCCCATCCCGCTTGCGTTACCGCTATGGGATGATCCTCGCCGCCGCGCTGATTGCGTGCGCATGTCTTGCCGGCTGCAGCAGCGCCGACTCCAAGCAGCAGAAGGCACAGGCCGCGGCCCCGCGCGCGATTTCCGTCGCCGTTGCCCAGGTGCAAAAGCAGGACGTGCCGGTTTACCTGACCGGGCTCGGCTCGGTGACGGCGTTTTATACGGCGAATATCAAGAGCCGGGTTGACGGGCAAATCATGCGCGTCAACTTCAAAGAAGGGCAGATCGTGAAACAGGGCGAACTGCTGATCGTGATCGATCCGCGCCCGTTCCAGGTGCAGTTGGAACAGATGCAGGCGCAGTTGTTCAAAGACCAGGCCTCGCTGCGTGATGCCAGGCTGAATCTCGAACGCTATACCACGCTGATACCCTCGGGCAGCATCGCGCAGCAGCAGGTGGATACGCAGAAATCTACGGTCGATCAACTGGATGGGCAAGTGCGCACCGACCAGGCCCAGATCGACAACGCCCGACTGCAGATCGTGTATTGCAACATCACGGCTCCTTTTAGCGGGCGAGTGGGATTGCGGCAGGTAGATCCCGGCAATATTGTGCACGCCGCGGATACGAATCCCATGCTCATCCTGACCCAGTTGCAGCCGATCGCGGTGATCTTCACCCTTCCCGAAGACCAGTTGCAGTCGGTCTCGCAGCACATGAAGAACACGACTCTCGAAGTGGATGCCTACAGCCGCGACGACCAGACCAAACTGGCCACCGGCAAGCTGCAAACCATCGACAACCAGATCGATCAGACGACAGGAACCGCCAAGCTCAAGGCCGTCTTCGATAATAAAGACAACCAGCTTTGGCCCAACCAGTTCGTGAACGCGAATTTGCTCCTGGAGACGCGCAAGGATAGCACCGTGGTTCCGACAGCGGCGATTCTGCGCGGACCGCAAGGTACTTACGTGTATGCGGTGAAGCCTGACAAGTCGGTGGAAGCGCGCACAGTGGCTACATCACTGGCGCAAGGCAACGTCACCATTGTTACCAGCGGCGTCAATCCCGGCGACACGGTTGTTACCGATGGCCAGGATAAATTGCAGACCGGCAGCAAGATTGAGCCGCGCAGTGCCGGCCCCGGCGCCGCACCTGGCGGCGGCGCGCCCGCCGGCACGTCAGGTACGGGAAGTCCGGCTTCATGAGTCCTTCAAAGTTATTCATCCTTCGGCCGGTCGCGACTACGCTGCTGATGGTGGGCGTGTTGCTGGTGGGTTGGGTGGCGTTTCTGCAATTGCCCGTTTCCGCCCTGCCAGAAGTTGATTATCCGACCATTCAGGTGGTTACGTTTTATCCCGGCGCCGATCCAGATGTGATGGCCTCATCCGTTACCTCGCCGCTGGAGCGGCAATTCGGCCAGGTTCCGGGACTGAGCCAGATGACTTCCACCAGTTCATTTGGCAGTTCAGTTATTACTCTGCAGTTTGCGCTCGATCAGAATATCGATGTGGAAGAGCAGCAGGTGCAGGCGGCAGTGAATGCGGCCGCGACTTTCCTGCCGTTAGATTTGCCGAATCCTCCCATTTACAACAAGGTGAATCCGGCGGATTCGCCCATCCTCACGCTGGCCCTCTCTTCTGATTCGCTGCCGCTGCCCAAGGTGGAGGATCTTGCCGACACGGCGCTGGCGCAAAAAATCTCGCAGTTGCCGGGGGTTGGGCTGGTTTCAATCAGCGGCGGCCAGAAGCCGGCGGTGCGGGTGCAGGTCAATCCAACGGCGCTGGCGTCTTATGGGCTCAGCCTGGAAGACATCCGCACGGCGCTCGCGGAAGCCAATGTGGATCAGGCCAAGGGGGTCATCGATGGGCCCCGGCAGTCGTATACCATCGGCGCTAACGACCAGCTGTTTTCCAGCGAGCAGTACAAACCCATCGTCATCGCATACCGCAACGGCGCGCCGGTGCGGCTCAGCGACATTGCCAACGTGATCGATGGCACGGAAAATACTCTGCTGGCGGCGTGGATGAACCTAACGCCTGCTGTGATCGTCAATATTCAGCGCCAGCCCGGGGCGAACATCATCAGCGTCGTCGACCGGATCAAGAGCCTCCTGCCGCAACTGCAGGCGTCGCTTCCCTCCGCCGTTAAAGTTCAGATTCTCACCGACCGCACCACCACAATTCGGGCCTCAGTGAAAGATGTTGAGTTCGAGTTGGCCCTGACCATCGTTCTTGTGGTGATCGTAATTTTCTTTTTTCTGAGAAACTTGCGGGCCACATTTATTCCCAGCGTCGCGGTTCCATTGTCGATCGTGGGAACGTTCGGCGTGATGTACCTGCTCGGCTACAGCCTGAACAACCTGACCCTGATGGCGCTGACCATTTCTACCGGTTTCGTCGTCGACGATGCCATCGTGATGATCGAAAACATCGATCGTTACCTGGAGGCGGGAGAATCGCCGCTGGAAGCGGCGCTCAAAGGTTCCGGCCAAATCGGCTTTACCATCGTCTCGCTGACCGTTTCGCTGATTGCTGTACTCATTCCCCTGTTGTTCATGGGAGATATTGTGGGCCGGCTGTTCCGCGAGTTTGCCGTCACGCTGGCCGTGACCATTCTGGTTTCCGCGGGAGTCTCGTTGACCTTGACGCCCATGATGTGCGCCAAGCTGCTGAAGCATCGCAAGGAGGGTGAGAAGGGCCGCTTTTACGAAGTCACCGAGGATTATTACAACCGGGTCATCGCCTCTTATGGCCGAATGGTGAAATGGGTGTTAAAGCACCAGACCGCCACCCTGCTTATCACCTTTGGGACGCTGGTTCTCACCCTCATCCTCTATGTTGTCGTGCCCAAGGGTTTTTTCCCGGTGCAGGATACGGGGGTGATCCTGGGGATTTCCGAGGCGCCGGATAGCATTTCCTTTGAAGCCATGGCGCAGCGGCAGCAGGAGTTGGCCAAGGTCATTCTGAAGGATCAGGATGTGCAAAGCCTGTCGTCGTTTATCGGCGTTGACGGCACCAACACTACTCCCAACAGCGGCCGCATCCAGATCAACTTAAAGCCGCGAGACGAGCGCAAAGAGGACGCTTCCGCGATTATCCGGAGGCTGCAGCCGCAATTGGCGCAAGTGGATGGCATCACGCTCTACATGCAGCCCGTGCAGGATCTGACCGTGGAAGATCGCGTGAGCCGCACCCAATTCCAATACTCGATTGAAGACGCCGACGCGCAGGAGTTGGCGCAATGGACTCCCAAGCTGGTCGACAAGCTGCGGCAGAGAAAAGAACTGACGGATATCGCCACCGATCAACTCAATTCCGGCCTAAGGACAAACCTTACCATTGATCGCGACACCGCCTCGCGGCTCGGAATTCTTCCCCAGGCGATCGACAGCACTTTGTACGATGCCTTCGGGCAGAGGCTGGTATCGATCATCTTCACCCAATTAAATCAGTACCACGTCGTGCTCGAGGTCCTGCCCAGCTTTGCCCAGAATCCCGACGCAATTAATAACATCTACATCCGCCCCAGCAGCGCGACTCCAGCCTCAGGCGCACCCACGGCTAACGCAGCGACCGCGGCCACCAGCGGGACGCCTGTGCCGATTTCGACCTTTACCAAGATGCGCTCAATGAACACGCCGCTCGCGGTCAACCATCAGGGGCAGTTCCCGGTGGTTACTCTCTCCTTTAACCTTACCGCCGGCGGTTCCCTGGGAGATGCCACCCGGGCCATCCAGGAAGTGGAAAAGGAAATCCAGATGCCCCCGAGCATCCACGCCTCGTTCCAAGGGACCGCTGCGGCCTTTCAGAATTCCCTCGCCAGCGAGCCGTTCCTGATTCTAGCCGCGATCATTACCGTCTATATCGTGCTGGGCGTGCTGTACGAGAGCTACATCCATCCCGTTACCATTCTTTCGACCCTTCCCTCGGCCGGCGTGGGAGCAATTCTGGCTCTGGAAATCACGGGCAACGATCTCACGGTGGTGGCGCTGATCGGAATCATCCTGCTGATCGGCATCGTGAAGAAGAATGCCATCATGATGATTGACTTCGCCCTCGAAGCCGAGCGCGTAGAACACAAGCCGCCAGAGGAGGCTATTTATCAAGCCTGCCTGCTGCGCTTCCGGCCCATCATGATGACCACCATGGCAGCCCTGCTGGGTGGCCTGCCTCTGGCGCTTGGAACAGGAACGGGCGCAGAACTCCGCCGTCCACTGGGCATCACTATTGTGGGTGGTTTGCTGGTCAGCCAGTTGCTCACACTGTTTACCACGCCGGTAGTTTATTTGTGGTTTGACCGGCTGGGGCAGAGGTTCGAGAAATACAAAATCGGTAATCCCATTCCGCACGAGGCTGCGCCCGGCGATGCGTCGGCGGATTGAGCGTTGCTAGTTGAAGCATGGCCCTATAAAGCATGAGTATTTCTGCTCCATTTATCCGGCGTCCGATCGGCACCTCGCTGCTGGCGGCGGCTCTATTGCTCTCCGGCATCCTGGCTTTTAATTATCTGCCGGTAGCTTCGTTGCCCCGGGTGGATTTTCCCGTGATTCAGGTGGGCGCCAGCCTGCCGGGAGCCGATCCGCAAACCATGGCGTCGGCGGTGGCCACGCCGCTGGAGCGGCAATTCGGCCGCATCTCCGCGATCAATCAGATGACCTCGACCAGCCAGTTGGGCTCGACCAGCGTGGTCCTGCAATTCGATTTGAACCGCAACATCGACGCCGCCGGGCGCGATGTGCAGGCCGCCATCAATGCGGCTCGCAGCCAGCTCCCGGCCAACCTGCCGAGCAATCCTACATATCGCAAAGCCAACCCGGCTGACGCGCCGGTGCTGATTCTGGCACTTACCTCGGACACTGAAACCGTGCCCCAGATGTACGACGCCGCCGATTCCATTCTGGCGCAGAAACTTGCGCAAGTCGCGGGCGTCGGCACGGTGTTTGTGGGTGGCGCCGCCCAGCCGGCGGTGCGGGCGGAAGTCAATCCCACGCTGCTGAACAAACTTGGCGTGGGCCTGGATACGGTCCGCAACGCCCTCAACCTCGCCAACTCGAATCTGGCCAAGGGCGAGGTGGGGAACGATACTCAGGCATGGTCTTTCACCGATAACGATCAGATGTTCACCGCCGATCAGTACCGTCCGCTGATTGTCGCGTACCACAACGGCGGACCGGTAAGGCTCGGCGACGTAGCCGATGTGCAGGATTCCGTTTCCGACGTTCGCAACATCGGCCTGGCCAATGGCAAGCCCAGCGTTCTGATTATTGTTTTCCGGCAGCCTGGAGCGAACATCATTGAGACGGTGGACCGGGTGGTGGCTCTGATGCCCTATCTGCAGTCGTCGATCTCCCCCGCCATCCAGCTCACTATCGCGATGGACCGGACGGTCACGGTGCGGGCCTCGGTCAAAGACATTGAATTCACCCTGATTCTCTCGATCATTCTGGTGATACTCGTAGTATTCGCCTTCCTGCGCACGGCGCGTGCCACCATTATTCCCAGCATCGCTGTTCCGCTTTCTCTGGTGGGTACTTTCGGATGCATGTATCTGCTGGGTTACAGCCTGGACAATCTATCGCTGATGGCACTGGCTATCTCCACCGGGTTTGTAGTCGATGACGCCATCGTGGTTCTGGAAAACATTACGCGTTATGTGGAACACGGCGTGGACGCGGTGCAGGCGGCGTTCAAAGGCGCGGCGGAGATTGGGTTCACCGTGATCTCCATGAGCGTGTCGCTGGTCGCCGTATTCATTCCCTTGCTGCTGATGGGCGGGATCGTAGGCCGTTTGTTTCGCGAATTTGCCGTCACCCTGAGCATTGCGATCGGGGTTTCGTTGCTGGTCTCGCTGACCACCACTCCCACCATGTGCGCCAAGTTCCTGCGGCCGCCGGAAAAAGACGAACGTCACAATCGCATCTACCGCATGAGCGAGTGGTTCTTCGACACCACTCTGGCAACCTATCGCCGCGCCTTGAAGTGGGTGCTGGAGTACCAACTGGTCACGCTCATCGTGACCATCGCCGTGGCGTGTTTGAGCGTATACCTCTACATCGTCGTGCCCAAGGGATTTTTCCCGCAACAGGATACGGGACGAATTATGGGCTCGGTGCAGGCGGCGCAGGATATCTCATTTCAGGCCATGCGCGGCAAGATGGAGCGCTATGTCTCGATCGTCATGAAAGATCCAGCCGTGAGCACGATCGTGGGATTTGCGGGTGGAAACACCGTCTCCAATCAGGGCCGGTTCTTCATCATGCTCAAATCGCTGAATCAGCGCGGAACCTGCGGGAAGCAGCATTTCTGGCAATCCTGCCATGTTACCGCCGACGATATTATCAACCGCCTGCGCAACAAGTTGGCAGTGGTGCCGGGCGCCACACTCTATTTGCAATCGGCACAGGACTTGACCATCGGCGGCCGCCAGAGCAACGCGCAATATCAATACACGCTGCAAGGCGAGGATTTGAGCGAGTTGAACAACTGGGCTCCGCGATTGCTGGCCAAGATGCGCGGGTTACCGGAACTGCGCGATGTGAATACCGACCAGCAGGACAAGGGCCTGCAGGCGCAATTAGTGATCGACCGCGATACCGCCAGCCGCATGGGCGTCGCTGCACAGGACCTTGATAACGCGCTCTATGACGCTTTCGGTCAACGCCAGGTTTCCACCATGTACCGTCCCCTCAACCAGTACCACGTGGTCATGGAAGTTGCGCCCGAGTTTCAACAAAGTCCGGAAGGCCTGCAGAATATTTATCTGCGCTCCACCAGCGGGACTCCCATACCGCTGGCCGCTTTCACCCATTACGAGCCTTCGAACATACCGCTGGCGGTCAATCATCAAAGCCAGTTTCCGTCGGTCACCATCTCTTTCAATCTGGCTCCCGGAGTTTCGCTGGGCCAGGCGACGCTCGGCATAAACAATGCCCAGCGTTCGATCGGTTTCCCGGCTACCATTCAGGCCAGCTTTCAGGGAACGGCAGCGGCTTTCCAGAGTTCTCTTTCCAGCGAGCCGATGCTCATTCTTACCGCGCTCATTACGGTTTACATCGTCCTGGGCATGTTGTACGAAAGCTACATTCATCCCATCACCATTCTTTCCACCATTCCCTCAGCGGGCGTGGGGGCGCTGCTCGCCCTGATGCTGACTCATAATGAGCTCAATGTAATCGGAACCATCGGCATCATCCTGCTCATCGGGCTGGTCAAGAAGAACGCGATCATGATGATTGATGTGGCGCTGGAGGTCGAGCGTACGCAGGGAAAGAAGCCGGCAGAGGCGATCTATGAAGCCTGCCTGCTGCGCTTCCGTCCCATCATGATGACTACCATGGCGGCTCTGCTGGGAGGCTTGCCTCTGGCGCTGGGCACCGGTACGGGTTCGGAACTGCACCGACCCCTCGGCATCACCATTGTTGGCGGCTTAATTGTCAGCCAGGCCCTCACCCTGTTTACTACACCCGTGGTTTACGTGTATCTTGACCGTTTGCGGATGGCCTTGCGCGGAGGTGAAGATGCGTCGTTGTCGAAAGGCTCTCCGGTTTCTCCGGCGCCCAGCCCCGTCCACTGAGTGACTTGCGCTCAAGTTGGAACCGGGTAAACCGGCTGTACAACCTGATTTAATAACGATGGCATCGCAACAGCAAGCGCCGCAGCCGCAGGCAATTCTCAAACCGCCAGGATGGCCGGCGGTAGGCAACTATTTCCTGCCCTTGCAGTATGATAAAAGTTATTGCTTCCCGGCCGAATTGTAGAGACCGGCCCAGTATCGTTAATCTTCAATCCTTGGATTCCGGTTTTTCTTCAATTCCGGATTTCAGATTTAGTGTTTTCAAATTCTGTGAGGTGTGACGGGATGATTCAGAAAGCAGTAGTGCTGCTGTTGGCTGTGGCAAGCGTCGCCGCGTGCGTGTGTTGCGGCAGCACTGCGAATCACTATGTTTATGCGACTATTCCGCAGGCGAATCAGGTGATCGCTTTCCGCGAAGATCCCAACTCCGGGGTGCTTATAGAAATCACAGGGAGTCCTTACTCGGTGGGCGACGGCGCAAACTCGCTGGTGATTCACCCTTCGGGAAAATTTCTGTACGTGGCCAATCCGGGACAGGAGGAAAACGATATTTCCCTGTTTAATATCGCCGCCACTGGAGGCTTTCTGACCGAAGTGCCCCCGCGAACCTCAGTTTCACCCGCTACTTTGCCGCAATTCCTCGCCATGGATCCCGCCGGCGCCTATCTCTACGTCGCCAATGCGGGCACCTTCGATATTTCTGTGTTTTCCATCAACAGCGGCACCGGGGCGCTGACGCCAGTGACTGGTTCTCCATTTTCCATAGGTGTCACACCGCAGAGCATGGTTCTGAACCCGTCCGGCACGTTCTTATTTGTCGGCGTTCCGGGCGTCGGCACTCGCGACGGCTCCATCCTGACTTTCAGCGTCAATGCGGGTGCGCTGACGTCAGTTGCTTCAGGCGATAGCGGCGGCTCCAACCCCGACGGACTGGCAGTTGACCCAAGCGGCCAATATCTTTATGTCGCCAATACATCCTCGAATTCGATCGCTGTCTTCCAGATTCAGTCCACGGGTGCGCTGTCGGGGGTTACCGGGTCCCCGCTTAACGACGGCTACTTGTCACCGACTTCGCTGCTCTTGGATCCGACCGGAAAATTTTTGTACATAGCCGATCAGGGATCGAACAACGTTGCCGCATTCTCCATTACCAACGGGTTGCCTACCGCGCTCACCACCTCCACGACTTCGAATGCCTACAGCACGGAGAAGAGTCCAACCGTCATGGCGGTTGACCCAAACGGCAAATACCTGTTTGTAGGAAACCAGGGATCGGGAGCGGGTATCCAGTCGTTTAAAGTCGACACCAGCAACAGCCTTACGCTCACGCCCCTATTCACTTATGGCGTGGGGAATACGCCGAGTTCGATCGCGGTACTACAGTGACGTTGAAACTGGCGCTGTCCGCGGCCAGCTGTTTTTACTGGCCAACGGCGGCGAAAAAAGAAAACTTCTGCGACAATAGCTAGGGCACGTGCCCCCGCCGTCTTCTGGCGGCGTTATCGGCCAGGTCATCTCTGGCTGATCTCCTGGGCTGCTTCCCGTGCCAAAACTCGCCTACAGGAGCTAAAGCATGAGGATCGCAAGCGCGGCAAGTGCTTTTCCCAAGCACTACTACTCGCAGAAATATCTTCTCGAGCGGTTGCAGGATTACTGGGGCGACCAACTCAAGAATCCTCCCTTGCTGGCCCGTCTGCATCGCAATGTCACCGTAGATGGCCGCTACCTCGCGGTTCCTGCCGAGCAGTATGTCGACATCAAGACCTGGGGCCAGGCCAACGACATATGGATCAAGGTAGCACAGGAATTGGGCGAACAGGCGCTGTGCCTGGCCTTGCATAACGCCGGCCTGGCGCCGCAGGACCTGGGCGCTTTGTTGTTCACCACCGTGACCGGCGTTGCCAGCCCCTCTATCGATGCGCTTCTGATCAACCGCATGAAGTTGCCCGTCAACATTCGCCGGACTCCGATTTTTGGCCTGGGTTGCGTGGCTGGCGCGGCCGGAATCGCGCGCGCTGCCGACTATGTGCGTGCCTATCCTTCGCAGGCCGCCGCCCTGGTGTCAGTGGAACTTTGTTCTCTCACCCTTCAGCGCGAGGATTTGTCTGTCGCCAACCTAATTTCGTCCGGCCTGTTCGCCGATGGCGCTGCGGCCGTGATTGTGACCGGTGAGGAATTTGAACGCGAGGGGAATGACCCCACCGGGCCCACCATTCGCGCCACCCGCTCTGTTTTTTATCCGGACACAGAAGAAATGATGGGGTGGAACATATCGGAGAAGGGCTTTCGCATCTTACTATCCACAGAGGTTCCGAATCTGATTCGACAAAACCTGGGACGCGATGTGGATGCTTTCCTGGCCGACCAGGGACTCGGGCGCAGCGACCTGCAAAGTTGGGTGCTGCATACCGGCGGCCCCAAGGTGCTGGAAGCGTCGGCGGACGCGCTGGACCTGCACAACGGTCAGCTCGATGCTTCCTGGGATTGCCTGCGCAAGGTGGGAAATCTTTCTTCCGCTTCGGTCCTGGTAGTCCTCGAGGACGTGATGAAAAACCGGCGCCCCGCGCCGGGTTCTCTGGGATTGCTCGCCGCAATGGGGCCCGGGTTTTGTTCGGAGCTTGTCCTTTTGCAATGGTGAGGCAGGATTGCTGAATTCGACAGATGTGTGTGTGGTTGGCGGGGGTCCTGCGGGCCTTGCTGTAGCCATAGCGGCCCGCCAGCAGGGGCTTCGAGTAGTGGTGGCCGATGGCGCCACTCCTCCGATTGATAAGGCGTGCGGCGAAGCGCTCATGCCGGATGCGGTTACGGCCCTGGAGCGGCTGGGCGTTCCTTTGTCGTCGGTCGACGGTTTTCAGATTCATGGCGTGCGCTTTCTGAGCGGAGATTTGTCTGCCGAGACCGTCTTTCCCTCCGGCCTGTTCGGCGTCTCGGTTCGCCGGACTGAATTACACGGCGTCATGATTCAGCGTGCGGCCGCGCTGGGAGTCGATCTGCTCTGGCAAACTGCGGTGACAGGAATTTCCTCCGGCGAGGTCAGGCTCCGTGGGCATGGCATTCGCGCACGATGGATTGTGGGAGCTGACGGAGTGAATTCTCGTGTGCGACGCTGGGCGAATCTCGACCCGCACAGACGGAGCCGAGCTCGATATGCCTTCCGCCGGCATTATCGCGTAATGCCCTGGTCCAACCGCATGGAAATCTATTGGGGAAAGCAAAGCCAGGCCTACACCACGGCCGTGAGCAGCGATCAGGTCTGCGTGGCCGTGGCCTCGCGCGACCCCCAGCTTCGCCTGGATGATTCATTGTCCGAGTTCCCGGAACTCAAGTTGCGACTTTGCGGGGCCGAAGCGACCTCGATCGAGCGCGGGGCAGTGACCGCCAATCGAAGATTCAGGCGTGTCTGGCGAGGGAATGTGGCATTGACCGGCGATGCTTCAGGAACGGTCGATGCCATCACCGGCGAGGGGCTTGGGCTTTGCTTCGGCCAGGCCCTGGCGCTGGCGGAATGTCTCAAGTCAGGTAATCTTGCCGCGTACCAGTCCACACACCGGCGCCTGATGTTGCGTCCGCGTTTGATGGCAAGATTAATGCTCACGCTCGATGGACGCACCGGGCTGCAGCGCCGTACGCTGCGAGTGTTTCGCAAACATCCCGATATTTTTCGCCAGTTGCTGGCGTTGCATGTGGGATCTCTTTCGCCTTTCGATGCTGCGGTTGACGGCCTGGCGCTGGGATGGAAGCTGCTGACAGCCTGATCCCATGAGCATGAGCAACCGGACACGAAAGCGCCTGTGCACCTCCTTGCTGGCGATTTTTCTGGCGGCGTGCGGAAAAGTTGCTGTCGCACAAAACCTGGCCTTTCAGCTCGATCCTCAAGGCACCGCTGTGAACTTCACGCTTGCCGATGTGCTCCATACGGTTCATGGAACGTTCCTTTTGAAACAAGGCTCATTGCTCCTTGATCCTTCTTCGAACAAGCTCAGTGGCGAAATTGTTGTGGATGCCAGAAGCGGACAGAGTGGCACTGGCATGCGCGACCGTAAAATGCACCGCGAAGTGCTGGAGAGCGATCGCTATCCGGATATCGCGTTTCGTCCCGACCGAATTGAAGGTACTGTGGCGGAGCAAGGCAAGTCTTCAGTACATCTGCACGGCATGTTCGCGATTCACGGCTCCGACCACGAGATCACGGTTCCAGCAGAAGTAGAAGTATCTGGGGATCGTTGGAGCGCGAGGATTCATTTCTCCGTGCCTTACGCGAAATGGGGAATGAGGAATCCCAGCACCATGTTTCTGCGAGTAAGCGAGTCGGTGGAGATCGACATTGCCGCTTCAGGAACTGTGGTGCGGCATTGATGTTACTGGATGTTACCGAAGGCACGATTTGCTTTGCTTTGAAGGGCCCAGCGATTCAAGCATTCACCATCCATTTTGCGGCGTAATTCCTTTGTCCTCTACGCACTCATAACACCGTCCTGCAGCCAGATTGTTGAACTCCTCGGTTCTGCCGCTGGGCCAGGTAATCACGACGCGGTCCACCCGGTCCCGTTTTTCCAACCCGAAAGTCAGCCGAAGTTCGGACTGCGACAGGTAGCTCGATCCGCTCTTCACCATGCGCGATTGGCTCAAGCCGCCGGAGGAAATGCGAACCGTGGCCCCAATTGCGTCGCGGTTTGACTTGGTCCCGACCAGCCGAAAACGAATGCTGCGATTTCCCGCAAGCTGGTCATTCCGGTACAGGTACGCAGGGCCGTTGTTGGTGGTCAGCAGCAAGTCGAGGTCTCCGTCGCGATCGAAATCGGCGTAGGCGAGACCGCGGGCAACCTTGGGCTGCTCGAACCCGCCGCCAACTTCTGCCGCGGCGTCCCGAAAAGCTCCCTTGCCGTTGCCGAGAAACAACTGCGGCGGCTGTGCATAGCCCACGTTGCCGCGAATGTTGCGCACGGTCTCGTCGATGTGGCCGTTCGCCACGGCCAGATCGAGCCAGCCGTCGAGATTCGCGTCGAGAAACGCGCATCCGAATCCCAGGCTATTCCGGGACGCCAATCCTACGCCGGCTCGCGCCGCGACATCCTCGTAACTCTTCCCGGCGAATTCGTACAGGCCGGTCATCTCGTTATCGAAATTGGTTATGGCCACGCCGGCACGGCCCGAGTTCGTGAAGTCGGCCACATCCACGCCCATTCCGGCGCGCGCTTTGCCTTCGCTGCTGAAGGCGAGTCCGGCTTCAACCGCCGCATCCTTGAACGTCCCGTTCCGCTGGTTCCGGTACAGCTTGTTGGGCTGAGTATCATTTGCAACCAGCAGGTCGGGCCAGCCGCTCCGATCATCATCGATCATCGCCACACCCAGCGATTTCGAACTGCTGTCGAAAATGCCGCTGGAGGCGGTTACATCCTCAAAGGTTCCATTGCCGCGATTGTGAAACAGCCAGCAGGTTTCGCCGCGATAAGCCTCCGGCGTGCAATACGACTTGTGCTTGCCGTCCAGACTACAAAAGACATCGCGCTCGGGCGACCACTTCACGTAATTGCAGACGAACAGATCGAGCAGGCCGTCGCGGTCGTAGTCGAACCACAGCGCCGACGTGCTGAAGCCGACCCGCTTGCCCAGGCCGCTGGAGGTGGTTACATCGACGAAGCTTCCTTTCCCGGTGTTGTGGAAAAGACGATTCTGTCCTACAGAGGTAACCAGGATGTCGGGAAACCCATCGTTGTCGTAATCGCCCACGGCAGCGCCCATGCCGTACATCTCCACGTCCAATCCGGCGCGAGCAGTGACGTCGGTAAAGGTGCCGTCTCCGTTGTTGTGATAAAGGCGAAGTGTGGAGCGCCGTTGCTTGTGGCCCGGCCAGTCCATTCCGTTAATCAGCAGAATGTCTTGCCAGCCGTCGCGGTCGTAGTCGAGAAAAGCACAACCGGATCCCAAAGTTTCTGGCAGCAGTTTGCCGCCAAATGCGCCGCTGTTGTGCTGGAAATGAATCCCAGCGCTGGAGGTTACGTCAGCCAATCGAAAACCGGCGGTCGTGTTGGAAGCCGCGACCAGAGCCGGCAGCGGCAACAATTGCGACGCCGAAGCCAGGCTGGCCATCCCCTGCAGAAAGGATCTGCGATTCACCGGACATTCACCAGTCCGGCTCGAATGGCATAAACCACAAGTTCGGCAGTCTTATGAATGCCCAGCGCATTCATAATGTTGGCGCGATGAACCGCGACCGTGTTGGCGCTCAGTTCCAGATCCGCGGCAATCTCCTTATTCGATTTCCCGTCCACAATCATCTGCAGAACCTCGAGTTCGCGGGGCGTGAGTCCGCTGTTGCGCTCACCCTTGAGGGTTGAGGCTGGTTCGACCTGCGGATCGAAAACTGTCTCTCCGCTGGCCACGCGCCTGACGGCCGGGCCCAACTCCAGATTCATCGCGTTCTTCAGAATGTATCCCTTGGCGCCGGCTTCGATGGCCTGCCGCACCCAGGTATTTTCCGAATGCATGCTGAGCATCAGAATCGCGGTTTCGGGCCGGTCTTCAAGAATCTGGCGCGTGGCGTCAAGTCCGTTCATTCTTGGGAGCGCGCAATCCATCACGACCACCTTCGGCTTCAACTCGCGCGCCAATTTGACTGCTTCTTCGCCCTCACCGGCTTCACCTACGACGGTCATGTCCGGCTCATCTTCCAGCATGCGGCGGAAGCCGCGCCGCACCAGGCTGTGATCGTCAACCAGAAGAACTGTGATCTTATCCGTCGTTTTCATCCTCCGGAAACTCTCTGATGCTTGTCATTCTGAGCGCAACGGGGAAACGGCTGTCGTGTGTGTCCGATCCATTGCCGCCATTGCAACGCTAATCCCTATCCAGTCCGCTCTTTCTCACCCAGCCTCAACTTTTTCCCGCGGAACCGTAAGATCCACCAGCGTTCCGCCCGCGCCGGGAGTGGAAAATACAATCTGTCCGCCCAGCAGTTCCGAGCGCTCGCGCATGGCGACCAACCCGATGCCATGCCTCGCAGACTGCTGGCTGAATCCTACGCCATGATCTTCCACTTCCAGTTCCAGAGTCGCCGCCAGAAAACGCAACCGCACCCAAGCCTGCTTTGCACCGGAATGCCGGGCGACATTATTTAAGGCTTCCTGCAGCACGCGGTAAATCTGCACCGCGGCATTGCCGTCGACTGGGAATGGCTGGCCCTGTTTTTCATAGGATATGGCAATTCCTGTCTGCCTTTCCACGGTAGGGATGTACCAGTCAAGCGTGGCTTCCAATCCCGCTTCATCGAGCATAACGGGATGCAGAGCCTGCGAGAGGCTGCGCACGCGATCCAGAGTATCCTGCGCGATCTGCGTCACTTCCTGCAAATCGTTGCGCAGAGGCGAGCCTTCCGGAGCGTGCGCGCCGGCGCGGCCAAGCATCGAGCCCATCGCGGTGAGAATCTGGCCGAATTCATCATGCAGTTCGCGTGAAATATAGCGCAGCGTCGATTCCTGAGTCGCGATCAGCTTCTGCGCCAGGTCGCTGCGCCGCTCCGAAAGTTCGGTCATGTGCGCGAACAGCTGCCGGTTCCACCGGATCATAGAAAATCCGGTGAGCAGAATCGCGATCAAAGTTGCACCCAGGAAAACATACACCTGCCGCTGCACCCGATCGTATATCTGGATAATCTGCCGCGCCGCCTGTTCCTGGCTTTCGCTGTTCTGCACCAGCAACCGGGCAACGGCCGTGCTCAAGGCGGATTGCCGGGCTTGCAGCGAAAGCTCGATTTGTTGCCTTGCGTATTGTTCTTCCCCCTTGCCGGCCGCCGCAAAAACGCGGCCCACCGCATCCCAGAACTGCAGGAGCGAGTTGCTGAGCGCGGCGCTCTGTTCGGGGGTTCGAGTTATCGGGGCCAGGGCCGCTTCCAGACGCATGGCGTCATCCAGGTCGGTGCGGATGCGGTCGAACTGCGCCGACCACGCAGTGAGCGGGTAGGGTTCATCATTGTCGATCATGTCGCGCATGGCTACCGCAAGCAGGTTCAGGTCGTTCTCTATGCGCAGCAATTGCAGCGAGTCTTTGCGGTCGCGGTCGATCATCTCCGACTGCAGCCGGCGCAAACCCGCGATCTGCCACGTAATATAAATGGAGCAGGCCACGACCGCCGCGAGCGTGACGATCAGGCCGAGCAGCAAACCCAGAGTTGGAGAGCGTTCCGGCGAAGGCGGACGAGCCACGCCCCGAGCATACAACGCCCGGCCCCGGCATGTCACAATGCAGTAATAATGAAGCGGAATAGGGTTCTGAGGAGTCCAATTACAAGTTGATTGCCGATCCCAAGCAGCCGCCGAAGCCCCCAAAAGTAGAAAGACTGAAGGCCGTTCTGCCCGAAGTCTGGAAGCTGATGCGCCCACGGCGCTGGCTGCTGGCGCTGGGTTTCGTTTTGATGGCAATCAACCGCGTTGCTGCGCTGGTTCTGCCTTACTCCACTAAATTTCTTATCGATACCGTCATCAACAAGCACCACCTGGACAAGTTGCGGCCACTGGTTCTGTTTGTATTGGCTGCGACCCTCATTCAGGGCGTCACTTCTTTCTCTCTGACCCAGTTGCTCTCGAAAGCGGCGCAACGCCTGATCGCCGAACTGCGGCAGCAGGTGCAGGTTCATATATCCCGCCTGCCGGTTGCGTTTTACGACGGGACCAAGACCGGCACTCTGGTGGCCCGGATCATGAGCGACGTGGAGGGCGTGCGCAACCTGCTGGGCACCGGCCTGGTTGATCTCGCAGGAGGACTCCTCACCTCAGGCATCGCGCTGGTTCTGTTATTCCGCACCAGCCCGCAGATGACGCTTATTGCGGTCGGATCGCTTGCGTGTTTTGCGGTGGCGCTTAATAAAGCCTTCTCGACCATCCGGCCGATCTTTCGCGAGCGCAGCAAAATTAACGCTGAAGTCACTGGCCGGCTGACCGAGTCGCTGGGTGGCGTGCGCGTCATCAAGGGATACCACGCCGAGGAGCGCGAGGAAAAAATCTTTGCCGGCGGCGTGTACCGACTGCTGGATAACGTGATGCGCACGCTCACCGCCACGTCGGTCATGAGCCTTTCCGCCAGCGTGTTACTCGGAGTTGTCGGTGCTGTGACGATGTACGTTGGCACGCATCAGATCGCAGCGGGTACTCTCACGGTGGGCGGTTTTTTTTCCTACACCTTGCTGTTAGGTTTTCTAGTTGCGCCCATCATGCAGATTGTTTCCATCGGCACTCAGCTCACCGAGGCGCTGGCCGGCCTTGAGCGCACCCAGGAGATCATGCGCGAACGGCCCGAGGATCAGGATCCCCGGCGCGCTGTGGCGCTGCCCGACATTGTGGGCCGAATTGAATTCGACGACGTGAGTTTCAGCTACGACGGAACTCACGAAGTGCTGCACGATATCTCATTCCGCGCGGAGCCCGGAACGGTCACGGCATTGGTGGGATCCTCCGGCTCAGGAAAATCCACGACCATCGGCCTGGTCTCCGCTTTTTATAATCCGACCCACGGGAAAATCGTGGTCGATGGCACGGACTTGAGTACGGTTCGCCTCGATTCCTACCGAACGCGTCTGGGCGTGGTCTTGCAGGAATCGTTTCTGTTCGACGGAACCATCCGCGAGAACGTGATGTTCTCCCGCCCCGATGCGACCGAGGAAGAAATGCTGCGCGCTTGCCGCATCGCCCGGGTAGATGAATTCGCCGAATCCTTTACCGGCAAGTACGACACGATTGTGGGCGAGCGCGGCGTGAAGCTCTCCGGCGGGCAGCGCCAGCGCATCTCCATCGCCCGCGCAATTTTGGCCGAGCCGCGAATTCTGATTCTCGACGAGGCTACCTCAAGTCTGGACTCCGAATCGGAGCACATGATTCAGCAGGGACTTTCTTATCTGATGCAGGGGCGGACCACGTTCGTGATCGCGCACCGGCTCTCCACCATCCGCCGCGCCGATCAGATTCTGGTCATGGAGCACGGGAAAATTTTGGAGCGCGGGACCCATGAACAGCTTTATGCCGCCCAGGGACGCTACTACGATCTCTACACCCGGCAGCAAGGCGTCGAACATAACTTATTTCTCGCCCCCGGCGAAGGTGATAAGCCCGAAGCGGAAGCGGAGCTCGGTTCTACTCCGGGCAGGAATGGCGGTTCGACCGGAGACCCGCTCGGAGTTCTTCGCGGAGAGGTGCGCTAACGGTCGTGGATAACATAGCCCCGTCTCCGTACCAAAACTTTTCCAGCGATTCGGTTACGTCCGATCCAGCCATTCGCGCGGAACAACTCTGCCGCTACTATCGCATGGGCGAAACGCTCATTCGCGCTGTCGATGGCGTTAGCCTCGAAATTCGCGCCGGAGAATTCGTGGCCCTCCTGGGCAGTTCAGGGTCGGGCAAATCTTCGGTGTTGAATCTGATCGCAGGATTGGACCACCCGACCTCAGGCAGCGTGATTGTGCGCGGACGCGACCTGGCCCAGCTTTCCCGGGAAGAGCTTGCCGGATACCGCCTGCACACAGTGGGCATGGTTTTTCAATCGTTCAACCTCATTCCCAGCATGACCATCGCGGAAAATGTGGAATTGCCCATGCGCTTCGCTGAAATTGATCGTGGCAAGCGATCTGGCCTGGGGCGTGAAGCGCTCGCGCGTGTGGGGCTGCAGGCGCGCATGAATCACCGGCCCAGCGAACTTTCCGGCGGCGAGCAACAGCGGGCGGCGCTGGCCCGCGCCCTGATTAATCACCCTGAGATCCTGCTTGCCGACGAACCTACTGGAAATCTCGACAGCCACACTGGAACTGAAATCATGAATTTAATCCGTGAGTTTAACCGGCAGTTAAGAATGACAGTGGTGATGGTGACCCATGAGCGTGCCCTTGCCGAGCGTTACGCCCAACGCCTGATCTTCCTGGCCGATGGAAAGCTGGTGGGCGATGAAGCCAATTCGGCCGCCGGATTTCCCGCCAAATCGCACGGAGATCGTCGATGAAGCTTCCCGATCTCGCCGAACTTGCGCTCCGCAATCTGCGCGAATCTCTGCTGCGAAATTCGCTGACCACGGTCGGCATCTCGGTCGGCGTGGCGTCGCTGGTCGCGATGCTTTCGCTGGGAATCGGCCTGCAGCAGCTGGCCTCGCGCCGTCTGATGAAGTCCGGATTGTTCGACACGGTTGTGGTCACTTCGCGCCGCGATCTGCGTAATTTTGGCCGCGAAGATGATCACGAAGGTCCCGCCCCGGGAGAAAGCCGCATCCTCGACGAACCCACGCGCCAGGAAATCGAGCGCCTGCCCGGCGTGGTCGAAGCGTACCCCGATATTCGCTTCATCACCGAACTGCGTTACGAAGAAAAGCCGCACTTGACCATGGTTGCGGCCCTTCCTCCCTCGGCTAGATCGAACGATGCTTTCGACAGCGTGCAGGGACATTTCTTTTCTTCTGATACCGCACCCGAAGTCGTCATCCAGAAATCGTTCGCCGAAGAGTTGCTGGGAAAAGCTCCGAAACCCGGAGTTGATGAAACCAATGTAAAAGATTTGGCGCCTCCGCTTCTCGGCAAAGAGCTGACCATGCGTTATGCCCAGCGGGAGTTGTCGCCCGCGGCCGCTTCAGGGTCTGTGAACAAAGTCGGCCCCGATCAGAGCCCAGGCTCCGCCTACTCTGTAATTTCGCGGGAGCAGAAGCTGACCATTGTCGGCATCGCCGATCTCGATCCCGAAAGCATGCGCGGTCCCACCCGGGCAAGAGTTTTTCTTCCCCTCAAGCTGGCTGAGAGTTTGCACGTGATGCAGCCCACTGACCTGCGGGAAATCTCCCGCGCGCCCAGCGATCAGCCGGTTTACTCTTCCGTCAGCGTCCGCGTTAGAAAACCGGGCGAGGTGCAGTCGGTGGAAAACACCATCAAGAAAATGGGTTTCAACACCTTCTCGATTCTGGACGCCAGCCGAAGCATTCAGCAGTTCTTCAAAGTCCTCGACCTATTTCTTGGAATCTTCGGCAGCCTCGCCCTGGCCGTCGCTTTCGTGGGCATCGTAAATACGCTGGTGATGGCCATCCTCGAGCGCCGCCGCGAAATCGGCATCATGAAAGCCATTGGCGCAAGCGATGGTGACGTGAAAAAACTTTTCTTTGCCGAGGCCGGCGCCATGGGCATTCTTGGGGGCATCTTCGGCGTCGCCTTAGGATGGGCAATCGGGCAAGTCATCAATCTGGGGACCAATGTTTATCTCAGGAGCCAGTCGTTTCCCGCCGAGCATTTCTGGGCAGTACCCTTGTGGCTGGTCGCATTTGCGGTTTTGTTTTCTTTCTTCGTGAGCCTGGCCGCAGGTCTATATCCAGCCAGCCGCGCCGCTCGACTCGATCCCGTGCAGGCTCTACGTTACGAGTAGACTGAAAGCGATGCGCCGCGGCCTGGAATTTCTCCTCTTCTTCTTTTTTGTGTGCCTGATGGCTGCGCACCCAGTTCAAGCGCAAAGCCGGATTGATTGCAACGCACTGAACAGCCGGATACTCAACAAGCCTGTCCACTATTGCGTTTATCTCCCCGCTGGTTACGACGCGGGTGGGAGCCGGCGTCCAGCGCAAGTTTATCCCGTGTTGTATTTTCTGCATGGCTTGGGCGACAACGAGCGCACGCTGTTCAACACCGGCGGATGGACCATACTTGACGATCTGCGCCAGCAGCACAAAATTGGCGAATTTCTGATTGCCGCCCCCGAAGGCGGCCGAACCTTCTATATCAACTCCGCCGATGGATTGGTTCGCTACAGCGACTTTTTCCTGCAGGAATTTATGCCCCTGATCGAATCGAAGTACCGCGTTGCCAGGGGCCGTGCGAATCGTGCCATCACCGGGATTTCCATGGGCGGCTACGGCGCGCTGCGTTTCGCTTTCGCGCGTCCCGACCTGTTTTCCGCAGTAAGCGCGCAAAGCGCCGCTCTCATCACCGAGTCTCCACAGGGACTCGACAGTGCCATCCGCTCCGGCGCGCCCCTGGGCAAGATGCTGGCGGCCGTGTTCGGAACTCCCATCGCGCCCCAACATTGGAAAGAGAACAGTCCATTCGTTCTTGCCCGCAAGAATGCTGCGGCTCTGCATACTCTCGCCATCTACTTCAATTGCGGCCAGGACGACAACTACGGCTTTGAAAAGGGAGCGGCCGGGCTGCACGAACAACTGCAGCAGGAACGCGTGAAGCACGAGTACCACCTCTATCCCGGCGATCACAGCCTGACTTATTTCCTCTCGCACTTTGCCGAGGTCATCGAGTTTCATTCCCACGCGTTCCGGCTGCAATGATCTGGGATACCCCAGTCTCGCCGGCGGTATTCCATCAACGCTGTTGTAAACTATCTTTAAACGCCGCTTCCGCGGAGGGATGTGTGAGTGGTTGAAACAGTCGGTCTTGAAAACCGATGTACGGGAAACCGTACCGGGGGTTCGAATCCCTCTCCCTCCGCCATCCACTCTGAACTGCAGAGAACTTCGCAGGTCTTTACCCCGAATACGCGAACGATGCCCGAGGTCGAGGTTTCCTCGTAAGCCGCGTTCTGGCCAATGAACAGCCTCGAGATGAAGGTGTTTACGTAAGGACTTATCGCGACCGGGATTTCAGTCGCGACCAGCCCAATCGATCTGCAGACCCGGAGGCCGCTTTAAGGTCTGCATTACTACGCAATACTGCTCTGTTTTTTCCCGCAATCCGCGCAGTTGTTCCGGCGTTGCCTTCGGTGCGTCAACATCAAGATACAAGCGAATACTTTCGAATCCTACCGGCACGTCTTTCGATATTCCGAGGGTACCTCGCAGATCCAAGTCGCCCTCAACCGTGACCTCAATGCGTTCGGTCGGTATACCCATAGCAGCAGCCACCATCTGACAAGTGATCTGCGCGCAAGCCGCCAGAGCGCCAAGCAAAAGGTCGCCGGAACAGGCTCCGGCGCCCGCGCCTCCAACCCCCTGGTGCGCTTCGGCCTGGTAGATGGCACGTCCAATATCGACGGAGCACGCTATCGGAACATCCGTCTGTCCGCCTCTGGCACGGATCGTGATTTTCGAGGTATTTGGATCGTTGCGGTATTGCTCTTTCAACGGCTTCTGAAGCGATCGAATATCCACGACAAGCCATCCTTTCTTTCACTGGACTACTATTCTTTAGCGGACTAATATTTCGCGAGGCCAGACGACTGCCGGAGTTGCCGTCTTGAAGCCTGTTCGCCTGAATGGTAGCATCTGTGGACACTGGGGGAGCTATGCAAAAATTTGTCATCGAGCGGGAGATTCCAGGGGCAGGAAATCTGACCGAAGCCCAATTGCGGGAAGTCTCGCAGAAGTCGGTCAACGTTCTAAAAGGATTGGGCCCCGAAATCCAGTGGCTTCATAGTTATGTGACCGGCGACAAAGTGTACTGCGTCTATCTTGCGCCCGACGAAGCGATCATCCACGAGCACGCCCGGCGAGTGGGCATTCCGGCCAACCGAGTCTCCGCTGTGCGCCGGCTTATCGACCCAACCACGGCAGGGTAAGCCCAATCTGCGTCTGCCGGGTGTGTTCAAGATGTTTTTCGCCTCCCCAGGCAGCCCTGCGGTTGCGCTATGACACGGAAGATGAAGTTTCGGGGATCAGAACTTCTTCAATAGCTTTCTCGACCGGCAGAGACGAACCTTCTAGCCACGCCGTCGCCGCTACAGTGTTGGTCAATGCTTGCCGGGCCGGCTTCAAAGCGGCTTCCAGCTTGGCCTGCTCCGTGGCCGTGAGCGGAGCGCCAATGTTTTGGCGCAGAGCCGCCGCCGCGCCTGCCAGTCGCAGCGAACGCTCGGCTTCGAGTTGCGCTGCCGCTGAGCATGCGGAACACTCGAGCAGGCGCGCAATTCCCCGTTTATGGTTCAGTTCCTGAAAGAGTTTTATGCTTTCGCCGTAGAGAGAGCGCGCGGTGGAATAATCGCCCTGTTCTCTCGCCAGGCTTCCCAGATCGGCGAGCGTGCTGGCAACGCCCCAACGGTCACCCAGTTCCCGAAAAATCGCGAGGCCCTGTTCGTACAGTGTCTGCGCCGCGGAATCACCCTGGTCGCGAGCGACATCCCCCTGGTAGTTGAGGGACCAGGCGATGCCGACCCGATCTCCCAGTCCCCGGAAGATCGAAAGGCATTCCGCCTGTAGCTCGCGCACGCGGTCATAGTCTCCCAGAGCCTTAAACACATTAGCCAGGTTACTGAGGGCGCGGGCGACGGCCTTCTGGTCAGCCAATTCTCTCCACAACATTAGGCTTTCCTCGAATAGAGCACGCGCAATTGCCACATCACCCCTCTCGAATGCGAATATCGCCAGCGCGTTTACAGAGACGGCAACACCGGTTTTGTCCCCCAACTGACGCACGATGTTCTGACTTTCGCCGATCAGCGCATCCGCCGTCGCGTAATCCCCCTGCTCGCCGGCGAGCGCGCCTGCCGCAAAGAGGGCTCGTGCACGCGCCTTCGTGGGAGCCTGCGCCCCTGCCAACTGCAACAGCTTGCCCAACCTGTCTCTACCTTCTGCGAGGTACTCGCGAATCTCCCAGAAACGAAACAGCGCTGTACCAAGACGCAAGCCCCACTCCGCGTCTCCGGTTTCTGTCAGCCACTCCAGAGCTGCGCGAAAGTTGTCCTGTTCGAACCCGAAGCGTTCCAGCCATTGCGCGCTCTCCTCCATAGCGTATTCTTCCGCCAGCACCAGGCAATAGGCGGCATGGGCGCGCTTCGTCAAGGGCTCCTCCCCGCTGGCTTTCAGCTTTTCCAGGGTGTATTCGCGAATCGTTTCCAGCATCACGAACCGGGATTCACCCTTCACCTGCTCGACCTGCTGGATCAGACTCTTATCCACCATCGACGCCATGCCGTCCAGCAGATCTAAATCGAGGTCGGCCTTGGTGTCGCAAACCGCCTCCACCCCTTCCAGATTGCATCCGCCCGCGAACGCAGATAATCGTCGAAAAAGTTTCTGCTCGGCAGCGCTGAGCAGGTCGTAGCTCCAGTCCATGGCGGCACGAAGCGTCTGTTGCCGCTGCGGCAAGTCGCGCGCGCCCCCAGTCAATAGTTGCAACCGGCTCGCCAGGCGCGTCAGCATCAACCCGGGAGAAAGCACCTTGACCCGGGCGGCAGCGAGTTCGATTGCGAGAGGCAGACCGTCTAACCGAGCACAAATCTCGGAGACCGCTCCCGCATTTTCTCGATTAAGCTCAAAATCCGGCTTGGCGGCAATGGCGCGTTGTACGAACAGCGCAACCGACGGGCATTGGGACAGAAGCTCCAGGGAGGCCTTGGACCGTGAATCTGGCAACGCCAGCGGCGGCACGGGAAACTCATGTTCCCCATAAACGTGGAGGGCGGAACGGCTCGTGACCATGATCTTAAGGTTCGGAGCCGTCGCCAGGAGATCCGCTACGGTAGGAGCCGCCTGAACCAGGTGCTCGAAGTTGTCCAGCACGAGCAGCATAGGCGCGCGCGATGCGCCCTGCAAGTTTCTCCTCAGTGTTTCAAGTGCCGAGCGTCCTCCTGCCTCTCGGATTCCCATAGTTTGAACAATCGCGGAAGCGATCAAAGCCGGATCGCTTAGCGACGAGAGCGGGACAAAATGCGTTCCGCCCGGAAAGTACTGAACCAGTTCGCCTGCCACCTGCACCGCGAGCCGAGTCTTACCCATCCCGCCCGGACCTGTCACCGTCAGCAGGCGGGTGTCCGGACGCAGCAGAAGTTCTTTGAGGGCCGCTACTTCTTTCTTGCGCCCCACAAATCCCGTCCGCTGCCCGGGAAGAGTCGTCGGAAGATTTTTTAGCTTCACGGGCTTTTCCGAGTTTTGGTCGTGTAGAGATGTCATCTCCTGGGCGAGATACCGGGTAAAAACCAGGTCAGCAGCGGGGGCCTCCGGTCTGGCAGGACTGGCAGCGGCAACCGCCCTGTCCGTTTTCTTCATTTCTCCCTTTATCCGCTTAAGCTCAGCACAAATATCGGCGGCGGACTGGGAGCGAAGCTCGGGCTCTTTTTCCAGAGTCTTGTTGATGGCGCGTTCCAGGTCGGGAGGCACCTCAGGATTCAACCGCACGAGCGCTACAGGAGGGTATTCCAGAATGGCGTTGAAGACGAGCGCCAACGTGTCGCCCCGGAAAGGCGGGGTTCCCGTACACATCTCGTACAACACCGCGCCGAATGAAAACAGGTCGGTGCGAGTGTCTAGTTCCTTCCCTCGCACCTGCTCGGGAGACATGTAGGCGACTGTTCCCACCGCACTTCCGGGGTTGGTCAGCTGCTCCTCGGATGCAGTGGTCAGTGTGCTCGGGGCGCTGCTCTCAGGCTCGAGGATAACCTTCGCCAGCCCGAAGTCGAGAATCTTCGCCTGGCCTCGATTCGCAATAAAGATGTTCGCAGGTTTAAGATCCCGGTGAACGATACCTTTAAAGTGTGCAGCGTCGAGCGCGGCGGCGATCTGTATGCCCAAGTCAATCACCGCTTCGATCTCCATAGGCTTGCCCGCGATGCGGGCCCGTAGCGTCTGCCCCTCCAGCAGTTCCATGGCTATGAAAGTTCGTCCGTCGGCCTCGTCAATTTCGTAAATGGTGCAGATGTTGGGGTGGTTTAAGGACGAGGCAGCCCGGGCCTCGCGCTCAAACCGCTTGAGCGCTCTCTGGTCACAGGCCAGATTTTCCGGCAGGAATTTCAAAGCCACGGGCCGCCCCAGGCGGATGTCCTCCGCTTGGTAGACCACTCCCATGCCGCCACTGCCCAGCTCTGACAGGATCCGGTAGTGGGAGATCTGCTTGCCAATCAAGCTCCCCGAGGCAGCGGCTTGCGGCTCAACGACTGCCGCAACGGGCCGAACGGTTGCCGCAATGGGCTGCTCGGAACTGGCTTCCACAATGGGGGCAATGAACCGGTAACCCCGGCCGGTGATGGTCTGCACGAAGCGCGGCCGTTCGGGGTCGTCTTTCAGCACCTGGCGAATTTTGCGGATTGCGGCGTTTATGCTGTTATCGGTATCGAGGAAAACGTCTTTGCCCCAGACTCTCTCGATGATCTGGTCGCGGGTTACGAGCTGTTCTTTCCTCTCAATTAAGAGCAGCAGCAGTTCCATTGGAATACGTTCCAGCTTGAGAACGCGGCTGGCGCGACGCAGTTCGTAGCTGCGCGGATCGAGATGGAAATCGTCGCCGAATCGAATCGAATATGACAATCTGACGGGTTCCGGGGCCACTGCAGCAACTCCCACAAGTGCCCGCCCATTCTACATCGGTTGAACCACACCTGGACAAGCCCAATCTTTTCCAGGGCTTACGAATTCATTTGGATTAAGCCAATCTTAACGCGTTCGCTATGGTCAAACCCCGCTAAGTGCGGCAGTATGCGCCAGGTAAGCAAGCAGCAAGTCAATTCAATCGATCGGGAAAAAAACAAAGGAGGATCAATGAAAATCAAGACCAATTTAGCTTTGATCGCTGGCGGTTTGATATTTCTTGGCGCAACCTACGCGGGGGCGCAGGGAAATGCCACCAACAATTCCGGGGACGGGCAGGCCGCTCACGAACCTGCTCCGGCCAATCTCGTTCAAATCGTTCGCAACGCCACAAAACAGTTCATTGACGTCAACGCTGCCACCGCGGCCGGTTATGCACCGTTCCTCGGTTGCGTCAGCGGTTCGGACCATGGCGCCATGGGCGTACATTACGTCAACGGCGCTTTATTGAACGGCGAGATTGACGCTTTGCACCCGCAAGCGCTGATCTACGAGCCGTCCAACGACAAGATGCGGCTCGTAGGGGTGGAGTACATCGCCGACCAGGCAACCTGGCTCGCGAATCACCCCAACCCTCCGGTGATCGAGGGCCAAACCCTCCTGTTAGTTGGCAGCCCGAACAGGTTCAACATCCCCCCATTTTTCGAACTGCATGTCTGGGCCTGGCGAGACAACCCTCAGGGCGCCTTTGTCGATTGGAACAATCACGTGAGTTGCGAACATCCTTAGATCTGGCGGGATGTGGAAAGCGGGAGCGCTCTCCACATCCCGAGCTTCGGATTGGCTGGGCAAGACGGCTTAGATTTAGATAATCAGAATTCTTCGCTTGAAAAATGAGGAGACGAGGTAAATTACCATGCCGAAATTCGTTATCGAAAGAGACATTCCGGAAGCTGGAAGCTTGTCGCCGGAGCAACTGCAGGCCATATCGCAGAGGTCGTGTGGAATCCTCCAGGAAATGGGTCCCCAGATTCAATGGGTTGAGAGTTATGTCACGGACGACAAAATATACTGCGTATACCTAGCCCCTGACGAAGACGCGGTGCGTAAGCATGCCCGGCAGGGCGGGTTTCCGGCTAACCGAATCTCACAAATTCGCTCGGTCATCGATCCGACAACTGCCGAGTAGCCGTATTAAGTTCGCGTCGGCACAGGTTTGCAAAGTGGCCGCCGGTCGCTTGCGCCTGGAACAGCAACAGCGAGCCCTATGGCGCACGGTTGGCCATGCCAAAGTGGTCCGATATGGGTATCCACCATCTTGCGCCATATGTCCAGACTTGTTCGCCTCCACCCATTCCGCAGTAGCCGAAATGAGTGGCCCATTTTTACAGGAGTACCCCAGAGGTCCCCCAAAGTACGAACCGCAAACTGCCTAAAGCCCGCGGTTGCAAAGGTGCCAGAGGCCCCCAATTTTCCGTAGGGCGCACTATCCTTTCCTGGTAAATCAGGTCAGACGGTTCCAGGTTGCGAATGTCAGAATCGCAGGCGATTGCAACTTTAGGCATTTGTCTATATCTGTGGCGGGGACGCGGTCCTAAGCGGCGAGTTTTCAGCCTGAAGTCAGCTTTCAATTGTTCATTCGCCCGCAACTCTGAATCTTTTTCGCGCTTGGTTAAATCTATTCTGGGCAATGGCGTGAGTCTTTCGCGCCGGATCGCTGGCCACGCAAAACCCCACTGTTTTGTTGTAAGCTGAGGGAATATATGGCGAAACGTCTGATCTTTACGTTAATCGCGATAGCCGCGATTTTGGGCGGGTTGGCATTTGTGAAATTCCGGCAGGTCGAAGCGGCCATAGCCGAGGGCGCATCCTTCCAGCCCCCGCCCACAGCCGTGACCACGGTGGTTGCGCAGCGGGAGACGTGGCCCTCCACTTTGACCGTAATCGGCACAGCGGCCGCCATTGAGGGCGTTACCGTGAGCGCCGACTTACCCGGAACCATCGATAAAATTCACTTCGAGTCCGGCCAGTCGGTCCACGCGGGAGACATCCTGGTTGAACTCGATACCCGCCAGGAACGCGCCCAGCTCGCCAACATGGAGGCGCAACGCGATCTGGCTCGCATCAACTTCAATCGTGCTCAGGAACTCGTCAAGGCTGGAGTTATTTCTCATTCCGAGTTCGACAATGCCAGCGCGCAACAGAAGGCCACGGAGGCCCAGGTGGGCGACATTCGCGCCGCCATCGCCCGCAAGACCATTCACGCTCCCTTTACTGGACTCCTGGGTATTCGCCAGGTGAGTCTCGGCCAGTATCTCGCCGCGGGTCAGGCGATCGTGTCGCTGCAATCGGTCGATCCAATTTATGTCAACTTCGGAGTACCGCAGCAGGATGCAGCCAAAATGACTCGCGGAAAAACCCTGCACGTGACCCATACCGACATGCCCGGAACAACATTCACCGGCAGGATTACTGCCCTCGATTCCGTGATAAATGAACAGACGAGAAATATTCAGGTACAGGCTACCCTTAGTAATAAAGGGAACAAGCTTCGTCCGGGGATGTTTGTGCAAGTGGATCTACCCGTTGGGGATGCTCGCCAGGTTGTACCCCTGCCCGCTTCCGCCATCAACTACGCGCCTTATGGCGACTCTGTCTTTGTCGTAGTTGAAATGAAGGATCCGAAAGGAAAGCCATATCGCGGCGTGCGCCAGCAGGTAGTGAAGATTGAAGGTTCACGCGGCGATCAGGTTGCCATCGTTTCCGGCATCAATCCCGGAGACGAAATTGTGAGCGCAGGCGTCTTCCGGCTTCGCAATGGCGCCGCGGTTGAGGTCAACAACATTGTGAAGCCCGAGAATAATCCGAGCCCCAAGCCCGAGGACAGCTAGACCCCGCAGCAGCGCACCTGAGGAGCAGGCATGAAGTTTACGGATCTTTTTGTTAAGCGTCCCGTGCTGGCGATCGTGGTAAACCTTGTAATCCTGATCGCCGGCCTGCAGGCGATTCGCTCGCTCAGCGTGCGTCAGTATCCGCGCAGCGACATCGCCGTAGTTCAGGTTACGACCGTATATGTTGGGGCGAACGCCGACCTGGTTCGCGGTTTCGTCACTACTCCGATTGAGCGTGTCATCGCCAGCGCCGATGGCATCGACTACATGGAATCGACCAGCGCTCAGAGCCTGAGCACCATCCAGGTGCACCTGAAAATCAACTATGACACCACCACTGCTCTGACTCAGATCCAGGCGAAAGTGGCGCAGGTCCGCAACGACCTTCCTCCCGAGGCCCAAATTCCGGTAATCGATCTGGAAACCGCCGATACTCAGTTCGCGGCGGTATATCTCGGGTTCTCTTCCACCGATCTCGATCAGAACCAGATCACCGATTACCTGACCCGCGTGGTTCAACCCAAGTTAAGCGCCATCAGCGGCGTGCAGCGCGCTGACATCCTGGGTGATCGCACCTTCGCCATGCGATTGTGGTTGAAGCCCCAGGAAATGGCCGCTCGTGGCGTCTCGCCCTCGGACGTGCATGATGCTTTGGCGAAGAACAACTATCTTTCCGCGCTCGGGGCCACCAAGGGCTCCATGGTCTCGGTGAACCTGATCGCCAACACCGATCTGCGCACGCCTGAAGAATTTCGTCAGATGGTAGTGAAGCAGCAGAATGGCGTGGTTGTCCGCTTGGGCGAGATCGCCGACGTGCAGCTGGGCGCCGAGAACTATGACCAGGATGTCCGCTTCAACGGAGAAACCGCGACCTTCATGGGCATCTGGGTTCTGCCCACCGCGAATGCTCTGGAAGTGATCCATAATGTTCGCAAAGAGCTGCCCGCGATCCAGGCGCAGTTGCCCACCGGCATGAAGCTGGGCGTGCCCTACGATTCCACGGAATACATTCAGGACGCGATCAATGAAGTGCTGCACACGCTCGGCGAAACCTTGCTGATTGTGGTTGTCGTCATTTTCCTTTTCCTGGGATCGTTCCGCTCCGTCCTGATTCCCGTGATCGCCATCCCGATCTCGCTGATCGGCGCGGTCTTTCTCATGCTGGTAGCCGGCTTCACCATCAACCTTCTGACTCTGCTTGCCATTGTGCTTTCGGTCGGACTGGTAGTTGACGATGCCATTGTCATGGTTGAAAACGTCGAGCGCCATCTTCACCTGGGGAAGTCCCCGTTCCAAGCTGCCAGGGATGCGGCGCGTGAACTGGTCGGCCCCATCATCGCCATGACCATTACCCTGGCGGCGGTGTACGCCCCCATCGGAATTCAAGGAGGGTTGACCGGCGCGCTGTTCCGGGAATTCGCTTTCACCCTTGCGGGCGCAGTCGTAGTTTCCGGCGTGGTGGCCCTTACCCTGTCGCCCATGATGGGATCGAAGCTTCTGCGCTCCGGTGACACCGAACGCGGCTTTGCCGGCATCGTCAACCGGGTCTTCGAAAAAGGCCGCACTCTGTATGTTCGCTTGCTCTCGGGAACGTTGGAGTATCGCCCCGTCGTCCTCACCGTCTGGATCATCGTCGCTTTACTGATGATTCCGTTTTACATGTTCTCCCAGCGGGAACTGGCCCCCGATGAGGATCAGGGAGTGGTCTTCGGCGTCATCCAATCCTCCGCCAACTCTACTCTCGACCAGACCAACCTGTTTACCACGCAGGTCTACGAGGTTTACCACTCATTTCCTGAGAGCGGGAGCATCTTCCAGATCACGAACCCCAGCGGTGGATTCGGAGGCATGGTTACCAAGCCCTGGAGCCAGCGAAAAAAGACCGCGCAGCAACTGCTGCAGGAGTCGACTGTTCCCCTGTCCAAGATCGCCGGCGTCCGTGTGATTCCGCTGACCCCACCCCCGCTTCCCGGAGGCGGTAATTTCCCCGTCGATTTCGCCATTGTGTCCGCGGCCGAGCCTGAGCAGGTCAGTCAACTCGCCGAGCAGATCGTGCAGAAAGCCATGGCCAGCGGCCTGTTTATCTTTGCCGATACCGACGTAAAGTTCGACCAGCCGCAAACCGAAGTTGTTTTCGACCGCGACAAGCTCCGCTCCCAGGGCGTGGACTTGAGCCAGGCAGGCGCGGATCTTTCCACCATGCTGGGCGGGAACTACGTCAACCGCTTCAGCATTCAGGGGCGCAGTTACAAAGTCATTCCGCAACTAAAGCGAATGGACCGCCTCACGCCCGATCAGCTCTCGCAGATCTACGTAAGGGGATCCGCGGACAAGCTCGTGCCTCTCTCCACCTTCGCTACGCTCAAGACCACCACCGAGCCACGATCGCTGAACAAATTCCAGCAGTTGAACGCGGTGCGCATTCAGGGTGTCATTCCACCCAACGTTCCCCTCGACAAGGCTCTGACTTTTCTGGAGGATCAGGCGAAACAAATCCTGCCCCAGGGATTCACGGTCGACTACGCCGGTGAGTCGCGGCAGCTCCGCGTGGAAGGCAGTAAGTTCTTAGGCACCTTCCTGCTCTCTGCGATCCTGATTTATCTGGTGCTGGCCGCGCAATTCGAGAGCTTCCGCGATCCGTTTATCGTGCTGGCGGGTTCCGTGCCTCTGGCGATCTCTGGAGCTCTAGTGTTTTCATTCCTGAACTTCACTACCCTCAACATCTATAGTGAGGTCGGCCTGATTACGCTTGTGGGTCTCATTGCCAAGAACGGAATTCTGATCGTCGAGTTCGCCAACCACTTGCAGGAAACCGGCCTGACTAAACTGCAGGCGATTATCGGCGCTGCCAGCACGCGGCTGCGCCCTATTCTTATGACAACCGCCGCTACCGTATGCGGCCATTTCCCCCTCGTTCTTGCCAGAGGCCCCGGTGCCGGAGCCCGCAACAGCATTGGCATCATGCTGGTCAGTGGCATGATCATCGGGACCGCTTTCACGCTGTTTGTGGTGCCGTCCATTTACATGCTGGTCGCGAAAACCCATGTGGCAATCGCGGACGATGAAGAGATTACCGTCGGTGAGCCGCAGGAAGCCGCAGTCTAACTTTCGGATCCTGAATGGCGACCTGATTCAGGCTTTCGGAATCGCGTGCTGTTCCTCGAAGCAGGACTTCAAATTCTTGAGGTCCGCAGGAACCCGAGCCTGCGCTCCGTCGGGACCGGCCCTCAAATATTGCACAGGCCACGTCACGGCCTGCCCGAGCTCGCGCGCCGCTCGCAAGGGCCAATATGGATCACGTAAAAACTCGCGCGCGATAATCACCGCGTCCGCCTGTTCAGTAGCGACGATGTGCTCCGCCTGAACGGGGGAAGTGATCATCCCCACCGCGCCGGTAATGATTTCGGCTTCCCGGCGGATTCGCTCCGCAAACCGTGTTTGATAACCCGGGCCGACTGGAATGTTCGCGCGAGCCACATTTCCTCCGGATGAACAATCGATCAGGTCCACTCCCAGTTCCTTCACTTGCCGGGCAAGCTCAACCGTTTGCTCAATATCCCATCCTCCGTCGACCCAGTCAGTCGCCGAGATACGCACGAACAGCGGCAATCGCTCCGGCCAGGACTTTCGTACAGCGGTGATAATCTCACGCAAGAGTCGCGTGCGATTCTCCCATGAACCTCCGTAGCTATCCGTTCGCTGATTGCTGAGCGGCGAAAGGAACTCGTGGATCAGGTACCCATGAGCGGCATGAATTTCAATCACGCGGAAGCCGGCCTCGCAGGCACGCCGTGCGGCTTTCGCGAAACCCACCACGACCTCCTGGATTCCTTCACTGGAAAGAGCCTGGGGTAAGGGATAGTGATCGGCAAAAGCCACAGCACTCGGAGCCACGACCTGCTTCCAGCCGCCTTGGTTTTCCGGAATCGCGCCCTGGCCATCCCATGGCCGGTAAGTGCTGGCTTTGCGTCCAGCGTGCGCCAGTTGCATCCCGGCAAGGCTGGCCTGTTCGTCAATGAACCGGACAATTCTGGCCAGGGGCTCGATGTGATCGTCGCTCCAGATACCCAGGTCCTGCGGGCTGATGCGGCCCTCGGGCGCCACCGCCGTGGCCTCGGTGAATACGAGTCCAGCCCCGCCCACCGCGCGGCTTCCCAGATGCACGAAGTGCCAGTCGTTCGCATACCCATCTGTGCTTGAGTATTCGCACATGGGCGAGACAAAAACGCGGTTGGCAAAGCTGATATCCCGAATCGCGAGCGAATCAAATAAGTGAGCCATGAGTCGTACACCACCTCGTACACCGCCTCGTACACCGCCTCGTACACCGCCTCTTTCAATCCCTGAAACAAATTTCCGGGTCCTCGTACCGCTTCGGCCGAATTCATTCAGGTTCCTCTAAAGATTACTTCAACCAGCCCTCTTTTTCGCCGAAGCGGAATAAAAGTTGCCGAGCCTTGTTCTATACGGTGACTCAATGGGAGGTAAGGTGACAGTAAATCCGTTCGATATCAAGACCGCGCTTTTCGCGAAGCACGCACAACATGTCGTCCTGATTCACTTTCCGATCGCCCTGTTCATTGCGGCCGTAGGATTCGACCTTATCGCGCAATGGACGACGTGGCGTGGAGCCGCCGATGCCGCCTATTACAACGTGCTGGCAGCGGCCCTTTCCGTATTCCCGGTAGTAGGCACCGGTATTCTCGCCTGGCAGTTTCAACTAGAAGGCCAGAAACTGAAAGGCATCTTATTGCTTCATCTGATTCTGGCATGCATTTCGACGGTGCTGATCTGCCTTGTGTGGTGGGTGCATTTTCGGGCGCGGCGGCGGACTGAAGTATTACCAAGCTACCGCCTGCCCCTTGAGCTTCTGGCAGTCGGGATCATCGCGCTCACCGCGCATTTAGGAGGCTTTTTAAGCGGTGTGAACGGGCTTTCTTAAGACTCCGCGAAGATGTCAAGTTTATTAGATTAGATTTTTCATTTTTCATTGGGAATAAAAGCGGCACAGCCCGGTTATCAACTCTGAGTGCCACAAACCATGAGTGCCACAAACCATGGAGGACAAATGCCCGACAAAAAACAAGATTTTATCGACCAGACTTTGCAGAATCTCAATAATGACGGCGTCGATCGCCGCGGATTTCTGAAATGCATGGCATGGGCGGGAACCGGCCTCGTGTGGACCATGAGCGGCGGAGTTCCCGTATCGCGAGCTTTCGCCAAAGGATATGGAAAGCATGACAAGAAGAGCGGTGACTTCACCTTCGTGCAGATCAGCGACAGCCATATCGGCTTCAACAAGCCGGCCAATCCCGACGTCACCGCAACCCTGCAGACAGCGATCGGCAAGATCAATGCCATGCCCCAGAAACCCGACTTCATTATTCACACCGGCGATCTGAGCCAGCTCTCGAAGCCCAGCGAGTTCGACACGCTCGATCAAGTCTTGAAAGGCGCTTCCGCGAAGCAGATCTATTTTGTGCCGGGTGAGCATGACATGCTCTCCGACAACGGGAATCAATTTCTCGAGCGCTACGGCAAAGGCACAAAAGGTTCCGGATGGTACAGCTTCGATCACAAAGGCGTTCACTTCGTCGGCCTGGTGAATGTCGCCAATTTGAAAGCGGGAGGGATGGGATCGCTTGGTCACGAACAACTCGAGTGGCTTGAAGACGATCTTCACGGCCGTTCCGCCAGCACTCCGATCGTTTTGTTTGCGCACATTCCGCTATGGACGATTTATCCCGACTGGGGTTGGGGTACCGACGACAGCGAACAAGCTTTGTCTTACGTCAAGCGCTTCGGTTCAGTCACAGTGTTGAACGGCCACATCCACCAGATCATGCAGAAGGTGGAAGGCAAGGTTTCGTTCCATACTGCGATGTCCACAGCCTTCCCTCAGCCAGCGCCGGGGACTGCTCCGTCGGCCGGACCCATGAAAGTGCCGGCCGACCAGTTGCAGCAAGTGCTCGGCGTCACAGATGTGAACTATCTGGTAAGCGGTCGCAGTCTCGCCGTGGTTGATTCGCCGCTTGCGACTCCGGGCGCCTGAGTGTTCAAGCGTAGCGCACCAGCCGATCAAAAAAACCGGGCAATTACACTAGGTCGAAAAAGGAAAGCAATCATGACAAACAAGAATGTGGCCCTTGCCGGCACGGCGGGAGCGGTAATCATTGCAATCGTATCGCTGCTGGCGGCGACACCTATCGTAACCGCGGATGACCAGCCCTCTGCGGCAGCCGCGCAGGTCAAAATCGACAACTTCAGCTTTGGACCACAGACGGTCACAATCCCCGTGGGAGCCACCGTCACATGGGTAAATCGTGACGACATTCCGCACACTGTGGTCAGCACGGAAGGGGTGTTCAAGTCCAAGGTGCGAGATACGGACGAAACCTTCTCCTACACATTTGCGAAAGCCGGAACCTATCCCTACTACTGCTCGGTACATCCCAAGATGACTGGCACGGTCGTCGTGAAGTAAGGCTTAACGTTGCTTAGAAATACCGTTTTTCCTCGGAAACACAATTGGAAGCAGGTACAGGTCAACTTGCTAACAAGGGCAGGCCGGCTGGACCATGCGGCCCGGCGTCGCGGAATGACGCCTAAAGTTCGCCCGCTTATTTTTAATGCCACCGGAATCGGCGCGGCCCGCGCCCAGCCGATATATAGGTTGTATCCAAGCCCGCATTCCTTTACCCTTACTCCCGCTCCAATCCAGAGGCATTTATGAACAAGCCCGCCGCTCAAGTCCAGCCCTCCAAGAAACGCGTAATCCTGATCCACGACGCAGCCGTCGACGAATACGTTTCCACCATGCTGCTCACCCTTATGCCGGAGATCGACCTCGCCGCTGTGATCATCGTCAACGCCGACTGCATTGCCCAGCCCGCGCTCGATGCCGCTTCCAAGCTTCACCAATTCCTAGGCAAGCCTGACCTGCCGCTTGCGCTCAGCCGCGCCCGCGGCTGGAATGCGTTCCCCTGGTCTTATCGTGGAGACTGCGTAAAATTCGGTGCGATTCCCAGTTTGGCCCCTTACCAATCCAAGGCCACCCTGCCGCCGCCTTCGGGAGAAGACTTACTGGCTCGCCTCCTGGAAGCTGCCCTTCAAAATCGCGAGCAGTTGACCCTGCTCATCACTGGCCCGTTTACGCCCTTAACTGACGTTCTCAACAGCAACCGGAAACTGGCCGATGCCATCGAGACCGTCGTCTGGATGGGCGGCGCTATCAACGTGGACGGCAACCTCGACCCTTCGACGATCGACCCATCGGTCGCAAACACTCACGCCGAATGGAACGCATTCTGGGATCCCTTCGCTGTTGAGCAGGCACTCCGGCTTTGCCCATCAATCAAGCTGTTCCCCCTGGACATCACCAATAACAGCAAGTTGACCCCGGCTTTTCTAAGTTCCCTTCAGCAGCAGGCGAACACGTCGCGTTACGCGAAGCTCGCCTATGAGGGTTACTCGCTGGTGATGAACGAGCCATTCTACGATATGTGGGATGTTACAGCGACTTACTGGCTCCGCGATCCAACGATCTATACTACGCCTGCCATCACGCCGCTTAAAATTGTGACCTGGGGATTCAATCAAGGCTGGATCCAGGTTGACCAAAGCCGCTCGCCGGCGATTGCCGACCCGGCAGTCTTTTCAAGTTTCGCTAATCAGGCCGCATTCTACGCCGGCGTGCTTAAGTTACTTGCATAACCGGGGCAGTAGCCGGTGTAACTCTTCCGGCATCGTTTGCAAAGCAGTTGTCTGTCACCATTGAATCGACTTTAGTCGAGTGGCAAAAAGGAGGCAGTCGCATGACGAGTAGAAAAAAAGCATCGGCCAACAGTTTATTGCGGAGATCGCTGAGGGCGCACTGATGGCAGCGCTGACCTTTATTTTGTCTCTTGTGGGCGCCGCGCAGCAGGCTACAACTTCCAATCCACAACTTACTGCTGCCGATCAGGACGCCGCGCGCCTGGCTTTTCGAGATACCATAGACAAGACCGCTGATAAAGACCCATCCCTGCCTGATTTCAAGCTCAGCGCACAATATCCCACGGCAAATCCGGGCAAGTGTGCCGAATGCCCCTGGCTCAAGCTCTCTGTGAACTTCGACGCCAGGTTTCCTTCAGTCGGCATGCCTTCTCAGGATCCTAACGGGAGCGCCCGAAGCCAGAACACGCCTGACAATAGAAAATGGCACGACGGCCACTGGGACCAGTACGTGCAAATGATCCGACTACGTGAAACAAAGCCAGGATCCCAATCTCGCCGATAACGTTGGCGTGGTCACCCGGGTCAACGGGAAGACCCGCTGGTTCAACGTCCCTTGGATGGCCTACGATCCCACTGCGGGGCGCGAATTTATCCACGGAACCACCAACGAGCGCACGGCTCACGTTCTCGAATTGGCGCCCGGCAAGAACCGCGTTCAGAAGAACAAGAACATCACCGCGGCCGCTGCCGGGGCTCCCAGTGCTCAGGTATGTACCCGGTTCAGAGCAGCGCCAATCCTGAATTTCGCGGAACCAGCATGCTCGCCTTTAAGGATGTGAATTGCGAAAAAGACTATCCCTACGGATTCGAAACCTGGTGGGTGGGCTTCTATAACGAGTGGGGCGGATACTCGATTGGCAAAGCCATCCCGCGCACTGGTTTCCCGCGACTGGTGGATTACATGGGCAGCCGTCTGCCCGATGGACTTCCATTCGCTGAAGGCACGGTGGTGATGAAAGTTTTGACCACAAACGCGCCTGTCGACTGCGTGCCCGAGCTGCAGGGAACGACCGAGTGGCACGTGAACCGTCACAAACTCGATGGCAGCGGCTACCATTGCGAACGGGACGTACAAACCTCCCGCATTCTCCAGATCGATGTGGCTGTGGTCGATGAACGTTCGCCGACCAACTGGGTGTACGCGACGTTTGCCTACGACGGCCATTTGAAGGGCAAGACATTTTGGGAGCGGCTGATGCCGCTGGGAGTGCCGCGGCTTAGGGTCGTGGAATTGTGGGTGGATGAAAGGGAAGCTTCCTGGGTTTAAAGCCCGAATAACACGATCAACCCCAGGAGCTGAACAATCTCTATGCGAACCCCTCTTTCGCTCCTGGGGCGAAAGAGGAGTTGCTGCATAGGCCTCTGAAGGACGACACAGGTCTTCCCGCAAACTCTAGCCGCCCACTTCCTCAATGCACTGTTCCAGCACGTCGAGGCCGATGTCTGCCTCTTCTTTCGTCAACACCAGCGGCGGGCATAGGCGAATAGTGCTGGGACCGCAGCCGAGGAAGAGCACGCCGTGTTCAAACGCCTTCTCCACGATCAAATCGCGTTCGGCAGGAGCGTATTCTTTCGTGGTTTTGTCCTTCACAATATCGCATCCGATCATCAAACTGCGTCCACGCACATCGCCCACCAGCTTTAGTTTCGAGGTCCACGCCGACATGCGCTTCATCATGTGCGCACCCACTTCAGCGGAATTTTCCAGCAGATGCTCTTTCTCGATCACATCCAGCGTAGCCAGCGCCGCGGCGATGCACACGGGATTGCCGCCAAAAGTTGATGCGTGCGAACCCGGCACCCAGTCCATAATCTCCGACCGCGTCAGAGTGATGCCGAGCGGCATTCCTGACGCAATGCCTTTCGCGATGCAGATCATGTCGGGCTCAACGCCGGCATGTTCAACCGCCCACCATTTGCCCGTGCGGCCCACGCCGCTTTGCACCTCGTCCAGCACCAGCAGAATTCCGTGGCGGTCGCAGATACGCCGCAGTTCCTGCATAAAGATGGTCGGCGCGACCACGTATCCGCCCTCGCCCTGCACTGGCTCAATGAAGATCGCCGCCACTTCTTCAGGCGGCAGCGTCGTCTTGAACAGCTTTTCTTCGATAAACCGGGCGCAGCTCAGCGCGAACCCATCGGAATCCTGCGAAGCGTCTTTGCGTCCGCGATAAAGATCAGGATAGGGAATGTGCGTTACCCCCGGCACAAGCGGGGCGAAACGGCGGCGCTGCTGCGGTTTCGACGCGGTCAGCGAGAGCGCCCCCATTGTGCGTCCATGGAACGCTCCGAAAAACGCGATGATGTTTTGCCGCTTGGTGTGATAGCGCGCCAGCTTCAGCGCGCACTCGACGGCTTCGGCGCCGGAGTTGCCGTAGTAGATTTTGTGCGGCCCAGGCATGGGCGCGATCTTCGAAAGCCGCTCCGCCAGTTGCACCATATGCTCGTAATAAAAGTCGGTGCCCGACATGTGGATCAATTCGCCCGCCTGCTTCTGCATGGCGGCGACCACCTTGGGATGGCAATGGCCGGTCGAAGTCACGGCAATGCCGGCGGAGAAATCATAAAATTCATTGCCGTCAACATCGGTAACGACGATTCCGCGTCCGCTCTTGGCGACCAGCGGATAGGAACGCGTATAAGACGGCGAAATATATTTCTGGTCGCCGGCGAGCACGCGCTTGGCATTAGGTCCGGGCAGGGCAGTCTTGATCTTGGGTCCAGTAACAGCGGAACCGACGGGAGCGGTCATGGTTTTGGTAGTCATTCGAAATCCTCCGAAGCAGCTGTCAGTAGTCAGCCGCCAGTTGTGGGTGAATCGAACCTCGGAAACGTGGCCCTGGTTCGGACGCACGGAAACCGAAGCGAATCAGGCGGAAGGATTTGTTAGTCGCTACCGAACAGGCTGGGACGCAGGCGCGAAGGCAGGTTGGCCCGATAGCGCCGCGGACACACCAGGCAGTGCAGCCAGCACTCGGGCAAATGCGAATTGGGATTCTTGCGCAGCATCGCCAGCAGTCAACATCGCTGTTTCATTATAGCTTGCGGGGCTCGATGGCGTAACCCCCTTTGGTAACTGCGCGATTTCCGGTGAAAACGTTAGCCGAAAAGCGGCGACAGAATGCAGCCTACGGCGTAAGCCGTGGGTGAAAAGTGCGAAATGAGCAAGCCCCGGAGGGGCGAAAGACACGTTCTCCCGCAGGCTCTTCCGGCGCTGCGATAAGCCATTTCCCTCGCCTACGGACTTTTGTGTGTACATAAAATCGCCCCTCACGGGTGTTCCTCTGCGTCCCCTCTGCTCACGCTTTTGCTTTTCGAAAGAGCCTGCTGCTCCGATTTTGCTTTGCCCGCAAGATTCGGATAGTCCGTTCGCATCCGTAAATCGTACCCTTTCATCACTATGACAACCGCGACTTTCCAAACAACTGCAGCGAGTGCAATACTCCCAGATAACGACGTAATCGACATGGCAACTGCTCGATCAAATTCACCGAGGGGATCGAACCTCCTCCCCGATCAGCGCTGGGATGCGGTACTCTCCCGCGATCCCTCTCACGATGGCGAATTCGTCTTCGCCGTTTCCACCACCGGCGTATACTGCCGCCCGTCGTGTCCCGCACGCCGGCCACGGCGGGAGAACGTAACCTTCTTCACCCATCCCGACCGCGCCGAGAAGTCCGGATTTCGCGCCTGCCTGCGCTGCCGCCCCCGAGCGATCAGCGGAAATCCGCAATCCGACCTGGCGAAACAGATTTGCCGGTACATCGAGCAGCATCTAGATGAGCCGGTCACGCTGCAGTGGTTGGGCAAAGTTTTTCGGCAAAGCCCGTTCCATCTGCAGCGCCGTTTCAAAGCAGCTCTGGGCATTACGCCGCGGGAATATGCCGACTCCTGCCGCATGCGCCAACTCAAGCGCAATTTGCAGGCCGGAGATAACGTAACCCGCGCCATGTACGACGCAGGCTACGGCTCCAGCAGCCGCCTCTACGAAAAAACCGCTTCACAACTCGGCATGACTCCAGACCGCTACCGCCGCGGAGCCATCGCCGCCACGGTTCGCTACGCCCTTACCGATTCGCCGTTGGGACGCATGTTGATCGCGGCTACGGACCGCGGCGTTTGCTCGATTCAGTTTGGCCGCTCCGATGGCGAATTGCTCGAGGGCCTGAGGCATGAATTTCCCTTCGCCGTCCGCAAAGCTGACGATGGCGGATTGCAAGCCTGGGTCGAAGTCCTGCTCTCCAAGATGACCGGGAAAGAGTTGGATGCCGCTCTACCCCTCGACATTCGCGCCACCGCCTTCCAACGCCGCGTGTGGAGCTATTTGCAATCCATACCCTTCGGCGCCACGCGATCTTATAGCCAGGTAGCGAAGGCAATCGGCCAGCCTACCGCGTCCCGTGCCGTAGCTCGAGCCTGCGCAACAAATCCGGTTGCGGTCGCGATCCCCTGCCACCGCGTCGTGCGTGAGGATGGCGGTATCAGCGGCTATCGCTGGGGCGTGGAGCGGAAAAAAAACCTGCTGAAGATGGAACAGGGGGGATTGTAAAGATTTCGAGATTCTAAGATCTAGTGCTGGTCCCGCCGCCGCAGATAATCGATAAACATCTGTTCCACCGGCTTGTCGTAGGCCATCAGCACATGGCGCACGGTGCGTCCGCTGACGACGTGGCAGACCTCTTCAGCCAAATTCTTGGCATGGTCGCCCGCGCGCTCTAACGATTGCGTCATGAAGATGATTTGCAGGCTGGCCTGGCGGGCGACGTTCTCCGGGTTCTCGATATGCCGCAGGAAGATCAGATTGCGCAGGCGATCCATTTCCGAGTCGGCACGGAGCACGTCCACCGCTTTTCCCACGTCGCGGGCCGAAAAGGCATCGGCGCAATCCGTAAGCATTTTCTCGAGGATGGTCGCCATATGGGTCAAGTCGCGAGTGTCCTCGGAGTCAATGCGGCCGGCGGCGGCTTGGGCGCTGTTGGCGAAGCTGAGCAGCAAATCCCCGATACGCTCAAGCCCGATCATAAACTTCATGCAGGCGAGCAACTCGCGCGCCTGCGCTGGTTCGACCTCGGTGATCGCCGCAGTCACGGCGCTGTCGATTTCCATGTCCAGCGTGTCCAGTTCACGCTCGCGCTGGCGAAGCGAATTAAGCAAAGTATTGGAACCCGTGGCAATGCCCTCAGCCGCCGCCCCTGCCGCCTCTTTCGCCAGTCGGCAGGCTTCAACGGTGCGGCGGACAATGTGGTAGTGCGCGGGTTCGGGAGTGGGGCTTTCGGCTCGGGCGGTGCTCATGAGGGAATCCCTCTGGCTCGGGCTGGAGATGCGCGGACCGGTCAGTTCTGATTTTGCCGTATCCATAATCAGATGATCAACAACCCATGATAGGTTTCATTTTTCGGGAGTGGGTTACGAACCCGTGAATTTTCTGTGATTTTTCGTCAGTGGGGACGAAAAACCCTCTAGCGATGCCGGGAGGCTTCGTGCTGTTGCTTTTGATATTTCTTCATCATCTTCCGCTGCCGCTTGGCTTGCTTTCTGGAGTATTTTTGCTGCTGCTTGGCCGCTCGTTTAGCTTCGCGCTGGTTTTCTCCAATGCTCCGGTTCTCGCGTTGCGCGCTCGCCGGCATGGAACAGCCGACAGCCACGACAGCCAGCAAAAGGAAGGTCGAAATTCTTTTCATAGCTTCTCCGCGGGAAGATTCTGCAGTGATCTTAACATTGAAACAGGGTTTGCTTACCAGCGCTGTCCTTCCGTGCGAATGCCGATAGTAATCAATCTCTCGTTCGAGCGACTCGGGGTTGAGGCCGAAAATAACTACATTCTGCAGGACTGTCAGGCTGAGCGCTGCGCACTAGCGCGGCTGCAACAAGTCTCAGCACATTTGTTCATCAGGCTGTCGGCAAAGTAAATAAAAACGTGCTTCCGTGCGCCAGGTCGCTCTCGGCGCGAATCGATCCTCCATGCGCCAGCATGATGTGTTTGGCAATGGCCAGCCCCAGCCCGGTCCCTCCCGACTCGCGGGAGCGCGCTTTATCCACCCGATAAAAGCGCTCAAACAGGCGCGGCAGGTGCTCGGAAGCGATGCCCGCGCCGAAGTCCTGCACGAAGAATTCCACGGCGTGAGGCACTGCGCGCGCCCCCAGAACGATTCTTCGGCCGGATGCGCCGTATTTCAGCGCATTGTCGATCAGGTTCGAAAAAACCTGGTGGATGGCCTCGCGGTCCGCCAGAACCGACCGCAGATTCTGGATGGGCGCATCGTGTTCGTCCGCCTCCTGAATCTGCAATTCGATCCCGTGCGTGCGGGCGATTTCGCGGAAACTTTCCTCGGCATCGTGCAGCAGTTCAGCCGGCGGAACCGGTTCCGACTCAAAACGTGTTTCACCCGATTCCACGCGCGCCAGGGTGAGCAGATCTTCGGTAAGCCGGGCCATGCGGGACGAATTCTTGCGGATGATTTCCAGAAACTCGCGGTTCGGCGCTCCCGACTCGGGAGCGGAATCGAGTAGCGTCTCCGCGTAACCCTGAATCGAAGTCAAAGGCGTGCGCAACTCGTGAGAAACATTCGCGATGAAATCCCGGCGCGTTTTTTCCACGCGCTCGGTTTCGGTGAGGTCGCGCAGCACGGCCACCGCGCCGCCCCCGGGTAGCGGCGCTGCGGTAACGTCAAAGGCGCGGGCCGACGCGATGGAAGTGGCGCGGGCAGTGCTCACTTTGCGGCTGGAAATCGCTTCGTTCACCGCGGCCAGAAAATCGGGGTCGCGGATGGTTTCAACCACCGGCTGTTGCAGCCGGGTGCCTTGCGGAACCAGGCGGTTCATGGGCTGGTTGGCCCACTGCACCAGGCCATCGGCGCTGACCGCGATGACCGCATCCTGCATGCTGTCGAGCAGGGTTTCGAGCTGGCGCTGGCTGGACCGCACGGCAGCGAAACTTTGTTCGACCCGGCGCGCCGTGCCGTCGATGGCGGCGGCAACCCGGCCGATTTCATCCGGCGACGTTTCCTGGATGCGGGCCTGAAGATCGCCCTCCGCAATACGCGCGGCAACCTCGACGATGCGTTCCAGTCGCCGCGCGCTCCACTGCGCAGCCAATGCGGCTACTACAAGGGCGAACAGAAGCGCGATACCTGAGGCCTTCTCCAGCGTATGGCGAACTTGCGTCGAGACCGCCTCCACATCGGAAAGCGGATACGCCAGCCGAACTGCGCCCCCAGAGATCGGCACTGCGATGTAGAGAAACGGAATTCCGATGGCTGCGCTGCGGCGTTCGTTATTTCCAACCTTACCGGCCAGAGCCGCCGCGAACTCGGGACTTTGCGCATGATTTTCCATGCCCGCGGGATTGGCTTCCGAATCCGCCAGCACCTGTCCCGCGGGATCGATGATGGTGACCCGAGCCCCGGCGGCTTTGCCTTCCTGAGCCGCAATGTCGGCAAGCGAGTGGCTGCGATCCGTCTCCACCCGGTGCGCCAGCAGTTGAGCCTTTTGCGTCAGGTTGCGCTCAATCTCGGTGCGCAGCGAAGCTTCCCAGGCCCCGCCGATCATGAAGTCAAAAGTGATGGCGGCCACGACGATAACGACCAGAAAAGCCGTCAGCAGCTTAACGAAGATCCGATTCCTCACTTCTGTCTCACTTGGGGGCCTCGAAACGGTAACCCGCCCCGCGCACGGTTTTCAGGTAGCGCGGATTCTCCGGGTCCGGTTCGATTTTTTCTCGGATGCGGCGCACATAAACGTCAACCGAGCGTGGAGTTACGTAAGAAGTATCGCGCCAAACCGAATCGAGAAGATGATCGCGAGAAAATACGCGACCCAGATGGCGGGCGAAATAGTCGAGCAGGCGAAACTCCGTGGCTGTGGTGGGAACCGTCTCTCCCCGCACCGTCAGAATCATGGCCGCGGGGTCAATGGCAATGTCGCCGATTTTCAGCGGACTCGGTGGCAGCGGCCGCTCGAACCGCCGCAGCACCGCCTTGACCCGCGCCACCAGTTCGCGCGGGCTGAAAGGCTTGGCAATATAATCGTCCGCCCCGATTTCAAGCCCGAGCACCCGATCGGCCTCGCTGCTTTTTGCTGTGAGAAAGATCACGGGCACGCTGGCCAGCCCCGGAGTCTGGCGCACGGTGCGGCAAAGCTCAAGCCCGTCCTTCCCCGGAACCATGATGTCGAGCACGAACAACGCCGGCCGCTGCCTCTCGGCGTCGGCAATCACGTTGGCCCCCGTGGGATACACGCGCACCGCAAAGCCGTCGTTCTCCAGATGGTGGCGAACCAGGCGCGAAATATCAGGATCGTCTTCGACCACGAATATGCTGGGTTTCACCGAATCATTGTAACAAGGCAGTTGCCAGTACCCGGCACCGAGTGGCGAGTACGGTCTCTGGGTCCTTGATTTTTATCGGACTGTAACAATCATCTTGGCGGGAGGGCCGAGGCCGATGTGGGATTGCCATCCGATTATTATTGACTCGATCTGTCTAAAGTGATTTGATGAGCGTCAAGATTTTTCGCCCACGATAGAGGATAATGATGAGTATGTCGTTCGAAGAAGCACTGGCGCTGGCATCGCGGGATGAAGGTTTCAAAGCAACGGTCTATGCGATGAACACCTTGCTCATTCATAAGGGCATCTACACACAACAAGAATTCCAGGATCTCTTTGTCGAATGGGTGGAGAAGGAACAGAGGCGTAAAGCGCCCGCGGTTCGGACCGCTGAAACCTCTAGTGCGTTCTCGGCGTAGTTCGGTAGGGTGGATGTTCGCAGCCCGATTTCCTGTCTCCGCAGTGAATTCCTTTGTCACAAGCCCAGCATTCACACTGGCAGGGTGGGGCGGGCTTGATCTCTCGCAGCGTCTTTTTCGCAGGGGTCATATTTGGCTCCCAGTCATCCCTTCGGGTTCATCTGGGTTTTTCATTTCCGCGCATTCCTGATCGATACAGGTCTGCATAAGGGTGCAGCCGATAGGCGCTGGACTCCGCATCGAATTTTAGTTCGCCGTTCTCGACCAGCCTGCTTAGTGTGTTCTTAACGGCGGCCGAAGCATTCGCAAATCTCTCTAACTCAAACCCGATGACCTTGAGCGCCATCCGTACCTCGCGACTGGTCATCGGAACGTTGTTCCGTCGAAAAATAGTTCTGATTGCCTCCGTCAATCCGATCGTGCCTTGCTCCCTCTCTTGGATGACGGCGAATCTCGTCTCAGTACGCGCAGCACGAAGGTTCCTGATGTTTTGTTCGAGGTTCAAGATTTTTATGTTGAGCACATCCCGCTTTCCGACGGCATCATTCAGCTGCCTCCGGAATTCGTTTATTGCGTCCTGAATGTCGCGCTCGGTCACAGGACTACATACTACACCACAGGAGTAATACGTGACTACTACATTTACTTGCTACATGTTAATGTACAAAAAGAAGAGAGCAGTAACTACTTTATTAGCAAGCCCCCCACCGTATCGACATGGAAGCGTTTCCCCGGCGGAATCACCGTAGTAGCGCTGTATTCCGCGACGATGGCCGGTCCCGCATATTTCCTGCCTGGCACCAATTCGTCTCGTGCGTAAATCCGCGTCGAAACCTTCTTGCCGTCGAACCAGACCCGAACGTTAGACGCCGCGCCGTCGAAGTTCACGGGTCCTGCGGGAAAGCTTCGGCCTCCGGGCTTCGGGCTTCGGGAAACCCGACCACTCGAAGGTGAAACGCTTCGCCGAAGCCCGATAGCCGAAGCCCGAAGCCGGATAGTTACAACCTCAATCTCCCGCCCAGCATGAGCGTACCCGTAACGCCGCCGATGTTCTTCCTCAAACTCGGCCAGCAGATTCTTCCCGAAAGCCAAATTCAACTCATACCCCTGCCCCCGGTAACGAAGATCGCTCTCATGTTGTACGATATCGCCCGCGACGGCCGCGTGTTGCTGGTGCGGGCCAGCTGGCGCCGCGAACTCATCGGCTTCGAAGCCGATGGCAAGCAGCGCGAACTTTCCTGGCTCGACTACAGCTATCCCGCCGAGCTTTCGCCCGACGGAAAGACGCTGCTGTTCGATGAAGAAGGCGGCGGCGGATCCCTCGCCTACTCCAAGTCCGGCGGCTATACCTACGGAGTTTATATTCGCCCCACAGACGGCTCGCCGGCTGTGCTGCTGGGAGAAGGCAGCGCCCTGGCGCTCTCTCCCGATGGCAAATGGGCGATCACGCAGACTCAGGGTTCACCGGCACAGCTCAGCCTTCTGCCCACAGGCGCTGGCCAAGCCAAAGAGCTCACCCATGACAACATCAACCACAACTGGGCACACTGGTTTGGCGACGGCAAACGCCTCCTTTTCTCGGGCAACGAACCGGACAAGGGTGAGAGGCTTTACGTCTACGAGTTGGCCTCAGGCAAGGGCCGCGCCATCACTCCCGAAGGCGTCAACGGAAACTCTTTCGCCATTTCTCCCGACTCTCAGGTCGTCGCCGCCATCGGCCCCGATCAAAGAAGCTACTTGTACCCGACCAATGGAGGAGACGCGAAGCTGATACCCGGCGTCAATCAGGGCGAGCAGCCCATCACCTGGAGCGCCGACGCCCGCTCGCTCTACGTTTACCAGCCGGGAGAGCTGCCCGCCCACGTGTACCGCGTCGACGTCCAGTCCGGCCAGCGCACCCTGTGGAAGGATCTAATGCCCACCGATCCCGCCGGCGTGGAGAACATCGGACCGATTCTTCTCACCCCCGACGCAAAAACCTGCGTCTTCGGCTACCACCGGAATCTGGCGGATTTGTATTTGGTGGAAGGGCTGAAGTAGCGCCGCGACCCGCAACGACTCCTGAGCGGATGATGGAAAGTGCTTCGGCAATCGACCGGCGCTCGCTTGCGGCCCCGACGGGGAAGGGGCCCCCGGTGCTTTCTTGCCCCGCTCGTCAGCGGAGCTAAGATTGTGATCTCTCACCCTCCGTTCTGCTGGGGCGAGACCGGCAAGATTTGACTCCGCCGTTGTTTAGACTACCGATCCCTGCCTCGCGGGCATTGGCGCCGCCGGCATCTAAATCAACAGCGGTGCCGCACTTTCGCACGCCACTACGCGCTGCTTGAGAAAATTCCGCTCCATGGGATTGCGCGCGCAAGCGATAGCTTCCCGAAAATGCTCGCGCGCGATCTCGTGCCTTCCGCGGCGCAGTTCCAGTTCTCCCAGAGCGGCGTGGTAGAAAGGATAGCGCGCCAGACGGGTTGTGTCTGCAATTGCGCGAATCTCCGCAAGACCGCGTTCCGGGCCGTCGCGTTGCGCGATGGCGATGGCTCGGTTGAGCGCGACGACCGGGGACGGCCGTATCGTCATCAGCGTATCGTAAAGCTCAACGATCTCCCCCCACTGCGTTTCCTCAAAGCGGGGCGCGCTGGCGTGCACCCAGGCGATGGCGGCTTCCACGTGATAGTCGGTGAGATCGGGTCCAGCCGCCGACAGGTCGAGCAGCCGTTGCCCTTCGGCCACCAGTTGCGAATCCCATTGCGAGCGGTCCTGATCGAAGAGTGAACTCAGGTTTCCGCCGGCATCCACGCGGGCGGGCAGTCGCGCGGCATGCAGGCACATGAGCGCACCCAGCGCGTAGGTCGCGGGCGTTCGCGCAGAGGGATGTTCCAGCAACAACCCAACGAGGCGCATGGCCTCATGGCAGAGATCGACACGCACCGCGCTTTCGGGCGAAGCTCCGTGATAACCCTCATTGAACAACAAATAGAGGGCGCGATGAACTGCGGGAAGACGCGCGGAGACCTCCGCGTTTGCAGCCACGTCAAAAAGCTTCTTCGACCCGGCCAACACCTTCTTGGCCCGGGTGATCCGCTTCTCGATGGCAGCATGGCCGCTGACAAAAGCGCTCGCGACCTCGTCGACACTGAAGCCGCACAAGATATTCAGCATGAGGGCGACCTGCGCCTCTTCCGGCAAACGGGGATGGCAGCAGGAAAACATCATGCGCAGCAGGTCGTCTTTGATGGCTTTTGCCGAAAAGAATTCCTCGACCGCAGGGGCAAGCGTCCACTCGCTCTGCAGAAATCTGCCCAGCTCGGGGGCGAATGTACGCGCGGTGCGCTCGCGCCGTAGCACGTCGAGGGCGCGGTGCTTGGCCGTCGCCATCAGCCAGGCGGAGGGATTCTCAGGCACGCCGCGGATTCGCCACAACTCCAGCGCCCGGCAGAAAGCATCTTGTACGACGTCTTCTGCCAGGGCCAGATTGTGCATTCCGAACACGCGGGTGAGCGCTGCGACCATACGCCCAGACTCGTGGCGGAAAAAATGATCGCTGAGTTCCATCACATGTTCATCTTCATGACCGGCCGGACTTCCACGGCGCCGTCGACCTCGAAGATTGGGCACCCCTTGGAAAGCTCCACAGCCTGATCGAGATCGCGCGCCTCAATCAAAGTGTAGCCGCCGATCACGTCTTTGGCCTCGGCAAAGGGACCGTCGGTCACGGTCTTGCGGCTGCCCTTCACCAGCTTGCCGGTGCGTTCGAGCGGCTGACCCTGGTCCTTGACATGCCCTTTCTGGCCCAAGTCCGTTAGCCAGGTCACCCACTTCTGCATCATCTGCTGTGCCTGCTCGGGGGATCGGCCGTTGTCGCCGCCGCGGTAGAGAAATACGTATTCGCTCATGATTTGTTCTCCTAGTTAAATTTGCTACTTCGATGGATAGACGTTTGACCCGGGGCAGACCAGACATCTTTCTAAGGAAAGAGCATACGACTGGTGCGGTGCGATTCGGGGCACAGGGCAGGATTTGCCGGGAGTGGACGGCGAGGAACATGGTGGGCGATACTAACGAAGCAGTAGTCTTAGCTTCTCACAGTTTATTTCAGGAGCAATCGCCATGTCAGCACCCAGCCGCCGGCCGGAAATCCGCCGCCGCCGTACCCGTCACCACAAAGTTGCGAGTTTGCGCAAGCGCCTCGCCTCCGCTCAGAATGACGCCGATCGCAGCCGCCTCACGGCAAAGTTGCATAAGCTGTCCGTCGCCTCGCCGGGCCAGCCATTGGTTAAGTAATCCCTTCATATCAAGGATGGATTCGTCGGAGGCAAGAGCCGAACTCAGGCCACGCCGGCCGTGGGTTTGTGTCGCGTGGTCTTGCCGCCGCGCGATTCGGATATACTTTTCGCCTCCAAAACCTCCCGATAGACCTGCGCAATCCTGCGAACCGATGTTTCCCAGGAAAATTTGGCCGCCTGGCAGACGCTGCGTTGTTTCATCCTCTCGCGCAGCGGCTGGTCGAGCAGCACGCGATGCAACGCCCGCATGATCTCGAATACGTTTTCCGGATGCACCAGCACCGCCGCGTCCCCAACAACCTCGGGCAGCGACGAAACGTTCGACGTAACCACCGGGGTGCCATGTGCCATGGCCTCCAGCGGGGGCAGGCCAAAGCCTTCATACAAAGACGGAAAGACAAAAATCTTGGCTTGATCGTAAAAGGTGCGCAGCACTTCCACCGGCACAAAGCCCAGAAAGCGCACGTCGTTCTGCACACCGCTGCGAATCACGGTGCGCCGCAGGTCGGGGTTGCCGGAAAGATCGTCTCCAATGATGATCAACTTCAGGTCGGGAAATGCCTGATCTTTTTCCAACTCGGTTTTCAGCGCCGAGAAGGCCTCGATCATGCGGCCAACATTCTTATGCGGGCTGATTCTTCCCGCATAAAGCAGAAATGGATAAGTAACCTGATAACGTTCGGCGATCAACTGCCGGTCGGCTGCGCTGGCGTGTCCGTGCAGGAATCGTTCGTCGATGGCGTTATAGACGACTTCGATGCGGTCCGGAGGGATGGCAAACAGCTTCTCCATCTCGGCTTTCGTAAACTTTGAAACCGCAAAAATGCGCGCCGCACCTTGTAAAGCCCGCTTGGTCAAATGAAAGTGCAGCGCTCCCCAGAATCCGGTTTGCTGGCGGGCCCGCGATAGATGCTCCAGCATGTCGTGGACTGTCATCACGTAAGGGCAGGGCAGCGCCCGCGGGATGGAGAACAGATTGGGAATGTGCACCAGATCGCATTGCAGCCGCTTGACGGCGGCGCGAAACTCGCGAAAGCCTTTCACGGAGCGCTCGGGTTCGGCAATCGGAACGGTGTGAAAATTACCGGGCAGCGGGCCAATTTCCTTAACTTTGGCGGGAGATCCAATCAGAAAGTATGTGGTTTCGTGGTCCAGTCGTCCCAGGTTGCGCACCACATTACGGATGTAAGTTCCCACACCGAACTCGGTCATCCGCCGGATGTCGATGGCGATCTTCACCGAAGGCATTTAACCACAGAGTGCATGGAGCGGCACAGGGGAAATACTAACGATGGACGAGCCGGGTGATGAAAGGCGCCCTTGGAGTCAAACCCTTACCTGCGCCTCCGTTTCGCATAAAACGGGAACGCCGTGAGCCCAGACTAGAAAACATTACTGACATAGTGAGCAGGGTTGATAATGCGTGTTCTCTGATAGGAGCCAAGGACCAGAAGATCCTTGTCTCCGGAGATCGGCAGATCGGCCTTCGCGCGGGCGGCGCATTCAAGGAACATGTCGTCGTTCGGGTCACGGCATTTCTTCACAGTCCCGTGCAGCTCTACTCGGGTCGCACGCGCCAATACGGATTCCAGTGCGGCGTGGGCACGGTTCGGCTCCCACAAGAATTTCTTAGCCAGGACTCGAAGTATCTCCGCTTCAATCTCATCGCAACTGGCGATTATGTCTTCGCTCATAGCCTTTTCAAGCGCCCGGGTGGGCGTGCCGCGGTGTTTTGCAAACTGAAGCGCGGAAATCCAGACACTGGTATCCAGAACAACAATCAATGGTTGATCCTGGCCGGCCGACGAGCGGGCTTACCGCTACGAACTTCTTTAATGAGGCGAGGGACGTCGGCCTCGGTATAACCTGGATTGCGGCTGGCCGCATACTCGCCGATTTCCTGCAGCGCGCGGCGCGCCTGCTCGGCGTAATAGCTGCGGAAAGCTTCGCGGAAGAGCTCGCTCATGGTCCGGCTGTCGCGCCTGGCAAGGGCTTCGGCTTTCTCGGCGAGCTCAGGCGGCAGACTGATAGTGTAGACACGAGAGCTACGGAAGGTGGCCATACACCTATATTACAGCGTAATGGAACCCATTACAAAATACGAAGGTTACACCCGTGCTTCCGCCTGCGCCCTGGCCCTGCGCTCCGCGTAAAGCGGAAAAGCTTCGCACAGGCCGAGCACTTCCTTGCGGATCTTCGCCAGCGCCGAAACATCGGTTCGCTGGCGCAGCGCATCCGCGATCCAGCGGCCCACCTGCCGCATCTCGCCTTCCTTCATGCCACGCGTGGTGAGCGCCGGGGTCCCGATGCGGATGCCGCTCGGTTTCATCGGAGGGTTGGTATCGAATGGAATCGCATTCTTGTTCACCGTGATTCCGGCCTGGTCGAGCGCTTTCTCGGCCTCGCTGCCGAACATCCCCTTGGAGAACACATCAACCAGCATGAGGTGCGTATCGGTTCCCCCGGAAATGATGCGGAAGCCTTCTGCTGCAAGCGTTTCGGCGAGCACCTTTGCGTTGGCCACAACCTGCTTCGCGTAATCACGGAACTCGGGCTGCATCGCCTCCTGAAAGCAGATCGCCTTGGCCGCGATGATGTGCATCAGCGGCCCACCCTGCATCCCGGGGAAAACTACTTTATCAATCGCCGCCGCGAATTCCGCTTTGGAAAGAATCATACCCGCCCGCGGCCCGCGCAGAGTCTTATGCGTGGTCGAGGTCACGATGTGTGCGTGGGGCACGGGCGAGGGATGCGCGCCTCCGGCAACGAGGCCGGCAAAATGCGCCATATCCACCAGGAACAGGGCGCCGACTTTGTCGGCAATTTGCCGCATGCGCGCAAAATCGATGATGCGCGGATAAGCGCTGCCGCCGCCGATAATCAGCTTCGGCCGCTCCTGCTCCGCCAATTTTTCCAGCGCGTCGTAGGCAATGGTCTCGGTTTCTTTGGTCACGCCGTAAGGAACGATCTTGTAGGTCTTGCCGGAGAAATTCAGGTGATGGCCATGAGTGAGGTGGCCGCCGTGCGCGAGATTCAACCCGAGAATGGTGTCACCAGGTTGCAGGACGGCGGCGTAGGCTTCCATGTTGGCCTGCGAGCCGGCGTGGGGCTGCACGTTGGCGTGCTCGGCTCCAAATAACTGTTTGGCGCGGTCACGCGCGAGGTTCTCGACGACGTCGGCAAACTCGCAACCTCCGTAATATCGCTTTCCGGGATAGCCCTCGGCGTACTTGTTGGTGAACACCGAGCCCGCGGCCTCAAGCACGGCCTCGCTGACAAAGTTCTCCGAAGCGATCAGCTCCAGGCCCTCGTGCTGGCGGCGGGTTTCGTTGTCGATGGCAGCGGCAATCTGCGGATCGGCTTCGTACAGCGGGCGGTACATCGAGGAATTCTTCATGGCTGTTTGCTTTCCATTTTTCAGATTCGTATCACGACATGCCTTCGGGCATACCGTTCAGATTGCGCCCCAAACAAAAGGCTTTAACCGCTGCGCGGTGAACGCCGCGCTACGACGCTCCGTAAACTTCTGTGTAGTGCCGTTCCATATACCGCTCTGGAGCTTTCAGCGGGGCAAACCCGAACTGCGAATAAAGACTATGCGCGTCGCGGGTCAGCAAAATCCAGCGGCGCAAATTCTGCAGCGCCGGATGCTGAACGATGCACTCCATCAGCCACTTGCTCAATCCACGCCCGCGATACGATTCCAGCACAAAGACATCGCCTAGGTACGCGAATGTGGCGAAATCGCTGATCATGCGGGCGAACCCCACCTGCTGCCATTTCCCAGTCTCGCTTCCTTCATGGTAAATTCCGAAGGCCAATGAATGCTCTATGGAACGTGAAACCACTTCCCGTGGAATGCCTTTCGCCCAATAGGAATTGACGAGGAAGTTGTGAACTGTTTCGAGATCGAGCCGCCGGCGATCGGAGCTGATGAGAAATTCCCCGCGCCGATATTCGACAACGTCTTCGGGATCCAAAGCGCGGATAACTTCCATCCAATTATTCTAAACCGCTCGGGTCGCGCGCGATCCTCAAAACGCCGTCCTCAGGAACGAAGCCATCTGCCACCCATCCATATATTTGAACGGAGTTTCGCCTGTCGTGTAGTGGCCGCAGGGCAAAACAACTACTTTATGGTCAAGCCCATGCCGCTCGAATTCGGCGACTGCGTCGCGCGAAAGCTCGGGCAGGAAAGTTAAATCGTACTTCGCGTAAATGATCAACGACTTCTTCTGCCAGCGGGCGAACTTTTCGAAGTACGACATGGGGCTGACCGCCAGCCAGGATTGCCGCAGTTCTGCCAGGCCGATCTGTTGCTCGATCCCTTGGCGGATGTGCCGCGTCGACTGCCCATGCCATACTACATCGGCCACGTAAGTCGACGCATGGTTGAAGACCGCCGCGCGAAGCCGGGGCTCATGGGCCGCGGCGATGAAGGCATAACAGGAGCCGAGGCTGGTGCCGATAATTCCGAACTGGCTATAGCCCTGTTGCTCGAGCCAGTCGAGGCAGGAGCGCACATCGACCACGCCTTGGCGCAACGCATCGAGCGTGCGGCCGATGTTAGCCGAAACGGCATAGTCCGCGCGGCTGGTTTCGGCGGGCATGCGAATGTCGTGATAAGGCATAGACATGCGCAACACGGCTATGCCCATCATATTCAGCACGCGGCAAAAACTGTTGTAGGCGATCGCGTCGGCATTCCAGTGCGGAAGAAGAATGACGGCACGGCGGCCTCGTGCCGGGAACCAACGCGCATTTACTAGATCGTTTTCGGGGTAAGGCGTCTTTACCGCAGAAGTGAACCGCAAGAAATCCGCATGAGTGCCCTTCACCTTCGCTTCAAGCTTCAAGGCTGGAACTTCACGGGTGGAGAAAACCTGCACTTCGCGTTTTTCGAGGCGGAAGTCGGTTGGCCGCGTGTAGGAGTAAAACTCATCGCTCGCGGCGACGATGCGGTTGTTGAACTCGGCGATAAATTTCTCAGGATTGTCGACCACCTGCCCCGGCCGCCAGCCATTCTGGCAGGGCCAGCGCTGGGCCCAGTCGACGCCCCACTCCAGTGGCCGCACCACCCGGTTGTTGTCGACCGAGGTAAGGCGGTGTTCCCAGTCATACATCCATTGTGCGTAGCGGGAGGGCATGGTCAAACTTCTAGTGTAACAAGCCGGACTCTTGGGCTTACGCTGGAATCAGCGAACGGCGGCAGGAAGCGGTTAGCACTTGCCCTTTGGCGATTGAGCGGGGCTTAAGCCGAAGCGGATTTTGGGAGCTTTTGCGGCGCGGCTTCAAGCCGCGCCCTTTCAAAGCGAGGTCACACTTTGCCTGTAGTCTGCGAACCTGCTAGCTCCCATACCTCCTCGGCACGCGCTTGGAAATATTGCAGAGGATTTCGTAGGGCGAGCTGTTGGCCCAGCGTGCATGTTCAAGCGCATCGACGCTCAAGCCGTCGCGAGTTCCAAGCAGGATGACTTCATCGCCGACGGCGATCCCCGGAATCCCGGTCACATCCACGAGCGTGAGGTCCATCGAAATGCTGCCCACAATGGGGGCGTAATGATCGCGCACGATCACGCGGCCTCGATTGGAGAGTTGGCGGTTATATCCATCGGCGTAACCTACGGGCAGCACGGCGACATGCGTGGGAGCTTTGGTCACATAAGTTCCGCCGTAGCCCAGAGGCTGATTGGCGGCGAAGTGCCGCATGGAAAGAATGCGCGTTTTCCAGGTGAGCACCGGTTTCACGGCAAGGCGCAAGGTTCCTCCGCTGACTTCCCGTCCCGCCCGCTGGAACTGCAAATAATATCCATAGAGCGCGACGCCGGGACGAATCATGTTGTTCCAGGTTTCGCGGCGCGAGATCAGCGCGCTGGTGTTGGCCATGTGCACCAATTTCGGCTCGAAGCCGGCCACCCGCACCATGCGCTGCGCTTCGTCGAAACGGCGCACCTGCTCGGCGACGGAAGGTGCGTCCATGACTTCGGAAGAAGCGAGATGGGTTGAGAGCCCTTCGAGAACCAGGTGAGGAGCTGACTTGAGGGCATTCAGCACTGCTGGGAGTTCTTCCAATGACATGCCCAGGCGGCCCATACCGGTGTCCACTTTCATGTGCACCGGCTGCTGTGCTCCGGCTGACTCGGACGCGCGTTCCAAAGCCTCGATATGCCAGACTTCCCAGACGGTGGGAGTAAGTTGCAGACGAACGATCTCACTTTCTTCGCCGCGCCAGAAGCCGGTCATCAGCAGAATGCGCTCTTCGATTCCAGCTTCGCGCAGAGGAATCGCTTCGTCGAGCGATGTGACGCCCAGCCAGTTCGCCCCTTCCGATTCGAGAGCGTGTGAACACTCTACTGCGCCATGCCCGTAGGCATCGGCCTTCACCACTGCGCACACGGTTACAGCGGCGCCGGCGTGTTTTACAACCGTGCGAAAGTTTTGCCGCAAGTTGGCGAGCGAGACTTCCGCCCAGGTGGGACGGGTCGCAACCCGGCTTAGAGTTTCTACAGTTGTAGCCACAAGCCTCGATTATAGAGGGAGGGCGCTGGCAGCCGAGGTTACGCTTGGGCTACTCCCGTCAGAAAAGCCTTCAGCACCTGCCACGGAGCAAACGAAAAAGCGTGGAAAGAAAAAAGAAAGGCCGCGTTTGCACGCGGCCTTTGGGAACTTTCACAACACTTGCGGTGTCGCGGGGAAGCTACTGCGGTGTGGTCGGCTTCGGAGTCGCGGGCTTGGGCGCGACCGGCTTCGGAGTTGTAGGCTTCGGCGCCGTCGCTCCTGCGCCGGTGGGCGCGGGTACGCCGGACTGCGTGTTATAGAGATCGACCACGGCCTTGGTGATGTCGTTCTGTTCGCCGTACCACAGAATCGGGCTTTGCGGCCACTGGTTGGAAGTGTCGACGATCATGGCAAAGTTGCCCTCCTGCGCGTGCTTCACGATCACGGGCGCCATCTTCTGCAGGATGCGCTGAAAAATGTCCTTCTGCTGGTTCTGCGCGTCTTCCTGCGCGTCCTGCACCGAGCGGTCGAAGGATTTCTTCTTGGTTTCAATCTGCTTCACCAGGGTGGCGCGGGCGTCTTCGTTCAGCTTGTCGCCCTGGGCCTGCAGTTGCTTCTGCAGGGCCTCGAGTTCGTCGTTCTGCGACTTGAGTTCGTTTTGTTTCGGCTCCAGCTTCTTGCGCAGGGCTTCGAAGTCGCGCTGGCCTTCATTGGTGTTGAAGACGGCCTGCTCAATATTGATGGTGCCGACTTTGGAGCCGGTGCCCGTCGCAATGGTTGTAGACGGCGCGGGCGATGTGGCCGCTGGTGTGCCGGAAGCGGCAGAGGGCGCTGCGGGCAGGGCAGACGTACCTGCAGGAGCGGCGCTGGAGGTTTGAGCCGAGGCGGAAATCATAGAAATCACCGCCAGGGCCAGGAAAGAACGCAGCAACGTGCTTTTCATTGGATCGCTTAAACTCCTTGTACTTCGTTCCGGCAAACAGGTTCCGGGAATGAGCTCGATTACCCTTCTTGAGGCGCTGGGCCGCAGCCGCGAGGACTTCGCCTGCATTTTCTTGCAGCGGCCGCCTTCAGACTTGATGGAAACAGGCGCTACTGGGTTGCCAGCGTCACACGCCGGGGCTGCGGACGTGTCGTCCACCCGTGATCAGATGCAATGGCGTGGATGGGTAATATTATAGAGAGGCGGTGCAGGCGCGTCAAACCATGGAATGGCGCAGTTTGACTACTACGGCTGCGTGCTCGGGAGGATCCCTTGTCCCACGGGTGAAAACGTGGGACTTCGGGAAGCTGTGGGGTTTCTGTCGTCCTTACGGGATTGGGTTCCATGTTTTGGGAAGTACCCCAGGGCTTGGGCCCTGGGCTGCATTCTTGCGCCGCTTCGCGGCTTTGGACGGGCGAGGCGACCGTCCCCACATGTTCCTTGCTAGTCTCTGACTCCATCCATAAATGCCCGCAGCTTGCGTGACCTCGACGGATGGCGCAGTTTGCGCAGCGCTTTGGCTTCGATCTGGCGGATGCGTTCGCGGGTTACGGCGAACGACTGGCCGACTTCTTCGAGAGTGTGTTCGCTGCCGTCTTCGAGACCGAAGCGCATCTTGATGACTTTTTCTTCGCGCGGGGTCAGCGTGCGCAGGACCTGTCCGGTCTGGTCCTTGAGGTTCACGTTGATCACGGCCTCTGCCGGCGAGACTACGGCGCGGTCTTCGATGAAGTCGCCGAGATGGGAATCTTCTTCTTCGCCGATCGGGGTTTCGAGCGAGATCGGCTCCTGCGCGATCTTCAACACCTTGCGCACTTTCGCAACGGGGATGTCCATGCGCTTGGCGATTTCTTCGCTGGTCGGCTCGCGGCCCAGTTCCTGAACCAGTTGCCGGGAGGTGCGGATCAGCTTGTTGATGGTCTCGATCATGTGGACCGGGATGCGAATCGTACGCGCCTGATCGGCAATGGCACGGGTAATCGCCTGCCGGATCCACCATGTGGCGTAGGTGGAAAATTTGTAGCCGCGGCGGTACTCGAATTTGTCCACGGCTTTCATCAGGCCGATGTTGCCTTCCTGAATCAGGTCGAGGAACTGCAGGCCGCGGTTGGTGTATTTCTTGGCGATCGAAACCACGAGGCGCAGGTTGGCCTCGATCAGTTCGCGCTTGGCCTGCTCGGCGTCGATGTCGCCCTGGATGATCTCGCGCTGGGTGCGCTTGAGTTCCTGGAACAAAACACCGACTTCAGCCTCAAGCTTTTCGATCTCGCTGCGGACGGCGCGCGACTGGCGGCGGTATTCCTTTTTCTGGTCTTCGCTGCGCGTGGCCTCGGCTTTGCGTTCGAGGTTCTGCGACTGGCGGTCGAGCGAGCGCATGGTGTCGACCGTTTTGTTGACCCGGTCGATCAGGCGCTTGCGCTCGGTATTGGTAAAGCCCAGGAGGCGCACCGCAATCGAAACCCGCACGATGCCGCGAGCCAGGTTGCGGCGGGCGCGGCGATGATCCTTGGGGCGCTTCTTCTGCGAGACGGCGACGTACTTTTCCTGCAGAACCGCGACCTTTTTGTACAGCTTGGCCATGTTGTCGATCTTGCCGGTGAATTCGTTCAGCCGGTTCTGCAAGATCTCGTCGGTGATTTCTTCCTCGTCGAAGGTGACGACCTCTTTGATGGAGCGCACGCCCTTCTTCAGGTCTTCGCCCATGGCCAGCAGGTCGTGAATCACAATGGGCGAGCGCGACAGCGCTTTGAGAACGCGGATTTGGCCGCGCTCGATGCGCTTGGCGATCTCCACTTCGCCTTCGCGGGTGAGCAGGGGAACGGTTCCCATCTCGCGCAGGTACATGCGGACGGGATCGTTAGTCTTCTCCATCGCGCCGGGAGAGAGATCGAGTTCGACATCCTCTCCTTCTTCGATGTCTTCGAATTTCTTGTCGAGCGCAGCCGAAGGCAGTTTGGGGCCTTCGAGCACATCGATGCCTTGCGTGCCAATCGTGGTCAGCAGGTCGTCCAGGTCTTCGGGACTGTGCACATCGTGCGGTATGAGCTCGTTTACCTGGTCATACGTCAGGTAGCCCTTTTCTTTACCGGCATCGACCAGCTTTTTAATGTCTTCGAACTTATCGTCAAGAGCCAAAGGGAGTCCTCAAATCGTCAATTCGCCCCGCTTGGAGGCGTGTGATAATGTCTTGTACTGGTGGGAATCTGGGATAGTGCGGAGTTGTGCATGTAGCACAAACTTATAGAGCTTAGCACATGCGTGCCGCTCCGTCTATCGCTGCCCGCTTCGAAAATTCCCGCCGTCCGCCGTTATCTCTAATAACTCTAAATACTTAGATGGCCTGAAGGGCGGTTTTGTTTCATCCAGTTTTTGGCCGGTTCAGGCCTCATCCTAAGCGGCGCCGTCTTCCAATGGAGCATCCGGCGCCATGCTGGGATCGCGCAGAGCGCGGCTCACCCGCTCCAGTTCAAGCAATAATTCCTTCATTCTGATCCTATCGTCGACCACGCCGGGCTTCTTCAATTCGCGCTGCACCTGCTCCTGACGGCGGCGGAGATGAATGCGCCGCAAAGCCCGCACCGCGCCTTCCAGGCGCTCGGCGGTGAGTTCTTCGTCCTCTTTCAACAAGATGGAGGCCAACAAACCGCGATCGCTTTCGCCGCATGGGATATCCATTACATCGGCAGTTTCAGGCCCGGAATTGAGCAGGGCGTCGACCAGCGATTCGGCCGCCAGGCTGCGATGCAAGCCTTCGGTCTGCAACACGAAACGAGCCTGACGCGCGGGATCGAACTCCTCCTCGGCGCCGTCGCGGGCGGAAAGGCGCTCTTCGCCGGGCTGTATCTGGCGGGCCGAAGCCAGGGCGCGAATCAGGATGCGCTCGGCATCGGTGGCCTGACTTTCCGGCGTCACTTTGATCGTGGCTGCGGAGCGCTGGGACGCTACGTGGCGCAGTTCCTGGCGCAAGAGCAGGGAATCGATCCCGATCTTCTGGGCGATTTCCTGCGCCAGTTCGTCGCGAACAATCCGGCTGGGCACCCGTTGAATGTGCGGCAGGAGATAATTCAGCGCTTTCTGCTTGCCTTCGGGAGTTCGCACAGGGAATTGGTTGCGGGCGCGGTCGATCAGGTAGTCGAAATATTTCTGCGAGCCTCCCAGGGCTTCGCCGTAGGCGTCCTTGCCCTGGCGCCGGATGTAGAGGTCAGGATCGAAGCCTTGTTCGAGGGTCAGCACTTTGATATTGAATTCTTCTTCTATCAGCAGGCCGAGGGTGCGCTCGGTGGCCTTGGCTCCAGCGGTGTCGGGATCGAAGTTTACGACTACGTTCTTGCTGAACCGCCCCAGCAGCTTGGCCTGCAGCTCGGTAAATGCCGTTCCCGAGCTGGCGATTACGTTATGAAAGCCGGCCGCGTATACGGAGATGCAATCCATCTGGCCTTCGACCAGAATGGCGTAATCCAGCTTGCGGATGGCTTCTTTTGCGTGGTCGAGGTTGAAGAGAACTTTGCCCTTAGAGTAAATCGGCGTTTCCGGTGAGTTCAAGTACTTGGGGCCGGATTTCTCGTCAGTGGCGAGGGTTCGCCCGGTGAAGGCGATGATCCTGCCGGCTTCGTTGGCGATGGGGAATACGACGCGGTTGCGGAATTTGGAGTACACCGTAGCGGGCTTCGGGCTTCGGCTATCGGGCTTCGGCGAATCGTCCTCGGTATTGGAATGTTCATTCAGCCCCGAGTCGATTGCACCCCCAGGAGGATTGCCATTCCGAACGGAGTTAGGAATCTTGGTCTCCTGTGTAGATCCGGAAGCCTCGGGACCGCCTTGCCGAAGCCCGGAGGCCGAAGCCCGAAGCCCATCATCTTTCCACGAAAACAACCCGCTCTCACGCAGAACCTCTTCATTGAACTCCCCAGCCAAACGGTCGCGCAGCAGGAAGCCGGAATCGGGGGCGTACCCGATGCGAAATTCCGCGATCATCTTCTCATCGAGGCCCCGGCCTTTCACATACTCGCGGGCTCTTGCGCCCTCGGGACGCCGCAGGTATTCCTGAAAAAACGCCGCGGCCCGCTCTTGCACATCGAGCAACTGCGCGCGCAGGCGGGCTTCTCTGGCCTCTCCGGGAGTAGAAAAGCTGGCCTTGGGCAGCGGGATACCCAGCTTCTGCGCCACCAATCTGACGGCTTCGGGGAAGGTGATGTTCTCGATCTTCTGCACGAAGCTGAACACGTCTCCCGAGACGCCGCAGCCGAAGCAGTGGTAGAACTGCCGCGTGGCATGAACCGAAAACGACGCTGTTTTCTCCCCGTGAAACGGACACAACCCCGACCAGTTCTGCGCCCCGGCTTTCTTGAGCTTGACGTAGTCGCCGACGATGCGGACGATATCCGCCTGTTGCTTTAGCGTGTACGCGAAATCGCCGGGGTTGGCCATGGGTGGAGACAGCTCTCCGCCGCAATTGTGCGACAGAAAGTCGCCGATGGGAATATAACAGGCGCAATCCCCTGCGGAAAAACTGTGGAATACCGCACTAACCCGTTGAGGCTGTTGGAAAAAACGATACTTGCCCTGCCTGGAACAAAAAACCTTGGTGGGAGTGCATCACATTTTGATCTATTGAAAATGCCGAATTCAAGTGCCAAGAAAGTTTGGCCGTACCCGAGATGAAGCGACGCTACCCGTGAAATGCCTCGACTTTCTTCGCGATGACAAAGATGTTGGTTGCGACGGCCCGCACTATCGGAATCTGTTCTAATGCTGAATTCAAAGGCCACAGGAACTCTACCAGCCGCGATGCGCCCCGCACGTTGAAAATGCCGCCCTTGGGACTGGACAGCGTTGGCAGAACCTGGTGATAGCCTGACTCCAATGGCAGGAAACCTGAGTGCATCAGCATCCTGAGAATCTCTCTGAGTGAGTACAAGCGCAGGTGATGAGGATTCCCCAGTCTCCGATTCAGAAACTCCGTGTAAGACAGGCGATTCGGCAGCATGGTGATAATGAGCCGTCCTCCCGGACGAATGATCCGGTAAAGTTCCTTGAGCGACTCAGCATCGATGGGAACATGTTCCAGAACGCCGCTTCCGAAGACGACGTCGAATGTGTTGTCTGGATAGGGAAGCAGGTAAGGATGCTGCAACTGACGATACTGCAGCCCGGCGAACTCGAAGAAGGCTTCATAATCTTCCGCATCTACATCACAGCCGTGGATCTGCGCTTCGCTCCCGAGGTGCATGCGCATCAGGCAGGCGTCGGCGGCTTGCCGGCAACCCCAATCGAGCAGCACGCTTGCAGAATCGAAGTGCTTCGAACAGCGGTTGAAGATCTGTATCTGTCTCTGGATTACCGCCTGATTCCGGGAATGAGCGTGGAGATAAGGGTCGGCACGAATCTCGGCCTGCCGCGCATAAAGCGCTGCCAGCGTGCGCGTCTGATCAGCCAATGCCATGGACGAAATCTAAATCGCCGGCAGCAATGAAAGCAAACCTCAAAGGGATTGCAGGATAGAAATTGTGGGGAACCCTCGACGGTTGTCCGATCCTGGGCGATGCGGCGCTAACGATCAGGCTGTTCGGACCTTACTTTCCACATAGGCCAGGCGAATCAGGGTGCGCTCGGAAAACGGCACGTAGAGCAGAGCTGCGCTGGCGGCAAAAGCCGCGCCCAGCCCGATTTGATGGATCAGCAGAAATGGAGCGACCGCCCAGAGCTCATCCAGGACAAGAACGAAAGGAAACATCTGCCGAAACTTTTGGCTTAAACGCTGGTAATCGAATCCCACGGCGGAGAGCAGGTAACAGCGCAGGGGAATGCCCACCCCGGCTGTGATCATGACCGCGGCCAGCAGCAAGGTCGCGCCCCATCCCGGCAGGAAAGATTCGGCAATTCCCAGCACCCCGTGCAAACGAAAAAGCGCCGCTAGGTAGAAGCTGAGATACATCACCTGGATCAGCGCAAACAATCCGCGGGTGAAAGCGCGTCGGGGGATGGGAACTTCCAGTTCCGGATGCAGCGCGAGGGGCGAGACATGGGTGACGGTTTCAGACAATGTACGGGCGGGAATGGCCGCCTCCACACGAGTGTTCGTCTCCGCACTTCCGCCGCCCAGATTACTGTGTGCCTGTACCGGGGCGATGAAGCGATATCCGCGGCGGGCCAGGGTTTCGATGTATCGCGGAGACGAGGCCGAATCGCCCAGGGTTTCACGCAGCTTGTTCACGGCGGTGTTCAGGCTATGATCGAAATCGACAAAGGTGTCGGCAGACCAGAGTTTCTGGCGCAGTTCCTCGCGCGTGACCACGTCGCCCGCCCGCTCCAGCAGCAAGGCAAGCAACTGCAGCGGTTGCTCCTGCAGGCGAAGCCTGGCCCCGCTTTTGCGCAGTTCGCCGGCAGCGATATCGAGCTCGAAGACCCCGAAGCGGGCAATTCTGGGGGCAGGTTTGCCTTGGAAATCGGTCATGCGCAGGTGACTAACGACAACCGGTAACGGACGAGGCGTAGTGTAGCACCCGCGCAACCTTCGATGCGCGCGGAAGAGATGCGCAGAGAGATTCGCCGCCAAGCTGAATCATGGCTGCGGCGTACAATATGTTGATGGTTGATTCGGGACGCCAACACGATACCAGCCATAAACACCAGCGCCACGCGATCTATGCGACGGAGACGTCTGGCTTGCTGCTGGTTGCCTTTCTGCTGCTCGTCCTCACGCTGATTCGTTACTGGCACACGATCCATTGGAGCTGGCGCTAAACGTGTCTGCGGCGGAGCCTGCTCCCCTGCTGGTAGTGGTGCTGGGCCCCACTGCCAGCGGCAAGACAAATCTTGCTCTCTTCCTGGCAGAACGGTTTGGCGGCGAAATCGTGAATTGCGATTCGGTCGCCATGTACCGCGAATTCGATGCGGGGACAGCGAAGCCGGCGGCTGCAGAGCGAGCCCGCGTCACTCACCATCTTCTCGATTGCGTTTCGCCCGCCGGCACTGTTACCGCAGGCGAGTACGCGCGCCAGGCGCGGCAGGTTCTGGAAGAGATCAAAGCGCGCGGCCTTTTGCCGATTGTTGCCGGCGGAACCGGCCTATACCTCCGCGCGCTGCTGGAGGGCCTTTTCCCCGGGCCGCAGCGTTCGGAGGAGCTGCGCGAACGGTTGCGGACGCTCGTGGGAAAACGCGGCTCCTCGTATCTTCACCGAATTCTGCGGCGCCTGGATCGAATCGCGGCGGAGAAGATTCATGCCAATGATTCTCCAAAGCTCATTCGCGCCATCGAAGTATGTTTGACCTCGCGCCAAAAGATGACGGAGCTGTGGCAGCAAGGCCGCGAGCCTTTGCCCGGGTTCCGTATCCTCCGGCTCGGGCTTGATCCCGAGCGCTCCGCTCTGTATGAACGGATCGACCGCCGGGCGCAGCACATGTTCGAGACCGGATTAGTCGAGGAAACGGAACGCCTGCATGAGAAATACGGGGCATCCGCCGGTCCGCTTTCTTCTCTCGGATACCGGCAGGCAGTCCAGTTGCTTCGCGGGGAAGTGACGCGCGAGCAGGCTGTCCAGGCCGCGCAGCAGGCTCATCGCAATTATGCGAAGCGGCAGATGACCTGGTTTCGCCCCCGCGAGCCTGAGGTCCAATGGTTACATGGTTTCGGCGATGATGTTGCAATTCAGCGCGAGGCTGCCAGCAGAACGGAAGCCTTATTGTTTCCCGACTCCCGCAAATAAACCCTCCCACTCTCAAACGCGAAAACGAAGCCGGTATTCTGCTATCGTTCTGTGCATGCCTCGTAAAGCTGCGTCCTTCCTGCTCGCTTTGGTGCTCACGTGTGCCGCCTTCGCCAGGGATAAAGACAGGTACCAGCGTCCAGGTCCGATCCAACTTAACCACGACGGTGAGAAGTGGGCGGAGAAGACACTGCACAAGCTGACGCTTGAGGAAAAAATCGGCCAGGTCTTCATGATCTGGTGCCGCGCAAGTTTTCTCAACGCCGCCAATCCCGAATACCTGCAATGGCGCGAGTCTGTGGAGAAGTATCACGTGGGTTCGTTTGCCATGACGGTGCACGTAGACGGTCCGTTTCTGCTGCGCAGCGAACCCTATGAAGCCGCCGAGTTAATGAACCGGTTGCAAAAGAACTCGAAACTGCCTTTGCTGTTCGCCGCCGACTTTGAGCGCGGAGTCCCGATGCGGTTGATGGGAGCGACCGTTTTCCCTCATGCCATGGCGTTTGGAGGAGACGGCAAAATCGAAGATGCCGAAACGTTTGGCCGGATTACAGCGGAAGAAGCGCGGGCCATCGGCATCCACTGGAATTTTTTCCCGGACGCGGATGTGAATTCGAATCCCGCCAATCCGATTATCAATACGCGCTCGTTCGGCGAGGATCCCGGGCAGGTCGGCGACCTGGTTACGGCGTATATCAAGGGCGCGCACGAAGGCGGAATGCTTACCACGGTCAAACATTTTCCCGGCCACGGAGACACGGCGACCGATTCGCATCTCGGTGTGGCCAGCGTGAATGTAGACCGCGCTCATCTCGACTCGATTGAACTGCCGCCTTTTCGCCAGGCCATAGCGGCAGGTGTCGATGCAGTCATGGTGGCTCATGCGACTGTACCTGCGCTCGATTCGGATCCGAACCACGTGGCCACAATTTCTCCGGCGATTGTTTCGGATCTTCTGCAGAAACAACTGGGATTCAACGGCATTGTGGTCACCGACGCGCTCGATATGGCGGGACTGACGCGGCTTTTCGCCAACAATATTGGCCGCGCCGCGGTGGAGGCGTTCAAAGCTGGGAATGACCTGCTGCTCATCCCCGCCGATTTTCCTGCCTCCTACAATGCCATGCTGCAGGCAGTGCAATCGGGAGAGATTTCCCGCGAACGGCTGGATCGATCCGTGCTGAAAATACTGAGGATCAAAGCCTCCCTCGGCCTTGAGAAGGGCCGACTGGTGGACGAAAAAGCCATCGCTGAGGTGGTGGGCAAACCGGAGAATCTGGCTTTTGGCCAGCAGGTGGCCGATCGCGCGATTACCCTGGTCCGGGACAACGGCAAGGTCTTGCCGCTGAAATCTTTAGTGCCCAGGCCCAATGGAACTGCGAAGACCGCGCTTCCGTATACAACACAAGAGCAGACACGCAATCAGGTTGTTGCGGTGTTGTTTTCGGACGATGTGCGCACGGAATCCGGGCGAGCTTTTGCCCGTGAGTTACGAGCGCGAATTCCCGATGCGAACGTGATGTATGTGGATCCCCGCATCGCGGCGGGGTTGCGGGACGACGTATTGAAAGCTGTTGACGAGGCCAAAACCGTGATTGCCGCTGTTTATGTAGTTCCCACCGCGGGGAAAGTCGGGAATAGCGTCGCCATGGCCGATGCGACGGGAGCGTTGTTGCAGCAGCTTCTGGACCGGGCGGCGGAAAAAACAGCGGTCGTGGCCATGGGGAATCCGTATCTGGCTGCGGACTTCCCGAAGATTGTGAATTATATGTGTACGTTTTCTAACGCCTCGGTTTCAGAAATAAGCGCAGTGAAGGCGCTGTTTGGAGAAATTGCGATTCGCGGGCATCTTCCAGTCAGCATACCCAACGTCGCCCAGCGTGGCGCGGGGCTGGAGCGCTCCGCGGTAGTCGCCAGTGGAGGGATCGATCATGGGCAGAAATAACTTTCGAGTGGTTGTCATGCCAGCGCTTTGTGCCGCCATGATGCTGCTTTCTTCATGCAGCGTAAACGTGAAGAAAGAGCCCACCGGGGAGGACAAGCAGGTGGATATCAACACGCTGGTCGGCGGAGTGCACGTCAGCAAACAGCCCGACGTGTCCGATATCGGGCTGGCGATTTATCCAGGCGCGCGCTTGAAGGAAAAAGATTCTGACGGCGGCGACAAGAATGCCAACGTGAATATTTCCGGGTTCGGCTTTGGGCTGAAGGTTGTGGCCATGGAATACGAGTCGGATGATCCTCCGGCTAAAGTCGTGTCGTTTTACAAAGATCAGTTGAAGAAATACGGAAAGATTGTGGAGTGCCACAACTCAGGAATGGACATGGACATGGGGCACGGCTCGAAGGGCGAGTCGGACGAACTCACATGCGAGGGATCCACCGGCAACCATATCGAGCTCAAGGTGGGGAAGAAATACGATCAGCACATCGTTGCCGTCGAGCCGCAGGGCAAGGGATCGAACTTCTCCCTGGTTTATGTGCGCACGCACGGCAAGGATGGGGACATTTAACTGTCTGTTCATCAAGAGGCCCCGGCAGCGAATCAAAGAATCTGCCGCGCGTCGCCCACGCGCCGCGTGACCCGCTCGCGGTCCAGATATTCCAGCAGGGGAATCGCATACTTGCGGGTCACTCCGATTAATTCCTTGAAGTGCGCGACGTCAATGTTTGCCGATTTTGTCTTGTGCGCTTTGATCAACTGCCGCAGCCCGTCCAAGGCCGCGCGGTGAAAAACCAGGTCGTCAGAAATCTTGATTAACACCTTGTCGCGCAGCAGCAGTGTCATGATTTTCTGGGCTCGCGCCCTGTCGATCTTCAATCCCGCGAGTACTTCCTGCAGCGCAGGAACTTTCAATCCCGCGGCGGCAAACGCGTCTTCAATCGTCTTCTTTGATTGCGTTTCTTCGTCGCTCATCACCACGCCCATGCCGGGGAGGCGTACCCGATCGCCGGTCAGTTCGATTTTCTTCTCGCGGGCCAGAGCGGCGGCAACCAGATTAAAAGCTTCCGCGCCGGCAATAACCTGTTCGCGTAACTCCTCTCTACTCATTCCTCCCGCAAGAGGATTCTTCTTGTGGAACTCCGTAATCGCATCGAGAACATGGGATTTCAACGATGCAATCGCCTCCGCAGCCAGGAAGTGTTCTCCCGCACGAATCATGATGCCCGCGTTGAGCGCGGACGCCAGCTGTGTTTCTATCACAGCCTTCGTCCAGCCAGTTTCCGCAACCAAAGCTGCCATTGAAATTCCAATTGGACCTCGCCGCTCGATGCGAGCCCGCACAATCTGGGCTGGATTTCCATCGGCGAGGATTTGGAGGAATTTCCGATCAGGGCTGGTTCGCGGTATCAGCGCCGCGTCCAGCACTACTCCTCCGCCAATTGTCACGACGGGCGAAAACTGCCGGATGATGAAGCGGTCTCCCGGCAGCAGCAGAGCCGTTTCAGGCAGTTTCAACCGCGCAAGACTTTCTTTTCCGCGTGGAAGTTCAAGGCGGACGACATTCGGGCTGGATTGGCCGGCTCCTGCCGTGCCGGCCGGCATCAACAGAACCTCCGCCACACTCTCCATCGTGTACGAATGAAAATGAACTCGCGCCCGATGTTTCAGCGCCCGCGGGGCGGAAGGCAGCAATCGCAACATCACGTCTACTCTTCGCGTTCCTTCGAAGGTTGCCGGGGGCGCCAGAGTCATTCCGCGAGAAAGATCGCCGACGCTCGCTCCCGTCAGGTTGAGCGCGGTCCGCTGCCCTGCGAGCGCCGCTGCAGCCGATCTCCCATACACCTGCACGCCCCGCACGCGCACCCGGCGTCCGGTGGGGAAAACTTCCAGGTCATCCTCGGGACGAATGGTGCCCGCGACCAGCGTTCCGGTGACCACGGTCCCGAAGCCTTTCATGGTGAAGACGCGGTCGATGGGCAAACGTGCCATCGCGAGAGAATCGCGCGGCTGAACTTCAGCCGCGGTTGCAAGAACCGCCCGCCTCAGCGCATCCAGTCCCGCGCCGCTCAATGAACTCGCAGCGATAATCCATTCAGAAACATTTCCCCTATCGAGAAAAGTACCCCGCAAAAACTCCGCAACTTCAAGCCGCGCCACGTCGAGGGTCTCTGCATCCACCAGATCAGACTTGGTGAGCACAGCGATGCCGCGTTGCACCCCGAGCAGTTGCAGAATGTCGAAGTGCTCTCGAGTTTGCGGCATAATAGCCTCGTCAGCCGCAATCACCAGCAGCACCAGATCGATGCCGCCCACTCCCGCCAGCATATTGCGCACAAAACGCTCATGGCCGGGAACATCGACGAATCCCAGCCGCAGGGTTTCGCCGTTGGGAACCGGCAGATCCATGTGAGCAAAGCCCAGGTCGATGGTGATTCCCCTGCGTTTCTCTTCTTCCAGCCTGTCGGCATCGATTCCGGTGAGGGCTTTGACCAGAGCGGTTTTGCCGTGATCGATGTGGCCCGCCGTTCCTATGATGATGGATTTCATCTGGTGAAATCTTACCGGAAGACTGGGCGGCACGGGCCCGGCGGGAAATGCTTATCTTGCTCGCAACTGGAAAGTGCTTACCGGCAACTGGTTTCATGCGACAATAGAACTTCCCCATGACCACGTCGATGACTCCTGCCTTTTCTCCGGAGACTCTCCGCCAGCATGGCCTTACTCTGGAAGAATACGAAAAAATCAAGCAACTCCTCGATGGCCGCGAGCCTACGCTGACTGAGCTCGGCATCTTCAGCGTGATGTGGAGCGAGCACTGCTCCTACAAGTCGTCGCGCGTACACTTGAAACGATTGCCGACGCGCAGCAAGCGCGTGCTGCAAGGGCCCGGGGAGAACGCCGGCATCATCGACATCGGCGATGGCTGGGCTTGCGCTTTCAAGATCGAGTCGCACAACCATCCCTCGTTCATTGAGCCGTTTCAGGGTGCTACTACGGGTGTGGGCGGAATTCTGCGCGACATCTTCACCATGGGGGCAAGGCCGGTCGCGGTAATGGACTCGTTGCGCTTTGGCCCAATCACGGCTCGTGTAGCCCCGGACGCTCCCATCCAGGGCGAGCGAAGCTCGCTTGGGGTCGAGGCGGACCGGGCAGTCGCCTCCGGCGCTGCACGAGCGGCGGAGATCCACCGCAATCACTCCATCCTCGAGGGCGTAGTCAGCGGCGTCGCCTCTTACGGCAACTGCTTCGGCGTGCCCAATCTCGGCGGGGAGACGAAGTTCGAGCCTTGCTACTCCGGCAATCCTCTAGTGAATGCTTTCGCGCTGGGACTGGTGCGCAAAGATGAAATTTTCTACGCGCGCGCGGCCGGTGAGGGCAATCCAGTGATCTACGTGGGAGCCAAGACCGGGCGCGACGGCATCCACGGCGCAACCATGGCCAGCGAGGAATTCAGCGAAGCTTCGGAGGCCAAGCGTCCGAATGTGCAGGTGGGCGATCCGTTTCTGGAAAAACTCCTGCTTGAGGCCTGCCTTGAAGCCATGCAAACCGGCGCGATTGTCGGCATTCAAGACATGGGCGCGGCGGGACTAACCTGCTCCACCTGCGAGATGGGAGGGCGTGGCGGCGTTGGCATCGAGATTGAACTTGATCTTGTGCCGCAGCGTGAAACCGGCATGAGCCCCTACGAAATCATGCTTAGTGAGTCGCAGGAGCGCATGTTGCTGGTGGCCCAGAAAGGCCGCGAGCATGAGGTTTTCCGTGTTTTCGAAAAGTGGGGGCTGGATGCGGTCGAGGTGGGCAAGGTCACGACCGATGCCAAATTGCGCGTCCGGCACCACGGCGGGGTGGTGGCGGAGATTCCGAATCAGGCGCTGACGGACGATGCGCCGGTCTACAAGTGTCCGCTGGAGCGTTGGGAGCCGCCGGTGGCGCGAGAGATGCCGGAGCATATCAAACTCGGCAGCTCCGCTGACCTGACGCAGAATCTGAAGCAGCTTCTGGCCAGTCCGAACATCTGCGGTAAGCGCTGGGTGTGGCAGCAGTACGATCACATGGTGCAGACCAACAGCGTGGAAGCGCCGGGGGCGGGTGATGCGGGCGTGATTCGCATCAAGAACCCGGATTTTGGAGCGCCACAGCGTGGGCTGGCAATGGCCCTCGATGGCAATGGACGCTGGTGTTATCTCGATCCGCGGCTGGGCGCGATGCATGCCGTCGCGGAGGCCGCGCGCAAAGTCGCGTGTTCGGGCGCAACTCCGGTGGGCGCAACCAATTGCCTCAACTTCGGCAATCCTGAGAAACCGCACATCATGTGGCAATTCTCGCAGACCATCGATGGCATCACGAAAGCCTGCGAAGAGCTGGAGATTCCCATCACCGGCGGCAATGTCAGCTTCTACAACGAGACGCTGGGCGAGGGCATTTATCCCACACCGGTCTTGGGCGTTGTGGGCATTCTCGACGATGTCAGCAAGACCGCGAAAATGCATTTTGCTGCCGAAGCACGCACGATCGTGCTATTGCGCGCGGGCGAAGCAGCCGATATGAACGATGTCGAGAGTGAGTTCGGGTCGTCGGAGTACGCCAAGGAAATTCTCGGGGAGTTGTGGGGATATCCTCCGGAGATTGATTTGGAGAAGGAAGCGGCACTGCAGAAAGCGGCGGTGCGGCTGATTCAGGATGGTCTGGCGGATTCGGTGCATGACTGCTCGGACGGCGGGCTCGCGGTGGCGCTGGCGGAGAAGGCGTTTGCCAGGGGCGTGGGAGCGCGCGTGAACCTGGCGTCGAATGGCGTTCCGGCGGAGTTCGTGTTATTCGGAGAAGATTCGAGCCGCATTGTTGTGTCATGCGACCGGGACAACGTTGCGCGAATCCAACAGATAGCGGGGAAATACGGGATCGCTGCGGATGTACTGGGAGAGACGATTCCGGAGCGGCTGGAAATTTTACTGGATGGGGAGTTGGTGTTGTCGGCGGGAGTTAATGAGTTGAGCCGGGCGTACGAATCGGCCTTGGAATCGACGTTGCGGACGGATGTGGAATTGGTAGGGGCAGACTGACATCGTTCGGCCGGCGCAGACGGGGTCGCGAGCTGCGCTCGCTTGGACAGCCGGGGGTCGCTGTCTCCACATGGTTTGTGGGTGGTTTGAGCTAAGGGCTAAATGCTGAATTCCGACAAATTTCATGACGAGTGCGGGGTAGTGGCGATCTTCGCGCATCCGGAGGCGGAGACGCTGGCTTATCTGGGCCTGCATGCTTTGCAACATCGCGGGCAGGAGTCGGCCGGCATCGTGACTTCCGACGGCCTGACTTCGCGCGTGCACAAGGCGATGGGTCTGGTGGCCGACATTTTTACCGAAGAGGTGCTCTCGAAGATTCGCGGGACTCTGGCCATTGGGCACACGCGGTATTCGACCGCGGGCGACTCGGCGCTGCTGAATGCGCAACCGATTCTGGTGCAATCGAGCAAAGGATCGCTGGCCGTGGCGCACAATGGCAATCTGGTGAATGCGCAGCAGGTGCGGTCGCGCCTCGAGGCCCAGGGATCGATTTTTCAGACCAACAGCGATACGGAAGTAATTGTGCATCTGATCGCGCTCTCGCGCGAGCACACGCTCCCCGAGGCGATTGCCGATGCGTTGCGGCGGGTGGAAGGGGCGTTTTCGCTGGTGCTGATGAGTCCGGATCGAATTATTGCGGCGCGCGATCCGCGCGGCTTCCGGCCGCTGGCGATGGGGCGCATTCCGGCATTGCCGGGCCAGGTTCGCGACACGATCGTTTTTGCGTCAGAAACCTGTGCTTTCGACCTGATCGGGGCAACCTACGAGCGCGATGTGAAGCCGGGCGAAATGGTGGTGGTGGGGCCGGAGGGCATTACCTCGCAGTTTTATTCGGAGACAGCTCCGCAATCGAGTTGCATCTTCGAGCATGTTTATTTTTCCCGTCCCGACAGCATGGTGTTTGGCCGCGCGGTGCAGGCCAGCCGCGAAGAACTGGGACGGCAGTTGGCCCGCGAGGCCCCGGTGGAGGCCGATCTGGTGGTTCCTGTGCCGGATTCCGGGGTTACGGCTGCAGTGGGATACGCGGCGGAAAGTGGCATTCCATTCCGCTTCGGCCTGATTCGAAATCATTATGTCGGGCGCACTTTTATCGAGCCCAGCCAGAGCGTGCGCGACTTTGGCGTAAAGCTCAAGCTGAACCCGGTGCGGTCTCTTCTGGAAGGGAAGCGCGTGGTGCTGATCGACGATTCCATTGTGCGCGGCACCACCAGCCGCAAGATCGTGCGCATGATTCGCAGCGCGGGAGCGAAGGAAGTGCACATGCGCGTGTCGTGTCCGCCCACGATTTCGCCTTGCTACTATGGGGTGGATACGCCTTCGAAAAATCAGCTGATCGCGGCCAATAAATCAGTCGACGAGATTCGCCAGTATATTCGCGCCGACTCTCTGGCCTATCTTTCGCTCGACGGCCTGAAGAAGGCGTGCGGCGAGGGCGAGAAGATTTCTTATTGCTCTGCCTGCTACACCGGCAAGTATCCCACCGAGATCATCGACGTGGAAGAGATTTTGCCGGCATCGGCTCAGTCCTGATTATCTTCTGGCAAGCGCGACGCGTGGAATCGACTGCAAGTCGGGACGAATCTGAACCTCATCCCATCCAGCCAGCGCGCGGTTCACTTCGTCCACAATCGTTCCGCTGATTTCCATGATCAGCCAGCCCGCGGGCCTGAGCGCCGCCTTGGCTTGCGGGATGAGACGCTCGATCACTTCTGTGCCCTTTGGTCCAGCAAAGACTGCGTTTCGCGGCTCGAACTTGCGAACCTCAAGCTGAACCTGGTCTTCTTCCGAATCGCCGACGTACGGGGGATTGGAAACAATGAAGTCGAAAGAATTGTCTTCGAAGCCCGCGAGCAAATCGGCTCGATGGAACTGAATGCGGGATTCGAGCTGGTGGCGGGCAGCGTTCGCGCGGGCGATTTCGAGTGCCGAGGGGGAGATTTCGGTGGCGTGGATTTCGGCTTCCGGCAATTCTTTGGCGAGCGCCAGAGCGATGGCGCCAGAGCCGGTGCCGACGTCGGCAATGCGCGGCGAACCGGTGTGGGGCGGGCGCCCGCCAAGCTTGCCCGTCAGTTGCAACATAGCTTCGATCAAATGCTCGGTCTCCGGCCGCGGAATCAGCACTGCGGGCGAAACGATGAGGTCCATCCCCCAAAATTCCTGGTGACCGGTAATGTATTGCGCGGGTACGCCGCGGGCACGCTCGGCAAGGGCGGCTTGGTAGCGCCTTATTTCATCTGCGCTTAGTTCGCGCTCAGGATACGCATGGAGATAGGCGCGGTCGCAGTTGAGGATGAACATCAGCAGAAGCTCCGCATTCATGCGCGGGGAGGGGACATGGTTCGCCGTGAGGCGGGCGATTGCGTTGGTCAGGGCGGGCTTCATGTGCACGGGCAATTCTAAACACAGGCTCACAGCGGAACATAGAGACAGTCGGATCACCTTGCTGGGCTTGGATGAAGCTTGTGCCGGCGAGGGGGCCTAAAATGCGCCGCCTCCTCCTCCACCGAAGCCGCCACCTGAGAACCCTCCGCCGCCAAACCCTCCACCGCTTCCCCATCCCGACCCCGTAGAACTCGCACGCGGCGCGGATACAAATACCTGGTGCATGTCGGTTGCCATGCCATGCATCGAGCTGGAGAAAAGAATCGGGTTGAACGCCATGCCATAGCCATATCCGGCGGGCGCGGCGTACCAACTCGGGGGATCTTTCACGATGCCAGCGAAAGCCTGCGCCCAGTGATGCTCCACTCCCAGAGCCATGGCATAGGGAAGAAACTTTTCGAATGTGTCGGGAGGCATGGTCTTCAGGCGCTCGCCATCGACCCGGTTCATGAATTCCTGAAAACCCAGCACAGCGATGTGCGTGCGCGCCCCCTGCAGAGTTTTGGCGCTCATGACGCGGGCAAAGAGCCACCAGACCAGCGCCGAGAGCAGCAGCGATCCGATCAGCAGCGGAATCGAGGACAGAAAGTCTGCGGCATGGAAGAATTGCAGCACCGCGAAGAACATGAGAACGCCGCCTGCCGCGACCAGGCTGTAGCCATTGGCGGATTCGGGATCGAGCATGTATATGCCCTTGCTCTTCAGCTCCGACATAATATCTTCGCGAATAATGGGGACCGCGGTGTAGAAGCGATTCTTCAGGCTGGACAGGCGCGTGCTTTCGCCGGCCAGAAAAATGTTTGCCAGCATCACCCGCTCGTGGGGTTCCAAATCGCGCTCTTTCCACTCCGACTCCGGCTTGAGCAGGTGAAAAATGTAGTCCTTGTGATGGAAGACAAGTCCCTTGTCGTCGGTTTCTTCGATCTTGACATAGCCCCTGACCGCCAGATCGACGATGGTCGACGTAATGTCACGGGGATGAATGCGATCATCGAGCAACGTGCCCGCTTCGGCGGGAGAGATGCCCTTGGGCGGTTCGTACATGGGAGCGACGGAGACGCCGGGATCGGGATCCCGGCCTACCGACCACCACAGCGCGAACATCACCGCCAGAACCGCGAGCGGCAGCAGGACGACGGGGTTGCTGCCGAGAAACCAGCCCAGTTTGGTCAGCGCGCCCGGGGCTTTGAGGATGCCTTTGGGAATATAGACATCAATGGTCAGGCCGCCGCGCATGGGCAGTGGACTGTTGGTTTCGAACTCCGCCGTCGCCCCTTCCAGCTTTGCGGTTGCGTTGCGCTCGGTCGAGCCATAGACGCCGGTGAAGGCTTGCGCGCGCAACGATCCATTCGCCGAATCAGGGAAGTGAACGGCCGCGGCGGCGTGGTCAATGGGCACGGGCCAGTCGTTGCCCGTCACATTCCAGTAAAACTCATCGTACTGATCGAAAAAGCGCGTCCCGTTGCGCACCCGGTATGCGATTTCAACCACGCGGGTGGCGTCGACGGCGTTGGGGATGTAGATTTTAAGATCGCGATAAGCGCCGGAATTCGAAGAATCGTATCTCAGCCTGGCCCCGTTTTCGTCGGTCACGCTCACGATGTTGAGGAAGAGTTGATAGTTCGTGCCGTCGGGTCCGGGATATTCGATGGGGATGGTGCGATGAATGCCGTGCCACTCGCCCTCGAAAGACAGGGTGATGGTCTCATTCACCAGCGCGCTGCCGTCGCGATTGACGGTGACGGTGTCCTGAAAGTTGGAAACGCGCCACGATTTGGCAGCGGCCGGAGCGGCGAGCGCCAACAGCAGCAGCAAAGTTACAACGATATCGTAGAGACGCACCTTGCTACCTCTTGCCGGCGGCGCCCCGATGCCGGGCTTACCCAGGCCCCGCGGTCGATAAGCTGCCAGCGGAGACGTTGCAAGCAACGTCTCTACGGCTGGATTCGGCACAGTGGGCGCTATCTCTTCATGCATGGTCCCGATCATACGATCAGAACTTTACCGCGACCGGTTCCCGGTCGGCGGCAGCGGTCTCAAAGAACTGGCGGGCCTGGAAGTTGAACATGCCGGCGATAATGTTGGTGGGGAATGTTTGAATCTTGGTATTCAGGTCGCGCACTACGGCGTTGTAGTAGCGGCGCGAGTTTTGAATGGAATCTTCGGTCTGGCTCAGCGAACCCTGCAACTGAGTAAACTCTTCTGACGCTTTCAGCTCCGGATAATTCTCGGCGACGGCGAACAGGCTCTTCAGCGCTCCGGTAAGCTGATTTTCCGCTGCGGCTTTGTCTTCCGGCGTCGTCGCCTGCATGGCTTGCGACCGGAATTTGGCGATGTTTTCGAACGTGCCTTTTTCGTGCGCGGCGTAGCCCTTCACCGTTTCGACCAGATTCGGGATTAGGTCGTGGCGCCGCTTGAGCTGCACGTCAATGTCGGACCATGCCGAATCGCAGCGCACCCGCAACTGCACCAGGCTGTTGTACATGCCGATTAGTACGACGGCGATGACAACGAGGATTACGAGAAGGATGATGCCGACCATAGGCGTGGCCTCCGCTGGCGGAAATGTGATTCAGAGGGAAGTTAACACAGACGGGGGGAAGTACAAAATTGGAACTGACTCGCCCCCGGAACATTGTTTCGCCTCCGCCTTGGGATTGGGTTCAATATCGGCTGCAGGCCTGCTTTTCGGAAGGCTTTTGCCTGAGAGGCCAAGAATTCTCTGTTTTGCATAAGCGAATTTAGGTCTTCCGACCCCGGCGTTTTTGACTCCGGGGTTGCTAAAGCCTAGACTTTTTCTAGGAGTTTTGGCGGGCTGCATCCGTCTTGACTGTAAGCGCCCTCAGGCTCCGGCGGAGGACTTATGGGTGAAGGTTTATTCCAGCCTTTGCATTTGCTGTTGCTCATCGCGATCATTCTTCTGATCTTCGGCACCAGCAAGTTTGCCGCCGTGGGCAAGGGCCTGGGCGAGGGCATCCGTAACTTCAAGTCCGCGATAAAGGATCCGGAAGAGAAGAAAGACAAAAAAGAGGAAGAGAAAAAGTCCTAGCTCCAAACCATCGGAATTACACAAACCACTTCAAACGACTTCAAGTTCCCGCAGCATCCTGTAGACCAGCGCGACCGGCAAACCAACCACGTTGCAATAGTCACCTTCGATCCGCTCGATCCAGCGCGACGCCATACCCTGAATTGCGTATGCTCCCGCCTTGTCCATAGGCTCGCCCGTCGCAACGTAGGCGCGGATCTCCCGATCGGAGATTTGGCACATCGTCACCAAAGTTGTCTCTGAAACGGTTTCAGCTTTACTGGCAACCTGCAACCGGTCGCTGGCGGCAGCTCGCGTAAGACACACACCCGTAATTACGGAATGTGTTCGTCCTGAGAGCATTCGCAACATGCGTTCCGCATCATTGGTGTCACGGGGCTTGCCAAGAATTGCACCCTCGACTACTACAATCGTGTCGGCTCCAAGCACATAATCCTGCTGCCGGGTCTGAAATACTGCCAGCGCCTTTTTTCGCGCCAGCCGTTCCGCGCAATCTCGCGGCGATTCGCCGGGACGCGGCGTCTCGTCAATGTTGGCCGCCTGAACCGTGAAGGGTATTCCGGCATTGCGCAGCAACTCCTGACGGCGAGGCGAGGCCGAGGCGAGAACAAGCATCACGCCGTGATTCTAATCGCTGCCCACGTGCCCACGCACGGATTCGATCAGCTTGGCCGAATCGTAGCCGATACCGTCTTTGAAAACGGTTTCCACGTTCTCGATATCTTCGATCTTTTTCGAAGGATCGCCCTTGACCACTACTAGGTCCGCCTGCTTACCCGGCGCGATGCTGCCGATTTTATCGGCCTCCCCCAGAAACTGCGCGCCATTGAAGGTCGCGATGTGAATCGCTTCCAGCGGCGTGAACCCCGCCTCCACCAGCAACTCCACTTCGCGCTGGTCGCCAAAACCGGCGATCACGCCGCCCATGCCGGTCGGGTCCAGGCCTGCCAGAAGCAGGCCTCCGGCTTTTGAGAACGTGTATTCGAATTCCATTTCCTTTCTGAAGGCTGCCGGAAATGGAGAAGCATCGGTGCCATAGTGCTGTTTCGTCCGCGTCATGTCTGCAGCGCGTACTTTGTTGTCCAAAAACTCCGCGCGAGAATCCGGCGACAGAGCGTCGAGCACGCGGGGCTGAATGGCGGGCCGTCCGGGCACGAACATCTCGAATACGGGAAGCGTAGAGGTGACTGCGACATGATGCTTCACAAGGTCTTCGATCATGTCATGCACGGGGGCGCTTTTCATATCGAGTTTGGCCATCTCGACGACATCTTCCGGTTTTTGCGCGCAGACTCCCGGCTTGCTTCCCGGAATCGATTCGCTGTCGACGAAGATTCCGTGCTCCAGATCGTCGATCCCGAGAGCCGCAGCCTGGCGAAAGCCGATGGAGCAGAGATGTCCGGTGACTTTGGCCCCGCGTTTGTGAGCAGCCGCAATCGCGGCGGAAAGTTCCTCTGGAGTGATGAACATGTAGGCTTTGAAATTGTCGACGCCCTCGTCGAGCCAATAGTTGACCGTGCGCGTGGCATCATCCGGGCCTGTGAGCTGGTGCATCTGCAACGCCCATGAGCCTGCGCCTTCGAGATACGGTCCGGTCACGTGAATCCTGGGGCCGGGCATTTGCCCGGCATCGATTTGCTTCTTCAGTTCGAGGTCGGTGTAGGGTTCCAGGGAGCCGGTTGTGCGAATCGTCGTCACTCCGCCGGCGAGATACAAGCGCGGAAAGCTGAATGCCATTTCGCCGAAGATGGCGTCCCTCGTCGGATAGAACATGTGGTCATGCATGCCGACCAGCCCAGGAATCACAGAGTAGCCGTGGAGATCAAGCACCTGCGCGTCTGGAGGAACGGTTGCCGAGGCGGCGTCAAAAACAGATTGAATCTTTCCCCGGCTGAGAATGATGGTTTGATCGTCGCGCGCGGGCGCGCCGGTGCCATCGATCACGCGTACATGGGTGAGAGCGACGACGGATGAATCGATTTTGACGAACGCCTTCACCGCGGGCGAAAGAGTTTGAGCGGACGCAAAGTTGGAAATAAGCAAGCAACACATCACCGCCAACGAGTGCTTTGACATATCAGGCAACCAAGGAGAATCCTCCAACCCGGAAGATTGTACCGGACGGGGCATGCGCAGGGCGAAGGCTCCGGTTTCCAAGCTGTATGGGACGCATAATCGGATCGGGTGCGAAGCTTAGTACTGAGAACTGGGAACTGCATTTCCGCCTGTTAGAATCGAAGATTAGCCCACAATCCATGGACGCCGCCTACATCCGCAACTTCGCGATCATCGCGCATATCGACCACGGCAAATCCACGCTGGCGGATCGCCTGCTGGAGCTGACAGGATCGCTCACCGCGCGCGAGATGCAGGCTCAGGTGCTCGATTCCATGGATCTGGAACGCGAGCGCGGCATCACCATCAAAGCCCACGCGGTTCGCATGATGTACAGTGCGCAGGACGGGCAAACGTATCAGCTGAACCTGATCGATACGCCCGGCCACGTCGATTTTTCCTACGAAGTTTCCCGGTCGCTGGCGTCGTGTGAAGGGGCGCTGCTGGTGGTCGATGCTTCGCAGGGAGTGGAGGCACAGACGCTCGCCAACTCTTATCTTGCGATCAATCATGGGCTGGAAATTATTCCCGTTATCAACAAGATCGATCTGCAGAGCGCCGACATTCCACGCACGAAAGAAATGATCGAAGGCGCTGTCGGCCTTGACGCCTCGGATGCGGTGCTCATCAGCGCGAAGACCGGCCAGGGTGTGCCCGATGTCCTGGAAGCCATAGTTAAGCGCGTACCTCCACCCAAGGGCAATCCGGAGAACCGCCTGCAGGCGCTGATCTTCGATTCCTGGTTCGACGCCTATCGCGGTGTAGTGATCTTAACCCGCGTTTTTCAAGGCACGCTGCGCAAGGGCCAGCGCATCCGCCTATGGTCGAACGGCACAACTTTCGACGCCGAAACCCTTGGCGTGCTTACGCCCAAGCCGGTGGAGATCGACGAACTGAAGGCGGGCGAAGTCGGCTTTCTCATCGCCAACATAAAGAATGTGGCCGATACGAAAATCGGTGACACCATTACCGACGATGCCAATCCCGCTATCGAAGCTCTCCCCGGATTTGAAGAGATCAAACCCATGGTGTTCGCCGGTCTTTATACCGTGGACTCGCATGAACACACCCGCCTGCGGGAAGCTCTGGAAAAACTTCGCCTGAACGATTCGTCGTTTTTCTTCGAGCCGGAAAGTTCGACCGCTCTCGGCTTCGGTTTCCGCTGCGGCTTTCTGGGGCTGCTGCACATGGAGATCATTCAGGAGCGTCTGGAGCGTGAGTTCGCACTGGAGCTGATAACGACGGCTCCCGGTGTGCGCTACAAGATCACCAAGACTGACGGTGCGTTGATCGAGGTCGATAATCCTTCGCGCTGGCCGGATCCCAGCGAGATCGCGAAAGTCGAAGAGCCGGTGATTCTGGCGACCATTCTGTCCAACGAAGAATACGTCGGCGGAATTCTGAAGCTGGTCGAAGAGAAGCGCGGCAAACAGAAAACTTTCGAATATGTCAGTTCGTCGCGCGTGATGTTGCACTATGAGTTACCGCTGAACGAGATCGTGCTCGATTTTTACGACCGGCTGAAAACGGTTTCGCGCGGCTACGCTTCGCTCGATTATCACCTGGCGGGTTATTGGGAGTCGCCTATGGTGAAGCTCGACATCCTGGTGGCGGGCGAGCCGGTGGATGCGCTCTCGATCATTGTGCATCGCGAGTTTGCCTATGACCGCGGCAAGGCCCTGGTCTCCAAAATGCGGCAGCTCATTCCCCGGCAGATGTTCGAGGTTCCCATTCAGGCCTCCATCGGAGCGAAAATCATTGCCCGCGAAACCGTTTCCGCCATGCGCAAGAACGTTCTCGCCAAGTGCTATGGCGGCGACATCAGCCGCAAGCGCAAGCTGCTCGAAAAGCAGAAGGAAGGCAAAAAACGAATGAAGCGAATCGGCCGCGTCGATATACCCCAGGAAGCGTTTCTGGCCGTCTTGAAAGTGGGCGAGGAGAGCGGTTGAGCCGCGAGAAATGAGCCATCCAGCTCTGCCGGAGCCAAGGAAAGAGAGTTCTTCATGGGCTGCAAAGTTCACCCCGCACAACGCGAAATGTGCAAAACCCCAATTCGGGAACTGCAGACGTCTCGCCCGGCTTCCGCCATGTTAATGCGAAGTGAATTGCCTAAACAGTTACTATTCAATGCCTTAGAAGGCATGTTTCGCAGCCGCGTAAAGCCTGTTATGAATATTCGCTTCGAGGTAAATTCAAACCAGCCAGCGATTCCACAAGCTTTTCCACAGATTCACGGCAGCGTACAAGTTCAATTGGTTAAGGTGTTTACCGTTGACAATTACAGGAATCACTGTACCGTTCGAGGCTTACTCTTCGGGGGCTAAACCGCCCTCCACCAGGGTCTCGAACCTCGTGCAATTTTTCAGAAATGCGAGGTTGATTCTGCCGATGGGACCGTTGCGTTGTTTGCCAATAATGATCTCTGCCCTACCCTGCAAGTCGGGATCGTCCTGCTTGTAAACTTCTTCACGAAAGATGAACATCACCAGATCCGCGTCCTGCTCGATCGATCCTGACTCTCGCAGATCGGCAAGCTGGGGACGGTGATCGCCGCCGCGGCTCTCCGGCGCGCGGCTCAACTGCGAGAGCGCAATGACGGGCACGCTGAGTTCTTTCGCCAGCGCCTTAAGGCCGCGCGAAATCGCCGAGACTTCCTGCGTGCGGTTTTCGTAACGCTTGCTGCCCCCCGACATGAGCTGAAGATAATCCACAATAATCAGGTCGAGCCTGCCCTGAGATTGCTTGAGCCGCCGCGCCTTCGCCCGCATCTCGCTGAGCGAAATGCCCGGCGTGTCGTCAATGAAGATGGGCGCATGGGCAAGCTGCTCCATAGCGCGCACCACTTTGCGTGTGTCATCCTGCCACAGGGAACCGGTGCGCATTTTGTGAGCATCGACTCTTGCCTGGGAGCAGAGCAGACGCATCAGTAATGCTTCGCGCGACATCTCCAGCGAAAACACACCCACCACCTGCTGATCTTCCACGGCGGCGTTCTCCGCGATGTTCATGGCGAATGCAGTCTTGCCCATGGATGGCCGCGCCGCAATGATGACCAGGTCTGAGCGCTGCAGGCCGCTGGTCAATTCATCCAGATCGGTGTAATGCGTCGCCAGACCGGTAATCCGCTGCCCGCGCTGCAGCAGCGCATCCACCGATCCAAAAGATTCGCGCACAATTTCCTGCACGCCCATGAAACCGCGGCCGATGCGCTTTTCCGAGAGTTGGAAGATGGCCGCTTCGCAGTCATTGAGCACTTCTTCAGCGGCGTCGGATTGATCAGACGCCCGCGCGATAGCTGTATTGGCGGCGTGAATCAGTCCGCGCAGCAGCGCTTTATCCCGAACAATTTTGACGTAATGCTCGATGCTGGGCCGGTCAGGCACGCCGTGCAGCAGGCTCGACACGTAGCCCACGTCGCCGATGGCCTGCAGGTCCTTGTGCCTATCCAGTTCCTCGATCAACGTAATCATGTCGATCGGACGCGAAGATTCCGCCAGATCGACCATGCGGCCATAGATGCGCCGGTGCGAGTCCAGGGAAAAATCCTCAATGCGCAGATGCTCCGCCGCCTGGTTATAAGCGAAGTTATCCAGCAGTATCGCGCCCAGAATGGAGCGCTCGGCTTCTACGTTTGCGGGAAGAGTGCTGATGCTGTAGTCAGTGGTTGCCATGTCCCGTACAACACTTTGTCGGAATCTTCCCTCCAGCATAAGCGAATACAAAGCGAAACGCCAAATGATTTGTGGAGAAGCTGTGAAGTCCGGACAGTATGTTGTGGAAGGTCCGAGAAAAGTAGCCTATTACTCCGTTAACAGATTATCCATCGGCATTGCTAAACATTTATTAGTGCCGATCCGCGTAACTCCGCGGCAAGACCTTTTTGCAAAAACAAATGCGGCGCAGGCCAGCCACCTGCGCCGCATCGTTTCGTGGAACTCTTCTGCTGCCTTCCCGCCGCCAAGGGCAGCGGGACGATTTTGCTGGTCCGACAGCACTCTTGAGGAGTGCCGCTTTTACCAGCGGCAGGCGCAACGGCGCGATTCTGAGAACCGCAGCCTTGCAACCTTGCGGTGGCCAGCGGCCCAACCCGCTCCGAGGAGCACGTTGTAGAGGAGGCCGCAATGCCCGGGCAACCGGTTTGCGCTTGCGCGCGTTTCCAATTTCCCCCGGCAATTCACCCTCGAGAATTGCCGGCTGCCACCAGCGTCACCGCATCATCGTTCAGCAAGCGTTAAAAGAGTTCCAACGTTTCGCTGAAAACACTCTGCAGCAGAATGTCGCGGGCGGCAATCGAAAAATGTTACAGGCTTGTGAACAAACTGTGGACGATGAGACTTCCTTGTGGAAGGCTGAGGAAAAGCGTGGAAGAATAATGGGCAGGAAAATGTATACGCGAGTTTTCAATAACTTAGACGCTGTGAAGGGATTCGTGTCCTTGAAAGAGATTCTGCACCGAGGGGAAGGCGACGACTTCCGGTTGAGTTTCATAGAGACCAAGCCAAGCTTCAGCCGCGACTTGACCTGCTGGGATCCAGCTAGAACGTCGTAGCCACCGTGAACCTGAACGTTTTTCGCGGTTCGCGCAGCAGGAAGCTGGGGGAATAAGTTTCTTTGGCCAGGCCGTAGGTGTAGGCTCCGGCGGGCGTGAGCTGGCAGCCGCCGCTGGGGCTGCAGACTTGCGGGAACATGTTGGGCGTGATGGGAATAGGCGGGAGAGATGGTGTATCGAGCCGCAGCGGGTTGTAGGCCCAATAGATTCGGAATGGCGCGTTGATGACCGGCAGGAACATCTGCAGTTCGAGGCCGGTGGACATGCGCGGGCGCCAGTTCGTCGAACCCAGCACCTGCAGATTCTGTGACGGGGGCGGGTTCAGAGGAGCGCCGATGGTGCAAGTGTTCGCGGTAGCGGTCTGCAGCAGTTGCGGGCAGCCCACAGGCAGTCCGATGACCTGATCATATTGTGGAGTCGCGATCTGCAGTTGCGACTGGCGCAGCACGGGGTCGATGCCGGCATCCAGGAATGGGGCCAGTGCCACCGGACCGTAAATGGTATAGCGGTATTCGAAGTTGGTGACCACGCTGAAATCGCCGCCCGGGAAGGTGATCTGATCGATTGGAATCGGAATGGTCACGGGCCCGGAGTGCGGATTCTGTGGATCTTTGGGCACCGGCACTCCGCTAGGATTGATGAGGGGGATCGATCCGATGCTGGGCAGGAACGCCACCGGCGAAACTGAACGGATATCGAAGCCGCGCAGATCGTTTTCGCCGCCCATATAGAAACGCTGGAAGGGCGGCGCGACCAGGCCGCCGAAGCCGCTGATGAACGATCCCTGAACGTTGAAGCCGAAGGCGTTGCGGCGGTTCTGCACCGGAATGAATTGCTTGTACTGAACGATGGGCCGCACCGAGCGGACAGTGCCTCCGATGCCGGCGATTTCGGCGCCGGCGGTAAATTGATGTCCGTGATGCGGCGAGATCGGGCTGTCGATGGTATTGAACGAGAAGTTAGGAAAGATTTTGCTGGTGATGATCCCGTTCAGCGCGTTGGGCCCGGTGACGCCGCGGAAAGCCAGGAACTCGAACAGATTCCGCGAGGCCGTGCTCAGCGCGAGCAGCGAAGAGCGGTCAAAAGAATAGGTGATGCCGATGCGTTTGAAAGAATGCCGTAGAGGATAACTCAGCGAGGTGGTGAATCCAGCGCTGGCCTGGGTGTAGTTCTGCAGGTTCTGCAGCACGGTGTTGGGCAGGTTGAGATTCTGTCCGCTGAAGATGGACAGCTGCCGGGCCTGGTCGTATTTGATTTTGGTGTAGTAAACGTTGAAACCGGCCTGCAGCGGGCGATCGAACATATACGGCTGGGTGAAACCAAAGCGGATGCTCTTGGCCAGATTACCTACGCTGGCCTGCACCGAGAGCGTTTCACCGAGGCCAAGGAAATTGTTGGTGGCATAGTTGATGCCGATGAATGCCCCTTCGAGGCCGCTCACGCCGCCGTTGAGCCCGATGCTGTTCTTGCCTTTTTCTTTCACCTTCAACGTGAGGTCGACCAGGCCGTCTTTTTCGTCGAGGGTGCGGACGGTGGTATTGGGATCGTCGGGCTTGAGCTGGTCGAAATAGCCGAGCTGATTCAGGCGGAGCAGGCTCAGCTCCCAGAGTCGCGAGTTGTAGATGTTGCCCTCTTCCAGAGCAACTTCGCGGCGGATGACTTTATCCCTTGTCGTGGTGTTGCCTTCGAATTCGATGCGGCGCACGTAAAATTGCTTGCCTTCGTCGACGTCGACATCGAGAAAGATTTGTTTCTTCTCGTCGTCGAAGCGGGTTTCGGGAATCGAGGTGAAGTTGATATATCCCAGCTCGCCGTAAGCTTTGCGCAGGTTCTCGAGGCCTTTGCCGATTTTTTCCTTGCTGAAGATGTCGCCGTCTTTGATGGGGAACAGGGCGCGAAGGGCTTTTACGTTCTGCACCGCCTTGTTGTTCTTGAAAGTAATGCCACCCAGCGTGTAACGCTCACCCTCTTCGATCGGCATGGTGATGTCGACCGCCTTCCCCTGACTGCCCTGCAACAGCGGAATATGGAAGCCGGCATGGCCGGTGTCGTGAATCTGAGTTTTGGGCTGGTCGACGATGACCTTGAAGTAGCCGCGGTTCTGGTATTCGTTGCGGACCCGTTCGGTATCTTCGTCGAGCTTGGTCGCGTCGTAAGTGCGGGCGAAGACATCTTCCAGGAAGATCGAGTGCGGGATGCCAATGGGCCGCAGGTTCTTCATAGCATAGCGCAGGACGCGGGTCTTGACGTTCTTATTGCCTTCGAACTTGATCTTGCCCACCTTTACCTTGGGGCCCTCTTTAATGACGAAGGTGATGCCGATTGCGGAGGGAGGAATCTGCCGGATTTCCGTGCGGATGGTGGAAAACTGGCGGCCATGTTCGCCCAGCAGTCCCTTAATGGCAACTTCAGCCTTTTTGACCTTGGTAGGATCGTATTGACTCTCCACAGACAATCCAACTTTGGCTTCTTTGAAGCGGTCGAGCACGTCGCTGGTGGAAACCGAACTCAGGCCGACATAGTTAATCTCGCGGATGGTGGGTTTCTCTTTCACCTGGATAATGAGCCGCCAGCCTTTGGGAGTCTGCTCGCGGGAGAAGCGGATATCTTCGAAGTAGCCGGTGTTCCATAGGGCGTTAAAGTCCCGCTCAAGGGCAGAGGGGTCGTAGATGTCGCCGGCGTGGGTAAAGATAGCGGCGCGGATGCGCTCGGAGGGAATCCGGCGGTTGCCCTGAATGTCGATTTCAGAAATGACGTCGCTTTGGGCCCGGGCGGGGGCGGCGGAGAAAAGCGTGAGCATAATGCTCAGGGCCAGCCCGATGGTCTTCATTTTGCGGCAAAAGCGTGCAAATGAAGAAGATGGAGGCTGGTCAGCGCCGCAAGAAGCGTGGCCGCGCACAGGCACAACGGTATCCACATGAAAGCAAAAATGAATCGCTACGACCTCAGCCTCTGGGATGTAGGAAAACGCCCATTATACGGTAGAGAAACGGAAAGCGTCCAAACTGCCACTCTTAACGGTGGCTTTATGAAAGGGACTTGGCGGACTCCACTTCAACCAAGACGGAATAAAACGTGGCCGAGTTGCCCAGATCGGAAAGTTTTTCTGAGGTTAGCACGTTGATGTTGCGACCGCCGGGTCCCAGCTTGGCCCAGTTCAGCCTGGCCGAGACCACTCCCGGTTGAACAGCGCCATCGACTCGGGCCTTCAGAAAGATTTCGCCGCGGCGGTTGTACACCCTGACTGTGTCCCCCTCGGCAATTCCGCGGGTGCGGGCATCGGTAGAGTTCATTTCGAGAAGGTTGGTCTCTTCCATCTGCTTCACCGACGGCAGATTAGAAAAAGTTGAGTTGAGAAAGTTGTCGGCCTTGCGAGCAAGGAGTTCGAGCGGGAAACTTAATTTCTGGCTTCCGTTGCGGGACTCGGCCGGAGGGACGAATTCAGCGACTGGATCGAGGCCCAGAGCCTTTATGTTTTCGCTGTAGAGTTCTGCTTTGCCCGAGGGAGTGCGGAAGTTGCCGTGGGCGAAGGGAAGAAAAGGTTCGCGAGACTCTTGCTGAATGCTTCGCGGCTCGGACTGAGAACTGACAACTGAGAACTGAGAACTGAAGTTCAGCCGCACCTGGCCCTCGCGCTCCAGCCGTTCGCGAGTGATTCCCTTCAGCCATGGATTAGTCGAGTCAAGCGCTCCCTCAATCATGGTGTCAACACTTTCGCTGAAGCAGGGATCGTCGAATCCCATTCGCTGGGCGAGCGCGCGAAACACTTCGACATTGGAGCGGCATTCGCCCAACGGTTCAATCGCCTGCTCGGATACCTGCAGGTAGTAGTGGCCGTAGGCCGTCTGCAGGTCTTTGTGCTCGAAGAATGTCGTCGCGGGCAATACGATGTCGGCATAATCGGTGGTGTCGGTGAAGAACTGTTCGTGGACGACTGTAAATAAATCCGGCCGTTTCAACCCGCGAACAACTTCGTTGTGGTTGGGGCAAACTGCCGCCGGATTCGAGTTGTAAACAAACATTGCTTTCACCGGAGGATCGGTGAGCGTGTTCAGCGCCCTGCCGAGTTCCACCATATTGATAGTTCGCGGTTGTGTTCCGTTCGGAATCAGATCGGGGCGGGCGAGCGCGGTTTTGTTGAGTCCGAAGGCGCCGCTGGTGGAAAGCTGCAGGCCTCCGCCGACTTCTTTGAATGAGCCGATGATGCAGGGCAGCATGGAGATGGCGCGCGTGGCCATGCCACCGCCCTCGCAGCGCTGCACGCCGTAATTCAGCCGAATCACTGCCGGCCGCGTGGTGGCGTATTCGCGGGCCAGCTTGCGAATGTCATCGGCGGCGATGCCCGTCCAGGGGGCGACGCGCTCGGGCGGGTAGGCCTTCACTTTTTCCCGCAGCGCCTCGAAGCCCAGCGTGTACTTCGCGACGTAATCGGCGTCATGAAGATTTTCGCCGATGATGACGTGCATCATGGCAAGCGCCAACGCGCCGTCGGTTCCTGGATTGATGGGCAGATACCAGTCGGCACACGCCGCAGTGCGCGTGCGGTAAGGATCGATCACCACCAGCTTCGCGCCCTTGCGGCGCGCTTCCACTATGAAAGGCCAGAGATGAACGTTGTTGCCGTGAATGTTCGACGCCCACGCGATGATGTATCGGGAGTAAACAAACTGCTCAGGCTCGGTGCCGAGCTTCACGCCGTAAACCGACTCGATTCCGGCCTCGCCGGCCGCAGAGCAGATGGCGCGCTCAAGTTGAGAAGCGCCGAGGCGGTTGAAGAATCGGCGGTCCATGGAGGCGCCATTCAGGGCACCCAGCGTGCCGCCGTAAGAATAGGGAAGGATGGACTCGCTGCCGAACTCAGCGATGGCCGCGCGAAACCGTGTGGCGATTTCGTCGAGCGCCTCATCCCAGGTGATGCGCTGCCAGGTTTGCCCCGTTTGTGTGGGCAGAAAAGCTTGTGTGGGGACAGCCGCCCTCGGCTGCCCAGGAGCGAAGCTCCGCAGCTTTATGCCGGAAGCACTCCCACCCTCCCTAGCAGCAATGCCCTTGCCCGCAATTCGCCGCATCGGATACAGCACCCGGTCCGGCGAATAAACCCGATCAAGATACTTCGCCACCTTGGCGCACAAAAACCCACGAGTCATGGGATGCGCAGGATCGCCCTGAATCTTGGTGGCGCGGCCGTCCTCGACGGTGATCAGCACGCCGCAAGCGTCAGGGCAGTCGTGCGGACAGGCGGCGTGGACGACCTTCTTCATGACTCGTTCGATTATACGGTGGTTCCCGAACGGCGGGCGGGGCGACGGCGGCTACGCTATGTTCCGGTCCCCGTCAGTTCGATGACCTGCGGCTTGGTCGAGGCACTGTCGATGATGGTGACCGTGCCCAGCTTCGCGCCCTTTTTCGTCGGTGAGAATGTCGCGCTGATGGTGCAGGTTGCTCCTTCAGCCACTTTAGCGCCATAAGTCGAGGTGACGGCGAACTCGGCGCTGGCTTTCACCGACGCAATTCTCAAGGCCGCAGCGCCCGTGTTGGTGAGCTTCACCTTCTGCGGCGAGCTCGTCGTGCCGACCGCTTGCTTGTGGAAGTTCAATGGAGTAGTGGGGGAGAAGCTGACGACGCCAGTGTTGAGCAGCATGCTGACACTGTCGGAGTCAACGTTGGGGAGAAGCAAGTCAGGTTTTCGGTCGCCGTTGACGTCGCCAACTGAGACGAACCTCTCTTGTTTGCCTTCGGGGTAAAACGCCCCGGCGCCGAAGGTGCCGTCGCCGTTGCCCAGGAACACGGTGGCCCCGCCTGTGAAATTCGCCACAATCAGATCCACGTTGCTGCCGCTGAGACGGGCCGCCGTCACCCATATTGCAAACGAGGTTGCGTAGTTCACGCCAGGCTGAAACGTGCCATCGCCGTTGCCCTGCCACACTCCGATCCCTACGCCCTCGAAGTTGGCGATGGCAAAGTCGAGCTTATGGTCCTCGTTAAAATCGGCGACCGCGATGGAAGAGGGCGAGCTGTGGCCGGTATAACTTGCTCCGGCTGTGAACGTGCCGTCGCCGTTGCCGAGCAGGATGTTCACGCTGCTGCCGAATCCAAACTGGCCTGCCGCCACGAGGTCGAGCTTGCGTCTCCGTTGAAGTCCCCGACTCCGATTGATTGCACTGCGAAGGAGGGTTCCGTGGTCACCGCGTTCTGAAAGGTTCCATCTCCATTGCCCAAAAGCACATTGATCGCGGGGTTGTTGCCGAGAGCAACCAGATCAGGTATGCCATCGCCGTTGAAGTCGCCGACAGCTACGAACTGCGGGAAGTCGACCGGCGGGGTCTGACTCGAAAGCTGAAATGTGCCGTCGCCATTGCCCATCAGGATGCTTACATAGCCGCTCACCAGACCGGGCAGTCTCGCTGGGGAACTTCTACTTCAATTCCAGCACTTCTTTTTCCTTCGCCTTGCTCATCTCTTCCATCTTCTTGATTTCGCCGTCGGTGAGCTTTTGGATTTCTTCGAGCGAGCGCTTCTCGTCGTCTTCGGTGATTTTCTTGTCCTTCATCGCCTTCTTGATGGCGTCGTTGCCGTCGCGGCGGATGTTGCGCACGGCGGTTCGGTGCTCTTCCAGAACTTTGTGCAGGTGCTTCACCATTTCCTGGCGGCGCTCCTGGGTGAGCGTGGGCACGGGGACGCGAATCAGTTTGCCGTCATTCATGGGATTCAATCCCAGTTCGGCGCCGCGGATGGCTTTTTCGATGGGGCCGACCTGCGACAGGTCGAAGGGCTGCACCGTGATCATCTGCGGCTCGGGCGCGTGCACCTGGGCGATCTGATTCAGTGGCATCTGCGAGCCGTAGTAGTCCACCGTCACGCTGTCGAGCATGTGCACCGAAGCGCGCCCGGTGCGCGTAGCCGCCATCGCCTTGCGAAAATCTTCGACGGCTTTGTCCATGCGAGTTTTAAGTTGTACATAAGTATCTTTGAGGCCGGGAATCGCGGCCATCGTCGGTGGGGCCATTTCGTCAGCTCCGTAAAATTTCAAGTATCAAAACGCTGAATTATAAACCCAAAAAGAAAGTGGGCCAGGGATTTGCGCGGATCGTCACAGGTCTGAAATCAAGATGTCAAACCCGTGTGAATCCTTGCAGATTCGCGGCCAGGTTTTACGCGCCTACACGCGAGCCGATTTTTTCGCCCATCACCACACGGCGGATGTTGCCGTGCTGGTTCAGGTTGAAGACGATAATGGGCAGGTTATTGTCCTTGCACAGGCTGATGGCGGTGGAGTCCATGACGTTCAGGCCCAGCCTCAGGACATCCATATAGCTGATGTCGGCGAATTTCTTGGCGTCTTTCACCTTCATGGGATCGGCATCGTAGATGCCATCGACCTTGGTGGCCTTGAGAATCGCGTCGGCTTTGATTTCCATGGCGCGCAGGGACGCGGCGGTGTCGGTGGAGAAATAAGGATTGCCCGTGCCGCCGGCGAAGATGACGATCCGGCCTTTTTCCAGGTGACGGATGGCGCGGCGGCGGATAAAAGGCTCGGCAACCTGGTTCATTTCAATCGCGGTCTGCACCCGCGTATAGACTTTTTGTTTTTCGAGAGCGTCCTGCAGGGCAAGCGCGTTGATCACCGTGGCCAGCATGCCCATGTGGTCGGCGGAGACGCGGTCCATGTCTTTGGCCTGCTGAGCGACGCCACGAAAAAAATTCCCGCCGCCTACGACGATCGCGAGTTGCACACCCAGCTTGTGCACATCGGCGAGTTCGGCCGCGACTTCATGGATGCGCGCCGTATCCACGCCGAAGCCCTGATTCGCAGCAAGGGCCTCTCCGGACAGCTTGAGCAGAACGCGTTGAAAGGCAGGGGATGGCATAAGTAGCGCCGGATTTGCGAGGCATACAATCTCGCTGAAAACTAAAAAGGCGCCCTCCAGGCACCTTCAATTACTCAGGTTTTTCTTCCGTGAGCTTGGTGCTGGCGACTGTCGCACCCACCTCTCCCACCTTGAAGCGGGCGAAGCGCCGCACGCTGATGTTCTCGCCCAGCTTGCCAATCTTGGCCGCGATCAACTGCGCGATCGACATGGTCTGGTCCTTGATAAAAGGCTGCTCCAGCAGGCAGACCTCCTCGTAGAACTTTTCCATCATGCCGTTGACCATCTTCTCGGCGATGTGCGCGGGCTTGCCGCTGGCGATGGCCTTCGCAAGATACACATCCTTCTCGCGCGCGTAATCCTCGGGCGTGACATCTTCCTTGCGCACATACCGGGGATCGCTGGCCGCGATGTGCATGGCGATATCGTGGGCGAGCTCCTTGAAGTCGTCGGTGCGGGCGACGAAGTCGCTCTCGCAGTTGACCTCAACCAGCACGCCGATCTTGCCGCCGGCATGGATGTAGCTGGTAACCGCGCCTTCGCTGGTCACGCGCGCCGCCTTCTTGGCCGCCACCGAAACTCCTTTCTTGCGCAGGACCACGACCGCCTGCTCCATGTCACCTTTGGCCTCGGTAAGGGCCTGTTTGCAATCCATCATCGGTGCCCCGGTCTTTTCCCGAAGCTCTTTCACTTGCGCTGCAGAAATGTTCGCCATAGTAGTGCTCATAAAATTAGTCCTTGGTCCTTTGTCGTTAGTCGTTGGCTCGGACGTCAGGGCCAAGGACGAACGACCAAGCTCCAACGACTGCTTCTAACAAACTTTGACCCGCGCCGGGATTCCCTAACCCTGACCCGCGCGGGTCTGAATTCACATGCCCGGTTTTTTCTCGGTACTCGGTACTCGCAACTCGGGGCTAGACGGTCTGGCTCTCCACCTTGGGGATGTCGGCGTCTTCGTTGGCGACCGGCTTCTTATGCGTGCCCGGACCCAGCACCTCTTCCATGCTGATATCTTCCATGGCGGCGCCGGAGTCCGCTTCCTGACCCTCCATGCCGGGCGCCTCGGCGTATTCCTCTGAGACCTGGCTTTCCATGGCCTGCGCTTCCTGCGTGGCAGCGGCCATGTCGGCGACCTGTTTGTCGGTCATCAGTTGCGCGCCTTCGGCGATGGATTCCGAAATCTTCGAGGTAAACAGGCGAATCGCGCGCAGCGCGTCGTCGTTGCCGGGAATCACATAATCGACCTCGGTGGGATCGCAATTGGTATCGACCACAGCGACCACCGGAATCCCGAGCTTGCGCGCCTCGCGGACGGCGATCTGCTCTTTATTGGAATCGATAACGAACACCGCGTCAGGCAGCCGGCTCATGTTCTTGATGCCCGCCAGGTTGGCCTGCAGGTGTTTGCGCTCGCGCTCCAGCTTGATGACTTCTTTCTTCGGCAGCAGCTCATAGCGGCCGTCGGTGGCCATCTCGTCGAGCTCCTTCAGCCGCTTTACCGACTTCTGCACCGTAACCCAGTTGGTGAGCAGTCCGCCCAGCCAGCGCTGGTTGATATAGAACGCACCGCATTTCGTGGCTTCTTCGGCGATGGCATCCTGCGCCTGGCGCTTGGTGCCTACGAACAGCACAATTTTGCCGTCGGCCGCCAGGTCCTGAACGAACTTCGACGCTTCCTTGAACATCTTCAGTGTCTTCTGCAAATCGATGATGTAGATCCCGTTGCGCTCTCCGAAGATGTATTCCTTCATCTTGGGATTCCAGCGCTTGGTCTGATGCCCGAAGTGAACTCCAGCTTCGAGCAACTCCTTCATGGTGATAGTAGCCAATGAACCTCCTCGTTAAGTCTGCATCGGAAACCAGTTTCCAGTACCTAGTACCCAGTACCCAGCAAAATCTGCCGGCTTCTGAATACTGGCAACTGGGTACAGCTCTCCGATTGCCATTCCCTGCCCCGCGCCGCGAGGCACAGGAAGAATTGAACACCTGAAAAAAGCTGTCGGCTGTCAGCTTTCAGCCTCAGCCTCTAGCCAAAACCCAAATCCAAACCCTTTGTCATTCCGAACCGGGCGGAAGGCCCGGTGGGAAACTGGCTTTCCCGCGGTACTCGGTACTCGGTACTAGCGTTTCGAGAACTGGAAGCGCTTTCTTGCGCCCTTCTGGCCGTACTTCTTGCGTTCCTTGCCGCGCGGGTCGCGGGTTACCATGCCTTCCGCCTTCAGCTTGCCGCGCAGTTCCAGGTTAAATTGCATTAGGGCGCGCGCCACTCCGAGCTTTACGGCGTCGGCCTGTCCCCTGACGCCGCCACCCAGCACGCTGGCGATAATGTTGAAAGAGGTCCCTGTCTCGGTCAGGGCCAGTGGAGACTTGGCGCTCGAACGCTGCGCCGGAGTCACAAAATATTCATCGAAGGCGCGCCCGTTTACTTTGAACTCGCCGCTGCCCGGACGCAGATACACGCGCGCGATCGCCCGCTTGCGCCGTCCCGTTCCGTAGTATTGAACCAATTCAGCCATGTAGCTCCTAGCTGCTAGCTTCTGGCTAAACCAGAAGCCCAGCTCTTTAATCTCGAATTAATCTCAAACCAGCAACCCAACTTTGTCATCTTGAGCGCAGCCGTTTCTCAGGCGGAGCGAAGGATTTCGCGCTTCTCAGCTCTCGCGGAAAACGCTAAGCCCGCACTTCCAGCTTCAAATCCACCGGCTTCTGGGCCTCGTGCGGATGCTTCTCGCCCTTGTACACGTTCAGCTTCGAGAGCATGTGCGCCGCCAGCTTGTTCTTGGGCAACATGCGCCGCACCGCATCTTCGATAATCTTTTCCGGGCGCCGCGCCGAACGTTTCTTGAACTCTTCGGTGCGCAGGCCGCCGGGATATCCCGTGTAATGCTGATAAACCTTCTGCTCCGCCTTCATGCCCGTCGTTCTGATCTTTTCGGCGTTGACCACGATCACGTGATCGCCGGTATCGAGAAACGGCGTATATTGCGGATTTTCTTTGCCCATGAGGATGCGCGCCACCTGCGAAGCCAGGCGCCCGAGCGTCTGCCCATCGGCATCCACGACGTACCACTTGCGCACAATTTCCCCCGGTTTAGGGAAATAGGTAGACATCAGAACTCTCCCAGAATGAAAAAATGCGAAACGCGATTGAATCACAAACGCGATTGAATTAATAAAGAAGACCGCTCGTTGATTCTCCGGCGAGGACGCCAGACCATCAGGCGGGCAACCGCGAGACTGCCAAAGTCTTTAAGATACCGGAGTCTGCAAAGAAATGTCAACGCAGAGTTAACGAAGGAGGTCGGATCGCTTACCTTCGTGCTAATGTGCGAAATGGCCTAGCCTTGAACATCATGGCGCCCACGCCTCGATGGGCCACCCGCCTTTGCTTCCTTCGCCAACGCGATCGCTAGAATCCCAGATCACTAATCTGCTTACCGACCAATCCTATTCGTAAGCCAGCGCGTCAATCGGATCTTTCTGCGCCGCCTTGAACGCCGGGTACAGCGCCCCCAAAGTCGCGCCCAGGACGGCGATCAGAGTCGCCCATCCGATCCACGCGGGACTTTTATCAATATGCACCAGCGGCCAACGGTTCTGAATAGCCACCCGCGCGGCCAGGCTCACGGCGATGCCCACCGCGATCCCCGCGATCGCCAGCAGGATGGTTTCGCGCAGAATCACGTTGACGATATAAGCCTTCGACGCGCCAATCGATTTTAAAATCCCAATCTCGCGGGTGCGTTCCATCACCGCCGTGTACATGGCCTGAAAGATCACCAGAAATCCGATCACCAGGCTCACCCCGATCACCACACCGATGAATGGCCGAAACCCGGGCAGGTGGCTGGGAGTCATCATGCTGAGATAGTCCGGCGTGGACAGCACGGAGTATTTTTCCATTCCCGGCTGCTTCTTTACCTCGGCGACCACAGCATCGGCATTGGCGGGGTCATCGAGCTTTACATAAAACACAGATGCTTTATCTTTCGCGCCGATCAGATCCTGCAGCGTGGTCATGGGCACGAATTTGCGGGCGCCCCGGCCGTTTTCCACGATGCCGGAGATGCGGAAATTGTGATTCAGAATTTCCATGGTGTCGCCGGCTTTTACGTGTCTTTGCCGCGCAATGTAGTCATCCACCAGCGCGTCGTCGTCGCCCTGGAATGGCCCGCCCTTTACGTACTGAAACGGCCCGCCCAGCGCCTCAAAACTTGGCAGGTCGATGCCGTCAATAACCTCCAGCCCGCCGCCCGTGGAAATTATCCAGATCACCGGGCTGACCACCCTCACGTGGGGCATCCGTCGCAAGACGCCGGCAACTTTTATCGAAACCGGCGCTCCGCTGATACCGGCCAGAAAAGACGATCCCGGCGGCTGCACAATCACATCCGCGCCAATGCCGGCGGTGCGATTCTTGGAATCGTTCATGATGCCGTAGCAGAGGCCGACGATGAGAAGGATCAGCGTGACTTCCAGCGCAATCGCGATGATGCTGATCAGCGACCGCAGCGGCCGGTGCACCAGGTTGGCGACAATCATTTTGTTCATCATGGGAAAGAAGCACTCAGCCTCTGCCAATAGCCTTGCAAAGCTGCAGTCTAAACAGCCCCTGTATCGACAGCCGCCTCGGCTGTCCCGCCGAAGCGAGGAGGAACCTTCCGCGACCGCCTCATCTAAGCCTTCATTTCGAAACGGGCTCCGCCGCAGAAATTGCCGGAGCGTGGTCCAGATGGACCACTTCCGCGTTCGGGGGCTGCTGCAGGGCGAATTGATCGTCGCGCAGGGGCTTGTTTATTTCCAGCTTCAGAATATTGAGGGTGATGTCGTACTCCTCCTGCGGGCGAAAGATCTCGATGCGCGAAGGGAAGTTCACGGCGTCGTATTCTTTGTAGTTCGCGTAGCGCGCATCGGTTTCCAGCTTGCCCCTGTCGTTGTAGATGTACTGGCGATGCGGCAGCAAATCGGTGCGGCTGAAGACGATTTTACGCGCCAGCTTCCAGCCCTGATCACTGTTTCGAATCACCACCAGCTCGTAGTCTTCCTGCAGCACGCGATTGCCCTTTGCGTCGTGCAGAATCTCGTAGCCATTTTCGACGACCGCGATTTCCTTCTGCGTCTCGATGGGCCGGATGAGCAGCGCATCGTAAATGTCTTTGGGCCGGATGTTCTCCATGGGCTGGTCGGGGTTGTAGGCTTGGACTTCGTTGTTGCCAATCACGAAGCGGTTCTTCGGGGGAATCCAGAGCTTGAAATCCCGACCGTCGCTCACCATGTCGAATGCCGTCGTGCGGACGATAGGCAGCAAGCCGATCATGTGCAGCATCGCGGGCCTGCGGGCCAGCACGTAACCCCGAATTTCTTTGTAATCGGTGACGTGCCCTTTTTTGGCGCCGCCGATCGAGCTGTCGATATCGACGGTGGCCTGCAGTGACTGGATTTTCTGCGCTTGCTGATTGAGGATTTCAATCAGCTCCTGCTGCGTCGCTTCCTTCAGGGCAGTGTGAGAGTAGGTTTCTTCAACCGGGCGGGTGCGGAACAGGCAGCCCGTGGCAGGCACGATTGCAAGCAGCAGCATCAGAACCCGGAAAAGCCGGACACGTCTCATGAAGTAATAGATGACTCCCAGAGCATTTGAGTATATCGCGTTGGAAAGGGTGCAAAAGAAGCGCCGTCTGGTGCGGGAGCGCACGAACCTCAAAACTTACTAAAGTCTGGGGTTACAGCCAGGAAGTCAGGCGCGCCGGATCTAATCATCATCTACACTGGGTTCACTGTGCGCAAGATCGTCTGGCTTTTTCTGATTGCCGCTTTCGCTTTGGCGGGCTGGTTTGCCTGGACTGTGCTTTCGCCGGTTCAGCCCCCGGCGCAGACCGTAGTGATGCTTCATCCCGGATATTCCACACGCCGCATCGCCGCTGAACTCGCGTCTGCCGGGGTGATTCGCAACGAGAACGCATTCGTCCTTCTGCACTACCTGCGCCGGCGCTCGCTCAAGGCCGGAGAATATCTTTTCGACAGGCCGGCGAACACGCTGGAAGTGCAGAAGCGGTTACAGCGCGGCGACGTTTATTTCCACACCGTCGTGGTGCCCGAAGGCTTCACTATGTTCGATATCGCACGCTCGGTTGAAGCCGCCGGCCTCGGCCCCGCGCAAGATTTCTTGAACGAGGCACAGAACGATACCGCACTCATCGCCGATCTCGCGCCCAGTGCGCCCTCACTCGAAGGCTATCTCTTCCCCGATACCTATCAGTTCAGCCGCATGCAAACCATGCAGGACATGGCTGCGGCCATGGTCAGGCAATTCCGCATAGTGGCGCGCGAGATTGGACTTACTCAGGGCGGCGCGCCGGAAGCGATGACAAGAGCGGCATTCGTTTCTCCCCCGCCCGCAATTGAGTTAGCGGACAAATCGCATGACGCAACCGAAGTCTCGTCCGATCTGCAAAGAACGGTAATCATGGCGTCGATCATCGAAAAGGAAACGGCCGTCCCGGAAGAACGTCCGCTCGTAGCCAGCGTGTATTACAACCGGCTGGCGAAGAACATCGCCCTTGATGCCGACCCCAGCATTATTTATGGCGAACTCCTCGCCGGCTCCTACACTGGCGCGCTGCACCACGATGACATGCGCTTCAATTCGCCCTACAACACCTACACACACGCCGGGCTACCGCCTGGGCCGATCGGCAATCCGGGCAAAAGCGCGCTGGAAGCAGCCATGCATCCCGCGCAGAGCGACTATTACTTCTTTGTTGCGGACGCTCAGGGGCATCACCGCTTTGCCAGGACCATGGAAGAGCACAATAAGAATGTTGCGGCTTATCGTAGAGCTATGCGAGGGCAGTAGCGGATCGGGATGGAACGAAACTGAAATTGTCTCGTATCAGCAATTAAGAGAATGGACGATGAAAACGCTGAAAGTCTCTTTGATCGCTTCTTTGATCGGAACGGCGGTTGGCCTGGGCGCTTGGCTGTTCGGCTTTGGGAGAATTCTGTGGCCCGCTCATCCCCAACTGGCCAGTTTTCTGCTGACTCTGGTTACGACCGTCGTGATTCAGATTGCGTGGCCTCGGCTGACCCAGCCGAATTCACAGTAATGGTAAAAAGGCGAGTCGCCCAACTATTCTTGCAGACACCCGCCCCTAGACGCTGTTTTCATAAGAGCGATAGCCACGCTCCTCCGAATCGTTCTCTCGCAGCAGATTTTCTTGCTCTAACCGCTGGCCCAGGGTCGCGCCGTGAAACGTCGAGCCGACCACATCGAACGTTTTAACGTAAGGAGGGGCGTCCAACAGGCTTGCCAGAATGCCCAACACTTGGGGATAGCCGCTGGCGCTGTAGGCGTCCGCATTGCCTTGGCGATCCCAGAAGCTGATGGTGGCGACTTCTGCGTCGTCGGGTACAGCCAGGATGATCAGATCCATGAAGCCTTCCTGCCGGCGCAGCCAGGGAAGGATTTCACGCTCCATGAGGTTTGTAAACTCCCTAAGTGAGTTCGGTTTTAAGCGGGCAGCAACCTTGCGGGCAAACATGTCAACCTTTCCGGTGCGCGAGCGGATCCCTTGCGATGGAAAACCAACCCGCACGATAGAACCTGTTAAGTAGTGCGTTTTGGCGGTTGAACGTTACAAGGACGCTGCTGTATCGCCACCTCTGGTGGAACGGTGCGCGGGTAAGAGCACACCTTGCATAGCCGAAGTGCATCGGCACGCGTAGGGGATTCTTCGGCGAAGTGGCTGGTTCGCTTTCGCGAGCCAGCCACTTCGCTCAGAATGACACGTCTGAAAGATGTGTGCAGGTGCCGCCGGGATGGCGGCGCTACTGCAGCTTCACCTTCATGCCCAGGTTGTAGGCTACGAAGGCCCAAGTGTCTGCGGTCTCGTCGATCAGCTTGGTAATCGATTTGCCGGCGCCGTGGCCGGCCTTGGTCTCGATTCGAATCAGCACCGGCGCGGGTCCGGCTTGATCGGCTTGCATGGTGGCGGCGAATTTGAAGCTGTGGCCAGGGACGACGCGATCGTCGTGATCGGAGGTTGCAATCAGCGTGGGCGGATATTTTGTTCCCGGCTTCAGATTATGCAGCGGCGAGTAAGCGTAGAGCGCTTTGAATTCGGCGGGGTCGTCGGAGGAGCCGTAGTCGGAGGTCCAGGCCCAGCCGATGGTGAATTTGTGGAAGCGCAGCATGTCCATGACGCCCACTTCGGGCAGCGCCGCGCCATAAAGATCGGGACGCTGCGTGATGCATGCCCCGATCAGCAATCCACCATTGCTGCCGCCGCGAATCGCCAGCTTGGGCGTTGAAGTGTACTTGTTGGCGATGAGCCATTCGGCCGCTGCGATGAAATCATCGAAGACATTCTGCTTCTTGAGTTTCATCCCCGCCTGGTGCCATTCTTCCCCGTATTCTCCGCCTCCGCGCAGGTTGGGTTGAGCATAGATGCCGCCCATCTCGAGCCAAACCAGGTTCGACACCGAGAAGAACGGAGTCAGCGAAATATCGAATCCGCCATAGGCATAAAGAAGGGTTGGATTCTGGCCGTCGAGCTTGATTCCCTTTTTGTAAGTCAGGAACATTGGGACGCGAGTGCCATCTTTGCTGTTGTAAAAGACCTGCTTGGTTTCGTAGAGTGACGCATCGAAATCGACCTTGGGCTGCCGGAAAACGGAACTCTTGCCCGCTTGCGGGTCGTAACGATAAATCGTGGTAGGAGAAATAAAGCTGGTGAAGGCGTAGAAAGTTTCCTTATCCTTGCGCTTGCCCCCGAAGCCGACGGCCGTGCCGATGCCGGGCAAGTCGACATCCCGCAGATGCGTTCCGCTCAGATTGTAGACCCGCACTTCCGTGCGGGCGTCTTTCAGGTATCCCAAAAGAAACACGTTATCCACGACATTTGAGAAGTCGAGCTTGTCGGCGCTCTGGGGGACGATCGTCTTCCAGTTGGCGCGCTCGGGATGGCGGGTGTCGATGGCAATAATGCGTCCGCGCGGAGCATCGAGATCGGTCTGGAACCAGAACTCAGGCCCGTCGTTGTCGATGAACTGGTATTGCGCGTCGAAGTCGTCGAGCAGCTTTACCACCTCGGAATCGGGCTGCGTGAGATCTTTGTAATAGAGGCGGTTCTTCGGCGAAGTACCCTGCCACACCGTGATGATCAGGTAGTGGCCGTCGTCGGTGACATTGCCGGAGAAGCCTAATTCTTTATTGTCGGGGCGCTCGTAGATGAGTTTGTCTTCGGACTGGACGGTTCCAAGCCGGTGGTAATAAAGCTTGTGAAAATAGTTGGCCTCGCGCAGGGCCGCGCCCTTAGGCTCATCGTAACGGCTGTAAAAGAAACCTTTATTGTCTTTGCTCCAGGATGCGCCAGAAAACTTTACCCACTTGAGATCGTCAGCCAGGTCCTTGCCGGTGTCGATGTCGCGCACATGCCACTCATTCCAATCGGACCCGGAAGTGGCAATGCCGTAAGCCATGAGCTTGCCGTCGTCCGACATGGCGGTGCCGGAGAGCGCAACCGTGCCGTCGGTGGAGAGGGTGTTGGGGTCGAGCAGCACGCGCGGCTCGGCATTGAGCGATTCCGCGACCAGCAGCACGTTCTGGTTCTGCAGCCCATCGTTGTGCTCGAAGAAGTAGCGGCCACCCTCCTGGTGAGGAACGGTGAAACGCTCGTAATTCCACAATTTGGTGAGGCGTTCGTGAATAGCCTGGCGGTACGGGATCTGATCGAGATAGGCGAAGGTTACCTTGTTCTCGGCTTCAACCCAGGCGTGAGTTTCACGGGAATCTGTGTCTTCAAGCCAGCGGTAGGGATCCGCGACCTTGGTGCCGTGGTAATCGTCGACCTGGTCCCCGCGCCGCGCCTGTGGGTAGACGAGCGGCGAAGGCGTCTGGGCGGAAAGCAGCGTCAGTAACGGGGACAGCATCGTGAACAGGATAGTTGCCTGGCGGGCGAAATGCATGGAAGCCTCTTTAGCGTGAATGGATGAGCGACCTAATTGTGCCTGAGATTGGACGGGGAAGTACAGAATTGGTCACATCGCACCGGGGGTCGCTGTCACCAGTCCGTGCTTATGGCAGGGTGCGGCGGGTGGCGGACTTGGCGGCCGGTTTGTAGTCCGCGGGATAGAGAACGACGCAACGATTGAAACCTTCCCCGTCGCTTTCGGTCCGGAGGTCAGTCTGGTCGCGCAGCGCCAGGTGAACCATGCGGCGCTCGCGCGACGACATGGGCGCGAAATGATAGGGCGTGCCGGTCTGGCGAACCTTTTCCGCGGCTACGCTGGCGGCCATGCGTAGTTCCTGGAGGCGCATCGAGCGCTGGTTCTTACAGTCGAAGGAAATCTTCTCGTGCTCGCCCGAAGGCAGGCGCAGAATCTCGAAGGCGATCAGCTCGAGCGCGCGGAGAAGCTCGGCGCCGCGATCCAGCAGCAGGGCGGAATCGGGACCGGAGAAGTCGACGAAAATCTCGGGCTTCTCCCAGTCGCTTTGCGCGGGAGGGTCGACGACGATTCGGTATTTCAAGTGAAGCCCTCCGTCGCTGACGACGGCTTGTAGGAATTCGTTGATTTTATTGGCAGCGGCGAGTTTGTCCATAAGTTGGCTCTCAGCTCTCAGCCGTCAGCTTTCAACTCGGCCGATGCTTAGCTCAGCGTTCTTGCTCTCCCACAAAATTAACAAACATTAGCTCTTAGATCATTCCACCGGAACTGCGGCCGTGGATAAAGCTGACGGCTGGTAGCTGAGAGCGACAGCTATTTCTCTTTCTTCCGCGCTCGCTTCTCCAGCATCTCGCGCATCTCGCGGCCAAGCCGGGTGCGGTTCATGATCGCCTGCTGCGCGATCGAAATCAAATTGCTTTCCGTGTAGTAAAGGTTGAGGCCGGCGGGCAATCTGAAGAAAATGAAACCCATCATCAGGGGCATCATCACGGTCATCATCTTTTGCTGCGCCGGATCCATTCCGGCCTGCGGAGTCATACGCTGCACGACCACCATGCTTACAACCATCAGAATAGGCAATACCCAGTCGGCGGCGGACAAATCGGAAATCCACAGCCAATGAGCATGGCGCAGCTCGATGGCCACTCCTAACATCTTGTAGTAAGCGATAAGGAACGGCATCTGGATGAGCGTGGGCAGGCAACCGCCGGCAGGATTCACCCCTTCCCTCTTATAGACCGCGGCTACCTCTTCGTTCATCGCCGCCTTACGCGGATCGCGCAGGCTGTACTTCTTGTATTTCTCCTGGATCGACTTGATTTGCGGCTGCACGCGCTGCATCTTCAGCATCGACTTCATCTGCGTGATGCGCAGCGGGAGCAAGGCGATCGTGATTATGAGGGTTTGCAGAACAATGGCCGTTCCCCAATTGTGGACGATGTGGTTGTAGGTCCACTTCAGCCACAGAAAAAGCGGCCGCGCCAGGATGCCCCACCAGCCGTAGTCGACAATGCCGCGCAGGTCGGGATTGTCATTGTGTATGGTCGGAACATGAACCGCGTCGAGCACCGCGAGCTCTTTCGGGCCCACGAACATGCGCTCGACGGTCGGGCCGTGAAGATCGCCGACCGCGGCTCCGAGCAGGTCGACGTTCGCGTTCTCTTTCGCATTGAACGTCGTCTTCTGCGTAATCTCCATTGGCTTGCGCAGCGTAACCATGGCCGCATCCGCGGGAACATCGGGAATAAAGATGGCCGAGAAGTACTGGTCGTCCGTGCCGGCCCACTCGAACGGGCCTTTCAGCGTGTTATCCCCGCTGATGCTCTTGACCGACAGTCGCGTGACGTAATTGGGAAAGAAGACGTAGCCGCTGCGATCAGTCGAGGCGTCGTTGTGATGCTCGATGCGAGAGGCGGCGTAGGATGCTGCGTTGGCCTGATCGCCGAATCCCGCCGGCCAGGCGGGCGGAGCGAAGATCGGTGCGCCTTTGTAAACGACGGAGGTTTCGACGGCCAGAACGTAAGTGTGGTCGAAACTGAAAGTTTTGTGGACCACAAGATCCTGATCGGAGTATTCGAACGTGATCGAGGCCGGGGCGCTAAGATGGCCATCGCCGGAAACCACGTAGAGCGCGGAATTCAGGCGGTTGCGCAGAGCTTCATCGTAGGTCCACAGCGACAGCGGGTAACCGTATTTCAAGGCGCCAGCGGAATTGACCAGATCCAGCAGGCCGTTCTGTGCGTCGTTGTCGAATTTCTTCAGAATCCAGGATTTAACCTGCGCTCCGCGATTGGTGAAGGTGATGCGGTATAGATCGTTCTCAATGACGTTTTCGGTCTCGTTCGACGCTTGTTTTGTAACCGCTGGGGATGGAGTGCGCGCTGGAGTGGACGGGGCAGAAACCGCAGCCGGGCTGGAATTCTGCTCCGGGACGGGCTGATGTTGCTGTTGCTCTTGTTGTTGCTGGTGCTGCTGGGCCGACTGCGGCAGGTACTTCCTGATCAGCGGCTGGGATACAACCAGGACCACGAACGTCAGAACGAAAACGAGAAGGAGCCTGCGCTCGGCGCCAGGATCTTGTTGAGGATTTTTATAGTCGGGCAAAGTTTTTTGCGTACCGTGTAAAGCGTCCTGGGTGGCGCAGCGCTGCCAGCGCTGCGATAAGCTCGCGTCTTCTAACTTTGTGCGGGCTTTAGCCCGCCCGAGGGCTTGCCTTGATACAACTCCTGCAAACTACTTAGAATCGCTCACCGGTCGCGCGCTTCATCACCGGATCATGGCCGCTGCCGCCAAACGGATGGCAACGCAAAATCCGCCCCAAAGCCATCCATCCTCCGCGCAGCGCGCCGTAGCGCTCGACCGCCTCGGCCGCGTACTCCGAGCAGGTTGGCACGTAGCGGCAGGAAGCGGGCAGCAGCGGCGAAACCGCCCACTTATAGACCCGCAACAACTGCAGCACCACGAATTTGGCCCACTGGTTCAAGATCGGTTCTCGAGCTTTCGGCTCTTAGCAAGTATCTTCGGGCTTGCCTGAACAGTGTTTCCTGAGACCCTCGGCGACAGCTTGTTTCCGATTACCTCGAACGCCTGGTTAACTTCCTTCAGAACCGCGGAAAAGTCGGCTGCCAGCAACGACTTTTTCGGGTTGATCACAACATCCGCCGCAATGCCGGCCGGCGGCGGTGACAATCGAACTGCCTCACGCAAGCGCCGCTTCATGCGGTTGCGCTGAACCGCTCCGCCCAGGGCGCGTCCCACGGTGAATCCCACCCGCAGCCCGCTTGGCAAGTGCACTCCCTTCGGCAGCATCAGACCCTGCCCTGAGCTTGTTGAAGGGACAGTCATTGCCTCCGCAGCGCTTCTCTGCTCCGGCCGCGCCAGATAAAAAACCGTAATCGACGCCGAAAAGTGCCGCCGCCCCTGCTTGTAGACACGCTCGAAATCGGCGTGGCGCAGAAGCCGCGCGGCGGGAGAAAATCCTGCTGCTTTGCTTGACGGCATCGCGAAGTCCGGCCCGCCTCTCAATATGGCATGCGTCATCCCGCCCCCATGCCAGCAGGGGTCGAGGGTCTCGACTGTGGAAAGGAGCGGCACCAGAAGAGCTACTCGCGAAAACCGGGCTTCACGGAAACCCGCTTGCGTCCCTTGGCGCGGCGCCGTGAAAGCACCTTCTGGCCGCCCTGGGTCTTCATGCGCGTACGAAAGCCGTGCTTCTTGCTTCGCTTGCGCCGGTTAGGTTGGAATGTACGCTTGGGCATGAAAAATAACCGCTCCTAGTTCCGTCGACGATGTATAGGCAAACGATGAGTATAAATGACGGAAGCGCGCAGGGCAAAGGGGCCGCATGCAGTGTTTGCGGCAGCCGCGGAGCAAGCGGTGAAAATCATGTGGGGACAGCCGCCTTGGCTGTCCCTCCGAGCGCAGCGAGTCACCTGGCCCGCTCACTCGACAATTCTTTCACTTGCACCGCTCCTGAGACAGTTACATCGGCGGTACTTGACAGGCGCCACGGCCGAGGTTCCGAATATGGATTCGCGAAAAATTAGTGCGTGAAAATTCCGCACGGAGAAAAAATTTTGTGCTACTATGCCGCACGGTCGGGTTTTGAAATCTCATTCACAACGGCAACACGCGCGAAAAAAAGGCGCGTCCCGCAGTACACTAAGAGTTCCATCAGCACGCGGTTAAACAGCACCTATTAACAGGCGCCCTTCAAGCCAGCCGCCGGGACGCCGCGGCGGGTATTTCTTAATTTATGTCAGCTCAAGGCACAACGCTCTCCCCGAATCCATGGACGCGCATTCTCGATGCGCTGGAAAAAAAGATCAACCGCCACTCCTACGACACCTGGCTCAAGCCGACGCGCTACAGCCACGCCAGCGGCGGAGTGCTGTTCGTCCGCGTCCCCACGGCGGAGTTCCGCCACGCCGGCGACAAGTACGCGGACCTCATCCAGGAAGCCATCGACAACCTGGGCATGGATTTCAACGACGTGAAGTTTGTTACCCCGGAAGACGATCCTGCGTCAACGGCGGTGCGGCACAACGGCGGACTCTCGGCCGGGTCGACTGCGGCATCGCCCGGTCCGGCGCAGGCGCGCTTCGATTGGGATGGCGCTGCGCAGCTGAATCCGCGCTATACCTTCGACGCATTCGTCATTGGCTCCGGCAACCAGTTCGCCCATGCCGCGTGTATGGCCGTGGCCGAGCGCCCTTCCAAGGCCTACAACCCGCTGTTCCTGTATGGCGGCGTCGGCATGGGCAAGACCCATCTGATGCAGGCCATTGGGCATGAGATCAAGCGCCGCCAGCCACAGGCGGCCATCTGCTACGTATCCAGCGAAAAGTTCACCAACGACATGATCAACTCGCTGCGCTATGACAAGATGACCACCTTTCGCGACAAGTTCCGCGGCGTGGACGTTTTGCTGATTGACGACATCCAGTTCCTGGCCGGCAAAGAGCGCACCCAGGAAGAATTCTTCCACACCTTCAACGCGCTGCACGACACCATGAAGCAGATCGTGATCGCCAGCGACCGTTCACCGAAAGAACTGGCGGAGATTGAAGACAGGTTGCGCAGCCGCTTCGAGTGGGGGCTGATTGCCGACATCCAGCCGCCCGATCTGGAAACCAAGGTCGCAATCCTCCAAAAGAAGGCGGAGCAGGAAAAAGTCACCCTGCCCAGCGACGTCGCGATGTATGTGGCGCAGAACATCCGGTCGAATGTGCGCGAATTGGAAGGCGCGCTCATCCGTTTGGTGGCCCATTCATCGCTCATCGGAGCCGAGATCACGCTTCCTTACGCCCAGCAGGTATTGAAGAATTTTATCGATTCCCAGGCGCGCAAGGTCACGATCGAATCAATCCAGAAAATGGTGGCCGAGCAGTTTGGATTGCGCCTGGTGGAGATTAAAGCGAAGGACAATTCCAGGGCGATTGTTTATCCGCGGCAGATTGCGATGTATCTGGCCAAGCAGATGACTGAGGCTTCGCTGCCCGAGATCGGTCGCCAGTTTGGCGGCAAGCACCACACTACCGTGCTGCACTCCGTCGAGAAAATCGAAGAGCTTCGCCAGAAAGATAAAGATTTGAACAGGCTGCTCAACAAATTGACTGAGCAGTTGGGCGGGTAAATCGCATTGATCTTTGATTTTTGCACGGGTGGGCTGAGTCTTCCTTTTCTTAAGCTGTGAATGCGGTGTGGAAGCGGTGCATGAGTTGATCGGTTTACAGCGGGACAGATATTTTCCCGTTGGCGCCAAAGTATCAGGGGACCTATTTCTCACATGAAGTGGTTGGCCTAAGATAGTGGGAAGGCGGGAGTTGCAGGAATTTTCCACTTCCCCGGCCTGCCTACTGGTACTACTGGTTTAATAGGTTTTGTATTTGATATAAGGAAGTAACAGAAGTAGCGCGCGGCAGGGGAGAATACGTTTATGCCGGTGGAAGCGGCCGTTGCGGTGGGGACGATGGAGATTACGGTCAGCAAGATCGAACTGTTGCGGGAGTTGACGGCCACACAAGGCGTGGTCGAGCGCAAGACTACCATCCCGATTCTTTCCAATTATTTGTTTGAGGCGTCTGAGGGCAAGTTGTCGCTGACCGCGACTGACCTGGATCTGAGCCTGCGAACGTCGTGCAACGCCAAAGTGAAAAAAGAAGGGTCATGCACGATTCCCGCGCGCAAGCTGCACGACTACGTAAAACTGCTTCCCGACGCCGACATCACCATCAAGCTGCTGGAAAATCACTGGGTCAGCATCCGCTGCGGGCGTTCCAATACGAAAATGGTCGGGATGGCGAAGTCGAATTTTCCCAGCCTGCCGGTTTTTCCTACCGCCGGTGTCATAACAATTCCCGGTCAGGTGCTGCGCGGATTGATTGCCCGCACGGGATTCGCAATCTCGAACGAAGAATCGCGCTACACGCTCAATGGCGCGCTCATGCTGTTGAAGCCGGAATCGATCACCATGGTGGCAACCGACGGCCATCGTCTGGCGCACTGCGAGCGCAGCGGCGAGAAATTCGACAACGTTTCCGGCGAGATGAAAACGCTGGTGCCTAAGAAGGCGATGGATGAACTGAAGTCCCTCCTTGATTCCACCGACGCCGAGACCGTCGAGTTTGCGAAAGACGAATCGACTTTATTTTTCCGCATCGGCTCGCGCCTCCTGACCTCGCGCCAGCTCACCGGCCAGTTCCCCAACTTCGAAGCGGTTCTCCCGAAAGACAACAACAAGAGCATCACGCTCAATAGCGACGAGCTGAACTCCGCCATCCAACGCGTCGCGCAGTTCGCCGACGAGCGCTCGCGCGCCGTGCGCCTGAAACTGGAGAAGGGCGAAGTAAAGATTTCGGCGTCATCGACCGAAGCGGGCGAGTCCGAAGATTCGCTGGAAGCAGCCTACGATGGCGAAGTCCTCACCATCGGCTTCAACGCGGCGTACCTGGTCGACTTTCTGAAATCGGTCGGTACCAGCGAAGTCCGGTTGGAGTTGAAAGATTCGCAGTCGGCGGGCCAGCTCAGGCCAGCCGAGGGCGATGACTACAAGTATCGGTATATCGTGATGCCGATGCGGATCTGAAGCCCCCCTCCCCTTTTGCCATTCCGAAGCGTGGCTGTATTGCAGGAGGAAGCTGCTGTTAGCCGACGGTCCGAAATGCTCCTTCGCTCAACGCGCTTGACCTTCCCCGTCCCCTGTCTTACCCTTAGCCCCAATCCCTTCGGAGGGTTCCTATGCTCGACGGCTTCAAGAAATTCATCCTGCGCGGCAACGTTGTGGACATGGCCGTGGGCGTGGTCATCGGAGCGGCATTCGCGGGCGTCGTCACCGGCCTCACCTCGGCTTTTCTCAATCCGCTGATCAAGCTCGCGACCGGCGGCGGAGAAAAGTTTTCCTCTCTGCAGTTCACGGTTCACGGCGTCCCCTTTCCCCTCGACAATTTCATCAACGCCTGCATCTCGTTCGTCCTGATCGCAGCCGCGGTTTATTTTCTCGTGGTGCTGCCCCTCAACGCGCTCGTCGCCCGCATGCACAGAGGCGAGAAGCCCCCCGATCCCACCACCAAGAAATGCCCGGAGTGCCTGAGCGAAATTCCCATCGGAGCCCGCCGCTGCGCCTTCTGCACGCAACCGGTGATGGGAAGGGCGGCTTAGCAGGACCCTGAGGACAGAAATGAAACCTCGATGGGCGATCGTTCTGTTGGCTGCAGCTTTATCGGCCAAATCACTCCTAGGCCAGGGCTCTCAAACGCAATCTCCTGCCGCCTTCGCCAAGCCGGCTCAGACGCGATCTCCCTCCTCACGGTCCTCGGCAAACCAAAGCCCGGACGCCGGATCGGTTGCAGGCGGCCTTTATCGCAATCCAACTTTTGGCTTCACCTGCAAGATTCCCGAAGCCTGGGTCCTGCGCACCGACGAGATGAATGCTCCGGACGGCGAAACTCAGAATCAAGACGCGGGAAAGCCGGCCAAAAACGCAACCGGAACTGCGCGCGTTCTTCTGGCGGTATTTTCCCGTCCTCCCCAGGCGCACGGCGACGACATCAACTCGTCAATCCTGATCGCAGCCGAAAGCGTGTTGTCGTATCCAGGCCTGACGATTGCGGCGCAATATATGGCCACGGTCGCCGAAATCGCAAAGGCGCAAGGCTTGGAGGCAGCGGAGGAGCCCTATGAAATCGCTGTGGGTGCAAAGACCTTAGCGCGCGGAGATTTTCAGAAGAATGTAGGCGCGCGCGTCATGCATCAATCGACTTTGGTGATGCTGTCGCACGGCTACGCTGTCTCGTTTACGTTTATCGGCGGCACGCAAGACGAGGTCGAGGAATTGGTGGAGGGGCTGGTTTTTACAGCAGGAAATAAGAGCTCACGCTAATTGGGCGTCATCCGAAACGCGGCGCACTTCAGCAGCGTGAGGGATTTCCCATGAATACGGCCCCGCAGGAGGTCCTCGTTCCCCTTGGGAAACGAATGTACTCAGGCGACCCGAACAACAGACAGGAAATTCCAATCGATCCATCCGCCGCGCTTCGCGCAAGATGACAAGATACCAGATTAATCCAGCGGTTCCGGCTCCAGCGCAATGTTTGTCTCGCCAGCAGCTTTCTTGGCGGCATACTTTTTCATCCACGCTTCCCAACTCTTGCCGGCGGCGGTGTCGCGTCCCGTGAAAGCCAGGGCGGCAATGTCGGCGTAGGAGACGGAGATCTTCTCGCCCGAATTCTTGGGATAGAGCCGAACCATGGAATCTTTCAGCGTGGCGCCACCGCGGCGGTCGAAGAGGTAGCCCTCAACCTTCGAGCCATCTTTGCGGGTGATGGTTACGTCGCCGCGATAGTCGAAGGCTTTCTCGAGGGCAATGCGGATTTCATCGTCGGTGGCGAGTTGCGGGATCCAGCCTTCGAGATTCTCGTGGGCGGTGCCGGGGGCAACTTCCAGCGCGTCAGGATTGGGCGCATTCGCGTGCGGGGGAATCGCACCCTGCGTCGCGTGATCGATGTGACCCGATTCTTTGCCCGTCATAGAAGAAAAAGCTGAAAGCAAGAAATAACGACAGCAAGAAAAATATGGGGACAGCCGCTCTCAGCTGTCCGCCGGGCGAAGCCCAGCTGCAGCAACTAAGCCCGCGTCTCTTGCAGAGATGATTCGCCGGTCGGCGCAATCTGTACCAGCGGATGCACCGGCGCCTGCGGTTCATCCAGCAAACGCAGCGCCTCTTCATCACGATAGCGCGTGAACAATGTAGCCTTCACCGTCGCCAAAAATCCGCCCAGCGAGCTGAAAGTGGCATTCACTGCCGAAGCTTCATATCCGCTGTGCACCATGCAATTCGCGCAAGCCGGATTGCCCGACTCGGTGCCGTAGTTACTCCAATTCGTGGTCGAGAGTAGTTCGTCGAAAGTTTCCGCGTAGCCATCCTGCAGCAGGTAGCAGGGCTTCTGCCAGCCGAAAATATTGTAAGTAGGCATGCCCCACGGCGTGCAGGGATAAGTCCGCTTGCCCATCAAGAACTCGAGAAACAGCGGCGACAGATTGAAGCGCCAGTTCTTTTTGCGGTTCGATAAAATCGCGCGGAACATACGTCGCGTGCGTGCCCGGCCCAGGAAATGCTTCTGATCGGGCGCCTTGTCGTACGAATAGCCGGGCGAAAGCATCATGCCCTCGAGGCCCAGATCCATCATCTCGTCGAAGAAGGAGCGCACCGATTTAGGGTCGGCGCCGTCGAACAGCGTGGTATTCGTTGTGACCCGGAAGCCGCGGCCAAGGGCTTCTTTAATCGCATCCACGGCAATGTCGTATCCGCCTTCGCGGCACACAGCTAGGTCGTGCTCGTCGCGCTGGCCGTCGAGATGCACACTGAACGTCAGATACTTACTGGGCGTGAAGAGATGAATCTTCTCCTTGAGCAGCAGAGCGTTGGTGCACAGGTAAATATATTTCTTGCGCGCGACCAGCCCTTCAACAATCTCGGCGATCTGCGGGTGCATAAGCGGCTCGCCGCCAGGAATCGAAACCATGGGCGCCCCACACTCATCCACGGCGCGGAAGCACTCCTCCGGCGAAAGATCCTTCTTTAGGATGTGGGCCGGGTACTGAATCTTGCCGCATCCGGCACAGGCCAGGTTGCAGCGGAACAGAGGCTCGAGCATGAGCACGAGCGGGTATTGCTTGCGCCCCGCGAGCTTCTGGCGCAGGACGTAGGACGTGACGGTCCACATCTGTGAAACGGGAACTGGCATTTATGGGTCGGAACTCCTAACTGTATCTTATCAGGGGCAACGGGTTAGATGGCAGGGAACCGATTTAAGGTGCCGGGAAATGAAACCCACTATCCTTTAGACGCCCCCTTTAAGGAGAGGGCCACCTCGATGCGACCCGGCGGTTGCTTAACGTTGATCGAGACGGTCCCGGCCTGATCGGTCAAATTAAATTGACCGTCGAACTGAATGACAAGTTGCTCAGCGGGTTTCTCGGTCGATTTCCTGCCGCCGCCATTCAGGGTTGCTGCGCTTATCTTGTATCCCTTGTATTCGAAAGCAAAGCCGATTTAACGCAAAGCAAATAAAGCATTTCAGCGTTTGGTTTTCGCCTTACGCCTTTAGGGGAATCGTGACAATACGTATTCAGCCGGGCCTTCCCTTCATCTCCTAGCCCCAACGCCTTCGCCGCGTCGCTCTGATTGAGCCCCTTCCTTCGCAGGAACTGGTCCAGGGCGTTGCCAAACGCACGGGCAAAATCCTCGGAATCGGCAGTTCGTTCCATCGTGGTCGTCAATTATATTTGACAAATCCACAAGTTGATCAAATAAAAAGTGAACATTTTCAGATCCTTCACAACACCGAAAAATGGGTGAAACGGCTCCCTAGGCTCAGTAGTGTCACAACCGGCGTTATTGGAATTTTGAGCCTGTTCTGTATCGCTAACGTGCTCGGAATTGTCCTGTCTGTCTGGCTTTATCGCCACCCTTCGGTGAGCCCTCATCCGCTCCGCGGTCCGCAATTTGTTCCCGTCGCCATCAGATAAACTCCTCGCAAACGCGATTTATTTACAGGTACAGCAGCCGCAAGACAGGGCCCCAAAATGGGACGTTTACTGGGCCGATTCGGCAGCTTGGGAGGGTCGAAAGTGTGCGCCTTCCGTGGTATAATTTCAACAGTCGCCAAACGAACCTAACTATAAGACATTTCAATAACTTGAAGTCAATGCGTGGGCGCACTTCGGAACTGGGTTGAGGCCGGTTTCTGCAGTCGGTTTTCGAAGCATAGCTAGGCCTGGTTCTTTGAGAGAAAGTCGGGGCATTCTCCCGCGGAGCGGAATGGCCACCAAAGAGATCAATACTCCCATCGTCGAAACTAAAACAAAAAACGGAACTGTGACGCCGATCACCGGGAATAATGGCGGAGCCAAGAGCGACTACACTGCCGACTCCATCAAAGTCCTCGGCGGCATGGAGGCGGTACGCAAGCGCCCGGCCATGTACATCGGCTCAACCGGGGAGTTGGGTCTGCATCACCTCGTCTACGAAGTCGTCGACAACTCCGTCGACGAAGCGCTGGCTGGATTTGCGACCAAGATTGAAGTCACAATCCACATCGATAATTCGATCACGGTGGTTGACGATGGCCGCGGCATTCCCGTCGACGACATGGATATCGACGACGAAAAAGTTCCCGCCGCGCAGGTGGTGATGACCACGCTGCACGCGGGAGGAAAATTCGATTCCTCGACCTACAAAGTCTCCGGCGGATTGCATGGGGTAGGAGTCTCGTGCGTGAACGCGTTGAGCGAGGAACTCGATCTCGAAATCTGGCGCGACGGCGCCACTTGGGAGCAGACGTATTCCAAAGGCGAGCCTACCAGCAAGCTGAAGAAAACGGGTGTCGCCAAAGTTAAGACCGGAACCAAGGTTCACTTTGTCCCCGATAAAACTATCTTTACCGCGACCGATTACAACTACGACACGCTGGCGCAGCGCCTGCGCGAACTCGCGTTCCTGAACAAGGGATTGCTCATCACGCTGACCGATGAGCGCACCACCGACGCCAAGAGCGGTGAGGCCAAGCACTCCGATTTCAAATATAACGGCGGCATCGCCGAATTCATCAAACATCTGAATCGCGGCAAGCAAGTGCTGCACGACAAGCCGATCTATATGGAAGCCGAGCGCAGCGGCGTGGCCATGGAGATCGGCATACAGTACAACGACGGTTACTCCGAGTCGGTCTTCAGCTTCGCCAACAACATTAACACCGTCGACGGCGGCACGCACCTTTCCGGCTTCCGCATGGCGCTGACCCGCACCATCAACTACGCCGGCCAGCAGATGGGCTTGTTCAAAGACGTAAAAGAAAATCTGACCGGCGACGACGTGCGCGAAGGCCTGGTCGCGGTAATCAGTGTGAAGCTGTCGCAGCCGCAGTTCGAAGGCCAGACCAAAGGCAAACTGAATTCCGATATCGCCGGCGTGGTGCAGGCGTTCGTCAACGAGCGCCTGGGAGCGTTTTTCGAGCAGAATTCAACCGTCGCCCGCAAAATCATCAACAAAGCCATCGACGCCGCCCGGGCCCGCGAAGCCGCGCGCAAGGCTCGTGATCTCACGCGCCGCAAAGGCGCTTTGGATTCCGGCGGCCTGCCCGGCAAGCTGGCGGATTGTTCTGAGCGCGATCCGAACCGCTGCGAACTGTTCCTGGTCGAGGGCGAGTCCGCCGGCGGAACCGCCAAGCAGGGCCGGGACCGCCGCTTCCAGGCCATCCTGCCGCTCAAGGGAAAAATTCTCAACGTCGAAAAAGCCCGCTACGACAAGATGCTGGCCCACGAAGAAATTCGCGCCATGATCACCGCCCTCGGCACCGGCATCGCCAAAGATGACTTCGATCCTACCAAAGTCCGCTACGGCAAAATCATCCTTATGACCGATGCCGACGTCGACGGCTCGCACATCCGCACCCTGCTCCTGACGTTTTTCTTCCGTCACATGCAGGAGTTGATCAAGCGCGGCAACGTCTACATCGCTCAGCCCCCGCTGTATTCCATCAAGAAAGGCAAGTCGATGCAGTACATCAAAGACGACGATGCCTTCGACAAGGTGACGCTGAAGCGCGGCGCCGATGGCGTGACCGTGCGCTACGGCGAAGGCGCGGCCAAGCTGGAGGGCGCAGCCCTGAACCGCTTCGTGAGCGTGCTCAAGGAGTATCTCAACTTCTTCGACAAGGTGAACAAGCGCCTGCGCGACGAGGCGGTGGCCGAGCTGCTGCCCCGGCTCGATCTCTCGAAACACGCCGATTTCGAAGGCGACAAAAAGACGCCGCCGAAGAAAATCGAGAAGCTCGAAAGAGAATTAAAGCGGCTGCAGAAAGACCGCAAGTTCAAAAGCGTGGAAGCGGTCTTCGACGAAGAGCATAACCTGTGGGAAGTGAAGTTCGTCAGCTCGCAGGGTTCGGAGCACGTCATCAACTGGGAGCTGGCATCGAGCGCCGAGTGCCGCCAGTTGATCTCGAAGTTCAAGCAGATCGAGACCTATCTCGAGCCGCCATTCGTGGTGGAAGCCGTAGCCAAGGCCGGCGCAGCCGGCGGCAACGGCGACGAAGCCAACGACGATGAAGCCGCGGGCAACGAAGCCCAGGGCGAGAAGTCGGAAAAGTCGGAAAAGAAAGACGCCAGGGCCGCCAAGCCGGCAGCCAAGCCGAAGGCCGTCGCCGAGCCCGTAGAGAAAGCCACCGCGCGCGAGCTTTTCGACTACGTGAAAAAAGAAGGCAGCCGTGGCTACGACGTACAGCGCTACAAAGGCCTCGGCGAAATGACCGCTCCCCAGCTGTGGGAGACCACCATGGACCCCGAACGCCGCACCTTGCTCTCAGTCCGGCTGGAAGACATCGCCGAATGCGAAACCATCTTTACCACGCTGATGGGCGAAGACGTGGAAGCGCGCCGCAAGTTTATTGAAGAGAACGCGCTGGATGTGAAGAACTTGGATATCTAGAAAAGCCTCGCCACGGGTCAGCACCGATTTTGACGATAAAACGGAAGGTCGCAGGGTGTTTCCTCCCGTTGTTGCCATCTAAGAGATTTTTGCGGTTCCTGACCAAGCCGAACACGCGAATTTCAACTAAGGCGTGATTGAAGAGAAACTTTGTGGCAGCCGGACCTGTAAGCCGAATTCTGTCCGTGGGATTGCCCCCGCGGGACGATCATTCCTCTGGGCCGCGCATTGCTGTGCGGCTCTAGCGACCTACCCGAAGGTTTGACGCGCCGAGCCGGCACGTGCCGAAACTTGATTCGTGAGAATCGAGTCCAGGCTCCCCTCCTATTTGGTCTTGCTCCGTGTGGGGTTTGCCCTGCCCGCCGCATTACTGCGGCGGCGGTGCGCTCTTACCGCACCTTTTCACCCTTACCCACACCGGTGAAGATGCGGGCGGTATATTTTCTGTGGCACTTTCCGTCGAGTTGTCCAGTTCCTTCCGAAGAAAAGCTGGAGCCCTCCCGGACGTTATCCGGCACACTGCTCTGCGGAGTTCGGACTTTCCTCTCCCTGCATCCGAAGACACAGAAAGCGACCGTCCGGTCCGGCTGCCTACTCTTTTATTCTATACGGTATAAACAGCCCGGCCGTATCTGTTTTCGGCGACCGCTTAAGTTCAAGAACCACGAAGGACACGAAGTCACACGAAGGCTGCTTGATGGGTTCTTTCGTGTACCTTGGTGTCCTTCGTGGCCAAACTGCGAGGACTGCGATGGTTTCGCGTCTAAGACATCAACCATCAGATATCCAGCCCCGGATGCATCAGGTCGCGGAGCATCTCCATCTGCTCCTGCATGTTCTCACGGTTCTCGAGGAGTTCTTCGCGAACCTCGGGACCGAATTGCTGCTTCAGCTTCTCGCCTTGCTCCTTCATCTGTTTCTGAAACTGGCACAGAGATTTCCTCACCTCGACATCCGCCTTACGAGATTCTTCCGCGGCCAGTTCCATGTCCGGCCGCATCCTGGCAATCTCTTCCTGCACCTTGCTCAGCTCGTTTTGGGTCTCGGCATTGAGCTCAGGGTCCTCCAGGCTTTCCTCGTCAAACATGTCACCGGAATCTTTGCGCTCGGGCAGCGTGAGCGTCAGCGTCTGCTCTTTCTTGTCTCGGATCAGGCTTACGGTTACGGAACCGCCGCTGCGTGAGCGCAAGGCATGAGTAAAGTCGCTGGTGTCATGCACCGGCTGATCGCCCACCCGCGTGATTACGTCTCCAGCTCTCAGCCCGGCCTTTTCGGCGCGGCTGCCTTTTTCCACCGACCGCACCAGCACGCCGTTCCCGTTCTTCGCGCCAAAGAATTCGCCGAGCTGCGGGGTCAGATTTTCCACCATCAAGCCGCTTCGCATCGAGGAGTGTACGTAAAGCACGCCAATATTCGGCATTTCGAAATCCGGCATATTCGGAATCGGCGGAATTTCAATGTGCATATCCTTGCCCTTCGCGATATGCGGGAATTCGGAACTGCGGTCGGCAAGCTGCACCTTGACGGTTACAGGCTGCCCGTCGCGGCTCAGAGCCAGCGTGATCACGCGCCCAGGAGGCGTTTCGTGGATCATCCTCTGCAATTGGGTCCTGCTCTCGATCGCCGTTCCATTCAGGCTGAGAATGACGTCGTGCTCCTTGATCCCGGCCTTTCCCGCGGGAGCATCCTGGTCGACCATGGTTACTTCCACTCCCTGCTCTTCCTTCAGCTTCAAGGCGCTCAATCTCTCGGTGGTGATGTCAACGATGTCCACGCCCAGATAGGAACTCGCCCCCGAATCTTCACTGGGGATGCCGTAGGGTTGATTGGATTCCACGTTCCATCGCTGCGCCGCATGTGAGGCGTTGAGCAGCAAAGGTAACGTCGCAATCGCCGTCAAAATGTGTCGGTGCATGGCCACCCTCCTCATAACTGTATGTGCTTTCGAAGCAAATGTCTCCGGCTCGTTAAGTTACTGACTCGCCTTTCTAAAACAGATATCTCCGGTTGTGGTCCGCACCTTCAGAACCGGCCCACCCCCGTTCAGCTTACCTTCCGCAGTGAGCGTCTTGGCCCAGGGATTGCCTTCGCTGCTGACGTGAATGTCAGGGAACTCCGAGGTGATGCGGTGGCCACTGCCCAGATCCACGCTCGCGCGTACGGACATGGCCACGCCCGCCGCGATGTAGACGACAATGTCGCCCGCCGAAGTCTCCAGCATGGAATCGCTGTGTTCGCCGCCAGCGTTGATAAACTTCACGGTAATTCCGCCTGCGCCAGTTTCTACTCGCGCCGAAGGCACTCCATAAAGCTCAATCGACCCCGCGCCGGCATTCGCGCCCACCCGGCCTTGCGCCGAAGTCAGGCGAATGCTGCCGCCGCCGGTTTCAATCTGTGCCGGGCCGCCGATATCCCCCAGGCTGATGCTGCCCCCGCCGGTCGTCGCTTTCACGCTGCCCGAGCAATGCCGAATGTCTACATTACCCCCGCCCGCCTCGACCACCACTCCCTGGCCGCCGGAAGCCACCAGCACGTTGCCGCCGCCGGTTTCCGCGTGAATCTTTCCTTTTACTGTGCCGATCGAGATATTGCCGCCGCCGGTCTCCAGTTTCAGATCTCCACCTACGCTGCCCACGTCGATAGAGTCGCCGCCGGTCTCGACGCTTACGGAACCGCCAATGTCATCCAATCGGATTTTTCCGCCGCCGGTTCCAATCTCCAACGCCCCGATAATTCCTGTGGCTTCCACTCCGCCCCCGCCGGTCTCGATCTTTACGAGCGCCGTGTCGCGCGGAATATCGATGACAAATTGGCCGGAAAATCTACGCGGCCTTCCCCCCTCCCACTCGCCGATGATCCAGGCGGTATCGCCCTTCACATAGGCGCTGACTCTCATCGAGCCATGAGGGCGGCGCATTTCTTCATCGGACGCCTGGCCATGTACGGCATAGCTTATATCCTGCCGCTGGCCGCCGTGCACGACCACAGCTCCCATATCCAGTTTGATCCTTACATTCCGGGCCGCAGCCAGCGTGCCCGAGGTCGCCTGGCTCCAGGCGCCGCCGTGTGTTTCCTGCGCCGCGGCCAGCGGAGCTAGCACGGCCAGCAAAATTGTTATCCCGACGAATTGTGGCGAATGCTTCAAAATCTATTACCTCATTCCCAAAGTCTTGTCATCCTGAGCGCAGTCGAAGGATCCCTGGCCGCTTGCGCTACCGTCGCCGTGTCAAGGCATTTCCGCCACGGCACGTTTTCCTTCGCCCCTGATCGCGCCCGACTGGAACTCTCAATTCAATTAATCGATCTCCGGCAATTGCGCCAGCATGGTACGAGCCTGCGACTTGATATACTGGCTCGAGTCCTTCGCAGCCAGCGCCATCAGCACGCCCCGCACGCTGCCATCCGCCTTCACCGGCTCGATCATGCGCAGCGCTTCCGTCCGCACCCCCGGATTCGAATCGTTTACCAGAGCCTCAAGCACCGCGTCGCGCACGTGCACGTCGTTCTTTACGAAACTGCCCAGGCCATCGAGCGCCTTCAGCCGCACGCCCGGGTTGGTATCGTATTGCAAGGCATAAATTAAGGCGTCGCGGACCTGCAAAACATCCGGCTTCTGAGTCAGCAAATCCACCGAATCCATGCGTACGCCGGAATTGTAGTTGTTGTGCGCGGCGAACAGCAGCAATTGCTGAATGCGCTGATCGTTCAACGATCCCTGCACTTCCTGGGTGGAAACCGTGTTGTATTTGATGTTGATCTGATTGGTTCCCGGTTGCTGCGTGATGGACTGGATGCCTGTGATCGAAGCGTCGTTCTGAGCTGCAGCAGCAACGGGAGTCGGGGGAGAACCGTTACTCGCAGCCGTGGGTTGATGAGCCAAAATTTTGTAAGCCGTCCCCAGGCCGCCGGCGAAGCCAACAATGAGAATCGCAGAGGCCAGCGCGGGTGAAAAACGCACCTGCCGCAACCAGTTTGCGGGATCGAAAGCCAGCCGATGCCAGAAGCGACCCTGTTGAGCCGTCTCCAGCGCCTCCTGCAGCCGCAGGCGCGAGGCCGCCAGAAGGTTCGGCGCCGGCTGCGCCGCCGGTTCCTGCGACAACAACGCGTGAAACTCCCGCTCGGCCTTTAGTTCGGCGGCGCAGTCCACGCAGCGCGCCACGTGCTGCTCCAGTTCATGGCGGGCATCATCGGCCAGCTCTCCATAAACATGCAGCGTGATGTTTTCTCGTACCCATTCGCACTTCATAAGTTCTGCCTCATGTAGGGGCGGACGCCTCGTCCGCCCGCCCGGCCGTGCTATCTCATATCCGCCAACTGCCCTCTTAACTTCTGCGTGGCTCGGAACAGCGTGTTCTTCGCCGTCTCTTCCGTGGTGTGCAAAATCTCGCCCACGGTCCGCAACTTCAATCCGTGATAGTGCTTCAACTCAAAAACCATTCTTTCGCGTGGCGTCAACTTTTCCAGCGCGCCAGAAATCCGCGCCCCCAACTGCCGGCGCATTAAGTCCCGCTCCGGATTCGCACCCGCCCGCCCATCTGCCACTTGATCGAGCAGGTCGAACTCCCCGCCGTTCGCGTCCTTCACCACCGGAGCATCTTCCTTGCGCACGGTTTTCTTGCGCAAATGATCCAGGCACAGATTGGTCACGATGCGATAAATCCACGTGTAAAACGAGCACTCGAAGCGAAAGCTTCCGATGTTCTTGTAGGCCTTGAGGAAGGCGTCCTGATAAACATCCTGCGCGTCGTGCTCGGTGCCGGTGAGGTGCAGGGCCAGCCGCAATACCGACTGATCGTAATGACGGACGAGTTCCTCGAAGGCTGCAGCGTTGCCGCGCTGCGCCTCGCGGATCAAAATCGTATCGTCTATGCGGCGTTCTTGCCCAGCCATGCGGCCCCGCGTGGGGTGTTCGCTACCGCTGACTCTTTCCGCTCCACCCTGCAATTTCGAGTGGGTCCGTGCACCAACCGCAAATGTTACTGCCCAAACCTCGGCCGGCATGTTTTGTCGTTCCCTCGCAGCCCAGTGTCAATGCCGTACCCGGGCTTGCATAGGAATAGACGCGGAGTCAGGCGATTCGTAAGCAGAAATTATAGGGGATTTGGGCGGGCTAGGTGATTGTGGGGGAATGGGTTAAGGGGATACAGAACAGCGGCGCAAAGTGAGGCATGGTGATTTGGCAAGGCAGGTGCCTTGACGCAGCGTGGAGCTTCTGGCCGCGATGCATAAAGAGACCATAAAGAGGTGATGCAACTCGGCAAATACGTGCGCTCGGTGATGCAGATCGTTCTCGATCACGAAATGAGTCTCGAGGGAATCGACGAGACAGACGACAAATAGGGCTTCGCAGGTTAGGCCAGCCGAGGCTTAATTTTTCATGCGGCTGCAAGCACGCGATTATTTCCTTCCCCGTATAATGCGAACGCAATGGAGTGGTCGCCCGCCTCCGCGATCGGTTGGTTGTTCGATGCTCCGAGTGGATCGCCTGATCGCCTGATTCCGCGCTGGTTGTTCCTTCGTGCCCTGGGCGTTATTTATTTCTCCGCATTCTTCTCCCTCATATTCCAGATTCGCGGGCTCATCGGCCCCGAGGGAATTCTCCCGGCGGGGCCGTATCTTCAGGCAGTGACCCAATCGCTTGGGCATTGGCGAGTCTGGTATGCTCCCACGATTTTGTGGTGGTCAAGCGGGCAGACGATGTTGAGCGGCCTTTGCTGGGCAGGCATGGTGGCTGCTCTGCTCTTGTTGCTGAACGTATGGCCGCGGGCAATGCTTCTAATTTGTTTCATCTGCTTTCTTTCGTTCGTGAGTGCGGCGCAGGATTTCTCCAGTTACCAGTCGGATGGAATGTTGCTGGAAGCGGGATTCCTTTCTTTATTTTTTGCGCCTCCGGGATTCCGGCCGGGTTTGGGCAAGACGCATCCTGCTGCCCGGGCGGGTTTATTTCTGTTGCTGTGGGAGTGGTTCCGCATTTACTTCGAATCGGGCGCGGTGAAGCTGCTCAGCGGCGATCCGCAGTGGCGAAATTTCACCGCCATGGACGAGTATTACCAGAACGGACCGCTGCCAACCTGGGTTGGCTGGTACGTGCAGCACTTGCCGCACTGGTTTCATTCGGCGACGGTGTATGCGACGCTCGCGCTGGAGCTCGGGCTGGTCTGGATGTTGTTTCTGCCGCGCCGCTGGAGACTCATCTGTTTCTTTATTGTGACGCCGTGGCAGCTTGCCGTGATTCTGACGGCAAATTACACCTTTCTGAATTATCTGGTGCTGATCCTGGGTTTTCTTTTGCTGGATGATCGCTTTCTTTTGGGCTTCATCCCGGCGAGGTGGAGATCGCATTGGGATGCTTCGTCATCGAATCAACTGGAGACCGATTCGACGCCGGGAGGCTGGCGGCAGCGGCTGGACCGATATTGGCATCCGGTGAAGATTACCGTTAGTTCAATCATGCTCAGTTGGATTTTCTACGTCACAACCGCAGAGCTGATCTGGATGTTTGCCCGGGTGCCGCTTCCTGAATCGCCGGTGGAGGCGCTGGAGCCGTTTCGCATCGCCAATCGTTACGGACTGTTTGCGGTTATGACGCGCGGAAGATATGAGATCGAGTTCCAGGGTTCGAACGATGGGAAAGAATGGATAGCGTATCCCTTTCGATACAAGCCACAGGAGCTGAATCAGCCGCCTGGGATTTATGCGCCTTATCAGCCACGTTTTGATTGGAACTTGTGGTTCGCATCTTTGGGTGAGTGGCGAGAGTATCCGATTGTAGCGAATACGGAAGTGCGGTTGCTCGCGAATGATAAAGATGTGTTGGAGCTGTTTGCGGGCAACCCGTTTGCGCACGCGCCGCCGCGCCAGGTTCGCGCCGTCCTATGGCAGTACTGGTTTACTACGATGGCGGAAAAACGCGGAACCGGAAGGTGGTGGCGAAGGCAGCGGCTGGGGCTTTATGCGCCTACGCTGGAGCTGGCGCCCGATGGCAAGATCGCGGTGATCGAATGGCCAACGGTTCCGCCCCACGAGTGAAGCTGTTGTGTAGTTGGGAAAGCAAGGTAACTGACTAATTAGAAGATCGTTTTACCCGAACAGAAAACTTATGGCGATTAATGCCAGGGCGTGTGTGGTTGGATCGGGTCCGAATGGGCTCGCAGCTGCAATTGTTCTGGCGCGCGCAGGTATCAGCGTCGAAGTGTTTGAGGCTGAAGAAATTCCCGGCGGCGCGGCGCGGACCATGGAGCTGACGCTGCCAGGATTTTTGCACGATTTTGGCTCGGCCGTACATCCTCTTGCGGCGGGATCGCCTTTCTTCTCTTCGCTGCCGCTGGAAGATCACGGATTGGAATGGATTCATTCGCCGGCTCCGCTTGCTCATCCGCTGGATGACGGCACGGCGGTTGTACTCGAGCGCAGTCTTGAGAGCACAAAGACAGCCTTGGGCGAAGACGGCCAGGCCTGGAGCAAGTTAGTTGGTCCATTCGTCGAACGCTGGAGCGACTTTGCTCCCGAACTGCTTCGTCCTCCCGCGAGAATTCCGAAGCATCCGTGGCTGATGGCACGTTTTGGAGTGAACGCTTTGCGCTCCGCCCGCGCCCTTGCCGGGCGCTTTCGTAGCGAGCGCACGCGGGCGCTGTTCGCCGGAATGGCAGCTCACTCGTTTCTGAGCCTCGATCAGCCGCTGACCGGCGGGTTTGGAATGTTAATGGCCATACCCGCACACGCTGTGGGCTGGCCGATTCCGCGCGGCGGGTCGCAAGCCATCACAAATTCGCTGGGCAATTACCTTGGAACGCTCGGCGGTAGGATAAGAACTTCGTCACGGGTTGAGTCGCTGGCGGATTTGTCTGATTACGACCTCATCCTTTGCGATGTGACGCCGCGGCAGCTTGTGCAGATCGCCGGCGCGCGCTTGTCGCAAAGCTACAAACATACGTTGGGGAAATTTCGCTATGGCCCCGGGGTTTTCAAAGTTGATTACGCATTGAGTGAACCGATTCCCTGGAAGGCCCGCGAGTGCTTGCGTGCCGCGACGGTCCACCTGGGCGGAGGCTTTGAGGCGATAGTCGCGTCAGAAGCGGCCATCACAAATGGAAATCCTGCGGATCAACCCTTTGTTCTCCTGGCGCAGCCGAGCCTGTTCGATTCCTCGCGCGCGCCAGCCGGGAAACACACGGCCTGGGCTTATTGCCATGCACCGAGCGGGTCTACTGTCGACATGCTGCCGAGACTCGAAGCTCAAATTGAGCGGTTCGCTCCCGGCTTTCGCGAGACGGTGCTGGCGCGGCGCGTGTTTTCTCCGGCAGATTTGGAACGCATGGACGCGAATCTGGTGGGAGGCGATGTCGGAGGAGGCGCCATGGACCTTCGCCAATTCCTGTTTCGCCCAACGTGGCGTTACTACGCAACGTCCGCAAGAGATGTTTACATCTGCTCGTCATCCACGCCGCCGGGAGGCGGCGTGCATGGAATGTGCGGATATCATGCCGCCCGGATGGCGCTGTCGAGATTCTCAGTCTGAACCTTTCTAATACGCGCCGATGTTGATCTCAGCACCGTTGAATCTGGGATTGCCCGCGTAATCGGTGCTGCCGTAGATGGACGAACCATTGCACCAACCCTGGCTGCAAGTGAGTCCAGTGCCGCCGGTATCGATGGCCGGGGAATTGGATTCGATGTCGAGATTTGGCGGCGTGGAATTTATTTTGTCGAACAGTGGATTGGCATTCGGCGAGTTCGCATCTTCTCCCGTCGCAGTTTGGTAGGCCGAGTAATTCGCATAGCTGGAAACCCCAGCCCATTTGATGGAAGTTCCTTTGACGTACCCGGCAGTCGAATAATACAAGTTCCAGTTGGCGGTTGCCGGGGGAGCAGGATACATGCTGGTCGGTTTCACGAAGCTGTAGATCCACACGTTCTGCGAGCCCGCATACACGATGTTGTTTTCAAAGATATTTCCCGAGCTTTTGCCGGAGTGGTATTGAATCTGGAACTCCGCGCCCTGATTTTTCGTGTTGTTGTTGTAGAGAGTGTTATTGACGATCACTACGTGATCGCTGCCGCCTACCGTGCTCGAATAACCGCCGATGGTGACGCCGACCGCATTCGAGTCATAAAACAAATTGTTGCGTATGGTCACGTAGCTGCTGTCGTGATTCTTATGTTCGCTGGCCGCCTCCATGGCGATGTCGCAGGAATATACGGTATTCAGTTCGAACGTGACATAGGCGCAACCGTCGCAGTAAAGGCCGTCTGCATCGTAGGAGTTTCCCTCCCCGGCATTGTGAATCGCGCTGATGTTGTAGACCGTGTTCCCGCTGATTTCACCGTACATCGCCTGATCGTGGCCCGTGGGGCCCACGCCTTCAAAGCCGATCGCGTCGATGCCGATGTTGTCGTTGTCGTGAACGATGTTGTTGGTGATGGAAAAGTTTGTGACGTTCCCATCCACATTGAGCGATTCGCTCTGTCCCGTCTTCAGGCTATAAACCTGGTTGCCGTTTATGGTGATATAGCTGATAGGCGTAGTTTGTGTGCCGTAGACCGCTATGCCAAAAGCGTTGCCGCTTTTCTCTGCGGAGGTGGTGATGTTGTGCACCAGATTGTTCAGTAGTTGCACGCCAGTGCCCGATCCGGTGATCCAGACGCCGGCTGGAGTTAGCGCCGCGTTGCTCGTGGTGTAGTTGCGAATCTCGAATCCGTTGATGGTTACGTAACTCTGGTTGACGATGTTGATGAGCCCTTGCGTCTCATTTCCGCTGGATGGCGGATTCGACGTGCAGCAACTGACGCCGGTTCCATCGATGACCGCGGTCTGTCCGGGATAGCTTGCGAATGTAATGTAGTTAGAAGCGGTTCCGGAGACCGGAATCGAAACCGATTCGTTGTACACGCCTCCCAGAACGTATACGGTGGCACCCGCCGAGACGGAGTTCGCGGCGTGCTGAATGGTCCGCCAGGGAGAACTATAGCTGCCGGAGTTGTTGTCGCTTCCGCTGGTGGCTACGTAGAAGGTGGCTCCGCTTTGTGCGGAGAGCCAGCCGGACGCGAGCAGCACCAGGGTAAGACCGAACCGGCATGCTGCAGATTGCGTGAAAGAACGGGAACCCGCGAGAGGTGTCATTTCAAATCTCCTTCCTTGACGGCAAATATCCGAAACCAGATGAAGATGGCGAAAGGGATTGCTGCCCGGCCCAACAGAATAATGGCGAAAGGTTAGCGTGTTTACGAATAGTTGTCAATAGTTATGTTTTATTTCATATTGCGCCATGGTTAATTTCGATTGTTTGCTAACGAAGCAGAAATGGGAGGCGGATTTCTCCGCGTAAGCCTTCAGGCTCTCCCCGATTCGACTGGACAAACGAAAGGAAGCGATATAAAAAGAAAGATCAATCATAAGCCGCCTGGCGCATTGCCCTGGCGGTTCAAAGGAAGCGCTTGCTTAACGAAGAACGCCGCCGCGCCATTCTCGAGATCGTTGACCGCAACGGCCGGGTGTTGGTCACGGAGCTGGCGCACCAGTTCCGCACCTCGCAGGTCACGGTGCGCAAGGATCTTGAGGTGCTGCATTCGCAGGGTCTGGTGCATCGCACGCATGGCGGCGCGCTGCCGGCCCGGGAAGGGGCCCTTGAAGATCCCACACTGCGGGAAAAGGAGGAACTGCAGCGGGCGGAAAAATTGCGCATAGCAACGGCTGCGGCGGCCCTAGTGAAAGAAGGCCAGGTGGTAATTCTCGACTCCGGCACAACCACCACCTGTATCGCCAGGGCTCTGCGCTCGCTGCATAACGTTACCATCATCACCAACGCGGTCAATATCGCGGCGGAACTTTCTGGCGCTCCCGTGGAGGTGATTCTGACCGGCGGAGCGCTGCGCAAGAATTCGTTTTCTCTGGTTGGTCCGCTGGCCGAGGAGGCGCTGCATAAATTAAATGCCGACATTTTGTTTCTCGGTGTGGATGGCTTCGATGTGTACTACGGTCTGAGCACGCCAAATCTCCTGGAAGCGAAGGTTAATCGAGTGATGGTTGAGGTGGCAAAGCGGACCGTGGTGGTTTGCGACTCGACGAAGTTCGGGCGGCGCAGCTTGTCGTTGATTGTGCCCACCAATAATCTGCGCGAAGTGATTACCGATGCCGCCATTCCCAAGGCGGATCTGCGGGCCTTGCGCAAAATGGGGATGGAGGTGACGCTTGTCTGATCGTCAGGACTCGCGCTCGCCCGTCCCGGTGCCGGGGGAGCATTCGCTGGCGGAAATATTGTCGCAGCCGCAGTTCTGGACTCGCTGCCTCCACAAGCTGGAGTCGGCGAATAGCGCGGATGCTGTACGGCAAACTTTTTCCGATGTTGACGAGTGGCTTTTCATCGGCTGCGGCTCCAGTTATTACATCGCTCTCGCAGCTGCCGCCAGTTGGGGCATGATCACCGGAGAAAGGGCGCGAGCCATTCCGGCGTCGGAACTGCTCCTGTTTCCCGATTTAGTAGCCGCGAGTTCGAAAAACAGTGCGGCCGTTCTGATCTCGCGGTCGGGCCGCACATCTGAAACGGTCAGCGCGGCGGAGATGTTGGCACGCAAGGGGAATGTGCGCATGCTGGCCGTCACCGGGACCGCCAACGGGCCGATTGAAGATCTCGCTGCCCTGTCTCTCGCATTGCCGCCCTCCGACGAACAGAGCACGGTGATGACGCGTTCGTTTTCCTCCATGTTGCTGGGCTTGCAATATCTGGCCGCGTCGTGGGCCGGTGATCGCGCCCTGCTCGATTCGTTCCGCAGATTACCTGTGGCGGCCCAGGCTGCTCTCAGCGAGCTGCATCCTCGCGTTCGTGCATTTGTCGCACAGCGCAACTTCGCGGATTATGTTTGCCTGGGTCAAGGCCCTTACTATGGCCTGGCTTGCGAAACCGCGCTTAAGATCACGGAGATGTCGGTTTCTTATGCGCAGGCCTTCCATACTCTGGAATTTCGTCACGGGCCGAAATCGATTGTGGGGCCTGAGACGCTCATCGTGTTCTTGCTGTCGGAGCAAGGATACGACGCCGAGGTCGATGTTTTGGAAGAGATCAAGAGTCTGGGTGGCATGACATTGGCCATCGCGAATCGAGCCGATGGCCGGGCGCGAGCGGCGTCCGACCTTGTGATCGAATTTGGTTTTGATATGCCAGAACTGGCGCGGCTCGCGGCTTACGTTTTTGCCGGACAGCTGACCGGATTGTATACGGGTTTGAAGAAGCAGCTTGACCCGGATAATCCGCGTCATTTGAGCCGGGTTGTGATGTTGAAATAGAAGCATGTTTTCGGATCTTAGCGTGCCACATTTTGACGTCACCATCGCCGGCGAGCTGAATCTTGACCTGATTTTTTACGGTCTTCCCGAAGTGCTGCCCCCAGAACGCGAGCTGTTGGCTGAGCGAATGATGCTGACGCTGGGAAGTTCTTCCGCGATCGTTGCTCACAACCTGGCTGCGCTGGGTGCTCGCGTTGGATTCGTCTCCAAGATTGGCGACGATCCGTTGGGGCAGATCGCTCTCGACCGCCTGGAAGCCGGTGGTGTCGATATTTCCAGGGTGTGCAAAGTGAAAGGTGGCGCCAAAACCGGGCTTACCGCGATTTTGCAGCGCGAGGGCTGGCGCAACATGATTACTTATCCCGGTACCATCTTCGATCTGCAGATGGAGGATCTGGACCTTCAATACCTGACCGACTCGCGCCATTTTCACTTCTCGTCGTTTTACCTGCAGCGCGGGTTGCGCGATCGAGTGCCTGAACTGTTTCAGAAGGTCAAGGCTGCCGGGTTGACTATTTCGTTGGACACCAATGACGATCCTGACGACGCGTGGAAGGGAGGATTGACGGAAGCGCTGCGGTATGTCGATGTCTTCCTTCCCAACCAGCGGGAAGCGACGAGAATCGCCGGCACGGATGAAGTGCAGGTTGCCCTGAATCGCCTGGCCGAAATGGTGCCGCTGGTCGTGGTCAAGGCTGGAACCGAAGGCGCGATGGCGCAGCGGAAAAAAGAAAAGCTTTCTTCCCCGGCATTCCGAGTGGAGGCGGTAGACGCCGTTGGCGCCGGCGACAGCTTCGATGCCGGCTTTCTTTCTGAATATCTGCGCGGATCGGATTTGGCCGCGTGCCTGGCGATGGGCAATCTTGCCGGAGCGTTTTCCACCACCCGGCCGGGAGGAACGGAAGCGTTTCGGGATCGCGAGTATAGAGAAGAGTTTTTTCGCTCGCGTGCGCGAACACCACAAGCGTAAGATCGACCAGTCTTGTGCCGATTTCTTGCGAGCCGCCCTTTGCGATCTTCGCGACTCCTAAAGGGTCTTAGGCCTCTTGACTGCAAAGTTCGCACAGTCGGAAGCTCGAAGACAGTCTATTTTTGGCTCACTTCCAGCAGCAGATGATCTTTAAACTCCGCTGCCAATCGCGGCGCTTTGTCGCCGGCGGCCTCGACCGCGCCCAGGTCTTTTCCATCGGCGTAATCAACTACACGGTACGATCCCGGCTTCAGGCCGCGCAACTCCAATTCTCCCTTCCATGCTGCCGAAGTCGGCGCGAAAAAAGCGTAATACATCTTGCCGTCTTTCTCGATCGCGTAGCCTTCCGGAATGTCGTACCCGTATACGTAGAGATCAAGAAAATCTCCCTTGGAGAGCATCTTGTCGTTGTAGATGCCAATCCATTTTTTCCAATGCGCTTCTTTCTCCGGAGTCAACGCGACGGGCTGGAATTTCGGACCGGGGTCGGGCCAGACAAATTTTGTTCCCACGACTCCCCCAGGGCCGATGGTCGATGCGAAATCATCGCCGTGTTCTTTCCAATCGTTTCCGACGCGAGTCATCGCCGAAAGCTCGACGTGATCGCCATAAACCGCGGCCTCGGGCCCCAGCAGCGCCTTATACATTTTGATCCTGCGCCGCACCTGCACCGCGCCGACAGGATCGGCAGTCACCGCCTGATCGATGTAAGGCAGCCATGCCAACGAAGGCGGCGTGCCGCATGGGCAGCTCTGGGTCACACTGTTGGGTTTGATGGCGCGGGTGGTTTCAAAAATTGTTTTGTACACGTCGGCCATCGCATTGACGGAATCTTGCGGCGATTTGTGATGATGCGCGGGGTTGTAGCACATTGGCACGCTATAAATGTTGTCGAGCTTTGAGCCGTCAAACCCCCAGTCGCGAATGAATTTCTCAGTCAATTGTTTGTAGTATGCCTGCACTTCGGGGACTGCGGGACACAGCGCGGCGAGATCACGCGTCATGCGAGCGTGGTGGCCGTTCTTGTCGAGAATGAACCAGTCGGGATGCTCCTTCGCGACTTTCGACACGATGTATTTGTGAGATTCCCATTTGCCTTGCCCGTCCTCGGCTCCGAGCGGCAGCCACCAGAGCTGAACCAATTCCCCCTGCTTATGGAAATCGTCCGTCATTTGCTTGATAGAATCGCCGGGAAATGTATCGGAGCGCGGGTTCCAGTCGCCGTAGGTATCGAACCAGCGATCGTCCAGCGTGGCCCACTTGATGCCGAATTCTTTGAGCTTGGGAACCGTGCCCAGCATTTGCGCGGGCGTGACGTTGAACTCGTATCCCCAGCCGCACCAGCTGACGTTGTACGCCTCGCTCGACGGCTTCGGTAGCTCCCATCCCTCTTTCTGCAGGACACTCGACCACAGGCGCAGCGGTTCGTAAAAATCACCTGAATACACAGCCACAAAACTTCGTGGCGTCGAATAAGTTTCGCCGGGCTTGAGCGTGGTCCCTGGAATCGTGACGGACGCCCTCACTCGACCATCGTCTTCCACCTTTACCGGAATCGAAAGCGACAAGGGGAGAGTTTCGACGTGGCCAACCGCCTCCCCGGCGGTCGCCGTCCAGAAGGCTACTACCGGAATGCCGCCACCATAACCGCCTTTCACAGCAGCGCCCATAACATTGGGCTGAGAAAAACGTTTGGAGAGCTTAACCACATCATCTTTGCCCCAGTCATAACTCGATCCTTGATAGGACCACATGGCGTAAGGATGCTCTTTCAGTTCGTGGGAATTAAATCGGTGTTGCTGCTCGACAATTTCGTCGATGTGATAATCGGAAGCCCCCCCGTTCGTGTAGGCAGCGCTGGTAAGCAGCAGGTTCGGAAAATCGTCGTAGACTTCGATCTGCAATGTTCGACGAAGCGCCGCGTCCTCACTGGCCGTCGCGGGAATCGTGATTACCTTGCCACGGCCGAGTTTGCCTGTTGCCTCATCAACTTTGGCCTGGCTGAAATCGAGAGCGAAGCGCACGACCTTTCCGTTTTGCGAAACATAATCGCTTGCGTCAGAATCCGTTTCCCGTGGCTCATCCAGGCTCTGCTTCTGTCCGGCTTTTAAGAGCGCCGCATGCACGTAGCCTGAAGGAAGAATCTGAAATTCAGCCACGCTCGTGGTCAAGGTGACCGGGCCACCGTTACTTACGGCGACGATAATGGTCGACTTTTCTGTGTGAACCGCCGGCTGCAGCTTCTGGGTCCGGGTGCAGCTCACGCAGAACACAGCCGTCAGGATGAATATTCCTTTCCACGTCAATGGGTACAAAGGCCCATCACAAGTCTTCTTCATCGCGCGCCTCCAGAGCGCAGGTCCGCTTTCGTGTTGAACTGGCGAAACAAACGCTCCGCATTCAGGTGATAGATTTTCTCCAGCACTTCGTCGGGTAGCTCCATGCCGTAGATTTTCCATCGTCCTTGCCCGGGATATCCCCAGTAGTCGAAATACTCGTCCGCCGTTTCGAGCCAGCGAAAGTGGTTGCGATACATTTCTTCTTCCATTCCGTTGTCGGTGCCGAACATAATTCGATCCTGATATTTGATGAAGAAATCGCGCGCCCGCCGCGGCTGCCGGCCCAACTCAGCCTCCCGGGCGCCGAATTCCACCATCATATTGGGATATCGATCGAGCTCGGCGGAAACGTAATCCAGATTTTCCGGCCAATTTGCCAGGTGCAGGGCCACAAAAGTCGTGTGAGGGTGCCGTGCGATCACGCGGTCGCGCGCCTCCAGAATCGCCAGCTTGCTGGGGAACTGCGCTCCGTAGAAGCTCCAGTCCGGGTGCTCGATCAGTTCTTCGTACCGCTCGTTGGTGTTGTCGATAGGATGAAAGAAAGCTTCCGGATCGCTTACGTGAAGCGACACCGGAATGCCGAGCCGGCCGCATTCCTCCCAAACCGGATCCAGACGGGGATCGTCGACGGTGATGAGCTTGCCGGTTTTATCTTTTACTCCCAGGCCGAGATCTTTAAGAATCTTCAAGCCTCGCGCCCCGCGCGCGACCGCGTCATCCAGTTGCGCGATCATTTCCTGACTGAAGTTGGGATCGTCGATTTTTGACCAGTCGATCTGCGAAAAAACAATGAAGCGCCCGGGATAAGGTTTCACCATCGTGTCGATCACCTTCTGCAGCTTTTCGCCCCACATTCCGGTCAGGATTACGACGGTCCGTACGTTGGTGTTGTCCATCACTTCAACCACCCGCTCCGGCGGCATGCGATCTTCAATGCCCTGTGCGTCGTTGACATGGTTGTGCACGTCGATGACGTAGTACTTCGCTCGGTCTACCTTGTGTTCGGGGGCATGCAGCATCGACTTGGGATTGAAGTCTTTCAGCAGGAGAGTTTTTTTCTGGTCCGCATCGGCAGCCGATTTATAGCCGATTTCCGGCGCGGATTGAGCGGAACCGGATGCCCTGGGCGCGTCTTGTGGCACTGCAGCCTGCAGGAGCGAAACCAGCAGGGCAGAAGTGAGGAAGGCGGGTTTTATCATGATTCCCCCTCGCGGACGGTTTTTGGCCTTGACAAACGGTACAGAACGAAAGTAAAAGTAAGCGTTCGTAACTATACAACGAAACCCGCGTTGACGGACAAATTTCTCTCGAGGCTTTATCGAGGGAACAACGGCGGCCCCGCCTGGGAGGTGGAATTGAAGAGCAGACACAGCCCGCTCCGGTACGTCCACTGTTTTGCGGTTTTGACCGCCGCGGTTTTCTTCTCCGGGCTTGCGGCTGGGCAAGCTGCCTACACGGCCCAGGTTCGCGGCACAGTCACCGACCAGAGCGGAGCGGTTGTGGCCAATGCCGTCATCACCATCACCAACGATGCTACGAACATAGCCCAGACCGCGCATTCTGACGAGCATGGGCAATACTTTATTGCCGGCCTCCGCCCTGCCGTGTATACGATCAAGGCGCACGCGCCGGGATTTCGTATTGTCGAGAAAAAAGACGTCGTGCTGCAGGTGGACCAGCAGACCAGCGTAGACATTGTGTTCCATCCCCTCGGCATCAGCGAAACCATGGAAGTGACGGAAACGCCGCCGTTGCTCGATACCGATAACGCGACGCTGGGCACAGATATTACGAATGAGTATGTGAAAGACATTCCACTTCTCAATCGCAGCTTTTTCGGGCTCACATTTCTATCGGGAGGCGTAACCGAGACGGCGGGATCGGGCACGCAGGACAGCTATCCTTCGGGAACGAATTTTGTTTCCAACGGCCAGCGCAACGCCACGGCAGAAATCAGAATCGACGGCGCTTTGATCAGCGCTCCGGAGCAGGGCGAAGGCGGAAACTCTAATGTTTATTATGAGCCGCTGATCGAGAGTGTGCAGGAATTCAAGGTCCAGAACAACAGCTTCTCAGCGGAGTTCGGCAACAACGGTGGAACCGTCGTGAACATGGTTCTGAAAAGCGGCAGCAACGCCTTTCACGGCAGCGGCTGGTATTTTCTGCAGCGTTCGCAGATGGATGCGCGTGATTTCTTCAATCCTGAGCCTAATCCCAAACCGAACAGCAAGCGCGATCAGGGAGGTTTTTCGCTGGGAGGGCCGATTAAGAAGAACAAGACGTTCTTTTTCGTCGATTTCGAGAAAGTTCGCAGTAATGCTGCTTTCACCAATGTCGCGACGGTGCCCACCCTGGCGGAGCGCGGCCTGGTGGATGGAACATACAATTTTACTGACCCGGTGAACGGCATTCACATTTACGATCCCACGAAAGTGACCTGCACGCCGCCGCCGAACGTTTCCTGTACCCGGCCGGCTCTGCCAAACGATGTTATTCCATCGAGCGAAGTCGATCCGATCGGCCTGGCCATTCTTAATATGTATCCCCGGCCCAACGTGCCCGGGGTGGGCGGCGAATACGACAATTTCCTGTTCAGCGGGATCGCTTCCTCGCCCGACTATCAGTTCGACATCAAAATTGATCATCAACTTAACGACAAGCAGCGCATCAATGGCCGCTACAGCCGCGCGCACTCAAATAACTACACTCCCGAAATTCTGGGCGATGGATTCGACAACAATGGCAGCGGAGACGGCATCGCATCGACGCCAACAACCGCTCAGAATGCGGCCCTGGAATACACCTGGACGCTGAATCCACGGACCATCTGGACTAGCCGGTTCGGGGTAGACCGAGTTCACGAAGTCGAGTCGACCAACATTCCCACAATCTCCAGCTTCAATGCGGCGCAAGCGGCAAAAGGCCTTCCTCAACTTCCGGCGGTTTACGAGCAAGCTAACGGAGTGGACCGCATGCCGGCCTTCTACATGACCGGTGCGGCGCTCTCCTCCAATGCCTCGACCACGGCTGATCTCTTTGACCAGTGCTGCGTGAACACGACCTTTGCACACACCTTGTACAGCTATTCGTCTCAGCTGGTGATCTCCAAGGGCCGCCACCTGATTAAAGTCGGCGGCGAGCAGCGGCTTTTCTATAACAACTTTTTCCAGCCCCCGGATCCAACTGGAGTCTTCAACTTCAGCGATTATGTAACTTCGCCCATGCCGAACAGCGAAACCGATTTGAGCGGAAATCTGACGGGCAATCCATTCGCAAGCCTGCTCTTCGGCTACGCGGATAATGTGAATCCGTTTCCTTCCGAGCCGACCTCGCTCATTGTGTATCCCTCAGTGGCCAACAAATCGAAAGAAACGGGCTTTTACATTCAGGACGACTGGAAAGTGAATGCGCGGCTCACGCTCAATTTCGGCTTGCGCTATGAGTGGAGTACGCCTTACAACGAACGCTACAACCGGCTGCAGTTCAGCAATTTTTCCGGCGATACAGGCGTAAGCATCGACCTGACGAGCGTTCCCGCGACGGCGCCGTCAGGCACGGCGAGCGCCCAGGCGGCTATGCAGGGCTTTGGATTGAATCTGCCGAACTCCCAGGAAGTATTTGGCACGACAAGCTTCGCCAACTCAAACATGCGGAGTGTTCCGGCGTATCGCAAGGATTTCGGGCCGAGATTCGGATTCGCCTACGGCGTCGATTCCAAAACAGTAGTGCGCGGCGGAGCAGGAATTTATTTTGGCATGAGTCCAGCTACAAATTTTCAATATCCGGGCACAGCATTCCGTAAGACCGCGACCATCTTCTTTACCCAATCGAATTTCGCCAACGGCACGCCTCTTGCCAGCTTGGCGAATCCTTTTCCTTCGGGTTTTACGGGTCCGCAAGGCGCGCAGTATGGCGCATTGGCCGATTGGGGGTATACGAACAACAACGATCTGGGCACAACGGCAGCGCGCGATGCCGATATTTATCAATGGAACCTCGGTATTCAGCGCGAACTGCCCAGCCAAATTGTCGTGGGAGTCGATTATGTTGCCAACCGTGCCACGCACCTGCCGTGGTCGGGAACGAATAATCGCGACTTCATCCCATCGAATTTGCTGGCACAAATTACTGCTGCGGTAACCCCGACCGACCCCAACTGTCAGAACGACAATTGCGTGAGCAGTTTTCTTCAGTCGCAGGTGGGCAACCCCTTTTATTCCATGTTCAACCCGCCTTGTGCCGGCACCCCGTGTTTCAACGAACCGGATTCGGGATATACGAGTCCGACCATCCAGTTGAGCTACCTGCTGAGTCCCTATCCACAATTTCTGGGCGATTTCGAGGGGCTGATGCTCGAAGAAGCCAGCTCCTGGTACAACGCCATGCAGATCCGCTTCCAGAAGCGCACTACTCACCACGTGAGCTTTGAAGGCAGCTACACAATATCAAAGTCAACCGACGATTCGTCGGCAGGCAGAAACAATTTTATCGGTACGCTCTCGGCGGGCATGCCGCAGCAACTCGACCGTTTGAATCTGGAACACAGCATCAGCGCCAACGACACGCCACAGCGCCTGGCGGCGGCGGTGGTGGTCGATCTGCCGTTCGGGCGCAATCAGTGGATCGCCGGGAACATGAATCGCGCGCTGGACGCGGTGGTAGGCGGATGGTCGGTTTCAACCTTGATCACGGAGCAATCGGGACAGCCCCTGGCGATTACGGATTCGTTTGCGCGGCTCGCCAATGGCACGCAGCGCCCGAATATAGTGTGCTCCCAACTGAGGTCCGGCATTAGCGTGACGCAGGCTGCCGAAACCGGCGCATCGTATTTCAACGCGAACTGCTTTGGCGAGCCCGGGGACCAGGTGCCGGGCAACGCGCCGCGGTATCTTTCAAGTCTGCGAGTGAATGGGATTCACAACTTCGACCTCAATCTATACAAATCATTTGTGCCCAGGGAAGGCACGAAAATCGAAGTTCGGGCTGAGATCTTCAATCTGGCGAATCATCCGCGCTTCGCTGCGCCCAACACCTCTTACGAAGATTCGGGGTTTGGCACTATCACCTCCAGCGCGCCGGGTTTTCTGCCGCGATATTTTCAATTCGGGTTGCGGTTCGAGTTCTAGCCAATGACCGCCCGACTCTCTTTGGCAGCGGTGCTCTTGGCCAGTCTTACCTTCACGCTGGCGGCTCACGACGATCCTCACGCTCCAATCCCGCAGGGTCAGAATTGGACGAATTACGTCCGCATCGGAGCCTACGGGCTACGCGGCAACGATGCCGCCGAGATCGTTCGCGGGGCGCAGGAGAGCGGCGTCTTCGGCATTGAAGTCGACAACGACATTCCCGGGCGCTACGAAAGCTTTCTCGATCCCACAGAAAAGTTAAAGGCAATCCGCGCGGTGGCGGAAGAAGTGCACCGTTCCGGCAACTATGCCTTCGTTTACATCGCGGGCACAGAGTGCATTAGTGCGAATGCTGATCAGACGCCTCACACGCTGGCGAAAGATCATCCCGCCTGGCTGCAGCGCAAAATTACGGGCGAGCCTGCCATTTTCGGCGGTGGAACGGCTTTTTGGATCGCGAAGGGCGATGAAGACGTCTGGGTCAGTCCCTACGCGCCGGAATGGCGGAAGACGTATATGGAGCGCGTGCGGCAGATCGCCGCCACCGGCATCGACGGCATCTACATCGACATCCCATACTGGATGACGCACTTCGAGGGCTGGGAAGACACCTGGGCGAGCTTCGACGATTACACGGTGGCGGCGTTCAGACAGCAGACTGGGCTCGACGCCAGGCATGATTTGAAACTCGGAAATTTCTCAGACCTCAACTTCCGCAAATGGGTCGATTTCAGAATTCAAACCTTTACTGATTTCCTGCATGAAATCGATCAGAACGCCAAGTCGGTCAATCCCGCGATAAAAACGATCCCCGAGATTTATCCTGGGATTGAAGAAGAAGCTGTCCGCGTGGGAGCCGATGTTTACAGCCTTTATCCAGTGGTCGATGCCGTTGCGCACGAATATGAATTCAGCGGTGGGGATCACATGGCCTCCTCGCGCACACCGCTCGATTGGTTCGAGTATCAAGTGGGCATGCATTCGTTTCGCGCTTTCGCGCAGGGGAAAGCGACCTGGATTCTGAATTATTCATGGGATGGCGACAAGAAAGTAGACGCGCGCGAAGCCATGATGAATCTGGCGATGTCGCAAGTGATGGCGGGAGCGAACTTCTGGGACGCTCCGGGACATTCCATGGCGGGATCGAACGACTTGGCCACAAGAAAAAAGATATTCGGCTGGATAGGTGCTCACGAAAAAACATTCCACCTTCCACGCACTCCAATTCGGCCGATAGGAGTTTATTTTTCACCCACGACGCGAAATTACTACGCAAGAGATTTCATACGGTCGTATCGCGGAATTCTGATTCTGCTGATGCAGAAACATCTTGAATTTCAGATTGTCACCCCGCGAACACTTGAGCAATTCGCAGGCCCAACGCTGATTCTTCCCGACGTGCGTTTCCTGGGCGTTGAAGGGAGAGGGTTGATTCAGAAATATGTCAGGGACGGGCGGAGACTGATCGTCACCGGCGAAGATGCTACGCAGTTACATCTGGCGAGCAATGTCATTCGCATGGCCGAATGCCCGGGCAAAGCCTACATGGGCGCCCTGGAAGCCGACTTTGAGCATGCAACACCAGAATCACAGAACTCTTTTGTCGAATCTCTGAAGGTTGCGAACGATATCAAGATCGATGCCTCACCTCAGGTAGCCACCTCAGTGTCCCGCGTGAACGGCGAAATCCATGTGTTCTTCGCCAATTTTGCCGGGCTGCGCGGCGGAGTTAATCCCATCCAAACCGTGCAGACAAATGTGCGTGTAACCGTTGCAGGCGTTCCAAAAGGCAAGGCGTTCTTCCTTCCGTTTCTTGGGGATGCACAAGAACTCAAGGGCGAAAAGGCGGGGGCTGATGAGTCATATCTACTCCCGCCAATCGCGAAGGGCGGCGTTTTTTGGCTTGAAACTGCGCGCTAGGCGCAGCCGTCAGGATTTAGCGGAAGTCCCACTCAACCCAGAACCCATCCAAGCCATCTAAGAGCGATGAAGTTTGGCGCGCTGGGGCGGGCAATTGCGTCGACCTACCGGGATGTGCTGCGGCACCATGCCCTGCAGGTTGCGGCGGCGCTATCGTACTATTTCATTCTCGCCATTTTTCCCGGTTTGATTCTTCTTTCGGCGCTCATGAGGTCGGTTCCGCTTCCCGGTCTATTCAGCCATGTGCTCGATCTCATGTCGCGGCTCCTTCCTCCCGATACCATGAAAGTGGTGCAGGCTGTCCTGCTGACCGTTATTGAATCCAAACACGGCGCCTGGATCTCCGTCGGGACTCTGGGCCTGCTTTGGGTAACCTCCGCCGCATTCGATGCCCTGATCGAAGCTCTCGATATTGCGTACGACGTGAGTGACCCTCGGCCCATGTGGAAGACCCGGCTGCTCGCAATTGGGCTGGGCGCCATAAGCGGCGCTTTGCTGACGACGGCACTGACGGTAATGATCTTGGGGCCGAGGTTTGGCGAGTGGCTGGCTCTACAGATTTATCTGCCGCGGGCATTCGTGATAGTGTGGCCGTCTCTGCATTGGGTGATTGCCGTGTGCTTCACCGTGGTCACGGTGGAGGTGATTTATTTTCTCGCCCCTAACGTGAAGCAGAGATTTCTCGCGACGCTGCCCGGCGCGCTTCTTTCCGTGGCATCGTGGCTCGCCCTCTCGTACCTGTTGGGAATTTATTTTCGCCACCTCGTGAATTACGACCGGATTTATGGAACTCTGGGCGGGTTTATCGTGTTCATGATTTGGCTGTACTGGACCTCATTCGCTCTCCTGGTCGGGGCCGAATTAAACGCAGAAATCGCCAAACAGAGTGCCAGGGGTGCGATACCGGCAAAGGAAGACCCGCCTGCCCCAATTCTGGAGCATGCGGCTTAAGTTATTTCCGCTACCGCTCCCACCGCTTAGAATTTGGTGTGCAAACGCCCCGCGACCGTGATGCCTCCCAGTTGGTCGCGTGTGACATTGACGGACCAGTGCTTGTTGATCTGGTAGTCGCCCTGAACTATTTCCTCACCGGGCTGAGAAACATCGGTTGAAAAGGTAAAGAGAAAGTTCTTGGTGACGCGCTGCTGCAGGGCGATGCGCGCCGAGGGATTCTGATTGCTGCCTCCCAGCAGGGGGTCAATCTGCAGGCTGGAAAATCCGGCAAGCTTCTGCACGCCGCTGGTAACGCCCGTTCCTAAAGCGCTCGATGCGAGCATGGAATCCGTGCTTTGGCTTGAGGCCGCGGATTCCGACGTGGTTTTGCCGAATGCGACGAGATGAATAATATCGGCTGTCGCCAGCGGAGGATCGGAAACGTAAGTGGTCGTGAGTCGATCGAGCGGTCCCCGAAGGTTGATTGTCAGATTGTATTGCTCGACGGTGGTGGAGGCTGAAAGATTGAGATTAGGATTGGTCTGGTTCGGATCGGCGAACGTGATCACGCCGCGCTGCAGTTGATAGCGGTTGCCACGATAGAAAATCTCGCCAGATGTCAGTTCCGTGCGGCCGGTGATCACGGGATCGGTTGCGGTGCCGACTATGTTCAGATTTAGGCTTCCTTCCACGCTTACCTGTGAACTTGTCGCACTCAGATTATCTTTTGACTGCAATGAGACGTTGAGTTTAACAGTGTCGGCGATACCGGGCTGCGCCGGAGTGGATGTGCCGCCGCTGAATTGATCGCCAAAACTGGCGAGATCAAAATCGGGAGTAAACGACAGAGTATCGAGCAGAACTCGCCCGCTCAGAGAGGAGCCTTCCAGATTGCCAGTGAGCGCGAGATTGCCGTCGAGCACTGTCCTGAGACCCGTGGGATAACGCAACCGAATGGACTTGCCTTGCAACGCCAGGGTGAACTGCAGGCTGGGCCTGTAGGCAACGGAGCCGGCAAGAGAAAATTGTCCGCTTCCAACTTCTCCAGTCATGCTGGAAATTTCCGCGCGGTCATTCGCGACATCAATCGTGCCATTTAATTTCTCGACTCCGAGCGGAACTTCGGCGGTGCTCAAGTAAATGTCCTGCATGCGAATCTGGCCCTGAAGCGATGGGTCGCTGGGTGATCCCGAAGCATGTAAATCGAGCGCGAGGGTTCCCGAGCTTCGCAGGTCGGGAGCAAATAGCCGCGCGATGCGCACGTCGACCGTTCCTTGCGCCGTCAGGTTTGGGGCCCCCGTCCCGGCCAGCGGAATGCTGCCTTGTACTCGAAGCGACGTGCCCGTCCCCCGTATTTCGGCAGGCTGCAGGGTGACGACGGAATTAACGTAATCAGCATGAATCGGGCTTGATGCTCCAATCTGTAATTGCTGGTAGCTCGCTGTCAACGTGGGGATGGTTACGTGAGCTTCCAGACGAGTCTTATCTTTCAAAGGCCCCTTCAAGGTGGCGTGCAGTTCGGTCTGGCCTTGAAATCCTTCCGGCACAGTGCTCGAAAATGTAGTGAGCAAAGCGTCGACGGGAATCGCGCTGGTATCGACCGATACATCGGTCTGGTAATCGCCCGTCAGATCAATCCGTGCGTGGGCATGCAATGTCGCCTGGGAAAGCTCCGTATCAAGCGCAAGATTAGCTCGCCGATTTGCGATCTGCACGTTGGCCTTCAATCCTGCAATTGATTTCTGTTGCATTTCGAGCCTGGGAATCTGAATAAGCGCAGTCAGCTGAGGATCGTCGATTGTGCCCTCGCCACTGGCGGAAATCGACACGGTTCCTTTCATGGCTTGATTCCCTTGCAGCCTGTGCAACTTCTGCAGCACGAGCGCGGGCGCGTCGAACTTAACTTTGTAGGCCCGCGTTTTCGGTATGTACGTCAGTGATGTGTTGGCCGATCCCGCGCTGGCCGTGGCGTTCAGGGTAGACGTGATTGATCCGTTTGCCGCTTGAAATTTTAGCGCCAGGGTTTGGATGGGTTCGCCGTAAGCACGTGCGTTTGCGATATCCGCCGAACCTGAGCCGGAGGGATTGAGTTGTGTTCCATCGAGCGAGATGTGAGCGGATAGATCTCCGCTGACGGGGTATTGGAGATTGGCGAGGTGTTGGAGATCGGTGATCGAAAGGCGTTGCACCGATAAGTTTGCGTGAATCGGATTTTGGGGCGAGTAGGTCCAGTTGTGCAGCGTGACTTTCGCTTCGAATGCAGCACGCCCCTGACTCGCGTTCACTATAGAGCCGTTCGATACCGTGAATTGAGCCGGAGTCGCTGTGAACGATAACGCGGCAGCCTTCCAGGTACTGCCCTGCACCTGGAGATTCTGCGCATTCATTTGGCCGGAAGCTTGCGGGTTCCGCACCGTTCCGCGCAGGGTTGCATCCAGCCCCGCCGAGCCGGAAACAGCCAGCGGAGCAGGCTGGCTCGCGCTGAAGCTGGAGGCGAGCGCCATGAGTTGATGAAGATCATCAGCCTGGGCGTGAATCTGCAACTTGGAATGCTGGCTGATCTCGCCGTCGGCGGTCAGAGTCAAGGAAGCTGCCCGTAAGCTCGATTGCCGCACAGTAAGGGTGTCGCTAGGTGCGTCGTAGGCAGCGTGGATCACACCATCGGCAGGAACGCTGGCTGAACTGCCGGAGGAACTTTTCGCATCGGCCCGCACAGTTAAATCAGACCGGGCGCGAATGTTCGTGATGCTCCCGGTCCATCCGGCTTCAGCCGTGCCATCCAGAGTGCCGGTAACCGCAACCTGCTTTAACTGCGCTCCTCGAACCGACTGTTGCAGAGCGCGCAAAGAAACGTTGTGTATCGTAGCCCGCACTCGCGAAACCTGAGTAGTGTCGATATTTTGCATCTCAGCTTCGGCGGTGATTCGTCCGCCCAGCGCATCGGCTTCAATCCCTTTCGCGCGCAGATTGGCGTTTGCCAGATCGTAATGAGCTTTCACTTTTGAGAGTTCGAGTTTTCCACTCGGCGAGAGCGCAGATAGTCCATCGCTGTCCAGGTCTCCATTGATGACAAGGCCTCGCAGGAATGATTCCTTGGGGTTGTTCTGATAATGGATCGTCCCCGCCACATGCACATCGCCGGCGGGTTGCACGCTAAGCGACATCGAAGCGAAATCCTGGGTGTGGACGCGAATATCGTAATTTCCAGCAACGATAGGATTGCTGAAATTAGCCACATCGCCTTTAGCTGCTATGACCGATGATCCCACTCTCACGACTCCCGACTCGATCGTGAACTTCAATGGCGAAGCGCTGAACTGCAGCCGGGCGCTGTGCTGCATAGGCGCGTATTGGGCATACACAAGCTGACCATTGCTGTAGCTGACTATGCCGGCATAGGTGCTCTCCAGAGGATTAAAGGAAGCATCCACGCCGACATCATAGAGGCTGGCATTCACGGGAATCTTTTTATCGTTGTAATAAATCTCGCCGTTGCTGAGACCAAAATGTCCGATAGCAAGATCGAACACGCTGCCGTGGCTGGCCCCCTGATCAGGCGGCGCCTGTGGGATATTGCTGTTTCCCTGGCTATCGACCCGCACGTGGACTACAGGATGCTCAATCAGCAACTCTCTCAGGCTGATCTTGCGACGGAGAATGGATTGAATCTTTGCGCTTACAGTAAGTTCATCCACACGCAGAAGTGGTGGGTCGCCAGCGCGCTCGGTGCCGCGGATCACGATGCTCTCAAGCCTGATCGTCAGCGTCGACGGAGTTAGTTGGAGAGAACCAATCTGGGTTTTGGCGCCAGTTGCCTGATCTGCTGCGCTCTCAATCTTCCGCAACGCGTACCGATGAAACGTGTCGCTGCGCAGAAAGAAATAGCCGCACACAAGGGCCATGACGAACACAGCCAGGAGCACAGCCGCTGTCCATCCAATTGTCCTTTTCCACTTCACGCGCTCTCCTGAATTTCCGCGGTCACATGTCGCTCCTAAAATGCCTGTCCCAATGTGATGAAATATTGAACTGAACCGATGCCCGTCACCGGATTCAAATTCTTGCCAATATCGAACCGCACCGGGCCGATGGGAGTCGAGTAGCGCAGGCCGACACCAACCGTATTGGTGTAGTTGCTGACGAAGTTGTTGAAGTTGATGGCGCTGTAAACATTTCCTCCATCGTAAAATACGACACCGCCGAGAGGCTTCACGATTTTCAGGGGAAATCGCATCTCGGAATTCAGAATGAACAACTGCCTGCCACCGACCGGCACGTTGATGTCGACGCACCCGGTTTGCGCCTGCAGAACATTACAGAAAGGCACGAGCCGCTGCGGCCCGGCTTCGTCGATGGGGAACCCGCGCAGCGAAGTACCGCCGCCGGAAAAGAAGAGCTGGCTCGTTGGCACGAAGCTGCCGGCGAACGCTTTCGCAAATCCCAGGCGGACGCTGTCGGCAAACACAATTGAGTGGAAAGGTTTGTAATACGAATATTGTCCAAACAGCTTGGCGAAGTTTGCGCTGGAACCGAACGAAGTCGGCGTGAGGGCCAGGTTCAGGGTCGCGAATTCGCCGCGATGGGCATCCAGCGGCTTGTCGCGAGTGTCGCGGATCAGCGTGCTCGAAACGGTCGACAGATGCACGTTGAGATCCTGCGGCAGCACGAGCTGCGGCACCAGCAGGTGCGAAAGATAAGTTTTATTGAAGTCGTAGCGCAGTTGCAGGCGGGTATTGGTCTTGCGGCTTAAGACCCGCTCCACCTGGAACGAGGCATCGCCCAGACTCGCGGCAAACAGTGGATTCTCCGTGTTCCGCTCAATAGATAAACTGGTCAGCGAACTCCACTGCGAACCGATAAAGTGTGGCTGCCCATAAGTTGTGATCGCATGCTGGTCTAGCCGGGAGAGCAACAACGATGCGCTCGCCGTCTCTCCCATTCCCCGCATATTTCGACGGTTGATCTCGATTGATCCTTGCGGGCTGGCGAAGATGGCCTGGCTGGGCGCGACCTGGTAGCTGCCGAGTTGCACCGGCGGCAGCCCAGGAACGGCCACCGTTCCCGTTGGGATATTCCCGCCACGATGGGACACTTCGAATCCAAATCCATAGATAATGTCGGTCCGCTTCGCCTCGTGCACCTTTACCAGCGCGTCCTCTTGAGTTTGATCGGTAATCGGTTTTCTCGGGCCCACGCTCGACCAGTCGAAGATGTTCAGGTCATATAATTCGCTTTCCGCCTCCAGCAGTTTGCCCCTGCTCATCGGGGTCTCCGTGGAAAGTTTTGCAGTCTTGCGAATCAGCGGAAGGCGGGTGTGTTTTTGCCCGAGATAGACGACCTCGCCGACGCGAACCAACTGATTCTCGGTGACCGCGTAAACCACGTTCACGCGGTGGGGATCGCTTGGATCGTGGGTTACATTCGCCTTAACTTCCACATTGAGAAAGCCGCGATTCAAGTAGTTCGCCGAGATGCGGTTGCGATCGTCAGTGAGCCGGCGCGGTGAAAACGGTTTGCCGGATTCAAGCTGGAATCCGATGGGCGCCGTCAACTGGTTGCGCGCAATGCTGTTGTTGCCCGTCACTTCGACCGTGTTCACCAGCGTTTGCGTTTCTTCGGTAATGTGAAACATCACATCAACCCGGGGCTCGTGGTCCAGCGCTCCTGGTGTGACTTTCACTTCTTCGTATCCGCGATCGTTATAAAATGCCTGCAGGTTCTTTGCGCTCTGCGCCAGCAGCTTCTGACTCACGCTGCCGTGCGACCAGAAATGAGCTTTCTTCACCACCACCTGCTCCCGCAGTTCCTTCTCCGTGAGGACGTTGTTTCCGCGAAAAGCAACGCTGCTGACTTTGTACTTCTTCCCGCGATCGATGGCATATACCAGGACAATTTTTTCGGGCTGGCGCTGAAAGTCAGCCGTCACTCTGGCCTCGAAGTATCCCTTCCGTTGAAAGTAGTCGATCAGATTCTGCTGGCCTTCCTGCACCAGATCGCTGTCGATGGTTCCCTCGGAATAAATCGGGATGAGCTTCTTCATCTCTTTTGCCGTGAGAAAGGGAATCCAGGTAATCCGCGCACCCGTGGTCCGGACGATCACCAGTGGACCAATCTCCGTTTTGAACGAAATATCGACGCGGTTGTTTTCTGCGTGATAGATGGGTGGAAGTTCCTCAACCTTGCTGGCCAGATAGTGCTGTTGGGAGAGCGTTCTGCGAATCAGGGAGGCGGCGGCTTTGATCCGCTCTGGTGAATAGGGCTTGCCGTTTTTTAATAACCCCCCTGTGAATCGCGCCCGAAAAGAACGCACCGCGTGGATCAGGCGGGCATCCTCGCTCTCGTCTGCGCCTGGAAAATTAAGATTACCGATGCGCGCCTGGGGGCCGGTTTTTACGGAGAAAGCCACGTTCACGAGTTGATGAGTGTCGTCGATCTCCGAAGTGGTCTTAACGGTAGCCTGAAAATAGCCATTGTGGCGCAGAAACTTCAGCAACGACTGCTCTGACGAGGCAATGCGCTGTTTGTCGTACGGGGCCTGGTCGGCAAGCTCGACAGACTGCAAAAGTCTCGTATACGAGAACCTCTCGGCTCCCGGAAAACTGATCGCCCCTAAATAATAAGCGGGCTCCAGAATAAAATTCAGCCGCAGCCCCGTGATTTCAGGAACCACGCTGACCTCAACTTTGGTGAATTGTCCGGTGCGCTGCAGGGCGGCGATGCTGGCTTCAACTTTCTCCTCCGCGTACGGTTCGCCGGCTTTTTGCTGGACCAGGGGTTGAAGGGGATCGGTGTCGCGGTGCGGATTCGAGATCAGATCGATCGCGCTGACGTTCTGCCCGTTATAAATCGGTTGCGGCCCCTCAACGGTGAGCTGAGCCGAGACCGCAGTTGCCCACAGACTGAAGAAAAGCGCGAATGATCGCATAACCGGCAGCCAATTTGCACCATCATGGCTTTGTTGGCCCTTCCACTGAAATGGGGGTGGCTCGCAGCAGGGCCAGCCCGTTTCGGGTCAAGCGACTGTGGGATGCGCCCGCCTGCTGGAATGTTGCCCTTGCAGGCGGGCATTTGTGTCACGGGTTACTGCCGAATGCTGCGAGAGTTGCGCCGCCTTATCCGTCTGCGTGTTGGCACTCTCCGAAATGCCGGTCAAAACGTTGTCGGCATGTTTTCGTGGAATTCCGCACTTCTGCCGGCGTGCAGAAGGAGCGTGCAGAATAGCCAGTCGTGACCATAATACGTGAGTCCCCTTCGGTGATAGACTCCGCCCATGAAGCATTCCAGCGACGCTCCTGCCGGGACCGATGCGCACTCGGCGAGTTTGTCTCAGAGCCCGGGCCCGGCGCTTTTTCTTGTCGCCACCCCGATCGGCAATCTGGAGGACATCACTCTGCGTGCCGTACGCGTGCTCAAAGAAGTCGACGTGATCGCCTGTGAAGATACGCGGCAGACGCAGAAATTGCTGAATCACTACGGCATCACGACCCGGACAACCAGTTATCACGAGCATAACGAGATGACGCGTGCCCCGGAACTGGTGAAAGAAATGCAGGAGGGTGCGAGCGTAGCGCTGGTGACCGACGCCGGCATGCCGGGAATTTCCGATCCTGGCTTTCGCTTGATTTCGCTGGCAATCCGGCATCATCTGCCCGTGGTGCCCGTTCCCGGAGCGTCCGCATTTCTGGCAGCGCTGGTGGCCAGCGGTCTGCCGACCGATTCATTCCGCTTCAGCGGTTTTCTTCCGGCCAAGCGTGGCGAGCGCCGGACCGCCCTGGAAGCGATCAAGAACTCCCCTCGCACGCAGGTTTTCTACGAAGCCCCGCACCGGATTGTGGAGACGATCTCCGATGCAGTTGAGGTTTTGGGCCCGGAGCGGCAAATTGTGATTGCCCGCGAAGTAACAAAAATTCACGAAGAATTTCTCCGTGGGCGCGCCCGAGATGTTCTGGAAACACTGAAGTCCCGTGACGGCGTAAAAGGCGAAATCACGCTGCTGATCGGCAAAGCGGCGGCGTCTCCGTCTGCCCCCGCGACCGGCGTTGCCTCTGTCTCGATTGAAGAAAGGCTGAAGCAGATTATGACGGAAGAAAAAATCAACGAGAAAGCGGCGCTAAAGAAAGTCGCCAGAGAACGGGGGATGGCGAAGAGCGAAGCTTATCGGGAGTTGCAGCGTAGAAAGTAGAACCGCGGCCCTGCCGATCTGGTCGAGCTGTGCTCAAACGGAGAGCCGATGGCGGCCATCCTCAAACTAGCATGATTATTTTCCCGCCAATTCTCTCTTTACCGCCTCGCTGACAATCTTTCCATCCACGCGCATTCCCGCTCCTGAAAAGCGAGCCATTGCGTTCTTCATTACGCTGCCCATGTCTTTCATGGTGGGGGAGCCCATCTCAGCGATCACGGCTTTCACACCCGCAACAATTTCCGCCTCGCCGGCCGCTTTCGGCAGGTAAGTCTCGATCAGCACAATCTCGGCGGCTTCTTTGTCCGCCATCTCCTGGCGCCCGCCCTTGGTGAATTGCTCCACCGACTCCTTGCGCTGCTTGATCAGCGTGGCCAGGACGGCCTGGGATTCCTTCTCGTCGAGCGGCGCCATTTTTTCGATTTCACGGTTCTTGAGCGCGGCTTTCACCATGCGCAGTGCGGAGAGGCGCTGCTCGTCCCGCGCCTTCATGGCGGCGGTGATATCTTGCTGAATCTGTTCCACGAGGGTCATGCTGCGCCAATTATATCGGACGAGCCAGCCGGCCACAGATCGGCGCGTCCCCGCATCATTTCCGCCACCAAACGATCCCGAGTCGCATCTGATGCTCAGGAGGAAGCAAACATGAGCCGAGTCGCGATTTGGGCACAACTGGAAGCTAAGCCGGGAAAAGAAAAAGAAGTGGAGGAATTTCTGAAGTCGGCGCAGCCGCTCGCCGAACGCGAGCCGGCGACACTCAGCTGGTACGCCATTAAAATGGCGCCCGGAAAATACGGCATCTTCGATACCTTTGCCGACGAAAACGGCCGCAACGCTCACCTGAACGGCGAAATTGCCAAGGCGCTCTTCGCCAAAGCCAAGGATCTTTTTTCCAAACCGCCGGATATCGCCAAGCCGGAAGTTCTCGCCGTCAAATCCACCAAGGGCTGAAGCTGTTTAGCACCTTGACGCGTACAGCTTAGATGCATGTGACCGTTATCACCGAAGGGAGCCGTGCGTTCGGGTAAACTCATATATCGCCCCAAAGGCTCGCCTCTATGCTGCGCAAAAACCGGCTCTTTACTCCTGGCCCCACGCCGCTGTTGCCCGCGGCGCAAATGGCGATGGCGTCTTTTACGGCGCATCACCGCACCGCAGATTTTCGCGCGCTCTTCCAGCGCGTGCTGGCAGACATGAAAGAATTCATCGGCACGCGCAACGACGTTCTCGTGCTGGCTTGCTCGGGCACGGGCGTGATGGAAGCGGCGGTATCGAACCTGACTTCCCCGGGCGACAAAGTTTTAGTTATGACGGCCGGCAAGTTTGGCGAGCGCTGGACTGGCCTGACGAAGGCCTTCGGCTGCCAGATCGATGTTCTGGCCGCACCTTATGGTCAAACGTTCACCCTCGGCGATCTGCGCGCAAAACTAACTCCCGACGTTCGCGCCGTATTCGTGCAGGCAACCGAGAGTTCCACCGGAACCCGTCACGATATTCAAGCCATCGCCAAAGCCGTGCGCGCCAATGGAGACGACACGCTGCTCGTTGTCGATGCCATCACGGGATTGGGCACGACCCATCTCGATGTGGATGCCTGGGGCGTGGATTTCATTATCGGCGGATCGCAGAAAGCGCTGATGATTCCGCCCGGCCTCGCTTACTGCGCCGTTAGCGAGCGCGCCTGGAAGCGCATGGAAACGACTTTGAGCCCGCGCTTCTACTTCGATCTGCGCAAAGAACGCAAGGCGGCGGCCAAGGGCGAATCGGCTTACACGCCGCCGACGTCGCTGTTTGCAGCTTTGGGCGCGGCGCTCGAGTTTATTCGCGGCATGGGAAATGGCGATCTCTCCCGCGGACGTGAAGCCCTGGTCGACAATGCTGAAATATGCGCCGAAATGACGCGGGCGGGCGTGAAGGCGCTGGGGCTGAATTTATATTCCTCATCCCCCGGTGCGGCGCTCACCGCCATTAGTTCCCCTGATGGCATCGACTCGGGGAAAATCATAAAAGAGTTTCGCGAATCGTTCGATGCCGTCATTGCCAATGGGCAGGGCGAGATGAAAGGCCAGCTTTTTCGTATCGCCCACATCGGCTACTACGACTATCTGGATACGATCGGTATTTTGGCAGCATTAGAGCAGGTGCTGCAGCGGTGCACGGGCCAAGCTGTTGAGTACGGTACGGCGGTGCGCGCGGCGCAGCAGGTCTATGCGCGCGCCTGTTCCGGCAAGCAATCAACCGCGAAGGCTTGAGAGGCTCAACGCTGCATACGCCTGCGAGCCTAGTTGATGGTGAACGTCATGGTATTGGACGTCTCCGGCGATGTACCACCGCCATATTGGCCGCCCGCGACCCCGGGGTTAGTCACTGTTACTGCGGCTGTCCCCGCACTGGCCACATCGGCGTCGGGAATTTTTGTGGTGAGCTGGCCCGCGCTCACAAAAGTGGTGGTTAATGCCGTGCCGTTCCAGTTGATGGTAGCGTTGCTGTTGAAGCTGCTCCCGTTAACCGTCAGCACATTGTTCGTGGTACCTGCGTTCACGTTATTCGGCTCTAGCGCGGTAATGTTGGGCATCGCGCCGGCCATGGCAGGGGTGCTGGATTTCGAACTATAGCCGCAAGCCACGCCCAGCGCGAGCACTGCGGCCAGAATCATTGAGTTTGCAGTTTTCATGACTTTGTCTCCTGAATCGCATCGGTTCGTGGGGCCCTGTTGAGAAAAGTCTAGGAAAAGTGCCGGCCTGGCATGTCAGAAGCGTGTCATTTTGTTGTCAATGTTTTGTCGGGATAAGTACTTGATCTCCAAAGGACGAGTAAGCCCTTGAAAATTGTCGTAGCAGAAAAGATTTCAGCCGCTGCCATCGAACAGTTGAAAGAGCCGGGATGGACCGTTCTGACCGCCGATCAATTGGACGGCAAGCTCTCGGAGCACCTGGAATCGGCTGACGCTCTGATCGTTCGCTCGGTGGTGCAGGCCGACGCGGCGCTTCTGTCGAACGCCAAGAAACTGCGTGTCATCGGCCGGGCCGGAGTGGGGGTGGACAACATCGATCTGGATGCCGCCACCCGCCAGGGCATCGCGGTCATGAACACGCCCGGCGCCAACGCAGTGGCGGTGGCGGAACAAACTCTGGGCATGATGCTGGCGATGGCGCGCCATCTCTCTCGCGCCGACGCGCTCATGCACGCCGGCAAGTGGGAAAAGAAATCGTTACAGGGAACCGAACTGCGGGGCAAGACGCTGGGAATCGCCGGACTCGGCCGCGTTGGTATGGAAGTTGCGCGGCGGGCGCGTGCTTTTGGCATGGAGATTGTGGCGCATGACCCGTTCGTTTCCATCGCTGTCGCTAAGGAACAGGGCATTCGCCTGGTCAGCCTCGACGATCTGTATGCGGCCGCCGATTACATCACCCTGCATGTTGGCCTGACTCCGCAGACCGCAGGCATGATCAATGAAGCCGCGATCAAAAAGATGAAAAAGGGAGTGCGCCTGGTCAACTGCGCCCGCGGAGAACTCGTGCAGGAGAGCGATTTGACGCAGGCGCTGAAGCAAGGTCATATCGCCGCCGCGGCGCTCGATGTTTTTTCCGAAGAGCCCTTGAAGCAATCGCCCCTGATGGAAATGCCAAATGTGATTCTCACTCCTCACATCGGCGGCTCAACCTTCGAGGCGCAGGAAGCTGTGGGCGTGCAGATTGCCCAGCAGGTGCGTGAGTATCTGAAGCATGGCGTCATCCAGAATGCGGTGAATGTGCCTTCGGTTTCTGCGGAAGAGTACGCCGAAATGCAGCCCTACATTGTTCTCGCCGAACGTATGGGAGCATTTCTGGCGCAGATTTCAGAAGGCTCGATCGAAGAGATTTCTTTGCGCTACAGCGGTCATATCGCAGAATGGAAGACGGAACTCATTCGAAACGCGGCGATCAAGGGCATCCTCAATCAGACACTGGAAGAAAAAGCTAACCTCGTAAACGCCGCGTCGCTGGCCGATCTCCGCGGGCTTCGCGTGCATGAAGCGCACAAGACAAAGGCCTCGACCGGCGGCGCAGGAAGCGTTCTTTCCATTTTTCTCAAGAGCTCGAAAGAGGAGCACATGGTTAAAGGCGCGGTGTTGCGGGGGACGGCGCCACGACTGCTGCACATTGATGAGATTGACGTGGAAGCCCCCTTGGAGCGCGATCTGATTTACATACGCAACCGCGACGTTCCGGGCGTGATTGGCAAAGTTGGAACGATTCTGGGAGAGGGCGAGATCAACATCGCGGATTTTTCGTTAGGACGGCGCGCTGTGGAAGCCTCCTCGAAGGCGCGCGAAGCTATCGCGGTCGTCCACGTGGATGAACGCGTGCCGGATTCAGTCCTGAGGAAGCTCGAGGAAATTCCTGCGGTGCGGCAGGCGAAAGCGGTGCGGCTGTTTTGAGGTCAAGCGGTCGCTTGTATATTTTGAAAGGGCGTGGCTTCAGCCGCGCCTCTGGGCCAAAAGAGAAAATCTCCAGCCTGCTCTACTCCGCCTGCCGCCGCAGCTTCCGGCTCTCCGCCAGCAGTGCCATCGAGTGCATCAAATTCTGCAGCGTCACAATTCCCACCAGTCGCTGATCTTCGACCACAGGGATAATGCTGAGATTGCGCGACGTCAGCTTGCGGAAGGCGGACGCCAGCGACTCCTGCCGTGCTGAAACCTCGAACAACTTGTTCATCACAGCTTGCACATAGCCGTTGCCTTCCAAGCGCAATGCTTCGAGAATCCGCTGCTTCGAAATCACCCCCACCATGTCGCTGCCCCGGACCACGGGAAAGTCGTCCTGCAGCGTGTGCACAGCTTTATCCAGAGCGTCTTCCAGCGTGTCAGCCGGCGAGAGAGTGGCAAAGTCGGTAAGCATCACCTCTTCCAGCCGGACGTTATCCAGCACGGATTGGAAAATCACTGCGCGCTCTTCGAGTTGCGCTGCCGAAAAGATGATAAGCCCTACTATGGTGAGCCATGTGTTGCTGAACAAGCCGGCAACGATCAGGGTCATGGCGATGGCATGGCTGATGGAGACCGCCCGCCGGGTTGCGGCCGCGGGATCCATGCTGCCGGCGAACAGGGCGCGCAAAATGCGGCCGCCATCAAGAGGATAAGCCGGAAGCAGATTCAATCCGGCAATGTACAGGTTTGCCCAAATCAGGCTGCGCGGCAGATTACCAGACTGAAGAAATGGCCAGTCCCATGGCTTCGCTTCGGGCAGCAACGCCATAACCAGGACGGCGGCAATAAGGGCAAGCGCAACATTGACCAGGGGCCCGATCAGAGCGAGGCGCACTTCTCGCTTCCACGCAGCATTGCGCGATCCCGGCGGCTGTACCCGCGATTCATCGAAAATGGTTACGCCGCCCAGCGGAAGCAGGATGACCGCTTTGGCGATCAGCCCGATGCGGCGCGCCAACAGCATGTGACCGGCTTCATGCGCGGCCACGCAGGCCAGCACGATTCCAACCAGCGCCAGGTCGCGCGGCCCATTGGCAGAGCCGTGGGTGTTGTATTCCGTCCAGAAAACGAACAGGGGGAGAACCAGGAACGTCAGATGCAGGCGCACTTCTACGCCGAACAGCCGCCCAACCGCAATGGAGAAACTTCTCATGATCGGCTACTACAGTTATTTTACATGGTCGGATATATTGACTCCGGCATCCGAAGGTCCAAAGTCATGCGTGTTATCGCCGGCAAATACCGGGGACGAACTCTTCGTTCCTTGCGCGGGACGGACATCCGCCCCACGTCTGACCGCTTGCGCGAGACGCTGTTCAATGTTCTCGTCGCCGGCAACCCGGAGGCGCTCACCGGCACCACATGGCTCGATCTGTTTGCCGGCACCGGCGCGGTGGGCATTGAGGCGCTCAGCCGCGGCGCCAAAGAGGTCTACTTCGTCGAAGCCTCGCCGGCGGCGGTGAAACTCATCGAGCACAACCTGCAGAGCATGGCAATTACCGACAAGTACAAGATTTTGCAGGATGATCTTCCCGGAGTTCTTTGGCGATTGAAGCGGCAACATGTCGCGGCCGATGTGGTTTTCCTTGATCCGCCTTATCGAATGCAGCAGGTTTACAAGGAATCTCTCATGGCACTGGCCGATTCGTCCGTGGTGTGGGCCATGTCGCTGGTGGTGGTGGAGCACGAAAAAAAATTCGATCCGGGAGCGGAATTCGCATCGCTGCGGAGGGTGCGCAAGCTGGTTCAGGGGAACTCGGCCCTGAGTTTTTACCGCATCGGCGGGCAGCCCGACCTCAATGAATAACGACGCCGAGTAACTACATCAGCAGTTCGTCGCTGCGCCGCACGATGGGGTGCTGCATTTCCTGCAGATCATTCTTCACCATGTTGAGCCCATACACGCAACGCTCGAATTCACGGGAAAGCTGCGCGAACATCGGGGCTACCTTGGCGTATTCGAAGTGTTCGAACTTCGACACGATGTAATAGCTTTCTTTTCCCGCCTTCATCCATTCCACAAAACTTTCCAGGCGATGGCGGCGCAGGCGAAACTGATTGATGCTCTCGGGAAACATGCCGGCGAAGAATAGGGCGTAGTCGCCAATATGTTTGCGAACCTGGCGTTCGCGGTCAAACGAAGGGGCCGGACCGTAGACAGGATCCGATTCCAGAATCATCTCGCCAAGATCGGTCAGCGGCTGGTCGGCGACATCGTGAAGCTTGAACAACTGGTCGGTCTCGCAGAAATCTGCGAGCAGGTGCGAAACGTAGGCAACGACTTCAGGGTCGCGAATGCCGATCTCTTCGGCGTACCGGCGTCCGACCAACTCCTGGAACAGTTGCCGCAGCGGATGCGATTCCGGAATCATGCCTCTTCGGCTCCTTGAAAGCCCTGCCTGGCACGGGCTTTCCAATGCTCGTAAGTAACTAGTTACCCCACTTGCAACGCAAACGCAAGTGACTTTTGTTTATCCAGCGCATTATTTTCACGAATGCTTAGAAGTGTGCAAGTGCTTGCGAGGTTGCGTGCGCATTTTGTTGGCACACTCAGCCACCGGCTGCTAATCGCAGCGCGTCAGGCGAATTAGAATGTTGGCTACAGCGTAGTCACGAGAACAAGGAGGAAGAAGATGCAGAGAACCAACATATCGAGCGGTACGCGCTGGGAACCAATCGTGGGTTACTCTCGCGCGGTAAAGATTGGACCGTACATCCATGTTTCGGGAACCACCGCGACTGGGCCAGACGGAAAAATTGTTGGCCCGGCAGATCCCTACGCCCAGGCTGTGCAGGTCTTAAAAAACATCGAAAGCGCGCTACAGAAAGCGGGAGCCAGTTTGAAAGACGTGGTGCGCACGCGGATGTTCGTGGTCAACATCGCAGAATGGGAGAAAATCGGCAAAGCCCATGGCGAATTCTTCGCCGATATTCGACCTGCCACCTCTATGGTCGAAGTCCGGGCGCTGATCTCGCCGGAAATTCTGGTCGAAATCGAAGCCGATGCCTACGTCGCGGAAACCTGAGAGTACAATTTCTCCGTTCGTCAAAGCCTCAACTTGAGCTGACCTATGAAAAAGTTTAGGTGGATACTGCTCCTCACTTTCGTCGCCTTGGCTGCTGCTCAACAGAAAGACAATTCCGTCGCCGGCTCGCGAGCTTCTGAACCCTGGACCGCAATTCGTGCGGGCGTGCTCATTGACGGGAAGTCGAACCAGCTGCGGCGCGATCAGGTCATCGTGATTCACGGCAATCACATCGAGAGCGTCACAGATTCAGCGGCGGCCAAAATTCCCGCCGGCGCGACTGTAATTGATCTGTCGAAAGCCACCGTCCTGCCCGGCCTGATCGATTGCCACACCCACATTTTCTTGCAGGGCGAGGATCCCGCCGAAGGCGGGTACGACGCCAACATCCTGAACCAGCCTGCCGCGCTGCGCGCGGCCAGAGCCACGGTCTCGGTACGGCGCGCGCTGGAGCAGGGATTCACTACGCTGCGCGACGTGGAAACCGAAGGCGCCGGCTACGGCGATGTCGGAATCAAAGAGGCGATCGAAGAAGGTTATATTCCCGGCCCGCGCCTTTTCGTATCGACTCGCGCCATCTCGACTACCGGTGGTTATCCTCTGGAGGGGTACGCTCCCGAGCTTGACATGCCGAAAGGGGCACAAATCGTCGATGGCCCGGTCGAGGCGCGCAAAGCGGCGCGCGAGCAGCTTGACCATGGCGCCGACTGGATAAAGGTCTACATGACGCACCGTTCCTGGGTGGGCAAGAACGGCGAACTGGTTTCGCAGCCGACCCTCACCGTCGAAGAGCTGCGTGCCATCGTCGATGAAACTCACGGCTGGGGCAAGAAAGTTGCCTGCCACGCCTATGGCGGAATTGGCCTGCACCGTGCGCTCGATGGAGGCTGCGACTCCATCGAACACGGTCTCGATCTCGACGATGCCGCAATCGCCCAGATGCTGAAGCAAGGTACGTGGTACGTGCCAACCATCAGCGTCTACTATCACGATTGGGCTCCCGCCGACACTGCTGCCGGGCAGCGCGACCGCCTGCGCGTCGCTTTACATGAACCGTCGTTCAAGAAAGCCATGAAAGCCGGGGTGAAGATTGCCTTCGGGACTGACATGGGCGGAATTCCCTGGAACGAGCCCATCGGGCAGGAGTTTCCACGCATGGTGGATCTCGGGATGTCTCCCATGGATGCGATCCAGAGCGCGACTACGCGCGCGGCCGCATTGCTCGACATGGAGGGTAAATTGGGCGTTGTAGCTCCGGGCGCATTCGCCGACGTCATTGCGGTCGGCGGCGATCCGGTGCAAGACGTCAGAGCGCTGCAGAATATGCAATTCGTGATGAAGGACGGCAAAGTGTTCAGGAGCGAAGGCGTCGGGAATCCAGCGACAGCGCAGTGAGGTCTTGACTCGTATCTTCGACTCGTATCTTTGACTCGCATCAGGGCCTGGCTTTCAGCCATGCCGCAATTGCACCATTGAATCGCCTTCAGCCCCCGTGCATGCTCGGATTCCCCCGGGGTGCCTGTCGTTCTCCCTTGGCTGTGTGCGAGCTTGTTCGTGGTGTGTGTGCGTTTGTCTTTTGTGCGGCACACGTTGTAGAGTCTGTGTGCGAACTGGATCTTGTGCAATGCGGTGGAAAGAAAGCAATGGATTTGCACCCCGGAGGGGCGTCTGATAATAGCCCGGCGCGTTCAGCGCCGGGAAAAGTAGGAAATCGAGACGCGTCCCGGAGGGACGCCTGAAGTTCGCACACAGACTCCCGTGGCGCCCGAAGGCGCATTCCCGAAAGCAGGAATCGGCACGCCTTAAACAGGCTGCGGAAAAACTGTGCTTTGGGGTGGCGCAGCGCTTCCAGCGCTGCGATAAGTCTTTTGTTTTGTCCCCGGGCTTTAGCCCCCGAGGTACGCTTTTGGACGCTTTCCGCAGCCCGTTAAAGGCGTGCCCTGATACGAACTTCCTTAGCTGAAATAAAGATTTCCAATATCGTTTCAATTCACTTGACATCGGCTTGGGAGCGAGCATAATTTCTCAATCCTGATTCCGCTCAAACGTTTCTGTTCAAACCAGGACCGGCTCAGGGGGCTTCGTCGAGAGCCGAAGGAGGTATCAATGAGCGTGCTAGAACTATGTGACCGCGAAATCGCGTCGGTTCCGGCCGATGCCAGTGTCGCCGATGCTATCAACAAAATGCTCGACCATCACGTGGGAGCCGTCGCCGTGGTCGACTCCGAGTACCGCGTCGCCGGAATCTTCACCGAACGCGACGTCCTGCGCAAAATGGCGCTCGCGCGTACCGACCCGAAGACCACCCCGGTCCGCGAGTTGATGACCACACCGGTAGAAATGGCCACCCGCCGCACCGGGCCCGGCGAGGCGCTGACAACCATGCTCGAACGCCACTTCCGCCACCTGCCCGTAGCCGACGATAATGGCAAGCTGCTCGGCATTCTCTCCATCCGCAACCTGCTGGAGTGGCGCGTGGACGACCTCAGTCGCGAACTGGAGTCGCTGGAACAGTATGTTTCGAATGATGGTCCGGGAGGCTAGGCGTGTATTTCCCGCGCGTCGCGGCGTCTAGCTGATGGCGCCGAATCCAACCTCCGCGGCCAAAGCCATCGCCGGTGTGCGTATCGCTACGTCGGTTTTCTTTCTGCTCTTCGGCGAATATAAACTCGCTGGACCCGGTTTTGCCCACGGCGGATTTCAGGGGTATCTCCACGATTTCATTGCGAACCAAGCCGTAGGCTTCTACCGGCCGGTGCTGTCCGGCCTGGTATTGCCGCACGCAGTCACGCTCGGCTATGTGGTGGGGGCGGTGGAAATTTTTATTGGGCTAAGCCTGTTCCTGGGTCTGTGGGTGCGGCCTGCGTCGGTCTTAGGCGCACTGTATATGGTGAATCTAACGCTGGCAACCTGGTGGGGACCGGGCCACGCGGCGCCCTTCTGGCGCTACTTCGGGGCAGAATTGGATCACCTGCCGTTGCTGCTGTTATTTGTCATTTTTTACGCGACTGATGCTGGAAAAGTGTGGGGATTGGATGGGCGGCGAGGCTGATGGCGCGGTTCCGCCGCTGGGCGGGTTGGCGACCTTAAGCCGCTTAGGCCAAATCTTAGGTCCCAGTCCCCAGCACTTCAATTACCTGAGGCTTCGACGAGGCGCTGTCGATGATGGTGATCGCGCCTTGCTTTGCGCCTTTCTCCGTTGGCGAGAACGTCGCGCTGATCGTGCACTTCGCGCCTGCGGCAACGCTCGCGCCGCAGGTCGAAGTTACGGCGAACTCGGTGCTGGCTTTCATCGACGCAATTTTCAGCGCACTGGTGCCGGTGTTGGCGAGCTTAACGGTGAGCGGCTGGCTTGTCGTTCCCACGGCTTGACTCTTGAAATTCAGGGGCGTGGTGGGCGAGAAGCTGACCACGCCGGTGTTGAGCAGCATGATGGCGGCGTCACCTAATCCATCTACGAATACGAGATCGGGCTTGCGGTCGCCGTTGAAGTCACCCGCGACCACGTAATTGCCTTGTTTCCCAACCAGGTAGAAGACGCCCGGTTGGAAGGTGCCATCGCCGTTGCCTCGAAATACGGTTACCCCCGCGGGGTATTGTGCCGATATACCGTAATTCGACGCCGCTAGATCAATCTTGCCGTCGCCGTTGACGTCCGTTGCCAGAACCCAGGTCGGAGAGTTCGTGTCGTAGTAGACGGGCTGCTGGAAAGTGCCGTCACCGTTGCCCAACAGGACGCTCAGATTGTTGCCCCCATAGTCGGCTATGACCAGATCAAGGTTTTTCTCGTTGCTGGTGAAATGCGCCGTTGCGACGGATTGCGGCGTGGAGGCGAGGAGATAGTATCCGTCGGCGGTAAAGGTTCCGTCGCCGTTTCCGAGGAGGATGTCAACCTGACTCGTCGAGAAAAAGGCGCCGGTCACAGCCACGTCGAGATTCCCATCATCGTTGAAATCCCCGACCGCCATAGCGAACCCGTCGATGTTGTAAGGGACAGGAGTATCAATCGCCGCGCGGAAAGTTCCATCGCCATTGCCGGGGAGAACTTCGACGCAAATGCACTCTGCGCCGTTTCCGGTCAGATCGACGATGTCGAGGTTGCCGCTTCCGGCAAATTTTCCGGTGTCAACGTAGACTGGCCTGCCGTTGGTGGGGTAAGCAACTGGCGCCTGAAACGTGCCGTCACCGTTGCCCAGCATGACATAGACATTCTGACTCAGGGAATCCCCGACCACGAGATCGAGAACTCCGTTCTGCCTGAGACTCGCCGCGGCTGCAAAGAAAGGAGCGACCCCCACGGCGTAGGCGGGACCTGCTCGGAAGGTGCCGTCGCCATTGCCCAGCAGAATTTTCACGCTGCCGAAGGGCAGGTTCATTACCGCCGCTACATCGAGATTGCCATCGCGGTTGAAATCGCCCGTCACGACCGACCGTGGACGATTTGTCGTGGGGGCGCTCGCTCGAGTTTCAAATTGCGCAAAGGCACGCGACCCGCACGCTGTCGCAAGTGCCGCTAGCAGGATCGCCGCTCTGGCCATTCGTTTGGGGCGCATCAAAAAAACCTCGGAGGGAACAGCAAAATCGAAGACTAGCACTGAAAGTGTCGGGTTTCAACTTGGGCTAAGCCTGTTCCTGGGTCTGTGGGTGCGGCCTGCGTCGGTTGTAGGCGCGCTGTATATGGTGAATCTAACGCTGGCAACCTGGTGGGGACCGGGCCACGCGGCGCCCTTCTGGCGCTATTTCGGGGCAGAACTGGATCACCTGCCGTTGCTGCTGTTATTTGTCATTTTTTACGCCACTGATGCTGGAAAAGTGTGGGGACTGGACGGGCGGCGAGGATGACGGCGCGGTTCCCCCGCTGGGCGGGTTGGCGTACCTTAAGCCGCTGAGACCAAACCTAAGTGGCGGGTCGCCCACCAGGCTAACGGGGAATGCCGCACTGTTCTAGGTGGGCGCGTCCGCGCCGGAGTTACTGAGTCGGTCCATACACATAGACCGCGCCATCATTGTTCGGGACGCCGCTGGGCCAGCCCGGCGCCGAGATGGCGAGTATCCGGCCGGCGAGGCCAACGCTGATGCCGAAGTCGTTATTCGGTGCGCCGTCAGAAGCCGATATGGCTTGCCCACCTGGCCCAGTCCGCCAACCGCCCGAGGGCTCGCCAAAAACGTACGCTACCCCCTGGGAGTTCCGAACCCCCGGCGCACCAGCCAGCAACGTTCGGCCGGAGATTACGACTGCCGCCCCGAGCTCGTTCCCAGCCTTCCCGTCGCGAGCCGTGATCTCCGCCGTCTCTGTCATCGTCTTCGGCCACCCTGTTGAGGGCTCCGTGTACACATACACGACTCCCTGATTTTGACTTGATCCGACCGATTGCTCCGGCGCACCTGCCGCGACGTTGCTGCCGCTTACCGATACCGAACTGCCGAAAAAGGCCTTCCGCACGCCGTCGGAGGGCTCAATCTCGGTGGTCTGCCCCTGCGTTCCGGCCCATCCGCCGCCCGGTTCGACGAACACGTACGCGCGCCCGCGCTGTACGAGACCGTTCACCTGTGAGCGTGGTGAGCCGACCACGACGATGCGGCCGCTGATGCCAACCGCGTCGCCGAAGTAACATCCGACGGACTGATTCTTAGCGCCTAATTGTGCAGTCTGCGTCATATTTACCCAGCCCCCGCTAGGCTCCACATACACATAAGCAGCGCCCAGCTCTGTCTGAGTGCCGACAGATGCTAGCGGGCTACCCGCGACAATTGTCCCGCCGTCGATCGCTACAGAGTTGAATCCACCGCTCGGCGCTCCCGAGGTCGTGAGCTCGGCATTCTCAGTCACAGTGCCAGACGGATTGATATAGATGTAAGCGGCGCCTGTCAGGGCGGCGGAATCGTATCCACCGACTACAATTGTGTCCCCACTGACAGCGACCGCACCTCCGAAACCGCCCTCGGCTTGCCCACTCGATTGCGCCAGAGTTGCTGTCAATTGAAGATTCGACCAATCGCCATTGACTGCCGTGTACACATATGCTGTCCCGCATTCGAAGCAGCCATCCGAAGAGTTCGCGACAGGTGCCCCGAGTACGAGCGTGTTCCCGCTAATCGCCACATTGGCAACAAGAGCGTAGGGCTGCGAGCCGGTTAGCTCTCCGAGCTGCTGGACCTTTCCACCGACAGCAGAACGGCCGAAAGGGCTCTGTGCTGACGCGCTCAAAGACAGCAGCGCAAAGATCACCCCAAGAGTAGTTTTCATAGGACCGCCGGCGAGCGGGGATAGAGCGTTCTGGGGGAAACGGCAAAGAACGTAGCTACAGACGCTAGCCCAATATCCATCCAATGTCAATCGTGAACCCGCCCACCTTCGCGCCCTCAACATCTAGTCACGTGCCCGCTCAATCACCCAATCTGTCCAAAGTGCCGACATTCCGCTGCTCAGCAGCGAAGCCCTGCCCAGCACGGCATCCACAAAGTTCTCAATCAGGGGATAATGAAGATTCGCATGCGGGGGAATGTTTTCGCGCCCATCGGGATAGATCAGGTCCGGGCCATTCAGCGGGGTTAACTCCATTTCGCCATCGGTGCCGCGGATGCGGCACTCATCGCGCTTCACTTTCGAGTGCCAGCGCACGTCGACGATGCCGCGAACGCCGCCCGCATAGTCGATCATCACCGTCGCATTGTCTTCCACAGCGTAGTGATGAACTACATTCGACAAATGCGCGCTGACCCGCTGCGGCTCGCCGAATAAGAAGTTCAGCACGTCGATGCGGTGCGAAGCGACGTCGTAGAGCGGCCCGCCGCCGGCCCGCGCGGGATCGATCAGCCAACTGCGCTGGCTTTCCTTTTCGCCGGAATCTTTTCCGTCAAGCCAGCCGTGGCTGGTAAGTTCGGCCAGAACTGGCTTGCCAATCGCTCCGGCGTCAAGCAGTTGCTTTGCGCGCAGCACCTTGGGATAAGTCCGCCGATAGTAAACCGCGCCCAAAATGCGTCCGCTCTCTTCCCCTGCTTGCACCATCAAGCGCGCCTCGGCTTCGTTCATAGCCATAGGCTTCTCGCACAGCACATGCTTGCCAGCGCGCAGCGCCTGGATGGTCATTGGTGCGTGCAGAAAAACGGGAGTCGCAACATAGACCGCCTGCACGGCCGGATCCGAGAGAGCTTCGTCCAACGTGTTCCAAACGCGCGTGTTGTAGCGCGCGGCCTTCGCCGGATTGCGGGTGACCAGGCCATACAGGCGGCTGCGCGGCTCAGCCTGAATCGCGGGAATCACACGACGGGTCGTGATATCGCCGATGCCAATTACAATCCAGTTCAGCATGGGGAGCAGTACAAGTTTCGCGCAAAATCAAAGGCCGGCCTAAGCCGGCCTTCCGAATCCATCTCAATAAGAACTACGGCTTCTTGGGAGCGATTGCGTCCTTCGCGGCTTTGGCCACGCGGAACTTCACCACGGTCTTAGCCTTGATCTGAATGGGCTCGCCGGTCTGCGGATTGCGTCCAATGCGGGCCTTGCGGTGCGCCTTCACCAAACGGCCCAGGCCGGGCACGACGAATACGCCGTTCTTTTTCGTTTCCTTCACGGCTACATCGGCAAGCTCTTCCAGAAATGCCGCCGCGGTCTTATTCGGGATTTCGGTTTTCTCCGCCAGATGGCGGACCAGTTGCGTCTTGGTCAAACCTGATGCCATGTTTCCTCCTGAAATATTTTGGGATTTTTAAGTCCAGCGGGCTGATCTTATACCCACTGCCCTGTGGAAAACACCCTTATTCTACGCGGGTTCCGCACAAATAACACCACCAAAGGGCCATTTTTACACGCTGTTTTGTAGACGATAGTCCCAAAATGGCCCAAACATGCCTATCTCGGGGGTACCAGCTTCGTGGCCGGCACGCGCGTGCCGCACACTTCGACCGCATCTCGATGGTCCGCGTTCTCGCGAACCATCTGCCGAGTGCCATAATGCGAGAGAGGAGAAATCCGGATTTGAGCTGCGCCATCTGCGAGATTCGCAAGGAAAAACGCTTCTGTCCCGCCATGCATGGACGCATTTGCCCGCAGTGCTGCGGCGAACAGCGCGAGGTCACGCTCGACTGTCCCAGCGACTGCCCCTACCTGCAGCAGGCACGCGAGCATGAGAAGCCGCGGCCGTCGGACCAGTTCGATTCCGCATCACTGTTTCTGCAGGTGGAAATTTCCGAACAGTTTACTTACGAGCGCGAGCATCTGTTGATGGGCCTGAGCTACGCCCTCTCAAAAGCTGCGCGCGCCGACCGCAACCTGAACGATCGCGATCTGATCGCTGCGCTCTCCGCCATGTCGGCCAGCTATGAGCGCCTGGCGAACTCCGGCTTGCACTACGAACAGCCCCTCACCAGCGGCGCGCAACATGCCGTTGCCGCACAAGTGGAACTGATGTTGAAAGAATTTCGAGAGGTGGAAACAAAGCAGCTCGGATACTCGACGCTACGTGACGGCGACGTTCTTAAAGCGCTCGTGTTTCTGGTTCGGCTCGCCCAGGGACGTACGTCGGGGCGACCCAAATCGCGGGCCTTCATCGACTTTCTTTTTGCGCAATTTCCCGAGACAGAATCGAGCGTGATCACAGGGCAGGACGCCGGAAATCGAATCATCGTCCCCTAAGATCCCCTGGGCACCGAACCCGTGAGAAACCGCCAGTCGATGAGTTTGAAGTTTCAGACCGACCCACATCTGGAAAGCGCCTTTGGGTGGTGCGGCGTTTTCAGCCCGGCCCTTCGAACCCATAAAACCACAAAGCCGGGCTGGTTGGCCCGGCTTACCTTACTGTGGAACTGGTTCGGTCTGATTCAGTTCGAACAGCCGATCCAGAATGTCGAAAACAAAATGTCGTAAACCCAAATTTTCGAAAAGCTGAGACGGTTTGTCTCAGCCTGAGCCGGAGTCTCAATCCAACTCCAAGATCATTTTTAGTTGCACCGCGAAGTCACCGTTCGCGGACGGTCACATCACCAGTGCCAGGTTCTCCAGTTCGTGCTGAAGCACCGGCAGAGCGCAACCCGCCATCTCGACGCGGCCTGCCGCATCGAGCGCCGCTTTGGGAGATACCCCGTAGCCCCGGCCCATTAGAAACACCTGCAACAGCTGTGCGGCCTCGTAGGAATCGATCATTCCTCCCTGCAGCAGGTCGCTGCGCAGGGCCGCCAGTTCGGTCGCCGTGAATCTGTCCTTATCGTTATGTACCGCGTCGTTCATTCCGTTTTCCCACATGGCCGTCATCACCTCCGACTCCGACCTGAACCTCTTGTTGCCTATTAGACTCATTGGCACCCGTGCAAGTTGCATGCAATTCGGTTGCCGTCCTGCTGTCCTTACCCTATATACGTACGGTAGGACGCTTTAGATTCCTTAAACCCCTGTGTATATCGGAAGTTGCAGGCGCCCCCCGTTCAGCTTGTTAGATGGGATTCGCGAGCCCACCGACCCTGCCTGCCTGTCCCAAAAATGTCACCGTGTGTCACTTCGGAACGAGGCTAGCAAACCACATTGCGGGCGCCGGATGTAAACATTTGTAATCGGGAGGGCTTTTGTTCCTGCCAATTTGGCCCAATGCGGGAAAGGGTCGCCCAATGCGGGACCGGTCGGCCGACCTTATTCCTCTACCGTCGCTTCACCCACCAGCATGATGGGTATGTCGTCTCTTACCGCATACACCCGGTGACATTCGACGCACTTCAAGCTCTCCGGGCTCTGCCGGTATTCAAGCGGCTTTCTGCACGCCGGACAGACGAGAATTTCCAGCAGATCCTTGGCGATCATCGAAGAAATTGTACGCCATGCGAGAATCAATTCACCACGGAAACACGAAGAATAAAATAGGCTGCAACGCGGCGCGCGACTCCCAGAAATTTCTGTTTGTATTTTTAGTTTTCCTAAGTGATTCCTGCATCATTCAGTGTCTCAAGGGGTGAGCGATTTCCTCGGCGGCATCAACAGTGTAAGATTTTCTAGCCGAAGCCCGAAAGCCGAGGCCCGGAGCCCGAATGCCCGCTACCATCCTCGACGGCACGACACTAGCAAACGGCATCCGCAGCGAACTGGCGGTCACGGTCAAAACCATGGCTGCGGCCGGCGTGCGCCCCGGTCTTGCCGTGGTTCTGGCCGGCCATAACTCCGCATCGGAGATTTACGTTCGAGGCAAAGTCAAGGCCAGCGAACAGCTCGGCCTCAACAGCGAGCAACATACTTTCTCAGAAAGCTCAAGCACCGGCGAACTAATCGCTCTGATCGAAGAACTGAATCACCGGGACGAAATCGATGGCATCCTGGTGCAGCTTCCGCTGCCCCAGCATGTTGACTCGAAAAAAGTGCTCATGGCGGTTGATCCCGCGAAAGACGTCGACGGTTTCCATCCCGTCAACGTCGGACTTCTGTCAACCCAGCGTCCCGGGCTGGTTCCTTGCACGCCCGCCGGAATCATGGAAATTCTTAATCGCAGCCAGATCCCTGTCGCCGGTCAGGAAGCCGTGGTCGTGGGACGCAGCGACATTGTTGGTAAGCCTGTCGCCATGCTATTGCTTAACGCCAACGCCACGGTCACCGTCTGTCACTCAAAAACCCGTAATTTGCCGGAAGTGTGTCGGCGGGCCGACATTCTGGTCGCCGCTATCGGTCGCGCCGGCATGATCACCCGCGATTATGTTAAGCCCGGCGCCGCCGTGATCGACGTGGGCATGAATAAGGTTGCGGACGCGGCTGACTTCAAGCGCCTGTTCGCAGCTGGATCTCCAGACTCCGCCCGGCGCCTGGAAACATTCCTGATGAAAGGCTCAGTGCTGGTGGGCGATGTGCATCCCGAAGTCGCCGAAGTGGCGGGCGCGCTGACTCCCGTGCCCGGCGGCGTCGGCCCGCTCACCATCGCCATGCTGATGTACAACACGGTGAAGGCGGCAAGAATGCGTCGCGGCAGCCCCATTCTGGAACCCTCGCGCAAATGAAAGCTTTTTCACCACAGAGTGACTCTTCAGCTTCGCTCAGGGCAGGCTCCGTTACGGAGAAGAAAGACCCAAAGAGGTTTTGTCTATGCCGGAGCCTGTCCCGAGCGCAGCCGAGGGGTGCCTCGGTGGGGATTGGTTTTCTCGAGAGGTCCCCTTGCTGAAAGTCGGCCTCACCGGCGGCATCGCGTCCGGCAAATCCGTGGTCGGAGATATGTTGGTCGCGCTGGGCGCACGCCTCGTCCAGGCAGACATCATCGCCCACCAACTCATGCAGCCCGGCCAAAGCGTCTACTACGATGTGGTGGCCCACTTCGGTCGTGAAATTCTCAACTACGATGGCACCGTAAACCGCGCCAAACTGGCCGAGGCTGCCTTCGGCTCGATCGATTCCGGAACCGGATCGCGCGTCAACGAACTGAACCGCATCGTGCATCCCGCAGTAATTCGCGCACAGGAGGAGTGGATGGAACAAATGGGGCGCGAGGATCCGCAGGCCGTTGCAGTGGTCGAGGCTGCGCTAATCCTGGAGGCCGGCGCCGCCAAACGCTTCGACCGCCTGATCGTCGTCACGACGACCGACGAGCGGCGCGTCGCCCGCTTCGCGGCGCGGCAGAAATTGGATCCGGAAGCCGCCAGCAAAGAAGTCATCCGCCGCATGGTCGCGCAATTGCCGGAAGCCGAAAAAGCCAAAGCCGCCGACTACGTCATCGACAATTCCGGCTCTCTCGACCGCACCCGACAACAGGTTCAGCAGGTTTGGCAGAGCCTTCACGCCGAGGCCATCAAGCGCCGGCGCCTCTAGGCAGATTTACTGTCCGGTGGCATTGAGCGCGAGCGTGCTCCCATCCTCATTGCCAACCAGCCAAATATCTCCGGTGGGGATGACAGTTCCGCCGAATAGAATGTCTGACCGAAAGCTGCCATTCATTGGGCTCGGGCTGGGCACTATGGTCCAGTTGGAACCGTTCCAGTGCAGCACTAGAGTCGACTGCTGCTCCGAGCCGTCCGCGGCGAAAACTGCGCCGAAGGCCCAGATGTCGTTGGCCGACACGGCCGTGATTCCCCACAACTCGTTCGACTGATACACGCTGTGCGGCCCTACGTTGGGGCTGGGTACAATCGTCCAACTGGTGCCGTCCCAATGCTCGATGAGCGTCTTTGTCGGCCGGGTTGAATTCGGCTGCTCGGTAAAGTAGCCCGCCGCCCAAACATTGTTCGGAGCCAGGGCGGTCACGCCAAACAGAATATTCCATCCCGCGCCCGCGTTCGGACTGGGAATCACGGTCCATGTGTTGCCGTCGTAGTGCTCGACGAAAGTTGCGGACTCGGCGATGGTCCCCACCGCCCACGCATCGTTGGTCGCATCCGCCGACACGCCGAAGGGGGTGCCGTCGCTGAATGCGGCTTCAAACGCCGTCCACGCAGTGCCATCATAGTGTTCGAACAAAGGAAACAGCGACGCGCCTCCGTCGGTCAGGATGTAGCCCGCTGCCCACATATCGCTCGGCGATACAGCGGTCAGCGATTCAAGGGAAGGCTCGTCGCCGGGTTGAAACTTGGGACCGGGAGAGGCGCTCCACTTGGTTCCATCAAAGTGCTCGATCACCTGGTTCCCATTTCCCAGCCCAATGTTGATGAGTCCCACGGACCAGACGTTGTCGGGGGCGAAATCCACGACACCGCCCAGGCGGCTGGTATTGTCGCCCTTAATGCCGGGCACCGTAAAAGCCGTCCACTTGCTGCCATCGAAGTGAATCGCCGTCTGCCCCACCGCCCAGATGTCGGAGGTAGAACTTGCGGAGACGGCATGCAAATCATTCTGGAACGGCGTGGGGTGCCCGTTGGGCGTCGGCACCACCTTGAAGGTAGAGGCCGCCGGCGAATCGGAAGATCCCTGCGCGCGTTCCACAGGAGCAGCCATACTAATAATCAGGAAAAGAGCGACAAGCGTGCAAACCGTCTTCATCGGTCTAGCTCCAATTGAAATTGGCGACGGTTTAGGCACGCGTGCCCGTCGCACTGAGGATGCTATCCCGTAGAGACATCGCACTTGTCACGGTAATGTCAACGGACGGTAATTTTCTTGTGGGCCGAGAAGACTATGAACTTACGCCTTCTTCAAGAACTTCCCTTGCTCCAATTCCTGGAATGCCTGCCGCAACTGCTCTTGCGTGTTCATCACAATCGGGCCATACCAGGCTACCGGTTCTTCCAGCGGTTTGCCGGAGACCAGCAGAAATCGTATGCCGTCATCGCCCGCCTGCACGCTTACTTCATCCCCACGGTCAAACAAAATCAACGACCGGTTGTCGGCTTCCACCGGAGGAGTGGTGTCGAGCCATTTCACCGCCTCGGTCGGCACCGCCAGCGGCCCAGATGCGTTGCAGAACTTCCCGCCGCCTCCGAACACATAAGCGAACGCGTGCCGCGTGGTCTCCACCGGCAGCGTTTTTCTCTTTCCCGGCGCTACCGAAACATCCAGATAAATCGGATCGGCCGCAATACCATCCACCGGCCCTTTCTTCCCCCAGAAAGTTCCGCACACCACGCGCACGTGCGTACCGTCATCATCTTTGATCTCGGGAATTTCGTTGGACTTCACTTCCTGATAGCGGGGATCAGTCATCTTCAGCGCCGAGGGCAGATTCGCCCACAGCTGAAACCCGTGCATCCGCCCCGTCTTATCCCCCTTCGGCATCTCCTGATGGATGATGCCGCTGCCCGCCGTCATCCACTGCACGTCGCCGGCAGCGATGGCTCCGCGATTTCCCATGCTGTCGCCATGTTCCACCGTTCCCGCCAGTACGTAGGTGATGGTTTCAATGCCGCGATGCGGATGCCAGGGAAATCCGGCAAGGTAATCCTCCGGCACATCATTGCGAAAGTCGTCGAGCAGAAGAAACGGATCCGTCTCCTTCGTATTCCCAAACCCAAACGCTCGCCGCAAATGCACTCCCGCGCCCTCAAGCGTCGGCTTCGATTCAATCACCCTCTTCACCGGTCTTATCGACATAAAGTCCTCTCGTGTAAAAAGTGTTTGATGTTGCAAAAAGCGTCGCGGATTCGCCTCGCCAGAGTGTCACCCCCTGCCGCATGCCGCACGCCAAGTTTCTTTGGATAAATCGAGGCACAGAACTGCCCTTAGCAGATTCGAAGGGTCGGGAGTTCGCCTTCTTTCCTCCTCAGAAATGGTGACCTCCTATCCCTCACAGCGGCTCCAACCACTCCCGCAGCGTATTCACGGCAACAGGAACCAAAACCTCTCTCTTCTCCAGCCCGCGCCGGTAACGCACATGTCTCCAGCGCGTCGCCTCCACCAGCGGCTTCCATACCGGATTTACCAAGCCATGTTTGATCAGCAAGTGCCAGAAGCGATTCGACCGCTTATACAAATACGACATCGCCAGATACAGCGGCACGGCCTGCAAGTCTTCCGGACGCCGCCGCCAGATCGACGCATGAGAAAACAGCCGCTGATAAATCCACGCGTAGCCGCGCTCCAGTTCCTCGGGCGTCATGTGCTTCGGCTGAAATACCGCGTGCCCAGTATCGTAAAGGCTCCAATCGCGATGCAGAATTCGTCCCTGCGCCTCCATCTGCCGAAACAGCGGCGTCGCCGGATACGGCGTCAGAATGTGAAACGTTGCGCACTCCAGCCGGTTTTCCTCGATCCACTCCGCGGTGCGCGCGAAAACATCTTTGCGGTCGTGATCGAATCCCAGCACAAACGATCCGTTCACCTGAATCCCGTAATCGTGCAGAATGCGCACGCGGCGCGCATAGTCGCAGGTCTTCGGCGTCTTCTTGTGCGCCTCGGCCAGATTGTCGTCGGAGAGCGATTCGAATCCAATGAAAACCCCCGTGCACCCCGCCAAAGCCATGTCGCGAATCAAGCTGGGATCGTCCGTCACGTCGATCGTAACGGCTGCGCTCCAGATCTTATTCAGCGGACGCAGCGCCGCGCACAGCTCGCGCAGATAATCGCGCCGCGAGCCCAGATTATTGTCGATGAACACTGCATAAGGCTGCCTGTCGGCCACGAACTCGTCGACCACCTGCTGCGGACGCCGCATGCGGTAGGGCATGCGCAGCCCTTCGGTCGCGAGATAGCAAAAGCCGCAGCGGTTGTGGCATCCGCGTGTGGCGATCAGGCTGGTGGTGGTCAGGAAACTGCGGCGCGGAAGAATCGAACGCCGCGGCGGCGGATCGTCGCAGTAATCGTTTTCGTAGGTGGCAGCGTAGCGCGGCTGCAAAGAATTATTCTCGATGTCGCGCAGAATGCGCGGCCACAACTGCACTCCATCGCCCAGCGCCAGCGCATCGGCGTGTGGAGCACACTCTTCCGTGCACGACAGCACATGCAGCCCGCCAAAAATTACTTTGGCGCCCCGCGCGCGATACCACGCCGCCAGCTCGTATGCCCGCCGTGCGAACGTCAGGTGCACAGTGATACCCACCACCTGCGGCATGGGGCGGGACGGTGGCCGCCCCTGCAGCAGGTTTTCGTCCCAGTACTCGACGCGCCAGTTTACCGGCGTGATCCCGGCGAAGCTGGTTAAAGCCAGACTCGGCGTCAACACATGCTTGCCGAAGCTGGCGTTCGCGTCTTTCGGGTAGAACGGGTTGATCAGCAAGGCATAACGCGGTTCGACCGGTTCTGCGGGCGCAAGTGCGTCGAGCACGGGCGCAGTCTTCATTTCGCTGGGAATCCAGCGCTGTTTAACTGGACAGAGAAACGGCTCGTTGGAAGCGATCATGATTGTACTTTATATCACAAAGTACTTCACCGTTTCCAGTAAACAGCCGATGCTATTCGGCCCGGCCATATCTCACATCGGGATAGCGCAGCGAAAAAGCCACCCACGCCATCCCGATCACCACAAAGCATAGCGCGCTGCCCTCTGGACCCACCATCCCTCCGGTAAGCCAGCGCGGCCCATGCAAGGTTGATTTCAGCAGGTGGCCGGGAAACATGGTCCCGCTGTCCGGAACCGAATAGAAGAAAGTTTCGCCCCAATCCCAGGCCATGTGAAATCCCACCGCGAACCACAAGCTCCCAGTGCGTCGCAAAGTCAGGCAAAAGAAAAATCCGATTACAAATACCGCCAGCAGGCCCGGCCACTGTTCGCCGGCATTCTGCAGATGCATCAGGCCGAACGTGCACGACAGCAACACCGCCGACGGCCAGAATCCAATCGCCCGCGTCAAAGTGAATTGGCTATACCCGCGCAGCAAAAACTCTTCGAAAAATCCCACAAGAAGGAAAAACAAGGCCCAGAATGCTGCAAACCTCAAAACACGCAGGCCGTGCAGCACCAGGTGATCGACATTGAACACGCGCAACCCGTAAAGGCAGGCGAGCAATAGCGTGATGCTGGCGAACCCCCACCCCGCGCCCCGCCAAAACAATTTCCCGAACGCACGCCCTAACGGGAGGCCGTAAGTTCCCCAGGATCGCTTTTCAATACTCGCGAGCACAATGGCGGGAAGCACCGCTGCCAGCAGCACTCCCAACTCCTCCAGCATCATCGACCAGAGTCCCTCGGCGCCGAGATTCAACGATCCGGCCCAGCGGCTGGCCGCAAACTGCAGCGGATAAAACATTGCCACATAGAATGCAAACCCCCACCCTGGGCGCAGCCCGTCCGCACCCCAAAACACCGTCCGCACATACGACGGCTGCACCGCCGCGGCAAAATCAGGAGCATCTTTCGGCGCTGCGGAAGCCGACTCGCAGGCTGCGATTTGTTGCTCTTCCGAGGTGTGTGTCCCGTCTTCCATTTCCGGCAAGGTTTCCATAAATCGGCTCGCTCATGGTAAAACAAGCGGCTCACCCATATGTCGAGATTTTTTACACCCGAGCGCTTCGGCCGCCCTCAGTTTTATGCGGGGATGCTCCTGTTGTCTTTTCTGGGGCAGGCACTGTGGCTGGTGCACTCCGAACTGTACGCGGACGACAAGAACTCAGGGAATGCATCCGAACAACTCCGCATCGCCGGCGGCTGGCGTCAATGGCATGGCAGCACGATCGCGGGCGCGCCTTATTTCGGCCCTCCCAGCGGGATTCCCCTGGGAATCTCGGTAGAAAACGGCTTCGATATTCAGCACTCGCCGCTGCTGTCGCTGGTTACGGCCGCGCCCCTGCTTCTTCTGCCGCGGCCCGCGATCGAAACCGAATCCTCCTCTTCTTATTACTGGCGGTGGCTTCCCCGGCTTCCCTTTCTCGCCGTCGGAGTTTTTCTGGGCGCGTCATTGTGGTATGTAGCGCGCCGGCTCTGCGGAAACGGTGGAGGGTACCTTGCCCTCACACTGTACTGTTTTTCTCCGGCGATGCTTCAGGCCAGCGCCGTCTGGCATACGGAACCGGAAATCCTCGCGGCCTGGGGATCCTTCGGCGCCATCTTCACGGCCATCGCCGTCGCCCACACTCTCTACGCGCCGCGCGAAGTCGTGCTATGGAACTGGCGTCGCATCTTCCTGCTCGGGATCTCGCTGGCCATCGCCGTCGGATCGCAATTTTCCATGATCATCGTTGTGCCCGTTGCTCTGGCACTCATGCTTTATGTTGCGCCGATCCGGCGATCCGCAGCGCTCATCATCTGGAGCGCCGCCTGTCTGCTGGCTGGCTTGCTCCTCTTCGCAGCCTATTTTTTTCACGCTCACGCTTTCTCTTCAGGCATGCGCTATGCGGCGTTCTGGGGAGCGACCTGGCGTAGTTTTGCCGTGCCGGCCGTCTACCGCGAGGTTGCATCCTTGATCCTGCGTGGCTGTCCTGCGTTGATTTTGTTGTTACCCGTGGCGGTCGCGGCGTTCGTGTTCTGGCCACGCACTCGCTATTTTGGCAACACGGCTCCAGCCCTGATTTCAATGTTGTTTATCGGACTGGGGATGGCCCATCCGCATTTGGCCGGCGAAGGATTTCTTCTCGCCTCCCTTCCGTTTCTTCTGATCTTCGTCTGCGGAGTCGTCGCCGACCTAATGGAAACTCGTTTTCGCCGCTTGGTTATCGCCTGCGTTGTGGGTTTGTCCGCCGCTTATGTTTTCTGGAACCTTCTGGCACTTGCCCATGTATCCCGGGGATAACCGTTGGCGCGGCAACGGTCTTAGGAAACTCCAGATTCACTGACAATTCTCTACAAAGTCTCCGGCATCCCGTCTGCCCGCTTGCGATCCAAAATTACAGAATAAAGGATAGAAGAGGTGGGGCATGCATCAGCGCGAAGTGGGCAATTACGCTATCCTTGGCCAGACCCTTTACTACCTTACGCCCGGGCATCCGCGAAAGATTGCCCTGGCGGATATAGATCTGCCGGCCACCGAGAAGCAAAATGACGATCGAGGTGTAATATTCAAGGTGCCGGCGCTGGCCCTGGCAAATTGATAGGAGCTTACTTAGTCTGGCAACGCGAACTAATTTGGCGACACGGATTTCAGATTACGGCCCGGCGCTGGTTCTCTTGGCGCTGTTTGCTGCATTCGTGCCGGTATCGGTGGCGCAGCGCGCCGGAGCCTCACACGCCGCTGTTCCCTCCCACGCTTCAGTGCCGCATTTCCCCCTGCCTAAAGGTAGTTTTGCTTTCGCGCGAAACTCTCATGCTGCACGCAACCCTCGGCGTTCCCCGCTGACCTCTCTGCCTTTTCCATTTCTTACCGATTCCTTTGACCCGAATGATCTCTACGCCACGGGATATCCCGTCTCTTCGCAGCCGCCCGAATTCCTGCTGCAAGCGGCGCGCGCGATGGGCGGTTCTGAGTATTTGAACCAGCCCGCGGCTGAAGCCGGAAACCATGCTGCATCATCCACCCAGCCGCTGATGATCGAACTTCAGGGAGACCATTACGTGCGCGTCAACCCCAGCCCGATTGACGGCGAAGCCCTGCCGCTCGCGGGCAGCAGCACGGTCCTAGGGCGCGACAGTGGCCCGGGCGCCGGTTTGCGTCGCGCTCCCTCCGCCCCGCGACCCGGACAGAACGCGACGACCGCTCCAGCGAACTCGATGGCTGCGCCCAGGGCAAACGACATGCCATCAGCCGTTCTGGTGTTTCGTGATGGACACCGCGAAGATGTTCGCGACTACACCATCGCCGATGGCACGCTCTACGCTCGCGGCGATCTCTACACGGACGGGTATTGGAACAAGAAAATCGATCTCGCCACGCTAAATATTCCCGAGACTCTGCAAGCCAACGAGACGCGCAATGTGAATTTCGTTCTGCCGTCGTCGCCAAATGAAGTCATTACCCGTCCGTAGCTGGCAGCTATCGCATCACAGCGCTCTACTTGGAATCGAAAAACTTCTTTATCCGCTCCCAATATCTCCGCACCACATCCTCGGTCCTCAAATGCCCCCCGCGCCTGACCGTTTTCAGCAACGTCCCCGTCTCGCCGGCGAATCGCACACTGCCCTCATAAGGCACATGCGGATCATCCATCGCATGAAAGATCATCAGCTTCCCGGCTTCGATTTCCCTCCTGCGATCCCACGGATTATAAAAACTTCCGTTCCGCAACTTGTCCCAATTCGCATCCGATAGCCGATAGGCATTCCCGAATGCCTTGCGAATATACGCAGCGTAATTTTCCTCGGAGGTTTCCAGCTTCTCCGAGCGATCCAGAATCGCCCAATCGGTTACAGGACAATTCGCCACGACTTTATTCACCCGCGAATCGAGAGAAGAAAGGATCGCCGCCGCTCCGCCAAAACTTCCTCCAATTGCAAAAATCTGATCCGGAGTGAGAGCAAATCTTCGCCCAAACGCACTCTCCACCAGACCCTTCGGCAATTCATCGATGACATCAAGAATGTCCTCATTCGGAGACCGCCGCAGAAATTCCCCATCACTCTCCCAGGCTCCGCGATATCGCGGATACACCACCCAAAATCCTTTTCCAGCAAGAAATTCAACCAATGGCTGCTTGCGCGGAATCGAAGGCATTCCATCGCACAAAATTATCACTTTCTGCCGCTTGCCGGCCCGTGCGGGAGGCGAGAATTCAGCAACTATTTCTTTCTTGAATCGAGTCCGAAACATGGCCGACCTCCTGACGATAAAGGACAATTTCGTGCTAGAATATCAGCAGTCCAAATACAACTAACCGCCTGTGAATGCAATCGTTTAGAACAAGCTTAAGCTGGCGGCATTTATACTCGCAGCTAAGAGCTGGAAGCCACAAACATGCCCGACGATCAAAACCCCGAACTTCCCCTGACTCCTCCACCGCCCGGCGGCGACGGCAGTCCCGGCGCTTTGCACATTCAGCCCGTCAACATTGAAGACGAGATGCGCAAGTCGTATCTCGATTACTCGATGTCGGTCATCATCGGCCGCGCGCTGCCCGATGTCCGCGACGGACTCAAGCCCGTCCACCGCCGCATTCTCTACACCATGCAGCAGATGGGCCTGCAGCCCAACAAAGCCACGCGCAAGTGCGCCCGCATCGTCGGCGATGTCATGGGCAAGTACCATCCTCATGGCAACCTGGCAGTTTACGATGCTCTCGTCCGCCTGGCCCAGCCGTGGAGCCTGCGCTATCCCCTGATTTTTGGCCAGGGCAATTTCGGGTCGGTCGATGGCGACCCGCCCGCGGCCGATCGCTACACCGAAGCCAAGCTCGCGCAAGTTGCAACCGCCCTGCTCGAAGATCTGGACAAAGAGACCGTCGACTTCCGCCCGAACTATGACGGCAGCGAAGTCGAGCCGGACGTTCTGCCCACCCGCATTCCCAATCTTCTGATCAATGGCTCCGACGGAATCGCCGTCGGTATGGCCACAAAAATCCCGCCGCACAATCTCACCGAGATTGTCGATGCCACGATCACACTGATCAACAATCCCAACGCTCAGCTGGCCGAAATTTTGAAGTTCGTGCAGGGTCCGGATTTCCCCACCGCCGGCATCATCCACGGGCGCGCCGGGATTTTCGATGCCTATCGCGAGGGCCGCGGCCGCTTCATGATGCGGGCCAAAGCCGCCATCGAAAACATCAACAAGGATCGCCAGGCCATCATCGTCACCGAAATTCCCTACCAGGTGAATAAGTCCGTACTGGTGAAACGCATTGCGCAGCTGGTAAACGACAAGGAGATCGAAGACATTTCCGACGTTCGCGACGAAAGCGGCCGCGACGGAATGCGCATCGTCGTCGAACTTAAACGCGGCGCTGAGCCTCAGATTATTCTCAATCAGCTTTATAAACACACCTCGATGCAGGAAGGTTTTTCCATGATCCTGCTCGCGGTGGTGAACGGCCAGCCGCGCGAGATGGGCTTGATTCAGGCCATCAAGCACTTCATCAATCACCGGGTTGAAGTCGTCCGCCGGCGCACCGCTTTCCTGCTTCAAAAAGCAAAAGACCGCGAGCACATTCTCGAAGGCTACATCACCGCGCTCGATCACCTCGACAATGTAATCGCCATCATTCGCGGCAGCGCCAACCGCCCCGATGCCCGCGAAAATTTAGTCGCATATTTCGGCGGCAAGAAAATCGACATCAACACCACCGGCCGTGCCCCCAGGCTCGATCCCGAAAAGCCCTTTACGGTAAAACAGGCCGACGCGATTCTGGAACTGCAACTGCACCGCCTGACGCGCCTTTCCATCGACGAAATTTCCAACGAGCTGAAAGAAACTCGCGACCGTATCGCAGATTACGAATCGATTCTTGCCTCGGAGAAAAAACTTCGCGGCGTCATCATCAAAGAGCTCGAAGAAGTCAAAGAACTCTACGGCGACGAGCGCCGCACCCGCATCGAAGACGAAGCCGCCGAAATTGTGCTCGAAGACCTGATCGCTGACGAGCAGGTCGCGGTCACCTTCAGCCATTCCGGCTACATGAAGCGCACGCCCATCTCCACCTACCGCATGCAGCGCCGCGGCGGAACCGGGCGTATGGGCATGAAGACGCGCGATGAGGATTTCGTTGAACACCTCTTCATCGCTTCCACCCACGCCTACATTCTGATCTTCACTAATAAGGGCCGGGTCTACTGGCTCAAGGTTTACGAGATTCCCGACGTCAGCGCCGCCGGCAGGGGCAAACATATCGGAAACCTTATCGGCCTGCAGCCCGGCGAAACCGTGCGTACCATGCTCGCGGTCCGCAATCTCGAAGAGGAAAATAAATATATTTTCTTCGCCACGCGCAACGGCCTGGTAAAAAAATCCGAGCTCCGCGAGTTCATGCACGTGCGTTCGAACGGCATCAACGCCATCAACATCGAACAAGGAGACGAACTCGTCGCCGCCCGCATCACCAACGGCAACCAGATCGTCTTTCTTGCCTCGCATGAAGGTATGGCCGTGCGCTTCGACGAAAGCCACGTCCGCCCCATGGGCCGCGCCGCATATGGCGTCTGGGGCATTGACCTCGACAAAGACGACTATGTAGTCGGCATGGCCGTAACTCCGAAGTCGGTAACGGAAGCAGGAGCAGGCACAGTCCATGTGGCGACACCCGCCTCGGCTGCCCCGGGCGCGACCGCGCCCGCAAAGGAGAGCGCCTCAGAGGCCGAGCCTATCGATATTGCCACCAAAGGCACGCTCATCCTTTCCGTCACCGAAAACGGCTTTGGCAAGCGCACCGCCGCTGACGAGTACCGGCTCACCAATCGCGGCGGTAAGGGCGTCATCAATCTGAAGACCACGGAGCGGGTCGGCAAAGTTGTGAGCATCGCACAAGTCGACGAAACGTCGGAGGTCATGCTCATCAGCCACTACGGCAAAATCATTCGCATGGATTCCAACACCATCCGCGAATCCGGCCGCAACGCCCAAGGCGTTCGCCTGCTGCACCTCGAACCAGGCGACCGCGTCGCTGCCGCGGTAGTGATCGCGCCGGAAGAAGAACCGAACGGCAATGGAGGCACGTTAATCCAGTAGAATCGGCGTCTCGCCGGCTAAGCGCCGGCGGCCTTTTACGGCTTCACGTAGAAAATCTGATTGCTCTCCAGCGTGCCGGCACCGGGAGCGGTTACCGTGAGCGGGCCGTCCGTTGCTCCCGCAGGCACGGTGGCTGCGATCTCCGTGCTTGAAACCACCCGGAACGAGGCTGCGGTGCCGTTGAAACTGACCGCGGTTGCGCCGATCAGATTATTCCCCAGGACGATCACGCGCGACCCCACCTTGCCGGAGCTGGGACGCGTCTCGACAAACGAAGCCAGGCCGGTTTCCAGGCTGAATGCGGTTCCGCAACCACCGATGCAATTCGAACTGGTGCCTCCCGCAAACGTTGTCCCGTAGAACTCTCCGTTCGTGGATTGCATCAGGCTCTCAAAGGGCCCGGAGCCATCTGAACAGCCCGCTTCAGCGCAGAAGCTATAAAGCGTCGTAAGTTCGCCGTTCTGCGTGATGTCGAAAAGTGTCCCGCCAGCGCCATGAGCGCCCCCATTTGACGTGGTTCCGTAAAACTTGCCGTCAGTACCCTCGATCAGCGCCGCCTCTGGATAAGCGCCGTTGGTAAAATCGAAGCTGCGCAGCGTCTTTAGCGCGCCTGCAATGTTGAGTTTGAAAACGGTGCCGTAGTTATTCGCGCCACCCTTTGTGGTCACGCCGTAAAGCTCGCCGTCGGTGCCTTGCACCAGCCCACCAAACAGTTCTGTGCCATCGGCGCAGTTTGGCTGAGCGCAGAAGCTGTAAATGGAAGTCAGTTGACCGCTGGGAGTGATGCTGAAAACTGTTCCGCATCCCAAATCGCTCCCGCAGCCGGAATTCGCGCCTCCGGAAATGGTTGTCCCATAAAAGTTCCCATTGGCGCCTTCGATGAGAGAACCGAAATCAGGGTTAGCCCCGTTAGGGCCGTCAAAGCTGGCAATTGTGGTGAGCGAGCCGGCGGTTGTTATTTTGAACACTGTGCCAGCTCCATAAGTTCCTCCCACGGATGTAGTCCCGTAGAAGGCCCCATCGGCGCCTTGCACTAAACCCGCAGACGGATTCGCGCCGTCAGGGCAACCGGGGACGGAACAAAACCGGTACAGTGTCGTCAATGTTCCCGCGGGAGTGATTCGAAAACGGTTCCAAAGTTGTTGTTACCGCCCGCGTCCGTCGTCCCATAGAAATTCCCGTCGGTACCTTGTATCAACCCCGCATTGCCCACCGCACCATCGCTACAGCCCGCCTGCGAACAAAAACTGTAGAGCGTGTTCAGGCTGCCAGCCGTCGTCATTTCGAAGACCGTGCCCTCGTCGTTCGTACCGCCTGCGGCTGTGGTTCCGTAGAGTTTTCCGTTCGTTCCCTGAACGAAGGGCGCCGCAGGATATCCCGGGTCTCTACCATTAGACTTGTCGAAACTGGTTAATACAGTAATCTGCGCGAGGCCAGGAATCGAATTTGCGCATAGTAGAAGAGCCACGTACGCTGTTCGCATCGCCCAGACCCCGTCATCCGCTAGCATTGTGCCTGCAGCACGCCGCAGCGGTCAAGATGCAAGATTCTGCACTCTCACCCATCATAGACACCGCAACCCTACCTTCCCACGCCCTGCTTCTTATTAATCTCTCTCGAAAACTCAATGAAGAAATTCAGCAGAGTTCCATACCCCGCCTGTCCCAGCATAGCCGTGGCGCCATTGGTAAAAACATTCTTCGGACTCGGCTTCCACGCCGTTGCCAGCATCCCTCCGCCAAACGCTCCTCCGTACAATGCAATCTGCGGACGCCAATGTTCCTCGCTCCGGTCATAGGTCAGAAAATTTCTTACGATGGCGTGCTTCGTCCGCGGCCACAAACCCTCGCACTTGCACTGGTCGTAGCGCACTTCATACCCCAGCTTTGCATTCCCCAGCGCTGCCAGTGTGTTCGCCGTAATAAATTGGCCTTCGCGCGAGGCGAAGCGTTCTGTGAATCCTGCCCAGCCGTCATCCCACTGCCGCGGGACCCCGCGCGCCTGGTCGATCGCCGCGGCAAACATGCGCTTCATGTATGCGCCCGGAGTAGCCAGCGTCTGCTGCAAATAAATGTCTTCCCGCTGCTGGCTGGTGGGCGAGACCAGTTGCCGCCCCTTCCCTACATATACGCCGGTGATCCATCCTGATTCCCAATCTCGCGCCCTTTTCAATCCTGCGGTGGCGACATCCTTTGTCAGCACAGCCGCTTCTTTGGTTTTGTCCTCCACCATATGGGCTGGATTCTCATCCTTTTTCTTGCTCTCTCCCGGCGAATCGGGAATCGGCTGGCCTTGGGTTTGTCCGGAGTCTGCCGGTGGATTGCTTCCCGGATTATTCTTCGGCGTCTGCTCCTGCGGATTCTGTGCCGGTTCGTTGGCTTGAGCCCGTCCCCGGCCCTGTGCCACCAGCAGCAACCCGCACACCATTACCAGCATGCGCAGAAAGTTGCCCGGGGCCGACGGTTCAAATCCGCGTTTCTGTCGCATCGCTCCAGCATACCCCCCGCGACTCTGCGCGGCCTTTCCTCTTAATGTGGCGTTTCGGTGAAGGACTTTGCCGCCAATTCGAGCTGCTAAAACCTATAAGATGCCATCGTTCTGCAATCGCGTCGCCGCACACAGCATGAGCGCCCGGCACACCTCATCCTCTTTCAAAGGCATGCTTCTTCTCCAGTTCCTCCAGCGCTATCCGCATCGCGTCCTCAAATCTCTCTGCCTGGCCCATGAGGCCGGTGGCCTCCGCCCATTCGCCCTCGATTCGCACCAACCCTTCTCCCGCCACCAACCTTCCCGCAACCTCCATCAGATGCGCAGGTATAGTCTCCAGATATTGCGCGTCCGTAGAATCCCCAATCCAAACTTTCTTCTCTCCTGCCTTCGTTGCCCAATAAACCTTCCGCTCGATGAAGGTTGCAATCACGTCGTCAGTTGCTTTGCCAAATATCCACTTCTGCCGCTTGAAGTCATAATGCCGGCTCGAGAAGGCCACGGGCTTCAACTTCCCGGACTTAACAAACTCAATCTGCCGCCGATCCACTTCCTTGCGCAGGGCGTTGATGACGGGTGCCTCCGCATCCTTCGGCTCCAGCGACGGCAGTACCTCCTTCACCGTCGCCGATAGATTCACGGCAACGGGCGCGTGTAAGCCGTCGGTGCCCTCGAGTCCTATATCTCCATGCAGCACCCAAAAATCCGCGCCCGAAGTCGAGGGGTGAAACGGCCACTCCAGATCGATTGTCAGCGGAAGACCTTTCAGGGTCACCCAGATTCTGCAAGTTTTAGAAGTCCCGACTTCGCGTGTCATGCTGAACCCGTCCGTTCTTGATCCAAAGACATATCTTAATTAAAAAAGTAGGGGTTTCCGCCTAGCAGCAGCACGGAACTCGTTTATCAAACTCCAAAAGGTTGAGCCTACACTTTCACTTTACTGTATGCGCTCCACCTGTTTCATCCGTCTGCCTACAGGCCTTCTCCGATACTCCGTTTGGTCGTCCCGGTCCACTGTAAGGACGTGCGTTCAGGAATGGGTTGGACCTCCACATACGGGTGGTCCGGAAACGGAGAGAAATTCATGATCAAGCATAGGTTGTCGTGTTTGCTGTTAATTTCCGTCATAGCCGCGGGCGTCGCGTGCACTGAAAAGGCGAAGGCGCCGGATGTGAAGGCCAACATTGAGCAGGCTCTGAATCAGGCCGGGCTCAAGGATGTCAGCGTGAGCCAGGACCGCGACAAAGGCGTAGTTACCCTCGGCGGTACGGTTGCCTCCGACGACGACAAGGCGAGAGCGGCATCGATTGCACAACCGATCGCGGCCTCAGAGGTGGTGGCCAACGAAATCGCCGTCCGGCCGGTGGGCGATGAAAGCAACGCCAGAACCATCAGTTCCGATCTGGACAAGGCCATCGACAAAAATGTTGATGCCAAGCTGGTTCAGATGCACTTGCAGCATGCCGTGAGGCACGATGTGAAAAATGGCGTCGTCACATTGAAAGGCGAGGTGACAAGCCAGTCCAGACGCGAGATGGTGGAAAAAACTGTGGCCGGCGTTCCGAACGTGAAACAGGTGGTGAATGAACTCGAGGTAAAGAATCAGAAGGCGACCAGCACTCAGGGTGGATAGCCGCGAGGCTTAGGAGGCTGCATCGCCTGCGAATGTTCAGTCAATATCGGGTACTGGAAGTCATTTCGTAGATAGATTTGACAGGGCGCGGCTTTCAGCCGCGCCCAACGTATTTAAAAGACTCGGGTCGCAGTCCCTGGAGGACGGGCAAGCTTAGGGAGTGCGTCCAAGGATTAGAAAACTTTACCCCGCTTTCTTCCTGACCTTCGTGCCCATCCGCAACAATTTCCTCACCGTCCCGGTCGGCAGGCGCTTCATCTGATCGTGTAACTCGGTCACTGCCTCAAAAAATCCCGCCATCGCCGCCAGCCGCTCCCGGGTAAATTCCGCCCCCGGCTCCGAAAGATCCAATTCCTCCAGGCTTCGCCGCAGCATCTCCCGCGTAGGATCGATCTCCCGCCGCTTCCTTTGCTCGATCACCAGCCGGAACATTTCCCACACATCTTTCATCGACTCATAATGTTCCCGCCGGTCGCCCAGCACATGCACGGCGCGCACGATCCCCCAGGTCTCGAGCTCCCGGATCGAAGTACTCACATTCGATCGTGCCACGCTGAGCGTCTGCGCAATCTCCTCCGCCGGCAGCGCCCGCGGAGAAAGATACAGCAGCGCATGAATCTGCGCCACCGTCCGGTTGATCCCCCACCGCGTCCCCATCTCCCCCCAGTGGAGGATATATTGCTTCTGCACGCCCGTTAGATTCGGCATATCTGTACTTTCAGTTCAAACAGAATGTACAGAATACTTCGTGGTCAAGTCAACCAAATCGCCCCCGCTGTGATTAGCAGAAATTATGTCTGGTCATTCCTGAGGAGGTGAGAGACCCGTTCTTCGCCGCCGCGGCCACGGCCTCGAAGAAGCGCTCACGCCACAGCACTCCGCTCTGGGCTACGTACCAGGTGCTCGGGACTCGCTTGTGGGCTTGGCAGCCACGTTCTTCTTCGGAGCGGGTTTCTTCGCCGCCTCCGCCCTTTTCCGTTCCTGATACCGCCGATCATGAAATGCCTGGTCTGACCCTTGTTTCTTCATTCCTCCAGCTTACACCCGCACCTGCTATGCGGAGAGCTCGAGCGCTCGAACCGGAATTTCCGCCGAGCCGTTGAAAGACTTTCGCGCCGACTCTACAATCAAACTTCACATGCGAGCCGACCGCATCGCTGAGCTTCTTGAACCCTTCCTACTCCCTATCTATACTCCTTATCATTCTGAACCGGGCCGAAGGCCGGGAGAGGAACCTGCCGTCCTCTCCGCCACGCAACTCCGGTATATATCGACATACATCGATATACTCCTTCACTGGAACGCTCGCATCAACCTCACCGCCATCCGCAACCCGGAAGAAATCATAACCCGCCACTTCGGTGAATCTATCTTCGCCGCCCGTCACTTATTTCCCCGTGATTGGGAAGGGCAGGATTTTAGTCCGGAGCCTGCCATTAGCCAGTCAAGCGCGTTGGATGGTGCCAACAGCGCGCCAAGAAAGAACTCGGCATTAGCCCCTGAAGGTTCAGCCGAAGCCCGAGTCGCCGATCTCGGCTCTGGTGCCGGCTTTCCTGGCATACCCGTTAAAATTTGGGCTCCCAACATTGCCCTGACACTAATTGAGTCCAATCATAAGAAAGCCACGTTCCTTCGCGAGGCCGCCCGAGAGATCGGTTTAGAGGTTAATGTCCAAAACGTGCGGGCCGAGAGCCTGCCGGCGGCCAGCTTCGACAAGGTGACGATTCGCGCCGTCGAACGCTTATTTGATATTCTTTCGACGGCCACTCGCCTCCTCGTACCCTCTGGGACGTTCGCGCTGCTGATTGGATCCGCCCAAGTCGCCGCCGTCCAGTCAGCCCTCTCCGACGTACGATGGCTGGATCCTATCCCAGTGCCCGTGTCCGATACGCGTACGTTGCTGATTGCTTCTAAGGAACCATAGCGGCTAACAAGTGGGATAACCTTCCCATTTCATCAGCCGATTTGCGCGTCAAATGGGAGAAAATATAATCAGGGTGAGGCTAGAGTGGGAAGAGATTACGGAAAACCATGAGCGGCTCGTCTTCCATCATGCGATTAGCAATCACGGGCAGATTAAGATTTCCCGATGTTCCTGTGGGAACACTTTGATTCAAACGTCCACGACGTAGCGTTTCAAAACACCTCAGAGAAAGCCAATGTACGGCGTAAACGGTGGTTTACGCCGGTTGGAAGTGGATATGTTCCGGCAGGAACACCAGGAACGTTCCGGTCTAACGCGCCAGAAATTCATGCCAGCGAAAACGAATACAATTGTTCCCGCAGGAACATTGCGTCGCCTTTTTCCACATCAATTCATTCCCTCCACAAGCACTTTAGCTTGCATTCGAAACCCAGGCCGCACTATGCTGCCCCTAGCTCTGGCTTCCTCGACAATTTTATGGGACGTGTTATCGCTGTTGCCAATCAGAAGGGCGGCGTGGGGAAGACTACGACTGCCATAAACCTGGCCGCCTCGTTTGCCGCCGCGGAAGTCAACACGCTGCTCATCGACTGCGACCCTCAGTCGAATGCCTCCAGCGGCCTCGGTCTTGTGAAAGATCCCGACCGTTTTTCCACCTATCATCTGCTTCTGGGCGCGGCCTCTGGAGAAGAAGCGTTGGCAACGACGGATCTCGAACAGCTCTGGCTCATCCCGTCGCACAAGAATTTGATTGGCGCAAATATTGAACTGGTGGAGGCTTCCCGGCGCGAGTACCGCCTGCGCGATGCCATCGCTCCCCTGCGGGATCGCTTCCACTTCATTGTGCTCGATTGTCCTCCCGCCCTGGATCTGCTTACATTGAACGCTCTCGTAGCCGCCGATTCCGTGCTCATTCCCATGCAGGCGGAATACTTTGCGCTGGAGGGCATCAGTGAGCTGCTCGACACGGTGGAGCGGATCCGTGCCGCACTCAACCCCACTTTAGATATAGAAGGCGTAGTGCTGACCATGCTGGACGAGCGCACAAATCTGGCACAGCAGGTGATGGCCGAGCTGGATAAGTTCTTTGGAGAAAAAGTGTGCAAGGCAACCATCCCGCGAAACATAAGGCTGGCCGAGGCGCCCAGCCACGGCAAGCCCGCGCTGGTCTACGATCCGCGCTCGAAGGGAGCCGAGAGTTACATACGCCTGGCGAAAGAGATTATTGAGAGAGGTATGAATGCACAGCCATCGGCAATCAGTGCTTAATCGATATATAGATATACATCGATATATAGATTTATGTCTATGTATCGCGAAATAGGACGACCAGAAAGTCTTAAACATTAGGGAAACAGCGGATCACAGAGGACCTTTGATGACCACATCGGCGGCTGAGAATTTGACAGGACAGGTTGTAGAGAAAAAGAAAGACGAGAAGCGCCGGGCTTTGGGAAGGGGATTGGAGTCGCTGCTGCCGGGCCCACGCGTTGTGCCGAGTCGCGACGCGCGGGTGTCGAGTACGGACCTGGGGGCTAACAGGGAAGTTCCGCCAGGGATGCCTGACCCTTCTACCGGAAGCGGTGCCGGGACTGGAGCTGCGGCATTTCCAGTGTCTGCAGAGCCTCCTGTTGCCGTGCCCGAGCCAGTTCCGGCGGAAATCACAGCAACATCAGCTCACGCGTCGCAGCAGCGGATTCTGAATCTGCCCCTCGAGGCAATTGAGAAGAATCCCTACCAGACTCGTTATGTGTTTGACGAAGTCCAGTTGATCGAGCTGCGCGATTCGATCAAGGAACATGGCGTGGTACAGCCAGTGGTGGTGCGTCCCGGCAGCGAACCAGGGCGCTACATCCTGGTGCTGGGGGAGCGGCGCCTCCGGGCCTCAAAGCTGGCGGGTAAGGAGTCGATTCCCGCGCTGGTGCGAACACTCTCGCCCCAACAGGCAGCGGAAATGACCCTGCTGGAAAACGTTGTGCGTCAGGATCTGAATCCCATTGAGCAGGCCGAGGCCTTCCGCGTGTTGAGCCAGGAGTTTAAATTAACCCAGGCACAGATTGCAGAACGCATTGGGGTATCGCGCGAAACCGTAGCCAACTACATGCGCCTGTTGCGGCTGCCGCAGGAAGTGATGCAGTACATGGTGCAGGGCAAATTAAGCTTCAGCGACGCCCGGGAAATCCTGTCTCTGGAGCATCCTGAGCATATCCGGCAGCTGGCGGACGAAGTAATCGCGAAACACCTGAAGGTGGATCAGATCAAGCAGCGCGTCCAGCAACTAAACGGATTTACTGGACAGTGGACCGAGGGAACTGAGCAGCAAGTATCTCGAGGCGCGCGCTGGGTCGATCCCAATGTTCGCGCCGCCCAGGCGGAGATGGAGCGCACTCTGGGAATGCGCGTCAGAATCAAAGACCACAATGGCAAGGGAAAGATCGTGATTGAGTACGCCTCCGTCGACGACTACGAGCGGGTCGTCGAGATGTTGAAGGCGAAGTAGCCAGCGCTAAGCCTGCGACACAATCGGAACCTGTGGGAACAGCCGCCTCGGCTGTCCAGCGAGCGAAGCGAGCGTTTCTTCATATCAGGATTCTCCTGAGGCATGCGCCAAGCTTCTCCTATAACCTGTCATTCCGACCGGGGCCGGAGCGAAGCGATGGCGGAGTGGAGGAACCTGCTGGTCCACTCATGCGCCACATGGACTTTTCGTAGGAATCAACACGGGAATCAACATAGTAAGAGTGGAGCAGAGAACCCATAATCCAGGGCCCTTCACCCTGCTCGCGCTCAAGCACAGCGGAACCTCAGCATCCAAGTGGGACTATAGCGCGGAATACCCAGTAAAATCTTCCACGCCCGTTTTCGCCCGCTCACTTGCGATCTCTCTAAAGCCTAAAATGGACCGCAAGGAATCAAAATGATCATCGGTGGAATCGAAAAGTGAAAGCCCTGCCATTATCATGGGCCGATGGCAGCGAATTTGAGCGAAAGTGGGAAATAGCTTTGTGAACCAATCGCAAAACGTTCTCGGAACCGTGGCCATCCAGTTGATGAACGGCGATGAAGTCGAAATCGACGGCGCGAAAATTCGCGCGAAGCGCGTCGGCAGCGGCCGGCTGCGCATGGTTCAATTTCAAGCCAATGGGCGGACTCTTGAGGCAATCGAGCAGAATCCCGAAAAGCCGAGCCGCTGGGGACAACTGGCTCGCGAAAAACATCAGGTAGTGCAGTTCCGGGACGTAGAGACGGGCAGGTATGTAGCCGTCTCGGTCGATGGCAAAGTAACCGAGTACGGGACTTGAGCAGGCCTCAATGCCCCGCCGCTACTTCACTTCCAGAAGAAACACGACCCGTGCCCGATCTGGGGCGACGCGGAGGGGCGGGTTGTGGCTGAAAAACTGAGCAATGAGACAAGCGCCCAGAATCCGAAACCGCGGAACGGCGATGGTTCGCGACGGCTCATTTGGCAAAGAAGTAATCGAACGATTTTACGGCTGTGAACTCGTCGTCTTTAACGTCGAAAACCGTATACAGCTTGGTGATGTAGAGAACGTCGTGCACTTTCTTGGTAAGGTTCAGCAGTTTGAGTTCGCCGCCTGCATTGCGCACCGTAGTGAAGCTGCTGACCAGCTCGCCGACGCCCGACGAGTCGATGTAATCCACCTGGGCGAGGTTCAGAATAATTTTCTTCTTGCCTTCGGCAATAAGCTGGCGAATAGTATCGCGAAGCTGTCCGATTTCGTCGCCCAGGGTGATGCGTCCGTTAATGTCGAGGATGACGACGTGACTGACTTCGCGCGTGGTGATAGTCATTTAGGGTTCGGCTCTCGGGGATTCAGCGTCCGGGGCGGTAACTCCGGAGGCTCGCGGAATGGTAGAGCGTAGACGGGCGCCAAGTCAATGGGATATGAGGAAGTGTAGTAGAGACGTAGCTTGCTGCGTCTCTGCGTACAGCATTTCGGACGAATCGTAGCTCGCGCCTGCATTGACGCAAGGGAAGCCGCGCCCTAGAATCAATCTGGAGCTAACTTTTCCTCACTAAAGTCCTACAATCGATGCCACTTTACGAATACGAGTGCAAGAAGTGCGGTCACCGCTTCGAGAAAATCCAGAAATTCTCCGACAGGATGGTGAGGAAGTGCCCGGAGTGCGGAGGTGTGGTCGAGCAGATGATTTCTGCGCCCGCCGTCCAGTTCAAGGGGTCGGGCTGGTACGTGACCGATTACGCCAAAAAGTCGCCCTCGTCATCTTCTTCTGAAGGCGGCAGCAAAGAGACGAAAAAAGAAGACAAGAGCAAGGCTGAAGGTTCAGGAAAGGAAAGCTCCTCAGCTGAAAGTTCCTCGAAAGAAAGTTCCGCCAAAGAATCTTCTTCTCGCGAAGGCTCCAATTCCAGAGAAGGCTCCAAAAGATCCAGCAGGCATAAGTAATATTGGCACAGGCCGGCCAACTCAATTCTGCGAGTAGCTAGGGAACCAGCCCCCTGCCCGCCTCATTTCAGTTCGTGTTCGAAGTGATCTTCGATCATATGGAAAAGTTGGCCGCGGGCGTCGCTGCCCGAAATGCTGTGCGTTTTGTTGGGATAGATCATCAGCCGGAACTGCTTGCCTGCCTTGATAAGCGCGTCGATCATTTGTACGCTGTTTTGGAAGTGGACGTTGTCGTCGCCCGTTCCATGCGCCAGCATCAGCGCGCCATGCAGGTTGGCTGCCCCTGCGGTCACGTCCGACTCGGCGTAACCTTTCGGATCTTCTTTGAGCAATCCCATGTAGCGCTCGGTGTAGATGGAATCGTAATTAACCTGATTGGTCACGGGAGCGACCGCAACCCCGGCGCGGAAACGGTCGGAATGAGTCATGGCATAGAGCGTCATAGAGCCGCCATTGGACCATCCCCAAATCGCGACACGGTTGGCATCCAGTTGCGGATTTTGCGCGAGAAGCTGGTCCAGCGCCGCCAGTTGATCTTTTAGTTCGATGCCGCCAAATTCATGCCGGATCGCAGCCTGGAACTTGCGGTCTCGCCCCGGCGTGCCTCGATTGTCGACGGCGAAGATGGCGAATCCTTTGCGCGCGAGAATTTCATCGAAGGCGCCGGGCGGGTCTTTCAAGACCATCTGCGCCGCCGGACCGCCGTACACATTGATGATCAACGGAATCTTCTTGCGTCCGGCGGCGTCGGCAGGTAGCAGCAGCCGTCCATAGAGCGTCGTCCCGTCGTCCGCCTTGAATTCCAGGTATTTCGCTGCCCGCAATCCGTACTCGGCAAATTCATCGCGCGATTGCCAGACCGGAAAACATGATCCGCCTACCGCACACAGTGACATTGCCGGCGAGGTGGCAGGCCCGGCAAACGTCTGCTCGAAGTGCTTGCCGTCGTCGGCGAACGAGCTGAAATACAGTCCCTCGTCAGGCGTGAGCTTCTGCATTCCCGTTCCGTCGAGCTTGACTGAAAAGACATGCCGCTGCCGCGGATCGTCTTTGTTGGAGGTTAAGAACACCGTGCCCGTGGCTTCGTCCACGCCATCCACGCTGAGCACTTCGAAATCCCCCCGCGTAAGCTGGCGCTCCACTTTGGCCTCCCCGCCCAGCGGGTTCTGCTTATCGAAGCTGTAAAGATATAGGTGCGTATGTCCGTCGCGCCAGCTCGACCACAAAAACCGGTCTCCGGACTTCAGTATCCGGAAATCGTCATTGACATTCACCCAGGCATCCGGGCTGGTTTCGGTCAGGATTTTGGCGAACTTGCCCGATTTCACGTCGATGAAATATAAATCCATTTTGTCTTGCCTGCGATTGAGAAGCTCGGCCCATATCACTCCATCTTTGACCCACCCGAAGCGCGGAATGTAGGTTTCTTCGTCTTCGGTCAGGGAAATCCAGCGAACCTTGCCCTTATCGGCATCCACTACCCCCAGCTTCACGGTCGGATTCGGATCGCCCACCTTGGGATACTTCTCGTTGTCCACCGTCGGGTGGGTGGGTATCAGGTTGACCAGGGGATACGTTGGAACTTTGGTCTCGTCCATGTGCAGGAATACGATGTCCTTGCTGTTGGGAGACCAGAAATAGTTGCTGCGCACGGATAATTCTTCGGCATAGACCCAATCGATATCGCCGTTAAAAAGATTGTCTTCTGTGTCTTTCGTGAGTTGCCTTTCACCCTTTCCCGATACCGGCCGGGCATAAAGGTTGTGTTTTCGAATATAGGAAATATGGCTGCCATCGGGAGAGAACTTCGGATCGCCGCTGGGGTCTGGCGCCGAAGTGAATTGCACGGCCGTTCCCGTTCCCAGGTCGAACAGCCAGAGCTGGCCCTGAGAGTCGAAAATCAGATGTTTCGAATCCGGCGCCCAGACGTAGGCCGCGACATGATAGCGGGTCAAGCGCTCCCGTTCGCGCTCATCCTTTACTTTGTTGTAGTCAGGCGCCAGCGACGCGAGCTTCGCGGCGCTTACCAGCACTTTCTTCTCCCCCGTAGCCGCATCCACATACCACAGCTCGCCATGATCGCCCGCATCATCCCGCTGCACAAAAGAAAGTTTGGTGCCGTCGGGACTCCACTCCGTATTCTCCGGGCCGCGGCCTCCCAGGCCGCCGGGGGCGAAGATAGCTTCTATCGTAAGCGGTTTTGTGGATGCCGGAGCCTGCGAGAAAAGTGGCAGGCAGCAGGAGGCAATGAAGGCAACGACGAAGGGCGACTTTTTTTTCACGACGACCCCGCAAGAAAATGAAGTGGCAGCACAAACTCGGCGACGAATCAACGAGTTTACACCCGGAAACTCGTTTGAACAGGCAATTTGTCGAGGCCAGCCCCTAGCCCACTATCTCGAGCATTTTGGTATAACTGCGCGGCGCCGGTTCTATTCGTGAACCTTCGTGCGCCCTTCGTGGCTAAATCAGGCAGCACCGAAAGCTCAAACCGCGGCAGCGCGTTTTAGCGTGGTAGAATCGAGCTTAGGCCCCAGTGGGATGCTTCCAGAAATAGAAAACCTGTTGCGCCTGCAAGAAGCGGATAAGGAAATCCGCCGTTTGCAGGAGGAAGTCGCCGAGCTGCCCAGGCGCGTGGCGGCTATTGAACACAAGCTGGCTGGCACCAGCGCGCAACTGGAGCGGGCGCAGGCCGCCATCAAGGCCGACGAGGCCACCCGCCGCAAGCACGACACCACCATCTCAGACCTGCGCGGCAAGATCTCCAAATATCGCGACCAATCCCTCGACGTCAAAACCAATGAGCAGTATAGAGCGCTGCTGCATGAGATTCAGTTTGCGGAAAAAGAAATTGCCGCCACCGAAGACAAGATTCTCGAATTGATGGTCAACGCCGACGCCCGCGACAAAGAAGTCAAGGCGGCGCAGGCCGAACTGAAAGCGGAGACGGCGGAAATCGAGAAGGAAAAAGAGCAAGCCCGCCTGCGCACCGCCGAGGACGAAAAGCAGCTCACCGAATGGCACGGCAAGCGCGACCAGGTGCGGGCGGGCGTAAGCGAAGATCTGTTGCGGCACTACGAGCGCGTCTCCAGGTTTCGCGGCAGCGGCATCTCCGAGGTGCTCGATCACAAGTGCATGGCCTGCCAGGTCATGCTCAGGCCCCAGACTTACAATGAGGTGCGCGCCGGGCAACAGACCGTGGTGTGCGACTCCTGCCAGCGCATTTTGTACTTTAATCCTGCCAACGAAATGCAGGCCATTGAGCCCGAGCAGCAAAAGCGCGCGCGCCGGCACCACCCTAAAATCGACGCTCCTCAGGCCTGGTATTACCGCGAGGAGTTTGGCGATGGAGGCGAAGCCCTTCTCTGCCTGACCAATGCCGCGGGACAGGCCAGCCGCCGCGTCTTTGACATGCACACCGGCCGGCTGCTCGGCGATATTCTCATTCGCGAAGGCGACTACCGCCACGCCTTCCCCGAAGACATTACCGGGGCCATTCGCCTGAATGGGGGCTGGGCGGAAGCTGAAATGGAGAGCTGGGGTACGGAGATGCCCATGACCGCGCTCGATTCCCTTCACTCCGATCTCGATGCCGCTCGCTACGAGATGACCCATACCTCGGTCAAAGCCAAGCCTGCCGAGGTTGTCCCCACTGGCCAGGTAGCCAGCTAACCCCTCAGCACTTCAACCGTCCTGATATAGAATGTCGCGATCCTTCTCAGATCGAAGTTGCCGATTTTAGCGAAGAAGGGAGGGAGATTTGCCGGAGGTGGTCGATTCCTATCACGTCGCCGCAAAATATTACGACAGCGCCTATGCCACCATGCGCGACCTCAACGACGCTCCGTTTTATCTGGAATTGGCGAAGGAGTTGGGTGGCCCGGTCCTGGAGATCGGCTGCGGCACGGGCCGCGTTCTGCTTCCCATCGCCCGCGCGGGTATTGAGATTCACGGCGTAGATAACTCCGGCCCCATGCTGGGCATTCTGCGGGAACATCTGGCACGCGAGGACGAAGCCGTGAACCAACGTGTAACGCTGCACACCGGCGACATGCGGGAATTACGCCTGGAGCGCAAGTTTCCTCTGGTCACGATTCCCTTCCGTCCCATGCAGCACATGTACACCGTGACCGACCAGATTCGCGCGTTGAAGTCGGCTGCTGCTCATTTGGCGGAAGGCGGCACGCTGGCATTCGATGTGTTCTACCCGAAGTTCGAAGTGCTTCACATTGGCATCGGTGAGGAGCGGCTGGAAGCGGAATGGTTTTCGCCTTCCGACCCGGAGGTCTTGATCCGGCGCTTCTTTCGCAAGGATGTCGTCGATAAGATTAACCAGACCTCCAGTCTCACGTTCATCTTTCGCAGCTATCGCAATGGCAAGTTGATTTTGGAGGAGAGCGACACACTGAAAATGTCCTACTACACCTATCCCCACCTGCGCGCTCTGTTTCTGCTGGCAGGACTCGAACCGGTCGCCGAATACGGGTCCTTTGCCAGGGATCCGCTGGACAACTCCTCGCAGGAAATGATCTTTCTGCTGCGGCGGACGCGATCCTAGTCTCCTGGTTCTCGTCCTTCGAGTAACATGGCGGTTATGGCCCGTTCGGCGATCGCGCCCAGCTCTGGTCCCAAGGTCGCGGTTTCTCCGCGTGGCGTAACACGCCTGAAGAATGGCCATGTTTGGGTGTACCGCTCCGATATTATTTCGGCCGACGCAGTGCCTCCGGGGGCGGTGGTCACGGTTGTGGATCAGCGCGGGCAGGCCCTCGGAACCGCCCTCTATTCCAGCTCTTCGCAGATCGCTCTGCGCCTCATTTCCCACGAACCCGTCGCCGACTTTCCAGCCCTGTTGCGGAAGCGCGTGGCTGGTGCGCTGGCCTACCGCGAATCAATTGTCCGTGACACCAATGCCTACCGCGTGGTCTTCAGTGAAGCCGACTTCCTGCCCGGCCTGATCGTCGATCGCTACAACGATATTCTTTCCATGCAGATTTTGACCCAGGCCATGGATTCCGAGAATGTGCGCCAGGCGCTTATCACCCAACTGAAGGAACTTCTGCGCCCCGCATCCATCGTCGAGCGCGTCGATTCCCGGGTTCGCCAACTCGAGGACCTGCCGCCGCGCGCGTCTGGGCTCATCGAAGGGGAGAAGGTCTCAACTGTGTTCGCCATGAACGGTGTTCAATTTCATTTCGACGCCCTGGAAGGACAAAAAACTGGCGCCTTCCTCGATCAACGGGAGAACTACGCAGCCGCCGCCCAGTACGCCCACGGCGAAGCTCTCGATGTTTTTTGCTACCAGGGCGGTTTTGCGCTGCACTTGGCTCCTCGATGCCAGCACGTAGCCGGAGTCGACAGTTCCCGTCCCGCACTCGAAGTCGCGGACAGGAATGCCGCGCTGAACAATCGCGACGTGGAATGGATCGAGGGCAACGCTTTCGACCTGCTCAAGGACTATGCCACTTCGGGCCGGCGATACGACACGGTCGTCCTTGATCCGCCGGCCTTCGGCAAGACGAAGCGCGATCTCGAAGCCGCCCTCCGCGGCTATAAGGAACTCAACCTCCGCGCCTTGAAGATGCTTCGACCGAACGGCGTGCTGGTGACCTGCTCATGCTCCTACCACGTGAGCCAGACCGATTTTCTGGCCATGTTGACCACCGCCGCCCTCGATGCCCACCGGACGCTGCGCTTGGCCGAGGTCCGCGGACAAGCCAAAGATCATCCTATCCTGCTGAACGTTCCTGAAACCGCCTATCTTAAATGCGCCATTGCGATTGTAAGTAACTGAAAACAATAACAAAATTTGACTTGACAATGACTCGCTCATATTTTATGCTGCTTTTAGAGCTATAAAGCATCAAATCTATTGATTGAGGCCCGCATGGGCTTCTCAAACTTCTAACGCCAACATTCTGAAGGAGGATCTACCATGACCGTATTAACCCGTTGGGAGCCTTTCCGTGAATTCACCACCCTGCAGGACCGCATGAACCGCCTGTTCCGCGACTCCTACGGTGACGGTGGCCGGGATGAGTCTCTCGCCACCTCGAGTTTCGCCCCCGCCGTCGATGTTTACGAAGACGAGCACAATGTCACACTCAAGATTGAAGTGCCGGGAATCGACGAGAAGGACATTGACGTTCGCCTGGAGAACAACACTCTCACCGTTCACGGCGAGCGCAAGATCGAGAAGGAAGAGAAAGAAGAGAACTACCGTCGCGTCGAGCGCCAGTATGGCAGCTTCACCCGCACCTTCAACCTTCCTGTCACTGTGGATGCCGACAACGTCTCGGCGACCTACGACAAGGGGGTGTTGAAGATTGCTCTGCCCAAAAAGGCCGAAGCCAAGCCGAAGCAGATAAAGGTCAAGGTCGGCTCGCCCAAAGCCGAAAACGGGAAGACCCTGGACGCGAAGGGCCCCAGCAAGGCCGCGTAAGTGGGCAGTTTTTATGTAGGGACAGCCGCCCCCGGCTGTCCAGTCGAGCGAAGCTCGACTAGCCTTCGACGGGAGGCGGCAAACTTGCCGGCCTCCCGTTAATTTTGCTATCAGCGAATTCGGTAATTGAGTAATTTGAAGCCCGCACAGCAAACGAGCCGTCAAATTACTAACTTCCTCAATTTCTAACACGAGGTTCTCATGCCCATCCGTTGGGATAAATTCACAGTAAAAGCACAAGAAGCAGTACAGCGCGCGAATCAACTTGCCTCAGAACACGGCAATCCTGAACTGCAGCCGGTCCACCTTCTGGCCGCGCTGCTCGAAGACAAAGAAGGCATCATCGCGCCCGTGCTCGAAAAAATCGGCATCGGGCCGCAGGCCGCGCTCGGCGATACCTATCGCGAAATTGACAAGCTGCCCAAGGTTTCCGGAGACGCCTCGCAGGCCGCACTCTCGGCCGCCGCAAACAAACTGCTGGAGCAAGCCTTCAAAGAGGCTTCCAACTTCAAAGACGAATATGTCTCTACCGAACACCTCCTGCTAGCCGTCACGCACCTTAAGCAGGATCCGGCCCAGCAGATCCTGGCCCGACAGGGCGCAACTCACGATGCCATCCTGAAGGCCCTGACCACCGTTCGCGGGTCGCAGAAAGTGACCGACCAGAATCCCGAGGCCAAATTCCAAGCCCTGGAAAAATATGCCCGCGACCTCACCGAGCAGGCGCGGCGCGGCAAGCTCGACCCTGTAATCGGACGCGATGAAGAAATCCGCCGCGTTGTCCAGGTGCTTTCCCGGCGAACGAAAAACAACCCGGTGCTTATCGGCGAACCGGGCGTCGGTAAAACCGCCATCGTAGAAGGCCTGGCCCAGCGCATCATCTCTGGCGACGTGCCGGAAGTCTTGAAGAACAAACGCGTGGTCGCGCTCGACCTCGGCGCCATGCTGGCTGGCGCAAAATATCGCGGCGAGTTCGAAGACCGCCTCAAAGCCGTCTTAAAAGAAATCGAAGATTCGCAGGGCCAGATCATTCTGTTCATCGACGAACTCCACACCCTCGTCGGAGCCGGAGCCGCCGAAGGCGCCATCGATGCCTCCAACATGCTCAAACCCGCGCTCGCTCGCGGAGAGCTGCGTGCCATCGGCGCCACCACGCTGAACGAATACCGCAAATACATCGAGAAAGATGCGGCCCTCGAACGCCGCTTCCAGATTGTCTTCGTTGGCGAGCCGAATGTCGAAGATACGATTGCGATTCTTCGCGGCCTCAAGGAGAAGTACGAAGTCCACCACGGCGTTCGCATCAAAGATTCCGCAATCGTGGCCGCCGCCACGCTCTCGCACCGCTATATTTCCGATCGCTTCCTGCCCGACAAAGCCATCGACCTGGTAGACGAAGCCGCAGCTTCAATCCGCATCCAGATTGACTCGCTTCCCACCGATATCGATCAGCTCGAGCGCCGGGCAACTCAGCTTGAGATCGAGAAGCAGGCGCTGAAAAAAGAAGACGACCCCAATTCCCGCGAGCGCCTGGCCGTCATCGAGAAAGACCTTGCGGAAATCCGCGAGAAATCTAATGCCCTGAAGGCCAATTGGAAGAAGGAGAAAGATCTAATCGCTCGCATCCGCCAACTCAAAGAACAGTTGGAAAAGTTAAAGCTCGAAGAGCAAGCCGAAGAGCGCAAGAGCAACTATCAGCGCGCGGCTGAAATTCGCTACAGCCTGATTCCGCAGACGGAGAAGGAACTGGAAAATCTGACCAAGCAGATGGAGACTCCCGGCAGGGCGCGCATGTTGAAAGAAGAAGTGGACGAGGAAGACATCGCCCGCATTGTCTCCAAGTGGACCGGCATTCCCGTCTCCAAGATGCTCGAAGGCGAGGTCAAAAAGCTCGTCACCATGGAAGATCGCCTGCGTCATCGCGTCATCGGCCAGGATGCGGCTCTTGAGCGCGTGGCCAATGCCATTCGCCGTTCCCGCGCCGGACTCAGCGACCCCAAACGCCCCATCGGCTCATTTATTTTTCTCGGTCCCACCGGCGTCGGAAAGACCGAACTAGCCCGCGCCCTCGCCGAATTTCTCTTCGACGACGACCGCGCCCTGCTGCGCATCGACATGTCGGAATACATGGAAAAGCATTCCGTCGCCCGCCTCATCGGCGCGCCTCCCGGCTACGTCGGCTACGAAGAGGGCGGCCAACTTACCGAGCAAGTCCGCCGCCGTCCCTACGCCGTCGTGCTCTTCGATGAAATCGAAAAGGCGCATCCCGATGTTTTCAACATCCTGCTGCAGATCATGGACGATGGCCGCCTCACCGACGGCAAGGGCCGCGTCGTCGATTTCAAGAACACGATTCTGATCATGACCTCGAACCTGGGATCGAGCTTTCTGCAGGCGGAGAATCTGCGCAGCGAAGAGGATTTCGAAAAAGCCGGCGAACAGGTGATGAACGCTCTCCATGGTCACTTCCGGCCTGAGTTCCTGAATCGCGTCGACGACATCATTGTCTTCCGCCCGCTCGGCAAAGAACAGTTGGTGAAAATTATCGAGCTGCGGCTGGAGGACGTACGCCGGCTGCTGGCCGACCGCAAGATTTCCATCGAGCTCACCGACGCCGCAAAAGAGTTGCTCTTCACCCAGGGCTACGATCCCAACTTCGGCGCCCGCCCGCTGAAGCGGGCGATTCAAAAGCTGATTCAGGATCAGCTCGCTCTGAAGATTCTTGACGGCGAAATTCTGCACGGCGACCACATAATCATCGATGCCGACAAGAAAGCCGGCAAAATGAAATTCGAAATCAGCAAGCGCGTGGGAGAAAAAGAATCCGCAAAGACAAAAAGATAAAACAATCGGCCGCGGATCGCACGGATAAAATTTTAGAAGTTCTTAAAGTAAATCCGCGGAGCCCTGTGTAAATCCGTGGCCACGATTTTCTCGGCCTGTGGCACACTGATTCCATGCAGCAACTTACGCTCGGCGATTTCGAACTAACCATCTTCTCCGACGGCACCTACCCGCTCGACGGCGGCGCATTCTTTGGCGTCGTTCCAAAAATCATGTGGTCCCGCAAAGTCTCGGCAGACGAAAAGAATTATGTCACCACGGGACTCAACTCGCTGCTGATTCGCAGCGAACATCCGCGCACCGGCCGCAAAACCGTGCTGGTTGAAACCGGTATGGGCAACAAGCTCTCCGAGCGCATGGTCAAGTTCTACGGCCAGCCCGCGAAACTGCTGGAGAACCTTGCCGCCGCAGGCATCACTCCCGAAGACATCGACATCGTAATCAACACCCACCTCCACTTCGACCACTGCGGTTGGAATACGCTGCGTGATAAAGATGGCAAAATCGTCCCCACATTCCCCCGCGCAAAATACTACGCCCCCGAAGGCGAATGGCAATACGCCCGCAAGCCCAGCGAGCGCGACGCCATCAGCTACATCTCCGACAACTACGATCCCTTGGTAGCCAGCGGCCTGATGACGCTGCTGAAAGGCAACGAAGAAATCATCCCCGGCATCTCCGTGAAAACCTTCCCCGGCCACACCGCCAGCATGCAGGGCGTAATCGTCACGGGAAACGGGGTTAACACTATGCCCGGGAAAAATGCGGTCCGCGAGGGCACGATAGGGAAGGGCACGACTTCAGTCGTGCGGTCCGAGGGCCAACAGGAAGCAGGGGCTTTAGCCCCTGAGGCTGCAATCGCCTGCTACATCTCCGACCTGATCCCCACCACCGCCCACATCGACCTCACTTGGGGCATGGGCTTCGACCTCTACCCGCTGCAAACCATCGAGAGCAAGAAGCACTATTACGAAAAAGCGATCGCGGAAAAATGGCTGACGGTCTTCACGCACGATGCGAAGACCCCGTGGGCTTATGTGGAGAAGGACGAAACTGGGAAGATGGTGACGCGGGGAGTGTACTGAAGGTACCGCTTGAGTTCCCTCCGAGTTACTCGTTTTCCCTTGACTTCAACTCTCCCTCTGGTCCACCCTATCTCTTCCAGCACAATCTCTTTGACACCTGAATAGCAATAGGATAACTCGTTGCGTCGCAATATTTTGCCGAAGCCTCACTGATTACAAAGGACTTAGCAGATAGCGCTTGAGCTAACTCCTTAGCCTGCAATATTTTGCGGGTAAGTTATTTAAATGCATAGATTTAGCCGGATCGCCAGCGAATCGAAAATCTGCAAAATACTGATTCCAAAGATTTAAGCAGATTTCGATCCGAAATTTTTTTGATCCAGAAATCCGGCCTGCGAACCCGGGTCCCCATGACCGCACATCGAAGGCACGACGAATCGCAGGGACTTCTTACGCGGAAAACAAGTCGAAATCCCCAAGCAGATACTGCGCCACCCTAGGTACCCGCGCCCAACCTGTAACTCTTTGTAAACACGAACTCCGTGCAACTCCTCTTGCTTTTCGGGGTTCAATGTAGGTAACAATGTTGTCTGGAGGAGAACCTTGAAAGCACTGCGTTCGCTTCAATCCAAGAATCGTTTCATCACGGTCGCGGCGATGTTCGCGGCTCTAGTGTTGCTGGCCATCTCGGCCATATCGGTTGGCGCCCAGCAGGGCGCCATGAGCCCTTACCAGGGCGAGCAGGATGGCGTCAGCGCCGGCGGCAACTGGATGGAGTTCCGCTCGGAAGATAAGATGACCGGCGCGAAGAAGGTCCGCTTCGAACTGCTCGCCAACAACTATCTTCGCGAAGACCCCGACTACAAGCCGCGCGTCGAACTGGTCTGCCATAACGGCAAGTTCGATCGCGCTGTCTTTAACCCGGGCGCCCGGCTGGGACGCCCAGACTATCCCGGCTTCTGGGGCCAGCCCAAGATGGAAGTACTGGTCCGCATCGACGGCTACCACGATCACAAGGGATGGAACTGGGAGCGCGACCGCGTTCTCGCCATGGACAAGGGCACGATTCGCGGCGCCATGGGAGCGCAGGTTTTCAACGTCGAAGTCAGAACCCGCGCGGGCTACTCTATCGCCGAGTTCTCCCCCGCAGGCCTCAATCTGGACGAAGTAAGACACGCCTGCGACCTAACGCCACATAAACCGTAGTCATCGTCCACAAGGCAGTTTTCAGAAACTTAAGTTGAAGGGATTGTCGGGTAGGGAGCGAGGGCTGAGCCGTAAACTCAGCCCCTTTTCCTTGCCGGAGAATGCCGCGCAGAGGTGCCGAATACGGGCTGGGCCGCCGCAGAAGGCACGGTGCAGAAAGCACCGTGGAAGAGCGGCCCTTCAAGGGCCGAGTCAGTGCGAAAATAAGGTTGCCCTTTAGGGCCTGCGGCGCACTGGAGGTGACCTTAGACGCAACCCCCTCAGCACTTGCAGCTAAGCCAATTCTGCTGTTCCACTGAAATCAGCACGCGCGGAGGAAGCTGATGAGGTTACAGCAACAATGAGCGGCAGCATAATTGAGGCAGCAGCATTTTTTCTATTTGTAATCGGCGTCGCGACCTACGCGGCTATCCTTTACAACGAACTGGTTCGCCTGCGCAATGACAACGACCGCGCCTGGGCCAACATTGATGTGCTGCTGAAGCAGCGCCACGACGAGATTCCCAACCTGGTTGAAACCGTCAAGGGATATATGCAGCACGAGCAGCAGACGCTGCTGGCCGTCACGCAAGCCCGCGCCGCGTCCATGAACGCGGCCAGCATCGGCCAGAAAGCGCAAGCTGACGTAATGATGACCGGCGCGCTGCGCGGCCTGTTTGCCGTGGCCGAGAATTATCCGCAGCTCAAGGCCAACCAGAATTTTCTCAAGCTGCAGAGCCGCATCAGCGAACTGGAAGAGCGCATTGCCGACCGCCGCGAGTTCTTCAACGACGACGTCAACACCTACAACACCCGCATCGGCCAGATCCCCGAAGTCTTCGTCGCCAGCTTCATGAGCCTGAAGCCGCGGGGCTTCTTCAAAGTCTCCAACGAAGACCGCAAACTGGTCGAAGTGAAATTCGCCGCAGGGCAGAGCGCATAACCGCTTTCACGTTCCTACCATCATCCCGGGCATCCCGATGTCTAAGTCCAGCGTAGAATCCTTTCCAGCAAAAAAATCTCTTCCCGCCCAAGCCGGTCTGGCCGTTTTGTGCAACTAAGGCTCTTGGGACTTAATTTCACAATCCGACGAGGTGAAGTGCGATGAACAATTTAATCAAGTCAATTCTCAAAACCGCCGTGTACTTTCTGGATCAGACCGACCGTTTCGCCAGCGACATGAAAGACCGGGTTGCCGATGGCGTGGGCCTCGCGGCCGACCGAGTGTCCGACTTGCGCGATCAGGCGCAGGACCTGTACGAAGGCGAGAGTCATACCCTGCGCAACGTGCTGGTTTTTGCGGCGGGCGTTGGGTTTGGGATGGGCGCGGCGCTTCTGTTTGCTCCCGCAAGCGGCGAGGAAATCCGCGGCCAAATCGGCGATAAAGTTCAAGACATCGGCGACCGCGTTCGCAGCCGGTTCTCTTCTTCTTCCAGCAGCGCGACTGGCACGGAAGGCGTCTAGCCCTTTACTGGTTCTTGAGGCAGCCCGCCAGTCTACCCCAATCCGGCGCAAGCCCACTACTGCCAGGGGCAGCACGTGGGCGACGCCGCAAAAAACTTCAAACCCGAACCAGCCCACTGTGAGGAGTTGAGCATTCTCAACTCCTCATTTGTTTTTGGAATTCTATTGGGGCAGCAAGCCGTAAATATCCAGCTCGGTCGAAGTGGGAACGAAGACCCTTCCATTCGAGATCGTAGGTACGGTAAATTTCAAGGCCTGTCCGGCCGTATCGCGCGAACCAGCCTGCGAGCTGTTGTAAAGCTCCGTCAGATTGGTGGCATCGTAGGCGTGCAGCACCGACGGTCCCTGGGGCAATCCAGAGTTGTAGTTATAGTTCGAGTTGTCAATGTCCCAGAGGATGCCGTTCGTCGCGCCGTTGGCTGAAAGCGAGGGTGTCGCTCCATGCGTCTGGAATACGGCCGACCCCTTGGAGGTGGGCGTGGTCGACATCTGCGCCGTACCCGTATTCCAGCTATAAGCGCTAATCACGCTGTTATTGCAGTGGTAGTAAATCGTGTTGTTCCAGTACACGGGCGTCGAGAAAATGTTGTTGTTCCCGTAGGTGCAGATTTGCACGGTCTGAATGACGTCATTCACATCGGTAAATCCGCCCATATTCAGCGGGTTGACGACGAACACGTTGCCGTCTTTTCCTCCGCCGATCGTTACCAGAGGATAAGTGGAACTCCCGGGCACGAGAATGTTTGAACCGCTGCCCAAATCGATATCACTCTTGGAGAGATCATAATTGTCGGTCGGCGTGAAGTAGCTCTGCACGTCTAGAGTGTTCGGATTGAGGTTCAGGAACGAATCGTTATAACCGATCTGGGTGTAGAGTGGCGGCGGCTGTATCCACTGGTCGTCGTAATCTGTGCCGCTTATCAGATAGACGTTGCCGGTCGTATCGTCGATGGCGGGAGCGCCGCCGCTAGCCCAGAATCCTCCGCCCGCGGCATTGTTGGTATCGTCGAACGCCGCCTCCTGCGCGAGGCTCGTTTTGTCATAGGCCAAAACCCAGCCGTGGGTGCAACTGCCAAAGGGAATGTAAATCCAGTTAGTCACGGGATTCAGGGCCAACCCCATGCGCTGATAGCACGACGTCTCCATAGTGTCGCCGTTGTAGGTCGCATTGAGCGCCACCGGGCTTCCCGGCTGATCCTGCCCGGTCTTTACATCCAGAGCATGCAGGAAAAAGGGCGTGCCGTTCGGACCTGTCTGCGAAGTTTCGACTACCAGGTACAGCGTATTGGTGGTCGAGTCGATTACCGGCGTGGACAAGATGCCGACGTTGGGGTTTACACCTGTTATGTCGCCCTTAAACACGTTCGGTCCCAGATTCACGTGCCAAAACGTCGTTGGAGTCTCGGAAGTTGCATCGGCATCGAAGGCATAGACGCTGTTGTTTTGCGTTTCGACGAAGACCACGTCATGCGTTCCATTACTGATGCTCAGCCGGGGTAAATACAGCGGCTGCGCGTAAATCTGGCCATCCACGGGATACGCCAGGAGCTTGCCGAACTGATTTGAATTGACACTCGAAGGCGTCAACGCGACTTCCTGTGTAAAAGCGCCGTCGCGTGCATCGTCATTGTGATAAGTGAGGACTGCGGTCTGGCTGACATTCACAACCGTGATGTTGGCTGACGCGCTGGCAGAACTATCGACTGAACTGGTGGCGGCGATGCTGTGCGCTCCAATGGCGGGAGGGGCACTGTAGAATCCGCCTGAAGTTATCGTGCCGGTCGTCGAGTTACCGCCCGTAACGCCATCCACCGACCACGTCACAGAGGTGTTTCCCAGACCCTGAACAGCCGCAGTGAACTGCTGCGTGCCTGAAGGCGCGACGGTTGCGGCGCCCGGCGAGACCGACAGGGTGAAAACGTTGACAGTTGCTGTCCCGCTGTCGGAAGGATCGATTGTGCTGACCGCTGTGATCGTGTGACTGCCGGCGCTTCCCGCGGCCTGGTACATCCCCGATGACGAAATAGTTCCGACGCTGGAGTTGCCTCCGGCAATGCCATCGACCGACCAGTTCACATTGCTGTTCGCAGAGCTGAATTGTTGCATCTGCCCGGTCGCTCCGTCGAGCGTTGCTGAACTGGGGGAAACCACGACCTGGGGAATCACTGTAACCGCAGCCTGTGCACTGCTTGAGGTTGAGGCCACGCTTGTCGCAGTGACAGTGTGCGACCCGGGCTGGGAAGGGGCTTTGTATACGCCAGATGAGCTTATCGTCCCGGTCGTCGAGTTACCTCCGGTAACGCCATCCACTGACCACGTTACCGCCGTGTTGCTGGAACCGGTGACGGTCGCGCTGAACGGGGACGATGCCCCGACCACAAGGTTCACGGATTTTTGATTCAGGACTACGCTGACCGCAGGGGGTGGAGGCGGCGTAGTGGTCGAGTTTGTCGACGACGATCCGCAACCCGCCATCGTACACAGAAGCGCAAGCGCAGAACACCGAGTGTAGAACCGAGACGCAGTGGAACTCATAAATGTGAGGAATATCCTTCGTCTAACTGTCTTTGATCACAGATTCCGATCACGACTAAGATGGCAGGGCCAGCTGGAGTAGTTGCCGTAAATAGAGTAGGGTCGATTCCCTAGGCTGGTAGGTATTTGACCTGAGGGGGCGGAAGGCTTGGAAGCCGCTTTCAGGCCAGCAGTCGGGCGGCATCCTTCGCGTAGTACGTGAGGATGATACTGGCGCCGGCACGCCGGATGCTCAGCAGCGACTCCATCATGACCCGATCGCGTTCGATCCAGTTGTTGCGGGCGGCCGCTTCAATCATGGCGTATTCGCCGGAAACCTGATAAGCGGCCATAGGCAGATCGAAGCGCTGGCGCGCTGCGGCGATCACATCAAGGTAGGGCATGGCCGGCTTCACCATGATCATGTCTGCGCCTTCGGCGATGTCGAGCTCGATTTCGCGCATGGCTTCGCGAACATTCGCCCCATCCATCTGATAGGAACGCCGGTCGCCGAACTGCGGCGTTGAATCGGCCGCTTCGCGGAATGGCCCGTAAAATCCTGAGGCGAACTTGGCTGCGTAAGAGAGAATCGGCGTGTTGTCGAAGCCGACATCATCGAGCGCTTTGCGGACGGCGGCGACACGGCCATCCATCATGTCGGAAGGTGCAATGATGTCGATGCCCGCGCGGGCGAGCGAAACCGAAGTCCGCGCCAGAAGTTCGAGCGAGGCGTCATTCAGAATTTCGTAGTCTATGGGGGCGGCAGAGGCCGCAAGTTCAGAAGCCACGTCGTCGATTACCTGCGCTTTGTCATTGCCATCAGCCGCTATGACTGTCGTGTTTCGAGCGGCCGCACCCAACGATTGTGGCACAGGAGAAGCCTTCACGATCCCGCAATGCCCGTGCGACATGTATTCGCAGAGGCAGACGTCGCCCATCACAAGCAGATTGGGAACCTCCCGCTTGATGGCGCGGACCGCCTGCTGCACGATGCCGTCCTCGGCCCAGGCCCCGGTGGCGACTTCGTCTTTTTTATCGGGAAGGCCGAACAGGATGATCGACGGAACACCCAGCGAATAAACTTCCTGTGCCTCTTTCACCGCTTCGTCCACGGATAGGTTAAACACCCCTGGCATGGAGCGCACTTCGTTGCGCACTCCCTCACCCGGGCAGACAAACATGGGGTAGACGAAGCCCTTGGGAGTAAGACGGGTTTCGCGCACCAGATCGCGAAGTTGAGTGGTGCGGCGCAGACGACGGAGCCGGGTAGCAGGAAAGGCCATAACCATCACCCTGAAAGGAAACTTGGCCCTTTCAACCCTTGATTCTAGCAGGACCGCACTCCGGACATTAAGGCAAGGCTTATGAAGCACACAGGCGCGAATCCACCCTCAGGGAGAGTGACGAAAGTAACCTCCCGTGCTGGAAGCAATCTATGAATCCTGTTTTTGCTCCTTCAAAATGATAAGCGGATGAGTCTGCTTGGTCGACATCGCTGGTATGCCATGGCTGGCGCTACTACGCTTGGTTTCGCCGTAGTGTCGGCGACCATGGCGCCGGGACGGCCGCTGACCGTAATTTCGGATATCGTATATCTTTTTTTGAGCCTCGCCGTAGTTGCAGCCATGCTGGCCAATGCCTGGTCGGCGCGGGGCACCAGCCGCTATTTTTGGGCGCTGATGACGGCGGGCAGCATTCTGTGGGCGGCGAACCAGGCGGGATGGGTTTACTGCGAGGTCCTGCGCCAGATTCCGGTTCCCGATCCCTGGTTTATGGACGTTGTGCTGTTCGTCCACCTGATTCCCATGATCGCCGCGGTCGGATTGCGCCCGCACCGTGCCGAGAGCGGGCAGAAACTGCGCGCCGGCACCATCGATTTCGTGCTGCTCCTGGTTTGGTGGGTTTTCCTTTATGCATTTGTTGTGTTTCCGTCTCAGTATGTATCCCTGGATATCGTCGTGTACGACCAGAACTATGGAGCGCTTTACATGGTCGAAGGCGGGGTTTTCGTGCTGGTATTGGGTCTCGCCGCCCGCGGCGCGCCTCCCGCATGGAGGAATTTGTACCTTAACCTGATGGCTGCCGGCGCGCTTTATGCCATCGACTCGCAGGGTGTCTCTCTCGCACTTACCAGCGGCCGGTACTACACCGGAAGCCTTTACGACGTTCCCCTGGTGGCGGCAGTGAGCTGGATGGCGGCTACCGCGATGACCGCTCATCAGCAACAGCCGGAAGCGGAACTCTCCAGCTCGGATGACAAATGGAGTGAGACGGTCGCCGTGCGCATGGCTATGCTGGCCATCCTTTCGCTGCCCGTCCTGGGACTGTGGACCTACAACTGGGATCACTCCCCGGCCCTGGCGCGGACGTTTCGTTTATTCACTGTTCTGGTGGCTATGCTGGTGCTGGGCGTATTCCTGTTCATCCGGCAGTATCTGCAGGATCAGGCATTGATTGGGCTGCTGGAGGATTCCCGGCGCAGCTTCGAAAATGAGCAGCGCCTGCAAAGCCACCTGGTACAGCGGGAGAAACTGGCTTCTCTGGGTCAAATGATCGCGGGCGCAGCCCACGAAATCGACCACCCCCTCACGGCGATCATGCAGCACTCGGAGCAACTCTGGTCCGGTGAGCGCCTGACCGGCGAGCAGGACACGCTGGTCCGAAAGATCGTCGCCCAGTCTCAGCGCACGCGTGATCTTATTTCGAATCTTCTAAGTTTCGCCCAGCAAAGCTCCGGCGAAAAACACATGGTGGATGTAAGCATGCTCCTGCAGCGCAGCGTGCAGATGCGCCAACTCCAAAGTTCCGATCAGAAGATCCGGATCGAAACCCACGTCGAGCCTGACTTGCCTCACGTTTGGGGAGATGGCCACCAGTTGTTCCAGGCTTTCGTCCAGATTGTTGAAAATAGTTTGGACGCGCTGGAAGAAACCAGTAATGGGGGATTGTTGCGGGTCACGGCCAGTCGTCAAGGGGACGAGGTGGTGGTTCAGTTTGCCGACAGCGGCGCGGGCATAAAAGAGCCGCATCGCGTCTTCGATCCCTTCTACACTACCAAGCCCATCGGGAAAGGCACAGGCCTGGGATTGAGCGCGGTGTACGGCGTAATGCAGGATCATCGCGGGCAAATCACGTGTCACAACCGGCCCGAAGGCGGGGCTGAATTCGTCCTGCGGCTGCCCGTGGCCAGGTCAACAGATACGCAGGCGTTAGCTGTGGCCCACACCTGATCGGCATCTGCCTTTCTCCGCGCTCCTTGCGGCATTTCCTTAGCGAACTCTGCGTTCCAAAGCTTTTCAGCATTGCAGGAAGACCTCGCTGAATCCTCTTGAAAATCCGTGTCCTCGATTCCTGTAACATGAAATCAATGCCGGAACCGCTGATCCATAACTCCGCTCGCGTGCTGGAGTTCGATGCCTTGCGCGAACTGCTGCGGGGGTATGCCTCTTCCCCTTTGGGGAAGCTGCGAATCGAGGATCTCTTACCCTCGACAGACGCAGACTGGATTCGTGCACAACAGGGGTTATCGCAAGAAATCCGGGAGTTCCGCCGCGTGGGCGGCCGCTTCGATTTCTCCGGATTGATCGATATTACAAAGTCCATCCAGCAGTCGCGAATTGCGGGAGCCGTTCTGGAGACTGCGGAAATCCGCGACGTCCTGCTGGTGGCGGATCGCGCCGCAGAGTGGCGCGAGATTGCTCTGCATCCTCCGGCAAACATGAACACGCCGTGGGATCGAACCCGGCCGCTCTCGCAGCCGATTCCGGACTTCACAGAATTTCTGCGGTTTTTCCGCAACAAAATTCATCCCGATAGCACCCTGGAAGATCATGCCTCCCCGGAGCTGGCGCGAATTCGCCGCGAGATCGAAAAGCAGAGGCGGTCAATTCAGGAATCGCTGCGCGCCTATCTGCGGCGCCTCGCCGAAGGCGGGACGGTGCAGGATGAACTGGTCACCATTCGCGGCGAGCGCTTTGTCATCCCTGTCAAGATCGAGCAGAAACGGCGGGTGCAGGGTGTGGTGCACGGGGCGAGTTCGAGCGGCCAGACCGTGTTCGTCGAGCCGCTGGAAACGATTGAGCAGAACAATGAACTGGTCCGCCTGCTCGATGAAGAGCAGGCGGAGATTCACCGCATCCTGCTCGAGATGACACGCCGCATCGGGGAGCACGCCGAAGGGATTCTCGCTTCAATCGACGTCCTCGGGGAATTAGAACTGCAATTTGCCAAAGCCCGCTTCGCCGAAGACTACAACTGTGTCGAGGTCAGCCTGAGCACGCCCTCAGAAGGCCGCCACGAACCAGGCAGGGACAGCCACCCTTCGACAAGCTCAGAGCAGTGCGGAGCGAGCGAAATGAGCCTGATTCTCCACAATGCCCGGCATCCGCTACTTGAGCGCAATCTGAAGCTTAAAGGCTTCGCCGTGGTTCCGGTCAGCGTCGAACTCGATCCCGCCCGCCGCCAGCTTGTCATCACCGGTCCCAACACCGGAGGCAAGACCGTCGCGCTCAAGACCATTGGTCTGCTCGCGCTGATGGCGCAATCGGGCCTCCCGGTTCCCGCAGACCGCGCGGCAATGCCGGTATTTGACGCGGTCCTCGCCGACATCGGCGACTATCAGTCGATCGAGCAGAATCTCTCCACCTTTTCCGCCCACGTCACCAACATCGATTTCATCTCGCGCACCGCGACGCTCCGATCGCTGGTGCTGCTCGACGAACTGGGATCGGCCACCGATCCCGAGGAGGGCGCGGCACTCGCCGTCGCCATCGCCGCGTACTTTGGCCGCATCGGCTGCATGACGGTGATTTCGACCCACCACACATCCCTTAAAGTCTACGGCGCTAACACGCCGGGAGTGATCAACGCTTCCGTGGGTTTCAACGAGAGTACGTTACAGCCAACCTACGAGCTGAAGATGGGAGTGCCGGGCGCCTCAGCCGGAATCAATATCGCGCAGCGGCTGGGCCTGAATCCGGAAATCATTGGCGCCGCCCGGTCGCGCCTGGGAATACAAGCGCGCGATGTGGGTCAGTTCCTCGATAGGCTTCACGCCGAATTGCGCGAGGCGGAACAGCACCGGCTGCGGTTGAAGGAACGCGAGGAAGAAGTGGACCGCGAAAAATCGCGCCTCGGCGCCGAAGGCAAAAAAGACCAGCAGGCCAAAATCCGCGAGATGGAAAAGAAACTGGAAAGCGTCCTGCGGGACTTTGAATATCACGCGCGCGAGGCCGTGAATGCCATCCAGGAGCGCGCCGCGGCCCAGAAGCTCTCCAAAGACGCCGAAAGGCGCATCGCCAAACTGCGCCGCGAATTCCGCGAGCAGTTCGATTCCACAGTGGTTGCTCACGCGAGCGGAGCCGATCTGGGCGACCCGCACGCCCAGCCGCGGGTGGTGAAGCAGGTTTCCGAGGGCGACACGGTCAAGCTGAAATCGACCGGCCGCTCGGCTCGTGTGGCCCGCAGGCTGGATGACGATCTCTTCGAAGTTGAGATGGGTCCGATGAAAATGCGAATTGCCCGCGATGACATCGCTGATGTGCTGAATGTTATGAAGGACGCGTTCCGAACTGCCGATACGCCGGTGCAGGCGGCGCGCGCGCGGGGCATTTCGGTTTCAGTGGCTAATGAAAGCCAGAACGCGCCCTCGGAAATCAATGTGATCGGCTACACCGTTGACGACGCCACCCGCGAGGTCGAGAAGTTTGTCGATCGCGCTTTTCTTGCGGGGCTGCCAAGGGTGCGCGTGGTTCACGGCAGCGGGATGGGAATCCTTCGCAAAGCTCTGCGGCAGGCCCTGCAGCAACATCCTCATGTAGAGTCGGTCGCCGAACCTCCCCAGAACGAGGGCGGCGGCGGAGCGACGGTGGTCGAACTGCGAGTCTAACCCCGCTCCCTCTGAACGCGCCCCGTCTCAATGACGTTTGATACAGCCGTTCACCGGGTCCTCAAAATCCGCCAGCAGTATGGCCGGTTCGGCATAGCTTCCGGAGCAGGCGACCCCGGCGCAGGTGCAACTCGGCGGATTGCCGGTACATACCGGGCACGTATTACCGACGCACACATAACCGGAGTACGCCGCTTCCGTGCTCTGGCAGCCGTAGACTCGATTGACCGCGAGGCAAGCCGCCGGCTGCGCCGTATTCTGATAACTGCAGCCTCCTGCCACTTGCGTAGGATTAGCAATTTGCGCGAAGTACAGCCACGCCTGAGTCTCGCTGGGATTCCCCCAGTTCACGTCGTCGTCGCATTCATAGGCTGAGATCGCGGTCTGCGGATAATTAAAGCTGGAATCGGGCGCCTGATCGACCAGCGAGTCCGCGGTTAAATTGGCTTCATCGGTGGCGGTGTAAACATGGCTCTTAACGTTGCAGGGAGGGTTATCGCCAATCTGCTGCCCCAATTCGTTGGCGGCTCCGCCCGTGTACTGCCCCGGCTCCGTCCAGGTTTCCGCCATTGTGTTGCATCCCATCGGATATGTAACGCCATCGCTGGAAGGGCAAACACTGACGGGCGCGGCTGAAGGCACGCACCCGTCGATGAGATTGCTGTAGTGGGGACCCGACACGAAAATCGCTTTGTCTAGGAAACTCGCCCCGTAATAAGTAAGCGAATAACCCAGCGCGGCAGCGCCGCCGGAAAATGAAACTGCGCAGCTCCCGGCGGTGGGGGCATTCACGGCGGTCTGATAGTAAGTGGTGTTGAAGTAGCTCAACATGGTGGCTGGGCGGCAGGCGGCGCTTTTGAAGTAGCCTCCGCCAGTCGCGCCATCGCGCCAATCCGAATCCCACGCCATCTGTATCGTCTGATAGTTGGCATGGTAAAGCTCATAGGGCATGTTGTTCGCGAGGTTGCCGCCAACCGGCTGCGTGCCGCCTTTCGGGCTGACGAAGATAGCAGTCCCGTTCGATGTTCCGCTGGGCGTAGCAACTCCATATGTAATACCAAGGTCGGGAACATTGGGACAGCTCACATTGGCGGTGTAACAGATAGTCACCGGAGACCCGTTGGGCTTTTCCGAAACCCATCCATAATTTGTCGCCTCGGCAGGACACGTCACCTGCGTGACGGCCGATACGGTTCCCAACGCCAGTGCGCCGGGGGTGACTGACAGCACGGCAGAACCAGTAATGCTCCCGGAGGAGGCGCTGATCGTCGTTGCGCCAGTGCTAACGCCGCTGGCCAGGCCACTCGTTACGGTTGCCACTGAGGTTGACGAAGAACTCCAGGCCGCGGAGCTGGTCAAATCCTGCGTGCTGTTATCGGAATAAGTTCCAGTTGCCACGAACTGCTGATTCCCTCCCAGCGGAACTGCGGCATTCGCCGGTGAGACCGCGATCGAAACCAGCGCAGCGCTTCCGACCGTGAGGGTCGTGTTAGAGGATACTGACCCGGAAGTCGCGGTGATAGTAGCCACTCCCTGGCCTGAACTGGTTGCCAGCCCATAGCTGCCTGCAGTATTGCCGATAATGGCGACCATTGCGTTCGACGAACTCCACGTCACCACCGACGTCAGATCCTGCGTGCTGCTGTCTGTATAGGTTCCAGTTGCGGTGAATTGCTGCGTGGTGCCGAGAGCAATCGATGGCGCCTGCGGAGTGATCGCAATCGAAACCAGCGCCGCCGGACTCACCAACAGCGTTGCCGAGCCATTCACCGATCCTGAAGTGATCCCTATGGTCGTCGTACCGGCCCCCAGCGTGGTTGCCAGCCCCGCATTGCCGGCGGTGTTGCTGACGGTCGCGACCGTAGCCGCACTCGAACTCCACTGCCCGGACTGCGTCACATCTTGCGTCGTGCCGTCGGTAAATGTGCCCGTAGCCGTGAACTGCTGAGTGGTGCCGAGGGGGATGGCCGCCGTCGGCGGATTAATCGTGATCGACTCCAGCGTTGCCGGCGTCACCGTCAGCAGGGTTGAACCGCTGATGCCTTCCCACGTCGCCGTGATTGTCGCGCTGCCGATGCCTACGTTGGTGGCTACTCCTGCAGCGTTGATCGTAGCCGTTGAGTCCAGGCTCGAACTCCACGTTGCGGTGCTGGTCAGGTTCTGCGTGGTGCCGTCGCTGAAAGTACCTGTAGCGGTGAAGGGCTGTATTGTGCCCAGCGCTCCCGACGGCGTTGTCGGCACTACCGCTATTGACTCGATCGTCGCCGAAGTGACAGTGAGCGTGGTCGAGCCGGTCACCGTCCCTGTGCTGGCCGAGATATTCGCAGTCCCGGCGCCCACGCTGGTGACCAGGCCCTGCGCGTTGATCGTGGCGGTGGTAAGGGTATCGGAATTCCACTGCACGGTCCCGTTGACGTTCTGTGTGCTTCCATCAGTAAAAGTACCAGTCGCCACGAACTGCAGAGTTGCCCCTGTCGAAATTGTAGGAATCGCCGGCGTAACCGCAATCGATACCAGCTGCGCCGGTGTGACGGCAATGTTGGTTGAGCCGGAAACCGATCCCGAAGCTGCGGTGACGCTGGTGCTGCCCAGGGCGGCAGTGCTGCACAGCCCCTGTGCGTTGACTGCGGCGACGCTACCTGCGCCAGTGCTCCAGGTCACCGAATTGGTAAGGTTCAGAGTGCTGCCGTTGCTGTACGTGCCAGTCGCCGTGAACTGCTGCGTTGTCCCCAAAGCAAGCGAAGGACTGGCAGGAGTTACAGCCAGGGATACGAGCACCGGCGCTCCCACCGTAAGCGTAACCTGGGCGCTCACCGAGCCGGAAGCCGCAGTGATGGTGGTTGTTCCGACTGCGACGCTGGTGGCCGATCCGCCGGCAGCGATCGTCGCTACCGCTGTTGCAGATGAACTCCAGTTGGCAATACTCGTCAGGTTCTGCGTGCTGCCGTCGCTATAGTTTCCCGTGGCGGTGAACTGCTGGGTTGTCCCCAGAGCAATCGAAGCACTCGCAGGGGTGATTGTGATCGAGGTGAGCGCTGGCGCTGTCACGGTTAGCACGGCAGATCCACCGATCGTTCCGGACGATGCTGAAATGCCGGCGGTTCCTTGGGCAATTCCGCTGGCCACCCCTCCGCTGCTGATGCTTGCGACCGAGGCTAATGAGGAACTCCACTGCACCGTGCTGGTTAGATTCTGCGTTGTGCCATTACTGTAGGTTCCCGTTGCAGTGAACGCCTGGGTGTATCCGGCAGCAATCGATGCAGCGCTCGGGCTGACCGCAATGGAAGTCAAAACCAGCGGTGCAACCGTCAACGTGGTCGAACCGGAGACGCCCAGCCCCTGTGCCGTGATAGTGGTCGTGCCCTGAGCGATGCTTGTTGCCAGGCCGCTACCGTTGATGGCTGCCACGGAAGTTGCCGAGGAACTCCACTTCGCGAGGTTAGTCAGATTTTGTGTTGTGCCGTTGCTGTAAGTGCCGGTGGCCGTGAACTGCTGCGTCTGGCCTGCAGCTAAAGAAGCGTTGGCAGGAGTCACGGAAATCGAGGTCAACACCGCGAGCGTGACGCTTAGCGTGGCCGTACCCGCGATCGCCCCCGACTTCGCGCTGATTGTGGTCGTTCCCTTTTCTGCGCCGGTGGCCAACCCACTGCTGTTCACGGTTGCCACAGCGACGTTCGAAGATTTCCAGGTCGCAGTACTGGTCAGGTTTTGGGTCGTTCCATCACTGTAGGTTCCGGTGGCCGTGAACTGCTGTGTGTTTCCGGCAATCACAGTCGCGGTGCTGGGAGTGACCGCGATTGATGTGAGGGCCGCGATCCCGGTACCGCTCAGGGCCACCGTTTGCGGGCTGGACATGCCTGTGTCCACAATGGTGAGACTGTCGGTGAATGATCCGGTCGAGCCGGGAGTGAAGCTGACTGAGATCATGCAACTGCCGCCGGGGCCAAGGCGCGCGGGGCTGGCCGGACAATTATTCGTCTGACCGAAGGCCGATAGAGACGTCGAGATGCTGGTGATCGTGATTGCCGATGTCTGCTCGTTCTTCAAGATGACTTTTTGTAGGGGGCTCTTGGTTCCCTGGGCTTGATTGCCAAAGGAAAGGCTGGAGGGTGAAGCGGTAACATTTTGGGCCTCGGCAGCAATACAGCCAATCAACACCAGCAACGCGAACGCGATCCGCAACCACTTCGCTTTCGCTAAAGCGCCGCGCCTCACCCCGGCTGGAAGCGATCGAACAACTACGGTGGACGGGCTCCGCCCAACGGGATGCGACATAAGACACGGCTCCCCGGCTCAAATTTGCTATTCAGATGTAATCCGGGGCTCCGGCATCCCTGACCGACACTCAAGCGTTCAGGATAACTCAACAACGCTTTTCGCCGGTTTAAGGGAAACTGCTTAACTCTGCGGTCACGCCTCGACTTGCGTTAACGCTGAGTTGAAATTGCTAACATTCTTATCCCCCAAGCGACAGCTGTCAAGGAGAAGAAGGTCTGGGCTGTCGGCGACCGTCTGTGCAATGGAACCAAACTCACTTATCCCGCGTAAACTCGTCTAAGAGGGCGGGCGGCGGTGTGCCCTTCTGGAGACGGCTGTGAAATATTCACTGGCAGAACGCGGTTCGCTGATGTTTGTGATGATTGCCGGTCTTTGCGCTCTGGCTGCGCTGCCGGCGCGCGCCGATGAATGGTCAAAGACTTATACCATTACCGGCAAGCCCGATCTGCGGGTGGAGACTTCCGACGCCAACATTCACGTCTCCACCTGGGACCAGAACACGATTGAGGCGAAGGTGTCGACGGTGCGCTACAAGATTGGCGAAGATGGCATTCGCATCGAGGAGCGCCAGACCGGAGACCGGGTCGAGATCGACGTCCACTATCCGCACCACGGGGTGACGATCAACTTCGGCAATTACAGCAATCATCGCGTCGACATTACCATCCAGATGCCACGCGAGGGGCGGGTTGATCTGCGCACCGGCGATGGCAGGATCGAACTGGCCAAACTCAAGGGCGAGATGCAGTTGCGCAGTGGCGATGGTTCACAGGAGATCACCAGCGTCGATGGCAAGTTGCGGGCGGTGGCCGGAGATGGGCACATCCGCGCCGATGGGCGATTTGACGCCCTCGAACTCAAGACCGGCGACGGGCGCGTTGACGCGCGTGCCGCGGCGGGGTCAACAGTCGCCGCCAGTTGGCGCCTAGAAACCGGCGATGGGACGGTGACGCTGGAAGTGCCGGACGGCTTGGCCGCCGACGTAGACCTGCACACTGGCGATGGCCACATCGACTTGGACATGCCCATTACCACGGAAGGCAAAATTCGCGAGAACGAGGTTCACGGCAAGATGAATGGCGGCGGAAATCTGCTGAGCATCCACACCGGAGATGGATCGATCCGGCTGCGGAAGAGCTAGGTCAACCAGGGATAGGCAGTTGGGACAAGCGCCCCGCTGTCCGGTCGAGCGAAGCTCGAATGCCTTCGGGAAAATTATTCCAGCTCCTCTTTGGTGGGGTTGTAGAAGAAGCGAAAACGGAGAGCGAGATACTGCCCTCCGAATTCAGTGGGCAATGGCGGGAATGGATCCGAGGCCACGATGCCAGCCCAGGCCGCGCGATCGAGCGGAATATCTCCGGACGTGGTCATTTGTCTCAAGCCTGCCACTTTTCCGTCTTTGGTGATAGCGAACTCCAGGATCAGGTTGCCATGTTTCATCTGCGCGGATTCGGGAATCGCGTTGTACCAGTTCTGCCGAACATCGTGCAGCACGCGCTGCAGGTAGGGGCCGAAATCCACGCCCATGGTGTCGCTGAGAATCTCGAGGTTGCCTACCTGACGGCCATGTGCGCCAGTGCCTAATCCGAAGTCGCCACCCTGGCCGCCGCCGGTGCCCGCGTGCGCCGCCACAGCGCGACCCGCCTGATCGATCTGAGAGCCTGCCGACGTCGGGGCGGCATATTTCTTGAAAACATCGGCCGGATTCGGCTTGGCCGGTAACTGCAATTGTGCCGTTTCCTGCGGGGGCGGCGGCTGTGGCCGCTGCGGCTGGTTCTGCGCCGTATTGGGCAAAGGTTGAGACGCTGCCGGCTGCGGGGCCTGCGGTCCGCTGAAACCGGGATTTCCCGGAGGCGGCGTGGCCAGAGCTTTACGCAGTTCCTTGGCGTCGAGTTCAGGATGCCGCGTCGTGGCTACGCGATCTTTGTCGGAAATAATGTTGCTGCTCTTCTTTGGAGCCTTCTGCAAGTCAGGAGGAAGTTCGAGAAATGTTACATCCTTGTCGGACATCGGAACCGGGCGAACCGCCACCACCAGTGAATGCATCCACGGCAAATACTTTTCGATCGCCTGGAATTCGAAGATGAAGACAATGAGAATCAAGTGGACGATGATGGAGATCCACGCTGCTTCGCGCCGGCGCGAGCGGGTTAAATCATCCTGCAACTGAATAAGCAGGTGCGGAACCCGGGCATCGTCATCCAGTTCGCGATAGGCAGTTTTCCATCCCTGGGTATCGTAGAGACCGAGCTGCTCCGGCTGGGGTTTTTCAGGTGCAACCGGATCCTGGAATGGAATCTGAGTGATGGGCATGAACGAAACTTGTGCGAGCCAAGCTTGTCCGTTAGACACTGATTCCCTGCGCTACGTTGCATCCGGCATTGGCCGGAGGTCCCCAGCGATCAGGAAGGGCAAGCTCCCTTTATTTTCGCATCTTTCGGCGGATTACGCTCGCCGCAAATGAAACGGTAGTTACCTGTGTAAACATTTGTAAAACGCTCTGATGCTGCTTCTCCACAGCACCATGGGGCCTCCGAACGGCCTCGTCGGGGCCACGCGCAGCGCGTCACCCTGTCGCAGGCAATCAACCCTAGCGTCGACACCAGCAGCAGCCAGCGTCGCCCGCGGGTGGATGGGGTGTCCGCCCATCCCGGGGCAACTTATCCGTCAGCTTCGGGGCACAATATTGGGCAAGCCCACTCTCGTTCCGTGCTCGCGAATTGCCGCGACGATCTCCAAGGCGAGCGCCAGCGCACGACGGCCCTCTTCCAACGGCACTACCGGCGCAGTACGACGCCTCACCGCCTGCAGAAATGATTTTAATTCGGCATGCAAAGGCTCCTCGGAAGTCACGGGCGGTTTCGCCACCCTAATCTGGGGATTCGCCGTGGGAGTTCCGGGCGCGGCATCGCCTCCGACCGAAAACACGAGCACCTCCTGCCGCCCATAGTCGAGGGAAAGGTACTGCCCGGGTTGAAAAAAGCGCAGCTTGCGGACCCGCTCGGTGGAGACGCGGCTGGCGGTGAAGTTGGCCACGCATCCGGAGTCGAACTCCAGCCGCACGTTGGCAATATCAACCTTGCCGGAAAGAATGGGCAGGCCAACCGCTCGAACTTCCTTTACCGAGGAGTTGGCAAATGACAACACGATATCGAGATCGTGGATCATCAGGTCGAGGACGACATCGACGTCGAGAGAACGCGGCGTGAACACGCTGAGCCGGTGGACTTCGAAAAACATGGGTTGGGTGAGCAGCGGAACGGTGGCACGGACGGCAGGATTGAAGCGCTCGAGGTGTCCAGCCTGAGCAATACGTTTGTGGGTTGCCGCCAACTCCACCAGTTCGTTTGCCTCGGCCAGAGTTGAAGCGACAGGCTTCTCAATGAGCACATCAACCCCGGACGCCATCAGTGCGCGCGCCACTTCCAGATGATGGACTGTTGGAGCCACAACGGAAGCCGCCCGCACCTCGCTGTGCGTGGTCAGCATCTGCTCAACCGAGCCGAAGGCGCGGCAGCCGAACTCGCGGCCCACCGCATCCGCGCGGTCGAGATTGGGATCGACCACGCCCACCAGCCGAACCGGTTCACCCTGTTGTTCCAGTTCCCGGTAAACTCGAGCGTGATTGCGTCCGAAGACGCCCACGCCCACCACTGCCGCGGAAATCGGATTGTCGGATTGCAGGAAGGACTCTTTCGTGCGGCCCGTAGCCGTCGGAACAGGAAATTGTAAACGCAAAGCCAGGAAACAGCATCCGGGGAATAATTGGGGGTAGTGGCTCGGTTTGACTACAACGGCTGTGTGATCGCGGGAGATCCCTCGTCCCGCTGGTGAAAACGCGGGACTTCGGGATGACGCCACGAGGATGCGATCGGCTGAATTTTCAAACTGAGGCACCACCTAATAGGAGTATTGGGAAATTGATTAATTTGATAATCGAAGCTTAATGCGGGATGATTTCAACTGCGAATCATCCGATCGCTTAATCGCCAAATGCCTGAAGGAGAGCCTTAGCCCGACATGCGTACCATTGCGCTGCTTACCGTTTCCAACATCTTCATGACCTTCGCCTGGTATGGCCACCTGAAGTATCGAAATGTGCCGCTGTTCAAGGTAATTATCATCAGCTGGATGATCGCTTTTTTCGAATATTGTTTCCACGTCCCGGCCAACCGCATCGGATCGTATGAGTTCACCGCCGCGCAGTTGAAGACCATTCAGGAGGTTATAACCCTCCTCGTGTTTTCGGTCTTCTCCGTCTTGTATCTGAAGCAACCCATCAAATGGAACCATGCCGTGGGATTTGCCATGATCGTGGCGGCGGTGGCAGTGATCTTCAAGAAATGGTGAGTTATCGAGCGAACGAATCATCGGGCTGTCAAATAACATAAATGGTTCGATCACCCGCTCGCCAAATCACCCGGTTTCCTGCGCTTTTTTCAGAATGGCGATTTGCCCGGCGTGGTAAAGCTCGTGCTGTACCACGCCGTGCAGTAGATGATAAAAGTTATAGCGCTTTCCTGGAACCCGCTGGGCCAAGCGAGATTCAGGCAGGGCGGCCACGGTTTTCACTAAAGTGTCGTGGGTTCGCCTGGCGTGCGCCACATCCTTCCGCCATGCGGCTTCCGTGGGCATTCCTGCCGGCGGGAAATTTGCCTCGCCTGATGGCTGACACTTTTCTCCGGCGAGACGGCGCAGAGTTGCGCCGTCCCACGCGGCGATGTGCAACACCAGCTCCCAGATGCTGTGGGCTCTGGGTATAGGCCTGGCCGCAGCCGTGGAGGCACCCACGTTTTTCAGCAGTTCGAGCAAAGCCGGCCCATGCCAAGCCTCGCCTTCGAATGCGCGGCGCAGCTGGTCGGCGATGCGGGCGGGTTCAGAGCAGATCGACGTCATAAGCGGTATTTTCTCAAACCGGTGATCTCATACAGCTTCCGCGACCACGGCAATCCTCGCCGCATTTGCCGCCTCGATAATCTTCTCGCCATCCAGCAGCAGGCATTTCCCAGCGTCCAGCGCAAGGCAGGTTGCGCCGGCCGCCTGCATGATCTCAATGGTCTTCACCCCAATCACAGGGACATCGAAACGCATATCCTGATTCGGCTTGGCGATCTTTACAACTGTCAAGGCGCGGCTTAACGTGGAGGCGTCTCCGCGCAGCGAACGCATGATTTCGCCGGCACGCTGGATGGTGGCGTCGGTACCTTCCATGGCTTCAACCGCTACGCAGGCCGATTCGGCGATGACGACCGTTTGCCCGATATCATGCTGCGCTAGCTGGCGGGCGACGGCGCGGCCGTACTCGATGTTCTTGCTCTCCTCCGGATTGGGCGCGCGTTTTGTCTGCACTCCAGGCTTTGCCATCAACGGTTCGAGGAAAGCGGTCGAAGGCTCCAGCGTGATGCCTTCGTCTGCGAGAACCTTGCTTACAGCGCCCAGCAAGCTGTCTGTGTTGCGTGAGGTAAGCGAAAGCAAAAGTTTGGCCATCCGCCAATCCGGTCGTATCGCGGAAAAAATCTGTTTATGCCTCACCTGCCCGGCCATAATGGCACGGCTCACACTTTCCCGCCTGAAGGTCTCGATCAGCTTGGAAAGCTCGCCCAACGACAACCAGTGCACGGAAGCTGCGCCATGTTCGTCGATCTCGCGAAAAGTCTCTTCTTTGATGGCGACGACGACGACTTCGTAACCCGACGCCCGCGCGGCGTCGAGCACGAGGAGGGGGAACTTGCCGTTGCCGGCGATGAGGCCGATGCGCTGCATAGTGTTTGTAGAGACGTTGCTTGCAACATCTGCGCCGCTCGCACCACTCAGAGTTCACCGGCGCCATCGACAGAGACGTAGCAAGCTACGTTTCTACGATAGGCTCTACTTAATCACACCGCGCTCCGAACCCTCGATGAAGCGAATCAGCATCTTCACATCCTCGCCAGGATCAGCATCAGATCTCAACTTCTCCAGCGCCTGCGACGTGTTCATCTTCGAGGCCAACAAAGTCTTGTAAGCGTGATGAATCTTGCCGATGCGCTCCTTGGAAAAGCCGCGGCGCTCAAGCCCAACTTTATTCATGCCGTAGGCGTGCGTGTCGCGCGCGGCCGAGGTCATAGAAAACGGCAACACATCCTGCGTAATCGTCGTTCCCCCGCCGATGTAAGCATGTGCGCCGATGCGGACAAACTGATGCACCGGGCAAAGCGCACCTACCACGGCCCATTCCTCGACCGTTACGTGCCCCGCGAGCGTTGCCCCATTCACTAACATGCAGTGGTCGCCGATCACGCTGTCGTGGCCGATGTGTGCGTATGCCATGATCAGCGTGTGGCTGCCGACTATTGTGACGCCGCCGCCTTTCACCGTACCGCGGCTGATGGTGACGCACTCGCGAATCTCATTGTGGTCGCCGATCTCCAGCCGCGTCGGCTCGCCCCTATAAGTAACATCCTGCGGCGCCATGCCGATCGCGCAGAATGGAAAGAATGCATTGTGCGCGCCGATTTTCGACGGCCCCCCGATGGCGACGTGGGAAACGAGATTGCAGTGTTCGCCGAGGTCCACATCCGCCCCGATCACGCAGTAAGGGCCGACTTTGCAAGATGCCGGCACTTTCGCGCCCGAATCGATGATGGCGGTGGGATGAACATTCATGGCGGAGCCTTGCGCATCTTTGGAGCGCGTCATTGCACTGGTGGCCGGAATTTCACTCCTCCGAGGTGCCCTCGCTCGCGTCCGCACTGCGCCCGCGCGCGCTGTCAATGAGCTGGCAAGAAACGGTCGCTTCGGCCACACGCTTGCCATCGACATACGCGACACCCTGCATTCTTACTGCGATCATCCGCGCGATGGCCCGCCAGCCTTTCACTTCCACCTCGATTCGCAACTGGTCGCCGGGGCTCACAGGGCGCCGGAACTTGGCTCGCTCGATGCCGGTGAACACCATCACTTTGTCGGTGCGGTCTTCCACCTCCGTGAGCAGCAGCGCGCCTCCGGCCTGCGCAATGGCTTCCACAATCAACACCCCGGGCATGATGGGCAGTCCGGGAAAATGCCCGTTGAAAAATGGTTCGTTGATGGTGACGTTTTTGATGGCGACAATGCGCTCTTTTCGTTTCAACTCGAGCACGCGGTCGATCAGCAGGAGAGGATAGCGGTGGGGCAGAATTTTCAGGATCTCGTGAATGTCGAGCGCCGTTTTAGGTGCCCCGTTGCCGGGCGGAGTGCTTTCAGTCATGGCTCATGCGATTCAGAATCGGGCAACCACATCCTTCGTAATCAGACTGAAGATTATACTGTACCCCATTGCCTGGAATGGGCAGCGGCATTGCCACTGAAAGGAAACATGGTCAGGAAGAGACCAGCGGAGGCTCCGGCGGGGCCAGAGTGGCCGAATCGTCTGCGCTATTTTCGCGAGCGCCAGGACAGCATGGTGGCTACGATTCGCCAGCTCGTCGAGATCGAATCGCCCAGCGATAACAAAGCAGCGGTCGACCGCATGGCCGCGTTTCTCGCTCCGAAGTTCGATGCGCTCGGCGGCCGGACTCAGATGCATCGCAGCGACCGATTCGGGAATAGTCTGCAGATCGATTTTGCCGCAACAAGTGAGAGAGCGGTGAATCGCAAACCGGTTTTACTGCTTGGCCACTATGACACGGTTTACCCGCTGGGAACGCTGGTGGCCATGCCCTGCAAGATCGACAACGATCGCCTGCATGGTCCCGGTGTCCTCGATATGAAGTCAGGCATCGCGCTCATGCTGCATGCAATTGAAGCGCTGATGGTATGGCTCGGGCAACTTCCCCGGCCAGTTACTGTTTTTCTGGTTTCCGATGAAGAAGTTGGCAGCTATTCTTCGCGGAAAATCACGGAAAGCCTGGCGAAAGAATCTGCGGGCGTGCTGGTGCCGGAACCCGCAGCCGGCCTTCGCGGCGCGGTCAAAACTGCCCGCAAGGGAGTGGGTGAGTACACGCTGCGCGTGAAGGGAGTGGCGGCACATGCGGGGCTCGATCCTGGAAAAGGTCACAGCGCAATTCTTGAGCTGGCGCGGCAGATTGCCGTCATCGCCAGGATGAACAACCTGCGGCAAGGTGTGTCAGTGAATACGGGCGTGATCGTCGGCGGAACGCGCACGAATGTAGTCGCGGCTGACGCTACCGCGGGCATCGACGTGCGCATCCGGAGCGCGAACCAGGCCGCCGGCGTCGACCGCAAGCTGCGCTCCCTCAAGCCCCGCGACCAGCATTGCGAGCTCGAGATTACGGGGGGTATTAACCGTCTCCCCATGGAGCGGACCCCCGGGGTCGCGGCACTTTACGCGAAGGCGAAACAGATTGCGAGCCATATCGGGTGGAAGCTCGAGGAGGCTGCCGTGGGCGGCGGATCCGACGGCAACTTCACTGCCGGCATGGGCATCCCCACGCTTGATGGCATGGGCGGCGTGGGCGACGGCGCTCACGCGGTGCATGAGTTCATCGTGATCTCGGAGTTGCCCCGGCGTGCGTTACTTCTCGCGGGTATGATCGAAAGTGTCTGAGTCTGGCACATTTTTTACTCGGGAACGATCGATGCTCAAATTCATGGTTGTTCTCCACAAGCGCGCAGATTTGAGCCAGAAAGATTTCCGCCGCCACTTGCGTGAAGTTCACGGGCCGCTGGCGAAAAAGCTGCCCGGATTGAGAAAATATGTCCAGAACTTTGTGCAGGACGATCCAAAGCGAAAGCCGCCCGAATGGGACGCCGTGATCGAGCTCTATTTTGACGATTGGGCGAGCATGGAGGCGGCATGGGCCAGTCCGCTGGGCGCCGCTTCCGACGCAGACTTGCCGGCATTCGCCGATCTGAATCGCACGGCCTGGTCGGTGGTGGAAGAGGTCACGGTTTTGTAGCGAACACCAGGAAATAATCCATTTTGTCGCCTTTCACAAAATCATGCTGCTCCAGCAATTTATACCCTGCCTGCACGGCCTCACGGATAACCACGTCACGGCCCACTCCGTGATCCTCTCCGTTACCGTTGCGATCGATGATACCCACCTTGGCTCCACTACGCAGCGATGCCCGCAGATTTTGCAGCAGAGCAACCGGCTCCGCGACCTCATGATAGGTCTTGAGGAGGAGAACCGCGTCAACCGCCGACGCGGGCAGAAGCGAGTTATCGGGCTGGCCTAGAATGGTCTTCACATTGTGCAAGTGTTCTTTCCGGGCCCGCTCGTCTACATAGCGAATCGATTCTTTGTTGATATCTACCGCGTAAACCGTTCCGCTTTCGCCAACGCGCCGCGCCGCCCGCACCGTGAACCATCCTGAGCCGGCGCCGATGTCGGCCACGGTTTTTCCCGGCGCAATGCCCAGAAGGTCCATAATGCGGTTGACCTGCAGACGCTGGTCGCGCCCGGGAGAGTCGAAGATGGAAAGGTCTCCCGTGTACGGTTCGCTGGTTTTGCGATGCTCTCCAGGCCCTGTAGGGGGAGCCGCGGTTTGGGCTGACGCCGGAAAGAAACTTAAACCGCAGGTAATAAGTAAGGCCGATACGAGCGCACATTGCCTGAAATTCACTGCCGGACCTCCCGACTCTCCTTAACCATAGACCCCGAAACAGCGGCTTGGTGAGCGGCCTGCTGACTTAGATGTAAGGAACGTGATTTCCTGCCGCCGAGGAGTTTGACTGCCTTTCTCATCCCTCCTAAGATGAAATACCCAGTCTCCTATGATCGGCCAGACCATTTCGCATTATCGCATCACCGGCCAGCTTGGCAGCGGCGGGATGGGGATTGTCTACGAGGCGGAAGACCTTAACCTGGGCCGGAGAGTGGCGCTGAAATTTTTGCCGCCGCAGCTCTCGAGCGATCAGAATGCCCTCGACCGCTTTCTGCTGGAGGCCCGCACGGCCTCAGCCCTGAACCATCCCAACATCTGCACGATTTATGCGGTCGAAAAGATCCAGAACGAGAGCGGGCAAACCCAGTCGTTCATTGCTATGGAATTGCTGGAAGGCGAGACACTGGAGCGGCGGCTGCACTCCGGCGTGACGCCGGTCGAGCGCATGCTCGACTGGGGCATTCAGCTGGCCGACGCGCTCGATGCCGCACACACGAAGGGGATCATTCATCGCGACATCAAGCCGGCGAATATTTTCGTTACGCCGCGTGGGCAGGTGAAGGTGCTCGACTTCGGCCTGGCCAAGCTGACCCGGCCCGAGATAGAGATGGACACCATCGGAGCGACACAGGATTCGCCGGCGCAGCTGACCAATCCCGGAGCGACGGTGGGAACGATTTCCTACATGTCGCCCGAGCAGGCGCGCGGTGAAAGACTCGACCCGCGTACCGATCTGTTCTCGCTAGGGGTCGTGATCTATCAAATGGCGACGGGACGCCTGCCGTTTTCCGGAACTACATCGGCGGTGACGTTCCACGCCATTCTTCAACTCGATCCGGTGCCCGCTCTGCAACTGAATGGCATGCTCCCGCCGAAACTGGATGAGATCATTGCGAAGGCGCTGGAAAAAGACCGCGAGCTGCGCTACCAGTCGGCCGCCGACCTGCGCGGAGACTTGAAGCGGTTGAAACGCGATACCGAGTCGGGAAGAAGAGCGCCAGCGACCGCGTCCGGCAGTACAGCCACTGCCGCAATAGGGTCGTCACCGGCGGTTGCGGCGCCGCAGCACTTTTCGGCGACCCAAAGCCCCCCGAGCAGTTCTGCCGTAATCTCAGCCGCGCGCCGGCATAAATTCGGCGCCGGGTTGAGCATGGCGCTTGTAATCGTGTTGCTGGCAGCGGCGGGTTATGGACTCTACTCCTTTTTTGCTCGCGGCCACGCCGTCCCATTTCAAAATATATCCGTCACCCGGCTGACCGATACCGGGGACGCGGTGATGGCCACGATTTCACCGGACGGCCAATACATTCTCACCATGACGAGAAGAAACGGGCTCGCCAGCCTGTGGCTGAGGAACGTTCCAACCAACAGCAATGTACAGGTGCAGCCTGCTGAGGAGGTGTCTTACAACGGCCTGCGTTTCTCTCCTGACGGGAATTATTTCTACTTCGTGCGGAGTGATCCGGGCAATAGCGTCCTCAAGTTCTTGTACCGCGCTCCGCTGCTCGGGGGGACGCCGCAGAAGCTGGTCGAAGATGTCGATTCGAATATTACGTTCTCGCCCGATGGAAAGAAATTTGCTTTCATGCGCTACGACAACCCGGAGCCGGGAAAATACCGGCTCATTGTGCGTCCGGTGCAGGGGGGCGACGCTGACGAGCGCATTCTGGTTAGCGGTTCCAAGAGCCAGGCTATCTACTATCCCGTGTGGTCGCCCGATGGAAAAATCGTCGTTTGCAATGAACTGAATGTTGACGGCGTGCTGGTGAGCCTTAGCGCAGTCGACGTAGCCAGCGGGGCGAAGAAGGTTTTCTTCGGCTCCAATACGCAATTGTTCGAAGCGCCGGAGTGGCTGCCCGACGGCAGCGGCTTACTGGGGCTGCTGCACGGACAGGGCCCCGCTTTCAATCAAACTCAGATTGCATTCGTACCTTATCCGAATCCCAGCGGGAAGCTTTTTCCCATCACCCACGATACCAACGCATATTCCTATCCCAGTGCGGCAGCCGACGGGCGAACGCTCAGCGCAGTGTTGAGCGAAGGGCGATGGAATATTTACCTCCTGCCGGCGTTCGCGCTGAATGCACAGGGGCGCTCCCTCACTACCGCGGAGGCATTCACCAATCTGACGTGGACGCGGGATGGGGCCTTACTTAGCGACCAGCAGGGAGTACTGAATCGAATCGATCCGGTCAGCGGCAACAGGACCGCCATTGCAACCGGAGAAAGCGCTGCCAGCGGCAATCCCAATGTCTGCCCTGACGGCCACTACGTGGTATTCGATTCGCTATTCCGGGGAGGCAGCGGCAACAGCAACATCTGGCGCATGGACGCCTCGGGCGGCAATCTGAAGCAACTCACGAATGGTACCCAGAACAATCACGCGGTGTGCGGCGGCGATGGCCGCTGGGTTTACTACATGGATCAACAGGATGAGACGCGGCTGGCGCGGGTGTCGATTGATGGCGGGACACCGCAGACCGTTTCGAAGCTGCCGATTGACAACCAGTTCGATGTTTCACCCGATGGAAAAACCGCGGCATTCGCTACGCTGCAGCATTCTGGCGAGCACAAGGAAAGATTGGCTTTGGTGAGCACGGATTCCGGCGAAGCGCGGGAGGTCGATTTCGAACGACAGTTATCCGGACTGATCCGCTTCAGTCCCGATGGAAGGGCTGTGGTTTACCCTACGCGTAGTAACGGTGTCGACAACCTTTGGCTGCAGCCGGTGGATGGCTCGAAGGGGCGGCAGATTACCGATTTCACTTCCGAACACATCTACGACTTCCACTGGTCGTTTGACGGCAAGCAACTGGCAATGGTCCGGGGGCACACGGATTCAGATGTGGTGCTGGTCAGGGACATGCAGAAGTGAGCGAAATTGAGTGATCGGGCGATGGAGCGATGGAAAAATCCGGTGCGATTTCGCACTTCAATCACCCTCTGATCCAATCAAATAGGTGGTCAAAAATAAAAGGGCGGCCATTGCTGGCCGCCCTTTTTCGAATTGTTAGCTGCGAAGTGGTTTATGCACCCTTCACGTTCTCGGCCTGCCAGCCCTTGGGGCCTTTGACCACGTCGAACTGAACCTGCTGACCTTCCTGGAGGCTGCGGAAGCCGCTCGCCTGAATGGCGGAGAAATGCACGAAGACATCCTCCCCGTTCTGGCGGCTGATAAAGCCGTAGCCTTTGGCATCGTTAAACCACTTCACTGTTCCTGTTTCCATGTTGTTGCAAATTTCCTTTTGTTGATGTAGCGCTGAAACTTTGGAAGGCTTCTTCTGCAGGCAGGTCACACGCTGGTTTGCGGAGAAACTGGGTACTGCGAAAGAACTCTAAAGTCAAACGCACTTACATTCTAAGCAAATTTTCTGAGAAAATCCACAAGAATCCGTGGCGGACGCATCTAAGTACTTGCTGGTCATTTGTTTACGGGAGTTAGGGCGGGCAGCGGCGGAAGCGGCATTTGCCAAATCGCCGCCAAAAGATACATGATCAGAATAAGGGTGAATCATGCGGTGTTACAGGTCGCCGATTTCGTGGATGCTCGTTTTAGGGATAGTCGTTTTGCGGATATTAATGGTCCCGGCCTGGGCTGGCATTGTGGAAGAAGTACGGACCGACCTGGCCCAGAACAGCTTCACCTCCGCCGAGGTGGCACTGAAGGCGTACCGGTCCGGAAACGGAGTGACCCCCGAGTACATTGAGGCGTATTCGTGGATGGGCAGGGCGGCATTCGCGGCACAGCAATACGATCAGGCAGCCGCTTATGCGAAACAGACCAGCGCACTGGCGCAGGAGCAACTCAAAAAGCGCCCGCTCGACGCCGAGCCTCACCTGCCCATGGCTCTGGGGGCGGCGTTAGAGGTTCAGTCGCAGGTGCTGGCTGCTCGTGGGCAACATATGCAGGCCATCGCGGCGCTGCAGGCGGCGCTACGAACCTATGGCAACACTTCGATCCGGGAACGCCTGCAGAAGAACCTGAATTTGCTGTCATTCGAGGGGCATTTGGCGCCGGCCTTGCGCCCCGGAGACGAATTCTTGGGATCGAAGCCGCCATCGCTGATGCAGCTCAAAGGCTCCCCGGTGCTGTTGTTTTTCTGGGCGCACTGGTGTGTAGACTGCAAGGCCGAAGCGCCGATCATTACGCAACTGCGCAGCGAGTTTGCGCCCAAAGGGCTTGCCGTGATTGGTCCCACGCGACTCTACGGCTACACGGCGCAGGTAGAGCACGCCTTGCCGAGCGACGAACTCGCCTACATCGACGCCGTGCGGCACCGGTTCTATTCCGGATTACTCGATATGCCGGTTCCTATCAGCAAGCACAACTTCGATGTGTACGGCGCTTCCACCACGCCTACGCTGGTGCTGCTGGATCGTACTGGCAAGGTTGCGATGTACCATCCGGGGGCGATGCCGTACGGCGAACTGAAGGCGGAGATTGAGAAGGTAGTGGCGCGGTAGCGGTCACCAGTGCTGAAGCTCAGTCAGTTTGTCAGATTAGGCCACTTCTCGCAGCGCTCCGGTTTTCACGTCGTAGATGAATCCCCGCACCGGGATATGCTTCGGGATCCACGGGTGCGATTTCACTTTGCGCACCTGTTCACGCACGTTGGCTTCCAGATCGTCGAATGCATAGAAGTGGGAAGGTTCGGTTGCAATCGCGCCCATTTTGCTGGTCAGCTGCGCCCTCAGTTCGTATTCGTTCACTTTCAGCAGGCCGCAGTCGGTGTGGTTGATGATGATGAACTCCTGCGTATCCAGCAGATGATGGGAAACAATGAGCGAGCGCAGGGCATCGTCGGTGGCGATGCCACCGGCGTTGCGGATCATGTGCGCGTCGCCGGGCTGTAGGCCGAGGCAGCGCTCGAACAGAATTCGGGAGTCCATGCAGGCAAGCACAGCGAGCCGGCGGCGCGGGCGGACGGCCAGGTCTCCCAGGTTGAAATTCCGGACAAATTCTTGGTTGGCTTTCAGTAGTTCGTCGGCGACGGGCAATGGATTATCTCTTTTCTCTGATCTTTTCTCTGATCTCGCCGGGCACGCGTTTAACCTTTCGGTCACGGGGTCCGGCCTCTGGTTGTTCTTATAGATTAACCGCTACAATCGCCCGGTGAACATCGACGATACGATCGTTGCCATCGCGACGCCTCCGGGGCGGGGCGGAATTGGGGTGGTGCGCATAGCCGGGCCAAAGGCGCGCGAGATCGCGGAGCCCTTCTTGAGCCTCAAACACCAACTCGAGCCGGGGCGAGCCGTTTTTGGCGAACTGATTGAGCCATGCAGCGTCCATGTGGGGACAGCCGCGCCTTCGGCAAGCTCAGGGCAGGCTCTCGGCTGTCCAGCCGAGCGAAGCTCAGCTCCTGTCTCGCGCATCGACGAGGTCGTGGTTACCTACTTCGCGAAGCCTCATTCTTACACTACTGACGACATCGTAGAAATCTCCGCCCACGGTTCGCCAGTTGTTTTGCGGCATGTGGTGGAGCTGTGCGTTGCTGACGGAGCACGGTTGGCTGAACCGGGGGAGTTCACCATGCGCGCCTTCTTGAATGGACGCATCGATCTTACTCAAGCCGAGGCAGTTCGCGACCTGATCGATTCCCAAACTCTGTATCAGGCGAAGACGGCAGCCCAGCAGCTCGGGGGCGCACTCTCGAAGCGGCTGCAGCCGGTGAAACAAAAGCTGATTGAATTGATTGCGGTTCTGGAAGCGGGCATCGATTTCGCCGAAGACGATGTATCGGTTCTGCCGGATGCGGCGATTCTGGGTCGAATTAGCGCCGTCCGGCAACCGCTTGAGCAACTGGCCGCGACATTTGCATACGGCAAGATCGTGCACGAAGGCCTGACTTTGGCCATTGTCGGACGCCCCAACGTGGGCAAATCGAGTTTGTTTAACCGGTTGGTGGAGCGCGAACGTGCCATCGTGACGGCCACACCCGGAACCACACGCGACCTGGTCAGCGAGACTGTAGCGATTGGCGGCATCCCAGTTCAACTGGTAGATACGGCGGGAATCCGGCAGGCGCTGGACGAAGCAGAGTCCATCGGCATTCGCAAGTCGATGGAAGCGCTGGCTGATGCAGACCTGGTGCTCGTGGTGCTGGACGCCGCACAGCCGGCGACGGCAGAAGATGCAGAACTGATGCGATTGGTGGAAAGCCGTCCCGCCATTCTGGTGGAAAATAAATGCGATCTGAAACGCGGCGGTCAGGAATTGGCGGTCAACGGCCAGACTTCCCTGATTCGTACCTCGGCTCTCACCGGGGAAGGAGTTACCGAACTGCGCGCAGAAATCCTGCGTCATGTTGGCGGGGAAACCGGGGCGCAGGCAGAAGCGGGATTCCTTACCAACATCCGGCATCAGGGGCTGGTGCAGGAATCTTTGGCTGCGCTAGAGGCCGCGAACAAGGCGGTCGGAAGCAAAATCCCTCACGAAATGCTGCTGCTTGATCTTTACAATGGTTTGCGGCCGCTGGATGCGATCACTGGCGCCACCACCACCGATGACATTCTTAATCTGATCTTCAGTACCTTTTGCATTGGGAAGTGAGCCTGCTCAATCGGCGGCGGCGATGCGTGGCGGAAACAAGCGGGGGGTTGCTATTTGGAAAGGCCGGCCAGCGCTTCCCTGAACATGGCATCGAAGGTGCCGCTCTTTCCGTTTCTTAGTACGCCTGCCAGAGCTTTTTCGGCTATGGGCCGCTGGTAGCCCAGATTTACCAATGCCGATAAAACATCTTCTTCTGTCGCGCTCATCGGTGGAATAGCCGGCGCGGAGGTTCCTGCCGACGGAGGCAACTTGTCGCGCAACTCAAGCACCATGCGCTCCGCCGTTTTTTTCCCGATGCCCGGTATCTTCGTGAGGCGAGCCAGGTCGTTTCCACGAATCGCAGCGGTCATCTCGTCGGCGGCCATCCCGCTCAAGATCGTAATGGCGAGCTTCGCGCCGATGCCGCTGACTGTCATCAGCTTCTCGAATAATTGCTTCTCGGCGGGACGGAGAAATCCGTACAGTGAAATCACATCCTCCCGCACATGCGTATGAATATGCAGGGCGACGTCGGCGCCGCTGGCCGGCAGTTCGGAGAACGTAGGAACGCTGATATTGACCTCGTAGCCGACGCCGCCAGTCTCAACGACAACCTGGTTGGGATGCTTGGACAGCAACTTTCCGCGCAGATGGGCAATCATGTCAAGCCATTGTAGCCGGACGCGCGCCTAAGTGGACCCTTGCCGAAATAAGTGGTAGCTTAGTTCCGCGCCCCCCCCGCGCGGTCACGGATTGACCCAGCTCCGAGGAGGACAGAACTTGACTCGCCTTGACGTAAACCTGATGCGCGTCGCACTGGCCGTGCTGTGCATTTTTGCCCTGCTCCCGATTGCCGTCGCTCAGTTTGAAACAAAGGGCATATCTGCCGCGCTATTGGATCCCTATGCGATCGCTACCGGCGACTTCAACCGCGATGGCAACTTGGATCTGGCGGTCGTCACCTTCGGTGGCGGCAACGGTGGCGTTTCGATCCTTTTGGGCAATGGCGACGGCACCTTCCAGCCCGGTAGCTTCTATCCCGGTGGCACATGGAGCACATATGTTGCGGTGGGAGATTTCAATGGCGACCGCAAGCCCGACATTGTCATCGCCGACCATCGCTACGACTACGTCATCACGCTGCTCAACACCGGAGTAGTCAGCTTCTCTCCCACCACGCCGCTGAACTTTCAAAATCAGCCCGTCGGCACAACGAGTCCGCCACAGAAGGTCAAGCTCACCAACACCGGCACGACGACACTGAGAATCGCTTCCATGAAAGCCAGCGCCCGGTTCGGTGTAACATCCACATGCGGTAACAGCGTTGCAGCCGGGGCAGATTGCACCATCAGCGTGACCTTTTCGCCGACGAAGCAGGGTACGGCGCAGGGTACGATCACAATCGTCGACAGCGCTTCAACCAAGCCGCAGGTAATCGAGCTTTTCGGCACCGGCACATAAACTCGCACCCGCCTCCGAACTTCCACGAATGCATAGCACGCAGTAAAAAACGGCAGGGCCGCCCCCTGCCGTTTGCGAAATTTTAACGTTTCTGTTTCGCTACTTTTTGTTAACTGATTTCTTCAATTCGGCCCCTGGAGTAAACTTCGCGACTCTGCGTGCCGCGATCATTCTCCATGGATCTTGATCTCCTCCCACTTGCCGTCTTTATTAACCTCGGCTTTTTTCACAGAAATGACTTCGCCATAAGCGACACCGGTTACCCGCAATTGCTGCCCTACATACGGAGCGAGCAAGGGAGCGGGGGCGTCGAGCATGTGGAATTTGTTGTCCTTGGTCAACAATCCACCCGGCTTACCCTGCTTCAAGCACCCGATACCGCAGCCCTTCATGCCGTGATGATCGGCCCCGGTAGAGCCATCCGCCAGGTAGCAACTGGCGGAAACGAGCATCCCTTCAACGGTAACCGCGCCATCTGCGCGACTGAGCGGGACCCCGGCAACCGCAAACAACAAAACGGTTATTGAGAACTGTGTCAATGTTTTCATGCGATGCACCTCTACGATTTTGTCCGGAACCCGCAGCTTCCTTTTAGGAATTGAATTTTGCATCACGTCCACGGACGAGCAATGGGAACAGCAAGCGGAGTTTCACCTTAGCGAATCGATGTTTTTCGTTTGCTTGTTCCATTCGATGTTATTAAACAAAGAACGGCAGGGCAACCCTGCCGTTTTCCAAATCAAATCCCAAGATTGGTTCGGTCCCTACTTCTTGTTGACTGCTTTTTTCAGTTCGGCCCCTGGAGTAAACTTCGCGACTCGGCGCGCTGCGATCTTGATGGTGGCTCCGGTTTGCGGATTGCGCCCGTTGCGCGCCTTTCTCTGCGACACCGAGAAAGTTCCGAACCCGATCAAAGCTACCCGATCCCCTTTTTTCAACGCGCCCGTAATGCTGCTGACCGCGGTATCAATCGCCGTTGTAGCCTGCGCTTTGCTGATTTCGCAAGCGCCTGCGATCTTGTCAACCAGATCGGCTTTATTCATAGTTTCTCCTCGCAGGTCTCGTTCATACCCAGCCGAACACCGGGAGGACAAAAGCATGTGGCTGAGTTGGAAAACCTGACGGGTGGTATTCTCCTCTCTCTGGGGAGAATGTCAACTGTGAAAATCCGCGCCGGAAGCCTGTTCTGCACTAGCGAGTGCCGAAAAGGGGCTTTGGGGGAGGGATTGGGCGAGTTCCGGCCTCGGTCGGTGATGGTTTTCCTCGACTCTCCACAACTGGGCACACCGCTGCACAGCTTGTACACAGGAGGACGCAGTTTCGCACTTGCGGGAAGCTGGCATCAGGGTGCAAAGTCGAATCAGACATGAAAGCTGACGTGAGAAGTGCGGAGCAGGCCGGATTGAGGTTGGTGGGACAGGCGGAGGTTTGTGCGCTGTGCGAGGGTACGGGATGGAAGACGCTTCCCGCCAAGCCCGGCGCGCCAAGGGACCGGCGCGTGACCCGTTGCGATTGCCAACTGCGGGCGCGGGGACAGACTCTGCTGGCGGCGGCACGCATCCCGAAGCGCTATGAGCATTGCGAGATGGCCAGCTACACCACGGATTTTCCCGGCGCTCATGCCTCGCTGGGGTTGGCCCATCTTTCTGCTTCCAAGTTCGCGCAGGAGTACGATCCGCGCAACGGCATGGGGTTGTTGATCATCGGCAAGATCGGGACGGGAAAAACCCACCTTGCGGTCGGCATTATCAGAGAACTGATGCTGGGAAAAGGCGTTCCTTGCCTGTTCTACGACTACCGCGAGTTGCTGAAACAAATCCAGAATTCCTATAACGCGACCGTACAGACGACTGAGCTTGACGTGCTTCGCCCGGTATTCGAAACCGACGTATTGGTTCTGGACGAACTGGGAGCGGTGAAGCCGACAGAATGGGTTTGGGACACGGTCAGCCTGATCCTGAATACTCGCTATAACGACAATCGCACGACGATTATCACGACGAATTTTGCGGATCAGCCGGCAGCGGGGGTTAATGGTTCTGCAGTGCAGGCCGCCACGCGTGCCGAGACCCTTGGCGACCGCATTGGGGAGCGCATGCGCTCGCGCCTGCATGAAATGTGCCGCGTGATCAAGATGGAAGGCGAAGATTTCCGGCAGAAATTCCGCAGCGCCAGCTTCCGGTAGGCCTGCATAGGGCCGCGAGGTTAACGTCGGTGAGATAGAACTAATCATGCGCTGGTATAGCCTACTTCCTTGGAGGCGCATTTCTCGCAAATGCTTTACCCCACCTGGGCAACGGAATTTCGGGAATGCCTTCCAGAGTCCCTTCGCCTCACCGCCGGGGGAAGGCTTGTCGTCCTCGGTTGTCAATGTCATGTGGGGCCTTTTCAACCTTGCCGTCGGGTATCTGCTCATCTGCCGTGTCGGCAGCTTCGATCTACGCAAGACGCAGCATGTGCTCATCCTCGGGGCAGGAATTTTGATCATGTCACTCATGCTTGCGCGGGCGTTCGGGCGGTTCCACGGCGGGATGTGAGTTGGCCCGCTGTTTTCTTTGTGCCTCTGCAGTGAACCCTTGCTTACAATGGTTTTGTGCTGACTGAGCGGCTGGAGTTCGCGCCCCAACGCGATGCGGAAATTTTTGCCGCTGTGCCTGCGGCTCCGGCTGTGTTTCTGCTGCGGGGCGGCGATGCCCAAGCCGAGCCTTACGTCAGTAAGACCGCCAATCTTCGCCGCCGCCTGCAACGCTTGCTTGGTCCACTCGAGGAGCGCACCCGGAAACTGAATCTGCGTGATCGCGTGCGCGCGATTGAATTCACTCCGACCGGTTCCGACTTCGAATCCGGCTTCCTGCAATACCGGGTCCTGCGCGCGACCTTTCCCAAGACGTACGCCAACCGTCTGCGCTTCCGCTTCGCGCCTCTGGTAAAGCTGCATATGGAAAACGAGTATCCGCGGGCTTCGATTACCACGCGCCTGGGGCGTCTCAACGGGCGCGCGCTTTACTACGGACCTTTCCAGTCGCGGACTGCGGCAGAGAAGTTCATGAACGACTCACTCGACTTTTTCAAGATGCGGCGCTGCGTCGATGATCTGCATCCCGATCCCAAGTTTCCCGGCTGCATTTATTCCGAAATGAAAATGTGCCTCGCACCCTGCTTCAAAGGATGCAGCGACGGGGAGTATGCGAGTGAAGTGAAGCGGGTGCAGGATTATTTCGATTCCGGCGGGGAATCGCTGCTCCGGGAACTCTCGGCGCAACGTGACACGGCATCGGCCAATCTTGAGTTTGAGGATGCAGCCGCGATTCATGCGCGGATCGAGAAGCTGAAGCCAGTGCTGGGGCAATGTGGAGAGATCGTGCGCCGCCTCGATCACATGCGGGCGCTGATGATTCAGCCTTGCCCGGCGGCGGATTCGGTGATCTTTTTTCGCGTGGAGCGCGGGATGATAAGCGGGCCGGTGGCGTTCCGCATTCAGCCTGTCGAACATACTAAATCGCAATCCATGGAATCGCGGGTTGAGGCCGTGCTGGATTCCTTTCCGCCGGTGCAGGCGAAATCTGCGCTGGAGACCATGGAGCACCTCGGAATCCTGAAGCATTGGTACTACCGAAGGCGCCGCGCCGGAGAGATCTTTTTGGCCGACGAGCAAGGAGTTTTCCCCGTGCGGCGAATCGTGCGCGGCATTAGCCGCGTGCTCCGGGGCGAGAGGCCGGAAAACGATTTGCTTACGCAGGAGGCGGTGGTGGAGTTTCATGTGTCACAGAGCAACATTCCGGCGAGCAATATTCCGCATCGGGATGGTGGGCGGAGCAAAGTTCCTGACGAAACTGTCCCTGAGAAAGAGGAGTCCCAATGAAAGCAGCAGAATTCAAGGGTAAAGACCCGCACAGCAAGCAGATCCGCGAGCACGTGTTATATCTGCTCAACGGCGGGGGCGCGCACGCCCGTTTCGACGATGCGGTGAAAGACCTGCCGGAGCACTTACGCGGCGAGAAGCCGCGCGGCCTCCCGCACAGCGTATGGATGCTGCTGGAACATCTTCGGATGGCGCAGTGGGATATTCTGGAGTTCAGCCGCAATCCGAAACATCAATCTCCGAAGTGGCCGGAGGGTTATTGGCCGGAGACCGAAGCTCCGTCCAGCGCGGCGGCCTGGAACAAGAGCGTGCAGCAGTTCCGCAAGGATCTGAAGGCGATGCAGAGCCTCATTGCGAATCCCAAGACCGATTTATACGCAACTATTCCCTGGGGCGATGGCCAGACTATATTGCGTGAAGCTCTTCTCGTGGCGGACCACAATGCTTACCACATCGGCCAGATAATTGACGTCCGGCGGTTGCTAGCGGTATGGAAGGAATAGCGGCCTGACGATTGCAGAAGGCCGGGTTGATTCAACTATGAGCCCCAGGTTCCTCCGCGCCAGCGTTGCACTGTTTCATCCCGATCGCTTGCGGAAGACAACTCGGACTCCCTCCCGCCAGCGCTCGTCAATGCCGACGAACTCCCATTCGATTTCGGGCGAAATGTAACGCAGCAAGGTGTCCGTGGCCGGATGCACGTGCAGCGCCGGAGCGACGAGGATGAGCAACGGCTTGTCCGGGGACAATTCGCGAGCCTCGAAGTATCCAAAGCGCTGAAATTCGCCGCGGGCATGGTGCCATTCCACGCGCGACCAGTAATCCAGGCCTTGCAGGGGAAGATGAATGTCTTCGTCGGCCTTCAGTTCTACTACTGCGAGGCGGCCGGTGTGAGTGGCGACGAGAATATCGATCATGGCCCGGTCGGCGGCCGAGAATGCCGGAACCTGCGAATAGAGCACAGCAGGATCCAGTCGCTCGTCGATCAGGCTCACATCACCGACCACGAGCGACTCGAGCCACCTCTCCGGATGCATCCGCCACAACGGATGTTGGCGAGGACCGTACGGATGCCGAGTATCCCGCAGGCTGGTAACCAGTTCGGCGAAGGCCGCTTCGTTCCGTGGTTCCAGAACCCGCTCTTCGGCGCCGACCCCAAACACAATTTCTTCAGTACTCAGAAACGATCCGGGCACGCAGCCCAGGCGGGCACGGGCAAACTCCAGCCCTCGGCAGCGAAAAGCGATCTCTGCACCAGACAGCACGGACGCCTCACAATTGGGGAGCAGGTGTTGAACGGCCGCAATCGATTTCGCAAAACGCTCGCGGGTGGCGTGGTCATCCGGGGCATGCACCAGCCTGGTGGCCACATTTCCGCGATCGGAGCAGTCGATCTCGGCCAGAGCGTCGTGGCGTTCATCTAATTCAAACAGGCGCCACTTGGCGGCGTCGGGATTAAGGTTGGCCATACGTTCCCGCACCAGCGCCGAGGATCCGGCGGGAACGAACAGTTTCAGCCCCTCCACCAGTACATTGCCGGCCTGCGATTGACGGCACACTTCAAGCCAAAGAATGGCAAAGGTCAGCGAGGCATCGACAGAAGTCTGGGTCTCCTGCGCATTCACGCCAAGCACTGCAAACGCCGACCGGCCCTGGCGTATGACGCCTCTGGCATAGATCGGACCGAAGGACTTCTCCAGATCTACGCCACTGGTCAGCCGGGTTACTTTTAAATCGGGAAAGTGCCGCTCGATCGTCCGGCGCAGTTTTTGCTCATACGACGCGCGCGCAGTTCGCCGCGCAGTGGGAGAGCGGCGGTCGCGCTCCCGGCAGATTTCCAGCTTCGAGGGCCGCGCCTGGCCCAGCTTTTGCACGGCTAAGCGGAGCGTACCGTTCTTGATTTCGGCGTCAAGCACCCGGCGCACGGCATTGCGTTCGGCCGACCATAGATGGAGCAGGCAGCGGTTGTACTCGCCGGAAATCGAATACCGTGAATGCGCCAAATCGAAGGCGACCGCACCATTTTCCAGCACTACGGCGCCGGCCGCCTGGCTTAGAAAATCCTCCACCGTCCGGGTTAGAGCTTGGGCCGTCACATTGGGCATGCAGTAGGCTCCTTTTTCAGCCAAACCAGAATCAGGATTGTTCAACTCGAAGATTGTTCAAAACAGAGAATTGTCGGCCGTTGGCGGCCCTGCTGTCTGTGACGAGTGACCATAGTCACGATTTTGCCTGTGGATGTTTTGCGCGCCGCCTGATGTGCCTGTGGGATAATGAGAAACCCGCCCAACTGAGTCTGCCCCGTGGCCGGCGGCATCTAATGTTTGTGAGTAAAAGCTTGGAAAAACAATCGCTTACAGATAAGAACCGTTTCTTCTTCGACCACTACGGCGTTACCGAAAACGACCTCGAACGCTACCTCTCTGCTGCCCTCTCCGCTGGCGGTGATTATGCCGATCTTTATTTCGAATATCTTTCCTCGACTTCGTTAATGGTGGATGAGTCGATGGTCAAGTCGGCCTCGCAGGGCATTTCAGCGGGCTGCGGAGTACGCGTGGTTTCCGGTGAGCGCACGGGATATGCCTATACCGACGATCTTTCCGCCAGCCGCATTCTTCATGCCGCGCGGACTGCAGCGTTGATCGCCAGCGCCCCGGCCAAGACTGCGGTGGCGGGTTTTCAGAAGACTGCTGCCCGCAGCTTGTATCCCGTGTCTCTGCCCTCGGTCGATGCCGAGATCACTGCGAAAGTTGAGTTGGTGATGCGCGCCGATAAAGCCGCGCGGGCCTACGATCCCCGCATTCAGGAAGTGCGCGCCAGCTACTCCGACGAATTGCGGAACATTCTGGTGGTAGCCTCGGATGGAACGTTTGCTGAGGATTCCCAGCCTCTGGCGCGCATGAATGTGTCTTGTATCGCTAAAACCGAAAACAATTCAGCTCGCGGTGGGTCCGGCGGCGGTGGACGTGTGGCTCTCGATTTCTTTTTCGGCGAGAAGAATCCCGAGTTCTTCGCGAAAGAAGCAGCCCGGCAGGCGATTCTTCAACTCGACGCGCGCGAAGCTCCGGCGGGTGAGATGGAAGTGGTTCTCGGTCCGGGATGGCCGGGCGTCCTGCTGCATGAAGCTGTGGGGCACGGCCTCGAAGCCGATTTCAATCGCAAGAAGACTTCCGCATTCGCCGGACTGATCGGCAAGCGCGTGGCCAGCGAGGGCTGCACTGTAATCGACAACGGCACCATGCCGTGGCGCCGCGGGTCTTTGAATGTGGATGACGAAGGCGAGCCTACGCAGGAAACCGTGCTGATCGAAAAAGGAATTCTGAAGGGGTATTTGAGCGACAAACTCTCCGCTCGCCTGATGGGCATCGCCGACACCGGCAACGGACGGCGTGAGAGTTACGAGCACATTCCCATGCCGCGCATGACCAACACCTACATGCTCGCGGGTCAGGACAATCCCGAAGACATTATTCGTTCGGTGAAGCGCGGCATCTACGCGGTCAACTTCGGCGGAGGCCAGGTCGATATCACCAACGGCAAGTTCGTTTTTGGAGCCTCGGAAGCCTACATGATCGAAGACGGCCAGATCACCGCGCCCATCAAAGGCGCGACCTTGATCGGCAACGGCCCCGATGTTCTGACGCGAGTCTCGATGGTGGGCAATGACTTGAAGCTCGACGAAGGCGTCGGCACCTGCGGCAAAGATGGTCAGGCTGTGCCGGTCGGTGTGGGCATTCCGACTATTAAGATTGATCGGCTAACGGTAGGCGGCACCGCCAAGAAAGATCCCGGCGGATTTATGCAGTAAACTGCGTTTCACCACAGAGGCACAGAGGAGTTCTTATCTGGGTTTTCTAGTTCTTGTTTTTCTCTGCGACGCTGTGACTCTGTGGTAAAGGATTTTCTTATGCCTTCCACTCAACTGGAAACTAGCAGCCCGAAACTGGAAACCGACCTTCGCTCCCTCGCGCAGGACATCGTCCGTCGCGCCATGAACGGCGGTGCAACGGCTGCCGAATGCGTAGTCCGCGAAGGCGACGAATTCTCTACGCTCGTCCGCCTCGGCCAGGTCGAAACGCTGAAGGAATCCGGATCGCGATCCATCGGCGTGCGTGTCTTTAACGGCCAGCGCGCCGCCAGTACCTACTCCAGCGATTTCTCCCGCGACAGCCTCGACCGCATGGTGAAGTCGGCGCTTGAGCTTTCAAAGATCACCTCCGAAGACCCATTCGGCGGCATACCCGAAGGTTCGCAACTAGGCTCGCTCACCGGCAATCTCGATCTCTATCACGAAGACGTTTACTCCCTGCCCGGCCCCGATCGCATCGACTACGCCCGCCGCGCCGAAAAAGCCGCCCTCGATTTCGACCCGCGCATCAAGAACTCTGAAGGCGGATCATTCGACGCCGCAACCGGGCACAAAGTTCTCGCCAACTCGCACGGGTTTGTCGGCGAGTACCGCCGGTCTTATTGTTCGGTGGCGGCCGTTCCAATTGCCCAAGCGGAAAATGGAGCCATGCAGCGCGACTACTGGTTTTCGGTGGCGCGCACGCTCAGCAAACTGGAATCGCCGGAACAAGTCGGCAAAGTTGCGGCCGAACGCACGTTGCGCCGCCTGGGTGCGCGCAAGGCGAAAACCGCGCATGTGCCCGTCGTATTCGATCCCATGGTCGCCGCGTCGATCCTGGAACATATTTTCGAAGGAGTAAATGGCGACTCGGTGTATCGCGGCGCTTCGTTCCTGGCGGGCAAGCTGGGCCAGAAAATCGCCGGCGACAACGTTATTGTCATCGACGATGGAACCATTCCCGGAGGTTTCGGGACCAGCCCCTTCGATGGTGAAGGCATTCCGACTCGCCGCACCGTGGTGATCGATAAGGGCGTGCTGAACTCTTACCTTTTGAATACGTACACCGCGAAAAAGCTGGGGCTGAAGACTACGGGCAACGCTTCGCGTGGATTGGCGGGCACGCCGGGCATTGGGCCGGGTAATTACTTCCTGCAACCGGGGTCGAGAACAGCTACGCAGCTTATCGGCGATATTAAAGAAGGTCTCTACGTAACGGAATTTCTTGGCCACGGCGCGAACCTGGTGACCGGCGATTATTCCCGGGGAGCTTCAGGAATGTGGATTTCCGGCGGTGAATTCGCTTATCCGGTCGAAGAGATCACCGTTGCCGGGAACCTGAAAGAAATGTTCTTCAACATTTCCGAGGTGGCAAACGATCTTGAGTTCCGCGGCTCGGTGGCTGCACCGACACTGCGCATTGACGGCCTTACCGTCGGCGGCGAATAATCAGAGGCCATGAAATTCGCCAAGATCGTATTCTGGATCGCTGGCATCTGGGGCGTGTTGGTGTTGACACCCCTGTATTTCATCTTCGACATGATCGGCCGCAACGATCCTCCTCCGATCACGCACCCCGGGTTCTACTACGGCTTCGCCAGCGTCAGTCTGGCGTTCCAGGTCGTATTCTTCGTGATTGCCGGGGATCCGGTACGCCTGCGCCCAATGATGATTCCATCCATGCTGGAAAAGTTTGGCTACGGCGCTACTCTGCTTGCGCTCTATCTGCAGCACCGCCTGCATCCGCAAGACCTCGCGATGGGCGGCGTGGACGCATTGTTTGGAGTGCTGTTTCTAGTCGCGTTCCTCAAGACCGGCAACTAAGGTCCAGAGTACAATCGACTTTCATGGGCGGATTGATTCAGCCAGCTCCGGTGGCGGAAGAACCTGATTCCAGCCGGCGGACTATTGCCATCGCAGTGGCCGTCGTTATTGTGGCCGCCGTCATCTTTGCGTTTCTTCTTCGCGGCCAGCCCAAAACAACTTCCGGCCCGCCTCCGTATGCTGCGAACCTTAAGCTTTCAGACCTCAAAATGAGCGCCGCCGAAAATTTCGTCGGCGCTACCGTCAGCTATGTTGATGGAACCATTACCAACGCGGGAGACAAAACCGTCACGCATGTGATGGTGCAAGTGAACTTCAAAGACGATATGGGACAACTGGCGCAGCGGGAAGAAATTCCGATGCAGGTGCTCAAAACTGACGGCCCGTATCCGGAGGCTGTCGATTTCAGGGTTTCGCCATTGGGGCCGGGTCAGGCCAAACCTTTTCGCCTGACATTTGAAGGTATCTCGGCACAGTGGAACCGGCAGTATCCGGACATTCAATTCACCGGCGTTATCGTCAACTAACGAACTATCGACCAGGCGCTTCCCTTAATTTCTCCGTGTCGCTGAGTCTCCGTGATGCAACTCCTGCTCTGTACAATGACCATATGGCAGATGCCAAGCCATTCCGCCTCACGGAGTCGGTAAAAGCTGCGGGTTGAGCATCCAAGCTGAGTCCGGCGGCGCTGGACACGGTGCTTGGGAAATTAGCCCGGCAACACGACCCCAATGTTCTAGTCGGTTTTGACCACGCCGACGACGCCGGGGTGTATCAAATCGCACCCGATCAGGCGCTGGTGCAGACCGTCGATTTCTTTACGCCAGTTGTCGACGACCCTTATATCTTCGGTCAGATTGCGGCGACGAATGCGCTGAGCGACATTTACGCCATGGGCGGAAAGCCGCGGACGGCACTGGCTTTGGTATGTTTTCCCGAGAAAGCGGATCTTGAGATTCTCGAACGCATCCTGGCCGGCGGTCTTTCGAAAATGATCGAAGCCGAGTGCACAGTGATCGGCGGCCACAGCATTCGCGATGAAGAAATCAAGTTTGGATATTCTGTCACCGGGCTCATCCATCCGAGAAAAGTTCTTACTAATGCCCGCGCGAAGCCAGGCGACGCTCTCATCTTCACCAAAGCGCTGGGGACAGGGGTGATCTCTACTGCGATAAAAAAAGGAAAAGCTGAACCGGGCTGGATTCACGCCGCCGTCGAATCAATGACCACATTAAACAAGCCTGCAGCCGGGGTGATCAGCCAGGGCGATTACAAAGTTCATGCCATGACCGACGTCACAGGCTTCGGGCTGATCGGTCATGCTCGCGAAGTGGCAACGGCCAGTAACGTAGCACTGGAATTCTTTTCGAAAGAAATTCCTGTTCTGCCGGGTGCGCTGGAGTGCATTCGCGCCGGATATATTCCGGGCGGGTTGAGAAATAACCGCGACTTCGCCGAATGCAATGTTGGGTACGAAAGCCCCATCAGCCCCGAACTAAAAGCCCTGCTCTTCGATCCTCAGACGGCCGGCGGACTTCTCATTTCAATCGCCGCCGAGGATCGCGAACGGCTTCTCCGCGAACTGCAAAATGCCGGAATCCCAGCCCGCCACATCGGAAGCGTGACTGAATCCCAAAAGCCCTTGATTCGCATCCATTAGGGTCCTGCGTTGCACCGCAAAATCTAAGGGCGGCCCAGGGCCGCCCTTACGGTTCTAATTTCTGACTCCGGGTGGCACGGCTAAAGCCGTGCCCTACCGACTCAGGCTCGTGCCGGACTTTCCCCGCCCTTCACAATCCCCGGCCTTCCCGGCTCCGGCTTCAAGACCTGCTGTACGCCGTCATCGGGCTTCGAAGGAGACTTCATCGGAGGCAGTTCCTTGCCTTCGACCAGCATCATCACTTCAGATGCATCGAGCACTTCGCGCTCCAGCAGTGCCGCGGCGATCTTCTGCAGCGTGTCGCGGCCGTCTTCGAGGATATGTTTCGCGGTTTCATATCCCTGGTTCACCAGCTTGCGCACTTCGGCGTCGATCTTGATTGCCGTGTCTTCGCTGTAGTCGCGGTGCTGGCTGATCTCGCGTCCCAGGAATATCTGCTCTTCCTTCTTGCCGAAGGTGAGCGGGCCCAAATCGCTCATGCCCCACTCGCAGACCATCTTGCGCGCCATCTCAGTAGCCCGCTCAATGTCGTTTCCTGCGCCGGTGCTCATCTGATTGAGGAAAATTTCCTCGGCCAGGCGCCCACCCATCAGAATCGCGAGGTCAGTCTTCAGATATTCCTTGGTGTAGTTGTGACGGTCGTCGATGGGCAGCTGCATGGTCACGCCCAACGCCATACCCCGAGGAATAATCGTGACTTTGTGAACGGGGTCCGAGCCCGGAAGCTTGGCCGCTACCAGGGCATGCCCCGCTTCGTGGTAGGCCGTGACCTTCTTCTCCTCGTCGGAGAGGATCAGCGACTTGCGCTCCACACCCATCAGGACTTTGTCCTTGGCCACTTCAAAATCGAACATCAGCACGGCTTTGCGGTTCTGTCGAGCCGCAGCCAGCGCCGCTTCGTTCACCATGTTGGCGAGATCGGCGCCCGAGAATCCCGGTGTGCCGCGCGCCAGCACGGAAAGATCGACATCCTCGGCCAGAGGAATTTTGCGGGTGTGAACGCGCAGAATTTCCTCGCGGCCGCGCACATCGGGCCGGCTTACGACCACGCGGCGGTCGAAACGTCCAGGCCGCAGGAGCGCCGGATCAAGCACGTCAGGCCGGTTGGTCGCAGCCATCAGAATGACGCCTTCGTTGGACTCGAAGCCATCCATCTCAACTAGCAACTGGTTTAGAGTCTGCTCGCGCTCGTCGTGACCGCCGCCCAGGCCCGCCCCGCGATGGCGCCCAACGGCGTCAATTTCGTCGATGAAAATGATGCAGGGCGCATTCTTTTTGCCCTGTTCGAACAGATCACGCACACGGCTCGCGCCTACGCCCACGAACATCTCGACGAAATCGGAGCCCGAAATCGAAAAGAAAGGAACGTTGGCTTCGCCGGCAACGGCACGAGCCAAAAGGGTTTTACCCGTGCCCGGAGGGCCAACCAGCAGAACTCCCTTGGGAATCCTGCCGCCAAGTTTTTGGAACTTCTGCGCTTCGCGCAGAAATTCGATAATTTCGCGCAGTTCCTCCTTGGCCTCTTCCACGCCGGCCACGTCTTTGAAAGTGACCTTCTTCTGTTGCATGGAGAGCAGCCGGGCCCGGCTCTTGCCGAACGACAGGGCTTTATTGCCGCCGGTCTGCATCTGGCGGATCATAAAGAACCACAACGCTCCCAGCAGAATCAGCGGCGCCCAGGTCCCCAGTAACTGCAGCGGCCAACTCCCGCTGTTGGCGTCTTTAATATTGACCGATACGCCCTTGTCGTTCAGCGTCTTGAACATGTCGGGATAGTTCGCCGGAACCGTGGAGTGGAACGCAGAGCCGTCGCGATACTTGCCGTGAACCTGCTGCCCGTCAAGCGTGACCTCGTGGACGTTGCCCTGGCCCACGTCACTCATGAACTGGGAAAAATTAACTTCTTTATCTTTTTGTCCGCCGCGACCCTGCTGGATCACCGTCCACAGCAGAAGTGCGGACAATCCGATCACTACCCAAAACACCACCGTCTTTACAGTTGAATTCACCAAGAAGCTCCTGGAGAAACGAGGATACGGCGTTTGCGCCGTAACCCCAATGCTCCTACCGCTAGATTAGATGCCGCTACGCCAATTTCGATAGGGAAATTCCTTTAGCTCAATCATTTTACATTTTCTGAGGGAAAAAGGCGCGGCGTGAGCCCTGTAACTTAAGTCATATGCGGGGCAGGACTTGCGGCCAGAAACGGGATATTGCGATTAATCTGTTCGGGCGCGCCCAATCCATAGCCAATGAGGAAGGTTTCGTCCACCAGAAAGCCGAAATAGTCCGGCTGCAAGGCCACGCGGCGGGCGGACTGGCGGTCGAGCAGGGTAGCCAGCTTCACGGACGCGGCTCCACGCGCACGCAAGTCGTTCATAAGAAACTCACTAGTTACCCCAGAGTGCACCAGGCCCTCGACCAGTAGAATGTGCTGGCCACGGATATCGGGTTCGTGGCTGAAGAAAATTTCGGTGGTTTCAGCCTTGCCTTGCTGCTTGCTGTACTTTGGTTTGATGAACTGGCACACCACGGGGACTTCGAGCGCTCGCACCAGGTCGGCCATAAACATGAAGGCGTTTTCCAGAACCGCCAGCGCCTGAATCGTCTGTCCCTGGTAGTCGTCGGAGATGTGGCGCGCCAGTTCCTTCACCCGCTTCTGGATCTGATCGGCGGCGATGACCTGACGGAGCGAGTCGGTTTTCGGTGCATTCATGAAATTATGTGACTCCCATTTGTTCCAGTCAGACGACCTTTAAGACGAGCCTCTAGTCTTCGCTCGCAGCCCACGGGACCTCCCGAATCAGCACCGCTCCTTGCTCCGGCTGAGGGCGCAGTTTCGCGGGAGCCGGAAAACCCCGCATCCATACAATCTCATCTCCGCTCAACACGACCGGCCAGAGTCTGCGCTCGGGCTGCGCCACATGCCGCTCCTGCAGCAATTCTTTGATCTTCTTCGCCGCCTTGGTATGCGCCGGCCAAAACCGGTCGCCCGCTCGCCAATTTCGCACGACGAGACTTTCCTTCAACGCATCTGCACGAAGAAGTTGCTGCGGATTATACTCCGCATCCGGCGACTCCGGAGTAACGCGCAGCGCTTCGATTACCCCTCCGAGTTCGGGCACCAGGGCACGTCCCGGCACTGGCAACTGGTATTCGTAGTCCGCGAGCTGCTTGTTACGGCGCAAGTCAGGCGTAACGAAAACCAGGGTTTCCGGTTCGCGCATAATTTTCCACCCTAAAGGGAGCGATAACTCTTTCCCGCAGGGACCGTCCTCGGCCGCGAACCTCAGGATTTCCTCCACGTGCTTGAACTCCAGCGGAATCCCCGCCTGCTCGCCAAGGGCTTTCACCAATCTTCGCTGAACGGCCGAAGGCTCAGTCAGCAACCAGGGGCGGCTGACGGAGGCATTCATCATCAGCCAAGGCGCGTCGGCGATGCGCGAGCGCAAACTTAGATCCATCGGCAGACACTCAGGCTCTCCGCAGCCTACGGGCTGAATCTGGACGAAACTTACGTCCTGCACCTCGCGCGTCCAGGCGGGTTCGGACCACTGCACTACCGTTCCCAGCCAGCCTGAGATTTCGTTCTCCCAGTAATCCTCTTCGTCGCGGGCGATGGCGGCGAGTTCGGAAAAACTCTCAGCCACCGCTGGATTGAACTCGCGCTCTAACAGGGGGAGCACCAGACTGCGCACGCGATTGCGCGTGAATTTGGAGTCGGTGTTCGACAAGTCTTCGCGCCAGGGCTGCTTGATTTCGGTCAGGTACCGTGCCAGTTCACGGCGGCGGATTCCCAGCAGCGGCCGCACGATTTCTCCGTCGCCCTCGCCATCTTCATGCTCCACAACAATGCGGGGATAAATCCCTCCCAAACCTCGCAACCCCGTTCCGCGAATCAGGCGCATGAGCACGGTTTCGGCCTGATCGTCGAGCGTGTGGCCCGTAGCGATTTTGTCCAGAGCGCTCGCCTGATTTTCTTCCGGAGCGTCGCTTTGAAAGGGCGCGGCTTCAGCCGCTGAGGGATTCTCGCGCTCATCATGTGTCCCCAAGAGCCGATAAAATAATCCATAGCGCAACTCCCGCGCCGCGGCTTCCACGCCGGAATGCTCCTTGGCAGCAAGCCCCGCTACGTTGCCGCATGCCACATAAAACTCCAACCTATGCTCCCGGGCCAGCCCGGCAACAAACTCCTGGTCCGTATCGGATTCGGCCCCGCGCAGCCTGTGATTGAAATGAACGACGGAGACGACGATGCCGAGCTCGTGGCGCAATTCAAGCAGAAGGCGCAGCAGCGCGACCGAATCAATCCCGCCCGAGACCGCGACGCCAAGCCGGTCGCCGGCATGGAGAAGTTCCTCCCGCCGGATGTGGCCCAGCACACGCTCCGCCAGTAAGTGCACTGAAACATCGTACATCGTCAGGGTCAAGAACACCGCGAACTGGCGCTCGCTGGACAGCCGGACGGCTGTCCCACATGGGCTTTTTTGGGGGGCCTACCTCTGTTGAAACCGCTTACAACCCCGAACCCTTCTCCACAATCAGCTTCCGAATCTTTTCCACAAACTCCGCGGCCACCATATCCTCAGTCTTTTCTTTCCCGCGCGTGCGCACATTCACCTTGCCGGCCTCGGCCTCTTTGTCGCCGACGACCAGCAGGAACGGCACCTTTTGCATTGCGTGCTCGCGAATCTTGGCATTCATCTTTTCGTTGCGGGCATCCACTTGCACACGCACGCCGACGGCCTTGAGCTGATCCGCTACTTTTTTCGCATAGTCCGCATGGCGTTCGCTGATGGGGATCATCACTGCCTGCACCGGCGACAGCCATACCGGAAACGCCCCTGCGTAGTGCTCGATCAGCACGCCGAAGAATCGCTCGACCGAGCCAAACAGCGCGCGATGCACCATCACTGGCTGCTTGCGCGAACCGTCCTCCGCTACATACTCAAGCCCGAATCGCTGCGGCAGGTTAAAGTCGACCTGCACGGTTGAGAGCTGCCACAACCGCCCAATGGCGTCCACCAGCTTGATGTCGATCTTCGGCCCGTAAAATGCCGCCTCGCCGGGGATCGTCTTGTATTCGATATTCGCTCCTTTGAGCACCTTCTCGAGCGATTCCGTGGCTCGTATCCACTGTTCTTCGCTGCCTACAAAATTCTTGCGGTCGTCGGGATTCCAGGTAGAAAGCTCGGTTTGGAACTTGTCGAAGCCAAAATCTTTCAGCACGTCCAAAGCAAAATGAAGGCAGCCCGAAATCTCCTCCTCCACCTGTTCCGGCGTGCAGAAAATATGCGAATCATCCTGGGTAAACCCGCGCACGCGCAACAGGCCGTGCATCACTCCTGAACGCTCGTAGCGATAGACCGTTCCCAACTCGCCCAGCCGCACCGGCAGGTCGCGATACGACTTCAGCGAATCCTTGTAAATCAGAATGTGGCCGGGACAGTTCATCGGCTTCAGCCGGTATTCGGCGTCGTCAAGCTCCATGGCGTCGAACATATTCTGCGCGTAGTAGCCTTCATGCCCGGAGGTAAAAAATAACTGCCTCCGCGCGACATGCGGCGTGTAGACAAGCGAATAACCGCGCTTGATGTACTGCTCGCGCATCCAGTCTTCCATCTCTTTGCGGATGACGCCGCCCTTGGGATGCCAGAAAATCAGCCCCGGGCCCGCCAGCTCCTGAATCGAAAACAGATCGAGCTGCTGGCCCAGCACGCGATGGTCGCGCTTCTTCGCCTCTTCCACCTGCAGCATGTGGGCATCGAGATCTTTCTTCGAGAAAAACGAAGTCCCGTAAATGCGCTGCAGTTGCGGATTCTTTTCGTCACCCAGCCAGTATGCGCCCGCAATGTTGAGCAGCTTAAATGCCTTGATTTTCCCCGTCGAAGGAATATGCGGGCCGCGGCAAAAGTCGATGAACTTGCCGGTGCGGTAAATCGAAATCTTTTCATCGGGCTTGGTGAATTGCTCGATGAAATGGCACTTCATGAAGTCGCCTTCTTTTTTGAACTCCGCCAGGCCCTCATCGCGAGGCTTGAACTCGCGCGCATAGGGAATATCCTGTTTCACCAGTTCCTGCATCTTCTTCTCGATCTTTTCGAGGTCTTCGGGAGTGAACGGAGTTGGGCGATAAAAATCGTAAAAAAATCCGCTTTCGGTGGCCGGGCCATGGCCGAGCTTGGTCTCCGGAAAAAGTTCGAGGACGGCTGCCGCCAGCAAATGCGCGGACGAATGCCGGTAAACTTCCAGCGCCTCGGGATCGTTGTCTTTTAGCAGTCGCAGTTCTGTGTCTTTCTCGAGCGGGCGCGTGAGGTCGACAAGGTCGCCATTGGTTTTGGCCACTAGAGCAGCATCGGCCAGACGTGGACTGATACTTTTGGCGATGTCGAGTGCAGTGGTTCCCCGGGGAACATCTTTTACGCTTCCGTCGGGAAGCTTAACGTGAATGCTGTCTGCCATAAAGTTGAAACCTGGAGGTGCGCCGATAACTAAGTTTATTGGAGCGATTTGGGAGGGGTCAAACGAAGAGCCCAGAAAATTGGGCAGAAACTCTCCAGCGTCACTGGCCAAAAACAAATTTCACGACGATCAGCGATTCTCTGGTCGAGGGCTCATACTGCCATCCCATGACGGCTTTCACGAGAGCATCCGCAAGCATAGGATGCCCCCCAATAACCCTGACGTGCCTGACGCTTCCGTCGCGCCGAACCGAAGCCTCCACCTGCACCGTGCCCTTGATACTCATTTTTCTAGCGACTTCCGGATATTCCGGCGGAGCACTGACCCTGAGCCGGCGCGATTCGTCACCAGTGGACCCGGCTGCTGGGGACGGCACCGATTCGGCTGCCGGATTGTTAGCAGAACCTCCGTCGGAATTGGCCAGGGCCAGCAGTGCAGCGCCCAAGCGAATGCCGGCTCGCTCCATAGGCTCCCGATTCACCTCAAAACGAACCATTCCGTGCTTCAAGACGAGGTTGATCATACCGCCTTCCCGAAGAAACAAATTGTCCTCCCCTACCCATAGAATGCTGGAGTTTGCCAGTGCAGAAATTGCGCTTTCAGTACGCTTGCGTCCTCCGGAGGAACGAAAAAAAACCACATGGCAGAGGGAGATCTCTTCGTCCGAATCTACTCGCCGCACGCTGATGGCATGTGCTCCGGCAGTTTTTCCCGAAACGGTCTTTGCCATCGTGTCGATAAATTCGTCATCTCCCCCCATCACTCCTATCACTAGCGGTGCACCCTTCGGCAGATTCTGTTCCGGCCAGGCAGCCGACTTGGCAAAATTGTAAACATAAGCGGCTTTGATCTCGTATTCACTGGCGCCTCCTGTCTGGGCGGGAGTTTGCATAACGCACCCCGGCAAAGAGGCCACGGCGACCAGCAGGATTGCCTGCCGCCGTGCGAATTGACGAATCCCTGCGGCCCGCAAACCATTTGCGTCGCTGGTCTCCTGATGGCCCGAGAAAGTCAACGTCATTCCCCTCCCAAACTAGAAGCGCCACACTAACTTCAAGTAGGCACTGCGCTTGACTTGTGACGGATCCAGGCTGGTAAGCGCATCATTGGATTCGAGATGATGATCCTGAAGCAAATTCTGCCCCACCAGGCTCAACGTCGCCCCCTCCCCAAGGCGCAAGCTGAACGCAGTGTCCATCCGCGTATAGGAACGAACCATTTGCGCCGGAAGCCGCTCGACAAAATACGCATTTACCTCCCATGCCACGCCGCCGCATAAGTCCACATGTGATCGGAGCTGCGCCTGATGGCGTGGACTGGAGCCCTCGGTGTCCAGCACCGTGGTTGTGTCGTGACTGGTTGAGTCAGTGTGCAGATACATTTGCAGCAGAGCGTAGGAAGGACTTAGCGTCCACCCCCGCGCCACTTTCCAGTTGGCCGAAACTTCAATGCCATCGGTTTTCCCATACATTTTGTTGGCCCACACCAGCGGCAGAACAAGACGCAGGGGAGGCGGGCTTGACACCAGGACGGGCGCACCCGGCTCCGTAGTGGCTAGATCACTGTAGGTATTGAAAAACACAGCAATATCGACGGCGAGGGGACGGATCGGCTGAGCCCGGTAGCCTCCCTCATAAGCGATGACATGCTCCGAGCTTTCATTAGGATTGCCCAGCAAGAGAAGATCTGCAGGTACTCCTCCGGGTCCAGGAAATACCGCTATATTGATGTCCGCATCGGTGTTCCGGCGTGCCGGGCTGCGGGACGCTCTCGAGACTGCCGCCCACACCGTATCGCGTGTCGCGGGCGTCCATGCCACCCGCAGGCTGGGCTCCAGATCGAAGCTGCTGAGGTAGTTATCCTCCAACTTGGTTCCCATGGTCAAAAACAACCGATGGGGTTTCAGTGCGATTTCATCCTGGGCGAAAAAGCTGAAGAGATCGAGCGCTCGGTCTGGTGGCAGCCATGCCTGGTCGATCGTGCCAACGGTATGGTCAGATGTATAGCGATAGTCCGCACCCCAGACGAAATCGTGACGCGATCCCAACGCGAGGCGATATTCGAAATCGAAATCAATGGTATCGCGGTACTCGCTAGATTCAGGGCCCTCTCTTTCGAATCGGTCGAAGTAAGCCTGCAAGGTCGTGTCAGACCGGCTGGAGAGGATGTGGTTCCAACGGCCAAGGACATTTCCACCTGCCAAATCCGCGCTCCCCATCACATCCTCATTTACGGGAGGAACAAACGAAGCGATGTGCTCAAACTTGGATCCTTCCCATCCGCGATAGATGTCGCCTTGGAATGTTATGAAATCCCTCTGGGTCAGCTTGCTATCAAGGCGAAAACCGCCGTGCAACAAGTTCCAGCTGTCGTCACCGCTTTGCCCGCTCAAATCCGGGAAGTGATTATCATCAAAACCTTTTGCAAAAACGCGATAAGCGGTATCCCCTCCAATTTTCCCGCCATACTGGGTCACCGCCGACCCCAGTTCATGGGTGCCTCCGCTGGCTGTCGCCAGTGCACCTTGGGTCTCCGCCGCCTTCAAGGTGATGACGTTAATAACTCCGTTGACGGCATTGGCGCCCCACACCGTCGCCCCGGGACCCCGAATCACTTCGATCCGGTCTATATCCTCAAGCACTACATCCTGTGTGTCCCAGTAAACTCCCCCGAAGAGCGGCGTATAAACAGGCCGCCCATCAATCAGCACCAGCATCTTGTCCGAAAATTGGTGATTAAAGCCTCGTGCCGAGATGGCCCAGCTATTGGCGTTGATTTGAGCCACATCCAATCCTGGAACGATGCGTAATAAGTCAGGAATGCTGGTCGCGCCCGAACGGCGGATTTCTTCCTGCGTGATCACGAAAATTGCCGCCGCCACCTGCGACATCTTCTGCTCTTTCTTGGATACCGAGGTAACTTTGGTGTTCATCAACTCGCTAATGTCCAAGTCCGCGACACTGGCGGGCTCCCTTGCAGCGTGAGCCGCTATGTTGCCGGCCGATTCCGAGGCGGAGGGATTCGTCCCATCCCCGCTTTGTGCCCGGATCGGAACGCACTCCAATAGCCACAAAAAGCAAATCGCCCACCCCGTCACGATGCTAATTTGGCTTTTCAGATTGCTCAGCTTTCCGTTTTGGGATCGACAGGGATGGGCGAGGCTACACTTCCCCCATCGGCTCAGAGCATAGGAACTTTAATAACCATCGAGCGTTACAGGCGAGGAATGCTGAAAAACCGCGGAACTGGCGTGACCCCGAATCGGGCGGTGCCGCCGGAAACTAAATCGGAAACTACAGTCATTGAGGAAGGCGCGGATTGCGCCTTCCCCATCGGGAAGGTTACTGCGCTATGTCCCGGATTTGCGTCGCGATGTACCAAACATTCCCAAACGGATCCGTCACCGCGCCATTGCGATCGCCGTACGGCTGGTCTGTGAGTTCATGCAGCGATTTCGCCCCTGCCGCCAGCGCTCGCCGGTAAACCGCGTCGCAATCCGGCACGTACACATAGAACATCGACGGCATGGGCTGGTAGGGTCCGCTAGCCTCACCCATTTCCACCACCGAATCACCTATGCGAATTTCAGCATGGTGAACCACGCCGGCGGGCGTCGCGTATTTTCCCAGTTCCTTGCCGCCGAAGGCACGCTTCAGGAAAGCGATCACTGGTTCGGCGCGCAGCGGATGCAGATACACATTTACATTGTGCAATCCCTTCGGAATGTAACTCCCGCCTTTGTGCGTGGCGATGTACCAGAAGTTGCCTAACGGATCTTTCACGCTGGCGCCGCGCTCGCCATAGTCGTGATCCTGCGGCGCGTGGATTGAAGTCGCTCCCGCCTGCAAGGCCCTCTGATAGACCGCGTCTGTATCCTCGACATAAAAATGCAGCGCCGTCAGCTTCGGTTCGGCGTGGAAGGGCTTGCCCGGCAGGCCCCCGCCCATCATCAGCCTGGTATCGCCGAGGCGCACTTCTCCATGGATTCCCCCCGCTTCGCCAACTGCGCGCAACAGAACCTCCGCACCAAACGCATTTTTCGCGAAGTCGAGCATGGCGTCGGCATCGGGTGTGACGATGTAGGGCGTCACCATGTGGAAGCCGCGTGGAACGGGATTCACGGCCGGCTTCGGTCGCCCCTGGCCGCCCATGCGCCGGTGCATCTCCTCGACCGACATTTCTTCCTTCACCGTGGATACCCCCCACAGGTATCCAAACGGATCTTGCAGCGTGCCTTCGCGGCGTCCGTAAAATTGATCGGCTACGGGGATCACAACCTTGGCCCCTGCACTGATCGCGTGGGTGAAGAACTTATCGACATCAGCCACGCTGAGCGACATCATCACCGGCGAGTTCCCCAGCGTCTCGGGACTGAATCTTCCGCCTTCCGGCCACTCTTCGGTCAGCATGATCGTCGAGTCGCCGATCATGATCTCGGCATGTGGAATTCCGCTTTCGAGTTCGAAGCGGAACGTTTCCTTCGCGCCGAAGGCCTGCTTGTAGAACTCAATCGCCTTGGCGGCATGTTTGAAGGTCAATCTGGGGCTTGCGCTGGTACGAGTTGCGCTTGTATGAACGGCAGCAATGGGTTCAGCAATGGTGCTCATGGTCTTTTTCCCTTCCAATAGTTCGGATTTCAATCGTGCCTTGAAGCTTGCGCTCGGCAGATTGCGCAATTCTGCCGCAATGCGCATCAGTGGATCGATCGCCGGCTCGACCTTTGGAACCCTGCCGTCCGTGCGAGCGAACATCGCGTCCACAGCTTTATTGAGCTGCTCAATCTTTTTGGTATCTCCATTTCCCCGATTCAGAGAGCGCTTAGGCATCGGCACCCTCCATTCTGGCGCGGAGCGCGGTCAACGCCCGGAACTGCAATTGCTTCACCGCACCTTCCGTCTTGCGAATTTCTCGCGCCACTTCTTTAATGCTTTTCTCCTCCACAAAGCGCAGCACGACTACACGCCGCTGCTCGGGCGGCAAGGTACCCACTAATCCAAATAACGTGGCCTTGCGCTCGACGTCCTCTAATTCAGCATTGCTGGCCGGAACCACCTCGATCTGTTCCGGCTCGTCGGCAATCTGCTCCCGGCTGCGGCGCTGCCAGCGGTCCGAAATCAGGTTGGCGGCAATCCGAAACAGCCACGCGGCAAAAGGAATGCCCCGCCATTCAAAGCGCTTCAGATTCGCCAGCGCATGATGGAAAACCTCGGCAGTAAGATCCTCGGTTTCCGCGCGGTCTCGCACCCGCCGCACCACGTAGGCGTAGACCCGCTCAAAGTTGATTTCATAGAGGTCTGCGAAGCGCGCAGGGTCCCGCTGCGCCGCCTCCACCAGAAGCCGGTCGTTTTTGCCCAGATCGTCCGCTTCTTTTTTCAGAGCCTTCAACCAAATCTCCGCGCGGAGTAGTTTACACAGGGATAACGGGTGGCATCAGCGAAAGGTTACGGCGAAAAAATCCACGGGCGCCTGCTCCCTTATCCTGACCACTACGAACAGAGCACTTAACCGCCAGATGTGTGAGCACTCACCCATCTTTCATTGCACCGAAGCGTCTGCTCGGCGAGGAACGTGCCGTCGCTAATCCCGGCCCGGGCAGCACGCGCGATCGGGTGGGCTTGTGCAAATTCTTTCATACTATTCACGATGAGTATTCCGGGGTATAGTGCCTGCGACCGTCTTAGGAGCTGATTATGCATTCACTACGAATTCGAGAGGAACGGCCGCTAAAGAAAACACTTGAGACGACCCGATCAAGGTCAGTGTTGGCGTTCCTGTGTCTGGCGCTGATTTGCATTGTTTTCACTTCGCCAGGGACGGCTCAAAATCCAAAGATCACCAGGGTCAGCAAGATTGCGGCGCGCAAACTCCAGACCATCACCATTTCGGGTAGCGGCTTCGGCACGCAGGATGCGTACACGGGCGACTCCGATTTCATCAGCCTGCTGGACACCACCACGAGCTGGCAGGCCGGCTATGAGGGCTGCCTGCTCGGCTTCTGCACCACCGATACCGTCACACTGATTGTGAACGAATGGACCGATACTAAGATTACCTTGGGCGGCTTTTCCGGCGCCTACGGCAGCAGCAACTTCTACCTCACCGTGGGGGACAACGAGCAGATCAGCGTATTCAATCCCCAGACCAGCGTCGGCCCGGCGACCATAAATGTCACGGTGGGAGCTGATCCGACCACAAATAAACTAACTTCGGCTCCGAATCCATCTGGTGCAGGAGAGTCCGTAACCTTTACCGCGACCGTTGACTCATCCGAAGGTCCGCCCCCAGACGGGGAGACCGTCACCTTCATGCAGGGCACAAAACGATTAGGCACCGGAACATTGAGCAGCGGTATCGCTGTTTTCACCACTTCGGGCCTGCCGGCAGGCACTCACGCCGTTACGGCCACCTATGGCGGCGACGCAAACTTCGATAGCAGCACTTCGAACATAGTGAAACAGGTGGTGCAGTAGGGCGCTATACGACCACGTTGGCCACATGCGGGTAGGGGGTTGGCCCAGCCGAACTTTGACACGGCGCGGGTTTCCCCCACGGTGGCAGTTCTCACGGGTGGGCCGCGGCGAGGCTCCAATGGATGACGATAGCGTGCAGGATTGGCGGGGTTGGCATTCTCGCTTCACTCCAAGACGGCGGAGCACAGCGAGATTCGAAAGGTGCTTTCTGGAAGCGTTTTCAGAAATACGAACTCCATCCGCTCCACTTCACCGAACTCACTGCTGCATTCTTCTACTCAACCTCGCTGTTGGATCGGGTCCCTAAGTTCATGTTGTACGAACGCCCAGATCACGTACTAGTTGTGCCGATCACACTTCGGGAGACTTCATCGAAGCTGATCTTTAATGCTGAGTGGAGCGCAGAAGCGTTTGCGAGGCTGCTCTCATCAATGACAGGTCTTCCATTCGATGTGGTCTTCACTCCTCCGAACATCATCAAGACTTGGTTACACGAAGCTCAGGGCAATGTCAGCCCGCGGCCAGTGAGCGATGGGTTAGAGGTGGGGCGCCTCGGCTAGTCGTTGCCTACCATATATCAGATAGAGAAGCATCCCCCCATAAATATGGTAATATGGGCCTGTGAAGACGACTCTCGAAATCCCGGACTTTCTCTTCCGCCGGGCCAAGTCGGTGGCTGCCGAGCGCGGCATCCCTCTGCGCCAGTTCGTGACCGAGGCTGTCCAGGAGAAGCTGAGAATCGCGCCTCAGGAAAAACCCTGGACGAAACACTTGGGCAAGCTCAAGCACCTTCGCAGGGAGCGTAAGCAGATCGAGGAGCGAGTGGAGGAGGCCTTCGAGCGGATCGATCGCGAACTCTGGCGCTGATCCCGGCCAGGCTAATACACGGCGTCCATCAGGAGCTAAAGCCCCGCGTCTTTATTGATCTTTGATGGCGCGGCTTAAGCCGTGCCGTAGGCAAACGATTTATAAAGTTGACTCTGACTGCGGTTGAAAATCTGACAAAGTCAGGTCTGACACAGTAATGATCGTCGATACCAACGCCTTGTCCGCCGCAGCCGACGACGACCCGGCCATCATCGCCATTCTCACCCGCGCCGACCAGATGGCGATTCCCGTGGTCGTCCTCGGCGAGTATCGTTATGGAATCGCCCAATCGCGCCAGCGCGCCATCTACGAAAACTGGCTGGCCTCGCTTCTTCGCGACTGCGCCGTGCTCGATATTAACGAGACCACCACCCAGCACTACACCGAAATCACTCTTGATCTAAGGCACAAGAGCAAGCCAATTCCCACCAACGACCTCTGGATCGCGGCCCTCTGCCGCCAACACTTGCTTCCGCTGCTAAGTCGTGATCGCCACTTCGATCGGGTGACGGGCTTGAAACGGATCGGGTGGTGAATTCGAGCATCCGATTCTCCGCAGCTAACTATTGTGTCAGAGTAGTGCCACCTTGCGTCGACTGCGAAGCCGGTGCGTAATACAAATCCTCCATCGCCCTCTGCACCCGCGCCGACAGGGCTTCCAGATCACGCATCGTCAGTCCGGCGGTCGAGATCGGCTCACCCACGCGCATTTCCAGCGGGCGGCTTTTGATGTGGTAGGTATCCATGGGCAGCAGTTCGTAGGTTCCGACGAGCGCGATCGGCACAATATCCACCTGCGCCTTCAGAGCGAGAAAAAAGGCTCCCGGCAGAAACGGTTTTATTTCGCCATCCGGCGTGCGCCCGCCCTCGGGATAGATCACTAGCGGCATACCGGCTTTCAGACTCTTCACCGCCGAACGGATCGCCGCGATCGAATTGGTCGGCTTCTGCTGATCGATGCAAACCTGGCCTGAACGCTTCAATTGCCAGCCCACCACTGGATACACCAACAATTCCTTCTTGAAAACAATGCGGAATTGAAATGGAAGATAAACGTAGAGGACGGGAATATCCATCGCGGACGCGTGATTCACAGCGTAGACATGCGGCTTCGAGGTATCGATCTTCTCCAGGCCGGTAACTTTCACCGGCGAGAGAATCGTTTTCATAATGAGCCACGACCAGGTTCGCGAGAACCAGTGAAGACGGCGGCCGCTGCGGTCGAACATGCCGCCGGGAAGAGCAATTATCCCGAGGACCAGCGTGTAGAGCCAGATCAGAGGGTCGAAAATAAGATACGAACGCAGACGGCTCAACCAGCCGTATTTTTTCCCGGGCATGGCATGAGGGCTTCCGCGTCGCAGGGGGACAGGCGCCGCCTCACCGCCATGTTCGACTTCCACCGATGACTTCACTTCCTGCACTCTTTCATTGTAGGAGGTGAAAGGCTGCGCCTCAACTCTTCTTCTCGATACGTCGTATTACTTCTCCCGCCAGGTAGATCGAACCGGCAACAACAACAATCGTGTGCGGGGTCGCCAGCTCACGCGCCCGCTGCAGCGCCTGCTCAACATCGGCGACCAATTCTACCTCCACTCCGGTTCGCGCTGCCGCCTTCCGGATTTCCTCGGGCGATGCTGCCCGCGGATTCTCCGGCTGCGTGGCAACCACCCGCTCGGCCAGGGGAAACAGGATATCGGCCATCTCCGAGATTGCCTTATCGCGCATGGCGCCGAAAACAAAAATCAGCGGGCGGCTCTCATAGCGCTCCGAAAGGGCAGAACGCAGCGCCCACGCGCCGGCAGGATTGTGGGCCACGTCGATGATCATTTCAGGCCAGCCGGATCGCGGGGCGATTACCTGAAAGCGCCCAGGCCAGCGCGTTTCGCGAATGCCTCTTTCGATGGTGGTTGGGGTGATTGTGGCGCACCCCTGCTCGTGCAACTCAACCGCCGCGGCAATTGCCAGCGCCACATTGCGCAACTGATGCCGCCCGGCCAGCGGCGTCTCGACCAGAATCTGTTCGCCCAGGACTTCCAGGGGATAGCGATACCAGGGATTGCCTGGCATGGCGCCAGGCACCAGGTACCGGGTACTTGCCGGCGAAACTGGCGGCACATAAGGCACAGCGTTTACGGCGCGCGCTCCGAGTTCCAGGATCGTGTTACCGATCACGTCGTTGGCCTCAGGCAGTTGCGGCAAAGTAACCACCACGCCGCCGGCACGAATAATCCCTGCTTTCTCGCGGGCAATCTCGGTCACGGTATCGCCGAGAAATTTCTGATGATCGAGCGAGATATCGGTAATCACGCTGACTCGCGGCTCCACTACGTTGGTGGCGTCGAGTCGCCCGCCCATGCCAACCTCGAGCACTGCGATTTCTACTCTCCGCTGCGCAAAATACTCGAAGGCGATGGCGGTCATCATCTCAAAAAAACTGGGATGCCAGGGCAGTTCCCTTTCTTCGACAAGTTTTTCCGCTACGCTGTCAGCCTTTGCGTGCAGCTGGGCGAAATCGTCATCGCCGATCTCTGTTCCGTCCACGCGAATGCGCTCGTTGATCCGAACCAGATGAGGTGACGTGTACAGGCCCGTTTTGAGCCCCGAAGAGGACAGGATGGAAGCTAATGTAGCTGCGGTCGAGCCCTTGCCGTTGGTTCCTGCGATCAAAACGCTGGGGAAATGCCGTTCCGGATGATCGAGCGCCTGCAGCAGCACCCGCATATGCGCCAGGTCAAACTTGTGCGAAGGCGTCTGCGCCAGCTCGTGACCGAGCGCGAACATGCGAGCGACTGCGGTTTCGTAGGACATATGTGAAGCTCTCAGCTCTCAGCCCTCAGCCTTCGGCTTAAAGCATTAGCCCACCAAGCTCACATCTGACCCGAAAAGTTCGCTTCGACTTGAGCGGAGGCTGAACCGGCGACAGGCGGCGCCATCGCTGCCGAACGGAGGGACGTGCTTTGCTGAAGGCTGACAGCTGATAGCCGCATTCAGTTTAGCTGGCGACCGTCGGACGATGGCTGACGGCTGTACCCATAAAATCCAGCGCCCGCGAGATGTAAGGCTTGAGTTCCTTGCGATGCACGACCGCGTCGAGCATTCCATGCTGCAGCAGGAACTCGCTACGCTGAAAGCCTGCGGGCAATTTCTGGCGAATCGTCTGCTCGATGACACGTGGCCCGGCAAACCCGATCAGAGCGCCGGGTTCGGCGATGTTCAAATCCCCCAGCATGGCGAATGATGCGGTCACGCCGCCTGTGGTCGGATCGGTCAACACCGAAATATACGGAACCTTGACGCTATCCAGGCGCGCCAGAGCCGCCGAAATCTTGGCCAGCTGCATCAGGCTGACCACGCCCTCCATCATTCGTGCGCCGCCCGAAGCCGAAACAATGATGAGGGGCGTGCGCGAATCCGCCGCCCGCTCTACGGCGCGGGTAATCATCTCGCCGACCACCGCCCCCATGCTGCCGCCGATGAAGGCGTACTCCATCACGCTGGCTATCACCGGGCGCCCGAGCAGCTTGCCTTGGGCGTTGATCACGGCATCGTTCAACCCGGTATCGTGCTGCGCCTGGCGCAGGCGCGATGAGTAGGGCTTCAAATCCACAAATTTCAAGGGGTCAGTGGTCGAAAGATTTCCGTCAAAGGTTTCGTATTGATTATCATCCAGCAGCAGCGCCAGCCGGGTGCGCGCGTCGATGCGAAAATGTTTTTCGCATTTGGGGCACACATTTAAATTCTCCTCCAGATCTTTCTTCCAGATGATCTGCCGGCAACCCTCACACTTAACCCATAACCCTTCCGTGCGGACAGTTTTCCGCCCCGAGTTGTCAACATCGCCGGATTCGCGTTTAAACCAAGCCATAAGAGCGGTTCTCAGTTCTCAGAAAAAGACCGCGACTGCCGGCCTCGCTCCTGCTGATAACTGGGGACTGGAAACCGCGAACTGAGAACTAATACTCGATTCCCCTTTGCGCCATCACGCCCTTTTCGTACGCGTGCTTTACCTGCCGCATTTCCGTCACGGTGTCGGCGGCCTCGACAATTGTGGGGTGCGCGTTCCGTCCCGTCAAGATGATGTGCACCATCTCCGGTTTCTTCTTTAGGCACTCCACCACTTTTGCGGTGTCCAACATGCCGTAGCTGATGGCATAGTTGATCTCGTCCAGCACGACCAGATCCCACTCGCCCGACTGGATCGCCTTTTCGGCCTCGGCCCACGCGTCTTCCACCATCTTCACGTCTTCGGGGTCGGGCTTTTCGGCGCCCACTTTCACAAATCCGCGACCCATCTGTTTCATCACGAACTTATCGCCGAAGGCTTTGACGGCATCCAGTTCGCCGTAGTGCCACGAGCCTTTGAGAAACTGCAGCATCAGCACCCGCATTCCCTGGCCCACGGCGCGCAAGGCGGTGCCCATCGCGGCGGTGGTCTTGCCTTTTCCCGGCCCGGTGTTCACGATGATCAGACCACGGCGAACGTCATTCATTGCGGAATCTCCGATTCTACTAGAAAGGGGCTTCTTCTGTGCCCGCTCCGTTGTCTCAAATTGCAGCAGATGCAAAAGAACGAACTTTTTCACGGAACTCGCGCATCCAAGCATGCGTAACGGATGCCAGGCAGATCTCTGTCCCCTCGCAGACTGCGGAGGTCTCGATTGTGTTAAACAAGTGTGCAGTGTTTTTGTTTTGGGTGCTGGCGGCCCTGCCCGCATTTTCCGCTCAGCATGTCGCCGTCCATCCCCGTCCTACTTTTGAGTCCGGCGAACAGGAAGCCATCCGCCAGATCGTCGATATGGAACGGCAGGCAAAGGAAGCCAGCCTGCATCGGGACGCCGATTTTTCCGCGCGCACGCTGGCCGACGATTATGTCGCCATTACTCCGCTGGGCCAGGTCACCACCAAGAAAGACAGCATTTCGGCCCGGCGGAGCGGCCAGCTCCGCTATGAAGCCATGAATGTTTCCGACATGGTGGTGCGGGTTTATGGTGACACTGCCGTGGTGACGGCGCGCGCGGAAGTCAAGGGCCACCAACTGGGCGAGGATTTCAGCGGCCCTTATCGTTACACACGCGTGTGGGTACGTCGCAACGGACACTGGCAGACTGTGAGCTATCAGGCCACAGTTACGCAGTAAGCCGAACCCGCCGCACCGGGAGCGACTTCAGCGTGAAGCAGCGCTGATGCGCTGTTAGTATTCAGCCCACTTTCTCCGTGTTCTTGGCCAACACGGCGGGCCTGGATATTGCTCCAGCATCCTCTTCAAGGCTCAGCAATGGCGCGGCGATGCGCAGGGCTTCCACTTGCCGCTTCACCTGCAACAGTTCCTGTTCTTTTGCACGTAATACTTCCATTACGTTTCTCACGATTTGATTCTCCAATGATGTCGGTTATGAGATTCATATTACTTTAACAATACCCAGCCGCTGGCGCGGTTTCTGGCAATACACGAAGGTTCCTATCCCGCTTTGCGAGATCCCAGGAGATCAATGCCCCAGATGATAAGGATGACCCTTGAGAATGGTGAAAGCCCGGTAAAGTTGTTCGACCAATACTACACGAGCCAATTCATGGGGCAGCGTCATGGGGCCGAAGGAAACCACATGCGCGGCCACGCTTCGGGCTGACGCGCTGAATCCATCTGCCGGGCCTACCGCAAAGACCAGAGGAATGGGGTTGCGGTCCTGGTAGTCTCCGACGAAACGGGCGAATTCTTCCGACGAGAGCTGCCTGCCCTTGGAATCCATCAAAACGAGCGTTGACTTGGCTGTTGTTTTTTTCTTGCCGGGGTCGCCGCACAATTCGAGAAGCGCATCTTCATCCCGTACGGCCAGACCTTCCACTTGGGTGTAGCGCGAAATGCGCTTCAGATATTCCTGCGTCAAAGAATCGACGGCGGGCGCTTTCGTTTTTCCAATCCACACAATTTTGATTTTCACAGGCCATCGACTCTACTTGCTTCCCGAAGCCAGCACCACGGTCACTCCAAAAGCGATCTGTTCGCCCTGAATGTATTGCGCAATTTCGGCAAGCACTTCTGCGTGAATTTTCGGCCAGAGATCGGAAGGCACACGGTCAAGGAGAGGACGGAAAGGCACGGCCACTGCCTGCATCTGAGCCCAGACGTCCTCCGGAGTACCCGGCCAGGTCCACGGAACCGTTCTGGATTCCTCTTCAACCTCGCGGAAACCGGCATTGCGCAATACCTCTGACAGGCTGCCCGGACGCGAGAAGCGAAATGGATCCGGACCGCCCGGCTGCAGCAGGGGGCCTCCCACATGGCGATGCACCACGGCCACGGTACTCCGCCAGTAGGGCTGGTCAAACGGTCCCCAGGCGAGAAAGCAGGCGCGCGCGCCGTCACGCAAAACACGGTGCAACTCGCGGCAAGCCAGAACCGGATCTCGAAAGAACATCACTCCAAAGCGGGAGGTGGCCAGATCGAAAGCGTCATTTTCGAAAGGAAGGAAGTGCGCGTCAGCCTGCTGCGTGACAAAATTCTCCAGACCGCGCTCCTTCGCTCGCCCTCTTGCGATCTCAAGCAGCTCGGCACTCAGGTCAAGGGCTGTAACCCGGCCCTGCGCTCCCACCAGAGTAGCGAGGCTGATGGCGGGTTCGCCGGTGCCGCTGGCCAGATCGAGCACGCACATGCCCGGCTTCGGCCGCGCATACTGCACCAGCGTCTGGGTCACATCCTTGCCCATCGCCGCCGACTTTACCTTCCACTGGTCGGAAGCCACGAGGCGGTAGGAATTTCCCCAATCGGCGGGCGGCTTTTCGGAATTCTTGGAGGCCGTTGTCATAGCAGATGCCCGGGTAGAGGTATGGTGTTCTCCGCCGCTACGCTTTCTTGCGGCGGGCGCTGGCGGCCGGATTGCGCGGAGCAGTTGCGGTATTGGCAGATGGCTTGGTTCGCTGCCGGGGCTTAAGTTGTGAAGGCTCGAGCCTTTTCGCGGCCTTCCATAGCCGCTCTAAATCATAGAAGCGGCGCGCCTTTTCGGAGAACACGTGAACTACGAAGTCCACATAATCGAGCAGAATCCATTCCGCCTGGCGGTAGCCTTCGACCTGGGTGGGGCGCACCCCCGCGGTCTTCAGCCGCAGTTCGACTTCATCGGCTATCGCCTGCACCTGCCGGGGATTGGTTCCGCTGCAGAGCACAAAGTAATCGGTGAATACTCCCGATCCTTTTTCCATTTCCAGAACGGAAAGCTCTTCCGCTTTCTTGTCGAGGCAGGCCTGAATGGCAGCCGCCACCTGTCGCTTGAGTTCAGTTTTTTTCATGCAGGGTCAGTCGTTGGTCGTCCTTCGTCGTTCGTCGTCGGTCATTGGTCGTCGGCCATGCGCAGATGGGTGAACGAAGGTCCATTGTAAATGACGGCGGGCAATGTCTTGGGAAGCGATGATGAATGCATTGGAACATTGGCCGCTCACCCGCTCAGCGACCACCAACGACCGGCGCCTAACGACCTTTATACAGCCCCGTCTTCTTGATGTAATCGGCGACTGCAGCTTCAACGAAGCGCGTGAGGGGCTTGCCGGCGGCCACGGCTGCGCGAATGACTGTGGAAGAAGCGGGCTGATAAATATCGTCAAGTAGATGAATATTCACGCCCTTCAACACTAAATTGCCCTTGGCAGCCTGTTTGTGAAAGGGCTGGGTGATTTCCTGCCGCGGCCGCAAGCCGGCGGGGAGGGCATTGGCCACATCTGCGAGCGAGTAGCCGGGGCGGCTGGCAACGATGAACTCAGTTTCACGAAACAGTTCTTCCGATTGATGCCAGTTCGCAATGTCGTCGAAGGCGTCGATTCCGATGAGCAGGAACAGGCGGTCAGCTTTCTTGAGGGTGGACTTAAGCCGCCTGATGGTGTCGATGGTGTAGTTCGGGTTCTCGGCGGGCGTTTTGCCCGGACGCTTGTCTTTGCGCCCGCCACTGGGCTCGAAGTGTGTCGGCGCCTCAAGCAGCGAGGGCGCGAAATCTTTTTCCAGTGCCGTCGCCAGCGCAACCATGGCGTAGCGGTGCGCAAAATCCGAAAGCGGTTCGCGCTGCTTGTGCGGCGGAGCGTTCGCCGGCACAAACAGGATGTGGGAAAGATTGCATTGTTCCCGAGCGGCGCGAGCCAAAGCCAGATGGCCGCGGTGGATGGGATCGAAAGTACCGCCAAACAGTCCAATATTCATGAGCCGCTAGTGTCTTCGTTTGCGGGCTTGATTGGCAAGTGCAACATTACTGAGCCAAGCAAGGTCACACATGAGCGGCAGTCGCCAGATCAAGGGCATGGCCGAAGGTGCATGGGTGCACGGTCTGCCTGGCCCAAGCCTGGCCGCTGACAAAACAACTCGCCCGCGAATCTGGAATGAACTCCTGTAATCTCGCCCATTGGAAAATCAGGTATTAGCATGGTTGATATGCGAGTAACCCTCCCCCTACTCCGCATCCCGCCAGCCCGTGCGCCTATTTTGCGTTACGGCGTAGCCATTCTCAGCACCACGCTGGCGTTGATCCCGGCATTGCTTCTCCCCAACATTACGGAAAGCCGTCTTGCGGTCTTTGCCGTGGCGGTCATGGTGAGCGCGTGGTATGGCGGCTGGAAGCCGGGTATGGTGGCCACATCGTTCGCGCTGACGGTAAGCGCATATTTCTCATTCTCCGGAGAGCACACTCCCGAGCAGTTCCGCTCGACCATGATCCGGCTGGCGCTGTTTGTCATACTGGCGGCACTGATCTGCTGGTTCAATGCCGCTTTGCGGTCCGCCCAGGAAAGCCTGCGGCGCTCCGAAGTCAACTTCCGCTCGCTGGTAACCAATGCTCCCTACGGAATATGCCGCTGCAATTCCCTGGGACGGGTGCTGGATGCAAATCCGGCGCTGCTGACCATGCTGGGGTATTCCTCGGTGAAAGAGTTTGCCGGGCAATACCTTGGCGAACTTTATGCCGATGCGCAGCACTGGTTCGCACTGGCGGACCTGCTGCGCTCCGCCGACCCCTTTACCGGTCTGATTGCAGAATGGAAAAGGAAAGATGGGTTCACGACGGTGGTCCGGGTCTCCGGCCGGGCCGTGCTGAACGGTCCGAAAGAAAGGACTTTCGAACTATTCGCCGAGGATGTGACCGAGCGGCGCGCATTGGAGCAGCAGCTTCGACAATCGCAAAAAATGGAGGCCGTGGGACGCCTGGCCGGCGGTGTGGCCCACGATTTCAATAACCTGCTGATGGTGATTTCAGGCTACTCCGAATTTCTGCTCGACCGCCTGGGCCCGGAGCCGGCCGTGCGCGGCCCGGCTCAGGAGATCGCCAGCGCGGCCGTGCGTGCTACCTCACTCACCCGCCAGTTGCTGGCCTTCAGCCGCAAACAAATGCTGGCGCCGAAGATTCTCGATCTGAACTCCGTGGTCACCGAAAATCTGAAGATGCTTACCCGCATGATCGGCGAAGACATCGATCTGGTGATGATTCCAGGAGCCACTTTGGGTTCGGTGCGCGCCGATGCCGGACAGATTGAGCAAGTCATCATGAATCTCGCGGTGAACGCGCGTGACGCCTTGCCTTCAGGCGGCCGGCTCACGATTGAAACCTCCAACGTCTCTCTGGATGAGGAGTACGCCCGTTTTCACGCCCCTCTGCGACCGGGGAACTACGTGATGCTGGCCATCAGCGACACCGGCGCCGGCATGGACTCGGAAACCCAAGCGCACATCTTTGAGCCTTTCTTCACTACCAAGGGGCCGAAGGGCACGGGACTGGGACTCTCCACCGTTTACGGCATCGTGAAACAGAGCGGCGGTTACATCTGGGTTTATAGCGAGCCCAGCCGGGGAACGACCTTCAAAATCTATCTGCCGCGGGTTCCGGAGCTGGTGGAATCTCCGGTGCAAATCGGCACACCGGCTGAAGCGATGCTCACCGAACCGGGAAGCGAAACCATTCTGCTGGTGGAGGACGAAACCAATCTTCGCTATCTCGCCCGCCAATTTCTCGAAAAGCAGGGCTATCGCGTGATTGAAGCTGCGGATGGCGCGGTAGCCATGCAAATTGCCGTGGCTCACGAGGGAGTTATTGATCTGTTGTTGACCGACGTGATTATGCCGGGCATGAATGGCCGCGAACTGGCGCAGCACATCAGTGAAATTCGCCCCAACGTGAAGGTTCTGTACATGTCCGGCTACACCGAAAATGTTATCGGCCGCAACGGAACGCTGGAGCAGGGAGTGCGCCTTCTGTCGAAGCCTTTTACACTGCACGAGCTCAAGAGAAAGGTTCGCGAAGTGCTGGATGCGACGCCAGCGCCAGCGAGGGTGGAAATGACAGCCCGCAGCGAACAAGCTGTAGGCGAGCAAAAACTGCCCTTGACCAGGGCGCAGCGTTTCCAACTCCACTTGCCGTTGAAATATCGGCGACTGGACGAAGAAAGCTGGCACGACGGCGTAACTCGAAACATCAGCCGTTCCGGTATGCTGTTTCAGGCGGAGAATCCGTTGCAGCCGAATGTGCTGCTTGAGATCAACCTGGTACTGCCTGCCGAGATCGCCGGCCTGTCACCCACGGCAGTGGTTTGCCGGGGCGAGGTCGTGCGCACGATCCACTCCGGTGGCGATGAGATGCCTCCGGCCCTGGCAGCCAAGATTCTGCAGTACCAGTTTCAACATGGAACGAAGTTGCCGCAGGCCTGACGCTCTGTCGCAACTTGTGATTTGCGGTGAGTTCTATGGGGTAAGCCCCCTGTAGTTCTTTCCCGACATTAGGGTGATTCCGGTATGTCCTGAACCACGCCCGGTCATTAGTCTCAAGGTAGCTTCAACAACCTTTGGTGATCTGGAAAGAAACGGCATGCGTCTGCTGAGCCTCCGGCTGATCATTTCTCTCATTGTGGGTATGACGCTGGTTTCATTGGGCTTTTCCTACTATGAGGTGGTGAAGCAGAAGCGCGCCCTGCGCAGCGATCTCGAAAGACGCTCTGAAGTGCTGGGCGAGAGCGTTGCCGGGAACGTTGAAAATGAGAAGTCGTGGGAGTCGGGTTCGCAGCGCGGCCTGCAGCGACTGGTGCAGCGCTTCGGCAACCGGGAGCACTTGCTCGGTATCGCCGTCTATGATCCGCAAGGCAAGATCATAGCGATCACCCCGGATCTGGGGAAAATCCTTACTACGGTTCCCCGGCAAGTAACTCAAGCCATAGCTCAAGGGCGCGGTAACGGCTCGTTTATCTGGTTGGGCAATCAGCCGGTAAATATTTTTGCCTTGCCGCTGCACCGTCAGGATGCGATTGCTGGCGGGTTGGCTGTGGTCCATGATGCCAGCTACATCCGTGCCCAGAGTTTCCTGGGCTGGCGTGATGCCTTCCTGAAGATCCTCGCCGAAGTGTTCTTGATTGTTCTGATTACCGTGCTGATCGTGCGCTGGAGCATTGCCGGGCCGATCGCGCGGGCGGCGCAATGGATGCGGGCGCTGCGTTTGGGCAGGATTTCGTCGCGACAGCAGATGCCCGATCTGGACTTGTTCCGGCCGCTGGCCTGGGAGGTGGTGACCCTGGCCGAGAGCCTGAGTCAGGCGCGTAGCGCGGCGGAAAACGAGGCGCGGCTTCGCGAAGCCTCGGAATCCATGTGGACCGCGGACCGCCTCGCGGTGCAGGTGCAGACGCGTCTCGACGGCGGACGCCTGTTCGTGGTGTCAAACCGCGAACCGTATGCCCACCAGCATAATGGGAAATCCTTTGAAGTGGTGGTCCCGCCAAGCGGGTTGGTGACAGCGCTGGAGCCAGTGCTTGACGCTTGCGACGGCACCTGGATCGCTCACGGCAGCGGCGATGCCGATGCCGAAACTGTGGACGCACACGATCGCTTGCGGGTTCCGCCTGACGATCCCCGTTATACGTTACGCAGGGTTTGGTTAAGCAAAGAGGAAGAAGAAGGCTACTACTACGGATTTGCCAACGAAGGGCTTTGGCCGCTGTGTCATATCGCTCATACGCGCCCCATCTTCCGGGCCCAGGACTGGCAATCTTACATGGAGGTGAACCGCAAGTTCACCGACGCAATACTTGAGGAAATCGAAGATACGCCCAAGCCGGTGGTACTGGTGCAGGACTACCATTTTGCCCTGCTGCCTCGGATGCTCAAGGAGAAACGGCCCGACGCCCGCGTTGCCATCTTCTGGCATATTCCCTGGCCTAATCCGGAAACCTTCGGCATCTGCCCGTGGCAGCGGCAACTGGTCGACGGATTGTTGGGTGCAGACCTGATCGGTTTCCACATCCAGTCGCACTGCAACAATTTTCTGCAAACCGTCGATCGGGTGGTCGAATCGCGGGTGGATTGGGAGCATTTCTCCGTCTTGCGCCAGAGTCACCGCACGATCGTCCGGCCCTTCCCCATCAGTGTCGACCTCACCGACGAAGAGCCGGTGGCCACGGCTCGCGAACGGACCGCGTATCTCGAGCGTCCCGCGCTCCTGCACGACCTGGGGGTGGAGGCGACGATCATGGGCGTTGGCGTTGACCGCGTGGACTATACGAAAGGAATCCTCGAGCGTTTCCGGGCGATCGAGCGCTTTCTGGAAAAATATCCCAAGTACCAGAAGAAGTTCACGTTTGTGGAAATTGGCGCCCCCAGCCGGACTCACATCAAGCGATACCACGATCTGCTGGCGGAAGTGGAAGCCGAGGCAGAGAGAATTAATTGGCGCTTTCAAAATGGCAAGTGGAAACCCATCGTATTCCTGAAGCGCCAGCATAGCCATGAAGAGATCAACCGCTACTACTGCGCGGCCGACATGTGCCTTGTGACATCGCTGCATGATGGCATGAATCTGGTAGCCAAGGAGTTCGTTGCGGCGCGCCATGATGAGCGCGGCGTCCTGATTTTGAGCCAGTTCACGGGCGCGGCGAGGGAACTGCGTGACGCCCTGCTGGTGAATCCCTATGACATCGATCAGACGGCGGAAGCGATCCGGGCAGCCCTGGAAATGGAGCCGGAGGAAAAACAGATGCGCATGCACCGCATGCGGCGCTGCATCCGCGAACACAATATTTTCCGTTGGGCGGGCGGCCTGATTACGGAATTGTGCGAACTCAGGCTCGATGTGGACCGCGCGCGTGAGAAGTTCCGCGGTATCAGCGCCGCCTGATGGGAAACAGCGCACACAACCCTTATGCAGAAAAGGTTAACGGCTCATTCCAGGCGTCAGATTGAAGCCCTGTTGGGATTGGTTGCGGAGGCGCCGCAATCGCTGCTGATGCTGGATTACGATGGCACGCTGGCGCCGTTCCGGACAAATCCAGAACAGGCTGTGCCGTATCCCGGAATAGCGCCGCTGCTGGAAGAGATCATGCAGGCGGGCAGGACGCGAGTTGTCATCATTTCGGGAAGAGACGCCCGCGACGTGGTCTCATTATTGAAAGTCGATCCTCATCCCGAAATTTGGGGGTTTCACGGGCTGCAGCGGCTTAAGATTGACGGCACTATCGAACTTGCGCCGCTGGATGAATCTACCATTCAGGCGCTGGCGGCTGCAGAGGATTGGCTCCGGGCCCAGCACCTGGAAGGTACCGCGGAGTTCAAAGCCGGCAGCATAGCGGTGCACTGGCGAGGATTGAGCGAGCCTGATTCGGAATCAATTCAGGAGCGGGTATTGCAGGGCTGGACGCTTATCACGAAGAACACGCATTTGCGGCTGCTCAAATTTGACGGAGGGCTGGAAATTCGCGCGCCGCACAACCATAAGGGAGATGCCGTCCGCACCATGATCAGCGAGATGCCCGCGGGCGCTCCGACAGCCTATCTGGGAGACGACAACACCGATGAAGAGGCCTTCAGGGAGCTAAACGGGCAGGGATTGAGCATTCTGGTGCGGGCGCGCTGGCGCGTGACCGCGGCCCAGGTATGGCTCGCGCCGCCCGATGAACTGCTCGATTTTCTGAATCAATGGCTGCAGGCCGTCAGGCAGCGGGATGCTCTGGGAGCAGACACCCATGTAGGAGCGAATTTATGAGCAGTGCAGCGCCAGTAACAACTATGTCTCGCGCGGCAGTCAAACCGTTTTACTTCAATACCTCCGCCCATCTTCTGCGCATCACGCGGTACAAAGCCGGCATCCTCCCTGAATTCCTCGAGGCGCTGCGGGAGTGTCCGGAGGATTCCATCTTCCAACACACGTTTCGAACCCTGCAGGAGCATCACTTCATACGCGAAGGGTTTTCCAACGACTTCGCCCACTGGGCGCTCTCCGCCTGCAATGAGCCCAGTCTGGCGGAAGGCCTGGCCAGCGTGGATGTGCGGGAGTTTACCTCGGTCGCGGAACTGCGGGGAAGGTTTGTGCAGATCGTCGAAGCCTTTCTGCAGCGCAATCCGGCGGCGGCGGCGCGCCAGGCGCGGGAAACTTTTTACTTCTGCGCCTCCGATACGGTTGTGATTCCCACGACTTTTGTGGCCCGCACGCTGCGCGATTTTGCCGAGGGACTGCGGGGCGTGAGCCTGCACTGTATTCATCATCATTTCATCGAGGCGCGGCTGCGGCTCAAACTTATGTCCAATGACTTCTCGCAGTGGCTGCACGAGGATCTGGGGCTGACGGAGACGGCGCGGCAGTTGAACCGTATCGACATCTACACCGTGACGCTCGAGGATGTTCGCGAACAGATTGTTCGAGTGGTCGAGCGGGCGCTCACCTAAACAAGGCATATTTAAATCCAGGCACACTTATGGAACCAGTGCAATCCCAAGCTGAAAGCGAAGTAACGGCGAGAGATACTCAGCCGGCCGAGGTTTCATCTTCTGTATCGACTCCTGCGCGTCCCGAGCGGCGCAAACGGGCGCGCACCTGGGAAACTCCTCCCAAGCCGGTGCCGCCCCCGCGATTGGACGATTATCGAAGCATCGTCGGCGCTGCTGACATTGATGAACTGCGCTTTCTGGCCAAGGAGTTGAAGGGCAAGACGGTGAAAATGGTGAACTCCACTGCGGTGGGCGGCGGCGTCGCCGAGATGCTGAATCAACTGGTGCCGCTGCTCAATGAAGTAGAGGTGAAAACCCACTGGGAGGTGATCACCGGGGGAAACGATTTCTTCGAGGTGACGAAAGCCTTCCACAATGCCTTGCAGGGTAGCGAATACAAACTTCCACAGAATGCGCGCGACATTTTTCTGATGCACAACGAGCTGAATCGCCGGCGCATCGATTTTTCGGAAGACGTGATCGTGATTCACGATCCGCAACCGGCTGCGCTTATTCGCGATCGCGAGAAATCTCCCCAGCGCTGGATCTGGCGCTGTCACATCGATTTATCCAATCCTAACCCTGAGGTGTGGGGCTTTCTGCGGCCGTTCGTGGAACAGTACAACGCGGCCATATTTTCGTCGCAGTCTTTCACCCGCCAGTTGCCGATTCCTCAATATCTTTTCTACCCCTGCATAGATCCGCTATCGGAGAAAAACAAGGATTTGGAGGAAAGCTTTATACAGCAGGTGTGCGACGAATTTGGCGTCGACCGGTCGCGGCCCATCGTCACTCAGGTTTCGCGATTCGACCGGGCCAAGGATCCCGTGGGCGTCATCCAGGCCTTCAAACAGGCGCGGAAGTACGTGGACTGTCAACTGGTGATGGCTGGCGGAGGAGCCAGCGACGATCCCGAGGGTGCCGCCGTGCTGAAGGAAGTGAAAGAGGCGGTCGGCGAAGATCCCGACATCATTATTCTCGACCTGCCGCCGTGGTGCGCCCTAGAAATCAATGCCCTGCAGCGGGCTTCAACCCTGATCGTGCAGAAATCCATCCGGGAAGGGTTCGGATTGACCGTGACCGAGGCGCTGTGGAAAGGAAAACCCACAATTGCCGGAGCCGTGGGAGGCATTCCCAATCAAATCATCCACAAGTTGACCGGAGTCCTGGTGCATTCCGTGGACGGCTGTGCCTATCAGATGAGGTATCTGCTGACCCATCCGGATTTTGCCAAGCAACTGGGAGAGAACGGGCACGAGCACGTGAAGGAAAACTTTTTGATGACCACCAATGTGAGGCGGTGGTTGCTATTGATCCGGATCTTGCTGGCGGGGCAAGCAAAGTGATCCGCCCGCCTTTTTTGCGGTGTAGTTAGATTTCCCCGACGGGCAGGTTCGCGGTGAGCAGCGTGCCATTCTCAGTTGAGTGGACATTCAACGCTCCGCCGAGTTGCCGCAATCGCTCTCGCATTCCGTCGATACCGACGCCCGAGCGATTCTCCTGATAACAGGACGACATGCCCTTGCCCACGTCGCTGATCAGGACGCAGACGTAGTCCCATGATCGGCTGACCGAGACGGTCGCGGTCGAACTGCCGGAGTGTTTCTGCACATTGGCCAGGGCCTCTTGCACGACTCGAAAGATCGCGATTTCGCGCTCCCGCGATAAGCGCCCGAAATCTTTCGCAATCTTGATGGTGACTTCAATATTCGTGCGCTTGGAAAAATTCTCCGCATACCATTGAATGGCAGATGGCAGCCCCATTTCGTCGAGAGTGGGAGGATGCAGTAAATGAGAAAGCTGGCGCACTTCACCCAGCAGGCCATCCACCAAGGTGGTGCTCTCTGCGAGCAACTTGGATTCGCGGGAATCAGCCGACTGCTCATCCGACAATACCCGTAGATTCATGCCGAGTGTGGAAAGAACTTGCGCGGTGCTCTCATGAAGTTCATGGGCCACGCGCCGCCGTTCTTCGTCGCGGATGAGCATCAATTGGCTGGTCAAAGTCCGCAGGCTGGTTTCGGCGTCGTGCCGCTTTTTTATCTCCTCCAGCAACTGAACGTTCTTGCTTTGCAGTTCAGCCGTGCGTGCCTGCACGTGCAGTTCAAGTTCCTGGCGCAGGGTTTTGTGGTCGGCGATTTCCGTCTCCAGGGCCTTCGCTTTTTGCTGGAGTTGCGCGATCAGGCGGAGTCGCTCGTCTTCGCTGGTAAGCTGGCTGTAGCCCTCAGCCGGAGTAACCGACGAGTGTTCATTACAGACCCGCAGGAGTAGTTCTGCATCTTCCTTGCGATGGAAGTTGCTGATGGGATAGGCGCAAAGGAGCTCGAAAGGATATTGGCGGGCTAACTTATTCCATAGCTGTTCCAAATGAATTGCAGCTTCGGTTTTTTCCTCAGCCCATAACAGTGCAACCATCTCTCCGAAGATTTTTATACCTGGACGCGTACCGGTGGATTTGGCCAAGGCATCGGCAATGATTCCACCCACAACCTCATTGAAGCGGCTTTCGTTTGGCCACCCCTCGCTGAGAAATGTATCGAGCGTCCGGCGGGCGTCTAAAGCCACAAGACGGCCTTGCTCGGTAAGACTGGCGATATCCACTCCCTGCGCCGTCAGCCATTGATTCAGGCCCTCGCGATGAACCTCAGTCGCGACAACAATGGCGGCCTCGCCGCCCCGCAGCGCGCTGCCGATGTACGAGCTCAATTTTTCGAGTAGAAACTTGTCCTGGGAATAAAATTGGACGCCGTGCTGGTGCCCGTCATGATCGGCCCAATGCCCTGTGGATGCGCAAGAGTCTGCGCCATTACCGCTGCCGATTGCTGTAGTTCCCATTCTGCGCGCCCCTTGCGTCGACTAATCTTTTCCCATGTTTAATAATGCACCTCCGGCCGCAAGGGGGGCATACAGGGTTTGCCGTAGGAGGCTAGGGCTCAGAACTGAGGTGGTCTGGGTTCGCGGGGGCGTGCTTTAGCCTGGTTTTCGCTTTAGCCGTGCGCTCTAACCGAGTGCCGGGGTATGGGGCGCGGTCGCCTCTGGCTCCGCTTCAATAGTGACTTCCACACTTGCGCCCGGCTTCAGGCGCACCTTATCGCCGTTTTCGTCGGTAAGGTTGTTTTCGATTCGGAGTTCACGATAGAGATGCTCAGCGCCGTCCACGACAATCTGGGCCTTTTCCGGTTCGCCCGGGGATACAGGCTTGATAACCTTTTCGACGGTCGCTGGCAGAGTGGTACTTGGTTTTTCGCTCATGGTCGTTTTTCCTTAGCGGGCTATTGAACCGTGATCGCCTTCAAACTTGGGGACACCATTTTCCAGAGCACGTTTCCCTCGCCGGAGTGAGCAGCGGGCAAATTGTGAGTGTGGGTAAATTGTACACGTTATTGTCCTCCGGAATCTTCATTATTGATTGATTTCTTCCGTATTTCTGGTACGCTCATTGTTCCTGGAGCGCTCATCCTGGCGATGATGAAAGTCCAGGCCGAAGTGCGGAGCTGATTCCGTACCCGTGATTCTGATGGGAACCTCCGTACCGGCTCCGTCTTTCTTGAAGAAAGGATCCACCGGCTTCAGAAGGACCGACTTCCACCCCGTGGTCATCTGAGAAACTGTCGCTTGGAGCCGGGCCTTGCCGTGAAAGTCGAACTTTTTCCCATCCAGCGTGTACTCCCCGGTCATATCGACATGCGTCCCCGGAATCAGAAAATGAAGAAATGAAAACGATAAAGTTCCGTTTTGAAGAGAAAAATTTCCTTCCAGATCGGCCGGCACATCTTCCTCAATGTGAGATCGCGCCTGCCGGAGCTTGCCCTGGCTGCGCAGGCTCAGAGAATCCAGTTTGCCGCGGATTTTGGGATTGCTGAAATGAGCGCTGGGCACATGAAAAGTGCCTGCCAGATTCAGTCTGTCAGTCAGAATGGCCTGCCCGGGGGGGAGGCTAAGTTTCGTTTTCAGCGTCACCGGCCCGCTCATGACTGGAGGAGTGGTGCGCACGCCCAATTCGAGCAGGTCTTCAATGCGAGCATCGTTCATCACCACGTCGAGTTCGATGTCGTGTCCCTTGGGCGAGGCCTCGCGAACTATGGAGCCGGTAGCGGTGAAAGAGGAGTGCAGGAATTTCGCACTGACGGGGCGAAGATATACGTCTCCGGAGGTGCCATCCACCACGGCGTGGAACTCGGTGCGCAAAGGAACCGCGTGTCCGCTGATGGCTACGCGAAAATCCGGGGTTTCCGTTTCTCCATGCACGACGATATTCCCCAGCGTTCCGGAATACGCACCGGTGGAGGAAAGCGTTCCCCCCAGGCCTTTGATCGTGCTCAAATCGGCGTTGCTGAAAGAGTAGTCGCCTTGTACCGGGGTTTCCCGCGGCGCGTCCGGTTGCCACGGACCAAACAAGCCCTGCGACTGGATGTCTCCCACAGGCTTGGGGTTGACCAGTCTGGCCTGGAATTGCAACGGCTGCCCCCCGCCGATGTCGTGCATATTCAACTGGCTGATGGCGAACTCCAGCGGCGGTTTCCCGGGGTTAGAGGTGTTAATGAGCAGCTTTGTATCTTCGCAGATGAACTTGTCGACGAAGATGCTTAATTTTCCGGTCCGCACGCTCATGTCCGTCATCTGCCGCCGGTCTTCCTTCGGCGGGATGTTCAGCTCCAGCCCTTTTATAAATACGGTGTCTACATGCATGGGAGTGCGGAACAGGCTGCGCAGGGCGGCATGAAAGCGGAACTCGCGAATGGCGACAAGAGGCTGAATTCCCGCCTGATACGGGTTTGGGTCGGTAGTCCCGAAAATTCTCAGATCGCCGCCCGACACTTCAATCCCATGGCTTACCGAAACACTGAAGCTGCTCAACTCGACTTTGCTCTTGAAACGATTGGACAGGGTTTCAACAATTCGCCTTCTGACAATGGGCTCGGCGCGGACAATGACGAATCGGGCGATAAAGCCGCAGGCGACTAGAAAAATCAGAGCTACTGCGCCAATCCATTTCCATGGCGCGCCACGGCGGGCAGTTCTCGACCAAGGCGGCACACGTACCCCCTTCATCGAGCAGAGCATCCGACCTCGCCGAAATCAATACAGCCCTTGCCGGATATGGCGGGACCAGGATGGGGTAGAATCTGGAATCGAAGTCTGCTTCGGCTTCAGGCTGACCGGCGCGAAGACACGCCGATGACTTCGGCAGAGTGTTCGGAAGCGGCGGAGACAGGAATAATGGCGATGACACGAGTGCCCCGGCCATTGGACTCGATCTCCAAATTGCCGCCCAATTGCCGCACCCGCTCCTTCATCCCTTGAATTCCGACGCCGGCGCGCAACGGAGTAGGCAGTCCCTTGCCATGGTCGGCGATGATGACGGTGAGATTGCGGGCGTCGCGGGTGATTGAAATGCTCGCCGAACTGCTGCCGGAGTGCCGGTGGATGTTGGTGAGCGATTCCTGGACTATGCGGAAAGTGGCCGTTTCTAATTCGGGCTGAAGGCGGCCGACTGCGGGATCGAGTTGCAGATCCACCCCGATTTTGCTGCGCTCGGCGAAGCCCTCGACATACCAGCGCACGGCGGAGTGCAGGCCGGCTTCATCCAGCAGCGGCGGGTGCAGCAAATGCGACATAGTGCGCAAGTCGCGCGACAACTCTTCCACCAGGCGCAGGCTTTCGGTGATTTGCCCGGCCGCGCGGTGGTGCGTCTTCAGGAGTTCCTCTTCCACCGGAACCAGAGTGAGATTCAACGCTACCAGCAGCTGACCGGCAGTATCATGCAGTTCGCGAGCGATGCGCCGCCTCTCGTCGTCCTGCATTTGCATGAGGCGAGTGGAAAGCAGGCGCAACCTTTCCTGGGCCCGATCCAGTTCCTCGGTGCGCTCTTTCACGCGAGCGTCCAATTCTTGATGAATTTGTGCGAGCGCCTGTTCGGTGCGCTTGCGTTCGCTGATATCCCAGCAAACGCCCATCATTTTGACGGGGCGTTTGGCCGCATCGTAAATCACCTGCCCGATGGCTTCCAGCCAGACCACGGCGCCATCGCCCTTGGTTTTTCGATACTGAATATGATATTTGCCGTCGCCGGCAAGGGCACTCTGAATGGCTTCGCTAACCCGCGAACGATCCTGCGGATCAACGTCATCGAAGCTCGATTCCAGGGTGCCTGTAAATGATCCCGGAAGCTGTCCCTGAACCTTCTCCATATTTTCAGACCAGAGAAGCGTGCCGGTATCAAGCTGCAAATCCCACGTGCCGACGGCCGCCGCTTCGAGGCAGAAACGCATTCTCTGTTCACTCTCGCGCAGCGCCTCTTCGACCTCCCGGAAACGGGTCACGTCCCGGGCAATTTTGGAAGCGCCCACGATCCTGCCGGAAGAATCCTTCACCGGAGAGATGGAAAGGGAAACTTGGACTCGCCTCCCCGACTTGGTGACGCGCACGGTCTCGAAATGGTCAATGCGCTGTCCCCGGCGCAGACGGTGCAATATATCCCGCTCCTCTTCCCGTAGTTCCGGAGGAATGATGATCGTGATGGGCTTGCCCAGGACCTCAGCTTCCCTGTATTCGAAAATCCGTTCCGCCCCCGCATTCCAACTGGTGATCACGCCGTTCAAATCTTTGGCGACAATCGCGTCGTCGGAATTCTCCACGATAGCGGCCAGCCGGGAGCGGGTTTCATCCGCGGTTTTTTGCGCGGTGATGTCGAGGGCGGAGCCGACGTACCCCGCGATTTCGCCCTCCTGATTCAAGTACGGGATTTCCTGGCTGAGAATCCAGCAGAACTCTCCGTCCGCCCGGCGCAGACGATATTCGATCTTGAACGGTGGCCCGGAACTGGCCGGCGACTGATGCGCATCGAGACAGCGCTGGCGGTCCTCAGGATGAATTCCATCGGTCCACCCATCCCCTAACTCCTGCTCCAACGACCTTCCTGTGAAGTCGAGCCAGGAGCGATTGAAGTGGGTCCGCCGGCCCTGGGCGTCAGAGACCCAGATCATGGCAGGAACCAAGTCGACCATGAGGGTTTGCTCCGGAGATAAGCCAGCGTCTTTCATGGCACCACTGCAGTCACTATCGCACGTCGCGGCTACTTAAGCGACACTGTATCCAAAACGATGCCGGGTTCGCGCAACAGGGAAGGGCTGGGAATAACGAGTTCGAGGAGCGTTCCGGGATGAGCGTTGATGAGCCGCAACTCGCCACCCAACTCTTTGGCGCGCTGCTTCATGCCGCCGATGCCAACCCCGACGCTGTCCGGCTGCATTTCGGCGATCCTGTCGCCAATACCCTTGCCGTCATCGCGGACGCCGACCACGATCACACCTTCTTTTTGGGCCAGGGTGATCCAGACCTTGCCCGCCTCGGAGTGGCGGAAAACATTGGTCAGAGCCTCTTGCACGATGCGGAATACGGCGGTTTCCACATCGGAGGCGAGGCGCGGAAAGTCGGGCTGAACGTCGAGAGCGGTTTCGATGCCACTGCGTTTGGCGAGTCCCTCCACATACCAGGATAGCGCCGAGAGCAATCCAACCTCATCGAGCAGTGGAGGATGAAGCAGGTGGGACATGGTACGCACCTGCTGGATGGCGCGCTCGATGATGACGCCAGCCTGAGCCCAGCCGTCTTCCGGCGGCTTCAACGCTTTTTGCAGGGTCATTCTGTCGATTACCATCTTGGCGACGGCGAGTTCCTGGCCCAGTCCATCGTGCAGATCGCGGGCCAGACGGCGGCGCTCCTGATCCTGCATGGTCATGAGGCGAATGGAAAGACGCCGCAGTTCGTCGGTTCTTCTATCGACCATTTTTTCCAGCTGAGTGGCGTTGTCACGAATGGACTGCTCCAGCACTTTGCTGTCGTGAATGTCGGAACAGGTCCCATACCATTTGAGGATATTTCCTTCGGCATCGCGAATGGGCACAGCACGAGCCCGGAACCAGCGAAAATCGCCATCTTTCGAGCGCATCCGATACTCAGCTTCGTAATTCGTCCCCTGCTCGACACAGCGCAACCAGTGTGTCATGGCGGCATCGCGATCATCGGCGTGAACGTAATCGATCCAGCCAAAGCCCTTGGCGGAATCCAGTGGAGCGCCCGTGTAGTCGTAAAACCGGCCGCTTATATAATCTCTGGAACCGTCGGCCTGGCGGCTGAAGATGATGTCGGGAGCGGTGTGAACGATGGCGTCGAGTTCCTGATTCTTTCTTACCAGCTCCATGTTGAGATCCAGCAGCAACTCGGCTTTGCGGGCGATTTCTTCCGTGCGCTCCGTAACGCGCTGCTCGAGATCGCGATTTAAAGTTTCGAGCTGGCGCGTCTTGCGGTAGAGCTCGGCGAAAACGCGCACTTTGGCGCGCAGCAGCTCTGGGACCACAGGCACGGAGATGTAATCGACGGCGCCATGTTCGTAGCCTTTGAGCTGGTCCAGATCGGTCAGGTGCACGGCCGAAACGAAAATGATCGCGGTCCGCTGGAAGCGCGGATGCTGGCGAATCATGGCGGCGAGTTGAAAACCGTCAAGTTCCGGCATGCTTACATCCATCAGAACCACGGCAACGTCGGTTTTCAGCAGAGTTTCGAGCGCCTGCTTGGCGGATGTGACCTTGATCAGGTTTTCCCCCAGGCCGCCGAGCATAACCTCATAGCTGAGCAGCTTGGCCGGCTGGTCATCTACCATGAGGATGTTTACCTGCTCGTTAGGGCTCATAACCTGCCAGTCCTCTCCATTGCAATTTCGGTCGCCTCCAGCTTGCCGGGGACAACCACTATCTATGTAGCCACATGCGCAACGATGACAGCAATTGCTCGGTGTTCACTGGCTTTGCCAAATATTCGGACGCTCCTGCCTCGAGACACTTCTCGCGGTCGCCCTTCATGGCCTTGGCAGTCAAGGCAATGATGGGCAGCCGCCTCAAGGATGGGTTCTGGCGAATCACCTGCATGGTTTCATAGCCATCCATCTCCGGCATCATGATGTCCATGAGAGTGATGGCGATGTCAGGCGTGGATTCGAGCTTGGCAATGGCTTCCCGGCCGGTTCCGGCGGTCACCACATTCATACCCCGGCGCTCGATCACGCTGCTGAGGGCGAAGATGTTGCGCACATCGTCGTCGACAATCAGCACCTTCTTGCCCACCAACGCATCGTCGGAGTGATGCAGCCGGTCCAGCATGCGCTGCTTTTCCACCGGAAGATCGCTGACTACGCGGTGCAGGAACAACGCGGTTTCATCAAGCAAGCGCTCGGGAGACTCCACACCCTTGACGACGACGCTCCGCGCCAGCGAGTGCAGGCGGGCGTCTTCCTCCGGGGAAAGCTCCTTGCCGGTGAATACGACTACCGGCAGATCGCCGATGTCGGGCGTATCGCGGAAGCGCTCCAGCACCTCGAAGCCGGAGATATCGGGCAGCCGGAGGTCGAGAACGACGCAATCGAAAGATCGGTCCCTCACCATCTGAATTGCCTCTTCGCCGGTTGACGCCACCGTAACGTCGATATCGTCGTAACCGAGCAGTTCGCGGATGCTGAGTTGCTCGGCCGGATTGTCTTCCACCACCAGCAGCCGTTTGCGGCGCGGCGCGGAATACGCCTTGATGCGGGACAGAGCCGCTTCCAGGCCCTCCGAGGTAGTCGGCTTGGTAACGAATGAGAAGGCGCCGCGCGCCAGCCCGTGGTGGCGGTCTTCGTCAAGCGTCAGCATCTGAACCGGGATGTGCCGGGTCGCCGGATCCTGCTTCAGGTGGTTCAGCACCGTCCAGCCGAGCATGTCGGGTAGGAAAACGTCGAGCGACACGGCGGTGGGGTGGTACTCCTGAGCCAACTGCAAGGCTTCGGAGCCACGGTTGGCGACGAGAACCTTGAAGCCCTTGTCGCGGGCGAGGTCGCACAAGACGCGAGCATAGTGCGGGTCGTCTTCCACAATGAGCAGTACGGCGTCGTTCGGTTGCAAATTCTCGCGATCGTCGGGAATCCTCTCGATGGGATGCTCTACGACCGACAACGCCACTGGCGAGACCGAAGACGCGGATTTTCTTTCGGCCGCCACCGCAGCGGCGCTGCCCGCTGACGGATCCACATAGGTTTGCGGCAGGTAGAGCGTGAAAGTGCTGCCGCGCCCAGGGGCGCTGCGCAACTGAATTTCTCCACCCAGCAAGCTGGCCAGCTCGCGGCTGATCGCCAGTCCGAGACCGGTGCCTCCATACTTGCGGCTGGTGCCGGCATCTGCCTGCTGGAAGGCCTCGAAGATGATGCGCTGTTTCTCGATCGGAATTCCGATTCCGGTGTCGGATACTTCGAACGACACAACCGACGCGGCTTTCGACAGAATCGGGTGATCCTCGCTCCAGCCACTTTTGGCGGTAGAAACTGCCAGGCGGACGCCGCCAACTTCGGTGAACTTGAAGGCATTCGACAGCAGGTTCTTCAAGACCTGTTGCAAACGCTTGGAGTCGGTAACCACGCTGCGTGCCAGATGCGGATCGGTTTCCACTTCGAAGGTGAGATGGCGATTCTCCGCTTCGTGACGGAAGGGCCGGCCCACCGCATCGAGCATGCTGGCGAAGAAGACCTCTTCGGCTTCGACCGACACCGTGCCCGATTCGATCTTCGACAGGTCGAGAATGTCGGTGATCAGGTTGAGCAAGTCGGTTCCAGCGCCGTGAATGGTGCGCGAGAATTCAACCTGCTTGGGCGTGAGGTTGCCGTCCGGATTGTCGCTGAGCTGCTGGCCGAGCACCAGAATGCTGTTGAGCGGCGTGCGCAATTCATGCGACATGTTGGCCAGGAATTCGGACTTGTACTTCGATGTGAGAGCGAGTTCCTTGGCTTTTTCTTCGAGCGCGCGGCGGGCCTGCTCGATTTCCTGGTTCTTGCGTTCGACTTCCACGTTCTGTTCGGCCAACTGCTGCGCTTTTTGCGCAAGCTGTTCGTTGGTCTGCTGCAGCTCTTTCTGCTGAACTTGAAGCTCGGTGGCCAGTTGCTGCGACTGCTTAAGCAAGCCTTCGGTCTGCATGGTGGCTTCGATACTGTTCAACACGATGCCGATGCTGGCCGTCAGCTGCTCAAGAAACGCCAGATGCGAAGCTGTGAAAGTGCTCAGCGTGGCGAGTTCGATGACCGCCTTTACGCGATCTTCGAAGAGCACGGGCAGAACGATCACGTTGCGGGGAACGGCTTCGAACAGACCCGAGCGAATGGAGATAGTGTTCGGGGGAAGCTCAGAGATGAGCATGCGGCGCTTTTCAGAAGCGCACTGTCCTACCAGGCCTTCTCCGAGCTTGAGACGTCGGAGGTGTCCATCTTCTCCATCTCCGGCAAATGCAGAAAGCAGTACCATCTCGGCGGAGTCTTCCCCACCCATCTGGTAAATCACACCCTGTTGAGCGTTCACCAGGGGCGTGAGTTCCGAGAGCAACATGCGTCCTACGGTTGTGAGGTCGCGTTGGCCTTGCAACATGCCGGTGAAGCGGGCCAGGTTGGTCTTCAGCCAGTCCTGCTCGGTGTTGCGGTCGGTCGTGAGCCGGAGGTTGTCGATCATGGTGTTGATGTTGTCTTTCAACTCCGCGACTTCGCCGCTGGCTTCCACCTGAATGGATCGCGTCAAGTCGCCTTTGGTGACGGCGGTTGCAACCTCGGCGATAGCGCGCACCTGGTTGGTCAGGTTGTCCGCCAGCAGGTTGACGTTGCCGGTTAGATCCTTCCACGTACCTGCGGCACCGGGCACGTTGGCTTGACCACCGAGACGGCCTTCCACTCCGACTTCGCGGGCGACAGTGGTTACCTGATCGGCGAAGGTGGCGAGCGTGTCGGTCATGTTGTTGATGGTTTCCGCGAGGGCGGCGACTTCACCCTTCGCGTTTACCGTCAGCTTCTGCGTAAGTTCGCCGTTGGCGACAGCAGTCACGACTTTCACGATGCCGCGAACCTGCTCGGTGAGGTTGGCGGCCATGACGTTGACGTTATCCGTGAGATCCTTCCAGGTTCCGGCGACACCCGGCACCTGCGCCTGTCCGCCGAGCTTCCCTTCGGTTCCCACTTCGCGCGCCACGCGGGTCACTTCCGCAGCGAAAGCGTTGAGCTGATCGACCATCGTGTTGATGGTGTTCTTGAGTTCGAGAATTTCGCCCTTCACATCGACGGTAATCTTGCGGGACAAGTCGCCGCGCGCCACGGCCGTGGTTACTTCGGCGATGTTTCGTACCTGACCGGTCAAGTTGCCGGCCATGGCGTTCACAGAATCGGTCAAATCTTTCCATGTTCCCGCCACGCCCGAGACGTTCGCCTGTCCGCCGAGTCGCCCTTCGGATCCGACTTCGCGGGCGACGCGGGTCACTTCGGCGGCAAACGAACGCAACTGCTCGACCATCGTATTCAGCGTTTCCTTAAGCTGCAGGATTTCGCCGCGCACGTCCACCGTGATCTTCTTCGACAAGTCGCCGTTGGCGATGGCGGTGGCGACTTCAGCGATATTACGGACCTGACCGGTAAGGTTCGAGGCCATGAAGTTCACGTTGTCGGTGAGATCTTTCCAGGTTCCGGCAACTCCGGGCACCTGCGCTTGTCCACCCAGCTTTCCGTCGGTACCGACTTCGCGCGCCACGCGCGTGACTTCTCCGGCGAACGCGTTGAGCTGATCCACCATCGTGTTGATGGTGTTCTTCAGTTCGAGAATTTCGCCCTTCACATCGACCGTGATCTTGCGCGACAAGTCGCCGCGGGCCACGGCCGTGGTCACTTCGGCGATGTTTCGCACCTGGCCAGTCAGGTTTCCGGCCATCGAGTTCACCGAGTCGGTAAGGTCCTTCCATGTTCCGGCGACGCCAGGCACGTTGGCTTGGCCGCCGAGCCGGCCTTCGGTTCCCACCTCGCGGGCCACGCGCGTCACTTCACCAGCGAAGGCGTTGAGCTGGTCCACCATGGTGTTGATGGTGTCCTTCAGGAGCAGGATTTCGCCGCTGACGTTGACCGTGATTTTTTTCGACAAGTCGCCGCTGGCAATAGCCGTTGCCACTTCTGCAATGTTACGTACCTGGCCGGTGAGGTTGCTGGCCATGGAGTTGACGGAGTCGGTGAGATCTTTCCAGGTTCCGCCAACGCCCGGCACCTGCGCCTGGCCGCCCAGTTTGCCATCCGTGCCCACTTCGCGGGCTACGCGCGTCACTTCCGACGCGAACGACCGCAACTGATCCACCATCGTGTTGATGGTGTCTTTGAGTTCGAGAATTTCGCCGCGCACGTCGACCGTGATTTTACGCGACAAATCGCCACGGGCCACGGCGGTGGCGACCTCAGCGATGTTACGCACCTGGCCGGTCAAGTTGCTGGCCATGAAGTTCACGTTGTCGGTGAGATCTTTCCAGGTTCCAGCGACGCCCGGTACCTGCGCCTGGCCGCCGAGTTTTCCTTCCGTGCCGACTTCGCGCGCCACGCGGGTCACTTCGCCGGCGAAGGCGTTGAGTTGGTCCACCATCGTGTTAATGGTGTTCTTGAGTTCGAGAATTTCACCCTTTACGTCGACCGTGATCTTGCGCGACAAGTCGCCGCGCGCCACGGCCGTCGTTACTTCGGCAATGTTTCTCACCTGGCCAGTCAGGTTTCCGGCCATTGAGTTCACTGAGTCGGTGAGATCTTTCCACGTTCCGGCCACACCGGGCACATTTGCCTGCCCACCGAGACGCCCTTCGGTTCCCACTTCGCGGGCCACGCGCGTCACTTCGCCGGCGAAGCGGTTGAGCTGGTCCACCATAGTGTTCAGGGTTTCTTTCAGCTGCAGGATTTCGCCGCGCACGTCGACCGTGATCTTGCGCGACAAGTCGCCGGTGGCGATGGCTGTCGCGACTTCAGCGATATTTCTCACCTGGCCAGTGAGGTTGCTGGCCATGAAGTTGACGTTGTCGGTCAAATCCTTCCATGTGCCGCCGACACCGGGCACCTGCGCTTGGCCGCCAAGCTTGCCTTCGGTTCCCACTTCGCGGGCCACGCGCGTCACTTCGCCGGCGAAAGCGTTGAGCTGGTCCACCATCGTATTAATAGTGTCTTTGAGTTCGAGAATTTCGCCTTTCACGTCGACCGTGATCTTGCGCGATAAGTCTCCGCGGGCCACAGCCGTCGTCACTTCGGCGATGTTCCTTACCTGAGCCGTCAGGTTACCGGCCATAGCGTTGACCGAATCGGTGAGATCTTTCCACGTTCCGGCTACGCCCACCACGACGGCCTGGCCACCAAGTTTGCCGTCCGTGCCTACTTCGCGAGCCACGCGCGTCACTTCCGATGCGAACGAACGGAGCTGATCGACCATCGTGTTGATGGCCTCTTTCAACTGCAGAATTTCGCCCCGCACATCGACCGTGATTTTGCGCGACAAGTCGCCGCTGGCTACAGCGGTGGCGACTTCAGCGATATTGCGGACCTGGCCAGTCAGGTTGCTGGCCATAGAGTTGACGGAGTCAGTAAGATCTTTCCAAGTGCCCGCCACGCCCGGTACGAGAGCTTGGCCGCCGAGTTTGCCGTCGGTGCCGACCTCGCGGGCCACGCGCGTCACCTCGGCGGTGAAAACGCCTAACTGCTGAATCATCGTGTTTACGATATTTGCCGAGCGAAGGAATTCCCCTTCGAGAGGGCGGCCATCCACATCGAGCCGCACCGTTTGGGTCAGGTTTCCTTGCGCCACGGCGGCGATGGCGCGAGTCACGCCCTCGGTCGGACGAAGCAGGTCTTCGACCAGAGTATTGATCGAGACTTCCATCTCGCCCCAGGCGCCGCGGGATTCGTGGAAGCGCGTACGCTCTCGCGTCCTTCCTTCCTTGCCCACAACCTGCCCCACCCGCTTCAACTCCTGTGACATTTGCTGATTGGCCGCAACGATCGAGTTGAAGGTATCGGCAACCTTGCCCCCCAAACCAGTCCACGACCCCGGCAGCCGCACCGAGAAATCGCCGTTTCTCATGGTTTGCAGCGCGGCAAGAATGACGCTGAGATCGCCGGATTCAGACGCAGACGGCGTGGCCAGCACAGAGTTGCCGTTGCGTTTGCTCTTCTGAGCTTCGCTGGGAGGCGCATCGGCAATCACAGTCGCCGAGGTTTGGGTGTTTCTCTTCATGATCTTCTCCTGCACTGGGAGGACGTTTTCAGCTGCAGCATTATCCACCTCGAAGTTTGCTGGCTGGATACGGGCGGGACAGACGTAATAATCCTACGGAAGCGGCACGTTAAGACAATGATTCCACAACGCCGGAGGCCTGGAGTCCTCTCACTACGAATCATCTTCAGCCCATGAAAAAAGTGAAGCAAAGAATGAAAACTGGGAGATCAACGACTCTGTAATTCCTATCACGAAGGCGCAGCCATGACCCTAGGGTGTTTCCTGTACCAAAGGGCCTATTGCTGCGTCTAAGGCACCGGCGCGGTATGGATTACTCCGATTTTTGCCGCCAGACATAGAAATTACCGTTGTCGGCGACGGTTCCGATATTAAGGTCACTGGCCGCCGCGGCCCGGTGCACGGCGGAACGCAGATTGGCGAGGCTGACCCCGCCAACTTCCGATAGGGGAACTTCGAGAGCCGAACCGGGAGGCAATGACTGCAATTCCTGCACGATCCCCTGGACCAGAACATGGTGCTTTCCGTGCCGGCCGCTCTTCAGGCTGGCGATATCGACCTGGCGGTACTTGGCAGCGGGTCGATGATTGCGGGGCTTCTGCTCAGTCGTCAATTCCGTCTCCTCCTTTACGAAAAAGAATACCAAAGCGAATTGATTATGTCTACTATATTTTAATATTTCTATTGTTTTTCGCATATTATTTGTTGCATATTAACTATGCGTTTGCCATACTTTATATGGTGGCGCAAGAGTTGACGTGGAGGAGGACCGCTGAATTTGTTTCCTGGCGGTCGCGCGCGAAGTCAAAATATTCACCCGTTTCATGAGCCGGAATTGTATTCTCGGAGTTGAATGGTGATGGGCTCCACTGACAAGGTTTCGGAGAACGACGGTCCTCTCCGCCGTTACTCTCTCGCGCTTCTGGCCACGGTTATTGCGCTGATATTCCGGACTTTGTTGACTCCATTTCTGGGTGAAAGCAATCCCTACCATACGGTTTGGGCGGCGGTGGCTTTTTCCTCCTGGTATTGCGGCCTCGGTCCTTCGCTTTTAACCACGATTTGCTCGCTGTTGGGCGTGTGGTATTGGTTCCTGCCGCCAGTGAATTCCTTCGCTCTGGACAATCCCAGGACGGCGATTTCGGGAATGATTGGTTTCCTGCTTTTCTCCAGCATGATTATTGCGCTGGGCGAGGCGAATCGGCGCTCTCTGGGAAGAAGACGATGGGCGGAAGAGCAGTTGCAAAGCGCGCACGATGAACTGGAGCGCAAGGTGGAGGAGCGGACCGCCGATCTGAATGCGGCGAACGAGAGCCTGAGGGATCTATCGAGCCGGCTGCAACAGATGCGCGACGAAGAGCGCCGCCAGATTGCCCGCGAGTTGCATGACAGTGTGGGCCAGTTGGTGGCCGCGTTGAGCATGAATATCGCGGTGGTGCAGAGCCAGGCGCACAAACTCGATGCCTCGGGGGCGCGGGCCGTGTCCGAAAATGGCGCTATGGTGAATCAGATCAGCCAGGAGATCCGGACCATCTCGCACCTGCTCCATCCGCCCCTGCTCGACGCCGCGGGTCTGGCTTCGGCCCTGCGCTGGTACGTGGATGGGTTTTCAGAGCGCAGCAAAATCAAGGTGACCCTGGACATTCCCCAGGAATTCGGGCGGCTTTCTGAAGAGATGGAAATCGCCATCTTCCGCATGGTGCAGGAGTGCCTTACCAACATCCACCGCCATTCCGGGGGAGACTCCGCCGCCATTCGGGTGCGGGAAGAAGATCACCGCGTGCTGATTGAAGTCCAGGATGAAGGCAAAGGCATATCCCGGGAAAAACGAATGGAAATCAATTCTCTCGGACGCACTGGGGTAGGGCTTCGCGGCATGCGCGAGCGCTTCCGCCAACTGGGGGGAACGATTGATATTCAGTCCGGCAACAGGGGCACTGCCGTCACCGCAACTCTTCCTCTACCCGACCATGAACAGTCGAAGGTGTGCTAGGGCTCCACTGGCTCGGTCTCACCCTGGCGCAGCGCCTCCATTTCTTTTGCGATGGCGAATTTCAGCTGATCGATTCCTTGCCCGGTGACGGCCGATATCTCATATAGTTTGCGCTTGTGCTTCCTGCAATAGCGTTTGAGAGCCGCAACCTTCTCTTTATTAGCCACGTCGATTTTCGAGGCGACCATGATCATTGGCTTGTCCTCGAGGCCAGCCCCAAAGCTGCTCAGTTCGCCCACAATGACTTCCACATCCTTGACGACATTCGGGCGTCCGCTGGCGTCGGAGACGTCGACCATGTGGACCAGCAAGCGCGTGCGCTCGATATGCCGGAGAAACTGCATGCCCAACCCCGATCCGCTGTGCGCACCCTCGATCAATCCCGGGATGTCGGCCACGACGAAACTGACTTCGCTTCTGGCATCGCCTACTACAACCACACCGAGATTCGGCTCCAGCGTGGTGAAAGGATAGTCGGCGATCTTTGGCCGCGCCGCCGAGATGCGCGAAATCAGCGTCGACTTGCCCACGTTCGGATAGCCCACCAGCCCGACATCGGCCAGCAGCTTCAGTTCGAGCCTGTAAGTATGCTCTTCCCCGAGGCGTCCGGGCTCGGTTTCGCGCGGCGCCTGATGCACAGAGGTGGCGAAGCGCGCATTGCCTCGCCCGCCTCGCCCGCCTCGGGCAATCACCATGCGCTGGTCGGCGGCAGAAAAATCGAAGACCTTCTCGCCCGTTTCGTCGTCGTAGACAATCGTTCCCACCGGAACCTTAAGCAGCACATCCGCGCCCTCGCGTCCCGTCTTGTTGGAGCCTTCACCGTGGCGTCCCCGCTCGGCTTTATATTCAGGATTAAAGCGGAAGTGAACCAGCGTGTTGTGGCGTTCACTGGATTCCATGATGACGTCGCCGCCGTTGCCCCCATCACCGCCGGAGGGCCCGCCCCGCGGGACGAACTTCTCCCGGCGAAATGCCATGCAGCCATTGCCGCCGTCGCCGGCCTTTACTCGGATTTTGGCTTCATCAATGAACATGAGGCTGTGGTTGATCGTTAGTGGTTAGTCGTCGGCCCGGTCGTCGGCTTAATTCGTCGATTCTTGCCGACGACCGACGACTAACGACTTATCACCGGCGGCCGGCGATAAAACAAAAAGCCTCGTCCCGAAGACGAGGCGTTTAGCGCGGGCACCCTGGCCCGCGGCTCTCCAGGCGAAACCGAAACCTATTGCGCTTCCAGCGGCTCGATCATGACGAACTTTCCCATGGAGCCTTTGTTCAGGAATTTGATGCGGCCGGAAATTTTCGCAAACAGCGTGTCGTCTTTGCCGCGGCCAACATTTAGGCCGGGCTTTACTCGCGTTCCGCGTTGCCGGACGATGATGGTGCCGCCGGGAACAACCTGCCCGCCGAAAGCTTTGAATCCCAGCCGCTGCGCGTTCGAATCGCGGCCGTTACGTGATGTGCCTTGCCCTTTTTTATGTGCCATAGAAACCCAATCTCACTCTCGGTTGTCGCTTCTCACAAACTTCGTGCGGGACGGAGGTGCCGTTCCTATCTTACTTCCTTTTCTTCGCCGATTTCTTGGCGGCGGATTTCTTCGGCGCCGCCTTTTTCTTCGCCGCGCCCTTGTGGGCCTTGGGCTGAGTTGCGTGCTCTTCCGGTTCCGAAGGTCTCGCCTTCTTCGCCTTCGCTTCCTTCTTCGGTAGTTCTGGAGCTTTGAAGCTTTGCCCGTCAAAAGCAATTTCCGTAATGCGAACTGCAGTAAATGCCTGCCGGTGGCCGCGAAGCTTTTTGTATTGCTTCTTCCTCTTATAGTGGAAGACGAGGATTTTTGCGCCGCGTCCCTCTTCAACCACCTGGCCCGTGACGAGCGCCTCCGACTGCGGCTTGCCAATCTCCCCGGCACTGCCCGATACCGCCAATACCTCCGGGAAACTGACCTCGCCGTGAGTGCCGGTGGCCAGTTTCTCGACCCGAATCACGTCCCCGGGCGCCACCCGGTACTGCTTTCCACCAGCGCGGATCACCGCGTACATACGTCTGCCTCCATCAAAATATCGTAAATGGCGCCATGCGCAATCCTGCGCACACGGGCGCAACCTTGCTGCCGCCTAACTTCTTATGCTTGCTGTGTTTCCGCCCCGGAGCTTCGGCAGCCAGGACAGGCGTCCCCAGAACGGGTCGGCGAGTACAGTCAAACCTAACTATTTTAACGTGTGGCGTGGAAATCGGTCAATGCGCGTTTTGCGGATTCGCAATCGACGTGCGACAATTCTCCGCCAATCTTTGGGAAATTCGAGAAAGGAATTTGAGTATGAAGCCCTTTAGAGTCGTCTCTCTCCTACTTTTACTGTTCACGCTGTCTTTCTTTGCCCTTGCCCAACCGCCCAAGCCTTCCGTTGCCTCTGCCGCTCCCGATAGAGCATTCCTGCAAAAGATTTGGGATGGATGGTCCACTCTCAATCCGGAAAATACAGCCAAGTTTTATGCCAGCGGCCCCCACACGTTTTTCGACATTGCGCCGTTGAAGTACGGCAACTGGGAAGAGTATGACGCGGGAGTGAAGAATGCGCTCTCCGGCTTTAACAGCGCAAAGTTTACAGTTAACGACGATCTGGCTATTCACCCTCATGGCGACCTGGTCTGGGCGACTGCGACAATTAGAGAGGAAATGACGGAAAAATCCGGCAAGGTAGACGCAGGAAATTTTCGTTGGACAGTCGTCTTCGAGAATCAGGGCGGAAAGTGGCTGATTGTTCACGAACATGTTTCGGCCCCGTTGCAGTAAAGTGGTACCCCGGTGCGACCGCGGGCGGAAGCGCGGTGGCGATTTGGAAGGTCTGGCGCGACGCGTGAAGCGCCGATCTTCCACGCCAGTGCAGGCGGCTTGCCGGGATCATTACCTGTGTAATCTCCGGTAACCTGCGTCCTCTTGCAGAAACAACCCGGCTGCGGCAGGGTTAATACAACTGAACGGGGGATATCATGCGCAACCGAATCGTTGTCCCGAGCTCGCTTTTTCTAGCTCTATTTCTCTTAGCCAGCGTGGCCTGGGGCCAGCAGGCTCCAGCGAACAGTGCGCCATCGGCCGGCCAGCAAAGCATGCCGGGCATGGACATGCCTGGCCACGACATGTCGAACATGAAAGGCATGTCGATGGGCGGAGATAAGAGCGGAGATAAGGACTCAGATAAAGACAGCGACGCCAGTGCTCACGTCATGCACTCCATGGAAGGGCACATGGATATGGGCCCGCACATGAAGATGACGGAACTGCGGCCGGCGAAACCCGGCGACGCGGCCCGCGCCAGGGACATAGCCGAGGCAGCGCGCAAGGCGTCAGAAAAATACCTGGACTATCACGCCGCACTCAATGACGGGTACAAGATTTTCCATCCCGAAGTCCCTCAGAAGATGTATCACTTCACCAACTACGGCTATGGCATGGAAGCATTCGTACGCTTCAATCCCGAGCATCCGACTTCGCTGCTGTATGAAAAACACGGCGAGGACTACAAACTGATCGGCGTGATGTACACCGCGCCGAAGCGCCTGACCGAAGATCAACTGGACGAGCGCGTTCCGCTCAGCGTCGCGCAATGGCACGAGCACGTCAATTTCTGCGCCGCGCCCGCCGGACGCAAGAACGAATATCTGATTCCGCATCCGCAGTTTGGTTTAAGGGGATCCATCACCACGCAGGAAGCCTGCGACGCCGCCGGCGGAACTTTTCATCCCGTGATTTTCAACTGGATGGTACACGTTTATCCGTTTGAAAAAGATCAGGCGAACATCTGGTCTGTCGAGCGGCAGCACGGGGACGGGGATTAGTTGGTTTGCGCCGGAGCGCGAATCGTTGACCCGAATGAACCCGCTTCTTGGCAGTAATCGACTAAAAGCAGGTTCCTCCGCTCCGCCGTCACGTGCGAATCGAACACCTGCTCCGGCCCGCTGGCAAGCCCATACCAGTACTAACAATACTTATCTTGACACCGGACAATACGCTGGCAGCATTACCATGGCTCCGTTTAGTAGTCCCACACAGAACAGTCGCGACAGCCGCGCTGTCTTAAATCCACACAGCCACGAGCGATGCGCGCGATGAATTCGTGTGCCTGATTGCTACCAGAAGTGCACACTCTTCGTCTTACAGATGCAATCGGAAATTCCAAACGTCCTGCAGGGAACTGTGGAACTTTTTTCAAAGCAGTTCCGTAAAAGTGAGGGTGAGCACCCAGTGTAGAAGTTACCGGCAGGCTTCTTTCGGAAAGAAATTCATTGCGGGGTAGGGGATTTTCTCACTTTCGGTTTGGCGGCCCAGGTGAGGAAAATCCCCATGCACAGCTCGGCAGGCTGTTAGCTTGCCGGCAGAACCCCAACGGCTGCATTGTAGGCGATTCGCGGCAAAACTCAAGCGTTTTCTCGCGCCAGTCGTGAACCAGGGCCGCCCTAACCGCTCCTCGACGCAATTCGGGGAAGAAAAGGGAGCAGTCATGAAGTTCGCGACAGTTTCGAAAACTCTGATTCTGGGGTTGGCGCTACTGCTGTCCTCAAGCGCGTTCGCCGCCAGCAAAGCTAACTTGGAGTTAAGCAATGCCGTGGTGGTTAACGGCACCACGCTGAAGCCGGGAGAGTACAAAGTGCAGTGGGAGGGCGCCGGCCCCAACGTGGAGATCAGTTTTGTCCAGGGAAAAACCGTGGTAGCAAAAGCGCCAGCACACGTTGTGGAAATGAAGACGCCGGCTGCTAACGACGCCGCAGTCACCCGCAAGAACGATACCGGCCCCAATTCGCTGTCCGGTCTGCGCTTTCAGGGAAAGACCCTCTCTCTGGAATTGGATCAATCGAGCGAAGCGATGCAAAACGGTTCCAAGTAGCGGCTGGAGTGGTTTAAGCCGCACAATTAGTGAAATGAGGGGCACACATTGTGCCCCTGTTTTTATCCTGGCGACTGCGGGTAGGCTTCCCGGCCCTTGCACGCCATAGTAAAAAGCAAGCATTGCCTGCCAAATCCCGAATGGTGACAGGCGTCATCTCCCACCGTTCGGCGCGGCCAATGTTGAATCAAGCAGCGAGAGTAGGGCACTGCACGCGCTCGATCTTGATCCCTAGCCCGCTATCATCTCGGGCTACTGGAGGGCGATTAGTCCATGGCCACCGAAGCAACTGCGATCCTATTCCCGCTGAGTTGCCCCACGATTCTGACCCGCTGTCCGGCTGCCCGTTTTAACTGAAGTAGGTCCCCATCGAGCAGGTAAATGTCCTCGCCGCCGACCAAAGTGAACTGTTCGCCGGCATGCACACAGACTCTGGTGCAGTCGGCGGCCGACTCGGCAATCGCGGCAGAATGTTTCGCCCCGCAATGGCTGTCCGTAATCACGCCCACGTAAGTCTGCCCCTGAGTGCCCGACTGCGTCTCAGGCTGGCCCGTTGCTGGCTGGGCCGGAGCGGTCATAGCTGCGGCAAAAAACAAAAAAGCAATGAGTGCCAATGCGATGATCGCTATCGAGCCCAGGTCAAAGCGCGCCCCGAGTTTCCAGCCCTCCACTTTATATTTCTGATTTGCCGACATGGTCATCTCTTTTGCAATCCTGTGTGTGCGATTTGCTCTCTCAGTTGCTGCGCATTTGCTGTACATTAATTAGCTGGCTTAGGAGATCAGCTCGATGCTCAAAATGCGCAGCCGCTCGCCGTCGGAATCGACGGTCCCCTTGATCCTTACTTGCTTCCCCTCGTAGCGTTTCGCTCTCTCCTGATCGTCTAGCTGATAGCTTTTGTCACCCTCTACCCTGAGCACGTACTGGCTGCCGTCGCGAATAATTGCCCCGCTGAAGGTTTGAGCTTGCGATGTATTCGCTGCAGGAGCTGGCTCTTGCGGTTCGTTAACCGGAGCAGGCGGAGAGACTGGCTGAGGCTTCTGAAGCTCCGACCATGCGATTAGTTGAGGGCCGAGGATGTCAGCCTTCGAGGGGGGTACTGGTTCCGGCTGCTTCGGCTGGTCTTGGGCAAAGCCGGCCGCGGCTGCCAATCCAGCGGCCAACACAAGAAAAAGTCCGGCTTTTCGTCTCACGTGTTACCTCCGGAATGAAGGGCCGCGCAGCTGGACGGTTCAAGGCCCATCTTTTTTTTGTTTTTCGTTTCTCATCTCTACTAAATTCTTTTTATCCGTGCCCCCGGTCAACCGTCTATACATCCCTTCCCTTAATAGTCAGTCTGGGAAATTGAGGGCTTGGTTGGGAGAAATAGCCGGGTACCTTTTTCCGCGCAAAATACCGAATTCACAGTATGGGCAGGAGAGTCTTCCTAGATTAGCCTATGGCTCTACTCGACAAACGCCCCCATCGAGCAGGTGCCAGTTCACTGGGGAACAGGCACCTGCTCCCTTCTCAAGATCAGGAAATCTCGCTGGCGTCCATCCCTACAGGGCCGGAAATTGTTAAATACAGGCTGAAAAGGATTCGCTCGTACGCCTGCGAAGGCTATCTTCCCGTTAGCGCACGTAACTCACAGGAGGCATCATGCTTTATTGGACGATCGTGTTTCTGGTGGTTGCTCTGATTGCGGGAGTACTGGGCTTCACGGGCATAGCCGTCGCGGCCGCCGGCATTGCCAAATTGCTGTTTTTCGTTTTCCTCGTGTTGTTCGTGATTTCACTGGTCACGCATTTGTCACGCAGAGGAGTCTAGCTTCGGCGCATGCGGTCACAGATTTTAACTGCGATGATCCGCCATTTAGAAAATGGCGGCTCATTCATGACAGTTCGGCTTTTCGTTAACGCTGGACATTGCGTCAAGTCAGAAGTGAACAAAGGTGGAAGAATTTTTCCCAACCTCACTCTCGCCAGCTGCAACTAATTTGTTAGGTGGCGATAAAAAACCGAAAGCGCGGGGCAACTCGTGCTTTTCTTTTGGAGGAAATTTTTTATGGCAGACGATATGGAAAAAAAGGGTCAGCAGGGCAACCAACCCGGGCAGGGTCAGCAGAGCGGCCAGCCCGGACAGGGACAAAACAGCGGCCAGTATGGCCAAAACCAGCAGGGTCAATCCGGCCAGTCAGGCCAGACCAAGAAGCCCGGCCAGGGCGGCATGGAAGAAGACGAGAATCGCGACCGTCAGCGTCGCGCGTCGTAGTTCCTGTTAGCTTGTTCTTCGAAGTCCCGGCCGTGAGCCGGGACTTCGCAGTTTTCGCTGGATTAACGGGGGATACAAATGTCGATTCGGAAAAAAGCTAAGTCTCAAGAACCGACGCTGAATACTGTTGCCCGGAAATTAGGACGGGCCGCTGGAACCCTCACCAGGACCACGCTCCAACTCGTACACAATCTTTCATTGTCGCCCGAAAAATCAGCACCCCGCCAAGTTCCCATGCCCTCAGGGCAGCCAGCGCACAATTCGCACACCGAAAAGCGGCCTCGCATCTCCAGCAGAAAGCGTGATAAGGCATCGCGCAGTCGCGACGTTGCGCCCGGCAAGCCCGGGGGAATTCGGAACCGACGCCGCGCCGCCAGCAAGGGCGCGGCGCGAAGAAAGCGCTAGCGCACGCATTCTGCTTGTAATCACCCAAAACCTGCGTGTACGGAATCCGGGGTATTGTCCGCCGCCTTGTTGAAGTCCTACCGTTGAGTCGGGAACCAAAGAATAAAAATGGGGAGTTCTAGACCAGCTCCGCAGGTGGGGAAAACAAATTTCTCAGGAGAAATACAAATGGCAAAAGATTCGTTGCGGGAACTTTATATTGACGAACTGCGGGACCTCTACAATGCAGAAACGCAGCTTGTGAAAGCCTTGCCCAAAATGGCGAAGGCCTCCTCCAATAGTCAGCTTCGTGAGGCGTTTGAAGAACATTTGCGCCAGACTTCGGAGCATGTGTCGCGGTTGGAACAGATCTTCGAGCAAATGGGAGAAAAACCGACCGGTAAGAGATGCCTCGGAATGGAAGGCCTGGTGAAAGAAGGCGCCGAGGTGATGAAGGAAGGCTTTTCCGACGGGGTGATGGACGCAGGCATCATTAGCGCCGCGCAAAGAGTGGAGCACTATGAGATGGCCGGCTACGGCACGGTAAAAACTTTCGCGGAGCTGCTGGGAGAAAGTGAGCATGTGTCGCTTCTGGAGCAGACCCTGGAGGAAGAAAAGAAGGCCGATGAGAAGCTGACCCAGATCGCCGAGGAGGTAAATTCGCAAGCTGCCGAAAAAGGCGAAGAAGCCTTTGTTGACACCGAAGGCCGTCGGAAATCGAAGTCGAAAAAAGCCGCTTAATCTCTTGTAAGGATTAGTGAGAGACAAAAACAACCCACAACCACTCAAGGGCCTCATAAACGAGGCCCTTTACTCGTTAGGGCAGGCTACGGCATTTACCCGATGGTGGTTTCCCTTAGTTCGGCCTACAGTGTCTGCAGAAGATCACTGCAGTTTTAACAAACCACGGAACACACGAGGGTCAACATGTCGAACCACAACCCCCCCGCCGCACTTCTGCCGAGGTGGAGAGAGCTGTACACTGCCGCACTGTTCGAAACCGATTGCAAAGTCATTCCCAATCGAATTGCCGACGCGGAGAAGGCCATCGTAGTGCGCGCTCGAGAGCTGTTTGCCGCGGGCGGTGACAGTATTGAAGAAGATCAGGCTCTCGACGACGCTCTATACGCCCTTCGGGCACTGCAGAACTGCCTCGATTTCCGCGCCGCCGCGTAGAATCATGGGCCTTCGTAGCATCCCCTTCGACGTGTGCGCCGGAGGGGTGTTTGTGCTGCTCAGTCACCGCCCCGTAGTTGCTCGATCGTAAACGCAACGTTGTAGACTCCAACACTACCGCTCCCCACATAAGTGACCGGAGTTCCAACCTTTGGAATGAACACGAAGGGTGTGACCCGGCTGACTCCCACGCCGCTAAGTCCAAAATCCTGAGACGCCCCCGTGACGTCTGTCCACGACAACGTGAACTGTTGATTTACTCCATGGCCGGTCTCCGACCAATAAGCGCTGATCCGATAGACCCCAGCCTCTGTCGCGGTGAAGACGTTGGTTTCCGGGACTGGCGCCGTCTGACGGGTCAAAATCAGCGAATGCACAACTTTCCATTGCGGCTCACCTTGCCCAAAGGCAGCCAGTGAACAGAGCAGTCCGAACAGGCAGAGCATCGTCGTTTTTCGCATCGTGGTATTCCTCCAGGGAAGGTGGTTATTTTAGCAGTATCTAAATTATTGAACGACCCACGGGCGTGCTTGACCCGCGCTCGTCAACTAAATGGTTTTACGGATTGTCCGCCTCACGGGATTGATCGAGTCTAAACAACGGCAGGCTCTGTAACTGAATACTGCACAGCGGCCAGGCTGGGGTTCAATCGGATGCCAAAAGACAAATCCGTATTCGCGATTTACGCGACGCGAAGTGACGCTGAATCCGCCGTGACCGCGCTTCAGAACTTCGGACTCCCCACTTCCGACATTTCGATTCTCGCACCTTCAAATCTTGAAGAGCAGGAAGTAGCAACCGACAAGAGCACCAAGGCTCCGGAGGGCGTTGCCGTAGGCGTCGGCTCGGGAGCGGCGGTGGGTGGGGCTCTCGGGTGGCTCGTGGGCATTGGCGCCCTGGTTATTCCCGGCATCGGTCCCGTACTTGCGGCTGGTCCGCTCGTTGCTGCCTTGGCTGGTATCGGCGTCGGTTGCGCGCTCGGGGGCTTTACGGGCGCCCTGATCGGCGTGGGAATTCCAGAGAACGAAGCAAAAAAATATGAGGAAAGGTTGTCGAAAGGCGGCATTCTCGTCGCCGCGCACTGCGAAACTTCCTCCGAAAGCCAGCGCGCTGCCAGCGTAATGGAGGTCATGGGCGCGGAGGTCGTCTCAACCTCCGGTGAAATGCCGCAGGATAGAGAGAGCGCCGCTTAGTCCTGGTTATTCGGATAATTACAGGGCGATTTAACCACGAAACGCTCGACGGAACCCGCACGACACCCTCGTGCTGCCCAGTGGGTCTTTAGATTTCCGAACGCCACATTTCGCACGAAGATCTCCAGAATACGCTCCTTTTCTCCGATTTCAGGCCTCCGTCTGCTTCTCAATACGGCGACTGCTGTACTCCCCCCGGTGATCCACACTAGGCCCATGTAAAGGAATCGACTGATCTCCTTATCCGCAGCGAAGGGCTTGGCTGCACTTTACAGCTTGAACCGGATGGAACGGGAACCCCAGAAAAGTTACGGTGTAACACGTTGGTATACCGAAACAGATGCTCGCTTGGAGCACAGAAAAGGTTTCACTATGAAAACGTTCAGTTATAAATTGCCAAGACTTTGCTTGGTACTGGGTGCTGGTGTTCTGCTCCTCGCCGGCATGGCTGCGGCGGCGGATGACGACAAAGATAAGTCCGATATCGATAAGCGCATTGAAGCATCCGCTCGGGTTTTGACCGAAATCATGGGCACCCCTGACAAAGCAATTCCCGACAAGGTGATGAGGGATGCCACGTGCATCGCCGTCATTCCCTCAATGGTGAAAATTGCCGTCGGCTTCGGTGGCAGTCATGGAAAAGGCGTGGCCACGTGCCGCACCGAAAATGGCAGATGGAGCGCTCTCGCTCCTATCACCATCACCGGTGGCAGCTGGGGATTGCAGTTGGGTGGCCAGGCTGTCGATTTGGTCATGGTGGTGACCAATAACGACGGCATGCAGCACCTGTTGTCCAGCAAATTCAAGATCGGTGCCGATGCTTCCGCCGCCGCTGGTCCCGTAGGTCGCGACGCCGGTGCCGACACTGATTGGAAGATGAAAGCTGAGGTTCTTACGTACTCGCGCGCTCGTGGTGTCTTCGCGGGAATTGATCTGAATGGCTCTGCGGTGACGCAAGACAAGGACGAAACTCGCATCCTCTACGGCAAGTTTATTCCGTTCAGCGAGATTCTAGACGGTAAGGTGGCTGCGCGACACTCCGCCGAGCCGTTCCTGTCGGCGGTCCGCAAGTATTCGGCTCAGGCCCACAGCGAGCTGAAACCTTCGGCCGGGAAGACAACTACCGCCAGTCGCTGAAATGCGGATTGTTGGCGGCTTTCGTGAGGCCCGGTTTGTTCTGCAAGCCGGGCCCATGATTCGGAAATGCATGGGTCAGAATTTGAACTCAGAAACAAACTTGAAAATTGAGAATCGGAGGATTCAATGGGCACAATTTTACTGGTCATCTTAATCCTGCTGTTGTTGGGTGCGCTACCCACCTGGCCCTACAGCAGGGGCTGGGGCTACTACCCCAGCGGCGGGCTCGGGCTCGTGGTTGTAGTTTTGCTTGTGCTTCTTCTGGCCGGGCGGCTGTAGCCGCGCCAAGTGCAGTCAGTAGTTTTGGTTTTCAGGGTGCAAACCCTTTGTGAGGAGCGTTATGCCGAATCAACAAAGTTCTCGCCCAACGGCTGACACGTTTTTTCCGTTTCCGCCTTCGTCTGTCGTTCTCAATGCTCCATATGCGCGTGAAGCTGCGGTGCGGCCGCGGCCGGGGGTCGATTTGCGGGCAAGAAAAGTAGCGCCTCCAGAGGCGATCTGGGGACAGTTCAATAATTATCGTTCGAATGGGCTGGTGGGATCGGTGATCGTTCACGTCGTGCTTCTGACCTTGCTCCTGGGTGGAGCAATGTTCGGTCACCACGTGGTCGAGCAGGTTCAGAAACACGAAACCGTTACTCTCATCGCTCCCTCACCGGACTCTTACGCGCTGCCAGTGGCGAAGAAGCTCGCAAGCGGCGGCGGCGGTGGCGGCGATCACGACAAGTTACAGGCGCCGAAAGGCAGGTTGCCCAAGCAGGCAATGGAGCAGATTACTCCTCCGAGTATTGTTCTGCGCAACGAACATCCCAAGTTGGCGGTTGCGCCAACGGTTGTGATTCCGCCGCAGGTTCACCTGGCGGAAAATCACATGCCGTCCCTTGGCAATCCCTCAGCCGCGCCCATGCCTTCAGCTCCGCCCTCAAACGGCACTGGATCGGGCGGTGGCATCGGCAGCGGCTCGGGCGGCGGCGTTGGCGTAGGCCGTGGGCCAGGCGTTGGCGAAGGCAGCGGCGGCGGTATCGGCGGCGGTGTGTTCAAGGTCGGCGGAGGCATTTCGGCTCCCCGCGCTGTCTCAACGCCGGATCCGGAATATACAGAAGAAGCCCGCAACGCCAAGACGCAGGGAACATGCATCCTGTGGTTGATCGTCGATCAGCAGGGGAACCCGCGCGACATCCGTGTGGTGCGAGGGTTGGGTTTTGGCCTGGATGCGCGCGCCATCGCCGCCGTCAAACAATGGCGCTTCGAACCTGCCTTGAAGGACGGCCACCCGGTTAATGTGCAGATCAGCGTCGAGGTCGGCTTCCGCCTCTACTGATCGCCATGGTGAATGGGTAGTCATATGCAGGCTGGGACAGAAGCAGCCGAATGCTGTTTCTGTCCTTGTTTATTGCTGCCTTCAATTCTGATTTATTACTGCAATCTAATAGGGTACTAAGAATGCGCGGTCGACTCGCAGCGGCCTAGATTCTCGTGCCCACCAACACTCTCACCACAGAAAAGTTTCGCTACCAGTGACATAAATATGCATTCTTGGCTGAACTTTTGCCTTACAGCAAGTCTGGCACCCAATTACAGGAGCACCCTGATGGGCCGGGCCCCGCACTGCCGCTACTCTCACAATGGAAGTTGAATGTATGGGCAACTTCTTCTAGGCAGACAGACAAGCATCCGTTCGATTTGGAAGGAGACTCCAGTGGCGACTTGCGTGATTTCCGCGACAGCGACGAATGTTGTTCCCACCACCGTAGAAAGCAGCCGCACCGAATCCGAAGGCAGCCTCGTACAACGCGCTCAGCGCGGCGATGAGCAAGCCTTCGCCACCCTGTTTCAGAGTCATAAGAAGCGCGTGTATTCGGTATGCCTGCTGATGACCAAAGATATTGCCGAAGCCGAAGATCTGACGCAGGAGGCCTTTCTGCAGGTGTTTCGCAGCGTAGGCTCGTTCCGCGGCGACTCCGCTTTTTCCACCTGGCTGTATCGCGTCGCAGTCAACACCGTGTTGATGAAGCTGCGCCGCCGCAAAGCTCCTCCAATCGTATCTCTCGACGAGCCAGTGTCCGCTGAATCCCCGTCGCTGCGCCGTGATGTTGGAAAGGCTGATCCGCGTCTCAGCGGCGCCATCGACCGTCTTGCCTTGCGCCGCGCCATGCAGGAGCTCCCCGAAGGCTGCCGCCAGATTTTCGCCCTGCACGAGGTCGAAGGCTATCAGCATCACGAGATCGCCAAGATGCTCGACTGCTCCGTCGGCAATTCAAAATCGCAGCTGCACAAAGCCAAGATGAAGATGCGCGATCTGCTTTTTCCAAAGCGCAAGATTATGCGCCGCCCTAATCATATCGCCGAGGCCGCTGCCGGAAAGAGCACGCCTTCTGACGTGTCGCTATCGTACAGCGCGGCTGGCGAGTAGCACGGCAGGCTGCAAAAAAGATGCAACGCTCCAAGAAATCGGATGGAACGAGAGGATGAAGTCAGTGGGGCTAGGAGCCATCGTAGTAGTTGAAGCTGGACCCGGAAACTTATCTCCGGCGACCGAGCGAGGACAGGAATTTGGCGCATTGCTGGCCGACCCGCTGGCTTGTGCAGATATCCTGGGCCGTCCCACGGTCGAACGTACTATGGAGCAACTGGTACGAGCCGATACCGACGTTATAACCGTTCTGCTCCCAGAGGAGGGATGCCGGCAGCCTCTCTCTCCGCCCCCCTCAAGCAACGTGGTTTTTCAGCGCGTACCTGACTCCTCAGCCGCCATAGCGCAGACCCTGAAGCAGTATTCGGAGATCGGCATTGCTCACGCTTTCGTGGTCTCGGCGCAGGTGTATTCCGAGACCGACCTGCTGGACTTCTTCTACTTCCACCGTGAAGCCCGGCAGACGGTTACGCGAGCCCGCGATAAGGATGGCGCCCTCGATATGTGGGTCGTCAACTGCGCCCGGATTTCGGAAAGCGATGGCGCGAAGCTGCTGCAGCAAGCGCCCCCGCTCTTGACCTCCTATTACATCGGCGGTTACGTCCGCCGTCTGGGCCATCCTGAGGAAATCCGTCGGCTCATCTGCGACGCTCTCGGCGGCCGGTGCGCCGCCCGTCCTTCGGGGAAGGAAGTGAGGCCGGGAATCTGGATTGACGAAGGCGCCGATATCGACCGCCGCGCGCGGCTGGTTGCGCCCGCTTATATCGGCCGCAATTCCAAAATCTGCGAGGACGCCCTAGTTACACGTTTCAGCAGCATCGAAAAAAACTGCCATATCGACTATGGCACTGTCATTGAAGACAGCTCGGTTCTTTCCCATACGCATATTGGCATCTGGCTTGATGTCCGCCATGCCGTCGCCAACGGGAACAGGATCTGGAGCCTCGAACACGACGTCCTGCTTGAGATTTCCGATTCTTCCATTATGCGCTCCAGCCTGGCTCGGAAAGAGGCGAAACAGAGTTCTGTACAGCAGCAGCGCGAAACTCGGAGAGTCATTGCCGACTTACAAAAAAAAGAAAAAGCTTCAGCGCCCGACGCATGGCAGCTGGGAGCCAATCCAATTCAGGGGTGAATCGTTATGAACGCCAGAAATCCAGTAATCGTGATGCAGGCACCGGTGGAACTTAACTATGCTGAGGGGAAGGTCCTTCTGTTCGAACTGCAGCCCCTGCTGGAGGACCGTCCGCGCATCGTTCTCGATTGTTCCCAGGTGCAGCATGTGGACAGCGCCGGCGTCGAAACCCTGCTTCAATGCATGGAAGAGGCTATGAAGCGCGACGGCGACGTAAAGCTGGCATCGGTTTCTCCGTCTACCATCGCCATCCTGGAACTCATGCGCGCCGATCGCGTCTTTGAGATTTTCGACACCCCGGAAGAAGCGGTCGCAAGCTTCCAGCACATACCGTCAAACGAAGTGCCGCAAACCCTGCCCTGGTACTCCACCGGGTATGCCGTGGGGAACGCGGGATCTGTGAGTTAACGGTTTTTGCAGTCTGGAGATACCAATGCGAGTACTGAAGAAGATCTGCCTGCTCGGACTCTGCAGCTTATCCACAGCATGGCTCGAGTCGCCGGCCATCGCTCAGGCGGGGGTGCAAGCCGAGAGTCAGGCGCCACCTGCAGCGAGTTCCTTTGTTGCCGGAGGCGCCGCACAGCCTTCAAACCAGGCGGAACTTCCAGACAGTCCGGGAACGGTGCTTGCGCAGTTGGGAGAACCTGCCCAGACGCAAAGCACCCCTTCCGGAGCCCCGGCAACTCAAGCCTCTCCCTCCCCAGCGGCCGATACCCAGTCTGCTCCGCAGAAACCGGTTGGGACTGCGGCCTCGGAAGCTCCCAGCGTAACGGGCGTGGCAGCCTCGCAACCGGCGGGCGTAGCTATTGCTCCAGCCAGGCAGCACCGCGTCCGCACCATCGTATTGAAGATGGGCGCAATCATCGGGGCGGGAGTGGCCGTCGGCACGGTCGTCGCCCTGACTGCGGCCACGCCGAGCCGGCCGCCCGGAGCCCACTAAGATTCGTTCCGCGATGTGAGCACACGATGATAGGACTAAATGATGATACAGCCGGCGATTCTAACGAGCTGAACCACGCAGGTGTCGAGTGAAAATCATCTCCTTCTCGGGAATCGATGGCGCCGGCAAGAGCACCCAGATTGACGCACTCGATAACTGGTTGCACGCCGTCGGCCGCAGCACCACGATCCTCACCTTCTGGGATCACGTTGCGGCATTCTCTCGTTTTCGCGAGACCGTCAGCTACAAGGCATTCAAAGGAGATCAGGGGATCGGCAGTCCTGACAAACCTTTGAACCGCCGCGATAAAAATGTAACCTCGTGGCCTGTCTCAGCCGCGCGCTTCGGCCTTTATTTCGCCGACGCCCTGAATTTGCGACGCAAGCTGGCAAAGTTGAAGAAATCCCGCATCGATGTCGTGATCTTCGATCGCTACATCTTCGATGAACTCGCCAACCTTCCTCTGCAGCGGGGGCCGGCCCGCCTATTTGCCCGCTTTCTTCTGAGGCTGGCGCCTGCCCCTGATGCCGCGTTTATTATCGATGCCGACCCTGTAGCCGCGCGTGAGCGCAAGCCGGAGTATCCACTGGATTTTCTACGTAACAACCGCGAGTCCTATCTAGCCCTCAGTCGCCTTTCGGGGACCATCACCGTCATCGAGCCGGGCTCAGTGGAAGAAGCGGAGTCAAAGATCAGGGAAACAATGCTGGAGCGGCTGTCCGCGCCTGAAACCGCAGTTGCGGGGCTGCCCGCCCTGCAGTGAACCTTATCCAACTTGGCGGCAGGCCGGGACGCAAGGCCTTGTTTCGTTCCCGACAGCCAACATCTTTCCCTGCTTACACATCGAATCTAGAGCGCTTTTGAGGCCTTAGCGACCACAGGCCTGAGGAATAATGAAAATTTGTCTGGTGACCACCTTCCCGCCCAGTCAGGGAGGGCTCAGCGAATACGGCCTTCACATCGCGGAAGAACTGCGTCGCAATCCATTTCTTAGCGTCACTATCCTCGCCGACCGGATTTCGCCTGAGCAACCGGAACTCGAAGGTTTTTCCGTGCAACGTTGCTGGTCGTTTGACGATCCTGCCAGCGCCATCCGGATTCTGAATGCAGTACGCAGAATGAAGCCTGACGTGGTCTGGTTCAACCTGCTTTTCAGCACGTTCGGCCGCCGTCCCTGGAATGCGTTCCTCGGTCTGCTCACACCCCTGCTGGCGCGCCTCAGCGGCCGTTACACTCACGTTACTTTGCATCACTTGATGGACACCGTCGACCTGAAGGACGCCGGGGTGAGCCACCCCCGGACTTATCGCCTGGCAGGCTCGCTCGCCACCAGGATGCTGCTGCTGTCCAATTCCGTCTCCGTGCTCATGCCTGGATATCGCAAGATTCTTCACGACAAATATGGTCGCGATAACGTTCACGTTCGCTCCCACGGAATTCTTACCCGCCGCCCCGAATTTCCTGATCTAACGCGCCGCGGGAATCCCCAGCACCGTATTCTCGCTTTCGGCAAGTGGGGAACCTATAAGCGTCTCGAGATGATGATTGAGTCGTTCCGCACCGTGGCCGACGTTCTGCCCAATACGAAATTGGTTATCGCCGGCGGTGACCATCCTCAAGCTGCAGGTTATGTGGAATCGATGAGGAGCAAGTACGCCAGCGACAAGGTCGAGTTCACAGGCTACGTGCATGAAGACCGGTTGCCCGATCTCTTTCAAACTTCGTCCCTCGCCGTCATGCCCTACTCTTCTTCCACCGGATGCAGCGGCGTGGCCCATTTGGCATGCGCCTACGGGGTGCCTATTGTCTGCGCCGATCTCGGCGATTTTCGTCAGATGGCTGACGGCGAGGACCTCGCCATCGAGTTTTATAAGCCCGGTGACGCCCAGGATCTGGCTAGCTGCCTGATTGGCCTGCTGACCAACCCGGAAAAACAGGAAGCCATGTCGGTGCAGAATTTTTCCACCGCCCTGCGCATGACCATGCCCACGATTGTGCAGAAATATCTGCGCCACTTTGAACTGGAGCAACGCACTGAGGCCCTGCGCCAGATCACGCGCTTCCGCCGGATGCCCGGTTGGGTTCCATCCAAGTCTCTAATGCTGCGGCTTATGACTCGTAAGTCTCAGGGCTGGGTGCAGCGTTCTGCGGTTCACCCCCAGCCTTGGAAACGCACGGCACGCAAGCCATTATTGAACGGTGACATTGACCGTCGTGGAAAACTGACTGGAGCCGGATTTCCCTTGAACGGTGACGGAGTAGCTGCTCGGGGAAGCAACGGTACGGACCTGGCTCGTTCCAGTGCCCCCGCCGCAGGCAACGGTAATCGTTCCCATACCCAGCAGGGCCAGCAAAGCGATCTTCCGAACTCGGCGCCGCCGCCCCCTATTACCCAGCAGGCCGAACAGCGAAATACCCACGGGCAACAGCCAGCTGGCATAGAGTGGACCCCTCTTGCTTCGCCGCTCGAAGTTCGAAGCGGTCACGGAAGCGGAAGCAATGGTCAGGGTGGAACTGGCAGTGCCGCTGCCCGGGGTGATAACAGCGGGAGAGAACGAGCAACTCAGAGTACTGGGGACCCCGTCGCATGACAGCGAGATAGTGCTGTTAAACGATCCCGATTGCGGCTTCGCGCTTACTGTCAGCGTTCCAGATTCTCCCGGAGTAATCGAAAGCGAATTGGGCGACGCACTGAATGCTATTGTCGCCGGGGCCGATCCGGGCGCGGTGGATGCGCAACTGGGGCTGTAGGTGATCGCGCCCGTAATCTGGTTTGCCAGGCTGGGCTTGCCCACGGCTTGTACAAACATCTTGTAGCTTCCCTCCGGAATCGGAAAGCTGCACAAATTGACCGACCGGTCTCCCGTCGCTGTGTCGGTCAACTCCATCAGGTTCTCCCCGTCACTGCTGATATACACGCTGTAATGGTCCACTGTATTTTCGTTTCCGCTGATATTCCATTGCAAGGTGTTCGAAGAGACGGAACTGGAAGAAATGCTCAGGCAGTTGTCGATCCCGGATTCAATCTCTGTCGCTTCCTCATAATCGTTCCAGGTCACCAGTTGCAGCTCAGGCAGCTGCTTGCCCGAGTTATAAAGACCGTTGAGTTCCGAGAACGTCTGCAGCCAGGTCTGTCCGCACTGCTGGTTCATGATGCGATCTGATCCCCAGGAAGCCAGCGTGTCATTGAAGCCTTTGTAGGTTGCGCCGACGGTCTGCTCGCTGGGAAAACCCATACCCGCCTGGTAAAAGCTGGTCAGATAAGGCAGTCCGAAATCGGAAGCAGTGGGCATGACCCAGGCGTAGCTGCCTCCGCTTAAGGTGTGGCTGAACCCGTTGTTGTTCTGAAAAATATAAAACGGCTGCGTGCTCAAGGCTGCGGTTGCAGCATTCCAATCAATGGAATACAAAAGATCGATGTTGAAGTTGGTTACCATCGGGTGGCCTTCGATCTTCATATACGCCGGCGAAGGAAAATACGTCGTCTCGATGTACTGCAGTTGATTGATCAGCGCCTGTTGCGGCGAACATCCTGAGCACGAATCCCACTCCAGCGCTCCCTCATCGATCATGATCGCAAAGGTGAAGCCGGGGTGGCTCTCTGCCGCCGCCATCACCAGTTTTGTTGCCTGGTCAATCTGGTTGCCGGGACCATACCAGTCGATGATCGCGCCATCGATGCCGCGGCTGACCATGTCGTCGATCTGGCTGTTCACCTGCGTAGCATCCGTCTCGCTGTAACCGTTGTTCATGTGGTTCGACTGCCCGAACCATAGCACCATGTGCGCATAAACCTTGGTGGTGTTGCCGGAATAAAGCAGCGTGTGAACGTCCACCTTGCTGATGTTTCCCGCGCCGCGATTTCCGTTCGACTGGCTGGTGAAGCTGTTGGCCGCGCTGGTATTGTTTCCCGTCTGCGCGGCAAGGGTGGTGGTTGGAACTACATAAGAGGAGGAACTGGCCGAACCTGGGGTCGACGCAGCCAATAGCAGAACTGCACATGCCAACTTTTCGTAACGCATTCGTCCTCAGGGCGGGGTCGTGCCGAGGATCTTGCTTGAACCTGTCGGTCAGAATCAGGATGGCCACGCCCAAGGCCGTAGATTTCCTGTGTGCTGACCTTTTCTGTCTGGGAACGCTGCCAAGTTACGACAGGTTACTTGTGCAAGGGAAGGTAACGTGAGGGCAGGAACTTTAGTGCTACGACACCAGTGCTACCTAATTAGATCTTCCACAGAGTGAAGGCGTGAGATTTCTTTGAATTTGAGGATTCTGGAAAGCGAAGTCGCGAGTGCGGATTTCTGAAAAAAGGGGCGCCACACTTCTCGCATGGGTTGGGAGAAGTGGAAATCTCAATCGGGATTAATCTCCATTTGCCGCGGCGGCAGAGCCGGCAACTCCGGATGTTCCGGATCGCGCCAGAAAACCTTGAAGCACTCGCCCTCGATCTGTGCCTGCCAACTGCTCCCGTCCTGATACTTTACGGAACTGGGAAAATACACCAGGCCCAGCACATTCTGCGCGCTTTCCGGACGAAGCCCCGGCTTTTCCAGCACCTGCTCCTGCCCCGGCAAAACCGGCTGGCTCGCGCGCCACTCCGCCTGATAGGGCCTGCGCAAATCCTGCGGAGCCATGAACATTTCAGAAATTATGGTCAGCTGCGAGATCGCCTTGCCACTCGTGTTCTTGACCGTGACCTTTGTTTTGTCCTCGTGATTCCAAAACTCGATCCCGCTGAAAGTGATCGGGCAAGGCCGCGTTTGCGGCGTGTAAATCGTATAAACCGCCATCATTCCTGCTTCCATGTGATCTTCCACATGGCAGTGGAACATCCACGTGCCGGGATTGTCGGCAAGCATGTCTACCGTTCTCATGCTGGCCGGGAGCAGTTCGATCACGTCGGTATGCCGTCCGGCGTCAGTCACGGTTTCTCCATGCCAGTGTGGAGTGTGCAGGTCAATCTCATTGCCCATCCCCAGCAAATGCCAGCGGACTTTTTCCCCCTCTTTCATCACCAGTCCGGGAAGATTGCCGAAAATAAATCCGTTAATGGAGTAAAACAGGCCAGCTGGCTTGCCTCCCATTTCGTCGAAGATCATGAACGACGTAACAAATTCGCGGTCCACATCTTTCGGCGATCCGTCCGGCTTGGCTTTGCCCTTGGCGGTAACGATGATCGGCCCCAACAGGCCCGCATTGACCTCAATGCCGGGATCGACATGCGCGTGATACCACCACACAATCGAACTCGGCTGGGACGGCCCGGGCCCGCTCGCGGCATTGGCGAACCAGTGATAAGTGAATTTGCGCCCGGGCGCGACGCGATCGCCCTTGCCGAATGGAATGTAAAACGAACCTTCGTTGTCTTTGTCGTAGCGCAGGCCGTGCGGATGCATATCGTGGCCGAGGTGGGAGCGATTCAGAAATTCGACCACGACTTCGTCGCCCACCTCGGCGCGAATGATCGGGCCCAGGATTCCCAGCCACTCCGGTTGTGGCTTCTTGGTTTTGAAAGTGTCGTCCGTGTACTCGATGAAGCGCGTCTTTGGCCACTGCAGCTTCACCGACCAGGGCTGCCGGATCGGCACCGCATTCAGTAGATTCATCCCGCTGGGCGCGTAATTCCAGGCTACATCTTCAGCCGCGATATAGTAGTGCCGCGTCGCGGCGAGGCACGTGGAAACAGAGAACAATAGCAGAGACAGAACGGCCGCTGGCAGGCTTCTCACGAAGGTAATTATCCCATTGCCGGGCAGTGATTGGTAATGTCCTGATGTAAAACAAATCGTTTCGAAAGGGCGCGTCTTTCAGCCTCGCCACCCCGAACTGAGGAAAGAGGAGGGGTTCAGCCCCTGGCAGTTTCCCTCTTAGGCTCACTGCTGCACGGTACCCTGGCTAACTCACGGCGTGGGCGCGGCTAGCGAACAGCTCCCAGTAGTGACTTGGGCCGGAGGATTGGGAGGCGTGGACCAGGGAACACTGGCAAAATCGAAGAAATCTGCGCTCATGTCGGCTTGCGCCGCGTCGCGATTTGTCAGTGCGCTCAAGCCGAAGCGCTCTTCGATTAATTTCAAAATCGCCGTGTGATCGTACACCGTGTGCGAAACATAGTTTTTCTTCGCGAACGGTGAAATCACGATGAACGGGACGCGATAGCCCGTATAGGCAAAATTGCAGGTTCCGGTCCCGAGTTTACCGCTCCCGTCGCAAAGGGCGCCGGGCTGTATATCGATTGGCAAATAGGTAGGCGAGCCCGGGTTATCGGGCGGAGTAGCCGGCTGCGGCGAAACGTGATCGTAAAATCCTCCGTATTCGTCGTAGGTGAATATCATGGCGGAGTCCTTCCAGCTTGGACTCGTCATCAGCGCATTAATCAATCCCTCAGCATAGTTCGCCCCAGCCTGCACATTCTCGGGATACTGGTCGGTATCGGACGGATGCTCGTCCAGTCCGGCGTCCGACGCCGGCTCAATCAGCGAAACCTGCGGCAAAGTGCCATTGGCCACATCAGTTTTGTATTGATCGACCGAGGCAATATTTTGCAGCAGCGTGCTCGAGTTCAAAATCGTAGAGTAATACGCGAACATATTGATGTACGAGTGATTAATTAAACATGCAGAATCGGAATCGGCGCAGCCCGTCCCGTCCGAATTTACATAAATCTTCCAGGTGACGCCCGCATTCTGGAGGGCTTCGAAGATCGTGGTATTGCTGAGCGGCCCATAGGGCGGGGCAATCAGATTCACATGACCGCCCGAACTCGCCGACAGCAAAAACATCCGATTGTTTTCGGTGCGATCCATGATCGGAGTAAACCACCGGTCTGAAGTCGCGAAGTTCGAGGCCATGTAGTAATAGAAATTGAGGTCGCTGCCGTCAAAATATTCCATCGCCCTCAATCCGTTGGTATCGTTTCGGGCGGGCGTTGACTCGCGGGCGTAGTCGGCGGCTTGCACGACAAATCCGTTGAGGGCGGCGGGGCTTTGACCGGTCGGATCGTTCAAATCCCAATCGAGATGAGCTTGATTCCAATATGCGCTCGGCTCTTCTGTGCACACCGATCCCGCATGGAAGGATGCGATCTGAACGCTGGTATCCGCGATGCACGTCAGATTCTGCCCAACCTTGGAAGGAGGCACGGGTGGAATATACGGATAAGCCGGATTGCAGCCCTCGATGGAGGGAGTTGGCCCTTGCAGCGGAGCGGCGCCACTGGTCGGATTGAGTTGCGGCAACCCGTCGAAGGATTGATCGGGAAATCCATTCTGCGCCCAGTACTGGCGAAGCGCCCCGAAATAGTGATCGAAGGATCGATTTTCCTGCGCAAAAATAATAATGTGATTGATACTCTGCAGATTCGCGACCACTACTGGAGAGAAGGTTGCACTCACAGCGCTGGCCGCCGTGATCGTCATGCTGCACGTCGTCATGCCGGTGCATCCCCCCGACCATCCGCCGAACGAATTGCCGGTGGGAGCGGTTTCGGCGAGCGTTACCACAGTGTTGGCAGCGAAGCTGGCCGTACACGTTACCGGGCAACTGATACCGACTGGATTGCTGGTGACTGTCCCAGTTCCCGTGCCCGCCACCGTCACGGTCAACTGGTAGCTGGTGCCCGAACCCGAACCTGATCCGGAGCCAGACCCAGATCCAGAGCCTGTACTTGACCCAGAGGCCGAATTCTGGGATGAACCGGACGACGAGCCCATCCCCTGACACCCAGCGAGCACAAGGATGGAGATGAATAATACGAGCGAGTGGGCCAACGTATAGCGGTACGTCATAGCGCTCCTCCGATCGGCACAGTCGAGCATTTGAAACCGCTCATCCTGGCTAACGAAAGCAAATCCATCCTGCAGCGAGTCCGATTATTGGAACGCCGCTGTAACCGATTCCGCAGCGTTCATTTGGATCGAACACGTGCCAGTGCCGGTGCATCCTCCGCCTGTCCATCCTGTGAAGCTCCCTCCCGTGTTGGGAGTGGCCGTCAGCGTAACGCTGGTCCCACTCGTATAGGTGGCCGAACATGAGGCGCCCCCGGCGGAGGTGCAATCGATGCCGCCCGAACTGCTGGTCACCGTTCCGCTTCCCGTTACCGTTACACTCAGCACCGGCGCTGGTTCATTCCAGCTTGCTGGGGGTATAAGAGTGCAGGCTGAGGGTGGATATTGGGTGGGGGTCGGCGGCGTCGGTGGAGTCAACCACGCCGGGCTCGTGAAATTGAAGAATTCGTCCATCTTGGGCTGGGCGGCGTCGCGCGCGGTGAGCGCTCCAACCCCGAACCGCTCCTCCACCAGCGAAAGCACTGAGGTCGTGTCGCGAACTGTGTGCGAGACGTAGTTCTTGCCGGTGAAGGGCGAGATCACAATCGCAGGCACGCGGAAGCCCGTCCAGGAGAAGTCGCACATCCCCGTCCCGAGTTGCCCGGTGCCCGTACAAATATCGTGCAGCGCCGGATTCAGATCGGTGGGATAAGCAAAATCCCCGGGAGCCGTCGCCGGTTGCGGCGGAACGTGGTCGTACAAGCCACCCCATTCATCGTAGGTGAAGATCAGCGCGGAACTGGCCCAGCTCGGACTCTGCATCAGCGGATTGATAATCGTGGTCGCCGCGTAGTTCTCACCGGCCTGGATGTTTACCGGATATTCGTCGTAATCGGAAGGATGCTCGTCGTACCCGGCGCTCGAAGCTGGCTCAATCAGAGCGAATTGCGGCAAGGTGTTGTTGGCCGCATCCGTGGCAAATTGCGAAACCGGCTGCACATTCGCCAGCAGCGTGGGATTGTTCAGAATGGTTTCTTCGTAAGTGAAGTTGTTGATATAGGAGTTCTGCACCAGGCATGTGGATAATTCAGTACCGGTCATGGACGAGCAACTGCCCTGACTGTCGCTGATTCCCGCAGGATCGACGTAAATCTTCCAAGTAATGCCCGCGTTCTGCAGCGCCTCGAAGATGGTGGTGGAGGAAAGCTGCTGCCCATTGTTCAGGCCTTGACCAACCGGATAGGCATGCCCGTCCGAGGTTGCAGCCAGCATATACATGCGATTGATCTGGGTGCGCGACATTACGGGAGCGAACCAGCGGTCCGACGTGGCGAAATTCGAGGCCAGAAAATAGTAGTAGTTGAGGTCGGTTCCGTCATAGTAGCCCATGGCGCGTACGCCTTCGACATCCATGAAGTTGTTGCTGCCCGCGTCGTATGCGGCGGTAAATACGAAACCGTTGAGCGGCGGATTTGCCAGATCATTCGCATTGGTTCCGGCTGGATCGGCATAGTCCCACTGGTTATGCGCCTCGTTCCAGAATGGACTCTGGTTCTCTATGCAGACCGATTGCAGGTGAAATGAACTGATGGGATTGCTTGGGTCGGGAGTGCAGCTATCGCCGCTAGTTCCGGAAGCGCAACCTGGCACTGATGGCGAAGGACCGGTTTGGGGCAGGCCATCGAAGGTTTGGCCCGACGTGCCGTAACCATTCGCAGCCCAATACGCCTGCATCTGGCCGAAATAATGGTCGAGAGATCGATTCTCCTGGGCAAACAGAATAATGTGATTGATACTCTGCAAACTGGCGGCAGTGAACGTCGCCGTCACCGTGCTCGCGGCGCTCAAGGTTACGCTGCAATTCGTCATGCCGGTGCAGTCACCCGACCATCCTCCGAACGAATTCGCTCCCGTGGGGGTTTCCATGAGGGTAACAACAGTGTTCGGCTTAAAAGTCGATGTGCATGTCCCGGGGCAACTGATTCCCGAAGGATTGCTCGTGACCGTTCCTGAGCCGGTGCCCGTTACCGTGACAGCCAATTGAATATTGTTCGGTGGTGGTGGTGTCGTCGTCGTTGTGACCGGCGTCGACGAAACTAATCCTTGGCACCCTGCCCAAAAAGAAATGGACAGGAAAAGCGATGCAGTGTAGACAATCTTACGGTGGGGCCTCATGGCGCTCCTAACTCGGGCGCCAACTTTGATGAGGGGGTGGGGTGGGCAGTTGTCTCAAGCGGTGGAACTCATGCCCCATAGTGGCGCGCCTACTGGTGTTCCGGGGCCCATGTAAAGTGAATCCTGTAGAAAGTTACGGAAAAGCCCGTGCCTCCGGGCCAGTGCGTCACCGCTGATTGCCGGGCGGAGTAATCGACAAACTACGGGCCACGTAATTGGAACCGTCGAAGTTCGTCACGGCCGTCACCTCAACTCCGGGCCGCAGATTGTCCTCGACCTCAATAAGCGAAGGATCGAGGTGAATTTCATAAGTCTTGTGATCGGTCACCGAGGCTATCACCAGAAGGCCAAGCCGCAGATCCAGCGACTCCACCCGGCCGGCAAAAGTGAAGCTGGCTCCCGGCACTGCCAGTATGGAAACTTCGCGCGCCACGTCGCTCCCGTTTTCCCGGGCAGCGAATTTCACCGCCACCAGTGTTCCCGGCATCAGTTCCCCCGCGGAAACGGTGCGATCGCCCTGCTTGACCACAGTCTGCGAGGTGAGCCGCACTCGCAGCGGCTGCGGTGATAGTGCATCCCGAATCAGTAACTCGCTCTTATTCTGACGGTAGCTGAGAATAGTTCCCTGGCCGTCACCTGTCGAAAATGCAGTTTTCAATCGGATATTCTTCGCGAAAACCAGGTCGCCATCCAGAATCGTGTCCACATAGACGTGGTCTCCCTTATGCAGTTCCGACGCCGTAACCGGATCGTTGCCGCGAAAAATTTTGGTGCGCGGGTCGAAGACGATCAGCATTTTGCCGCCGCCGAATGCTCGCACTGTGATCTGGTCGCGCACACGGTCGAGCCGGTCCACGGTGCCGCCGATCAGGCTGGCCTTGGCGCGCGGTACGGGAGGCAAATCAGGAAGCAAGCTTGCCGGATCGAGGGCAATGTCGGCATCGTCGTCCACGGGCTGTATCTTGGCATGCGTAGGCTCCACAGCGGAGTTTGCGGCCGGCTCGGCAGCTTCACTGCCCGCCGGCCGTGCGTCATCCTCCACCGGCTGAATCGCATCCTTCGGAAGTAGCTGCGCGGCATCATTCGTTTTCGCGGGCTGATTCTCGACGGGTGGATGGTTCGCCGGTTGGATCGGGTCGGCTTGGGAGTGGGAGGCGTTATTTGCCGGGGCCGGGGCAATTTCCGCCGAAGGCGCCGCGACGTTCTGCACTGATCCTACCCGAGCTTGCCGGGATAAACCTTGCGAACCGGCGTTTTGCGCGATCACGAGGGATCTCACAAGTAACGTGCTGAACATAACCCCGAGTATTCCTAGGAAGGCTCGCGACGTGCCGCCCCGCACTCCTTGATTCCTCGCAATCCCCATTCCGTATAGCCTCCGGTGCAGTTGTTTGATGCCGATTCCCAACTCCACGGTAGTCGGGTTACTGCAAAAATCGGACGCTTACTCGACAAACTATTCCCCGTTCGCGGCATCATACTTGAGCTTCACGCCTAACGAGAGGACAACTGGGAATGTCTTGCAAGCACTGGCCTGGCAAAGTGTCCTTCGCAGCCGTATGGATCCTCCTTGCATCTTTTGCCCCGCTCCTGTGGGCAGCGGACATTAAGATCACCATCCCTAGGCGCAGCCACCTCACGCCGGTCCAGCGCTTGAATCAGGAAGGCGTGGAGGAAATTCGCAAGCATCGCTACGAAAAAGCTGAAGCGGCGCTGTATAAAGCGTATCTCCTCGATCCCGACGATCCCTTCACCCTGAACAATCTCGGCTATATTGCCGAGCTGCAGGGTCAGGCAGACCGAGCCCTTCAGTTCTACAACCTCGCCCGCCAGCAGGCAACTGATGCCGTGATTTACCGTGCCAGCACTCCGCGCCTCGAGGGCCACTCCATCAAAGACGCACTCTTGATTCCCGATCTGCCGCTGCGGATCAATCACGAAAACGTCGAGGCCGTACGATTGCTTTCGCAAGGCCGCGGCCCCGAAGCCGATCTGCTCCTGCAAGACGTACTGAAAAGCGATCCCAACAACGTATTTACCCTGAACAATCTGGGCGTCGCCAAAGAAGCGGAAGGCGACCCGCAGGCGGCGCTCAAGTATTACGACGCGGCAGCGGCTGCGACTTCAGAAGCCGCGGCGGTGGTCACCGACAATCGCCTGTGGAGAGGAAAACCCGCCAACCAGGTTGCGGGGGAGAACGCCAGGAAGCTGCGCGCCCGCTTGGCGGCCGAGGAAACAGCGCAGGCGAGAGTGGCGGATCTCAACATCCGTGGGGTTTCAGCGCTCAATCGCAACGATCTCAGCGCGGCTACCCAGGCCTTTCGCAGCGCCTACGCGCTCGATCCCAACAATCCGTTCGCCATTAACAATATCGGATATCTGTCGGAGATCGAAGGCGATCGCGAAACTGCCGAATTCTTTTACGAAAAAGCGCAGGCTGTGGGTGCAGGCGTGACCGTCGGACTCGCCACCCGCCGCTCTGCCGAAGGCTCTAGACTTTTCCAAGTTGCCTCGGAAAGTGACACTAAGGTGGAAGCCAACGTCGCTCAGGAGCGCAATCTTCGCCGCCAGCAGCGTGAGCCAATCCTTCTCCGCCGCCGCGATGACTCCGTGGTGGAAGAACCCACCCTGCCGCCCAGCGGCACACCGCAGCAATAAAGGCTGTTGTTTAGTAAGGCCGCGGCTGCAGCTTCTTTTCCCCCCGCCGCCCATTCAACCCTCAGAAGCTGCTCTCCTGGTACCGATCGATATCAGTCTCCGCATCGTAGGAAAAATACCGCACCAGGTTCTTGAAATATCGCAGCAGGGTATTGACATTGGTGGCATACCAGCAGCACCGCGTCATCCCCGGCGAGAATCCGCAGATGAAGCGGAAACGCCTCAGCGCCGCCCCCGAAGTGCTCAGCATGGCGGCCGCCATCCGGTGATTCCCGTCCAGAATCGTCAATGGCCCCTCCGTATCGACTCCAATCAGAAGAACCGTGGGATTTACCAGATCCTCCTCAACGGAGAAACTTAGAGTGCGCAACTTGCCGAAAAAATCGTCGTGGAATGAAGTTTCCATCTTAGCGCGGAGCCGGGGCACAAGGTCCTTGACATAAAAGCTCCCCTGCGCCACCTTGCGCCAGTGCGCTCTGGGGAAAAAGCGGACGCGCGCCAGATCCTCAGCCGCCAGTTCGACCTCGAACCACTTCGTATCGGTCGGGAGCTCTCGCCACATCGCGCCCCGGCGCAGAAACAGAAGCGCCTGCCGCACGGCATTTTCCCGGACATTGTTCAAGTCCGGATGGCGCACCACCTGGTCAAACTCATGGCGATATTCGTCAAACTCCGGGTGATGGAATTCGCTTCGCAGAAATTCCGCCATTACTTCTTCCTCGGTGAGCACGCTGCGCAGCCTCAGGCTGGTATAGACCCGGCTGCTTTGGGGTGTAAGATGGCGCCGCAGCAGCGGAATGATGAGAACGCAAAGCAAGATCACCATCAGGACAAACTGGACCAGAATCACCTGCCGCAGCGTCTGGTGCAGAAGGTAAATGCCCAGCGCCAGGGCTCCGCTGAATACCAGCTGCAGCCAGCTGGTATTCGCAATCTTTCGCGACATCTCATAGGTAATAATCACGGAGCTCAGCGAATAGATTCCCGTCGTGATGGCGTAGAGAATTAACAGCGGCGCCAGTGCGCCGTAGTTGCCCAACCCGAAATGACTGCCGAACAGCGCCTTCCACAGGAAGCTCGGAATCATCCACAGACCGAGTGTCAGCACGCTCAAAATCAGGAACACCAGCAACAGCGAAGTCAGCAGGACCGGACTACCTTCTTCGTCGTCGCCCGTCGCCCGCGCTGACACTGGGAACATGGTGTTCACTACCGACCAGGCGCACATATTCACCAGCCGCCCCACCAGGGCGACCGCGGCGTAAAAACCAGCTTCTGCCGGCGGAAAGAAATGTTTCACCAGAACAATGTCGAAATTATTGATGATGGTTTGGCCGGAGAAGAAAACGACCGCCTGCAGCCCTTCGCGGGCCGAAATCACCATGCTCCGGAATGCGAAAGAACCCAGTACCGGACTGGGGACGGCGACAAAATAAGAAACAATCACCGCCAGCACGCTGGCCAGAATCGCCCCTTTCACCCCCATGCCCAGCTCGATCAGTAGTATCGCCCCCCCCAGCCGCACCAGCCCTTCCAGCATGAAGTTGATGGCAAGAGGACCAAACGCGTGAATGCCCTGAATGTAGCCGCGCCGCACTCCCAGCGGAATATAAAAGGCTGTTCCCAAAGCCAACAGAGATATAAGAACCTTGTCAGGCAGATTCAGGTAGGCCGTCAGGGGCCGCTCAAATACAAACAGCAACACGCCGATGGCAACGCCCGCCACCCAGGATAGCTGGTGTAAATTCGCGAAAACTGTCGCGCGCTCTTCATCCGTCGCACTTCTGGCCACATACTTTGCGCACACCACCTGAAACGACAGGGTGATGCCCGACATCAGCATCAGGATCGTGTAGACCGCGGTCGCATGTGCAAAGCCTGTAGGGCCCAGCAGCCGTGCCGTGACCACGTTGTAGATGAGGTTGGTGACTCCCACCAGTCCCGAGCCGGCGAGCAAAGTCAGACTGCCTCCGAGAAGCTGAGACTTCAGCGTCCTGGCCGGCGCCGCGGATACTACAGCGGGGGTGGGGTCGGGTGCTGCCTCTACCTCGGACTTGAGAATCTCGGACATCGGCCTCGTTTCAGAACAGGTTGAAATGGATCACGGGCAGAATAGTTGTCTTGCCGGCCCCATTGAAACTGTAGAAAGTCTGCTGCTGCACTCCGAAGGAAAGCCGGAAGGGATGCGACACCGGCGCGCCCACAGCGTCGTATTTCTCGGAACCCGGCAGGGCGCGGGTGTACGCCACCACGAACTCACTCTGCGCGTTGTCATATTCGTGATACCCCTCGCCCCGCGACAGAAGAAACGATCCCTGCACGTTCCAGCGCGGCGTGACCCGGATCTCGAATCGCGCACCCGGCAGAAATGCCTGCGCAATGGCGTACTCCGTTCCCTGTACCCTCCAGGACCGCAGATCCTCCGCCAGTATTGCCGCCGTGATCCGGCTGCCGAATTTGCGCTGCAGTCCCACATAGCTGGCCGTGTTGAAATATTCTTCGATGAGTGGCCGGAACAGCAGGTCCCGCGCGTTATAGCCGGCAATCAAAGAAGTGTGTCCCCAGGGCCGTCCGACGTTGAACTCAATGCTGGCTGCCGCATCCCGCGAATGCAAGTCCTGATCGGTGAACGGTCCGGCTTCTCGAATCGCCGTGCCATTAAACGACATCCAGTTGTAAAACGAACTCGTCGAGATGTAGAGGAACTGCCGGAAAAGATTCTGACTCATGTAAACCGGCGAGATCGTGTCCCGGCGGACGGTGAACTGGAGCCCGCCGTTGAATGCGATGCTATTCGAGCCGAAATGCCAGACCGGCGTTATACCGCCGTTGATAATGGTGTCGTAGGTGTTGCGGTCCTCGACCACGTTTTCGCTGGGGAACAGAAAACGTCCTGCCGTAAGGCTCTCCCCCACAAATCCCGTAATGGCCGGCAGATTGCCCAGGTGCAGCCGGTAGTGCGATTCCGCCAGGCTCTGATATGAATGCCGCGGCGGCGGTAGCAGGGCCGGATTAGTAACGTGCAGAATTCTCGCATCCAGCGTGTAAACGTTGATGTCCTCAAGTGCCGGCGCAAATAATGCCTCGGGCGACAAACTCACATTCTGCGTAATCTGGCGGCCTTCCTCGCTGGCCAGTTCGTTGCGCGCCGTCTGGGCCGTCAGTTGGTCTTCCGGGCCGGCCACCGTACTGGCCTGGGCAAACGCCGAAAGAGCGTGAACCGTATCCTGACGCTGGCGGTAGACGTTGGCTTGCGCCATCATGTAGTCGTAGTCGTCGCTATACTCGCTGGCTGGTCCGATGCTGGCCAGCGCATCCTCGGCTTTGTGCGTGGCTCCCTCCGCCAGATAAGTATTCGCCAGCCCCACTCCCACCGTGCGCTGGTTCGCTCCAGCCAGTTTGGCTTTATCGAAATACGTCTCGGCAAGATTAAAGTCATGCATCGCCAGAAATGTGTTCGCGGCTTCGGTGATGTCTTCAGCCGTCACCTGAGAAGAGCCGATGCGCGCTTCAGCGAATCCCAGAGCGATCTGGCGCCGGGCTTCGTCGTAGTGCCCCTTCCGCATGAAGACCTGCGCGATGGAGAGCCGCACGCCGATCCGGTCTCCATTGGGCACATCCAGCGCGCGCGAGAAGCGCTGCATGGCAGCATCCCGGTCGCCCAGGGTCAGCAGCGCGCCCCCGGTAGACATCAGGATGTCCACGTCATTACTCGAATTCTTTTCCGCGAGTTCAACGTCGCGCATGGTTGCGTCGCGATCTCCTTCTTTGGCGTGCACTTGTGCTTTCAGCGCATACACCCTCGCGTCAGTAGGTGCCAGTTTCTGGGCTACGTCGAGCGCTGCCAGCGCCGGCTGAAAGCGCCGCAAACGAAACAGGCTGTCGGCATAGGCGAGATGAATTGCAAAATCATTCGGATCTTCCTGCAGGGCAATGCGGTATTCCGCCTCGGCATGAGTAAAGTCCTGCTCCTGCCGGAAGGCTTCCGCCCGCGCCAGCCGCCAGGTATGCGACTTGCCCAAAAGCCTCTGGCCGATCTGCAACTGCGCCAGCGCCGCCTTGGGGCGGTGCAACTGGAGGTCGGAAAATGCCAGGCCGAGATGGGCTTCGCCGTAGTTCGCCTGCAACTGGATGGCAGTATGAAAATCTTTCGACGCATCGTTGGCCCGGCGCAGATCGTTCAACACAAATCCGCGATTTACATACCCGGTCGCCATTTTCGGGTCGCGCTCCAGCGCCCGCGTGAAATCCTTGACCGCTTCCTCGAGATGCCCGCCGCGCACATCCAGGTAGCCCGCAATCAGCGCCAGGTCCTTGTCGTCAGGAAAAACCGGGTCATACTTTTTTACCAGCGCGGCCACATCGTCATAGCGGTTGAGATAATAGAGATCATAGGCCAGATAGACCACGCCCTCGCGATCATGCGGCAGCTTGTCCAGCACTGCATATCCCAGCTTCGCCGAGTCTGCATAATCGCCCTTCAGTGTTAGATAACGCTCGCGCTCGCGGCTCACCTGCGGGCTGTCGTTCATCTTTCCTTTGGCGCGATCGAGCCAGCGTTTGGCCAGATCGGAATTGTGCGACTCCAGTGCAGCATTCGTGGCCCCCGCCACGATTAGAGGATTCGTGGGCACGCGCTGGTAGGCGTTCTCATAATTCGCCTCGGCTGAATGGAAATCTCGACCTGCGGTATACAAATCTCCCAGTGCCAGGTACGGCGCGTAATCTTTGGGATGTGCCTCTGACGCGCGCTTGAAATAATTTTCCGCCAGCTTCGCATCTCCCTTGTCGCGCGCCAGGTAGCCGAGCGAGGAAAGCGCCGTCCGGTTGCGCGGATCCAGTTCCAGAACCTTCGCAAAAGTCTGCTCGGCCGCGTCCTTCTGTCCGATTTTCCATTGCAGGCTGCCGTAATTCAGCAGTGAATTCACATTCGCAGGCGCCAGCGCCAGCGCATCCTGCAGGTCTTTATTCGCTGCGTCCGTGTTACCCGACCCAGCTTCTACCGCCGCTCGCAACCGCAGCAACTCGGGCTTCGACCCCTCGGGAACATTCGCCTGGTTGATCAGCGACATGGCCGCATTGAGCTGTTGCTTGGCCCCGCCATCGTTGTCCTGGCGCTCGTCCACCTCGTACAAGTTCAACCGCAGTTCTATGGGATAGAGCGCGCCCTCAGGAACTTGCGGGGGCAGGTTTTTAAGCGCGAGATTATATTCCGACTCCGCGTCGGCCAATTGATCGTCCGATTCGGCGATCGCGCCCAGAATCGCGTGCAAGCGATAGTTGTCGCCGTCAATTCGTTTGGCCTCCTCGATAAAAGGCTGGGCCCCATCTGCTTGTCCCAGGTTAACCAACGCTTGTGCCGCGCTTAAGTTCAGGCCGAGATTTCCCTTCGCGCTTTTCGCCACCCGCACATAAATGTCAGCCGCCTCTTGCGGCTTGCCGGCGAGCTGGTAGGTGTAAGCCAGGTCCGCCTGCACATCAATATTCTTGGCCGGAATCGCCTGCAAGGCCGCGATCGCCTGATCGTACTGGCCCTTGTCGCGATACTGATCCGCCACCGCCCGCAACACTTCCGGATCGCGTGGAGCGCGACTCCGGGCGCGTTCCAGGTATCGCGACGATTCCGCCGGCTGGTTCAGCCGGTCGTAGGCATGCGCGATCAACAGGTCAGTGTGCGCGGTGGGCGAAACGGCCTCGGCACGCTTCAACAGTTCAAGCGCACGGCTCGGATCGGCATTCAGCAGCAACTCACCCGCGAGTTGCAGGCTGTTGGCATCTCGAGGGTTTGCCGCTACGACTTTATCTAACAGTTTTTCCGCGTCGGCTTCACGCCCCATCCTGGCATAAGTCTGCGCCAGTCCCGCCATGCCGCTGGTCGAATTCGGCCGCAGTTTCAACCCGCGCTCGTAAGCGTCGATGGAGCGCTGATAATGCTCCCCGAGCCGGGCCGCGTAACCCAGCAGGAACCACATGTCAGGATTCTGCGGGGCAGCCTTCGCCGCATTCTCGGCAAACTGTAAAGCGGCCGTATAGTCATTGCGCCTCAAAGCGTCCTGCGCGGCATGCGCCTGCCGGGCCACCTCAATGCTCGACCCCCAGCCAAAGCCCTGATCGGGACTGCTGTCTGCATTGTTCTGATTTGAGCCCGATGTATTTTGTTTCTTATTGTTTCCGGAAGAGGGCGATTGACCATTTACGTCAAATGTCTGTCCCAGCGCGCCAATAGGGATGAATCCCCACAGTAGAATGAACAGGTAAAAGCTCGTGAGCGGATGTCGGCTTTTCACTTTGTCACCACGTCTGCGAACAAGTCTTTGGGGTAACCTCCCGCACACACTAATTCTGCGGTTTCCTTCAGATGCCACTCTGCCGTCGAAGGCTGCCTTGCACACAGGTAACCACCTAATACCGGGAGGAAAACTCCTGTAAACCCTCTGGGGTGTTTCCGAATCCAATCTGCTCGCTGGGGAGTCTTGGGAGCGACCCAACGGAGCGACCCAACTGTGAGCACTGTCGAAAGCTACTCTCGTCCAATACCCATTCTGGCGATCGTCCTCGTGGCGCTGGCCGTGCATGGTCCGCTGCTGTTGATGCAGCTTCCTTCCGGCTCGTTCGACGCGAACTTTCACATGTTCTTTGCGTCGCATTACGCTCATCACTGGTTCAATCCCTGGAACGAAAAATGGTTTGCCGGCTTCTCGCAGACCACATACCCACCGCTTACCCACCAGTGGATCGCGCTTCTTTCCACCGTCACCGGCCTGAAAATGGCCTACATGCTGGTGCAGTTGATTGCCGTCCTGTTGCTGCCCGTGGGCGTCTACCGCTTTGCCAGGATCTGGGTTGAAGATCGTGCCGCCAGCTATGCCGCATTGGGCAGCATTTTTCTCGGGGCGCTGGCATTCCTGGTTTACCAGGCAGGGCAGCTGGCCACAGTGGCTTCGGCCGCCCTGTATCTGAACGCGCTGCCCTACTTCTATGAGTGGATCACCGAATCCTCAGGCCGGTCGCTCATCAAAGGACTCGCCGTCAGCCTGGCCGCTGCCGCCGCGCACCACGTGACCCTGATCTTCGGCGTAGTTCTGTTCGCCGGTCCGGTCCTCTGGACCGCCTGCCTCGACGCGCACGACGAGCGCGTCTCCGGATCACTGTCTGGAGTTTTGTCCCGCGCCGTCGCCTTTGGCGCCATGGTCGTGGCCGGCGTCGGCATCGTGCTCTTGCCTTATTGGCTGGCTTTAATCCAGCACCCGATTCACCAGATGCCGATTCCGCACGACAGCCGCGCCAACTTCCTGCTGAACTCCGTCACAGCAATCAATTACTTTTTTATCCCGTGGGGCGCGCTGATTCTGGCCTTGCCGTTCATCGCGATTCGCGGCGCTTCGTCGCGTCGCTTCGTCCCTCTGCTCTTCGGATTCTGGCTGACTTTTATCTTCGGAATCGGTGGCACCACGCCCCTGCCGCGATGGCTGCTCGGCCGCGCCTATGAAATCTTGACTTTCGAACGTTTTACCTTCTGGGCGACTCTGATGGCCATGCCTTTCGTCGGCATGCTGGCCGTGGCGCTGCTCGATCGCTTCCGCGCCAAAGCCGCGGTAGGCCTGGCTCTGGCCTCGGTGGCTACTATAGGCGCCGCGCTGTGGTGGCTCAACGCGAATCCTTTCCGCCCCACCGGTTCGACCAATGTCGACCCGGTAATTGCTTTTTTGAATCGCGATGGCCATGACGCCTATCGCTATGTCACCCTCGGCTTTGGCAGCCAACTGGCGCGAGTTTCCACCTACTCCAGTGCTGGCAGCGTGGATGGAGACTACAACTCTGCCCGCCTTTTGCCCGAAATGACCCATTACGGTTCGGCGCAGCTCACCAACGCCAAGTTTTACGGCTCTGCGGGAATGGCCTCCCTCCGGGCCATGCTCGAGCACGCCAACCGTTACGGCCTGAAATACATTTTCGTTCACGATCCGTACTACGAGCCGCTGCTTACGTTCGTGGGATGGCGCAAGATTGAAACCTTCGATAACGGCGAAATCACTGCCTGGTCGAAAGATGACGTGCCCCCAGCCCACAAGATCCAGTCGGATGCGATTCCCGCGCCCTGGCAGGGATTTTTGTGGGGCATACTGCCGATCGGCGTAAGTTTCCTCGCGATCTTCCTGGAACTCCTGCTGCCCACAAGTGAGCGCCGCCGCGCCTTGCCCGTAGGGGCCCCGATTCGCGCCGAGCAGCCGGAAAAGCATTACGTGGCCTGAGGCTTACGAATGAAAATTATTCTTCCCATCATTCTCATCGTCGTAACCGCCGGCCTGATGGTGCTGGCCCTCACCGGAGCGGGCCATGCAACCGGAACAGTTGGCATCGCCGCCGGATCGGCCTTCTACGGACTCACGCCCAAACCTCGCACCCCCGATCAGGCTCTCACCAATCTTCTCGTGGACGTGCAGCGCCGCAACTGGGATGAGGCATTCTCTACCCTGTCAAAAACCAGCGCCGGCAATGAGCAGGAATTTATCGACGCCTGGATCGGTGGTAATGGCAGTCTGCGCTCTTTTTCCAGCCTGGAGGGTTTTGATCCCCGCCCGGTTCACATCACCGATAATGAAGCTCAAATGCGCGTCCGCCTGCATTGGTCGACCCCGGTCGGCCCGATGGAAGACGTTCGCGATTTCCGCCTTCTCAAAGAAGGCGACATCTGGCGAACCGTATGGCCAAAGATGGAAATTCCCACGGTCCCGGCTGAAGTAATTCCCGTGACTTACCTGCGCTGGGATCTCGTCACCGCCTCTGCCAGCGATGAGTGGGGTTCCAAAAACATCGATGCCCCGCACGTTCGAATCACTTCCATGAATGCCGTCGACACTGCCGAAGGCGTGGTGGTGATGGGAGAAGCAGTGAACGAAGATACGATTCCCGCCTTTGTTGTCGTCAATGCCACGCTGGTCGACGGTTCCGGCAGCGCCATCGATGAAGAAAGCAGCTTCGACAAAATTGCTCATGTCCTGCTGCCCAAGCAAGTCACGCCCTACCGCATCGACTTTCCCAACCTGACCCTGAAAAACGTTAAGAATGTGCGGATGGATGTAAAAGCCACCCTGGTTCCGGCTTCGGCCGATCCGGTGATCGGAGTGATGAATCAGAAACTCGATTCCGATCCGCAAGGCAAAACCGTTCTGCATGGTGACCTGATGAATGAGAGCGGGCAGGTCGTCAACATCCCGCACGTAATCGCCAGCTTCTACGACAACAACGGCAAAGTCGTGTGGGTTTCCGACGGTTACGTCGATCGCGCCCTTCTGCCCCAATCGTCGGAACCTTTTGCCGTCGAAATTCCCCGGTCGCTGGCCGGCGCCGTCCACAACTTCCACGTCGTTGTTAACCAATACAGCCTGGGCAGGTCCTAGATATGCGCATCGCTGACCTGCGTGTCCTTCTTGCTCTGCTGGTGACTGTATGCGTGGCCGGATTATGCTCGGCCCAGGATTTTCGCGTACCTGGCAAGGTCACGGCGGGCGATGAGGCAAGCATCTCCACAACTGGCAGCGGCAAAGCAACTTTCTATCTTCTCGGTCCGGGTGCTGGGCGCAAGAGTGACGTCAGCCTCGGCGATGAAATTCATATTCCAGCCCAGGATTTGCGAATCGCCGGCGCCTATATTGTGCTTCTCTGTTCCGACAGCTGCAAAAGCGCCAATCTGTATGTCAGCGCCGCCAAGCCGGCCACTCTCGCTTTTCTGGTGCATCCGTCGCGCGTCCCGGTGGCTCAGAGCAATGCCGTAAGCGGCGTTGCTCTTCCCTTCGATCGCTTCCACAATCTTGTACTCACACCCAAGAACGTCAATTTTCAGTTGCTGTCAAAAAACGCGTCTGTACTTTCTCATTCGTCACACACGGAAGATGGAATCGCATGGTTTCGCACCGCCTCGGGCAAAGCTGCCGGAGCGGTGCAGGTGACCGCGTCAGTCGACGATTTGTCGGCCAAGCGCGCCGTGCAACAGGTCGCGTCCGATCCCTGCAACCTCCGCATCAACGGCCAGCGCGCTCCCGGCGGAATTATTGTCCAGACCGATCCCGTTCACGACTGTGCGGGAAACATCGTGCCCGATGGCACCATCATCACTTTCAGCGCCTCCGAGTCAAACGGCAAGAGCACCGTCGATGCCCCCATCAAACAAGGCGTCGCGCGAGCCAAAATGGAAGCCACCGGACCAACGACAGTCTCCGCCGCCTCTGGCGTTGTGATGGGTAACGAACTGAGAATCGAGGCGCAGCGATGATGAGGGCCGGCAAGCGGGCGCGATTCGCCTCCGCAGTTCTCGCCCTGGGAATACTTGCATCGGCGAGTCTGTCCTATGCGGCCGACTCCGCTGTACAGGTGCAACTGGATTCCAGAAAAGCCGGCCCGCGATCCATCGAAACCCTGACCGAGCGCGGTATTCTCCGCGACTACCGGCTGGCGTGGACCAGCATGGCCCAGGCCCTTGAATTCGACACGCCCGACCCCCTCGAAGGGGTTTTTGCAGGTGACGCCAAACAACAGCTAAGGGAAACCGTGGCCGGCCAGCAGCGCTCCGGCCTGAGCCAGCGCTACCTCGAACAGACTCACCACCTCGAGGCTGTCTTCTATGCCCCCGAAGGTGACGTCATGGAATTGCACGACACCGCAGAGTATCGTCTGCAAATCTCCGATGGCGGAAAAACCATCCACGATGAACACGTCACCATGCATTACATCGTGCTCATGACCCCCGGCGCCGACCGCTGGGTGATCCGCCAACTGCAGGCGGTCCCCCAGTTTTGATGGCGAAAAAGAACAAGTTCAGGCACGCAGGGGAAGAAATGCCCACGCCAGACGGCCCCAGCATCGCCAACCGGGGGGTAGCGCCCGGCATCTTAACTCCTAAGCGGAAAGTCTCTGGAACATGGAGCCGGCATTTGTCGAAAGCGTTGCTTAGCTTGTCCCTGGCCTGTTTTGTCTTGGCCGGAGGCTGCACCACTCAGCACCATGCCCTGCTGCAGAGCGGGCGGGTGCCTGCGCTCTCGCCCAGGCTGCTGGCCGTCTACATGCCGTGGTTCGGCGACCACACGCACATTGATGTGGGCTACTCCAGCGACGATGCCGCGACTCTCCGCCGCCAGATTCAGCAGGCCCGCCGCATGGGCATCTCCGGCTTTGTCGTTGACTGGTACGGCGACGCCCGGCCCTACTCCGACCACAACTTCGCCCTTCTCCAGCAGGTCGCCGCTGAAAGCCGCTTCCCAGTCGCTTTGCTGTATAACGAATCAGAAGATGAGGAAGAACAGGCAACCGATGACGCCATCGCCGCCTTCGACAAAGCCTACAACTCCTACATCGGCCCCTCCGCCAAGTATCGTGACGCCTACCTCACTTATCAGGGCCATCCGCTGTTCTTCATTTTTCCCAAACGCGGGCACGTGGACTGGAACAAGGTGCAACTGCGCTGCAGTTCGTGGGAAAATCCGCCACTCCTGATCTACAAAGACGAGCCTCCCCAGCAGTATGGCAATGATTTTGCGGGATTCTACGCCTGGGTGCAGCCCGGTCCCTCCGGCTGGTCTGCCGATGGCAGCAATTGGGGTGAGCAATATCTCAAGAATTTCTATCGCACCATGAAGAGCAGTTATTCGGGAAAAATCATCGTCGGCGGCGCCTGGCCCGGTTTCAACGATTCCGCCGCCAAGTGGGGCCTCAACCGCCACATGCAAAACCGGTGCGGAAAAACTTTTGAAGATACTCTCAACTTCTATCAGAATTATTACGACGGCTCCGCTCCTCCGTTCATGCTGATCGAAACCTGGAACGATTACGAAGAGGGCACGGCCATCGAACGCCGCACCGCAACTGAGTGCGGCAAAGACGGCGCCGCAAGCCACATACAGCCTGCTCCGCAATGAGTTACAGGTTTCGCCTCTACAACCCCGCCGGGCATTTTCCACATCGAACTTGCGCCGGACATCGTACTCTCCCGAAAGCGATGTTGCGAGCGAGTCAAAACTATGAATGCTGTAGATAATGCCACTGGCTGTCTGCCGCTTCTTTCCCGCCTGGTGCTGGGGGCCGACGCGAATACCTCCGATCCCTCGGTCGATCGGATCGTCACCGATTCTCAGTCCGACGAGATAAATCAAGCGATCGCCACCTGGGGTCCGCAGGAGTTTGGCGATCTTTGGGTTCTTGCCACCTCCCACCACGTAATCATGCGCTCCTTCCCGCGCCTTCACGCCGCCATGGTGCGCCAGTGCAACCCGAGCGCCGATCGTCTGGGACATGCTATCGAAAAAGAACAGGCGCGTATCGACAACGCCCTTTCATTCCTCTCGCCGATCTGCGAAACCCTAAGCCAGGCCGGAGACGCTATTGTCATCAAGTCCCTGGATCACTGGCCTGACTTTGGCAACGACGCCGACCTGTATACCAACGCGCAGAGTTCCGATGTAGTCGCCCTCATGACGCAGCGATTCCAGGCTCGCCTGGCGGAAAGAAGCTGGGGTGATCGCCTGGCCAACAAATGGAACTTCATCGTTCCCGGCCTGCCCGAATTGGTCGAAGTCCATGTGGGCCGCCTGGGACAGACCGGCGAGCAGGTCGCGATAACTGATTCTCTAACCAAGCGGGCTCATCAGGAAAATTTCGGCTCCTACACCTTTAACGTGCCCGCGCCTGAAGATCGCCTCATGATCAGCACGCTGCAGCGGATGTATCGTCACTTCTATCTCCGCCTGTGCGATATTGCCGATACCGCCCGCCTGGTGGATTCGCGAGTCATCGACTATACCTATCTGCGCTCCCTCGCCAGCTCCGCTGGCTTGTGGGACGGGTTGGCTACTTATCTTGTGACAGTCTCCGGATATGTGAAACCCTATCGCGGAAGTAATCTGCTCCTGCCGCCTTTGGTAACCGATGCCGCGCACTTCGGGAATGACCTGGTTCGCTTTCGAAGGAAATTTCTGCGTATCCCCATCTTTCCCCAGGCCGCGCGCCTCTATGTCTCGGAGTGGCGGCGCCTGTTGCTCAATGGAGAATGGCAAAACGCTTTGCGCTTGAGCCTGCTTCCCGGTTTGGCCGCGGCCGCTGCTCTCGAATTTAAGTTGACGGGCAGCGATAAGGGGGTTTGGTGATGCCGGGCAAGATATGTGCTGAATGCTCAGGCGTTCAGGGTATTGCGGCGGCACCGCCAGACTTCTATGGTGTGGAGTAGAACTTACCGAAAAAAGGGCCGTTGGGGAGGGCAGTGTTGCTTTCTCTGCCGTAGGCTGAAGCCTTTTAGCGCTGACTGAAGACAAAGGAGCTGATCGCTTGGTACGAATTTTAGTTGTAGACGATAACCCGGCGGTCCGACACTACCTCCGTGCTCTGCTCGAGCAGCAAAGTTCCTGGCAGGTTTCCGACGAGGCCCGCACTGGAGGAGAAGCCCTGCAGCGGATCCAGAAAAATCCGCCCGACATGATCCTTCTCGATTTCCAGATGCCGGATTTGAATGGCCTCGATGTCGCCCGGCAGATCACCAGAATGTTCCCGGAGATTCCCATCCTGATGGTCACCATCCATCTTTCCAAGCAGCTGGCTGAGGAGGCCCGCCGGGTCGGAATTCGGGGCGCATGTGCGAAAACGGACGTAGGCTCGATCGTGGAAGCAGTGGACGCCCTGTTGCACGCTCAAACCTACTTTCCAGCGGGTACTTCCGTGAATAATTAAGAGTTTCTAGTAAAACCCAGGAAATACAGGATTCCCTGTATACGAAAGCGCGGTCATACCATGCTAGCTTTGGTGCGGACTATTACTCCCGTCAAGTCCACTCCTGCGGTGAGAACGGGTCAGACTCAAGCGTGAGCCCTCAAACCAATGCCGTTGCGGGCTCAGGCCCGAGAGCCAGAAACCATATGGCAGTTCGCATCCTGTTGGTGGACGACCACCCCATCGTGAGGCAAGGGCTGCGTACTCTTCTCGAGGGGCGCTCCGGATGGGAAGTTGTCGGCGAAGCTTCCGATGGCCTTGAAGCCCTCGATAAGGTCGACGCTTTGCAACCCGATGTGGTTGTGCTGGATGTCACCATGCCCCGTATGAATGGCCTCGAAGCCTGCCGCTTGATTCAGCAGAAGCGGAAGCAGTCCGGCCTTGAGGTCTTATTCGTCACCCAGCACGATTCGCCGCAGATGATGCGTGAAGCGCTCGACGCCGGGGCCAGAGGGTACGTGGTCAAATCTAACGCCGCGCGTGATCTATTGGAGGCGGTGGAGGCGGTAAGCCAGCACAAGGTATTTACGGCACTGGCACGAAGCCCGCAAGTTTCGTGCTGATGCCCGAAATTCTGTAAACGATCGAAATCGATCTCTCAATGCAGCACCGGAGGATGCCATGAAATTGCGTATCTTGTTAGCCGACGATCACGAAATCGTGCGGCGCGGTTTGTGTGCGCTACTTCAGAAGCATGAAGGCTGGGAAGTCTGCGGCGAGGCCTCCGATGGCCGCGAGGCGATTGAAATGGCCAAGCAGTTGAAGCCCGATGTCGTCATCGTCGATATCGGCATGCCCTACCTCAACGGCCTCGACACCACCCGGCAATTGCTGCAGCATGACCCGCACTTCAAAGTCATCGTGCTCACTATCACCGACTCCGATCAGGTCATCCGTGAAGCCCTCGACGCCGGCGCTCGCGGCTTCGTCCTCAAATCCGATGCCGCCCGCGACCTCGTTTCCGCCGTCGAAGCGCTGCAGAGCAAGCGCATGTTCTTCACGCCGCGCGTGAACGATCTGGTGCTGGCCGGCTTTCTCGATAAGGGGCACGCGCCTTCGCGTAACGAGCCGCCTAATCTTCCTACGCTGACGGTCCGGGAACGCGAGGTCACCCAACTCCTGGCCGAAGGCAAAAGCTCCAAGGAAGTGGCCACGCTGCTGAACCTGAGCACCAAGACGGTGGAGACTCATCGCAGCAATATCATGCGCAAACTCAGCCTGCACTCCATCCGTGACCTGGTGGTGTACGCCATCAAGAACAACATCATCCAGATTCAGATGCCGCCGCAATTTCGCAACACGACCGAGACCACCGTCGTCTAATCCACGGCTCTGAAAGGGCGCGGCGTCGGAGGTTGCGGAAAAAGTCCGATTTTTGGGCGGCGCAGCGCTTCCGGCGCTGCGATAAAGGTCTTATTATCGGCGAGGGCTTTAGCCCCTGAAGTGCCTAAACCGGTTTTCTTTCGCAACCTCTTCAGCCGCCGAAGCTACATCCCTGTCCCCAACACCTCAATCACCTGCGGTTCGGACGAAGCGCTGTCGATAATCGAAATCACGCCTGCTGCAAGCCCTTCTTCGTCGGAAAGAACGTTGCACTGATCGTGCACTTCGCCCCCGCAGCAACGCTGGCGCCACGAGTCGACGTCACGGCGAATTGAGAACTCGCTTTCATCGACCGAATCGTCAACTGCGTCGCGCCGTGTTGGTAAGGGTGACGGTCTGCGGCCCGCTGGTTGTGCCCACGGCTTGCTTTTTGAAGTTCAGCGGCGTAGTGGGCGAGAAGCTGACGATGCCGGTGTTGAGCAGCGTGGTGAGGTAGCCGTTCACCGAATTTAGGACGAGGAGGTCCGGCTTGCGTACGTCGCCGGACCGGACTTCAACCGCGACCGGTTGTCTCGGGCTGCTCCGGGCGCCTTTTTGTCTCCCATGGCCCATCGGTTTAGGCAGGGGTCACCTGAGTAACCTGCGGCCCATCCACTCCCTGTGATATAAAAATCCGAAGCCCCCATAGGGATACTTTTGCGTGCGGAGCGCCCGCGCTGGGTGTGCGGCCCGTTCGCTATTGAGGAAAGCCTTGAGTTTCATCAACTTCGCAGCCCGCGAGATCAATTGCAAGATCGTGTACTACGGCGCCGGCCTGGGCGGCAAGACCACGAATCTGCAGGTGATCTACCAGAAGACCGCGGAGCAGCAGAAGGGCAAGATGATCTCGCTGGCCACCGAAACCGAGCGCACCCTATTTTTCGATTTTCTTCCTCTCGATCTCGGCAATGTGCGCGGCTTCAAAACCCGCATCCATCTTTATACTGTGCCCGGGCAGGTCTTCTACGATGCCAGCCGCAAGCTCATTCTGCGCGGCGTCGATGGCATCGTTTTCGTCGCCGACTCGCAAGAACAGCGCATGGACGCCAATGTTGAGGCTCTCGACAATCTCATGTCGAACCTGAAAGAGCACGGCTACGACTTCAACAAGATTCCCTACGTTCTGCAGCTTAACAAGCGCGACCTGCCCAACATCCTGCCTGTGGAAGCTCTTAACAAGGAACTCCGCAAGAAGAATGAGGCCGTGGTTGAGGCCGTGGCCTTCCAGGGAACGGGCGTCTTCGAAACCCTGAAAGAAATCGCCAAGCAGGTCCTCACCGAACTGAAAGCTGGCGGATAGAAAAGTTCCAGCCTGCTCGGCGACTGTCATTCAGGGCAGTCGAAAAATCCTTGCCCCATTCCCGATATAGGAGTTGTCCCGCGACGTTCTGAGCTCCCATTCCAGTTGGCCATACCCTCCCGGATCGAACCGGCAGACGCCGTCAATCAGAACGCAGAGGACGGCCTCGAACCAAGTCAGGCAGCCTTCTCGACCGGAAGGCCGGCTTCCATCCATCCCTGCTTGCCTTCGGGATAATGCGCCACATTCTTATAGCCCATGGCCGCCAATTCACGGGCGGCGTATTCGCTGGCGTGTCAATGCGAGTTGGCACAGTAGGTGACGATTTCCGCGTCTTTGTTAGGCAACAACTGCGGGGCGAGTTCTTTGATCTTTTCCGGCGGGATATTCAAGGCTCCGGGAAGATGGGCTTCGCGGTAGCGTTCGGGCGCCAGGGTCTCGACCAGATAGAGTCCGTCTTTCTGGATCCCGTCCTTTTTATTGCGGTCGGGGTTATTACGCTCGAGCTTGGCTTTGAGGTCTTTCGTCGAAATAGTAGGTTCCATTCTGATCTCCTTGACAAGTGACGGTCGGCTAAGTTCGATGACACAGATCGAATCCTGGATTCACAGGGTTGATCTATGATCTCTAGATGGCCGCGCCGTCCCCGCAATCTCTCGTGCTGAGTTTTGAAGAAGCGCGCCGGGTCGTGGAAGAACACGCGTCGCGACTGGTGGCCCGCGGCGAGGAAATAGTGGATCTTCTGGATGCGGCGGGGCGAGTTCTCGCCGAGCCTGTCACCGCTGACCGCGATATTCCTCCGTTTCCGCGAGCCACGCGCGATGGATATGCCGTGCGTGCGGGCGATCTGACTGGGTTGCCGGCGCGGTTGAAAGTGTTGGGAGAAATCAGAGCCGGCGCAAGCCACGCGGGAAGGATAGTAGATCGCGGTGAGGCTTTCTCGATCATGACGGGCGCGCCCGTGCCGAAGGGCGCTGACGCGGTGGTGATGGTCGAGTACACGTCGCAAAACGGCGGCACAGTCGAGATTAGCCGAGGAGTCGCGCAGGGGGAAAACATTGTGCCCCAGGGCGCCGAGGCCAGATGTGGCAGCCCGCTGCTGGAGCCCGGCACGCGGTTGAATGAAACCGGCGTTGCTCTGGCGGCTTCTGTAGGCAAAGCGAGCATGCAGGTCTATCTGAGGCCGCGCGTGGCCGTGCTGACCACCGGCGACGAGATTGTCGCCGTCGATACTGAACCGGGGCCTGTGCAGATCCGCAACTCGAACAGCTATTCGCTCGCGGTACAGGTTCAGAGATCTGGAGGCGATCCGGCGATTTTGCCGATCGCTCCCGACGAACCGGCGCGGCTGCGCGAACTCGTCGAGCAGGGCCTGAGGTTCGACTTGCTGATCATGACCGGCGGAGTCTCGATGGGGCGCTACGATCTGGTTGAACAAGTACTCAGTGAACTGAAAGCGCAGTTTTTCTTTACCGGGGCCAAGATTCAGCCGGGACGGCCCGTTGTCTTTGGCCGAGTTGAATGCCTTGGCGATTCGGGCCGGCAACACACGTATTTCTTTGGCCTTCCGGGAAATCCTGTTTCCACCATGGTTACCTTTGAATTGTTTGCGCGGCCGGTGATCGAGGCTTTGGCGGGCATGAAGACGCGTCCGCTTAATTTTCTTCATGCCCGGCTGAAGGCTGAGATTCGGGTCAAACCTGGGCTCAGAAGATTTCTGCCGGCAATTCTCTCGGGAGCGTATGAAGATTCGCAGGTCGAGCTCGTTCCCTGGCAGGGCTCGGGGGACATTGCGGCGCAGGCACGGGCAAACTGTTATGTGGTTGTACCGGAGGAGCGGGGAGAGATTGCGGCGGGGGAGTGGGTGGCGGTGATGTTGAAGTGAAATGAGGGCGCTGGTCCCATGGCTGGTCCAATGTAAGATAGAAATTTGGCATGGCAAGAAAGCTATCTCACTACGACGATGCCGGGCGCGTGCGCATGGTCGACGTCTCCGGCAAGGCTCCTAGCAAACGCGAGGCGGAAGCCAGCGCCTTCATATTGATGAGTTCCGAGGTCATGAAGGCGCTGCCGAAAAATCCCAAGGGGAATCCGCTGGAAGTGGCGCGGATCGCGGGAATTATGGCCGCCAAGCGCACGGCAGAACTGATACCTATGTGCCATCCGCTGCCGCTGGCGCACATTGATGTGACCATACGCGTGTGCGAGAATGGCGTCGCCATCGCCAGCAAAGTATCGACTACCGCCGAAACCGGCGTGGAGATGGAAGCGCTGGTGGCGGCAACGGTTGCCGCCCTCACCATTTATGATCAGGTGAAAGGGATCGACAAGGGAATCGAGATTCGGGAGATTGTTTTGGAGCGCAAGAGCGGGGGCAAAAGCGGCGAGTACCGGCGCAAAAGATAGAGATTAGAGATATCGAGATAATGACCGCAGGGTTAGAAAAACGCGATAATCGTAGCGTGGGAGTGAATTGCTAAAGAGTCGTCAGTGAATCATGGCGAACGACGTCAAGCTGCTATTAGTGGATGACAATCCGATGGTGCTGGGGATGCTGCAGCAGGCGCTCACGCCCTTTGCGCGCGTGGTGGCCGCGGGCGACGCGGCGGATGCATTGCTGAAGGCGGTCGACGACCCGCCTGAACTCGTGGTCTGCGACTACCGGATGCCGGGAATGGATGGGCGGCAACTGGTGGAGAAGCTGAAGAGCCGTCCGGCGACCGCGAATTTTTCTGCCATCCTGATGGCCAGCCGGGCCGATATTGACGAGCGGCTCTCGCCCCAGGACGCGGCCGACGACTACATCGCCAAACCGTTTTTCCTGAAAGAAGCCACGCGGCGCATCAAGCGCACGGCCGACCGTATTGCCATCGAAAAAATGGCCAGGACCGCGCCCTCGGATGGCGTGGTGCGCGGCAATCTCTCGCAGATGAACGTGATCGACCTCATGCAGTCTCTGGAAATGGGACGCAAGAGTTGCCAGCTATCGTTGAGCAGGGAGGGCGACAAGTGCGAGGTTTTCTTTGCCGAGGGACAGGTCAAGCACGCGACTTACGGATCGCTGGCGGGCGATGAAGCGGTTTTTAAAGTTCTGCGCTGGACCGGTGGCAGCTTCGAACTCAATTTTGAGGGTAAGACCGATCAGGAAACCACCAAGCTCAATACCCAGGGCCTGCTGATGGAAGGGCTGCGACTGCTCGATGAATCGCAGCGCGACAGCGGCGAGGCGGCCGATGAGAGCGGCGCCAGTGCGGGCGCATCGGCCGGCGCGGCTTCCGGCGCGGCTTCCAGCGGCGCATCCGGATCGAGCGGCGGCGCCGGCCGGCGCGGCGAGGAGGAGGAAGATGTCCTCCTCGACAACTGACGATTCTTCTCAACGGACTCCTCAGCAGCCGGGTGCAGCCCCGGCGCCCACGGCCGCTGTGATTACTGTGAGCGACTCCTGCGCTCGCGGGGAACGTAAGGATCTTTCCGGACCCGCGGTTGCCGAGGCCTTGCGGAAAGCGGGGTTCGCGGTAACGGCCGCGCAGACCGTGGCTGACGATTCCATGCAAATTCAGAATGCCCTGGTCCATCACGCGCTGGCGGTGCGGCTGATCGTGACTACTGGCGGGACCGGGATCGCGCCGCGCGATGTTACGCCGGAAGCGACGGAAGGAATCTGCGACCGTCTGCTGGACGGTGTAGCCGAGCGCATGAGACTTGAGGGCGCGAAGAAAACCACATTCGCCGCGCTCAGCCGCGGGGTGTGCGGAGTGCGTGACAAGTCACTGATTCTGAATCTGCCGGGAAGTCCCAATGGGGCCGTGGAATCGCTGGAAGCCGTTCTTGACCTGATCCCTCACGCACTCAATTTGCTCGAGGGGAAGACGGAACACACTTGACGTGCCGGGCCGATGTTCGGGGCCAGAACTCTTAGTTTCTCTCAAACCGCTTTCAGAATTTACTCTTTCTTCCGGGCGGTTGTGCGACACGCTCGCTTCGCTCGCGGGACAGCCGAGGCGGGTGTCCTTCACATGTTTCATGCCCGGCCGGCCCCGGATGTTTCTTGGCGGTTGGGAGCGAACCCTGCCGGTCAATTACTCTGCAACCTCGCCGCGAAGATAATTGGCTAAGGCAACCTGCAGACAATCCATGGGGCTGGGAAAGTTGCTACATCACGGAGCCGAGCGGCGATGAAGTCACTGATAACGCCAGGCATTTTTGTGCTGGTGATTGTGGCCCTGCTACAGACCGGGTTGGTTGCGCCCAGCGCCGGGGCGCTCACTTACGCGTTTTACAGCGTATGGCTCGCGGGGCTGTTGCTGGCCTGGCGATTTCATTCGAGCCGGATTTTCTGTGCGCTGGTGGTTCTATTGCTGTCGCAACGGGCAGTCTCGTACTTTGCCTCTCTGACTGCACCGGGACATGTCACGGGTGGACCCGGAAGTACTGCGATCGCCGCTGTCGGGGTGCTGTTGCCGATCAACTTCGTTTTGCTGTCATTCCAGCAGGAGAGCGGATTCACATTTTCCAGTCTGGCGCCATCGGGAGTGTTGCTGTTCGTTCAGTCGGTGATCGTCGCCGTTCTGTGCCGGTCTGCGCCGATGGGCGCCGCGGCTGTGTCACATCATCCGGCGGTCCCCGCCACCATGCCGTTTGCGGCGGTGCTGGCGTTTTCGGCGGCGGCAATCATGCTGTTGATTCGCTTCTTGCTTTTCCGCAAGCCGGTGGAAAGCGGACTTCTGTGGTCGCTGGCAGCTTCGTTTCTGGCGCTGCGCCTGGGAGCCGTAGGCCGTGTTCCCACGGGTTATTTCGCCGCCGCGGCCTTTATTCTGGCTGGCGCGGTGGTTGAGACTTCTTATCTTCTGGCCTATCACGATGAACTGACAACCCTGCCTTCGCGCCGCGCCTTCCACGACGCTTTGCTCCGACTGGAGCACCCTTACTCCATCGCGATGCTTGATATCGATCACTTCAAGCGATGTAACGATACCTACGGCCACGACACGGGAGATCAGGTGCTGCGCCTGGTGGCTTCGCGGCTGGCGCGGGTTTCAGGAGGGGGACAGGCATACCGCTGCGGCGGCGAAGAGTTTGCCGTCTTATTTCCCGGCAAGATGATCTCCGAGGTGACAGGCTCGCTGGAAAGATTGCGCGCGGAGATTGAAGCGAGCACGCTCCGCCTGCGCGGTACCGATCGCCGCCAGCAACAACGTGGCCCGGACCGGCGTAACCAGCGAAGCCGTGGGCGGGGTCATGCCATCCGGCAATTAGCCAAGCCGGAGGGTACGGGCGTCATCTCGGTCACGGCGAGCATTGGAGTTGCCACTTCAAGCGAAAATGCGCGGGCGGAGGAAGTCGTACAAGCTGCCGACAAGGCGCTCTACCGGGCGAAGGCCGCGGGAAGGAACCGGATCGAAATGGCGGCACCCCCGAAACGCCATCAGCGGGCTAGAGCTGCCGGAATCGCTTGAGGTGGAACCCTGTAATTCGTCTCAATTTTGGAAAAGCCGGCTCTTTGCCTTAGATGCGTTTTTGATGACGGGAATTCCGGATTTCGTAACGCCGGGCCCGGATCGTCACCTACGGCGGGACGTGACGTATCCGGGCTCGCACGTTTTCGCAAGCACCACAGGCCGTGCGGTCAGCCCGGGGTTGATGGGGGCCGCGAATCTTTGCGTCCACTGCCGACGCAAGCCGGGCATTTCACGCGGATGAATGCCACGCCCTCGGACTTACCGCTTATGTCCACAGGCCGGGCAATAAATCCGGTACCGCCGCAGCGCGGGCAGCCGTTCGGATCCACTATTCCCCCTCAGTTGCAACGAGTGTTGCACCAATTTGCGCAGACCGCGCAAGAAAATGATTTTTGTTACGAAATCCGAACAAAAGGCAATTTCAAGCTTCTTGCGCAAGGGGCCTCAGCGTATTCGCCATCTCAGGAGCTGGGGCGGGCAGGAATTTAAGACCCAGAGTGGCGCGCACTGGATAAAAAGCTGGACCCCTCGGATCGCGCCAACTGATGCCTCCTTAACAAGGCCAATCGGTTACTGTGCCTCACGTTGGCGGCGACAGGAACGCGGACTAATATATTGAGGGTGAGATGATCCTTGTGTCAGCCGGTTCGTTTCGCAACGTCACTCACGGATGATATTAGATAGACGACATTCAGAAGGCAAAAGCGATGGCATACCTGGATGACTCACTGGCCCACCTGGAAGTGTTCGAAGGAATCGTGCCGTGGATGTATTTAGATACCCGGGGTTACGTCACGGTGGGGGTTGGGGAAATGCTGGCCACAGCTGCGCGGGCGCAGTCTCTCGGCTTCGTGGACGCAGATAATGAGCCGGTGGGCGCGGACGCGATTCTGGCTGACTACAATCGTGTTCTGGACCTGCCTCCGGCAAAGCTGGCGGGATTCTACCGGTCGGGCGGTTCGCCGACCCTGCCGCATGCGCAGATCGATTCGCTTCTGATGGAACATTTGACTCACTTCGATAACCAACTCAAACAGCAATTCGCCAGCTATTCCACGTTCCCCGATCCGGCAAAGCTGGGCTTACTCGACATGATCTACAATCTCGGCGTAACTGGATTGTTCAAAGGGTATCCCACGTTCATGGGACATGTTGAGAAACAGGATTGGTCGAACGCGGCAGGGCAATGCCACAGGAATGGACCGGGTCTGGCGCGGAACGATTGGACTAAACAACAGTTTTTAGCAGCTGTGGCGAATGGCTAGACAGCCCTCTCAACTAACTTGGAAATTAATCTGGCGGATCCTTTTGGGGGGTGGAAGGGGCGTCCGATCACAGCCCCGCGCGTTCCGCGCCGGGGAAGGGACGCTTGCATGTTCCAGTCTGACTATGTCAGCACTGCCTGAGCCCCCGAGGGCACACCAAATGGCGACCTGATTCTACGAATCACCGAGCGCGCGGCAGCCAGGGCATCTGGACCTTAACCGGTACGCGACGATTGACTAGTACCCCCGTCCGGACCGCCAGCGGCGAAATTATCTCGCGATGGTTGGCCGCACGCGTACGCAGGTCTGACTTACCTGTGTCGGGCGAGAAAAATCCCGCAACTGCCGGGCGGGAGTTCTGGGCGGCAACCGGCGACCGTAGCCCGTATGCCGGCATCGCCGATACGGCTTCCCACCTTGCCGAAGCCCCACTGGGAGTGCGCTGAATCGGCGCGAGGCCGGCAATCACAACCGGTTTTACGAGCTTGCTTGTGCCTGCCGCGTGACGCAGAGTGCCAGCAAGAATCGCGGTGCCACTCCTGGCCGCTGGCGGTTTCACGCTGGCCACAGTGGCGGATGCCAACGCCGCGTCGGCGCTGGAGGCTGCGCCTGCCGGGCCGGAAGCCACCGTCAGCACCACCGACGTGGAAGTGTAGGTCACGGTAAAGTGAAAGTTTGAGTTGATGGCGATTGTGCTGTTCGAGAATGTTCCTGTAACGCTGCTTGCCGTCAACACTGTGAAGGTCTCTCCCACTTTCAACTGTGATTGAAAGGCCGTGGCAACCGTGAAGTTGATCGTGCCGGCGAGAGACGCCGCTCCTGTCACCTGAAGCTGGCTGAACCCGGTCCCCAAGGCCGTTCCACTGATCGTGCCCGTCATCGTGCCGGTCGCTAATTGTGTATAGGTTCCGGTAATCGCAAGCAAGCCGGCGACCCCGCTGTCTCCCACATTGATGGTTGAGGTGCCCACGCTCGCGGTTCCGACCGAAAGGTTTCCGCTCACTTTTCCGGCGCCTTGAATCGTTCCTCCGGTGACGCTCGCACCGCCTCCTATTCCGGACAGGGTCCCATCAATAGTGGTTTTTCCCGCCGTCTGAGTATAGGTATTGGTGGCTCCGTTTACCGTGAATGTGCTGCCGCTGGCGATGTCCAGGGTGCCGGTGTTGGCGAAGTTGGCAGCGGTGGCGACACTGGCGTTGTTCGTGATGGTGAGCGTGCTGGTATTGCTGGCCAGATTCGCCAGATCGTTGGTCGCGCCAGTCTGAATCGTGCCCCCCTCCAAGGTCAGGGTGGCGGAGTTAGTAGTGACGTTGGCTGAACCCGTCAGATCCAGATTCCCGGCCAGAACGAATGTGCCCCCCGAAAGGGTTGAACCGCTGATCTGAGTCAGCGCCGGGGCGGTAAAGCTGTCGCCGGAGTTGATGGTCAGCGTGCCCGTGTTGCTGAAGCTGGCGGCTGTAGTGGAAACATTGTTGGCTGTGCCGGCTATGGTCAGGTTCTTGGTATTGGAAGCCAGCGCGCTCAGCGCGTTCACGCCGTTGGAATTGATGGTGCCGCCCTGCAGCGTGAGATTTGCCGAATTGGTTTTTACGCTGATGCCGCTGGTGGTCAAATCGAGATTGCCGCCCAGGATGTAGGTGCCGGCGGAAAGAGTGGTGCCGCTGATCTGCGTCAGCTTGGCAGCGGTAAAGCTGTCGCCCCCGTTGATGGTTAGCGTGCCCGTGTTGCTGAAGCTGGCCGCGGTGGTCGAAACATTGTTGCTCGCTCCGCCGATGGTCAGCTTGCCGCTGTTGGTAGCGAGACCAGCCAGGGCGTTGGTGCTGTTCGAGGTGTTCTCGATCGTTCCACCGGCCAGCGTCAGATTGGCCGCGTTGGTGGTGATGGTCTGCGCCGTTCCGGACAGGTTCAGGTTCGCATCCAGCACATAAGTTCCCGCGGTTAGCGAGCCGCTGCTGATCTGCGCGAGCGAGCCGATGGTGAAGCTTTCGCCCGGCAACAATGTGAGCGAGCCGGCATTGCTGAAGCTGCCGGCATCGGTAAAGGCGAGGCCACCGATGGTGAGCGATCCAGCGGAGGTGATGCTGGTCAGGCCCGCCAGCATATTGCTGCTGCATCCCGTGCCGGTACAGGTGTTGAAAAGCTCACCTCCTCCTTCTTCGGTTACGCTGGCCGCCAGAGTCGTAATGTTGTTCGCCCCTGCGTTCCACTCGATGTTGCTGCCGTTGGCGACGTAAGTGCCGCCTGTGAGCGTCCCTGTGCTTTGGTTATCGTTGGTGAGGAAGTTGACCGATCCCGACGGTCCCTCGATGGTCAGAGTGGCGCCATTAGCTTCGACAGTTCCCGTATTGTTGAAGTTCATTCCGCTGACGTTGATGACAAGGTTTCCGCTCGCGTTCGCGAGGATCGTTCCCGAGTTCACCAGGCCCATTTGACCATTGCCGATGTTGCCCGCGCCCTGAATCGTTCCCTGATTGGTCAGAATGTCGGTGCCGACTACGCCAAAGATGAAGTTGTTGGTATTGGCCGACATGGTAATCGTGCCGCCGCCCAGGGTCACGTTCCCCTCAATCTGCAACTCGGTGAAGTTTCCGGTTGAGTTCAACTGCACGTTACCCAGTTGCGAGTACGTCCCGCTCTCCAATTGAAGAGTCGTATTGTTGGCAACTTCTATCAGGCCTCCAGCCGAGTTGTTGATAGTGCCGCCCAGAACGGCGGTGCCGCCGACTACCTCGATGGTTCCCGATGAACTGTTGGTCAGCGTGCTTCCACCGTGAATCGTCGAACTGTTCAACTGCAACGACGAAGCTCCGGTCAGGGTTATGTTTCCTCCATTCACGACCGAACTCGTCATGGTCAGGGTGCCGCCGTTGGCCGTGATGGTTCCGCCTGCGTTGTTCACCGTCGTATTTGCGAATGCCAGCGTCGCGCCGGAGGTGGATTCCATTGTGCCCGTGTTAGTTACGCCCAGGTTCGGATTAACCGTCAAAGTTGCCGAGGTATCGGCGTTGATCGTCCCAGAATTCACCAGCGTCATGGTGCCGTTGCCGATGTCGCCGCCGCCGGAGATTGTTTCCTGATTGGTCAATGTATCGGTCGCAGCCGCGCCAAAGATGAAATTGTTCACGTTGTTCGACATGGTCACCGAGCCGCCGCTCAATGTGACATTACCTTCCAACACCAGTTCGCTGAAGTTGCCCGTCGAATTCAGTTGGACCGCCCCCAACTGTGCATATGTTCCGCCTTCCAGGTCCAGGGTTGCATTGTTATCGATCTTGAGCAGTCCGCCGGCAGAGTTGTTGATTGTTCCCCCAAGCACGTTGGCTCCCGTCGCCACTTCAATCGTGCCGGTGGAGCTGTTGGTAAGCGTGCCGCCGTGCACCGTGCCGGTATTCAATTGCAACAGGGATGCTCCGGTCAGAGTGATGGTTCCGCCGTTGATCGTCGCGCTGTTGACTTTCAGATTCCCGGTGTTGGCCGAGATCGTTCCGCCCGCGTTGTTTATCGTGGTGCTCGCCAGGGTGAGGGTTGACCCGCTGGTCGCTTCCAGCGTGCCGGTGTTGGTCACGCCGCCATTGGCATTAATGGTCATGCCCGCCGACTGATTGGCATTGATGGTTCCCGAGTTGACCAGCGTCATCGTATTGTTGCCGATGTCTCCCGCTCCAGAAATTGTCTCCTGGTTGGTTAACGTATCCGTCCCGACGGCGCCGAAGATGAAATTGTTCACGTTGTTCGACATCGTCAACGTGCCGCCGCTCAGGGTGACATTGCCTTCCAGGACCAACTCGCTGAAGTTTCCCGACGAGTTCAGTTGAACGGTCCCAAGCTGCGCGTATGTTCCAGCCTCCAATTGGAGGAAGGCATTGTTGCTGACCTCCAGCAACCCACCTGCTGAATTGTTAATCGTGCCCCCCAACACGTCAGTGCCGGACGCTATATCGATGGTGCCGGTGGAGCTGTTGGTGATCGTGCCGCCATGAATCGCACCCGTGTTCAACTGCAACGACGAGGCACCAACCAGGGTTACATTCCCGCCGTTGATGGTGGAACTGTTTACCTGTAACGTTCCTGTGTTGGCTGTGATCGTTCCCCCTGCGTTATTCACCGCCGTGCTTTGCAATATCAGCGTCGAGCCGCTGGTGGTTTCGAGTGTGCCGGTGTTGGTGATGCCGCCATTGTCATTGAGCGTGATCCCCGCCGACTGGTTGGCGTTGATCGTGCCATTGTTCACCAGGGTCATGCGGCCATCGCCAATTTGGCCCGCTCCTGAGATCGTCTCGTTATTGGTCAGGGTGTTGGTCGCGACCTGTCCAAAGATGTAATTGTTGCTGTTGTTCGACATCGTCACGCTGCCGCCGCTCAGCGTCACATTGCCCTGCAGCACCAACTCGCTGAAATTCCCCGAAGAATTTATCTGCACCGCGCCCAGTTGCGCGTAGTTGCCGCCTTCCAGGTTCAGAAACGCGTTGTTGCTGATTTCGAATGTGCCTCCGGCGGAATTGTTTATGGTCCCGCCCAGCACAACGGTGCCCGAGGCTACATCAATGGTTCCGGTCGAACTGTTGGTGATGGTGCCGCCATGAATCGTGGAGCTGTTCAAATTCAAGGTCGAGGAGCCAGTGAGCGTGACGTTGCCCCCGTTTATGACCGAACTATTTACAGTCAGAATGCTGTTGTTGGCCGAGATCGTCCCCCCCGCGTTGTTTACGGTCCCGGTGCTGGATAAGGTAAGCGTGGCGCCGCTGGTCGCTTCCAGGGTGCCGGTGTTGGTCACGCCTTCGTTCGCATCAATGGTGATCCCGGCGGATTGGTTGGCATTGATTGTCCCCGAGTTCACCAGCGTCATCCGGCCGTCGCCAATCTGTCCCGCACCCTGGATCGTCTCCTGGTTGGTCAGCGTATCGTTCTGAGCTTGTCCGAAGATGTAATTGTTGGCGTTGTTCGACATGGTCACAGAGCCGCCGCTGAGCGTGACATTGCCCTCCAGGACCAGTTCGCTAAAGTTCCCCGAAGAGTTCAGCTGCACCGCTCCCAGCTGGGAGTAAGTGCCACCGTCCAGGTCGAGGAACGCGTTGTTATCGATTTTGAATACTCCTCCCGCCGAGTTATTGATGACGCCGCCGAGCACATTTACGCCGGAGGCTATTTCAATCGTCCCCGTCGAGCTGTTGGTGATGGTCCCGCCAACCATGGTGGAACTGTTCAGTTGCAACGTCCCGGCCCCGGTCACGGTCGCATTGCCGCCCTGCACCGTCGAACTGTTTACCTTTACTGTGCTGGCATTGGCCGAGATCGTCCCCCCAGCGTTATTGATCGTCCCCATGCTTTGCAGGGTTAACGTGTTTCCGCCAGTCGCCTCGACGGTACCGGTGTTAGTGAATCCATCGTTGGCGTCGATAGTCAATCCCGCCGACTGGTTGGCATTGATCGTCCCCGAGTTAACCAGTGTCATCTTCCCATCGCCAATTTGCCCTGCTCCCTGGATCGTCTCCTGGTTGGTGAGCTGGTTCAAGGCGGTTGTACCGAAGATGTAGTTCTGGATGTTGTTAGATAACGTTACAGTGCCCGTCCCGCTCAGCGTCACATTGCCATTGAGAATCAGTTCGGTGAAGTTCCCGGAGGAGTTCAGATCGAGCTGGCCGTTGTTCGTGATGTTGCCGCTCAGGGTTAGGCTCGTGTTGTTATTAACGTTCAAAAGGTCACCGGAGTTGCTCAGCGTGAGTGACCCTGCCAACGCAGCGCCGGAACTGATATTGACCGTGGCTGTAGTTGTGCCGATGGTGACGGCATCGGAACTGGAGGGCACACCGGCGCTCCAGTTGGTGGAGGTGTTCCAGTTATCGTCCCCGGCCGTCCCGGTCCACGAGTCGGCGGTGAGCGGTGGCACCCCCCCCGATTTGGCCGCGGCTGACTTGCCGGATTGCGGAGCCTGGCTCAGTCCCGGCTGGCGCAACATCTTACGCTTCGATTTCCCGGCGCTTTGACCAGCCGCCAGACCGGAAAATGTGCAAGAAGTTGCAACCAGGCAGACGAGAGTGATCGACATTTTGACGAGACGAGACGATGCAGGGCGCATGGGAGACTCCGCACAGAAAATTTGCGTGCTTGGCGAACTGGTTCGTGGCACAATGGTGCCGCCCGCCAGTGGCCGCTGGGCGCACAGTTTACACACTCCCCCATTGTGTGTCCTAACGAAATTCTCAAGAATTCTAAAGCTGGCCTAAGTCTATGAATCAAAAAGGAAGCGTTAGCGAGCGGGTAGAGACTTTCGGCCGAATCTGGCGCTTCGCGGATTACGAATTTAACGAACTCGGCCGGGAGTTGCGGGGCAAAGGGAAGCCGATTGAGTTGGAATCGAAGCCCCTCGAGATCCTGCTCCAGCTTCTTCTCCACGCCGGTGAGGTGGTCACCAAGGAGGAGTTGCTGGAATCGGTCTGGCCCGATGTGATCGTGGTTGACGGTTCGCTCGCCACGGCGGTGTCAAAGCTGCGCAAGGCAATGGGTGATGAAGACCATCCTGCCATTGTTACTGTTCCTCGCGTCGGCTACCGGTTGGCCGTCCCGGTCTATTGCCAGACGATTGCGGCGGCAGCCGGACCTGAACTTGGATTCAAAGCCGGTGGCTCGGTTCCAGGGCGAGAGCAATGGCGGCTCTCTGGTCCAATGGAAATCTCAGGATCGAGCGAAGTCTGGCTGGCCGAAAATCCCAAGACCCACGAACAGCGCGTCTTCAAATTTGCCGCCGACGCGGTGCGCCTGAAGGGGCTGAAGCGGGAGATTACGATCTCACGTTTCTTGCGCGAGTCGCTGGGGGACCGGCCAGAGTTCGTCCGCATCCTCGAATGGAATTTTGAGATCCCGCCTTTCTTTCTCGAGAGCGAGTACTCCGGGCCGAACCTGGCGGAGTGGGCCGAGATGCAGGGAGGGCTTTCCAAACTCTCGCACGAAACCCGCCTCCAGGTGCTGGTCGACGTTGCCAAAGCCGTAGCCGATGCGCACAGCATCGGAGTACTTCACAAAGACCTGAAGCCGGCCAACATTCTGGTCGTTCCGGCCAGCAGCAGAGGCTGGCAGATCAAGGTCGCTGACTTCGGCAGCGCCTCACTGTTCGATCCGTCGCGGCTCCAGGCGTTGGGAATCACGAACCTGGGATTTACCCAGACCGCCTCGATCGAATCCCACGCAGCGTTGACGGGAACACTGATGTACTTAGCCCCCGAGGTCCTGGCGGGCCAATCCCCGAGCGCGGAGGCCGACGTATACGCTCTCGGCGTCATTCTCTATCAATTAATAATCGGAGATTTCCGCAAGCCGCTGGCGCCGGGCTGGGAAGCGGCGATTCAAGATCCCCTGCTTCGTGAGGATATTGCCGTCGCGGCGTGCGGCGATCCGGCACGCCGGCTGAAGACGGCGGCTGAGCTTGCCGAACGCCTTACCAATCTCGACCGACGCCGCGCTGAGCGCAAACAGCAGGCCGAAGCCGCCCGGCGCCGCGACCTTGCCGACCGCCGCCGCGCCCAGGTCCGCGCCCGCATTCCATGGATCCTCCTGGCCGCCGTCCTGCTGGTGGCGGCCGGTATTGCGCTGCCCACGCTCCGAAAGAAGCCGGCCTTGCCGGCCAGTCGCATTCAGACTGTCGCCGTGTTGCCCTTCCAAAACCTCGGCGCTAACACCAGCGTCGATTTTCTGCGCCTCGTGCTTCCCGATGAGATCGCCACTGCCCTGAGTTACGTGCATCCCTTGTCGATCCGGGCCTCCGCCACTACCCGGAAGTACGACAGTCCCAACCTCGACCCGCAAAAAGCAGGAAAGGAATTGGGAGTTTCGGTAGTCATCACGGGGCACTTCCTTACGCAACAAAATCAGCTGCAGCTCACCTATGAAGCCGTCGATGTCGCTGACAACCATATTCTCTGGCGCGACACGATCGTCTCGCCCGTGCAGAATCTCATCGATGCCCGTCAGAAGATGTATCAACAGGCGCAAAGCGGGCTGGCCGTGGCGTTAGGTGCGCGTGGCGCCGACGGATCGAACCTTCCCGCCACGGTTCCGGCCAACGAGGAAGCCTACGATCTGTACAGTCGCGCCGTCATGTTCCCCTCCGATTTCGAATCCAACCGCAAGGCCATGCAGATGCTGGAACGTGTGGTGCAGATGGACCCGGGTTATGCTCCCTATTGGCTGGCCTTGGGGGGTCGCTATTACAACGAGACTCACTATTTGCGGGGGAACAAGACCGATGAACTGCTGAAGAAAACCCTTGTCGCCAGCGAACGGGCCGTTGAGCTCGACCCCCACTATGGCGCCGCCCAGTACGGATTGGCTATAGCCCATGCCGAACACGGCGAGTTGCTGGAGGGATATCGCGCCGCATCGAAGATGCTTCGCGAACTCCCTGGCAATGAAATTTCGCCCTTCGCAATGTCTTATGTGTTGCGCTATACGGGATTGGAACAGGAAGCCGAAGCGCAGTGCGAGATTGCCCGCTCATTCGACCGGCAGAATTCCGCGATGCGCTCCTGCGGCGTCGCCTTTCTGGAGCACGGCGACTATGACAAGGCACGCGTGTTCTTCAACCTCGACGCTGACACCGATTGGAACCACGCGCTTACCATCGATGTTTTGTTGCGCGAGGGCAAAGAGCAGGAGGCGCTCCAGATCCGCCGCCCGCAGATCGGGGCATGGACCAGCTACGACATGCTTCTGGCTTGCGCCGCGCACGAGCCCGCGGCTGAAATCGCCGCCCTGGCAAAGCGCATCGAACCGGACGACGATCCCGAAAGCAATTATTTCGCCGCTTCCCACCTCGCCTATTGCGGCCAAACCGAGGCCGCGCTCGACCTGCTGAGGCGCACCGTCAAGGCCAACTACTGCGCCTACCCCGCCATGGACACCGACCCCATGTTCGCCAGCATCCGCACACAGCCGGACTACACTGAAATCCGCGCTGCGGGCAAGGCGTGTCAGGCCAATTTTTTGGCCGGACGAGCGAAGATGCAGTGACCCTCAGGCGTGGACAGCGCAAGCCCCTCGCGCCGCGTTTGAGCCGACAACCATACTTTAGAACTTTATGATCAGAAGGATCAGAACTATCAGGGAATTTCGAATGCCTCCGGTTAGAACTGGCTCTTAGAACGGAGCGGCACGAAAGATCGAACCCGATCCGGTTCGGGGGGGCGAGGAACCAGCACTGGCACTTTTTTCCTCTCGCCGGCAAATCCATGATTCCTTCTTAGGAAGTCTCTGTCTTTCAGCATGGACGAGAATCTGGAAATCGCTCTCGATCGCCGCCGCTGCCTGCGCCAAATCGTGCACGCGCCAGCTTACGCCAGTTTCGATGGCGTTACCGGTGGCATGATCCTGGACCTGAGCGAGGAAGGCTTGTCGATGCAAACCGGTGGGCATTTTGTCGAGCATCGTACGGGTACATCGACGGCGCAACCATTGCAGAAGGGACAACGCGTTCGGCTGGATCTTGATTTTTCGGAACCGTCAGCTCATCTGGAAACCACCGGTTACATCGCCTGGGCCGATGCACTGGGCCGGGCAGGAGTGCGCTTCTCCGATTTGCCGGCAGAAGCCCGGCGGCGGTTAAGCGAGTGGCTGACGGTCAACGCCGGCACTCCCAGTCGTACCGCACCCAAAGTTGCCGTGAGCCGAAACTGGGCTTGGGGCGGAAGCCAGGGTGCAAACGGGGAGCATCTCTCGATAAGCCTGGAAGCGGGCACGGAATCTCAGGGGAGCAGATCATGCGACGAACGCCCCGCATCTGCGACGATGCAGTATGAATTTGCCTCGCTGGGAACTGACCTCGGGGCGGCGCTGTTGCTCATTGCCAAGCGTGCACGATCGCTGACGCGCGGTACCAGCGCGGCCATCGCTCTCGCGCACAAGGACGCCGTAATCTGCCGGGCCAGCATCGGTGAAGGCGCGCCCGGCCTGGGCTCGCGCCTGGATGTGAATTCAGGAATCTCGGGCGAATGCTTTCGCGCCGGAAAAGCCGTGCGCTGCGACGATGCGGAGCACGACGCGCGCGTGGATCGGGAAAGCTGCCGCCGGCTGGGCGTGCGATCGATCCTCGCCGCCCCGGTCCGGTATGAACGCGATACGGTGGGACTGCTGATGGTGCTGGCCGCGGAGCCTTTCAATTTTGACGAGGGTGATTTGGCGGTGGCGGAAAGCCTGGCTCATACCGTAGTTCTCAGCATGAGGCAGTCAGAATCGTTACGGCGCGGTGCTTAACGCTGCGTGCGACGGTCTTGCAGTTTTCACGGCTGGCCGGATTCCTTCTTCTCTTCGGCTTCTTTCTGGGCATCGAGAAACGCGCGCAATTCTTCGATATCTTCCGGAAGCATCTTGACGAAATTTATGCCATTCCCGACCTGCGGATCGCATGTAACCACCGTAGCCATTACAAGCAGCGTACCCTCGATCTGCAGCTTGAGTTCGAGCGCGGTGTCGGGGGGAAAAGGGAAAATAGACTCAATATAGCAACCGTGCAGGCTGAGGTCGGAGGTGGCGCCGCGAAGAGGGGAGTTGCTGCCTTCGAGGTAAATCTCAACCGGCACTTTGGTCTTGACGCGATGGTCATGTCGCCGCTCTGGCGGTGGAGGCATAACACAGAATCTAGGATGCCTTTCGGAGAAAGTCAAAAAACCATCCTGCCGAGACTCACGGCCAGGATGGCATTCTTTGAACACAAGTACGAGTCTTATTTACGCCGCTGCCTGCTGCCGGTATGCGGGCAGGAATACCTCGGCGACGAAGGTTTCGTACGAGGTCGGTGTGGTATTGCCGGCGTTACGAGACTCGAGTGCCACTAAGTGGCCGGAGTTCAACGCAGCGGCCAGTTCGAGAAGTTGTCCGGCGAAATTGTCGGACATTCCCATTTGAACCAGCACCGCCCGCATTTTCTCGCCAGGGAGTTGATTGTATTTGAGATCAGGTTTGCCGATGGCTTTGCCGATGATGGCAGCCGCTTCGTCGTAACTGAGATCGCGCTGGCCGAGCAGTTCATGAGTTTGCCTGCCGCGGAAGTCGAGTTGCGCCAGCGCTTCTGCGGCGGCCGCTCCGATGTCGCGAGAGGCGATCATCGGGAGTTTTAGATCGGGGCGAACCGGGCCGGCTGCGGCGTCCATGGCACGAATCGCGTTCACCTGCGGGAGCGTATTCTCCATAAAGTAGCCGGCGCGCAGATGAAGCACATTCGCGGCGCCGCTCTGGTTCAGTTTCTGTTCCAGTCCATGAAGCCCGACCACGGGGCCCGTACCGCTGGCCTTGTCGGCTCCAATGCTGCTCAGCGAGACCACATTCTGTAAGTCGGCATTGTTCACTGCGGCGGCAATCGCATCGCCGGCGCGATTCTGGAAACCGCGAACGTCGTCGCTGGTGATATTCGGTGGAATCATGACGTATGCGGCGGCTGCCTGTTGGAATGCTTTCGTAAGAGATGCCGCGTCGCCGACATCTCCAACGAATATTTCGGCTCCCTTCGCCGCCAGAGGTTGCAAATGAGTTGCGTTTCTGCCGACCACGCGCACCTTCTGTCCACGGGCGAGAAGATTCTGCGCGACGATGTGTCCGGTGTTGCCGCTTGCTCCTAGAACAACGTACATATTGACCTCCATTCTAAGTATCGATGCGCCGGAATAAAATTGGACTCGTAGGTGAAGCTAAGAAAAAGCGGGCCGCAGCAAGTAAGCGAGATCAAATCTCCTTGGGTGTAACCTCGCCACACTACCCGCGAGAACCTGCGAGTTTGCTGCATTTCTCCGCCAACTCTTAGCCTTTTTTCCGGGGCTTCAGCGATTCCCAGTCTTCATTCGACAGGGCGCGGCCGAGCGCGCTGAACTCGCCGGCGCCTTGAAGAAATTCGCCACCATCCATGCGAATGACTTCGCCATTGATGTAACTCGAACCGTCGCTCACCAGGAACGCCGCAAGATTTGCCAACTCCTTCGTCGTGCCAAAGCGGTGCATGGGATTGCGATCGAGCGCCAGGGATTCGAGGTCAGCGCGCGGCAACACGCGCGAGAAAGCGCCTTGCGTGGGAATAGGTCCGGGAGCGATGGCGTTCATGCGGATGCCGCGATTGCCCCACTCCACCGCAAGGCTGCGTGTGAGAGCTTCAACGCCTGCCTTCGAAACTGCGGAGGGCACGACATATGCCGATCCTACCGGTGCATACGTAGCGGAGATGCTAAGCACCGCGCCGGGATGGTTCGACTTGAGCCAGCGCGATCCGCAGGCCATGGTGCAGTGCAGCGTGCCCATGAGCACGATCCCGATAACGGATTCGAAAGCGCGTGGAGAAAGCTCCTCGGTGCGGGCGATGAAATTTCCGGCGGCGTTGTTGACCAGGATGTCGAGTGGAGCCTCACTCCAAATGGAGCCGATCATGGCCTCGACGGCGTCGCGGTTGCGCACGTCGCAAGGAATTGCATGGATAAGGCCTTTAGTTGAAGCGGAGAGTTCGGCAGCGGTTTCTTCGAGAACTTCTTCGCGGCGCCCGCAGATGTGAACCGCGGCGCCCAGTTCGAGAAAGCGGCGAGCCATGGCTTTGCCTAGGCCCGTGCCGCCGCCGGTGATGAGAATGCGCTTGTTGGCGAGAAGATCAGTGCGAAACATAGAGAGTTTGGGTTGCGATTTGGCGATCGAGCAATGGAAAAGCGTATTCTGCAAACCGCTGATTTTCAATCGCTAAATTTCAAAATTACCCAATTTCGTTTCGCCTCAAAGGCCGCAAGCGACTCTAAACCCGTAGTCGGCATATTGAAACTGCGGCGGAATGCTGGAGCGTGCCGAGCAGCGCGCGACCTTGACCTGATGTCGCCACGATCCCCCACGGGAGGCCTTGCGCTGGCCTTGCTCCGGGCCGCGCGGGTCGCGATCAGGTGAGACCGCATAGTAATCCGGGTCGTACCAGTCGCTGCACCACTCGTGAACGTTCTCGCAGATGTCGTAAATGCCATAGTCATTGGGCGCATAGCGGGCAACCGGTTCGGGCCCGGTCTGCCATCGCGCCGCGTAATCAGGAAGCAATTGCGGCGGCTCGTTGCCCCACGGGAAATCTTTTTGCTCAAGATGGCCGCGGGCGGAGTGTTCCCATTCGGCTTCGGTGGGCAGACGATAGGAACGTCCGCTTCGCTCGGCCAGCCAATGGCAATAGCGGTCTGCCTCGAACCAGGAAACGCCGGTCACGGGCTGTTGCGGGTGATTGAAGTTTGGATCGCGCCAGAATGGTGGAGCATCAACTGCAGAGGCGTGGAGAAAAAGTTCGTATTCTGCATTTCTGACCTGGGTCGACGCGAGCAGGAATGCATCCACCCAAACGCGATGGACGGGCCGTTCGCAATCCTGCCCGGAGGCAGAGCCCATGAGGAACCATCCGGCGGGAATCGCAACCAGCGTGGGCTCCATGAAAAAAGGCGTGTGAAGTTCGGCGGTTGCCATAATAGTCGCTGCTGATTTCTACTCGCGATCGCGCGCAGGATACACCAGCCACTTAAGCAGCATATTTACAAGGCTCAACACAATTGCGCCCACGAACGCAGCGCCAAAGCTGCGAACTTGAAAACCAGGAGACAGGAGGGCTGAGGCGAGTTCCAACATGAGCGCGTTGATGACAAGCCAGAAGAGTCCAAGCGTGATGAGGGTCAAAGGAAACGTCAGAATCTTCAGCAGGATTCCGATAGTAGAGTTAATGAACCCGATGACCAGAGCCGCAATGAGAGCGGCAAACACACCGCGGACATAAATTCCCGGAACCACCTGGGCGATAATCCACACCGCCAGAGCGCTCAGAATCCAGTTCGAGAGCAGACGCATTTCGCTCCTCCGCTCGCTACGCTTGAAACTATATCAAGAACCCGATTAATCCGCGCCGCCGGATGCCGATTCCGAATAAGGTTCAAGCTGCGGCGGCGATTTTGACATCCCGGCGTGCACACTCCAGAAGTGCCGGCCGGGATAGTACGCCAGCAACTCCCGATTGCTCGCCGGCCCCATGTCGCGCGCCCACACGATTTTCTGAGCATCGATGTCGCTGAGGTTATGCACCCAGTCGCGGTCAAGATCGAAGTCGGCAGTATAACTCACCAGAACTACGTGCTGGCCGGGAATCGCGTCCAGCTGCTGCACCAGGGAAGCGCGCTGCATGTCCCCGTGCTGCCACTCTCGCTCGGGGTGGACATGGGTCACCGCCAGTGCCACGCGCAATATGACGGTTGCGATGTACATCGCGGAAACGGCACGAACGAATGCCAAACCTGTAGATTGTCCGCGCCAGCGGAAGAATCGCAGGTGCCGCATGCACTGCATCAGAATCAAGAACAGCAATGCGGTAACCGGCGCGGCATAGTGGGGCAAAAACCATACCTCGATGCTGCTTCCAGCTATGAAAAATATGGCGATCAGCCAGGAGATACGCGTTTTGCGGTCGCGCACCGCCCACGGCAGGGCAATCAGCACAAACGGCAATGGCGGAATCAGATAGACCTGGTAGAACCAATAGAGCTTACCGCGGGCCCGGTCCAAAAACCCGCGCAGGCTTTTATTCTCCGTGGCCTCCCGCAATTCGCGCTCGTACTGCGCTTGCATTTTCGCATGATGGTAGGTCTTGCGCGGCCAGGGCGATTGCCAGATGAAATAACGCCCCATAGCGTAAGTTTCGCGGTTTACATCGTAGGTCATGCGGAAGGGGTTTCCGGTTACGCGGTAATAGTAGTAACCGGTCCATATCGCAAGCGGCGCGAGAGTGAGCGCGAGGGGCAGGACAAATTTCAGAACCGATGCGCGCAGTGGCGGGTGCTTCCTGCCAAACATCCAGCCCAGCAGCGCGATCGCTACTCCGCAACTCAGAAGCAGGCCTTCATAGGGCCGGCTGTTGGCGAGCATGAACAATCCGATCGCCATGACGACGCCATCTCGCGGGCGCAGATGATGTTTGATTCTGGGCAAGGCTCCCAGAACCAGCGCGCCCCCGAGCGCGGGCAGGCAGGCGCTCCAGTAGCCGTTGGTCCAGTAGCTGAGCAATCCGAGACGCGGGATGGTCAGTACGCCGCCCAGCAACGCCCAGCGTGGCGGCAGCCAGCCTTGCAGCATCCAGCAAATGGCCGCGCACATTAGCCCGGCGCAGAGCAGTTGGCCAAGCCAGGCGCATCCCACAACTTCTCCGGCGGCCAGCACCAGTCCCTCGCCCGGCGGATACATCGACATATACGTCGGGTGCCAGATCACGTGGAAAGTCTCGAAGTGAATCCACATGGGATGGGGAGGATTCGTCAGACGGCCGTGCGCAAAGGTATCGCCCGCGAGGATGTAACTGTACTCGTCGTGATAATTAGGCAAGGGAATGCCGGAGGCTGGGATCACGGCGGCCCGGATTGCGATCAGCGAAAGCCCGACCAGCAGAACGCAAACGGTTCGCCTGGTGGCGAGTCCCTTGCCAAAACGCTCCAGGCGTTCCAATCCGAGCGAGGACCACAGATGCGGGAATCTGAGCTGCAGGTATATGAGGATTGCGACAATCGTGACTGGCTTCAGGAGCTTCAGAGCTGAAGCCAGGAGGCGCGGCGCGATTAATGATGCATACGCCGGGACCTGCAGCATGAGGGGGTCATCCGGGCTCATCGTCGATTCTTAAGCATATCGTGTTCATGCTGTGCGGGATGGCAGGTAGAATTTCTTCAGAACTCTATACGGATTCTGCAGGGTGGTGCACGTGGACATTCTGAGCTCATCGGAAGTACGGGTATTGGGAGCGTTGATCGAAAAAGACATCACCACGCCGGATTATTATCCGTTGTCGCTGAATGCGCTGCTGAACGCCTGCAACCAGAAGAACAATCGTGATCCTCTCATGACCCTCGACGAGGGTACAGTGCGCAGCGCTCTGGAATCGCTGCAGGGCAAGCGGCTCGCGGGCCCAGCCAGCGGCGCTGACAGCCGGGTGACCAAGTACGAACACAGGATGCAGGAGGTGTTTAACCTCGACCGGCGCGAGATCGCAATTTTGTGCGTGCTGCTCTTGCGTGGGGCGCAGACCCCGGGTGAACTGCGGGGGCGTACGGAGCGCATGTACCGGTTTGAAGAACTCGAAGATGTAAATGCGACCCTGGAACGGTTAAGCCAGCGTGATCCGTCACTGGTAGCCGTGCTGCCACGGCAACCGGGGACGAAAGAGTCGAGGTACATGCATCTTTTCTCGGGAGACGCACCGGCCGCTCCAATTGCTCCGGTTGAATCAACAGCATCGGCTGGAAAAGCAGACCGGGTGGAGCGTCTGGAGTCAGCTGTAGCTGAGATAAGAAAAGAAGTGGCGGAACTGCAACAGCAGTGGGCAGCATTTCGCAAGCAATTCGATTGATCGGACAATGTCCTAAATCCCTCAACCACGAAGGACTCAAAGCTTCACGAACGCACGGTTCGGAGTTCCTTCGTGAACCTTCGTGTCCTCCGTATTTTAAATTCAGGACCACCCGTCCAGCGGGCATGGGCGGATGTGTCGCGATTACCACAGCGTCTCGTTGGGGCCACGCAGTATCCACCTGCCATTCGCCCTAACTCATGTGAAATCAACAGCGTCGTTCGTGGGGGCCTCCGTGCATTATCACTTGCGCTGCTCAGCAGCAGGAGGTGACCAACCATGAACCGCATCAACTTAATTCGCACCATCGCCCATCGTAACAACTCCAGCGCAACCCCTGACTCTGTTGCGTGGGGAAAGATCAACCAAGAAAAGATCAACCAACCAAAGATCAACCAACCAAAGATCAACCAGGAAAAGATCAACCAGGAAAAGATCAACCGAGGAAAGACCAACAGCAACTTCGAGAACACCGCCAGCACACTGGTATTCGCCGCCGCTCTGATCGTTTGTTCGATTGCAGTCGGCTGCTCCAGGGACAATTCGAAGGCGCTGCCTTCCAATAGCCAGAGGTCGGCAAGCCCGAATCCCACTCTGCAAACTCTGGCAAACTCCAATCTGCCGGCGCCCATTGTGCAGCCTGAAAAGCCGGCTGCGAAGAAAGTCGTGAGAAAACGGCCGGCGACGGTCGCATATGTCGACAAGAATCACGGCATTTCATTCGAATATCCGCGGCGCTACGCCATCGAGACCGGGGATGCGGCCACGGAAGTCTTAGCCTCAAGCCCCCTGCCCATGAACTTTGTAATGCCGGGAGGAAACGCTGTGGCCGCAGTGGAGCTGCCTGAAACCGGCTTCGCCAACACCGACTTCGCTTCGGCATTTTTTAACGTGAGCGTGAACAAGAACATCAGCGCGGAAGACTGCGGAAAGTTCGCCGTACCTCAGTCAGAATCTACCTCGCCGCCGGCGTCTGCAGTGCCGTCCGATTCGGTGGCGAAGTCCGCGGTTGAACAGCCGGACTCCGCGAAGACCAAACCACAAGCGGCGACCGATCAGCTCAAGGGAGAATCGGCGAAGCCGATCAAGCCCCCGAATCAATCGGAGGTTTCTGCCCAGACCAGTGGCCCGGACAGTGCGACCGTGAGCGGCGTAACTCCGGCAGCAGCAACAACTCCGTCAGCTCCAGCCGTTCCGACATTGATGCTGAGCGACATGCAGACGCAAAAAGCGGAAGCCGTTTCCGGCGAAGGCAACCGGCAGAGCGACTCCAAGTACCTTCATGTCTATCAGAACGGCGCCTGCTACGAGTTTGCTCTGAATGTCACTACGTTGGCGGCTCAGAATGACGGCGAAATGAAGCACGTCGATCGAGACAAAGTCTTCGGGCGGCTGGAAAAGATTCTGGCCACCGTGAAGATCACCCCGATCGAGGCTGAAAAGGAGACGGACACTTCACCGGCGCCTGCGACCTCAGCAGGCGCTGCGGGAACTCCCGCACAGTAGGTAGTTCGTACACCCGCCACGCTGCGAGGGCAGCGTGGCTTTTTCACTCTCGCTGATCGCAAGGATCAGCCCCGCAGAGCGCGCACGATCGTAGCGATATCGTTTTCCTGGAACAGGCGAATGGCGGCGATGCCCGCTGCGCCGGCCTGCAGGCAAGTCGCCGCATTTTGCAGAGTCACTCCTCCCAAAGCCAGCACCGGGATGTTGATGTTTGGGCGGCAAGCTTCCGATAACGCTCTCACGCCGGTCGCAGCACTCGCCTGCGCACCCTTCTTCTCGAAGACAGGACCAAATACGGCGAAGCTCACCCCGTTCGCCGCAGCCACGGATACTTCTTCTTTCGTGTGGCATGAAACGCCGATGAGCGGCGCCGGCTCTGCGGACTTCCACGCCGCCCGAAAGTCTTCCGGCGAGACGTCATCGCCGCGCAGATGAATACCCGCAGCGCCCACGGCAAGCGCAATATCGGTCCGTGAATTGATCAGAAGCGCAGTTTTGGGTTCCCAGGCTGCCGTTCGCTCGCCGAGTATTTTCATTGCCTGCCGAGCCAGAGATTCAAACTCGCGGGCGGACATATCTTTTTCTCGAAGCTGGATATAGTTCACTCCAAACGCGGCCGCTTCTGCGATCTTGTCGAGCAGACGGTGGCGTAGTGCACGCTCGTCGCCGCGGAAAGCGCAACGATCGGTGATGTAATAGAGGACCATTCTATCGGCGTTCAGCCATCAAGCCACCAGCTGAAGGGTAAGTCCTGTTAAAGAATGCCTCGCGGTGGCGCGGGCGGGCAAAGGGATCCTTGGACTACACAAGTGCTTGCCCTAAAGGCGCAAGCAACTGCTCCGCTCAGGATGACAAACTCATGGCAGTTCACGGCCGGGTCTTGGCGATCTCGGGCAGAACTTCCCGCTCTTTCTCCTTCTTCGGAGGCCCGCCGAGGTGGTATTCGGTAAGGCCTTCACGGAGAAATTCGAAGGCTTCCTCCGGACTGTTGACGAACTTGAACAGATTCAGGTCCTCGGGCGCGACAGTGCCCGCATCGACGAAGGCCTGGAAGTTCATGATGCGGTTCCAGTACTCGCTGCCGTAGATGACGACCAGAATTTTCTTGGCCAGCTTGTCGGTCTGAGCCAGGGTAAGGATTTCGAACAGTTCGTCGATGGTTCCGAAGCCTCCGGGAAAAATCACCAGCGCTTTAGCCAGATAGGCGAACCAGAACTTGCGCATGAAGAAGTAGTGAAATTCGAAATTCAGCGCGGGAGTGATATACGAGTTCGGGTTCTGCTCAAATGGAAGATTTATATTTAGACCAATGGTCTTGCCTCCAGCCTCGTGGGCCCCCAGGTTTGCCGCTTCCATGATGCCGGGTCCCCCTCCGGTGGTGACTACGAAACGGCGGCGGCGCGCGGGAATCTGAATCGACCACTTGGTCAGCAGAAACGCCAGGCGCCGGGCGTCTTCGTAGTAGCGGGCCATGTCCACCGCAGCCATAGCCTGCTTCACATTTTTTTCCTGTTGCGCGGCGGGAGCTTTGGCGTCATTCCTCTCTGCGGCGGTCAGATTCTTGCGCGCGGCAGACCCTCCCTGGAAGCGCGCCGAACCGAAGAATACGACTGTGTCCTGAATCTGTTCGCGGCGGAAGCGAGCCAGCGGCTCCTGGTACTCGGCAAGGATGCGCAGAATGCGCCCGTCCGGGCTGTTGATGAAAGTTTCGTTTTCGTAGGCCAATGGCGCAGGTTTGAGCTTGTCGGTCATTCAGTAACTCACGTTCGGGAAAATCGGCATTACACATCCGGCCCGGCTTGATTCACCGCGATGTCAAAACAGGATCCGCTCCAACCGGATGTACAAAAAAGTTTGAAGCTCACGGCCGCTCGCGGTAGTGCATGGCCTCCCAGAATCCAATCCAGATATCGAGCAATCCCAGACCGCTGCACAGGCCGCGAAAAAATCCGGAGGCCACCACGGAACGGAGCCAGGGAAAAGTAAGCAGCAGATAGTTGTCGGTCCACTCCGGAGTCCAGGGCAAAATCACCAGCAGAACTCCCGCAACTGCGCTGACCAGGACGAAGAGAAAAACGGAGCTACGGTGCAGCCAGAGTTGCAAGTGGCTGTGCGGCTGGGCCATCTGGGCCTCCAGCAGCGTGGTCGCGGTCTCGCTCTGAGTCGACGCCGGCGGCACGCGGACCCCTTGCTCCACGGGTGCGTTGGGTTTGGTCGTCACTGAGGGCTCCGCGGCAGCGGGGCAGTGACAGCGCCGGGGCACAGGAGATCTCTGCTATCGGCCAATGCAGTGCGCCCGATACTCGCGATCATAATACAAGCGGAAGCCGGCATGAAACCCATCAGGCTATTTTACGACTTCAGGGCCTTGATGCGCTCGGCCACGTCACGATAATCGATGTTGCGGCCATAGACTTCCATGAAGTGCTTGAGGGCAGAGGGCTTGTCGCCGGCCGCTTCATTAGCGGCGGCAAGCTCATAGTACAGCGCAGTGCGCGTTTCTTCGTCTACGCGGGGCGCATCCAGCGCTTTCTGGTACCAGCGAATGGCGGCCTCTGGCACTCCCTTGTCGAGGAAACATTGCGCCAGCCATGTGTAAGTCTGCATGACCTGCGGGAAGGGATGCCCGCGATCGACCGCCTGGCAGGTCTTCTGCAACTCTCCGATGGCTTCGTCAAGCAGCCCCATTTCGCGGAAGGCGATGCCCAGGTTGTAGTGAGTCTCGGGGTCTTCTTCGGTAGTGGAGCCGCCGGCTTCAAGATCCTGTTTCAACTCGCCAAACATTTCCGCCAGATCGATCCCGGCATCCTCTCCAAAAGGAGAAGACTTGGCCGCCGCCGGGGCAGCAGGAATAACCGGAGCGACGGGCGGCTTGGGCGCGGAAACGGGCGGTGGCGCGACCTGCGCTGAAGCGCTCTGCGACATCGCCGCGGCGCCGGCCGATGCTGCGGCAGCGGCGCTATGCGTGAGGACCGCTGGTACAGCAGACTCGGGAGTTGCGGCCACCGGAGCCTCGGTTGAGACCGCTGACGTTTCTGGCACCGGTTCTGACTCAGCTACAGGTGCGCCCTTGAGAAAGTCATCGCCCAGCGAAGATTCGAGATCGGAAACAAATTCGCCCAGAGGACCCGGCTTCACTCCGAACTTCGTGGGTTGCGATTCACCGATGGGTTCAATCTCGGGTGGGCCGTCACGCTCCGGCCCAGTCGCCAGCGCAGAAGCTTGCTCCACAGCGGGCGCCGCTTCCGGTGAGATACTCGGCAAGAAGGTTTCACCCAACGAAGATTCGAGATCGGAAACGAATTCCTGAAGAACACCAGGCGCTGGCGTTTCAACAGCAAGTTCCGCAGGCACTGCCGGCGAACTTTCCAATTGCGCAGACGGCTCCGGTTGCTCTTCAACTGCGGGAACATCAGGGGCGGCGGCTTCTTCAATCGAGAGTTCGATCCCGGCTTCCGCTTCTTCGGCGGCTGGCTCCTCGACTGAGAATTCCGAGATGGATTCAACGGCGGAAACTTCTTCCGCGCCTGAAGGCTGCTGCGAAGCCGTCTTTATTTCAGCTTCCAGGGGCGACAGGATATCTTCGTCAGTAGTCAGATCCTGGAGCTTTTCAAAGGCCGCAGAAGCCTGCTCGGGCATCCCGTGCTCGAGATAGAAGCGAACCTCTTCGACGGTTTCTTTAATTTTTTCCGGTGGGGCTTCCGTCCGCTTCTTGCCTGGCTTCGACGCTTGGGGTTTGCCCGCACGCTGGAGTTCCTCGATAGGTTCCGTGGACGTGTCATGAGTCCCGACCGCCTCCGCCAGTTCGGCTTCGACAGATTGAGGTGGCGCATCAAGTTCGATGGTGATCGAATCATCCCACTCCGAAGACAGGTCGATCTCTTCCGGTGTTTGAGCTTCGGTCGCGGGCTCTGCACCTTCTGCTACCGGTTGCTGCGATTCCTGCGCTGCTTCGGGATCGGCCACGATGGCGAATTCGGCTTCTCCGGACTCGGGCGGGGTCGAGGGCCAGGGCGCTGAGACAGCAGCAGTCGCAAGCGCCGGGGCGTCCGAAGCAACTTCAGGCTGGGCGGTGGAGCTGGCGTGAGCCGGCGCCGCGGCGCGTTCTTCGTAACGAGTGGCCAGCTCGCCGTATCGGGTGGCCTCATCCGGATATCCCGCATCGGAGTAGACCGTCTGCAGGGTGCGGCAGCAGACGCCGGCCTCGGCAAATCGCGAGGCGCGCGTATGCAGCGCGGCCAGCCGCTGGTTCAGCCGCAAATCCGAAGGCGCTTGCGGCAAAGCTGCCAGAAGCGGCCCCAAAGCCTTCGCCGGCATGTTGTATGAAATGAAAAGCTCGGCGTCAGTGAGCGCTGACCGCACCGCCAGCGCAACCGCGTCGGGATAGTGCTGGTGAACCGAGGGGGACGTCGCCTCCAGTTCGTCGACGATCACGACTGCTTCCTCCGGCGAGATCAGGCTCGATGCCGCCGCTCCCCCCAGCTGACTGACCACCTGCTGATAATTATCCATGTGCTGGGGATTTCCCGGCTCCATGGTGGTGAGCTTCTGGTATAGATCGCGGGCGCGGGTCAGGTCGCCGGACTGCACCGAGGCGTGAGCCAGCAACTCGATGACCTCGCTCAAATGCGTGGTTTCTCCCGCTTTGTGGAAGATGTCGATCAGCTTTTCCAGCGAAGCCGGATTGTCGCGCACGTGACCGATGATCGAGTGCAGGTTCTTCAGAACTTTTTCCGAATTTTCCGCCAGCAGCCGCTCGGCGTGCTGGTCATAAACCTGAAGAGCGTTTTCGTACTGGCCCGCCTGCATAAGCGCATCGGCAAGGGTGGAGATTGCCGCCAGGTCGTTGTGCACGGTCAGTAGCTTGTTGGCCAGCGTGCCGGCATCGGAGAGCCGGCCGGTTTTCAGATAAGCCTTGAGCAGATCGCGCAGGCCGTCGGGATTGGAATCGAGATCGGAAACCTTCTGGAACGCTTCGATGGCGGCTTCGGCGTCGCCGCCTTCCAGCAGATTGCGGGCTTGCATCAGCAGCGCGTAGCTGTTGCCCGGGTCGAGCGTCAACATGCGCTGCAAAACTTCTTCAGCCGCGGGCAATGAACCTTTCGAACGTAGAGTTTCCGCTACCGCGGAAAAAATCTGCCACGCATCATTCTTCTTGCCCAGCCGCACGTAAACTTCGGCCAGCCGGACCCGCATGTTGGTATTTTCCGGATCCATCTCCAGAATCTTCTGGAAGATGCGGACGGCGTTATCGAGTTCGCCGGATTTCAGAAATTCTTCGGCAACCTGCAGGTACTGCGCGCGGGCGTCGTTGAAAAGCCCCTGCTGGGTATAGAGTTCCGCCAGCTTCAGCACGCTCTCGAGCGATGGCTTGAGCTTGCTGATCTTCTTGTACATCGCGATCGCCTTGACCGTGAATCCCTGATTGGCGTAGGCATCGCCGACCGTCTTGAAGCATTCCGTGGCTTTGTCGACTTCACCCAGGCGGGAGTAGAGATCGCCAATCGTGTTGGTGACGGTCAGGTCCTTCGAATCGGCCTTGAGGACCTTTTCGTACTCGGAAATGGCGTTTTGTATCTTGCCCTGCTGGACATACTTTTCCGCAGAGCTGAGAGCCTTCTGTTTGTTGAATCCGAAACCGAACGCCATAAGAGTACGAACTCCAGACCCTGGTCTGACTTCGCTATTGAGCCTTCCCCCGAGAACCTATCGAGGGCCGATGCACTTCCCGGGTTACCTTCTATCTCGGAGAAAGAGTCCGGTGGCCAAACTCCCACGCGGAGATGGCCTATCGGACAAGGGCAATTGTACGGCTGGAAGCATGGAATCGCATGGTTACCAAGGGTTACCGAAAGGGAGTGTACGAACGGGTTACCAAGGGAATCAGGAAGGATGATTCGTTATGGCGCTCGAATCGCTAGCCAGCGAGGCGAAGGTGCCTGCATTTGCCCGGGGCTTCCGCGTGCCATGTGGGGACAGCCGCCTCGGTTGTCCGGGGGCGCAGGTTCATCGCGCCCCAGCGGCCTCTCATTCGCCCCGGCCGCTGAGCGGAATATTGCTCGGGCTGTCGCCACCGTTGCTCCCAATCTCAATCCAGGCGCTGAGCAGTCCCTTATGCTGAGGCTTGAACGAAACCGTAATCGCGCAGCTTGCTTTCGGTGCAAGCGACGATCCGCAGGTGGTACTCTCTGGGAAATCCTGGTAGAAAATACCGCCAATGGCGATCTCGGTTATGTTCAGGCTCGACTTTCCAACATTGGTCAGATGAACCGTGCGCGGCGCGCTCTGTGTTCCGATTTTCTGCTCCGGGAACAGCAGCTTATCCGGCGAAATACCCAGCTCGGTTCCAACGCCGGACAACTCGACCACCTGCGGCTTGGACGAAGCGCTGTCGCGGATCTCGATGTCCCCCGCGGTAATTCCCGTGGTCTTAGCAGAGAACTCTATGCTGATGGCGCACTGCGCGCCAGGCGCAAGGCTGCCGCTGCACGTATTCTGCGTCATGTGGAAGGGAGCGCCGGTGTATTCAACCGACGAAATTGTCATGGAAGTAGTGCCGGAATTGGTGAGCGTTAACGTCTGCGGAGCGCTGGTCGTGCCCAGGAGTTGGCCGGAGAACTGTAGCGGCGACGTGGGAGAGAAGGTGGCTTGGCCCGTGTTCAGTAGTGTTGTAACCTGCCCTGGGAACTCGTCCACGACGACCAGGTCCGGCCTCCCGTCGTTGTTGAAATCGCCTACGGCGACGAAGTAATCGTCCGCGTTTCCTGCCCCGGCGGGGTAAAAGACGCTTGCCTCGAAGGTCCCGTCACCGTTACCCTCAAGCACGTCTACGCCTGGCGGTTCGACGAGAATTTCCCCCGAATCGGCAGCTGCAAGGTCGGTTTTGCCATCCCCGTTAAGGTCGGCGGCGGTCACCCAGACCGCGTTTGGCGCATTGTAATAGACGGGACCTTGGAACGTATCATCGCCATTTCCGAGTAGGATGGACACCGCGCCCGCATTGGTCACCGCCAAGTCCAGCTTCGTCGTATCTGCAGTGAAGTGGCCGGTTGCAATCCCTCCGGGCTAAAGCTTCCGTCGCCGTTTCCGAGCAGGATGTCGACCTGGCTTGCGGAGAAAAATTCCCCACCGACCGCCACATCGAGTTTCCCGTCATCATTGAAGTCGCCGTCGGCAATCGCGAACCCAGTGATGCCGTACGGCATGGGGGTGGTGACCGGAGGGCCGAACGTGCCATCGCCGTTGCCGGGAAGCACCTCTACGCAGTTACAGATAACCCCCAAGTCACTGCTCCCCTCGAGATTAAATATGTCGATCCTGCCGTCCCCTGTGAAATCCCCTAGGCCGATCATCTTCGAGGCGGCCGTGGTCAGGTAGCCAACCGCTGGCTCGAAGGTTCCGTCACCGTTCCCTAGCATGACGTATACGTAGTCGTTATTGGCAGCCCCGAGGACGATATCGAGTATTCCATTATTCCTAAGGCTGGCGGTGGCGGCGTGAAAGGCGCTGCCGACACTGTAAGTCGCGCCGCGGCGGAAGGTTCCATCGCCGTTCCCCAAAAGAATCTGCACCTCTGCAGAGGAGGCCGAAGGGATGGCGACATCGAGTATGCCGTCGCGATTAAAGTCACCCACGACCAGAGAGTATGGTTCGGCACCGGCGAGGGAGAAGGTCGCCCTGGTCTCGAACTGGGCCGATGCAGCGGAGCCCAGCATCAGCGCCGAGAGCAGTAGTGCTGGGCCCATCGTTCGAAAATGCACGGCTACCACCGAAGACGCAGCCATCGCTGCAGATTAGCACGGCGTCGATGGCTCCCTAACCCTTTTTCTTGGGGCTGGCGGCGGAACAGTTGCAACTTCTTGCAAACTGATCAACAGGATAACTCGCATAATGGGCATCCGCCCGGACAGGCGATTGGCGCTACTTCTCTAAGTCCAAAACTCGGGACCCGCGACTCGGGACTCGGGACTATCCTACTTCCTACCTCCCACGGCCGCCTTGCACTTCCCATACAGCTCCAGCAAATGCGAGGCGTACTCCTCGGGCTTCGCGGCCGCGCCGCCGCCGGTAAATCCTGCGCCTCCACTGCTCGACGATCTGCCGTAACCCGTGGTCATCGCAATAAATTTCATCAGATCGAGCGCGATATCTTCGTCGCGGCGCGCGCTCGCATGCACACCTGCAGCCTCATCCATGAGTCCTTCTCCTGAACCGGAAATATAAGGAAGTTGCTCGTCGTCTTCCATGTCCTGCATCGGTTCCACCAACTTCGGCCTTCATCAACTTCGGCCTTCACTCACTTTGCCATGATGATAGCAGGATCGCTACGGACCCCGCCGGCAATCAAGAACCCCGAAACCGGCTAGCATTGATACTGCATAATCATATCCCGTGCGTTTACAGAAACTTTCTGCGTCCGGCAGGGTTGTGAGAGCCAGGAACCGGTTTGCCCCGGCGAATTCGTCACTTATCTGTTGATCTTCGTGATCTTCGTTTTCTGATCTTCGTTTTCTGATTTTTGTTTCGTGGAGAGCTTATGCCGAAGAGTGCGCTCCAACACCCCGCAAAACTTGTCGTCACGTTCGCCCTGTTGTTGATGGCCGCACTGACCTTGGCCTCCTGCGGCAGCACGAACAGACCGGTCGTGTGCGCCCTTCCTGCGAACAGCTCCAGCGACGGAACCTGCACTTGCGAAGCCAATGGGACCACAGCCTGCCCGGCCATGCTGCCTGAGTATCTCTACGCCGCCAGCAGCACTGGAGAGGTTCTGGCCTTCAGCATCCTTAACGGCAGTGGCACCCTTACTCCGATCAATTCTCTTACCGGTCCGCTTCCGAGCGCGAGTCTGGCCGCAGTGAACAATCAGTTTGTTTACGCCTCCGACCCTCTTCATGCGCAGCTCTACGGCTACTCGATCGATCAGACGACCGGCGCGCTCAGCCCGCTCACCGGCTCACCGTTTTCCACCGCCCCGTTCAGCATTCCCCAAGGCTTGGCCTCTCCGGCAGGCAGCAGTTGTCTCTACGTCGCCGACAGCGGCAAGGTGGATGCCTTCACAGTGAGCTCGACCGGAGTTCCCAGCGTCATCAGTGGGTCGCCGTTTCCATCCGGGACGAATCTCTTTCTCACCACGGATCCATCCGGCGAGTTCGTTTACTCCTCGATTGACGACGCGCCCGGCGGCATTTTCGGCTTCACGATTTCTTCCAACGGAGCTCTGACCGAAATTTCCGGTTCCCCGTTCCCCGTTCCAGGCCAGACAGTTTCGAACAGCCAGCCTTCCGGCATCGTCACCAACGGTCCTTTCGTTTATGCCGCTCTTATGGGTTCGAATCAGATTGCCGCATTCAGCGTTGACAGCAGCACTGGCTTTCTGACGCCAGTGCCTGGTTCTCCATTCCCCGCAGGGAGCGAACCCACCGTCCTCGTGCTTGCCAACAATTATCTCTATGCCATCAATTCCATCGAAGGCACGATCTCCGGCTACAGCGTGAACTCGACCACCGGTGTGCTCACTGCAGTTGCGGGCTCTCCCTTCGCCATCTCCGGCGCAGCCATGGCCTCTGATTCGCTCGGCATATATCTCTATGTCTGGGGAGGCTCCGGCATTCAGGCTTTCAGCATTGACACTGCCAGCGGGAATCTCACTCCCGTGTCCGGCTCGCCCTTTGCCGCCAGCCAGGTGACGGCACTGACCGTGGCCTCTGTTCCCTAGCGGACGGCAGACCGGTCGCTCTGACCAGTTTTGAAAGGGAGCGGCTTCTACTTGCGACACGCCAACAAAAGAAAAGCGGAATGAATCTTAAGAAGATGAGACCAGCCGGTTTAAAATACCCGTGGTCAAAACGAAAATTTGCCCGCAGGCCTGGAATCTAAAGGAGCCCTTTTCACCTTGCCATTGACACGCCGCGAGTTCGCGCAGCACGCCTTGAAAGCCGGCATGGCAACTGCGCTGCCCGGCTTTCTTTCCGCGTGTACCGTTTCGTCGAAGGCGGCAGGGCCGGCGGGATATGCGGCTTCGTCCGGTGTACACGCGCAATCGGCTTTTCCTTCCGAAGTTTCATTTCCCAGAAATTTCTTCTGGGGCGCAGCCACCGCTGCCTATCAGATTGAGGGCGCATGGAAAGAAGGCGGCAAGGGTGAATCGATCTGGGACCGCTTCGCGCACACTCCCGGCAAAATCAGGAATGGCGATACCGGCGACATCGCCTGCGATTCCTACCATCGCTGGCAGGAGGATATTGCGCTGGCGCAGGCCATGAATTTGAACAGCTATCGCTTTTCGATTTCCTGGCCGCGCATTCAGCCCATCGGTTCCGGGCCGGCGAATTCCAAGGGAACCGATTATTACAGCCGCATTGTCGATGCCTTGCTGGAAGCCCGCATCCGGCCATTTGTCACGCTCTATCATTGGGACTTGCCGCAGGCTCTGGACGATGCCGGAGGCTGGCCCAATCGCGATACCACCTCCCGGTTTGCCGACTACGTGGAAATGGTCGCTCGCGCGCTCGGCGACCGCGTCTCCGACTGGATGCTGTTCAACGAGCCTTCTGCTTTTGTGGATTTGGGTTATCTCGAGGGCAGGCACGCTCCCGGACGCAAGAGCCTGTTCGATTTCCTGCGTGCTTCGCATACGGTAAACCTCGCGCAGGCCGCGGGCTTTCGGGCATTGAAATCGGCTCGCCCGTCCGCCCGGGTGGGAACCGCCTTCAGCATGTCATTCTGCGAGCCGGCAACCAACTCTGATGAAGACAAACTGGCCGCCGAGCGCGCCCATGCCATTACCAACCTGTGGTTTCTGGAACCTGCGCTCCACGGGCGTTATCCCGAAGCGCTGGCGTTCCTTCCCGAAAAAGCCATGGGAATGAGGGAAGGCGATCTCGACAAAATGCGCGCTCCGCTCGATTTCATCGGCATCAATCTTTATTACCGCACCATCGCCTCGGCGCCGGGCACGCTGGAAAGAATCGGGCACGCGCAGGAATGGCTTTTTCCAGTGAAGATGGCCGGTGGTCAGCAGGGCCCGAAGACCGGCATGGGATGGGAAGTTTGGCCGCAGGCGCTCTATGACATGGTCATGCGCATCAGCCGCGACTTCAACCGCCCGCAGCTCGAGATCACGGAAAGCGGCTGTGCCTACAACGACAGTCCCGACGCGAACGGCGTAATCCGCGACACTCGCCGCATCGAATATCACCGCCAATATCTGCAGGCGCTGGCCGCTGCCATTGCCGATGGCGCCGATGTCCGCGGCTATCATGCCTGGACTCTGCTGGATAATTTTGAATGGGCCGAGGGCTTTAGTCAGCGCTTCGGACTGGCATACGTGGACTTCACAACCCAGCAACGCGCCATAAAAGAATCAGGCCGCTGGTATGCGAAAGTCGCTGCCGAGAATCGGGTGGGCCCGCGCTGACTTCCTGATCAGTCAGCGCCGACGGCCGTTGCCGCCGTTTTAGGAATCGCGGCTTGTTCGATGGCGGTTCCTACTTGTGTCACGATGGTCTCCAGTACCTGCAGGTCTTCTTTGCTGAATGCGTCCTGGCCTGCGCGGTAAAGCGCGAGCACGGCGGCTACGCCCGCGCTTCCTTCGAGCGGCACAGCCAGAGCAGAACCCAGGCTGAACTGAGCGGCATCACTCTGATATCCAGGTTCTACCGCCGGGTTGCCGTTCCGGATGGGTTTGTGATTTTGCGCCACCCACCCAGCCAGGCCCTCCCCAAGCGGAATGCGCAGAGATGAGAACATCTGGACGTTCTGCCCGCTCGCAAACTCCGCGACCAGGAAGTTGTTCCTGGGAAGGTAGACTGCCAAGGAGTCATGAGCCACAAGACGCTTTACCCGGACGGAGAGCAGAGAGATTGTGTCATCGAGGCTGAGATGACTACCGAGCGCGCGGCTGAGTTCGGCGAGACTCTTTGCCTGTCGCCGTGCCGCCGCCAGGCGTTCTGCGGAGTCCGAGGTCGGCGATGTCTTTTGCAATTCATCGGCGGGATCGGCGAAACCGGCGCCGGGAGCGAGCCCGCGCTCTACCTTGATGTCGGTGGAAAGTTTCGGCGGGGCCTGGGAGGGTTGCAGGCGCGCGAGTTGCTCCCATTCCACGTAGCGGCTCCGCAGGATGTCCACTACTCGCGGATCGAAAGCCAGCCCCGCGTCGGCAGAGACTTTGGCCATCGCATCATGTAGCGGCAGGGCTTTCCGATATTGGCGGTCAGAGGCGAGCGCGTCCAGGCAATCTACAGCCGCGAGTATGCGTGCGCCGATCGGAATCGCCTCCCCGGCTAAACCGTGGGGATAGCCGCTTCCGTCCCATTTCTCGTGATGAGCGCGCACAATCGGCACCACGGGATAGGGGAAGTCTACTTGCTCAAGAATCTCCGCCCCCACGATGGGATGGATTTTCATCTTCTCGAATTCTTCGGGCGTGAGCTTGCCTGGCTTCGAAATAATATGTTCCGGCACGGCCAGTTTGCCGATGTCGTGCAGCACCGAAGCAGCCCGCAGCGCTTCCGTTTCGTCATCGGTCAAGCCCAGTTCCCGCGCCAGTTCCATGGCGTAAACCCGCACTCGTTGCAGATGCTGGCCAGTGTTCTGATCCTTGGCCTCGATCGCCAGCGCAAGAGCTTCGATGGTTCGCAGATGAAGACTGGAAACCTTCTCGGCGTGCAGCTTGTCCGCTTCCAGTTTGCCCAGGTATAGGCGATAAGACCGATATATAAGGTACATCGGCGGCAAAACCAGCAACGACCCTTCCCATCCGAAGTGCCGGTTCAACAAACTGACCAGCCCGGCAATCGCCGCTCCGACCAGGTAATAGGGAAAGGTCCACAGGTAGGTCTCAGTCCAGACCTTCCTGATGGCCTTGTCTTCTGTGAATCCGATGATAATCGACATCGCGGTCGTGTTGCTGGCGAACTGCATGATCGCCGCCGCCAGGAGGCCCAAAGGGACGGAACCATGGAAGACCTGGACTACGAGTTTGTAAGCCCCATAGCACGCGGCGCCGCATACCGTCACCTGCGACAAATTGAACGCCAGCTGGACCAGCTTCGGCCGCCGTGCCGGCCTCCAATAAAATTGAGCCAGCGTCTTCACCAATCCGATGAGCAGCGTTTCCGGCAAACCCAGGTCCAGAATGCACAGCAGGGTTAGCAGGAAATTCATCGACATCGTGCCTTCGACTCCCGGCATGCTTACTTTGAAGGACGAGGCTAGAACCGCCGCGCCCATGTAGAGGACAAACCTCGCCGGGTCGGTGGAGTGCCAATGGAACAGCGCGAACGCCAGACATCCGGAGGCCGCTACGGCCATCCCGGCGATATACGCGTTTACGCCAATCTGTCGTGCCCATGACATTGGGAATCCCTTAGATTCTTGCCGAAGCCAAGGGCAAAGTCCGCCCAAAAGTGACTTCCGCCGGTTACCATCGTGTCGGATTTGAACGCCGCAAACTGCTTACGCAAAAAGAAAAAACACCCCGGACCCTGCAATACCGTGGATGAGCGGTACGTCAGCTCCCCGCAGGGCATCATCAATTCGGGCTTTCAGCGCCAGCAGCCGCAATTTTGCCCGCAGCCGCGAATAAGTAGCCGGGGTCCCCCAAGTGGGACAACTTGTCTCCAGCCCACAACTATGGGACGAGTTGTCCCGACGGCGAAGTATTCATCTTCGCTAACCCATTGATTTACAAGGACCTGTACTCCCGTTTTTGGAACTCAGGCTGCACTGGTTTTCTGGTGAGTCGTTTGTGCGCTTGCCGCCCAGTGGGGCGCTTGGCATAGGGGGATTAATGAAGAGGCTACTGATTCTGTTGCTGATCACCACCCTGACGGTGACGGCAGCCTTCGCCGACAGTTCAAAGGTATCGCCCGAACTGCGCAACTTGCCTTCTACCCAGCAGGCGCAGGTGATCGTTCAGTACGCGCCGGGAACCCAGCTGAATTGCAGCGGACTCTTCGGCCTGGTCGACTGCCTGCTCAACGACATCGTGAAACTCGGCGGCACGATTCTGGGAGACTTGCCTCTCATCAACGGCCTGGTCGCTGTGCTCGATGGCAACGGAATCCAGAGCCTCTCCAACCAGTCGAACGTCGTATACATCAGCTTAGACCGGCCTCTGTCGCCGTCGCTCAGCAATGCCGCGGCCGCGGTGAACGCGCCCTTCGCCTGGCAGTCGAACTATACCGGCGCCGGGGTTGGTGTGGCGCTCATCGACAGCGGCGTCAGCAATCATCCGGATCTCTATCAGGGTATCCTTCCTTTTTCGCGGGTTGTTTACCAGCAATCTTTTGTGCCGGGAAACTCGAGCGCCAGTGATCAATTCGGTCACGGCACTCACGTCGCCGGCCTGATTGCAGGAGACGCTCTCAGTTCTACCGGCCCCTTATATACCAAGACATTTAGAGGGATTGCGCCCGCCGCTAACATTGTCAATCTGCGTGTCCTCGATCAGAACGGCGCCGGCACCGATAGCCTGGTAATCGCCGCCATCAACCAGGCAATCTCGCTTAAGTCGCAATACAACATTCGTGTGATCAATCTTTCACTGGGCCGGGCCGTGTATGAGAGTTACAAACTCGACCCTCTTTGCCAGGCAGTCGAGAAGGCCTGGCACAGTGGAATTGTCGTCGTAGTCGCTGCGGGCAATAACGGACGCTACCAGCCCACCGATGGCTACGCCACCGTTACTTCACCGGGCAACGATCCTTATGTTCTTACCGTCGGCGCGATGAAGCCCATGGGTACGCCCACCCGCGTCGACGATCTCATCGCCAGCTACAGTTCCAAAGGCCCGGGAGTGGTTGACGCTGTCGTCAAACCCGACCTCGTTGCCCCCGGCAACTTGCTCACATCACTTCTGGCCCCCGGCTCGACCCTCTATACCGAGTTTCCCGGAAATCGAGTGCCGTACAGCTATTATGTCCGGGGGGGCAGCAGCGCATCTTCTACCAGTTACTTCACGCTAAGCGGTACGAGTATGGCTACAGGCATAGTCAGCGGAGTCGTCGCCGATCTGCTGCAGAAAAGCCCGTACCTCACTCCCGATCAAGTCAAAGCTCGTCTGATGCTGACCGCATATAAGGTCTTTCCTCAGTCCAGCAGCACGACCGATCCAACTACAGGACTTACCTACACCGACCAATATGATGTCTTCACCATTGGTGCAGGCTATGTGGATGTGGAAGCCGCCTTCAACAGCACCGCGGTGGCAAAAGGCACGGCGATGTCTCCCATTGCTGCCTTTAATGGAAGCACAAATCTGGTGTACCTGTCCGGCGATCCCTCAGCCGTCTGGAATACATCGTCGACTTGGTCGAATGCAGCCGTGTGGGGATCTTCGCAGTTCGTGACTGGCACCTCGGCAGTATCGAGCAGCGCAGGATCGGCCGGCGCTGCGTTATCTGGCAACGAAGCTCTGTGGGGTTCCGAAGCACTGTGGGGCAGCGAAGCACTGTGGGGCAGCGAGGCGTTGTGGGGTTCCGAGGCACTCTGGGGCAGCGAGGCGCTATGGGGTTCCGAGGCGCTCTGGGGCAGCAACGTGTCCGGCGGCGAAAACTAGACAAAGGCAGATGTGATCTAAATGCACGGCTCGACGCGGAGAATCTGCCGCTCCGCCTTCGCGCTGGAAGATTGCGCCAATCCGGTTCTCTGGCGCGTTCAGACAACTGGGGAACCTTGAAATGCGAAAAAACCTTTCGGGCTGGATCGTAAGGCGGCCCCGCCTCGTCTACTCCCGTGTGCTACCGCGTCCTTCTATAAACTTATATCTCGGTCAACGACGATGTGACCTATCCCCGCTTTGTCTGCCTCTCTTGATCGATCTGCTTTTCTGTTGACAAGTTGCCGTTCCTGAGATTACTCTTCCGGCGCTTTTCCAGTAAGCAGTTCCCGGCGCACCTACTCAGCTGGTATACCGCTGGGTTAGCTAAAGAAACAAAATGCGGATCGTGCTTCGCCAGCAAGCCCGCCTGGAAAACAGGAGGTCTTCACTTGTCCTCACAGGGAGACTCAATCCGCATCCCGGTCTTCGATCACTCTCTGCCCCATCAGATTCTATTTGAAGAATTACAGGCACAGGGCAAGGCCGCTCCCGGAGACGAAGTTGCGATGAAAGCTGCTCAGCAGGCCTACGCACAGCTGGTCGCAGCCAAAGATGCTTTGGACGACTGGTCCACCTCTCACCCTGGGACCCCCACTAAGGGCAGTCCGGACGAAAAAGAGCAGAACGACCTCATAGAAAAGGTCCGGCAGGCCGAGAGAAATTGCCAGGTTTGCGATGAGAAGTTCACCGACGCGCTCCACCGCGCAGAACGCTCGGCCCTCTGCTTCTCGGGCGGTGGCATACGCAGCGCCAGCATTTGTCTGGGAGTGCTCCAGGCTCTCGCCCGTTTCTCTACCCGTGACCGGACGAAACAGCAGGGGACGTTATACAAGATAAGTTTTCTCTCGACCGTCTCAGGCGGAGGTTACATCGGCAGCTGGCTGATGGCATGGGCAAGACGTCATCCCCTCGGTTACAAGAGCGTGGTCGATGAGATTTCAAAGTCCGGCATCACAGGCGTCGATCCCGAGCCGCGCGCTATACGCCATCTCCGCGAATACACCAGTTTCCTCGCTCCCCGCCTGGGCGGCCTGACCGTGGATACCTGGACGCTGCTGGCAACCGTTGTGCGCAACCTGTTTCTCAACAACTGCATGCTTCTGCCCGTATTCGCAGCGCTCCTATGTCTTCCAATTCTGGCAAGCTCTGTAATGTGCCATTGGGCTGCAAAGCTACAGGCTTGGCCGGAAACGTATTGGTTGGCTGCTTTCGCGGTCCCTTTGTCCGTTGCCCTTCTGATGCTTGCTTTTGTACAAAGTGTCTCGAAGCGATGGGACTGGAACCGGCGGGCAGAATTCCTGCTTTTCCTGAGTAACGCCACTATCAGCCTGGTTGTCGCAGGACTGGTGGTTTATTGGCTTGCATCGCCGCAGCACAGGTTTAGCCTCGGTAACCTCCCAACCTTTGCGCCGTTCATCGCCATCCCGCTGCTGGTACCTGCTTTTTACGGAGGTCGCCTGGCCATCGGAAAAAATCAAGCCCAACCCTGGAAACGCATTCGAGAGTATTGGAGGTTCCTGTTTGCTGTGCCGGTAGTGGCCATTGCCACCAGTGCTCTCCTCCTGCTCCTCGCGCAAATGGCGATCTATCTGAGAGCAGCGTTCGCTAATCTTCCCAACTTTGCCAGAAATTGGAAGGGAACAGATCTCTGGCCGGCGAGCGCCTCGGTCTATGTGCTCGGGCTACCGCTGGTGTGGGCTATTCTGCTTACTGCCTCCTCATTGTTCACAGGAATCGTCGCCGAAAGTGATTCCGAAGAAAATCGCGAGTGGTGGGCGCGAATGAAGGCGATCCACATGCTCCTGATGCTGGGCTGGTTCGTGGCGTCGCTTGTAGCTTTTTATGGACCAATCCTGGTCAACTGGATATTCGCATCTTTAACCGTCATAGTGGGCGCCATCGCTGCATATATTGCCAAGAGTCCAAAAACCCCGGCTCAGCCCGGCGGCGTGTCCACATCCAATCTCGATGTGATTGCACCGGCCATCGGACTATTGTTTCTTATTCTTTTGGCCATCACTTTGGCGCACATCAACCGCTGGGCCATGCGCAGTTTTGACAATGGATGGGAGTGGTTCCTCTACTTTCTGGGCCTGGTGGGCTTCGCGGTTTTCTGCAATTTCTTCTTCAGCGTAAATGTTTTCTCGTTACATGGCATGTATCGCTCCCGCCTGATCCGCGCCTACCTCGGCGCTTCCAATGAATCTCGTACTCCCGATTTCTTCACCAATTTTGATCAGGACGATAACTTGCCGGAAGCCGAACTGCCTAAAGATGCCAGTGCCCCACTGCACATCATCAACGCAACCCTGAATCTGGTGGCGACGACAAATACGGCATGGACCCAGCGCAAAGCCGAGTCCTTCACTTTCAGTCCCATGCACTGCGGCAGTTTTCGCGTGGGTTATGTACCCACCAAACAATATGCTGGGACTAAAGGGATAACGCTGGGAACAGCCATGGCCATCAGCGGCGCAGCCTTCAACCCCAATATGGGATATCACTCTTCTCCGCTGCTCACCTTAATCATGACCCTGTTCAATGCGCGTCTCGGATACTGGCTGCCAAATCCAAAGCTGAAAAAGGGCACACGATTTTTCAGGCTCAGCTCACCGCAATTTGCTCTTGGCCCCCTGCTCAACGAAGCGCTCGGCCGCACCAACGACACTGGCCGCTACGTTCAGCTATCCGACGGCGCGCACTTCGAGAACCTCGCCCTCTATGAGATGGTCATGCGCCGCTGCCGCAGGATTATTGTCGTCGACGGCGGCGCCGATCCCAAATTTGAATTCGAGGATTTGGGCAACGCCATACGCAAGATCAGAATCGACCTGGGCATTCCCATCGAGTTCAAAAGTCAGAACCACATTAAGACCGGTAACAACCCGCAGGCAGCCTACTGTGCCATGGCCAGCATCAGCTACAAAGACGTAGACGGCGGGCACGTGAAAGATGGAGAGCTGATCTATTTCAAGCCCGCAGTCCGCGGCAGCGAGTCCATCGACGTGCAAAATTATGCCACGGCCCATAAAGACTTCCCTCATGAGACCACCGCAGATCAATTCTTCAACGAGGCACAGTTCGAGAGCTACCGTAAATTAGGAGTGACAATGGTCGAGGCCGTGCTAGAACGTGCTGTGCCGAGCATTCCCACCATCGAAGAGTTCTTCCAAGCCGCCCGCGTATATTGTGCGCCGCAAACATCCATTCCTGCTTCAACTCAGGAAGTCGTCAGCGACATGAAAACCTTCCTTAAGAGCGGAAAAATGCACGTTACCCTCGGAAGTCCTTAGCCCGTCGGAGGTGCCATTCGGCGAGTGTCCACCACTGTGGAAGAGAAGTGGTCCGATTGCTGGCTTCGCCGAATTCAGCGTCTTTCTTGTCGCCGTATCCGCCGCATCCAGAAAGCAACGGGAAAAGCGCTGGAACTGATTAGAAATTAATGATAACTTTGTGTCCTGGCATCCCTCCCTGCCGCGCCGGCTCAGTCGCGGCGTGCGTTCGCCTAAGCAAGTTTAAATAAGGAGAGCAAGGTGGTTGGACCTCGTAGAGATCTACGCGGCAGCAGCACTGGTTTGGAAGACGTAATCCATAAGCCGGCGCCGCGCAGTGCCGTGGTAAAGCGCGCTCGCTTAACCAGGCCCGCTTTCTTAATTCCGGCCCTGCTGATCGGCCTGCTGTTTGCAAGTCTCACGGTTTTCGCCCAAGCACAAACCCCTTCCGCAGCCGCAGGTGAAGAACATTTTGATCCGGCTTACGACGCGGCGCACGAAATCTCGATTGATGGAACCATCCAGAAAGTAATCACCCAGCATGTCACTGGTGGTCCGGCCGGCGTGCATCTGCTGCTGGTGTGCGCGCAGGGAATCACGGACGCTCACCTCGGACCCTTCCTCAGCAATCAGACGAAAGCCGCCCTGATCCCAGGTGCGCAGGTTCACATCGTGGGAGCGATTTTATCGCTGCATGGAAAGGATTATCTTTTGGCCCGGTTGCTGACCGTCTCCGGCCGAACCATCACGTTGCGGAGCGAGCACGGGCTTCTGGTGCGGGAACGGATCGGGGGCGAACCCGCTTCCCGACGTGAGCGAGAGAAAGACAAAAGTAACGGCGCGAAAAACGCGACCGCAGGAAGCGAGCTATGAGCAGAAACTTTGCCATTCAGCTCGCCCTGGGGTTCGCATCTCTTGCCGCATTATTGTTTTGGACCGGGTGCGGCGGTTCAAGCTCCACCACAACCCCTCCTCCTGCGGGCGAAGTGATCACACCCGGGCAGCAATCCACTCCCCAAAGCCAAACCGTTGAGCAGCTATTCAAGTTCCCCTTGCAGGTAACGGTTACGAATAATGGATCGCCTGTGGCAAACGCTACCGTGACCTTTACGGCTCCCGGAACCGGAGCCAGCGGCACATTCGTTGGCGGATCTCTCACTAATACAGGCACTACCGATAAGAACGGTGTAGCCATGGCCACGTCTTTTCAGGCGAATTCCGTGGCCGGAGCTTACCAGGTAACCGCTTCGGTTTCAGGAGTTACTCCCGCTGCTTTTGTGCTCACCAACCTTGCGGGGCCGCCGGCGGCGATTTCAGTCTCTTCGGGGTCGGGACAGAGCGCGTCAGTTGGAACGGCGTTTGCGTCGCCGCTAAAGGCCCTGGTAGTGGATAGCTTCTCGAACCCGGTGAGCGGCGCGGCGGTGACGTTTACTGCACCGGCGGTGGGGCCGAGCGCGACATTTGCGGGATCTACGGGTTCAGGCGCGAACACTGCAATGGCTACAACCGGCGCGAACGGTGTGGCCATCTCTCCTGCAGTAACCGCAGGGCCAACCACTGGAAACTACATGGTGGCAGCCACCGTCGCCGGGGTCACCGCGGCCGCAAACTTCAGCCTCACCAATATAACCGGGGCCGGAACAACCATCACGGCAACGAGCGGATCGCCGCAGTACGCTCCCCCAGGGACTACGTTTGCAAAACAGCTGCAGGCAACGGTGGTTGACCAGTTCTCGAATCCGGTAATCGGAGCTACGGTAACGTTCACCGCGAATACATCTGGGGGCGCCGGCGGCACGTTTTCGAATGGAACGGCGACCGACGTGGAGACCACCGGCACCACCGGTTCTGCGATCTCGAAGACGTTCACCGCGAATGGCACATTAGGATGCTATACGGTGAGCGCATCGACCTCCGGCGCAACCACTTCCGCCACCTTCAATCTCAGCAACGTGCAGCCCGCCCTTTCGGCAACTGCCGGGACGACCCAGAGCGCAACCGTCAATACGGAATTCGCGACCCCGCTGCAAGCTACAGTTACAGGCTCAGAATCGAGCGCATGCGGGCCAGTGTCGGTTCCATTGCCTGGGGTTACGGTGACTTTTGCTGCGCCCTCGTCCGGGGCGAGCGGCAAATTCTCCGACACCAGTTCCGCCACTACCACGGCGGTTTCCAATGCACTGGGCGTCGCAACTGCGGCCGCGTTCACGGCCAATGGCACGGGTGGCAGTTACGCGGTGGCAGCGTCGGCATCAGGTTTCACTGCAGTCAACTTTAATCTGACCAACACGGCCTCGGTTTCTTCGCTGACCCCGGGAACTTATATCTTCTCGCTGTCTGGAACCGACAACACTGGCAGCGATGTCGTTTTTCCCTACTCCCTCGCTGGGGCCTTCACCGTGGGCAGCGGCTCGGCTGCGGGAACCATCACGGGCGGCGAGTTGGATTTCGTCGACTATTACTACGCCGTCAATGACCAGATTAACAGCGTGGCGAGCAGCATCACCACCAACACCGACGGCAATTTTGTTTTCACTCTCGTAACCTGTAATGGATTGGATTGCAACGACACAGATACGAATGTGGGCGTCGGCGGCACTTTGACTCTGGATGCCTCATTCTTTCCCCAGAATTCCGCCAAAGCTTACATCATCGAGTTCGATAGTTCGGCCACGTCGAGTGGAACTCTGGACCTGCAATCTGCCACGACGGTTTCTGCGGGGGGCTATGCTTTCAACCTCAGCGGCCTCGATACCTTTGCCAATCCCATAGCCATGGGCGGCGTGATCGACATCAATGGGGCAGATTTACTTGACGCCTCGGGTAGCATTTTTGACGCGAATGACGATGAGACTATCTTCACGTTGCAGCAATTCAGCTCCGGCGGAGTTTCCGCGCCTGACTCTTTTGGCCGCGTGCAGGTCAAACTCGACCCGACCGATGCCACGGACTTCCCCGAGATCGTTCTGGCGGGATACCTCGTCGACGGGACTCATATCCGGTTGGTCGAAACCAGCGACTCTTATCTCGGCGAGCTCGGAGGATCGGCGTACTGGCAGGGTGGGAATACTGGCACCTTCAGCTCAGCCTCGATTTCAGGTAACAGTTACGTCGTCGGATTGACCGGATCGGACACAGTCGGGACATTGCAAGTGGCCGGCCTGTTCACGCTTAATTCCAATGGCACGGTCAGCGGTTTCATCAACTACAACGATTTTACCGGGACCGAAACGCAAGCTCCGTCCGCGATTACGGGAGGGACCTATACCATCGACGGCCCCAGCTCTGGGCAGCCCGATGCCGGCACGGGACGGGTCACGCTAACGGGCGTCACCGACGGAAAAGCCACGTTTAACCTTGAGTTCTATGTGGATGGAAACGGCAATGTGACGGCAGCGTCGATGGATACGACCGACTTGCTGGGCGGTTTTGGCTATCAGCAGGGCGCTGGGCCGTTCACCTCCAGTTCTTTTAACGGTGCTTACGCTATGAATGCAACGGGGATGGGAGGCGGCGACGAGCTTGACACGGTGGGTCCGGTGACGGCCACTGGGACTGGTGGAACATTCTCGGGTTCGTATGATCTGAGCTGGCTTTACCTGACGCCCACGCCAGCCGACGTACCGGATGAGCCTGTGTCCGGCACTTTCGTCAGTGACGCCGACAGCGTTTTTACCGGAACAATAACCGGGCTGGATGTAACCACTTGCCATGTCTATTCGAGAAACATAAATTACTGTAGCAGAGATGTTTTCAACTACTACCTGATCGACGCGACGGGAGAGTCCATCGCGATCGAAACCGATACCAACCAGGTAACGCTCGGGTATTTTTTCCAGAAGTAGACTGAGGGCATTGCCGCGGTTCTTGTCCTACTCAGCGTTGACAGGCGGTTCATGGTGAAGTAGACATAGCAGACACAACTCATCCCAATAAGTGAAGGCGGGAACGGAAGACGTTGAGCGGCAGTCGTTAGGAGCGATTACATGGTGTCCAGGTATTTAAGGCGGCCGATTCGAGTGACGGCAAACTTGCTGGCAGGATTGTTGTCGGCGGCGCTGGCAATTCCTCTCTGTGCCCAGTCCGCCGCTCCTCGTGCATTCAGCTATGACATCTCGAATGAAGTGAGTATTACCGGAACGGTGTCGGCCGTGTTGATCAAACCCGCTGCTGGAATGATTGGCGGTTCTCATATTCTGATCTCAACTCCGTCGGGCATGGTGGACGTCAGTCTGGGAAGATTTGGATTGACGGGCAAGGGCGCGCTCTCGGGTAGTGCAGGAGAGAAGATTGATGTAACCGGGGTGATGAGAACTGTGAAGGATCAGCAAGTCTTTATGGCCCGCACCGTGCAGGTTGGTGGCGAAAGCTTTACTATTCGCAATGAACATGGCGTCGAGGTGCCGCCGCAGGCCCGGCCGGACGCACGCGAGAACAGCGGAACCAAGGGGAACTCGCTATGATGCGCGCAGCACACGCGAGCGCTCTCCTCTTGATTGGCTTGGCCCTCGGTTTTCTGGCCGGCTGCGGGGGATCGAGTTCGAGCACCACGACTCCGCCTCCGGCCGAAACGATCGCAGCGGCAGCGGGGAGCACTCCGCAAACCGCGGCGCTCAACGGGACCTTTGCGTCACTGGTCGCGACGGTGACCACGGGCGGCACCGGCACGGACGGGGCGAGCGTTACATTCACCGCTCCAACCTCCGGAGCGAGCGGCACATTCGCAGGCAATCTGACCACGATCAGCATCCCCACAGATTCAGCCGGCAATGCTTCCGCGGCTTTTACCGCCAATGCCACCGCCGGTGTCTACGCCGTGACTGCTACTGCTACCGGCGCGACCGGAACTGCCACGTTCAATCTGGCCAACGGGCCTACAATCACCGCAACCCAAGGAACGCCGCAAAATACCCAAGTCGGCACGCCGTTCGCGACGGTGATGCAAGCCACAGTGATGGCGGGTACAACACCGGTGAGTGGGGTCACGGTTACCTTCACGGCTCCCACGTCGGGCGCGGGCGGCACGTTTGCAGGCGGGGCGACCACTTCTACTGCTACCACAGATTCGAGCGGCGTCGCGAGCGCAGCGGCGTTTACCGCAAATAGTGCGTTCGGCGATTACACAGTGATCGCGACGGTTGCTGGAGCAACGGAGCCTGCCGACTTTAGCCTGACGAATACCGTCTCACTGACCGGGACGACTCTTTATTCTTTTTATCTGAGCGGAAGTGAGGCTATCAATTCCGGGCCGAATTTCTATGCCCTGGCAGGGTCGGTGGCCATCAAGCCGGACGGCACCGTGGTTGCCGGGGAACAGGACTATAACGACGGGTTTGGATTGACTTCGCCACAGCCCAGCGGCGACCAGATCACGAGCGGAACGCTGACCGTAAGCTCATCGACCGGCCAGGGAACCCTCCTATTGAACACCACAAACCTCGGCCTCGGACAGAACGGCGTCGAAACTTTAGGCGTTCAATTTGTGAATGCCAAGCACGCCCTCATCATCCAGTTTGATGGGACCGCTACCTCGAGCGGAAGTTTAGATCTGCAAACTCTCACCAGCGGGCTCGGCGGAGGATATGCCTTTACGCTCTCCGGCGTGGACCTTGGGTATGCTTCGGTGGTTTACGGCGGAGTGTTTACCGTCAGCGGTTCCGGCTTCCTGCAGAACGGCGGCACGTTGCAGGGAATTTACGATGTCGATGATCGCGGGCTCTCTTCCGGTACGACACCAACGTTGGGGAACGCCCTGACCGGAACCATTTCGCCTCCCGATGAATTCGGGCGCGGGAACATAACCGGCACTGACATGGCCACAACCCTTAACTATTACATTGTCGGGCCGGAAGCGATACGAATCATTGACGTCGACGATGTTGTCGGTGTGAATGGCGATTCTGCTGTGGGTTCGGCCTTTGGCCAGGGTTCTGCCACCTTCACTAATGCATCTTTGGGGACCTCGATTTTTGGTGTGCAGAGCAGTTGGTTCGGGAACATCTTTGCCGCAGCAGGGATGTTCACAACCAATATCGCCGCCGCAACATTCACCGGTGTCGCCGATGACAATGAAGTGCAGAATGGAGTTCAATCCGCCAGCCCCGCCGCAATCTCGGGTACCTACTCGATCTCCAACACCAACAACGGATATGGCGGCCTCACGATCACCCCTCCCCTCGGAGATGTCACTACACTCGGAATCTATCTGACTGACCCAGCGCTCAACTTGAGCGACCCCAACAACACCAGCACCGGGCTGGGCGGCGCTCTAGTTGCCGACCTGGATGGCTTCGATCTCAATGGAACGGGCATCCTGATTCCGCAAACCGATGTTTCGACCACCAGCTTTACCAGTGCCTATGCCTTTGGAGGGCAAGAGCTGCAAAACAACATCGCGGGCGGAGAGTTCGACTTCATCGGGCAGGGAACCGTCAGCGGCCTTGCGTTGAGCGGCACTGGACTGATAAGCGATCCTTGGGGATTTTTCGCGGGCAGCCTTCCCATCTATTCCAATATTTCATTCTCCGGCACTGCGGCCGCCGATGGAAGCAATCCCGGACGCTACACGCTGCCGCTTTCTACTTCGGTTGCCGTCACGACCGGGAATCCCGGGCCACTCAACGCGGTGCTCTATCAGGCCAGCGGGGGAGAATTATTCTGGGTGGAAACGGACGCGGACAGCGTTTTTCTTGGAACGCTGCAGCAACAAGGCTCTCTGTCCGGCATACCAGCGGCGAGGATGCCCCTCGCCGTGACTGACCCGGAGCGCACAAAATAGCAGCCGGAACCGAGCCATAATTCGCCGTCTTGGCGCAAACTGCATCTGGCAGCTGGCACTTTTGGCACTTGCGACGCGATATCGCCGGCGTCAAACTGAGAATGAGCGGGATAAGCCCGGGCACTTATTTTATTAACTTGTAATACAATGGCTGGCACCACTCTCCCCCCGGCCGACTTCCTGTAAATGCAGGTGAGCCGGCAGCACTCTGGATAGATTTCGCGAATTTTGAGCAGGTCTGGCCCCGCGGGCCTGACCCTTTGTGAGGATTCCTATGAGACGGAGATTGTTTGCCATTCCCGCATTGGTGGCGAGTTGCGCTTTGTTATCGGCAATGGCCGGCGCCCAAAGCGCCCCAACGGCGACGCCTGACGTGATTCTGCACGATGAGCTTCCGCAGATCGAAGATTATTCGCGGATCGAGGAAATTCAGCCGACTGACACTCCGCAGATCGATATTCAGAGCGGCGTTCAGAGCAATGTGCAGAGCAATGTTCAGCCGGGCAATTCTCCGCAGAGCAGCGATTTCCAGCAGATCGAAGATCCCCCCACGCAGGCCATGCCTCCTCACGATCCTTCCGCTCCTCTTGTGCCCGGATGGAATCCTCGCAACGATCTTGCCCACACGCACAGGCATATCGGTTCTCCTCGGCTCCAACCTCCCGGCCCGTCTATTACTCCTGTTCTTACCCAGCACAATGATCTTTCCCGCACTGGCCAGTATTTAACCGAAACCGCGCTCACTCCATCGAATGTGAATTCCAGCCAGTTCGGGAAATTGTTCTCTTACTCCGTAGATGGACAAATCTACGCGCAGCCGCTTTACGTTCCTAACGTGACGATTGCCGGGACATCCCACAACGTGGTTTATGTGGAAACTGAAAATGATAGCGTTTATGCCTTCGACGCCGATGGCAAGTCGAGCGCTCCGCTGTGGCAGGTGAGCTATCTGAACTCGACTTCGAGTCTTGCCGTCACTCCTGTGCCCTGCGGAACTGATGGCAACACGACCGATATCAGCTGCAATATTTTTCCTTACTACGGAATTACAGGAACTCCGGTCATCAACCTGACCACGCAGAATCCGGCGACCGGCACGATGTATTTCGTTGTCCGAACCCAGGAGACTCCAACCAACGGACTGCCGGTTTATTACCAGCGTCTGCACGAGATCGACATCACTACCGGCAAAGATGTGAGCGGAAGCCCGGTGGTGGTCTCGGGGAGTTTCCCCGGAGTTGGAGCGGGCAGTGACGGCAGCACTGTTACCTTCGATCCCCTGGCCGATATTCAGCGTGCGGGACTGACCCTGGCGAATGACGTGGTTTATATCGCGTGGGCGGGCGCAGCTCACGGCTGGATCATGGGTTATGACGCCAGCAAGCTTACCCAAACTGCAATCTTTAATACTGCGCCGAACTATGTTTTGGGCGGAATCTGGCAGACCGGCAACGGGCTGGTGGTAGATAGTTCCGGCAATCTTTACGTTTCCGTCGGCGATGCCGTTTTTGATGCTTCCAATCTGGTGGGCGGACCCTATGCCAATGACTATGGCGACTCGGTCATCAAGTTCAGTCCATCTCTCGATGTCCTCGATTACTTCACGCCCATGGATCAGATCTGCCGCGGCGGCACGAGCGAAGGCGGCGATAACGATCTCGATCTTGGTTCGGCAGGCCCGCTTCTCCTCCCTACTCAGGGAGGGTCTGTACCGGATGAACTGTTGGTCGTAGGAAAGAGTGGCTATGGCATCACCGGAACCACCTGCGATACCGCCGACGTTTACCTCCTCAATCTGAATGGGCCCCAAGGCATGGGTAAATACGAAACCGGCTCCAATGGAACGGACAACGTCATCCAGGAACTGACCGACCCCGCTCCCAGCAACAGCATGCAGCCGCAGGGTTTTTGGAGCAGTGCGGCATTCTGGCAGGGAACGGAGAATGCTGGCGGCACCAGCGGCACCAGCTACGTATATATGTCCGGAACCAACGCGCTGAGCGGGGGCAACGCCGGCGCGCCACTCGATGAGTACAGCATCAATGGCGTGACTGGAACGGCAACGGCCAAGCTCTCGACGACTCCGGTTGCCAGCTCGAATTCTTTTCCGCAGGGCGCAACGCCCTCAGTTTCATCGAACGGCTCCGCTGATGGCATCGTATGGGCGATAGAACGCGTGGATTCTTTGAACCTACAGCCGGGCGATTTGCCGGCGATCCTTTACGCCTACGATGCCACCAATGTGGGTACGATGCTCTATAACAGCAGCGAGATGACTGACGGCCGGGATCAGCCCGGTTGCGCCAATAAATTTCAGGTTCCGACTATTGCGAATGGACGCGTATACGTTGCCACTCAGAATGAGCTCGACGTATACGGGCTCTTGGCCAGCCCTCCTCCAGCCCAGCCGTGGGTCTTTCTGCCCAGCCCATGTTATACATGGCAGAACCCGGTGAATGTGGGCCAGAAGTCGCCTCCGCAGACGTTCACCATCACCAACAGCGGGAACGCGGCGCTTAAGATCACATCGATCAAAGTTACGGGCAATAACAGCTCCGATTTCAGACTTACCAACCGGTGCGGAATCTCGCTGGCCGCCAATAAGAGTTGCGAGATCTCGGTGACTTTCGCTCCTACGCTTGGCGTGCCTGAAATTGCTTATGTCTCCATCAACGACAGTGCTGTGGGCAGCCCGCACAACATCCGGATGGTCGGAACCGGAAACGGGCCTTCAGTCGTGGTGACTCCCGCGTACCTCTCTTATGGGAGACAGGACATTGGAATCGCCAGTGCGGCGCAGTATGTCACCGTCGCGAACTCGGGCAGCCTGCCGGTGACCATCAGCAGCGTGACCATTACTGGCGCGAACGCCGTTGAATTCTCCGTGGCCAGCAATACCTGCCCGTCTTCATTGCAGGTGAACGCCAACTGTATGATCGGGGTCACCCTTGATCCGCAGGGTACCGGACAATTCAGCGCCGACCTCACCATTAACGATAATGCTGGCGGCACGCAACTGGTCAGCCTGACGGGCGTGGGGGTGCAGCCGAATGCGGTTATTTCGCCGAATCAGATTAATTTCGGTCAAGTGAAAGTAGGCACATCCAGTCCATCGGAGCCGGTGACATTGACGAATAATGGGAATGGAATTCTATTTATCAGCAGCATTAATTTCACCGGACCTAATCCGGGAGATTATTCCCAAACCAATAATTGCGGCACGCAACTGGCGTCGCAATCCACTTGTACCATCAATGTGATCCTTAAGCCGACGGCACAGGGTACACGCCAGGCTTTCCTGAACGTAAACGACAACTCGGTTCCCAGCCCGCAGCAGGTTTCGCTGCAAGGGGATGGCACATAGGGTGGCCCGATTGGGAGGGCTTAATAGGTATCCTCTCACCGGCAGACGGAACGGCTGAAACCAACTCCCTGATACGAAGAAATACCCGGGGACAGCCGAGGGCAGACGTTCCCGCATGTCCTGAGTTGAATCATTTCCCCAGAGACGCGCGCCTGCCGACCCCGATCAGTTCACAGTAGTGTTCAGCGTTGCGGAGGGGGTGTTGCTGCCGTTCGCGGCCGCGTCCCCGATAATGTTCTTAATAGTCGCTCCGGACTTGGCCGTAACATTGAAGACGATCGATGCCCTCACCCTCTCCCCGACCGTCTGATAGCCGATCGCGCAGGTAACGACGTCCGGCTGGCCAAGTACTATCACCAGCGCGCAAGACCCGTTCGGGCTCACGCTGGAGCTTACATAGTTCAGACCCGCCGGCACCGGATCAGTTATGCTCACCGCCGAGGCGCCGTCAGGCCCGGTGTTTCCGCTGGTAATGGTGTAAGTGATGTTGGCCCCGCTGGCGACAGTTTTGGGAGCGGAGGCAGCAAGGCTAAGAGCGGCTGACGTGCTCACTTTGAAGACGAAAGCGTCGCTGAGATTGCTGCCACAAGAGGCGCAACTGTTCTGGAACGGTGGGGACGATGAAGCCGACATGGTCGGGAGATTTGTCGAAGTTGTGGTGCCCGAAATGTAGGCGGATGCGAACTGATCCAATATAACGCGCGAGCCGGAGTCGGCTCCGCTGCCGCCAATGTAAGTCGAGAAGGCAAAAGCCGTTCCTTGTGGATTGAGCTTCGTCAGAAAAGCGTCGCTGGCTCCCCCGCCGTAGGTCGCGCCGTTGTAGGTTGCGCCGTTGTAGTCTTTCTGATCCAGAGGCGTGACCACGGGGAAGTTCACGGAGTCAGTTTGGCCGGTAACATACACGCTTCCTCCGGCATCAAGCGCCAACGACATTCCGGGATTCTCATCGAGGCTACCGCCCAGGTACGTGGAATAGAGCAGCCCAGACCCGGTGGGGTTGAGCTTGGTGATGGTCACATCACCACAGGTTTGCGTGCTGCTGGGCACGCATCCCTTCGACATTCCTCCAAAAGTTTTTTGCGCTGCAGTCGACGTCACGGGGAAGTTGGTGGAAGTTGTATTGCCAGAGACGTACACGCCGGTCGCATCCACAGCGACCCCAGCCGCGTAATCATAGCCGCTGCCGCCCAGGAATGTTGAGAAGACCAGCGCGGAGCCGGCAGGATTCACCTCGGTCACAAATCCGTCGTAGGTTCCGTTGCACTTCCCGTCGGTGCCGCAGGATTGGTCAAAGGCACCGCTGGTCACCGGGAAATTTGGCGAGCCCGCAATTCCAACCACGTACGCGTAGCCCGGCGCCGGCTTCGTGGTGTTATCGACCCAAATCCCGTAAGCCGCGTCACCCAGGCCTCCCGATCCTCCCAGATAACTTGAATAGGTGAGGGTGGTCTGCTTGCCCTGTCCCGGCGGCACGGTTATTTTCAAAACAAATCCATTGGAGCAGGCGCCCTTCGATGTCATTCCGCACGACGTCTGAAAAGCTCCCGGCGTAACCGGAAAATTATTGGAACTGGTGTACCCTACGACATAAACATTATTGCTGCTGTCCAAGGCGAGGCTGAAACCTTGATCATCCGAGCTTCCACCCAGATAAGTGGAGTAAACAAAAGCTGTGCCGTGCGAGGCGATCTGAAAAACGAAAGCATCCCCCGTGACCGTGCCGCCGCCGAATGTCGGCTGGATCGGCAATTCAAGGGGAAAGTCCTTTGACAGGGTATAGCCCGTGACGGTCATGTCGCCGAGGTTATCGAGCAGAATATCCGTCGCTACATCGTCGGCAGACCCGCCCACGTAGGTGGAGTAGACCTCGGCATCTCCTGCGCCGTCGAGTTTCGTGATGAAGATGTCCTTGCCTCCGGCGTTAGTCGAATAAAGTGGGTTCAAGGTCGGGAAATCGGTCGAGAGCGTGCTGCCGGTGATGAACGGACTGCCGAAGGAATCCACCGCGACCCCCAGCCCGGCATCGGCTTTGCTGCCTCCTACATAGGTCGATAGAAAAATGGCGGGATCGATCACCAGTTCCTTCCCATGGTCATAGGCGCCAATTTCAAATCTCACTGCACCATCGGCACTTAACATATAGCGGCCATCAATCAGATTCTTGTGCTGCTGAGCGTCGGCCTGATAAACGACCGGTTTATGAAAGCGCACACCGCCGCCAGACAAGTGCGCCACCAGGTCCCCGTTCTCATCGACCGTCAAAGACGGATTCACATCGCCTCCGCCGCTGAAGCGCAGTGCAATCACGTCAGGATCGCTGCCCGCCGACACAACAAAGTCGTATTCCAGTTGTCCCTGATGCCCGTAATAAACAACGTCCACTCCGGGATAAATGCCGGTGTAGCGCACTCGCCCGAAGTTGGGCACCTTGGTGCGCCACTTGGAATGATCGTTTCCGATAAAGTAGTTGCTGGTGTTGCGTTGAAGCCCGGATGCGGTGATGGCGGCCGCGGGGTTTGCTCCCACGACTTGCATATTCAGGACTGCCACTTCCTGGGCTGAAGTCTTAGATTGGGAGGCCGCTGAAGTATTGTTCCCGACGTACGGCATTCCCGTTGTACTCGGCCGCGCGATGCTTTCCTGGGAGGGCGCGCCGGCAGTTGCGCTCTCAATCTTCATTACCGCGCCATCGCCTGTAAGAAATAAGGTGTATCCAGCGCCGCGCGAGATAAACTTCACGCGCTCGTCGGTCTGTCCCTGATTCGCTTCAAAACTCATGGGCAGCTTGTGGAAGGCCTCGATAGCACCCGCTTTCGCCGAACTCGCGCTCATATTCTCCGCGAAAGCGCCTGCCGATGGACCTGCCGATGGATAAGAGCGTCGGTCGCGTCCAAGCGAACCTCCCGATAAAAGCAACACCAAAGCCAGTCCCGATACCACTACAAGTGTGCCCGCCATGCGTCTCATGGATTCCTCATTTTTATGTGTGCAGGTTAAACAGGGGGAGTACAACTGTTATCCATTCTCCCCTCGAATTGCCCTCGCGTCAAAGGGATAAATTCTAGGGCTTTGGTGATCTGCCGGACGTTGTTCTTCCGCCGGTCCATCGCCATTAAGCAAAGTGAATATCTCTGGTAAGCTGGTGAGCAAGTCGGGAAGTATTCGTGTTTCTCCCCGCCATCAGTCCGGCATCGGCATTCGAACGGGCTATTTCTTTGCAAAACATGACCGCTTCTATCTTGGCGTCCCGGCAAAGGGCATGGAGACGGCCCAAGCCTGGACCTTCGAGGCCGAGGACTAGTCAATACCGACGGAGCGGACGGACCCAAACCTCGAAACCAGCGGGATGAGGGGGGTCAACTGTTGAGAGGATCCTCAGGCTCGCAAACCTTCGGGTCATGGGGAAGCAATACATTGAGCCGCCCACACTCGAGGCGATCCCTGCTATGAGCCAACTATCCGCGTCCATCTGCCGCAATTGAGAAGCCGGGAGGCGTTCCACGTTCTACCCGGAAAGTCCGAGCGCAGCCCAAAAGAACGACATCGGTCGAATAAGCAGAGCAAGGCAAGAGGCGCGTAAAGTATTTGACTGGGGCGGTAAGAACCCTACTTCGAACGTGATAAAATCTAGCTCCACACGCCGGAGAGGTGGCAGAGTGGCCGAATGCGGCGGTTTGCTAAACCGTTGTACGGGCTAACACCTGTACCGAGGGTTCGAATCCCTCCCTCTCCGCCACGCAGGCTAGACTGCAGAGAAAGCCCGCCCGTTTCCCCCAAGATACGCGAAACAGCCCGTATTTCGCGATTATTCGCACACGAACCGGACTGCGGAGACCGGACTGCTCGGCGTCGGATGCGGTCCCGTGGCGGCTTTCTCCGGAAGGCACATTCGCAGTCCGGTTTCCACTAGGGCTTCGGGCGAATGCAATGCGATCAGAATCTGGGATTCGGGCCCCTAGCGAGTTGACCGCTGTCAGCACCTTCGGAACCCAGCAGTCGAAGCTTCTCATAAGCCCGTTTCTGGCTAATGAACCAAACGTGATGGTTTCGAATACCCCGAAATGTCTTGCCCGGAAACATCTGTTTTTGGGCAAGAGGAACGCTGTTTTGTAACCTTTGTGAATGATGCACTTGCGAGAGTGAGTTTGCTGAGTGATTCTGGGCAGCCTTACTCGTTTTAAGCAGGTCTTACAAAACAGGCGGAGACCTTTTTCAGCTCTCCGCCGCGAGGCCGCCAGTTACTGCTTGATGGCCGTGCCAGCCTTATAGTGGCCACTGTCGGTGAGATCGACCATGTTGAAGACTTGAGCGCTCGGCGACACCTGAATGGTGAAGTTCTGTACGGCGCCGTTCACGTCCAATTGGGCCGTTCCACTGCCGTTTGCGTTTAGAGATGTCACTGAGAAGGTTTGGCCGGTGATGGTATCATCGCCGCACGAAACCGTGTGATAAGTCCATACCGCATTGGTAGCGTGGCCGGTCGAGTTGAGGGTGAAGGTGAGAAGCTCGCTCCCAATGCCGCACGAGCCCTGGCCAACGATAGTGGCCGCCCATGGCTACCCGAGGCAAACGTGGGTCGCCTACGAGAACGAAACGGACCGAACTCTGTGGCGCTCTCGCGTCGACGGAAGCCAGGCTCTACAGTTGACGTTTCCGCCGCTCGAAGTGCTTCAGTCCACATGGTCATCGGACGGCAAGCAAATCATTTTTTCTGCCAACGGACATTTGTATGTCATCCCTTCAGAAGGAGGAAATCCAACGCTGCTTACGCAGGGTATTGAGCCTAGTTGGTCTCCCAACGGCCAATCCGTTCTTTTTGCCGACAGCCCGGCAGATGCCGGGGGTTGGCACCCCAGCATCCACGAACTTGATTGGAACACCCGGAAAATCGCCTTGATTCCGGGATCTCAAGAGTTCGAAGGGCCTCAGTGGTCACCGGATGGCAGATATGCCGCCGCAGCCGACATAAAGCACAAGAAGCTGATGCTGTTCGATTTTAGCCGCCGACAATGGTCTGTTTTGGCTGACGGTCTTCCCTATGGGTGGGGAATCCGCTGGTCCGCTGATTCCAAGTACGTCTACTACCAACACAATTCCTATGAAGAAGAGCAGCCGATTTTCCGCATTCGCTGTAGCGATCATACTGTGCAGCAGATCACCTCTTCGCGCCAGATTCTCCGCGCCGACCTATTGAGCTACAGCATGACCGGTCTTACGCCTGATGATGCTCCTGTGGCATCTCTAGTGCGCCGAAATTCGGACATCTACTCCTTGCAACTCGATCAATAGGAAAATCAAAACGAAGATTCAACATCGATTCATTGTCACGCACAATAGCTGATTCTGGGAGAGACGTGGACAGGCAAGGAACTGATCGCACGTGCCATCCATCGGATGAGTTGCCGTAAGAATGCAAGCTTCATCAAACTTAATTGTGCGGTGATTCCTACAGGACTCTGGAAAGCGGGTTATTCGGGCACGATAAGGGCGCGTTTACCGGCGCAGTCAGTCAGAAGTTGGGGCGTCTCGAATTGGCCGATAAAGGAACGCTCTTTCTGGATGAGGTCGAAGAGATCCCACTGGAAATGCAGCCGAAATTATTGCGAGTGCTGCAGGACCAGGAGTTCGAGCGCCTGGGCAGCGCCTGTAATATCCGTGTCAACATACGGCTAATCGCAGCCACGAACCGGGATCTGGCGCAGAGTATAGCCAGCCGGCACTTCCGAAGTGATCTGTTCTACTGCCTAAGTGTGTTTCCCATCCGAATGCCAGATCTGCAGGAGCGAAAACAAGACATTCCTCTGCTGGTGCGCCATTTCGTACAGCATTTCGCGCGCCGTATGCACAGAATAGCCATAGGAGCGGCCCATCTGCCGACAGCGCGTCACTGTGAACCCTCCGTGGCGCGGTAGCTTTTTATCCAGTGTGTCCGCACTTTCGGTCTTACCTTTTTAGCCGCCCAATCGAACACAATCAGGTTTGTTTCCATTTTCGGCATGTGGCAGCCAATACAATCGGTTTCGGCCTGATGGTTCAACCTGGGAAACATCGCGGTTTCAGGCTTGTGGCAACTCAAGCAGTGGCGGGAATAATCGGCAAGATCATGTTGCGAACCGTGAACGTCGTGGCAAGTCATGCACGTCATTTTCGAGGACTGAAAGCAGCGGCTTTTCTCCAGCAATTCGACTTGGCTGCCGTGTACATCAATTTGCGCAATGGGATCTGGCGTCGGCAGCTCAAGGTATTCGGCCAGCGGTTCGCCTGGCCGATAAGAAAATGCGGGAGCGATATTCGTCCCCGCACCCGCGTGGCACCATCCGCACAGGTCTAGCTGCCGATTAAGAGAAAACTTTGCGGGATTGAGAATAGCTGAGCGGCCAGATTCCCGGATTTCCGAAACTCTGGAGTTTTCGCGCTGCACGTGCTAACGCCCAGGGCCGTGGCATTTTTCACAGTCGATCCCCAGCAGGAAGCCGGTCACCTTATAGCGATTCGGCGGCGGGGGAGTGGCATCAAAGTAAGTCGCATGACACTCCAGACACCTTGGAATCACGGGACGATTAAAATTTGCAATGCCGTCGCGATATCCGGGGCTGTTCACCCACCCCAACTCATTCCAATACGAGATGGGCAACTGAAATAACTGGTCCTCCTTCCAGTAGAGATAGGTCTGTCCCTTGCCTCCCGATCCAATCACTAGTCCAAACCGCTCGGTGCGTTCGGTGGTGTAGGGTGAGATACCTTCAACTGCGGTTTGAAAGAATCCATCTTTCGTGGCTTCGATCCGGAAAGACAAATCCGGATTTGACGTGGTGAAGGCGTCGGTTCCGGGCGTGAAGCTGCCGAGGATGGATTGCTTGTCGGGCAGCCTCGAGGTGAGGTAGTGTGCCGTCTGGTGAAAACTGGAAACTTTTTCCCCATGGCACCCAGCGCAAATCTGGTCTCCCACGTAATCGTCGCGAGATGGAGGATTTGCCCCGGGCTTCGCAGCCAATTCTGAGTTTGCAGCTGGAGCGGAATGCTCCTGCCGCGACTGGCTGTGGAGCGGAATAAGAATGCCGGCAACAGACAGAAATCCCACTCTCGCGATGGAAAGTAACTTCATTTCAATCGGCCCCGGCCAGGCATTCTGCGGCAACCGCTCGGAGCTTCACTTCCACCTACCCTGGCCCTCCACAATAGTGATATAGCGATCGAGGGGCAGAGCGGCAAAGCGCTCGACTGCGCCGCTGGGCTGCGGCCATTTTATCTCCAGCATGTCGATTTTGGTTCTTTGCCCGATTCCAAGAACCATCCGGGGATCGTGGGACGCGAGAAAACTACCACCGCCCACTTTCATCCGGCCTCGTTTCAAATCAGCAGCCTGATATGTAACCCGCGCGCCCACGGCATCTCGATTCGACTTCGTCCCGACCAGAGTCAGTCCGAGCCAATGGTTTAGTCTGCCGACATTGTTTCGCAGCAGTAAAGGTGGACCGCCATTCACCGAAATCAGGACATCCACTCCACCATCGTTGTCGAAGTCACCCACAGCTAGTCCGCGTGCGGAAATCCTTTTGGTGAACACAGGTCCGCCCCGGTCGCTGACGTTCTGAAATTCTTTACCCGTGCCGCGAAACAGCAGAAGCGGTTCCTGATACTCGACATCCTTGTGATACACCTGAATCAGGTCGTCGGGATTTCCGTTGGAGAGAAGCAGATCGAGGTTACCGTCGTTGTCGTAATCGAAAAATTTCAGGCCCCAACCACTCATCAGCCGTGTTGCCGACGCAATGCCGCTGCCACCGGCTTGATCGTCGAAGGTTTCGTCGTGATTATTCCGGTACAGCGAATACATTTCGTGGTCGATGTTGGCCACAAACAAATCCATCCAGCCGTCCTGGTCGAAGTCCGCGGAGTCGACTCCCATTCCCGACCGCGGACGCCCCGCCTCGCTGTAAGCCACGCCCGCCTGCGCTCCTATTTCTTCGAAGCCCGCTGCGCGATTCACAAATAAGAAATTCGCCGTGGTGTCGTTGGCCACAAACAAATCCATGCGCCCGTCATTGTTAATATCGGTGGCCACGGCTCCCCAGGCTTTTCCTAAGTACTTGCCGATGCCCGAAGTCTTGCTGACGTCGGAGAAAGTGCCGTCGCCATTGTTGTGGAACAGCCAACTGGCCGTGGGCTTGTAGAGGCGCGGAATGCAATAGCCGGGTTTGTTGTCGGCCTCGCAAGGCAAATGCTTGGATTTGTCGAAGTCTACAAAGCGGCAGACGAAAAGATCGAGACGGCCGTCGTTGTCATAGTCAAACCACACGGCGCTCGATGACCAACCCGGCGCAGCCACCCCAGCCTTCTCGGTGACATCGGTAAAAGTGCCGTCTCCGTTGTTGTGATACAGCATGCTTCTGCCATACTGCGCGACGTAGATGTCAGGAAAACCATCTGCGTCATAATCGCCCACCGCAACGCCCTGTCCATAGCCTCCGCCGCCGACCCCGGCTTTCGCCGTCACGTCCGTGAACGTACCGTCGCGATTGTTGTGATAAAGGGCGTTGCGCAGCGGCGGATCGGGATCATAAAAATCGCACTTTCCGCTATTCACCAGATAAATATCCATCCACCCGTCGTTGTCGTAGTCGAGGAAGGCGCAGCCAGCGCCCGTGGTTTCGGGCAGGTACTTTTGCGGAGAGTAACCCGCCGTGTGCTTCCAACTTATGCCACTCCGTGCGGGGAGAATTTCTTCAAATGGGTAGATGTCGCTCGGCTGGGCTAAAGATATTTTTGTGAGGCCACTAAGCCCGAGACAGCCCCCCATTGCCCACAGGAAACGGCGTCGGGAGAAATCAGAGAATCGCATCTGCCGGATGGAGTTCGCCACTGCAGTCATTGAGACAAATATGCCGCCACCTAGTTCGGTTTCGGATCTGCTTCGCGTTCCGCCGCCGGTTCGCCGGCCGCTCCCTTCTGCGTCAACTGCCTCTGAATGGCAAACTCGCGGTCGGCGTTCTCCCTGTTTCCCGTGCGCGCATATGCGATTGCCAGCAGGTAATGGGCGGCTGGGTTCCCTGATTCCAACTTGACGGCCCTTTCCAGCGGCGGAATCGCATCTCCGAACTTCTTCGCCTCAACCAAGGAGCCACCCCATCCGACGAAGGCATCGCCAAATCCGGCGTCCAGCCTCGCCGCGCGTGAAAAGTGCTGAATGGCGTCATCCCAATCGTGATTCTGCTTTGCGATTTCGCCCAGAACATATTCGGCTCCGGCGTTACCAGGGTCAATCTGTAACTCTTTCTCAAACTCCTGTTTGGCTTCCTGCGCCGCCTCCGGGCCAAAATCAGGCTTCGAAACCAGCACTCTCCCGAGCCGATAATGAACGCCCGCCAGATTCGGGTTCTGCTGCAGTATTTGCCGATAGATTCTTGCCGCCTCATCCCATTTACCCTGGACTTCGAGCGCTTCCGCATTGAGTTCCTGTGCCGGCGCCGAATTCGGCGCAGCATTCGCCAGCTCAGAGGAAGCACGGGTCGAAAGATCAGAGTAAGTGTGAACCGTGAGATAGAGAACGTCGGGATCGCGGGGGAATTCGCGGTTCAGAAATCGCAAGAAATCAATCGCCGCGTCGGGCTCGTCCGCAAACATGGCGCAGCGAACGCCGGCAAATCCGATCTCCCGCTTTAGATCTTTGTCACTAACACTGACCGAGCTTTTCTTCAGGAGCGGAAGAGCTTCTTTGCAGTGACCAGTTTTGGCAAGCTCAATGCTTTTCTTGCCGGAAGCGGAGGTATCTAACTTTTGAGAATGCACAGCCGATTGAGCTGCGCCATTGGAAGACAATGCTAACGTACACGCCAAGAGAAGCCGGAAATGAGTTGATCGCAACATGAAAAAGGGGCAAGCGCGGGAACGCTTGCCCCTAATAATACACCGCTAGAAATAGAACTTAAGCGCGAACTGAATGTTGCGCTCCCCTTGCGAGGCATTGATCTCACCCATGACTCCAGAGGTTAGCGCGAAGGGGCTCGGGCCGCCGGCAAAATCCAGAACCGGATGGTTGAACAGGTTCACAAAATCAGCCCTGAACTGCAATCGGGTGCCTTCGGTGATGCCAAAGTCCTTGTGCACGCTCAAGTCCACGTCTGAGTAGTGGGGCCCTCGCACGGAGCCCACTCCACAGTTGCCATAGGATCCGGCCGCAGGTTGGCTATATATGCTTGGGCTGAACCATTGAATGTAAGCCGAACCCGGCCCGTTCACTACTTTCTTTTTCTCATAGACAGGGGCGCCCGAGCAATTGGGGCGGGACACATCGAACAGAATGCCCGCGCCGTCTGCGCCCGACGGGTCGCTGAAACCGCCGAGGATCGGAGTCAGCGCAAATCCTGAGTGCCAGTTAACGATAGGAGCAATCTCCCAGCCTCCGGCAACCGCGTCCACGACTTTATTCATGTCGTGACCGAATTGCCTGCCGCGTCCCACGGGAATCGCGTAACTGGCAAACCCGGTAAGGGCGTGGGTGGTGTCGTAATAGCATGGTCCCCAATCGGACCGGGGATCATAAATGTTCTGCCAACCCGGCAATCCCATCGACGTCTGCGTGCCGTTCCCTCCCCAACTGGAGGTTCCGTAGAAACCGGGGGAGTTGCTGAGGCACTTGGAGTAGGTGTACGAAACCTGACCATCCAGTCCATTGGCCAGGTTTCTCTTCAAGACCGCTTGTAGTGCGTTGTAGCTCTGGTTGGAGTTGGAGGCGGCTCCTGCGGTATAAAGCGGGAATGCCCCGGCGGGAATTGGGCTGGTGTTCGAAAACACTCCACCCAAATAAGACGACGGCAGAAGTTGCGCTCCCACAATTCCGGGTTTCGTGATCGAGCCGTCGGCGTTCACCAGTCTTCCTTGCGCCCAATCCATCAGATTCAGCAGGTGCGTACCGAACGAACCCATCTAACCTAGCTGAAAGGTCGTGTGATTGTCGAGCTGCTGTTGAATCGATAAGTTCCACTGGGTTTCGTTCGCGGGCCGATAATTCGACTGCCAGGCCTTTATCGTGCCCAGAGCTCGCGTTGGTCCGGTGAAGCACGCCTGATCCACCGTGGCGCAGGCCGGTGCCGTCTGTGGGAACGGATTGGAAAGAGGCGGCGGGTTGACGGAAGTGATAGTCGAACTGATCTTCGTGAGGGGCCAGTTGGTGGTCAGGTTTTGGTTCGCCCCGCCTCCCTCCAGGTAAGAGGTCGTTCCAATTGCGCCGCGAATGACCGTTCTGCCGCTCCAGATTCGGGGAGACCATGCGAAGCCGATACGAGGCTCCCAATCCCCCTTGCCGAGGTAATTGTTGTACAGCCCGTTATTTCCACTCTCCTGAATGTAAGCGCCGGTTGCGAAGTTGAAGTTCACCTCACGGTCGTGAATTTCATATCGCGGCGTATGGTCCTCAAAGCGCAGCCCGAGGTTGATCGTCAACTGATCGTTTACGCGCCAGTCGTCCTGCACAAACGCGCCGAAGATGTTGTCGCGCAGACCGAATTCAGCAGCGCCGGCATCGCGGCCGCCGCCGCCGAGCAAGCCCAGCCACAGGTCGGCCGAACCATTTCCCGTCAGGGCCGAGGCACTAATCGAGCCCAGCAAGCCGTTGTTGCCGGGGTAAACATAATTGAGCCGGTCACGCCAATACTGGAATCCCGTGTGTATGGTATGGCGACCTTTCGAGATGATCAACACGTCTTCAAACTCGCCCGTGCCGGTATGAAATGTCTGTTCCAGGTTATTCGAACCAAACGAGATGTTGCCTCCAGTAAGAACAGGGAGGCCGGGACTAAACTCATTTGCGCTCGCAATACCGATAGCCTGCCCCAGATTGCCGGCGGCCGGGTTGTAGTCCGTCTGGTTGTATTGCACGTCCACAATTCCTACACGGGCCTCGTTGAGCATGCTAGGGCTGATGGCATAGGTCCAATTAATTACCCCGCTTTTCACCGGCTCGGTGCTGGAGGCGCCGGGATCCGCAAGTTGAAATGCAGCCGATGCCGGGTTGTTGATGTATTCCTGCGACCAGCGTGCGAAAACGTGACTTTTCTGCGAAATGGCGTAGTCAATCTTCAGGTCGCCTTGATCGTTGTTGAAAGTGCTTCGGGTTGGCGCGAAGTAATTCGAACCGGTTACAGAATTGGCCATAACACCTTCGGCCGCGGAATAAGACGGCAAAGCGAAAAGATTTGCCATGACGGGGTCTACCGTATAGCCGGCGGCCGTCAGATTATTGTTGGGGATCGGAGTTCCCGCGTTTGGGCCATTGGGGTAGAGAAGCTGTATCCCGGTCCCGCCGGAGCAGACGCCGGCGCCATTGAATGAGCCGCCGTTCTGGGTGCAGAGCTGGCCAAAGTCACCGCTGACCTCGCTGGGCGTAAAGAGAGAATATCCCGCCGAGGACGACTTAGGCGAACGTAATCCCTGATAATCAGCAAAGAAGAACAACTTCTCTTTAATGATCGGTCCGCCGACAGCTGCGCCAAATTCATTCCAGTGTACGCGGGGCTTTAAGAGAACACCATTCGGCTGGTTGGTGCCCGGCACATAGGGTAGGCCCTCGGACAATCCCGCCGACCAGGTATTGGCATTGAAGGCGTCATTTCGCAAGAATTCCCAAACATCTCCGTGGAATCTATTCGTTCCCGATTTGATGCTGGCGCTGATCACTCCACCTTCGAAATCTCCGAACTCAGCCGAGGGATTCTGGGTGATGACATTGAATTCCTCAATCGCGTCGGGGGCCGGCTGATAGGCAACCTCGTTATTGTTCTTCTCCTGATTGGCTACCCCGTCAAGGTAATAAGCATTCGCCTGCTCACGGTTGCCGTTGATCAGGGGCCTTCCCGAACTCGGCAACACTTGTGCCTGGTTCAACGTCTGAGGATTGGGATTAGTGGCTCCCGGGACCAGAAGCGCCAGTTGCAGGTAGTTGCGAGAAAGCAGGGGGAGAGAATCCGTGGTCTTTGCATCAATCACAGTGCCGACTTGGGCGTCCTGAGTCTGCAGCAGGGGTGTCGCGCCCGTGACTTCGATGGTTTCGCTGACCCCGCCCACCTTCATTTGTACGTCGATCCGCGCAGTCTGGTTCAGCGCCAGCGTGAACGGCGGTTGCACTGCCGTATCGAAGCCGGGCGCTGTCACCTTCACGCCGTAAGTGCCCACGGGCAGCCGCAGCAAATTATATCCGCCGCCGTCATTCGTTTCCGCGGTGCACAGCGTGCTGCGTTCCGTGTCCGTTGCGGTGACTTTCGCGCCCTTGAGCGGCGCACCGCTCGGATCCGTCACTGTTCCTACGATCCCGGCTGTTACCTCTTGCGCCCACGCCGGCGTCATGATCGCCATCGCGAAAACCACCATCACCGCTAACAGAACCTCACATGCCGCCTTTTTCATAAGCACCTCCAGAGAGCACTTTCCGCCCCAGCGTCGGAAAACAAGCCCTAATGCAATCGCAGTATGCTATATAGCACGTGAGCACTGGCGGTCAAGAAAAAAATGCAATGAATGAGATTATTTTTTGAGGGCTGCAAATTCCTGCGCTCTATATCGGTGGAAAACGAATCGACTTTAGGCGAAAAGAGAGGTGGTTGCGCCGCACTGCCTCATTTATGGTGCAAATGCTCGAATGGCGTGGTGTTTTATAGTTTATCGAAAGCCGATATTTATCTGTCGAGGAAAACCGCAGGAAACGCGAATTATTCCCGCTCTATAGCATTGTTTGGAGTTTGGGAAGCTAGCTCCCAACTGTTTCTTGAACTTTTAACTTTACATAAACCTCGCCATGAGCTATATAGCAGATGGCCTGCAATTGAGGGCCAGCCCTTTGGCGACGCTTTTTGCAGTGGCCCGGTTGCTGCTGCGCTGGGATCGACGGTAGCCTAGAAGATCGCTATGCCTCGAAATAACCGCAATGGAACGCCGGTTTACAAGCGGATACAGAATGCGATCCGCCAGCGTATCGAGTCCGCGGAGTTGAATCCCGGAGACGCAGTTGCCTCCGAGCGCGAACTGGCCAAGACCCACAAAGTGAGCCTGATGACGGCTCGTCACGCCCTTGCCGGACTGGAGCGCGAAGGCATCGTCGAAAGGCGCCGCGGTGCTGGAACGTTCGTCGCCGCTCCCAAAATTCACTTCAACAAGCTCATGAGTTATACCGAGCACATGGCCAGCCGCGGCTTAGCTCCCCGTTCGCGCGTGCTGGTGGCCAAGGTTATTGAGGACGAGCAGGAAATCGCAGCCCGCCTGGGCCTGCCCGCTGCCAGCCGCATGGTTAAGGTAGCTCGTCTTCGCCTGACGGGCGATGAACCTTTTGCCCTAGAAACCTGCTACCTGCCGGCCGCTGATTACGCCGGGCTGGTTTCTGCCCCTCTGGGGCGAAGTTCGCTTTTCGCCGTTTTGCAACACGACTATGGAGTGGAATTGGCTTACGCCGACGAGGAAATCGACGCCACCGCTGCCGATGCCGATTTGGCGGAAGAACTGGATTTGGTCAAGGGCGCCCCCATCCTGCGCATTCGGCAGGTGATTTACTCCACCCAAGGCAAAGCCACTATTTATGGCGTCGGTTATTATCGCTCCGAGCGACACACCCTCTTTATTCGTCGATTCCGGTAGCACGCCGCTCAATACCGAATGGATACGCGCTGCGCATCGCTTGCGAGGTCATAAAGATTTTGCCCTTCTTGTCGTTATCTATCAGGAGCAGCAAATGCTTGGCCTGCTCCCGAGAGTGGCATTATCCCGGGCCTTCGGAGATGCTGCCTTTGTTTGTGCGATCGCCGCTGCGGGCATGACCGGGGTCGCGAGCAGCTGGGCAATCATTGCAGTTAACAACGCGATGTTCGTTCGCTTCGGCATATTGACTCCTATGCTTAAAGATCACTTTCCACCCCGCTCGACACTAGAATTCCACGCGCAGGGCAGGCTGGCCGGTGCGGCTTCCTGCGTTCTCTGCCGTTTGCGGGGCGCTGAGAACGCCGAAAGTCGCTGGAACATCGATCTCTGTCGCGGGAGGAGCGAAGCCTTAGGCGAATGCAATGCGATCACAAGCCGGGATTAGCGAGTTGACTTTTATCAGCGCCTTGAAAACTGGGTTCGGCGCGGTGCAACATTTTTTTCGGACGGCCGGTCATGTCTCTGTGGAATCTGCATTCCCGCCTCGCGGAGGCTGCCAATCATGGGTTCGCGTTCGGATTCTTCCGACTTCACGCTTCGCCAGCACCGCAACGTGCAGACCTGCGCGCGGAACGTGCTTTCGTAAGTCTCCGCCCACAGGTGGGCGCCTGTGATGGTATCGACTAGTTGCGCTGCAATCCGCACGTGGCTCCCGCTAACTTTCTGATTGCAAGTCTTGCGGAACACCGCCGCAATGCGAGGATCTTGCTTAAGGCGACCGATATCCTAGCAGGGGTTGTAGAAGGCCGGCCACGGCAGCGGGATACAAGCAAGTCAAAAGCTGGTTGCGCGCGAGTTGACAAGTAGGGTACGGCAGTCTGTTTGTTCTTCCGCAAAGCAATCCCAATGTGGTCTGATTTGTACTCGTAGCCTCTCCTCGGGGTGTGGCGCGGATGTTTTGTTCAATCGCTGGTTCTATAAAGTGTCAGTCGCTACGAACGTCGCGCATACCTTTCCTGATCGTTTACTGGGTGGGACTGTGTGTGGCCGCCAGCGCACAGTCGGCTCCTACCATTACCAGTCTAAGTCCTTCTTCCATCGCCGCCGGCGGACCAAGCTTTACCTTAACCGTAACCGGCAGCAATTTTCTGAATAATTCGGTAGTTCAAGTCAACGGCAGCGCCCGCCCCACGACCTTCAGGAGTTCACTGCAACTGACGGCAACAATTTTCGCTAGTGACATTGCCACGCCGGCAACTCTGCAAATCACAGTTTTCGATCCCTTGGTTGCGCGGACCGGCCTCACCTCCAATCCGGCGCCGCTCATGGTCAGCAGCGTTCCTGCACCGAGTCTTGTCAGTCTTTCCCCTGGTCTCACGGGGCAGAGTGCGGACCATGTGCGAATGACCTTGGTGGGCGCCAACTTTCGGCCCGGTGCTACGGTCGTGATTTCTCCCCCGCTGGCTGCGGTGATCGATTCTAACGGACGTACCCGGGCAAGTGACATCACTGTGCTTAGCGTTTCCGTCGTGAATTCGGGTTTGATTACTGCATTCTTCAGCATCAGCCCAACCGCAACTCTGGGACTGCGCGCCGTGGATGTGTTGAATCTCGATGGGACAAGCACGGCAGGATCGCTTGCCAAAGCGTTCACAGGAACGTCTCAGCCGCTCGAGGTTCGATCTTTCAGCTCTCTGGGAGCGCCGCTCGCCGTGTTGAACATGGCATTAACTCATCCCCGTGATGGAACCGTGGTGGCGGAAGGCGATGAACTGAACGCGGAAGCGATTCTCGCCGGATCGGGAACCGGGACCGTCATCGGCCAGTGGGTTTGGGACGGAAATGTGGTCGAGCAGTTTTCGGCGACGATTGTGGGCGGGCAGAGTACCGCCATACACACCCGGCAGTCCCTGCCTACCTGGTATCTGGGGGCGCACACCTTGCAGTTGCGAATGGTGCAGCCCAATCAGATCGCCAGTCGCCCGATTGTGGTGGTCGTGAATCCCGGCGGGTGGCGGCTGGAGCAACTGATTCAACCGGAATACGGGGCTGCGTTTATATCCGAAAATCCGCCCCGCCTGTTGTGGGCTCCGGTTCCCGGTGCCGCAAAATATCAAGTGGGATTTTCCACCGAGCCGTATCTTTCGACGATTCGCAGCTGGTTCAGCGTCGTGGACAATCGGTGGGAAATTCCCGCGCGGATTTGGCGAAGCCTCCCCCAGGGCGAAATTTACTGGACAGTACGCGCCATCGAATCGTCGGGCGAACCGCGCAAGGCGTTGCCGATGCGGAAAGTGTATCGCGCGCCCGAGGGAGCTTTGACGCCGCTACGAACCATACCTGTGCGGACGGCCGCTGGCCACACTTTGCTGCAATGGAAGCCGGCCCTGAAGAGTGGGCTTTATTTTGTCACTATCAGCGCCGACTATGCGGCCACGTACGTCATCCGCCAATACCTGACTGCCGATCCGAATCTGGACCTGCGCGTGGCAGACCGGAAACTGACGCAGGGGGCAACTTACTACTGGCAAGTCGATGCTATCGCTGCCAACGGCGCTTTAATTATGTCGGGGCCGGTGCAGAGCTTTGTGGCGGAGGCTCCCCCGCAAACGAAGTTGAATCAGGACAGGCGGCTGGTGCAGTTGGCGTCGTTGGAAACTCCGGCAACATTGCCCGCGGTACCCGATCTTGCCACCCAGATTACCGGCCAAACGCCCCCGCCCAACAGCAGCACGAAGCAGCTGCAGCCAACGATTTCGGTAAGTTTTCAGGCGGCAGTCAATCCTGCCGACGTGAGTATGATGGTCGACGATGTCGATATCACCACCCTGGCGCAGGTGACGGAAGTGAAAGTCGCATTCACCCCGCCTCTCGCTCTGGCGGGAGGAGATCACAATGTGAATCTCACGGTGGGGAATGAAGCTGCCACGTGGAAGTTCACAGTTCAAGCCCCGTTAGCAACTGCTCTGCCGAGTGTGCCAGGGGGAGTCACGACGCAGCCCGGCACGGACGCAGAACTCCCTCCCGTCGTGCCGGGTATGCTGCCCGGCCCCGCCACCATGGCTACCGCCCATCATCCGCCAGCGGCTTCCCCTTCCGCTCAGCCAGCGCGCCCTTCTGAAGAAGGCCAGATCAGTTCGAACACCCAGTGGGCCTCGGGATCGAATCCTCCGGATTCCAACACCTTCTCGGTGGCCGAACGAATGATGTATACCGACGGGCCCTGGCATCTGGAGGTCAACGGCAGCGGGCTGCTGAAATCCATCTTGAATCCTGAAGTGCAGCGCACCAGCCAGGGGCGGGTGAATGATTACGTTATTCAGTTGGGCTACAAGAAAGGAAACTGGGCGGCCAACTTGCGCTTTGGCATTGTGACTCCGGTACTGTATACCGATGCGCAGTTCGTCACGGCTGCAACCCCGCGGCAGGGCGCCGAGATTACTTTGACCACGCGTGCGGGCACATTAGGATATTTCGCCAATACGAATGATGAAGCGCTGGGCGGCGGAGCGGGCATTAATTTCCATCAACAGATGATGGGGGCGAGCTGGCAGGCGCCATTGCCCAAGTGGGCGCAATTCCGCCTGATGTGGTTGAGCGCGCAAGATACCGGTGCCCCAACAAGCGTGTCTTTTGATTCGCAAGGCAACCCGATCATCCTGCCGAATCCCGTCGCACCCAAATCCACCGGAGATGTGTACGGCGCGCTGCTCAATATCCACCTGCACGAAAAATGGCTGTGGTCGTCGGAGTACGCCTTCAGCCGCGAGAATCCCGACACCACGCAATTTTCCAGCAGTGAATTTGGCAGAGCGTGGCGAACCGGTATCTCCGGTCAATCCGGCCGGATAAATGTAAATGTAGCCTACCGCGATGTTGGCGAGAACTTCGGCAATCCAGCCAATCCCAGCCTGACCCAGGCCAGCCAGCCGAACTTGCGCGGCGTGGACTCTGCCGTCTCTGAGACTACGAAAACCGCCGGAACCTTTGGATTGACTTATACCTTCCTGGTGAACAACGTTCATCCCACGACGAGCGATGAATTGTTTATGCACAGCTTCGATGAATCCTGGAGCAAGCCCTTCGGAGTGAAAACTAACCTGGTCGTGGACGCACGCCAGTCGCTAACTGAAACCGGCGATGTTCCCGCATCTTTGGGCGGCACGCCGCCCGCTCAAACCGGAGCGCAGGATCAACGCGACATCTCCGGGAACGTTAACCTGAGCCGGCAGTTTGGTACGGTGACCATGTCGGCGGGCGGCACGCGCGACTGGAATCACAATAACCTGTTTCCCGAAGCCAGCACCATCACATCCTCACTGAGTTTAGGCACCAACCTCGTGACGCGTGGATTGTTTCAATTAAACGCGCAGGCCAATGCGAACTGGGTGGCCGCCGACGGTTTAACCACCGGAACGGCGCGCAACATCACCGTCTACATTCAACCAGCCTTCAACTGGAAGAAGCCGGCATTGCAGGTTTCGCCGCTCCTGACGATTACCAGGGGCCGGACAATTCTGGCCAATGGCATGCCGACCAGCAGCACACTCATGGGCCAGTACGGGGGCAGAATTTCCTGGACGCTTCCCGGCGTGCTGAAATTCAGCACGCTCTCCGGGCAGGGAAATTACAACCAGAATCACGACACGATTATGGGCGTCTACCAGAACACCACCCAATTGCTGGTGATTTGGACGGCGACCTGGGGACATAAGCACACTTTCTAGGAGCAGTGACAACAAGGCGATGATGAGTCTGAGGCGGGCAGCTTTATGTCTGGTTCAGTTATCCGCGCTGTGCCTCGCGCTTAGCGCGGGTGCGCGTGCCCAGTTTGCTCCACCTTCCCTGATCAACTTCAGTCCCACCCAGGGCGCTGCGGGATCGACAGTCACCATCACTTTCACCGGCGTCAACTTTGTTCCGCGCGCTTTGCATTTGACCTTCTCGCCGTCGCAGGGCATCACCGTAAATAACTTACGGGTTGTTTCCCCGTCGCAGATTTCGGCGCAGTTGCAGATCGATCCCAGCGCCCAACCCGGCGGCCGCCAGGTCAATCTGGTGGACGCGGACCGCAATCTGCGCGCCCCTGCTTCGTTCACCATCACGCCCGCGGCGCAAACCTGCCCCCCTGGGACCCCCGGCTGCGGTCCAAACCAGCCCACCGCGCCCGCCCTTCGTGAATTCACTCCTCTGCAGGGAACCCAGGGCGCCACGGTTACTCTTACACTTACTGGAGCAAATTTCTCCGCGCCCGTCTCGCTGCAATTCACCCCGAACAGCGGTATCACCGTGCAATCGGCCACCGTCGCGAATTCTGATCAGATTCAGGCGCAGCTGAGCATTGCTCCGAACGCATCGCTGGGCGCGCGCGGCCTTACCCTTACTGTAGGCAAGACGCGGCTTCCGGCTTCAAACACCTTCACCGTAGTTTCCGGCGCGAGCCTAGCCCACATTGTGCCCATGCAGATTCTGCGTGTAGTTCCAAACCAAATCGCTGCGGGGGCACAGAACGTTGACCTCACGCTGCAAGGAACCAATTTCGTTCCCGGGACGCAGGTCACGTTTACCGTCGGCGCCGGCGTTCCGGCGGCAGTTGTCGCAAACGGAACGGCTCGCTATGTCAACAGCACGGAGATTCACGTGACGGTGAACGCCTTGCCGGCTGCTCTCCCCGGAGGCCGCGACATCAATCTTCAGGTATCGAATCAGCCAGCCGTCGTTGGCAAGGGAATGCTGAATGTGCTGGCGGCGAAGCAATCCGGGCCGCCGGCCATGGTCAAGATTCCGCCCATCACGCTCCAGACTTTTCCCATGGCGGTGATTGTGCTGGATGCGCCGCTCGGAGCCGAGACGCAGAGCGACCAGTACACCTCTTACGGAGTTCCCCTGCTTAACGACTCTTCTGTCTTCAAGTGGCACGAACAAAATCCCGGGCTTGCCGATTACTACGAGCTGCGAATTTATGCCAAGGACGGAATAACTTTGGTGGCAACGCAGCAAATTACCGGCCACCGCATCCCCGCTATGGGCGGATGGATCTCGGTTGTTCCCACTTACTTGCGGCCGACTCCTGCATTTCTGAAAGCAGTGTTGGATCCAGTCCAGCGCCGGCTGTTTCCAAATCTCGCGGGTCTCCTGGGTACGCCTCCGCCCCCGTCGAAGACGCCCATTGTCGCGATCGCGAAATCTTCCGGCAGCGTGATGCCGAACTTTCCTCCGGACCAGTTAAGCGGAGAGTTGAGCCAGGGCGACCTGCAATGGGAAGTGGCCGGATTTCACACCTACAACAAGAGCGGAGTGACGACGCAACCGAATCCGGAGGCCAACAATAAAACCGCACAAAATCCGCCCCTGCAGAACCAGAATTCGGCGCAAAGCGGCTCTGGGCAAAACCCGGCCACCCAGCCGGCTTCCACTGGAACTGTCGATCTGGAAGTGGAAATCTCTGACCGCTGGCCGTTGAAGGCCCCGCAGCCGCCCACTGGGCTGGCTTGTAGCGGGACCGGCATGCACATGCTGAATCTGCAGGCAGTGAACATTTCCCAGACCAACAGCGATCCTAACAATTACGTGGGCGATCAGTGGACGATTCAGGGCAACATCGATCTTTCGCAATCTCCCTATCAGGCGAATTTCACCCCGCAGACGGCGGACCCGCCAAATTGCGGCCAACAGTGTCTTGTCAAGTACGTTACCCAGGTGCAGTTCGACAACGTTTTCGTAGATTGGGGAGACGGCACAGTGGAACCGCTGAGCGCGCCTCCGGCAGTGCCTCCATCTGGGCCCTACTCTGTGGGCAACTGGACGCCGCAAATACAACTCAGCCTGCCCATGAATGCCACCAGCCCGATGCGTCACGTTTACCAGTCCCCAAATAGTTATACCGTGCGTGTGTTTCAGCTTCCCGAAGGAGATTTGCAGGATGTGACTCTCGCTTCGGTCTCGGCCAGCGTGGATGGTCCGACAACTCCGTTCATGCAGACGGCGCTGCTCACGCAGATGGCATCGCAAGGTACGGCGAAGGGCGGTAATCTGACGTTGGCGAATGTGCAATCGGGATTCCAGCAAGTCCTCTTCCAAGGAAACAAAGCAGGCAGTTCGTCAGCCGCAGCCGCACCCCAAGGTTTGCCGCCTTCTCAGGTCGCCAGCGATGCCTATATGCTTTATTGCCACACCGTAAACATCACCGTGCCAGAAGACCTGGCGGCGGACGGCCCGCTGCATTTGACGGCGATTGCTGATCCCGATTTCGGCGCCTATGACATCGGCAAGTCAATAACGGCAGCCGGCGGTTTGGCGAAAGGAATTTTGCTGGGCAATCAAGCTGGAAAATCGCCCCCCCCGGCAAAGGTGGAAAAGCTTGCTCCGCAGCCTTCTGCGAACACTACTCAGGAGCCGGGCAAAGTCGTCATCGAGCCCATCAGGCAGGGGCAGGGGCCAGCGCCAATCGCCGTGTGCAGCACTTGTGACGACGGAATCGACGCGTCGACTTACCTCAGCTATTACGGCCGCGGTCAGGTACGCGTGACCTGGATGGTCGATGGCACGCAGTCGCAACTCAACATGCCTCTCGGTCCTTCCCCGCCGCGTATGAATCTGACGCGCCAGGGATTCATGAGCATACAGATCATGGGCAACGTGATTCAGATTCCCATCCCTGAACCGCCCATAATTATTGGAACGAGCGATCCGATTTTTTCACCTGGGCTGCAGGTGCAACCCGTCGGTAATCACACCGTGATGGTGCAGGCTGACGTACTGCCGCAACCAACCATGCCCAATCTTGGCATCGCCGTTGGCAGGGCACTCGGTTCGCTGATGCCGATCGGGCTGACCCCGCAAGCGCCGGCAAGTGGAAGCGGCGCCGGCAACAAACACGCTGGCCCGAACGTCGCCGAGGCACAGTCGCTGCTCAACACACTCGCGCCGCCGGCAGGCAGCAATCTGCCGCCGCTCAAAGTCGGCATCCTTTCTCCTTCCAGGCAAAGCTCCTCGGGACTTGGGGCAGTGCAATACATCAACGGCCCGCTGCAGCAGGTTGTTTCGCAGATTACGAGCACGCTTCCGGACCAGCACGTGGCCTCCGGTCCTCGCGTTTATGAAGTTGTTGCATCCGATCCCAAGAAGCCTTGCAAGTTTTTCTTTCCTGTCAAGAGCGGCGGCACCTTCGAAATCAGTGGCCTGCAGAATCACGTCACCCAGCAGGGTACAACCTATAACGGCAGCGGCAACCTGATTATCCACATGGCCAATACCGGCAGCGGCAGCTACGACCAATATCCGCCCATCCCGGTAAAAATCAGCAATTGGGTCGTGCCCGATGGTAAAACCGTTCAGACGGGAAGCATCGACGTTTCCCCCAACGTTACGCTGGCTGCCAGCCTGCCGGCTTTGAAGGGAACTCTGACCAAACTCTCCGGACAAGCGGGTGGCGAACTCGATGCCACTTTGAACCTCACTCTGCTGGATGACACGTTACGTCTCCCCGGCGAGAAGCCGGTCTCGTGGAATGCAGTTACTGCCGAACTGCACGCCAACGGCGACTGGATGAAAGATGGCCTCACCCTGCCTTCCACATTGATTGGCTGGAGCGCGTTTACCATGCGATCCAGCAGCGTCCGGTTGGATCTCAGCCACCATGACGGCGACGCCGCCGGGCCGGTTCAGCTTTGCGGGCCCCTCAGTGGTGGCGATTGGGTGGGCGTGCGCTTTCCGAGTCTTGCTATCACCCCGTACACGATGGACCTGGTTGCAACCTCATCCCTTCAACCCGTCGTCACTAACTGGGGCATAACCAGCGGTCTTTGTGGGACTCTTTCTACCGGTCCCTTCACCGCCGCGCTGGGGGCAGGCTCCGTCAGCTTCGCTTCGATCAATGCTACTGCCTTCAACGGACAATTCAACGCCCAATACAACGGCATGGATATCTTCGTGCCCTGGCTCAATGTGCATTTGAAAGGCAACGCGGTTTTGCAATCCGGGGGCGGCACCCAAGCCAGCATCAATTTTCCATTTACCGTTCCGCCGGTTTCGATCACCCAGGGAAACTTCAGCTTTACCGCCAACAATCTCACGTTCATGAAAGAGCAGGGCATTGGTTGGGTGGTCGAAGCGAACAAGCTGCACATGGTTTTCTCCGCCCAGAACAAACAATTCGCCGCCTTCGATCAGGTTTTCTATTTCGGCATGGATGGCCGGGGCTATTTCGCGCAGGGCAATCAGACTGCCGATATACCGCTCGGCGGCAGCTCGCAGCTCGGACAGACGCCGATCGATCTGGTCTCGGTTCACCTGACTGCGCCCCCATCCGGCACTCAGGTTCTGGCCGCGATGTTCAGCACCAATGTTCATCTTTCCGAGGTGATGGCGGCGGCAACTTCTCAGGTCAATTACCAGGTGAGCGTCTCCGGCAAAACTTATTCCACCAGCGGCCCAACCTATGCCCCCTTCACTATCGATGTGCCTTACCCATCGGGCCAGCCCAGTTCCGAGGCCAAGGTTCATCCGGTTTATTCCGGCGTTGCCGGCAGCGAATACTCCGGAACCGTCGATCTATCTGAGATCGGTGGACCTCCCATCACCGGCGAATTCCGTCTGGGTTATCAGGGTGGGCACGATTATTGGCTGACACGCGTGAGCTATCCTCTGGGGCCGACCGGCATAGTTCTCATTCCTGTGCCGCCCGTCATGAATCTTTTCCGCGTGCAAGGCGGACTCGGCCACAACTTCCCCATCCAGGCTTTTGAGGACACCAGTTCGCTCAGCGCCGCAAGTCCCGTGATAGACGGCTCGTTCCTTTTCATGGCGGGAATCCGCGTGGGCATGCCGGATCAATTTACTTACACGGTGGATGGAGACCTGGTTATCAAATCGAGCGGGCAGGATGCCGGTGCGCGCCTCGATTTCCATTCCTGGATTCTCAAGCCGCCGGATAACAGTAACGGCGACTTTCAGGGATACTTTCAATATGCGGGAAGTAATTTCGATGGACGCATATGGGGCCACTTGAATTTCATGGGCGGCCTAGCCTCGGTCGACATGGGCAACAGCGCGAACAATGCCGCCATCGATGTTCACTTCGGTCCGAGCGGCCCGTGGCACATCGACGCGGGCAAACAGCAGGGTCCTCGCATTGACGGCCATCTGCTCGTTACCGATGCGAACATGTACGTCATGCTCTCCGACGCCGGCCTGTCCATCGGCGGTGGCGAGACTATCAGTTTAAATGTCGGCGACGATTCGGTTGCGTCCGCATATGTTCGCGGCAGCGTGGACATGGGCTTAACCATTACTCCTCAGCCCCACATTTCCGGCGACTTCGCCGCCAGTGTTTCGGCCGGAGTCTGCGTTGATAACGTTTGCGTCTCGGCTGGCGTTTCGGCGCAGGTACATGCCGAAGCCCTGCCGCTGGAGATGGACGCCAGTGCCAGCATCGGCTTGCCCTGGCCGCTGGGTTCGATTTCGTTCTCGGTGCATTTGTAACATCGTGCACGTGTAAGATCGTGCGCGCGTAAGAGGTTGACTGCAGGATGTGACGGGGAAAATGATTCGGAATCCAAAGATCGCATTTCTTGTCTTGACCGCGCTTGTTCTGTTCAGCGCCCGCCGCGAAGTTATTGCTCAAGAATCCCCTGGAGCCTTATTCGCCGCTTCTGACGGCAAGGGCCACATTTCGTTGCTGTGGTTCCCTCCGCCTGCAAAGTGGCCGGCCGGAGGATGGAAAGTGTCAGATTCCACCGGCCAGGTTCTCGTGCCGCAAGTCAACATGGGCGACGCTGCGGCGATGCAGTCACTCTCGGTCGAAGACGCCGACGCGGTACGCAAATTGCCTGAAGTGCTGGCGAAGCCGGAAGCCGCTCCAAAGCGCAGGCAACTGATCAATATCATCGGGCTCCGCGTGTTCAGCGAACCTGATTATGCCCGCGCTCTGGGACTTTCGCGAACTCTGGAAAATGTCGCTCCCGGCAGCCGCGCCTACAAAGTCGAGGGCCTCGATAGCGCAGGTAAGACCACCGGCCTGCAGCTTACAAGCGCGGCAGTCGATTCTTCGCAAGCTACGCCGCTCGCCCCAGCCCCGGTTGGAGTTCAGACTAAAGTCGACGAACGCGGAGTCTCGCTCTTCTGGGAAGCGCCCGCGGAAAGCCGCCAACTGCCGGTCATCGCTTACGCCATCGAGCGCGATGGCGGAGGCCAGTCCAGCGCAGCCGTAACTGCAAAACCGGTAATTCCCGGATCGCGCTGGGATGCAAAAATTCCGCTAGCCCTCGACCGCAATGCGCCTCCCAATGAGATGCTGACTTACCACGTGTTCAGCGTGGATGTCTTCGGCCGCCGCAGCGCAGGAACTTCAATTCGAATCTTCTATCCCGATTTTCATGCGCTCGAACCCCCGCAGCCTGTGACGGCGACCGCGGGTGTTGGAAAAATCGTTGTCGCCTGGCCCCCTCGGCAAAAACCAAATCTCGCCGGATACATTATCGAACGCGCCTTTCTCTACGCCGGACCTTACGAAGCGCTCTCAGCGCAACCGCTTCCGCCCACCGCCTCGCAGTACGAAGACCCAACCGTTCGAGGTGGAACGGTCTATTACTATCGCGTGCGCGCCGTGAATTCCCGCGGAGACCTCGGAAATCCTTCCAGCGCCGCTGCCGCGCAGCCGAAAAATCCCGGGGCGCCGCCCAAAGTCGACGGGCTCACCGCCGATGGCGGGCAGACGCGTGTGCGGCTTACGTGGAAGCCAGGCGAGCTTCCGGTAGCTGGATATTTCGTCGAGCGTCGTGCCGTGACTGGAAGCGCCGGTGTCGAGAACTGGGTGCGCCTCAATCCGCACGTCACCCCGGAACCCCTCTATGATGACTACCTCGGGCTCAGTTCCGATGCGAAAATGGAGTACCGTGTTGTCGCAGTTGGTTTTGATAACGCCGAGGGCCCACCCAGCGCGTCGGTTCAGGTGGTGCTCGCCGACCGCTCACTTCCCGGTGCGCCTTCGATTACAGGAGCCAGCGGCGCCGACGGCAAATCGTTGCTCAACTTTGTACCCGCCGATGACAAGGCCGACCACTTTCTTATTCTCCGTTCAGGACGCGAGGCTGACCTGGGAGTAGTCATCGGCGATCCGCTGCCCGGCAACGCGCGCCAGTTCACCGATCTCTATGTAAGCTCCGGCGAAAAATACTGGTACCGCATGGTCGCAGTCGACAAGAACGGAAATCGCAGCGACCCCACTCGCCCAGTCGCACTTCGCGTGGGCTCCCCGCAAATCCCCTCGCCCCCTTCTCCTGCCGCTAAATACGCGGCGACTCCGTATCCTCATGTTTTGCTGCAATTTCAACCGGCCCCCTCCGGGTTCAGCTTGATCGTCGAGCGGCAGGTTCAATCAACACAGAACCAAAATGGCCAAATCCAGTCGGGCACCGATCGCGTAGGAGACGATCGGGCAGGAAATGATCGGGCAGGCAACGATCTGCCAGGCAACGATCAGGCGGCAAATGGCTGGATTCGTATCGCCGGGCCCACGACTGCACAAACAATCACAGACAGTGCGTTGCCCGCATCAGGGAGCGTCGTCTATCGCATCGCTTACACTTCGGCGGAAGGCAGAGTCGGGCCCGCGAGTCCTGCGGTAACCATCAATCCAGGTAGGTGAAGAGGCTGCGAAGCGCGGAGTACACTGCCCGGTCAGCAGAGAGAGAAAAGAGGGACATCCGCTGTCCACTCGCCGATCCGATATTCCGCTTAGTCAGCCGCCATGCTCTGCGCCTCTTGTTCGAATTGTGGCGGCCGGTGACCTTCAGATCCGCTTTGCCCTCGCAATTCCGCCTCCAGCGCTGCTAACTGCGCCTCAATTTCTTCCGATGCTTTGCGCTTCCGGATAACCTCTTCGCGGTAGCGCCGCAAGAAGTAATCGATGGTCTCCACGCGAATCCTGATCGATCCCGTGGGTTTGTTCTCATCCAGATCCTTGAAGCAGAAGTATGGAGTACCGGATTGCTCGATAATACCCTCGACTACTCCATAGATAGGTGCATCGTGCCCGCACTTAAAGCTGGAAACTTCCAGTGCCACCAGATTCGGATGCCGCGCTGTAAACTTTGCTGCCCAAACTTTGTGGTTGGTACTGCACGAATACGAATTTTTCCAGGCGTCGCTGATATCGAGCGGGTGACTGATAATCCCGGCCCGAACCTCTTCGCCGAACAGTCGCTCCAGCAGGTCTTCATCGAGCGGCAAAGTATTTTGCGAGAAGATCGGGTAGCCCAGTTTCTGGAACTCCTCCATAATTTCGTGATTCAAACCGGGATCATGATGATACGGACGCCCCAGCATTACAATCCCAATCCGATCTTCCCGTTCCAGTTGATCGAGAACCTGGCGGGCACGCTTGCGGATACTCGCCTCGTAATCCGCCAATGCCTTGTAACCAACTTCGACCGCGCGGTCGTTCTCTTCCTGTGACAAACCCAGGATGGGCTGCCATGCTTGGAGCATCTGGTGCGCAAACAGCTTGCGGTCGGCAAAGTTAATCACCGGATCCACATACTTCACATTGTGCTCGGCGAACACGTCGTTCTCTTTCGTGAATGCAGCTTTCACCGTTTCCGGTGTTGCTGTAACAGTTGGGCATGCGTTCGCGCCCACGATCTTTACCAACGGCGAAGTCAGCACATCGTACATGGGAAAAAAGATCACATTGAGCGGCTTCTTGCGATGCTTTTCCTGGATCAGATTGTAAACGTGCGAAATTCCGATTTTAGCGGGGAAACAGGGATCGATCGCGCCGCGGCTCGCTCCCGCGCGATAAAGATCGGAACTGGTGTAGTCGGAATAGATAATGTTCTCGGGCTGCACCCCCAGGCTTTCAAGATATCCGTTGAAGAGCGGCGCGTAGGTGTAGATGTTGAGAACCCGCGGAATGCCGACACGAAGTTTCTTGCGATTTTCCATCAGCGGAATGCGCTCTTTGCCTGCCTTATTCCAAAATTTCGTCACTGGAATCGGATCGGCAACGCTCTCGGCGTTAACCGGGCGGAACACTTCATGGGCGGCAAAGTCAACAAAGTTAGGATATTTATCTTTGATCTGGTCGATGCCCGCCTTGATATCCTTCATGTCATTGACATCTTCCACCAGACCTTTTTCGCAAGTCGCAATGATGAGGCGCTGCTCGCCGTGCATCAGCGGAACCTTGGTGACTTTCTGGATCGGCACGAAAGCCAGGTCGTCCTTCGGGACGGTGCGAATATCAATGAAGGTGCGCAGGCAATTGTTCTTGCAAAAATTGCAGCGTGTGCTTTCATTGCGCGTAGTGCGGTATTCGATCTTGCGAACCGCTTCCAGTCCGACGAACGACGTCTGCAATCCGTTGCGCCACAGGCGGAGAGACTCAACCGCAGCGCCGATGGCCCCGGACTCGCCGCAGAATTCGTGAACGATGATTTCAGGCTTCTTGCCGGCTGCGCGGAAGCTGTTGTGGATGAAGTCCACTTCCGCCTTCACCACCGCCATGTTGTTTTGCGTCCCGCCCTGCAGGACAAAACGCGTACCCAGCGCCGCAAGATTGGGAATACTGGCCACGTAGAGAAACACGTTCTTCGGCAGCACCGCCGCCAGGCCTGCCAGAATTTCCTCCGCGCGCCAGCCCTGTCGCTGGAAATTGACGATGTCCGATTGCATGAACACGGCACAACCGTAGCCGAAAATTGGCATGGATTGCGCGGAAAAGGCCAGATCGGCGTATTGCTCAACTCTCAATCCAAAGCCTTCCGCAGTCGACTGCAGGAAATATCCATTGCCGGCCGAGCATTGGGTGTTGAGTTTGAAATCTTTAACGCGGCCGTTGTGCAGGATGATGATTTTGATGTCCTGCCCGCCCACGTCAACGATCACATGCGGATCTTCGTAGAACTTGAGAGCCGATTCCGTATGTGCCACGGTCTCCACCAGCGCCACGTCCGCATGCAGGACATCTTTCAGAATATCCTTCGCGTAGCCCGTGGTCGCGACTCCCAGCACCTCCAACTTCGCCTTCTGCGCTTCAACTTGGCCGCGCAGATTCTCGAACATCTCAATGGTGTCCTGGATCGGATTCCCGTTTGAGAGTTGGTAAGCCTTACAAAGAATGTCGCCTTTTTCGTCGAGCAGCACGGCCTTGGTCGAAGTGGAACCGCCGTCGATGCCGATGAACCCGCCAACCGTCTGGTTGGTGTGGAACGTTACCGGCGTGAACTTCTTGCGCCGGTACGTAACCTTGAACTCGTCGAGTTCCGCGTCGTTCGTGGTCAAGCCTTTGGCGCCCGACTTGGCCTTCTCCTCCTGCCGGCCAAATTCGATGTAGTGCATCAGCTTTTCGTATCCCTGGTAACAACCCACGCAGTCTTCTTCGCTCTTGCCGAATTCAATCGCGCCCATGGCGGCGAAATATTGAGCGTTCTGCGGCACTTTAATCAGGTCTTCCGGCTTTGCGCCCTCAGGAATCGTAACCTTGCGCTCCTGCCACATGCGAGGGATATTCGCCTGCCACGCCTCGCGCATCCCGCGAATAAAGCTATTGGGCCCACCCAGCAGCAGCACATGAGGCCGCAGCGTGTGGCCGCGGGTCAGGACGCTCAAGTTTTGCAGAACGATGGCTTCGAACAACGATGCCATCAATTCATCCGACGGAGTGCCCACCTTCTGCAGGCTGTTGATATCGGTCTCGGCGAAGACCCCGCACTTCCCCGCAACTTTGTGGAGTTTGATTCCGTGATACTTCTGTTCGCACAGCTCAAGGGCTGGAATTTTCAGCTTGGCATTAATTTTGTCGATGACCGCTCCCGTCCCTCCGGCGCACTTGTCGTTCATCGACGGAATTTTCTTCTTGCGGCCAGTTTCCTCATCATCCTTGAACACGATGATCTTGGCATCCTGACCTCCGAGTTCGATTACCGAGTACACCTCCGGGTGCATTTTCTCCACCGCCAGAGATACCGCGGTCACCTCCTGCACGAACTTGGCGCCGATCTGGTCGGCAATCGCACCGCCGCCAGAACCGGTCATGAACATGCGCGTGTTGTGCCGGTTGATGCCGGCTTCTTTTTCCATGCGCCGCAGGAATTCCAGCGTCTTTTCCGGCTGCTTGGTCTCATGGCGCTGGTAGTCCTGCCAAAGCACCTTGTCGCTGGCGCCATCCACGACCGTCGCCTTGACCGTGGTCGAGCCTACGTCGAGTCCCACCATGAATTCCGTGTGATGATCGTGCCGCTTTTGTGGTGGCAAAGGAGCTATTTGCAGTAGCTGTGGCTTGGAGTGCTGTCCCAGATGGTCGTGCATCGTCTCTCCGATATGTCGCGGAAAACAGTTCCGAATTGCGGTGACCGCCATCTTGCAGGCCTGACTAAACCAGCATGACTCACCAGCTTCGCTAACCAAGCAAGATGGCGGCGCTTACCCGCTTATCTTTACGCGGCTCTTTACGCGGCGTTCGGCAAGGCGATCCCAGGAACGCGCAACCGCTTCCACAACCTCGTGCTCTTATCCATGCGATCGCTTACGTGCAAAATGAACTGCGCGGCAGTTCCCGCCACGCCCTCGCGATGCGGCACATGGTAGAAGGGCCGCCTCAGCTCAGGATGCTCGGCGATGTATTCCCGGATTTCGTCCAGACTCTTGCCCGTGGATTTCAGGCACTGTTCGAACTCGGTCTTGGCTTTCACCTTGGCCTCGCCCAGCGCCATCTGTACCCGGCTATGAGCGTTCACTTCGCCTTCGCCGGAGGTTTCGATCGGCAGGAAGATCATGTCCTTAAACTTGTTGACCACCGCCGACTGCACCCCATCGGACTGCGAAGAAGGCATGCAGCCAAAAGGCTTCAGCGCCAGCACCATGTGGCACAGTTTGTGCACGGTGTAGTAAACGTTCTTGCCGACTTCCAGGTGTCCCTCACCGCCGCGGGCGAACTGGTTGTAGAAGGGGTGAGCCAGCTCAGCCAGATCAGTCTGCGGCACCAGGTGGTGCGTAAGACCGCCCATGTTCTTGATCGTGCGGTGGTAGAAATATTTCCAGGCAGCTTCTCCAAAGCCAATGCCCCAGAGTTTCTTGTGCAAGCCGAAGTAGTTGGCTGAATTCTTCTTGAGCTCATACCATTCTGGATTGCGGTGCGGGCGGTTCACCGGCCACTTCGCAATTGCGTGCGCCTTTGCCTGATACATCAGGTAGGCCACCCAGGTAGCGATCGGCTCCACAATCACCTGCGCCCCTTCGCGCTCAAGAAAGTCGAACATGTGGAAGTTGCCATCGCCCTCTGTGATCTGCGCCCAGAACTCGCCCGTGATCTTCACCACCGGCTTCACCTTGGTGCGGTCCACTTCAATTCGATTCATGCGGTCGCGGGCCGTATGGAGCGCATTTAGATAGTCCTTGCCCCACATGTGCTCGTGCATCTTGCCGAGCACATTAAAAGTGTTGCGCAGAACTTTGTTGTTCTTCACCTTCGGCTTGAGCCAGTTCGGACCACTCTGCTCAATCTCGAAAGAATCGCGGTTCCTGAGATCCTCGCAAAGTCCATCCACCATCTCCCGGAACACACGGTCGGTTTCGCCTTTGTTCACTTCAAAGGGGCGGATCTGGTAGATCAGGTCGTTGATCACATCGCCGAGATGCATGGCATTCAGCATCCCGAAGCCGAAGTCAATGGTGAACTTCAGGCCGGGCTCGCCGGAGGCAGCCTTGATCCCGTCACTGTCTTTGAACAGCAGCACGCGAAAACCGTCGAAGCCGGCATTCTTCAGTGCGAAGCGGTATTCCGCCTCGTACATGCCGAAGCGGCATGGACCGCACGAACCCGCGGTGAAGAAGACAAAGTTGTCCAGGATCTGTTCCCGCGACATCCCTTCCTTCTCCAGAAACTGGAGGTACTGCACCAGATTGCCCACGGTGAAGTAGGTTGGATTGCATTGGCCGTTGTTGCCGAACTCCTTACCCGTCTGGAAGGCCGCGACGTTGGGAACCGGTAGCTTCTCGCAGCGGTAGCCACAACCCTGAAAGACAGCACGGATCAGGTCTTCATGCTTCCAGGTAAAGCCACCAAACAAAATCGTGACGTGATCACGCTGCTCGGCAGTGAAAGCCCTCTCCACGGGGCGGTGAAAATGTGTGGGCTGGTCCAAGCCAGCTATCTTGCGGAGCCTGTTGCGCTCGGCCTCCAGGCGCTGCTTGATTTCTTCATCGTTGTCGATTTGCACAAGATTGGTCGCCATTATCTTCCTCCGGCGTATGCGGTGTTTTGGAGTTTTGGTAAGGGAACGCGGACCGATGAAAGGTTTTTCGCGCTGCCGTGGCAGAATTGGGAAAAGCAGAATTGGGAAAAGCAGAAGTGGGAGAAGCAGAAGAGGGAGAAGCAGAAGAAGGAGAAGCACAAAAAGCAGAAGGCGCAGAAGCAGAAGTCGGGAAGCAGAAGAAGCCTTCAGCCTTGTGCCCTCTCCTGGCTGAGCGCATCGGAACCTGATGTACGGCCACCGGAAACTCCTAAAACGTGTTGCGGAGGTTCGATGTTTTACGCCCGGGCGAGAGCCGTTCACCACGAATCTCGATTAGGCGCAGGATTAGCCAACCAGCTTACCCTTCCCGTCATTCGCACGCGGGAGACGCCCCGGTTCTGCAACTCCCAATAAAAAGTCGCCACAGTTACCGGGAGCTGGCACTTACTTCCGGAAAACTGCGCGCAGTCTGCCTGGCAGCCGCCGCGACATTTGCACCCTTTGTAGCAGAAACCGGGGTTGTGATTCAAGTCGTGACAGGAACTCGGTGGTTCCTTAAATGGCAGTGGCTGAGGGTGCGATGCGGCAGAGCCTGCCGGCCTCTAATTTGGCCCGGGCTCAGACCGGCGCTGACCGCGGAGGAACTTTCCTGTCGCCGTCTCCGAGAATTAATGACTTGATGGGATGGAACGAATCTCCTCGCTGGTCAGTCGAGAACTATCGCAATAGCCGAACCCCTTCAAACAAGCCACGTAATTCCTCTTGTGTTCGGAGTCGGCTAATGTTTTGGCTTCTGTGGAAGTGAGTTTTGCGTAGTCACAGGTTGGCCCTCCGTCTTTGCAAGCTGCGAAGTTGCGCTGTTGCTCGGACTGGGCCGTACGCCGGGCTTCCAACACAGTAAGTTTGGAGTGGTCGCACTCCTCCCAACCGTTCACACAATTTTGCGCATTGCGGTGGCGCTCCGCAGCCGCCGTGTCTTTGGTTTGGGAAGGCGTTAACTGAGCGCGATCGCACTGGCCAGAACCGCTCTCACAGTCGGACGCGTTGATCTGGCGCCTGGCTATGGTCACTTCGCCGGTCTCAGCCGGTGTCAACTGGGAGCGATCGCACGCACCGGACCCGTTCTTGCAGTCGTCGAAATTGCGCTGTTGCTGAGCTGCGGCCATCTGCCGGGTTTCGGACGCGGTCAGTTTGGAGCGGTCGCAGGACTGCATCCCGTCGTTACAGTCGGTCACATTCCGTTGGTGATCCGCCACCGCCAACGCAATAGTTTCCGGTTCGGTAAGTTTTGAACGGTCACAGGAATCGTAGCCGTTCCTGCAGTTGGCGATATTGCGCGCGTGGCTGGCGAGAGCGACGTCCTTTGCCTGGGTGGCACTCAACTCGGACTGATCACAAGCTTCGCGGCCAGCCTTGCAGGCGTCCAGGTTCTGGGCAAGATCGGATGACTGAGCCGGCGCCATGAGCGGCAAGAGGCTAAGACAGGCTACCTCTGCCCAGAGATGTTTTCGGAAACTGATTTTCATAGCGTCCATACCTTCCGAACGGTTAAATCACATCTCTAGCAAAAAGTGCCGGTTATGGGTTGAGCCGCCGGAACCGCCATGCAGTTCCGGTCAGCCTCAGGAATTTTGCTCACATTTTTCTGATGCAATTACTTGGTGTCTTCATCGGCTTTGGCCATCTTGGCCTGTTGGCCTGCTTCGGACACGGCTTTCACGAACGCATCGGCGCTACGCGGTGTCGCAGTTTTACCCGAAAGGATATTGCGGAACATCATGTGCCTGCCGTAAATCGCACGAGTGGAGTCATTGTCCTGCTCCACAACCGCGCCTTCCAGCGTCAGGCCGGCGAACACGCCCTTCGAGCGGGAGTAGGTCAGCATCTCGGTGTTCATCTTCCAGTCCGTTCCAGCGGACGCGTGACGGCCGACTGGGCCAGCGGCAACCGATCCTTCCCCGGTTAGTTCGAACTTGCTGGAAAGCAAATGCTGGAAACCCTGGTCGTTCATGACCAGCATAACCAGGTCTACGTCTTCAACGCCGATCTGCAAGCCCCAGCTGCCTCCGCCAACCGAGACGAATGCCGGCGCGCTCCAGCCTTCACGAGTACGGCACGTCGCCACACCCCGTCCGTGCTTGCCGCCGAAGATGAAGCCGCCCTTGATCAGGTCCGGTACCACGACAATGCACTTTGCACCGCTCAAGACTTCTTCCGGGATGCCTTTGTCTGGCGTTGCCATGATTGCGTGCAGAACAGCCACGGATCTGTGCATTCGGTCCACCGTATCTTCACGCGCCGAACCCGCCCACGCATAGGTCCCGGCCATGCCCATCGCGCTCATCAACAGCAATGACATTATTTTTTTCATAAAAGTTTTCCTTTGCGAGCTGCAGAACTAAGAGGGGGGAGCTTCAGATGGCTGACTTAGTTCAGGGAACCTGAAAGAGAGAGAAGAAGTGCTCGTCTCTGTAATCATGATCGCTGACGCTGGCACGGAATATCTGGTCTGAATTGCTCACTTAAAGCTCACATATTCGGAGCGCAGTCGGCGGTCCTCACCGCGCCGGACAAGAAGTTTTGCGGCATGTGAGCAATCCGGCTCAGAATCGTCTGCCTTAGCCTGTCATGGTTAGGTTTCGAAGTTGTGCTCGCATAACGCCGGTGGCGCACAAAAAAGAAGGTGAGTCGATGGAACCCGCTTTTCCCCCGAGCCGCGCTCAGCTTCGCAGATGGCTAACTTCTTTTCTTGCCCCTTTTGGGAAGTTGCTGGAGACGCTGCGGCCGCAGGTTCAGGAGATCCGCTCGCAAAGGATGTGCCCGTTTTGCGGGTTGATCACTCCCCGAGCCAAGCGGCTCTGTTTAGAGTGCGGCAGGCCGCTCCACGGCGTCCAGGCCGGGCAAAAAGACGCACGTCAAGGATGAACCTAGGAGATAGATATGCTTTGGACGATTGTTGCTGTGCTTCTGATTCTGTGGCTTCTGGGCTTCAGCTTGCATATAGCCGGAGGCCTGATCCACTTGCTGCTGGTGATTGCGCTGGTGGTGGTGGTCATCAATTTGATAGGCGGCCGCCGCAGCGCGATGTAATGGCTCTCCTGCGATAGACGCGGAAGTAAGGTCGAGTTTTCGGCCGCACTATTTGTGCTGGAAAAGAACGCGCAGGCTGCGGCCCGTAATCGCCTTCAGCATTCGCAGAGCGGCTTGGCCAAAATTATCGGGGCGAGAAACCTTGGCCGCCTCCAGTCCCCGCGCCAGATGTGTCTTCGAAGACGGATGCCCTGTGGTCATGGTGCACTGCTCTTTTGGTTTGGCCCGGCAGATTGGGCAACGCACCGACAAAATCTGCTTCAGAGTAGGCTTCTTGAGGATCACCTCAACATTATCGAACCTCACCCATTTAAGAGATGGTCAGTTTTGCTCTCTTAACCCCCATATGGTTCAGAACAGGAATTAACAGAACTCCCATCCCTTGGGGAAAAGCCACGGCCTGGCGAATGCTCAGGCCGGTCCCGCCGGCTGTCCGGTGCGGCGGGAAAGAACCGGAAGTTTGTTTCTCCGCATGTCTTTTTTGCGCTGGGCCGGCTTCTCATTAAGCACAAAGTGAACCGTCGCCGAGAGAAAATCAAGCCCATCGGACTTAGTAACGAAGGCATCGACAAATTTGAGTGCGCCGTCCGGCAATTCCAGGTCATCGGCCAGCATGACGATCGGCAGCTGCGGCTTGACCTTCTTAATCTCAGCCGCCACCACCGCCCCGTCCAACAGGCCCAGGTGGTACTCAAGCACAATCGCATCCACGGGATGCGTCATCAAAAGCCGCAGTCCCTCCGAACCGCTGCTCGCAGTGAGCAGTTCGTATCCACTTTCCTGCAACAGATTCAGCTGAGCAGGGTCCCGGTGTATGCAGAGGAGAGTGCTGTGAGTAGCCATACCGCTGATGTATACAGGCGAGTTTGATGCGATTCTGCTCACAATTGCTCATTGCGCCGTCCTCGTGAATTTGCGGCCAGAGCAATTGTGAACAGATGTTCCGTCCAGCGGCGGCTACGATGGAACATCTAAGTTTTTTTCGAGGAGAAAATGATGAAGAAACAATACCTGCATTTATCGGCCTACCCGTGCGAGGTTTGCGCTGGCCCGGTTGTCGCCGGCTCGCTGGGCGTGCGCGAGAATGAAATATCGAAGGAGACTGATATCCGGTTGGTGGGAGCGATCTGCCTCTCGTGCGGCCACCGGCAAGGCTCCGCCATCGCGCCCGCGCGCGCCCGTCACCTGCCGCCAATGGAGTGGGCGGCGGTGGATGCAGTCAAGGCCTCGCATCTGGCCACAGCTTTCGTGGAAGCTCTCCATCGCGCCGAACTTCACTAATAACAGGGGATCTCTGCGGCCAAGGCGAGACCCCCGCCCGAACTGAGCTTTCTTCCTCAGGCTCTAGTCGTGGAGAACAATGTTGAGCAGCGAACTGTGCACCTGCAGCTCGCCTCCCGCACCGCCGGCGTAGTCGATGAAGCCCAGCTTCCTGAACCGGTTCATGAAGAAGCTGACACGCGAACGGGTTGTCCCAACCATCTCCGCCAGCGTTTCCTGGCTGATCTTGGGCACCACGGTTTCTGGTATGCCTTCCTTGCCAAAGTGAGCCAGCAGCAGAAGAACCCGGGCCAGGCGCTTCTCACTCGAGTTGAACAGTTGATCGACCAGATCCTCTTCGTATCGGATATTCCGCGCCAGCAAGTAGGCCACGAACATTTCCGAGAGCGCGGGCTCCCGATGAAGAGCCCCTATCATCGTCTTTTTTTCTACGCGGAGGATTTCGCAATCCGTCATGGCCGCGGCCGAGCCCATTCGCAACACCTGGCCCGCCAACGAACCCTCCCCGAAGAAGTTTCCCGAATTTACGATCGCGATCGTTGCTTCTTTACCGACCTTGGATACGACAGTGAGCCTCACTTTGCCTTTTTGCACGTAGAAAACGGCATCCGCGTCATCCCCCTGCGCAAATATCGTTTGCTTTTTCGGAACCGCCAGGATCTTCCTGCCATCGCCGATGGTTGCTAGAAACACATCGGGGTCGAAACCTCCGTTCTTGCTGTTTGCCATGGGCGCCCCCGCTTGTGCGCAATTATAGTCCCCGGGAATACCGTGGGAACCGCATAGCTCCCTCCTCACGCTGTGCTGGTATTGCTCTGCGGCGGCGAGTTCGCCAGGGTGAGCCGTTCTGCACAGTATTCCGCGCGAAAATGCGCAATCCTATCGGTGGCTCAAGAATGGTGGCTTGTCCGCCAAACCGGAAGGCTACTTTCATCTTGAGGCGGGACTTGCCCGGACCAGGTCGTTTGTAGGCCATTACCCATGTTGAATGCGCCGGGATCCACAACCGCTTCGCCTTCCAGTTGAGGGAGCCTTGTCGGGGCCTTCAGCGGCAGCGGTTCGCTTTCCTGGCGCTGATCGTCGTAGTCGCGTTGACGCAATCTGGCCGTGCAAAGTTTCCTCCGGAGGAGTTATGCCACAAACTGTTCAAGTCGGCGCCATTCTGACCAATGAGTCGTCTCTTATGCAGCAGTCCTTTGGGCTGGAGACTACGCCTTGCTCGGGGAACTGGAGCCTCATCACGGTGCTGGATAGCTTCGCCTTGGATCGGAAGATCCATGCCGCGGGCTGGAACTGCTTCTTCATGGCGGCAGAAGTCAAAGTGATGTTCTTCGGCTCTCTGGGCGCAGCGAAGATTCAGAACGCATTGCAACGGATTCTAGGGAAGGTGAAGCGGCAGAACTTCAACGGCCTCGAGGTGACTGGAATCGTTGCCAAACATTTCTTGGGCGTGCCCTATGCCGTAGTTTCGGCACACTCGCGGCATGTTCAACTGAGCTGCTACCTGCAGGGTGCCCAGGAGCGGCAGACCTCCCAGGATCATGCGGCATGGACTAAAAGTTGACGGAACGGGCTGACCTGTACCTCGGCGCGGTCGCCATGCTGATGTTTTTAGCCGGTTTGTTCCTTGTCGTCGTGAGTGCCCGTCAAAGATCTCGCGAGCGCAGTCGGTGGGACGCCTCCAGGATCACAAAGACCTACCCACCGGAAAGTGAGCCACAATGAACCCGAAAGAAAATCCCAACCTCGACCAAATCCTGCAGTGTGCCGTTATTGTGTCATGGGCGGATTTAATGCATGAAGCTCCGAGCGGCTTGATCCACATAGAGTACGCCTTCGCTCCAGCAGGAACATTGGACTACTTGAAGGTATGGTCATCGCTGACTCGGGGCCATTGGCTGCTCGCTTGTGAGTACTGGATGTCGGAATCTCCATTCCACGGCGTTGGGGTGCGCTTCGACAACGGTTATGAGTCGGAAGGCCTCTCCAATATTCTGCAGCGCGTAATGCAGCACCAGGCTTCCCTCGTGCTTCCCGCGAATCTGGGCCGGCAGGGACTGCTTCAGATTTCCACGCCCACGGAGGAAGAGCGGTCGGCCGCCGCCCAGCGGATTCACGACACTTTCGATCGTCTCGACATCGCCCTCATCGAACCCGCTCTGGCCTGAGTCCTTCGTACTCCCTTCCCTTGCTTTCCTGCGGTACAGCGCAAGCTGGCCTGACGCAGTTTGACAATGCGCGTGGAGGAGCCTAACATCATTAATGAGTAAGCTATCCTCTCTTGCTCTTCAGGTTCTCCGAAATAAGCCGGCCCATGTGAAGGTCTTCGTCTTAGTGGCTGGCCAAGTAAGCCGAAAACTAAGCACGAGCAGGTCAGGGTGAACGTGGCACCAGAAAGCCATGTGAGGCCAAAGTTCACCGCAAGATCGCGTAAATGCCGTTAGTCAGTTAGTAAATGGGAGGTCTTTTTTTCGTCTCCTCCCGTTTTGTTTCTCACCCGAGCCACCAGGAGAAAATCATGCCCAACATCAAGTTTGTTGTACGAGTCAGCCATCGGGGTACTCGCGCCCCCGCCTATGTGCAGCGGATTGATCGGATGCCTGTCCAGATGACTATCAACCGCAAGCTGGCTCTGATGATGGGAAAACTCACCGCCCTGGATGCCGTTAAAGCCATCCAAACGGCTCAGTGTATTCCGGAGCTAGTATCTGTACGAGTAAATGGCTGATGGCTGCTAGACTCGGCCGCTTGTGCGAATGCCGTGTCGGAATAATCTGCCATCCTGAGACGCAACTGGTCAATTTTGACCAGTTCATTCGTCCACGGTCGTTGAATACTGACAACTAGAGAAAGTCTACCGGTGGACGCAACACCAGACCAGGAACCGAACGCGTAGAGACCAGTCACCTGGTCTCGAAGTGTCCGATCGCTTGCCCATGACCCGGAAAAGCGACTCCTTCGTCACCGTCTCCCACCAGGCTTTAAGGGGGAGAATGTCGCTACCAAACACGGTGTTACCCAGGGCTCTTCTGAAAGTTGTCGGTCCCCACCCTGCGATGCGAGATGGGACCGCCGCGCTCCGGGGCCGCTGGCAATCGGAGCCATCCCTGCCCAGCCGCATCGCGGTGATCGGTAATTATCTTCCGCGCCATTGTGGCATCGCGACTTTCACCACTGACCTTTGCGGCGCCATCTCCGCGAAATATGGCACAGCTCGACTGTTGGCGCTTCCTGTGAACGACACGGAAGAGGGGTATGACTACCCGCCTCCCGTCAGATGGTCGCTCGCCCAGGACAACGTGAAGTCGTATGAGGAAGCGGCCGGATTCCTGAACTTCAACAACATCGACATGGTGTGCCTGCAGCACGAATATGGAATCTTTGGCGGCCCGGCTGGAAGTCATATTTTACATTTGCTGCGACGCTTGAAGATGCCCGTAGTGACCACGCTGCATACCGTTTTGCGTGAACCAAATCCCAGCCAGTTGATGGTCATGGAAGAGATCGCAGAGCTCTCCGATCGCCTCATCGTCATGAGCCAGTTATCGTCCCAGATATTACAGGAAGTCTTCAAAGTCCCGGGCAGCAAGATCGACATGGTGCCCCACGGTGTTCCCGATCTGCCCTTCTTAGATCCTAATTTCTACAAAGACCGCTTTGGCGTGGAAGGCAAGGCAGTTCTGGTAACGTTCGGGCTGCTTTCGCCAAATAAGGGAATCGAAAACGTAATTCAGGCTTTGCCGCAGGTTCTCTCCAAACACAAGAATGTTGTTTACATGGTTGCCGGCGCGACTCACCCTCACATCCTGCGGCGTGAGGGAGAGAAGTATCGATCTGGTTTGGAGGCCCTGGCGAAGGAAATGGGCGTGGAATCGCAAGTGATCTTCCACAACCGTTTCGTCAGCCCCGAGGAAATGGTTGAGTTCATCGGTGCTGCCGACATTTATATCACTCCCTATCGCCACGAGGCTCAGGTGGTCTCAGGCACGCTGGCCTATGCATTAGGCGCGGGCAAGGCGATCATCTCCACTCCCTACTGGCACGCGATTGAGCTGCTGGACGACCGCCGGGGAGCGCTGGTGCCCTTTCAGAATCCAGATGCTATCGCGCAGAAGACCATCGAACTTCTCGATACTCCTGCGACTCGCCATGCCATGCGCAAACGCGCTTATCTGTTCGCGCGGGACATGGTGTGGAAGAGCGTGGCGCAGGGTTATATGGAAAGTTTCTCGCGCGTCCGCAGCGACCGCATGGAGAGTCCAAAAGTGCAGTTCTCGGCCCGGATGACTCACAAATCGCTGGATCAGTTGCCGGAATTGAAACTGGATCACTTCGACCAGCTCACCGACGACACGGGAATGCTGCAGCACGCGATCTTTACCATCCCTAACCGTCCAGAGGGATACACCACCGACGACAATGCCCGCGCCCTGGTTCTATCGGTCCTGCTGGAGCATCCAGAAACAGGTCGACCGCTGAACCATGAAGTCGCGAAGCCCGAGTCACTTGGCGCAAAGTCCGCCGGCTTGTACCTGTCATTTCTGGAGCATGCCATGAATTCGGCGAAGGGCAGATTCAAGAACTTTCTCCGCTACGACCGCCGGTGGAACGAAGCGGTCGGATCGGAAGACAGTCACGGGCGTGGATTGTGGGCCCTGGGCACCGTGTTAGGCCGATCCAAAGATCAGGGATTGAGAGGCGCCGCCGGTCGCTTGTTCGAGGCATCACTTCCAGCCGCGCTTGAATTCAGCAGCCCGCGCGCCTGGGCCTATGCGCTGCTCGGCATTCAGGAATACCTCGGCTCATATCCGGGAGACCGCGATGCGCAAAAAGTGCGCTCCGCCCTCAGCCGGCGGCTGCTCGAAATGTACGAGACAATCCGGCGCCCCGACTGGAAGTGGTTTGAGAACATCCTGGCCTACGGAAACGCACGGCTCGCGCAAGCTATGTTGCTGGTCGGCGCAGCTTGCAGTGACCGTCGCATGATTTCCGTCGGCCTCGAATCGCTGGACTGGCTTCTGGCGGTGCAGCGTTGCGCGGTCAATGGCCACTTTGTTCCCATCGGTTCACAGGGCTTCTACCGGCAGGATGGGCAGAAGGCCCGTTTCGACCAGCAGCCCCTTGAGGCCGCCGGCGCGGTCTCCGCCTGTTTGCAAGCCTACCGCGTCACCGGCGACAGCCGCTGGCGCAAGGGCGCATGGTCGGCTTTCAACTGGTTCCTCGGCGACAACGATCTGCAACTGCCTCTTTATGATTCCGTAACCGGCGGCTGCCGGGACGGACTGCATCCCGATCGTGCAAATGAAAACCAGGGAGCCGAGTCAACCCTGTCGTTTCTTATGGCCCTGCTTGAAATGCGATCTCTACAAGCGCCCCAACCAAAGGAAATCCTTTCATGACGTCACCCGCAGAAAAGCAAGTGAGCCTCATAGCCACTTGCTTCGAACCCTTGCTGATCCGCGATCCCGCGAACCCGCTTCTGACCAGTAAGGACTGGCCATATCCCATCAACAGCGTCTTCAATGCCGGCGCAACCCTGCTTGCGGATGGTACGACCCTCCTGCTCTGCCGCGTGGAAGATCGCCGCGGCTTGTCCCATTTGTGCGCGGCGCGCTCTCGCAACGGCGTCGATGCATGGCAAATCGACAACCAGCCCACCTTGATGCCCGATCCCAAAAACCATCCGGAAGAACTGTGGGGCATCGAAGATCCTCGTATCACTTTCGTTCCTGAACTGCAGCAATATGTCGTCACTTACACCTCTTATTCGCGCGGTGGTCCGGGCGTGTCGCTGGCCCTGACGAAAGACTTCCGCACCTTCGAGCGATACGGCGTGATTATGCCGCCGGATGATAAAGATTCCGCGCTATTGCCTCGCAGGATCGACGGATGCTGGGCGCTGATCCATCGCCCCATGACCACGCTCGGTTCACACATGTGGATTTCTTACTCTCCCGACCTGCGCTACTGGGGCAGGCACAGGCTCATGCTGGAGGCTCGCCGCGGCGCCTGGTGGGATGCCAACAAAATCGGATTATCGCCGCCTCCCATCGAGACCTCCAGAGGCTGGCTCGTCTTCTACCACGGAGTGCGGCACACCCCGTCCGGCTGCCTTTATCGGCTGGGGTTGGCCCTTTTTGATCTTGAGAGTCCGGGAAAGTGTTTGTTGCGCGGAGATTCGTGGATCTTTGGCCCGGAGGCGCCCTACGAACGCCAAGGCGACGTTGACGATGTTGTCTTTCCCTGTGGATATACCTTGGACCCCGATGGCGACACGCTCAACATTTATTACGGAGCTGCCGACTGCGCCATCGCCCTGGCTCGGGCAAGCCTCCGTTCATTGCTCGAGTGGCTCGACGCCAATGGAAGCTGTGAGCGCCGGCGGGAACAGGATCGATGAACCCGCTGCTCTGGATTTTCCGGCTTACCTTTGGCCACTGCCTCCACCGACACCTGAGCCGTGTATTCACTATCAAACACCGGACTTACAAGGTCTGCTTCGACTGCGGGCAGGAATTCGATTTGCCTCCCGCTTCAGCGCCCATACGACCTGCCGCCTCTCCACTCGCCCGTCTTCATGCGAATCCTCACCGCAGACGCTGAAGCTCCCCGGTTCGATCCAATCCGGGCATCTTGGCCCGAATCGCTTGGCCCGGTCGCTTGGCCTGGATCGCTCGCATTGTGAGCTATCTTGCTCAGACGCGCAGGCCCCGGCATGTCATTCTTCCTACACTGACCGTGAATACGAGCCGCGACTTGTGATTCGCGGCTCATATTCCTGAGCTGGAGACGAGGCAATCAGCGCTCTTGATCGGGGCATGCCGCCAGACCTTGCGGCGAAACAAGATTCGACCCTAAGAGTTCCCGAAACTCGAATCAGGCTGCACCCCCCGGTGGACGAGGGGTGTTAACCCGCGAAGTTCAGTTCGCGGCAAAAAGGAAGGTAAAAAGCTTATGCCGTTAATTCAACTCCTGGAAGTTCTCATCGTGGTGGGTGTCGTACTGTGGCTGGTGAATCGCTTTATCCCTATGCAGTCGTCCATCAAGTCAATTCTCAACGGCGTCGTGATCATTGCCGTGGTGCTGTGGCTCCTGAATGTGTTCGGGCTTTTTCATTCGCTGTCCCGGATCCACGTCGGAACTTTGCTGATCCCGTAGAACAGGCCGGCATAACGCTGAACGCGTCACACAAATCGTCAGCCTAATGTGGCAGACATCTGCCTCAAGGAGATACTTTGAAAACGAAGCTGTTGTTAGCTGTCGGCATCACCCTCAGTTTGAGCGCGTTTGCTCAAACCAATTCGCAAACCACCGTGAGCGTCGAGCATATGAGCTCAATGCCCACGTTCCGTGTGACTGTGATTACGCGCAGCGTGCAGGCTGTCAACTATCAGCATCGCAGCGGATCTTCGAAGCTTGATTTTGCCGGCACCGACCTGATGCCCTCGGCGAATGGCGTCGCAGAGATTAACAGCAAGCGCGGTTCCATCGCCATCCAGGCGGAATTCGGCAACCTGCAAAAGCCCACGACCTTCGGCAATGAATATCTGACCTACGTCCTGTGGGCGATTTCGCCCGAAGGGCGCGCCGTGAATCTGGGTGAAGTTCTGCTTGGCGGCAACCATCGCAGCAAGCTGAATGTCACCACCGATCTTCAGGCATTCGCTCTGATCGTTACCGCGGAGCCTTACTATGCGGTTCGCCAGCCCAGCAATGCCGTAATTCTGGAAAATGTAGTTCGCGAAGAGACCAAGGGAACGACCGAAGCGGTCAATGCAAAGTACGAACTCATGGAGCGTGGCGGCTATATTCCCACCGGTTATAAGTTCGACCCGGTGGTTCTGAACGCCAAGTTGCCGTTGGAATTCTTTGAGGCGCGTAATGCTTTGCGCATCGCCGAATCCGAGGGAGCCGAGCAGTACGCGAGCGACAGTTATCAACACGCTGTTCAGTTGATGAACCAGGCGGATGGAGACGCTACCGACAGGCACATCAATACCAAGCCGCTGATTGCGATCTCCCGCGAGGCAGTGCAGACTGCGGAAGATGCACGCGCAATCGCAGTCAAAAAAATGGATGAGGTCCGTCTGGCCAATGAGCGTCAGGATTCCGCAGACGCGCAAGCCCGAACTCAGGGAGAAGCCGACGAAGCGACCCGGCGCAAGGAGCGGGCTGAGTCCGATGCAGCCAACGCTCAAGCCGCAAGGGCGCGGGCCGAATCTGACACGGTTAACGCTCAAGCCGCCAATGCTCAAGCCCAGTCCGATGCAGCCAGAGCCCGGAATGACGCGGCGGATGCCCAGGCTGCAACCGCTCAGGCTCAAGCCGACATGGCCAACAATCAGGCTTCATCCGCAGCCGCGCTGTCGGCGGCGCAGGCCGATGCCGACCAATCCCGCCTCGCAGCCCAGCAGGCGGAAACCGACAAGGCGGCCATGCGCGCCAAGTTGTCCGAGCAGCTCAATACTATTCTTCAGACGCGCGATACCGCCCGTGGTCTCATCGTCAGCATGTCCGACGTATTGTTTGAGACCGGCAAATACTCGCTGAAGCCGGGAGCGCGCGAGAAGCTGGCGAAAGTCGCAGGCATCTTGTTGGCTTATCCAGGGCTGAACATCGAAGTCGGCGGCTATACCGACAACGTTGGCGGCGATGCCATGAACCAGACTCTGTCCGAAAATCGTGCCGGATCGGTTCGTGACTACCTGGTCCAGCAAGGCGTGGCAGCGAATTCGGTTTCAGCCAGAGGTTTCGGTAACACACTGCCCGTAGCCTCCAACGATGATTCCGCAGGCCGGCAGCAGAATCGGAGAGTCGAACTTCTCGTATCCGGCGAGGCCATTGGTTCGCCGGTCAATGCGACCACTGGGAGCTTGCGTTAGAGCAATTGGGGGCAGGCGAGCCCGCCCCCGCACACGCAGTAATGGAGACAATACCCAAATGAGACTACTTTCAGTACTCGGCACATCCGTTCTAGCTTTAGCCATCGCGGTTCCCGTATATGCACAGCAGGAGCAGCACGACCAGAAGGAAGAAGAGAAGGGCAAGCCCGCTCAGGAAAACGAGAAGAGAGCGCAACCTGCTAAACCCGCAAAGCAAGATGAGAAGACCGTGCAGCAACAGGACAAGGGCAACAAGCAGGAAGAGAAAAGCACACAGCAGCAAAATAGGAACAATCAGGAAGAGAATAACGCACGGCAGCATGTACAGCCGGCACAGCGCGGCGGCGGCCGCATCCCCGACGACCGGTACCGCGCTAACTTCGGACAGGAGCATCGGTTTCGTGTCAACCAGTCCGACTACAACAATCGCCGCTTCCAATACGGCGGCTACTGGTTCGGATTCGAAGGCGCCTGGCCGAGCAACTGGCTTTACACGCAAGATGTTTTTGTTGTCGAGATTGACGGCGTGTATTACCTGTGCAACGCGAACTATCCGGGCGTGAATATCGCGCTCAGCGTTACTCTGTAACTCCGTTATCCCCTAGTCACAATAGGCGCGGGCCGCTTCCGGTTCGCGCCTTTGCATCATCGCAGTTATGTGCCATGGTTCCATCTCGTCAGCCCACGCGGGCAGCAACTGGCGCCTCTCTCCTGTCCGCGCCGTGGCGCTCGTTCTCGCCGTGCTCATGTGCCAGGCCAAGTCGTCCGCTTACTCCGTTTTGACGCATGAGGAAATCGTAGACCTGCTCTGGACCGATCAGATCCGCCCTCTGCTCCTCAAGCGATATCCGGGACTGTCGGAAGACCAACTGAAAGAAGCCCATGCCTACGCCTACGGCGGCGCTGTCATTCAGGATCTTGGCTATTACCCTTTCGGCAGCAAAGAGTTCAGCAACCTCGTGCATTATGTGCGCAGCGGAGACTTTGTGCGCGAGTTGCTGGTAGAAAGTCAGGACGCCAACGAGTACGCCTTCGCGCTTGGCGCATTGTCCCACTATGCGTCGGATATCGCCGGCCACCCCGCCGTGAACCAGTCCGTCGCCATCGAGTATCCCAAGCTGCGCGCAAAATATGGCAAGTCAGTCCGCTACGCCCAGGATAAGACGGCGCATCTGAAAATTGAGTTCGGTTTCGACACGGTACAGGTCGCAAAGAATCGATATGCCTCGCAGCAGTACCACGATTTCATAGGTTTCCTGGTCTCCAAGCCCCTGCTGGAACGCGTTTTCCCCGTGGTCTATGGAATGCCGCTGAAAGACGTCCTGACCCATGAAGACCTGGCGATAGGTTCGTACCGTTTCGCGGTAAGCCGGATGATTCCGCGAATGACCGAGGTGGCGCTGCAAACACACAAGAAGGAGCTGATGCGCGAGACGCCGGATTTCGCGAAACAGAAGTTTCTCTACCGTCTTTCGCGCTCCGACTACGAAAAACAGTGGGGCAAGGACTACGTAAAACCGGGCGCGGGCACCAGGATCTTGTCTACACTCCTGCGCTACATGCCGAGGATTGGTCCATTCAAGGGGCTGGCGTTCAATAACCCGACGCCCCAAACTGAGGATCTGTATTTTAAGAGCATCAATACAACCGTCGATCACTACCGCACCTTTCTCGAACAGGTGCGCAACCACAAACTTGTTCTGCCGAATTGCGATCTCGATACTGGACAGCCAACCAGGGCCGCCGAATACTCGCTCACGGACGAGGCCTATGCCAAACTCCTGGCACAATTGTCTGAACGGAACTTCGATCTGATTTCGCCGGACCTGCGCGACAACATCCTGCAGTTTTATTCTGACTTCTCGGCCGCCAACCAGACGAAGAGCGATCAGCGTCGGTGGAAGAGTGTGCTGACCTCGTTGGACAGGTTAAAGTCCGTTTCGCCAGTGGTGAGTGTTGCGGGTAGCCCTTCTCAATAATGATTTCGCCATGTCTCCAGTTCAGGAATTCTGCAGCCATCATGGCTTTCGAAATATCAGCGGACGTGAATTGCCTTGAGATGAGCGCAGAAATATGGCAGAAACGCGGAAGCATACATCAGGTAGCCGGCGGCGGCAGGGTCGAATCTCATCAAGGCTGCGCGGGTCGCTCTCGAAGGGCTTGGCCGGAAGGCTGACTTCGTCGGCAGCGTAGGACCCTCGTTGCCGCCCCCGCTACTTCTGCTGCATGATCAGTTCGCCGTTCTGCACCTTCACATCTCCCACATAGTCGGGCAGCTTCATGCGGTCTCGCTGCTCCAGAAGTTTTTTCTGCAGCGCGGGATTCACCAGAGAAACCGGCACATTCAAATCGCCCACTTTGAATTCCGTAGGCTCGAACGTCGCATAGCCATCTTTCGACGCCAGATGGCCCGAGACAGTGATCCATACGTCCTTGCCCGCGATCTCGGTCAGGAATTGTCCGTGAACCACGTCGCCCTCGAAGCTTACGTGTTGATCTTTGATGGTGGGCGCGCCGCTTCCAATGTTCGAATCAGGCGACAAGTCGCCGGTTCCGGCCGCGCCCGCGGCCTGAGCAAGTACCGCGCCTATTTCGTCGGAATTGATGTGGATCTCAGTTTTTCGCTGAGCGCTCGACTGGGCCGGCTGATCCGGCGTTGGTGATACTTGATAACTGGACGAAACAGGCGAAGCTGGCTGCGCGGCCTGCTGCAACTGACCGATTTTGTGGTCGAACGATTGCGCATTCGCCGCGATCGCCGCAGGAGTCTGCGGTTGCGCCACGGGAGCAGGCTTATTCAATACCAGAACAATGGCTGCCAGCGAGGCCAATAGCGTAGCGATGCTGATGATGCGGTCGAGCTTGAGTTTCATGCAGCCCCCAGCTCAATCGTAGCCAGACATCGGCTGAAAATCAGATTACGTAGGTCACGTCTTCGTTACCGCGTCATTCCAGCTTCTTCGTCAGCAACTCATTCACCAGCTGTGGGCTGGCTTGCCCCTTGGATGCTTTCATGACCTGGCCAACGAAGAATCCGAGCATCGTCTTTTTGCCGGCTCGGTATTGTTCGAGCTGCCGGGGGTTTGCCGCGAGCACTTCGTCGATTACTTTTTCCAGCGCCGTAGAATCCGTCGATTGCTGCGGGCGGCCCTCTTCTTCGTAGATCTCGGGAAAATCCTTATTTCGTTCGAAGCAGAGCTCGTACAGATCTTTTAGCATCTTTCCCGAGATTACCCCGCTCTCGACCAGATCGGCGGACGCAGCCACGCCTTTCATTGAAATCGGAGAACGCTCAATCTCCGTGCCCCTGGCCTTTAGACGGCCCATCAGCTCACTCTGCACCAGATTCGCCACCCGTTTGGGATTCTTGGCAGCCTTGGCGGCGGACTCGAACTGGTCAGCCAGCGATCTTGACGCCGTCAATACTTCTGCATCGTATTCCGTGATGCCGTAGTCTTTCACCATCCGCGCCCGGCGCGCTTCCGGCAATTCGGGCAGCGCGCGTGCGATTTCTGCCTTCCATTTTTCGTCTACCTCCAGCGGCAGCAGATCGGGTTCGGGAAAGTACCGGTAGTCGTGCGCCTGCTCCTTCGATCGCATGCTGTAGGTCTTGCCCGCGTGCGCATCATAGAGACGTGTTTCCTGCGTAATCGTGCCGCCCGATTCGATTACATCGATCTGGCGGGCAATCTCGTAAATCAGCGCCTCGCGAATGAAACGGAACGAGTTCACGTTCTTGATTTCAGTCTTTGTGCCCAGCTTTTGTTGGCCGCGCGGGCGCACGCTCACATTCGCATCGGCGCGCAACGATCCTTCTTCCATGTTGCAATCGCTTACCCCGGTATAGAGGATGATTTCTTTCAGCCTCGCCAGATATTCGTAGGCCTCATCGGGCGTGGCGATCTCAGGTTCGCTGACAATTTCGATCAAGGGCACGCCCGTTCGATTCAGGTCGATGGCGGTTTTGTCATCGGAATCAGGAAACCCCTCATGCAGGCTCTTGCCCGCGTCCTCTTCCAGATGCACCCGCGTGACGCCGATCTTCTTCTTTACCCTGCCGGCGGCGACTTCGATGAATCCCTGCTCGGAAAGCGGCTTGTCATATTGCGAAATCTGGTAGCCCTTGGGCAGATCGGGATAGAAATAATTCTTGCGCGCGAAAATTGACGTCTGATTAATTCGGCAGTTCAGCGCCATTGCGGCCAGCGTGGCAAATTCCACCGCCTTGCGATTCAGCACCGGCAACGCTCCGGGCATGCCCAGGCAGACGGGACAAACATTCGTATTGGGCGCAGCGCCGAACCGCGTCGAGCAGGAGCAGAAGATCTTCGATGCCGTCAGAAGCTGCACGTGCACCTCAAGCCCGATCACGGGCTCGTAGGCAGTCCGGGCGGCCACAGTGGCGTTGGCAGGGAGCGACATATCGGAATTATACGGCCCGCCTGCGGACTCCAATGGCTTCTGAAGTTTCATCGAACGCGAAGATCACGAACTTTCGCGCTCCAGCCTGAAACGTTCTCGCGCAACGTTTCACTATGCAAACAGTGGATCTCACCTTTCGCAGGCTTCACATAGGAGAAAGTTGCCATGGCCACCAATCTGGCTATTCGTCCGCCCGAATTGAGGCTCGAACCAGTCAAAAGAACATCCGGAACCACGGTGCGAGCCATCGGCCGCATCACGTCCACGACGTCGCCCAGCTTGGAACAAACCCTTCACGGGATGATTCCGCGCTTCGAACGTGTGGTGTTAGACGTCTCCAGCGTGGACTACATCGATAGGCGCGGCTTCGAAATGCTGGTTGGCGTCTATCTGCAGGCCAAGAGCAGCAAATGTGACCTCGAGATTGCCAACACCAGGCCGAGCCTGCGAGATCGGTTCCGAAGCTGGTTAGGTTCGGTGTTTGAGGGGCACGAGGATTTCCTGGGAATGACTCCCGATTAGAATCGTCCGAGAAGATACCGGGGTTGACCTTTCTTACATTCCTTACTATAATGTAAGGAATAAATACAAGGGAAAGGAATTATGCCGGCGGCCACGCTAACGTCGAAAGGGCAGATCACTATTCCCGCACAGGTCCGCACAGCATTGGGGGTCGATGCCGGAGACCGTATTGAATTCGTCGAGGTCGGAAAAGGGGAGTTCAACATCATTGCCGCCACCTGCTCCGTGCGGGAATTGAACGGAGTCTTGTATCGCAAGGGAAGGAAGGCCGTGTCGATTGAGGAAATGAACGCCGCCATAGCGAAAGGCGCGGCACGATCCCGATAGCTGCAGAGATAGAAATAATGATTGGCCTGGATACTAATGTTCTGGTCCGTTACCTCACTCATGACGACCCCGCTCAAACCGCTGCCGCGATAAGAGTGATGGATTCCCTATCCTTTGATTCACCCGGGTTTCTTTCCCTTATCGTCATCGCAGAGTTGGTGTGGGTATTGTCCATCTCCTACCGTTATCAGAAGAAGGAAATTGAGCAGGTTCTGGATAACCTCCTACGAAGCAAGGAACTGGTTATCGAACGTGGGGATATCGTTTCGCAGACGTCTCGCGCGTTCAAGGCCGGCCGCGCCGACTTTGCCGACTACTTGATCGAACGCTGCGCTCATGCAGCCGAATGTCAATTCACGATCACATTTGATCGAAGAGCGGCGACAGTACCTGGCATGCGTCTTCTTCATTGAGAGCTGCTATCACAGTCGCCCGCCCCAAAGAACTCCTCCACCACCGCGAGATCCGTAGTCCTTCTGTAATTCGGCAGGCTCTCGATAAACACCCGCCCGTACTGTTTCTTCAGAATGCGGTTGTCGAGCAGCACCAGCAGGCCGCGGTCGTGCAGCGAGCGGATCAGGCGTCCAAAGCCCTGTTTCAGCGTGATCACCGCCGCCGGTACCTGATACTGAAAGAAAGCGTTGCCGCCATCCACATCGATCGCCTTCACCCGCGCAGCCACCACCGGATCGCTGGGCACGGCAAACGGCAGGCGGTCGATAATCACGCAACTGAGTTGTTCCCCCTGCACGTCCACTCCCTGCCAGAACGATGAAGTCGCAAACAGCACCGCGTTCGGCGTCAGCTTGAACTCCTCGAGCAGCGTGCTCTTCGGAGCATCGCCCTGCCGCAGCATGGGGAACTGCAAGTCGCATAACAACCGCTCGTAGATGTCGTTCATTTGCGCGTAGCTGGTGAACAGCACGAACGCCCGCCCGCGCGTGATCTCCAGCAGTTTGCGGATGCGCTCCGCCGCCTTCGCTCCAAATTGCGGGGTGCGGGTGTCCGGCAGATCGGGTGGTACATAAAACAAAGATTGATTCGCATAGTCGAAGTGCGAAGCCAACACCGACTCGCGCGCATGATCGAATCCCAGTCGCTGCCGGATGTAATCGAATCCTCCGCCAACCGCAAGAGTCGCCGAAGTCAGCACCGCACATTCCAGCTTCGACCAGAGGCATTCACGCAGAATCGGGCCGACGTGGATCGGCGTGGCTTGCAGGATAACGTTCTGTCGTCCGCCGTCAGCGCGCAGGCTTCGCAGAGCCCTCCCGCTTTTCTCTGCGTCCCTGGGTTTTTGTGGTGAATTCGCTCTCCCGCCCCGCCGCTCGATCCAGAAAACGGTATTGCGATCTTCCGATTCCATCGCATATTGCAACTGCACTTGGATTTCTTGCGTGCGCCGCACCAGATTAAAGATCTCTTCCGGCTTTTGCGGCAACCCTTCCAGTTCGCCCGCAAGCCGCGTCAACGCCTGATTGAAAGCCAGAAACTCATCGCCATTTTCTTCCAGAAACTCGCGCCTCGCATCAAAGGCAAAGCGGCCCACGCCCTGCGGCAGCAGAGAAAAGAACAACTGCGATCGCTCGCGCAGGCTTCCCACGGCTCCCGACAGCGACGCCGACAGAATCCGATTATGCTGCAGCGTGCTATCCACATCGCGCGCCAGATCCTCCAGTCGCAGGTTGCTTACCGAGATGCCGAAATAATTTCCCGCGATATCTTCCAGTTCGTGCGCCTCATCGAAAATTACCGCCGCCGCATCCGGCAGAATTCCTGCGTCCGGAGCGCCATCCGCTTGCAACTTGATCGCCAGATCGGCGAAGAATAGATGATGGTTCACGATGATGATGTCGCTCTCCATCGCACGCCGCCGCATCCCGGTAATGAAGCACCGCTCCCACTCGCTGCATTTCTGTCCGGTGCACGCATCGGCCCGCGCATCCACCTTGTGCCAAAGCGCGCTGGCCTCGGGGAGCTCCGCCAGTTCCGCCCGGTCGCCCGTCGCCGTCGCCTTTTCCCACGCGGCAATCGCGCGATGTTGTTCGATCTCCTCCAGCCCGCTCAGCACCGGCTGGCCGGTGAGGTCGTAAAGTTTCTTGCGGCACAAGTAATTGTTTCGGCCCTTCATGTAGCACACGGAAAGGCGGCCGGGTCCTGGCCCGGACTGGGGGTCCGAGGCGGCTGTGCTCACGCGGTCCTCAAACAGCGTCTGCTCCAGAAAAGGCGCGTCCTTATAAAAAAGCTGTTCCTGCAGGTTCTTCGTGCCGGTCGAAATGATCACCCGCTTGCCCGACCGGATCACCGGCAGCAGATACGCCAGCGTCTTTCCTGTGCCCGTGCCGGCTTCGACAATCAGATGCCGCTTTTCCGCCAGTGCCTGCTCGACCGCCTGCGCCATCTGCAATTGTCCGCGGCGGAATTCATATGCGGGGTGCGTGCGCGAGAGCACGCCGCCGGGCGAGAAGAACTGGTAAAGGGATGCGCCCACTCCGCCGGGAGCGGAGCGCGGTGGCGATGTTGACGCGGGTTGGGAACCTATGGCCACAGGAGTCTCTATAATACGAGTTCCGGGCTATTACGCGGCGAAACACCGTTCGTCTGACGACCCAGGGACAGCCGTGAGCCTGCCCTGAGCGAGATCGAAGGGCGGCTGTCCTCACATTAAGAGTTATTTTGACCCAACCCACTTACAACTCGAGCAGCACTCTCGCGACTACCGCGGCGGGCATTCCCACCCTGGCCATCGTCGGCCGCCCCAATGTAGGGAAGTCCACGCTGTTCAACCGCATCGTCGGATCGCGCCGCGCCATTGTCGGAGACGAACCCGGCATCACCCGCGACCGCCTCTACGGCAACGCCGAATGGGGCGGACGCCAACTGCGCATCGTCGACACCGGCGGCATCCTGCCCGAAGAAAAAGATTTCATTCCCGCAGAGATTTTTCGTCAGGCGCGGGTGGCCTTCGACGAAGCAGCGGCCATCGTCATGGTGGTCGATGGCCGCTCCGAAGTGGCTGCTCCAGATCTTGAACTAGTCCGCCTTCTTCGCAAAACCGGCAAGCCTCTCTTTCTCGCGGTCAACAAAGCCGACAGCGAAAAACAGGCGCACATCGTTGACGAGTTCCATCGCCTGGGGATCAGGCAGATGTTTCCAGTCTCCGCCGAGCACGGTCGCGGAATCGACGACCTGCTGGATGCGGTATTGGAAATCCTTCCACCACCGGCAGAGCCCGGCAGTGAAGACGGCGCCGGATCGCCAGCGACCAACGACCAACGACCGACGACCGACGACGATTCTCCCGTCTACGAAACCAAAGTCGCCATCATCGGCCATCCCAACGTCGGCAAATCGACATTGCTCAACGCACTGACGGCTTCCGACCGCGCCATCGTCTCTCCCGTTCCCGGCACCACGCGCGACGCCGTCGACGAAGTCGTCGAGCGCGACGGCCGCCGCTTCCGCTTCATCGACACGGCCGGCATCCGCCGCAAAGGCAAGACTCACCTCATGGCGGAAAAACTTTCTGTGGTGATGGCGCGCAAGCATCTCGAAGGCGCAGACATTGCCCTACTCGTGATCGACGCCACCGAAGGCGTCAGCCAGCTCGACGCCGCTATCGCCGGCTACGCCCACGAGAGCGGGCGCTCGACCATTATCGTCGTAAATAAATGGGATCTCGTCACGGGCAGCATAGAAAAACCCGGCCGCCCGTCGAAAGCCGCCCGCATGAGGGAGAGCAAGCGCCCCGGCGACCGCGACGCCTACGAGGAACGACTGCGCCACGATCTCAAGTTCTTGAATTACGCGCCCGTAATGTTCATCTCAGCCAAGTCGGGCAAAGGCGTGGAGAAAATTTTCCCGATGCTCGAGCAGGTCGCTGTCGAGCGCCGCAAACGCATCTCGACCTCCGCTATGAACCGCTTTGTCGAATCCGTGGACTTCGACCGCGCCTCGGTCCCCATGCGCTCGCGCGTAAAAATTCTTTACATGACGCAGGCCTCGGTCGCTCCGCCCACGTTCGTGCTCTTCACCAACCGCGCCGTGAAACTGCACTTCTCCTATCAGCGTTTTTTGGAGAACCAGATTCGGAAGGCTTTTGGCTTTGTCGGGACTCCGATTTGGATTAAGAACCGGGCGCGGAATTAGCAAGCGCCCAGGATCATGCGGGACAGCTGCCCTCGGCTGTCCGCTCGTGAGAAGTAGTTAAGACCGGCGTCGATATCGCTTGTTTGGGCCGTCGCTATTCCCCCGCCACCGTCCGATCCATAGTTAGCAACCCTACCCTCTGCACGCCCGCGTGGTGGGCCACGTCAATCACGTCGGCCACGTACTGGAAATCAACATCGTCATCTCCGCGCACGAAAACCACTTTCTCCGCGCGCGAGACGTAAATCTTCGCCAGCCGTGTCTCCAAATCCTCCCAGCGCACTTCCTCCTGATTGATCTTCACCGTCGGCGGCCGATTGTCTTTCGCCCACACCACTTGAATTACCACGGTGCGCGGCTGCGCGATGTTTTCCGTCTGCTTCTGGTCCGGCTGCGGAAATGTGCGCCGTCTCACCCTGTTCTTTATCCATCGAGACCACGACCATGAAGACAATAATCAGCGTGAGCAGCACATCGATCAGAGGCGTGACATTGATCTCGGGACCGCGCGCACCACCGCCTGCCATTGAGAACGACATGGAAATCTCCTCGTTAGCACGCGCGTGTCTGCAACATCAGACACCCGGAGTAGCGCCGGAGTTCCCTGCTATCGAGATCTTCCCCAAAAACATTGGAGGATATACTTGATCATGGCAAGCGCGTCGCACAGACCAATCCAGGTTCTTCTTGCAATCTTCATCCTTTGCGCCGCTGCCCCCCTGCTTCATTCCCAGGACAACTACGAAATTCAGGTCTATGGCGCCGATACGGTCGTTCCGCGCTCAACCATGGTCGAAATCCACTCAAACTTTACCGTCGAGGGCAGCAAGACCGTGCAGGATGGAGTTCTGCCCTCCAACCACGCCGAGCACGAGACGCTGGAAATTACACAAGGAGTCGATGACTGGTTCGAAGTGGGCTTTTACGTATTCACCAGCATTCAGTCCGATGGGGGTTGGCAGTGGGTAGGCGATCACATTCGCCCGCGCGTGCGTGTGCCGGAGCCGTGGCACTGGCCGGTCGGTGTGAGTCTGTCGAACGAAATCGGCTATCAGCGTGCCGCCTTTTCTCCCGACACATGGACGTGGGAAATCCGTCCCATCGTCGATAAGAAAATCGGTCCGTGGTATCTGGCATTCAATCCCGCTCTCGACCGCTCCTGGCACGGCCCAAGCGTAAACCAGGGAGTAACGTTCTCGCCCAATGCGAAGTTTAGCTACGACTTCACCAGGAAGATCGCGGGCGGATTGGAATACTACGCGTCGTACGGATCTCTCGACGGATTCGATCCGCTTAGAAACCAGCAACAACAGTTTTTCCCCGCGATCGACGTCGACTTCGGGCCGCAATGGGAATTCAATTTCGGTGTCGGAGTCGGCGCCACGCGGTCGACCGATCACCTGATCGTGAAGTGCATCATCGGGCGCCGCTTCCAGTGGCCCCATGGACGTACCGCCAGCCTGAAGACGTCGCCGCAGTAGAGCGCCTCTTCTATCCGATCGGCTCCGGTGCAGGTGGCAACGGCGGAGGCTCAAATGGCGGCGGCGCTCCTGGCGAAATCTGAGCCATGGCCGGCGCGGGATAGAGCGCCGCACTCAGCGCGGGATAGCGCGCCGCGAAAAAATAGATGGAATACGCGGGAAAGAACACGATAGCCGGTACTGAGATCAGCGACGTCAGAACAAAGAAAAACGCCAGCAGCCCAGATCCTGCCAGCACCGCCAGCGTAATTGTGCCGGCCGTCCACCCCACCCCTGCCGCTTTTGCAGCCAGCACCGCGGCAATTGCCGCTCCCGCTACTGGAATCAGAATGATCAGGACAAGCACGAAACCCACGATGCCGAGGACGATTGATGCCACAACTGCCAGCACGATCTTCATCCCCACATAGCCCGCATAGGCCGTTTTCTCGGCCTTCATCATGGACCAAAGCCGCCGCCAGCCTTCGATGGCTCCAATGTCTTCCAGCGCCATTTGCGGCACCACGAAATCCTTGGTCAGCACGTAAATCACCGCCATCGCAATCACAAACACAACGATCACGAAAAATACCGCGATCCCCGCCAGCACCAGCGGAGCGATGTGCTCCTTGGGATGGTTCAGCCATCCCATCGCGAAAGCGAAGCCCAGTGAAATTCCCACCACTATGGTCATCACGCCCAGTGTCACCAGCGCGTATGCCAGCTTCCAGAGGAAGTAATGCCAACCCGGGCCCTGCCGCCGGTTCCAGCTGTCACGAATGTGGCACTCCTTCGTCAGCACGCTGTCGAACAAAATGAAACGCATGACGCTGCTGATATACATCAGCACAACCCACAGCACGAACCCCGCAACCAGCAATGTCACAATCAATCCCGCGAACACCGCGAGATCGGCTCCGCCCCAGCCGGGCATTGGAAACTGTCCGCCGCCGTGCCGTCCCGGAAAGTGGGAAGGGTTGGGCACATTGCACCCGCCGCCGGAGCCGAGCTCGCCCGCCAGCAACCCCACGAAGGCAAGCCGTATCCATTGACCAAATCGGAACGGCCGCAACAGTTGCTGCTTTGTGTGCTCAACAGCGGGAGAGATCGCATCTACGGCGGAGAATGGCAAAGCGCACCTCGAAGGAATGCGAATGGCTCAGCAGAAAAGGTACTAAGAATAACGCCAGGGATCAAACAAATTCGAAAAAACAGGAAAGGCGAAAGCCGGAAATCGAAGACAGAAGCAAGAAATCAGAATGCACAAGCAAAGCCCGCCGCACCATCTACTTCTGCAGTCTGACTTTTAGCTTCTGCCCTACTCATACCTCAACGCCTCCACCGGGTCCAGCTTCGATGCCCGCATCGCCGGCACCAGCCCGCTGATTGCGCCCACCACCAGCAGCACCGCCGTAGACAGCAACACCGTCATCACGGAGATGCGCAGGTGAATGTCCCCCTGTCCGGAGTCATCTTCAAACAGCGGGCCCATCATGGGCAGCGTACCCACTCCCCACGCGATCAGGTAGGAGAGCAGCACGCCGATCGCTCCGCCCAGCAGCATGATCAGCAAAGTTTCGGCCAGAAACTGCAATTTGATATGCCATTTTCTGGCGCCCAGGGCGCGGCGCAGGCCGATCTCTCGTATGCGCTCATCCACTGAGACCAGCATGATATTCATCACGCCCACGCCGCCGATGCCGAGTGTTAAAGCTCCAATAAAGGTAAGCAGCACCTGCAGCCCGATAGTCAGCGCGTCGATCACGGGACGAAACTCATCCCGCCCGAACATCTGAAATGCCTTGGGATCGGTGGGCGAGAAGTTCTGCCGCGTCGCCACCGCCGCCAGCACCTGCGCCATGGCTTTTTTCTCGAACTGCGGTGCTATCGGTTCGAACACCATTACCGCGGCATAGCGCGTGTTCCACAGGTCCCCCGCGGTGGAATATGGGATCCACGACGAGTCGTCATCGCTCGAAAAATAATTGCTGAGTTGAATCTTGCGCGCCATCACGCCGATCACGGTGAAGCGCACGCCGCTTACGGCTACAGTTTCGCCCACGGCTGGCCGCCCGCTGAAAAGCTGTTCTTTCAGCCGCCCCCCCAGAAAAATTACGCGCCGCCGCTCCATCTCATCGTTCGCATCCAGCCAGCGTCCCTCCGCCGGCACTTCGTTGCGCATTTCTCCATACTCCGGGCAAACTCCGCGCACCGGCGCGGTGCCGGCCATGCGGTCGCCGTAGGCAATTCCCGGACGCCGCACGGTTTCGCGGCAAACATGGCGCACCAGCGGCGCGGTGGCTCTTACCATGTCAACGTCGGCCTGCTCGATTACAACCTTGTGGCCGGCTCGCTGGCCGCCCGGCTGCTCGCTGGTTTGCTGCGGCCAGCAGATGACCACGCTTTTTCCGAACGCGTCGAACCCATGTACCAGCACGCTGCGGAAACTGTTGCCATACGCAATCAGCAGCGTGACCGTAGCGATCCCCCAAACAATGCCCAGCATGGTAAGCAGGCTGCGCGTGACGTTGCGCTTCAGCGCGATCCAGGCTTCGAGAATGATTTCTAATAGCATGAGTATGCGTCGAACGGCCGCTTCTGGGCAGGTTTCAAGGTTTCAGGATTTCAATGTTTCAAAGACCGGAACCCCCGTGCCGGAATTGCCTGCCGGATTGGGATTCTGGACTTTGAAACGTCGAAACTCTCAAACTCTGAAGCTCTGAAACTTTGCACTCTCACCCTCCCGCCTCATATCTCAACGCTTCAATAGGATCGATGGATGCGGCTCTGCGCGCGGGATACAATGCCGCCGCTACCGCAATCGTACCCAGCAGTCCGGTAGCCACTAAACTCGACCTCCAGTCCGGAATCAATCCGGCAAAAAAGTCGGGCATGGGCAAGAGATTCACCAGCGCGCAAAATCCGAACGCCACGGCCAGTCCCACTCCTCCGCTCACCCCGGCGATGATCAGTGCCTCAATAAAAAACTGCCGCAGGATCACCTTTGCCGGCGCGCCAATCGCCTTCCGCACTCCGATCTCGCGGGTTCGTTCGCGAACTGCTACCAGCATTACGTTCATCACCCCGATGCCGCCTAGCAGCAGCGTCACAATGCCCACCGCGCCCAGAAAATATTTCATCCCGTCGGTCATGGTTTTGAAGGCTTGCGCCTCCTGCACCGTGTCCCAGATGGGACAGGCTTCCTTGTCATTCGAATCGTAGCGATGCATGCGCGCCAGCGCCACCCGCACTTCATGCTTGCACGCCTCATGCTGCTCTACAGACTTGGGCGTCACCAGAAGCTGATCGAACGTGGTCGGCGTGCCGGGCGGTTTGTCGGGGAAGTCGCGACGCATCGCAGAGAAGGGAACAAATATCTTGTTTACGTCCCAGCCGTCGTAACTGGAATCCTGCTTCTTCTTGGCCATCACTCCGATCACTACATAGGGAAAGTCGTCCAGATAAACGTTCTCTCCCACCGGATTCCGTCCGGGAAACAACTGCTTGGACGCATCGGATCCCAGGAACGCCACGCGCCTGGCCTCGCGCATGTCATCCCAGTCGTAGAAGCGGCCATCGCCTACGTCGAGGCTGCGAATGTAGGCAAACTGCGGATGCGAGCCGGTAACCAAAAAAGAAGCGTTATTGAAGTTGCTGTGGGTCCGGACCGTGTCCTGCTCTAATTCCGGAATGGCGTACTGGCAGTCCGTAGCTTCCGCCTGCACCACCGGCAAATCCTTATCTTCCCAGTGAATCTGCCGGCCAGCGGCAGTTCCTCCCGCCTGCAGGCTGGTCCGGCCGTGGAAAACAATCATTACGTCCTTTCCCAGATTCTTGGCTTGCGCCTCTTGCCCTTTTTCCAGACCTTCGCCCGCAGCCACCATCAGCACAATCGATACGATTCCCCACGCAATGCCAAACATGGTGAGAAACGCCCGCAATTTATGCGCCCACAACGTTCGAAATACATCGCGGAAAAGATCGGCCAGACTCATAGCTGCTTTCTTTGATTGGACGCCGCCCGTGCGCGAAAGTAAGCCTCCGGCGCGCGGTTTCCCGGCGATCTCCTGTATCCGTTATGTAGATACGAACGCGAGAGGAAGTTTGTTGCAGAAATCCACAGCAGAAAGGGGCAATCTCATTTCTATTTCGAAATGCCTGGAGGTTTCAACGCCCATCCAGCCAGGAAAGACCCTGTCGGGGGCGCGCAGCTCATAAGGGATCGTATCGAAGCCGAAGGCTGTCACCGAGTAAAAGTCGGGAGCGCACAAGGCGTCCGCCCCGCAGAGCCCTTTTGTCCAAAGCGCCCTCGCCGAGAGCGTTTCAAGCTCTAACCGCCGTCGCGCTCGCGCGCTCCCACCAATCGTCGAATTCCTTTAATGCCAGTTCGCACTGCAGCCGGTGCCGTTCCTTGCGGTCGCGAATCTTCCTATCCAGCGGGGGCAGGAGATCGAAAGTAATATTCGCCGGCTGAAAGTTTTTCGGGTCTGCATGAGTGACGTAATGGGTCAGCGATCCGAACGCCGACGCTCGCGGCGGCGCAACGATCTCGCCCCCAAGCGCCAGCATTGCCGCATTTTTGCCCGCAAGCAGCCCGGTTGCAATCGACTCTACGTATCCTTCGACACCGCAAATCTGCCCCGCAAACAAAACTTTGCCATGCGCCTTCATCTGCAGCGTCTCGCGCAGCAACGCTGGCGAATTGATGTAAGTATTCCGGTGAATCTGCCCGTAGCGCAAAAACCGCGCATTTTCCAGCCCCGGAATCAGGCGCAAAACTCGCGCCTGCTCGCCAAACTTCAAATGATTCTGGAATCCCACCAGGTTGTAGGAATCCGCCCGCAAATTCTCCTGCCGCAACTGCACCACGGCATAAGGCATCCGGCCCGTACGTGGATCCTTCAGCCCCACCGGCTTCATCGGGCCAAAGCGCAGCGTATCGCGCCCCCGCCGCGCAATTTCTTCAATGGGCAGGCAGCTCTCGAAATAATTCAACTTCTCCCACTCGCGTTCTTCCACCGAATGTGCCGCCAGCAGCGTGTCATAAAACCTGTCATACTCCTCGCGCGTCATAGGGCAGTTGATGTAATCCGCCGACCCCTTGTCGTAGCGCGCGGCCATGTATACCCGTGACATGTCGATCGAATCCGCCTCCACAATCGGGCTGATCGAATCGTAAAAATACAAATGAGGACTACCTTCTTCGTCCCGCTGATCACTTGCTTTTAGGTGGCGCTGCGCTTCCAGCTCTCCGATATCAGATTTGGATGGAGAACCGGCTTCCGCCGCTAAAGTATCAGTACTCAATCGCGCAATCTCCGCCGCCAGCGCCTGCGAAGTCAATGGCCCGGTGGCGATGATGGTAATGTGATTCCCCGTTTCTTCGACGGAGCTTATCTCCTCCCGTCGCACCTTAATTCGCCCCCCTCGCCCAATAGCCTCTGTTACCCCAGCCGCAAAAGCCACTCGATCCACAGCCAGCGCATGTCCCGCCGGAACCGCGCACTCGCGCGCGATCTGCAGCAGCAACGAACCGGCCCGCCTCATCTCTTCTTTCAAGAGCCACGGCGCTGTGTTCTCACTATCGGACTTCAACGAATTCGAGCACACCAGCTCCGCAAAGTCCGCCGTCTGGTGCGCCGGCGTCGATCGCACAGGACGCATCTCGCACAATTCCACGTCCACACCCATGCGCGCACACTGCCACGCCGCCTCGGACCCGGCAAGTCCTGCTCCGATAATACGAACCGGCTCGCTCACGATCCTCCCTCCGCCAGCCGCCGCAGAGCCGCACCCGTCAGCAGCACCGGCCGCCATTGATCGCGAAACTCCCCTCCCAGCGCCTTATATATTTCGATCGCCTTCTCATTCCAATCGAGTACCTCCCAGTGCACTCCATAACAGTTTTCCTGCACCGCAATGCGCGCCACAGCGGCGAGCAGCGTCTTGCCAATCCCTCGCCCCCGAAACTGCTCGCGTACAAAAAGGTCCTCCAGAAACAATCCCCGGCTCGTCCATGTCGAGTAGTAAGGAAAGAAAACCGCATAACCGGCAGGTTGCTCGCTCCACTCCGCGATGAGCGCCCGGAATCGTGGATTCGCCCCAAAGCCATCGCGCCTCAATTCTTCTTCCTCAATCACGCATTGCTCCAGCTCGCGCTCGAATTCCGCCAGTTCCCGGATCATCGTGCGCAGCAGGGGCACATCCTCAACCGTCGCGGGACGAATCGTCAGCATCAGGAGAAGAATACATGAGAGCAAAGTTTAATCGGAAAACAGCCCCTGGCGCGCGCCGTGAGATACTTCGAGTTTAAGTTCCGTGCACAAATCCCATGAACTATCCCTGCTACAAATGTGGGCGCAGCATAGAGGAAGGCAAACCCTTCTGCACGGAATGCGGGGCGCCACAGATTCGGGTGGAGATGCCTCAGGTTGGGATCGAACCTGGAATGGCGGGCGAAGGCGCCTCCTCGGCAACTCGCAACCCAACCGACAGCGCCCTGACCGGCATTGCGCTGCACCCTCTTCCCGGACCCTGGTCTTATGGCTTGCAACCGTGTGCGCTGGCCGCCGGAATTTCCATCGTACTGATGCTGGTTGGCTTGCACCCGCTTGTGGCCGCGCTGGCCACTGGCTTTCTGGCGGTTGTTTTTGGAAGGCGCCGCAACCCAGCCCCTTTCCGCACCGGCGCCGGCGCCAGCCTGGGTGCGTTAAGCGGGGTGATGCTTTTTTTTCTCTCCACCATTCTTGAAACCCTCGCCGTTGCTGTGCTTCACAAGGGCGCGGAAATGCGAAGCCAAATGATCGAGAAGGTCCAGCAGGCGGTCTCCCGCTATCCCAGCCCGGACGCACAGTCCTTTCTGGATTTTGTGAAGACCCCCAATGGATTCACCACCATGCTGATTCTTTCACTGGTCTTCGGCTTCGTAGCGTTTACCGTCCTCGGCAGCCTGGGAGGAATGCTTGGGGCGGCGATCTTCAGGCGTCGCGATTGAGCTTGTTGTCGCCGCGCGGGGCGCTTTGCGTTGTTTTCGCCTTGCCGCATACCTCGCTCGCCGCGTATGATGCACCGTTTGATTATTTTGCGATGAACAAACCGGCGCGCGGTTCACTGCTCGGCATCGAGCATCTCGAGGATAAAGAAATCCTGGGCCTGCTGAAGCTGGCCCGGCGCATGAATCCGTTGAAGGCGCGCCCGCTTTTGCGCAACAAACGGATCGTGCTGCTGTTCTACGAAGCTTCCACCCGCACGCGATCGTCATTCGAAATCGCAGCTAAGTCGCTGGGCGCGATCACCACTCTGGTGCAATCTTCCGGATCGAGCATTGAAAAAGGCGAATCGCTGCTCGATACCGGCTACACCCTGCGTGCCGTAGGCGCCGACGCCATCGTCATTCGCCATCCTGCTGCCGGAGCGCCACTGCTGATGGCGAAGCATCTCGATATCCCCGTCATTAACGCCGGTGACGGCATGCACGAACATCCGTCGCAGGCTTTGCTGGACGCCTTCACGATTTTGAAGCACAAAAAAACCTTCAAGGGCTTGCAGGTTGCGATCGTTGGCGACATCTATCACAGCCGCGTGACCCGCTCCAATTGCCACTTGCTGAGCCGCTTCGGAGCAAAGATTACGCTGTGCGGGCCGCCCGAATTTGTGCCCGAAGTTTCGGCAACGCTTGTGCCCGGCCTGCGCATCACTCGCCACATTGAAGAAGCGTTGCGCGGAGTCGATGTGATCATGCTATTGCGCCTGCAGAAAGAGCGGCTGGCAGGACAAAAGATTCGCTTGCAGGACTACATCGCGCGCTATCAGATGACGGCGGCGCGCCTCAAATTGGCGAAGCGCGACGCCATAGTAATGCATCCCGGCCCGATCATTCGCGGGCTCGAACTGACGGCAGAAGTAGCGGATGGCCCGCAGTCCGTGATCGTTGACGAAGTTCACAATGGCGTACCCACGCGCATGGCGATTCTGGCGCGGGCCTTAGGAAATGCGAAATGAGCCACGCTCGCACTCTTGAAAAACGGCTTTGTCATCCGGAGCGGAGCGAAGCACCCATGCAGTTTGCGAGTGAGCCGCACAATTGCATGAGTTCTCCGCGCAAGACAGCCGCTCGGGACGACATTCGGGAATTGGCGAGGGTAGGCGCATGAGTCGTCAGGACCACAGGAGCCTGCTGATCAGAGGCGGCCACGTAATTGACCCCGCGGCCAGGATCAACGTGCCCATGGACATTCTGCTGCGCGACGGCCGCGTGGCTGAAGTAGCGCTGCCCAATAAAGTTCGCGGCACCGCCGATGAAAAATTCGACGCGCGCGGTCTCATCGTCGCTCCGGGCTTTATCGATCTCCACGTTCATCTGCGCGAGCCCGGACAGAGTTACAAAGAAACCATTGCCAGCGGAACCGCCGCCGCTGCCGCCGGCGGATTCACCTCGGTTTGCACCATGCCCAACACCGCGCCGGTCGTGGATACCGAGGAATGGGTCGCCTGGCTGCGGCGTCCCGAACGCGAAGCTCTAATCAATGTCTTCCCCATAGCGGCCGCGACCCGCGGTTCGCGGGGAGCGTCACTCACCGATTTTGCCGCTTTGCAGCGCGCGGGCGCGGTGGCTGTGACCGATGACGGCAAACCCATTCTCGATGATGAAGTCGTGCGCGCCGCACTCCGCTTGGGCGCGGAGCTGAATCTGCCGGTGGTGCAGCACGCGGAAGATACGCGGATCACGGAAAGCTGCTCCATGCACGAAGGGCCCACGAGTTTTCGTCTCGGCCTGCGCGGGATGCTGGCGGCCGCCGAAGCCGGTATTGTTGACCGCGACGTCACGCTCGCCCAGCAGATTCGCGAGTCCCGTCTGCACGTGGCGCATTTGTCCACGTCCGACGCGCTGAAAGCTGTGCGCCGGGGCAAGCGTGCCAAAGCCCGCGTCAGCTGCGAAGTCACGCCGCATCACTTCACTTTGATCGACGAAAACGTCGGCGAGTACGACACCAATTTCAAGATGAACCCGCCGCTGCGTTCGGGCGGCGATCGCGAAGCGATTCTGGTCGCGTTAGCCGATGGCACCGTCGATGCCATCGCCACCGATCACGCTCCGCACGCCGCGCACGAAAAACAAGTCGAATTTGAGCGCGCCGCCTTCGGCATTACGGGACTCGAAACAGCACTGGCACTGGCAATTACGAAGCTCCATCGTGAACACAAAATTCCGCTAACCCGCATAGTCGACCTTTTCACTGCGGGCCCAGCGCGCGTATTCGATCTCCGCGGCCGCGGATCGCTGGCCAAAGGCAACTTCGCCGACGTGACCATCTTCGACCCCAAAAAGCGCTGGACATTCGAAGCCGCCAAATCGCGTTCGCTATCGCGGAATACGCCGTTTGATGGCTGGCAGTTTACGGGAAAAGTTGTGGCGACGATTGTGGGTGGGAAGATAGCGTACCGGGCCGACTAAAAGCTTCCTGGTCGTGTGGGGACAGCCGCCCTCGGCTGTCCAGTCGAGCGAAGCTCGACTAGCTTTCAACGCCGTACACGCGATGAGAATTACCCCAAAATCCCCATCCTCTTCCCCACCCTGCCCAACACCTCCAACGCCTGCTGCAACTGTTCTTTCGTGTGCGTCGCCGTCATGATGGTGCGAATCCGCGCCTTGCCTTCGGGCACAGTGGGAAAGGCAATGCCGGTGGCGAAAACGCCTTCATTGAGCAGCTCGCGGGAAAAGTCCATGGTGAGTTTTCCATCGCCGATGATGATGGGGGTAATGGGAGTCTCACTCGCCGGAGTGTTGCGGCCTCCAATGTCGAAGCCAAGCAGGCCGAGTTCTTTTTTCCAGAAGCGCGTGTTCTCCCAGAGTTTTTCCATGCGCTCGGGTTCGTTTTCCAGAACGTCGAACGCTGCGATGCAGGTTGCCGCAACCGACGGAGGATGCGATGTGGAAAACAAAAATGGCCGTGCCCGGTGATACAGAAAGTCAATCAGATCGCGCGTGCCGCAAACGTATCCGCCAAGCGCGCCAATCGCCTTTGATAACGTTCCGACCTGAATATCCACGCGCCCGTGCATTTTGAAATGATCGATGGTGCCGCGTCCATTGCGCCCCAGCACGCCCGAGGCGTGGGCGTCGTCGACCATCATAATGGCGCCGTATTTCTCCGCCAGATCGCACAACGCAGGCAGCGGGCCGATGTCGCCATCCATGGAAAATACGCCATCCGTAATCAGCAGTTTTTTTCCGGGCTTGTCCTTTATGCTGGCCAGTTGATCTTCGGCATGGGCGGCGTCTTTGTGGCGAAACACCAGAATCTGCGCCTTCGACAAGCGTGCGCCGTCGATGATCGAGGCGTGGTTGAGCGCATCGGAAACGATGAAATCATCTTTGCCCAGCACCGCCGAAACCGTGCCGGCATTGGCCGCGAAGCCCGACTGAAAGACTACGCAGGCTTCCACGTTCTTGAAGCGGGCAATCCTTTCCTCCAGCTCCATATGAATCTTCATCGTCCCTGCGACCGTCCGCACCGCGCCCGATCCCACGCCGTATTTGCGTGTGGCCTCGAGCGCGGCTTCCCGCAGCTTGGGATGCGACGTCAACCCGAGATAATTGTTCGACGCAATATTGATAACTCTCTTCCCGTCGAACGTGCAGACCGGCGCCTGCTCATCTTCCAGCACGCGCAGTTTGAAGTGCGTGCCTTTGGCCTTGAGATCGTTGAGTTGGTCGGTGAGATAGGAAAGCGGGTTCGTGCGCGTCGCAGTAGTCATAGAAATCCTCGGCAAGACCGGGCGTTGCCAAGCATGAGTTTAACGCGAAATACGTGACGAACGGCAGGTTGGCACCGGCATTTTATTCGGCGCGGGGCGTTGCGCTGGCGACCGCGAGAATCGCCCCGGCGAAAAGCAGCGTGTCCGCAAAGTAGTTGATCCCCTCAATTTTGACGTCGGTGCTCGGGTCGGCCAGCGACGCGATCAGGATCGGCCCATAAAACAACAAGACCAGCAGCAAAATCCACGTACCCAGATAAGTTGCCGCCATCCGCATCTTCTTGCCCAGCAGAATGCTTGCGCCGGCAACCAGGAGAATTGTGCCCGTCAGATAGGCAATGGGCAGGTGCCCCGGAATCCAGGCGGGCATGAGTTTTTCGAGCGGGACTCCCGGCACATTCCCCGGGTGCAGAAAATGTCAACACCGTAAAACACAGCGGCGATTCCAATCAAAACGCGGCCCACAGTAATGAGGCCTTTGCCTCGCCCGCGGCCCAGTTCGCGCATGGCGTTTCCCGCAAGAATCCAGCCTCCGCCCGCGAATGAGCTTTCGCGGATCACAAATGTCCATGCGAACCGGTCTCGGGGGCTGGCAAGAGCTCCCGGGATCATCAGCATCGCCACGAAAAGAAATATCATGATCCCGAACAGCAGGCCGGGCCAGCGCACCTGAATTTTTGTGGCGATGCTCAAAGATGCGGCGAGCAACGCGCAGCCAACAAAATACGCCCAAAACAATCGCCACGGCATATACGCGGGCACCAGCGGTAGGACGAATCCCACGCCCGAGACATGCAGGGCGCCGAAGACTGCCAAGGGGACCGCGAAACACAAATTGCTCAAGGCCACGACTTTGTCCAGGCCGCGCGCCCCCGCGGCATCGGCCTTCGCCGCCCACACGGCAATCAGCAAGACCAAGATGCCGGCGGTACACATCGAGACCGGGGTACGAGAGATCTCTACAAATGTGGCGAGGGTGGTGGTGTGCATGTGGATGGCAGTCGTAGGCTCGCGTGCTCTATCTGAGGCGCATTTTCCCAGGGTCAATAGCGCGCTTCAGATTGTAAGACGAAGAGGGGGTCCAATTGGTAGCATCTCGTTCCGGAGCGGAACGTCGTTCAGAATTATGCCCCGGTCTCGAGGTAACCTTGACTACTTCGTCGCACCATTATTTGATAATGGTATTGAGCTTGACGGGATGATGTGCTTACCCCGAGTTGAACGCCGCGCTCGGGGTTTTTGCTTTTCACGTCCCGGGGGCTAACCCTTGCCCTGCTTCTTCTCCACCTTCGCCCAAGTATCCTTCAACGCCACGGTGCGGTTAAAAACCAGCTTCCCAGCCTTCGAATCCAGATCCACGCCAAAATATCCCAAGCGCTCAAACTGATATCGTGCGCCCACCGCAGCGCCGGCCAAAGACGGCTCGACCTTCGCGCTCGCAATCACTTCCAGCGAAGTCGGATTCAGATTCGCGGTGAAGTCCTCGCCCTCCGCGACTTCCCCAGGGTTTTCTTTGCTGAACAGGTTTTCATAAATCCGCACCTCGGCATCGATAGCGTGCGCCGCCGACACCCAGTGAATGGTCGATTTCACTTTGCGGCCGTCCGGTGCATTCCCTCCGCGCGTCGCGGGATCATACGTGCAATGCGCTTCCACTACTTCCCCGTTATCATTTTTCACCACGCTCTGCGCGGTGATGAAATATCCATACCGCAGCCGCACTTCACGCCCCGGCGACAAACGGAAGTATCCCTTCGGCGGATCTTCCCGGAAGTCATCCTGCTCAATATAAAGAACGCGCGAAAAAGGTACTTTCCGGGATCCAGCGCTCGCATCTTCCGGATTATTCACCGCGTCCATCTCCTCGACCCGGTTTTCCGGATAGTTGTCGATCACCAGTTTCAGCGGCCGTAGCACCGCCATCACGCGCAGCGCGCGCTTGTTCAGGTCTTCGCGAACAAAGTGTTCCAGCATCGCCAGTTCGATCGATCCCGTAGTCTTCGACACGCCGATGGATGCGACGAAATTGCGGATCGCCTCCGGCGTATATCCCCGGCGACGAAGGCCGCCCAGCGTGGGCATGCGCGGATCGTCCCACCCGCTCACGCGGCCTTCCTCGACCAACTGCAGAAGCTTGCGCTTACTCAGCAGAGTGTAGGTAAGGTTCAAACGATCGAACTCGATCTGCCGCGAGGGAAAAATCCCCAGCTGCTGTATGAACCAGTTGTAGAGCGGCCGGTGATCCTCAAATTCGAGCGTGCAGATAGAATGCGTCACCCGCTCAATGGAATCCGATTCACCGTGCGCGTAGTCGTACATCGGATAGATGCACCACTTGTTGCCGGTACGATGGTGCTCGGCATGGAGAATGCGGTACATGACGGGATCGCGCAGATTCAGGTTCGGCGAGGCCATATCGATCTTCGCCCGCAGCACGCGCGACCCGTCGGGAAATTCGCCCGCGCGCATGCGCTCGAACAGATTCAAATTCTCTTCGATCGATCGATTGCGATATGGGCTGTCTTTCCCCGGCTCGGTCAAGGTTCCGCGATATTTCCGAATCTCTTCGGCCGTTAGATCGTCAACATAAGCCTTGCCGTCTTTAATCAGCTTGATCGCCCACTCATAGAGCTGATCGAAGTAATCGGAGGCATAGAACAGCCCGTCCCACTGAAAGCCCAGCCAGTTCACGTCAGCTTTAATGGACTCGACGTATTCAGTCTCTTCTTTCTCCGGATTAGTGTCGTCGAAGCGAAGGTTGGTATGCCCGCCGAATTCATCGGCGAGTCCGAAGTCAATGCAGATCGCCTTGGCATGTCCGATGTGGAGATGGCCGTTGGGTTCCGGAGGAAAGCGCGTCTGCACCCGGCCATTGTGCTTGTTGGCCTTGAGGTCCTCAAGAATGATGTCGCGGATAAAATTCGACGGAGCAGGCGAGGGCGTGGCAGCCACAGCTTTTTCTCCAGCTTCGGTGGGCGGATGAGGCGAATTCATTGCTCTTTGATCTTATCGCAAGAGGGTCGCGGCCACCTGCTGAGCGTCAGTGCACTGGAGGCAAGCGAACTGGGACGCCTGGCAGAGCCAGCAATATCCTTTGCCAGTTCCGAAGCCGTGACTTTGCTCTAAAAGAATCGCTTGAGGATTTCTTCCCGCACTGTCAAAGTCCTGATCTGCCAGAGTCACGGTGCGGCAGCTGCGCGCACTCTAAACCGAACCTTTTCCTTCTTCTGAAGGTACTGGACGATCTCAAACAGATTGCGAGCCTGCGGATTTCCGGATGGGCCGAGCATCCGCATTAGACTCTTGGGCGAATGGTGCGTGCCCCCGGCCAATTCATTGAAGCCCACGGTGGCGTGAATGTAATCACGCAAAACGGTCTTGCCTGTCTCGACGTCTCCGCAGAGAAAGCTTTCGACCGCTTCACGTAGCAGTTCTTTGCGAAACGCGGGATCACGTCGCGCCCGCGCTTGAATCGTTTCTTTGAACTCCCGTGTCAGCGCCATTCTGACGTGCTTTCCTGTTTCTTCCTGCGCTTGAAGTCTTGCCAGAGGCTTAGGGCCTGCGCGATGTCTTTTTGCTGTCGCTTCTTGGTTCCACCGCCCAGCAGCAGGAGCACGCGCTCCCCGTCCCTGCCGAAATAGATTCGATAACCAGGCCCAAAATCAATCTTGTATTCAAGAACACCGCCGCCCACGCTTTTGGTATTGGACAAGTTTCCTTGTGATAGCCGCGTTAGCGCAATGGTCGCTTTCGCGGCTGCTGGAGCGTTGAGACGGTTGAACCATTCGGCATAAGGGCTGCGGCCGTCTGGTTCGAGGTATTCAACAACCCCAGTATTTTGAAATGGTAACATAAATGTTACCTTGGTCGCAATAGGGGATGCGCCACAAAGCCGATACGCCTATCCCCCCATCGTCAGCACCACCCGGAACCTCGCCCGCCCGCTGATCATCTGGTCGTAAGCCTCGGCTGCTTTCTCCAGCGGATAGCGCTCGATCATGGGGCGCACGCCGGTGAGCGAACTGAATCGCAGCGTGTCTTCGGAATCTTTCGCCGTGCCCGATGGCCAGCCCTGAATGGTTTTGCGGCCGCCGATCAGCTGCAGCGGAGTTACCGTGAGAGATTCGAAGCCCGCTCCCACGATCAACAGCTTTCCATTTCCCGCCAGACCATCCACCAGAGCCGAGATCGACTTCGAATCCGGAGCGGTGGCCAGAATCAATCGTGCTCCACCAAGCTTCTGCAGCGCTTCGGCAGGCGCGCCTGCGTTGGTATCCACGTATTCATGAGCGCCCAGTTTCTGGGCCAGCGCTTGCTTGTCTTTGCCACGGCCGATAGCTACCGTACGGAAACCCATTTGCCGCGCATATTGAATTCCCAGATGGCCCAGCCCGCCGATCCCTTGCACCGCGACCAGATCACCGCTGCGCGTCCCCGCATTGCGCAGCGAGTTGTACACGGTGATCCCGGCACACATCAGCGGCGCCGCTTCCGCCGCCGGCAAATCGTCAGGCATCAAAGCCACTGCTTCCGCGGGGACAACTACGTATTCGGCGTAGCCTCCGTCAAAGGTGATGGCCGTGATTTTTGCGAATTGGCACAGAACGAAATCGCCGCGGCGGCAAGCGTCGCACTGAAAGCAGTGTCCGCCGTGCCAGCCCACTCCCACGCGTTGACCTTGCTTCCATAGCGTGACGTCGTCGCCGACTGCATCGACGCGTCCGGCAATCTCGTGCCCCGGCACTCGCGGATACTGAATTCCCGGCCAAAGCCCTTCCTTGACCAGCGCATCGCTATGGCAGATGCCGCAGGCTTCCACTTTGATACGCACCTGCCCGCGTCCGGGCTGCGGAGTGGGACGCTCGACAATTTCGAAATTTCCTTTGGGCTTGCTGACTTGCACGGCTTTCATGCGACACCTCTCTCCACAGTGGGTGTGGTAACGAAGTTAGGATTCTTACAGGTTGATTCGCTTCAGCCTTAGATCAGCCGGGCGACAGCAGGGATGCAGCAATTATTGTTCAACCACCACCCACAGCCGGCTGCGTAAGAGAAATTCATTGCAGACCTACTCGATGCCGGCGCTACTTCTGCCGCTCGACTCCGGCCTCTTCTTTGTTCCCGGTCTTGATCGCCCAGGCCATGCGCGGCGTGTTGTGTGCGATGCCGAACTGGCCTTGCGTGTTCAGCACGATGATGCCGCCGTGGCCGTTAAGCCGCTGTTTCAGATAATTCATCGCCTCCAGTGCCGCCCACTCCGGCAAGTTGCCGGCGGCCACGCGGTCCGCGGTCCACTTGGCGAGTACCAGCTTCATAATGGGTTCGCCCCAACCCGTGGTGGAAACTGCCGCACTCGCGTTGTCGGCGTAGCAGCCGCAGCCGATCAGCGACGAATCGCCCAGCCGCCCCGGAGCCTTGTTCATTGTTCCCCCCGTCGAGGTTGCCGCGGCGATGTTGCCTTCCCCGTCGAGCGCGACCGCGCCGACCGTGTCGTGCGAAATGGCGGGGGCGAATAAATCGTTGCCGGTGGGCTGCGTGCCCGGCTGGCTCGCTTCCGCTTGATACTTGCGCAGGTGCGCGATTTCCCGCGGGATGATCAGATCTTGGTTCTCGCACAGTTCGATGCCGTGCTCGGCTGCGAAGCGCTCTGCGCCTTCGCCTACGAAATACACGTGCGGGCTTTCGCTCAAAATCTTGCGTGCCGCGCGCACGGGATTGCGCAGCCGCTCCACGCATCCCACGCCGCCGGCGCGCAGCGTGGCTCCATCCATGATCAGCGCGTCGAGTTGCACTTTGCCGTCGCGGTTGAGGAAGCTGCCGCGCCCGGCGTCGAAGGTGTCGTCGTCTTCCATAATGACGACCGCCTCTTCGACAGCATCAAGCGCCGCCCCGCCGCGAGCGAGCACGCGCCAGCCGGCAGCGATGGCGTTGCGCACGCCCTGAATGTGGGCCTCGACCATGCTGTCCGGCATGGCCCAGGCTCCGCCGTGAACGACCAGAACGGGATTGGTGGACATTGAGATTCAGTCTAGCAAAGCGGCTTTAATTCTCAGCGCTGGCTAAAACCTGGGTAGCGCCCAATTAAGGCACTACCAAAACCTGTCCGCTTTGCGCTCCGCCCTCCAGCTTGGGAAAGTGGAAATTTTGGGTGGTACGATACATTGAAACAACTAGTTTGCAAACTAGTTTAACTGGCCTTATAATCGACCGATATGAAAAGCGTGGGCGCTTTTGACGCGAAGACTCATCTCAACGAACTGTTGCAGAGAGCTTCCAAAGGGGAAACCATCCGGATTACGAGGCGCGGGGTCCCGGTGGCCCGATTAATTCCGCCCGACGATGGTGAAAAGGAAGACGCCGGACACCTGGTCGAAGCCATTCGCCAGCTAAGAAAAGGCACGACGCTGGGCAAGACTAAGATACGGGAACTGATCGATGAAGGCCGCCGGTACTAAACGTTTCGTTCTGGATGCATCTGTGTCGGTGGCCTGGTGTTTCGACGACGAGGCCACGAGGTTCACAGAGGGCGTGCTCGACTTTATGGTAGCGGACGGCGAAGCTTTGGTTCCCTCCATTTGGCCATTGGAAATTGCGAATGCGCTCTTGGTTGCCGAGCGCCGCAAGCGCATTGCCTTGGCCAAGGTTACGGCCCTTCTCATCAAAATTGCCGGGCTGCCCATCTCAGTCAGACCTGCCGGCCCGAAGCATGCCTTTGAGCGCATTCTGCCTATCGCGCGCCAGCAAGGATTGTCGCTGTACGACGCGGCCTATCTGGAACTGGCAATACGAGAAGGCCTGGCGCTGGCCACGCTCGATTCCGAACTCCAGAGAGCGGCAAAGACAACGGGAGTGGAGTTGGTTTCCGTGTGAGGTTTAAAGATTTTCAAGGTCAAAATCTTCCTTCCCGGTCGCGAAAGTTGCGGCACGATCTTTATTTTTTGGTGTCAGTCTCTTCGGCTGTCAGCCCTGTCACGCTTTGGCTGCGGCCGCGGGCGGGTCTTGGGTGCGAGTCCAGGTGTAGCGCATGCGATGGATCACCGTCAGCGTCGACAGCACTGCAATCACCCACAGCACTGGCGCCATGCGGTTGAAGAGGGCTCCGATGATGACCAGCACCAGGCGCTCCGGGCGTTCCATGAAGCCTACGCGGCAGGAGCCGATCAGGCTTTCGGCGCGGGCGCGGGTGTAGCTGACCATGATGGCACTGATCATGACGAAGGCCGTCAGCACTACGTAAAACGTACGGTCGAAGCGGGCGTAGAAGACCAGCAGTCCGAGGAACTGCGAGGCGTCACTGTAGCGGTCGACCACTGAGTCGAAGAAGGCTCCGAAGCGGGTCACGCGGTTGGTGGCGCGGGCCACTTGTCCATCGACCAGATCGAAGAATCCCGAGAAGATGATGACCAGGCCGGCGTAGAAAAACATCCGCTGCTGGGTGGCGGCTGTGGCCGATCCGAACAGGATCGCGGCCCAGGTGTTCACCACCAGTCCCATGAATGTCAGGACGTTGGGATTGATGCGCGATAGCGCCAGCCAGCGGACGATGGTATCGAGCAGAACGCCGCAGGCGCGGCCGAAGGCGCTGGTCCAGGAGAGAGTGACTTTGGAACGAGATAACTTCCCCCCGCGTCGCGTCGCAACCGGCACAGCTCCCGCCAATTGCACCGGTTCTTTCGACAAGCTCAGGCCAGGTTCCTGCCTCGGCTCAGGATGACTCGCCGTCTCGGCAGATACTTCGGTGGGCACGGGCGAGGCCGACATCAGGCGTCCGCCTTTTCCGGTTGGGATTCGTCATGAATCGTGGTCAGGCTCAGGATTTCGAGTTCGCGTTTGCCGTTGGGCGTAATTACCGTTGCCTCGTCGCCGACTTTCTTATTGAGCAAGGCGCGACCGATCGGCGAGGTGGTCGAAATTCTGCCGGCGCCCACGTCGGACTCTTCGCTGGTCACCAGCTTGTATTCGATCTCTTCGTGCTTCGAACTGTCATAGACCTTGACCGTCGAACCCAGCCCCACTTTGTCTTTCGGGATATTGTTCATGTTGGTCAACGACAAATCCGCGAGGCGCTTGCCCAGCTGGCGGAAGCGCGCCTTCACAAACTCCTGGCGCTGCTTGGCCATGTGATACTCGGCGTTCTCGCTAAGGTCGCCTAGAGCGGCGGCGCGCTTAATCTCCTTAGGCAGGTCGTAGACCAGTTCGTGCTCGAGCGCGTCGACTTCTTCCTGCAGTTTCTTTCTGAGTTGATCCGTCATGGCTTAATTCAGGGGCAAATAGCCCCACATCCTCACAGATTATAAACCTGTTTGCCGGCCGGGCGGATTAGGACAAGGTATTTGCGGCAGCTTAGCCCAGTGCGAGAGGAAAAGGGAGACCGGAATGGCGGCTAGCGTTCGGCAGACTAAGTTCCCACTACCTTAGCGGACGAATGGGGTGGAAATGTGCGAAACCTGCGACGAACACAGTAAAAAAACCTCAGGGCCAGGGCCCTTGCCCCTAAGGTGATCGGGGAAGCGCGTTAGGGATGTCCTTAACCGCAGGTGACCGACAGAATGCGAGCCATTAAAGTATCGACCTGACCATACTCAGACCAGCCGCCCGCACCGAAGTATCTGAAGTTTATGCAGTTTTCACCGATGTGAGGCTTATGATCGACCGAACTGTAATGCGATCGCTGTTAGAGAATATGGAACAGGCTGCGGAGGCAACTCTGCAGCAGAATCCCACCTTTGCCGAAGCCGTGCAGGCCCTCAAGTTTGAGATCGACAACGATCCCCGGGTGTTGGCGACCGTGGGCGAGCTGCAGGCCGTGGGCCGCAGCGTGCTTAATTCGTTTGTGCCGCACATCAAGATCCGGGTTCGCACCGAGGAGGGGATTTTCTCCCTGCCCAAGCGGCCCAGGATTCTGCCGCCCCCGCCGAGCGACCCCGTGGGCGTGCTGACCCAGGAACTGAAAACCGCCGCCAGCGTGGCCATAAAAAACAGTCCCCACTTCCAGCAACTGGAAAACATTGTGAACGAGGCTGTGGGCGCCAGCGAGCAGTTTGAAGGGATCGCTCTGGAGGTCGAAAGCGCCGGATATGAGGTGCTGATCTGCCTTGATCTCTCCGCCTACGTCGAAGTACGCGGCGGACCCAACGCGCCGCCTCATCGCGACCGCGATCTCGCCGTCCCCGAGCCCTCCGATCAATCGTGGCCGATTCATCTGTCGGGGACTGACCTTATGTTTCTGAAGGGCGTAGGAATCAGCGTGGAGGGAGTTTAGCGGCGATCTGCCGCGTTGATACTCTTGATTTTCGCCGGGACTGTCTGAACTTAAGCCTGGAACTCAGAAGCCTCTGGCAGCCGCAGGTTGCACTTGCCCAGCGCGAATCCCAACAGTTCTTCAATCTTGGTTTCTTCGCAGTTCCGCGACATAGCCAGCTCGCTGACCAGCAGGTAGCGGGCGCGCTCCAGCATCTTTTTCTCGCGAAATGAAAGCGGCTTTGCCTGGTGCAGGGCGATCAGGCTCTTGAGAACCCCGGCAACTTCAAGCAGCGAGCCCGTGCGCATACGGTCGGAATTTTCCTTGAAACGGTCTTTCCAGTCGGCTGTGGTCAGGCTTTCGGCCAGCGACAAAAAATCCAGAATCTTCTGCACTTCGCCATTCCGCACAACCCGGCGAATGCCCACGCTGCCCACATTGTTGCAGGGCACCATCACCTTGAGGCTGCTGGCCTTAATGTTCAAAAGATAGAACTTTTCCACGGAGGCCCCAATGGACCGGCTGCTGATCTGCTCAATAACTCCAACTCCGTGATTTGGGTAGACGACTTTGTCGCCGATGTGGAAATTCAGGTCTGCACCATTCATAAAAGGCACCCGGGACGGGGAAGGTCGAGCGAGGGAACGTTGCTTATTACTACAAATAGATTACGCCGATCAAGGGCGAAAGGCAAGGATTCGTGCCAATTTGGGACGGACTCGAAAAATTTACCTCGAAATCTCGAAATCGACTCTAGACGTCGCCATGCCATTAAGATGCCGGTACTTAACAGCTTATGTGCTACCTTCTGGCAGGCAATGCTATGGCGCGACGCGAAACGGCTGATTGCTGGTCAGGGTTCCAGATGGCGTCGTCACCGTCACATAGCCTGATCCTGCGCCTGCGGGAACAGTGGCGGTGACTAAGGAACTTGAGGCCACGGTGAAAGCGGCGGCGGTACCGTCGAAACTAACGCCAGTGGCGCCGGTCAGATTTGTCCCCAGAATATTCACCATTGTCCCGACCGAGCCGGAAACAGCTTGAGTTTGTACGAACGGTCCCAATCCCGTGGAGATGTCATAGACGGTGCCATAACCGATGAATCCGCCTTGATTGGTCACTCCGTAAAATGTTCCGTCGGTGTCCTGCACCAATCCGACATAGGGGTCCAGCCCAGAACAGGGTACCCGTGGACAATCGAAACGGTAGAGAGGGGTCAGTTTGCCTTGAGTAGTGATTTTAAAGATCACTCCGTCAAGGAGCCCGCCGCCCTGACGCGATGTCCCGTAGAGGTCGCCATCCGTGGCTTGTATAAGCGACCCCTGGGAATATAGGCCATCCGCACAAGAATCCAAGGAACAGAAGCTATGGAGAGTCGTCATAATGCCATCCGATGTGATCCTAAAAATGGTTCCGCAACCGCCGGGGCTTTCACAGACCGCGCCGTCACCGCCTTCGTCCGTCGTCCCGTAAAAGTCCCCGTCCGATCCTTGCACCAGAGCGGCATATGGGCGCACCCCGTCTGTGCAATTGGCTTCCGAGCAGAAGGCGTGGAGCATGGTGAACTCGCCCTGCGGAGTAATCTTGTAGACCTCACCACAGCCGCCGGTGGCGGTGCAGAAGGCGCCATTGCCGCCGTATTGGGTTGTACCGTACAAGCTTCCATCCCGGCCCTGAATGAGGCTTGAAGGGAATAAGCTCTGAATGCAGGAGCCTTCCAGGCAGAAGTTGTAAAGTGTTTCTAAGAAGCCGGCTGGAGTGAGCTTGAAGATTGTGCCGCCGAGGACACGTAGACTGCTACCTTCCGTTGTGCCATAGAAGTTCCCATCGCTAGCCAGCACCAGGCCCGCATCAGGAACTGCGCCGTCCCGACACTCCGGCTGCGAGCAAAAACTATAAAGCGTCGTCAGGGCGCCGCTCGGCGTGATTTTGAAGATCGTGCCGTCACCGGCGGCTCCGCCGCCAGCCGTTACACCGTAGAAGTTTCCATCCACGTCCTGTAGGAGATTGCCTTGGGGGGACTGACCGTCGACGCAGCCGCTCTGGGGGCAGAAATTATAGATGGTCGTGAGTTCCCCCGCCGGTGTCATCTTATAGGCGGTACCGGATTGGTTAGCGCCGCCGGTTTGCATTAAGCCGTACAGGTTTCCGTCAAGACCTTGGACTGGCACGGAGGTAGCGTCATATTCTCCGTCCGTGCCGTCGAAGCTGTGAATGGCCTTGAAAGTCTGAGCCCGTGCAGCGGTCGTCGCCGCTGCCCACAGGAAGAGAAGAACGCAGATCCTGATTCCTTGTTTGACGTTGTTGAAAAGACCAAGGTGAAGTAGGCGCATGGCAATCCTTTCCGCACACCAAACGGGGAACAAATCAGAACCGCGAGGACACGCGAATTGTCATCTGGAGGGACCGGTCTGTCAAGAGGCCTAAACACCCCACGTGCCGTCGCGCGCATATAATCTCGGCGTGAGCGTTCCAGGGGGGAAATCAACCGAGACGACAGGCCGCATCCTGGGCCTGGACGTCGGCTCCCGTAGAATCGGCATCGCCGTCTCCGATCCCCTCGGTATCACAGCGCAAGGATTAGAGACTCTGCAGCGCCGCAACAAGCGGCACGACCTGGCCGCTCTCGAAGAGGTAATCCTCGGCTACAAGGTGCGAGAGATCGTAGTTGGACTGCCCCTGCGAATGAGCGGCGCGGGAGGCACGCAGTCGGAAAAGATGCAGGCTTTCGCGGACGATCTCCGCAAGCGGTTTCGCCTTCCCGTGCACCTGTGGGATGAAAGGTTGAGCTCGGCGGAAGCCAATCGGCTGCTGCGCGAAACCGAGTTATCGATCGAAAAGCGGGCCAGGGCCGTGGACCGGATGGCGGCAGTGCTGATTCTGCAGGGATGGATGGAGAATCGCGGACGCGGAGGTTAGGTTTTGCGGCGAGCCGCAGTTAAGCCTGTGACTGGCGTAGCACAGGCCAACGATGATGGCGATGGATAACGCGAAGCCCCGAATCAATCCAACAGCGCTGATAGGCGATCCTCCGACCTTTAGGCTACTCCGCTAGGGAATCGACGCAATTGTGCCCTTGGGGCCGACGATCAGTGCGCCTCCTTCGGGATACGGAGCGACAGCATTGAACTGATCGGATTTGCCGGGTGCGCTGATGCGGGTGGGATTTCTCGGCGGGCGGAAGTCATAGATGAATTTGGGCCCGGCCAGATAGAGGCGAACCCCTAACTGATTTTCATCGCTTTCCTTCGCCTTGGGACTCTTGGCGCGAGGATCGTCATATCGGCGGTCGTAGGCGACGGCGGAGTAGTAGGACTGCGGCACGATCTTCGATAATTTCCAGGTCTTGCCCCCATCGTTGGTAAAGGCGAGGTCAGGGCCGTCTTCATCCGGACGTTTGTAGTCGCCTCCGGCGATGACGCCGTGTAGCGGGTCGCGGAAGGCGATCGAGAAGATTCCGGCAGAGTCAGGGCCGTGGTTGATCGGGGTGTCAAAAACTTCCCAGGTCTGTCCGCGATCCGGGGAGTGGAAGACGCGGGCGGCTTTACCGCCGGTCGCGAACCAGATGTTGTGGTCTTTTCCCTCGGGAGCGGAAGCCTCTTCTTTTTTTTCTCCCGGCGTACCCGGCGCTGAAGAGCCGCTCGACACCGTCATTACACGCCGCAAGATAGCAACGCACGAATTGCTTGCCGCGAAGGCGCCTTCGCCTTCCACTGCGGGCGGCAGTTGCGCGGGCGCGATGTGGGTCCACGTTTGCCCATCGCCAGTCATCAGCAATTCGAATTTCAGCTGGCCGGTCTCATCGGGGACCGGGTCGCCCAGGACAATCCCGTGAGTTCGATCCCAGAAAACCATGGAGTCGAAAAAGCCTTTGGGATTTTTGTTGCTGTACTGCAAGGCCCAGTGCCGTCCGGCATCGGCAGTGTGGTAGATGCGGGACTGCTCGCCGGGGCCGGCCGACATGAGAAACGCTTCGTCGGGGGAAAAAGCGACGACAGCTCGGAAGTCGAGCGACTCAGCGCCCGGGACCTGCGCGGGCATCCAGAGGTGGCCATCGGTGGTGCGCAGGTAGGTCCCGTGCGTTCCCGAGGCCCACGCGATAGTGCGCGAGACGGCGCTGACGCCACGCAGGCTCTCTGTGCTGTGGGAGGGCTGGATTTGCTGCCCGACCACGCTGGCAAAGGACGTTGTCAAAAAGATAAGCAGAATTCGCATCAGGAAACCGTCTCCAGAAAACGGAACGCTGAGGTGCCTGACGATCTTCAGCCGTGGGGTTGTGCCGGCAACTCCAAAGGTCCTTCGCTCCGTTCCGGATGACAATTTTAGACTCACTTCTCGCGTCACAAGTTACTTCGCGACGAAGTCGGCGAAGGATGCCCACTTGCCGAAGACGATGCGGAGAGTGCATTTGTTGCCGACGTGGGCGAAGGCTACTTCCAGCGTGTCGGTCGATTGCGGGACCTGATCGGTTTCGATGGGGGCGCGGACGATGTCTTGTTTTTCATCGTAAGTGGCGCCCGGGGTTACATTCCGGTTGACGGCGAGGCTCCATTTCTCTTTGGCGGGAATGGGATAGACAGTAAACGCGCCAAGCGGAATGCTCGCGCCCGCGAAGCCGAGTGGGGCTTCGGTGAAAAGCGTCATGGGAGTTCCGCCGGGAGCCCAGGGCTTGCCGTTCGCCGGCCTGTCAGTTTTCGTCGTGGCCGAGTTATAGCGGATGTACACTTCGCGGCCGTCTTCCAGCGTGCAGGTGGCTGTGTTTTGTTGCGCCGAACAGATCGAACCAAGCATGAGCAGACAAACGATGAGAACGGCGAATCGAGCAGAGAGCATTGAGAATCCTCTGGGGCAGAAGTGTAGCGCCGAAATCGAATAAGGGAAACTGAATTTTAGGTCGACCTGATTAACCATGCCGGTCGTCGTTGGTCTTAGGTGACGTATCCCGCCGGCGGCCCGGTTGGTACCGTGAGTGGCGTACCGGGCGACACATGCCGGTACCAACGAGGCTTACACTCATGGCGAAGTCCGCGAAGCTGAAGATTCTTTATGGTGAAGGGGATGCAGAGGAACAGGGGGCAGCCGCAGCAGCCTTTGAAAAGGCCGGCCACAATGTGGAGAAGGCTGTGGGGCGCAAGGCCGTGCAGGCCGCGCTCGACAAGGGCGGCTTCGATCTGCTGGTGCTGGGGCCCACGCTCAGCCGGAATGACCGGCATCATCTGCCTTACATGGCAAAAAAGGCGCATGCGGAAATCAGCGTTCTCGTGATGCACGCGGACGGCAGCCGCCATCCCTATGTGGATGCCTGCACCGATACCGGAGCGAGCATTGAGAACGTGGTGGCGCGCATTGATGGAATGGCGATTGCCGGTATGATGCCGGCGGCGGCCGGTGCTGCGGCTGGAAGATGAAGCATCGAAACTCGTCCGGACAGCCGCCTCGGCTGTCCCGCGAGCGCAGCGAGCCCCCACACCACAACTTTCAACGGCAAAAGCCCCGAAAGCGTTTTTTCTCTTGCCGTACTCTGCCAGCCGTAAACGGGTGACCAAAGTTCCATCCCTTTCATAGTCCTTTTTATCTCTACTTCTGCAGCCGCTCTTCAAGCAAGATTAGACGTATCTAACTATTCCCCCAGACTGAGAACTCCGTGAAAAACTTATTTCTGGCCATCCTGCCCTGTGTCGTTACCCTTGCATTCGCGCAAACAGCGCCCTCCCCTCAAGCCACGCCCAATTCGCAGCTCTCGTCAACTGCGCAAGCCGTTCTCGAGCCCACGGTCACCCGCACCACCAAAGCCGTACACTACCGGCTGCAGGGCGGGAACACCAAAGTGGATTTCCACGGAACCGATCTGCTCCAGCGCGCCTCGGGCGAAGCCAAGGTCGAAGGCAAGAAAACTAACTTTCAGATCGAGGTAAAATTTCAGAACCTCGAAGACGCCACCAAATTCGGCCTTGAGTATCTGACCTACGTTCTCTGGGCCGTGTCGCCGCAAGGACGCCCCGTCAACCTTGGTGAAGTCACGCTCGATCACGGCAACGCGCACGTCAAAGCCTCCACCGACCTGCAAACTTTCGGCATGATCGTGACCGCCGAGCCTTACTTCGCCGTGACCGCGCCCGGCAACATGGTCGTGATGGAAAGCGCTCCGGTGATCGACGCCGGCGGCGAAAACATCGAAGCCAAGTACGATCTGGTGAGCCGCGGCACCTATTCCTCTACGAACACGCATATTCAGGATGCCATCTTCGGCATCGACAGCAAAACCCCGCTCGAACTGTTCGAAGCCCGCAACGCCATGCGCATTGCCCGCATCGCCGCCGCAGACAAATACGCGGCGTTCATCATTTCCAAAGCCGGCCAGCAGTTGATGAACGCGGAAGGCCTGTACCGCCAGAAGCAGAAAAAGGAAGCCGTTGAAGCCGCCGCCAAGGAAGCTACTGAAACCGCCGAGGAAGCGCGGTTGATGGCCGTGAAACAAAAAGCCGAAGATGAAGCCCAAGCCGCTGCCGCAGCCCGCGAAGCCAAAGCCCGCGCCGATGCTGAAGCTGAAGCCAAACGCCGCGCCGACGCGGAAGCCGCTCGCGCCCAGGCCGAGGCCGCCCGCGCCGCCGCTGAACAAGCTAAGGCCGAAGCTCTGAAGATGAAGCAGGAGGCCGAAGCCGCCGCGGCCGATGCCGCCCGCCAGAAAGCCGAAGCCGAAAAAGCCCGCGAGGAAGCCATTGCCCAGCAGCAAGCCCTGGCCGTGGAAACCGATAAAGCCCGGCAAGCCGCAGCGCAATCCGATGCTCTTCGGCAAAAAGCGGAAGACGAGAAGCAGGAGCTGCGCGCCCGCCTTTTGCAGCAACTCAACAGCATTCTGGCCACGCGCGACTCAGCCCGTGGCCTGGTCGCCAACATGTCTGACGTTTTATTCCGTAGCGGAAGCTTCGAACTGCTTCCCGGAGCTCGCGAGCGCCTGGCCAAAGTTTCTGGAATCATTCTCGCTTATCCCACACTGCACGTCGCCATTGAGGGCCATACCGACAGCATCGGTTCCGAAGACTACAACCAGCAACTCTCAGAACGACGTGCCCAGGCGGTTCGCGATTACTTCGTGCAGCAGGGCATCAATTCCGGCAGCGTCGAGGCCCATGGTTACGGGAAGACCGAACCCATTGCCTCGAACGACACCGCGGAAGGGCGCCAGCAAAACCGGCGTGTGGAACTCATTCTTTCGGGTGAGGCCATCGGCTCCGAGAGTGTCGACATCCCTTCGCAAACCGCGACTGGGACGCAGCGGCGGTAATCTGCTCCGAAGCTGGTAAAGGCGGAGCTTCGTGCGGGACAAACCTCCAGGGAATGGCTCCGGCTGGCTTCGCTTGGGCGCTTGCTTGCACGGGAGCCTTGTGGGAGCAAACCAAGTGAGGAATGGCTCCCGCCGACTTTGCCTGGGCGCTCGCTTGCACGGGCGAGGCGCCCGTGGTTACATGGTCCTAAAGGCCCCGTCCTAGAGTTTCCCGAAACTGGCAAACAACCCTTGCTCCCTTGCCGGAAACCCATTACCCTATCCACAGCCCGGCTATGTTCACGCCACACCCCAATCTCGCGGACGAGGTCAACGGCGCAATTATCCAGTCCGAGATCGAGGGCGGAGTTTTCCTGCACGATCTGCCGCCTTCGACTGTCCTCCACATCCAGACGATGCATCATCTCTACACCGCGGTACTTCTCGGCGGCAGCGACGCGCTTCTTTCCGGCCATCCCGAGTTCTGCCCCAGCCCGGTGCACGTTGCCATTGCCGGTTCCACCTGGGGAGGGTCGATGCTCAAGCTGCAATACGTGGGCCGCGGCATGCACCTTGAGTTTCACCATCCCGAGTACGACTCGCCCATCATCACCTCGCCGATTCAGGAGATCCGGGACTCACAACCGATTCCTGCTGTGCCTTCCGCTGTTGCTTCGTTGAGCTGCTAACCATCGGCACCCGATTTCTTGTCACACCTCTCTTGTCGCACCTCCTTGCCACACATTTTCTTGCCAGTCTGTCTTTCTTGCCACACCGGCGCGGCGAAGCTTTCTTAAGGCAGCTTTAGAGGGCCGAACGCAACGCTGGAAGGGCTGTGCTGCCAAGACAATTTTTTCCTCAGCCTCTTTCGTCAGCGCCGTTGCCTTTGACGAAGTGAACGGAGATTTCCGGGAGGGCTGCGTGGATTTGATCGCGGATTCGTTTTCTGACATCGTCAAGATCGACGCGAGCCGGCGGACGAGGGTCGTGCGGCGCCAGCGTCCGGGGGGCGATGCCGCGTCTGGCGGCTGGCGCGGGAGTGACATTTTCGATGGTGGACGATGAGGCTGCGTTTTCCGCCGCTCTTTTGGCGTCCTCTTCTTCTTTTTGTTTTTGTGCCTCGTGCTGTCTCCTGTCGGCTTCGAGGAGGGCCTGGGCGCGGCGTTCGCGTTCGAGGTTCTGTTCTTCGCGCAGGCGATCGAGTTCGGCTTCGCGTTCGCGGTTGATTTGTCGCTGCGGCGGGCCTCTGCAGCCTGGGCTTGTCTTCTGGCTTCGGCGGCGGCCTGGGCGCGCAGGGCTTCTTTTTGTTTTTCTTCCGGATCAACGAAATCGGCATATTCCCAGACATGGCGTTCCAACGGGGTTGAGCCGACGGCTTTGGGGTCGAGGACGACGTCGTGGAGGTAGGGGCGGAATTGGGTGAGGCGCAGATTGCCGCTGGCGGTTTGGAGGGCATAGAGCGTCAGGCCGGCGACTTTGGGGTCGAGCTGACCGGTGAGGAGCAGGCGCACGACCTGCGTGAGCGAGACCTGGATGGAGTCGGCGTCTTCGAGGACAGGCAGATCGAAGGAGACGTTGCGACTGCGGCGCGCGCGGTCGGCGTTAAGGGCGATGCGTTCATTGTGGTGGCGTTTGTGGAAGTAGCAGAGGCGTTCGCGGCGCAAAGCTGGGCATCCGCATTGCGTGCCGTTGACTTTGATGTGCTGACAGCGAGTGGGAAAATTTGGCATCACAGGCTCCTACCCCCTACCCCCGTGAACTATGGGAATCACGGAGTTAGGGGGATTTTGCGAATTGAACCAATGGCAAGAATAAGTTAGGGGCAAAATCTTGAGCCCCAGCGGGTTAGCGGGGTGGAAAGGCATTTTGTTGCTAGCTATGGGGTGAGTATTTCGTATTGCGGAAAGCTAGTCAAGGTTGGGCGGGAGGGGTGGGTGTGGAAAACGGCGAGACGAGCAAGAAGAGGAGTTGAAGGCTTCCATCCGAAACTGGCGCGCACCGTGGACACCCGCGGACAGTGGGCGGTTTCCGGGGAACAGCGGGTTCCTCCTGCCTCGCTGCGCTCGCGCGTTGGAAAGACTAAGAATTGGGGTCGATTTACAGCGAGGAGCCGGCGCTGGCGTGGGCGGTGTGGGAGTCAGGGGAATCTTGTTCTTCTTCGGGGAGAGTGACCTCTTCCCATAGCGTTTTGTCGCGGAGAATGCGGGAGACCAGGGCAGTGTGCATGGCGTGGCCGGCGCGGTCGGCGACGATTTTGCCGAGAACGGGCTTGCCCAGCAGCGCCAGGTCGCCGACCAGATCGAGAATTTTGTGGCGCACGAATTCGTCGGGGAAGCGCAGGGGGCCGTTCTCGATTCCGTCGCGGGTGAGGACAATGCAATTGTCGCGCGATGCGCCGCGGATCAATCCCATGTTGCGCATGGCTTTTTCGTCGGCGCGCGAGCCGAAGGTGCGGGCGGGGGCAATGTGCCGGAGATAGTTGCCGTTGGAGAGCTCGACCTGCATGGTTTCTTCGCCGATCAGCGGATGGGGAAAATTGATGGAGTAGGAGACCAGATAGCTATCGGCGGGATAGACAGAGATGAATTTGTTGCCCTCGCGCAGCTCCAGTTCGCGAAGAATCCTAAGATATTTTCGCTGGCGTCGCTGTTTGCGGATGCCGGCCTTCTGAATCAGCTCGACGAACGGAAGCGCGCTGCCATCGAGGATGGGGAGTTCGAGGTTGTCGAGTTCGACGATGGCGTTGTCCAGCCCCATACCCACGAATGCCGAGAGCAGGTGCTCGGTGGTGGAGATGAGCACGCCCTTCTTCATCAGGCTGGTGGCGTAGCTGACGCGGGCAACGTTGCGGCCGGTGGCTTCGATTTCAAAGCCATCAAGATCGACGCGGCGGAAGACGATTCCCGTGCCGGGCGGGGCGGGAATGATCCGCATGGAGACGGGTGCGCCGCTATGCAGTCCCACACCGCTGCATTCAACAGCCGAGCGAACTGTCTGCTCCTGAGTCAATAGGGCTCTGGGTATGTGGCGGTTAATGAATAGATTACAGCCAGGGTGTTAAAACCGTATGTGGTTAAAAAGCCACACTCCGTGGCGAAATGGGGAGATGGAACCAGGTTTGTCAGGATGACGAAAGCCGATCCAAATACATACTTCGCAAATTGCGAAGTATGCTAGAATGTTCGCTGGATGCGAAGTTAGCCGCCCGTGCATGTAATCAGCAAGAGCGCTTGGCGACAGGCTGTACGGAGAAATCCCGCACTGGAACGCGCGGTGAGTCAATGGCACAAAGTTGCATGTGGAGCGAACTGGACCAGTCTGGTGGATGTGAGACGAGTTTATCCACATGCCGACTTTGCCGATCCATTTACGGTTTTCAACATTAAGGGTAACGCTTACCGATTAGTGGTAAAGATCGAATACAGATGGCAGGTGATCTTCGTGAAGCGATTGCTCCAGCATGACGAATACGACGAAGGAGGGTGGAAGCTTGAACCCGGCGGGAGCTGATTACGCGGAACTGCTTTCGAGAGTGAAACCGCAGGTGGTGAGCGGGGATGAGCAGAACCAGCTTTATATCCGGCGGCTCGAAAGATTAACGGCGCAGGCTGAGATCACTCCTGCAGAGGAAAAGCTGATTGCACTGCTTACTTTGTTAGTCGAAGAATATGAGGCCCGGGTTTCGCCTCTCCCCGACGTGGGGCCGCTGGACATGGTTCGGCATCTCATGGAGGCCCAGGATCTCCGGCAAAAGGATTTGGTGGATGTTTTTGGAACCGAAAGCATTGTTTCGGAGGTGCTCAACGGTAAGCGGGAACTCACAAAGGAGCATATTCGGCGCCTGAGCAGCCGATTTCGTGTGTCGCCCTCGGTTTTCTTTTGAGAGTTAATCTCGCGGGACTAAGGCTGTTCTGATTGTGAAGGCTTCACGCGGCGCTGAAAACGCCGCTCTTCTCCGGTGCTACGCGCATTGCCGACTATTTTCCCAGCCTGTGAGCCAGTTTTGAGTCCCTTCAAAAGAGGTTAGTGTTTGCCGGCGGGCTTGATTGGGTTGTATCCGGAGTTGGGGTCGAACATGGCTTCGTTGAGTCCCTGATTGATGTGGACGGCGCTGACGAAGCGCTGGGTTTGCATGTCCCCGTTGAAGTAGCGGGTGAATCCCCAGGGAATCATCACGCCCTGGGTCTGCCGGTAGTTGTCAAAGATCTCTTCTTCGACGTTTTTGAATCGGTCGACCGGATCGCGCCAGGTGTAACTCTTCTCGATGGGCAGGTGAGTTTCGGGATCGAAGAAAAGACTGACGGCTTCGTCTTTGGTATTGATCAAACGGACTTTGACTGCCGGAAGGTTAGCGGCGAGGGCGTTGCCGTCGTAGAAGAGAGCTACTCTGGGATCGTTGATCCATTCGCGGAAGATGTTCTCGAGCGAAAATCGGCGGCGGCGGAGGTAGTCGTCGAGATCCTTCTGCTCGACGGCATGCGGACCTTTGAAGGTGACTTCGTAGCCTTTGTCGCCGATGTAGAGGTAAGCCACGTCGCGCTCTTTCGTGACCTCGATGCGCTCTTTGTCGGGATACTCGACGAATCGCCAAAATACGAGGCCGTTACTGGTGGGCCGGCCGTGGTGGAAGCTGTAGGTGCGGCCCTCCTGCTGCATATTGTGGAGGTTGAGGTAGGCTTGGCCCCCGAGGGCCTGAATGGCCTGGTCGATGAGGGCGCGGGCTTTGCGGGCATTTTCCTGATCGGGAGGAATGGGCTGAGGGGCGCGGGCGGGCGCTGAATTGGCCTCGACCGGAGCCTGCGCGAGGATTGCGGGGCCGCCTCCCGGAAGAGTAATCAGCGCGAGGGCCAGCAGAGCGATCAGATGCAGACGTTTCATTCGTGCCGTCAGTGTGATGCCGAAAAGGAAATTGTAGCTGCTTGGGGGGTAGGGGTGGGGGCGCTCGCAGATCCTAAGAATCCGAAGGCAGGCGCGCTGGCATCATTTCGCGGGCGGGGCGCCCGCGCCACAACCAGCCTGCGCCAGGCAAGCCAGCGCAAGCAACTATCCCACCAGGACGGCGCCGCCGTTTACGTTGAAGACTTCGCCGGTGATGAAGCCGGCGTGCTCGGTGCACAGGAAGAGCACCGGGGCGGCAATCTCCTCGGGCTTGCCGACGCGTCCGAGGGGAATGGTGCGGCGAATCTCATCGCCGCTTTTGGGATCGTCGAGCGCGGGGCGGGACATGTCGGTATCGACCCAACCGGGGGCGACGCAGTTGACGTAGATTCCCGATGTGGCGAGCTCGGCGGCAAGACTTTTGGTGAGGCTGATGATCGCTCCCTTGCTGGCGGAGTAGTCGCAGTGAAAGGCTTCGCCGCGCTGGCCGCTGGTGGAGCTGATGAGCACGATGTGTCCGGCGGTTGGGCCGATTCGCGGCTGTTTCTTCATTTGTGGGACTGTATGTTTGGCGAGGCCGAAGACGGCGTCGAGGTTGACGGAGAGAGTGGATCGCCATTGCGCGTCTGACATATTTTCGATGGCAATATCTTCGGCGGGCCAGACGCCGTGATTGGCGACGAGAATGTCGAGGCGGCCGAAATGTTTGACTACTTCGGTGACGAGAGCGCGGGCAGAGTCTGGGTTATTCAGTTCGGCGGCGAAGGGGTGACAGTCCTGGCCGCATTCTTTGGCGAGCGCTTCGGCTGGCGATTTCGCTTTCCGATAGCTGAACGCGACTTTTGCGCCGGCTGCTGCGAACATGCGGACTGTGCCCGCGCCGATGCCGCGCGAGCCACCCGTGATCAGGGCAACTTTGTTGGTCAGGGATAGTGGAATGGACATGGGAGTCATCTCTAGTTTCCTGTTTCTCGCGGCTGCTTGCAAGCGACGTGGATGAAGACGATAAATCGAAGATGCAGCGCAACCAGGGACTTTGTGCCGGGTTCATGCGATTAGGGCACCTCGAACGACATTAAGGCTCTGGTTTTTCTATGTTCAGATCCCCGCGGCAATGTCTCAATCGCGCGCTCGGTTTGATTACGCTCGCCGCGCTTGCGATGTCTCCGCTTTCTGCTGCGGCTCAGGAAAAAATTTCGGGCGCCGGGCCGGGCGGAGTTTGCTCGAACCTGGGACAGTACATTTTTGTCGGAGGCACGGGCGGATTCGATGCGCTCAGCCATCCTGCGTTGTTCGAAGACCTTCTTCCAAGCGGTCACGTAGGGCTCTACGAACATGGGACCGCGGTCGCGGCGGCGGAGGGCACTACGGACGCCATTCGGGAGATTGAGGATGCCTTCGCCGGAACTGGCGGCGGGCAGGCTGAACTGGGGCAGGTAGGCTGGAATTATTTCACGCTGCCGCCGAGCTATGGCTACTATAAAGACGTTTATTTGGGCCACGGGCTTCGCCCGGCGGAAGCCAATATCGATACGCCCCAGGATTGGGCTCCCAGAGACTTCCTGAAAAAGGCAGTCGAAGTTTGGAGGCTGTACGTAAACGCAGGGCGGACCGCGGGGATTGAAACGGTGGCGCCAATTGCCGGCCCTAACAGCGCAAGCGAGCCGAAGCTGGGGGACAACGTTTTTGCGACCAATGCGTTCTATGCGCTGGAGCGTGACGAGGCTCTGTATGGCAAGGCGATCGCGTTCGACGTCCCGCCCAACTTTTTTCTGACTGGCGGCAGCGGCCCCGGCTACCAGAAATTTATTGTGCAGGCGATTCAGTGGGGCAATGAGCACGGCTTGCGGACTACGGTGTTGTTGTCGCCTTATCCCTGGCCCACAAACGCGCAGGGTCAGCCGGTCTACTTCCGGCAGTTCACCGGCAATACGTTCGGCAGCGACACGGAAAAGTTTGTGAAGATTCTGACGGCGGCAAATGCGGTTCCCTCCGAATGGGCTGTCGATAATTATGAAGATCCCTATCCGGAGGATGCGCCGGCGATGGTGCCAGAGACCGTTGCGAACACGACGACCGCGGTTGCGCTTTGGCTGGCGCAGAATGCTCCGGTTTATGTGCGCGGGGAAAATGGCGGGGTGATGTGTTTTCCGCCGGCAGGGACGGTGCAGGTGACGACGCCGGCCGGTATGCTCAGCGGCGATGGGGAGCCGCCCAAAACTCTTGTGCGGTAGAGGACGGTGACAGCAAGGGCTTAAAGCGTGCATCGATGTTGAAAGAGTTACGCGGCGCTGAAGCACCGCTCTTCCACGTTACTTCATGCAGTTTCTGCATGCGCGTTACTGCATGCACGCTACTGCAGGCGATCGATATTTGAGGGCGAAGTCCGCTCGGCTTTTAACTCGCGCATCAGCAATCGTACTAACATGCCATCGAAGCGGGTGCCGCTCATTTTTGCCAGTTCGTCCAGAGCTTGTTCCGGGGTGCGTGCGGCGGAGATGGATTGCTCGGTGAGCATGTTGGCGTAGGCGTCGGACAGGGCGATGATGCGGGCCCACTGCGGAATCTGCTCGCCTTTCAGGCCGTCGGGGTATCCGCTGCCATCGAAGCGCTGGTGATGGTGCTCGACGGCTTCGCGCATGCGCGAACTGTCGGGAAGCATGCCGGTGATCTCTGCGCCCACCTGGGCGTGCATGCGGACGAGAAAAAATTCATCGTCGGTGAGCGGCCCCGGTTTATTCAAGATGCGTTCGGGAACGAAGATCTTGCCGACGTCGTGAACGCGCGCGGCATAGACCAGGTCGGCGGTGTCCTCGGGGGAGAGATGAAGGGCGCGCGCCAGAATTTCTGTGTAGCGGGCGACCAGGTCGCCGTGGCCCGAGGTGCGCAGCTCGCGGGATTCGGCGGCGCGGCTGAGAATTTCAATGGATTCTTTCAGCAGGGGGACGTTGAGATCTTCGTCGCCGCCGCAGAGTTTTAACAGGGTCGAGTTCAGCTCTTCGAGATGCGCGGGACCGTTGTGCTCGCGCTGCAGGAAGCCTTCGATGTAGGCGGAAATCTGCTGGCGCTGGGAGGCGAACTGCTCGCCGGCGGCAAATTCCTCGGCGGCCGATACGCGGTTGCCGCCGGAGCGCTTGGACACATACATGCCGGCGTCGGCCACACGGATGATGTCTTCGATCGAGAACCCGTGGGTGGGAAAGCTGGCCACGCCGAAGCTGCCGGTGATGTGGTGTTCGCTGAGCATGGGGTCGGAAGCCATCCACTGGCGCAGGCGCTCGGCGAGGACTTGAGCCTGATCGGGGCCGGTCTCGGGCATAAGAATGATGAACTCGTCTCCGCCATAGCGGGCCACCACGTTCTGCTGCCGTGATTTCTGCTCGAGCAGCCTGCCAACGCGGGCCAGGACCAGGTCGCCTTCGAAGTGGCCCATGGTGTCGTTGACCTCTTTGAACTTATCGAGGTCGATCAATACGACGGAGAATGGACGTCCGGAGCGCGAGGCGCGCTTCCACTCGGCAGAAAGGGCTTCCCAGAAAAAGCGGCGGGTCTTGATTCCGGTGAGGCCGTCGGTGATCGACTGCTGCTGCAGCTTCTGGAAGACGAAGGCGTTGTGCAGGGCGGTGGCGAGCAGGTCGGCGAGAGTGTTCAGGATGAGAACGTCCTGCGGGGAAAAAGCACGCTCGTTGCGGCTTTCGATGTTGAGAGCGCCGAGAAGAGTCTCGGCATAAGTAATGGGAATGCACAGCACGGAGCGCGATTCGGGCAAGATGGCGCCGATCTGGCCTTCGAGACCGTTGTGCACCAGAGCGCGTTCGCCGGTGCGAGCCACGCGGCCAAGGATGCCGACTCCGAGGGGCACGCGCGCGCCTTTGGCGTGAGCCGTGGCTCCGGCTTCGGCTTTGATTTCGATTTCCTTGGTGCCGTAATCGAGCAGGCCGATGCCGATGTGATCGAAGCTGAAATTCTCCTGAATCTCTCCCACGATCTGTCCCAGCATATGCACGGGGTCGTCGCTGGAGATGGCGGTGCGCGAAATGTTGTTGAGGAAGGCGAGTTGACGGGAGCGGCGCTGTTCATCGGCGAACAGGCGGGCATTCTCCACGGCTACGGAAACCTGGCCGGCGGCAGTCACCAGCACCTCAAGATCGCGCTGCTCGAACAGGAATTCCTGGCTGGCGCTCATGGCGATCATGACGCCGGCGGGCTTATTGGCCAGGAGAATCGGGGCGGCACACAGGCATTTGGCGGGATGTTCCGGCAGGAAGGTGATGCCCAGCCGGGCGCGGGCTTTTTCCAGGTCGGAGCGGATCAGCAGGGGCTGGCCGGTACGAATCACGTATTCGGTAAAAGCGTTTTCCAGCTTGCGCGAGCGCTTGGGAAGAATACGATCGTCTTCCACTTCGAGTTCGAAGCGGATCTCGTCTCCCTCCTGGAACGCGATGTAGAAGTTGCTGGTGTTAAAAATCTGGCCAAGCTCGGTGTGGATGGTGCGCAGGACTTCGTCCTGATCGAGATGGGAGCTGATGGCCTGTCCGATCTCGGTGAGGAGTTCGTACTCCTGAGTGCGGCGGTGGGCATCGTGGGTGGTGAGATAGTTCTCGAGGGTGAGGCCGAGTTGCAAGGCGAGGCCAACCACCAGGCGCGGGCCTGACGCTCCGAAGGCGTTGCGGTCGGCGTGAGGAAATAAAATGACGCCGTAGGCCTGCTCCCTGGTCTGCAGACTGACGGCGGTAATATTACGAATCTCGGCCTGGGCGAGGACCTTCTTGAATTCGGCGAAGGTTCCAGACGATCCAATGGGCAGCGGCTCCGTCATGTGCGCCAGGTCGTGAGCGGTAAACAATCCGCCCTGTCGGTAGGCGAGTTCGGAGATGTACTCGCCGGCCCCTGTCCGGGTCAGGACTTCGAGAAATTCAGGGGAGAAACCGCGTTCTACCGAGGGCAAAAGAGTACGCCACCGTTCGGCAATATAGATAGCGGCGCGGCGCGCGGAAACGGAGCCGGCAAGGCGCTCCAGCGCCGATTTCATGCTGGGGGACAGGTCGCCGGCAGAGAGCAGGCGGCGGGGATCGACTCCCAGGGTGGAAAGGGCGAGCGTATTTTCCTGCACCGCATTGCGCTCGTTCTCGAACAAAACCATGACCATGGCGATGCCGAGCAGCATCTGCGGCACCGGCCCCAGCACGTGGCCGACACTGCCGAACATTTCCATCCACGGATTGCTGGACTGGATGGAGCCCAGCAACACCGCCCACAGCGCCAGAGAAAACGCGAGCAACTGGAAGGCGATGGAACCCTTGCGATGGGCGTGCAGGTAGAAGACGGCAGAGCAATACAGCAAGACTGCGCTCAAGAAGTAAACCGCGAGGCTTAGCGGGCGCTCTTCGGTGGCGTGCAGAGCGAGTTGCATGTGGAGGCGCAGGTCGATGCAGGCAGCGGCGACTCCGGCCGCGGCCAGAGCCCAGTCGTACCAGCGCAGGCGGAACGATGTGCGCATGAGCCGTGTGGATATGAAGATGCAGACCGCCATGGAGACTGAGAATAAAGAGCTGAGAAGGAAGGCGGGAAATGCGGGCGGATGATAGTAGCGGAAGGCATCGAGCGCGTAATGAATGGTGTAGCAGGCCCAGGCCACCTGCCAGGCGCGGAAATATGGCTGCCGGCTCTGCTCGTAGAGATAAGTGAACAGCAGGCACAGCAGCAGCGCGACCACGCCGGGAATAATAACGATGCTGGTTGCCAGGTTATTCATGAGGATTCAGACAGTTCCGCGCACCGCGCTCGGGCGAGTTGGGAGAATTCTAATAACCCCCATGTTTTCACAGGGCGCGGGGAGAGCACAACAAGATTTAAGTACAGTGTACCGGCCACAGAATACTTAGAATCAGGCACATAACTGAGGGTTTGTTACTTCTGGTTCGCTTGACGTTACTTTTCGAGCGCCCATACCATCGGACTTAAGCCATGACCGAATCGAGTTCATCCCCCAAGCCCCGCGTGCGCTTTGCGCCCTCGCCTACAGGTTTTTTGCACGTGGGCAGCGCCCGCACCTTCATTTTTAACTGGCTGTATGCCCGCCACAATGGCGGCACCGTGATTTTGCGCCTCGACGACACGGACGTGGAGCGTAACACGCAAGCCTCTGTGGATTCGATTTTCGAGGGTTTGAAGTGGCTTAGCTCAAGTTTCGACCAGCCGGGCTGGGAGGAGGAGTACAAGCAATCGGAGCGGCTGGAACTGCACCGCAAAACCGCGTGGACGATCTTTGAGAAGGGGCTTGCTTATCGGGACTTCACGCCCGCGCATACCGGGGACGCCGAAAAGTCCGGGGCGCAGGGGACATGGCTTTTCAACCCCGGCGCGCGCGAACTGTCGCGAGGGGAAAGCGACCGGCGCGCGGCTGCGGGGGAGCCTTTTGCCCTGCGTTTTCGCGTGCCTCGCGAAGGGGGGCAGGTGGTGCGGTTTGCGGATGCGGTTTACGGCGAGCAGACGAAATCGGCGGACGACATTGAAGACTTCGCGTTACTGCGGTCGGATGGGATGCCAACATACCATCTGGCGTCCTGCGCCGACGATGCCGATCTGCGGATCAGCCACATCATCCGGGGACAGGATCATCTGACCAACACGTTCAAGCATGTTTTGATTTTCGAGGCGGCGGGATTCGTTCCGCCGCGGTTCGCGCATCTGCCGCTTCTGGTGGCGCCGGATGGCACCAAGCTCTCCAAACGCCGCCATGGGCCCGTGGTCAGCGTGACCACGTATCGCGATGCCGGATTTCTTCCCGAGGCATTCATCAACTTTTTATGCCTGCTGGGCTGGTCGCCTAAGAACGATCGCGAGAACATGTCTTTGCCGGAGTTGATTGACGCTTTTTCGCTGGAGGGGATTAACCGGTCGAATGCGGTGGTGAATTTCAAGGAGCCGGCTACGACGCCTGAGGAGACTTTCGATCCCAAGGCCGTCTGGCTGAATGCGGAGCACATCCGCGGGTTGGCCTTGGAAGAGTTGAGTGCGCGCCTGATGCCGGTGGTGCGGGCAGCGGGATTCAAAGTTTCGGATGAGAAGATGCTCCGGATAACGCCATTGATTCGCGAGCGCATCAAGCTGCTGCAAGACGTGCTGACCGCGGCGGACTTTTTCTTTGTCGACGAATTGCCGCCCTATGATTCGGCGGAACTTGTCCCGCAAAAAGGCGACATGGCGATGGCGCTGAAAGTGTTGACGCGCGCGCGTGAGTTGCTGGCGACGGTGGAATTCAAGCACGATCCGCTGGATCATGCGCTGAGAGCCGCGGCGCAGGAATTGGGAGTGAAGGCGGGACAGATGTTCCAACCGATTCGAGTGGCGGTCTGCGGGCGGAAGAACGCTCCGCCGCTGTTTGGAACGCTGGAGGTGTTGGGGCGGGAGGTGTCGCTGGCGCGGGTGGATCGGGCTATTGCGCAGATCCGGTAATTGCGTTTTGTGTCGCCTTAGGTTCAACAACAACGAATCTCAGCTGGTCTTGACAATCCATCCATATTTCTGCAATTATCGAAATATGGTTGGTGCCCAAGCTGCCACATCTCTCGAGCAAGTTGCGAAGCTGGCTGACATGTTGTCGGCCATGGGTTCGGAGCCGAGGCTGCGCATCATGCAGTTGTTGTTGTCGGCGCATCCTGACGGCCTGGTCGTCACTGAGATTCAGGAAGAGCTCGACATTCCGAACTCCACGCTCTCTCACCATCTGGAAAAACTTAGAGGCGAGGATCTGGTGCACGTGCAGCGGGAGAGCACTTTTCTGCGATACACCGCCAACACGGAAGCGCTTCAGGAATTGCTGCAATTCCTGTACGCGGAGTGCTGCACGCGAAACAAGGCGGTCAAGCCCGAACAAATCATTCGCATCTGCAAACAGGAGGGATCATGAGCACTACCGGTATTAAAGAAGTGGTCAAGGAAAAATACGGTCAGGCCGCTCTTCGCGTGAAGACCGGCGGAAGTTCGTGTTGTGGAGCAACGGCAAGCAGCGGATGCTGCGACCCCATCACTTCCAATCTCTATGACAATTCGCAGGCACAGCAAATTCCCGAAGAGGCGCTACTGGCTTCATTCGGGTGCGGGAATCCGACTGCGCTGGCCGAGTTGAGGCCGGGTGAAATTGTTCTGGACCTGGGTTCGGGGGGCGGGATCGACGTGCTGCTTTCGGCTCGGCGCGTCGGGCCCACCGGCAAGGCTTATGGCCTCGATATGACGGACGAAATGCTGGCACTGGCGAACGAGAACAAGCAAAAGGCGGGAATCGAGAATGTCGAGTTTTTGAGGGGCGAGATCGAGCACATCCCGCTGCCTGACAACTCGGTGGATGTGATCATTTCCAACTGCGTGATCAACCTTTCGTCCGACAAAGACCGGGTGTTTAAGGAAGCGCTGCGGGTGTTGAAGCCGGGTGGGCGCTTTGCGGTGTCCGATGTGGTGACGCGGGGCGAGGTGCCGGGGGAAATCCGGCAAAGCGTGCTGCTGTGGGTGGGCTGCATTGCGGGCGCTCTGGAAGAGAGCGAATATCGCAGCAAACTGGCGGCGGCCGGGTTCGAGAAAATTGAGATTGAGCCCACCAGAATTTATCGCATTGAGGACGCTCGCGAGTTCCTTTCGGGGCAGAACATCGACGTGGATGCGATGGCTCGGCAGGTGGACGGCAAAGTTATGAGCGCCTTCGTGCGCGCCGTGAAGCCGCAACCGACGAAAGCTTGTTGCGGGCCGGCCTGCTGCGATTGAGGGGACAACATGCAAGGACCCTATAACGTCTTGTTTCTGTGCACGGGGAACTCGGCCCGCTCCATCATGGCCGAGGCCATCATGAATTACAAAGGACGGCCGAACTTTACCGCCTTCAGCGCCGGGAGTCATCCTTCAGGCGCGGTTCGGCCAGAGGCTCTTGCCGAACTGCAGAGGGCTCACCTGTCCACGGAAGGTCTGCGAAGCAAAAGCTGGGAGGAGTTCGCGAGGCCCGACTCTCCGAAACTTGATTTCGTCTTTACGGTCTGCGACAACGCGGCCAATGAAGCCTGCCCGGTATGGCCGGGCCAGCCTTTGACGGCGCACTGGGGAGTGGCCGACCCGGCTGCGGTTCGGGGCACGGAGGAGGAAATCAAGCGCGCCTACCGCGACGCTTTCGTGACGCTGGAGCGGCGCATCGGGTTGTTTCTTAGTCTCCCTCTCGGGACGATCGGCCACCTGGCAATCAAGAAAGAGATCGAGAATATCGGCCAGCAATGAAATTCAACCTGCGTGTCCGATTGACGGCTGAGTTTGTGGGCAGCGCCTTTCTTGTGGCTGCCGTAGTTGGGTCGGGCATCATGGGTGAGCGGCTATCGGGCGGGAATGCCGCCATCGCCCTGCTGGCGAACACGGTTGCGACGGGCGCGGCGTTGGTGGCTCTAATTCTGACATTCGGCCCGATTTCGGGCGCGCACTTGAATCCAGCGGTTACCATCGCCGATGCGATCGAGCACGGTATTCCCTGGGCGCAGGCGATGGCGTATGTGGTTGCGCAGTGCGCGGGAGGAATTGCTGGAGCCATCGTGGCACACCTGATGTTTGGCCTGCGCTGGTATTCCATCTCCTCGCATTCGCGTCATGGTTGGCCGCAGGTTCTGAGCGAGTTCGTAGCGACGTTCGGACTCTTATCGGTTATCTGGGGATGTTCACGGCTTCGTTCGGGGGCGGTGCCGTTCGCGGTCGCCAGCTATATCACCGCAGCCTACTGGTTCACGGCGTCAACCTCGTTTGCGAATCCGGCAGTCACGATTGCCCGATCTTTGTCGGATACGTTCGCCGGGATTCAACCGTCCGATGTGATGCCATTTATCGGGGCGCAATTGGCGGGAGCGTTGGCGGCGACGTTCATGTTCCGGTGGATGGTGCCGAATCTGCCGGAGCGGGCCGATGAGGTTCTGGTGGCGCATTCGCGATAGTAAGGGAGTGCTGGCGCGGCTGTCCCTACGTGGCTTTGCGTTTTAAAGCCAACCTTTGGTTCTCGCTATTCTTGAGGCTTCCACGCGATTGCTGGCGCCCATTTTGCTGATGGCTTCGGAAAGATAATTTCTGACGGTGCCTTCGGAGAGGCCGAGTTCGGCGGCGATGTCTCCGCTTTGCAGGCCTTCGCCGGCGAGGCGCAGGACCTGGCGCTCGCGGTCGGTAAGCGGGTCGATCTCGCCCCAGGCTTCGATGGCGAGATCGGGATGGATAACGCGCAAGCCTTGCTGCACGCGGCGCACGGCGTCGGCCAGTTCTTCGGCGCGCATGTCTTTCAGCAGGTAGCCGGAGGCTCCGGCTTCCATGGCGCGGCGCAGGTATCCGGCGCGGGCGAAGGTGGTGAGGATGATCACGCGAGTGCCGGTGCGGCGGCGCTTGAGTTCGGCCGCGGCGTCGAGGCCGGTCATGAGCGGCATTTCGATGTCGGTGATGAGGACGTCGGGCTTGTGGGTGAGGACAGCCTGCACGGCTTCCTTGCCGTTACGCACTTGCGCGATGACGGAGATGTCGCCTTCGATTTCGAGCAGCGCGGCCAGCGCGCCCAGCACCATGCCTTGATCTTCGGCGAGGATCACGCGAATGGTTTTGCGGGCGTCTTTTGGGGATGGATTCATGGCTGAACGCAGCTAAAAACAAAAGCTTTTAACCGCAGAGGTCGCTGAGAACGGCCGCAGAGGCCGCGGAGAAGATCTAAGTTTGTGGGACGGCTTATCCTCCTCCTTCTTTCATGGGTAGAGTGATGGTGAGGCGCGTACCGGAGTTGGTTTCCCGGCTGAGCGTGCCGCCCAGCATTTCCACGCGCTCTCTCATGCCGCGCAGGCCGATGCCTTCGTTTTGCGCGCCGCCGCGGCCGTCATCCTGAATTTCGAGGCGGCATGAACCATTCTGCTGCTCGAGCAGCAAGCTGCAATTGTGGGCCTGGGCGTGACGCACGACGTTGGTCACGGCTTCCCTCACCGCCATCGACAGCACGCTCTCGTGCAGCGCGGGCAGAGCGATTCGGGCGGCCTGGAGCTTGACGGCGACGCCGGCAGTCTCCAGCGTGGCCCGGGCCTGCGCCAGTTCGGCCGGCAATCCCTGCGAGCGGTAGCCGCGGATGGCGTCGCGGACTTCGGAGAGCGCCTGGCGGGAAATGGTTTCGACTTCGCGGATTTCGGCGCCGGCGCGATGGAGGTCGCGGTCCATGAGCTTTCCTGCGAGTTCCGATTTCAGGATGATCACCGAGAGGGTGTGGCCAAGGACGTCATGGAGATCGCGGGCGATGCGCTCGCGTTCGGCCACTTTGGCGAGGTGCTCGATTTCGTCCTGGGCGCGGATCAGCTTTCTGTTGGTGCGACTGCGCTGCGCGAAATGAATGTTGCTGATGCCGATGACGAAGGCGAGCCCGTTGGCGAACAGCAGGAACCAGCCGCTGAGATGGAGAAGCCACCAGGTAAGCGCGCCGGCAACTTCGACGGCGATCAGGACCTTGATGCCGTCGGCCTCATTGTCCACGACAAAAGGGCCGCAGGCCGCGGCGAAAATGAAGAAGGTGGTGGCACCGCCGTTGTATTTTGCGAAAGCCGCGCCCATCAAAACCATGGCGGCGAGGTGCAGCAGTCCCTGGCGGCAACTTACCCAGAAGAGGCCGAAATATAAAAACAGAAAGACCAGGGTCGCCAGCAGCGTGAGTCCCCAGACCAGAGCGCTGGCATGGCCTGCGATGGGATCGATAAAGAAAAAGCCGAAGTACAGAACGGAGTAGAGCGCCCAGGTGTACTCGCTGTTTTTGGGAAGCAACCTCACTGGGGCGCACCTCGGCGGCTCGGGTTGGTGACGACTCGATGTTGGCCGGAGCTCATATTCTTTAGAAAATCCCCCTTGGGCTACAGAGTGCGTGATAACTCGCCTTTCGGCCTTCCGGGGCTTGTTCCTTTCCCACTTCCTACCCACGGCTTGCACCGTGGGCTGCTCTCATGGCTGACCTCTCGACAATTCTCGTTGATGTGTGGCCATCGAAGTGTACCGCGGTTCTTTTAGCGCCGCACTGCGTTAGTTCGGTTGTGGCGAGGCGCCGGCTCGGCGAACAGGTAGACCAGGATCGCGGCCGGGACCAGGAGTGCCAATCCCCGCGCGCCGCCGTAGAGGGCAAGTACTCCGAGCGCCACCAGGACCAGGGCCCAGCCAGAGGATGATTTTGTTTGCTTGTTCATGACGTATCCTTTCTGCTTGCGCGCAGTAAACGGTTGTGCGGGCGCAGTGGTCATTTCGCAAGGTTAAAGCATGAACCTCGGGGGCTGAAGCCCGCGATCGGTTCCGAGCCACTACGCGGCGCTGAAGCGCCGCTCTTCCACGTTCGCGCCCTCTTTCTCCTATCGGTCGTACATGTTCTCCTATCAGCCTTACGTGTTCGATCAGCCGTAGAGTTTTCCCTGATCCCGCTGAAAGCCGATGCGGGCCACACCGAGGCAGATCAGGGTGAAGGCGGCCAGAACTTCCCAGTGCGTGGCTGCGGGCTCGTGCCGTCCCGCTCCGACTACACCCAGCGCGAGTTGCGATAGGTGATAGGGGGGAAGTCCCAGAGCGAGATGCTGCACGAACTTAGGCAGGAACATGTACGGCACCCACAGACCGCTGCAAAACGACAAGGGCAGGTAAAACAGGTTGATGAGCGGGGGCGCGGAGTTGGGTCCAGCGAAATAACCGACGGCCAACCCCATCGCGGAAAACGGAAGCGATCCGGCGACGAGGGTGCCGAGCAGTCTGGCCATTTCGGGGAGCGGCAAACGCACTCCGCCGAAAGCGATGCCTAAAGCCAGCAGCAGCGAAACCACGATGGCGCTGAAGATCATGCTAAAGATCGCCTTGGCCGCGAAATAGGCGAAGGGAGGCATGGGGCTGGCACGCTTGACCTGCAGCCATCCCAGGCCACGGTCGGCGGCCAGTCCGGAGGCGGTGCCGAACAACGAAGCTCCCATTACGCCAAAGGTGCCGTAAGTGGCGATGAGGTAGGTGGGAACGCCGGTTGCGCCGATCGTCTCTCTACTGTTCAACACGAGGCCGAAGAGCACATAGAACATCAGGGGGAAACTGATCACCGAGGCGGTGTATACGCGCAGGCGAACGTTCTTGAGAAATTCGTACTTGGCCTCTTTCAGATAAATGGTTGCGCTGTGGCTGGGGGAACGATTGATCTGCTGGTGGCTGAGTGCGGTTGCGGCGGCGGTGCTCATGTTCCTCTCCTTATTTGTTTCGGGGTTTTGTTGCGAATCGCGCCAGACCGAGTCAGTTCTCACGCTGGTTCGCGCCGCTCTCCTGCGTGAGGGCGAGGAATGCCTCTTCCAGTCCGGCGCTGGTGATCTCCAACCCGGACAGGGATGGATCCTGGGCCAGCAATGCGCGCACCACCGGTTCGGCGTCGCGGGCATGAATCTCGGCAGCCTCGCGGTCGTGGCGGACATCGGTGATGCCCGGAATTTGCAGTAGCGCCGCCGGGTTGAGAGCCGTAACGCAGCGGATGCGCTTGCCGCTGGTTCGCGCCTTGATCTCAGAAGGGGTGCCTTCGGCGATGATTTCGCCCTGATTGATGACGGCGATGCGATCGGCGAGTGCGTCGGCTTCCTGCAGGTAGTGGGTGGTGAGGAGGACGGTTTTGCCGCGATTGACCAGGCGGCGAATCTGTTCCCAGAGGGAGCGGCGGGATTCGACATCAAGACCAACGGTGGGCTCGTCGAGAAACAGGAGATCGGGGTCGCCGCAGATGGCCAGCGCGAAGAGGAGCCGCTGGCGTTGTCCACCCGATAGATCGCCAAATTTGCGATCACGCAATTTTTCGAGGCCGGCAGCGGCGAGAATTTCTTCAAGAGGCAACGGCCGCGGATAGTAGCTGGAGAATAAATCGATGTGCTCGCGGACGCGCAGAGTTTCGGGGACGCGCCCTACCTGGAGCATGGCTCCGGCGCGGATCCGATTCTGCGGATTGGCGGGGTCCTGGCCAAAGACGCGCGCTTTGCCGGTGGTGGGGGGAATCAGCCCCAACAGCAGTTTGACTGCAGTGGTCTTGCCCGCGCCGTTGGGGCCGAGCAGGGCAACGACTTCTCCGGAGCGCACGGTGAAATTGACATTCCGCAGCGCGCGTATCTGGTCGTAGTTCTTGCTTACACTTTCCAGACTGGCAACGGCTGCGCTGGGAATTGTGCGCGGCAGGCTTGAGGGTGCTTCCAGGGTTGCGATCATTGAATCTTCTCCGTTCTCGCAAGTTTCTTTTCCACAATTGCGGCCGATGGGGAACGGTTCGGCAACTGCATCATCGCTTAGAGGGGGGAGTGGCACCAGTGCGGTTCATCATGGAGCGGGCGTGACAAATGTCATGGGAAAGCACAGGGGTGGGGCGATGCCCCAAATTCCTCCGCAGGCTAGGCGGGAGGCGGTTTATGCGATTTTTGCAATTTTGGGATTTCTTGTTACGAAATCCGAACAAAACCGGGCCGGTTTAGCCCGGAGCAGGGTACGGAATGGAAGCCAGCCTCCTTAGGCAATGTTGAGTTTTCGTCAATAATGACGCTGGGTAGCGCTTGTTCGGAATTCGTAACAAGCCGCAAGGTGTTCGGGAAACCTTGCAAGAATATGGCGGAAACGGCCCGGCGATGTTATGATGACGGGCATTTCACAGGAGGCGCGCGAAAATGCTCCCAGCCGGCAAGAGTCTCCGAACGTTGCGGGAGAAACTCGGCTTGACCATGCGCGATATCGAGATATCGAGCGCGTGCATGGCCGAAAAATATCGCAACGAGGAGTTCTCCATTCCCCCCAGCCGCCTGTCGGATATCGAGACGAAGGGCGTCTTGCCCAGTATTTTCCGGCTCTATACGCTGGCGGTGATCTATCGCCGCGATTTGCGGGAACTGCTTGCCTGGTATGGCGTGGACCTGAACAACATGGCGGCGGATCTGGGCTTTATTTCGCCGCCGCGATCGCATTTATCGGAAGCGCTCTCAGGGTTGGCGGCGGTGCAGGTGCCCATCCGCATGGATCCCGGCTTCGACCAGCAACGCACGACGAATCTGGGCAGAATGGTGGAGCAATGGGGCCTGGTGCCGCTTTCATATCTGGCCCAGTTCGCGCACAGCGACTTTACTTACGGATACATCGGCACCCAGGATTTCACCATGTACCCCCTGATTCCGCCGGGCAGCTTCATCCAGGTGGATGAAGCCAAGAATAAGGTGGTGGAGGGGGTGTGGCGCTGCGAGTACGAGCGGCCCATTTATTTCGTAGAGACCCGCGAGGGGCATACCTGCTGCTGGTGCAGCATGCGGCGCGAAGACCTAATATTGCAGCCGCATCCCCTGTCACCGGTGGCGATCCGGGTTCTGCGGCATCCTCAGGAGGCCGAGATTATTGGCCAAATTGTGGGGGTAGCGATGAAGCTGACGGAGTGGCAGACTTTTGGTCCTTCTCCAAGCACGAAAGCGCCGCAAGCACTGAATTAAGGTGGCTGGCGGAAGCCGTATCCTGAGGAGAAGGAAGGAGTTGCTGGAACTGCTCCCGCAGGTCCTCGACGTAGGCTCCGCTGCTTTGATGGCTGTGCTGGCTTGATTCCTTTAAGTCTTCGACTAATTCTGCAATAGGCTTGCGCAATACGGTGGACAAGACCTCGGAGTGGGCCGTTTTAAGAGCACGGTCGGAGGCTTCGTCCCCGTGCACCAGAGCCATGCCCCAGTGGGTGTAGCCGCCCTCGCGGCGGCGGAGTGAGGCCAGATAAGCCAACTTCGCCAGCACCCCGGAAACGGCGGCGAGCGTGGTCTCCCGCAAATCCTGCAAAGCTGATTTCAGCGTCATATCTTGTTACGAATTCCGAACAAACGAAGGCCCGAAAGATATCTTTCCGCCGGCCACCGGACATGAAAGTATCACGGTTCGCTTTTTCAAAACAAGGAGAAAACAACCGTGAAACGTGTGCTACTCGTCGTTGCAGCAGCCCTGATGTTCCTCAATACTTTAGCAGCTCCCCTAGCCCATGCTGATGGCGTCGGCGGCACCAATTGCGGTGGCGGAAACAACATGTGCAAGCCGTAAGGGCGGTTTGCGCTTTACGAAAAACGAACAAGATCGAGTAATATCTTTCGCGCCTGCGGCTTTCCTCATATAGTATGTGACGGTTACCCATGCTGCAGGCGCACTCATTTCTTTGGCACTATCTGTGGCTTGCTCCCCACATCCTGCAGGTAGTGCTCGCGATATTAGTCTGGCGTCGCGGATTACACAAATTATTCCCGCTCTTTTTTGCCTACCTCGTCTTTGAAGCCCTGGAAGAATTTCTGCTCTACACGTTGGACGTCATCCCTTCGGTTAGGGGAGAAATATTCTGGGGCGCGTTCTGCGTTGGCTTGGTTATCGAAGGTTTTCTGAAGCTGGCGGTTGTCGGAGAGCTATTTTCACATCTTCTGCGCGACTGGCCAGCCATCGCGAAGGTTGGCGGCCGCCTGGTAACGGCTGTGGGAGCCGCGCTGGTTTTGCTGGCGACGTTAGCGGCGGCCATGGCTGTCCCTGACAACAATCACCTTCTAATTTCGGGGTCGCATTTGCTGCAGCAGACTTTCTACATCGTGGAATGTGGGCTGCTGGTTTCCCTTTTCAGCTTCGCTGCCTATTTCAAGCTCGGCTGGAGCCAGCGTATCTTCGGGATCGCAATGGGCTTCGGGATATTAACCTGTGAGCATCTGGCAGCTTGGGCGGTTATGGCGAACTCGGGATTGACCGTGCGTGGCAGAAGCCTCCTCGACTTCCTCAACATGGCCACGTATCACCTTTGTGTTCTGATCTGGTTTTATTATCTCCTTCTCCCCCAAAAAAGTGCCACGACGTCTGCGGTTCTGCTGCCTGAGACTAATCTCGACATTTGGAACCGGGAACTGGAGCGTTTGCTACAACAATGAATCTGGCCATATTGCTTGTCGCCGCCGCTGTGGTGGGCCTGGTGGTTATCTGCCGCCTGGCCGTAACGCGAACGCTCCAGATCAGGGGACGCGATAATCTTTCCGGGACAAATCGTCGGGGAACCATTCGGCCGATTGACATCGAGGCCTTCCGCAATCTGATTAATCCCGCGGAGGACGAATATCTGCGGCGGCGCTTGCCTGCGGCGCAATTCCGGCAGGTGAGGCGCGAGCGCCTGCGCGCCATGTCCGCTTATATCCAGGTAGTGGCGAGCAATGCGGCGGTGCTGGTGCAGGCAGGCGAAGCGGCGATCGCGACCGGGGATCCCCGGCTGGCCGGGGCGGCGCGTGAACTGGTGAATTCGGCGCTGCTGCTCCGGCGCAACAGCGCGGTGGCTTTGCTTCGAATCTATGTGGCGTTGGCGTGGCCGTACTCCGATTTTGCGGCGGTTCGCGTGGCGGACCGGTACGAGCGGTTGAGCGGTGCGGCGATGCTGCTGGGCCGGTTGCAGAATCCGGGCGTGGCGGTGCGTTTGTCGGCGCGCGGTTGAAACGTGCCGAGGCGGCAGTCCCTACGTGTTTCGGGGTTCTGCGGCAAGCGCCCGAGGCTGAGTTAACTTGCGCGCCACCCCTCATCATTCCAGCCTTGTTTTCGGCACTCGTTCTAGTGTAAAAACCTGCGGGAACCCTGCATCTCCCAGAATCTTTCTTTTCCGAGCCGAGAGGGTGTTGGAGCAGTTTCATCCGCCACTTTGAGGTGACGGAGTCAAGGGAGCCTCTATGATCTGCGGCACACTGATCTGCAACACGCTGATCTGCAGCAAGAATATCTGCAACAAGCTGATCTGCAACAAGAAGGTCTGCAGCACGATTTGCCACTGGGAACTTTTGTTCGGGCTTGTGTTCGTCCTGATGCTTGCCTCGATCGCGTTTGGACAAGGCGGAGCCGCGACCGGAGACCTGCACGTCACGGTGAAAGATCCGAGCGGGAATGTCGTGACCAATGCGACGGTTGCGGCCGCCGACGAGGCCAAGGGCGTGGTGCGCGGCGGCACCGGCGACGGCCAGGGTGGTTACAGCGTGAGGCAACTCCCTCCCGCAACTTACACCGTCACCGTAGAAGCGCCGGGTTTCGGCAAGACCGAAGCCAAGGATGTGAGCATCACGGTGGGCGGGTTGGTTGAACTGCCCGTGGCGCTCGCGGTCGCTACGGGCAAGGAGGTGGTGGAGGTGACCTCGCAGGCCGATCTGATCGAAACCTCACGCACCTCGACCACGGATACGATAGGCCAGCAGCGCATCGACAATCTCCCGATCAACGGCCGCAACTACATCAATTTCACGCTGACGGATTCTCAGGTGGTGCGGGATAATGCGCCGAACACGGGCGCCGCTCCGACATCGGGGTTGAATATGAGCGGGCAACGCGGCCGCTCGAATCTGGTGAATGTGGACGGCGCCGATGCGACGGACAATTCCACCAACGGGGTGCGCTCCACGGTGTCGCAGGAAGCGGTTCAGGAATTTCAAATTATTACCAACAATTACGCTGCGGAATATGGGAGGGCCGCGGGCGGGGTGGTGAACATCATCACGCGGTCGGGATCGAACCAATTTCACGGCGACATATTCGGATACTTGCGCAACCGGAATTTTCAGGCGGTGAATCCGTTCAGCACAGTGTCAAACCCGGCGTATACGCGCGTGCAAGCGGGAGCAGCGTTTGGCGGACCCATCAAGAAAGACAAGACTTATTTTTATTTCTCGTACGAAGTTACGCGGCGGCACGAGACTGGATTCTCATCCATCGGCGATGCCAATCCCAGTCTTTGTTCTTCCGCCGGACTAGCAGGTACGGGCAGCTATGGCCTATGCACATTCGACGCATCGCCCTTTTTCGGCACCCCGAACGGGACCTTTGATATTCAGGTTACGCCCGAACAAGCCGCATTTCTGGGTAACCCGAGCACCCCAGTTCCTCTGGTGCAGGAGTATTCGGTGATCGCAGGCGCAAGTTCGGGGATTGCTCTCAACGGGAGCTATCCGGCAGCCTTTGCGGGACTGGTGGCTTTGGGAGAGTTGCCCACGCCATCGAATGGCACCAACCCGCTGGCGCAATTTTTTTCCTCCTGCAACTTTAATCCTTCCAACCCTCCGGCTTCGAATACGCTGTGCAACGGGCTTCCGTCTGCGTTCCAGCCGCTCAACTCGCAAAGCGGCAACTTTCCGGTTTTCGAAGGCACCAGCCTTTACTCATTGCGCCTGGATCACAACCTCAGCAACAACAATCGAATAACCCTGAGGGGGAATGTGAGTCCCAGCACCGTGACCGGAATCGAGGTAAACGGCGAAAACCAGGTGTTTGGGCAGAACGCGTATTCGCGTACCTCGGAGCAGACCTATCGCGATGTTGCGGGCGTGTTCCAGGATACGTGGTCGATCGGCAACAATCGAGTCAATGAGTTCCGCTTTCAGTATGCGCGGCGAGGTCTTTCCTATTTCTACAACACGGCTGTACCGAGCGGCGGGGATATAGGGATCGATATTACCGGCTTCGCCTACATTGGGCGCGAACCTTACTCTTATGTTCAACGCACCGAACAACGCTACCAATTTACCGACAATTTCTCGTGGACCATCGGCAGCCACAGCACAAAATTCGGCGTGGACTTCAACTACATTCCTCTGAAAGCTATCTTCACCGTCAACTACGGCGGGGTTTACAGCTTCAGCGATCTTTCGGCGACAGACCTCGGGTTGCCTGCAGGACTGCCGAGTTTTTCCCCGGTTCAGGCCTATGGACTCGGAATCCCGGAAGCATCCACCCAGGGACTCGGCAATCCCCATGACTCGTTCACGAACAAGCCCCTGGGCGTGTTCTGGCAGGACTCGTGGAGAATCAACCCCAATGTGACGCTGAACTACGGACTACGGTATGACATCGAGTTTCCGCCGCAACTGAAGGCGCCCACTGGACTGGCGTTAGCGGGATACAACGCCCTGGGTTTGCAGAAAGGGATTCAGACGGCCACGCATAACGTGCAACCGCGCATCGGATTGGCGTGGGATCCGAAGGGCGACGGCAAAACTGTAGTGCGCGCCTCGTATGGAATTTTCTACGACCACCCGCTGCTTGGCCTGTACTTCCTCGGAGACGCTTCCGATGGTTCCAGCAGCGGCCAGACTTTTTTCCTTTTGAGCGCCCCTTGCGGCACGAGCCCCCTCGGTATCAGCCCGTTGAACATCAGTTCGACCAATCTGTTTCAGGGGATATTGGGAACTCCGAATTGTCTGCCACCCGGACTGGCGGGAGCGCTGGGATACCAGAACACTTCTTCGCCGTCGTCGGCGTGTCTTGGGGAAGCGAATCCGCAGCGTTTCGATCCTTGCTCTTCGACTCCGATCCTCAATCAGGGATATTTGTCGGCGACCGCGGGCTTCCCGCTGGTTCAGCAACCGTTTGGCTATCCGCAGGCCAAGAATTTTGTTTACGCCTATGCGCAGCAGGCCAACTTCTCGGTAGAGCGCGATTTAGGCGGTGGCTTTTCGCTGAATCTGGCCTACAACTTCAATGGCGGACGCCACCTGAACCGGCCGATTAACGCCAACACGGTGCGCGGCGACCTTCTGGTGAGAAACTGGCAAGCCGCTGTAGCAGCCGCAACCGCAGCCGGCATTTTGCCGACGGATCCGAACTTTCCCAGCAATCCACTGGCAGTGGGAACCGCAGATCCTTCAGTATTTGCTCCCTGCGGCGCCAACCCCGCGGCTGGCCTTCCGGGTCAGTTTCCCGCTTATGTACCGGCGGCTCTGGTCAGCTTCTTCCGCCCCTCGGGATTCAACCCGTCTCTGCTGAATGTATTCGCTCCCTGTGTGCCAACCGCTGCAGGACTATTGGCGGCCAATGGCCTCAATGCCAGCTGCACCAATGCCACGACCCTAACCGGCTGCGTGCCCTTCAGCGATATGGATGCGAATTACTCGAACGGCAGTTCGATTTACCACGGCTTCAGCGCGAATTTGCGCAAGCGCTTCAATCGTCATTACGAATTTCTGGGGTCGTACACCTGGTCCCATGCCATCGACGATTCCACGGACCTGGAGGCTCCGCTCGCGCCGCAGGACAGCTACTATCCGTCTTTGGAGCGATCCAATTCGTTATTTGATCAGCGCCATCGCTTCGTCTTCAGCGGCGTTTACCAGAGCGGCCACATGGCGGGGAGCGGTTTTGCCAGCAAGTTCCTGAGCGATTGGACCCTGGCGCCGATTATTGAGGTAGCTTCCGGGCGTCCCTTCAATTTGACGACCGGCTCGTTCGATAACTTCCAGTTTGTAACCAGCGGCGGCCGACCCAACGCAGTGCCGGCGGGCACTCCTACTAATACCTGCGGCTATCCTACTTACGCGTCGAAAATTTCGCCGACCGGCCTGTTGCAGGAGCCTTGCTTCGCCGACGTTACCGCAGCACAGTTGGCATCTCCCGGCGGCCTGCTCTATCTGGATGGCAACCTGGGGCGCAATGCCGGGGTTCAGCCCTGGACCGTGTTCAACGATATACGCGTGGCCAAGCGCGTCTATTTCGGCGAGCGCTTCAACATGGAGCTAATCGCGGATGTGTTCAACATAGCGAATCGCTTCAACGTTGCCGCCGTTAACCAGCTCATCAGCAACGCGGGGCAGCCAACCGCGGCTTACGATCCGCGGCAGTTCCAGTTTGCGCTGAAGTTGCACTGGTAGGGAACGGTCGTTGGTCGTTAGTCGAGGGTCGTCGGTCGTCGGCTGGGCATTGCCGGCTCAGACCGACGACCGAGGCTTGACCACCGACCCGCCAACGACCGACGACCGCGGGCCAGCCACGGTGTTACACTTTGCTTTCACCCATCCTTGGCGCTTGCCCGGAGCCGTTTTTCCATGTCCCAATCTCAAATGCCAACCGCGCGGACGCGTGTGGTCCGCGAAGCCCATCGCGGAGTCTACGATCGCGAGACGGCGTATCGCATTCTCGACGAAGGCTTTCTGTGCCACGTGGGTTTCGTTGCCGACGGCCAGCCGTTCGTGATTCCCACTTCCTACGGGCGCAAAGACGACAGCCTTTACATTCATGGCTCGGCCGCCAGCCGCATGTTGCGGCAGATGAAAGATGGCGTGCCGGTTTGCGTGACTGTCACTTTGCTGGATGGACTGGTGCTTGCCCGCAGCGTTTTCAACCACTCGATGAATTACCGCTCGGTGGTTGTCTTGGGAAAAGCGACTTTGGTGGATGATCCGGCAGAGAAACTCGAGGCACTGCGCGTACTGTCTGAACACATCATTCCCGGCCGCTGGGAGGACGCGCGCCAGCCCAATGAGCGGGAACTGAAGCAGACGTCAGTTCTGCGCGTGCCCATTGAAGAATTTTCGGCGAAGGTGCGGGAGGGGCCGGCTATCGACGATGAGGAGGATTATTCGTTTCCTACCTGGGCGGGGGTCGTGCCGTTGGAAATAAAGGTGGGCGCACCGATTGACGATGCACGGTTGTTGCCGGGGCAGCCCGTGCCTGCGTACGCGCGGCACTACTCGCGACGACGATAGCATCTATGTTATTGACGGCCTTAGGTAAGGATTGATATCCTTACAGTAAGGAGAACTGGTAAACATGGGCCATTTCAGCACCCTGAGCAGCAAAGGCCAGCTTACGGTTCCACAGGAGATTCGTAAACGGCTGGGCCTGGAGACCGGGGACCGGGTGGAGTTTGTCGTAGAGGAAGACCGAACCGTGATCCGGCCAGCTCGCGAGGAAGCGAATCCCTTCGAAAAACAAATCGGGATTGCTGGTCCGTTCCCCGGCGGCGAAGCGGGGATAAAAGCGTGGATTGATGACATGCGCAGCGACAAAGACTACGAATGAGGACTGCGCTTGACACCAATGTCCTGTCGCCAATATGGTCGGCCGCGGCGACGGCGGCGGAGATCATCGCCCAATTGCTCGAAGTTCGCGCGGAGGGCGCGCTGGTGATAAGTGGGCCGGTGTTCGTCGAGCTATCGGCGGTTCCAGGCCTGAATGCGCAGATAGTCAGGAAGGCTCTTGTGGAGACCTCGGTCGCCGTTGATTTCGACCTCGGGGAAGATGTATGGCAACTCGCCGCTGAAATTTTTTCCGCGTACGCTATTCGCAGGCGGCGTTCCGGCGGAGGCTCTCCAAAACGTTTGCTGCCGGATTACCTGATTGCCTCGCATGCGCTGCTGAAAGCGGACAGGCTCATGACTCGCGATGCCAGCCGATATGTTTTGGATTTTCCCAAACTACGCTTGATTTGATGCGGGCCTGATTTGATGCGGGCCTAAGGAAGGCGCGGCGAACTTCACGCGCTTCGACATCCGCAGGAATACAATTCCAGTTCCTTCAGGGAATCAGCAAAATCTTTCCCGTAGTCTTTCGTCCTTCCAGATCGCGATGCGCCTGCTGCGCCTGGGCCAGCGGGTAGGTATATTCGATGCGCAGTTTCAGCTTGCCCGAGGCGATCATGCCGAATACCGCGCTTGACCTTGCCACAAGTTCCTCTCGCGTGGCGATGTAGTTGACCAGAGTGGGGCGGGTCACGTAGAGCGATCCTTTTTGCGACAACGCCACCAGATCGAATGGGGGCACGGCTCCGCTCGATCCGCCGAAAAGAACCATCATGCCGCGGGGTCGCAGAACATTCAGACCTTTCTCGAATGTTGTCTTGCCCACCGAGTCGTACACCACATCCACGCCTTTGCCGCCGGTGAGGCGCCTGGTTTCCGCTTCGAAATCGGATTGGGTGTAGAGGATCACGTCGTCCGCGCCGGCCTCGCGCGCCAGCTTCGCCTTCTGATCGGTGGAGACGGTTGCGATCACGCGCGCGCCGATGTTGTGCGCCATCTGAGTCAGAAGCAGCCCCACGCCCCCGGCGGCAGCGTGAATCAACGCGGTCTCGCCCCGCTTGAGGGGATAAGTATCGTGCGAAAGGTAGTGCGCGGTCATGCCCTGCAGCATGGCCGCGGCGGCCTGCTGATCGTTAACGCCGGGTGGAATAGAGACGAGGCGATCGGCGGGCTGAGCGGCGTATTCCGCATACGAACCCAGCAGTCCGCTCCAGGCCACGCGGTCGCCAATCTTGACCGATTTCACGTCCGATCCGACAGCGGTCACGACGCCCGAGCCCTCTTGCCCGGGAATGAAGGGCAACGGAGCCTTGTAGCGTCCCTCGCGGTGGTAGACATCGATGAAGTTGACGCCCGAGGCGGCCAGTTTGACCACCGCTTCATTTGGTTTTGGTTGCGGGACCGGAAGGTCAACGAGCTCCATCGCTTCGGGTCCGCCCACCTGCTTGACTTGAATGGCTTTCATGCGGGGGTTGGATTCGGCGCCGGGGAAAAAAGATTCCGGGCGCGGGGGTGTCGTTCGCTAAATAGCAGTACCTAGTACCTAGAACTGAGAACTGAGAACTGGGAACTGAGAACTGAGAACTGAGAACTGGTTCCTGCTACACTGTCGGGTCCGCGCCAGGAGGCTTCCCTATATGGCTGAAAAGCGACCTCAGACGCTTGCTAATTACCGGCGGCTTGATCCGCTGTTTCACTTTTTCGCGCTGCCCGTGTTCCTGATGGGTGCCATCATGGCAGTAGTGCATTTCATCCGGTATCCCGGCGTTCATTCGGGGGCGTTCTTTCTGGTTGCCGTGGCGGCGGTGATCGCGGTGGTGAAGTCGCGGCTTTACGCACTGAAGGTTCAGGATCGTGTGATTCGGCTGGAAGAGCGGTTGCGGCTGGCGTCGTTATTGCCCGAACCAGCCCGCTCCCGAATTCCCGAACTGACTGAGGGCCAGCTGGTGGCGCTGCGCTTTGCCTCGGATGGCGAAGTTGCCAACCTGGCACGGCGGGCAATGGACGAAAAGCTCTCGCCGGCGGATATCAAAAAGTCAATCCAGACGTGGCGTCCCGACTACTGGCGGGTGTAAACCGGCCTTCAATTGGGCGATGCAAGGCAACATCGCTTTCGGACCGCTTCAAACCTTTCTCCGGCTTCTGCCGTCTGAGTATGGATGGTCTGGTAACCGCGAGGTCCGGTGCCGAAAGTAACCAGTCGCGATTCCTTTCTAGATTGACCCGGACCACAACGGGGGGTACGATTTTTGATAGAATTCCCCAGGCTGTGCGCAGGAGAGCAATCCGTAAGTTATAGATAATCATGCGAGTTGCAAAACTCCAGGTGCGAATCACGGCGCTGGCCATGTTAGTTCTGGCAGGGTCCTCATGCCAGACGGCGCAGAAACGGGTGGCCGTGCTTCCGCCGGCCAGCGCGCCTCCGGCGGTGCAGGGAGCGACGACAACTGCGGGCCAGAATCAATCTCCTAAGCCCGCCCCAGTTGCGGCACAGCCAAGCCCGGCGGCTGAACCTCCGCAAAAAGACGTTTCCGCTCCCGCGCCAGCGACTCCTCAGACTCCAGATTCGGACGCCGTTGGCGACCTGATCGTTCGGGTGGAAAAAGATTATCAGGCTGGATTGGACGCGTACCATGGCGGGCAGACGGATTCCGCGAAGCAGCATTTCGACGATGCCTTCAACGCTTTGCTCGACAGCAATCTCGATATCCGGTCCGACGACCGGCTGGAAAAAGAGTTCGACCGGATCGTGGATGGCGTCAACCAGCTTGACCTGGGTGGGAGCCTGGCGGCGGATACCGAGGCGCAGAAGTCGGAGCCGGCCCCGATTGACGAGACCAACGGCATCACGCCCTCGGCCGACCCGAATGTGCGGGCCAAGGCGCAGGCCGAGATCAAGCACACGCGCTCGGACCTGCCGCTGATGATGACCGATCAGGTTGCGGGTTATATCAGCTATTTTTCCAATCGGGGGCGCGGCACCTTTGAGCGCGCCTTTGCCCGGTCCGGGCGCTATCGCGAAATCATGCTGCCAATCCTTAAGCAGGAAGGCGTTCCTCAGGACCTGATTTATCTGGCGCAGGCGGAATCGGGATTCCATCCTCTGGCGGTTTCACGCGCTGGGGCGCGCGGCATCTGGCAGTTTATGGGCAGCCGTGCCCGCGGCTACGGCCTTTCGCGCAGCCTGTGGGTCGATGACCGCCAGGACCCGGTGAAGTCGACGCGCGCCGCCGCCCGGCACTTAAAAGATCTGTATAACGAGTTCGGCGACTGGTATCTGGCCATGGCCGCTTACAACTCCGGCCCGGGCACGGTGCAGGCTGCGGTGAAGCGCACGGGATACGCCGACTTCTGGGAGCTTTACCGGCGCAACGTCCTGCCCAAAGAGACGCGCAATTACGTTCCCATCATTCTGGCCATGACCATCGTCAGCAAGAACCTTTCGCAGTATGGTTTTGATGACGTCTCGATGGATGAGCCGGTGGCCTACGATTCGGTAACGATTGATTATCCCGTGGATTTGCGGCTGGTGGCGGAGTGCGTGAATGCTACGCCGGATCAACTGCAGGATTTGAATCCCAGCCTGCTGCGGCGAAGCACTCCGGCTACGGGGACGTTCGAACTGCATCTGCCAAAGGGGACGAAGATGCAATACCAGACGGCGATCACCGAGATCCCCGCCGGGATGCGGCTGTGGTGGCGCTACCACAAAGTTCAGCCCGGTGATACTGTGGCCTCGATTGCGCGCTCGTATCGGGTCACGGCCAAAGCGATTGTTAGCGCAAATCACCTGGATGGAGATAAGTTGCACGCGGGCGCGGCGATGATTATTCCACTTGCTGCGGGCAAGCATCCGGTCAGCGAGAATGCCACCTTCGCGCGGCGCATCACGCGCTACAAAGTGCGCAAGGGAGACACGGTGGAAACCGTGGCGGAAAACTTCGGTGTTTCAGCCCAGATGCTGCGCCGCTGGAACGGCCTGCACGGCGACAGCCTGTACGGCAGGAAGGTGCTGGCGCTGCACTTGCCGGTCACGCCCAATAGCGAGACAGCCACATCGTCGAAGTCCCTGGCGCATGGCCGGAAAACCTCGCCGGCCCTGGTCAAGAGTTCAGCCAGCAAGCTGGCGAAGAATGCCGATTCCGATAGCGAACCCGACGCCGGTTCCGCTCACGCCGCGGTCCTGCACCACACGGTGCGAAGCGGAGAAACCCTCTACTCGATCGCCACGACGTACAAGACTACCGTTGCCGCGCTTAAGCGCAACAACGGCAATGTCGCCGTGCTTCATCCGGGAATGATTCTGGTTGTGCAGACGGCGCGGTAGGTCTTGTGGGCCGCTGGGGAATGGCCCGGTCGCGATTCTTCCCCGACTTCCTTTCGCGGGTGGAGCAGCTTTGCAAATGAAGCAATGCTGGGGCATACCCGGTTAATATGGTGGCGGCAAAGGTGGGCCAGTCCCCCCCGGGCCACCCAGCCAGTTATCGTTTCTATCTTTTGGATGAAGCCGGGCCGGTGCGCGTGAATGAGGGCTGGACGAAGATTTCGTTTCGTGATCAGGTAGCGTAGCGTCGCAGGCGCAGACGTTCGTGGTACCCGCCCTTCGCAAAGTGCGCGAAGAGCGGGGCACCCACTGGGTTGGTGATGGCTGCGAGATCAAAAGCCTGGGCCACCCGCCTGGACGAAGATTTCGTTTCGCGATCAGGCGGCGTAGCTTCGCAGGCGCAGACGTTCAGTGGTACCCGCCCTTCGCAAAGTGCGCGAAGAGCGGGGCACCCACTGGGTTGGTGATGGCTGCGAGATCAAAAGCCTGGGCCACCCGCCAGTGGCAATTTGGACATCGCCGCCACTGAGGGGTACAGCGCTCAGCATATGGACTTCTGCAACTGCGTCGAGGTCCTGCCGGGCAACGGGGACGGAACTTTCGGCGCTCCGATCACTACCCCCTTGCCGTACGGCCTAACGGCATACACAATTGTGCCGGGCGATTTCAACGACGACGGCAAACTCGATGTCGCAGCGGCGGGCGAATCGTTCCCGAACTACGAGGTCGCGATTTTGCTCGGAAATGGCAATGGCAGCTTTGACCCGGACGGACACTATCTGATCTCCGGCGCGCCCTCGAACATCGCCACCGGGTATTTCACCTCCAGCAAAAAGAAGCTGGATCTGGCCGTCGTGCCCAGCTTGGACGTGCTGCTTGGCAACGGCAATGGAACTTTTGATCCAGCTGTCGAATACCCATCGAAGCTCCTCCCCGGCTGGGTCATCGCGGAAGATTTCAACGGTGACGGCAAGTTGGATCTGGTCACGTCAGATGTGGGGTCCTATCACGCCTACCCAGCCGGCGTGAGCGTGTACAACGGCAATGGGGACGGCACTTTTCAGAACAGCGTTTTCTACCACGTGGGAAGCGACGAGGGCGGCTGGTACGTGGCAGCGGGTGACTTCAACGGCGACGGCAAGCCCGATCTTGTGGTCGTAAACGACGTGAACGCTATCATTACCACGCTGCTCAACACGGGCGTGGTCAGCTTCTCACCCACGACGCCGCTGAACTTCAAAAAGCAGGCTGTGGGCACCACCAGCCAGCCTCAAATGGTCAAGGTCACCAACACCGGCACGACGGCGCTAAGAATTGCGTCGATGAAAGCCAGCACCGAGTTCAGCGTTACCTCCACTTGTGGCACGACTGTTGCAGCCGGAGCAAATTGCAGTATCACCGCGACGTTCTCCCCAACCAGGCAAGGCACCGTGAAGGGCACGATCTCGATCATCGACAGCGCGTCGACCAAGCCACAGGTGATTGAACTGCTCGGAACCGGAACCTAATCCGGCGCGGCTCTTTCTCCCTCAAACACCCGCTGGAGGCTTATTTTTGCGACGTTTTCCCGGGCAAGGCTACCCCTCCTGCCGAATCTTCTTCCATTGCAGCGGGTTAATGTGATAACAGGAGTAGTTGGGCTGCTTGTGACCGCGGTCCTTGCAACCTGCACCAAACGTCGTGCTATAATCGCCCGCCGTTCCAGCACAAAGTTTCTGGTGGTCTTTTAATTTCCCGTGCCCGGCAGCCTGGCGTTTTGGTTCGCGCAAGGAGGCCAAAACAGAAGATCAGGAGGAGCAATGACGGTTTACGACCCCACACTCTACGGACGTGATGACGAAGAAGAATTCGGCGACAGCGGCGCCTACAGCGAGTCGCTGGAAGAAGATTTCGAGGAAGAAGAGGAAGAGGAAGAAGAGCCTGGCATGCCCGCAGGGGGCATGAGCGAGCCGGCGGCGCCCGCGCCTCCGTCTTCCGCACCCAGACCCGCAACCCCCGCCGGCGGCGGTGGCGGCGGCAGAAAACCGGCGGCTAAGAAAAAAGCTCCGGCCAAAAAGCCGGCGGCGAAGAAAAAAGCTCCTGCCAAGAAAAAACCGGCAAAGAAGGCGCCCAAGAAGGCGGCGAAAAAGAAGGCAGCCAAAAAGAAAGCTGCGAAGAAGCCCGCCAAGAAAAAGGCGAAGAAGGGCCGACGGTAGAGTTTCGACTGCGATCAGAACCGCGGCTCGCGAGCCGCGGTTCTTTTTGTTTGCTGCCGGGCGAAAAGGTTCTCAGAGTAGCGCTTTGGTGACAGAAATCGACGGCGGTTAAGCCTGTGCTGATTTGAATCGCTTTACGCGGCGCTGAAGCGCCGCTCTTCCACGTTTTATTCGAGCTCCTCTCATGAGCCAATCCCTGGCGGAGTTTTTCCGGACGAACTTTCGGGCGCGCCGCGGCGAGCGGGCTTATGGGCAGCGCCGCGGATATCGCATGGAGTGGTTCACCTACGGCCAGGTCATGGATATGGCGCTGCAGGTGGGCGCTGAACTGGCGGCGCGGAGAATCGGCAAGGGCGATCGGGTGATGTTGTGGGGCGAGAACTGCGCGCAGTGGGTGGCGGCGTTCTTCGGCTGTGCGATGAGCGGCGTGACCGTTGTACCCATGGACGATGGCGCGACCGCGGATTTCGCGGCCCGGGTTGCAGGCCAGGTTGAGGCTAAGCTGTGGGTTTGCTCTCGCAGGCGCGCGAGTGAAACCGGCTTGAGCGTTCCGATGGTGCTTCTCGACGATCTTTCGGGCGTTGATCTTTCACGCATCGATCTTTCACACATCGATTCTTCACACATTGATCCTTCACACATTGATTCTTCACCCGTGGATTCTTCAAGCGTGGATCTTCCCGGCGTGGCCGATCGCCAGCCAGTCGGCGCGTCTCATGTGTCCGTGGGCCGCGATGACATTTTGCAGATTGTCTTCACTTCAGGAACGACGGCCGAACCCAAGGGTGTCGTAATCACGCATGGCAATGTGCTGGCCAACCTGGAACCCATTGAGCGCGAGATGGAGAAGTATCTGAAGTATGAGCGCTGGGTACATCCGGTGCGGTTTCTGAATCTGCTGCCGTTGAGCCATGTGTTCGGTCAGTTCCTGGGAATGTTCCTGCCGCCGCTGCTGGGCGGGACGGTGATTTTTCAGGAGGAGATGAAGCCGTCGGAGATTGTGGACACGATCAGGCGCGAGCGCGTGTCGGTGCTGGTGACGGTGCCGCGGGTGCTGCAATCGCTGAGGCAGAAGATCAAGCGCGATATCGAGGACGGCGGGAAGCTCGAAGATTTTCGCCGCAGGGTTCATGCCTCGGAGGGCCAGCACTTTTTGCGCCGCTGGTGGACGTTTCGCGCGATTCGCCGCCAGTTCGGCTGGAAGTTCTGGGCCTTCATTTCCGGCGGCGCTGCGCTGGATGCGGAGACCGAAGACTTTTGGCAGAGACTTGGATACGCCGCGATTCAGGGTTACGGTTTGACGGAAACGACGTCGCTGATCAGCGTGAATCACCCGTTCAAGCTGGGGAGGGGATCAATCGGAAAAGTGCTGCCGGGCCGCGACTTGAAGCTGGCAGAGGATGGAGAAATCCTGATTCGCGGGGCCGGGGTTGCTGCCGGATATTGGGATGGAAGCGAAGCGCAGCGGGTGGTCGACGAAGAAGGCTGGTATCGCACCGGGGACGTGGGCGCGCTGGATGAAGCTGGGAACCTTTACTTCAAGGGGCGAAAGAAAGATGTGATCGTGACGCCGGCGGGAGTGAATATTTATCCGGAGGATTTGGAGGCCGCGCTGCGAAGGCAGCCGGAGGTGAAAGATTGCGTGGTTGTTGGCATTGAGCGTGGCGGAAATGCAGAACCATGCGCGGTTGTGATGCTGCGCGAGGGGGCCGAAGTTGCGAGCGTAGTGGAACGGGCGAACCAATCCCTGGCTGAATTTCAGAGGATGCGCATGTGGGTGCGATGGCCGCAGGAAGATTTTCCGCGCACGAACACGCAAAAACCGCGGCGGAACGTGATCGCGGAATTTGCTGCACAGCAACTCCGGCAAATTGGGGAGAATAAGGAGACGCGTGACGATCCGGTTAGGGAGTTAGTCGGGCGGATTACGGGTCGCAGGGCCGGTGCGCGCACAACTTCCGAAGCTGACCTCAATTTCGACCTGGGCTTGAGTTCACTGGAGCGGGTGGAGTTGATGGGCGCGCTGGAGGATCGGTATCAGGTCGACCTGAGCGAGGCGCGCTTCAGCGCAGCGCGAACGGTGGGAGATATCGAAAAGCTTTTGCGCGGCGGAACCCGGACGCGCGGGGAGTATCACTATCCGAACTGGACGCTGCGCTGGCCGGTAAGCTGGGTGCGATGGCTGGCGCATTATTTGCTGATGCGGCCTGCCATCCTGTTGCTGGGCTGGCCGCGCATCGAAGGCCGGGAAAATCTGCGGGGCTGGGAGGGGCCCTTGCTCGTGGTCTGCAATCATATTGACGAAGTGGATGTGGGCTTCGTGCAGACTGCGCTGCCGGCGCGTTTTCGCCACCGGCTGGCAACTGCGGCGGGCGGGGAGGCATTGGAAAAGCTGCGCACGCCTGCGCCGGACAGAAATATTTTTGGAAAAATCTATGACCGGATTCAGTGGGTGCTTGGAGTTTCGCTGCTCAACTTGTTTCCCCTCCCGCGCGAGGCCGGGTTCAGAAGGAGTTTCGCTTACGCGGGTGAGGCGGTTGACCGGGGATACAGCGTGCTGGTATTTCCCGAGGGACGGCATACGGTGGATGGCAAGATGAATCCGTTCCGCGCCGGGATTGGGCTGCTGGCAAGCAATCTGGGCATTCCTGTACTGCCGATGCGGATTGTTGGGTTGTTTGAGATCAAGCAGGCTGGAAAAAAAAGCGCTCCGCCTTTCAAGATTTGTGTACGAATTGGGCAGCCGCGTCGCTTCCGAAGCGACAGCGACCCGAAAGGCATCGCGCGCGAACTACAAGCGGCGGTTGAGGCACTGTAGAAAGAAGCGCCGTACCTTTTAGCGGCGGGAATAAACGGTTGCCCTCACCTGTCTCGCGAATATCTTGAGAGGCGCGCACAAAAAAATGCCGGGATTCAAATCGAATCCCGGCGTGGATAGGAGTTGCTCTCGCGGGCGAAGCGTTCCGCGAGCCGCACACCCGAGCGGCCCTACGGATTGATCGTCACGATAACGGGCTTTGCGGGAATGCCGTTGGCGACAACGAAGAGTGCGCTGGCGCCGGTCTCAATGGTCGCGGGAATGTCGAACTCGGTTGAAACGATCGTACTGCCCGTAGCCACTCCCATGGTGCTGTGGTTGTGAGTGCGCGCGTAGAAGACATGTCTTGTGGCTTTGTTGACGATGCGAACCAGCGGATAGTTGGTCGCCATCTGCGCATCGTCGCCGTATGCCGCTCCTTGAGACAGTCCGTTGAACTGAGTTCCCTGAATCGTGTTGTTGGTGCTGCCTGCAGTCAGCGTAGAGGCCACCGATGTAATGGTCGGCTGCCATGCTGCCTGGAAGGTACCTACCGGCTGGTAGATCTGGGTGTGGATTGCACCACTGGCTTGGGTGTACAGCACCTGGCCGGTGGGCAGAACGAGAAACCGTCCCACATAGGTTGGCTGGTTGGTCGAACCAGTCGGAGCCGGAGCCGCGGTGAAGGTTGTGCCGTTGAACTCATAAAACGATGACGGCGTGGAGTAACACGAACTCGAGGGCGCGATGGAGAGGAGCACGTTGCCGTCGGGAAGAATCGCCGCTGGCCCGTCGGTGATTCCGCCGCCGTTGGGGAATGCGGGCCCGGCCGACCATGCGGCCGTCTTCGTGTTATAGATGGCGGTATTGCTGGATCCGCCCATCCAGAAAACTGTGCCGTCAGGGCGCAAAATCGGGGGCCCGATTTCGTAACAGGGAAGTGGATTGGGCAGAGAGACGATGGTGCTTCCAGCCAGCGACCAGGTTCCCGTGCTGGGGTTATAGACTTCCGACTCGGTCCCGTTGTCCATGTCGACAGTCAGCACATCGCCGTTGGGCAGGAGAGTCCAGCCCTCTTCTGAGTTCTGATCGGCCTTGCCCGTGCCGGTGATTGTGTAGGTCAGCGTGGTTTCGTCCAGCAGAGCCTGCTGGAATCGAATCGAACTGCACTCACCGCCAGAGAAACCACAGTTTCCCAGCATGAAGGTCCCGTCGGGAAGCACGATGCCCTGCGCATCGCCAACGTGAGTCCAGCCCGGAGGCGCGGTGACGGCGGTCCATGTGTTGGTGGTGGTATTGAAGTAGGCGCCTTGGTTGGTCTCGCTCTGGGAGCCGTCGTACTCTCCGCCCTCGACGATCACATTGCCATCGGCCAGAACAGCCGAACCAAAATAGAGGGGCTGATAATGGTTGGGCATAGCCGGCAATTCGGTCCAGGTGCCGTTGACATAGTTTCCGGTGATGTCCGGCGTCAGGCGCCACCAGTTGGTGCTTTGATACTGATGAACCATCACAGTGCCGTCAGTGAGCAGCAACGCCGTGTCACCGGCAAACGTTGGTGCATTCTTTAAGTTCAGCCATTTTGCGGACGCGGGTTCCTGGGCGCCGGCGACAGCCGACCACGCCAGCAGAGTTAACAGCGCGATTGCGAGTGTACGGAAAGCCTTCATTTTTTGCCCTCTCATTTTGGTTAAATCGGATTGCCAGCGCGGCGCTCTTCCAGTCCAACACCGCAGGAGAAGTTAGTCCCTAGAGCTGCCACCTCGAATTTCAAGGCACCGGATTATACCGCGACTGGCGCGGGTTTCGAGCTACTCGCGCAAAAGATTTGACAAATTTTTTGCGAAGAGGGCGCGCCATTTGCAGGATCTTGCATATATCAATCGTGACGCAGGCGAAAGGCGCAAGTGACTGCACAAAAGATGGATGTTTCGTGCGGCTTAGGAGTTCCTATTTCACGATTATCAGAATGCAGACTGGGTCGCGGGCCGGACCACAAGCAGCGCAAGCGAAAAACAAAAAAGCCGGGAATCGATTTTCGACTCCCGGCGTGGATGCATCCAGTGATTTAAAGCCGCTGAAGTCTGAACTACTCCAGGGTGACGGCAACTCCGACGGACGGAATGCCGTTGGTGACCACTTCAAGAGTGCTGGCTCCGGTCTCGACCGTGGGGGGAATGTCAAACTGCGCCCACACCAGCTGCGATCCGGTGGCGATGGCCATGGTGCTGAAGTCATGGCTGATGCCGTAGAAAACATGGCCGGTTGAGTTGTTGGTGATGCGGACCAGCGGGAAGTTGGTCGCGCTCTGATTGTCGTCGCCATAGTACGAGCACTGCGACAATCCGTTGAACTGAGTGCCGGCGACCGGATTGTTCTGGCTGCCGACATGCAGCGTGGCGTTCACGTTGGTGACTACCGGCTGCCATGCGGTATTGTAGGTGCCGGCGGGAGTGTAGACCTCAACTTCCGTGGAGCCTGGAACGACGAACTGAGTGAACAGAATCTGACCGGATGGCAGGCAGACCATGTTGCCTTCGTACGAAGTGTAAGTGTTTGGATTGGGAGGCGTGGGCACGGAGTTCAGGTTGGTGCCGTCCCACTCGAAGAACTTCACGCCATTGCCAAAGATCCCGGGGCTGGTGTCCAGAAGAACGTTGCCGTCGGGAAGCAAAGCTGCGGGTGCATCGGCCATATCGAGGCTGCCACCGAACGACGGGCCAGCGCTGAAAGTATTGGTGGTGGAATCGTAAATTGCGTTGTTGGTAGTTCCGCCGCCGTAGAAGATGGTTCCATCGGGGCGAAGCACACCGGGTCCGATCTCGTGCGAGCCGGGATCAACCAGGTTCACCACCGTTGTCGGACCGGGAGTCCAGGCGCCGGTTGAGGGCGTGTAGATTTCCGAACCCTTGGCGCAGCATCCGCCGCTGACGTAGGCGTCCACCGTTAAGAGGGTGCCATTGGGCAGCAGGTTCCAGCCCTCTTCATCATTCTCATCGTGCTTGCCGGTGCCAGTGGATGTCCAGGTGACCGGGTTCAGGCTGGTCAGAATTGCCTGCTGCGAGGTGCAGCAGTTGGCGAGCATAAACCGGCCATCGGGCAGCACGATTCCGGACGCGTCGCCGATGGTGGACCAACCGGAAGGCGCGGGCATGTGGATCCAGGTATTGGTGGAACGGAGGTACATTGCGCCCAGGGTGGTCCAATCAGCGCCGCCATTGTTGTACTCGCCGCCCATGACGATGACATTTCCATTGGGCATCACCGCCGAGGCGAAATAGAGGGGATTGTATCCGGAAGGCAAAGCGCCAGCGTCGGACCAGGTCCCGTTGATGTAGCTGCCCGTGTTGTCGGGCACAAGGCGATACCAGGTGTCTGAGTGACTCTCGAAGAAGATGCTGTTCACCAGCACGGAGCCGTCGGTGAGCAACAGCATGTGGGCGGTATTGGCGGGCGCGGGATTAGTTACCGCGGTCCATGTTCCTGCGGTGAATGGTGTCTGGGCGGTGGCGATGGCGGACCACAGTGCCAGTGTCAGCAATGCGATTGCGAGTGTGCGTAAGACCTTCATTTGTCCCTCTCTAATTTTCTGTTTGAACTTGATTGCCAGCGCGGCGCTTCCAGGGTGCAACGTCGCAGGGAGAAAGTGAGTCGAGCGATCTTCTGTCTTGAAATTCAAGGCCGCCGGATTATACCGCGACTGGCGGCGCTTTCGGGCTACCCGGCGAAAGATTTAACATTTTTTTCGCGCACCGCAAAGTTTGCAAGATGTTGCATACAGCGAGAGACACACAGAGCTAACTTTCGTCCAGAGAAGAAGTGCTCCGCCGCGAAACCATTATTTGCTCTGCTCTATTCCTCGTCCAGACCCGACTCCGTACGGTGCGGGTTAGATTCGAGGATTACTTCAGGGATGTTGGCGTCATGCAATGTACGGTTGAGTGCGGGCAGGTCCGCAGTCTTCATGCCGTTCCAACGTTGCAGGAGGTTCGCAGCATCACGCTGAATGGCAGCGGCCGCGTCAGATTGCGCGATCGTGGGCTCGGCGTCGGCCTGCCACACCTGGCCGTAGAGCACCGAGACCTGCCCGTTCACTTGCGAGAGCGTGGCCTCGGCGGGCGGCGGAGCGGCGGGGGAGCCGATGATGGCGGCGAGTTTGGCCTGGAATAGCAGAATGGAATCGTGCGCGGCGTCGTGGGCTTGCTCCAGCAGTTTAGGGAGAGAGTCGCGAATCGCCGTGGCCTGGATAACAGCTCTTGAGGTCTGGTCAAGAAGCTGCGCCAGGGTCAGTTCAACCTGGAATTTTTTCTGAAGCGCGGCTTCAGAGAGCGTTACGCGCGGATCCATTTTCACGGTGAACGGCGCGCTGTAAGTCTTGCCATTTGCGGTGAGTCGCGCGGTGTATGAGCCCGGCAGCGCTGTCGGGCCGAGCGGATAGCGGGGGGTGTCTCCGGGAATCGCGGCGATGGGATATTCGTGATGGGTGGCCTCGGGATCTGGATAATGCAGGTCCCAAACCCAGCGGTGCATTCCGGCTTCGGTGGACAATGAGCGGAACGGGCGGAGCCAGTAGAGGGGGATCAGTTGCTTTTTGAGATCGGTCTCGCTGACGGGCGGCTTGTCATCGCTGGAAAATTTGCGCACGAGTTGGCCATGAGCGTCGAGAATTTCGAGGGTCACGGGAGACGAAGCGGCCTGCGCCAGGTAGTAGTCGATGATGGCGCCATCCGGCGGATTGTGGGCGGCTGGCTGGTCCGGAGGCAGAGGCGTGTCGGTGTTGGTGTCGCGCTGCACGCGATAGGCGGGGGCGGGGGAAAACAGATGCGCCTCTGCGGCGGCGGACATTGCGGCGACTTCGCGCAGCGGCGCGATGTCGTCGAGAATCCAGAAGCCGCGGCCATGGGTGGCGACGATGAGATCGTTGTCGTGAATCCGGAGATCGCGCATGGAGGTGTGCGGCAGATTCAATTGCAGAGATTGCCAGTGGTCTCCACCATCAAATGAAACCCACACGGAATTTTCCGTGCCGGCAAACAGCAATCCTTTGCGAACAGGATCTTCGCGGATTGCGTCCACGGGACCGAAGCCGGGAAGGCCGCCGGTAATCAACTTCCAGGTTTTGCCGCCGTCGCGGGTGCGATAGATGTACGGCTGCAGATCGTCGATGCGGAAGCGGCTGACCGATGCGTAGGCAGTGTCTTCGTCGAAATGAGAGGCGCTGATTTGCGTGACCTTGCTCCAGGAAATCAGATCCGGGGGAGTGATGTTCTCCCATTTTTTCCCGCCGTCGCGAGTGATCCAGATCAGGCCATCGTCGGTCCCGGCCCAAAGCCTGTCGATGTTCTTGAAAGAGGGCGCGAGCGAATAAATCACTCCGCGCTTCTTGTCTGCGTCCTTAGGAACCAAAGTGCCGACGCTGACGGGAATTCCCGGATTCTCACGAGTCAGGTCCTGGCTGATGGTTTGCCATGAGTTTCCGCCGTCAGTGGTCTTGAAGAGCACATTGCTTGCAAAATAAAGGGTGTGCGGATCGAGCGGCGAGAACATGGTGGGCTCGGTGCGATCGGTGCGGTACTTCGGGTCGCGCAGAGGAATGGGCGTGATGTTCTGTACTTCGCCGGTGGACCAATGGAACTTTGAGACTTCGTTTCTGCCGCCGCCGAAGATAATGTCAGGGTCGAGCGGGTCGGGCGCGACGTAGCCGTACTCGATCACGCCGACGGGATGCCACTCGCGGAAGGTGATGGCACCGTCATTGCCCCGGCTGGAAATGCATACGGAACCGCTTTCCTGCTGGCCGGCGCAGACGCGATAAGGAAAGGTGGGAGTCACAGCGACGTGATAGAGCTGCGCCGTCGGCTGGTTGTACCAGGAACTCCAGGTGTCTCCGCCGTTGACGGTGACCAGCGCGCCCTGATCGCTGACCAGGAGAATAATTCTGCTGTCGTTGGGATTGATCCACAGATTCTGATAGTCGTCCCCGCCGGGAGCGCCGCGGAAACCCGACCAGGTTTTACCGCCATCGGTGGAACGCATGGTTACGGTGCTGGCGCTGTAGACAACGTCAGGATTCCTGGGGTCAACCCTGGGAAGGGCGAGATCGCCGCCGCCAATGCGGCCCGAGGGCCGGGGATCGTCGGTAATCTGCACCCAGTTATCGCCAGCGTCGACGGACCTGTAGAAAGCGAGTTTGCCGGAGGCAGTCGCGATAGTTGCATACAGGCGGCGAGGATCGCTGGGGGCGATGGCGACGTAGATTTGTGAGAGGTCGCTGGGCAGTCCTCCGGTAAGAGCATGCCAGGTGATTCCGCCGTCGAGGGATTTGAATAATCCGCCTCCGGGACCGTTGACTTCATTGCCGTCTTCCCACGGGCCTTCACGGACTTCCCACATCGAGGCATAAATAATGTCGGGATTGGAGGGATCGATTTCAACGTCAGAGGCGCCGGTGTTTTCGTCTTTGTAGATGACTTTTTGCCAGTTCTGGCCGCCATCGGTGGAGCGGTAAAGGCCGCGCTCGGGGTTGGGGCCATAGGGATGGCCGAGCACGGCAGCAAAGATTCGATTGGGATCGCGAGGATCGATTGCGAGCGCGGGAATCTGCAGGCCATCGCGCAAGCCGAGGTGCATCCAGGTTTTGCCGGCGTCGGTGGATTTGTAGATACCGTTGCCCACGGAAAGATCGGGCCGGTGCAGGCCTTCACCGCTGGCTACGTAAATGACGCTGGGATTGGATGGAGCGACGGCAATGGCGCCGATGGACTGAGTGGATTCGTGATCGAAGATGGGATTCCAGGTGCGGCCGTAGTCGTCAGACTTCCATACCCCGCCGTTAACCTGGCCCATGTAGAAAACATTCGGCTGGCTGGGAACGCCAGCGGCGGCGCGAGTGCGGCCTCCACGGAATGGGCCGATCATGCGCCAATGGAGATCCTGATAGGTGTTTTCGGGAATCTGTTGAGCTGTGGCGAATTGGAATAATGAAGAAAAAAGAAAAACAAAAACGGACGCACGAAGAGCGGATCTGATCACTGAGCCCCCTGGGAAAGAAACAACCAAACGAAACAGAATAAACTAAATCGAAATGAATATGCGCATCACGGCGACAATTTCCCGGTTCCCGCGATATTTTCTGCCGCTTTTACTTGTCGGCGCTTTCGCCGGAGAAACTCTGGCACAGACCCCGGCGACGCAGCAACCGGCGGCGCAGGAAGGTCTCAGGCCGGTTCTGGAATACATTTCTTCGGCGTGGGACACGCTTACGCGCTCCATGACCGACTGCAAGAGCGTAGCCGATCCCAAGATAAGAGCGCAGGCGGTTCTGTACCTGCCGGCAGGGATGGCCGAACCGGCTGTGGTGAAGCAGCTGGCGAGCGACTGCAACGTGCGGGTTGAGCATCTGCCGGTCGAAATTCATCGACTGGGTGAGATCGACGCGGGGAAAATCGAGCCTTCCGGATTGCTCTACCTGCCCAACAAATACGTCGTTCCCGGAGGGCGCTTCAACGAGATGTACGGATGGGACAGCTATTTTATTGTGCGCGGGCTGTTGGAGTCCGGGCGTATTGAGCTGGCGCGCGGCATGGTGGACAACTTTCTCTTCGAGGTCGAACACTACGGCGCAATGTTGAACGCGAATCGCACTTACTATCTGACGCGGTCGCAGCCGCCATTTCTAAGTTCAGCTTTTGTAGAGGTCTATGACGCGCTTCAGAAATCGGGTCGCGCCGATCCGGCGTGGCTGGCGAAGGCATATGCCGATATCGAAAAGGATTATGAGATGTGGAACCGCGATCCGCACCGCGCCGGAGAGACCGGCTTGTCGCGTTATTACGATTTCGGGGAAGGCCCACCGCCGGAGGCGCAGCAGGATGAAAGCGGAATTTATCGAAAGGTGGCGGAGTATTTTTTCTTTCATCCCGCGCAAGCAGATGAATACATTGTTGAGCGCGGTATGGGCGCGAGCCAACCGGCGGCGGGAGCGGTTTACACGCAGCAGGTGTGCGAGGTAGCTATCCCGCCCGAGCGCGCTGAGTGCGAACCACCGCGCGAGTTTCAACTTAGCTCCGATTATTACAAGGGCGACCGTTCCATGCGGGAATCGGGATTCGACGTGAGCTTCCGCTTTGGTCCGTTCGGCGCGGCGACGCATCATTACGCTCCCGTGTGCCTGAACAGTTTGCTCTACAAGACTGAGAAGGATCTGGAGCAGATGAGCCACTGGCTGGGACGCTCGGCCGACGCCGAGAAATGGAGCAAGCGAGCCGAAGTTCGCAAGAAACTCATCTTGCGCTACTTCTGGGACGGCGAGGCAGGAATGTTCTTCGATTTCAATTTTGTGACTGGAAAGCGGTCTTCCTATCGCTATGCGACGACTTTTTATCCCCTGTGGGCCGGACTGGCCGCGCCCCAGCAAGCCAAGGCCGTGGCCGGCAATTTGAAGATCTTCGACAAACCGGGTGGCCTGGCGATGAGCACTCACGAGACTGGAGCACAGTGGGATTTGCCTTATGGCTGGGGAAACATTGAGATACTGGCGGCCGAAGGGCTGCGGCGTTACGGATTCAATGCCGAGGCCGACCGGATTTCATATGAATTTGTCTCAATGGTGGCCCAGAATTTTCGCCGTGACGGGAATATTCGGGAGAAGTATAACGTCGTGACCGGTTCGTCCGAGGCGCACGCGGAAGTTGGCTATCACATGAATGTGGTGGGCTTCGGCTGGACCAACGCTGCGTTTCTGGAACTGCTGCACAGCCTGCCGAAGAATCTTGTGGAACGGCTGGAGCGAGAGCAGGAGCAGCGGTTGCCGGCGCAAGCGAATTAGCGGCCGGAATTTTTCAGCCTGATCTTCTCAGCCGGATTTGGTCTTTAGTGGATTATTCGCGGCGACATATTTGATCGTGGCCAGCACGGCCTGCTTTATAGTCAAACGGGGCTGCCAGCCCAGAGCGCGGATTCGCGAGCAATCGAGCAGGATAAAAGGGCTGTCGCCCACCCAACCGCGTTCGCCGCCAGAGTAGGTGAACTGGGGATGGAGGCCGAGGAATTCGCAAATCCAGCCAATCGAGTCATTGACTTCGCAATATTCATCGGTGCCGAGGTTGAAGATATTCACGCGGCCATCGGCGCGCTCGAGGGCGGTAAGAATCGCGTCAATGCAATCCTGCACGTAGAGATACGATTTGCGCTGATGGCCGTTGCCCAGCACGTGCAGGTGGCCGGGATGCTCCGCCAGTTGCTGGTAGAAATCGTAGACGTGGCCGTGCGTGTAGCGCTCACCCAGAATCGAAACGAAACGAAAAATGTAGCTTTGCATCCCGAAGCCTTCACAATAGGCTTGAATCAAGCCTTCGGCGGCCAGCTTCGACGCGCCATATAGAGAAGTCTGGACCGGAAAGGGGCAGGTTTCAGGCGTGGGAAAAATTTCCGGCTCGCCGTAGATGGATCCGGTTGAAGAAAATGCGATTCGTTTGCAACCCAGCTCGCGCATGGTCTCGAGGACGTTCCAGGTTGCGATTGCGTTCTGATCGAGATCTTTTCTCGGATGCTCGGTGCCGAAGCGCACGTCGGCGTTGGCCGCGAAGTGAATCACCAACTCAGCGCCCTCCATCGGTTCGGCCAGGCTGGGGCGGTCAAGCAGGTCGGCTTCGTGCAGCGTGAATTGTTCACCGGCCATCGCACTTTTCAGAAACTCTCGCTTTCCGGTTGAAAAGTTATCCAGGCCCGCGACGGTGTGCCCTGCGGCGAGAAGGCGGTCGACCATATTGCTGCCGATGAAGCCGGCTGCGCCGGTGACTAGAATGCGCAATGAAAAACTCCTGAGCGTGGATCGCGAAGCGGAAAATCAAATTCATCGACCACAAAGGGCACGAAGGTACACGAAGGCAGGCGTTCCCAGGTTTTCTTCGTGCTGCTTAGTGTCCTTTTTGGTCATTAGGGTTTGGCCTCGTTCTTACCTGCTGCGCGAAGAAGTTTGCCGTAACGCGATTCGCGTTCCTTTCAATTCAAAACGGCTGTCGCGCCACACATAACGCAGATTCAGGTAGCTGGCGAACCAAACGGCAAATCCCAGCAAGTCGCGTAGTGGATAGAGCCAGGGCGCGCGCCGAATTTGCGGATCGCGTACTACCATCCAACCTACGAGCCACGCCTCAGCCAGCCGGTTCAACATCGCGACGCCGAATAGAAGAATCCCGGCGCCCCAATGCCCCAACCCTCCGGCAGCGAGAAGACCCAAAAGCCCGTAAGGGATGGAGAAAATCAATCCGCTGCCAAAGTGGCCCTTGGGACGCGAATAGCGGGTGGTCTGCGCCCAGCGCAACTGATTTTGCCACATGTGGCGGAAAGATTTTTGATTGACCACGTGATTGATAACATGCCCCGACAGCACCACGCGATAACCTGCCTTCGCGATCAGATTGCCGATGGCGAAGTCGTAGGCAATGTAATCTCGTAGCGCCTTGTAGCCGCCGATGCTGGCCAGAGAATCCTTGCGGACCACTGTGGTCGGTCCCAATCCAAATTTCATGCCTTCGAGCAGATTTGCCACCAGCACGCCGGCCGTCATCTCCACCGACATGCCGATGGCGGTGAGTCCGGAGAAAAATCCGGCAGCGTTCTTGCCGCGATACAGGCACGTCACCATGCCGACCTTGGGATCGAGCAAGGGCGCTACAACCTCGCGCAAATAGTTCGGGTCAACCTCAACGTCGCTGTCGGTCGTGACCAGAATTTCGTGCGCCGCGGCTTCCGCCATGCAATGAAACGAATAGACCACCGGATTCGGCCACGGCGTGCCGGTCACAAGAATGCGGCTTCGAATGTAAGGATAGCGGGCGCTTACTTCCCGCACTACGTCCAGCGCGGCATCTGTGGCCTCATCGGCGGCAAATAGAATCTCGTAGTCGGGATAATCCTGGCGAAAAAAGCTCTCGATGTTTTCTTTGAGCTGTGCCTCCAGGCCGTGAACGGGTTTCAGAATCGAAACCGGAGGAAGCCGGGAATCGCCGGGAATCGCGCTGAGTTGCGCGCGAACATCGGACCGGAAACGGATGAATCCCGCCAGCACCAAGCCTAAGAAGACGGCCGAAGACAAGGTGCCCACAAGCGCCACGCCCAATAGGAAATAAAGAATCAGCCCGGTCAATTTGATGTTCCGATTGTATGTTTCCGAGCGGCGGGATTGCCGCTCTCAGCATCAGGACAGCAGCTTTCAATATACATTTTTGGCGGCATTCGGGGGTAGCTGGCCTCATAGCTGGAACTGGCTGGTTACCTTTGTGCCCCACTCGTCCGGGCCATTTTGATTGGCTCACGTTTGCCGCACAATGTTGATGGGCATTTTGCCGAAGTCAATGAGCAGTCAGACAAATCGCCGTCGCCATGATCGGGTTCAGGCCGTATTGCCGGTGCGAGTGAAGGGGACCGACGCCGCGGGAAAGCCTTTTGAAGCGCTGGCCCACACTCTCGACTTAACTCCAACCGGAGCGCGGCTGGGGGCGATTCGCCGGGAACTGAAGACGCTGGATGTCTTAATTGTGCAGTATCACGGGCGGCGCATGGAATTCACCGTGGTTTGGACGAAATTGCTTAACGAAAGCGGCGAGTATCAGGTGGGCCTGCAGGCGTTTTCGCAGGAGCAGGAGGCGTGGGGCTTGAGTCTCAGTTCGAACGCAAAACCGGTTGCCAAGGTGTCCGCCGTATCGGGAGCAGCATAAGCGCGGGAGAAACGATGAACTTTCTGAAACAGCTTTGGTCGAATCAAGAGGGGCAGGATGTGGCTGAGTATTCCATCATGCTCGCCGTCATTCTGGTGATTGTAGTGGGCACGGTGCGGCTGATCGGCGCGAATGCGGGGAATGTGTTCTCTCAGGTTGGCAGCGCCATCCAGTAACTTTTCGTTGGCAGTTCCTGCGCTGGACGGAGCATCTCGCCAGATCTCTTAAATTCCCACCTGCTGGGCCCGCTGACGGTAGAGCGACGGATCAACCTGCGCCGCCATCGCCTCAATATCGAGCGGAACCGAAAGAAATTTCTGCACTCTCTCCGCGGCGGATCGTGGGTCGCGCACCACCAAGTGATACTCCAACCGGTTTACTTTGATTTCCGGTCTCGCTGCGAGCCAGGCATTCACCTGATTCAGGTGCATTCTCAATCCTGCGATCAATGCAGATTCCGGCAAGGCCGCTCCCGTGGTTCCTCTGCGCCGAATCATCTCCGCCTGCGACGCCACCACTTCGGGCAAGGGACGCTCCATGAAGATGATCTGATAGCTGTGATTTGCGGGCAACGCGAATAAAAGCTGCGAAATGACTTTGACCGCCTTGGCTTCCGCTTCGTTAATGCATGCGGGATCTTTGGGAAGCTGTTTGATTCGTTCCCACTCGCAATAACCGCGAGGATTGTCGGCGTCGGCGACCCGCTCGCCATCGGAGACGACGGGCATTCCCCCGGCGGCGAGCATCTGCATCATGAGCGACGTGCCGGAGCGCGGCAGGCCGGAGACGATCGTGATCATGCCTGGACTCGGGTCTGACGCTGGCGCCGCATACGCAGGAAGATTTCCCGGTGCCGCACGGCTTTTTCGATGTCGCCGCCCGGTTGGGTATATAAAGCGGCCAGCCAGCGATGCGCGGCCAGCAAGCCGGGAAGCATGCTGAGCGCGGTCTCGAAGGCCAGCGCCGAACGGTCGCGATGGCCCAGCCGGGCCAATGCGACTCCGAGATAGAAATGCCCCAGCGGAAGAAAATGCTGCAGACCCACGGCCAGCAAAGCTTGTTCAGCGGCTTCTTCATTTCGGCGCTGCCGGAGGCGCACGACCGCTAAGCCGAGGTGCGCTTCGGGGCTGTCGCCATCAATTTCCAATGCCCGCTGAAAGGCGCGATCGGCGTCATCGGTGCGTTTTTGCCGCAAATAGGTTTCGCCGATGCGCAAGTGCAGATCGGGCAGGTGAGGATCGGCGCTTTCCGCTTTCAGCAGGTAAGCCAGAGCGCCGTCCATGTCGCCTTCTTCGAATTGAATGATGCCCAGGAGCAAATCTGCCCAGGGACGAGGCTTGGTCTCATCTTGTACGGCTGCGGCCGTTGTCTCCTGGACGGCCGGGGTCTCAGGCGCAGGTTGCTCAACCGCCGGAGCTACCGGTTGCGGCTGAGGCTCACCCGCGGCCGCAATTCCATGCTGGGCGGGCCCTGGCGCGCTACCTTCAGCCTGGGCAGGGGGCTGCGGACGCGGACGAGGTTTCGGTTTGAGCGTCATGAGTTTCTGCAGCAACTCTTTGGCTTCAGCCCGTTTTCCGAGTGCGAGGTAGCACTGCGCCAGGTGCTGCATGAAGCGCGCTTCGTCCGGCCACTTCTGCACCAACTCTTCGAAAATTTTCTGTCCTTCGGCATAACGGCGGGAGTCAAGGTAAACCCTGGCCACGTTGTACTGCTGCTCGCGTACGGCAGTGGCTACGGCTTTTTCCTGATCTTCGCTTAAGGGCTGGATGTAGCCGAGGGCGACGAATTGCTGCAGCACGGCCTGCGCCGCGGCAGGATCCATTCGGAGATCGGCGGGGTGCATTCCACACTCGCCGGGCTCATTTTCCCAACTGGGGATGCGCGTAATCTGCGGCGGCTCTTCGAAAGCCTGCACCAGGACGCGGCCATCCATGTCTTCGCCCACTGGCAATCCGAACATGGTCAGGATGGTCGGGGTCATGTCGAGCAGCGTCGCCCCGTAGATTCTTTCGTCTTTCTTGAGCTGGTCGCCCTTCATGCAGACGATGCCAAACTGCCGGTGCTGCACCGCCGGACCGGCCGGCTCCATGGGGATGCCGCGCGGACGCAGATGATCGGAGTGGAAGCCGTGATCGGAGCAGATAACCACCGTCGCTTCCGGCCCCGCGAGGTCAAGCAGGGTCTGCAGCATCATGTCGTGGAAGCGGTAGGCGCCGTTGACCACCTCTTTGTAAATCTCGAACTTCTCTTCGGGTATGCCTTCCATGCGCGGGGGATGGTAGTGCATGAAGCCGTGGCAGAAGTGGTCGATGCCGTTGTAATAAACCGCCAGGAAATCCCATTCTTCGTTTTGCAGAATCCAGGTGGCGGCATTGTGGATGGAGCAATTTTCCGACAGAATTTTCGCGAACGACTGCAGGCCCTTGTCTTTTTCCTGATCGATCTCGGCCGCGCGCGGAATCCAGGGCAGAATCGCCGCTTCCGTCACCTCTGCGGGATGCATGCGCAATTTCGCAAAGGTATCCCGCAGGCTCTCGGGATGCACCGCCCCGGGAGGAAGCGGCCACGGCTTGTCGAGCGGGGCCACCGCATAAGGGAACAAATCGGACACGGAAATGCCGTTGATCGGCTCCGCCGGATGCCCCGCGAACCATCCCAGCACGTGGGCCTTGTATCCGCGCTGCATCAGGATATTCCAGAGCGCCTTCACCTTGCGCGAGGTGCTGCTGACGGGACGGACGCCTCCGGTCTGCGGATCGGGCTCCATGAATCCCAGAATCCCGTGCTTGTCGGGACGCTTGCCGGTGGCAATGGAATTCCAGAGCATGGGCGAAAGAATCGGCCGCAGAGTCGCCAGATTTCCGATCACTCCCTGGTTGACGAACTCGTCCAGGGTGGGCATCAATCCCTGATCGAGCAATGGGTTGATAATTTTCCAATCAGCGGCATCCCAGCCTATCAGCAGGACCTTCTTGGCGAGAGGTTTACTCATGAGGAATACTCGAGGGTCGTTATCCCATGGGGAGGGAAAGACAGTCTACTACACCTCTGAGAGCAGGATGCTAGAGTCGTTCGACTCTCAATGCCCGTTTTAGGGCCGGGCCGAATTCCCCATCATCAGCGCAAACAGTAAAGGCAGATAGATGACCGTGGCCTGCAGCACATGCCGTGCCAGCATTTTCGATCGCGGGCTGGCGAGAGGCAGCGTAGAAAATGCCAGCCGGGCGCCGAAATAGAAAAGAGCGATTCCGAGAACGGTGGCCCCAACCAGATAAATCCTGCCGGCCATCCCAAAGAAAGTTGGTAACAAACTGAGCGGAATCAATGCCAGCGAATAGCCCACGATACGATGCGCCGTAGACCGCCCATCCTCTTCGACCACGGGCAACATGCGAATTCCGCCGGCGGCGTAGTCTTCGCGATAGAGCCATGCGATGGAGAAGAAATGGGGGAACTGCCAGACGAAAAGAATGGCAAATAAAATCAGCGTGCCCCATTCCAGGTGACCGCGCGCCGCCGTCCAACCCAGGACTCCGGGCATCGCTCCGGGAAAAGCTCCAACGAACGTGCAAATGGGAGAGACTCGCTTGAGCGGCGTGTAAGCAGCCAGGTACACGACCGACGTCAGGAATGTCAGCAGGCCGGTCAGAGGGTTGGTGAAAACCGCAAGATAAATGGAACCGCCCACCGTGGCCAGCAGGCCGGCGATAGTGGCATGCTGCAGGGTCATGCGGCCCGCGGGGAGCGGACGCAGCGCGGTACGGCGCATGTGCCCGTCGATGTCGTGTTCCATGACTTCGTTCAAAGCGGCGGTGCCGCCGGAAACCAATGCAATGCCGAACAAGGCATGGAACAGGCCCCAGGAAAGCGACGAAACCCCGGCTTTTTGCGCGCCGAAATAATATCCGCACCAGGCCGTCATCACGATGAGGGTAGTCACGCGTGCCTTCATGAGTTCGGCATAATCGCGCAGCACAGACACCGTTTGCTTGCGAAACAGAATCAATGGTTGAGTCATCGTGCTCACGGAATTGGTGTGGTTGTCGTACCGCTTTGCGGCTGCCCGGACGCAAATCCGAGTCGAATCAAAAGGTTTGACTGAAAGAAATCCTTAAAATTACCCAAGGATTGCATAGGTACTACGCTGGCTTTAGAAAGTCAAGTTCAAACTGGTTAATTGTCGTTCAACGTGAAGTTTACCTGAACTTGTGTCTCGACTGCGACGGCAGTTCCATTCAAAAGATAGGGACGATATTTCCATTGCTTTACCGCCGCAATGGCCGCCGGCGCCAGCAGCGGATGCCCGGAAATCAATTGAAGATTCTCGACTTCGCCGCCCCGGCTGATCAGGGCTTTCAAAACGACGGCGCCCTGAACCCTCGCCTCTCGCGCCACCGGCGGATAATCGGGCGGCACCTTGCTGGAAACCAATCCTGACGCTACTCCCTGCGAAATGCGTATGCGCCCGGCGCTGACCCCCGACTGGTTAGAATTTCCCTGATTAGAATTCCCCTGAAGCGTGTAGGTCGGACTCTGGGGCGCGCCACTTGCAGACTTTGTTCCAGATGAGTTCTCGACCACGGTTCCGCTGCTCAGGCACGTCGGGGCTTTGCCGTCGCTGGAAGACCGGATGGTTCCGCTCTCGTCCGTACAAAACGCGCGCTGCCCCGATCCCGCAAGTCCGGGCTCGGCGGCGAATTGGTAGTGGGTCGCATCGCAATTGGCAATGGCAAAGACGTACCCGTTCTTCTTTCCGCTGATTAGCTGCGTGTCGTACAGATAGGAGCGATGCGCTGGTTTCGAGGTTGCTCCGTGTTTTCCGAGCGCCTCCAGCGTGCAGGCGTATGTGTTGTTATCGGATTGGTACGATGTTTCAGCCGTTATTACCGACCGCATGGCATAGAGCGCCATCTGCTCATTTTCGGTCCGCTGCCTTTCCAGCAGGCTCTTGAGAAAATCCGGGTCCGCCAGCGGTAGCCGTATGCCGACGCTGATCTCCATCAGCCGCCAGACCTCGGATTCCATCTTCATGGTGAAAGTGAAACGCGGGATGAAGGGAAGCGTCTCCTCTTTTCCCGCACGCGTCAGGTGAAACGCAACCTCAATCGTATCCTCATCGCCGGAAAAATCGTCTCTCTCGACTGTGATTTCCGCCTTGTCGTAGGTTCCGCCCGGGATATTCTTGGCTGCGACCAGGGTCGATCCCGTGTCAAAGGTTTCAATCTTCTCTTTCCCGTCCTTAGCCTGCGATACCAGCCCTGAAAACGCTTGCAGAACCCCCGGCCCACTGCCGCCCTCTTCGGCTTGCTGCACGGCTTTTCGGGTAACGTCAGGCAGATGTTTTTCCAGGTGATTGGGCGCGTCGCCGAAAAACATCTCAATGAGTGCCTGCCGCGCCGTCTGCGGTGCCGCTGCCTGCGGTCCAATGGCTCCGGCGCTCGAGGTAAACAGCAGCAAAACCGCGGCGGCAAACATGACGAAAAATGTGCGCATACACACCTCGCTCAAAATCGCGCGGCCGGCGGCGGCCCGTGATTTTTATATTACAGACCTGCTTCTAAAGATTGCCTCCGCTCGAGCCATCGTGCCCTGGCGAAGCTGCAGTCCCGGAACTCGAAGCGCCTTGCGAGCCGAACGTCTCCGGCGGATCGAAAAAACATTCATGCCACAATGCGGCATCCGAAAGTTTGCCCGCCTTCCACTGTTGCAGCGTGGGAAAAGTCGCGGCGATCATGCCGCCGTCAACCGAATCGAAGATGAGAACGATCCCGGCCAGTTCCTGTTTCTTCTGCTGCAACTCGGCATAATCTTTGTCGAGCACCGATTTCGCAAACTCAAGCCGCAGCTGGGGTCCGGCATCTTTCCCGTTCTCGTTGATTTTTTCCACCGAAACGATTTTTACGCTCTTGCCCCGCAGCGGCGCCCAGTCGCCGGGAAACTGCGCCGTTTCTTCGCGCGTAACGTGAAAAATCTCCCCCGCCGTCGGTACTGGAGATGCGGATGTCGGCAGGTCCGCGTCGGGAACGCTCTCGGGCATCTCCAGGCTGTTGCGCCATATCCATCCCCGCGAGAGGCCGGAGATTCGCACGTGAACCCAATCCCGGTTGAAATCAAGCATCTCAAACTCGTCGTGGGCGCTGGCCAGGAACAAGGTCTTGGCGGTCAGGCTTGCCGAGGCGACCACCGGTGTTCCCGATTTCTTGACTGCGACCAGATTCTGCGGGTGGGCCTGATTTCTGAGAATTTCTTCAAGATTATCTGCTTCCGTGCGCAGTGTGCTGTCGTCTTTGCCGGAAAGTTGATTCTGGCCGGGTTGCTCACCGGCTTTTTCCTGCTCGGCCAGGCTCTCCGCCAGGGACGAGGAAAGCTTGCCGCTGTTTTCCGGAAGCCGGGGAACCGGCGCAGATAGAATAGGCTCGTTTTTAGCGTCGGTCTGCGTGGGCTGGCCTGGGTCGGACGGCGCCGGGCCCGATTCCGGTTTGGACGCAGAGCTGGGCAAGGCCGACGAAGAGGCAGATGAAGCCACGCGTTCCGAAGGGAAAAGCTGGTGAGCCGGGGTTGTCGATGAGCCTCCGCTATTGCGGGCGAGTTGATCCGCCAGTTGATCCAGAAGGTCCGACTCCAGGCGGCCATTGGAGGGCAGCACGCGGTATCCGGATTTGGCGGGATTGGGATCCGCGTACCACGCTGTAACTTGCGTGGTGACTCGGACTGTTGATCCGCCCGCGGGGGTCGAACTGACTTGCACCTTGGACTGATAATAGCCGCGCTGATAACGCTCGGGATGATCGGCGGCGGCGGCGAAGCCCTCCAGCACCGGCAGTCGGCCGCCCAGGGAGGACTGTAATTCTTTCAGTGCCCGTTCGACGGACGCTTTGGATTGGGCAAAGGTGCGTTCCGCTCCGTCGCTTTGTGCAGCGCCAAGGTTGGCGCAGCAGGAGATCACGGCCACTGAAAGCACCTGCGCGAACGCGCGACGACCTACGAACCACTTCATGGCTGCTCCAACTGGTCGCGCATGATCCAGCCATGCTGTCCTTCATGCGTTTCAATGCCATACCAGTAGGGAGTCGAAATCAAAATCAGCACCTCCGTGCCTGTGCTTAATGACTGCAGGGTGCTGGCAGTGTGGAAAGGGGCGGATTTGAGCGGGGCGCCCGGCGCTTTTACCGAACGCTCGACTTGCTTCCGCAAATCCTTCACATGTTCTGCCAAAGTCTGGGCTGGCGCGGCGTGAACCGGCGGGGGTTGCGTCACTTCGACCCGTGCGGGCAGGTCCGTCCCATTTTCTGGTCCTTCCGAACCCGTCCGTGAAGAAGACTGCACGGGCAGACCGGCTCCGGTGGCGGCGCCTTGTTGATTCGCCAATCTCTCCTGCCGCTCGCGTTCGCCCTCGGTGGTCTGCTTCTTCATCACGTCGATGGCTTCCAGGCGATCATGGATGTCTTTGTACTCGCTGCCTTCGACGGATCCATTGGAGGGATGCACCGTGTGCCGGAAGTCCTCCTGAAAAAGGGCATCAATCCGCAGAACCGTGTTCTTATCACCCTGAGGCTGCACCACGTAACGCACGACCAGAGTGCCCACGTCGCCGCCATCTTTGAAGTTGCGCGGGTCGAGCGCCTGCTCGCGCACCTTGTAGAAAACCTTGCCCTCCTCTTTCCAGGAGGGGAACGCGTGCGAGGACGAGGCCGCCTTGGCGCCGGTGATAAATTCGTCCTTGTTGTACTCCTTGGTTCCCCGGATGATGCCGTTCTGCACCACGTCTGCCACTACCTGCTCGACATCACTGGCCGGGTAGGGAACATTAACAATCAGACCTTCGCCATAGTGCAACTTCTCTTTGCCGCCCTCCGCCAGGAGCGGGAGAGCGCCCAGGAAAAGCAGGGCTATTCCGGCGGCCATGGCGCAAATGGGGGCAAGTCCGCGTCTCACGCGCCAGTATTGTTGAAGTCGGCCCTTTTCTTCGTACATATCTGCTGTGATGAAGCGAGAGCGGGAAGGCGCGCCTGCCGGTGCATTGCAGTCCCCGCCTCCTGACTTTACCAGAGTCTGATACTGAGCGCGGCAGGCTGTCAACTCATGTTGAATTTTGTGTCGTCTAGCAGACGCGGGACGGTCGCGCAAGATGTATTTGTAAAAAATTTGTCAAAACCTCTTGAACTTCCTGTTTCGGGCATAGTAGGATTCCTCGCGGTACGGTGGTAGAACCTTTGTGAGTTTTTTGGTTGCAGCAATGAATGCGAGGGGTCGCATTCAAGTTCTGTTTTTCTGTGCGATGTTTGGGTTTCACCCAACAAAAACATTTTTTTCTTTGCCGAGGAGTCCTGCTATGCACGTACCGGGCAGTTCCTGTGTTCGCAAAGCCTTCCGCTCCGCGATCTCATTTTTTTCAGTGCTTCTTGTGGCGTCAGTCGTGATGCTCAGTTGCAGCGAGCCCGCGAACGCCTTGCCCGCGTTCGCGCGCAAATACGGCTTGCGCTGTTCCGCTTGTCACGAATCCTGGCCGATGCTCAATTACTTCGGCCAGAAGTTCAAAGACAACGGCTACCAGCTGATGAACGATCGCGATGCCCCGATCTGGCAGAATCCGGGCTACTGGCCGGTCACCTTCCGCATCACGCCCATCTGGCACCGGGTGAGCACGGGCAAAGTGCCGATTGACACCTACGCCTCTGACGGGGCAGGCGGTTCGACGATGACGGGGACGACGCTGCAGAGGGTGACGTCTTCCGGCTTTGACCTGAGCGGCCTCGACTTCCACACCGGCGGCACGCTGGAAAAGAATTTCTCGTTCTATGTACTGCCCTCTTCAAATAACTCCGCCCAGTTTCACTTCGAAACTGTGATGGCACGGCTCGACAACCTGTTTGGCAGCAGCTGGCTGAACGTTAAGCTGGGCAAGTTCGAGCTGGACAATCTGCTTTCCGAAAAGCGCATCCTGACGCTCACCGGCAATGGCGGCATCTACCAGCTGTACCATTTTATTCCTGTGGGTGATGCCAACGTCTTCGGTCAAATGGGCGACAACCAGCTCGGCGTCGAAGTGATGGGGCACTCCTTGAACGACCGAACGCGCTATTCTGCGTCGCTCCTCAGTTCTGAAGACGGCCAGGTAGGCTTGCCCTATGGGAATGCATACACCGGCTTCTTTACCGCCAGTCAGGCTTTCGACGCGGGCCGGCTAGGAGTGGAGCGCGTCGGGTTCTATGCCATGGTTGGCCAGGCGCCCACGCAGTGGCTGACCTCAGGCGGCGCCGTTTTCACTGGAGCGAACGGCACCGGACCCTCCGCAATCGGCAACAAGTCTTTCAGCCGCGAGGGCTTCGTGGGGCAATTTTACTTTGGCCCCCATATCGACCTTACGGTCGTGACTCAGCATGGCCAGGATAATGCCTGGTTCGGGCAGGGTTACGGCGATTTGATCGACGGGAACACGACTCTCAACAATACGACCGGCACGACCCTGCCAGCCGGTTCGCGTGCGCCGAGTTGGAATGGCGTTCTGTTAGAGCCACACTACGTCTATAGCCCGCAGCTCATTTTCATCGGGCGCTACGAGACGATTCGCATGTCGCAGCAGGCCAACGGCCCCGGCTACACGGGAGTCGGACCTACAGGAATTGTGGGTCCTTCGCCCTCCAATCTGGGCAATCTCTCGACCTACACCATCGGCTACCGTTACAACCCATTCATGACCAGCAGGGCTGGATTTGCCTGGCACAACGAGTACAACTGGCTGCATTCGGATGGCACCGCGCCTGACGGATCTAACATCAACACGAGTGAATTGCTGATCGGCTTTGACTTTGACTTTTAGAGCCTGACTTTTAAAGCCTGATTTTTAAAGCCTGATTTTTGGAGCCTGACTTTCAGAGAGGGATGGACATGCGAGCAAGATTACAGAAGTGGTCGCTGTTTATCGGCGCGTCTTTAGTGGTGGCGTTTCCGCTGGTCGGCAGAGCGCAGCTCTCGACGTCCGACATCGCTGTACGCGATGGCATGGAAAGCCACGTTGGCAATCTCACCGGCCATGTCAAGGGTGCCGCGGCCCCTTATCGGCGATACTGTGTGGGATGCCATGGCCCGTTAGGCGATGGCAACGGCGAAAACGCCCCTTACATGCAGCCCCCCATGTACCAACAGCCACGCGACTTCCAATTGGGCGTCTTCAAGTGCCGCTCCACTCCGACTGGAACTCTGCCAACCGACCAGGATCTTTTCGACGCCATTACCCGGGGCTTTGACCGCACGAACATGCCGCAATGGAACACTTTAAGCAAGCAGGAGCGCGCCGACCTGGTGGCCTGGGTTAAGCACTTCTCTCCGCGCTGGGCGAACGAGAAACCGGGGACGCCGATCACCATTCCGCCGGAGCCGGAAGTTACTCCGGAACGGATCAAGGCTGGGCGAGAGATATTCGGCAGAGTGCAATGCTGGAAGTGTCACGGGGTTGAAGGCAAAGCCAACGGCCCGTCCGCGTCCACGCTACAGGACGATCTTGGCCGGCCGATTGCTCCCTTCAACTTTACCGAGGGCGCCCGGCCCAAGTGCGGGGACACAGACCAGGACATTTACCGGATATTCATGACCGGCCTGGACGGCACTCCGATGCCGTCATTCGCCGACAATATCAAGCCGGATGAGGCATGGGACCTCGTCTTTTACCTGCGAACATTCATGCGCCAGCCCAGCAAAGAGAAGGCGATCGCGAAGCAGCTCGGCCTGAAGCCGGTTGATCCGAACGCCCCCGCGGGACAACAATAGGGCTATATCTGAAGAGGGCGTCGGCGAGGGATTTTTCAGCCTCGCCGTGCTCAGGAGAAAATTTTCCATGAACAAACGATACAATTTCGCGGTTGTATTCTCGCTCGTAACATTAGTGTGCTGTGCGGCATTGATCCTGGGCCAGAAAGTCAGCGCTGCTGGCGAAGGTAAAATCACGGGCACGGTGAAGCTCGACGGAACCGCGCCGCACATGCGCGGTATCGACATGTCGAAGGACCCGTACTGCGTGAAAGCCAACGCATCCAGCCCTCAACATCTTCAAACCGTTGAAGCAGGTTCGGGAGGCGGACTGCAGAATGTGGTTGTCTACATCAGCGAAGGCTTGCCCGCCAGCGCCATGGCTCCGGCTTCAACCGAGCCTGTGTTTGATCAGAAGAATTGCATGTATGTGCCGCACGTTCTGGCGCTCGATGCCGACCAGAAATTCAAAGTAACCACCAGCGACCAGACGGCGCACAATATTCACCCCTTGCCGAACCCGATGGTGAATGTGGGCTGGAATCAGTCTCAGCCGCCGGGGGCGCCTCCGGTGGAGAAGAGCTGGAAGAAGCCGGAAGTGATTCCGGTCCAGTGCAACATCCATCCCTGGATGCACGGCTGGTTCGTTGTGGTGAACGGGCCTTACGGCACTACCGACGATAACGGCAAATACACCATCAACAATGTGCCGCCGGGGAGTTACACAGTAACCGCGTGGCAGGAGACCTACAACACCATGACGCAAAAAGTTACGGTGGCTGCCGGCGGGTCGGGGACCGCCGATTTCACGTTCAAAGCCAAGTAGCAAAAAAGCAGGTAGACGAAGCGAGGATTCAGCGTTACACTGCATCGCAAAATCGCCGCAGTCCCCACTGCGGCGATTTGCGCATAGCGACGAGAAGGCAAGCTAAAGGCGGATCATCTATGGCAAAGATATTCGCAGTGACGATCGTTATCATCGCAATCGCTTCGGCGATTCCTGTTTTGGCTCACTGGTGGCCGATGCCCCAGGATATTTCGACTCATGGCCACCTGATCGACGAGCAGTACGCGGACACGATGCTGGAGGCCGGCATTTCTTTTCTCGCCTCTCAATTTCTGCTCGCTTTTTTCATCTGGAAATTCTCCGTCTTTAAGCCCGGCGATAAAATCAAGGTTTTTCCCGGCGGAGCCTCCGGGCTGGTGATCGCCGCCTTCCTGCTGGTGGGCACTGAAGTCCTGGCATTGGGCGTGTTCGGCATGAAGGCCTGGGGCGCTGTCTATCTCGACCCGCCGGCTGCGAATGCCATGCCGGTTCAGGTACAGGCGGGGCAGTTCGCGTTTTACTTCCGCTATCCCGGCCCGGATGGAACGCTGGGGCCAACTCATCCCGAGATGATCAGCGAGGCTAACGCCAATTTCTTCGGCCTCGATACTACGCACGATCAGGATTCCAAGGACGACATCGTGACCGCAGAGGTCGCAATCCCTGTGAACCGGGAGATCCACCTGCTGATGCATTCCAAAGACGTGGGGCACTCGTTTTACGTTCCGGAATTGCGAATCCAGCAGGATTTTGTTCCGGGGCTGGATGTGACTGTCCATTTCACCGCGACCAAGACCGGCAGGTACGAGATCGTCTGCACCCAGCTTTGCGGTCTCGGGCACTACAACATGAAAGCGTACCTCAGCGTCATGAGCCAGGAAGATTTCGACAATTGGCTGAAACAGCAGGCAGCGCTGCAGTAGCGCGCTGCGCGTAAGCAGAATCTGGAAGGCAGAAGCTGGAGAAGATCGATCGTTTGAGGTGAGCGCAATGCACGATATGTCCCAACATGCCGTACATCATGGAGCACCGACAAGCTTTATCCGCAAGCATGTTTTCAGCATCGACCACAAAGTCATCGGCAAGCAGTATTACGCGCTGGCTTTACTCGCTGCTTTGACGGGCATGTTTCTCTCCTGGCTCATGCGCCTTCACCTGGGATGGGGGAGCCTGGCCATACCAGGGCTCCATCTTCTATCCAAGAATGGCGCGCCCGGCGACGTGATGACGCCGGAATATTATCTGCAGTTGATGACCATGCATGGGACCATCATGGTCTTTTTTGTGCTCACGACGGCTCCGTTCGCCGCTTTCGGCAACTTCTTTCTGCCCATTCAGACGGGCGCGGAAGACATGCCGTTTCCACACTTCAACATGATGTCGTTCTGGGTCACATTTGTCGCGTTTTTGTTTCTGGTGTCCTCGTTCTTCGTGGGCGACGGTCCTACGCTCGGTGGCTGGACCATGTATGCCCCGCTGAGCGCTGTGGGTGCAGCCGGCGGGCCGGGCGAGGGTTTGGGAGTGGTTCTTTGGGCAACCTCCATCGGAATTTTCTGCATAGGGCAATTGCTGGGTTCGCTGAACTTCATTACCACAACGCTTGACATGCGATGCAAAGGCATGTCGCTGATGCGATTGCCGCTTAGCGCGTGGGCGTGGTTCATTACCTCGATCATGGGCTTGACCGCATTTGCGGTTTTGATGCCGGCCTGCATCCTGCTCATTCTGGATCACGTTGCGGGAACCAGTTTCTTCGTTCCCAGCAACACCGTCATTAATGACCAGATCCTGCCGCACACCGGCGGTTCGACTCTGCTCTGGCAGCACCTGTTCTGGTTCTTCGGACACCCCGAGGTTTACATCGCCATCGTGCCGGGAATGGGCATCGTTTCCCACATTCTCATTACCAACATGCGCCGACCCATGTTGAGCCATCGCGTGCTTATCTATTCGATGGGAGCCCTGGCCGTCCTCAGCTACATGGTTTACGGCCATCACATGTTCGTCAGCGGGATGAATCCGAAATCGGCTATCGCATTCTCTTTCCCGACGCTGGTGATTACGATCCCCTCGACCATCGTGGTGTTGATGTGGCTGGGCAGCCTGTACGGGTCGAAGCTGCGGATTAATTCAGCCTCGCTGTTCGCGCTCGGTTTCGTTTCGATGTTCATCAGCGGCGGGGTGAGCGGATTCTTCCTGGCCCAGCCTTCCATCGATATCATGCTGCACGCGACCTACTTTGTGGTCGGCCACTTCCACCTGGTCATGGGAGTTGCAGCCATGTTCGGTATCTTCGGCGGAACTTACTTCTGGTTCCCCAAGATGACGGGCCGCATGATGAACGAGACTTTGGGCAAGGTCCACTTCTGGATGAGCTTTGTGGGCGCATACTGCATTTTTATGCCTTTCCACTACCTCGGGATAGCCGGCAACGTGCGCCGCTACCAGGCTTTTACTGACGACTATCTGATCCCGCTGATTCCCGTGCATAAGTTTATTACCGTGGCTGCGCTGTTCACCGGTTTTGCCCAGCTCATTTTTCTGTACAACCTGATTCACAGCCGCTTCAAAGGCGCACTGGCGCCCAACGACAATCCGTGGCAAGGCACGTCGCTCGAGTGGAGCACGGCTACGCCGCCGCCGCACAACAATTTTGGCGACAAAATGCCGGTGGTTTACCACGACCCCTACCAGTACAGCGTGGAGGGGGCCAGCGCCGACTACATTATGCAGACCTCGCCCGAGCAGGTTCATAGTCCGGATGAGGAGAAATGACGGCACGAAGTAAGCTTCGCCTAAACGGGGAGCTTTCGGCTCAAGGAAGGAAGTATCAGTATGGCGACAACCGTTCACGAACCGCCAAAAATAGATCTCGAACGCCTGCCCAGCCAGGGCTCGGGCAATGGGGGCTGGCGAAATATCGTTCCCGCGGATGGGGATCTCCGGCGCGTGAAGCACTCTTCTCCGCCTCCGGCCAGCACCGGCATCTGGGTGGGCCTGGCGGCGATTTCGATGACCTTTGCCGCGTTTACCAGCGCATTGATCGTCCGGCAGGGGAATGCCAACGATTGGCATCATTTCACGCTGCCTCCTGTTTTGTATCTGAATACCCTGATCATCCTGGTTAGCAGCGTTACTTTGGACGTGGCGCGGCGCCGAATTGCGAATTTTATGAGCGGGACCAGGAGCCAGACAGAGAAACCAGTTCGCTGGTTGTATCTGACCCTGGGCCTGGGACTTCTCTTTGTGGCGGGCCAGACATTCGCCTGGGTGCAACTGCGATCCCAGGGATTCGGGCTGGCCTCCAACGTAAGCTATTCGTTCTTCTATGTGCTCACCGTGGCCCACGCGCTTCACGTTTTTGGCGGCCTCGGCGGACTGGTTCGCGTCATTTGGAAGTTAAATAGGTCAGTCCTCCGGCGGAGCACGCTGGACGCCACGGCCCGCTACTGGCATTTCATGGGAGTGTTGTGGGTTTACCTGTTGTTCTTGCTTTGGATGAAGTTGTAATCCCCAGTCGAAGGTAGGAGGCAACGTGAGTCAAGCCGATCTTTCAATTCACGGTCAGGTGTCGCGAACAGGCGCGACGGAGATCATGACCGCGCCTACATTTTCGGTGCCCGCCAAGAAGATGGCGATGTGGCTGTTTATCATCGCAGATTCCGCAACCTTCGCCGGTTGCCTCGTCGCCTATGGATTCACCCGCAATGCCACCCCCAACTGGCCCCGGCCGTTTACCAGCATCACCAACGTGGCGGTGATGACGTTTATCCTGCTCACCAGCAGCTTAACCATGATTACGGGAGTGCGCGCGGCCGAGGCCGGGAATAAAGCCAAAGCCTTCATGTGGACCATGGTGACCGCCTTGTGCGGCATTCTGTTCGCGGCTCTGCACCTGCGGGAGTGGTTCGGCTTGTTCGACGAAGGCGTCACACTGTTCCACAATCCCTGGGGAACTCCGCTGTTCGGCGCTTTGTTTTTCTCTATCACCGGCCTGCACTTGACCCACGTCGCGGGGGGCGTGGTCGCTCTCATCGCGGTCGGACTTCGTTACAAGGGTGGGCGCTACAACGCCGACGACCTCGAGATTACGGGACTGTATTGGCACTTTGTCGATTTGGTTTGGATGTTCGTCGTGCCGCTGGTTTATTTGTTGAATCTCTCCCACTGACGGAAAAAGAAGCAGGAGCAAACCATATGACAACGGCTGCAGATCAAAAGAGCGGTGGAATGGGCAAAGACCTGGTGGTGTATGTTTGCCTGCTGGCCTTGGCGGGGATTCAGTTCGTCATTGCCTACCAGAACATCGACGCGTCGCAGATGTTCGTGCGCATGTTGTGCGTTGCCGTGGTTGAGGCCGCACTCGGCCTGCTGTTTTTCATGCACCTTTGGGAAAATCGCGGGCTGATGTGGTTCGTGCTGATTTTCACGGTCAGCGTTATATTGGGGATGCAGTACGGATGGCCGGATGCCTTCCGCCTCTCCAATGGCGTACCCTGGGCGCACTAGCGTGCCGACTAACCGGGAAAGACCTGGTGATCGGATTTTTGGTATGAAGTCTTCGAAGAAGTCATCGAAACTGATTGCGATGAGCATTGTGCTGGCCGGAGCCGTCATCCTGCTGGCGCCGGCCGCATTTGGCCAGAGCTGCGCGCTGTGCTATACCCAGGCTGCGCAATCGGGGTCTCGCATGATCGAGGCTCTGAAGAGCGGCATCCTGATTCTGATTGCCCCGCCCACCTTGATGAGCGTTGGCCTGATCTTCGTTTGCTACCGCAAACGCAATCAGACGCGGGATGAAAACGGCCAAGAGACCGACGAGTGGAAGCAGAAATCTGCAGACGACCTTCCGGATGACGATTTCTGAGGACTGTCGCCGGCTGTCGGTCGTCGCAAGACCTGCGCGTGACTGACGACCGACGAAATGCGCGGTTTATCTGTACGATCCTTCACTTCTTATAAACCACCCCACCCTTCATCACAAACGAGACGTTCTCAAGAACGCCTATGTTCTGCGTCGGGTCGGCCGCAACTGCGACTACATCCGCCAAAAACCCCGGCTCCAGCGCTCCAATCTGGCCCTCCCAGCCCAACAATTTCGCCCCATTGAGCAAGTCCGCTTGCAGCACGGCCAGCGGCGACATGCCGTACTTCACCATCAGCACAAATTCGCGCGCCTGGGTTCCGTGAGGAAACGGGCCGACGTCAGACCCTACCGCCATCGGAACTCCGGCCTTGACCTGCCTGCCAAAATCCTGAATCTTCAAATCGAGCATCTCGTGCTCTCGCGCAGCCTGTGCCGGATTGGCGGCATGGTCGGCGAAGTACTCGAAAATGGTAAAGGTCGGAACCGCGAAAATTTGCTTTTCCCGCATGAGGCGGATAGTTTCATCGCCCAACTGGTTGGCATGGTCGAGGGACGCGACTCCGGCCTGAGCCGCGTACAGCGTGCCCGGTTCGCCGGTCGCGTGCACGGCCACGCGCTTGCCCAGTCTCGCCGCCTCTTCGACCGCAGCTCTGAGTTCCGGTTCGGTGTATTGATAAATTGTTGAAAACTTTCCGTCCCGCACTTTGTCGGGGCCGGTTTCGTAAATCTTGGTAAAATCCGCGCCTTCCTTGTATTGCTGGCGCATCACGGCGATCAGCTCTTCTTTATTGTTGGCGTAATCGGCGTTGGACAGCACGTGCTGCGCGGGATTGTAGCCGATGGCGTCCTCATGTCCGCCAAGTATGTTGATGGCATTGCCGCTGATGCGCAAACGCGGGCCCGGGACCTGTCCGCCATCGATCGCGTCGCGAACCGCAGTATCGGCCGAACCCGCGCCTTCGGTTCCCATGTCACGCTCTGCAGTAAAGCCTGCCATCAGATCGTCGCGAGCCGCCAGCACTGCCATGATGGTGCGCTGCGGCACGGATTCCTGCACCGTTTGCAAATCCTCAGCGCCGGGATGAAGGAACAAGTGCACATGAGCATCGATTAATCCCGGCAGCAAGATGCGTTCGCCGAGATCGATCACTTCAGCGTCCGACGGATGCTTTAGCGATGGTCCCACTTCCAGAATCCGGTCACCCTGCACCAGAATCTCTCCGGGCTTAACGATTCGTCCGGTTTTAATGTCGAGCAGGCCGGAAGCGCGCAAAACGATCGGGTGTGCGATCGCAGCCTGATTCTGCGCCGGGGCACGTCCGCAACAACATACGAGAAGTAGTGGGAAAAACAGATAAGACAGGAATGGAAACACCCGTAGCTTAGTCGTCATCGGAGTTCAGAGTGGCTGTCGGTTGGGATGGTAGCACTTTGAGTTCGCCTGGACCAGATTCTCTTTAACCTCCGGCTTCCAAATTTTTCAACTCCTCCCGCAATGCTTTCCCGACTTTTTCCCGGTGTCCCTGCGTCAATTTTTTCCCCTCGAATGTGAGATAGAAAGCGTCAATCGCCATCTGGCCTTCGGTGTCGATCAAGGCAATCTCGATGTTGCATTGTTGCTGCGAGAGGCAGGAAGTGATGCGATGCAACAGCCGTGGCCGGTCCTGCGCAATGACCTGCAGCAGTGTACTGGTTGAAGAGCAGTCGTCATCAAAATCTACTCTGGTCTCGACCACCACCTTCACCCGGGCATGTTTTTCGCCGCGCTGGCGGTCGCGGAGCATCTTTTCGAGGTCGGCCGCGCCTTCCAAAACCGCGGATACGCTCGATTTGAACCGGTCCCACTCGGAAAGGTTCAACTCCAGAGTCCGGAAACGGTCGGTGAAGTAAAGCGTATCCACCACGGTTGCCGCCTCATTCGAGAAAGCATTAGCCTTCACAATGTTCATCCCCCAGGCTGCCAGCACTCCCGTCAAAGTCGCGAACAACGACGGCCGGTCTTTGGTGACCAGCGTCAGTTCATACCAATGCCGGCCCCTGCGCAGATCAACCTGCACCGCCTGGTGACCGAGCCGGTCGGACATTTCCATATGCCGCATGATCTCTTCGGCGGAGTGGACGCGCAAATATCTCTGGGGAAATCCTTCAACAAAATCCCTGAACCTGGCGCTCATCACCGGCGCCAGGCTGCGCAGTCGGGCAAGTTTTTCCCCGTTGGCATCGCCATGGACGCGCTGATCGGCGCTGCGGTTCAGGTAGTTCGCCGCGCCAATGTAGAGCTGCCACACGTTTTCGGCCTTCCACGGGGTCAGCGCTTCGGGATTCACCGCCTTGATGTCCGCATAAGTCAGCAGGCACAGCATCTTCAGCCGCTCCGGTGTTCCTATCTTTTCCGCGAACGCCGCTACTGTCTCGGGATTGAAAATATCCCTCCGCAGTTGCGCTGACATTTCCAGGTGATTACCGATCAGGAACAACACCGAGGCGCGCTCTTCTGCATCGACATCCAGGCGGTCCAAGCAGCGGCCGGCGATCTCGAGGCTCGTCTCCACGTGGTTGCCGCCGGGAATGCCTTTCCCGGTGTCGTGCAGCAATAAGGCGAGATACAGCAGTTGCGGATCTTCCAGCTCACTTAGCAGCTCGGCATAGCGTTTGTCCCATTCCGACTGAGACTGATTCAGCCGGTGCAGGCTTTCAATCGCGAGGATCGAATGCTCATCGACCGTGAAACGATGATAGAAATCGCGGACGACGAGGGAATCGATGGGCTTAAGTTCCGGCAACAGCAAGGTGAGCAGCCGCAGCGAGTGCATCGCCCGCAGCGCCTCGGCCGCATGGGGTTGCAGGAGAGTTTCCTGCAGGTAGAGCCAGAGCTCCCCTCCCCGTGGCGGAGCCAAAGCCAGCGCGGGGAGCGCCTGCTCGATGCGGTGCTCGGTGGTGGCGCTTAACTTGAGGCCATGATGTGCCATGAAATGAAACAGGCGCAGCAGCATCTCGGGATCCTGCAGCGAAGAAGATTGCTGCAAAAAAATCATCCCGTCGACCACGGAAAAATCGGTGCTTGATGGCCGCGATCGCCAACTTTGAAATTGCCGGCGGATCGAAGGCCAGGCTTCGGGAATCTCCTCCATCAACTGCGTCACCGTGCGTTGCACGGCGCGGGCATGGCTGAAATAAATCCGCATCCAATCGGCGGCCGTGATCTGCGCCGCGTCGCCCGCCCCGATTCTGCGCGCTGCGGCTTCGTCCTGTGCCTCCCAACTCAGGGCATTGTCGTCCCTTCCGTGACGGAAGTGCAGGAAACATCTGGCCGCCACCAGGAACTCTAGAGCCGCATCCAGCTGCTTTCGGATCTGTGCCCGGAGCGAGCTGCCCTCCGGCCAATCCCCCAGCTTGCCCATGGAAGAAATCAGGGCGAGCCAGCAGGCCACGTTGTAATCGCGCAGGCCGCCCGGCGTTTCCTTGAGATTGGGCTCAAGATGAAAAACTGTTCCACCGAACCTGGCGTGGCGCTCGCGGGTTACCTCGGCCAGGCCGTGGAGCAGCGGTTTCAATTCCCGCGTCACCAGCCGGGGAATCACTTTATCGTGCAGGCGCGCGAACAAGTCGCGGTCACCGCCCAGATAGCGGCAGTCAAGAAGGGAAATGGTGAATTCCGTATTGTTCGGATCGAAGCGGTCACACTCCGCCAGCGTTCGCGGGGCGGGACTCAACTTCAGCTTCAGATCCCAGAGTTCCTGGGAGAATCGCCGGGTTACATCTTTGTGAGCTTCTTCGCTGCCGCGATCGGCGTGCAGGAAGAGCAGATCGATATCGGAATAGGGGAAGAGCCAGCCGCGGCCGAATCCGCCGGTGGCGACCAGGGCGAAGCCCTTGGGCTGGGATTCTTCGGCTGAAACCACATCCAGCCAAAGCCGTTTCAACAAGTCTTCAATCAGCCGGGTACGTTGCGCCATCGCTGCCCGGCCGTCACCGGTGGCCGCGAAGTCGCGAGCTATCCGTGCCGGCTCCTCGGCCAGAGAAATTCTTAACTCACCGATCAGTGAAGACGCGGGCGTCATGGTGGACAGGGCGATGAATGATTGTGAAACCAAGTCGCGAGCTGCGGTGCAGCATCACGACCTCGAAGCAGTGAAGTCGAGTCAGTTTGTGAACGCTCGTCAAAAAAAGGCCTCTACAATGCCCCTTCGCCCCGTTCTTCGTTGCGGATGCGAATGGCCTCATCCACGCGAGTCAGAAAGATCTTGCCGTCGCCGATCTTGCCCGTGCGCGCCGCAGTCAGAATGGCCTGCACCGCCTTGTCCACCATGGCATTCGGCAGTACCATCTCCAGCTTCGTCTTGGGAATCAAGTCGACGCTATACTCGCGGCCGCGGTAAACCTCGGTGTGGCCCTTCTGGCGGCCATGGCCGCGTACCTCGAGTACGGTCATGCCCTCGACGCCAATTTCGTGCAGCGCGGTCTTTACCGATTCCAGCTTGGAGTTCTGAATGACTGCCTCAACCTTGGTCATGTTGTCGTTCTCAAATTGCGGCTCCGGCAGGCGGGTCACCTGTGAACACAATTCGACCCGCGCTCACTGTATCGTTTGTTGCCCTTTCGCGGAAATTGAAACTATTTATCGCCTCTATCAGGATTTGTAATGAACACCACCATGGATGCTCTACTTCGCCGGTTTGGCTTCAGAAGCCGGCGGTCTGGCGAACTTCGCATCCTCCACCGGAACATTTTCTTTCACCTCGCGCAATTGAATCGTGAACCGTCCCCCGGGGCGAGCCAGAGTCCAGCGGAATGGTATCTTGACTCCGCCTGCGTCGCGATAGTCGGCATAGTCGATCTGCGTGGGCAGTTGGCCCAGCGGCGTTTCGCCGTATCGAACGAGGCGCAACAGCAATCCCGATTTTTCGTCGAAATATAGTTTCAACGGGGTCTTGCCCGCGCGCTTGCCCACCACAACGTAGGCGTTGTGATCGTCGACGATTTCCTGGCTTTCCACCTGGGCTTCGGTGAACATGCCCTTCAAGTGGAGGGCAAAGTGCAAATCTGCGTCCATCGATGCCGCATCGATGTCCGGTCCATGCATCTCGCGCACCGGCCGGCCGGGGGCGCGCAGCCAGCCTTCGTGGCCGTCGAAGGCCGTTATATTGTCGCCGTCAGGAGTGCGGGTGAACGATATTCGCTTGCCGGGATCCTTGGAGAAGATTTCGATAGGCACATTCCTGTCGCCGAATGTAATCGTTCCCTGCATTACGCGGCTGGCAATTTTTTCAATCGCCGCCGTCCCTCCCACAGCCTGCACATATTTGTCGAACAATTGATCGGCCGGAGGGCCACTGGGTTGGTTTGCCGCACCCTCTCTTATTTCTTCAGGCTTTCGGATTTCGGGCGCTGCCGGCTTCATCTCTGCGGTCATCACCGGCGGCATGCCCACGGGCATGCTGTTGCCGCGATGGCAGGAATAGCAGGTGACCACGCGATGCCCGTCAAAGTTCTCCGCATTGATGGTGATCATCATCTCCATCATCTTCCGCGCCGTCTGCTTGGTCTTCTTGTCGTCTTTCTCGAAGGCGCCCTGGACGTGGCAGAATTCGCACTCCACGCCGAGCGACGCCGTGATGAACTGCATCGCCGGAATTAATTGATCGGCGGGAATGCCCTTAAGAACCTGAATATTTTTAAACTGTTCCTCAGCCTTTTTAGGGCCAGCGGCGTCAGGGGCCGGCGGAGCGCCAGACTGGGCCCGGGCGCCGCCCAGCACGATTCCACAAGTCAGAAATACGATGATTCCAGTTAACAACTTGCCAATCTTCATCTTGCCAATCTTCATCTTGCCAATCTTCATCTAGAAGCCTCAATGGAAATAGTTTTATTCTTGATGTCGTCGGCGAGCCTCACCGCTGGTTACTATACACATACTTGCCCGAGAGTTCGCCGATGACAAACCTCTGGGGCAACAGTCGATCCACTTTTTCTTTTTCGTACGGCGGCACAAATAAGAAAACTCGCCCGCTGCCCGCCCAGTCTCGCTGCAGGTCGTCGTTACTTAAGTAGATTTTGGGCGCATCCGCGAACGTCGATCCGAACCACATGGATGTTGTGCGTCCCTCCACCAGATCGATCGGGCGCTGCAAATAAAACAACAACGACGATCCGAAGGCCTGATCGCCGTAAATCATCACTATATCTTCCGGGCGCGCCGTGGCCGCAATTTCCTGCGCCAACTGCTTTGAAGAAAGGTACGGCCCAAATCGCCCCAGAGCAATGTGGGCTGCCATCAGAAAGATGGCGAATCCAGCTGCCAGGCTCCAGGTTGCAGCGTAATGCCGCTTATACACGCGCAGGACGAGCGATACCAACGGAGCCAGCAACAGCACTACCGCCGCCATCGCTGCCGGAAGCCTCAACGCCGCAAACGAGGCGTAGCTCAAATCGAGCATGTGCGAGGTCGAAAGCGTATACGCGCTGATATCCTGCTGGCTCAGCACAGTGCCGATATCGGGTTCGAACGGCAGGTTGCGCGATTGCCACAAGCCCACAGCGAGCGCCGCGCTGGCCGCAATCCCGATCACGGCCAGCGCGCCTGCAGAAACCGTCAGCCACCCGGCCCGCGATCCGGCGCTGCATTCGATTCGCTCGCACTGGGCGACGCCGTCGGCGAGCAACAGCAACAACGGCAGGTACGCGGGGAACGTGTAGTACTCCTGGTTGGTCGAGATGGCGAAAAAAATCAGAACCACGCCCGCCCAGATCCAGCAGAGCAGCCGAGTGCGCGAGGCGAAATCAGTTGAGAGCTGCGGCTTCACGCTGGTTACTGCAGCGGAGGCCTGGCCTCTCCTGTACCAAGTGTCGAGCGCAACCCTGATTGCTGCCGGCAAGTAGAGGCTCCAGGGAAAAAGCCATACCAGGTGCAGAGTCCAGTACAAAGCCGCAGGAAGCTTGTTGTAATCCTTGGGATAGCGCTTTCCCAGAAACCTGAGGAAATGCTCATTGACGAAATAGAACCACAAAAATCCGTGATGCTCGGCTGTGCCCGGGTTTCGCAAGCCCGCCAGAATGTGCCAGGGCGCAGCGATGGCCACGAATAATGCCAGCCCGGAGAACAGGTGAAACTCGCGCCAGCGGCGCCACTCTCCCGTAGCCAGGAGAAAGAAAAATGCCGCCCCGCAAGGGAACGCGAGCGCGATCAGGCCCTTGGTCAGCACGCCCAGCGCCATGAGCGCGTATCCCGCATACCATCGCCAGGCTGGCGCTCCCGGTTCCAGAGCCGTCAAAAAACAATAAAGAGCCGCTGCAATCAGCAGGCTCAACAATATTTCCGGAATCAATACCCTGGTGAATAGAAATACGCCGGCGCAGGTGTACACAAACAATGCCGCATAGAGTCCGGTGCGTTCGCCGAACGCGCGCCGGCCCCACCAGAATCCCAGCATTCCCAGCAGCATCACGGAGAGGATCATGGGCAATCGGGTGCTGAATTCATTGATGCCGAAAATCTTGTAACAAAAAGCCACCAGCCAGTAGGGCAACGGCGCTTTCTCCAGATAGCGCACGCCGTTGACGTGCAGAGTGACGTAATCGCCGGAGACGAACATTTCCCGCGCGGCTTCAGCATGGGTGCTGTCGGCGTCATCGAGCAGCGGAGGCGTGAACATCGAACCCAGGTAAATCGCGGCAAACACTGCGGCCAGCGCCCAGCAGGCAGCCTTGGACCGGCGCGCCAGCCTCCGTTCTGTTGGTGTAAGGACGATTGGATTTGCTGTCAAAGAATGAGTCCAGGACAATTTTACAAGCCGGGCGCCGGGAATCTGAATTACTTTCCCGCCGCCTCACCCGGCCGCACGAAAAACCGCCACTTGTCCATTGCGGCGGGTACCGCGACATCGAAGAAACCGACCATCATTTCGTCGGAAGTCTGGTCGCCCCACGTCACCATCTTGCCGGGGTCGGGATTATGCGGATTGTGCTTCGAATTGTCGTACCATGCCACCGCCCGCAACCTGGTTCCAGCTTTCAGTTCGCGCGGTTGGGCCAGCTTATAGCTCAACTGCCAGTGGAAGTGATAGTTCACCCGCAGCAGGGGTTCGACGCTGCCATCGGCGTGGACAATATCGTACTCGAAGCGTTTTCCGCGCAGGTGCAGGTGCGGAAACATGCTCAACAGGGTGCAATCGTTGGGCAAAGTCCCTTCGACCTCCACGCGAAAATTGTCCGCGCCCGGCGGAATCAGCAAAGCATGATTATTCAACTGCAGGGTGATCACTTTTTGTTTGGGCACATTTTTGGCAAAGACCAGCCCAACACTCGCTTGATCGCTTGCGGCTTCGCCGTTGGTCGTGTAGTGCATCTGAAAAACCAGATCGGATCCTGCCGGAATGAATTTTGCCATGCCGTCGGCCCAACGATCCGCTGCGCTCCCCGGCGCGTAGACCAGCAACAAGTCGCTGGTGGTTTCGTGCGCCTGCCGGCGTTCTTCCGGGTCGCTCAGCATTGATGCAGTGAACGGCTCGCCGGCAGAGGCATGGCGCAACCAGGTGGAGTCCGGAGGCCGGATGTAAACCACGGCGTGGTGCACGTGCGCCGCTCTCGAAGGCCGCACCTCGACCATCTGGACCCATTTGTCTTCCGTGAAATGCGTGGGCGCAATCTCGTAGGTATATTCCACTTCGCCCCGCGCAGGAATCTGCACCGCCTTGGGCATTTTCACGATGACATCCGGCTCAGGAATATTCCAGCCCTCGTTCCACTTCCGCGGTAGAGGCGAATCCCGCGCATCGCCGGCGGGCGCTCCGCCCTTCGCCCAATCTGCGATGGTTGCGATCTCCTCTGCACTCAGCGACGGATCGTTGGCAAAATGCCCGAAGCGGGGATCGGCGAACCAGGGCGGCATCATTTTCATTTCGACTGCGGATGCGATTTTCGGCGCCCAGGGCCGTGTCTGCTCATAAGTCACAAGGGGCATGGGCGCAGTTTCTCCGGGCCGGTGGCAACTTTGGCAGTGATTCTGCAGGAGGGGAAGCACATCACGATAGAAAGTCGGCGCCGATGATTGCGGGTTGTTTTCGACGCCCTGAGCGCCCGTGTTTGTTCGTTGCTGCGCGGCCTCAGCTGTCAGAAGAGAAATTGCCGCCGCGAGAATTACAGCCAGCCGGTTCACGAGCGGAGAAACTCCAGCGTGAGCGCCCATGCCTGCCGGGCCGAGTGCGGCTCGTATGCGGCGCGCTCATCGCAGAAGAAGCCGTGGTCGGCGCGCGAGAACTCGACGTTCACATAGACTTTCTGCTGCGCGCTTAGGGCATCGGTCACGGCTTTGCGGTGCTCGGGTGTGATGTGTTTGTCCTGGCCGCCCCAGATCAGCAGCATGGGCGCATGCAACTTTGCGGCAAGATCCAGCAATCCCGGAGCGATCCCTCCTCCATAGAACGAAACTGCCGCGTGTAAGGGGACGGCGCTATTTGCGATGAACGAAACTCTTCCGCCCACGCAGAAGCCCACGCTGGAAATCCGATCCGCATTTACCTGCGGGTTGGATCGCAGCCATTCGCAGGCGGCGCCGACGTCCAGTCCAGCCGTTTCCGCAGTCACCGCCTGCAAGTGCGGCCGGACGGATGGAAAATCCGTGTAGCTGGCCTCATAGCCCGCGGGTGCCGTGCGATGAAACAGTGCAGGCGCGATCGCGACGTATCCCTCCGCGGCAAACCGCTCGCATACATTGCGAATGTGATGGTTCACGCCGAAGGCTTCCTGGAACAGCAGCAGGCCGGGATGCGGGCCACTACGCTCCGGGCGCGCCACATACGCAGCCATCGTCGTTCCATCGGAAACCGGCAGCTTTACGTTTTCTGTTGTAATTTCCGCTCGCGCCATAAAAATCTTGAGTAAAGTGTCTTATTTACCACAACTTCTAGTGTCGCACAGGACGCCCGCCACAGACGCAGACTGGCGCAAAATGCTACATTAATCGGTTCATGTCCGCGCCCGATTCCATCTTTGTTCGTGCCTGCAGGTCGCAACCGGTGGAGCGTACGCCTGTCTGGTTTATGCGCCAGGCCGGACGCTACATGGCCGAGTACCGCGCCGTCCGCAAGACACATTCGCTGCTTGAAATCTGCAAGAAGCCCGAGATTGCCGCCGAAGTCACCATTACGGCGGCAGAATTTCTTAAAGTTGACGCCGCCATCATCTTCGCCGACCTGCTTCTTCCGCTCGAAGTCATGGGGCTGCCGTTTCATTTTGCCGCCGGCGAAGGCCCGGTCATCGAGCAACCAGTGCGCACAACAGAAGATGTCACGCGCCTGCGCACCGACCGCGCCGCCGAACTCGGATATGTTTCCGAAGCGGTCAGCATCGTCGCCAAGCACTTCTCAGGCAAGATTCCCGTGATCGGCTTTTGCGGCGCGCCCTTCACTCTTGCCAGCTACATGATTGAAGGCGGGGGCTCGCGCCATTATCTCCACACCAAGAAGATGATGTACAACTCTCCCGCCGACTGGGATGAGTTGATGCGCAAGCTGGTTGCCGTCACCGCCGAGTACTCTGCGGCGCAAGTGCGGGCCGGCGCCGATGTCATCCAGATTTTTGACAGTTGGGTGGGCTGCCTGAGCGTGGAAGATTATCGCCGGTATGTGCTGCCGCATGTAACCGGCATGGTGAAAACTTTGCGCAAGACGGGGGCGCCCATCATCTACTTTGGTACCGACAGCGCCACGCTGCTGCCGGCGATGAACGAAACAGGCGCCGATGTCATCGGTCTCGATTGGAGAATCCCGCTGGACGTGGGCTGGAGCGCGCTGAATCATCGCTGCGCCGTGCAGGGCAATCTCGATCCCGTGCTCCTCTTCGCGGATTGGAACGAATTGAAGTCGCGCGCCGAACAAATTCTTCAGCTCGCCGCCGGACGTCCCGGGCACATCTTCAACCTGGGCCATGGCATTTTGCCTGAAACGCCAGTGAATAACGTGAAGAACCTGGCGCGTCTGGTGCAGGATTATTCGGCCACAAATTCGGGTCGCCGAAGCCCGAATGCCCCTTCGACTTCGCTCAGGGCAGGCTCCTCCCGAAGCCCGAAGTCATGAAGCGCGTCGCTATCGTCGGCGGCGGCGTCTCCGGACTCGCAGCCGCACTTTCTCTCGAAGAGCACCGCCGCGCGGGATCCGTTGAGTACGTGCTATACGAATCTTCGCCGCGCCTGGGCGGCGTCCTCCGCACGGAGCGGATTCAAGGCTGCATCGTCGAAGCGGGCCCCGATTCTTTCATCACTGAAAAACCCTGGGCCGCCGATCTCTGCCGCGCCATCGGGCTGGGCGATCAACTCATCGGCTCCAACGACGCCGATCGCAAGACTTATATTCTGGTGCGGGGACGGCTCCTCCCCTTGCCCGACGGGCTGATGTTTATGGTGCCGACGAAAATCCTGCCCACGGGACTGTCGCCGCTATTTTCGTGGAGCACCAAGCTGCGCATGGCGCGAGAGTTTTTTCATCCTCCACACGCCGTGGGAGCTGACGAAAGTGTGGCATCGATGGTCGAGCGCCACTACGGGGCGGAGATGGTTGACCGCCTCGCCGATCCGCTGTTGTCGGGGGTCTATGGCGGTGAGGCCGCCAGCCTGAGCGTGCGCGCCGTGCTGTCCCGCTTTGCCGAGATGGAGCGCACGCATGGCAGCCTGGGGCGCGGCGTGCTCGCCGCGCGCAGAAAAATGCGCCACTCCAATAATTCCCCGCATCCGCTTTTTACTTCGCTGAGAAACGGTATGCAGCAACTCGCCGAGACCCTGGTTCCCCGGCTCCATCAACCTTCGTTGGTCACGGGCGCGCCGGTGCGATCAATTCAGCGACTGGCGGACGGGTGGGAGATTTCTTTAACAGAAAAATCGGCAGACAATCCAGGTAACAACTCGGCCCGCTTCGATGCCGTCATCATAGCCCTGCCCGCGCGAGCGGCCGCGCAGATTATTTCTGAATGCAGCCCTGAGTTGGCTGCCGAGCTGGGCGGCATCGGCTATAGTTCTTCGATTACCGTCGGCCTCGCCTATGACGGCGGGGTGCGTGAATCGCTGCCGCCCGGCTTTGGATTCCTGGTGCCGCGCAGCGAAGGCAAGAATATACTGGCCGCAACCTTCGTTCACAGCAAGTTCCCCCATCGCGCACCCGCGGATCGCGCCCTGCTGCGTTGCTTTTTTGCCGAATCGAACGCCGAAAATATCTGGCATGTTTCCGATGACGCGGTTATCGCTCTCGTGCGGAACGAACTGCAGCAGATTCTGGGCCTGCGTGCCGTGCCGCTCTTCGCCCGCGTTTATAAGTGGAAGGCGGCCATGGCGCAATACGGAGTGGGCCATCTGGAACGCTTAGAGCGTATCGAGAAGCTGCGCCAGCAACTGCCCGGCCTGGCGCTTGCGGGAAACGGTTATCGCGGCATTGGCGTACCGGATTGCGTCCGCTCCGGCCAGGAGGCCGCGAGACAGGTTCTAACGTGAGCTTGGCGCGGCGCCCCTCGACAAGGCTCAGGGCAGGCTGCCCGAGTAATGCTGGCGGAGCAATAGATGTTTTTGTCGGCCGGTATGCAGCAGCCTGGGGAGAGGGGGGTAAAAGCTCTCAATCACATGTAAAACAAACTGAGGCGCGGCAGTCCGTATTTTTCCAGAAGGCGCTTGTGGACGTACTGTTTTTGCAGCTGATCGATCTGTGATGCCTGCATCTTGCGCCGGTAGGGGGCAAGTTCGCGATCGGCCTGTCCGCGAACGGCGACGATTTCCTGATCGGGCGTGGAGGCGAGCAGGGCGGCAAAGAGTTTCTCTTCCAGCACGGTGAGGTGCCGCTCCAGATCTTCCAGGCGCGGGGTAGATTTGCCGGCTTCGAGTTGGGCGGCTAAGTTGCGGAGTGTGGCCGCCGCCTGGGTGGCGACAGCGTGAACAGAGATGCCTGGACTGTGCGGTAACTTCGCCGACTCGATAAGGCCGGCATTGTTCCGCAAAAAAGCGGTGATGGCCTCGGGCTCAAAGCCCTGCGAACTTCGGCCCCCTGGCGTTGGTGGGGCGTGGTCTGCCGCGCCTACCGCCGCTTCTTTCATCTCTTCGGCCGCGGCCAGCACCTCCTGCGAGCAAAAAGCCAGGCTATTAATCTTCTTGGTTTTGGATGGCCTCTGATCGTAACGGTCGAAGGCGGAGTCGATACCGCGCAAGGCGGCGGCAAGAGGAATTCCGGCATCTTTCCAGGTTTCAATTAAGGCCCAGTCGAGAGTGCTGAGAAGCAGGCCGCCACCACGGCGGCGCAAGTACTGCTCTTCGATTTCAGTGAAGTAGTTGAAGTAGTTTTCCACGTTCAACGCGCCGGTCGTGGAGCAGGTGTTATGCCGCTCTTTGATCTGGCCGATGCGGGCTTCGAGGGATTCTTGCCGGAGTTCGGAGTTGAGGACTCACGGCGTGCGGGAAGGTTTCGCTCCCAGATGATGCGCAGGCCCTCGAGGGTCAAAAAATCGTCGACAGTCCTGATGTACTTGGATCCGGTGCCGATCATGGGGCCAAGCCCGCCGGTGGCGAGAATCTTGGTATCTTCGCCGAGTTCCTGCAGCAGTAGTTCGAGAATGCCATCGACCAGACCGAGATATCCGTAGTACAGGCCGGACTGCAGGCTGCTGACGGTGTTGGTCCCGATGACGCGGGCGGGCTTGCGAATCTCCACGCGCGGCAGCCGCGCCGTGCGTTGGAAAAGAGCGTCGGCGGAAATGCCGATGCCGGGGCAGATCACTCCACCGAGATATTCTCCTTTGGCGGAAACGCAATCGAAAGTGGTGGCGGTGCCGAAGTCGACGATTACGCACGGGCCGCCGTACTTCTCGAATGCCGCCACGGCATTGACAATGCGGTCAGCGCCTACCTCCGCGGGATTGTCGTAATGCACCGGCATGCCGGTTTTTATTCCCGGCTCGATCAATAACGGCTTGGAATTGAAATAGCGCTCGCACACCTGGCGCAAAACGGGGTCGAGAGGCGGAACGACCGACGAAATTACAATTCCCTCAATTGCGGCCGCCTCAAGGCTGGCCATGGAAAACAGGTTGCGAAAGAGGACGCCATATTCATCTACCGTGCTCCCCTGACGAGTGGCGACACGCCAATGGGCTACGAGATGCTCGTAGTGCGGGACGGCTTGAGCGCCATCGCCAGCCTGCGCCTGGGCAGAGCGGGCGAAGACTCCCAGCACCGTATTCGTGTTGCCGACATCGAGAACAAAGAGCATGGTTGGAAGAAGCACTCAGCCGTCAGCAATCAGTAATCAGCATTCAGCCCTTATGAACTGGAAATGGCTGAGTGCTCGTGCCCGCTTATCCCTCTCTGACAGTCCCGCTTAAAACCGTTCGCAGACCCTGAGCCGAACGGACCTGCAGAAATCCGCGGCCGTCGAGGCCTTCGGTAATTCCTTCGACCTTCGTGCCGTACTCTTCGATGCGAACCTGCTTCCCACGAACCCATGAGGAGTGCTCGGCGAAGCGGCGCAGAATCGATTGGTGCGCATCTTTCTGTGCGGTCATCGACCGGTATTCCCGGTCGAGCGATTTTAGCAAAGCCGCGGCCAGTTCGACGCGAGACCATATGCTGCGCGTCGCCATGCGGAGCGAAATTGCCTCGGCTTCCAGTTCTTTGGGGAAGCTCGCCTGATTCACGTTGATGCCGACGCCGACCACAATGTAGCGCACCCGGGTTGCTTCACCATTCATTTCGGTGAGGATGCCGGAGACTTTCCGGCTTCCGATAAGCACGTCGTTCGGCCATTTCAGGTCGACTGTGACGCCGCCGACTTCTTCAATGGCGGCGGACACCGCCAAACCCGCGGCCAGGGCGAGAACCAGCACCTCGGCAGGCGGCAGCGCGGGACGCAGGACGGCCGAGCAATAAATTCCAGCGGAGCGCGTCGATTCCCATGAGTTGGCTCCGCGCCCTCGGCCTGCGGTTTGCTCCTCCGCCAGGAAAACGCTGCCTTCGACTGCGCCCTGGGCTGCGGCTTCCATGGCCTGTGTATTGGTGGACCCGATCTTGTAGAAGTGATGAAGGTGGTCATCGAAGATGGTGCCGCGAATCAGAGGGGCCAGGATTTCAGGAAGGAGCAGGTCCGGGACTGATCTGAGTTGATAGCCGGTTGCGGGATGTCCGGCGACCTCCACGCCCAATCCGCGAAGCTGCTGAACCAGCCGCCAGACTTCGGAGCGGTTGGAGGAAATCTCCTGCGCGATTTTCGTGCCGCTGACTACGACAGTGGCGTGCTCCATCAGGAGGCGGACGATGCGGCCGAGGCGGACGTCGGTGGCCTCGTGTGGCGCGGATTCTTTTCTCCGCGTCGGTGCAGGCTTGCGGATTGTTCCGGTCTTTCCGATTGTGGAATTATGCGGTAGTTCGGGGCGAAAGCGCAAAGAAGGAATTAACCATAGAGGACAATGAGTCTCACTGAGGGAACCCTCATTTACGCTTGAGTGACTCTCAGGCTCATGTCGGCGGCCTGGGGCGAGTGAGTCAGGAAGCCGATGGAAATGAAATCGACTCCGGTTTCGGCGTAGGCGCGAACGTTTTCCAGGCGGACACCGCCCGAGCACTCGATGGGGATGGGGCGCTCCAGCCTGGCGCAACGCTCGACTGCGCGGCGCACTTGGTCGGGAGGCATGTTATCGAGCAAAATTGCCTCCGCGCCGTGAGTGAGCGCCTCTTCTAATTCATACATGGTGCGAGTTTCGATTTCGATGGGTTGGGATCCGCGGCGGTTGCGCACGGCCTGCTCCAGCGCCGGCACCACTCCGCCGGCCAGGGCAATGTGATTGTTCTTGATCAGCACTCCGTCGGAGAGATCGAGGCGGTGGTTCAGTCCCCCGCCGCAGCGGACTGCGTACTTATCGAGAACCCGGAGTCCGGGAGCAGTTTTGCGGGTGTCGAGAATGCGCGCCTTGGTGCCGGAGATGGCATCGACGAACTTGCGGGTCAGCGTGGCGATGCCGCTCATGCGCTGAAGGAAGTTCAGGATTACCCGTTCGCAGGAGAGAATCACGCGCGCGTTGTGGCGAATTACGGCAACCGACTGGCCCTTGTGGAGCCGGACGCCATCGAAAATTTCAGTGTGGGTGGTGACTTCGTAGTGCGAGGTAACGGCGCCATCGAGCGCAGCATAGACGTCGAGAATGCGGCTCACACAGCCAATGCCGGCCAGAATGCAATCCTGTTTGGCAAGGATGGTGGCGGCGGCGCGCTGGTTGGCATCGATGCAGGCGTAGCTGGTGGCGTCGCGCGTGGCCCGGTCCTCAAGCAGCGCGTTTTCGATGATGGCGGTGATGCGTCGGTTGTTGAAGTCCATATGGTAGCGACGTAGTTTTCTACGTCTTGGGCGCCGGCAAGAGACGTAGCTAGCTACGTCTCTACAGAATTTTTATTTTGCGGCTTATTCGCAGCCCATTTCTTTCTGCCTGCTCTTTGACTTGTCGATCAATGCGGTCAATTCCTGGGCGCGGCCGCGGAGGCCCTCGACCACTTTTTCCGGAGCTTTTGCCAGAAATTGCCCGTTGTTCAATTGCCGCTGGTTGTTGGCGAATTCTTTTTCAAGCTTCTCCAGTTCTTTCTGCAGGCGTTCGCACTCCACGGCGACGTCGATCTTTCTCTCATAGATTACGTGAATATCAAAGCGCGCGGTACTGCGGGCGCCGGCTTGTTTCGCGAGCGAATGTTCCACGAATGCGACCTTGTCCACATTTGCCAGACGCCCGATCGCGCCGCGGTTTTGTTCAATCATGGCGCGCATTCCGGGTTCGGGCGCGTACACGTCGATCGGAACCTTTACTTTGGGCTCGATTTTGAGCTCCGCCCGGACATTTCTTATGTTCACGATCAGATCCTGAAGGATTGCCATCTCGGACTCCGCGGCGAGATCGAATTGCTTCTCGTTGGCCTGCGGATACGGCGACAGCGCGATGGATTTCAGCGGCGGCGATCCTTCGTGCAACGCCTGCCACACTTCTTCTGTAATAAACGGCATGATGGGATGAAGCAGGCGGAGCGAGGCGTCGAACAGGCTGACCAGGTTGCGGCAAGCGATGCGGGCCTGGGATTGGTCCGCTCCCTCCTCGAAGTTCAGGCGCGGCTTGATCAGTTCCAGGTACCAGTCGCAGAACTCTCCCCAGAAAAAATCATAGATGCGGTTGGCGGCTTCATGGAAGCGGTAGGTGGCCAGGGCATCGTTGACTTCTTTCGTCACGCGGTTGAAGCGGGAGAGAATCCAGCGATCTTCGAGGGTCGAAGACTGGAAGCCCGACACGCCGGTGGCGCTTGCCGGGGATTCGCGGACAAGAGTGTCCGCGCCACACGAGCTCAGACGATCCACGTTCATGAACATGAAGCGGGCGGCGTTCCAGATTTTGTTGGCGAAGGCGCGGTAGCCTTCAGTACGGCCTTCGTTGAAGGCAATGTCGGTGCCGGGGGCGGCCATGGCGGCGAGAGTGAAGCGAACCGCGTCGGTGCCGAAACGCTCGATAATGTCCAGCGGATCGATTACGTTGCCCTTGGTTTTCGACATTTTCTGGCGCTCGGCATCGCGCACCAGGGCGTGAATGTAAACGTGGCGAAAGGGGACGCTGTCGTCCTGACCGCCTGCCGTTTTTTGGTGAGCGTCCTCTTCGGCTAAGGCGGTGGCTTTTTTGATCAGCGCATCCTGCTCGTGGCCCTGCATGAAGTGGCAGCCGAACATGATCATGCGGGCCACCCAGAAGAACAGAATTTCGTAGGCAGTGATGAGCAGCGTAGTGGGATAAAAAACTTCCAGATCGCGCGTTTTTTCCGGCCAGCCTAAGGTCGTGAACGGCAGAAGGCCCGACGAAAACCAGGTGTCGAGCACATCGGAAACCTGCTCCAGCTTCGCGCCGCCGCACTTGTCGCATTTTTCCGGCGCTTTGCGGGCGACGATGATCTCTTTGCAACCTTCGCAGGTCCAAGCCGGAATGCGATGGCCCCACCACAACTGGCGCGAGATGCACCAATCGTAGATGTTGTTCATCCAGTTCAGATAAATCTGGCGGTAGTTGTCGGGGACGATGGTGATCTGGCCGCTCTCGACAGCTTCTTTCGCGCGGTCGGCCAGCAGTTTAATTTTGATGAACCATTGTTCGGAGAGGCGCGGCTCGACCACGGTGCCGCAGCGGTCGCACTTGCCGAGGGCGAGTGTGTAGTCTTTTTCGCCGACAAGAAATCCCTGCTCCTGCAGATCGGCGAGGATGCGCTTGCGGGCTTCGTAGCGATCCAGGCCGGCATAGGGGCCGGCGTTCTGGTTCATGTGCGCGTGCTCGTCCATTACGTCAATCTGCGGTAGATTGTGGCGCTTGCCGGCTTGAAAGTCGTTAGGATCGTGCGCCGGGGTGACTTTTACCGCGCCGGTGCCGAACTCGGGCTGTGCGAGATCGTCGGTGATGATCGGGATTTCGCGATTCATCAGCGGCAGCAGAACATGCTTGCCATGCAGATGGTGGTAGCGCTCGTCTTTTTCGTTTACTGCGATAGCGGCATCGCCGAGCATGGTCTCAGGGCGCGTGGTGGCGACGGTAATGAATTCATTCGATCCTATGACCGGGTAGCGAATCTCCCATAACTTTCCGGCGACCTCTTCGTGCTTTACTTCCAGATCGGAGATGGCGGTCTCGCAGCGCGGGCACCAGTTGACAATGTACTTGCCGCGGTAGATCAGGCCTTCTTCGTAGAGGCGGACAAAAACTTCGCGCACGGCGCGCGAGAGATTTTCGTCCATGGTGAAATATTCGCGGTCCCAGTCGACGGATGCGCCGAGGCGCTTCATCTGGTCGAGGATGGCGCCACCGTAGAGTTTCTTCCACTCCCAGACACGCTCGATGAATTTTTCGCGGCCGAGATCGCGGCGCTTCTTGCCTTCTTTGGCGAGGTCCCGCTCCACCATCATCTGCGTGGCGATGCCTGCATGGTCGGTGCCGGGCAGCCAGAGCGTGATGAAGCCTCTCATGCGATGCCAGCGCACGATGATGTCCATCTGCGTCTGGTTGAGCATGTGGCCCATGTGCAGGCGACCGGTGACGTTGGGCGGCGGCAGCAGCAGGGTGAACACAGGACGCGATTCGCCTTTCGGCGGGGTGGGGACGGAGAACAGCTTTTCTTTGATCCAGTACTCGGCCCAGCGCGTCTCAATCGCGCCCGGTTCGTAGGACTTGGGCAGATCGTGGGGCATGGGGGCAGTCAGCAGCCAGCAATCGGCAAAACTCTTCAACACAGGGGGCACACAGCATCACTGGGCAGATTTGGATTTACCCTGTTCAACTCTGTGGCCTCTGTGGTTAAGACTTTTGATCTTACAGGCGCGGGAAAAGAAGGGTCAAACGACGGGCGGGATAAGAGGTAGAGGCTCGCAAAGTACGCCCCGGTCTTGGTAACCAGAGGGGGGAAAAGTGGGCGCGCGGGGCGACTGGAAGAGGGCCTTTCGGCTCTTGACACGTTCTGAAACCACAGCCATAATTCCGACCCTACTTTCCCTCCCTGATGGGGTTACATTTCGGCTAATCTCAGATCGAGCGGAGTGGCCAGAAGCCGAGCCAAGCATGCACGGCCGGCAGCTGCACCGGTCGCGTAGTAGTCTGGCAGTAGCCCTCGGAGGTTGAGCATATGTATCGCAAATTCAGAACCTACGCGCTGTTAATTCTCAGTTCGGGATCCTTGGTTGGACAAACTCAGGGGAACTATGACTTTTTCCCGGCGGGCAATTTCCCGGGCGCCACCTACACCGTGCCGCTCGCAGTGAGCCAGACCCACATCGTGGGGAACTATCAGCTGCCCGCGGCGGGCACGCATGGCTATGTCCAGACCGGCCGGTCCTTTCTGGGCGCCGAGCCCTCAGGCAGCACATCATCCTATCTATCCGGAATGAATCGGCAGGGCGTGGCTGTCGGGGGTTATTGCACCACTCCCGGAGGCTGCAATCCGGAAGCTGGCGAGCATGGCTATACGTATAACTTCGCCACGGGTAAGACGACTACAATCGATTCTCCCATGAAGCGGACCGCAACGGTAGCTTACGGCATCAATGATTCGGGCGTAATTGTGGGTGGGTATTGTCCAAACGCGGTCTCCTGCCCCCAGGGCATGTCCAATCCAGCGAACGATGGATTCATCGATAACGGCGGGGTCTTCACAACGCTGAATTTTCCCAGTGCCCAAGCTACCAGCGCTTTTGCCGTCAATGACGCAGGCACCGTGGTGGGCTTCTACTTAATTAATAATACAGGGCCACATGCGTTCCTTTATCAGAGCGGCAAATTCGTGAATATCGATTTTCCTGGTTCCGGATACACCCTAGCCACCGCAATCAACAACCACGGCGTCGTTGCAGGATTATTCTCAAGTTCCACTGGCGTTCATGGCTTCACCTACAGCAACGGGGCGTTCACTCAGGTGGACAAACCTGGCGCGGTCGCTACGGGCGTCACCGGTATCAGCGATCTGGGCGAACTCGTTGGCACTTTTAATAAGGCGATCGGTCAGGCGAATTTCAAAGCGGTTCCCGGCGCGGAGCGCTAGTCGAGGCGGGTTAAGGCTGGGACAACTTGCTTTGTTTCTGCCGAAGGCGGACTGCTGGCTGCAAAAATTACTTCTTCTCCGACATCTTGCGGGAAATTTCTTCCATCAGCTTGGGACGGAGGCCGGCCAGTACGCTGTCGACGATGCTGGCTACGTCGCTGGGATTTTCGGCTGATGGGGCAAGTGTTTCAGGGGCACTTTGCTCGGCGCCGGCCGCGGCCGCCATGGCGGCGGAGTCATCGGGAGCGGAAGCGGGCGTCTCAAATTCCTGGGGTGCCGGCTGCGCGGCTGCGGACCTGGCATCGGTGTCGCGAATCTGACGCCAACTTGCCCAGGCTGCCGCCGTACTCTTAACGGCTTCGGGGTCGAGCTTGGTTTCTGTTTCCGGCGCGGGCTCTGCCTTCCGCTCGATTTGCGAATACAGGTGACCGGTGCCGGCTGTCTCTGCCATGGGCGCGGATTCGGCTGGTGCAGTTTGATGATCCTCGACTTCGGAGGCGGACACGGTCGGCTCGACGGCTTCGGGCAGCAAGGTCTCGCCAGCAGGCTCGCCGTGAGGTAGGGCCGCGGGCGATGGCGGCTGTGGAGCATCCAATGCCGGAACTGGCGCAGGTTCGCCTGCGATTTCGGCTGGCGAAACTTCGGACTCCCTGACTTCTGAAATTGCGGGATCGCCCGCAGCGGTCGCGGCCGATGCGAATGACGGTAGCGCCGCAGATTCAGAGAGAACCTCGGCAGTGGCAGGGATAAAATCAGCGGCTTCCGCTGCAGGTTGAGGCAACTCCGACTCCGTGGAGGCTGGTGAATCGTTTGGCGCACTCGATGCCGGGGCGAATTGCGAAACCGCCTCGGTAGGGGAAATGGCGCCGGGCTCAGCCGCGTGCGGCGCGGAATCCGCAGCCGAAACAGACAGCGACTCAGCAGCTTTCTCCACAGAAGTCGAATTCGTTTCTGCGGGAACAAAGGCGGCGTAAGCCTTCTGCATCTCGTGCTCGAGTGAAAGGGCCGCTTCTTCGCTGTCCAGAGCTACCGGGACGGCCGTCCATCGCGGCGTGGCGCCGCCAAGTGATCCAGCGGCAACGGCCATCGAGACTGGGACGTCCTGCGCGTCTTCCTGTGACGCCTGGTGTGACGCTTCCTGCACCGGGGTTGCGGTTACGTCGACATCCGCTGCCCGGGATGAATGCTGCGCGCTGGAATGCGCCGAAGCTTCAGCCGGGGATTCTTCCTTTAGCCCAGCGCCAGCCATCTGAATCTGCGCGGCTGCAGCGGTTATGGCGGCCACTTCTTCCGGCGTCACGTCTTTGGGCAAGCCGCCTGGGGCGAGAGCCGCGACATCTACGCTGGCTTCCGTTTCCCTGGCCTGTGCCGACACTGCCTCGTGAATTTTCTCGGCCGGGGTTTCCACAACGGTGCGCAGATCCCGATTCACGGGATTGTAGGTCGAAGCCCCATCCGCGACCGGTTCGGGTTCTGTTTTTTTGTGGGGGAAGCCAATCCGGCTCTTCCAGCCACCGTTCTCGGCCGGCTGCTCTTTTATGCCGGCACGCTCGGATTCCTCGACTGCGGCCATGGCGCGGGCAAAGCGGCCGGGCTTCGAGGGCTCGGCACGCGGTACTACTTTGTCTTCCAGTTTGGAGAGGGCGCTCAACAGCTCGCTGGCTTCAAATGGTTTGACGATGAACCCATCCGCGCGAACGCGTTGCGCTTCTTCCGGCTTGAAAGGCTCCAGCTTGCCAACACTCAGCAGCACCGGAATCCGCGCCGTTTCCCCCGACTCTTTCAGGCGCTGGCAAACTTCCAGCCCGCTGTAGCCCGGCATGTAAACGTCAAGCACGACCAGGTCAGGTTTCAGTTCGGCAATTTTCTTCAGCGCGGCCGAGCCGTTGTTCACGGCAATGACCTCATAGCCCGCATCCGCAAGGATTTTGCGGCCCATATTCTGGGCGGTCACGCTGTCGTCGGCAAGCAGTATCTTCCGAGCCAAGAAATTTCCTCTGATGAGGGGGATATCGCGAAGGTAACCTGCCCGTAGACGTAAGTCAATGATCGGACGGGAGGTAACAGGTTACTAGTGGTCAACGCCTAACGCGCAGGCAGCGCCATGAGCACGCGGGACTTGGTCGAGCTTGCGAATTACAAGCGGGCAGAGGGAAAAGCCGGGAAGCCGGCCTTTTTCCGTGGCCCGCTACAAAGCCAGTATCTTCTTCAGACCCTTTTTCTTCTTCTTTTTGCTGCTGGAGATGTCCTTATCCGTGGCCAGGTTGGCGGTTGAGCTGGAACTGGATGCAGCCGCATCGTTGCCGGGGGGCGGCTGCGCCTGTCCCTGTTGAATCTCGTTTACCTGGGATGGCGCAGGCGCAGGAGCGTCGCTTGCGACCGTGGGCTTTAATTCATTCGGGTCGGGGGCTGCGCCTGGTTTTAAGGCGTTGGCATCGGGCTTGAGTTCGTTGGGATCCGCGGGAGCGGCGGGTTGGGCAAAGGGATTTGCACCCGCTGCGGCCGGAGCAGCGGCATCGGAGCGCGGGGCGGGTTCGTTCGGCCCCGGAGTTCCATCCTTGACGGCTTCCACGGTCAGACTCTGATTGCCGCCCGGCGGCGGCCCCATGGCTTGCCGCATCGAGTTGGTAACCACGTCTTTCGCAGCCAGCGGAGTGGGACTCACCAGAGTGGGTTCGCCCACTTTTGACGCCTGGCTAACATCGGGGCCTTTCTTGAAGGCGTTCGCCAGGCGATAGAGATTGGTGTCTTCCTTCCGGCTTGCCTCCTCGGCCCGGTTCTGCGCTACCGCGGCCTTGGTAGGCCGGGGGATAGGCTGGTGAAGCGCGGCCAGCCGCTTTTTCGCATCGTCCCCGCGCTCCATCACGGGATAGCGGGTAATGATCTGGGAATACGCGGCTGCGGCCTCTCGGCTCAACTCGGCAATGTAATTGGCTTTGGCAGTTTCCCCCACGCATCCCGGGGGAGTGTTCACGGCCTTGCAAGCAGGCCTGGAGCGCACCTGTGCGATCTGCCCTTCATAATTCTGGCCAAGGAAAAACAGAGCTTCATCGGCACGGCTGTAGAGCGGATAAGTATCCACCAGAGACTTCAGCCGGGCGATCGACGCGGGATAGGATAAGCGCAAGTAATAGAACTTTCCAATGTCGAACTCGCGCTCGGCCAGAACTTCCTGCACTTCCATCAGCCGCTCTTTGCCCTCCTTCACGACCTTGGTATTGTCGGGATACTGCATGATCAGGTTGCGGTATTCATCCTCGGCGCGCTTGGCGTGGGTGTAGTCGCGATCGGGTTTTTCCATCTGCTGGTACTGGATGTTGGCAATCTTCAACTGGGCTTCGGCCGCCTCGGGCATGTTGGGAAAGAAGGTCTCGAAATCGCGGTATTCCTGCTCGGCCTGCGCCAGCGAGGCGGTCCCGCCCTCGGCGTACCAGGAGTCGCCCACGGCCAGTTTGGCGCGGGCAATGTATTCGGAATCGGGATAGGTGTTGATCAGGGTCTGCAGCGTCATGCGGGCCACGTCGAAGCGATTGTGCTTCATCGCGTCCATGGCCTTATCGAACAAAACCTTATCCGGCTGCTTCGAGCCGACGTTGGCCAGAGGATTAACGGATTTCTTGTTGGTACAGGCCGCCGTAAGCAGCAGCGTAACCAGGACTACAACTATTAAAACGCGACGTTGCATAGGACCTCGAGATGTTTCTGTGTGGGGTCAGCCGCCCCTTCGACTCCGCTCAGGGCAAGCTCTCGCGCTGCCCGCCTGCTCGGCCTTGTTTGTGCGGCTACCACTAGACCTTCAGCAGCGCCGCTTCCGACGCTGCCCGGAGCAGCGCCTCCGTATTCTTTCTTGGATCGCCGCTGCCGAACACGGCGTTGCCTGCTACCAGAATTTCTGCGCCTGCCCGCACCACCTCACCTACCGTGTCGAGGGCTATGCCGCCGTCCACTTCGATTTTGTAGGCCAGGTTGCGCTGGCTGCGAATATCCGCCAACTGTCGTATTTTGTGCAAAGTAGACGGAATAAATTTTTGCCCGCCGAAGCCCGGATTCACCGACATGACGAGCACATAGTCCACAATATCGAGCACTTCGGCCAAGGTGTCGACGGGCGTTGCCGGATTGATCACCACGCCCGCGAGGCAGTTGTGATTCTTGATCAGGTGAAGTGTGCGGTTCAGATGCCGCGAAACTTCCTGATGCACCGAAATCCAGTCTGCCCCCGCTTCGGCAAAGGCCGAAATAAATTCGTCGGGATTCTCGATCATCAAGTGGCAGTCGAGCGGCAACTTCGTGACGTTGCGCAACGACTTGACTACCGGGGGGCCAATCGTCAGGTTGGGGACGAAGTGGCCGTCCATGACGTCGACATGGACGACGCCTGCGCCGCCCTCTGTCGCGGCGCGCACCTGCTCGCCAAGACGGGCGAAATCCGCCGAAAGAATCGAGGGTGCCAGCTCAATCAATAGAGTCTCTTCGAACCTGAGCTTGCCAGGAAGTGTTAGGGAAATTCTAACATGGGAATCAGTACCAGGTACCTGGCACAATACCGCTGGTGCCCATTTCGGAAGCAGAAATGCGAACTGCTGCGGCCGTTATTTCGCGCACTCGGGCCCGCCTAGTTGGATGATGGGGAATTTTCCTGGCCCTTCGCAGGACTCTTTCCGGTCTCCTCAAATTCCTTGTGCATCCGTTCCTTCCATTGATCAAGATATTTGCTCAGGACCGGCATCATCTGCTGCAAGCCTTCCTGGGTGACTACGGGGAGTTCCTCAAGAACTTTCTGGCCTACCGGCGAGGCGTAAAAAGCATTCATGGCCGCGATGTCGCCGCGGGTGAAATGCTTCTGATAGGCGGGAATCATGGCCTGGGTCATCTCGTCGACAGGCATGTTCTTGAGCAAGTCGTCCATAACTTTTTTCCAGCGGGTCTCGAAGTCGGGTGGAACGCCCTTTTCCTGTTCAAGCTGGTCATGCATCAACTGGTGCATGGAGTTCAACTGCACCTCCATCATTCGCTGCAGCATGTCGTGGGAGTGCATGGTACGGAAAAAGAGGATCATGTCATCTTTGGTGGCCGGATCGGTGTCGGCGGCCTGCGCGAAACAAGGCGCGGCCAGCACGAGACACAAGGTTGCGATCAGAGGAACTCTCATGACAAGCCTCCGTGAGACGGCAATAGGCTAACCGACCGGGTAGGTTTAATCAATACATAGAGAGTCAATTTCCTTTTCTCCGCGGCGTCAACCGTTGCGCAAAGCTCGCGACGCCTCGTGTTACGCTCGTTCCACCGGATATGTCTGCCGCTCCTCAATTCGCGACCGCCGCTTACGGCATGGCGGCGGTGATGGCCTGGGGAACCAGCGATTTTCTTGGCGGCTATGCGACCCGCCGCGCCGACGCATTTTTATTCACCGCGGTGTTCAATCTTGGTGGGCTGATTCTGGTAGGTATTCTGGCCGCGGCCAGCGGCGCGCCGTTCATCGCGGCAAAGAGCGTGCTTTGGGTCCTGGCAGGGGGGATTTCGGGAAGCGCGGGCGTGGCTGTCTTCTTTCGAGCGCTTTCCACGGGGCGCATGGGAGTGATCGCGCCGGTCGCGGCTGTTCTCAGCGCGGCGATTCCGGCGATTTTTTCCGCTTTCACGGAAGGCCTTCCCGGCCGACTGCCCGTGCTCGGCTTTGTCTTCGCGGCCGCCGGCCTTTGGCTCATTACGCGCGCAGAAGATGGGAGCCCCCCCCAGGGTATTGGACTGGCAGTGATTGCCGGCATCGGGTTCGCGGGCTTCTATCTATGCGCCCGGCAGGCGGGCAACGGTTCCGTTCTGTGGTTCGCCACGATTACACGAGCGGGCGGCCTGCTGGTTGCCGGCTTGGTGGTTCTGCTGCAGCGCAACTTTCGCGCCATTACGCCGGCTGGCCTACGCTGGGCGATTGTCGCCGGAGCCATCGATTCGGTTGGCACCATGATGTTTGTCCTCGCCAGCCAAAGCGGGCGGCTCGATGAGGCGGTGGTGATCTCATCGCTCTACCCCGCGGTGACGGTGTTGCTGGCCCGTATCGTGTTGAAGGAACATTTCACCCGCTGGAAGTTTGTTGGACTGCTGGCCGCGCTGGCGGCAGTGCCCATGATCGCGGCGGGCTGAAACGATTGGCCAAGGATCACGCGGATCAATAGGGATCAAAGACTTATCCGTGAGGGTCCGGGGTAAATCCGTGGCGGACGGTTTTCCTCCTCTGCTAACATCCGCAACGTGGCGCTTATCGAAATCCGTAATCTGATCAAGGTTTATTCGCAGGGCGAATCCGCGTTCGGAGGGAGGGCGAAAGGCGGAGAGGTCCGCGCGGTGGATGATGTTTCGCTTGACATTCATGCCGGGGAAACGCTGGGTTTGGTCGGCGAATCGGGTTCGGGTAAAAGCACCCTCGGGCGCCTGATCCTGCGGCTGATTGAACCTACATCCGGGGGCATTCGTTTCGAGGGCCGGGATCTGCTCGCGGCCGGCCGCGGGGAAATGCGCCGCCTGCGCCGCGACATGCAGATCATTTTTCAGGACCCCTTCGCTTCGCTCGATCCCCGCTATCGCGTCGAGGACATCATCGCCGAGCCGCTGATCATTCACGGCATGGATCGGAAAAGCCGGGAAGTCCGGCGCGAGCGTATTGTCGAACTCATCCGCGCCGTGGGACTCGACGAATCGATACTCCGCCGTTATCCCCATGAATTCAGCGGCGGGCAGCGGCAGCGTATCGGCATCGCCCGCGCCCTGGCTCTGCGGCCGAAGTTCATTGTTGCCGACGAACCGGTTTCGGCCCTCGACGTGAGCGTAGGCGCGCAGATCGTCAACCTGCTGGCGCAACTGCAGCGCGACTTCGGCCTGACTTATCTTTTCATCTCGCACTCTATGCCCGTGGTGCGCTATCTCTCGACGCGCATCGCGGTGATGTATCGCGGCAAAATCGTGGAAGTGGGAGCAACCGAGCAAATTACCGGGACGCCTCAACACCCCTACACGAAAAGTTTGCTGGAAGCCACGCCGGAAGTGGGGGTGTAAACAGGTTTGTTGGAAGGAGGCCTCCTTGCTTCGTTCGTCGGACAGCCGAGGCGGCTGTCTCTACATGGCCATTGCCTGCGGTCTGAGCCCCTGTGCCATACTTCTGTGGTGTCAAGCGTGGTGGTGTCAAGCGTGGTGGTGTCGAGCGTAGTGAGGACAAGCGCGCAGCCCAGCCGAACCCGCGACCTGGTTGAACTGGTTCTGGGCTACGGAGCTATTGTCGGCGTCATCTGGACCCCAGAGCACTTGCAGCGGTTCCTCTCGCCCGTGGTGCTGGTGCTGACGCTGTGGGTTGTACTGGCGCGGCGGCCCAGCCGCGATGCGCTTGGGGTGGGTACGCGCGGGCTGGTGCGCTCCCTTTGGATATTGCCCGCCGCCGTCGTCCTTGCCTTGGTCAGCGTGTTTGTAGCCGCCAAGATTGGTACGCTGCACTCGCTTTATAAGGCCGATTTTCCCCACATCGCCGGCTACGTGCTCTGGACCATCTACCAGCAATTTCTTCTCCAGGACTATTTCATGGATCGACTGCTGCGGCTGGGCTTCAACAAGACGGCCGCTGTGACTTTCGCCGGCATGCTTTTCGCACTGGCACATCTGCCAAATCTCGCGCTCACGGTAGCAACACTCGTGTGGGGGATCGTCTCCTGCGCGCTCTTCCAGCGCTATCGCAACCTCTGGGTGCTGGGCCTGGCGCAGGGTCTGCTCGGCCTGTGCTTCGCCATCTGCGTCCCCGACGCGCTGCACCATCATCTACGCGTTGGATTGGGATATTTGCGGTATTAGGGGACGCAGCCGGTGCCGTAGGCATCTGAATCGCGCCGCAATTCTAAAACCACAGACCCCACAACCAGTCCACGCTGGCATGTGTAATCGTGGAGGCCGGCACCCTTCGATGCTCCCGCCAGGCCCGCCCATAGAAAATCCCCGCGATGGAGGCCAGCAGCGCGTACCTCCAGTTGAAATGTGCGGACCGCTTATTGAAGTGCGACAGCCCGAAAAGAACTGACGCGATCAGCAGAGCTGAGCGTCTTCCAAGGCGGCGCTCAAGGAGATTCTGCACCCAGGCGCGAAAGTAAAGTTCCTCCGGCACGGCCGTAAAGAAAAAGATCAGCACCCAGCGCAAAAGAGCAGGCCCCACTCCCGGCAGATTCTTGTGCGGATGAATGAAGCCCAGTGCCATGCCCAGCGCAATCACAATGGGCGCGAACAGGGCGAGTTCGCGCAGGCCGGTCTTCCAGTCGCTCCATCGCGGGTGAAAATCGAAGCCGGTTCCGTTTAGCTTCCGGATGGCAAGAAAGCCATACAGCCCTGAATCCACCAGAAACAATTCGTTGAGGGCCCGCAGGCCGGCAGGCCAGGCGCTATCGAGCCAGCGCAGGTCTACGGCCAGCCCCAAAACCAGCAGGATGAAAGCATCGCGCCAGTCGCCGCGCTGCTCGGGATCGGCTGCGGCGGCGTGCCAGAGCAGCCACGCCGTGGCCAGCGGCAGGAAGGCGTATAGCGCGAACCACGTCCATTGAAAGGTGTGCCCGGCAAGCGAAACCATTAAATAGGGGATAACCAGTGCCGCCGGGAGACTCAGGCGCACGGGTAGCGGCAACCGTTCGACGGCCCGCGCAATTCGTCCGGCAGCGCAGCCGAAGGCGACGGCCGGGGCCAATTCCAGCGCCAACGCCAGACCCGCGATCGGGGTCACATTCTGCATCCATTTATCCTAAACTCAGCCGGCGAAGCATTTTTCGCTCCCCGCAGGCACGAATGGAGATAGAATAGCTGCTGTCATTAAGGGTTAACCTGAGGGTATTCGAATGGCTCGTGGAAGAGCAACGCTGATTGAAAGCACGATTTTGCTGGCGCTAATGGGAATTTTGGCGGGAGCTGTTGGCGGCCTGGCCGTGGGGGCAGCGACAAGTCCCAAGACGGCTTCGTCGTCTTCGTCCCCCGCTCGCTGAGATTCGCTCACTGGGCATGAGTTTGCCCACATCCCGCCTGATTCCCGGTATGCGATACTGAAGCCATGCAGTCCCCGCTTCAGGCGCCCACCGCGGCTACAGATCCCAAGTCAGTGAAGGTCAACCTGACCACTGGCACGGGGGTTGATATCGAGTGGTCAGACGGCCACGTTTCCCACTATTCCTTCGTTTTTCTCCGCGACGCCTGCCCTTGCGCCATGTGCAACGAGGAACGCGATAAGACGCGGCGCAAGCCGGGAGAGCCTGCGAAGCCGGCTCCCGGAGCTTTGCCGATGTTCAAGGCTGCCGCCAAACCAGTCTCGGCGGAGGGGATTGGCAAATACGCCATCCGGTTCAAGTGGAACGATGACCACGATCTCGGCATTTACTCCTGGAAGTTTCTGCGCGAGGTGTGCCCTTGCGAGGAGTGCCGGCGGGCAGCGGGCTGAGCTGCAGTGAGAGAGTGCGTCGAGTGTGTTTTATAAACCACGAAGGACACTAAGGTTCACGAAGGAAGAGCGGGTTTTTCTTCGTGTGACTTCGTGTCCTTCGTGGTTTATTAACATGACAGGAAAATCGGTTCTGCTCGTCGCTTTGTTATCGGTGGTGGTGCCGGCGTGTGCCCAGACGGAAACTCGCCCGAGGATTCGTGATCTGGGCGTGGAGGTTGGAGTGTTGCCTCCTGGGCCGCTGAATGCGATCACTGACGTCGCCGGGGTCGAGGTTGGGCAGACTACACTGATTCGCGGAGACAACATCCGCACCGGTGTCACTGCCATATTGCCGCACTCAGGGAATCTTTATCAGGAGCGGGTTCCGGGAGCGGTTTTCCTGGGCAATGCTTATGGAAAACTGGCGGGATCGACGCAGGTCAACGAGATGGGTGAAATTGAAACGCCGATTCTGCTGACGGCTACCGACTCGGTGCCCAAGGTGGCGGATGCAGTCATTAGCTATACGTTCAAGTTGAAAGGAAACGAGAATGTGTTGTCGGTGAATCCGCTGGTGGGCGAGACCAATGACGGATACCTCAGCGATATCCGCTCCCGGCCGATTACGCCTGAGGATGTGTTTGCGGCGATCAACAACGCCAGCGGAGGTTCCGTGGAGGAAGGCGTAGTGGGCGCGGGAACTGGGACCATCGCTTTTTCGTGGAAGGGAGGGATTGGCACTTCATCGCGGCGGCTGCCGGCTTCCCTTGGCGGGTACACGGTCGGCGTGTTGGTGCAGACTAATTTTGGCGGAAATCTTATTGTTGCCGGCGTGCCGGTGGGCAAGGAGTTGGGGCGGGTCTATCCGAGTATTGCGTCTGCGGAGTACGATATGATCGGGCATTCTGCGTGGGAGTCGCCGGATGGTTCGTGCATGATTGTCGTGGCTACGGACGCTCCGCTCGACCACAGGAATCTAAGCCGGCTGGCGGCACGAGCCATGATGGGCCTGGCGCGGACGGGATCGAGCGGAACTAATGGCAGCGGAGATTACGTCATCGCGTTTTCGAGTTCGCCGGACGTGCGCATCGAAGCTAATAGTCCCCTAAACCATCCCAAGGAACTTTTGGGAAATGAAAGCATGTCGCCGCTGTTCGAGGCCGTAATCGAGGCCACGGAAGAGGCGATCTACAACTCGATGTTCCGCGCCCACGACGTGAATGGCAACGGGCATACCATTAAGGCTCTGCCGCTACAGCAGACTATCGATCTGTTGAAGAAACACAATGTCATTGCCGGGAAGTGAGTCAGCTTCTTCCCGCAATTCGTTGTGTTCTTCATTTGGGAAGCATAGTCATTCGATAGAACTTTGCGGCTTCCCTCCGGCCTATACTCATTACTTCATGAGTGCGGAAACCGATCTCCTGGGGCCATTGAAACAATATTGGGGCTATAGCGCGTTTCGTCCGCTGCAAGAGCGGATTGTGCGCAGTCTTCTCGCGGGGCACGACACTTGTGTGGTGATGCCGACCGGCGGGGGCAAGTCCCTTTGTTACCAGTTGCCTGCCGTGGTGTCGGATAAAACCGCCGTGGTGATTTCACCCCTGATCGCGCTGATGCAGGACCAGGCTGCGCAGCTGGCGCAGATGGGAATTCCGGCGGCTGTGCTCAACAGCACGCAGAGTGACGCCGAGCAATCGAGTGTGATGAGTGACGCTCGGAAGGGCGCTTTCCGCCTGCTCTACGTCTCGCCGGAAAGAATTGCACGCGGCGACACCATGGGCTGGCTGCAGCATGTGCCGATCTCATTTTTCGCCATTGACGAGGCGCACTGCATCTCGGAGTGGGGACATGAGTTTCGTCCTGAATACCGGCAACTGAGCCGATTGCGCGGCAAATTTCCCGATCGCCCGATTGCAGCGTTTACCGCGAGCGCCACGCGGCATGTTCGTCACGACATTCTGGCGCAACTGCAGTTGCGCAATCCCGACAAGTACATCGCGAGTTTTCATCGTCCTAATTTGCGCTATCTGGTGCGCGAGTGCGCAGGCTACGAACAGATGGATCTGCTGGTCGAGGCGCTGGGCAGCTACGCCGGAGAAAGCGTGATCGTTTATTCGCCAACGATCAGCCGCGTCGAGGAAACTGTGGATTTCCTGCAGGACCGCGACATTCCAGCCGCGGGATATCACGGCAAGATGGGGGGCGCGGAGCGCAGGCGCAATCAGGAGCGGTGGATGTCAGACGAGGTGCGCGTGCTGGTGGGCACGATCGCCTTCGGTCTCGGCATCAATAAAGCCACGGTGCGGGCGGTGATTCATCTGTCGCTGCCGAAATCTATTGAACAGTACTACCAGGAGGCGGGACGCGCCGGGCGCGACGGGCTGAGTGCGGACTGCGTCTTACTCTGGCAGAAAAAAGATGCGGGCCTGCTGGGATTTTTCGCCAACCAGATTGTTGACCCGCAGGAGCGCGAGCGTGCCTGGGAGCGCTACCGCATCATTCGGGAATTTGTGGAGTCGCGGCGCTGCCGGCACCTACAGATTTGCCGGCACTTTGGGGAAATTCCCAAGTGGCAAAGCTGCCATGCCTGCGATGTGTGCGGCAGCGTGGCGGGGTGGCTGGCGAAACCGGTGGCGGCCGGGAAAGGTTCGGCGAAAAAACGTCTTCCGGCACAACCGGCGGCGGTTGGCGCTTTGAAGCCTGCCGAAGAAGATCTTAAAGAATACTTGCGCGAATGGCGGCGGTCGGTGGCTAAAGAGATGAATCTTGCGGCATTCGTTGTGCTGCACGATTCTTCTCTCGACGAAATCTGCCGGCGGCAGCCGAAATCGCCGAACGAACTTTTGGATATTCCGGGAATCGGAGCGAAAAAAGCGCAAACCTATGGCCGCGAGATTCTCGCAGCGCTTGAACGGTTCCGGCAGGGCGAACGCGCGGGCGGCCCCGAACGGCAGGCCAAGCCCGCGGATGAAACCCTGCGCCTGGTAGATGAAGGCAAAACGCTGGACGAAATCGCGCAAATTCGAGGGCGGCAGGTTTCGACGATTATCAACACGGTGGCAAGCCTGCTGGAGGCGGGACAGATTGAGTTTCAGCCGAACTGGGTGAGCGCAGAGAAACAATCGGTGATTCGGGCGGCGTGTATGCGGGCCGGGATCGAACGGCTGAAGCCGATCAAAGATCTGGTGCCGGATGAGATCTCGTATGGCGAAATCCGGCTGGTGGTGGCGGAGATGCGGCGGGAAGAATCAGCCAGCAAGAAAGATGTTCCGGCGTGAATCAAGAACAAGAGCAGACTTTCAGCGGAGCAGCGCTTTCACAGCAGGCGAAGCCTCTTTTCAGAGCCGGCTTTGGGGTTGCGGAAACAGTCGGGAATGCGCGCGTTTTGGTAACGAACTCTTCAAACCCTGAGATGACTACCGACTCATGGCCCACTTTTTCGACGCTTTGATTCTCGGCGGAGGCGCAGCTGGGCTGATGTGCGCCATTGAAGCCGGCAAGCGCGGACGCCGGGTCGCAGTGCTCGAACATGCCGACGTTCTGGGCAAAAAGATTCTGATTTCCGGAGGCGGCCGCTGCAACTTCACAAACCTGCGCTGCCAGCCGGAAAACTTTATTTCGTCGAATCCGCACTTCGCCAAATCCGCCCTGGCCCGTTACACGCCGGCCGATTTCATCGCGCTGGTTGAGAAGCATGGTATCCGGTATCATGAAAAAACTTTAGGACAGCTTTTCTGCGACCGATCCGCTCGCGACATCCTTAACTTGCTTGAAGGTGAATGCCGCGATGCTGGGGTGAGCATTTTCCTCGGTACAAAAGTTCAGCAGGTCACGCGCGACCCGAATTTCGTGGTTCGCGCCGGCAGCGCGGAGTTCCGCGCTTCCGCCCTGGTTGTCGCCAGCGGCGGCCTCTCGATTCCGAAAATCGGCGCCACATCCTTCGGTTACGACCTGGGGCGGCAGTTTGGCATCGCCATTCGCGAACCCCGGCCCGGGCTGGTCCCACTAATCCTCTCCCCGGAAGATCGCTCGCGCTATTGCGAGCTCGCCGGAGTTTCTGCCGAAGTGATCGCCTCGTGCGCCGGTCAGCACTTTCGCGAGAAGATGCTGATTACGCATCGCGGCCTGAGCGGTCCAGCGATCCTGCAGATTTCGTCCTATTGGAAAAAGCCGGAGCCAATCCTTATCGATCTCGCGCCCGGCTGCGAGGTCATGGCCGCATTTCGCCATGCGAAACCCCGGAGAACTGCAGACACTCTTCGCACTGAGTTGCGCAAATTCCTGCCCCATCGCCTGGCCGACCGCTGGCTTCAAGTCAACGGTCCCAGGTCTCTCACCAATCATGCGCTCGCTGATTTTGAAAGCCAGACTCATGCCTGGGCGATTGCACCGGCCGGAACCGAAGGCTACGCCAAAGCAGAAGTAACGGTTGGCGGCATCGACACCGACGAACTCTCCGCCAAAACAATGGAGGCGCGCAAGATTCCGGGACTATTCTTCATCGGTGAAGTAGTTGATGTTACCGGCCACCTCGGGGGCTTCAACTTCCAGTGGGCTTGGGCCTCGGGAGCGGCGGCGGGGAGGGCATTATAAGAACGATCGCCGTCAACGGACGTCGGTAGGTTCGCCCGATTGGTTTCCCGTTTTGGTTTTCCCATTTCGGGAAAAATGAGTAGATACGGAACTGTCTGTATTTGCGCTCGCTCTCTGGCTGTTTTATAAAAGATGCGCGGTTCAATCCCTTCTGGAGCAACCCATGCATCTTCCTGACGAACCCAAGGGATGGCAGCGTCTGCAGGCGATGGCCCAGAACGCGCCAGACACGGAGAGCCTGGTTCGCATTATCGACGAAATGTATAGCCTGCTGGATCGGCACGAAAGAGATCACTGGCAGACAATCTCTGAGATAGAGACAGAACCCGCGAGCGCCGCGCGCAAACCCGCCATGGCGATTGAGGTGCAAATGTCGCAATCCAGCTGAGAAAATTTAAGTCCGGGTTTACAGCTTCTTTCTGTATTGCTCGCCGCCATGTCTTAGAATTCATTCTTGCTTCTTACCATCGAAAAGCTGGTTTACGGCGGCGACGGACTGGCCCGCCTTCCCGCCGACAGCCGCGGGCCCGGCAAAGCTGTGTTCGTCCCTTTCGTTCTTGCCGGGGAAAAAATTGAAGCCTCGATCATCCAGGAAAAACCTGGCTTCACCCGCGCGCTGGCCACGGCAATCGTAGAGCCCTCGCCGCATCGCATCGAGCCGCCTTGCCCTTATTTCGGCGGCTGCGGAGGATGCCACTACCAGCACGCGGCTTATGACCACCAACTCGCGATCAAGAAGGAGATTCTCCGCGAAAATTTGCGCCGCATTGCCCGGATAGAACTGCAAGGCGACATTCAGGTCCACCCTTCGCCGCCGTGGAACTATCGCAACCGCTCGCGCCTGCGAGTTCAGATCCGACCCGAATTCGCCGCGGGTTATTTCAAGCTGGCTTCCCACGAATTGCTTCCGGTTGAGCAATGTCCCATCAGTTCGCCGCTGATCAATCTCGGTATTTCGGCTTTGTGGCGCATGGGAAGGGCCGGAAAAGTCGCGGAAGGCGTGCGCGAGGTGGAGTTCTTCGCCAACGCCGACGATTCCAAAATGCTGGCCGAAATCTGGTGCTCCGCCGAGACTCCACGGGCCGCAGCGCGCGCCTTTGGAGAGGATCTGTGCGCCGCCCTGCCTCGGATAGAAGGCGCCACTGCGTTCTGTGCAGCGCCGGCGTCTCGCCGGCCCTCACGGTCGTTCCGGAAAGATGCCGGTGCTGCCGTTTCACCGCTGGTGACGGTTGGAGCCTCGGAGTTGATCTACCAAACCGGCAAGGCGGCCTTCCGCGTAAGCGCCGGCGCTTTCTTCCAAACCAACCGCTTTCTCATCGACGAACTGCCCGAAATTGTCTCGTCGGGCCGCTCCGGAGAGCTTGCCCTTGATCTCTATGCCGGAGTCGGCCTTTTTTCCACAGCCTTGGCCAGTTTCCGTCACACCATTTCGGTTGAATCGTCACAGACATCTGCAGGCGATCTGCAGCATAATCTCCCGAGAAATGGAAAGGCGGTTCATGCCACAGCCGAGCAGTATCTGACGGCCCCGGGAAAAAAGGCGCGGAGCGGAGATGGTGCCGCCCTCTCCCAGTTGCCGCAGTCGCCCGATTTGGTGGTGGTCGACCCACCCCGGACCGGCCTGGGTAATCGCGTCTCGCACGCGCTCGCGACTTTGGGCGCGCCTCGGGTGACGTATGTGTCGTGTGACCCAGCCACGCTGGCCCGCGACCTGATCGCTTTTCAGGCCGCGGGGTATAGGGTGGATCAGGTGCATGTGGTCGACCTGTTCCCGCAAACTTTTCATATCGAAAGCGTGGTGCAGTTGGTGCGGTAGGCGGGCAGAAGGCCCGTTTCTTATTGGGATCAGCCACAATGTCAACAGGCGCTCGACCGGCGACAGGGCTGAACGGGCCCGTAATGTCCGCGCGACCAGCTATCGTGCCCCTTCCCCCGGCATTTCGCGCTAAATCGGCGCGCCAACCCATGCTCTGGGCCGCTCTCGCTTACTTGTCGGGAATTGTCGCGGGCGTCCACGCCTGGCGCCCGGTTTTTTGGTGGGTGGCAGCTTCATCCTTCTTCCTCGCCGCCGGCATCTACTTCGTCCGGCGCCGCGCCTGGCTGGCAATCAGCCTGAGTCTTGCAACCTTTTTTTTCGGCGGCGCGCTGCACATTCAATTACGCGGTCCAGACTACCCCCGAGACACCAGTCTGCAGCCTTTTGACGGCCAGACGGTCGAGATGACTGCGCACGTGACCCGCGAAGGCCGATTCCGCGAAGCTGCCCCCAACGAGATCAGAGAGACCCTCGACGTCGAAAGCGAAGAAATCGTGACCCCACAAGGCGGGCGCATTCCGGTTCGCTCAGGCGTTCGCCTCGGAATCTATGCACAGCGTCCGCCTGCTGGCGCGCGCGATGCCGTCTCCCTTCCTCTTTATCGATATGGAGAGCGCATCCGCCTGCCGGTTAGGGTCAAGGCACCGCGCAATTTTCGTAATCCGGGCGCGTTCGACTACGAGAGCTACCTGGCCGGGCGTGGCATCGCCGGCTTAGCGTCGGCGAAGTCGGAAGATGTGCAATTGCTCCCCGGATTCTCCGGGAGCCGCCTTGAGCTATACCGCGCCCGCATTCACGCCAGCATCATCGCCAAGGTGCATGCCCTTTGGCCGCCGGGACAAGCCGCTCTGCTGGATGCCATGCTCATCGGCGAAGACGCTTTTATCGACCGCGACACGCGTGCCGATTTCCAGCGCTCCGGCACATACCACATCCTCGTCGTATCCGGAATGAACGTTACCATCCTGGCCTTCGTGGTTTTCTGGATGCTCCGGCGTCTCCGGATGGGCGACATTCCCGCCACTCTGCTCACCATTCTCACTTGCGTGGCCTACGCATTTCTCACCGAGGTTGGAGCCCCAGTATGGCGCGCAACTTTGATGTGCGCCATCTACCTTTGTACGCGGCTGCTCTATCGAGGGCGCGCCATGGTCAACGCACTGGGCGCGGCCGCTCTCGGAGTGCTCTTCTTCGATCCTCGCCAGCTCTTCTCAGCCAGCTTTCAGATGACGTTTCTTTGCGTGCTGATCGTGGCTGCCATCGCCGTGCCGCTGGCGGAGCGCACCTCTCATCTCTACCGCCGGGCGCTGGTCTATTGGGAGGCCGACGATTACGGCGCATTGCTGCCCCCGCGCGTTGCCCAATTTCGCGTCGATCTGCGCATGGTTGCGGGACGGCTGGCGCGTTTTCTCGGGCAAACGTGGTCGCTGAAGATGGTGCGCGGCGCAGCTATCTTTAGCCTGGCGGCATTCGAACTGCTGCTGGTTTCTGCCGTGATGCAGATGGGTCTGGCCCTGCCGATGGCCTATTATTTTCACCGCGCAACGTCCATCGGCCTTCCCGCCAATCTGGCAATCGTGCCCCTGATGCAACTCCTGATGCCCACAGCTCTCTCAGCGGTCGGTATTGCCTATGTTTTCCCGCGGCTCGCCACAGTGCCCGCAGCACTTGCCGCCCTCGCGCTGCGAGCTATGACCGGCACAGTACACGGACTGGGAGGCCTTCGCCTCGCCGACCTTAATCTTGCCGATCTTCGCGTACCCACTCCGTCCGTGGGGATGATTACTCTCGCTTCCGCCGCCCTCATTCTCGCCATGCTTCTCGCGCGCCGCCGCGTACGGCTTGCGGTCTTCGGAGTCAGCGCGTTGCTTGTCACCGCCCTGGCGGTGGCGTTGATTCCGCCCAAACCAGACACCCGATCCGGATCTCTCGAAGTCACTTCCATCGACGTGGGCGAGGGCGACGCCATTTTTCTGGTCATGCCGCATGGCCAGACACTGCTCATCGACGCCGGAGGTCCGATCTGGGGCGCAGGCACGCAGCTTGATTTCGGCGAAGACGTGGTCGCGCCCTACCTCTGGGCCCGCGGTATGGCGCGCCTCGATTTCGTCGCCATTTCTCACGGCCACTCCGACCACATCGGAGGCATGGGAGCAATCTTGAGAGATTTTCGCCCGAAAGAATTATGGGTCGGCCTGCTTCCCCCCAGTGCGGCGCTTGATCACCTGATGGACGAGGCACGCGTACTCGGAATCAAAGTCGTGCGCCATTGGGAAGGGGACGAATTCGATCTTGGGGGCGCCAAAGTGGATGTGCTGTTTCCGCCGCGGGAGTGGCCCACCGCGGCCGAACCCAAGAACAACGACTCCATGGTTCTTCAAGTCAGCTACGGCCAGACTTCCGTACTACTCGAGGGCGACGCCGAGAAAGCGGTGGAGCGCCGCATCGCCAGACTGCATCGTCCGCGGGCAGACCTTTTGAAAGTTGGTCATCACGGCAGCGCCACCTCGACCACTCCGGAAATGCTGCAGTCAGTCAAGCCGGCCTACGCCGTAATTTCGGTAGGATGGCGAAACAGCTTCGGACTGCCCAAGACGGAAGTCCTGGAGCGGCTGCAAAACGCCGGAGTTCACGTCTACCGCACCGACGTAAATGGCGCAGTCACTTTCTACCTGGACGGTCGCTCCGTATCGCCTTCGCTGGCGAGGCTTCACTAGAAACGTCGCTTCCGTAGAATATCGCTTCTGTGGGGCCGTTGATGAAGGGCGGTTCAGATCCTAGGCGCCAGTCTTCTTATCATCCTCTAAAGCCACATCCTGGGCGACGGCTAATCCGGCTGCGGCCGCACTGCTTGAGGCAATCAACTCGCGCGCCTGCTGCGCATCCTCCTCCCGCACCAGAATGATCATTCCCCCGAGGCCGGGAAATGCATCCTGCAGGAGGCTGGCCGATGCGAGATCGCTGTCGATACCGGCGGAATCGAGCAATCCCTTGACCACCAGCGCCTCCGATTCCTCTTCGCTATCGAACACCTTCACCAGATTTTCATCGGGATCGGGCCGGCGGCGTCCTTCAGTTTTTGCGTTGGTTTCTTGTGCCATCACATCTCCTTCTCGCGTTCGGTATCCGCCCGGACCGGCTCAGACTCCGCACTGCAGTGATTCTAACTCGCTTCCCGTCAATTCATCGGCATTCAGTGGATGAGCCTTTGGCCCGCGGGGTTGCGCCCGTAGTCGCTAACTTGCAGCAGGCGGCCTGGAGGTTTGCCTGGTTGGGCGGTTTGGCGTAGGTTTGGGTGGTTGTTAGTTTGCAGTGTTAACCGGCGGGTCCAGCAAACAGCAACAGATTCCCATCTGGATCCTTGACGACGAAACTCCTGGCGCCCCACGGCTGCTTTTTCAGAGTCTGGTGAAAGCCAACGCCAGCGGACTGGAACTCAAGAAATAGCAGCTTGATCTCCTCCGCTGTAGCGACGGTCATCGAAACTGACAACAGTTCCTCGCCATCGCGAACTTTCGATTCGATTAGCGTCCGCTCGACACACCTTAGATTGAGGCGCGCCGCGTCTCGACCCACTTGCGCATAGTAGGGAGGTTTGCCGTAACTGAAGACAAGCGAAAAGCCTAACTTCTCACGGAAAAATTCGCACGATCTCTCGATATCGGTAACGAGCAGTTGCGGCTCTGCCGAGACAATTGTGGTTTTGGATGGCGATGATTTTGGTTTGACCGGCGCGGCCGGAAGTCCAGCTTTCAGGGCTTGCCAGCCGTCGAAGCCTTGCTGTCTTGCGACCATTTCTTGCGCATCACTGAGCTTAAAGCTGGCCGCGAGAATCTCGGAGTCGGGCATATCCCGGAAACGAAGCAAATGTGCGCGGATTTGTGCGGCGACGGGATAGTGGCCTTCGCGATGCCACCGCAATATGAGCTTGGCTTGCTTTCTGAGGTTCTCTAGATTGGGCATGCAGGCCTCCACGATGAGATCGTAGGTGGGCTTTGCCCTTCGGCGACGCGCCGTTGCATCCTACATGCGCAGATGGAGTATCTGCGACCGCGTAAGTACTTGTCAATTGAGAACGACGCGCGGTACATGTCACTTGGCCGCCCGCGTGTTCCCAAGTCCCAGCACTTTCGGGCCGTATGCTTACGCGCTCCCTTGGAGCAGAATGCTTGATACAGGATGTTCGGGCTACGTCGTCCGAGACAGATTTGCCTGAAACAGATTTGTGTGAACAAGGTCGCAACGCGGGCCGCGCTGGCAACATCCAAAAACGTAGGGGAAAATTAGTCGGGCCGAAAAGGGGTCGGGATGAGTATCGGGGAACCGGCGGATCATCGGAAGCATCCATCTCCAACCGGAGAGCCAGCCCGGGCCGCAGAGCAATCCGGTCATGAGGAAGATGAGGCCCGCAGAATCCGGCGGTTGCAGGTGATGATGAGCATGGTAAGTTCCGTCATCAGCCAGGATCCCGGCCTTACGGTTGAGGAGGCCTCAGAACTGGCTGCCGGCGCCAAGCGCGCCGCGCTCGCCATGTTCCCCGACAAAGAACTGGCCTACGATCTCCTCTACAAACCCCGCCTGCAGCGGATTATGCGCGAACGCTTTCGACTGCAATGAATGACTTACGCTGTGTGTCTCTGTGTCGCCAGCGGTAAAAGTTCTTACTCATCCACCACGCTATTCCGCAATGTTCCCACGCCTTCCACACTGATCTCCATCACATCGCCGGCGACTACCGGCCCCACTCCCTGCGGCGTTCCGGTTGCGATCAAATCGCCCGGGAAGAGCGTCATCACCTGCGCGATGAAGCGAATCACAACATCGAGAGGAAAAATAAAATCTCGGGTGTTCCCCGACTGCTTAACCTCGCCATTGACCCGCGTCTCCACTCCCACCCCAGCCCATGGATCGATGCCGTCCACCACCACCGGCCCCACCGGGCAGAACGTGTCGAAGCTCTTGGCCCGTGTCCATTGCCCGTCTTTTATCTGCAGGTCGCGAGTGGTTACGTCGTTCAGGCAGGTGTAACCGAGAATGTAGGGCCGCACGTCCTCACCTTCGGCCAGGTGGTAGCAGGTCTTGCCGATCACCACGCACAGCTCGGCTTCGTAATCCACGCGCTGCGAAATCTTCGGCCGACGGACCACGCCTCCGGGCGCGAGCAGCGCCGAATTTGGTTTGAGAAAAAGAACCGGCTCAGTGGGAATGTCGTGCCCCAGTTCCTTCGCATGCTCGATGTAATTCCGGCCAACGCAAACAATCTTCGAGGGACGCACCGGCGGCAGCAGCGTGGCCTCCTCCAGCCGGATCGGTTCAATGCGCCGGGTGCGCAGGCCTTCGACGTCGCCATCAGACTCTTCGGGAGCCGTGAGCAATATGCGCACGATCGATTCGTGCCCCGCGACTGCCTCGACCAGCCCGTAATGATCCTGCCCGTTCTGTTGAAATCTGCAATATTTCATCGTATTTCTATCTAACCACGAGAATAAGAATTCCCGCCAGAGTTTTTCCCGGACAAACCAAGCAGTGCAATCCGCCAGGCAATTCAAGAGGCGTCATCCCGAAGCCCCGCGTTTTCACCAGCGAGCGGGAGCCCCCATTCCACTTCACTTGAGCCAGCTGACTGGATTGTGCACGAGCGCCTTCCCTACGGCACATTCTCGCTCGCCTCTTCCGACCGCGCGCTCTCGTTTCCCCGCAAATCAACTGCTGACACCGAATAGAAATAAGTCTTTCCCGACGAAACCTGCGCATCGCGAAAAGCCGGGGTCTTCACCGGCTCAGCATTCAACTTGACCCCCGCCCCGCCCGCTTCGTGACGGTAAACGTTGTAGCCGTCGAGCTCGGTATCCGGCACCGGCGCCCAGATCAGATCAATAAACGGCTTCTGCCCCGGTCCCGAGAAGACGGCCTGCAACCCCGAGGGCACAGCCGGCGGGTACACATCATGCGCAAACACTTTGACCTCCGGCGTGTCCTCGCCTTCCACTTCCGTTGGGGGCTTGCCCGCCGAATCGATTAGGCTTACAACGGCTCCTCTGTAGAAATAGGTTTTCTCCCATTCGAACGTCTGGTCAAGAAACGAAGTCACGGGCTGCGCCGATGTAGCCGGTCCGGTTGACGCAGCCTGACCCGCGGCCCCTTGGGCGCAAGCCGTCGCATCTACATCGGACAATTTCACATCTTTCGGATCCCGTTCGCCCCGCCGGTAGATGCGAAACAAGTATCTGATACCCGCCGCCGTTTCCGAGGCTATGGGGCACTGCCAGGAGATCAGCACCCCCTGCGCCGTCGCCTGGCTGAGGAAATCGCCGAATGGCGGCAGTGTCGGAACCAACGGCACACGAACCTGATTCGAAAGCCCCGCTCCTTTTCCAGCCGTGTTGAGCACTTCGACTGCATAAGTGGCGGACGCCTTGGGATTCTCCCTCTCCAGCACAGATGGCAGCGTGTCGATAAAGCTGGCCGTAGGTTTTTTCCCAGTTTTTGCGCTGGCTGAATCCGGTGCAGCTTCGCCAACCGGAATTCCACACTCATTCGCCATCTCCGCCGCGGTCCGGCAAATCTGCGTCTTCCCTAGATACCGGACTCTTTGCCGGTCGGTAGTTCGCTGAGGAACAGTCCACGTGAGCGTTACCTTGTCGCCCTTGCGGGCCGCGCGCAGATCGGAAGGCGCCTTCGGCAACTCCAGCGAAGGCGGCAGCGGCGGGCCGACCGAGGCGCAACCGGCCAGCCAAAATGAGGCACCGACAGCCAGTAGCAGATGTCCTGAAAGGGGCTTCATGCGCGGAACAAACAGAGTACATCAGAGATTCGGAATTGCGACATGCCTGACGGGGCGTGTGGAGGAGAATTTGCGGCAGCGTGGGATTCGCATCGCGAGCTTGGTATCAGAATATGCCTTCAGGCATACTGTAATCTGATGGTCAATCACGCCTTCAGGCCGCGCCTTTAAGCGCCGCGGCCTCCGGTTTACAGAATGTACCGCGACAAATCCTGATCCTTAACAATATCGGTCAGCATCTTGCGCACGTAATCCCCATCGATAACCACCTGCTCGCCTTTTTTCTCGGGAGCGTCGAAGCTGAGTTCGTCGAGCACCCGCTCCATGATGGTATGCAGCCGCCGCGCCCCAATATTTTCGGTATTCTCGTTCACCCGAAACGCGAAGTGCGCGATTTCATCCAGCGCCTCCGGCGTAAACTCCAGCTTCACACCTTCGGTTTCCAGCAGCGCCGTGTACTGCTTCACCAGCGAAGATTTCGGCTCGGTCAGGATGCGCACGAAATCCTGCATGGTCAGCGACTGCAACTCCACGCGTATGGGGAAGCGCCCTTGCAGCTCCGGAATCAGATCGCTCGGTTTCGAAACGTGAAAGGCTCCGGCTGCGATAAACAAAATATGATCGGTCCGCACCATGCCGTATCGCGTATTCACCGTGGTGCCTTCCACGATGGGCAGAATGTCGCGCTGTACGCCCTCGCGCGACACGTCCGGACCGTGGCCGCCTTCACGCCCGGCAATTTTGTCGATCTCGTCCAGAAAAACGATTCCGGCATTCTCTACGCGGTCAATCGCCATGCGCGTAACCTGATCCATATCGATCAGCCGCTGTTCTTCTTCCTGGATCAGGTATTCGAAGGCCTCGTTCACCTTCATCTTCCGCTTCTTGGTGCGCTGCCCGAAGATGTTGGGCAGCATCTCCTTGATGTTGATGTCCATCTCTTCGACGCCCTGATTGCTCAGAATCTCGAAGGTTGGGAAATTCCGCTCGCGCACATCGATCTCGACCTGGCGCTCGTCCAGTTTGCCCTCGCGCAATTGCTGCCGCAGCTTCTCGCGGGTGCGCGAAGAAGATTCGGCCAGCGCCGTACTGCCGTCGATCACCACCCCGCCCGCCGTCGTAGTTTCAACCGGGCGCGGCGGGGGAGACGGCGGCAGCAGAATATCGAGCAGCCGCTCTTCGGCGTTGAGCTCGGCCTTGTCGGCTACGTCTTCCAGCTTTTCTTCGCGGACGTTCTCAATCGCGATCTCCACCAGGTCGCGCACCATCGACTCCACGTCGCGGCCCACATAACCAACCTCGGTAAACTTCGAAGCTTCAACCTTCAAAAAAGGAGAATTCGCGAGCTTGGCCAGCCGCCGCGCAATCTCGGTCTTGCCCACGCCAGTGGGCCCGATCATCAGAATGTTCTTGGGGATGATTTCTTCCGCCAGCTCTGGAGTGAGTTTCTGCCGGCGAGTGCGGTTGCGCAGAGCAATAGCCACAGCCCGCTTGGCGTCCTTCTGGCCGATGACGTGCTTGTCGAGTTCAGCAACGATCTCACGGGGAGTGAGTTCGTCGAGTGCGAGTTGCTCTTCTTCGGCGGAGGAGGGAAGGTAAATAGCCATAAATTTCGTCGTTGGTCGTTGGTCGTCGGTCTTCAGTCGTCGGCGCAGTCAGTATTCTTGTGCATGGCCGATGGCCGACGACCGACGGCACTACAGTTCCTCGATCGTCACCGCATCATTGGTATAGATGCACATCTTGCCGGCAATCTTCATTGCTTCCTCGGCAATCTGCCGCGCCGTGAGCTGGGTATGTTCCGCCAGCGCCTGCGACGCGGCCTGCGCATACGGCCCCCCGCTGCCAATCGCCGCCACGCTGCCATCCGGCTCAATCACATCGCCCTGCCCGCTCAGCAGAAAAGTCTGCTGCTTATCGCAGACCAGCAACAGCGCCTCGAGATGCCGGAGGTATTTATCGGTGCGCCAGTCTTTGGCCAGTTCGACCGCGGCACGCCCAAGATTGCCGTGATACTGCTCCAGTTTCGACTCGAACCGGCTGAACAGCGTGAACGCGTCGGCAGTGGATCCGGCAAATCCCGCCAGAATCTTGTCGTTGTAGAGCCTGCGAATCTTCCTGGCCGTGTGCTTGATGACAGACTCGCCCAGCGTCACCTGCCCATCGCCCGCCAGAACCACGGTGCCATTCCGCCGCACAGACAGAACTGTCGTAGATCGTATCAGTCGTTTCGTTGACATGAGCGCAATCTCTCATTATAGCAGCGCATAGAGTCCTGAATTCCCTCCCAGAAAGACGGTAATGGGCGGTTTTGAAATTCAGGAAGGCTTCTTGCGCTCAAGCTGCATTCGGTCGTGTCTGGCTTCCAGAAGTTCGCCTGGCTCTTTTACCAGTTGGTCGAATATGTGAGGGGTCTTTCTCGTCGGCAATGCAGAGCAGAGCAAATTCATTCGTTCGCGTTCTTCAGGCGTCATAGTGGATGTGATCTCTTTAGCTCAGATTGTAAACGTTTGCGAGCCTAGACTTGCAGGATGGATACCACAGAGAGAGTCCGTTCTCTTGTTTCTTCCGACGGCGCGCTTTCAGAACAAGAAATAATTGAGCGCTTCAAAAAAGTATTTGGCAGGGACATGACCGCCGCAGAGCGGCGAAGCTTCTTCTTGGACCTTCCACTCTCGAAAGACCCCAGCAACCTCTAAGGGCTGCCTTTGCCGCGACGATCAAGATTGACCAAAATTCAAAACCGCCCACTACCAGAAAGACGCAGAGACACCAAGAAAAACAAAGAAGGCATAATTCAGTCTCTTTCTCCGGAACGCCCCAAAAGGGCAAGCGAATCCGCTTACGGTAGGGCAAATGTTCGGTAGTGTATCAGTTTGAAAATTCTGCTGATCGCATCCCAACGGCATCCCGAAGTCCCGCGTTTTCACCAGCGGGACGAGGGATCTCCCGCAAGCACACAGCCGCAGTAGTCAAACTGAGTCACGACCAAATGTTCGGCTGGCGGGAATAGCGGTCGCCTGCCAATGTAAAATCTTTGGTCATTCGTCATCCACCAATGCAAACCGCAGACGTAGTAATCATCGGCGGCGGCATCGTCGGGTCGAGCATTGCCTATCACCTGACCGCCGGCGGCTGCCGCAATGTTCTCGTCATTGAGCGCGAGTCGGCCCAGGGCAAAGGATCTACAGGGAAAAGCATGGGCGGGGTGCGCGCCCAATTTTCCACCCCTGTGAGCATTCAGATGTCGCTTTACTCGATCCCGTTCTATGCCAGTTTCGAAGAGCGCCTGGGATATCCCTGCGATTACCGGCCGCAGGGGTATTTATTTTGCGCGACGAGCGATGCCCACATGTCGTACCTGCGCACCAACCACGCGCAGCAGATAAAGATGGGCCTGAAAAATGTCAGCCTGCTGCCCGGTGACGAAATTCGCCGCATGTTTCCGCAGTTGCGCGCGGATGACATTGTTGGCGGAAGTTTCTGCTCGACCGACGGCTTCGTCGACCCTTACAGCGCGATGAACGGCTTCATGAGCTGGGCCACGGAGCATGGCGCCACGCTTTGGAAAAGTTGCACCATCACCGGATTCACACGAGACTCGAACGGCATCGCCTCTGTCCAAACCACCCGCGGACCAGTGGCCACGCGCAAAATTGTAAACTGCGCCGGAGCCTGGGCCGCGGCCGTGGCCCGACTCGCCGGCATCGACCTGCCGGTCGAGCCGCTGCGCCGAATGCTCGTGCCCAGCGAGCCTTTCGACGAATTCCCGCACACCGCTCCGATGATCATCGATATGTCGAACGGATTCCATTTTCGCCCGGAGGCGCGCGGTTTCCTGCTGGCGTGGAACGATCCGGAAGAAACGCCCGGATTCAAAACAGATTTTGACCCCGCGTTCGTAGAAAAAATCCTGACCCGCGCTGCCGATCGTGTGCCCTGCTTCGCCAATCTGCCGGTAAATCCCAGGCGCGCCTGGGCAGGACTGTATGAGATGACGCCCGATCATCATCCGGTTCTCGGCGAGGCTCCCGGCGTTCCGGGTTTCTATCTGGCGAACGGTTTCAGCGGCCACGGGGTGATGCACGCTCCGGCGACGGGAAAGATTTTGAGCGACATTGTGATGACCGGAACCACGGATCTGATCGATGCCTCGCTGTTAAGTTTGAAGCGCTTTGCCGAAGGCAAATTGATACACGAGACTGCGGTGCTCTAACGTGCTGCGGAAAAAAGCCATAAACGTACCTCAGAGGCTCAAGAGACTGCGTGAGAACTCACCTTTCGCCCCTTCGGGGCTTGTTCCTTCCCCACTTCCTACCCGCGGCTTGCGCCGTGGGCTGAATTCTGCCGCCGCTTTGCGGCCGAAAGCGCGCGCGCTCCCCCCGAGTCCGTAAGCGATAGTTCTTACGCACCCTCTAAAGCCCGGACGCAAAACGAAACGACTTATCGCAGCGCTGAAAGCGCGCCACCTCCAAAATGACTTTTCTTGCGAAAAAATTGGGTCTCGTCGGCTAGGAAATGGGTTCGATTTTTTCCACCTGAATGGTATTGCTGTTCGCATCCAGTTTCCCCGTTACTTTGACGCGCTTTCCCTTGTATCGATGAGCCTTGCCGGAATCACTGAGTTTGTAGCTGACTTTGGTGACCGGATCTTTGAGCACGAGTTCTCCATTTTCTTTCACGATATTGCCGGAGAAGGTTTTCGCGTCCTTAACTGTGATTTCGCCAGAGGCCGGCATTTGCGGTTCGTTGGACGGTTGGTGCGGGACGGCGGGGGCTGTCTGCTGAGAACCGGCAGGAGTGGAATTCTGATCCGTCTGCTGGGTCAATCCTGCGAGCGTTAGAAAAGGCAATATCAGGGCCGCATGAACCAAACGGTGTAGTGAATTTATCATCGGGGAACTCTCCCAATATTGTTTGGTGCCCGGGGAAGTGTGAACAGAGGAGAAATTTTTCCACAGGTTACGAAAATAGTTGCACAATCTACATGATTCACCCGAGTTCCTTTCTGCAGGGGAAATTGTAAGTTGCAGATGATCCAGCCGGGTTTTTGGGCGCGGGGCCGCTGCTGCGTCCAGGTTTAGGCCGCAAAGCTTAACAACTCCCAAGGTATTCCCAATTGGTTGTTAATTTCGCGGACAAAGGGAAGTCCCGGCAGAATCTATATCGCCCGAGTGGAGCAATGCCATGGCCTTAAACGGAGCAGCCGCCTACGGAATCTATCCTCAAGATATTGCGCTCACCGACATCGTGCGCAACCTGAATCAGGCTGGCTTTGAGAACGAAGACATCTGCATGATGCTTTCGCCCGGGCACCCCATCGCGTCCATTGTGCGCGATGCCAGCCTGTTCAACAGCGAAAAGGAAGCGACTGCAGTAACGGCGGGCCTGATTGGCTGGCTTTCCGAGTTCGGAGCGGTCCTGATTCCGACCGTAGGTTTCTTCATCCGGTCGCAGGCGTTTTTTCATGCATTGATGGTGGCGCGCGAAGCGCCTGCGATGTGCGGGAACGCGAGGACCCTGGTGGGCCTCGGCTTTTCCAAGGAAGAAGCGGAGCGCTTTGAAGACGAACTGGAGCACCTGGGAGTCCTGGTATACATCTCGTGCGTCGAGAACGCGAAGACCCTGTGGGCGAAAGAAGTATTGCGGCACACCGGAGCTTTGGAGACAGCTACGCTGGAAGAGAGTCGGCTGACGGTGGCGGCGACGGCGTAGGGGATTCCCGCATCAGCCTATTTTTCGAACACAAGTCCAAGCCTCTTCCTGCGCCAATTCTGGTCCCGCCATGGCAATCATTCCCTTGCGAATGGCTATTTCTTTGAGCCCTGAATTTAGGGAATAATGCAGGGTCCATCTACAGCCGGCCAGATTTGCTTTTAGAGACTTTAACGTATAGGCAGTGTTTTATGCTGATGACTAGGCTTCTTGCAGTCGCGACCGCGAGCTAAGGTTTCGCTTGCGGCTACCGAATTTGGGCGCATTACCAGTACAAGAATGTCCGCACGAGGAGGAATGAGGATATGCGCATCGATGGTGGGATGGGTTTTGTGAAGAATCGATTCATATGGCTGGCGTTGGCGGTGCTGGCCATGTCGGGAGCATCTCTGGCGCAATTCAGGGTGTCGATCACGGTTGCGCCGCCGGCTTTGCCGGTTTACGAACAACCTGTGTGTCCTGGCGATGGCTACATCTGGACGCCCGGATACTGGGCGTGGGATGACGACGCCAGCGATTATTATTGGGTTCCGGGCACATGGGTATTGGCTCCCGAGGTGGGATTTTTGTGGACCCCTCCGTGGTGGGGCTGGGGCGATGGAGTATTCGCATTTCACGAGGGATTCTGGGGTCCGGAGGTAGGTTTTTACGGCGGGATCAACTACGGCTTCGGCTATTTCGGTGTGGGCTTCGTAGGCGGACGATGGGACGGCGGTCACTTCTTTTATAACCGCGCGGTGATGAACGTCAATGTCACCAACATCCGCAATGTCTATAACGACACGACCATTATCAACAACCGGGTCGAAAACCATGTCAGCTTCAACGGAGGCGAGGGGGGCATCCAGGCGCGTCCCACACCGCAGGAAGAAGCCGCGGCGCGGGGCCGGCATGTTGGTCCGGTAGCGGCGCAGAACGAGCACATGCAAGCGGCACGGGGAAATCCACAGCTCAGGGCTTCGGCCAACCAGGGCCGGCCTCCCATCGCGGCCACTGAACGGCCCGGAGCCTTTAGCGGACACGTAGTGGCGGCACGGGAGGCGGGCGCGCCGTACCATGCTCCGGCAAATCGCGGCGGGGAAGCGCGCGGCGCACAGTCACGGGGGAACGAACCTGCGCGGCCTGAAAATAGTGCGGCGCGTCCGGCCAATCCGGGGCACGTGAAAGACCTGCCGCCCATGGAGCGTCCGGCTGCGCCCAACAGCGGGAATGCGGCGGCGGATAAAAAGTATCAGCAGCAGCAGGAAAAGCTTTACAACAAGCAGACTCAGGAGCGGCAGAAGCTGCAACAGAAGCAGGAACAGGAGCATCAACGCGCCACTCAGCAGAACTACAGCCAGGCGCGCAGCCAGCAAATGGAACAGAAGCACCAGCAGCAGACGCAACAACTGCAGCAGCGCCATACACAACAGCAGCAGCAGATGCAGTCCCGGCAGGCTCCGGCTTCAAGACCGGAGCGGAAGTAGACCAGCTTGTAGTTTGGATCTGTCCTATGGCCGGGTGTTCCACACCCGGCCATCTTCATATGGCCGGTCCCGGGCCGAAGAGGGATGCCGCCAACCTACCGGGGCATTGCACCCAGGCTACAGAGTACGCCGGATAGGTCTGCCCGTGTTTCCTGCCGCAGACTGAGAACAGGTTTTTGAGGGGAGGGCCGTCGATGTCTGTGGGAAAAGTTACTCTGCTCTTGATCTTTCTTGGTTGCGCGACCTGGATAGCAGCCCAAAGTGCGCCGGCGGGCGGAGCGCCGCCGGCGGGCACTTCAGGTTCGGGACAAACAGGTTCGGGACAAACAAGTGCGCGACAAACGCAGGCACCGGGTTCGGCATCGCCGCCTTCTACGGTGGCGCCTGCTGGGTCTGCGACATTGCCGTCCACTGGGTCTACTAACCCCCCGTCCGCGCCGGCGGCTGGGTCCACTGGGTCAGCCAAGCCGCCAAACAGTGTTCCGGGGGCCAACTCGACAAATCCTCCGTCGGAGGAAAGCAATACCCAACCCTCGACGGTGAGTCCGAACACCTCAACAAGTCCCGGAACCACGCCAAGCGGTTCTCCCTGCAGCAGTTTGCCTGGCGCGAGTAACGGGAATTGGAACCCGGGTGCTTCGAATTCCCGTTCTTCCAATTCCGGTCAGCCGCCCTCGACTTCGGGAACTCCTACCGGTACAGCCTGTCCCCCTGCGAGCGCGAAATAAGCGCTCGAGTTCCCAAAGGGCCAGCAATAAGCGGATCCGGCGAAGCCGGATCCGCTTCCCCTCACTGATAGGTGAAGGTCAAATCATCCAGATAGACGGAGTAGGGAGACTGCTTGGAATTTCCGTCCTCCTGGTAGTTGATGGTGACGCCGTACCAGCCCGGAGCAGACCCCGGCTGGTAGTACTGGTTGACGTTATAGGTAGTTCCATTCAGCGTAATCGATTGATACAGCAGTTCGTTGCTCGAAGTTCTCTCGACCTGAATGGTCAGATGGTTCCAGGAATTGCTGTTGGGGTAACAGGGAATGCCGGTAGGAATCCATTCCTGGGCCTGGTTATTCCAGACATCCCATTCGTTGCCGCCGGCGATGCGGCATTCATGGCCCCAGATGTAGCCCTGGTTGTTGAAGAACTGGTTGATGTCGAACTCCACCGCCTGCGCCAGGCCAAGGTTGGTCCCGTAGAAATAGACATCGTAGGTGAAGTTGTGCAGCGTGGGGACAAGGGTGTGATTACTGTCCGGCATACCTTGGGAAGAATCCACGCCGATGAGGTGGTTGTTCCAGAGGCCATCGCCGTAGCCTTCGCTTCCCGCCAGATACATCTGAGTCGACGCTCCGCTCATGGAGGGCGATTTGACGTTCTGGGTCATGGAAAACGTGATGTTGTCACAAGGGGAGGGCGAGCAATCAACAAACGTTGGAGCGCGCTGGCCGTAGTCCGCCCATCCGCCGCTCTTCTGCAGATTCTGGAAGGAACTGCCTCCGCCGCCACCTCCGCTCACCGTAATCGTAATGGGAGTAGTCGCAGCGCCGCCGCAGTTATCCCACTCTTCCACCGTCGTATTGTAGGTTCCGGGGCTAAAGGTGAGGCTGTGGTTCAGGCTGGCGCCGTTTACCACGTATGCGAGCTGGTAGGGGGCGGTGTAGATACCCATTGAGCTCACGCCTTTGGAGCAGGTGGTGGTCGCGGTGGCCACATAATTTACGGTTGTGCCTACGTCGCTGTTATTGGCGGGCGCGGTCACAGTCACGCCGGACTTTCCGTTGCCGCCGGTCACGGTGACCGTGATTGGAGCCGTGGTGGCGCCACCGCAGTTATCCCATTCCTCGACCGTAGTGTTGTACGTCCCCGGATTGAGGCTGAGATCGTAGTTCAGGCTGTCCCCGTTTACCACATATGCCAGGACGCCCGGAGCGGTATAGATTCCCATCGAACCCACACCTTTTGAGCAGGTTGTAGTAGTAGCCGTAGCCACGTAGTGCACTGGTCCTGATTGCGTTGAGCCGTTAGCGGGGCTAGTGACGCTCACATTAGCGAACGCCGCAGGGGCGAGGATGGCAGACAGGCACACGATTAGCAACAAAGTCTTGAACATGCAAGGCTTCTCCAGATGTGGTTTTTGGGCTTTCTTTACTGCTGAACTGCGCGTACAAAGCAACCCAAAACGCGCGAGCGGGCACGTGGAGGGTACCGCTGAAGTGGCGTAGCGCTAATCCCAACCGGCTGATTAAAGTCGTGGGCGCTTGCGGCCAGACCGGGGATTCGGCCTATCCCCTTGCATCAACCGGAAAACTATGTAGAGAGGCTACCAGAAACACTGTATCCGTCCAAGCCAAAAAACGCAGTTTGCCCTCACAGAGGTTCTAGGCCCTTGGCCCGGAAAAATCCCGCACTTGCAACCCGCCGCTCGATTTGAGACACCAATGCAGGTCCCTGCTTGGGGTGGGGCAGCGCTTCACTACGCGATAAGTCGTTTCTTATGTTCATGGGCCTTACCTGTTGAGGTACGGTTACGGACTTTCTCTGCGGCCTGGTGAGCGGCGTAGCTGAGGATCGGCGGCTGTCAGTAGATTGCCAGGCACGAGCGAAGCATTGGCAAACGAGCGATGAGCCAATAACGGTCGAACTGGAGAGATTCTTGGTCCGCGCCGAGTCTACGAGTTCCTCGAAACCTTTGACGGTCATCGCCTTTGTTCTGGCCATCGCCGCCTTATATTTTGGCCGCAAAGTTTTCATCCCCCTGGCGCTGGCAGTGGTATTCAGCTTCCTGCTCACGCCCTTTGTCAGCCTGTTTGAAAGGATTCGCTTCCGCCGGGTTCCGGCTGCGATCACCGTGCTTCTTCTGGCACTGGCGCTGATGGGGCTAGCGACCTGGGGGGTCGCGGGACAGCTGGTTGACACCATGGTCCGACTGCCGGATTACAAGGATAATCTGGACGCCAAAATTCAATCTCTTCACGCCTCCCGGGCCGGCGGTTTGAGCAAAGCGTCGGCGACTATTCAAGAACTAAACAAAGAGTTGTCGTCCTCGCAAGCGGCGGAGCCGGGGCGATCCCGCCCGATGCGTCCCGTTCCGGTGCAAGTCACGGCTCCCGCTTCGAATGTGGTGCAAGACCTGGGCGCGTTGCTGGGGCCACTGAGTGAGCCCTTGGAAACCGCCGTGATTGCCGTCATCTTCACTATTTTTATGCTGGTGAAGAGGGAAGATCTGCGCAATCGCGCCATCTCGCTGGCGGGGCGGGGACAACTGAGCCTGATGACGCAGGCCCTCGACGATGCGGGGCGACGGCTCAGCCGCTATCTCGGAATGCAGTTTCTGGTCAACGCCGGCTACGGCTGTATCTTCGGCGCGGCGCTGTACTTCATTGGTGTTCCTCACCCTCTGCTTTGGGGCATGGTCGCCGGAATATTGCGCTTCGTTCCGTATATCGGAACGTTCATCGGCGCAGCCATCCCCGTGGCGTTGTCGATTGCCGTATTCCCCGGCTGGCGGCAGGCCGGACTCACCTTCGGCACATTTCTGATACTTGAGTTGACGGTCTCAAATTCTGTTGAGCCTCTGCTTTATGGCGCCCACACCGGCATTTCCTCACTGGCGATTCTCGTCGCCGCCGTTTTTTGGGCAACGCTATGGGGGCCGGTGGGGCTGATTCTTTCCACCCCGCTTACCGTCTGCCTCGTGGTTTTAGGGCGGCATGTGCCGGAGTTGAGTTTTCTTGAGGTCGTACTCGGCGACGAGCCGGTTCTTCCCCCCGAGCAGCGCTTTTATCAGCGGCTGCTGGCGCTGGATCCGGAGGAGGCGAGAAAGATCGCGGAAACGTATCTCAACGAACATTCGGTGGAGAGTTTTTACCAGACCATTCTGATTCCCGCCCTGAAGCTGGCGGAGCAGGATTATCACACCAACGCGCTGGATGAGGAGGCTCATCGCTTTGTGCTGCGCAGCAGCGCCGAGCTGATCGAAGAGATGGATGACCAGCTGGCGCAGGAACCGGATCGACAAAACCTGAGTGGGAATGGCGCATATCAGCGCAGGCCGGGCCAGGTGGAAGGTTTGCGAGATCGTATCGCCTGCGTGCCGGCGTGTCCCGGCGCCGACGAACTGGTCGTGACCATGATCCTGCAACTGCTGCAGCATAGCGGGCACCATGCCTGCCGCGTGAAAGCTGCGGATCCAGAGGAAATGCTGGCGGAATTGTCGCGCCATGAGTCAAGCGTAGTCTGCGTTTCCTGTATCGCGCTGTTTGAGCTGGGTTCGGCGCGATCGCTGTGCAGGAATTTGAAAGCGAGAATGCCGCACCTGGAAACTGTCGCCGGCCTGTGGAATGCGGAGGGAGGATCGGAGGCCGCGCGGGAACGATTTGGTCCGAGCAGCCCCCACTTCGTAACCGCGGATCTCTCGGAGGCCTTGCAGGAGATCTGCCGGCTCAGCGAAGCGGCACCGCCGGCGGATACCGCTCCCGGAGTGAAGCGTGCGTGATTGCCCTCGACCCAACAACCCTACGAATTTTCCCGATGCCATGCGTTCGCGAATGTACGCCACTCCGGCCGCATCTCAGGCGGTAAGCTGGCGGGATAGGGAATGTCCGGCGAACGAACTGGGACTGCACAGTATTGTTGGGCGACGAAGGCGGCTTTAGAGTGCGGAAAGTAGAACAAGAAAGCACATCAAAGTTGGAGCCGCCATTATGGCATACAGAATCTCCGGAAACCGCATCGAAGCCCCCCTTTCACCCTCTCCAGAAGCTTTGAGGCACGCTTTTGAAAGCGCCGTATGCGAGATCCACCGCGCCGACTGCGCAGCGGCGAAAAAAATGCAGTATCGCGCCCCCATCGTCCCCAGAGCTAAAATTCTCGGCCTGTCGAAGGACGGGGCGGAGAAGCGCGCTCTGTCGGACGCGGCCCGGGCGCTGGCCCAATTGTGGAAAGTGTAGATTCGCGGTGGCCAAGCCATCCGGCACGCCTTCAGGTGACATCTGCGTAAGTTTTCGGAAGCCTGCGGTTTACTTAAAAGCGACTTAATTTAATATAAGAACTGTCGCGCGGCCATAGCCGGGCAGATAGTGACTCACTTTGATTGCTACGGCTGTGTGCCGGCGGGAGATCCCTCGTCCCGCTGGTGAAAACGCGGGACTTCGGGATGACGCCGCGAGGATGCGATCAGCGGAATTTCCAAACTGAGCCACACCGCCCGACAGAAAATGCCCGACATAGGGTTCCGTGTCCGGTAGGAAAGTTTGATTGGCTACCCGCAAACCCAGGGCTTGCGCCCTGGGTTCGATCTTTTTGGCCACTTTCGCCGTTCGGAGTGTGTGGGCTAGCTCGCTTTGCGGCGGGCGCGCTCGGCTTCCTCTTCCGCTTCCACGGAATCGGCCGAACGCTGGGCATCGGTCTTATTCTTGTTCTTATCGACAGCCTTACCGGCGGCGTCTTTCGCGTCGCCCCACGCGTTTTGGACTTTGCCTTCCGCCTGTTTGGCTGTTCCCTTCACCTGCGCTTCCGTGTCTCCGGTCCATTCTCCGACTTGGCGCTCTGCGCGGCCTGCGATATCCTTTACTTTGCCCTGCACTTGATCTTTATTCATTATTTCTCCTCCTGTGTAATTTGGGGATTGTTTCCTCGGACCGTCCTAAACCACAGGACTACGGCCCTGAATCAGGCGGATCACAACTGCGATAACGGCCAAGATAAGCAGAATGTGAATAAATCCACCCAGTGTGTACGAACTGACCATGCCCAACAACCAAAGGACCAAGAGCACAACCGCTATTGTCCAAAGCATTTGGCACTCCTTGTTATCTGGAAAGTCGAGTACGTTCCGCTTATCCAGCTTCAAACGGAGTGTATGCCGGAGGCGGAGAGGGGCCTATCCAGTAAAAGCTTTATTAAACAGTCGGCATCGCTTTACGGTGGGGGTGGCAGGGAACTGTTCGGTGAAGAACGATTCTTCGCTTGGGCTGCGCAACGCTTGCACACGCGGGATAAGGAGCGTTGTCAGAAGGTTGGGAGCCGTAATGAATGCGCGGCCTGAGCCGTCGCGGCGCCGCCAATCATTTCCCGCACCTAACTAGAAATGAACAATTAATAAATCTGCACAATGCCGTTCCGCACGGCGTAGAGCGTCAGGTCGGCCACGGAATGCAAATCGAGTTTGCGCATCAGATTGGTACGGTGAGTTTCTGCGGTCTTCACGCTAAGACTGAGAGCGCTGGCAATCTCTTTCGTGGTCTTGCCCTCGGCGACCAGTTGAATTACTTCCCGCTCCCGCGGTGTCAAGACACACTGGTGGGAGTCGTCGGTTTCGCTGTGCGGGCGCAAATAGCCGTCGAGCATCATCTGCGCCACCCGGGGAGTGAAGAATGTGCGGCGGTTCTGCAGCGCCTCGACCGCGGCAATGAGATCGCGCCCGGCGTCGGATTTCAGGAGGAAACCCCGCGCCCCCGCCGCCAGCACCTCGCGTACCACCTGCTCCGAGTCGTGGATGGTCAGGATGAGGATGCGAGCCTCGGGATACAGCGCCAGGATCTGGCGGGCCGCGTCCAGTCCATTGAGATTGGGCATCCCGATATCGAGAAGGAAAATATCGGGCTTCAGGCCGTTGGCTAAGTCAACCGCCTCGCGGCCGTCTTTGGCTTCGCCGCAGATCTCCCATCCCGGGTGACCTTCGAGCAAAGAGCGAATGCCTCTTCGTGCTACTTCATGATCGTCCGCGATAAGGATACGAAGCGCGCCCAAAGCTTCACCTCGTGACAGTTTTGCGTCCGGAATTTGTGTCCTAGGAATAGTTGCACTCAGGGCCTGTGCAGGTTGCAAAAGGGAGGGGAAATCTGATGCGTGACTAGGGCAATGGCCTGGGCGAAGAGGAAGAAAAAATGCTGACGCCATCGTATGCTTGTGCGTTGAAATCGGGAAATTCAGGCGCGGGAGGGCAGGAATAGAGATTGGTCGGCCGGAATCGTGCCTCGACTGATGGTCAAACGCTCGATTGGGACTTTGTGGCTAAGGTCTTTACTGTACGGCTCGCTATTCCGGCCACTCTGTTCGCCCTATCGGGCATCTAACCGGCTTCGATGGAGGCATTTATGTGTTCCACACCTGTGTGGCGCGGCCGGCTTTTGTTGACGGGAGCTCTGTGCCTTGCCTTATCGTCGTTTACCGCAGCCCAGCAGCCCGCGAATACACAGCAAAACCCGCCAGCCACAAATCCGCAAGCCGGACAACAATCTGCTCCGGCTGACAACCAGCCCATGAGCGAGGAGCAGGCGGTCCAGCAGATGCAGCAGGAGTTACAGCAGCAGCAACAAAAGCAACAATCCCCCCAATCACCGCAGCAACCAGGCTCTCAACAGTCGATTGAGGCCGAACCCCAGCCCCAGCCCGGCACGGGCGACCAGGGCGATATGTTTGTTTTCAAGAAGCAAGTGCAAGAGGTGGTGCTGCACGCAATCGTCGTGGATGCTCAGCAGCATCTGGTTCCGAACCTGGATCGCAGCGCATTCTCCGTGGTGGAGAATGGCGTTCCGCAGACCATCACTTCGTTCCGGCGCGAGGATGTGCCGGTCGAAATGGGGATCGTGATCGATAACTCCGGCTCCATGCGCGATAAACGCGACAAAGTCAGCCAGGCGGTCTTAAATCTGATCCGGGCCAGCAATTCCGAGGACCAGATTTTTGTGGTGAACTTCGGCAGGAATCCTTATCTCGACCAGGATTTCACCTCTGACGTGAATTTGTTGCAGGCAGCGCTGCATCAGGTCTCGGCGAAGGGGAGCACAGCCTTATATGACGCCGTGGTCGCTTCTTCGGTTCACCTGAACAGCAATCCCCGCCTCGAAAAGAAGGTGCTTCTGGTCATCACCGATGGTCGCGACAACATGAGCCGCGAGACATTGCAGGAAGCCTTGCGCAAAGTGCAGCAACCCAACGGTCCGGTGGTCTATGCAATCGGCTTGGTTGGCGTGGAGAGCGAAGGCCGTGACGCGCTGCAGCGATTGGCGGACGCAACCGGTGGCGTGGCCTATTTCCCCCAGACGATGGACGAAGTCGACAGCATCACGCGCACCGTGGCGCACGACATTCGCATGCAATACCGCATCGCGTACAAACCTCGCAACCAGAATGCACGGCCGGAGTACAACTCAGTCCAGGTAGAAGCACGTTCACCGTCCTACGGTAAGCTGACAGCGCGCACCCGAAACGGCTATTACCCGCCCGAAACGTCGAGGTAGCTGAAAGCCATTTAATAACCGCTCCTTCCGGAGCTGCGGGCTCGCCGCTGACGAAACATCCTTCCCGAAACGATGCCGTCCTTCCCCGTGCTGCTTTCTTTTTTTTCCCGCCACCCGCAAAAGGTTTATCGTTACCCCATGCCGTTTCCGCGACCCAAGAGGAAGTTCTATTCCGAAGATGACTTGTACGAATACGCGGTGGGCGCGCTGGCGCGCCGTATGCGCACGGTCGCCGAACTCAAGCGCCTGCTCCGAATGCGCGTGGAAACCGATACGGAATATGGCCAGACACTGGTGGAGTTGATCGTCCGGCGATTGAAAGACAACGGATATTTGAACGACTCGCAATACGCCGCTTATTTTTCGTCGTTGCGGCGCGACAACCAGAAGTTCGGACGGCGGCGCGTGGTCACCGAACTGAAAGCGAAAGGTGTACACGGAGAAGTCATCGACCAAGCCGTGGACGCCGCTTTCGAGGAGATCAACGAGGAAAAGCAGGCGCGAGAATTTCTGCGGAAAAAACGCCTGGTCAAACCGAAAGATCAGAAACAAGCCGCACGCATCTTTCGGCAGTTGGCGCGCGCAGGCTTCGGCACCAAAACCATCTTCGCCATCTTGAAGCGCTGGAACGTGGACGACGAAATGTTGAGCGAGTTGGAGAGTGAAAGCGCATAAAGCGCAGCGGACATTCGCAATCTGACTCGCGGGCATCGCAAAAGCCGGTAGTGTCTGAAAAGCCAGAGGCTCTTGGCAAAAGCTCTCCCATACCGCATACTTTAAGGCTTATTCCCAACACCCTTTCCCCAGGAGGACGTTATGAAGTTCCGTATGCAAGCAGTACTCGCTGCAGTGCTGTTTGGAGCAGTGTCTCTGGCGCTCGGCCAGGATGCCAGTTCCGATGTGAAAAAGGCGGCCGACAAGACCGGCCACGAAACTAAAGTAGTCGCCAAGGACACCGCTCACGGCACGGAAAAAGCCGCCGACAAAACCGGCAGCGCCGTCGACAAAGGCGCGAAGGCCACCGGGCACGAAACTAAAGTAGTCGCCAAGGACACCGCCCACGGTACGGAAAAAGTCGCCAAGAAGACCGGCAGCGGCGTGAAGAAGGGCGCCGAGGAGACTGGCCACGGAGTGAAGAAGGCGGGCGAGAAGACCGCCGATGCGGTGAAGTAAATCTTCCACCGCAGCTAGATCAACCACAGTGGGTCCAGGGTCGCACGGGGTAATCCGCGAAGGACTTACCCTGTGTAACTCCCTGGCCTCTGTGGTTCATGTTTTTCTGGGTGTTAAAATCAAGTTTTATCCGCATCATGCTCACCGGCTCCCAAGTCCGCCGTAAGTTTCTGGACTTCTTTGTGCAGAAGGGGCACAAAGAGGTGCACTCCTCATCGCTGGTGCCGGCAAACGATCCCACGCTGCTGTTTACCAACGCGGGCATGAACCAGTTCAAAGACGTTTTTCTCGGCCTCGAGAAACGCGACTACGACAAAGCCACTACATCGCAAAAATGCGTGCGCGCCGGGGGCAAGCACAACGATCTCGAAAACGTCGGTTTCACCAACCGCCATCATACGTTCTTTGAGATGCTGGGCAATTTTTCCTTTGGCGATTATTTCAAGAAGGATGCGATCGCCTATGCCTGGGAACTGACCACTTCTCTACAGTGGTTCGGACTCAACATAGACAAGCTCTACGTCACCATCTTCCAGGGCGAAGGCGGCGTGCCCCGCGACACCGAAGCTTACGATCTGTGGGCTGGGCAGGGTGTTTCCGGGAAACGCATCTTTGAACTGGGGATGAAAGACAATTTCTGGCAGATGGGCGACACCGGCCCCTGCGGGCCCTGCAGCGAGATTTTCTACGACATGGGCCCCGCCGCCTCCGATCAGGGCCACGCCGATTGCGCCTTCCCCTGCGACTGCGGCCGCTACGTCGAAATCTGGAATCTGGTGTTCATGCAGTTCGACCGCGACATCAGCGGCAAGCTGAATCCGCTGCCCAAGCCTTCGATCGATACGGGCATGGGCCTGGATCGCACGACCGCGGTGCTGCAGGGCGTGGTTTCAAATTACGACACGGATTTGTTCATCCCGCTGATTAAGCGCGCCGCAGAGTTGACGGGCACCGCCCCGGCGGACGAGGGCGTCCGCCGCTCCGCGAGCCATGGAGGGACGGACGGGCCCGTCCGTTCGGCCGAGCAAGGCTCGGCGGGCTCTTCCGGCCACAAAGCAGCAGCGTCGTTGCGAGTGATCGCCGACCACTCCCGCGCCGCAACATTCTTAATTTCAGACGGAGTGCTGCCGGCGAACGAAGGCCGCGGATACGTTCTGCGAAAAATAATCCGCCGCGCCATCACGCATGGGCGTTTGTTGGGGCAGACGAAGCCCTTTCTGCATGAGATGGTTTTCGCGGTTCGCGATCTGATGCAAGATGCCTATCCGGAGCTGATCTCAACCTCGGACCGGGTTTCGAAGACTGTCCTGGTCGAGGAAACGCGCTTTTCTCATACCCTGGACATCGGCCTCGAAAAACTCGAAACGTTGCTGGCTGAGAATCGCCTCTCTGGGGAAGAAGCATTTAAGCTGTATGACACATTCGGCATGCCGCTCGATTTCATGCAGGACGCAGCCCGCGATCGAGGCATCGCCTTCGATCAGGCCGGCTTCGATTCCGCGATGGCCGAGCAGCGCACCCGCGCTCGCGCCTCCTGGAAGGGCGCGGGCAAACAGATCGCCAATCCCGCCTACCAGCAGCTGCCGAAATCAATCTTCGAAGGTTACCGGCAAACGCGCTCGGAAAACTGTGAAGTGCTGGCGATCATCCGCAACGGCCAGGGTGTGCAAGAACTCAAGTCCGGAGAATCCGGCGAAGTTATTCTCGACCACACGCCCTTCTATGCCGACTCAGGCGGCCAGGTAGGCGACAAGGGATGGTTTTATTCTGCCGATCACAATACTGTGGTTGCCGAAGTGACGGGATGCTACTCGCCGATTCAGGGCGTGCGCGCGCATCAAGTTGTCGTCAAGTCGCCCCTGCGTGTTGGTGATCGGGTCGAAGCTGTGGTCAATGCCGACATCCGCGAATCCACCATGCGCAATCACACGGCTACGCATCTTCTTCACGCCGGGCTGCGCGAGGTTCTGGGCAAGCACGTCAAGCAGGCGGGATCGCTGGTCGCCCCCGATCATCTGCGCTTCGATTTTTCGCACTTCACCGCCGTCGAAGATGAAGAGTTGCAGGACATTGAGGACATCATTAACAAAGAAGTCCTGCGCAACCAACTCGTCGAAACGATCACTGACGTGCCCATCGAAGAAGCAATCAGCCAGTATCATGCCATGGCGCTGTTTGGCGAAAAGTATGGCGACAAGGTGCGCGTGGTCCGCATTGGCGATTTCTCCACTGAGCTCTGCGGAGGCACGCACACCGGCGCCACCGGCGAGATTGGCCTGATCAAGATTCTGAAAGAAGGCAGCGTGTCTTCAGGGGTACGGAGGGTGGAGGCAGTTACCGGGGAAGGCTCTTTAAAACACTTCAGAAAAGATCACGAGTTGGAAAAAGTGGTGACGACAGTCGTTTCTCCCACCCTTGCCCAAAAAACGGGCAAGGATGGGGCACCCATTGCCGAAAGAGTATCTGCCCACGCCGAAATGGCTTCGCCTGCGGATGCGTTGAGATTCGAACTCGAAAAGAAAGATTCCGAAATCAAGCGCCTCACCCGCGAACTCGATCAGGCGCGCATGAAGTCAGCTTCATCCGGCGCAGCCAATCTTGGCGACAAAATAAAAGACGTAAAAGGGGTGAAGGTGCTCGCCCACCGTGTCGATAACCTGGAACGCCCGCAACTGCGCACGCTGGTCGATCAACTCCGCGACAAGATTGGCTCCGGGGTGGTGGTGCTGGGTTCGGCGACTAACGGCAATGTGTCGCTCATCGTCGGCGTCACCAAAGATCTCACCGGCAAAGTGCATGCCGGAAAAGTGATCGGCCCTGTCGCGCAAAAAGTCGGCGGCAAAGGCGGAGGCCGCCCCGACCTCGCCGAAGCCGGCGGCAAAGATTCCGCCGCGCTCGATTCCGCTTTGAACAGCGTATATGCCGTAGTGGAGTCCCTTCTCGCATGAGCACCACTGGTCAGCCTTCAGAAGATCGCTTGCGCTTCGTCAAGCACAAGGGCCACGCTGTCTACGACATCGACCTTTCGCATTGCCCGGCAAAGGAAATGATGCTACTGCTCGACCAGATCCGCGCCGACATGGCCCGCCACGAACCCGGATCGATCCTCGTCCTCGCCGACTTCACGGGCGCGCAGGTCGACAAAAACGTCGCCACCCGCATGAAGGAAGTTCTGGTGCTTGATCGCCCTTACGTAAAGCGCTCCGCCTGGATCGGCACGGAAAGCCTTCCCCATATCTTCTACGAACACTTCAAGACATTCTCCCAGCGCGACCTGCCCATTTTCAAAACCCGCGAAGAAGCGCTGGAGTGGCTAGTGAAGGAGTAGTCAGGTCCCGGAATCAGCGAAAGCCATACTGTGCCACTGCCGAACTTCTTGACATAGCTATCTAAGATAGCTATCATAACGCCATGCAAGTCAGCGTAGCCGATGCCAAGAACAAGCTTCCGGAACTGATTAAGGCGGTCGAAGGTGGCGAACCCGTCACCATCTGCCGCCGGGGTGTGCCGGTGGTGGATATTGTACGCACCAAAAAGCCGCTTTTGAAGAAACGAACTCTGGGAACGCTCCGCGGGCAGATCAAGATCCTCGACCCGGATTGGTGGAAGCCAATGACGGAGAAAGAGGTCGAAGACTTTCTTGCCGGCCGCTACAAATGACATGCGATTTCTTCTGGATACCGTCGTTCTGATCTACGCAGTGGAAGTCCCGGACCTACTCAGCGAGCGCGCCACTGCGGCGGTGCAAGACCTCAATAACGCGCTTGAATTGAGCGCAATCTCGGTCACCGAAATTGCAATCAAAGCCGGCTTGAACAAGCTGGCGTTTTCCGCCGCGACACTCAACAAGGCCCTGGAAGAATTGGGAATCCGCGTTCTGCCTTACAAGTCCGATCACGCATTTAATCTGTTCGGACTACCGCGTCATCACGATGATCCTTTTGACCGCCAAATTATTTCTCAGGCCTTGTGCGAACAAATTCCAGTGGTGACGCCGGATCAAAAATTCAGCTTATACAAGGGGCTTTCAATTCTCTGGTGAGCGCCTGACTCTTCAACTTCTCCACTTCAACGTAACGGGCGCCGTCATCGGATGCTTCATTTCCCCACCCGTGCGCTTCGCCTCCAAATACGCGGCTTTTAACTGGAAATACCACTTCGCCGGACGATCTGCATCGTCGATCAGCATGAGGTGAGGGTTATGCTGCAATCCTTCCGCCTGCAGTTCCATGGTGCGGCGGTCCTGCTCCACAAATTTCGCAAACACAAACTTCAGCAACTCCGGACCAAATGGCAGCCAGCGAAAAATATTCCAGGCCGCAACGACGTCGATGCGGCATCGATTGCGCGTGATGGGAGTCACCGTAGTCAGCGATGAGAACCAATATTTGCCGGCCCGGATGACTTCCTTGCGCAAGTTGGGCAGAACGAAATCAATCGTCGTAGTAATCGAATCCGCGTCAGCATAAAGCCGCAAGAGCTTATAGGGCGCGGAGTTTGAGCTGGGCGTGTGCGCGCTCATGCGAAAGCCGTAGGGAATCGGCTCAAAGTTTTTCTTCTTCTCGTGAATGCTGTGGCGGCTGCGCCACCACCACGCCTGATGCACGAACGGTCCGTGCGCCGGGTCCATCAGCCCGATGATCCCGTGATCGATGCTCACCGGCATATCGGCGGTGAGAGACGCTGTCTTAAACTTCTCACCGAATTTCTCCACCTTAGGAGCCGCCTCGGGGGCCTCCACAGGTTCAGTAAACCCCGCCCCCGGCGGCCCGGGATCGGACACGTACACCCAAACAAATCCATCCTGTTCCTCGCAGGGATAGCTGCCGGCATAAATACGCTCGACCTTCAGGTTCTGATCGGCGGTGAGCGAAGGGATGGTCTCGCACTGTCCGTTGTGAACGTCAAATTGCCAGCCGTGATAGGAGCACTCAAGGGTCTCGCCATTGAAGCGGCCGCAACTGAGCGGCATGCCGCGATGCGGGCAGGCATCGCGCAGGGCAAAAGGCTGTCCAACCCGGTCGCGGCCGATGACCAGCGGAATTTCCAGCAGCATTGCCTTATGGAGTTGATTGCGATGCACCCGGTCCGCCGGCAAAGCGCGATACCAGAACCCGGTCAGCATCGTCGAATCGGGGGCCTGGGGTCGCGGAGATTCAAGGTCGGGCATGGGTCGGATGTTGATTTTTCGCTTGCCGATGGAACCTCATATGCTAGCATCCGCAAGACGTTTCATCGCATACGGGATTGTGCCGGAGGAGCCCCATGGAATTCATCGGCCATTTTCGCAGACTCACGCCGGTGCAGCGTAATACATTCGTTGCCTGCTTTCTGGGCTGGTCGCTGGATGCGTTTGATTTCTTCATTCTCACCTTCTGTGTCAGCGCCATTGCCACGCAATTCCAGGCCAAAGTCTCCGCCGTGGCCGAAGCGATTTTCCTTACTCTGGCTATGCGCCCGGTGGGCGCCTTTCTTTTCGGAGTGATGGCCGACAAATTCGGCCGCCGGCTTACCTTGATGGTCGATATCATCGCCTATTCGGTTTTCGAACTGGCGTCGGCCTTCGCGCCTTCGCTGAAAACTTTGCTCATCATGCGGGCACTGTTCGGAGTCGCCATGGGCGGCGAATGGGGAGTGGGCGCGGCGCTGGCCTTTGAAACACTCCCCGCCGAGGGCCGCGGATTTTTTTCGGGAGTTCTGCAGGAAGGTTATGCGGTCGGCTATCTGGTGGCCGCACTCGTCTATGGAACCGTTTTTCGCTTTGTAGGTTGGCGGGGGATGTTCGTCATCGGCGCTTTGCCGGCTTTCCTGGTGATCTATATTCGGACTAAAGTGGACGAATCCCCTGCCTGGCTTCAGGGGAAAGTTTCGCGAGAAGGCGGAAGCCATGCCGGCAAAGACATCATGACATATGTCGGCACCTTTGCTTTCCTTGTGCTGCTCATGTTCAGTTTCAATTCATTCAGCCACGGAACCCAGGATCTTTATCCCACGTTCCTGCAAAAAGACCATCACTTTCCGTCACAGACTGTTGGATTGATCGCCATCGTGGCGAACATCGGAGCCTTGTTAGGGGGGATTTTCTTCGGAACCTGGTCGGAAAAAATCGGAAGGCGCCGCGCCATTGTTATATCGGCCCTGCTTGCAATTCCGATGGTTCCCCTCTGGGCGTACTCCCACACCGTGCCCATGCTGGCGCTCGGGGGCTTCCTGATGCAGTTCATGATTCAAGGCGCATGGGGCGTGGTGCCGGCGCACTTGAACGAACTTTCGCCTCCGGCCGTCCGCGGAACGTTTCCCGGCTTCGCCTACCAACTGGGCAACCTGCTCTCGTCCCGAAACGTGGTTATTCAAGCCAGGCTTGCCGAGCGCTATGGGGGCATGTTTGCGCCGGTTTTGGCGTGGACTGTTCTGATTGTCGCCAGTCTGGTTGCCTTAGTCACCGGCCTCGGCCGCGAGCGCCGAGGCGCAGACTTGTCGAAAACCAACTAACTCGCCTTGGCCAGCGCCACCTCGACTGCCGCTGCCTGAGAAGCCTCGAAGGCGCGCTCTTTTTCTCCTACTTCGTCCAACTGCAGGTTCTTGGTCTCGGGAGAAAACCACAGGCTGACGAAGGTCATGACCGCGCCGATGGTCAGGATTACGGCCGGAGAAAGCCACATATCCTGCTTCTCGATAACTGAGATAAACGGAATCTTGTGCGCCCACCATACGTAAACGCTGAACCAGGCGCCCAGCAAGGCTCCCGAAGAATAGCCGAAGCCGACACCCGCGGCGCGCCGCCGCGTGGGGAAGCGCTCACAGAGATAAGCGGGAACGACTCCCCAGGCTAGCTTGAGCATGGCCGCCATGACGCAGCCGGCGATAGCCATCCAGAGATTATGCGCGATCGCGGCGTGATAGAGAACGTAGAAGACTGGAATTCCAAACAAAACCAGAAAGCCGCAATACCACTGCGTCAGAATCTTCCTGCCCGTTTTGTCAGACAGCCAACCGTAGAAGTTGTATCCCAGGAATGCCATAAACAACGCAAAGCCGTAAATCAGGCTATAGGTCGTAGTGTCGAAACCACGCCCTTTCAACGTAAGGATGTTTGGCAGGAAACCATAGACCGAGTAATCCGTCAGGAACAGGCCGGTCATGAAGAAGAAGACCTGCAGAAAGTCGAAAAGTTGAGGCGGCTTGAACAGGCTCAGGAAAGGCGATTTCTCGATCTTGCCGCTTGCCTTGGCTTTCACAAACTCCGGCGACTCGTGCAGATTCTTGCGGATGTAGAGCGCCAGGAACACCGGAATCACGCCGCTCATGAAAACGATCCGCCAGCCGTAGGAGATCATGGTTTCTTTGGTGGTGAGATAGGAAACCAGGGCAAAGACCAGCGATCCGAAGACATAGCCGAGAGGGAAGCCGGACTGGATAAAGCCGCCGATCAATCCGCGCTTTTTTTGAGGAGCATATTCAATGGCGAAAGTGTGGCCTACCGCATATTCGCCCCCGAAGAAAATGCCCATGAATAATCGAAGCGTGCAGAAGACAACGTAGGACCACACGCCGATCTGGGCGTAGGTGGGCAAGAACCCCCCGGCCAAGGACATCAGGCCGACGCCTCCGATGGTGAACACCAGCAGGAACTGCCGGCCGATCTTGTCGGCAAAGCGGCCAAACAGGGCCGAACCAATCGGCCTTGAGGCCATGGTGATCGAGTAGGTGAATACGATCACAATGTACTGCCAGGCGGGGCTGCCCTTCGGCGAGATGAAAACCTTCACCAGGATGGGCGCCATGATAAGAACCAGCGCCATGTCATAGGCGTCGAGCATGAACCCCAGAAACTGCGAGATCATCGCCATTTTGGCGTCTTTGGAAAGGGAATGAGGAGCGGAAATGAGGGGTGCGGACATAAAAGGCTCCTGGGAGACAGACCTCGGACTGGTGCGGACTCAGATATAGCATGGCTTTGCCCAAAGACTTGCGACGTGCGTCACAGCACCTTGTGATTTGCGGCACAAATGGTGTGATGGACTGCCGAAAACAGAGGGGACGGGCCCCAAGAATCGACTAACGAAGGAGGTAAAAAACTTGCTTTCCGGGCGCAGCCTTCCGGCGCTGCGACAAGTTGTTGCCTTTGTCCCCGGCCTTGCCGCGAGCTACGATTTACAAAATTTTTCTCCAGCCGCTCCAGCCGCTGTAAGTATCGCAAAATGAAGCGCGCGATCCGCCAAAGCATGTTCCCCAGTGTGCAAGATTTGGCATACTCGCGGATAACACTTCAGCGGCATTGTCACAGGAACATTCCTGTGATACCGTAGGTGAAATTTCACGCCTTCGTTCAGTACATTTTCTGGGCCCTCAAAAATAAGTCGCAATCTTGCTCGAATGCGTGTGCAAAGGTGGCGCCACGATGAAAGAAACCATGGATCCAACTATGGTCGGGTTAACCGGCACCGACGAGAACTTTGCCAACCGCAAGCTGATTCGTCCCGCGCTGCCGCGCGCGGAGCACAATCATGGCAATCACAACCATGCCCAGATCAACGATGGCCGCAGCAATGAGGGGCGGGGCAATGATGGCCGGGGTAACGACGGGCGCGGCCGGCCCGAGCGCCACGACCGGCCCGAGCGCGCATTTGATCGCAGCGACCGTCCCCCCGGCCCGGGCGGCGCTCGCAAGGCCGCCCCGCCCGAGCAGACCAACGCGGAAAACTTCTATTATCAGAAACAGATGCAGTCGCGAACACCCATGGTGATCGTTCTGCAGGATGGCGAAGAGGTGCACGGCTTCATCGAGTGGTACGATAAGGCCTGTATCAAGGTGGTGCGCGAAGATGGCCGCCCCAACCTGATGATCTATAAGCCGGCAATTAAGTATATGTTTAAGGAAGAAGAGAGCCGGCGCCCGTAACTCGACCGGCGATCAGAGTACGAGGACCGCATCCCCCGAAGTTGTGAAACCGAACTCGAATCCGTCCCGCAACCCTGTAGTTAGCCGCCGCGGAACTATCCCGAGAACGACCGTCCTGAGAACGACTATCCTGAGAAATACGATCCAGACCCTGATTCTCTGCGGCGCCGTTTTCGCCCTTCTGGGGGCGGGCGATCCCGCCAGCCGCTATAACGAAATCGGCCACGGCATGATGTGCATCTGCGGCTGCAAGCAGATTCTTCTCGAGTGCAACCACGTCGGCTGCCCTGACTCCGACAACATGCGCAACGAACTGATGGCCGCGGTCACCCGCGGAGAGAGCGACAGCCTGGTCGAGCAGGCCTTCGTGCAGAAATACGGCCCTACGGTACTGGCCGCTCCCACGACGAGGGGATTCGACCGCGCTGCCTACATCATGCCTTTCGCCGCGCTTATACTCGGGTTCAGCCTTATCGGGCTGGTCGTCCGGGCCTGGAAAAACCGTCCCGCGCCCGCCATTGCAGACGGCCTCCGTCCCATCCGCGGCGCCGAGCTCGAGCAATTCCGCGATCAGGCCCGCAAGGAGACTGACTTATGATCTGGCTCATCTGCGGGGCTTTCGCCGCAGCCTCTATCTTCTACGTGTTCTATCTACCCGGGCGACTCTATCTGGGGCCGGAGAAAACCCGTGCCGGCTACCTGCGCGAACGCAAAGAGGCCGTCTACGAAAACCTGCGCGATCTCAACTTCGAATACAAAGCGGGCAAAGTTCCTGATGCCGACTATGCGTCTCTAAAATCGTCCCTGCAAGATGAAGCCGCCACCATTCTCGCCGAACTGGCCCGCCTGGAAAAACCAGCTCCGCAAAAAGGAACCCGATCTTGAAAGCGTCCCCCAAAAACTCTGTCATCCTGAGCGAAGCACGAAGTTCGCGAAGCGAAGTTCGTGCGCAGTCGAAGGACCCCAGACCCGCCAAGACCCTCCCACAACCTGGCAAGGAGTTCCTTCCCCGGGCCGCAGCCGTGCTCTTTGCACTCCTCTTCACCACGGTCGCCGCCGCCCAAACCCTGACCGGCACGGTCAAGAACGCCACTACCAACAAGCCCGCCGCCGGAGACGAAATCGTCCTGCTCAAGCTCGCCCAGGGCATGGAAGAAGCCGGCCGCACCAAAACCGACGCCAACGGCCACTTCAGTTTCAAGCTGGACGACGCCCAAGCTCCGCATCTGGTTCGCGCCATACATCAGGAGGTCACCTATCACCGCATGGCGCCTCCCGGCACCACTTCGATTGAACTCGAAGTCTACGACGTCGGCAAGAAAATCGCCGGCATTGTGGTGGTCGCCGACATCATGCGCATCCAGGTAGAACAGGGGCAACTCGAAGTCGTCCGCGAATTCGGCGTGCAGAATACCTCCAAGCCGCCGCGCACTCAGATGAACGAGCGCAATCTGGAGTTCTACATTCCCAGCGGCGCGCAGATCATTCCCGACTCCGGCAGCGCCACCACTGAAAACGGCAATCCAATCAAATCCGCGCCCGTGCCGGTTGGCGAAAAAGACCGTTACTCATTTATCTTCCCGCTGCGCCCCGGCCTGACCCGCTTCGAAGTCGCTTACCAGATGCCGTACTCGGGCAGCGCCAATGTCGATCCCAAGTCCATCTACGCGCTCGAGCACTTCGTGGTGATGACTCCCAAGGCGATGCAGTTTACCGCCGCATCGGCCGCTGCGGGATTCAAGCTGATCAATTATCCCAGCGAGCCGGACGATGCCGTGCAGGTCGCCTCCAATACCAGTGCCGGCGCGAACCTCGCCTTCAAAGTTTCCGGCGAGGGATTGCTCCACGTTCCGCAGGAAGGCGGAGCGCAAGGGTCGAACGAAGGCGGCCAATCGTCCGAGGCCGGACCGGGCGCTTCGGGCAACGGCACTTCGTCCAATGGCGCCCAGGCCAACAACCGCCCCGGCGGCGGACTAGGCCCGCCCATCGACGCCCCCGACCCGCTGCAAAAATATCGCTGGTGGATTCTGGGAGGTTTCGCCGCTGTTCTTCTGATCGGCGGAGTCTACGTAGCCTCGCGCCAGCAATCTGCTGCCCGCGCCCTGGCGCGCCAGAGAGTTGCTTCACCCATGTCGTCCCTGAAGGAAGAAGACGAATACGATCCCGCGGAAATTCTCTCGACTCAACCGATTCGGTCGGCCGCGCGGCCCACTTCCATGCTGATGGAAGGCATCAAAGAAGAACTCTTCCAGCTCGAAGTCGAGCGCAAGCGCGGCGAAATCACCCCGGCCGAATACGAACGAGCCAAATCCGCACTGGATCAGACGCTGGAGCGGGCGCTGAAGCGGGAAGCGCAAAAAGCCTGACGGTCTGGGATGAGCTTTCCGGTCGGCGCTGGCCCGAGTTACAACTCACGTTCGAGTGTCCGCTACACCAAACCCCACGTCGCGCAAAAGATGCGAGACATGGGCACCCTCCTTTATCGCCGGACTTCTATTAATGACCTTTTTCATGTAGGCTTAGGCCGTTTAAGGAGGCTCCCATGGCAGAAAACAGTCCGATTGAGATCGCGCGGCAGGCTTCCACGATTTCCATTTTGTGGGGCGTCCTGCTGATTATGCTCGGCATGGTGGCGATCGGTTCGCCATTACTTGCCGCAGTGGCGGTGAACGCGTTGGTGGCATGGCTGATCGTTTTGGCCGGCGCCGTCCACCTCATGATGGCTTTTCGCGTGCACGGAGCGGGGAGCGTGCTCTGGAAGGTGCTGGTCGGGCTCGCCTATGTTTGTTTCGGCGCATATCTGATTGTCCACCCACTGTTAGGAATAGCGTCGCTCACCCTGGTGCTGGCATCGCTCTTTCTGATTGAAGGCATCCTCGACGTCGTTCTGTTCGTGAAGATGCGCCCGATTCATGGATCGACCTGGATGCTGATTGACGGCATCGTCACCCTGCTGCTTGGCTTGATGATCTACATGCAATGGCCTTCGAGTTCGGCGTGGGCGATCGGCACGCTGGTTGGGATCAGCATGATCTTCAGCGGAGTTGCGCGCGTGGCGATGTCGGTGGCAGTGCGCGGCGCAACGACTCAATTAACCAAGTTGGCCGCTTAGTTCTGTTTAGAGCTGATTTGGCCGGGCGGTGCGGCATTTGACGCCGTGGGAAAAACCTGCCCCAGCATTTGAAATCTCGAGTTCCGGGGGGACGGAGACGAAATGGGAGGACTGATCCCGTTAGGGGATGCCTCGCGGCGGCCGGCGCGGATGCCGGTGGTCACGGGATTTCTCATCCTGGTGAACGCCATGGTGTTTGTGATGGAGTTGGCGAGGGGCGACGCGTTCGTCTTGCAGTGGTCGGCGATTCCGGCCCAGATCATGGCCGGCCACCACTGGATCACCATTCTCACGGCGATGTTCCTGCACGCCAGTTGGTCGCACATCATCGGCAACATGATCTTTCTGTGGGCCTTCAGTCCGGAGATCGAAGATGCGATGGGACGCGGGCGATATCTGGTTTTCTATCTGGCCGGAGGACTGGTGGCCATGCTGGCGCAGGTCTTAGCCAGCCCGCATTCGACAGTGCCGAACCTAGGCGCAAGCGGGGCGATCGCAGCGGTGATGGGCGCGTTCATCGTGACCTATCCTCGGGATCGTATACGTTCGGTTCTGTTCATCTTTGTGTTTTTCCGGGTGACATTCATTCCCGCCGCGCTCCTGATCGGATTCTGGTTTCTCACCCAGCTTTTCAATGCCGGCCAGGTGGCGCAAGCGCAGAGCGGCGGAGTGGCGTATCTGGCGCACATAGGGGGCTTTATCTTTGGGGCCGCGACGGCGAGGTTGTTCGAAAGGGCGGGGCGTGACCGCGTGGAAGCCGGCTATTAGCCCTGCCTGTCGGAACCGGCGAGCAGTCTGGCATCCGGGCTGGTTGCATCCGGCCCGGGATCATAACATCTAATTAAGCGGCACCAGTTGAGCTGCCTGAATTATGGGAAATACATTCAAGACTGCGTTTCTGCTTACAGCGCTGACGCTGCTGCTAATGTTCTTTGGCCGCTACTTTGGCGGGCAAAGCGGGATGATGATCGCTTTGGCCGTTGCCGTGGTGATGAACTTCGTCTCCTACTTCTATTCCGACAAGATTGCGCTAGCCATGTACCGGGCGCAGCCGGTGACGCGCGAGCAGTTGCCGCGGGCTTATGAGATCGTTGAGCGGCTGACGCAGAAAATCGGCATCCCGATGCCGAAGATTTACGTGATCCCGACCGAATCTCCCAACGCCTTTGCCACAGGACGCAACCCGCAACACGCATCTGTCGCGGTGACGCACGGCATTCTTGGCCTGCTGACTGACGAGGAAATGGAAGGGGTGCTGGCGCATGAACTGGGGCACGTGCGCAATCGCGACATTCTTATCAGTTCGGTGGCGGCCACGATTGCGGGCGCGATCACCATGCTGGCCAGCATGGGACGCTTTGCCATGATCTTTGGTGGTTACGGGGGCAACCGGGACGAACGGCGCGGAGGCGGTCTGGGCGCGCTGCTGATGCTGATCGTGGCTCCAATTGCGGCGAGTTTGATTCAGCTGGCGGTGTCGCGCTCGCGGGAATATGAGGCCGACGCTACCGGAGCGCACTTTACCGGCAATCCTTACGCGCTGGCCAGCGCGCTGCAGAAGCTGGATGCCTACTCGCGGCGCATGCCGATGCAGGCTACGCCGTCGACGGCGCATTTGTTCATCATCCAGCCGCTGCTAGGGGTGAATTTTGGGAATTTGTTTTCGACGCATCCTCCGATAGCGAAGCGCATCGAGCGGCTGACGGGGCGGCCGGCGGAGTTTATACAGTGAGGGCCTCTGGCTTTTAGCTCTTGGCCTTTGGCTCTTCGCTAAACCACACCGGCAACGTGCAGTTATTTTGACGCAAGTTTCTCGGGCGTCGGCCGTTCTCGCCGGTGGGAGCTCGCGCGAGTTGTTGTAGCCATGAGCTAAAGGCCAAAAGCCGAAGCACTGTGACATTCGTAACCTCATCCGGGGCCGGGCGCGATAGTAAAATCCATTCAATGTCTCTCAAAGCCGCAACCGCTATATCCCACAAGGCAATTGAACTGGAAACCGCGTTGCGCCGCGTGATTCGCGGCAAAGACGACGTGGTGCACCTGGCGCTGGTCAGCATCTTCGCCCGGGGACATCTGCTGATTGAAGGCGTTCCAGGGGTTGGCAAAACTACGCTGGGACAGGCGCTGGCGCGGGCCATTGATTGCACCTTTCAGCGCGTGCAGTTCACGAGCGACATGCTGCCTTCCGATGTGCTTGGCATTTCTGTGTATTCGGCCCTGGAGCAGGAGTTTGAATTCAAGCGCGGGCCGGTGTTTACCAACGTGCTGCTGGCCGACGAGATCAATCGCACCACGCCCAAGACGCAATCGGCTCTGCTGGAGGCGATGAACGAAGGCCAGGTCACGGTGGATGCGCGTTCTTATGAGCTGCCGCAGCCGTTTCTGGTGATCGCGACGCAGAATCCGGTGGAGCATCATGGGACGTATCCGCTGCCGGAGTCGCAGTTGGACCGGTTTTTGATGCGGGTGCGCATGGGATATCCCGAGGCGGCGGCGGAGCGCGAAATTTTGCGCTCGGAGGCGGGCGCCGGGCTGTTGGACGATTTGCGGCCGGTGTTGAGCGCGGCGGATGTGCTCGAGATGCAGCAGGCGGTGAAGCAGGTTCGGGTGGAGGAATCCCTGGTGAGCTACGCGCTGGAGATTGTGAAGCGCACGCGCGAGTCGGAATATTTGTCGCTGGGAGTTTCGCCGCGGGGCGCGCAGGCGCTTTATCGGGCGGCGCAGGCCATGGCGTTTCTCGATGGCCGCGGGTTTTGCACTCCAGAAGATTTCAAGCCGCTGGCCGTGCCGGTGTTCGCCCATCGCGTGGTCGTGAACGGTGGCTATGCCTCGACGGCGAAGAAATCGGAGCAGGCGGATCAGGTGCTGAAAGAGATTGTGGAGAGCGTGCCTGTGCCCGTGTAGCAGCAGTTTCCAGTTTCCCGGCGCGCGACTCTGCGAGACTTGACGATATAATTCTCGCGTCATGTCCTTCCTTCGTTTCCTCATGCTTTTATCGCTTGTCGTCTGGATTGGCGGGCTGATCTTCTTTGCCTTCGTACTGGCTCCCACGGCGTTTTCTGTCTTGCCCACGACTCATCTTGCCGGCAACGTCGTCGGCCGCGCACTCGGCAAACTGCATTGGATCGCAATTGTTTCCGGGATCGTGTTTCTGATCAGCTCGATGCTTTACAGCCGCATGACAGATGGCACGGCGCATGTCTTCGCCTTGCGCAACATACTTCTTTGCTTGATGCTGGCGATAACGCTGGTTTCGCAGTTTGAAATTATGCCGCGCATGGATGTTTTGCGCGCGTCGCTGGGCGAGGTTAGTGCCGTGCCTATCGACAATCCGCAGCGAGTTCAGTTTGATGCGCTGCATGTTTGGTCGACGCGCGTGGAGGGTCTGGTACTTCTGCTGGGGTCGGTGGTGGTATATTTAACGGCGAAGAGTTTTTAGCTGTTGTGTGATTCTGGGGACACGGGTAAACGCGTCGCCGAAAAGTCGAACTGAGGGGCTAAAGCCCGAGAGAAAACAAGGGGCTTATCGCAGCGCTGAAAGCGCTGCGCCACCCCAAAGCGGAGGGTTTTCCGCAGCCGGTGAACCCGCCGTTATTTTTGCGGGGCTTTGCGGCGCGGCTTGAAGCCGCGCCCTTTCAAAGCAACAGCAAGATCTCCCGTGCGGGCCGGGATTGTGCAAGCGAAGGCTACTCCGTTCGCTTCTTCCTTCCTGATTCAACCTCATCTCTGTACTGCTGCTCAGTTCCTACAAAAAACTCTTCATACTTTCGTTTGCCGGAAGTGCCGGAGGCTTCGCCGTTGGTTTTGGCCCAGATCATTCTTTGGGGTCCGGAGCGGGGCAGTTCGTGCAAGTCTGAACCGGAATACGAATAGAAATAGTCTTTCGCCCAGGCATAGATTTCGGGTGAGGACGTAACCAGTTTGCCGCCGGCAGGAATTCGGGCGACCGCCTGGTCCGCATCGACGGGCAGGCGCGGCGCGCCTTTGGCTTCGAACTCGACGCGCACCCAGCCGGTGTAGCCCTCGGGAACCAGAAAGCGCAGCGAATGACCGGTCCGATTGCGCGCGGAAATAACCGGCCACCCCAGAATACCGATTGCCACAACCACGGCAAGGGTTGCCGCTCCCACGAGAATTCGGGCCCAGGGTCTGGCTCCGGCGGGAAAAAGCCAGGTTGATTTTTCCTGGGCGGTCTTTTGCCGGAAGCCGACGAATGCCGCGTACGCAGTTGCGAGAACCAGGAACGCGATGGCGAGGTAGGGCAGAATCATGCGGGCGTAACGGTGCGCGAGATGGGCATGGGAATCGCGTTTTCAGAACGAAGCCGGTGCGCGATTGCGGGAGCGTAAAAGCTCCAGAGCAGCAGCGCGGCGATGAGGGCGATTTGCGCGGCAATGCGAGCGCGAAACAAGCTGATGTAGGCGGCGATCAGCATCAGGAGCGAGCCCAGCAAGGCGACGAATTCCAAGGGAGAAACCGGCACGCCATATATGGCGAGAGCCAGAAGTGTGTAGAGGTGGAGCGCGGTGATGATGCTGGTTACGAAATAGAGAATGAATGGCAGCATGGTCGGCCATCAGGCAGAATCATTGTAAAACGAGGTGCACGCAGGAAAGTTTGCGGGATAAAGCTAGGGCTGCGCTCCGATTTCGAAGTTCAAAGTTGATAGCGACAAGCGGTATTGATATTGCGAATTGACATAGCCGATGGCGGCGTCGGTCTGCTGCAACTGCGCCTGGCTTAGTTCTACGATCGAGCCGAGGCCAAGCTTGTAACGGCCCTGAGCAAGCTGCAGTCCCAGATCGGCCTCTTTGGCCAGTTCCGCGGCTACGCTGACGCGTTGAAATGCAGTGCTGGCGGCCAGCCAGGCAGTGCGGACATCGCGCACTACGCGATCGCGCAGGTCGCGCGTATTCTGCGCCGCGGCTTGTGCCCGGTATTTTGCCTCCGATCCCTGCGCAGAAAACAGGAAGCCATTGAAGATCGGCACGTTCATGTTCAGGCCGATCGCGCCATACCAACTGGAAATGAAATAGTTGGGGAAGCATCCACCGAAGCAGTCGGGGCGAACCGGGGTGGCGCCCGCAATGCCGAGGGCGCTGATGGTGGGCAGAAGCAGATCGCGCTGCGCCCGGCGGAATTTTTCGGCCGCCTGCTGATCGAAAGTAAGCGCCTGCAGGTCAGGACGTTGCTGCAAAGCCGTATTGATGAGCCCGTCGACATCCTGCGGCGGAGCGGGCGGTTGGCTGTCTTCATCGCGCAACTCGTAGTAGACCTGTTTATCGAAGCCCAGAATCGCGGTAAGCGCGGCGATCGCCGAATCGACGTTATTTTGCGCATCGAGCTGCAGCAGCTTGGCCTGGGAAAGATTCACGTCGGCGAAAGCCAGATCGAGATCCGACTTCAATTTGTTGTTGGTCAGTTCGTGGACCTGATGTTCGACCGACTGGCGTGTGTCGACGGTTTGTTGCGCGACCTTGAGCAGCGCCAGCGCCTGCAGCGCGTTGTAGAAAGCCTGATCCGTGGCCAGAACAATATCTTCCTCGGTGGCCCGCCCATTGGCATTTTGAGCTTTCTCCAGAAGCTTCGACGACGATACGAGATTGGTTGTGCGGCCGAAGTCAGTGATGAGCTGGCTGAGGGTTACACCCGCGCCCGCGTGCTCGAGCAGGCGGGACGCGGTAAGCGCGCCGGCGCCGATGCGGCTGCCTTCGTTGGCATCGACTGCGGTGATGGCGCCGTTGAAGTTGGGTAGTTCGGCGGCGCGCGTCTCGCGATAAACCTGATGTTGAGCCAGCGCGAGCAATTGTCCAACGCTGATGCGGGGATTGTTTTTGATGGCCAGTTGCTCGGCTTCGGTACGTGTTAGGCGCAGGGGGCTGGCTGGTAGTTGGGATTGCGGGCCAGTCGCCGCAGCCTGCGGGAAGGAGGCGGCCGCCGGCGCCGCTTGAGGCTCTACCGAGAGCACGATTCGAGCGAGATTTTGAGTGACCTGTGGTTGTGGTGCAGAGGGCAGGTTCCCTGCCGGTTTATCGGATATCTGCGCCCAGCCACACAGCGGCCACAGAGATGATGCGAGGATGAAGAGTAAAACAGGTTCTGCTTTCGTCATCGGTATGCCTCATGCCAGAAAACAACAGTGCCCAACTCGTCGCGGGCGGCAAAATCACGGTCCCGGGTTGAAGCCCGGGACGAACAAGAAGCGACTGTTCGCAGCGTTGGAATCGCCGCGCCACCCATGATCAGCCGGAAGCTGACGTCAGGAGATATAAAAGAGAGTGATGCAACTCATCGCTCACAATCTTTCGCTCGCAATCTTTTCCCATGTATCATTCCGCAGCCTCCGCGGGCGTTGCTGCCGCACCTTCGTGATTCTTTCTGCCATAAACCAGCAGGTACGCTGCCGGTACGATGAATACAGTCAGCAGGACCGAAGAGGTCAACCCCCCAATAATGGCCTTTGCCATGGGCGCGTACTGTTCCGCTCCGGTTCCCAGCTTCAACGCCATGGGGATCATTCCGATGATGGTGGCCAGCGAGGTCATTAGAATCGGACGCAGGCGGACCCGGCATGCGGTAATGACCGCGTCTTTGGGGGTCAATCCCTGGCGTTCAAGGTTGTGAGCGAAGTCGACGATCAGAATGCTGTTCGAGTCGGCGATTCCGACCAGCATGAGCACACCCATAAGCGACATGACATTCAGCGTGGCGCCAGTAAGCGGCAGGATGATGAGCACACCCACAAATCCCATGGGAATCGCCAGCATGATCAGGAAGGGATCGACGAACGATTTAAACTGCGCAGTCAGAATCAGGTACAGCAACAGAAATGAAATCAGAAATCCGAAGGCAAAGCTCTTGAATGAAGCTTCCATGCCCTGCACCATGCCGCGGAGATTCACGCGCACATTGGAGGGGAATTTCTCTTTCGCGAGAATATTCCGGATGGAACCCGTAACTCGACCCAGGTCTTCTCCATTCGGGTTTACGTAGACATCGACGGCGCGCTGAATCTGGTAATGGTCGACTTCAGTCGGGGTCTGAACCTGCTGCACCGCGACCACGTTGTTGAGAACCGTGGTCGGGCGGCCTTCTCCGGCACAGGTCCACGAGGGCTGCTTTCCTCCCTGTGGCCCGCCCGCAGGTCCGCAGTTCAGGCCGCCGGCAGCAGAATCGCGCAGAGGAATCTGGCCCAGGTCGGCCAGATTATGAATCGCGCCTTCGCCTTTTTCAAAGAACTGCACAGTCAGGTAATAATCGTTACCGGTTTTGCGATCGACCCAGTAGTTGGGAGCGATCATGTAATTCGAATTCAGGGCGGTGATAACGTTATCGACCACAGCTTTCTGAGTCAGGCCCAATTCGCCGGCGTGAACGCGGTCGACATCCAGGCGCAGGGCAGGATAGTTCATATCCTGCGGAATGTATACCTGACCGACGCCATGAATCTGCCGAATTTCAGCGGCAAGATTTTCGGCGATGCCATGAATTTCGTGCAGGTCGGGACTGCTCACCTGCACGTCAATCGGCGCCGGCATGCCCATATTCAGGATGGCATCGACCATGGAGCCGCTGGAAAAGAAAGTGCGAATCTCGGGGAATTGGCTGGCCATGCGTTTCTGCACGCGATCCATGTACTCGAAACTGCTCAAGTGATGGCCGGGGCTTAACTGCACCTGGACGGTCGCGGTATAAGCGCCAGCATTGGTGGTGTACAGGGCGGAAAAGTCCGGGACTACACCGATATTCGATACGATGCGTCTCATATCTTTCGGTTCCATCGTGCTGCGGATCAGATCCTCCACTTTGGCCACGTACTGGTCGGTGACTTCGATGCGGGTTCCGGTGGGGACCTTGAGGTTGATGGTGAACTGGCCGGCGTCGGTCTTGGGGAAAAATGCCAGCCCCATCAGGGGATAGATCGCCAGGCTGGCCAGGAATACCGCGCTCAACAGTATGACCGTCAGCCCGGGGCGCTGCACGGCACGGCGGACCCAGTGTTCGTAATAGTCGAGAAGCTTGTTGAACGTGCGATTAAAGCGAGCGTTGAATCTGTCCATCCAGGATTTACTGGCGGTGGCGTGGGGTTCGAGTTCGTACTCCTTATGCTCATGCTCGGCGCCGTGCGGAACGGCCTTGAGGAAGCGCGAGCAGAATAGGGGAATCACGGTCATGGCCACGACAAACGACGCAAGCAGTGAAAGACAGAACGCCAGCGCCAGGGCTGAGAAAAGAAACTTGGCCACGCCGTACAGGAAGATGACGGGGAAGAAATCGACCACGTCAACGAGAGTGGCCGCCAGGACTGCAAGATTCACCTCCTGGCCTCCGACTTCGGCTGCGACCATCGGTGCTGCGCCCATTTCCAGGTGGCGATAGATGTTCTCCAGGGAGATCACCGAGTTATCGATCACACGCGAGAAGGCGAGGGCCATGCCACCGAGAATCATGGTGTTAATCGTGCCGCCCATCAATGCCAGGATTACAAATGCGGCCAGCGCCGAGAGCGGAATGGAAAGCAGCACTGCCGAGGTGGCGCGAAAGCTTCCCAGGAAAATCAGAATCATCAGACTGGTGAGAATCAGTCCCAGGAAGCCTTCGTGCAGAACCGTATCGATCGCTTCTTTCACATAGACGGATTGATCAAACACGATGCTGGTCGCCATCTGCCTGGGAATGTCGTACAGGTGCTTGATCAGCTCGCGAACCCCATTCACCACGGCGATGGTGTTGGTGTCGCCGCCCTGCTTCATGATGGGAATGTAAGCGGAGCGCTGGCCGTCGATGCGTACGATGTTGGTTTGAATGCCATGGGAGTCCTCGGCCTTGCCAACATCGTTCACCGTCACCCAGGAATGGCCGTTGACTTTGAGCGGCACCTTGCCCAGTTGCTCCATGCTGTCGACCAGGCTGTTGGAGTAGACGAAGTAATCGTAGGGCCCCATCTTCACGTCGCCGGCGGGCAGAATCAGGTTGGCGTCATTGACTGCGCCCACCACATCCATGGGGCTCAACTGCCGCGAAGCCAGCTTGTAGGGATCGACGTACACCATGATCTGGCGGTAGATTCCGCCGAATACGCCGGGGATTTCAGCGCCGGGAACGACCGCGATCTGGTTCCGAATCTGAAACTGGGCGTAGTCGTGAAGCTGGGTTTCGTTGAGGCCCTCACCTTTGACGGTCACCAGCGCCACCGGCAGGCTGGACGCGTCAAACTTCAGCACAACCGGCGGCAGAGTTCCCGGCGGCAGCCGCTTCAGATCGGCCAGAGCCAGGTTCGAAAGTTCGGTCACATCGGCGTCGGGACTGGTTCCCGGCTGGAAATAAACTTTGATGATGCTCACGCCCAGCAGCGAACGGGACTCCATGTGATCGACCCCCGACGCCAGCGTAAAAAAACGCTCCAGGGGATCGGTGATGTCGGTTTCGATATCCTCGGGCGGCATGCCGGAGTAAAAAGTCGCGACCACCACTTCCGGCAAGTTGATCGGGGGAAATAAATCGACCGGCATGCGGACCACGCTGGTCACGCCGATGACCAGCAGCACCAGGCAGATCACCACGATGAAGTACGGATTGCGAATTGAAAATCCTGGCATAACGTTTCCAATCGTTCTAAATCACGAATGGCACAGCGCGCGGCAGGGCGCCTACGGCGCGCTCGGCTCGTGATACTCGATCACTCCCACATCTTTGGCGATAACTTTTTGCCCTGGCTTCAGGCCGCTGCGGTCGCTGACCACCACCTGCTCGCCCTCATTAAGGCCAGAGACAATTTCTGCGTCGCTGCTTGTCTCTACTCCCACCTGCACCGGCCGGTCTTCGAGAACGCCGTTGGAGTTCACCACAAACACCGTGATCTGGTCGTGGGAATGGTTCAGCGCCTGTACCGGCACCGTAGGAATATTCCGGGACTGGTCAAGCTGAAGGGCGGCGTCGGCGTACAGACCGGGCAGCAGCACGCGCTGCGGGTTGGGCACATCGACCTCGGTGTGCATGGTGCGGGTATCGGAGCGCACGTCGACGGAGAATCGCGCGACCTTGCCGGGAAACTTCCGGTTCAGCGACGGAACCCGGACATCGACCGGATCGCCGATCTTGATGTAGCGCACGTAAGCCTCGGGAACAGGAATGACCAGACGAAACAAATCGTCCTCCGACAATTTCACCAGCGGCATGGCCTGCGTGCTTGAGCCGGTGCCGGCCTGCATCAGCGTTCCCAGGTTCGCATAGCGTTCGGTTACGATGCCGGCGAAGGGGGCCGTGATTCTGGAATAGTCGAAGAGGCTTTGATCGCGGGAAAACTTGGCTTTAGCGACCCCGAGCTGGCTCTGTGCCGCTTCCAGAGCCGCCTGCCCGGCATCCACCTGCGAAGACGCCGCCAGATCCTTTCCCTGTGCGTCATCCACTTCCTGCTGCGCCACGATTCCGGGCTGGCTCTGGAAGACTCCGTTCAACCGCGTGTACTGGAGATGTAACGCGTTGTACTGGGCCTGGTAGCGGGCCAACTCGTGCTGCGCCCGCGTCACCTGATTATTCGCGTTCCGGATCTCGGCTTGGTCTTCCTGCAGTTGAGCTTCCAGCTCAGGGATTTCAAGAACAGCCATGACCTCGCCCGCCTTTACCCGCGTTCCATAATCGACGTTCAGCTTCTTGACGTAGCCGGATTCCTTGGCGTAAACGTCGATCTCTTGAAAGGGAACTAACTCGGAGGAAAGCGTCAGTTCTCTGCCTAAAGATTTCTTGATCACTTTAGTGACGCCCACGGTCATGGATGGCCCGCTGGCCTGCACCTGCTTGTCGGCGCTTCCGGAACAGGAAGACAGGCAGAGAGCGGCTGCGAGCGGCAAACCGCCAAGCGCGCCCGAAAGCAAAAACCCGAACCGCCCAAGCGACTTCGTGTTCGATCTATTCGCGACCTGTATCATGCTTGACCTCGATAGCGCGCAACTGCACTTTCCGCTCCCTTTTCTGCCGTCTAAATCAATGGCTTCATAATCTCGCTCAGCCCGGCGACGGAGAAAGAACCGGACCGGCAAAACTCGATCACTTTCTGCTCCGCCCGTTGCAACTGCGCGGCCACAGCCGGAACTTCGGCCGCGATCTCCCCCGGAACCGTGAGGACGCCATTGCCGTCGCCATGCAACAGCGCTCCCGGATGCACTTCCATGCGGCCGACCATGATCGGGCCGCCGATTTCGAAAATATGTGCATAGGCGTGCGAGACCACTGTATTTCCCGCAAATAATTGAATGCCGCTGCTGCGCACTCCGGGCAACTCGCGGACCGCGCCGTTGGTCACGTATCCAATGCCTCCCAGCGCCTTCAGGATGGCGGCGTGCACGTCGCCAATAAACGCGCCGCGGCCGGGGGGATCGTCCATATCCTGCAGTACAAGAATGCGCGGCACCGGCACCTCCAGAACGTTGTTCCAGAAATCCGTGCGGTCGCGGAAGGTTCCTCCCTTCATCGGCGGCTCGCCGGTTCGCAGCCGAGCTGTGACTGCGTAGCCCACCATCGGCGGCATCTCCGGAAACATGCAGTGAATTGTGGCGTCAGTGAAACCGGTGTTGCGCAGCCGGAGGTTGAACCGTTCCACGGCGTTTGCCACCATGCAGGTATCGATCTGGCGCAGAGCGTCCAGCACTTCTTCGCTCAACGGCGATGAAGAGGCCATCGGAGGTTCCTTTCAGCTTCGAAGCGCGAGCTCATCCTGCAAGAAAAAACCCACGCCAAGATTTTTCCAATAAGACTCGGGCATCGGGAAAATCCCCCTCGAAACGTGCACGCTGGCCCAATGGCCGCGTCACGTGCTTACGGATATCCCTCGTCCCGCTGGTGAACACGCGGGACTTCGGGATGACGCCCGAGCGCTAATTTTCGGACCCACGGCGACGGGACGAGGAGTGCTCTAAAGCACCCAGCTTGGATGCACCCATTACGCCGTGGCAAGCAAGTTTTTTAGTCCACGGTCAAAAATGCCGAACTCCCAGGGAGTATTTATGCGAAAAGAAAAACTGGAGGGGGCCGATTGTAAAGACTTTTCTCAAAGATAAGGCTGGGAATGGAAGGGCCCGAAGGCGCGATCTGAGAATACGAAGCAGGAGGGTGAAGCACCGCGGAGCAAGCTATTGGAGGCATCCAGGTGGCGGCATCTTTGGTCAGGCGCTGCCGGCTGGTCTGCGGTGAGGCATGCTTGTGCAGGCTTTTAAGTGCGAATGCGGACGAAGCGCCTGGAGAGCAATAGCGGGTAGCAACGCTGACCGCGAGCGTGCACACCAGCAGCAGTATGACGGGCGCGCACCAGCGTGCGCGGCGATCGTCGAGATGATTAGTCATGCTCTGCATTTTCTGCTTGCGGCCGCAATCATCATCCGCACAACCTACGTAGTTTCTAGCACATATGCCTCGTGCCCGCAAGCAAGCCATGGCATAACCACGGTAACCACGGCGCACTTGGTAGGAAGGCGGGTTTTATTTATTGGTTGTACGGCGCGGGAGTTCGCCTCCACCTAATGAGAAAAAATCTCTTAAGACCGAAGGAGCAGCGGGGGATTATCCTTTTACACGAGCGAGCATCTAATATTTTAAGGGGCTATTAGTATGTGGCCATGAGCATTTGCGCGGAGATAAGCATTCTGCCAGCTAGGCTGACCGGAGGGCCCAGATGAAAGAAATCCAGATGAACAAAATCAAGAAGAATGGGACAGGTTTCAGAAGTGGTTTTCTGAGTTGGATTGTGGCGTGCGCCGTGGTAGCCGTGGCGGCTTCAGCGCAGTGGCAGCCGCATGCTTACGCGCAGGATTCCGTTGCGCAGGATGCTGCTCCGCCACAACACGGGGAGCCGACTCCGGCTTCTGATCAGCCGCAGCCTTCGCAGCTCAGTCCGGAACAGCTGCAGCAGCTGGTCGCGCCCATTGCGCTTTATCCCGATGCGCTGATCGCGCAGATTCTGGCGGCGTCGGCTTACCCAACTCAGATCGTCGAGGCCCAGCGTTTCCTGCAGGAGCATTCCGATCTCAAAGGCAAGGATCTCGGGGATGCCGTGGACAAGCAGGATTGGGACCCGAGTGTAAAGGCGCTCACGCAATTCCCCTCCGTGCTCGCCAACATGGATAAGAATCTTTCCTGGACCTCGGAGCTTGGCGACGCTAACTACAACCAGCAGGCCGATGTAATGACCGCCATTCAGGTCATGCGGAGGAAGGCCAAAGAAGCGGGGCACCTGGACAGCACGCCGCAACAGACCGTCACCACGCAAGGCGACGATATCGACATTCAACCGGCGAATCCCGAAGTGATTTACGTTCCGGAGTACGATCCCGAAATTATTTATGGGTATCCGGTGGGACTGTGGCCGGGCTTCTATCCGTGGTGGGGAGTGGGCGGCCCGTATCTTTCGTTTGGCGTTGGCTTCGGCATCGGTCCGTTCTTCGGCTTTGGCTGGGGCTGGAACGCATGGGGTTTTGACTGGTATCACCACGGGCTGATCTGGGGCGGGCATCCTTACGCGTTCCATAGTCACGCGTTCTACGATCGCAACGCTTACTTCCACGGCGGTTATCGCGGTGGCCCGGCGTTCAATCGTGGCGACCGCGGCATGCGCGGATACGGTGGCGAGGGGCGCGGTGGCGCTCCGGGCGTCCGTGGTGGCGGGCGACAGGGGGCTTTCGGCGGCGTTGCCCGCGGCGGTGACTCTCGTGGCTTCTCGTCGCGTGGAAGATCAAGCTTCGGCGGCGGAGGATTCCACGGTGGCGGTGGCGGGCACGGTGGCGGTGGTGGGCACGGCGGCGGGGGGCACCGTTAATCTGCCCTGACGCCTGGGCGCGTGGTTTGAATGCGTAGCCGTCACTCAGACGAATCGAAAGAGATTTGAAGGAGATTGAATCATGGTCCACGATCGCCGCAGTTCCAAAAAATGCTCTTATGGTTTGGCCCGCAGGATCGCTGCATTCGCGTTCGTTTCAGGCGGAATCGCATTTTTTTCAACTTCTCTGGTCGCGCAGCAGGCGGGGCAAAAGACTTTTTCCTCCGCGGCTGAAGCGAGTCACGCGCTGGTTTCGGCTGTCAAGGCTGACGACGAGTCTCTCCTGCTGAGCATTCTGGGGCCGGACGCGAAGGATGTTGTTTCCTCCGGCGATGCGGTTGAGGACAAGAACAACCGCGACGAATTTGTTCAAAAATATCATCAGATGCACCGCCTGGTCATGGAGCCTGATGGCAGGACGACGCTCTATATCGGCGCCGAGAATTGGCCCACGCCGATTCCTCTGGCGCACAAGGGCAGCGCCTGGTATTTCGATACTCCCGCCGGCAAACAGGAGATTTTCTATCGCAGGATAGGAAAGAATGAACTGGCCGTCATTCAGGTCTGTCGCGAACTGGTGGATGCGGAGAAGGAATACCATGCCCAGCCGCACGACGGAGGATCGACTAACGAGTACGCACAAAAATTGTTCAGCGATCCCGGCAAACACAACGGGCTCTATTGGGAAGCCAGCGCAGGTGAAGGCGAGAGCCCGATCGGGCCGCTGATGGCCTCTGCCGCCGCGGAAGGATATCCGGGCGATCGGCAAGCTGAGCCATTCCAGGGATATTATTTTCGAATTTTGACCAGAGCGAAAAACAAAGGCGGTTCAGCCAAGAGCTACATTGTCGATGGAAAGATGACGGGAGGCTTCGCTTTTATCGCCTATCCTGCCGAGTACAGGTCGACGGGTGTGATGACATTCATCGTGGATCAGGATGGAATCGTGTATGAAAAAGACCTGGGCAAGCGCACATCACAAATCGCGAAGCATTTGACTGCCTACGACCGCGACGCAACCTGGCGCAAAGCGGACTGAGGGGATGAGGGCAGTTTTGTAACGACAGCAATCGAGCTCACAAAACCCTACTTTTTCGGCCATGAATTCGCATCAGGCTTCGAGCGCGGGTTCTGTGCGTTCTTGTCTTTCAGATCAAGGCCAAATGTAGGATGGTCGTAGGTACCGCCGATGTGCACAGGGACGACCTCTCCCTTTTTCTTTTTCTTGAAGAACGGTTCCATGACTTTGAGAAGCGCCGCCTTGGCTCCTGTTTCAGTGTTCGAGATCTTCGAATCCACGCGCATCTGACCGCGCAGGTCGATCTTCTCGTTCAGCAGATTGTAAGTTCCATGCAGCCGGGCATGGGCGCCGGGAATCCCGAATGAGAGGTCGGCAAAAGTCGCGGTTCCCCCGGCCAAATCTTCGCGGCCTTTTAAATCGGTCAGCGCGGTTTCCGGATCGGCCTTCTCATCGTTTTTTTCTCCCCGCGCGCCGGCGCTGAGTTTGTTTACGTTTTGTTGCGTGGAAGGATCAGAGAATGACCCGTCTTCAATGCCGAATTGCCCCCGCAGTTTCACCTTCTTCAGGAATTTCTCCGGACCGGGAGGGATTTCAGCCTGCGCCTGGAAAGTCAGAGGTCCGGACATGGGGGCGCGATTCGCGGTCACAAAAAGCATCAAAAGATCCTGGATTCGCGCTCGTGTTGAGTGGAGATTAATTAACGCCGTTTTTCCCCCGCCCGTGGCGGACTTGGCAACGCTGCCCTCCGCCACAATGTGGGTCTTCCACAGGTCGGCTTCCACGTGCTTTAGAAATGTGTCGCCATGTGTGGCGTCAACGTAGGCGGTGAATTGCGCGGTTAACCTGACCTTGTGCCCGCTGGATTTCACCTCGAAATCGGGCGTATCGGTGTCGCCGGAAATATCAATGTGGGCCAGCTTGCCGGAAAATTTCCCCTTCGATGAAAGCTTTCCCGCGACGCCTTCGTAGACGCTTAAATCGGCATCGTCGAAGGTATACTCGCCTGAGATTGGAGTTTCTCCGGCGTCGCTCTGATTCCAGACCCCGAACTTGCCAGAGGTAGTGACTTCTCCAGGCGGTTCGGGATTGTGAACTCGCAGGCGGTAGCTCATGGGGCCGCTCCAGCCTACGCCGCGCAATGACGCTTCGTGAATGTCGAACCGGAAAGGCGGCCGATTCGATTCCTCGTAGGCAAACTCGACCGCCGAACCGTTCGCGATAATCTCGCCGATGGTGATTTTCGATTGGGTGGTATGAAAAACCGTCCCGCTTCCGAAAGCTGGGACAGAAACCAACATGCCTTCGGCAATGATCCTGTTGACCCGCAGCGCCAGCAGGCCGAGATAGCTTCCCTGGATCGTGATCTTGTCGATAGTAATGAGCGGCCGCGCCTCGGCGGGCGCGTGAACAAACTCCACTCCTTCTAATACGCAGCCGGGCGAAGGAAAAAAAGTCTGGTGAAAGGATCGGGCTTTGACCTGGCTGTCGCTGGCCTCGCGCAAATCCTGCAATACGGCGCTCTCAGCGAAGGGCCAGTGCCCTGCGAGCAGGATGCCGGTTGCGATAAGAATGGCAAGAAGAACTACGCCGATCAGGATCACTTTCCTGGAAGGCCGTGGAGGGCGCGGCTCACGTTTCCGCCCTGCGAGTCTGACAGGCGGGTTCGCGGTCGAAGAAGCCACAGAGTTTGGAGTCGGAACCACGCGCCGGGGTTGCTGTCGAAAACTGGGCGTTCATCTCGGAGACCAGCTCTAATAATTTAGCGCCGGATAATTCAGCGGCCAAACTTGCGGCCAGCCGGAGTTCTCTGGTTTGCCAACAGAGACTTTCTTCCTCGTTGACAGGCAGCCGTGAAACGAGACATACTTCTGCGCCAGTGCCTCTCCGTTTCCGCTCCCGCAATTCCAAGACTGGCACGGCTTTTGCCGCTATCTCCCAGGAGGATCACATGCTCCGAAGCTCTTGTCTGGCCCGCAATCTTTGTCTGCTCCTGCTTGTTACCGTATCAGTCCCGTTTGCTCTGGCCTCTGGTCCGTACGTGATTGGCTCCAGCAACACGGCCACGGCCGATCCCAACGTCACCCGGCCTTCCACTACCCCCTGCGTCGTGACCCTGTTTACGAATGCGCAGTTCTTCGATTTCAACGTGGAAAATTTCAGCTACGCTCCGCCTTCGGCGTGTCCCGGACCCTGGGCCAAGGTGATTCTTGAGGCCGATATCAACCTGAACGCGGGCATTCAGTACGACCGGACCGCCAACTTCTGGCTGGGCCCGGTGAACATTTACTTCGGCACGACCTCTGAGCCGTTGTCGAACCTGGGGCCGTCGTGGCACGTCGAAAACGATCTGACCGACTACAGTTCCATCTTTTATACCGCGCAGTCTGGCCAGGCCGACATCGGCAACACCCTGTGCTGCGGGCTCACCTCGACCATTTACGCCTCGGCGTCGCTCGAGTTTTATCCGGTGCCTTCCGGCCAGTCTGCGCCTGCGAGCGCCAATCAGGTGTATGCCCTTTCGGCAGGACCGTCGGGTGGTACGGTCACGCTGAATACAACTTCCAGCACCCTCTCCGGCACTTTCACGCTGCCCACGAACGTTTCCAGCGCCTATCTCGACGTTTACTCGCAGAGCCAGTCAAATGACGAATTCTGGTATACCTGCGTCCCTAATGATGTTTCGTCAGAACTGGAAAGCTGTGGCAATACCGGTTTCCGCGAGACTGAGGTCACCATCGACGGCCAGGCCGCGGGCGTGGCTCCGGTATTTCCGTGGATCTTCACCGGCGGCATCGATCCTTATTTGTGGTTCCCGATCCCCGGGGTGCAAACGCTGAATTTCATTCCCTACCGCGTAAACCTCACCCCGTTTGCGGGAGTTTTGAGCAATGGGCAGCAGCACACGATTTCGCTGAGCGTTTACAACGCCGACAGCTATTTCTCCGCTACGGCCTCCCTGCTGGTTTACACCGATCCCAACAGCACCCAGATTACCGGAGCCATCACACAAAACACGCTGGCCGCTTCGCCAAATCCGGCGGTCACGGAAAACCTGAATGTGCAGCCGACCTCCATCACGGGCACGGTCGACGTTACTTCCAATCGCAACTTCGTGATCTCCGGCTACGCGAACACTTCGAAAGGCAAAGTTACAACCAAGGTCAATCAAACCATCAACTTTGCCAACGATCAGTACTTCAGCATCAACGCCAGCCATTACATTCAGGATATTTCTTTGGGATCTTCGGTCACTGCAACCACCACCACTTCCGGTGGCGGAGCAGCGACCACGGTGGAGACGCAGACGTTCAAGTTCCCGCTGACTCTGAATCTATATGAGTTCGCCGCGTCGAACGGAGACACTGACCTGACCACCACCGCCGACCAGAACTACACCGCCACAGTGACCACGAAACAGGGAAGCACGGTGATCTACAGCAGTTCCATGGTGAATACGGGCCAGCACGTGGACACAATTGACTTCAACACGTTCCTGAACTCGAATCAGTCCAGTTCGCAGCAGTACAACTACTGGGATTCGACCGGCGCCGCGTACGTGTGCGATCTGGCAGCCGCTGCCAACGCGCTGACGTCATTCAGCGCAGGCTGCGCGCAGTAGGGAGTTAGAAAGAGTTAAAGAAAAAGGTGCCCCGTCTCTGTCACTGCACTTTTTGCGGCGAGAGGGATGGGGCTTTTGACTTTTTATCCGTAGGCGCGGCAGCAGAGGCGTTCTTACCCTGGCGGTCTCGTAATCGCACCCTGCGAAGCCGACGAGACCAGCGCCGCGTACTTGGCGAACACTCCGGTGGGATAGCGCGGCTGTGGAGGCTTCCACTCTTTCATCCGCTGCCGCAGAGTTTCATCACTGATCTCGACTTCCAGAACGCGCTGGTTGACATCGAAGCGGATTACATCTCCATCGCGCACCGCGGCAATCGGCCCCCCCAGAGCCGCTTCCGGCGAGACGTGCCCGGCCATCAAGCCATGCGTGGCTCCGCTGAAGCGGCCGTCGGTGAGTAACGCGACCGACGATCCCAATCCTTCGCCAACAATCGCTCCGGTGACGCTGAGCATTTCCCTCATGCCGGGGCCGCCCTTGGGTCCTTCGTTGCGAATGACGACGACATCTCCGGCCTTAATTTTTTTGCCGGTGACCGCGGTCATGGCGTCCTCTTCCGATTCGAAAACGCGCGCCGGACCGCGATGTTGCAACCGCTCATGCCCGCTGATCTTGGCCACGCAGCCTTCGGGCGCAAGATTTCCTTTCAGAATGACCAAGCCTCCGGTTTTCTTCAGGGGATGATCGAGCTGTGCGATCACTTCCTGTCGGGGAGTTTCGCGCGCACTCTCGGCCTCAGCGCCTAAGGAAAGGCCTGTGACCGTTTTTGTGGATGGGTGAATGTGATGGCCCTGGATCAAGCGCTGTGCCAGCAAGCCTATGCCGCCGGCGCGGTGCATATCGGCGGCAACGAATCTTCCAGAGGGTTTCAGATCGGCGAGCAGAGGAGTGCGCTCGCTCACGGTTTGAAAATCGTCAATCTGCAGATCGACTTCCGCTTCGCGGGCGATGGCCAGCAGATGCAACACGGCGTTGGTCGAGCCCCCGGTAGCTGCAACCGACGCAATCGCATTCTCGAAGGCATCGCGAGTCAGAATCTCGCGCGGCCGAATACCTTTTTGCAAAAGGTTGAGCACGACTCTGCCGCAATCGAACGCGACCTGATCTTTCTGCGCGTCCATCGCAGGCACGCTGTTGAACCCCATGGGAGAAAGCCCAATCATCTCCATTACCGTCGACATGGTGTTGGCTGTGTACTGCCCGCCGCAAGCGCCAGCGCCGGGACAAGCCACGTCTTCTAGATCGTGGAGTTCCTGGTCTGTAATTTTCCCGGCCGCGTTCGCGCCTACGGCTTCAAACACATCCTGAATGGTGACGTCTTTTTCACGATACCTCCCGGCCGCGATCGTCCCACCGTACAGAACAAGCCCGGGAATATCCATGCGCGCCAACGCCATCGCCGCCGCGGGAATTGTTTTGTCGCATCCCACCACGCACACCACGGCGTCGAACAATTGGCCCCGGCATACCAGTTCAATCGAGTCGGCGATCAACTCGCGGCTCACCAGCGAGGCTCGCATGCCTTCCGTGCCCATGGTTTCGCCATCGGAAATCGCGATGGTATTGAACTCCATGGGCGTGCCGCCGGCGGCGCGAATCCCGTCCTTCACCTTGGCCGAAAGCCGGCGCAGGTGAAAATTGCAGGGCATGGTTTCGATCCAGGTATTAGCCACCCCGATCAGCGGTTTGCCCAGATCGTCGTCGGTGAATCCGATGGCTTTGAACATGGAGCGCGCCGGCGCACGTTCGCGCCCCTCGGTAATTCCGCGGCTGCGATGTTTGAGATCCATGGGAGAAGATTAGAACATGAGTCCTGAGCCTGGGCGAGTGGTTGTGTGCAAATGTGTGTCCGCCGGGTTACTCAGGCGGCGCAGGCAGAAAGCGGATTTCTCGCTTCCCTCGGAATGACAAAGTCAAAGAATGGGCATGACGAATGAAAAAGGGCGATTACAAATGAAAAACGGGGAACCTGCGGGTGGCGCAGTGCCCAGAAATCCGCGCTCCAATTGCAGGTTCCCCAATGCATGATGCTTACCCAGGGAGACATCATGCTGCTCACACTTGATTTCGGCCGGCCCGGCGATGCGGCGCTAAGCCAATGCCGCCCGCGCCGCAAGACCCACTGATGCCGGCGCATGCGCCGCCCACGCCGGAGCTTCCTGCTCGCGCAGGGCCGCGCCGGAATGCACGTGGATCACGTCCACAATCGAATACCACTCGCGAAACAGCTGCCCGGTTTGCTTGTGATTAACATCGAGCAGAATTGTGACCGAGTGCTGCTGGCCGTCGTACTCCGCATGGACGGACGTGAGATCAAGGCCCCGCCGCGAGACCGCGTTGAGAATCCGCATCAACGCGCCTTGCGCGTTGCGATAACGAACGTGGAATAGTTGCATAGCCGTTCTCCCAAGAATTGAGTCATCGCTTCGTTTTCGCAATCGTCCTGAGACTCAATCGCTCAATTCATTCATCCCCAAACACCATCTCCGACAACGCCGCTCCTGCTGGAACCATCGGATAAACATTGGCTTCCGGATGGCAATCGAACACCAGCAACTCCGGCTCCGGCGAGCGCAAGAAGTTCTCGATCAGATCTCCCGTCTCCGCCGATACCGGATACTCTGCCATCGCGTTTTCATGCAGCCGCCATCCGTGAATCTTGTAGGCTTTCGCGATCTCGACAAAATCCGGGTTATCGCTCAAATCCGTCTCGGCATAATTGCGCTCGTAAAAAAGCTGCTGCCACTGCCGCACCATGCCCAGGTATCTGTTGTCGACGATCACCATCTTGATGGGCAGTCCGAGCCGGTGAACCGTAGCCAGTTCCTGAATATTCATCTGGAATCCGCCGTCGCCCGAAACGCACAGCACGCAGGTTTCCGGCCTGGCAAGTTGCACTCCGACCGCGGCCGGCAAGGCGAAACCCATCGCTCCCAATCCACCGGAGGTAATAAACCCCCGCGGCGACGACGACCGATGCCGCTGCGCCGCCCACATCTGGTGCTGCCCCACATCCACGACCACCACGCTGTCTTCCGGCAGGCGGCTGAACAGTTCGTCCAGGAAGCGAATTGTCGGCTGCGCGAGTCCACGCGCATCAAGCTCCGCCCGCTCGGGCCCGCAAGCCACGGCGCGCCAGGCGCTCCAGTCGGGCAGGGAAGCGCGGCGCAACTCTGCATGGAACGCCGGAATCGTCTCCGCCAAATCCCCGATCACCGGCACATCACATGCCCGCACTCGATCCAACTGCGCCGGATCAATTTCAAAATGAATAATCTTCGCGTGTGGCGCGAAGCGCGTGGGATCGCCGGTCACGCGATCATCCAGCCGCGCTCCAAGAACCAGCAGCAGGTCGGTCTCGTGCAAAGCCGTGTTGGCCGCGCGCGTGCCGTGCATGCCCACCATCCCCAGGTAATAAGTAGATTCCGGCGGCACCGCGCCCAACCCATGCACGGTGGCGAACGCAGGAATTTTCAAATCGTCGAGCAGCCGCCGAACATCCGGAACCGCGCCCGAAAGCTTCGCTCCCGCGCCCACCAGAGCCACCGGCCGCTCCGCCCGCTGCAGCAGCGCCACAATCGTGTCACTGAAGGCGCCTTCGGCATGAGCCTCCGCCGGCCGCGCGTGCGGGGTAAACTTCACCGGCCCGGAAAATTCTTTCTTCGCCTTTAAAATGTCGGTTGGGATATCGATCACCACCGGCCCTGGCCGTCCGCTGCGGGCCCAGTGGAATCCCTCGGCAATCACTTCTGGAATTTCGTCGATTGTGCGCACCAGCCGGCTCCACTTGGTCAGCGATAGAGTCACGCCGAACACGTCGGTCTCCTGAAACGCATCGGTGCCGATCATGGCCGTGCGCACCTGCCCGGTGATGCAGACCAGCGGCACTGAGTCCATTTTGGCGTCGGCGATACCGGTGACCAGGTTCGTCGCGCCCGGACCGCTGGTCGCCATGGCGACGCCAACTTTCCCGGTAACCCGCGCGTAGCCCGACGCCGCAAACACCGCGCCCTGCTCGTGGCGCGTGAGCACATGCCGCACGCCGCTTCCATCCAAAGCGTCGTACAACGGCATGATCGCGCCGCCGGGGTAGCCGAAAACCAGGTCGACCCCCTCAGCCCGCAAGCACCGCAAAACGATTTCGCCACCCTTAAGCATTCTTTTTATTTCCGAGCTATCGAACCTCTGTCACCCTGAGCGAAGTTTCCGTCCGCGATAGCGAATGGAAACGCAATCGAACGACTCCATATCCGCCAGCACGACCACAAGCCCCGCAAGGCATTTCCACTACAACCTATGCGTTCACCGCCAGCGGAGCTTCTTCCTTCGCCGCCTCGGCCTTCTTCGTCCCCGGCAGCCAGCTCATCATCCCCCGCAGCTCCGCTCCCACAATTTCGATGGGGTGTTTCTTCTCCGCTTCTCTTAAGGAAGCAAACTTGCTCCCGCCCGAAGCATTCTCGGCAATCCACTCGCGCGCGAACGTTCCATCCTGGATGTCGGCCAGCACTTTTTTCATGGCTGACCGGGTCGCGTCGCCCACAACCCGCTCTCCGCGAGATAAATCGCCATACTCCGCCGTATTCGAAACCGAGTAGCGCATGCGCGCGAGGCCGCCTTCATAAATCAAATCCACAATCAGCTTCACTTCGTGCAGGCACTCAAAGTAGGCAATCTCCGGAGCGTATCCCGCCTCCACCAGAGTCTCGAAACCCTTCTTAATCAGTGAGGTCAACCCGCCGCACAGCACCGCCTGCTCGCCAAACAAATCGCTTTCGGTTTCTTCTTTGAACGTGGTCTGCAGCACGCCCGCGCGCGTCGAGCCAATGCCGTGCGCGTACGCCAGCGCATATTCGTGCGCACGCCGGGTGGCGTCCTGGCTCACCGCAATCAGCGACGGCACGCCTCGCCCTTCGCTGTACACCCGCCGCAGCAGGTGCCCCGGCGACTTCGGAGCGATCATCACCACGTCCACATCGCTGGGCGGGACAATGGTCTTGAAATGAATGCTGAAACCGTGCGAGAACCCCAGGATTTTTCCCGGATGCAGATAGGGCTTGACGTATTGTTCGTAGACCGCCGCCTGCGTCTCATCGGGAGTGAGCACGTGAACCCAGTCGGCGCGCTTGGCGGCCTCATCGGGAGCCACCACGACCATGCCATCGCCGCGAGCCTGCTGCGCGCTGGGCCGACCCGGTTCGAGGCCGACGATGACTTTGCAGCCGCTGTCGCGCAAATTCTGCGCCTGGGCGTGTCCCTGGCTGCCATAGCCCAGGATGGCAATGGTTTTGCCCTTCAGGGCGTTGGGGTTGGCGTCGTGCTGGTAGAAAATAGTGGCCACGGAAAGCTCCTTGTAGCGCCGGCGTCCCGCCGGCAAGGGTGGGACGAACCTTAAAGGCCGCCGCCGTTGATTCTCTCAAACAGACCGACCGGTCGGTCTGTTTGTTGATGCTATCGAAGCCCCGCTGGCGTGTCAAGGGAGAAGTTTCGATGGGAACCAGCGACGCCCAGACCGGAGAGTGGGCATATTTCAGAGTCGTGGACGTTGAGAAATTTCACGCGATTGTGATTGAAAGAATTCGCAATGTAGGCGTAAGACGGCGCAGCCGCGAAACCGGGGAGCATGAAAATGTAGCTGGAAAGCGGCATCGAGCAGTGGGTGATTCGCATTCCTCATGATCGAGTGCTGATAAACTTACAGAGATCCCTATGTTTGAGAATCTTCAGGAAAAACTGCAGCGCGCATTCAAGTCTCTGCGCGGACAGGCGCGTCTGTCGGAAGAGAACATCGCCGAGGCGTTGCGCGAGATTCGCTTGGCGCTGCTTGAGGCTGACGTCAACTTCAAGGTAGTGAAAGAATTGATCGACCGCATTCAGGCCAAGGCGGTCGGCCAGGAAGTGCTGACCGCGCTCTCGCCCGGAGAGCAGGTCATCAAGATCGTGCGCGATGAACTGGTGGAGATGCTCGGCAAAGACACGGCGCGCATGAAGTTCGCCTCGCAGCCTCCAACAGTTGTTCTGATGGCTGGACTGCAAGGTTCCGGCAAGACGACGACGTCGGGCAAGCTGGCAAACTGGTTCAAGGTTGGCGGACATCGTCCGCTACTGGTTTCGGTGGACGTGTATCGTCCCGCAGCGCGCGAGCAGTTAAAGGTTGTTGCGCAGGCGGTGAAGGCTCAGATTTACGAAGGCGAAGTGGGCGAGGCGAACACGCCCGCGCAACTGACGCAAGCCGTCGAGCGCCTGGTGAAAGAAGCGCGGCGCGAAGCCATGATTTCGGGATGCGACGTGCTGATCGTCGATACTGCCGGACGTCTCCACATCGACGACGAGCTGATGAACGAGATGCAGTCGCTGAAAAAGCTGCTGAATCCGTCCGAGATTCTGTTCGTCGCCGACGCCATGACCGGGCAGGATGCGGTCCGCTCCGCCGACGAATTCCACAAGAAGCTTTCGCTCACTGGTGTCATCCTCACCAAGATGGATGGCGACGCTCGCGGTGGCGCAGCGCTCTCGATCCGGCAGGTGACGGGACAGCCGATTAAGTTTATCGGTGTCGGCGAAAAGTACGACGCGCTGGAGCCGTTTCATCCCGATCGAATTGTTTCGCGCATCCTGGGCATGGGCGATATCCTCTCGCTGATCGAGCGGGCCGAGCAGCAGATCGACAAGAAGAAGGCCACGGAGATGGCGACGAAGGCTCTCAGCGGCGACGGTTTCTCGCTGGAAGATTTTCGCGATCAGTTGCGGCAGGTGAAGAAGATGGGATCGATGAAGAGCCTGATCGGAATGCTGCCCAGCATCGGGCCGTTTTCTGGATTGCAGAAGGCCGCCGACAGCGTGGACGAAAAACAGATCAACCGCGTCGAGGCCATCATCAACTCGATGACCGTGCACGAGCGCAATCACCACGAAGTGATCAATGGCAGCCGCCGCAAACGCATCTCCCGCGGCTCGGGCACGACGGTGCAGGAAGTGAATAATTTGCTTCGCCAATACGCCCAGATGAAAAAGATGTTCAAGCAAATGGGCAAGCCCAGCTTCGCGCGGCGGATGGCGGGGATGAAGCTGCCGGGAATGTAGAGGCGGCTTCGGCTTTCGGGCTTCGGCCAGCCGCTCCTCCGCATGACTTACGCTTGCCGAAGCCCGAAAGACGAAGCCCGACTCCGTTCTCATGAAATGGCGATCCCTCGAAGAATCTGGTCCGGAGACTGACATTCGCCGGCTGCGCGATATCTTTGCCGAACGCAAGGAATTGATTGCGAAATACGTTCCCGCGGAGACACAAGCCGTTCATGCTCGCGCGGTCGCGGACCTGAAGCAAAGATGCCAGGCTGCGAATATTCTGCCTGTCGGCGCGAGAATTCCGGAGTTTCAGCTTCAGGATCACGACGGCAAGACCATCTCTTCCTCTAGTCTGCTCGTGAAAGGACGCCTCGTGCTCTGTTTCATCCGCGGGCGCTGGTGCCCGTTCTGTGTTGGCCAGATGGAGGCGATGAACCTCATCCTGCCCACGATCGAGCAGGCAGGTGCGACGCTCGCGGCAATTTCGCCACAGACGGTCAGGCAAGCGTTCTTCATGCGCGACCAGCACAAGCTGCGCTTCCCGCTGCTTTGTGATGTTGGGAATAAAGTTGCGCGACAGTTTGGCGTCACCTACCGCGTCCCCGATGAACAAAAAGCCGTCTATCAGCGCGCGTTCGTCAACCTGCCGTTCGTGAACGGTGACGATAGCTGGGAATTGCCGATTCCGTCGACGTACATCATCGACGCTGACGGAACTGTGCTCTACGCTTGCGCGAACGAGGATTATACGGAGCGTCCCGAACCAACTGAAATCGTGAGCATGCTCAACCAGGCGTAGGCCGTAGAGACATTGCTTGCAACGTCTCTGCCGGCGGCACCACAGACCCCAAGTTCGTTCTTGGCGCTGCCAGAGACGTAACAAGTTACGTCTCTACGATGAAAAGCTGGCGCGCGATACACTGATACTTCATGAATTACATCTACGGCATCAACGCCGTCACTGAGGCGCTGAAGGCGCGCGGGCGCGCTTTTCAATGGGTGGGCATGGCGAAGGAGCGGCACGACATCCGCCTGCAGCGCATGATCGAAGATTGCCGCAAGCTGGGCGTGCCTGTGCGCTTTCTTACACGCGTGGAACTGGACCGCATGGCGGGAAACGCGGCGCATCAGGGAGTGGTGGCGGTCACGTCGGCAAAGCAGTATAGCGATCTCGACGATGTGGTCGGCGCCAAGCGTGGGCAGTATTCGTTAGTCGTCGTGCTCGATGGCGTGGAGGATCCGCACAACCTGGGCGCGATTATGCGCACAGCCGATGCTGCCGGAGCCGACGGAGTCATCATTCCCGAGCGCCGCGCCGCGGCCGTCACGGGCACGGTCACAAAAGCATCTGCCGGGGCGAGTGAACATTTGCCCATCGCGAAAGTTACCAACATCGCCCGCACCGTAGAGGAATTGAAAGAGCGCAATATTTGGACCGTCGGCCTCGACGAGCGTGGCGCGAAAACCTACGACGCCCTCGACTACAACATGGACTGTGCGCTGGTTCTGGGCGCAGAAGGCAAGGGGCTGCACGATCTGGTGAAGAGGAAGTGCGATTTCCTGGTCTCCATCCCCATGCTGGGGAAGGTGCCATCGCTGAACGTGTCAGTCGCGGGAGCGGTGGTTCTTTACGAGATCGTGCGGCAGAGGCGCGCGCAGGAGCGGGCGCAAAATGAAGAGGCGTCCGCGGGTGCGAAATGAAGTTGCGGTGCTTCTTGCTGTGCGTTTTTTGCGTCTCCGCGGTGAATTCTTTTTCTCTCGACCGGGAAGCGTTTAGTTTTACGAAGTACGATCTGGAGGCGCGGATAGAGCCTGCGCAGCAGCGACTGGGAGTCCGCGGCAAGATCACGCTGCGGAACGATTCGGCGGCTCCGCAGAAGATTGCTGTGCTGCAGATTACTTCTTCGCTGAACTGGCGTTCCATCAAGGCCGGCGGCAAGCAGTTGCAGTTTGTCTCGCAACCCTACACTTCCGACATCGATCACACCGGAGTGCTTTCCGAGGCGGTGGTGACTTTGCCGGATGCAGTCCCGGCCAAAGGGTCGGTCGAGTTGGAGATCGCTTACGAAGGTGTGATTGTACTCGATGCCGCGCGGCTGACGCGGCTCGGGACGCCCGAGACAATTGCCAACAGTACCGACTGGGACCAGATCAGCGAGAAGTTTACGGCTGTCCGCGGAGTTGGGTACGTGGCCTGGTATCCCATCGCGACTGAGGATGCGAGCCTTTCGGAAACCCGCAGCCTGCCCGAAGTTTTGCAACGCTGGCGGGCGCGCGAGGCGGATGCGGCAATGCATGTACAAATTTCCGTGCCGAGCGGCGCGGAAGAGCAGAAGCCCGAGCTTCTGGTGAATGCGACGACCTGTCCGACCGCGCTCGAAGTGCGGCAGCAGTTCGTGGCCGAATGCACGTACCAGTCGATGGGATCGTTGGTGCCAGCGTTTGTGATTGCTGACTATGAAGTCACAGATCGCGCGGGCGTAGCGGTGCATTTCCTGCTTGGCCAGGATAGAGCCGCCACAACATACGCTGACGCAGCGGAAAAGGCGCTGCCATTAATTACGGAATGGTTTGGGGGGCCGCGCAGCAAGGCGGAAACTGCCGAGCTTCCTGACGCTGGCGCAGCGCCTTTCGAAAGCGGTGCTCTTTTGCTCACGCCGCTGGGGGGCATTGATGCCAGGCGGGCGGGGCTGGCTGCGGCGCATCAGTTGACCCATGCGGCTTTTTCCTCGCCGCGCCTGTGGATTAACGAAGGGTTGGCGCACTTCGCGCAGGCACTTTTTATGGAACGGCAGAGCGGACGCCAGGCCGCGCTGGATTACATTGCATCGCATAGTTCTGCTCTCACGGCGAAAGAGAAAACAAAACTTCCCCAGTCCGATGACGAAGCGCGTGAGTCCCTGATCAACACCCCCGACGGGGACCTTTATCGCGGCAAAGCGATGTGTGTGTGGTGGATGCTGCGTGACATGATCGGCGACCAGGCGCTGAAAAAAGCCCTCGCCTTGTACCATGCCGAGCAGGATAAAGAGCCTTCCTACATGCAGCGCTTGATTCAGGCGCAGACACAGCGCGACCTGGAGTGGTTCTTCGACGATTGGGTGTATCGCGACCGCGGGTTGCCCGACTTCAGAGTGCAGTCGGCCTTCACGCGCAAGACGCTGCCGGAGGGCTACTTGCTGACCATCACGGTCGAGAATCTGGGTTCGGCTGGGGCCGAGGTCCCGTTGACCGTGAAATTCGCAGGCGGCGAAGTCGCCAAACGGCTTGTGGTTCGCGGCAAGAGTACGGGTGTGATTCGCGTGGAGACATCAATGCGACCGGAAGAAATCGTGGTGAACGATGGCAGCGTGCCGGAAAGCGATACTACGAACAACGTGTTCAGGATTCCGGAAAACGGCGCTGCCAAGTGAGTGCGTTAAGCTTTCCGGACTTGATGAGAAGATTTTAACCGCGAAGAACGCTAATAGTCGCCGCCAGCCGAAACTTTGGGCGTCTTGACAATTGAAGGGGACGCGCTATACTGCGATGTATGCCGCACTGCAGCATCGGGCGCCGATTGGCTGAAACGGGGCAGGCTTCCTCCGGTAAGACTTATCATTCGATTACCCTCCGGACGCAAAGGCAGGGAAGTGAAGCTTCCTGCGCCTCACTCGAACGTCATTGTATGAACCAGCTTTTACATCTGGCTGGTATTCTGCCAGCGCGGGCAATGTGGCCGTGCATTGCCGGAGGTGATCGATATGCCTTTTTCCCTGGCGGGTAAGACCGCGCTGGTGACCGGCTCCGGCCGCGGCATCGGGCGCGCCATCGCCACCAAGCTGGCAGCCGCCGGCGCTGCTGTCATGGTCAACGATCTCGACGACGCGGCGCTGTGTGAAACCCGTTGCACGCTGCGCCAGGCGGGATACACCGTGGAGCGCATCGTCGGCGACCTGATTCAGCCAGACTTTCCCGACAAGTTGATCGAAGCCACGCTTGCCGCCTTCGGCTCGGTCGACATCATCGTCAATAATGCCGGTTACAGCTGGGACAACGTGATTCAGAAAACCACGGACGAGCAATTCCAGGCCATGCTGGAAATTCATCTTATGGTTCCTTTCCGGGTCCTGCGCGCCGCTTCCAACTATATTCGCGAGACGGCAAAACGCGAGATCGCCGCCGGAACTCGAACCATGCGCAAGGTGGTGAACATCACTTCGATTGCGGGTACTGACGGCAACGCCGGCCAGGCGGGTTATGGGTCGGGCAAAGCGGGCGTGATCGGGCTGACCAAGACTCTGGCCAAAGAGTGGGGCCGTTACAACGTTAATGTCAACGCCGTGGGGTTCGGGCTGATCGAGACCCGCCTGGTGCAGCCGCTGGCCAGCGGGCAGTCAGAAATCGAAATGCGCGGGCACAAGATTCAGATCGGGGTGCAGCAGAGCATGCTGGATTCGATCAAGGAACGCTGCCCGCTGGGAAGGCTGGGAACGCCGGAGGAAGCTGCCGGCGCGGTTCTGTTCTTCTGCTCGCCGCTTTCCGATTACGTGACCGGCGAAGTCCTCATCTGCGGCGGAGGCTTTCACTTCTAGCTATCAGACGACTTCTTCCAGTTCCTGAGGATACGTGGCCGGCTCCTGTTCCTCTTCCGCGTCTTCAACCATGCACTGCACTGCAACGTGATGCTCCTGGCTGAATTCATGGCCGAGGTCGTAGGAGGCGAGGAACGGCCTGGAAACATTTGCACCTGAGAGTTGCGGGTTGGACATGCTGGCGTAAATCATCGGATTTTCCCCTTGTGTTCCATTGACGGCAAACGATTAAGAAAACACCGGTCGCCTTTGCTTGCTACCAGCGTACTCCAACCAGGTAAATTTTGTTTGTGCCGCAGATCACCGACTCGGTGTGATGTTTGCCGGAGGGAGCCTACCCGGTGGAGCTTTTCCGCGTCTTCGTCTTAATTCTCGCACGTTTTTTCTTCGGAGCTTTGGAGGCCGCCATCCTGGCCATCATGGCTTCCAGTTCCTGCACGCGCTGCTGAAGTTCCTGCTGATGGCTCCCGGCGGCACTGGGCGCCGAAGGCCCGGCCGGTACAGGCCGCGAACCCGGCTGAATGAACTCAAAAGGGCTCAGAGGCGGTGTGAGGGCGCGATACGCGTTCTGGTACATATCCAGAACCGCCTTCATGTATTTCAAGGTATTTTCCTGCGTCGCCTTGCCCGAGGCGACTACCATCTGGCGCAGAATATCGAGTGGGAAATTGGAATCCGGCTCTTTGGCGTCCTCGACGATGATCTGGGTCAAAACCAGGCGGGTCAGGTCTTCCCCGGTAGCGGCGTCGACGATCTGAACGTCGTGTCCTTCGCGCACCATGCGGGCGATTTCGTCCTGATTAACGTAGCGGCTGTTGGTAGTGTCGTACAGCCGGCGGTTCTCGTACTTCTTGATAATCACAGGTTTACGCGCCATTTGATCCCGCTCGAAAATGCCCGCATTTTTTGCTTGACATGCGCCGGAAACGCGCTATGATCTAACTATGCTGCAGTGCAGCAATTATCGCAGCATATATCTGATCTCAAGAAGGAGCAGAACATGAGCACCCCCAAGAAGTCAACTCAGAGCGCGGGCGTGAATCCGGCAGCATTCGAGGAATTCATTCCCCTGTACACCAAGAATGTGGAGCGGATGGCGGAACTGCAGAAGAAGTCCCTGGAAATCGCCGCCGAGCAGAATGCTGAATTCATCGGCACCTGCCGGAAGGCGTTTGATTTTGTACCGGAGACGCCGGGATTGTTTTTCTTCGACCTCATCGGCCAGGCCTTTGAGCGAGCCGTCGAGACCCAAAAAGGCGCCATTGATCTCGCCGTGGAACAAAGCCGCGCCGTGGTCAATCTGGCCCAGGAACGCGGCGGCTCGGCTGCGAAGGTAGCGGAAGGCGTCACCGCGCTGTTCGAGCAAGGCGTGAAGCAGACCGTCGCCGCCCAGAAGAAAGCCCTCGATTATTATTCTGAGCAGCACAAGACGGCTTATGAGACAGCCAAGAGGCAGTTCCGGATCTCGAATCCGGCAGCGGAAGCGTTTCAGGCCGGGCTGGATGTACTGATCGAGACCCAGAAGACGATGCTCGACATCGCCAGCAAGCCGTTGAAGCGCGGCGTAGCCGCGTAATGGCGGTTGTATACTTCGATTGTGAGTAGACAGCCCGGAGTGGACGGTTTGCCCGATGTCTAACCCCGTGGCTGTCTCCGGCTTTTGATTGGGGAGGATTGCAATGGCAGACGAACGCGCGCCCAATGGCAAAGATAAAAAAGATAAAGATGTCGATCCTATGGGTGCATTTCGCGACATGCGGGACAATTATCTGGATGCCTGGGCGAAAGGCATGGTGGAGGCGGTAAACACTGACGCCTACGCTAAAGCCTCGGGCGCCATGCTCGATACTTATCTTACGGCGTCTTCGCCTTTTCGCGAGACGATGGAAAAAGCCATGCTGCAGGCCCTGCAGCAGCTGAGTATGCCTTCGCGCGCCGATATCATAAGCCTGGCCGAGCGCCTCACCAACATCGAAATGAAGCTCGACGATGTAGACGCGAAGCTGGATGGGATCGAGACGGCGGTCAAGAAACCGGCATCCCCGGCAGGCCGCGCCCGAACTAAAGCGAAGTCCGCGCCGGCCGCGCGCGATAAACGGAGAGGGGCAAAGTAGCCATGGTGGAAGCGGGCGTGATTGCGGATCAGTTTTCGGTTTTGACGGAGAAGCTAAACTCGTTCAACAAAGCGGTCACGACCAAAGTTCCGATCGCGCAAACGCCAAAGGAACTGGTGTGGACGCTGAACAAGGCAAAGCTCTATCGTTACGTTCCGGTTCTGCCCAAAGAAAAACGCCATCCGGTTCCGCTGCTGCTGGTGTTCGCGCTCATGAACCGGCCTTACATTCTGGATCTTCGCCCCGGGCACAGTTTTGTCGAGTATATGGTTCACCAGGGTTATGACCTTTATTTGCTGGACTGGGGAATCCCTGGTCCGGAAGATAAGAACCTGAAGTTCGACGACTATACGTTGGACTACATGCCCCGCGCGATCCGCAAGATGAAAGCCATTGCGGGCGCTCAGGAATTCAGCTTGTTGGGCTGGTGCATCGGGGCCATCCTGGCAACGGTTTATTCCTCTCTTCGCGCCGACGATGGGTTGCGCAACCTTATTCTCCTGACCGCGCCTTTAGATTTTTCGAATAAAACCGGCATTACCTTCGGCAAGTGGGTCGACGAGCGCTTTTTCGACGTGGACAAAGTTCTGGCGGCCACCGGCAACATGCCGGGAGAAATGATCGACTACGGGGCGCGCGCGTTGAAGCCGGTAGAAAACTACGTGCTCAACTATCTGAAGCTCTGGGACAATCTGGAAAACCCTCAGGTCGTGGAAGCGTGGAAGGCGATGAATACCTGGGTGACGGACAACGTGCCGCTGGCCGGTGGAGCGTTCCGCCAACTGGTCATCGATCTTTACCGCAACGACCGGCTGATGCGCGGCGAGTGGATGATACGCGGCGAACGAGTGGATCTGAGCCGCCTGCACGCGAATCTTCTGACCGTAATCGCGGAAGGTGATCACATCACTCCGCCCTGCCAGTCTGAAGCCCTTCTTTCCAGAGTAAGCAGCAAGGACAAGGAAGCTTTTCGCGTCCCGGGCGGCCACATCGGAATCATGGCCGGAAGCCTTGCCCACAAGATGACCTGGCCTCACATTGAAAGATGGTTGAAGGCGCGCTCCCGATAGTCTAGTGACTCCCGGATTAAACATCTCGTTCCTCCCAGCCACCCTGGGCGGAAATGCAATGGGCTCGATCCTCTACGCTTTTCCGCTGAATCCGCGTAAACTAGTCAGTTACTAAGGAGTTTCCCTGTACTTCCGCCCCTAATCTAGGGGGCCGGGAATTTGTCAGTTTTGTTATCGTCAAGCTAGGCTCAAACGTTTATTCCAAGGCTTGCATCTCAGGTAGTTTCACTCTTACGCGTGAGGCACATAGATAGATTGAGAGGCCGGGCTTTGTGAGCCGTGAGGCTGGCTTCGTCTTGCAGTTTGGAATTGTTATCCGGCAGGCAAGAGTCGCTGAGGCATATCAGCCGTCCGCTTCAGTGTTATCATCCTGCCCCAGAACGAACCCGAAACTATTGAGAACAAATCGGGTTTGACGACATAGTCTGAGGATTCTGTGCCGATGACGGATCACGCCATTTATAAGGCGCACCGCAAAAATAAATTTCCTTTACTTCTAGCGTGTGCATTCGCCCTCGCCTTTGCCGCGCTTTATGCGTCGGCGCAAAGCAAGCCGTCGCCCACTGCTCCCAGCTCCGAACTGGAGCGCCAAAATCTGGCCCACGTGGCCGCCCGAACCTCGCAACTGGTGGGAATCTTCTACCGTGATCCCGGCCTGCTGGTCGAACTGAAGCGCTGGATTGCAAGAGACGCGACCAATCACGGGCAGGTAATCGCCGATGCCGATCTGACGGACGAAGCGATTTTCGAGCGCCTGGAAGGCGATATAGTATTCCGCGCACAGGCGACCCTGCTGGTGCAGCAATACGGCTACCTGCTCCCGGAACTGAATCCGGAGTCCAGTTTGTCGAAAGAGCGAGCGCTGGAAATGCAGGAGCGCGCCAAAGTGCGCGCGCAATACGTCGAGCAACAGAACGCGTTCGGCGGCCAGTCGAACCAGCAACGCACGCAAGCGAAACCGAACTGCCCGGCTTCGGACCCAAATTGCGCCGTGCCGGGGAGTCCCTCAGCGCCGCCGGAAGGGGTGCGGCAGCCGGGCGTCATTACGCCCGGGCCCCAGCCTGCGGTTCCACCCCAGGGACTGGCGGGGAATGACAATTCGCTTCCGTCGCAAGCCTCCTGGCCGGGAACCGGCTCGGGCTCGGGGACTCAGTCGGGCATGATGGGCGGCCAGCGTCCCGATGCCGAAGACCCGCTTTCCGGATCTCAGCGGGCGACCCCGAATGAGATAGCTTCGGCTCCCGCGGTCTCTGGGGGTGGAAGCCAGACTCGCAATTTCGGCGCGCCATATGAAAGCGGCCGCACCGGCATGCCGCCGGGTGTTTCCAATGTGGAGTATGATCCATTCTCCAACACGGTTGGCCCCGTTGTTCCTGAATCGCTCTCCTATCCCAACACGGGCCAGCAACATTCCTACGAGGCCGCAGGCTCCAGCCAAAAACTCTATCTGCGTTCGAATCCTTACGAAAGCATCCCGTCCCTTTTTGACATGTATCTGCAGGCTTCGTCGCGCCCGGCCGCGCCGCAGCGCTTCGGGATGCAAGTTTTCGAAAATGGAACGCGGGATTTGAGCAAGATTCCTATGGACCTGCCGGTTGGTCCGGATTATGTGGTTGGACCGGGGGACGGGCTGTCCATCGATATGTGGGGAGGAGTAGTACGGCGGTTCTCCGAAGTGGTGGACCGTGAGGGACGGGTCGATCTACCCGAAATTGGTCCCATTCTGGTTTCTGGCAAGACGCTGGCGCAGGTCCAGGATTCCTTGCAGACACTCTTGCGGAAGCAGTTTCGCAACGTTTCGGCAGATGTTTCGCTTTCTCGTTTGCGAACTGTAAGAATCTACGTCGTGGGCGATGTGACCAACCCCGGCGCCTACGACATAAGCTCTCTCTCCACGCCGCTGAATGCGCTTTTCGCCGCCGGAGGCCCCACGGCTCGCGGCTCGCTGCGCGTCCTGAAGCACTATCGCGGCAACCAACTTGTTCAGGAGGTTGACACCTACGATCTGCTGCTTAACGGCGTGCGTGCCGACATGCAACGGCTGGAGAATGGCGATTCCATCCTGGTCCCACCGATCGGCGCCGAAATTACCATCGAAGGCATGGTCCGCCGGCCGGCGATTTATGAACTGAAGGATGAGAAGAATCTCGCCGGCGTCCTGGAGCTTGCCGGAGGGTTGCTTCCCACCGCGACGCTGCGGAACATCGAAGTTCAGCGCGTGGTGGCGCACGAGCGCCAAACCATGCTGAGCCTGAGCATCCCCGTAAAAGACACAAGCGGCGAGGTTACGGAAAAACTGGATTCTTTTTCGATTCAGGATGGGGACAAGATTCGAATCTTCCCCATTGCACCTTACAATCAGGACGCAGTCTATCTGGAAGGCCATGTAATTCGCCCCGGCCAGTATTCTTTTCATGAAGGGATGCGGCTCACCGATCTGGTGCCGTCCTATAAAGATCTGCTTCCGGAACCAGCGACCCAGTACGCCGAGATCATAAGATTGAGCCGGCCCGACTACCGGCCCCAGGTGCAAAGTTTCAATCTGGCCTCGGCCCTTGCCGATCCTGCCGGCGCGCCGGTATTGCAGCCTCTCGATACGGTGGTTGTGTTCGGACGTTACGATTTCGAGAATCCGCCGGTGGTTTCTGTGCTGGGCGATGTGCGCGCCCCCGGGGAATACCGCACCGACGGCGATGTCCGGCTCAGTGACGCCATCCACCTTGCCGGCGGGCTCGCGCCCGACGCGGACACCGAAGACGTGCAGGTGTTCCGCTACCTCTCGGACAGCAATCTGAAAGTTTTCAGCGTCAAGCTGAGCAGCGCATTGCACGGCGACCCCAACGACAACATCGAATTGACCGCTCGCGACCGGATACTGGTGCACAAGAACAGCGCGTCGGTGGATCCTCCGACGGTTTACGTCAAAGGAGACGTTGAACATCCGGGGCGCTATCCGCTGGCCGGCAACATGCGAATCTTTGACCTGATTCATGCCGCCGGCGGTTTGCAGCAGAAGGCCGATCCTACCGTCGCCGATTTAACCCACTATGTGTGGAACGGGGAGAAGCAAGTGACCGGCCAGCAGGAAAAAATCCAGCTGGTATCGGTTTTGTCGAACCCGCCGGCAGAAGATTCCAATGTGCCGTTGCATAACGGAGATGTTCTGACCATTCGCGAACGCCCGGGATGGAACGACCTCGGCGCTTCGATTACGCTGCGCGGTGAAGTGGTTCACCCCGGAACTTATGGGTTGCGTCCGGGAGAGAGATTGAGCTCAGTGATCGAGCGCGCCGGAGGGTTCGCGCCAAACGCCTACCCGTACGGGTCAGTCCTCACTCGGCTCGAAGTACGGCAACTGGAAGAAAAATCCTACGCGGCAACGATTCAACGCGTGCGCGAACAGCAGACCGCGATCAAGTTATCGGCCGCCGCCGCCGAAGATCCCGGCGAAAAACTCAGTGACGAATCGGCTTACGTTCAATGGCAGAGCACGCTGGAAAATCTGGTGAACAACCCGCCCAGCGGAAGGGTCGCCATACAAGTCTCCTCCAACCTTCGCAACTGGGCCAACAGCAGCCGCGATATCACACTGCGCAGCGGGGACGTGCTTACGGTTCCCAAGCGGCCCAGCTTTGTGCTGGTGCAGGGCCAGGTGTACGGTCCGGCAGCCATTGCTTATCACCCCGGCAAGAGCGCGCGCTGGTACCTGATGCGCGGCGGAGGACCCACGAATTTGGCCAACAAAGGCGCGATTTTCGTCATCCGAGCTGACGGAACTGTGATTGGGGGCCACTCCCATCTCTGGAGTGAACAGTTGAACGCCACGCTTCAGCCCGGTGACACGGTAGTGGTTCCGGAAAAAGCGCTGGGCGGTCCGCGTGTCTGGAAGTCCATTTTTCAGAATGCTCAAATTCTTAGTTCCATTACGGAAAGTGCGTTCATTGCTGCCAGCTTCTGAGGACGATCCCGTGCATAGAAGTCTCGCCAGCATTGCGCTGTTGTTGTGTGCCGCGGCCGGTTTCGGCCAATCCACACGTTTGCCTGCGTCCAAGGCAGTAGCCGGAGAATCCGGCGCCGACCGGAGAGGAACTGATAACCGGGGTCTGGAAAAAGAGGAGCAGGAACCACAGAAGCAGGAGGATGTTCTCCCCGATGCGCCCCCGGATAATCGCGTGCTGACGCTGCCCCGGCAGCTGCTGCACGACCAAATCGGGCTGTGGGAAAGCCCCGCCAAAGCTCGCCTGGCTGACGCCACCTGGCTGGTCCCGCTGGGCGGGCTCACCGCGGCTATGCTGGCCACTGACAGCACGATGTCTCGCAATCTTACGAACGATCCTAATACCTTGCTTCGCTACCGCCACGTTTCCGATTACGGCGTATATGCCATGGCTGCGGGGACCGGAGGCGCATACCTGCTTGGCCTGGCTACCCACAATGAACATGAGCGGGAAAGCGGATTCCTGAGCGGCGAGGCCGCCGTCGACAGCGTGATCATCGCGGAAGCTCTCAAATACGCCACGCGCCGCGAGCGGCCTCTTCTGGATAATGCCAACGGAAAATTCTGGCATGGCGGCGACAGCTTTCCATCCGTCCATGCGGTCACGGCCTGGTCGATCGCCAGCGTATTCGCCCATGAGTATCCGAATCCATTCCTGCGGTTTCTCAGTTATGGCCTGGCCACCGCGATCAGCGCCTCGCGAGTCGAGGCCAAGCAGCACTTCCCATCCGACGCTTTGGTGGGCAGCGCGTTGGGCTGGCTGGTGGGGGAGTATGTTTACCGGCAACATCACGACCCCACTTTGCAGGGACGCGACTGGTCATTGCCGGCGGTTCATCCCGACCGGCCCGGTCACTGGCAAGCCAAGAACATGGGCTCTCCATATATGCCGCTGGATAGCTGGGTCTACTCTGCCTTCGATCGCCTGATCGCGCTGGGATACATCCATACCGGTTTCGAGGACATGCGACCGTGGACGCGCATGGAGTGCGCCCGGCTGGTAGTGGAAGCGCAGGATCAGATCAACGAGGATGATCCCGAGCAAAACGAGTCCTCACGGCTCTACCACAGCCTGCAAAAGGAATTCCGGTGGGAAGAAGATTTACTCGAGGGCGGCAATAACGCCAACTTTCAGATCGAGTCAGCTTACACGCGCGCCACTGAAATCGCCGGCAAGCCGCTGACCGACGGTTACCATTTCGGCCAAACGCTCGTCAACGACTATGGCCGGCCTTACGAGCAGGGGTTCGACAACGTTACCGGCGCATCTGCGTGGGCGGAAGCCGGTCCCTTTGCGGGATATTTCCGGGCTGAGTACCAGCATGCGCCGGGGGCCGGGCCTCTTCCGCTGGCCGCGCGCCAGGCCATGGCTACAGAAGATTTTCTTTTGGTTTCCTTTGCCGGAATCAATCCCTCGTCGCTGGTGCCGGCTGCAACTCCCGTCTCATCCGTCGACCAGCTTCATCTCCTGGATGGTTACGTGGCGATGAATCTGTCTGATTGGCAGTTTACCTATGGTAAGCAGAGCCTGTGGTGGGGACCGGGACAGGGCGGACCTATGATGTATAGCGACAACGCAGATCCGATCGACATGTTCCGGGTCAACCGCGTGACGCCGTTTCGGCTGCCCAGCTTCCTCGGAGTTCTAGGGCCGATGAGGCTAGAATTCTTCATGGGGCAGTACTCGGGATATCAGTTCATTTTGACGCCCTCCGGGCTGGCCGGGCAGTGGGGGCAATCACTCCATCCGCAACCCATAATTCACGGCGAACGCCTCAGCTTTAAACCGACGGACAATCTTGAGATTGGAATCTCGCGTACCACGGATTATGGCGGCCCGGGTTATCCGCTGACCTGGCATACATTTCTCCGAACTTTGTTTTCGACCGGCAACACTTTGCCGGGCGCGCCCAATAAGCCCGGCGCCAGAAGAGCAGGCCTCGATTTCACCTATCGGATTCCCGGACTGCGAAATCGCGTCACCTTCTATGCCGACGGCCTCGCTCAACATGATGAGATCAGCCCGCTGATCGGACCTGACGTCGCTTCGTGGAATGCGGGAATCTACCTCCCCAAACTGCCCAAGCTCCCGAAGCTCGATTTTCGCGCCGAGGGAGTTTATACCGATCCGCCGTATAACGGCGGAGACATTGCAACCGGCGCTATGTACTGGGACGCGACCTGGATCACGGGCTTCCAGAATTCCGGCCACCTGATGGGCAATTGGGTGGGGCGCGAAGGCCAGGGCGCACAAGCCTGGAGCAACTACTGGTTCACGGCGCAGAATAAACTGCAATTCAGCTACCGTCATCAAAAGGTAAGCTACCAGTTCTTGCCCAGCGGAGGAACGATAATGGACGCCAGCGTGCGCGCCGACGTCTGGATGCGCTCGATGTTTAGTATCTCGGCGTCGGTACAGTACGAAGCGTGGACATTTCCGGTACTCGCGGGGGAACGCCAGAACGACATCAGCACCATGCTGCAACTCGCAATCTGGCCGCGATCACGGGCGGCGCATAAGGGTGCGGCGGAATAAACATGGCGACGAGAAATATTCCAAAACGGGAGGAGAACTTCGGGGACAGCGATTTCGATCGCGAGATCGCGCTTCAATTGGAGCCGCCGGGACGGCGACGAGAACGCAACATCGCCCGCGTCTCGCTGCTGTGGCAAAACCGCCGGTTGATCTTTAAGTGGGCTGTCATCGGCCTTTTGGCCTCCACTCTTGCCGTCTTCCTCATACCCGTCCGTTACACAGCCACCACCCGGCTGATGCCTCCCGATCAGGGCGCGGGGGCAGGCATGGCAGCGGTGCTGGCTTCCTTCTCCGGAAAGTCGGGGAGTGGTGGAGGAAGCGATCTTGGCGTATTGCCCGACCTGCTGGGGCTGAAGACATCCGGCGATCTTTTTGTGGGGGTGCTGAAAAGCAACACCATTCTGGACGCGATCATTAACAAGTTCGATCTGAGAAAGGTCTATTCCCTCCGCCGCTGGGAGGATACGCGCAAGGAGCTGGAACGAAGAACCGACCTGGCGGCCGACCGTAAGAGCGGCATCATCACCATCATGGTGCAGGATCACAATCCACAACGGGCGGCGGCGATTGCGGCGGAATATGTTACGCAGCTCGATCATATCGTCACCAGCCTTAACAATTCTTCGGCTCATAAGGAGCGGGTTTTTCTGGAGCAGCGGTTGGGGCAGGTGAATCAGGATCTGGAAAAATCCGAGCAGGATTTCAGCCAGTTCGCCAGCTCAAAGACCGCGATTGATATCAAAGAGCAAGGCCGTGCCATGATCGAGGCGGCCTCCAGCGTGGAAGGACAACTGATCGCCGCCCAGACAGAACTGCAGGGTCTGCGCCAGCTTTATACGGATAACAATGTCCGGGTCCGCGAAACCGAGGCAAAAATCGATGAACTGCGGCGGCAATTGAAAAAGCTTGGAGGAATCGCGCCCTCCCCAGGAGGCGAAACAACGTCCGGCAACGATAACGAAGACTACCCGGCTATTCGCCAGCTTCCGGCCTTGGGCGTTCCGTATGCGGACATGTTGCGCCGGGTCAGGGTGCAGGAAGCAATTTTTGAAACCCTTACCAAGCAATACGAACTGGCCAAGCTGGAGGAAGCTAAAGAGACTCTTAGCGTCAAGGTTCTCGATCCCGCAGGCGTGCCGGAGAAAAAATCGTTTCCGCCGCGAATGCTTTTTATCGCCCTGGGTACATTCCTGACGCTGATTTTTGCCCTGGTATGGGTACACGGTCGGGAACGATGGCGCAACACCAGTGCCGACGATCCAGGCAAAGTCCTGGCTCAGGAAATGATGCAAACCGTCAGGAGCAAGCTTTCCTGGAACCATTACAACGGATCAGGAGCCGATGGCTCCGGGCGCACTCCAAAGGATCCGGCATGAGTCACGTGACGAATGAGGTGCTGGAAACGAATTTCGTTATGGGAACAATTGCAAATTCAGTCACGGGTCAATCCGTCCAAGGCATCGAGGTTGTTCCGTGCCCCTCGTGCTTCCTTTGCGGGAACGAAGGAACCGAGTTGTACACGGATACGGTCGATTGGCTATTCGGTGTTCCGGGACGCTGGACGATTCGCAGTTGCTCGGTGTGCGAGGTGGCGTGGCCTGATCCGCGGCCCGTGGCGGAGGATATTCCAAAACTCTACTCCCGCTACCACACCCACCATTCGGTTCCAGAGACCAGGTTCGATGGTCTCCGTCGCGCTATACGTCAATCTGTGCTCGAAAAAATGGGGTATGCTGCTGCCCGCTCCAGAAGCATTCTGCCGCGTTTGTTGTCGCATATACCCTCCTTCTCGCGGGCTGCGGCCCTTGATGTAATGAACTTGACCCCATCCCCGGGGGGAACGCTACTCGACGTGGGATGCGGGAACGGGCAATTTATGGAGCGCATGCGCGACCTGGGCTGGAGCGTGTGCGGGATCGATCCCGACCCTGCCGCGGCCAGAAAGGGCAGGAGCGAGGGGCTGCAGATTTTCGTAGGCGCGATTTCAGACCTTCCCGCCACTACGCGTTATGACGTGATCACCATGAATCATGTGATTGAGCATGTTTCCGATCCGGTCGGCTTGCTGCGCCAGTGCCGCAAACGGCTTCGGCCGCGGACAGGGATCCTTGTCATAACCACGCCTAACATCAAGAGCCTGGGCCACCGGTGGTTCAAAAAGTACTGGCGCGGTTTGGAAGTGCCGCGACATCTGGTTCTGCTTTCACCCGCCGCTTTGTCGGAGTGCATTGTTCGAGCCGGACTTCAGTTGAGCACCCTTCGTACCGAGACTCGATTGGCCCGGATGATTTGTAACCCGAGCATTTCCGCCAAGAAAGGAAATCAGAAGGTTGGAGAACAATTCAATTTCGATGCCGGCACGAAGTGTGCTTCGTATGCCTTTCAGCTGCTGGAGGATGTGAGTCTCTGTTTTAACAAGGACATGGGAGAAGAAATTTATTGCAAGTGCCTTGCGCCTGCGGGGGACGATGACCAGCAAGATTGACGGCGGCGGCCGAATTCGAAAACTCGGACTGAATACCGGTTACCAGATCGGATCGCAGGTGGCCCCAGCTGTTGCCGCCATAGCGGCCATCCCATTCTTGCTGCGCCATATGGGGCCCGAAGTCTTCGGAATCATGACCATTTTCTCGACGGCGCTCGCCTACTTCACCATGCTGGACCTAGGCTTGGGACGCGCCGCCACTCGATTTATCGCCCAAAGTTTGGAGGCGAATCGGCCAGACGATCAGCGTCGCTACTTCTGGGGATCGATCACTTTGCTCACCGGAGTCGGGATATTCGCTACCGTCGTGGCGATCCTGTGTGTGCCCGGGGTCGTTTCGAAGTTGTTGAAGATCTCTCCGCCTTACCTTCAGGCAGCTTCAAGGTCTTTTTACATCATCTGCCTCACCGTCCCTGTGGTGACGTTGACGGCGACTTTTCGCGGGTTTCTGGAAGCGTGGGGACGATTCCCATTTATCAGTGTCGTCACCGGATGCTGCGGCGTGGCCCTCTATGTTTTGCCGGCGATCGCGGTGGCGAGGGGAGCGGGCCTGGTAGGGGTTGCCGCCGCGCTTGCTATTGTCCGAGTGGCAATGTGCGCGGCCCTAGCCGTTGGATGTTTACGGATTAAGGAGCGCCCTAGTTTGAGACCTGTCTTCGACCTGGCCGCTGTAAAACGGATGCTGTCGTTTGGCGGCTGGCTTTCTGTGTCGAACATCGTGGGTACAGCGACCATTTATTGTGACCGGTTTCTGCTCGGAATTTGCGCGGGAATGGCTGCCGTCACCAGTTATGGCATGCCGCTGGACGTGATCAGCAAGCTGCAGATCGTCATTTCGAGTTTTTGCGCAGTCTTGTTTCCGCTGATGAGCCGGCTGGATGAGTCGGCATCGCACGAGTTTCAGACGGTGTATCGCGGGTCGGTCGCAATCGTTCTCTCGCTCATGACGCTGATTGCGACTTCGGCGGTCCTGGCTGTTCCAGTCGTGATGAAGCTCTGGCTGGGAGGTCGCGCGACGGTCGACTCCATCTTTGCGGCGCAGGTTTTTCTTGCCGGGGCGGTGGTTCAATCGGCGGCGTCTATCGCCTGGACCGCTTTACACGCGCGCGGCCGGTCCGATCTCACGGCATGGGCGCACCTGGCGGAATTCCCGCTGTACGTGATCGTCTTCTATATCGTGGCTTCGCGTTACGGCGTTCGCGGGGCTGCGCTGGTCTGGCTGGGTCGCGGGGTTGTCGATTTTCTCTGCATGGCGGTCCTTTTAAAGTTCCAGAAACGGGGGGCCGTAGCGGGTATGCCGCCGGAATTTGTAGCGGCGATTGTCTCGGTCAGTGTCGTAGTACTCGCTGTTTTGCCAACCAGTGAAGCCGCCTTGATGGCGGTTCTGACTTGCGGAGTGACCTGGATATGGGCCTGGCGAATGCTGCTGGATGAGCCATCCCGGTTGCGCGTGGTACGTGTGATGTTCGGAAGGCGGGATCCGCGGCCAGCAATTTAGCGGAGCCGAAAGTTCTATGCAGACGAATTCCATTTCGATGACCAGCACGGGAGCGCCAAAGGATCTCCACCCGAGGGTGTCCGTAGTCGTCGTTACCTACTGTTCAAGCAAGGAATTTGTGGACTGCGTTGAGAGCGTGTTAAGGCAACCGGTGCCGACGGAGGTATTTCTGGTCGATAACGCCTCTCCCGACGAGACGGGTCGAATGGTGGCTGATTACGCTGCTCGTTTTGAGAATGTTCGAGCGATTCTCAATCAGAAAAATCTCGGCCTGGCGGCGGGAAACAATGCAGCGCTGGGGATCTGCCGCGGAGACTACGTCCTCTTCTTGAATCCGGACACCTTGCTTCGCGGGGATACGTTGTCGCAGCTAATGAACTTCCTCGACCTCAATCAGGACGCAGGGGTAGTGGGGCCTAAGAATCTCTATGCGGATGGGCGTCCGCATTCCAGCTTCCACCAGAATTGGGGATTGCTCCACGTCCTGCTGTGGCGTATCTTGCCCTTCCGCTTTACCCGATTATGTTACGACCGGTTTTCCAGCTATAAGTTTCACGATCCCCTCTTCGTTTCAGGAGCTTGCCTGCTGATTCGCCGAAGCGTTTTCGAGCGCATTGGAGGCTATGACCCCGAGTATTTCCTGACCGTGGAGGATGCTTGCGATCTCTGTATTCGTGCGAGGGAGACAGGTTCCCGCGTCGTTTTCCTGCCCGACGCTGAGGTTATCCATCTGGGTGGAAGAAGCGCAGCGCACGCACCCTACGTCGTGGTCTGGCAGGGTTATCGCGGAACTCTTTACTATTTCCTGAAGCACAAAGGGATAGCGCAAGCCCTGATCGTGCTCGCGTTGTTGCTTATCAGTTCGGGAGTGCGCTCCCTGATTGCGGCCGCGCTAGGAATCTTCAGCCAGAAATATCGCAGCATCGCGCGCATCTATGCTCGCGTCTGGTTGAGCCTTTTGCTCCGCAACCCTATCGCAACCACGGCGTGGCGCTTCAGCGGTTCGGTATCGCCCAGCGCAGGGGGAGGGTGACGTGGAACCGAAGGTTCATGTGGTTGTGCTGAATTGGAACGGATGGAGCGACACATCCGCGTGTCTTTCCTCGCTGCAGCGCTTAAATTACCGGGATTTCCGCGTCGTCGTCGTCGATAATGGCTCAACCGATGATTCTGTCTCGCGCATCCGAAGACAATTTCCCGAAGTGGCTCTGATTGAGACGGGGAAGAACTTGGGATTTGCCGCAGGCTGCAACGTGGGAATGGCGCACTCGCTTGCGCAACGCACAGATTACATCTGGCTCCTAAACAATGATACGACGGTGCACCCTGCGGCCTTACAGGCGCTGGTTGATGTGGCGGAATCCGATCGCCGAACCGGTGCGGTAGGTTCTGCCATTTACTCGGCCGACAATCCGCAACGCCTTGAAGCGTGGGGAGGAGGCTGCGTAAATTTCTGGCTGGGCCGCTCCCGGCACTTTCTCCAGCCCGTCTCGGATAAGAAAATTCATTTTATTACCGGCGCCAGCTTCCTTTTGTCCCGCACCGTCGTAGAATCCCAGGGGTTTTTCGATGAACGATTCTTTATGTACTGGGAGGATGCGGACTATTGCTTCCGGTTGCGGCGCTCGGGATGGGGGTTGGCGGTAGCCGGGGAATCGAAGGTCTGGCACAAGGGATCGGCTTCGGTAGGAAATAGGAGTGCGCTGATGGACACGTACTTCAACGCATCGGCGGCAAGATTTTTTCCAGAAACATCGTGGGTGCCGGCAGTACCCTTGTGCACCGGCGTAGGCCTGCGTCTGGCCAAGAGAGCGCTTGCCGGGGATTGGGACAAGGTTCGCGCGGTTTGGGCAGGCGCAAGCGGAGCCTGGGCGGCTGGCAGGTGAGGATCGCGGGAGAACTATGATTTCGCCTTGGCTGGCAAATACAGTGCTGATTGTCTCGCTCGCTGTCTTTGTCCGCGCCTATCTTTTCGTTTGCAAGCGGGAAGGCAGTTACATCAACATTCTGACCCCGTCCTTCATTATCAGTGTCCCCGCCTACTATTTGCTTCCCCTCGTCTATACGGCCTGGTTCGGAACTGAGGCAAGTCCCTATGCGTATATCTACATTTACGTCACGCTTGCGGTTGAGAGTGTAGTCTTCGCCTATTTTTATACTCGTCCGCGTACGGCGATTTTTCGTCTGCCTTTCGCTTATGCTCATAATAACTTTGGGCGCCTTGGCCTCGCGTTTCTAGCGTTCGCTATGTTGCTCTACGCTCCTGTTCTCCTGCAGTTTTCTGATTTAATTTTGGATCCCCGGCGAATTTACGAGCTGACCCGCACAGGGTTTGGGGCAAATTTTTATATTTCCAGCTCGCTGGCTTACCTGGCCGTTATTCTCATTCTCTTCAGCAAGCAGTCGCGAGTGGTAAAGGGCTTTGTGGTTCTTGTGTCCGCCGTGGTGCTCTCGCTTCATGGCAGCAAGGGACAGGTCCTGTCGCTCTTATTCCTTATTATTATTTTCGAGATCTACGTTAAGGGCCGCAGGCTGAAACTGGTGCCGGCACTGATTGTGGGTGCCGGTCTCACGATAGTGGCGATCGGGGCGTTTGTGGCGACCATGAGCTTGGACGGCCCGCTGGGAGCGCTCGAGTCGATTAGCCAATACTCGGACTACACCCGCAACGCTATGTTGGTAATCGATTCGAATATCCCTCGACAATACGGCAGGCTCACACTGGAATCGAATATAGTCAGCCTTATACCGCGGGCGCTTATGCCGAGTAAGCCCAAAAATTTTGGGCCGATGTACCTTGACGAGCAGTTCTATCCGGAGTCGCTGGATCAAGATGCGGGATCGCCGGCGTTTGGAGTTGGAGTGCAGTATGCCGATTTCGGAGTACTCGCCATTGTCTATCTCGCACTGTTTGCCGCACTGAGAGGCTGGCTCGCGTACATCTTTGTCAGGCGCTTAAAGCTGACCCGGCACCCGGCCGACTTCATAATGGTGGCTTTTCTTGCCGATATTACGCTGTTTCCAATTGGCGCCGGCTGGTTGCTGCCGGAGACTCTTCTGGTGGCCATTTTCATTCGATTTGCTTCGTGCATCGGAGCTGACCGGGTTTACCGGGAGCGCATCCGGCTGAAGCTGCCCGCGATTGCATCTCAGGCCGATGGTGCAGAAGGGATGGCGTAATTTGGCCGCGATTCTTTACGACGCGCGCTGGATCGGCAATCACGGCATAGGGCGGTTTGCCGGCGAACTTCAAAAGGCCATTCCTGATCTCGCTCCCTTCTCGGCCTATTGGCGTCCCTGGCACCCTTTGGATCCGGTGCTGTTGGGGACGGCTTTGTGGCACGCGCGGCCACGTTTATTCTTCAGCCCAGGTTACAACTCTCCGGTCGGATGGCCGGGTCCCTTCGTTTTTTCTCTGCATGATCTCAATCATCTGCGCGTTCCAGATAATTCCAATGCCATGAAGCGCGCTTACTACGAGTGCTTTATTAAGCCGGCCTGCCATCGGGCGGAGGCTGTGCTTACGGTCTCCGAGTACTCCAGGGGCGAAATAGCGGAGTGGGCGGGGGTCCACGAAGACAAGATCGTGAATGTCGGCAACGGAGTAGGGCCCGCGTTTACGGAATGCGGATCGCGCTACCAGCCGGGATATCCCTACTTGCTTTACGTCGGCAGCAGAAAACCGCATAAGAATTTGCCGCGCCTGCTGCGGGGCTATCGTCTGTCGGGAGTGCAAAACGAGGTTCGCCTAATCTTGTCTGGGCCGCCCGATGATGAACTAAGGGCCGACATTGACGAGTTGGGCCTAACCGGGCGCGTCGTTTTTGCGGAACTGGAAGATGATGATCAGTTGGCGGCCGCCTACCGTGGCGCGGTTGCCGTCCTATTTCCTTCTTTGTATGAAGGATTCGGGCTTCCTCCGTTGGAAGCCATGGCGTGTGGCATTCCCGTCATAACCTCCAATGTCTGTTCTATTCCCGAGGTTGTGGGCGATGCCGCCTGGCTGGTCGATCCCCTCAGTGTAGAGGATATAGGACATGCGATCAGAGAATTGGTGGGAGATGGGGGGCGTCAAGCACAGCTTCGCGAGCGCGGATTAGCGAGGTCGAAGAGGTTTACCTGGGAGCAAACCGCGCGCAGAACGTCGTCGGTATTGGCCTCTGCGACGGGGCAGCGATTGGAGCAGCAAGTATGATTCTCTGGCTTTTGCCGGATTTCCGCGGCCGAAATTCTCCGGAGGTCGCCACGTTGTTGAATTTGGGGGCAGCCAAACCACGAAAATATGCCACTAACCATAAACGTTATTCCACCTCAGGCTCTTTTGCCCTTATGATTGTTGGAGGATAAGTTTTCCCCATGATGTCGGCGTCTATTGTCGTGCTCACCAAGAACGGCGCGAATGACATTGAGTCTGTGCTGCACGCGATATATTCGCAAAAGGATGTGCAGGCTCCGGAGGTGATCGTGATCGATTCCGGTTCGACCGACGGAACCCTGCGGATCGCCCAGCGATTTCCGGTTCGCATTGAGCGCATCCCTCCGCAGGATTTCCATCACGCCCGCACGCGGAACTTTGCCGCCACGCTGGCTTCGAGAGAAATCCTGGCTTTCCTTTCGCAGGATGCGATTCCCTCTTCCGACACTTGGCTTGGCGCGATGCTGGCGAACTTTGAAGACGCCCGGGTGGGCGCAGTCTATGGCCGTCAGGTGGCAAAGCCGAGCTCGTCGATCGAGCGTCAGGACCTGCTGGAAACCCTGTACGGGCAGCAGAGATTAGTGAAAGACCCGAGGCAGGCCAATCAACTCGGCTACCGTTTTTATCACTTTTCCGATGCCAATTCGGCTATTCGCCGCTGCGTCTGGCAGACTACGGGTTTTCCCGAAGACCTTGCCGTGTTCGAAGACCTGGGCATCGCCAAGCGAATTCTCGACGCCGGGTGGAAGATTGTGTACGAACCGCGCGCGTGTGTATTTCACTCCCACCGGCATTCCACGCTGGGGCTCTTCAAGCGTTATTTCGATATCGGCTTTACCCTGCGGCACTTGAAGATTTGGAACGCCCCCGGCGTCGGCGCGTCGATGTTGAAAGACGCCAATAAACTCCTGCGGCGAAAGCTTTCGCCCTCAGCAAAAACCCGCGATTCCGCCGCCGGCGGTCTTTGCCAGGACATAGCCAAGTCCGTGGGATTGTTTCTGGGACTGAACGAACGCTATTTACCGCTCACAGTGAAAAGGCATCTAAGCGCGCACAGGATTTACGGTAAAATCGCAGCCAGTTGAGTTGTTATCGGGCAAAAAAAATTCTGCGCTGCCAGGAAAGTGTCAGTAAGTATGATTCGCAGTCGTTTGAGTTACGCCCGGTTTTATTTGAGAGTGCTGATGCTGGTATTGCCGGCGCTGGCATATTTTATCGCCGTCAAGGTTCGTTTAGGCGTCAACCTTCTTTCCGCGGCGCATGCCACCCACGGAATTCCCTCCTACTGGGGGATCGTCCTGTTTACCACAATTGCGTGGGCAATCGTTGCGGAAGAATCGGGATTGTGGAACATCGAAGAGTTGTACCTTCCCGGAGGGAAATCCCGGCGTCTGATCGAGGCCCTGGCCTTCACCTACGCCATTGTGATGGCCGGCGTATTCCTGTACCGCCAGGTCAGCTATTCGCGAGTCGTAGTCGCCATGAGCGCCGTGGTTCTGTTCGTGTTGGCTACCACGCTGCGCATTCTTTTCCGCGTGTTCCTGGAGTGGGCACGCGTTTGCGGCAAGAGCGAAGTCAAAATTCTGATGGTCGGAACCGGCGGCTACGCGCGCCAGGTGGCCACCGCCCTGACTCACGGGCAGGTGCTGCCGGGAAAAATCTCCGGCTACGTGCGCCTTCCCGGACATCCGATTGAAGTGGATGGAGCGCCGGTCTACGAACTGGACAGCGTTCCCAATTTTTCCAATGGCGACGCCATCAACGACGTCGTTATTGCCCTGTCGCACGAACGGCTGGATGAGATTCAATTGATTCTTCCGATACTCGAGCGCTTGTGCGTGCCCACCCGCATGGCGATTGACTTCGCTCCAGGCGTGGGTTTTGCCGATCGCCTGATCGATCTGGGCGGAATCAACATGCTCGACTTGCGGCCCACGCTGGCCGAGTCCGGCTCTTACCTGGTTCTCAAACGCAGTTTCGACGTGATCTTGTCGGTGCTCATACTTTCCATAACCTGGCCGCTGATGCTGCTCATCGCCGCGGCCATCAAAGCGGAAAGCGCCGGTCCTGTATTGTTCTCTCAGGATCGCGTGGGTTTGAATGGCCGCGTTTTCCGCATACTCAAGTTCCGGACCATGAAGGTCGGCAGCTGCGACGAAGCCGACCAACGCTGGACAGAGGAGGAAGATCCGCGGCGCACCCGCCTGGGCGCCTTATTGAGAAAAACCAATCTCGATGAGTTGCCTCAGTTCCTGAACGTGTTGAAAGGTGACATGAGCATCGTCGGCCCGCGTCCGGAGAGGCCTTTCTTCGTCGAGCGCTTCCTGACCGAATTCGAAAAGTACAACTCCCGCCACTTCTTCAAGGCCGGCATCACCGGTTGGGCACAGGTAAACGGCTGGCGCGGAGACACCTCCATTGCCAAGCGCGTGGAGTACGACCTTTACTACCTTCGCAACTGGAGCCTCACCTTCGATCTGCAAATCATCACGCTGACGTTCTTGCGGATGTTTACCAGCAAGAACGCCTACTGACTTTTTCCCGGCTTTCGACGGTCGCTCTTTTTGCGACCCTCGCGCTCAAAAGCTGTTAAGCGCAAAGATGCCCCAGAGGCCGCAAAGTAAAACCCAAATTCCAGGCTGCCTGTGTCGAACGGAGGCAACAGCAATCCAATCCGGCGAATCGAATACCAAGCTTTTTCAAACGTAGTCAGGCAGGGATCATTCATGAAAGCTCCTTTTCTTCTCGGACGGATAGTATTCGGCGGATTCTTTCTTTACAACGGCATCAATCACCTGCGCAAGGCCCACGAGATGGGGGCGTACGCGGAGGCCAAGGGCGTTCCACAGGGCGAACTGGCGGTAAAGTTGTCGGCTATTCCGCTGATCGCGGGCGGAGCCAGCATTCTGCTCGGGGTAAAACCCAGGCTTGGCGCCATGGCCATCCTCGGTTTCCTGGCGGGCATATCCCCCGTCATGCATGACTTCTGGAGCCACGAAGACCCGGGCCAGCGGCAGAACGAAATGATCAACTTCATGAAGAACATGGCGCTCGCGGGCGGCGCACTGGCTCTGATGGGAGTCGACGAACCTTGGGAGGCCAGCGTTCCGGTCGGACAGCCGACGATGTCGGGAAAGATTCGCAAAATCGGCCGCAGACTCGCAGCCTAGGGGATTACATGGACGAAACCATTGTCCAGCAAATCGTCGCCGAGTTGCTCTCGTCGCTCGAGCCTCTGGAAACGCAGACCGCGGCCTTGCTGCAATTTCTGAAGGCAAAAGGCATCGCCACTGATGCCGAGCTGGTGCCATTCCTGGAGCAGGCCGGTAACACAAGCAGCGTGCGCTGGCGCGCGGTACAGGTGAGGACGGCGGCGCTGATTTCCTCGGCCATGAAGGCCGAAGAGGAGTTGCCTGCTAAGGCTGTTGGGGATGGTGGGCCCGGTGGAAGCGGCGAAAAGTCAGAGGCTCGCGAAGAAAAAGAAAAAAAGAACGACGGCGTTGAAACCCAGGCCGGGCGCAAAACAGAAACTGGCAGTCAAGAAACTCAGCCCGAAGCCGAGAAGAAAGAGCCCAGCCCAGCTTCGCCGGCTGAAGAAGAAAGCAGCGCCGCCAGCGCAGAGAAGGCCGGGTCACCGACTCCCGCCAATCAGGAAGATCAAGGCAAAGAAAAAAACAAGCCGCCAGAGTCGAGTCCGCACCCGAAAGACGCTGCGGCAAACGAGAACAAGCCGGAAGCAGCGTGATTACTGCGCCGCCACCTTCTCCAGTTCGGCACTCAGATGCACGCTGCTTCCCCCGGAGACCTTCAGCTTCCGCTCCCAATCTTTGAAACCTGTTTTCTTAACCGTTACGGTGTGGTCGCCTTCTGCGATCTGAACGTCGGAGGGCGTGTTGCCGACGAAGCTGCCGTCGAGTTCGATATCGGCGCCGGAGGGATCGGAACCAACAGAGAGCTTGCCGGTGGCGATAGGCGCTGGAGCGAGGACCATGGCTGCTACGGGCTGCGAAGTTGCGGCAGGCTTACTCTCTACTGCTACCATGGCTGCAGCAGCGCGGATTGCTGCACCATGTGCAGTCCAGTCTTTAGCAATCGCTTCGCACGCATCCTGCACTGATCCGCCCAGCGAAAGAGTCGATTTACTCACAATGGAATCGCCCGAGACGCGGGCAAAGACCGCAACCTTGTTCTTGTGTCGCAAAGCACCTTTTCCGCCCTCGTGATCTAGCAGCACGATGTAATCTGTCTTAGCCTGAATGTTATTTACCGTCACCTGAGGGCAGCGCTCCCCAAAAGTCTTGATGATCTCGGCTGTCTGAGGACGAGCACCGCCCGCCATGCTGCCCCCGTAGGCACCTCCGGCTCCTCCGCTTGCCGCGGCAATGGACCAGGACTGACTATCAGTTATAAAGACCCTCGCTTTCTCCAGATCCGCAACCGCCGCCACCTTCTCATCCCCGAAACATGGGGAACACACCCCCAAGAAAGAACAAAGGCCAGCCAACATTACAAGCTGTAGCTTCATGCGATCCTCCAGTGAAACTAGTTATCAATGTCGGGGAAGCTATCCTTAAAACACGTCATTATCCTCTTGGTGGCAGGGATGTGCAATCCCAATATGCGTACGAACGGCTGCGCGCCCTCGCGCGCCTGGCCCGATAAGGCTTTGGGCCCGAGCTGCGTAGGCAGTGTTCCTCCGGATTGTTGGCCTGTCTGAAGGCAACCGCCTCGAAACCATCAAGGCACAAGCTTGTAAGCTATGCCGAGACCGCTGGCGCCGCCCTGGTACGTGGTGCCGTACAAGTTTCCGTCTGCACCGAAGATCACGCCACCATAAGGAAGGCTCCCGTCCGAGCCGAGGCCGAAGCTGTGGAGCGTGCTCTCGCTCCATCCGCCGCTGCCGTTGGGTTTCAGTTCAAAAACGACTCCGCAACCCGACCCGCCACAGCCGGTTCCAGAGCTGCCTCCGTAGGCGCCGGTGCTGTAAAGATTCCCGCTCCCATCGAAGATCAGGTTGGTGGCTGGACCACCGCCATCGGTGCCGCCGGTGAAGCTGTACAGGATTTTCTCGGTCCACGTGGGAGCGACAAACTCGAAGATTATGCCGCAGCCGACTCCGCCGCAACCTGAAAGGGTCGAGCCGCCATTGATCGCTGGTCCGTACAGGTTTCCCGCGGCGTCAGCCGTGAGACCGACTACCGGAAAAATGCCGTCTGTGCCGTCGAGATTAAAGCTGTGCAGAATTTTTTCAGTCCACACACCGTGCACCTGCTTCAACGCGTAAACGGTTCCCAGGCCATTTACGCCGCCGGCGTTCGTCGTTCCGTACAGAACGCCGTTCGCGGCGACAACCAGACCGGCAAGCGGGAACCACGCGTCCGGAGTTCCAGCAAATTGGTAAAGCGTAGTCTCCGTCCATTGCTCGTTGGAACCGGGGGTCAGTTTGAAAATCGTGCCGCATCCAACAATGACGGTGCAGAGGGAAGACACGATACCCCCTCCGGACGCCGTGCCATACAAGTTTCCGGCGGCATCGAAGGCCAGCGTGCTCTGAGGATTGGCGCCATCGCTTCCCCCGGTGAAGTTGTAAATCACTTTCTCCGTCCATGCGCCGGTCGGGTTACGATGCATGGTAAAGATAGAGCCAAAACCGTTCGTCCCTCCCAAATACGTGTCGCCATACAGGTTGCCGTGTGAATCGACAATGAGCTGCGCGTTCGGGATTTGCCCATCAGTCCCGGCGCCGAAGCTGTGAATAATCTTGTAGGTGTACTTTCCGCCCGAGTAGGCCAGTTCGAACACTGTGCCGCATCCCGTTCCGCCGCAGCCGGAAGAGTCCGCGCCGCCGAAGTTGGTGGTTCCGAAGAGATTCCCAGCCTTGTCGGCGGCCATGGTGACAGCCGGACCGGAGCCGTTCTTGCCGTTGTAGTTCAGAAATATGGTTTCTTGCGCGGCGATCGCCGTCACGGAAAAAACCAGTCCAACCACGAACATCGCAACCCGAGCTATAGTTGCGAACCTGCAATTCTTCCTGGCGAACATGGAGTCCTCCTCATAAAAACCGGTTTGCGCCGATCTCCTTCAGAGAATCGCTTGCGGGACAGTCGCCACAGGTTCGATTGCGGCAACGTGTGCGGGAAGTGACCCGTTCGGGAAAGACAGACGCCCCTCCCAGTCTCGGACGGCAGGGATTATACCCCCGAACTGCAACTGAAAGACAAGTATTGTTTCGACTTATTTGCCGAGAGGATGCAGGATGTTGCAACATCGCGCCGGGTGGGATGGGGAGCGGCACGGTTAAGGCATGACCTGATACGAGGCCAAAGCCTTCGATGCGCCTTCAGGCGCGGTGGAGCGGCTAGTACTTCGGCACCTTGGGATCGATTCGCTCCGACCACGCTGTAATCCCGCCGGCGAGGTTGTGAACCTTGGCGAATCCCGACTGCTGCAGGAACGCGACCGCTTTCGCGCTGCGGCCGCCCATTTTGCAGTGGACAACAATTTCGCGGCTGGAATCCAGTTCATTCACTCGCTTCGGCAGATCATTCAGCGGGATGAGATGTCCGCCGATATTGCAGATCTGATATTCGTGCGGCTCGCGCACGTCGAGTACGAAAATATCTTCTTTCGCGTCAAGACGCCGTTTCAGTTCTTCCACCTGAATCTCGGGCACTCCATTGGACACCGGTTTTTCCTCCCCGCGAATGCCGCAAAACTGGTTGTAGTCTATCAGTTTCGTAACCGTGGGATGCGCGCCGCAGACCGGGCAATCGGGATTCTTGCGCAGCTTAAGCTCGCGGAACTTCATGCCCAGAGCGTCGATCAGCAGCAGCCGTCCGATGAGCGGTTCGCCGATGCCAAGAATTAATTTGATGACTTCCGTCGCCTGCATCACTCCGACAAGTCCCGGCAAAATCCCGAGCACTCCGCCTTCGGCGCACGAAGGAACCAGGCCCGGCGGTGGCGGCTCAGGATAGAGGCAGCGGTAGCATGGGCCATCTTCCGTGGCGAACACGCTGGCCTGGCCCTCGAAGCGGAAGATCGACCCGTAAACGTTGGGTTTGCCGGTAAGCACGCAGGCGTCGTTGACAAGATAGCGCGTGGGAAAGTTGTCGGTGCCGTCGGCGATGATGTCGAAGTCGCGAAAGATTTCGAGAGCGTTCTCGCTGCTCAGGCGCGTGTCGAAGGTGCGAAGATTCAGGAAGGGATTGATTCCCTTGAGCTTGTCGGCGGCGGAATCGAGTTTTTTCCGGCCCACGTCGGCAGTGGAGTGAATAATCTGCCGCTGCAAATTCGTGTAATCCACCACGTCGAAATCCACCAGGCCGAGCGTGCCCACGCCGGCGGCGGCAAGATACAGCGCCAGCGGCGAACCCAGTCCCCCCGTGCCGATGCACAGAACGCGCGCAGCCTTCAGCTTCTGCTGGCCCTCCATGCCCACCTCAGGCATGATCAGATGCCGCGAGTAGCGCAGGATTTCGTCCTTGCTCAAGCCTGCCGGAATTTCGGTGATGGTAGCCATAAGTCCTCGCTTGAAATTGATTGCGGATTACAGAAGCGTCAGGTTGAGACGCTAACAACAGGCGGGGCACATACAACAGCGATTTGTGGCGGAAGGTTTCAACTCTGAAATTCCCTCTAGACGGCGCCTCCGGCGATCGAAGGAACTATCGAAATGTTATCACTTTCCTTCACCGCGGTCGCCTCTTTCTGCAGGTAGCGAATGTCCTCGTCGTTCAAGTACAGATTAACGAAGGCGCGCAACTTGCCCTCTTCAGTATAGAGATGGCGCCGGACGTCGGGATGCTGGGCGACCAGCGAATCCATGGCTTCGGCCACGGTCGCGCCTTTTACTTCCACCGTCGGCTGTTTGCCTACGTATTGCCGCAGAGGTGTGGGAATGTGAATCTTGCTCATAGGTCTAACCATAAAAGATGCCGGTGGAGTAGGGGAAGATTCAGGGTGGAGCGTTTTTCGGATACTGCGAATACACCGATCGGCAGCGTGCCGTAGAATGCAGAGGATAAGAATACAAGGGAGAAATCAATTATGACGATTTTTGATCCAGCTCGAGGCAGGGTGATTGACGGTGGCGGCGGCAGCGGCGGCGGGCTACTGCGCCTGATTGGCATTGGCATCGGCGGTTTTTTGCTGGTGATTTTGCTGTTCAGTTGCGTCACTCGTGTGGGCACCGGCCACGTGGGCGTGCTCACGCTGTTTGGCAAGGTCACAGGCGAAACGCTGGGTGAGGGAATTCATCTCATCAACCCGCTGAAGACGAACAACGAAATGTCGATCCAGACGCAGACGGTCAAGGAATCGGCCAGCGTGCCTTCGAGCGAAGGCCTGATGATGAGCCTCGATACTTCGCTCATTTACCATCTCAATCCCGATCACGCCGCCGACGTTTTCCAGAAAATTGGCGCCGATTACGAGAACATCGTGGTCGAACCCACGCTGCGATCTGCGATCCGCGAATCCACTGCCTCGCACACCGCCAATGCGCTCTACACCGGCGAACGCGAAATGGTGGCCAAGCAAATTTTCGAGCAGGTGAACACTCAACTCACGCAGCGCGGCCTTACCGTGGAAAACGTTCTTCTGCGCGACATTCAACTGCCGGCCACGCTGAAGGCCGCCATCGAGGCCAAGCAGCAAGCAGAGCAGGAATCGCTGGCCATGAACTTCCGCCTGCAGAAAGAAACCCAGGAAGCGCAGCGCAAGCGAATTGAAGCCGCCGGCGTGCGCGACTTCCAGCAGATCGTGGCCCAGGGCATAACGCCGTCGCTGCTGGAATGGAAGGGCATTGAAGCCACCGAAAACCTGGCCAAGAGCGCGAATTCGAAGGTCGTGGTGATCGGCAATAGTAAGAACGGGCTGCCGCTGATTCTGGGGCAATAGGGCAGCATTTGGTTCGAGCCAATGATGCCCATGTGGGGACAGCCGTCCCCGGCTGTCCGGTCGCCGCAGGCGACGGGCTCTTCCTCGCCATCAACCGTGCGTCCGCAATTCGTAGTGACGCAGAATCGGCTTAGCTCGACCCCGCCTTTCGGCGCTGCCCACCTCTGTCACTCCGGCTGCTAACATGACTGCGTGGCTTCGCTGCTCGAAGTTCGAAATCTGAACATAGACTTTTCCGCCGCCCCGCGAGCCGGACAGCAGGGAACCGCGGCCTCCCCCCGTTTCCTACCTGCCGTCCGCGACCTCAGCTTTTCCATCGCTCCCGGCGAAGTCCTCGGCCTGGTCGGCGAATCCGGCTCCGGCAAATCCATTACCTCGCTGGCCATCATGCGACTCCTGCCGTCACAAGCGCGGGTTTCGGGAGAGATTGTTTTCACCGAGATTAGCTCCGGGCGCGATCTGGCAAATCTCTCCGAAGACTCGATGCGGCAGCTTCGCGGGTCGCGCATCGCCATGATCTTTCAGGAGCCGATGACGGCGCTGAACCCCGTGATGCGAGTCGGCGATCAGATTGCCGAGGCGGTGTTGGCGCACAACCGCGTACCGAAGAACGTGGGGTGGCAGCGGGCAGTCGAGGCGATGCGTGAAGTGGCAATCTCCGAACCCGACCGCCGCGCTCGCGATTACCCTCACCAACTCTCCGGCGGCATGCGCCAGCGGGTGATGATCGCGATGGCCATTGTAAACCGGCCGCAGTTGCTCATCGCCGACGAGCCGACAACCGCGCTCGATGTCACCATTCAAGCCCAGATTCTGGAGCTACTGGCGCAGCTGCGCAGCAAGTTTAATCTGGCCATGCTGTTTATCTCGCACGATCTGGCGGTGGTTTCACAGGTTGCCGGCCGAGTCGCTGTGATGTACGCAGGGAACCTGGTGGAACTCGGCAGCACGCAGGACATTTTTCGATTTCCCGCGCATCCCTATACTCGCGGTCTTTTGCAGGCGGTGCCCGACCTTAAGACCGATCGTGGGCGCCCGCTGGGGACCATTGAGGGCACGGTTCCGCCCTTGCATGCGATGCCTCCCGGCTGCGCTTTCGAGCCGCGCTGCGGCTTCCGCGTGCCCCAGTGTGCCCACACCCTGCCGCCACTGCTGGAAGTGGCCGACGGTCATTGGGCTCGTTGCCCGGTGGTAAACGCGATCTAACATGGCGGAATAAGCGCCGATCAGGTATGCTCCCGGTTCGCTCTCGTTCTATAATCGCGACTTCGTCTGGTGATGCTTGCGGATCCTGCTGCTTAGCGACATTCACGCCAACCTGGAAGCGCTGGAGGCCTGCCTGGCTGCGGCTCCGGCGCACGATCTCGTGGCCAACCTCGGCGACGTTGTGGGCTACGGCGCCTCGCCCAACGAAGTGGTGGACCGCTCGCGCAGCCTGGGAAACATTTTCGTGCGTGGCAATCACGACAAGGCGGCGACCGGACTGTTGCCGCTGGACGATTTCAATCCCCTGGCCGCCGCCGCCGCAATTTGGACGCGCGATCAGCTCACTCCGGAGCATCACGACTGGCTGAAGGCTCTGCCCCACGGGCCGCTTGCCCTCGACGGCGTTCCGCAGGCGCAACTGGTACACGGCTCGCCCGATGACGAAGATGCCTATGTGGTTTCGGTTGGCGACGCGCTGGTGCCGCTGCTTGCCATTCCCATTCCCCTTACTTTTTTCGGTCACACTCACTTGCAGGGTGGATTTTTTGCCAACGGCTCCAGCGCGGATGGCTTCCGCCCGGAATATCGCACGGTCGGAAAGGCTGAATCCGTTTCGCTGCAGCTGAAACCGGCCACTCGTTACATGATCAATCCCGGTTCCGTGGGCCAACCCCGTGATGGAGACTGGCGCGCCGCGTTCGCCATGTTCGATACTGAAGCCCAGATAGTCCACTTCCACCGCGCGCCCTACAATCTGAAGTCCGCACAAGACCGCATCTTCGCCGCGAATCTGCCTCCGCGCCTGGCGACGCGCTTAGCCGCAGGACGGTGAGCCTATGTCGTTTGTGCCGACGAGCAGGGTCATCCCACGCGTTGTAAACTCGATTCCATGCCTTATCCCCGCCGCCCTTCAACCAAGTCACTTTTTACTCAGGACGATTCCCACGGCGCCCCTCCCGCCCACTATCTCATCGCCCACAGTGACGGAGGCGCGCGCGGCAACCCCGGCCCTGCCGGTTACGGCGTGGTCATTCAAGATCAGTCCGGACATAAGGTCGCACAACTCAGCGAATATCTGGGCCACCAGACCAACAACTTCGCGGAATATCAGGGCCTTATCGGGGCGCTCGAATACGCGTTGCAGAACGGGCCCAGGGCACTCAAGCTGATCAGCGATTCGGAATTGCTGGTACGGCAGATCAAGGGGATTTATAAGGTTAAGAATCCCACGCTGCAGGATCTTCATGCCCGCGCGAAAGAATTGATCGCCAAGCTCGAATGGTTCTCCATCGGCCACGCCCTGCGCGAGCATAATCGGGAAGCCGATCGCCTGGCCAATGAAGCCATGGATAAAGGCACAGGCCGTGGGGCAGCCATTGTGGCGCGGGCGCATTCGCCCGCGACTGCCGATCCCGGCAAGAAGCCCGAAGTCGCCAGCGCGACAAGAGAAGTTTCCACCTCAGCTCCAGTGAAATTCGAAGGCATCGTGCGAAATGGAGTGGTTGAACTGCTGAGTGGCAAAATCCCTGAAGGGCGTCGTGTGCAAGTGCGGGTCAAGAAGTAGCCGGCCGGAGGCCGGACGCCTCACTCCGCGATCGAAGTGTGGTCGTGTACGATCTTCCATCCCTCAGGAAACCTGCGAAAAATCAGCGTGAACAAGCCGTGCGGCGTTTTGCCGTCTGACATCGTCAGGCGCCACATGCCGCGGACGAACGCGGCATCCGCTCCTAAAACTTCAATCCGCAAGCTGGAAAACTCCAGCTTGCCCATTTCGTGGCCAGCGCTCGTATACGCGTTGTGATAGCGGTCGATCGCGGCCTGCCACCCGTCGTGCTCATTCGCTCCCGAGAAAAACGTCAGCTCCGGAGATTTCCAGTAGCCGGTCATGAAGGCGTCGAGATCATGCCGGTTCCAGGCGTCGCGCTGCGCGCTCAGTACGGCCTCGACGGCGTCTTTCGCCGCGTCGTCGTTTTGCTTCGGGGATTGGCCGACTGCCGGCAGAGTGCAGAGAAGAAGAAAAATACAGAGGAGTCGAACTTTCATGCGAAGCTCCTGGCCCTGCGACTTAAGGGCACCAGTTTCGCATGTCTGAGTAATTATTTGTACAGAATCTGGACCGGGCTAAGCGCGGCCCTTCTTGGCTGCGACCGCTTTTCCGGCGATTTCCCACGGACGCTTCGGACGATCGACTGCGGGCTTATCGCGGTCTTTCACGCGATCGTACTGGTAGGATTCGCTCACCGTGCCCAAAGATTCGTTGTAAAGGCTCGGCAGCCCGAGCCCTTCTTTCAGTTCTTCCGTGAACTGTTGCAGAGCCTTCAGATGATCGGCTGTAGCCGGAACCTCAGTCTTTGAGGTCTTCAGAAACTGCTGATAACCACGGTTGACCAGCTTGGAGATTTCGCTGCCGATGAGGTAGCCGGGATAGGCAAAAATCTTTACGCCATCTTCAGGTGTTTTCTGGATGGCGGCTGAGACATTGTATTTTCTCAGGAACACACGCCCGCTGGTGCCGGGCGCTTCAGTTACGTCGAAGCCGTGGTCGCGCAACCAGGCCACAGCGTCGTCGTAAGATTTTTCTTGTATGGTTTTGGACATTGCTCTCCGCTCTCCGCTCTCAAGTCCCCAATTAGATGCAATTTCCAGGACAAGCTGTGCGACCCTGTTTCCGGCTGCATCCGCTTGCATTCTGGCTCATCTAAAGACACCATACTACATAGCGTGTTTTTCGCGTTCTTGCATATTACGTTGGTCACGGGGTAATCGTTTGATTATGAGCCAAAGTTCAGCCCGCATGGCGCAAAGCTTTTCGGCGCAACCACCTGCGGAGGGGAGCGTCGCGGGCCCGGGGCAGAGTTTGCTGGAACGAATCGGCAATACACCGCTGCTGCGCTTCGATCAGCTTACGGTGCAACTGCCTGGGATTACGCTTTTGGGCAAGGCTGAATGGCATAACCCCGGTGGTTCCGTGAAAGACCGTGCCGCCGCTAACATTGTTGCCGAAGGCCGCCGCAGCGGTCGATTCTCAGCCGGCAAGATCCTGCTCGACGCCACCAGCGGAAACACCGGCATCGCCTACGCCATGCTGGGCGCGGCTGCGGGATTTCCTGTAACCCTGTGCATGCCGCAAAATGTTTCGGCCGAGCGCAAGAAAATTCTGCGCGCCTACGGCGCGAACATTATTTATACCGATCCCGGCGAAGGATCGGACGGCGCCATTCGCAAGGCGCGCGAACTGGCCGCTACGGATCCGGATTTGTATTTCTACGCCGATCAATATTCCAACGACGCCAACTGGCTGGCCCACTATCACGGCACCGCCAACGAAATCTGGCAGCAGACTGAAGGAAGCATCACTCACTTCGTTTCCATGCTTGGCACCAGCGGAACCTTCATGGGGGTTACGCGCCGGTTGAGGGAACTCAATCCTAAGGTTCGCTGCATCTCACTGCAGCCCGATGCCGCCTTTCATGGCATCGAAGGCGCCAAGCATATGCCCAGCGCCATCGTCCCCAGAATTTATGATCCGCTGCTGGCCGATGCCAATCTGGAGATCGCGACCGAAGAGGCCTACGCTATGTGCCGCCGCCTCGCCCGCGAATGCGGACTGTTGCTCGGCATCTCCGCCGCGGCGGGCATCGCCGGCAGCCTCAGGGTAGCGGAACAGATTCGCCGCGAAAATGATCGGCAGGCCATGATTGTGACCATCCTGTGCGACTCGGGCGACAAATATCTCAGCGAAAGGTTCTGGACCGAGAGTTAGTTTTTGCTGGAGTCACCGAGGCTCACCTCACTCTCAAGGTCTTCTCCGTGACTTAGTGGCGAATCGTTTTCAATGTTGAAACTTACTCATCAACAGTACGAGGCTCTTCGCCGCCACGGTGAGGAAGCTTATCCGAACGAGTGTTGCGGCGTGCTGCTGGGACGCTTTGAAGACGACGGCGCGCGAATTGTAACTTCGATTGCGCGGTGCGCCAACACGCGAACTGATTCGGCGCACAATCGCTACAGCATCGATCCCCGGGAACTGGTTCGCATCCAGCGCGAGGCACGCGAGCGCGGTGAGGACATCGTCGGTTTCTACCACTCCCACCCCGACCATCCGGCGCAGTGGTCGGTGACCGATTTTGCCGAGGCGCACTGGCTGGGCTGCTCTTACGTCATTACCAGCGTTGAAAAGGGTAAAGCGGCGGTGACTAACTCGTTCGACCTCGCCGGGACCGCCGAGCACGACAAGCAGCTGGTTACAGAGAAAGTCGAAGTGATCTGAAGCACGCAAGGCCACGCACTTATTTTTCGAGAGGAATCTCAAAATACATCAACTCGGTTCCCTTCGCATCGTTGACGCCCGTGATGTAGATGCGTGCTCCGGCAGTTGGCGATGAAATCCCGCCGACGTCGAAAAAGAAAAATCCCGATTGCGTGGTGTGCGGCTCAACCGCTTTCGCGGCAAACTGCGAGGACTCCACTTCGTCCCTTTGTTTCTGAGTGATTGCGCCCTTGACCTTGTCGCGCGGAAAGGGCAGCGGCACCTGTGGCCGGGTGGCAGCCTGCGGATTAGACAGCCGCCGATAAATATCTTCAGAACCGGTGGGCGTGAGTTTGGAGCGGTTGGCAGTGGTGAATGTCACGTCCATATTGGCGATTGAAATCGGCTGGTCGCCGTCATTGGTAACTATGAAAAAGATGGGCAGCAAATCGTGGTCGCGAAAGTTGATGGAGAAAATCTTCGCCTTGTCCGCCGTGTCGTAGGGATCGGCGGCGATGGTTACCTTTTCCTCCAGATGCTCATCATGAGCGGCATAGGTTTTGGCTGCATGTGCAACCGGCCTGACGAAGTCTTTGGCGGCAAGCGATATGGCGAATGCGGCAACCGCGCATAAGACGAAAAGAACGCGGGCCAGCCGCGGCGTGAGCATCGATGGCATGGCTTCGATTATAAAAGCAAAGGCATTGATTCTCGTAAGCGGTTTCCTGACGGGTTACAGAAGAACTCTGATTTTGGCCGGACAGCGTTTCCAGGGCGCTCCAAGTAAGTCTTCCATTTTCTATCAAAGCTTTGGGCATCCGAGATATTTTTATCGGCTGTTTCGCTGCCCGCTAAAGCCTCGGATTAGAGACTAAGACCTTCCAGGTGGAGATCGGCCGGGCAACCTCGGGAGCTTAAGTTTGTTTAGAATGGCTGGACTTGATCTCCTTCTACAGCTTTATCTATAGCCTCGCGCTGGCTGCGGGAATGCTTGTGAGCCTTCCCTACTGGCTATACCAAATGGTGCGCCACGGCAAGTACCGCCGGGGCCTGGCGGAAAGATGGGGGCGAGTGCCTGCGCGTCTCAAGTTGCCGCAGGCGGACGAAAAGGTAATTTGGTTGCACGCCGTTTCTGTGGGCGAAGTGTTGGCTGTTGCGGGCCTGGTGGAGGAACTTCGGGGGCGCCTTCCGCAACATCGCATCTTCGTTTCCACGACCACCGATACCGGCCAGGAGCTGGCGCGCAAACGCTTTGGAGAGGCCAGCGTATTCTATTTCCCCATGGATTTCGCCTTCGCGATTCGCCCGTATCTGCGAGCCTTGCGGCCGCAGATGGTGATTGTGGCGGAAACTGAGTTCTGGCCGAATTTCCTGAGGCTGGCTCATGCCAGCGGAGCGCGCGTCGCCATCGTAAACGCGCGCATTTCGGACCGCTCGTGGCCCGAGTACCGGCGGTTTCGCGGGTTGATTCGCCGGTTGCTGGATCACGTGGATATGTTTTTGGCGCAGACTTCGGAAGATTCCTCCCGGCTGCAGGATATCGGCGCACGCCCGGAGCGCATACACGTGACCGGAAATTTGAAGTTTGACATTCCTGCGCCCGCCCCACCGCCGATCGTCGAGAGCCTGCGCACGTCAATAGAGGCGGCGCGCGCCCGGCCGCTGCTGGTCTGCGGCAGCACTGTTGAAGGAGAAGAACCCCTGCTGCTCAAGGCTTTCGAGAACGTGCTGGTGCAGCATCCTCAGGCAGTCATGATACTGGCGCCAAGGCATCCCGAGCGATTTGCCGAAGTAGGAACACTGCTGCAGCAAATGTCGATTCGATTTTTCCCGCGATCAAAATGGGCCCATGAGGATCTCTCCGGCTCCGTGCTGCTGCTTGACTCAATCGGAGAATTGGCGGCTCTGTATGCGCTTGCTGACATCGCCTTTGTAGGCGGAAGCCTGGTGCCGCGGGGCGGGCATAACATTCTTGAACCGGCGCAGCATGGCGTGGCTATCGTTGTCGGAAACCATACGGAAAACTTTCGCGACATCGTCAGCCTGTTTCAAAAGCGCGATGCGGTGCGAATCGTCGGTCCGGCGGAGTTGCCGCTGGTACTTCTGGAATTACTGCCGAATGATACAGAGCGCAAAGCTTTGGGCCAACGCGCCGCCGAGACATTGAGATTGCAGACCGGGGCGACGGCGCGGACTGCAGACAAGCTCCGGGCGCTTCTGGCGAATCCATGAATGCAAATCCCCTGTCCGCGGCCTACGGTGCGGTGGTCGGCGCCCGCAATGCCTTTTACGACCGCGGCTGGCTTAAGTCGCACAGACTGCAGGGGCCGGTCATCAGCGTGGGCAATCTTTCCACCGGAGGGACGGGGAAAACTCCTTTTGTCATTTTGCTGGGCGAGTTGTTGCAGGCGCGTGGGATTCGCTTCGACGTGCTTTCGCGCGGTTATGGACGCAGGACGCGCGGAGTTCTGCTGGTCGATCCGGCAGGCCTCCCCAGCGATTTTGGCGATGAGCCGCTGTTGATCGCTAGACGGCTGCAGTCGCACGTGGTTGTGGGAGAAGATCGTTATCAGGCAGGGCGCTTTGCGGAAGAAAAGTTCGGAGCGCAGCTTCACTTGTTGGACGATGGATTCCAGCATCGCGGGCTGGCACGCGATTTCGATATCGTTCTGGTAACGCCGGAAGACGCGCGAGATCGCCTGCTTCCTTCGGGACGCATGCGCGAGCCGTTGCATTCTTTGCGGAGGGCGGATGCGGTCGTGCTGGCCAATGGAGCCTCAACTGACTCGTTTCCGCTGGCAGGTAAGATCGTCTGGAAGGTGCGCCGGGGAATTAATGCGCCCAATGTCCCACCCCGCCCGCTCGTGTTCTGCGGCATTGCACGGCCACAGAATTTCTTATTACAGTTGCGCGCTGCCGGAATCGAGACCGTGGCCGAAGCCCTGTTTCGCGATCATCATGCTTATACCGAAAATGACATTCGCGACCTGCTGCGACTTCGTGAGCGCAGTGAAGCCGGAGGCTTCGTAACCACGGAAAAAGATGCCGTCAATTTGGGGCCATACTTGGCCGCGCTCGAGCCATTGGCGGTGCTTCCGGTCCGGATGGAATTAACCGGCGCGGGTGACGTTGTCGATACCATTCTTCGAGTCAGCGACGAACGGCGGCGGGAGTCGTGAGAGAATGCGGCTGATAGTCGGTTTTGCCGAGACTGATGACTAGACACTTGAAGGAAGCCGAACGGCTGCGCAAGATTGTCGAGGCCTTCCCAAAGGTGACGATCACCGTGCTGGGAGACCTGGTGGCCGACGAATTTGTGTATGGAGAGATTTCGCGGGTGTCGCGCGAAGCGCCGGTCCTGATTCTGAAGCATCGCGAGCGCACGGTGTTGCCGGGTGGCGGAGCCAACGCGGTCAACAATCTTGCCGACCTGGGAGTCAATGTGCTTCCGGTGGGCGCAGTTGGCGACGATGAACCGGGCCGCTTGCTGGTGAAATTTTTCCGCCACAAGCGCATCCCTACCAGTGGCGTGCTGAAAGATAAGAGCTACCGCACCGTCACGAAAACGCGCATTCTCGCCGGGATGACACACAACACGCGCCAGCAGGTGGTACGCGTGGACCGCGAACCTGACGCCGCTCCCAACTCGCACCTGACTCGCGAACTGTTTCTGGCCGCACGGGAGTATTTGCGGGCCTCGGACGCGCTGCTCGTTTCCGATTACGGGTACGGATCGGCCAGTCCCGCGCTAGTGAATGCGTTGCGTGAGAAGGGGCGGGGAAGAAACCTGCCGCTGATTCTCGATTCGCGCTATCGGGTGCTGGAATATTCCGGCGCAACTGCCGCGACTCCAAATGAGCCGGAGGTGGAGGCGGCGTTGGGTGTGCGTATCGGGCAGAGCTGGGACAAGCTGACCGGCGCAGGAAATCAGATGATGGAGCGAATGAATCTGCAGTCGCTGCTCATCACCCGCGGCCGGGACGGAATGGTGGCGTTCGATCAGCATCATGCACCTGTGGACATTCCGATTTTCGGCTCCGATCAGGTGGCCGATGTGACGGGCGCGGGCGATACCGTGATTGCCGCATTCAGCGCGGCTTTGGCGGCCGGCGCGACCACGGAAGAGGCAGCGCAGCTGGCCAACTATGCGGGAGGAATTGTGGTGATGAAACGGGGAACGGCAACGGTTTCTCGCGGGGAACTCCTGCACGCCATCGAACAAACTCCTGCGGCGACCCGGCTACACTGATCGAAGCAGGCTTGACGCGAACTGCGCACGGAATTGACCGCGGGAAATTGAAAACGATGAGCAACGGAAAAATTGTGAGCCGCGCCGAACTGCACCAGTGCGTCGGTGAGTGGCGGCGCGCCGGTGAGCGGATAGTGCTGGCCAATGGCACGTTCGATCTACTGCACGTGGGGCATGTGCGCTATCTCCGCGGAGCCAAACAGTTGGGCGGCAAACTCCTGGTCGCCATCAATTCGGATGAGTCGGTGCGGGCGCTGAAGGGTGAAGGCCGCCCCATCATGCCAGCCATGGAGCGCGCCGAAATTGTCGCCGCACTTGCTGATGTTGACGCGGTCGTCATTTTTTCCGAACTCGACGTGCGGTGTCTGATTCGGGAGATTCACCCGGATATCCAGGCCAAAGGAACAGATTACACGATCGACTCCGTGCCGGAACGTGATGAAGTGCGCGAGTATGGCGGGCGCATCGCGATAGTCGGCGACGCCAAGGATCACTCTACGAGCCAGATCATCCGGACCCGCCTGGGGCAGGGGCAGGCGTGAGTTTCGAGTCGGGTCGGCTCGATAAGGGGCCGCAAGGGGGGCTGCGTGGTGGGTTGCATGCGAAGATCGAGCGCCTGCTGATCGTCCGCCTTGGCGCTATGGGAGATGTGATCCATACGGTGCCCGCAGTGCGGGCGTTGCGGGAAGCGTTTCCGCAGGCGCATATTGGCTGGCAGATCGAAGAGCGATGGGCGGAGCTGTTGTGCGCGCCTTCAGCGTCCCGGCGAGGCCCGCGGTCGGCGCAGCGGCCGCTGGTCGATGAAGTTCATACTGTAAATCTGAAGGCCTGGCGGAAATCGCCGTTTTCACTCTCGACTCTGCAGCGCGTTGCCACGATCTGGAATGACGTTCGCGACGCTAAGTATGACGTTGCTATAGACCTCCAGGGCGCCATTCGATCCGCGTTGCTGGCGCGATGGTCGGGTGCTCACCTGGTGTATGGAGCGGCGGAGCCGCGGGAGTCACCGGCTAGCCTCTGGTACACGCGTAAAGCGGTTGTGGCCGGCAAACATGTAATCGAGCAGAATCTTTCTGTAGCCGAGACCCTGATCGGTAGTCGAACTCGCCTTGCGCCATCGGATATTTCCCGCGGCATTGCCTGTGACGATTTTCCCCTTGACCTCAAGGTTGAGACCTGCATCGAAGGCCGGCTTGCAGAACTCGGCATCACGGATTTTGCCATTCTCAATCCTGGGGCAGGTTGGGGCGCGAAGCGTTGGCCGCCTGAGCGCTACGGAGAAGTGGCGCGGAAGTTGGCGAGTCAGGGGCTGCAATCGATCCTGAACCACGGCCCGGGTGAAGAGGAATTAGTGAGCGCGGCCCAGGATGCAAGCGGCGGCGCGGCCCAGCCGATGAAATGCACGATCACCGAATTGATTGCTTTGACGCGGCGGTCGCGCCTGTTCATTGGCGGAGATACAGGACCGTTGCATCTAGCTGCAGCCTTGCGTGTTCCAGTGGTGGGAATTTACGGACCCACAGATCCCGGGCGGAACGGGCCCTACGGGACGAGAAGTATCGTGCTGCGCAGTGCGGAGAGCGTCACATCTCATGCGCGGCGGATCGTGCCGGAAAAGGGATTGTTGGCGATTGACAGCGACGCGGTGGTTGCGGCAGCTCGCAACTTGCTGAGACTGCCGAGCACTGCATGAGTGACTGGTCAAAAATCGCGCGGCGGATTCGAGTTCCGTCAGGATTTGTTCTGGTGCTGCTCTATTTCTGGCTGGCGCAGGCTACGCGGCGATCTCTGCCGTTGGGCTTGGTTGCGATCATACCCGGACTGTTGCTCCGCGCGATCGCTTCGGGCCATGTCCGCAAGAATGAAGCATTGACTACTTCCGGGCCGTATGCCTACACGCGCAATCCACTCTATCTGGGCTCGCTGCTGATGGGGCTGGGCTTCGCCGTGGCTGCGCGGAGCTGGTGGGTGGGCTTGGCGCTTTTAGTGATGTTCCTCGCCATTTATGTTCCAGTCATCCGTGACGAAGAATCTTTTCTTCGGCAGAAGTTTCCTGAGTTTGAGGAGTATGCGCAGCGCGTGCCCAGAATGTTTCCGCGGTTGAGCGCCTTCTTCAGGAATGACAGCGAGTCTTCCTCGGGATTTTCGTTGAATCTGTACCTGCAACATCGCGAGTACAACGCGTTGCTGGGCGCACTCGCCATTATGGCTGCTTTGATTCTGAAGATGAGTCTCCTGCGCTAACCTGCAGCGATCACCGAGGAATGCGCCCGCTCATCTTCCCATTAACTTTCGCGCTTTGGCTCCGATCTTTTTCAGCCGCGGAAAGCGCTCCCCTGCAATAAGCTTAAGAACCTTTTCGGGGGCAAACTGATGCCGCAGTCCCGTCCTTTCGTATTCGCCGGTTAGATCGACAAAAGCAAACTGTGCACCATTCGTTTTCTGAAGAACGAACTGCGAAAAGGGCAGGGCATAAATCGTGGCCCCAACAGCCTCGGCAAAATATACGGCAAAGGGAAAGACCAGCGTTGGCTCGAAGCGGCTGGGGTGCTCCCACACGGACCGGGTGAAATCGTCTCCACCTAAGAAGCCGCCGGCTCGCACCTTGGGGTAAATGCGGATGAGGTCGATCGCAATTCCCTTTAGCGTGTGATCGGCATCGATGTAGGCAAAATCCAGTTCGCCGTCGGGGATGCGGTCAATGACCTCGGTGGTTTTGCCTCGCAGGATTATTCTTTTGCTGCCGGCGAAGTCAGTCTTGGCTTGCGTCTCACGGAAGAAGCCATCCAGAACGGCATCGTCGTGGCTGGCCGGCTTGTTCCAGTCGTCGAGGTGCCGCCAGGGGTCGATCATGTAATAGCGGGCGACGCTTTCGCAACGTTGCAGAACATATGCTGCAAAATCTCCGCGATAAACGCCGATCTCAGCCATTTGGCGGGGACGGACGGACTGCAAGAATCGAACCCACAATTCCAGCCGCGATTGCGTTCCTGAAATGCAGCCTGCGAGTAGCTGCTCTAGAGAATCATTCAATGCTCTGGTAGATGCCATAGATGGTTCCGGACCGGCGGTTCTCGCGTTCTGCTTTTTGCGAATGTTAAACGCTTGTGGATTACTTCTGCGCCACCAGTTCCCTCGCTCGACCTAACTCTGGCCGCGTGGAGGTTGATCCGTCACAGATCTTAAGCAGGAGAGAATAGTATTCGTTCGCATCGGTCTGTTGGCCCGCGGCTTCGGCGGCCCGGGCTGCGCCGTAGAGTCCGTCGAAGCGGTTGGGATGCAGCTTCAGGTCAGTCTGATACTCGGCCAGCGCCTGCTGCGGACGCCTGGCTTCGAGCAGGATGTCGGCGATCATTTCACGCGCGGGAGCGCCGTCGGGTTCGTCGCCAATGGCATCCTCTTTGTCGGCGATGGGGCGGAGAGCTTCGACGGCATCGTCATACTTGCCTTCGGCAAAGGCCAACCAGGCCTGGGCTTCCTTGCGATCGTTTTCGACGGCGTCGGCAAATTCAGATTTATCGGCTACGCGCTTCTTATAAATGCGCTCGATCTCCACGATATCCTTGCGCACATCGTCGGGCTTGTGCAGATGGGCCGAGCCGATGGCCCGGGCCCAGAAAATCATCGAATATTCCGCAGTGCCAGCAACCTCGGCGGGAGGAATCGCCGCCGCGGCGGCCCAGTCGTGCATCTCGATGGGATACAGCGCGCTGAGATGCGCCAGCGTCGCCGCATGCGGATCGTAGCCTTTGCCGTACATATCGTCCTTCTTATTCGGCATGGCGCGAATCTCTTCGATCAGCGCTTTGGCGTCGGCATCGCGCCCGCTTTGCATGTAGGCGTAGAAGAGAAAATCCATGGCGTGAAACTGATGGCCTTCGCCGCCCATGCCCATGGCAGCGGTTTTGCGCGTAGCCGCAACAGAGGCGAGGTTAGAGGCGATATCGTCCTGCCACAGCCCGACGCGGGCGAAGATGTGTGACGGCATGTGCAGGGCGTGCGGGGAAGCAGGGGCGATTTGCGCGTAGCGGCGGGCGGCGGGCAATCCCAGTTCCGCCAGTTGCGGCTTGTCGTAAGCGTGGATCAGATAGTGAGCAACGCCAGGATGGTCCGGCTCGGCCGCGAATAATTTTTCCAGGATAGCCGCCGCCTGCTTGCGGTTGGCGAACGTAGCATCGTCGTGCGGTTGGGAAGCGAGCAGAGAGAGCGCGTAGAAAACTGCCGCTTCGTGATCGTCAGGATTGGTTTCGTAGACCTTCTTCATCGCATCGGAGTAAGCCTTGGCGCGAGCATCGTGAGTGAGTTTTTTTGAGCCGCCATAAAACGCCGCGACCGCTGCGATATAGGCTTTCTCCCGTGGAGTTGTGGCGCCGTCGGTGGTCTGCGCCTGGTGCGCTTCGTCGTGGCCTTGCTGGATGACTTTTGCGTCCGGATCATTCCATAGCTGGTGCCACAGGCTCATGGCCAGGCCCCAATGCGCCATAGCGCAATGCGGATCGTCCTGGCCAATCTGCTGGAATTGCTTTTGAGCTTCCTCGTACCAGAACGAGTGCAGCAGGGCAACACCGCGCTCGAAGGGCTTTTGCACCGCAGGCGCGCAGGAGACCGTGAAATTGACTGTGCCGAGTTGCACGGCAGTCAGATCTTCATGGTGATTGTGACCGTGTTCGTCGTCGGCGATCGCGGTAAATGTGAAGAGAGCGGTAAGAAGCAGAAACCAGGCAAATCGTTTCATAAGGTACCCCACGACAAGCGAGTCTAGTTGAGCGGTAAGTAAAGGGTCAAACGCGGCGCGGGGCTGAAAGCGATGATTCTCCGGTCGTGCGCTCCGCGAGCGGGCGGACGAGGCGTCCGCGCCTGCACGAAGCATGTTACGGCCGGCGCGTCCGGGGCGCCCGCCGCTCGTGCGGAAGGCAGAGGCAGCTAGGTCCGCGCGGACGCCTGAATCTTGACCACTTGCGACTTCGCGCTCGCGCCGGCCGCCGCAAGTTCCATTTCTTCTGAATGATCTTCTTCCACCGGTGTCAACGCGATATCGGTATAGTTCGGCGCCTCCGGGTCGCGTTTGAGCTGGCGGCGGAAGGCGCCATAGCGCAAAATAAGTTGAGCCAGCTTGATGTGCTTGTACACCAGATCGAAAACATAGCGCGGATAGAACACCCACGGGCTTTCCACGGGAAGAGTCGGCCGGCGATCTTTACGGTACTTGCGGCGCAGGTAGCCGCCTTCGAGCGGATCGATTTTTTCCAGTGCGACCATGGCGTAGTACCACAGCAGCAGAAAAGTCATGTTGCCTGCATTGCTGTTAGTGGCCACGGAGCGGCGCATTACCGTCTTGAGATGCTCGGGCGAATAGAATGCCCTCCACGAGTCATGGTAGAGCTGTTGCCACTCTTCGGCTGACATGGCGGGGTGGGTGGTGGTCACATGCTCGATGTCGTATTTGTTCAGATCGGGATCGAGATAGGCGCCGGCTTTATACAGCTTTTGATGATCCTCCGACCCGGGCAGCGGGGTGAGGCAGTGGGGTTCGAGCAAGTCGATGGGCAACTCGCGCTGGATGATTTCGATATCGCGCAAAACTTTTTCCGGCGTGTCCGAAGGAAACCCGATGATGTAGCCGGCAAAGATCGTGACCCCGGCTGTTTTCCACTCCAGCAGCATCTTGCGGTATTCGGCGACCTTGTTCTGCTTCTTACGCGCTCCAAGCAGGGCGTCGGGGTTGATGCTCTCCAGGCCGATAAAAACTCGCGCCACTCCGGCGCGCCCCGCCTTCTCGATGAAGTGAGGCAGCCGGTGGCACATGGTGTCGACCTGGATAACGAACTTGATATTCAATCCCTCGCCTTCGCGCATGGCGATGAGACGGTCGAAAACCTTTTCCCACTCGGTATTGCGGGCGAAATTGTCGTCGGTGATGAAGAAGCGGTTGATGCCCTGCGCTAAATTGCTGCGGACGATCTGCTCGATTTCGTCGGGAGAGCGGCGCCGGGACTTGCGCCCCTGCACGTTGATGATGGTGCAGAAAGAACACAGGAACGGACAGCCGCGGCCGGCATCGAAAGTTGTGATCTTCCCGCCGGTGCGCTTGATTCGCGTCGCGGGAAGAATGGGCAGGGGCACGCCTTCAATCGAAGGCAGGTCGGACATGTAATTGTAGAGCGGTTTGAGGGTGCCGTTCCAGGCGTCGCGGAGGACTAGTTCCAATCGCCCTTCGGCTTCGCCGGCGAACAGCGAGATCCCCAGGTCCATCGCCTCTTTGAGTTCCGGAGTCAACTCGGGCAGCATGGCCAGGCATCCCGAAACGTGGAATCCCCCGATGCAAACCGGAATGCCGGCAGCGCGCAGGGGGCGGGCAAGATCCATGGCGTGGGGAAACTGGTTGGATTGAACTCCGACCAGCGCGACCAGGCCACGTCCCCCGCGCAACTGCCGCACAATCCGATCCGGGCGAATGCGGGTATTGGTTTCGTCGAAGGCGCTGATGACAATCTCTACGTCATCGCCAAGTACGCGCCGTTGCTGGCAATCCAGCGCCAGGCCATGTAGCACCGCCAGGGAATTCGAAGGAATAGCAGAGCGAAACCACTGGATGACATAGCCATCATCGTCGTAGTGCGATGGCTTGATCAGCACTAGCGAGAAGCGCTTCGGTGTCCCGGTAACGGAAGCCATGCCGCCTATGTTTTCCAAAGAATAATCTTTTCAGATCAATAGAAGGAGAATACCACGCTGGGAGTTCCCGGCTAAGGTGGGAGTGGGAGTGGCATTAGCTCCTTGCAATAGTTTAGTATCATTTAATACGCTTTGCCGAATCCGAACCTGGATCGTATTGTCTTCTTAGCGGCAAAAGGTTCGTCTCTCTTGCTAAATAGGGTTGAGCGAGTTGCCTGCCGCCGGGGAAATTGGTCCGGGCCGCACTGGGGTAGCCATGAAATTACACCCTGGGACTGAAAAATCTGCGACCGTAAAACCTCGAGCTGCGGCGGAGTCCCCAGCCCTTTCGAACTCCGTCTTGTGGGCCGCCGGCGATCCGGATCACTGGTATCGCGATCTGGTGGAGCACAGCCGCGATCTATTGTGCACGCACGATCTTGAAGGCCATCTGCTCTCGATCAACCCAGCCCCGGCTCGGTTGCTGGGCTATCGAGTGGAAGAACTGTTGTCGATTCCCATGCGGGAATTAGTGGCGCCGGAATATCGGGACAAGTTCGATGCGTATCTCCGCCGGGTCGCCAGCGCCGGGGAGGACCGGGGCGTTCTTGCCGTGATGACCCGGACCGGGGAGCGACGGCTCTGGGAATACAACAATACGCTGCGCACCGAAGGGGTGTCGGCGCCGATCGTGCGCGGCATAGCGCATGACGTCACCGAGCGGATACGGGCAGAGCAGGCGGCGCGTGAGGCCAACGAGCAACTGCTGCAGAAGGTTTGCGAAAGCGAGCGCACCATCGCCGAACTCCGGCTGTTCCGCGCCCTGCTCGATCACAGCAATGATGCCGTCGAAGTGGTCGACCCTGATACTCTGCGATTCCTGGATGTCAATCAGAAGGCCTGTTCTGCCCTGGGCTACAGCCGCGAAGAACTTCTCTCGTTGCAAGTCTTTGACGTCGATCCGGCCGCCCGGAGTCTGGCCCCCGCGATACAAGAGGATTTGAAAAAATCAGGTATCCGGGTGATTGAATCTTTCCACCGCCGCAAGGACGGCTCGACTTTTCCGGTGGAAGTCAGCATGAGCCGGGTTTCCCTGGAGCGCGACTACGTGGTTGCCATTGCTCGCGATCTCAGCGAGCGCAGGGCGTCCGAGGCGCGTCTCGAAGCCAGCGAAAATTGTTACCACGCCTTGCACGAAAGCTCGCCCGTCGGCGTGTGCTGGGTGGAAACCGCGAGCGGCCGGTTTTTGGGCGTGAATCCCAAATTCTGCGAAATAACCGGCCGCTCCGAGGCCAATTTGCTGCAGCTTAATTTTCAAAGCATCACGCACCCCGAAGACATAACCCGGAGCGTGGACAACGTTGGGCAGCTGGTGGAAGGCAAGACGCGGCAATACCAGTTCGAAAAAAGATATTTTCGCCCCGACGGATCAATTCGATGGGTCAGCGTTTCTGCCGTGGCCATGTGGCGCGCCGGTCAACTTCCGGATTGGCACATGGCCATCGTGCAGGACATCACTGAACGGAAGGAAACCGAAGAAGCACTAAGGCTAAGTGAAGAAGAACTTCGCCAGACCGTGGTCCAACTGCAGGAGGTCACGAGTCAGCTGCGGCTGGCGAAAGAGAAACTGGCCGAGGAAAAACTCTACCTGGAAGAGACCATCGACAGCGAGCTTGGCTTTTCGGAAATCGTGGGCCGCAGCGCGGCCTTGAAGGGAGTGATGGCCAAGGTCGCCAAGGTCGCCCCCAGTGACTCCACCGTCCTGCTGCTGGGCGAAACCGGCACCGGCAAGGAGTTGGTGGCGCGCGCTTTGCACCGCATGAGCGGGCGCAAGAACAATAGCTTCATTAAAATGAACTGCGCCGCCATACCCTCCGGCTTGCTGGAGAGCGAATTGTTCGGCCATGAAAAAGGCGCGTTCACCGGGGCTGTTGCCCGCAAGCTCGGCCGCCTCGAACTGGCCGACAAAGGCACCCTGTTTCTCGACGAAATCGGAGAAATCCCGCTCGCCTTGCAGCCCAAATTGCTGCGCGTCCTGGAGGATATGGAATTTGAGCGGCTGGGCAGCACGCAGACCTTGAGAGTTAATTTCCGCCTGCTGGCGGCGACCAACCGCGACCTGCTGCAGAGTGTGAAAGACCGCGACTTTCGCAACGATTTGTATTACCGGCTCAACGTTTTTCCCATCATCATTCCTCCCCTGCGCGAGCGCCGCGAAGATATCCGTCCCCTGGTGGAGCACTTTGTCCGCAAGTTCAGCATTCAAATGAAAAAGTCGATTACCAGCATTCCGTCAAAAACCATGGAGATGCTGGTGCGCTGGGACTGGCCGGGCAACATCCGCGAACTGGAAAATTTCCTGGAACGCTCCGTCATTCTCACGCCTGGGTCGGTGCTGCAATCGCCGGTTTCGGAACTGGAGAAAGTTGTCCACGAAGGCGGTGGCGGCAAGAGCCTCAGCCGGGGCGAGAAAGAACGCCAGCGCATTCTGCAGGCTCTTCGCGATTGCCGCGGCCGGCTCGGCGGGCCCGAAGGCGCAGCTGCCCGGCTGGGGTTGAAACGCACCACATTGCAGTCAAAGCTCGATCAGTTGGGTATAAAACCCGGCGCCTACCGCGCCTGATTCGCCGCCAGGACATCGTTGCCCGGCGCGCCCCCGCGATGCGATATGCTTTCCCTATGACACCTCAATTCCGGCGAATACTGGAAGCGGCATTCTGGTTTGTTCTGGGCTTCGTAGCTCACATGCTGCTGCTTCACTTCCACCACCACGGTTGAATCCAGCAATGGGTGCCGATAGCTCGCACAAAAAAACCCCTCGCTTGCGCGAGGGGCTTCTTTGGGGGAGGGACTTGGGCGAGGCGCCCGGTCCCAGACAAAGGTAAATCTCTACTTCGGCTGCTGCGACTGGTCGGTGCTCATGGGAGCCGAAGAATTACTGGAGAGCTGTTCCAGATCGTTCTTCAGCAGGCTAATCTCGACCCGTCCGCCGCTAATGTGCCTGGTTTTGGTGTTCTCGTCACCGGCCACGGGCGCATTCCCCATGCCCACAAGATAGATGCGGTAGACCGGAATCTCATGGTTCAACACCATGTAGCGGACCACCGATTCGGCCATCTTCTGCGAGGTCTGGATGGCGGCCTGGCCCTTGCCGGAGGAGAAGCCTTGCACTTCGATGATGTAGCCGCGCTGGCCCTTCACCGAGTTCGCCATCTCATCCAGTGCGTCTTTCGCATTCTTGCTCAGCACAGTCTGGCCGGGCTTGAAGCGAATCTCAGTCTGATTTGAAGCCTTGTATTGGTCGATGTTGCTGACCACGGTTTCCACAGTCTGGATCCGATTCGTCGCCTGTTGCGCGGTCTGCTGCGCCTGCGTGGCCTTGTTTCCGGCGTCGATAGCGTGCTGATCCGCTTCATTCGCCTTATCGGAGGCCATCTTGATTCCAGCCTGCGCGCGCGCATCGGTGTCTTTAATCGCCTTGCCGTTGGCGGCCGTCAGATCGTCCAGTTCGTTAATGCGGTCACGGATGGGTTCGGTCTGGCGTTTCACATAATTCTTACGGGCGAATGGATTCACCCGGCCCCAGAAGCCTTCCCGGCTGGGCGGTTGCAAAGGCTGCTTGCCGGTAGCCGTATCGGTGGATTGAGCCGGCTGCGAAGCAGCGGGCGGGTTAGATTGATCCTGAGTCGACGAAGTCTGCGCGAATGCCGGAAATGCGAGCATCGCGGCCAGGGGTAAGGTCACAAGAATGCGGTGGTTCATAGGAACTTCCTCCAAGTTTGGGGGAGCGTTTGGGGGCTCCACTCCAGCACGCCAAAACGGGCGTGTTGCGTGATTTGTTTGATTGCGTCCCCTAAAACTGACGGCGTGCGCTGACGCGACGCACACCCAAAAATCTCAAAAACCGCGGCGGCCACAACTTTGCTGCCCACCTTAACCTATACACATGTGATGCCAAATTCAGGTTTCGGGTTGATGGTGTAAACCATTGATACCTAAGACATTGTACATCCGCCCAAAGCGTGAAGCTTAGCCCGCATGCCGTTGGGGCGAGTAATTTTGGCAAAGCCATATAAAAACTGCGTGCGTCGTTCTCCCTTTGGACGCAGGAATTTGGCCTTACCCTACATGCCCCTGTGCCCCCGGTGGCTGAGACTCCTTGCTGCCGCAGTGCTTGTCGTACTGCTCGATGATGTAGTGATCGGTCATGCCAGCAATGTAGTCGCAGATCACCCGAGGCAACGATTCCTCTTCAGCTTTGTCCTGGTATTGATGCGGCAAGGCGGAAGGATTCTCCATCCATAGTGCGAACAATTCAGTCACGATGCGCTCGGCGTCATCTTTCTCTCCCGCCAAAGACGGACTGTAGTAGAGATTGGCATAGAGAAAGTCTTTAATTTGCCGGCGTTCCGCTTCCACCTCAGGACTGAAGGCGGCCAGGCGTTCCCGATGGTGGCGGACCTCTTTGAGGGTTTCAATCCCCGCCTGTTTCAGGCACGCCAACGTATTGGTAATCAAATCGTCGGCCATCCGGTTCAATATCCGCTTGATGGTTTCGTTGAATTTCAGCTTGTCGGGAACCTCAGGATAAATCTGCTCGACCTCACAAAAGAAACGTTCAAACACGGGCACGGCGGCACGAATTTGCTCCAGCGTGAGCAAATGAGCTTCGTACCCGTCATCGAGATCGGCGGTGTTGTAGCCGATTTCATCGGTCCAGTCGACAAGCTGCGCTTCGAGCGGCGGCCGCTGCTCAAGCAGATACTCGCTTAGTTCGGGATGCTTCGCCGCATCGTAATCCCGCGAATGCTTGATGATGCCTTCGCGCACCTCGAACGTCAGGTTCAATCCGCGGAAGGCGGCATAGCGCTGCTCGAAATCCTCCACAATGCGCAGCGCGTGCAGGTTATGGTCAAAAAACAGGCCGTGCGAACGCATGGCGGCGTCTAGCGCCTTCTCCCCTGCATGGCCGAACGGCGGATGGCCAAGGTCATGCACCAGGGCGAGCGCTTCGGCCAGATCAACATTCAGAGCCAGCGCTCCCGCCACCGTGCGCGTAATCTGCGCCACCTCGATGGTATGGGTCAGCCGGTTGCGAAAGTGGTCGGAATAACGTCGCGTGAAAACCTGGGTTTTGTCTTCCAGCCGGCGAAAGGCGCGGGTATGGATAACACGGTCGCGGTCGCGCTGAAAGTCGTTGCGGTAGGGATGCTGCGGCTCAGGGAAGCGCCGTCCGCGGGAATGTTCCACCTGCACCGCGTAGCCGGCCAGCATGTAAGAAGTCTACAGTAGGGAGTCCCGAGTTGCGAGCCCCGAGTGCTCGATGCTTTGACTCGGTACTCGGTACTGGTTACTGTTTTCCCGAGCCCTCTTGCGCCAAACGCACCTTGGCGGCGTCAAGTTTTCTCTGCGTGGCGGCAAACAGGTCGCCGTCCACGTCGGGACCGATCGTCTTATTCCATTCCGCGACGGCGCGCTCCCAGTGAGCGGCGGCCAGTTTCAGGCGTCCGGTCTTCTGGTACAGATCGCCCAGGTGATCCTGCACCGTCGGATCCGACCCCATGCGCAGGGAAGCTTTGGTTAAATTCTCTTCGGCGAGATCGTACTTGCCCAGCTTGAAATAAGCCCAGCCCAGCGAATCCAGGTAAGCGCCATTGGTGGGATCGAGGCTCACCGCGGTCTTGATATAGTTCAGCGACTCTTCCAGCTGCACTCCGCGGTCGGCGTCCATGTAGCCGAGATAATTCAGAGTAGCTGCGCTTTGCGGATTGGCGGCCAGAATTTTTTTGAATTCGGCCTCCGCCTGATCGTATTTCTTCTCGCGCTCTAAAGTGGAACCGCGCAGGAAATATACGTATTCCTTGTCCTCAGGCTTGACCGAAAGCTGTTCGGCTTTGTTCAACGCCTCTTCGGCTTCGCTCCAGCGCTTCAGCCGCGTGTACATGATCGCCAGGCGCAGGTAAACGTCGCGGTCTTCGGCAGTGCCTTTCAACAGCGAACGCACGTCGGCGAGCGGCTTGTCCGCATCGCCCATATCGGCAAGTTGCGCGTCGAGTACCATGCGCAGATCACGGTCATTGGGCAGCTTCTGCACCGCCTCTTTGGCGGCGGCGGTGGCTTGCGCCCATTCCTTGGCATCGCGGTAGGTATCAATGACGTCCTGAAAAGCCGTGCGGGTATTTTCATCGCCCAGCGGAATCATCCTGCGGAAAGCTTCAACCGCTGCCGGATAATTTTCCTGATCGCGGTAGACCATTCCCAGGCGCTCCAGGAAGATGGCGCGATTGTTGCGGTCGGCCTGCGAATAATTGTTGTCAGGCTTCTCGGTTTTCTTTAGCAGGTCCTGCAGAATCTTCGCAGCTTCGTCATAGCGGGCCTGCGCTTCGTAAACCACGGCTATATTGTAGGGAACTTCGAGGGCGTCCGGTACCATGGCTTCCGCCTTCTTCAGGCTCTCCAGCGCCTCATCGTATTTGCCCTGCCGCCGGTAAATTTCAGAAATGCGCAAGTATGTCTGCGCGTCTTCCGGGTTCGCGTCGGCAATCACTTTGTACTGATCGAGCGCCGCATCGATCTGGCCGTCGTTCAGCAGATTTTCCGCGAGGCCGCGAATGGCGTCGAGGTTGTCGCGATCCAACTGGATGGCGTGCCGGTAGGCGTCGATAGCGCTCTTGTATTCTTTGCGTTGCTCGTAAGTGGCGCCCAGCGCGGCATACAGCTTGGCCGACTTTCCCGTGTCGGGCACCGAGCTCAGCACCTGCAAAGCCTTAGTGGTATCGCCTTCGTCGGTATAGAGCAGCGAAAGGGTGGTCACCGCTTCTTCGGAGTCGGGATCAAGCTTGACTGCCGTCTGGAGTTCGCTTTCCGCCTTTTGCAGATCATTGTTCAGACGGTAAAGCCGTCCCAGCAGAAGGTGATCGTCAACATTGTTGGGCTCGATCTTGACGATTTGCTCGTATTGGTCGATGGCCAGCTTGAGCACGTTTTCTGAGCCGTTGCCGCCGCCGGGCATATCGCCCAATGAGCGCAGATAAATCCGCCCCAGCAGCTTGTGCGCTTCCAGGTTGTTGGGATCGCGCTTGAGAATCTCCTGCGCCTGCAGCACCGCATCGCGAATGCGCCCCGTTTTCACGTAAAGCTCGGCCAGTCCGGAGGTCAGGAACTCGGAAGACGGGTCGGCGTCAATTGCCAGCCGGTACTCTTCCAGAGCCTTGTTGGCCATCTCGCTGCGGCCATACATCGTGACCTGCTCCTCGTACATGTGAGCCAGCGTGTAATGGTAGTACGCAGAGGCGCGCTCGACTTTCTTGCGTGGAGAGGCTTCGGCGGCCTTCGCCTGCTCGGAACTCGAACCCGCCGATGACGAGGGAGTGGTTTGCGCGGCGGCGCCGGCTGAGAAAAGCGAAAGGACCAAAATAAAGCGAAAAATTTTATTCATGCCTGACCTGGCGAAGCTGGAATTGATGCCACCGATCCGAGTTTCCGTTGCGGTTGATTTCCCGTTAGAACTGCGCGCACTTCCCGAAACCATGGCCATTGGATGCAAAATGGCGGGGGTGGTATGCATTCATTCTAACCCGGCAGAGGCTTGATTTGCAGAAAAAGCCTGTGCCCGTAAGCGCCCCGGAAGTGCTAGGACCGAAGGAGCTTGCGGGAGGGGATTGTCAAGATTGGTAAAGCTGACGGTTCTTGCGCAGAGTTTTCAAGTACTCTCAAAGGGCTGGAACGGCCGCGTCTTCATGCCTCGCGGAGAAGTCGGATTTCGGCAACGCCGGGAAGGGCACGAGCTTCAGACACTGCGCCGTTTTTCTCTGCAGTCTTTGCTGCAGCTCTTTGCGCCCTTCGCGGTGAAAAGCTTTCCTGCACGGCGAGGACGTGTTGTGTGAGTGGGACGTTAATCAAGCGGTCTGTGTTCAGTGCCGGAAGTGCCGCACGCCGGTAAACAGCATCGCCAACCCCAGCCTGTCCGCCGCCGCAATCACTTCGGGATCTCGTTGCGAGCCTCCGGGCTGAATGATGGCAGTCGCTCCGGCCTTGGCGATTTCTTCCACGCCATCGGGAAACGGAAAGAAAGCGTCGGAGGCCGCAACCGTTCCCTTCAGCGGCAGCTGGGCTTTCATGGCGCCGATTTTCGCCGCGTCTACCCGGCTCATCTGGCCGGCGCCCACGCCCACTGTCTGGCCCTCCCGAGCGTAGACGATGGCGTTCGACTTGACGTGTTTGCAGACTTTCCAGGCAAAAAGCATTGCCCGGATTTCTTCAGGCGTGGGGGCGCGCTGGGTGACGACTTTGAGATCGATGTCCTGCAAGGGACGCACATCGTTTTCTTGCATGAGAATTCCCCCGGAAACGTTTTTCAGCGTCCATTTCTGAGGTGCTGCTTTCACTTCGATGAGGCGCAGATTTTTCTTGGTGGCGAAGCGCGCTTTGGCGCCTTCGTCGAAGGCGGGTGCGGCGATCACTTCCAGAAAGAGTTTGTGCATCTCCTCCGCGGCCTCGGCGTCAATGGGACGATTTACGCCGATCACTCCGCCGAACGCGGAGACGGGATCACACTCCAGTGCCCGCTTGTAAGCTTCAGCCAGAGTCTTCCCGGTGGCAGTGCCGGCAGGATTGGTGTGCTTGATGATGGCGCACACCGGCTCGTCGTTAGGTCCGTCAAATTCCTGCGCGAGGTCCCAGGCAGCTTGCAGGTCGACGATGTTGTTGTAGGAAAGCTCCTTGCCCTGAAGCTGGCGAGCGTTCGCCACGCCGGCCCCGGAACCGTCGGAGTACATCGCGGCCTTCTGGTGCGGGTTCTCGCCGTAGCGCAGGTCGAGGGTTTTCTGAAATGAGAGGTGGAGGGTTTGAGGGAAGTATTCTTCGTTCCTTTGGGGCACATGAAAGTCAGGCGGAATGCGCTCGAGCGTCGAAGCAATTGCCGAGTCATAAGCGGCCGTGAGCGCGAACGCTTTCTGTGCCAGCCGCCACTTGGTTTCAAGCGCGAGAGCCCCGCCGGAGTGGGAAAGTTCTCCCGCAATGGCCGGATAGTCGTCCGGCGAAGTAACCACGGCGACATCACGGAAATTCTTGGCGGCCGAACGAATCATGGAAGGTCCGCCGATGTCGATATTCTCGATCAGTTCCTCGAACCCGACACCGGGCTTGGCAGCAGTTTTTTCGAAGGCGTAGAGATTTACCACAACCATGTCGATCGGCTGGATGCTGTGCTCGGCGACGGCAGCAGTGTGCGCGGGATTCTCGCGGCGGTGCAGAATGCCTCCATGCACCTTGGGATGCAGCGTCTTGACCCGGCCATCGAGCATTTCAGGGAATCCAGTAAGTTCGGAGATGTCTTTGACTGCGATACCGGAGTCGCGCAGCAGCCTGGCCGTCCCCCCGGTGGAGATGAGTTCGATGCCGAGTCCGGAGAGCTGGCGCGCGAATTCTACGAGTCCAGTCTTGTCGGTAACACTGAGAATGGCGCGCTGGATGCGGGAAGTGCCAGGGGACATGATCGGCCTCGGATATGAATAATTATCGCGGAGCGACCGAAGATTCTATCAGCAATTTGTCACGGCTCGTGGTCGTGATTGAGCTGGTGAATCGGCGATGTGAAGTCAACCACAGCAAAGCTTCCGAGACACGGCCAACCCCAAACCTTGCATTGACTCCCCCCTTTGGCCGACGTAAGATTCGCGGCAGCGACAGCCCAGACCGTCTCGCACCCCGGCATCGCCTTCAAGAGAAAATGTATGCGCTCGTCTGCAGATTCACACCTCCTCGTTGCCGCAATCATTCTGATGCCTGCGGCACTGCTCGCAGCGGATGTAGATACAAAGTTCCACAACGCTCCGGCTTCTGCGCAGGCGGCGAAGAACCCGTACGCGGGTGATGCGGCAGCAACGCAAGCAGGAAAACGCCTCTATGAGCACAATTGCCTGTCGTGCCACGGACAGGCGGGGCAGGGCACGGGCAAGACGCCGTCGCTGGTGAACGGAAGGCTCGATTCCGTTCTGCCGGGCGAAGTATTCTGGTTTATTACGCGCGGCGACAAAGAGAACGGCATGCCCGCCTGGGCGTCTTTGCCGGCCAGGCAGCGCTGGCAGATTGTTACTTATGTTAAGTCAATGGGAACGTCGGAGGGAACGCCGCAAACCGTTCAGGAAGTACCCCCGCCACCGCCAGATATAAACCCATCGACGCTGAAAGCTCCGCCACCGACCCCGCCGTTCACCGATTTTCGTTATGAGAAGCCCGGAACCTTTCACAAAATTACGGTGAACGATCTGCCGCAACCGTATGCGACCAAATCGGCGTACAAGTTTCCGATACCGGTTTCCCGGCCGGAAAACGTGTGGCCAGTTGCCCCCGCCGGATTCAAGGTCGAGTTGTACGAGACTGGACTGGATAATCCGCGAACCTTGCGCACGGCTCCGAACGGCGACATTTTTCTCGTGGAAACCGATCCCGGACGCATCCGGGTGTTTCGCGGCCTGACCGCCGGCGGCAAGCCCGGGCAGTCGGCGATCTTTGTCGGCGGCCTGAAACAGCCGTATGGTCTGGCTTTCTATCCTCCGGGCCCCGATCCGCAATGGCTATATGTCGGCAGCGAAGCCGAAATGGTTCGGTTCCCTTACCACAACGGCGATTTGAAGGCGAGCGGATTGCCGCAACACATCGCCGATTTGCCCACGAGTTGGTTCGGGCATACCACACGGGCAGTGGAATTCTCGCCTGATGCCAAGCGAATGTTTGTCGCGGTAGGTTCAGGATCGAACGCGGACGATCCCGACACGCATCCTGGCGAGAAGAACCGCGCGGACATTCTGGTCTGCAATCCAGAGCATTGCGTCTTGACCGTCTACGCCTACGGCATTCGCAACCCGGGAGGCGGGATTACGGTGAATCCCCAGACGGGCGAGTTGTGGTGCTCGGTAAATGAGCGCGACGGATTGGGCGACAACCTCGTTCCCGACTACATCACTCATGTGCAGGAAGGCGGCTTCTACGGTTGGCCATGGTGGTATATGGGCGGTCACCAGGATCCACGGCAGCAGGGCAAGCATCCGGAGTTGAAAGACAAAGTTATCGTGCCGGATGTGCTGCTGCAGCCGCACAACGCATCGCTCGAATTTATTTTTTATCAAGGCCAGCAATTCCCCGCCGAGTACAAGGGAGACATTTTCGCTTCCGAGCACGGCTCTTGGAACAAGTCGGTTCGCGTGGGCTATGAAGTGATCCGAGTACCGCTGCACCAGACAGGCCACGCCAGCGGCGAGTATGAAGACTTCCTCACCGGCTTCGTGCTACCCGATGGCAAAGTATGGGGACGCCCGGTAGGCATAACCGTTGCGTCCGATGGCTCGCTGCTGGTGAGCGACGACGGGTCAAACTCGATCTGGAGAGTGAGCTACACAGGCAGGTGACAGGAAGGCTTTCGGAGCCCACCGTCCATCATGTGTTCGCAGCGGCTTCCGGTCCTCTTTAGGCTTTCGCTTTAGCCTTCAGCTTGACATGCCCGTCGTTGAGTTCGACGGAGAATTCGACGTCCTGGCAGTGAAACTTCTTGCGGATCTCGTCGGTCTTCTTCTGCACGAAGGTGGCAAAGGAGTCGAGATTGCCCGAAACATTCTCTCCCGCCTTTTTCTTGGCTGCGACCAGCGTGTTGTAAAGGCGTTCGAGCTGTTCGCGCCCCGCTTCGCTTTCGTGCATTGTGAAAGGCTGTGAAGGGGATGGGGCTGCAGCGGCTGCCGTACCGTGGCTAAGCCCGTAAACCGGATTATGCTGCGGCTTATGCTCTTCTTCTGCGCGCACGCCCTGAACCGAAAGCAGCGCATCCTGCGGCCGCCGGTATCCCTCTTCGCGTATGCGCGACTTCTTGCGCCACAGATCGCTGTATACGGCATAGCGTTGCGCCATTTCGTTATAGCGATAGCGCTGGGAGAAGCTCATGCGCCCGCCGTCGGAGAACTTGCGCAGCAGCGACAGCACCTTCCACTCGATATCCGTGGGAGGACGCTTGGTCGGATTGCTGAAGTAAACCTCGTACTCGATCTTCAGCCGCCGCAGTTGGGTCTCAAGCACGCCTAGTTCTTCATCGGTGGTCACGTCAACAGTTTAATGACAAGGCAGAGGCGCGGCGAGGTACCCGGCGGTCACCGGAGGTCATGGTACGAAAGTAAGCTGTCAGCTTTCAGCCGTCAGCTTTCAGCCAAACCGAACCGCAGATTTGCACCTGACGCATGGACCATCCGGGGTTGAGCTGATAGCTGAAGGCTGATAGCTGACAGCTTTACTTCGAATTCGCCGCCATCTTCTTAACCATCGCCAGCACCAGTTTGCGGTCGCTGTCGTTCAGGTTGGTGGCATAACGGCGGACCTGGCTCAGGAATCGCACCTCGTCGTCGGAGAGTTGCGGCAATCCCTTGGAGCCATTGCTGTGGCCGGACTCGGAGAAAAACTGCGAGAGCGCAATCTCCATGGCTCCGGCAATTTTCGAAAGCGTGTCCAGAGAAGGGATCGTGTGCCCGTTTTCCACCCGCGAAAGGTAGCAGCGCAGCAGTCCGGTGCGCTTTTCGATGTCGCCTTGGGACATCCCTTTCTGCAGCCGGTAGTTTCGAATGGTCTCGCCGATGTTGATCTGGGGGAGCATTGCAGATGCGACATAGTAACCAGAAGGAGATTTTCTGGCAAGGGGAAATTCGTGCTATATCAAAAATGGTGCAATTCCTACCGGCCTGCCGCAGCTGTCTGGATGTTTAGACGCTGTGCAGAGAATAACTTGCCGCCCTTTCCAGTTATTCCTATTTTTTCAGGTTAGCCTCCAGAAAGCTGACCGTGCGCTTCCAGGCGTCGGCGGTATCGTCGGCGCGGTATCCGGCTTTGTTGTTGGGATTTTCGAAGCCATGGCCGGCGTCGTCGTAAATCTTGACGTCGATCTTCTTGCCGAGCTGCTTCATCACCGCCTCGAACTTGTGGACGTCATCCGGGGGGATGCCCTGATCCTGGCCGCCGAACAGTCCGAGGATGGGAGCGTTAATTTTCTTCAGCGCCTCTGAGTCGGTAGCGAGATGGCCGTAGTTGATCACATCTGCCGCCAGCGTCGGCTCCTGCAGCGCGACATCCAGCGAGTAGCCGCCACCCATGCACCATCCGATGGCGGCGATGCGATTCTTACTCACGTTGGGCTGAGATGCCAGAAATTCAAACGCCGCATGCAGATCGCGTTTGGCGCGGTCTTCCGGGACACCGCGCATGATTTCGTGCGCCATTTCCGGCGTGGTTGCAACCTTGCCGCGATATAAATCGATGGCGAGCGCCTCATAACCCTGATCGGCCAGCCGGGAGGCTTGCTCTTTGACCCAATCGTTCAGCCCCCACCACTCGTGGATGACGATGATCGCGGGAAACGGCCCTTTGCCGGCAGGCGTGTAGAGCACGCCCCGCACGGTTTCGTCGCCGCTTTTATAGGAAACGGGCTTGCCCTCAGCAGCGAATGCGGTTGATGCGAACAACACGGCAAGAATCAGCCAGCAGATTTTCTTCATGGTTCCATCCTCGATTTAAGTCACAACTCAAATTCCATATACAGCGCGCCCGCGATCGGGTTCGCGCAATATGGAGCGATCTCTTTGAACCCCAGCTTGCGATACATCGCAACCGCCTCTTTCATCACCGGCTCAACCGTGTCAAGGCGCATGAAGCAATAGCCGATCTCCCGCGCCTCAGCGAGGATGCGTTCCGCCAGCACTCGCCCCAGCCCCTTGCCGCGAAACTGCGGACGAATATACAGCCGTTTCATCTCGCAGATGCCGCTTTCCCGCGGGCGCAGCGCAACACAGCCCGCCAGCGTGCCTTCATACTCGGCCAGCAGTAGTCTGCCGGCGGGCGGCGTATACTCGCCAGGTAACCCCGCGAGTTCTTTGTCGAAATTCTGGAAACACAGGCTGAAGCCGAGGGACTGGGCATACTCCAGGAACAGGTTGCGGGCCTCCACAATCTGAACTGGTGATTCGGCTTGAGCGAAAGTAAAACCCTTTACCACAGAGGACACAGAGTAATCCGGAGCGACCGAGGGATCAGTTTTCATTTCCTCTGTGACCTCCTGTGTCCGGAGCCTGCCCAAGCGGAGTTGAAGGGTGGTGAAGTTTTTCGGTTCACCTCACCTATCCCATCAGCATCCCGCCGTTCACGCTGAGCACGTGCCCGGTAATGTAAGACGCTTCGTCCGACGCCAGGAACGCCACCGCATTCGCCACATCCTCGACTGTCCCCACGCGTCCCAGCGGAATCTGCTTGACCGCAGCCTGCTTGAACTCGTCGGCCAGCGTCTGCGTCATGGCCGTTTCGATGAAGCCCGGCGCTACGGCGTTGCACGTAATATTGCGCGATCCAAGTTCGCGGGCAATGGCCATGGTCAGCCCGATCAGCCCCGCCTTCGACGCGGCGTAATTCGCCTGCCCGGCCTGCCCCATCTGCCCGAAAACGCTGCTGATGTTGATGATGCGCCCCCAGCGCTGCTTGAGCATGGAACTGGTCACCGCTTGCGTGCAAAGATAAGCTGAGGTCAGGTTGGTTTGCAAAACTGCATCCCAGTCCGAGCGCTTCATGCGCATCACCAGCTGGTCGCGCGTGATGCCGGCATTGTTGACGAGGATGTCGATTTTGCCGAAATGCGTGATCGCAGCTTTGATCACGGACTTCACCTGCTCTTCGTCGGTCACATCGAGGGCGAACGCGGCTGCCTTGCCGCCCACAGCCGTGATTTCGTTCACTAGTTCGTTCAGTTTCTCCTGATTGCGAGCTGCAACAGCAACGGACGCGCCCGCGGTTGCCAACCTTAAAGCGCACGCCCGCCCGATGCCCTGCGACGCGCCCGTGACGAACGCCACCCGTCCTGAAAGGGACATGGAATCTCTCAATCCTGACTGCAAGTCCGTTGATCGCGCTATTGCGGAACCTCGAATTATAAACGCCGGCGCTATTCGGCACGCCGCAGAGGCCAGATCAGCACGTCAAGACGGCGGGAAAAGTGCAGCCGCGGCGCAGTTGCGGGAAGAAAAACCCCCGCCGCCGAAGCAACCGTATTGGTCTCGAACTCGGCATCGGCATCCTGGAGCGGCCACTGCACGTGGTGAATCTCGCCGCGATAAACCGTGCGCCGGTGCACCGTGTAAAGGCAATAACGCTCGGTGAGCCAGCGGGCGAGAGATCCCGGTTCGGCACGCTGCACCTCGCCCGTCGGATGATACCAACCCCGAAACTCGGCGTCAGCGCCATGGCGACTCGACCAGTAGTAAATCCTGCCTCTGCGATCTTCGACTCTCATGGAAGCGTGAAAATAAGGCAGATGATAAAAAGCCCGGGCGGCCCAGACGGCGGGAAGGCTGGCCGCGTCGAGGCTGAAGAAATATACGCCGGGCTTGCTGCCAAACCCCACGTAGGTGCGCACATTCAACTCGGCGAAGCACGAGAGCGCGGGTATGGGTGGAAGGCCGCGCCCGCGGATACCGCTCATGTGAAAGGGGGCGATCCCAATCCAGCATTGACCGTCGAAAGTATCCAGTGCGAGTGGCGCGGGCACGAGTGCCCGAATCGCAGGCTCCGGCAGCGGCCAATGCGCAAAAAGCAGATCGTGCCACGTCTGCTGCATCACCCATGGACCATGCGGCAAAGGCCAGGGCCGATGCCCGGTCGATTTGAGCGCTGAATGCACGAGATAGTTTATCCACAGCTGGCGCCGTTATCATGCCAAAAATGGATTGCGCATCGCCCTCTTGCCGATTAACATTCGATCACGTTTATGACTCCTACCGCGACCGACGATGTATCCGCCATGCCTGAACCGTCCAAACAAAAGTTGCCCGCGATTGAAGCAGCGCCCGCAAGCCCTGGTCACCGCTCTCCGCAGAGGGCTTCGGATTCTGAAGTCGTTTCTCCGAAGCTGCCAGATTACCTGGTGGAAAAGACGGGGAGTGCGGAGGCGCCTTCCACCGAGGTATTCGCCGTCTATGGAGTTGAGCCTGAGATCCAGGCTTACGCCATGGCCAAGTACTCGCGCTCGGCACTGTCGATGAAGGAATCTCTGCGCGAGATCAGCGCCCAGAAAGCCGAAAAATTTCTCAACACGTTTTATTTCCAGTACGGACACCGTTCCATCGCCGACCTGGCCCACATTGCGCTGGCGGTCGAGAGATTATCAATTCTCGCCGCGATTGAACTGGCCGACGAGCAGCGCTGGGACGGCCAGGAGCGATCCACTCGCTATCAGGATTTCAAAAAGAGCGGATACTACACGCCCGACTTCGGCGCCGACCACGAGGCTCGGAAGCTCTATCGGGACACGCTAGATTTTCTTTTCGTCGAATACGAATCCCTCTCTGCGCACATGACGCAGCATCTGGTTAACATCACGCCCAGGCCTGCCGACATGAAGCAGGAAGCGTATGAGCGCACGCTGAAGGCGCGGGCCTTCGACATCACGCGCTACCTGCTGCCGCTGGCCACGAATACTTCGCTGGGCGAGATCGTCAATGCGCGCACGCTGGAAACGCAGGTGGCGCACCTGCTTTCGCATACCCACAAAGAAGTGCGCGTACTTGGCGAATCTCTGAAGAAAGCGGCGACTTCACCAGCCTATAACGTGAATGCGGAGTCGCTAAAAAAATTAGTGGAAGAGATTCGGGCGGCGAATCCAGAACTGGGCGCGCGCGCCGGGCAGGAGTTGCTGCATGAAGTTCGCGTCGCGCCAACCCTGGTGAAGTATGCCGACCCGAATCCATATGAGATCGAAACCCGCCGCGAATTGCGCCAGGCGGCGCGCGAGTTAATGGCTCACGAACAGCTTGCGCCCTCCAAGGCGATCGTCGATCTGCTCGATGAAGAACCGCTGGAAGTGGAGATCGCCACCACGCTGCTTTACGAGCATTGCCATTTTTCTTACCGCCAGATTCGACAGGCAGTGCAGGTGGCGGGCGAGCGCCGGCGGCGGGAGATCATCGACCTGGCCTTGCGTCATCGCGGCAAACACGACGAAATGCTGCGTGGCTTCCGCGCCGGCCAGCAGTTCCGCTTCGACATTCTCATGGATACCGGCGGCTTCCGCGACATGCACCGACACCGCCGCTGCATTCAGGTGATGCAAGGTTTCACCACGCAGCACGGCTACGAGATGCTGCTCGATGTTGAAGATGCGGGCATGCGCCTGCGCTTCGAAGCTGCCATGGGTTACGTTCAAACCGCAGTAGAGAAACTGGCCGCGCGCAAGTCGCCGGAAGCTGAGGAAAATTCGCAGTATGCCATCCCCCTCGCATTCAAGAAGCGGGCTCTCTTCAAAATGGATTTCGCTGAGGCCGTCTACATCTCGGAGCTGCGCACGACGCCGGCGGGTCATGTTTCCTATCGCAATGTCGCCTATGCAATGTATGAGGCCGTGGCGCGGAAGTATCCAGCGCTGGCCAAATATTTTCGGGTGCATGATGTTACGGCACCGGTGGATCTGCTGCAGAGATAGAGGGAGAGGCTTTGAACATTAACTATAGTCGCGTCCAGGTGAGCGGCGCCATAATTGGGATCGTGATTGCTCTCGCGCCAACGGTCCTGGCCGGGTAATCACCCCTAATGAACCTTCTCGATCTCATTGTCGGCAAACCGATCAAAACCATCGATGAACGCGGCGAGGAAATTGGGCCCGTACAAGGCATCCCGATTTTCGGCCTTGACGCGCTAAGTTCGGCTGCGTACGGCCCGGAGGCCGCGCTGAGCCTGCTGATTCCTCTCGGGCTGCTCGGAGTCCGCTACATCGTTCCCATCAGCGCCGCCATCATCACTCTGCTCGTGATCGTTTATTTTTCCTACCGGCAGACGATCGCGGCTTATCCCTCCGGCGGCGGCTCTTACACCGTAGCGCGATTCAATCTGGGCGCTGGGGCCGGACTGCTGGCCGCGTCGGCGCTGCTCGCCGACTACATTCTTACGGCTGCGGTCGGCATATCGGCAGGAGTCGGCGCCCTGGTCTCTGCCGTTCCCACTCTGCTGCCGCATACGGTCGGGATGTGCGTCGGCATTTTGACTATCATCACCATTCTCAATCTCCGCGGAGTGCGCGAGGCAGGTAAAGCTTTCGCCGTTCCCACCTATCTTTTTGTCGGCACGCTGCTCATCACCATCGTTGCCGGAATCTTTCGCGTAATTCTCAGCGGAGGGCATCCCTCGCCCGTGGTTCCGCTTCCACCTCGGCCCGCCGCAACCCTGGCGGTCAGCGCCTGGCTCCTGCTGAAAGTTTTTGCCAGTGGCTGCACCGCACTCACGGGGGTCGAGGCGGTCAGCAACGGCGTAAAGGCCTTCCGCGAACCTACGGTGAAAAACGCTCAGCGCACCCTGACTGTCATCATCTTCCTGTTGGCCGTGCTCCTGGCCGGGATTTCCTATCTGGTGAAGACTTATGGAATCATGGCCACCGATCCCGGTCAGCCGGGATACCAGAGCATTCTTTCCATGCTTACCTCTTCGGTGTTCGGCAAGGGCTGGTTCTATTATGTGACGATTGGTTCAATCCTGATCGTTCTTTCGCTCTCGGCGAATACGGCTTTCGCCGATTTTCCCCGCCTCTGCCGCGCCATCGCCATAAACAATTATCTGCCGCACGTTTTCGCTTATCGCGGGCGCAGGCTGGTTTACACCTACGGGATTATGGTGCTGGCGTTGCTGTGCGGCGGCGTGCTGATTTTGTTTGGGGGCGTTACCGACCGGCTCATCCCGCTCTATGCCGTGGGCGCGTTTATGGCCTTCACCCTGTCGCAGGCCGGCATGGTCATGCACTGGTACAGGAAGCGTGGTCCACACTGGGTGAAAAGCGCCATGGTGAACGGACTGGGCGCGCTGGTCACCGGCATCACCACCCTGGTTGTGCTGGTCGCAAAGTTCTTGGAAGGCGCATGGATCACTCTGCTGTTCATTCCATTCACGATATTTCTCTTCGTCCTGGTCCGACGTCACTATCACACCGTGAAAATGCTCACCTCGTGCCGGGTTCCGGTCAATGTCGCGGGCTTGAATGACCCGCCAATCGCGGTGATTGCCATCGACCGCTGGAGCAGCATTACGCGCCTGGGCATCGATTTTGCCGCGCGCCTTTCGCCGGAAATTATCGCCCTGCACGTGGAACCGGGTGAGCACTCCGAATTGTTGCAGGAGGATTGGGAGCGCTACGTCGCGCAGCCTTTCCGCGACGCGGGACGGCAGCCGCCCAAACTCGAACTTTTGCCTTCGCCCTACCGGTTCGTCATCGTTCCCGTGGTTCAGTTCGTTTTGAACCTGTCAAAGAAAAATCCCCACCGCAACATCGTCGTCGTCATACCGGAACTGGTCGAGGATCGCTGGTACGAATACTTTCTTCACAATCAGCGCGGACGGCTGCTGGAGTGGGCGCTGCTGGCCCGCGGCAATGAGTGCATCTTCACGGTGAACGCGCCCTGGTATATCAGGAAGGAGAAGTCCACGCCCACGAACGCCTGACTTCTATTTCGCCGCCGCCAGTATCGCATCCAGCCGATCGGGCGTTGTCGCGACTCTCTCCAGATGCGGGTAGCGCAATCCGCCGTGGTAATCCAGAGGGATTGTGACAAACTCGTCGCCCCGCTTCAGCAACAGCTTGATCGGCTCTTTACCGTTCTCTGCGGCGATGACAGCGTCGCGCAAGCCCGAGGCAGTGTATTTCTGATCGTTAACCGCTTGCAGTTGCATGTCCGGCGTGATCCCAGCCTTGAAGGCCAGACTGTCCCACACAACCTGCTCAATGCCGCCGTGCGAGTCGGGACTCCCGCCCATGTCCGACTTTACCGAGAAGCCCAGCGATGTGGCGAAGCTCGCACCGCGAACGCCCTCGCCTTTCTTCACCCACTCCGGCACGTCATCGTTATAGACCAGCCGGTAGCCGCCCTGCGTAAAGCCGTTTTCCGGGACGCTCGGATTGACTTCGTGAACTCGTGCGCGGAAAAATCCTGCCCAATCGTAAGCCTGCACGGTGTTCATCGCTTTCACAATGTCGTCAAACGTATAAGTGACGGTCACGTAGCTGCCGTTGTCGATTCCGAAAAAGAGCTTCGCGAAATCATCAAGCGATTTCTTTCCATCGCTCAGTTCGCGGATCTTGGTGTCGGCGTCGAGCCAGATAAGGTCTGATTCCGGATAGTAGTCGAATGAACGCTCCCAGCTTGGCCAAATCTGCTGGAAGGCTCCGTGAGACGTACTAATGGGCCCGTTGGTGGTATCTTCCAGGGAGCGCCAGGTACGCCCTGGGCTGATTTCGAAGAAAGCCGCGATTTGTGCCCATGTATCGCGGGCCTGCTCGGGAGTGCGCATTCCCGATCGTGCTGTAAGCACGTTGCCGTAATAATCCGTCAAGCCCTCGTACACCCACAGGAGATCGTTGCGCATGGGCACGTTGAAGTTGGGCGTCCACAAATCAGCCGGCCGGCGGAATTTGCCATTCCACGAGTGAGTGTATTCGTGCGGCAGGAGGGCGCGGCCGCCAACTCCCGCACCCCAGTCCGTAAAGTAATTAGCGCGGGAGCCGTCCTCACTCGATTGATGATGCTCCAAGCCTTTGCCGCCGGCCGTGTCGCTCACCGAAAAAAGAAAATCATAGCGGTCATAGTGATGCGAATTGAACAGCTTCTGCGCCTCAATGACAAGATTCTTGTGGTATTGCAGTTCTTCCGGAGTGATCTCGAGATCGGCAGGCTTGTCGGCGAACACATCCAGGTAGACCGGGTTGTCCGGCCCCGTAGAAAGGTCGAGGCGCTTGAAGTTGATGCCCGCATAAAGCGGGGAGTCGATGAGCGTGTTCAGCGTCGTTTCTCTGAACTGAACCTGATTGCCATTCTGCGATTTCACATCCAGGGAACAGGCAAATTTCCACGCCTCAGGTAAACGGATTGACGTATCGAACTTGATATCGCGCGAGAAATATCCCGCGGGATAGAGCAGCACGCTGTTCCAGGTGACGTCCGCGAACTTTGAAGAAATGCGGCTTCGTTTTGAATCGAGCATGGCCAGAAATTGAAAGCTTACATCGAGCGCGGTCGCATCCTTCGGTGCTTCGATATGGAATGCATACATGTTCACGCGGTCGCGCAACCAGGGGACACGTTTGCCGTTTGCTGTGACCACGAGGCCAGCCATTTGGGTCACCGGATTCGAGGGCGAGTGGGTCCCGGGAAGCCACTCCGGATAGAGCAGCGTAACGTCGCGGCCTTTGATCGGGATCGTCTCACGCACATTCAACACGCGATCTGCGAGGTTGGAGATGTCAACCATCAGCGAAATCGTGCCCGGATAAGGTTTGTCAACTGGTTCCGCGATTGGCGTTGGCAGCGGCGCGGGCTGCGGCCCCGGGGAATTCTGCGCATGTACGCCGACGGTCAAGGCGATGCTTAGGGCGAGGCATATACCGGTGAAGACAGTGGCAGCGCCTCTAAAATGGAAAAATGAAAGTGGCATGCTGATTCTCCAGACCCCGAACTTTACTCCGGAACTCCGAACTTTAGACGATGCCATAAGGAAATGGTTTCGTCGGTCACTGGGGCAGAATCCTACGTGGTGGGAAAAGTGGAAGTCAATAAGGCTGGTGAACTTTAGAACGTTCTGATTATCTCCGTAGCACCGGCAGCGGCCCTTAGGAAGGCCGGCGAGGATAGGCGGCCACAAACGTAAGTAGCTGCCCACTAGCCTTAGCACTCCCTATTACCTAGGTCATCTTTAGCAAAGTTACGATTCGGTCCATCATACGGAGAGCTTGGAGGCCTTCTGCCTCCCGGAAAACCTCTCCATGAATATTGACGATCTGCTGCGGATTGCGACGGAACGGCGAGCCTCTGACCTGCACCTGAAGGTGGGAAACTATCCTCACCTGCGGGTGGATGGCGAGCTCGCACCCTTAACCGATCAGCCACGCGTGAGTGCGGAAGACATGCTGACCATGGCGTTCAGCATGATGTCGGCGCGGCAGAAGCAGAAATTCAAAGAGACCACGGAAATCGATATGGCCTACGGCGTGGCCGGACTGGGTCGGTTCCGTGTCAATATTTTTCAGCAGCGCGGCAACGTAGGGCTGGTGCTGCGCGTCATCCCCACCAAGATTCGCGCGCTGGACGAGTTATTTCTGCCCAAAGTAGTCGAGCAGATTTGCGAAATGCCCCGCGGTCTGGTGCTGGTGACCGGCGTCACCGGATCGGGCAAGTCGACCACGCTGGCGGCCATGGTGGATCGCGTGAACTCCAGCCGCGCCGAACACATCATCACCATCGAAGACCCAATCGAATTTCTGCATCGCGATAAGAAAGGTTACGTCAACCAGCGTGAGATCGGCGTCGATACGCCTTCGTTCAGTTCGGCGCTGCGCGCTTCTCTGCGTCAGGATCCGGACGTGATTCTGGTGGGGGAAATGCGCGACCTGGAAACCATTTCGACCGCGCTGCATGCCGCCGAAACCGGCCACATGGTTTTCTCCACGCTGCATACGCTGGACGCGGTGGAAACCATCAACCGCGTCATCTCCATTTTCCCACCCTCGGAGCAGAAGCAGATTCGGCTGCAACTGGCTGCCGTGCTGCGCGCTATCGTGAGCCAGAGATTAGTGCGGCGCTGCGACTCCGAAGGCCGCGTCCCCGCCGTCGAAGTCATGATCAATACCGCCTTCATCCGAGAATGTATTCTGGTGCCGGAAAAGACCCGCTCGGTGCGGGACGCTATTGCGGCCGGCACGTCGCAATACGGAATGCAGACCTTCGATCAGTCGCTGTGGGATTTATTTCAGGCGGGGCTGGTCAACTACGAAACCGCGCTCGAGAACGCCTCCAACGCCGACGACTTCAAGCTGCGCATGCAGGGCATCGCGTCGACGTCGGATATCTCGCGGCAATCGATGCAGTCGGCGGGCTTCGGCGGAAGGTAGACGCCCGGGCTTCGACAGTCACCTCGGCGCCGGCGCCGCATAGTATCCGTCCTTGGCATAGATCTTCAACCCCGGACGGTCGACCAGCACTTCGATCTCACGTTTGGCCGAGGTGGTTGGAGTCTTCGGCTTGATCGGCGTGTAGCCCAGCGTGTACTGGTTGCGGGCTTCGCTCATGGCCTGGGCATAAACTTCTTCGATCGCGCTGCGGGTAAGCTCGCTATAAGGCGTTCCCCCACCCGTTGCCGATGTGTATTTAGGAAGAAGGTTGCCGATGGCTTCATGGGGCAGGTGCACGCGCTCGATTTTGCGATACACAGGAATCGCCGCGTTTTCGACAGCCACGGCTTTCACCTGAATTTCATTCGTCAAAAGCAAGCGGAGCACGTCGTTATAGCCGGCTTTGCTGCCGGCTTCGCGGCCATCGCCGATCACCAGAATGATCTTGCGGCGGGTGCGCGGACGCTTGCTCAGGTCGAGTGCTGCTTTCAGGATGGCGTCGTTCAGGACGTGAGATTCTTTGGGCGGGGTGTAGACCGGTTCGGTCGGACTGCCGACGGGCATGCCGTTCACAATCGGCCCGTTCGGCGCCAGCGGACCGCTTAACACCGCCGGCCCGTTGTCGGCTCCCCGTATCGTCCTCATGCGATCCAGCAAAGCCGCCAGCTTTTGGTTGGCTGCCGCGAAGTCTTTGACCTCGCTGACCGTGCTGCTGTAGGTATAGAGAGCGACCTCGTCGTAGGGTGCGAAGGCTCCCACCAGCGCGGGAAACGTCTGGTTCACCCGCTGCACCGCGTCGTCGGGCATGCCCAGGTCCAGAACGATGGCCACAGAAAGCGCGAACGGATCGGCGCTGAAGAAGCTGAGCTTCTGCTTGACTCCATTCTCCTTCACCGTAAAGTCGGAAGGCAGCAGGCCGTCGACCGGGCGCCCATCGCGATATTTCACCGTGACCGGAACCTGCACGAAGTTCGTGTGTACCACCAGGGTGTAGAGCTGCTCTTCGGCGCTGGGGTTGGGCTTTTTGGTTGAGCCCGGCGGAAGAGTCTTGACCGGCGGCATCGGCGGCGGGGCCGATGTCTCATCTCCGGGCGCAGGCGCGGACTCGCTCGGCGCCCTGTTGATCGGCTGGTTGGTCCAGGGATCCCGTTCCACCGCCTTTTTTTCTTCCGGCTTGGCAGTCGGCGGAGGCTCAGGCGCCGCAGAAGGCGGCTGCACCGTCGAAGGCGCATCCGGAATGCCCTGTGGTTGATCTTGGGCCGGCTGGGACTGCGATGGCTGTTGTTGCGCGCTTTGCGCCGGAGAAGACTGCGCTCGCGCCTCGGGGGCGCCGGTAGCGCCGAGAAGCGCGATAAACAGCGCTAGAAACAACTTTTGTTTTCGCCCGCAATCCGTTTCGGTTTGCATATTTACCGGTACCTTCCGATCGGTCCTGGACTGGGTTTTGAGGTCTTTCTCTGGCCAGGAGCCTGAAGCTGCCCATTTCGTGCATCTAACTCCAAGGATTTAGACTAACAAAAAGCCTCTAAGGGATTCCTCGCATGTCGAAAATGTCGAGTTTACGAAAGTCGTCCCCCAGCCGGATCGCTGTTTCTATTTTATGCCTCATGGCCGCGTGGGCGTGTACAGCCCTGCCTGCGTTCACCGAGACGCCCTCGGGAGCCGGCTCCCCCGCTTCGCAAAAACCGGCGGACACACAGAAGCCCGCCGACGCGCAAAAGCCCGACAGCGACCAGGGCCCCGCCGAAACTTTGAAAGTCAATGTCAACGTAGTCGGAGTCTTTTTCAACGTCAAAGATAAACACGGCGCCCTGATTCCGAACCTGGCCAAAGACGACTTTCAGGTGTTTGAAGACGGCAAGCCCCAGACCATCAAATACTTTGCCGCCGAATCGAATCTGCCCCTCACGCTGGGTATTCTGATCGACTCTTCGGGCAGCCAGTTGCGCGTCCTCGACATGGAAAAGGAAGTAGGAGGCGCATTTTTGCGGCAAATTCTTACTGACAAAGATGAGGCCTTTGTAATCGATTTCAACGTAGACGCCTCGCTGGTGCAAGACTACACGCGCGACGTGCACCGCCTCCAGGCGGCGCTGAACAAGGTCAGAGTCAACACGGGATTTACCACAGGTCCGATCCCCGGCGCAGGCGGCGGCCCGGTACCCACCGCTCCCGCGCGCGGGACCGTGCTCTATGACGCCGTTTATCTTTCCGCGCACGACATGCTGGCCAAAGAAGTTGGCCGCAAGTCGATGATCCTGCTCACCGACGGCGAGGACGAAGGCAGCCAGCTCAAAATCAAAGACGCCATTGAAGCCGCGCAGAAAGCCGACGCCATCGTGTACGTGCTGTTGTGCGCCGATCGCGGCTTCTATGGAAGCTTTCAAGTGGGGTACTCCGGCGAATCGGAGATGCGTAAACTTACCGAAGCCACCGGTGGGCGCGTTATCAATGTCGGCAATAAGTTCGACAAGCTGAAAGAAGCCTTTGACCAGATCGCGGCCGAGTTGCGTAGCCAGTACAACCTGGGTTACACGTCGACAAACACGGTCATGGACGGCAGCTACCGCAAGCTGGAAATCAAGACCAAACAGAACTATAAAGTTCAGTCTCGTGCCGGCTACTACGCCACGCAGCGCGAACCCCTGCCGCAATAAGATCCCCGGGGCGCCGGATTCAGAGTTTGAATCGGAAAGCGTCTCGCGTATGCTCTTGGAGACTGGAGCATCGCCATGACGCATCAAGACAGCTCTCCTGATCCGCAATCGCGTTCGACCCTGGCGTTCTCTCGCCGGGCATTTCTACACTTTTCCGCGGCCGCCGGCGCCTACTCGCTGATTACCGAACCCATGCTGGCCGCCGCTGCCGGCGCGCACCGGCCGGTTACTCCAGACGCGGTCATGATTGACTCCAACGAAAATCCGCTCGGCCCGTGCCAGGCGGCGCGCGAGGCGATTTCGGCGATCATTCCCCAGGGCGGCCGCTATTGCGACCCGCTCACCAAGGAGCTAATCCATACCTTCGCCGATATGGAAGGTCTGAAGCCGGAGTGGATCCGCGCCTTTGCCGGCTCGACGCCGCCTTTACACTTCGGCGTCATGGCCTTCACTTCGCCCCAGAAAAGCTACGTCACTGCCGACCCGGGATTCGAAGGCGGAATGTTCGCGGCTGCGGCGGGCAAGGCCCGCGTCGTCAAGGTTCCCCTGACGAAAACGTATGCTCACGATGTGCGAGCCATGCTTGCCGCCGGGCCGGATGCCGGATTGTTTTACATCTGCACCCCGAATAATCCCACCGGCACGCTCACCCCGCACGCAGATGTGGAATATCTGGTCGAGAACAAACCTGCCGGCTCGGTCGTTATGGTCGATGAGGCCTACATTCATTTTTGCGACGCCCCTTCCACGCTCGATCTGGTGAAGGCGGGCAGGGACGTGGTTGTGCTTCGCACTTTTTCCAAAACCTACGGGATGGCGGGTCTGCGCTGCGGATTCGTAGTTGCGCGTCCCGATCTGCTCGAGAAAGTTACCGATGCCGCCGGTTGGAACTTTTTGCCCATCACCGCCGTAGTGGCCGCCATAGCCAGCCTGAAAGATCCGAATCTGGTTCCCGAGCGCAGGCGAATCAACGCCGCAATTCGCCAGCAAACTTTCGAATGGCTCGACCACAACGGTTATTCGTACATTCCATCGGAATCGAATTGCTTCCTCCTGGATACAAAACGTCTGGGCAAGCAAGTGATCGACGCCATGGCGCAGCAAAAAGTATTCATCGGGCGAATCTGGCCCGTGATGCCTACATATGTGCGAATCACCGTAGGAACGCATGACGAAATGAGTCAATTCCAGGCAGCATTCCAAAAAGTGATGCGCAGTCCGACCGCGTTTTCGCTCAGCCCGGCAAGGCCGGCCGCAATTCGGCGCCGGAGCGAGATGCTGCTGGCGTAGGGCAAAGCAGGTAAGATTGATCGTGAAACTACTCTCCCTAAATGTCGCGCGGCCCCGCCTGATCGTTTACAAGGGAGAAACCATCAATACCGGCATCTTCAAAGAGCCAGTGTCCGGCCGCGTCCCGCTGCGCCGGCTGAACCTCGATGGCGACCGGCAAGCCGATCTCAGCGTTCATGGCGGTCCCTACAAAGCAGCCTATGCTTATCCATCGGAACACTACGCCTTCTGGCGCGTCGAGCTGCCGGGGACGGAATTGCCCTGGGGCAGCTTCGGGGAGAACTTTACCACCGAGGGCATAGACGAAGACCAACTTCACGTCGGAGACCGCTTCCAAATCGGTTCGGCAACTGTGATGGTGAGACAACCCCGCAACCCATGCTACAAGCTGGTGGCGAAGTTTCAGCGGGACGATATGATCGAACGTTTTTTGGCGAGCGGGCGCAGCGGATTTTATTTCTCGGTTGAGCAGGAAGGCGAAGTCGGAGCGGGTGACTCGGTTGAACTGCTGTCACGTGATAAAAAGGGCATCACGATCGGCGAGATGAACCGGCTATTCGTTCGAGACATATACAATCGCGAACTGTTGCAGAAGGCAATCGCCACTGCGGCCCTGCCAGACTCATGGCGCGATTATTTCCGCCCTCGGCTGGAGCGGGCGATAGTCAAAGGCTAGCGGCTTCAACCTGGCAGCAGCGTCAATCCCTTACAATTCCGGTTGACATGATCCTCGACGCCCTCCATCGCATCGCCAATAACCGCCAGTCGCTGTCGCGGGCGGAGGCGCGCGGGGTGATGGCTGAAGTTCTGGCGGGAAACTGCACCGACGCGCAGATTGCGGCGCTGCTCGTGGCTTTGCACGCCAAAGGCGAGACGGTCGAGGAGATCGTTGGATTCGCCGAAGCCATCCGTGCTGCAGCCACCCCGCTGCCAACTGCCGGGGATGATTCTTCCGCGCTCGACCTCAGCGGAACCGGCCGCGACGCACTCGTTGAATCCTCCCTTGTCGATACCAGCGGAACCGGTGGCGATACCAGTGGAACCTTCAACATTTCCACAGCCACTGCGTTCGTAACCGCGGGCGCTGGAGTGCGTGTCGCCAAGCATGGCAACCGCAGCATCAGCTCGAAATGCGGCTCGGCTGACGTCATGGAAGCGCTCGGCGTGAATATCCAGTTGCCGCCCGAACGGGCCGCCCAGTGCCTGCGTGAAGTTGGAATTTGTTTTCTCTACGCGCCCGATCTGCACACTTCGATGAAGCAGGTACAGAAAGTGCGGCGCGAACTGCGCCTGCGCACCATGTTCAACCTGCTCGGTCCGCTCACCAATCCCGCGCGCGCCTCCGGACAAGTCGTTGGCGTGTACTCGCTCGACCTGGTCGAGAAGCTGGCTGAAGCCCTCAGCATGTTGGGACTGCGCCGCGCGCTGGTCGTGCACGGACTCGACGGTCTCGACGAGATTACGATCACCGGCCCGACTCGCATCGCCGAAGCTCGCGACGGAACGGTGCGGACGTATGAAGTCGATCCGGAAGAGTTTGGCATGGAGCGGGCGACGCTGGCCGATATTTCGGGGGGAGATGCAGCCCAGAATGCCGGCATTATCCGCGAAGTCTTGAGCGGAAAGAAATCTCCACGCCGCGATGTGGTCGTGTTGAACGCGGCAGCAGCGCTGGTAGCGGCCGGACGCGTCGATCGCCTCAACGATGGAGTTCCCACGGCAGTGCAGGCGATCGATTCGGGAGCGGCGGCCGCAAAGCTCCAGGCATTATCAAGCTTTACGGTGTGAACCGCAGACTCTTTTTCCGCGGCCTTCAGGCGTCGTAGCGCGACCTACATGTGATAGCCGCCGTTGATGTTCAGTTCCTGGCCCGTGATGTAATCGGCATCGGCCGCAAGGAATGCTGCGGCCTTGGCGATTTCCTCCGGCGTCGCGAACCTTCCCAGTGGAATCTTTGCCTTGATCTGCGCCGAAATCTCTTCTGGAATGGCGTCCACCATTTCGGTCGACGTGAATCCCGGGGCAATGGAATTGGCCGTGATGTTGAACTTCGCCATCTCCAGGGCCAGGGTCTTGGTGAAAGCGATGATGCCGCCTTTGCTGGCCGAGTAATTGGCCTGCCCAAAGGCCCCCATCTGTCCCACCACCGAGGCAATGTTAATGATCCTCCCGAAGCGCTGATTGATCATTGCGGGCAGGGCGGCGCTGGTGCAGTAGAACGTGCCGTTCAGGTTGACGTTGATCACCTGCGCCCAATCGTCGTCGGTCATCTTGCGCATGCTGCGGTCGCGCGTGATGCCAGCATTGTTGACCAGAATGTCGAGGCGTTGCCACTTGTCCAGCACCTCCTTGACTACTCGCTGGGCTTCGCCTTTTTTGGAGATATCGCCCTGAATCAGGATGCACTCGACTCCGAGTTCGCGAATCTCGACAGCTGCGCTCTCCGCATGTGCATTGTCCGATCGATAATCCAGCGCAATCGCTGCGCCGCGGCGGGCAAGTTCAAGTGCAATCGCGCGTCCAATGCCGCGGGATGCGCCGGTGACCAATGCCACCTTGCCCTTCAGCGATCCTCCTCCGTTGTGTCCATTGCTGCCTGGGTTTGCCATGACTGTCTTTATCTCCTGAGAGTTGACCTTTACCACCGCAGGGTCCACACGCAAAACGGTGTACCCACCTACCGCTCCCGCGCCAAAGCCGGGGGCAAATACCCGCATGGGCCGGTCAATCCGGCCTTCCCGCACGGCATCGTGAATCGCCAACAGGATGCTTGCCGAAGAGGTGTTGCCCACGCGTTCAATGTTGAAATAGAGCTTGTCCTCGCTCACGCCGGCGCCCTTGGCAAGATCGATGACCATGGTTTTGTTGGCCTGGTGCGGGACCACGATGTCGACTGCGTCCATCAGGCAGCCATCGCCGCCATCGGGATGCGGCAGCGTAGTCAATTCCCCGATCATCTGAACCAGATAGCGCTTGGCCAGCGACTTCACCTCGGGCCCATAAACCGTGATGTTGTTGTCGAATTCCGGATTGGGCCAGATAATTGAGTTCACTTCGGACCAGGGGCCGCCGGCATAGGTTTGAACGATTTCGATATCCGTGGCCATGCCCTCGGGCGCCGGGCCCACGATCATAGCGGCCGCGCCATCGCCGAAAATCATGCGCGAGGTGCGAACCGTGCCGATTTTGTCGGAGAATTTTTCTGCGCAGACGACCAGCACCGGACGCGCGATTTCCTGCCGCAACCGGATCGCTTCCGCCAGGCCGTAGGGCATGCCGGCACAGGCGGCCACAATGTCCGACGAGTTGTGGGTTTGCATCAGGCCGAGTTCTCCCGATAGCCACGTCGCAACCGAGGGGATCAGCCGCGTGCTGGTGCAACTGCAAAACAGAACCGCGCCAAGTTCCTCAGGTTTTCTTCCTGATTTGGTCAGCGCCCGCCGCGCCGCCAGCAAAGCCATATGTTCGAGCGAGAGCTCACTATAGCCGCGGCACTCAATTCCAGTTTTCTGCGATATTTCCTTCGCGCTCATCCGCGACCAGCAATAGGCGTGATTGCTGATGAGATCGGCATTGGTGCAGGGGATCTCGCCTTCATAGACTGCAATGGCCTCGATCCGCGGCAGCACGCGGAACTTTTCGCTCACCTTCACTGGCGGATAAGGCCGAATCGGCGCGCTCAAGGCCAGAGTTTCCGGCAATTCGATCGAACTCTTTGGAGGAAGCGGGAACTCCAGATCTCTTTTCACCCGCCGGATGAACTGGAGCACCTCATTGTTCCGCGGATGATACGCCACCACATAATCCTCATCGCGAAGTTCGCCCACTTCAATGCGGCTGCCTGACGCCGGATCCCACGGGTACTGGTTGTGCAGGATCATGCCCTGCCGCATCAGCGCTTCCAGTTCGGGCACGGGATGGATGCAGTCAATCACGTCGTCGTAGGTATAACGCAGGTAGTCGCGATCGTGGTGCAGCAGCCGGTAGGTCAGATTCGACGGGTCCGCCACAATTTCGGCCACGGTAGGCTTGATTGCCCGTAGCTCTCCGCCTGCGCTCGGCTTGTTGCGGAAAACGTTCAGCAGAATTTCAAAGATTTTGTCTTCCTGCTCCTCATCCCACATGACAGGCAGCGCCTGGCAACCGGCCTCAATCACAGTCGTGATTCCCGCGGCATCGCGCGGCTTGAACACGGGTAGAAAAATATCCTCGCGTTGCCGTGGCAGGTCACCCCAGCGTACGGGCCGCTTCTCGTACATGGTGAACATGTAACGGTTGGCCCAGAACAGATTCAACGCAAGATCGCGGCAGACTTCATATCGATTCAGGTACACCCCGGCTTGCAGGCGGCTCACAATGTCGGTTTCGGTCGGAGCTTTTTCCCCAAAGTCGCGCCGGATGACGGTGGCAAATTGCTTCAGCGATGCGAAAACCGAAAAATCAAGCTCGGGGAAAAAGTTGCAGGGAAACACCAGGCGGCCATGACGGTTGACGACAAAGGGTTTCAGTAACATCGGACTCAGTCCTTCCGCCGCTGCGGCCTCGCTCATGGAGAGGCGATTCAGCGCAGTTTCGGGTCATCGAATCATCTTGAGGAAACGGGGAACCGGATCTGTGACCCACTTCCGGTTCCATAGCGACGGTCAGGAAATTTCCATTGCCGCTATGGACAGCTTAGAGACAGGGCAAACTCTCTTCAGTGATGAATGTTACCGGCGGATGTGACCGGCGTCACAGGATCGGCGCAAGCAGGCTTTGCAAGGTGCGAATTGCTCATTCGAACTCAATCAGGATCTGGCCGGCCTTAACCGTATCGCCGGCTTTAACGTGGATGGCCTTGACCTTCGCATCGCCCGGCGCCGTAATATTGTTTTCCATTTTCATGGCCTCCGCCACCAGTACGATGTCCCCGCCTTGCACGGACTGGGAAACCTCTACCGCAATCCGGCTGACAATTCCGGCAACTGGGCTGCGGCACACCTTCGATTCGTCAATGTCTGAGGAACCGGCAGAGCCCGGCCCTTGCGGGGTGGGCAGCACAAGCGACTGAACCCGCTCGGCAGCCCGGGGATCAGAAGATGGGTTTGCGCCAGGAGGATTTCCTTCGCTGTTATCGTATTCGACTTCGTATGTCTTTCCGTCGATTTCGATCCGGACTTTCAAGAGTGTCTCCTGGCCGAACCTTCAGGACTGCACTCGTCCGTCACCGAAGCGCCTGCTCGTTGTGTGATCCCATAACTGCGATACGTCCCTGATTGACCCACTCTGCCGGAGCATCCGTTTGGGCCAACTGCTTCACAGAAAGCACTCTGCACTCGCGGCCGGACAAAGCGAACAACGCTGCCTTGATCAGGACCAAATCGCGGGGCGGAATTTCTGCCGATAATACCGCCGTCACGCCTTGATATTCGTCGGTCATGGAACCGGAATGCTCTTCTTTGAGATTACACCTGAAAACCGGCGCATGCAGCAGGCACCACGCTCATAAGTAGGCGTCCGTTATTAAAGAGGAATTAAGCCGTGCTTTTTGGGCGGACGGAACTCGCGCTTCGTGTGCAGGACTTCGAGGCACTTGGCCACGTAGTTTCTGGTCTCTGCCGGCTCAATAATGTCATCCACCAGTTGCCGGCTGGCCGCGACGTAGGGATTGGCAAAGGTTTCGCGATAGTCTTCAATGAGCTCGGCGCGACGGCCCGCTTTGTCGTCTGCGGCATCGAGTTCATGGCGAAAGACAATCTCTACCGCGCCCTCAGCTCCCATTACGGCGATTTCTGCTGTGGGCCACGCTACGACCCGGTCGGCCCCCAGATTCTTGCAGCACATGGCAATGTAAGCGCCGCCATAGGCTTTCCGCAACACAATCGTGATCTTCGGCACGGTGGCTGCGGAATATGCAAAAAGAATCTTCGCACCATGGCGAATGATGCCGCCGTACTCTTGTTCGACGCCCGGCAAAAAGCCCGGAGTATCCACCAAAGTCAGCAACGGAATATTGAACACGTTGCAGAACCGCACAAACCACGCGACTTTGTCCGACGCATTGATGTCCAATACTCCGGCAAGCACGAACGGCTGGTTGGCCACGATGCCCACTGTCCGGCCGCGGACGCGGCCGAATCCAATCACAACATGGGCGGCGAAGCCGGGCTGAATCTCGAAAAAGTCCTGATAATCCAGCAGTCGCTTGATGACCTTCCGCACATCGTAGGCAACTTTTGGCTCCGCAGGAATAATGTCATTCAGCTCGGGATCGTCCTCGATGGCGAGGTTGTAAGGCATGCGGGGCGGGTCTTCCCGGTTATTCGAGGGCAGAAAGCTCAGCACGCGGCGGCAAAGCGCCAGCGCTCCGGCATCGTCTTCGGCGATCAAATGAACTACGCCCGACCTGTTCATCTGCGCTGCCGGGCCGCCGAGATCCTCCGCGGTCACAACCTCTCCCGTGACCTGCCGGATGACTTGTGGCCCGGTGATAAACAATTGCGCCCGTTTGGTCTGGATAATGAAATCGGTCAACGCCGGGCTGTAGGCTGCGCCGCCCGCACAGGGACCGCAAATGATGGAGATCTGCGGAACCGTTCCCGAGAGCATCACGTTGTTGTAGAACACCCGCGCGTAACCGGCCAGGCTGTCGATTCCCTCCTGCACCCGCGCTCCGCCGGAGTCGTTGATAAACACAAATGGACTCCCGGTCTTGAGGGAAAGCTGCATCATCTCAACGATCTTGCTGCAGTGTGCCTCGCCCGCCGCGCCTCCTGCCACGGTGAAATCCTGGCTCGCCAGGTGCACCAGACGGCCGTCAATCGTGGCGCATCCCGTGATAACTCCGTCGGCTGCCAGATTCTTCCCCGACATTCCGAAATACGTGGCGCGATGCTTGGCGAACAATCCCACTTCCTGAAAGCTGCCTTGGTCGACCAGTCCTCGCAGACGCTCGCGCGCCCCCATCTTGCCCGAGGCATGCTGCTTCTCCAGCCGCAGCGCGCCACCGCCCTTTTCGATTTCTGTTTTCTTGCCGCGAAGTTCGGCGATTTTTTCCTGGGTGCTGCGCGGCTTTCTTACTGCCTTCAGATCCGGGATTATTGCGGAAACTAGGGCCATGGCTTTCCTTCCAAGAACCTTGCGACATGTCACGTCGTTTGGCGTCGCAGGATAGGCGTGCGCGCCGGGGGATATGCATTATTCTCCGCCTCATCTTCCCGCTTCTCTGTGACGTAGGTCACATCGGGCGGTGACCGCGCGCGGCGCGGTCCGTATTCCCTGGCCGTCTAGTCAGGTCTGTAGCGTCGCTCGCGGTCGATCCACTACAGCGCAGATATGGGGCTGGCCCAGCTTTTTTCTTTTCGCGTGCATCATCAACTTCCTTTGCAAAGCTGGGCACCACGGACCTCGAAAGCCTCCGATCCTAACCCTGCCCCAGACTCCCACTTTCCCGCTTCGGGAGCACGAGCATCCAGCTCACTGATTTCTTAAACAATCCCATAGCGAGGCGCGCCCGGGGCGTTACATTTGTGTTGGAGATTCCTCATGCTCTTCCGGCATCGGCTCTCGGGGCGTCCCACGCAGGCGCTGCTGCGCTTCCTCGACTGGCTCGCCGAGCATACCCTTCCTCCAGAAAAGATCGCTGCCCATCATCGCACTGGTCGCCGTGGCGAAGAAGCCGCCTACTTTTACCTGCGCCGGCTGGGCTACATCATGGTCGCCCGCAACTTTCGCTCGCCGCGCTGCCGGGGAGAAATCGACCTCATCGGATGGGATGAAGACGTTCTTTGCTTTGTGGAAGTTAAAACCCGCACAACGCGCGACGTGAAGCCCGGAGAGGCGGCCGTTGACCGGCACAAGCGCCGCGAGCTGGCAGCTGTGGTGCGCGAGTATATGCGGCGATTCCCACTTTCGTGCCAGTGGCGATTCGACGTGGTCAGCGTATACTATCTGGAGCCGAAGGCCAGCCAGCCGCAGATTGAAGTGTTTCGCAATTCCTCCCTGACGGCTTAAAATGATTGATTCGTTCATCTTAATAAATGAGGTCTGGTAAGTGCCCGAACTTAGAAAAGATCCGATTGTTGGCCGTTGGGTGATTATTTCCACGGACCGCGCCAAGCGTCCCAGTGATTTCGCCAGAGAGAACGTGAAGATTAAGGGGGGCTTCTGTCCTTTCTGCTACGGAAACGAAGCCAAAACACCGCCCGAGATTCAGGCATACCGTCCGGGCTCGAACGGCGGTCCGGCTTCGCAGCGCGACACGCCGGGGTGGACCGTTCGCGTCGTGCCGAACAAGTTTCCGGCCCTGGGCATTGAAGGCACCCTAAGCCGCCAAGCCGAAGGCATGTTTGACCGCATGAACGGCATCGGCGCCCACGAAGTGATCATCGAAACCCCCGACCACAACGCCAGCCTGGCGACGCTGCCTCCAAAGCGTATCGAAGACGTTTTGTGGACCTTTCGCGACCGCATCCTCGATCTGAAAAAAGACCGCCGCTTCAAATACATTCTGCTGTTCAAGAATCACGGCGAGGCGGCGGGAGCGTCGCTCGAACATGCGCACTCGCAACTGATCGCTCTGCCCATTCTGCCTATCAACGTCACGCAGGAACTCGAAGGCGCCAAGCAGTATTTTCTATATAAAGAGCGCTGCGTATTCTGCGACATCATCCGGCAGGAAACCGAAAGCGGACTTCGCGTGGTCGCCGAGAACGAGAATTTCCTTACCATCGCTCCCTACGCCCCGCGCTTTCCCTTCGAGACGTGGATTCTGCCCAAGTCGCACGAGTCGGCGTTCGAAAACTCGTCGTCACACATGTTCGAAAACCTCGCCAAGGCGCTGAAGACCCTGCTGACCAAGGCTGACCGCGTGCTCGATAATCCTCCTTACAATCTCGTGGTGCACACCTCGCCGGCGCAGGATCCCGCCAACGATCACTACCACTGGCACATCGAGTTCATGCCCAAGCTGACCAAGACCGCGGGATTCGAGTGGGGGACGGGGTTCTACATCAATCCCACGCCACCGGAAGAAGCGGCAAAATTTTTGCGAGAGGCTAGCGTGGAAGATCCGGTTCCGGCGGCGGTGGGTTAGATAACCAAAAGTCGTAACACCGCGTAGAGTAGAGGCCTCCTTTGGTGGAGGCCTCTACTTTTCTCAATCGTATCCTCACTCGTAAACAAAACCATGGTTTGCGCCGTTGGAATCGAAATAGATGCCTGTGATCTGCCCTTTCGTATTGACGAAGTTGTCTGCGGTGCCCGATGCGCCGGGAATGCTGAGCTCAAGAAATGAGCCGCTGGCAGTTCGAATGTAGCCGTGCTCCACGAAGCTTGAGTCATAGTATTCGCCCGCGATCGTTCCCTGAGAATTTATGTTATTGGCCAACGTAAGGACCGCATTGGGAGCGTCATAGGACGTAATCGCACCGTTAAGGCTCGTGAAACCGTGGTAGACAGCGCTCGAATCGATGTAGTATCCCCCGACGGTTTCGTTAGCGCTGAGGCCGATGGGAAAGGTTGCGGTAGTACCCACGGGGTCGATTGTGGTGAAAACATCGGCGGGCGAGCGCAGGAAGCCGTGCGGCACATTGCTTGAATCGGTGTAGCTTCCGGTAATCCATCCGGTATCGGTAAGGCCGCATGTGCCGGAGGGACCTGTGCCTTGGCCGGAGCCTGTGCCGGCTAACGGATCGTCGAAGGTAAGGAACTTCCCGGTCGTTGAGCGCAGGAAGCCGTGAAACGCACCATTTGAGTCGGTGTATTGACCCGCGATGAGGCCGCTCTTGTTGATATTGTCCGAGAAGGTGCCCTGGCCGGAGCCTGTACCGGCTAAGGGATCTTCGAAAGTAGTGAAAGCGCCGCCCGAGGAGCGAATGAAGCCGTGGTAGAGGCCGCCTGAGTCCGAGTAATATCCCACGACGGTCAACGTCGAGTTCGCTTCGGCCGGGAATGTACCCTGACCGGAACCTGTGCCCGCTCCGGGGGCATCGAACGTGGTGATTGCGCCAGCTGGTGAGCGCAGGAAGCCGTGGTACACGCCGTTCGAATCGACGTACTCGCCCAGAATGGTCCCGTCGTCCAGGATGAGAAACGGGATCGTACCTTGGCCGGCGCCGGTTCCTGCGCCCGTAACGTCAAATTTTACGATGTGGTGCGCAGGTGCTTGCGCCTGCGAAATGGAAGATGCAGCGATGACAAACGCAAAAGTTGCAAACACAGAAACAGCAAACATGCGAGAACGCATGGGAAAGCCTCCAATTGAAATGTTTTTCCGATCCTTTGCAAGGTAAAGCTCGCGCGAAAGTATACGTCTGTCCGTCACTACGCGCGGAAGAATATTTTTCCAAGTTGAGGGTGTGCAAGATCTTGCAGTATGCCGCTTGAGACGGCGAAATTCGCCTGGCGGGGCGCGGGAACGGCGCGCCAGCAGCGCTGGATCAGGGAAGAAAAAGAGGGCGCGGCCAGTGTGCCGTGCCCTTTTTGCGTTTGGACGGAGAGAGAATGCTGAGGCTGCGTAGAAACTTGGGAAAGTTTCCGCTGCAACAGCAGCTATGCCAAAGTAGGCTCAGCCGCCGTCTCAATTGTCACGAAAATGTAAAAAGTTATGCCTGGGTGCGGTCCTGGAACTCTTCATGCCACGCCATCTGTATCGCTTCCAGCTTGCCTTCGTTGGAAGCCTTAGGATCGCCTTTGAAGTCAGGCAGTTCGGTCACATAGCGATGCAGGTCCGTGAAGCGGACGGCAAGCGGATCAATTTCCGGATGAGCTTCCGAAAGCAAAATCCCAAGGTCTTCGGCATCGTCCCAGGTGAGAGGTTTAGGCATGGCAAGCTCCTTGCAGCTGTCGGGCTTTGGCTACAGGTCTTCGGCAAGTATCAGAAGGCCGAAGCCCGATAGCCGAAGCCCGATTTTAATGATGTTCTTCCGAAATATAATTCCGGTTCCAGGCTGGGATTTCTACAACGACTTTCCCCGGCTTCACAATCTGCACCTGGCAGCCGAGACGAGAGTTTAACTGCAAATCGGCTGCCATGTCGAGGCGGTCGGCTTCATCGTCGTCCATGGGCGAAAGATTTTCCGCGCCCTCTTTGATCCACACGTGGCAGGTCGTGCAGGCGCAGTTACCGCCGCAGGCGTGGTCGAGCGTAACGCCGTAGTTCAGCGCAACGTCGAGAATTGACTCTTCCTTGCCGTGATCTTCATAAGGCAGCTTGCCGTGCTCGAACTGCACCGTCTTGCCCTCCGGCAGGAACGTGAGCTGCACATTATTTTCATTTTCGCTGATCGTGTTTTCGCCGGGTGCTTCTTCGGTGGCCGTTCCGGCTCCTTGTGTTTTTTCTTCAGACATTGCCACTCCTCAAATACCTCGCTTTATCGTTGCTGATGCAGCGAGGGCGAGACACCCTCGCGACAGCCGGCGAGACGCCGGCGCTACTCAAACTCCGCCTTGGCCATGGGATGCGGTGCCGTCGGCGCTTCGCCCATATCGGCTTCATCCATGTTCTTCCCTTTGAGCGCGGTCGAGACTGCGGTGTCCATCATCAGCTCGGCCAGCCGTGTCGTGCCCTGGTTCAGCGCGTCGATAGCCTTGCGAATCGCCTGGTAGTCGTCTTCGGCTTTTACCGCGTTCAAAGCTCTTTCCATCTTCGCAATCTTCTTTTTCTCGTCAGTCGTAAGCTGGCCCCAGGCTGAACTCTTCTTTCCTTTTTCCAGCGCAGCCACAATCGTCGCAGCTTCGTTGCGGGCTTCGATGACCTGGCGCTGCCGGAAATCCTCTTCCGCGCTGTCGAACGAATCCAAAATCATGCTCTCGACCTGTTCGTCGGTGAGGCCGTAGCTGGGCTGCACCTGAATCTCCGCTTCTTTGCCGCTGCGCTGCTCGCGCGCAGAAACGTGCAAAATACCGTTCGCGTCAATGAGGAACTTAACCTCGATGCGCGCCATGCCTGCGGCCATGGGCGGGATACCTTTCAGGTCAAAGCGCGCCAGCGACCGGCAGTCCTTCGCCAACTCGCGTTCGCCTTGCAGCACATGGACGGCTACATTCGCCTGCCCATCGACCTGCGTGGTGTAGAACTGCGTAGCCGAAGCTGGGATCGTCGAGTTCCGCAAAATAATTTTGTCGGTAACTCCGCCGGCCACTTCGATGCCGAGCGAGAGCGGCGTGACATCGAGCAGCAGCATGTTATCGGTGGCTTCGGAACCGCCGCCCAGAATATTTGCCTGCACCGCGGCGCCCAGCGCCACAACTTCATCGGGATTCAAATCCGTGTGCGGTTCGCGTTTGAAGAGATCTTTCACCAAAGCGCGAACTTTGGGGATGCGCGTGGATCCGCCGACCAGCACGACTTCATCAATCTGCTCAGGCTTGAATCCAGCATCTTTCAAGGCCTGCTTGCAGGGGCCCACGGTGCGGTCAATGACCGGCTGAATCAGTTGCTCAAACTGCTCGCGCGTAATCTCGCGCAGATATCGTCCGCCTCCGTGCAATTCCACGTCGAGCTTCGCCGACGGCTGCGACGACAGCGCAATCTTGGCCTCGATCATGGCCTTGCGAATCGCCTGCACCGCCTCGGCATCGCGCCGAAGGTCAAGCCCAACATCGCCCTGAATATCGTTGAGCGCAATCGTGATCAGCAGGTTGTCGATATCGTCGCCGCCGAGATGCGTGTCGCCATTGGTGGAGATGACCTCGAAGATGCCGTCGTGCAGCTTGAGAATCGAAACATCGAAGGTGCCGCCGCCCAGATCGTATACCCCGACAATTCCGTTCTGCTTCTTGTCCAGACCATAGGCCAGCGATGCGGCTGTAGGCTCGTTCACCAGGCGCAGGACTTCCAGTCCGGCGATGCGCCCAGCGTCCTTCGTGGCCTGCCGCTGCGCGTCGTTGAAATACGCAGGGACGGTAATAACGGCCTTGGTAACCGGCGCCGCGAGAAAGCGTTCGGCATTGCGTTTGAGCTGGCGAAGAATCAGAGCGGAAATTTCCGGCGGGGTATATGTCTTATCGCCCAGAGTAATGCGCAAAACTTCTCCAGCCCGCAAGTCTTCGGCAAGCCGGAACGGAAAGAATTTCAATTCTTCCTGAACGTCTTCAACCCCGCGCCCCATCAGGCGTTTGATCGAGTACACCGCCCGCTCCGGAGTCGTGATCAGCGCGTTGCGCGCGGCATTGCCAATGACGGGCTGGTTGTTTTGATCGAGCGCCACAACGGAAGGAACAAGATTCAAGCCGTCATCGCCTGGAATCACGACAGGGCTCTCCCCTTGCATGAAGGCCACGAGAGAGTTCGTGGTGCCCAGGTCGATACCGACGATGCGATCGGATGCCATTTTATCTTCTGTAGTCCCGCAATCCGGTAATGTAAGAAGCCTCGCGCTTCAATTTGAAAATTACCCAATTACCAAACTGCAAATTCTTCTCAACTCTCCAGAACTTCGCTTACATCCCGAACCAGATTCCGGATGTAGTTGCGGCGGTTCAGTACATCCACCATTTTGTCGCGTTCCTGCCTGCGCTCTTCTTCCGAGACGGGCTGGCCATTATGCTCCCGCTGGATCATTCCATCCCACATCTTCCAGCGATACTCCAGTTCATGCAGAAGAGTTTCCTGCTTTTCTTCCAGTTCGAGCTTCTGGCGGCCGATCTCTTCGATCAGGGCGGGGTCGTCTTCGCCCAGCTTTTTTTGAGCCCGCAGCTCCTCGAGCTGCATGTTTAACTCGAAAACTTCCTCCAGCAGATCGGGAGGAACAATCTGCTTCTTGACCTGGCCAGTAGAACGTGCCTGCTCGGTTGCGCTCTTCGACTGCTCTTCCAGTTCCACCCCTTCCAGCTTCAAGAGATACTCGGTGCGTTTGATCGGATCTTTCAGGGTGCGATGAGCGTCGTTGAGCAAAGAACTCTGCTGCAGGCTCCATTCCTGCTCCTGGCTTCCGGCGCGCGCATTGGCGTCGGGATGCAGTTTGCGGCTGAGTTCGTAGAAATCTTTATCCAGCGCCGCCACATCAAGGTCCAACTTCCGCGGCAATCCGAAGAAGGAAAAATAATCCACCGGGGCCGGCGGTTGGACCTTGCCGCACGAGTGGCAGAAATGCACCGCCCGCATAGTTCCGCAGGACCAGCATGACTGAGTTTCTTCATGCGCCGGCTTTGCCGTGATTGCGGTTAAGTTCGTCATAGTTCAGTAACGCGACTGCGCGGGCAAATCCGCGCCGTAGCAGACAAAGAGCTTCGTGGTGAGGTCTCTCGGACAGGAGTGTCCGAGCCACACGAGAACCTCAAGCGGAGAATGACGTCCCGCAGCCGCACGACTTTGTGGCCTGGGGATTCACGAAGACGAATCCCTGTTGCATCAGCGTTTCCTGATAGTCCAGAATCATGCCGTGCAGATAAATAAACGATTTCGGGTCGACGAAAACGCGCACATCGCCGTACTGAAAAATGCGGTCGCGTTCGCGGGGCTGCGTGTCGAAGCGAATGTTATAGCTCAGGCCCGAACAGCCCCCGCCCTGCACTCCCAGGCGCAGCCCTCCCTGCTCGGGCGAAATGCCTTCCTTGGCCATCGCGCTGCGCACCTTGACCAGGGCTTTGTCGGTGACCTGAATGCCCTTGGCCGGCGCGGTTTGTTCGGTCGCAGTTGTCATTTTCCTGGCGTGGTCCCTCAGCGGCTAAAGCCGCCATCGATGGGCGTCGCTTACGGCACGACTGGAGTCGTGCCCTTCCCGATCGCCTCGGCTCAGTTGAGCGGCGCCCTTTCAAACTCAGCCGTGCCGCAAAAACTCAGCCAGCTCTCAACACCTAGACGCGTCGCGAGACTCTTCTGCGCCGCGACCGACGAGAGGAGCTTACTGGGCTACGGCGGTCTGCACCGGCTTGGCGCTTTCCTGCTTTTTCTTCCAGTCGCCGATGGCGGCGCGGATCGCGTCCTCGGCCAGCACCGAACAGTGGATCTTTACCGGAGGAAGCGACAGCTCCTTCACGATGTCCATGTTCTTGATGGAAAGAGCTTCATCCACCGTCTTGCCCTTGACCCACTCGGTGGCCAATGAGGAAGAGGCGATCGCGGAGCCGCAGCCAAAGGTCTTGAACTTGGCTTCTTCAATCACGTTGGTTTCGCGGTTGACCTTGATCTGCAGCTTCATCACGTCGCCACACTCGGGTGCGCCGACCAGGCCGGTGCCAACGTCGGTGCTGTTCTTGTCCATCGAGCCGACGTTGCGCGGATTGTTATAGTGATCAATTACCTTGTCGCTGTATGACATATGCTCTCCTGAATTGCAAAATCTCTTTCGCCCCTTCGGGGCTTGCTCCCGATTCCGTTTCCATCCCCACGGCTTACGCCGTGGGCTGCATTCTTACGCCCCTTCGCGGCTTCGGTACTAGGTATTCGGTACTGACTACTCTCCCGCCCACTTCACATCCTTCAGATTGATGCCTTCTTTCGCCATCTCGTACAGCGGAGAGAGCTCGCGCAGCCGCTCCACCGTCTCAATGACGCGGTCGGCCACGTAATCGACTTCGGCCGCCGTATTGAAGCGGCCAATGCCGAAACGGATCGAGCTGTGGGCCAGGTCGTCGCCCGTGCCCAGAGCCTTTAATACATAAGATGGTTCAAGCGTCGCGGAGGTGCACGCCGACCCGCTGGAAACTGCGATGTCGTTGATTCCCATCAGCAGCGACTCGCCCTCCACATAAGCAAAACTGATATTCAAATTGCCGGGCAGGCGATGCTCCATCGAGCCATTGATGTAAACCTCGTCGAGCTTGCCCATGATTCGATCGCGCAACCTGTCGCGCAAGCCGCTCAGCTTCGCCGCCTCCTGCGCCATGTCTTCCGACGCGATGGCACATGCCTTGCCCAAGCCAACAATGCCGGGAACATTCAGGGTTCCAGAACGCATTCCGCGCTCATGGCCGCCGCCATCGATAATGGCGGAAATCTGCACTCGCGGATTCTTGCGCCGAACATACAGCGCGCCGACTCCCTTCGGGCCATACATCTTGTGTCCCGAAATCGACATCAGGTCAATATTCTGCTTGTTGACATCGACAGGAATCTTGCCCACCGCCTGCGTGGCATCGGTGTGGAAAATAACTCCACGCTCGCGGCACAGCTTGCCAATTTCGGCAAACGGCTGCAATACGCCGATTTCATTGTTCGCCGCCATGATGGTCACCAGAATCGTCTTGTCATCCATGGCGCGCTTCAGGTCGTCGAGATCCACCAGGCCATCTTTCTGCACCGGCATGTAGGTGACGCGGTAGCCATTTTTCTCGAGCCGCTTGCAGGTGTCGAGCACGGCCTTGTGCTCGGTAACCGCGGTGATGATGTGGTTGCCCTTCTCGCGGTACATTTCCGCCACGCCCTTAATGGCAAGGTTGTCGCTCTCGGTGGCGCCCGAGGTAAAGATGATTTCCTTGGTGGTTGCGCCAATCAGCTTCGCAATGCGCTCGCGCGCCGTTTCCACGCCTTCTTCGCCGGCCCAGCCGAACGAATGGTTGCGGCTGGCCGCGTTGCCGAACTTTTCCATGAAATAGGGCAGCATCTCTTCCAGCACCCGCGGATCCATGGGCGTGGTGGCGTGGTTATCCATATAGATGGGCAGCTTCACTCCCTGGGGAGCTGCATGCTGCGTTACCGGTAGTTGCTGGGGGACCTTTACATCCGTGCTCATAATTGCTTCTCCTGCCTCAGGGCTAGGGCCCTCGTCTTTATTTTGTGCTTCGGCACGGCTCAAACCCGTGGCCCGATTCGAATCAAAACCGCCGTCAAATAATGGTTACCAATTCTGCGGGATTCGCTGTGCTGCCGGCGGCGGCTTCCGGCTCTTCCCGCATATGTGAAATCTTGATGCGCTTCAGAACCGCTTCGATGCTCTCATTCACTTTGCGCAACGGTTCGCGGATGTTGCAGCGATTGCTCTGGCCGCACTCCCCGCGAACCGTCACGCAAGAAGTAATGAACAGCGGCCCATCGATCGCCTCGATCACTTCGAACGCCGAAATCGTATGCGCCGCCCGCGCCAGCCGGTAGCCTCCATTAATGCCGTGTTGCGACAGCAACAGTCCAGCCTTGGCCAGGCGCTGCAGAATCTTCGCCAAAGCCTCTGGAGGAATCCCGAAGGAATCGGCCACGTCTTTCGCACTGGCGCTGCCGCTTTCATGGGCATGGTCTGCCAAGTGCTTCATCGCCATCAGCGCGTAATCGGCTTTTTTTGTCAGTTTGAGCATTGCCGGTTTGACCGCCAACCCACATATGCGACTGATCTGATCGGCTTTATGTCCGACCTTTTCCGTCGTAGTTCATTGTACGACGATAAAGCTCGATTGTGCAAGCCTTTGCAGCCAAACTCACCTGCTAGCACCCAAATGGGGACCAGTGGACGTTAAGCCGCCAGCAGGCAGATTGGCTTTTCGGGTCACCAGCCTTCCCTTGGCGTCCCGGAGAAGCACGAAGAGCACAGTGCCAACGGAGGAGAGACTTGGTTTCCTTTGTGTACCTTCGTGCCCTTCGTGGTTGAGATCCGAAAGAAATTCACAATCAAGTAATGCCGAAAGACTTGACAACCGCTAAAGCAAGGCTAAAATACCGGGAATTCCCGCGAATCGATCCCTCCGCGTAATTAATGAGGGCGAAGCTTCCGGATTTATGAGCTCTAAGCCGTTGCCGCACCCTCAGAACGCAGCCAAACCACCTTGCAAGCACCCGCGCGTGCAGATCGTGAGCCGCGACGAGGATGCCGAATTTGTCGAGTGCCTGGAGTGCCGTGAAGTCTTCGAGTCCAGCGAACTCAAAGACATGGGCATCGAAGAGCGGGTCGACGACGAGACCCAATCGTAGCGCAGAGTCAGGTCCGAAATCGCATCCCCATCACCATAGTAACCAATGTTGTGACGATTCCATCTTGTTCCGCTTCCTTGATTCTGCTACGGTCGGGCCGAGGGCGTGCATTCCGCGCGTTGCAAACTCATGCCTGCCGTGGCGCTGGTGGTCGATGATTCCATGCTGATTCGGTATACCGTCTGCCGCTCTCTCGAAGAGCGTGGCTTCACCGTGGAATCAGCTACCAACGGCATCGAGGCCCTGCAGATTCTCGAGCGCTTCCGCCCGGACGTGATCGTGACCGACATGCAGATGCCGAAAATGTCGGGCAGCGAACTGATCACCGAGCTGAAGAAAAATCCCGAAACAGCGGGCATCCCGATCATTATTGTTGCCGGCCGCGCCAGTGGCTTCGATGAAAAAGAAAGGCGCGCCAACTTCGCAATCTATAAAGATATCGACATCCAAAGCCAGCTGGAAAAGGCGCTCGATGCGGTTATGGGGAAAACCACCATCCGACTGCAGGCAAGTGATTCACTCACCGCAACGGCAGACTCGCCTCTGCCGAAAATTCCATCGCGGCGAAATCTCTAGCTAGAAACTTCGGGTACGCGGCCGCCGCAATCATGGCGGCATTGTCGGTAGATAGCGGCCGCGATGGAAAATAAACCGGCAAGCCCGCTTTTGCGCCTTCGCCTTCAAACCTGCTGCGCAATTCATGATTCGCCGCGACTCCTCCCGTAACAAAAAGCGTCGCCACATCACAAGCGCGCGCAGCCGCCAAAGTCTTGCCGATCAGATCTTTTACTATCGCCCCTTGAAACGAAGCGATCAAATCCAGAGTCTTTTTGTCACAGGCGGCGAGATAATCTTCGATTCTCGGGCTGATAATATTGCCCAGGGCTTTGCGGCGCGCCTGAATCGAAGCCTGCATGTCGTGAACTTCAACATAACGCAGCACGGCGGTCTTGATTCCGCTGTAAGAAAAATCAAAATGCGGGCGACTCGCCTCTGACTCCTGGTTCCCAGGATGTTCGCGCCGATCGCGGTGCTTGATCTGCGCCGGTGGAAATGCTACCGCGTTCGGATTGCCATGCGGCGCGAGCCGGTCAATGATCGGTCCTCCCGGATAGCCCAGTGCCAGCAGCTTTGCCACCTTGTCAAAAGCCTCGCCCGCCGCGTCGTCGCGCGTGTGGCCGATATTTTCGTACGTCCAACTGTCATTCTTCTGCGCGGCCAAATAAAGATGGGTGTGCCCCCCTGAAACCACTAAAGCCAGCAGCGGAAAATGCAACTCATGATTTTCTTTTTGACGCTCCTCCAGCAGCACCGCATGAATGTGGCCTTCAAGATGATTCACCGCGATCAGCGGCTTGTCGAGCGCGTACGCCAGAGCTTTGGCATAACTGATGCCTACCAGGAGCGCCCCGGCCAGCCCGGGCCCCTGTGTAACGGCGATGGCATCGGGCGAGTTGTAAGTCTGATTGGCCTCCGCCAGCGCCTGCCGCACCACGGGCACAATCGCCCGCAGATGCTCGCGCGATGCCAGTTCCGGCACCACGCCGCCGTAAGACTGGTGCATGGCGATCTGCGACGCAACCACATTCGAGATCACCTGCTCCCCCGAACGCACCACCGCGGCGGCGGTCTCGTCGCAGGAGCTTTCAATACCGAGAATGTAGGCGTCGGGCATAAGCTTCGAAATGGATGCGGTTTTCGGACACTGTGGTAAATCTCGATCAAGCTCCGAACGGGAAGGTCACGACCCTCAGTCGTGCCGTAAGTCGAGCATCATCAAACGCGGCTTTCAGCCGCTGAGGTTTAGCTGTGGCGTGCATGACCTTTCCGCAGCCGTCCCCACCGCGATGAAAACCGCTTCACCAATATTGTAAGGTAATTGAAGATGCTTAAAGCTTTTGCCACCACGATCATCCACATCCTCCGCCAGCGCGGCTTCCAGGCGTACCTCGCTGGCGGATGCGTGCGCGACCTTCTGTTGCAGCGCGAGCCTACGGACTACGACGTAGCGACCAGCGCAACGCCCGGACAAGTAATGGAGGTCTTTCCTGAAACCTACGCCGTGGGAGCCCAGTTTGGAGTGGTACTGGTGCCTGTGCCGCAACGGCAGCGCACAAACGTTGACGAAAACACATCGCCGAACGTCCACGCCATCGAAGTAGCCACCTTCCGCAGCGATCTTGCCTACTCCGACGGCCGCCATCCCGACGCGGTGCGCTTCAGCCAGGACCCCCGCGAGGACGCTGCCCGCCGCGATTTCACCATCAACGGCATGATGCTCGATCCGCTGACCAACGAACTCCTCGACTTCGTAGGTGGACGCAAAGACCTCGAGGCCGGAATCATCCGCGCCATCGGCGATCCCGGACGCCGCTTCGGCGAAGACAAATTGCGCATGTTACGCGCCGTGCGCTTCGCCGCGCGCTTCGAATATGTCATCGAAGAAGAGACACTTGCCTCGATTCAACTTCGCGCCCGCGAGATCGCCCTGGTTTCGCGCGAGCGCGTCCGCGATGAACTCACCCGTATGCTCACCGAAGGCCATGCCCCACGCGCCTTCCGGTTGCTCGATGAGAGCGGATTGCTCAAAGAAGTTTTACCCGAGATCTCCGCCATGAAGGGAGTGGAGCAGCCACCAGAGTTTCATCCTGAAGGCGACGTCTTCATCCACACCCTTCTGCTGCTTGAAAACCTTCCCCATCCCTGCCCAGCCACGCTAGCTTGGGGCGCGCTGCTGCACGACGTGGGCAAGCCCGCGACTTTCCGCCGCGCTCCCGACCGCATCCGTTTCGACGATCATGTCGATGTCGGGGTAAAGATTGCGGAAGAAATCTGCGATCGCCTGCGTTTTTCGAACGACGATACCGAGCAGATTCTCGCCCTCGTCGATAATCACATGCGCTTCGGTCACGTCGGGCGCATGAAAGACTCCACGTTGAAGCGGTTCATGCGCCTGCCCGCGTTCGACCAGCACCTGGCGCTGCACCGCGCCGACAGCCTCGCCAGCCACGGTAATCTCGCGACCTACAACTTCATTCGCCAGAAATTGACGGAAACTCCTCCCGAGAAAATTCGCCCCGTCGTTCTGATCAACGGCGACGATCTGATCGCCGCCGGGTACACACCGGGACCGAAATTCCGGGAAATTCTCGAAGCAGTAGAAGACGCGCAACTCGAAGGCCGGTTGTCCTCACGCGACGCCGCTCTCGATTTCGTTAAGAGCACCTTTTCTCGCTAGGGGAACTGGGACCAAGTCCGTGCTCGAATTTGACATTTTCGAAATAATTTGATTTTGGGTGGCGCAGCGCTTCCAGCGCGGCAATAAGCGCTTTGTTTTTGTCACCGGGCTTTAGGCCCTGACCCAGTGCTAGAATCAAATCCTCTGTAATTCATATTCAAGGCGGAATTTGATTTGGAACACGCCGGAGCAGGACTCGAAAAGCTCGTCGCCGATTCGTTGCGGCGTTCGGCGCAGCCGGGTGAAGCTGCGCTTCTCGCCTGGCCTCTCGCCTGCGGTTCGGTGGTAGCCGAGCGCACACGCGCACTTGAAGTCGCCGGCGCCGTTCTGCGCGTCGAGGTGCCCGATGCTGGCTGGAGGCGTGAAATGCAGAACCTGGCCCCCCGCTACCTCGCCGCGCTGAATCGCTATGCCGGCCAGAAGGTGGAGAGAATCGAGTTCGTGGTCCGGCGGAGTTGACCGGCTAACTGCAACCCTCATCGCATGCAATGAAAATCACAGAACAAGATGTAACCTACGTCGCCGCTCTCGCCAATCTCGATCTTACTGAAGAAGAGCGCAGGGGAATGGTGCGCGATCTCAACTCGATTCTCAGTCACATCGACATGCTCAACGAATTGGATACGTCGAATGTCGCGCCGATGGCGCAGGTTTCCGATCGTTACGGCCTCGACCAATCCGGCACTCGATCGAAGCAGGGCAGCGACCGGTTTGCCTGCGCGACCCGGGAGGACGTGGTTGAGGGATTGCGCAAATCGTTGCCGCAGGATGTCGCCCTCGATAATGCTCCCGATACCGACGGAACTTTTTTCCGGGTGCCCAAAGTGATTGAGAGATAGTCCGAACCTAATTGAGTCATTGAGAGATTGAGTCATTGGCTCATTTCAATATTGAAGATGATTAAATGACTCAATGACTCAATCCTCGCCGCTTACTATCGACTCCGCCCGCTACGCCATTCAGGAGCGCAAAACCACTGCGTTTGCCCTGGCCGAAGAGTACTATGCGCGCATAGAAAAAGATGATGAAAACATCGGAGCATTTCTCACGCTTGCCAAAGAGCGCGCGCTCGAGCAGGCCGATCGCATCGACCGCATGGCCGCCGAAGGCGAGCCCCTGCCGCCGCTGGCGGGAGTTCCGGTTGCCATCAAAGATGTAATGTCTACGCGCGGTATCCGCACCACCGCCGGATCGAAAAGTCTGGCGCATTACATTCCCCCCTACGATTGCACCGCAGTCGCCCGCATGGAACAGGCCGGCGCCATGATTCTGGGCAAAACCAACTGTGACGAGTTCGCCATGGGTTCGTCGAGCGAGAATTCCGCCTTTCGTCCGGTGCGCAATCCTCGCGATCCAAGCCGCGTGCCCGGCGGATCTTCCGGCGGTTCCGCGGCTGCCGTTGCCGCGGACATGGCGGTCGTCGCACTAGGTTCAGATACAGGCGGTTCGATTCGCCAGCCCGCATCCTTTTGTGGTGTAGTCGGATTGATGCCGACCTATGGCCGCGTCTCGCGCTACGGCCTGATCGCATTTGCCTCGTCGCTCGATCACATTGGCCCCCTGACCAGAACTGTGAAAGACGCCGCGACGGTGCTGCAGGTCATCGCCGGCCGCGATCCCATGGATGCGACCTCCGCCGATGTACCGGTCCCGGCTTACGTCGCCGAACTCGAGAAGCCCGTCCGCGGATTGAAGCTGGGAGTGGCCAGGGAATATTTCGGGGAAGGGCTGGATGATGAAGTTCGCCAGGCCGTCGAGTCGGCGCTCGACCAGTTGAGAAGTCTGGGTTGTGAAGTCGTGCCGGTCTCTTTGCCCCACACGCGTTACGCCATTCCAACTTACTACCTCATCGCGACGGCGGAAGCATCTTCGAATCTGGCGCGTTACGACGGCGTGCGCTACAGTTATCGCGCGCGCGGGGTCAAGACACTTTCCGAGATGTACCGCCGCAGCCGCGACGAAGGCTTCGGCGCTGAGGTAAAGCGCCGCATCATGCTCGGCACCTACGCGCTGAGTGCCGGCTACTACGACGCTTACTATTTGAAGGCGCAAAAAGTCCGGACCCTGCTGGCCCGCGACTTCGAAGAAGCCTTTCGCCAGGTCGACGCAATCGTCACCCCAACCAGCCCCACAGCGGCATTTCGCCTCGGTGAAAAGTCGAACGATCCACTGGCTATGTATCTGGCGGACATCTATACGGTGACGGCCGATCTGGCGGGCATTCCGGGGATTTCAATCCCGTGCGGTGAGACCAAAGAGAAGTTGCCGATCGGATTGCAGATATTAGGAAAACATTTTGACGAGTCCACCGTTCTGCGTGTAGCGCAGGCATACGAAGCCGGCGCGTAACAGACCCAATGGAGCCCCGAACGCCCTTGTCCGGGGCGCAGCGCGCCTCGACCGTCTACATGAGCGTTTCGTAGTAGCTTTCGCCGGCGCAGGAGCGGCAGAGTACCTTCTTTTCAGTGCGCACTTCTCTGCGGAAATTGATGCCTTCGCCGCACGCTTCGCAAACAACGCGCTCACCTTTGTATCCGGGAAACTCCTCCGGCGGCAAATCCACTTTCACCCACTGCGTGGCAAATAAATCTTCATCTGAAATTTCCCGGTAAGCCAGCATCTGCTGGCGGTTCTTGTCCGTGATCTCCGGATGCATCTGCCGCGCCAGCGCCTTCGACGATTCCTTCGCCGCAACGCGGATCGCCCTGCCCGTGTTCACATCCACAAACGTCGCCGCAACTTTGCCCCAATCGCGAAATTTCAACGCCCGCTTGCCCAGTCGGCATCCCGTAACAACAGCAACCGCATCCGTGGCGCAGCGGTCGATTTCAACAAACGTGACCAGCCGTTTGCGGTCTTTACCGTGCGGGTCATCGATGCCCAGTTTGATCAAACCCAGCATCGCCAGGCGCACGCCCAGAACTTGCCCGGCGCACAAGTGTCCGTGGGCTTGCTCGGCATCGCGAAGGTATTCGTCGAGAGATTTCATAGAAAAAGCTGTCAGCTGTCAGCTCTCAGCTCTCAGCTGAACATCGGCGCGGAATCATTTTCTTCGCCAGCGCACGCCATCTTTCGTATTCTCAATAATAATATTCGACGCGGTGAGTTCGGCACGCAGGCTGTCCGATACCTTGAAGTTCCGCGCGTGCCGCGCCGCTTCCATTTCGGCGATCTTATTTTCGATGTCTTGATCCGACAATTGCGCCGACTGAACCGCCTCGCTCAGTTCGGAACTAATCTCTTTCTCCCGGCCTTCCATCTGCGCCCACTCGAGAACCTGCTTCATCTTCGGCCCATCGTCATCGTTTAGTACAGCGAAAATCTCATCAAACTTATCCAGAGCCGCAAGCATATGAGGGATATCATCCTGCTTAATCCGCCCCGCATCGAGCGCAGAGTTTGCCTGCCGCACCATCTCGAAAATCGCCGCCTGCGCCTGCGCAGCGTTCAAATCGTCTTCGAGCGCGGCCCGCATTCGTTCGCCGGTCTCGCGCGCAAGAGTCTGCATTTCCGAACCACCGCCGGAAGGAAAACTGCCGGTTGCCAATCGCTGGCGAAAATTACGCAAGCGTTCCACCGACACGGCCGCCTGCTTCAATCCATCGAACGTGAAGTTGAGCTGGTTTCTGTACGGAACCGAGGTAAGCAAATACCGGATTGACGACGGCTTATGTCCTTTCAAAACCAGATCGCGCAGGGTAAAGAAATTCCCCGCACTCTTCGACATCTTCTCGCCTTCGACCAGGAGAAATCGCACATGGAACCAGAAACGCGCGAAGGTTTTTCCGGTCAGCGACTCCGATTGTGCGATCTCGTTTTCGTGATGGGGAAAAATCAAGTCTTCGCCGCCCGCATGCAGGTCAAAGCTTTCGCCCAGTTCCTGCATCGACATCACCGAGCACTCCAGATGCCAGCCGGGGCGGCCCGGCCCGATCGGCGTGTCCCACGAAGCTTCGCCCGGCTTGGGCGCCTTCCACAGGGCAAAATCCCGCGCACTGTCCTTGTCGTACTCGTCGACGTCGACGCGCGCCCCATCCAGCATCCCGCTGAAATCTCTTTTGGAAAGCTTCCCATATTGCGGGAATTTCGCAATGCGAAAATAATACGAGCCGTCGTCAGTGCGGTAGGCGAGTCCCTTCTCCACCAATCGGGCGACGAAATCGGCCATCTGCGCAATATTTTCCGTGGCCCGCACCAGCTTCGGCGGCTCGATGCTGATCATGGCCGAGTCTTCCAGAAACGCCTTCTCATACTTCGCCGTGTACTGCTGCACGCTGACTCCGTCACGCGCCGCGTTGCGAATGATCTTGTCGTCCACGTCGGTGATGTTCATCACGTAACGCACGTTGTAGCCCAATTGCCGCAGAAATCGCTGCAGCATGTCGACCGCGATGAAGCTGCGAAAATTGCCAATGTGCCCGTAATCGTAAACCGTCGGACCGCAGGCATACATGCGAACCTCGCGGTTGCGCATCGGCTGAAACTCCTCGACCTTCGAGGTCATGGTGTTATAAAGGCGCAAAGCCATAGTGTGATGAGGCGGTCAGAGATGAACTGTCAATTCTAGGGGGATGCCGGAAAAAGGGTCAACTGGCGCGCGCCTCAAAGAGTGCGTAAGTTCAGACACAAAGGATCTTTCTTCGCGTACGGTTGCGCCCTCGTGGTTGAAATCAGGCACTATCGAGCCCCCGCAGAAGAATGCGAGGGAAGAGCATGAATATGGGCCCGCAAGCGGTGCTGCACAAGAAAAGCGTAATGCAGCGCCGAAATAATGGTGAAGGCAAACGTCGCGCGCAAGAAAACTGTGCGCAGAATCCAGATCCAGCGCACCGGATGAACCGAAAACAACATCACGAAAAAGACCGCGGCAATCTGAGAAAAAGTGTTGGCTTTGCCGAAGATGCTGGGCCGGAAGTCGCGCAATCCAGCAATGGCAAACAGCACCGCGCTGGCCGCCAGTATGGAGATGTCGCGGCTGAAAACCAGCACAGTAAACTTCCACGGAATTTTGTGCAGAATCGAAAGCACAGGAAACATCGTGCTCAACAAAAGCTTGTCAGCAATGGGATCGAGATACTGCCCGAGCATCGTTTGCTGGTGCAGCTTGCGGGCCAGCAACCCATCCAGGCCGTCGCTGAATCCGGCGATGACGAACAGAACGAGCGCCCAGAAATACCGGCCCTCAACCAGTTCGATCACAATAAACGGCACAAAAGCCATGCGCAGCAAGGTGAGCTGGTTGGGAGCGGTGAAAATCTGCGACAGCTTCATTCCGCATCCCCGGACATCCGAGTTGAAGCGGTTGGAACTGAAGACGTTCGGGATGAGGACGCGCGTTCTACGGACTCAGGAATCGCGGACTTTGACCCGATCTTGCGGGCGGCACTTTCCGCCGTGCCGAATAATTCAGCTGGCTCCATCCCGGTCTTGGCCGAGAACCGCTGCGAAAGCGACGGCAGATTTCCATCGGGCAGATCGAGTTCAATGCGCTCCACCCGGTGCATCGGGAAAAAAACCACGGCGGGAGAAAACGATTCGCCGTCCTTCACCATCACCACGAAATCCTCAAATGAAGCCAGTTCAATACCGCACATGCTGATGCCTTCAGCGGCCAGCGCCAGAATCATTCCCCAGAACTTGTCGCGGGGATTGCCCAGCGTGAGCACGACCACGGCACCGGGCACGAAGGGATTGCGAGCCGCGGTATTTTCTTCCTCCGGCAAACTATCTTTCCGCATGGAGAGATTGTCGCTGCCTCTGGCAGAGTTTTGCAACTGGCAAGGCTCGGCGAAGCTGGCGGTCTCATTCGGCGTGCCTGGACCAGGCTGATCAGGCGGCATTGCGGGAACGGCGCGGCAACATTAGAATGAAGGGCAGCGTAGGCGCGTAGCTCAGTTGGTTAGAGCGCTACCTTGACACGGTAGAGGTCAGGAGTTCGAGTCTCCTCGTGCCTACCATTGATTTCCGGCGGAAGACCACTTACGGTTCTGCTCTGCTCAGCCCTTGGGGATGCCTCGCAGATTCTGTTGTTTAATTGAACGCTGTTGTGGCGCTGTGTCCAGTTCGGTCAACCCTCATCCCTGTACTTGGGAAACTTGACCGGACGCAGCTACCTGTCCAAAGTCTCTGAACTCGACAGGTTCGAGCATAGGCAAAGCCCCGGCCCTAGGCATGGCTGAACCAGAGAGTGGCACTATGGCCCGCATGCTGGTTCCGCTACTATCGGATTCTATTTCCAACTGGCCGCTCAGCTCGTGCAATCGTTCGCGCATCCCGGCCAGACCGACTCCGGTCTCCGCGCTTACTCCACGAAGCAACCTTAAGCGCTCTTCCGGGATACCCTTCCCGAAATCCTGTATCTCAAGAATGACAGCTTCGGCTCCCTGTTGAAAATGGATACTCGCCTCTGAAGCTCCGGAATGGCGATGTACATTGGTCAAGCTTTCCTGCAATACACGAAACAGAACGACCTCCACATTCCTCGGAAGTCGGGTATGCAAATTAGAAATGTCCGCTTTTATCCTGATTCCGCTGCGCTTGGCGAACCCCTCGATATACCACTCCGCGGCGCAAGCGAATCCCACTTCATCCAGTAACGGCGGATGCAGCAGGTATGACATGGTGCGAATTTCCTCGATGGCCTGATCCGCCAGTTGCGCAATGTTCGAGGTGAGCGCCAGCGTAGCCGGCTGCTCCTTGCAGTGTTCCTGCACCAGCGAAACGCTTATTCTCAGGGCGGCCAGCGTCTGCCCGGTGCTGTCGTGCAAATCACGCGCTAATTTTCGCCGTTCCTCATCCTGTACCCGGAGGAGCCGTTGCGTCAGTGTTTGCAGTTCCGTTGTGCGTTCCAGAATCAGAGTTTCAAGCTCTGAGTGCGAGTGTGCCAATCTGAAATACTTTGACATCCACATAAATCCTCCTGGGGGAGCGGGCTCGGGAGAAACCAAGGAAAGCTTCTCTCGCTCCAGTCTGAATAGTTTTTCATCAGGGGCGCTCAAGAGTCTGGTCAATATTGAACACGCTGGTGGTGCCTCCTTTATAGCGGCCACCGTGTGCACAATTGATCACTTCTGACTTCGAGGTTGGGATTGTCTTAACTTCCGGCATGATCGGCGGGGGTTAAGCAAATGTGAGCATTACAGACCATTCAAGGCGGAAATCTTCATGCATGATTAACAGTGGCTGGATATCCGTCAGGATGGCATCTTGTCGTCAAACAAGCTCACGACCCCGAAGAAATACGAATTCAATCCCCACACCTTTCTGTCAACCATTGGCAAAGGAAGGGAAATGCTGTCTTTCAAAAAGAAGAACACGATTTTTGCCCAGGGCGATGCGACTGACGGACTGTATTTTATCCAGGAGGGGAAGGTGCAACTTAGCGTCGTGTCGGAGGCCGGCAAGGAAGCCACTCTGGGAATATTGAGCGAAGGAGATTTCTTCGGCGAGGGCGGTTTGGCCGGCCAGTTGGCGCGCATGTCTTCCGCGATCGCAATGACAGACTGCATCCTGCTGCACGTTGACAGGAAAGCTATGATGCACGTGATGAGCATACAGCCAAAATTATCGGCGATGTTCATAAAGTACCTGTTGAAGCGGAACATCCGCTACCAGGACGATCTGGTCGATCAACTTTTTAATTCCAGCGAAAAGCGCCTGGCCCGCGTTCTTCTATTGATGGCGCATTTCGGCGAGGAAGGCGTATCCGACATGTCGGTTCCGAGACTGAGTCAGGAGACTCTGGCAGAGATGGTAGGGACCACGCGCTCGCGCGTCAGCTTCTTCATGAACCGGTTCCGGAAGCTGGGCTTCATTGATTACGACGCGGGAGACAACCTGCACGTCCGCAGTTCGCTATTAAACATCGTTCTTCATGATGACGACGGAGAAGCCGTAACTTCGGTAGCAAAGAATACCGCCGCACCCGAAAAGAAACTTGCAGAACCGCCTCCAGAGCACGGCAGGCTACTCGACCGGGACCGCGCCAGGCGGCCGGCTCTTTCCCGAGTTGAAGGCCGCCGCAAATAACGAAGTTCCTACCTCCCGAACCGGGGCAGCATAGGCGAGACAATTCTCACGGGTTCCCTGTGCACCAGCGGCGAAGTAGCGGGCGAATGCAGCGGCGAAATTCCCGGCGCTGCCACAATGGGACGGCTGGATACCGGCGCGGCTGAGCGCTCCGCAGTACGTTGCCATTCGGGCGTGGACGCTGCAGAGGCAGAACCGCCCGCCCAGTTAAGCCTTGCCACGGGAGCCATGTAGCCTGGCTTGGTTAGCCTGTATTCTTCCGAAGTCAGGATGGCATTCGAAACGGTGTTGAAGCTTCTTTTGCCCGCCCCCTCAATGCGTCCGCCAACCAGCGGCGCGGCGACGACCCTGTGCGAGAGGCTGTTGGCCACAGTAGTTCGCTGTTTCGTGGACGCTGCCGCAAGTGTCGGTCGCGCCGACCCGCCCTGTGCCGCCGGCCCCGATGCCACCGTCAGCACCACTCCTGTGGAAGTATAAGAAACGTTGAAATGCTCCGTGCTGTTGATGGCGATCGTTGAATTGGAGAACGATCCCGTCACGCTCTCTGCCGTCATCACGGTGAACGTCGAGCCAATTGCCGGGGTGAAGCCGCTGGCTAGCGTCACGCTCAGCGTTCCCGCCAGGCTGGCGGTCCCGCTTACTTGCAGTTGGCTATACTGCGTGCCGACGGTGGTGCCTCCGATGAACGAATTCATGGTTCCGGTGGCCAGCTGCGTGTAGTTGCTGGTGATGGCCAGCAGCCCGGCTTTGCCGCTGTCTCCGGCGCTGATCGTGGGTGCCGTGCCGCTGCCTCCAACGGTCACGGGGCCGTTTATCTTGCCTGCCCCCAGAATTGTGCCGCCGGTCACAGTGGTGCCGCCCTCCGCGGTTAGTGTGCCGTCAATGGTAGTGGTCCCGGCTGACTGCGAATAGGCGTTGCCGCCCGTGCTCCCCACATTCAACGTGCTGCCTGTGGTTACGGTTACTTTGTTCGAGTTGGTGAAGGTGGTCGATGCTGTGTCGAATGTGCCGTTGCCGGTAACGGTGAATGATCCTGTGTTGTTGGCGAAGTTGGCCAGGCCGTTCGCGCTTCCGTTCAGGATTTTTGCAGAGCTTCCCGTGATGGTCAGATTGGCTGCGTTGTTCACGATATTGGCGCCGGTGAATTCCATCGTTCCGCCAATGGTGTACGTGCCGCTGCTCAGGGTGTCGGTGGAACTGTTGAAGTTGGACAACGTACCGGCAATGGTTAACGTGCTGCCGCTGTTCACCGTCAGCTTGCCGTTGTCGGTAAGGTTGCCGACGGTGGTGAAGTTGGCGTTCTTGCCCAGAGTGAAGCTGCCGGCGGAACTGATGGTCGCCAGATTTGCCAGGCCGTTCTTGCTGTTGCTGGAGTCGACGATTTCGCCAGAGCCATCGAGGGTGATGTTGGCCGCATCGGTAATAATGTTGGCCCCGGCGAAGTTCAGCTTCCCGCCCACTGTGTAGGTACCGCCAGTCAACGTATCGGTCGAGCTGTTGTAGTTTGTGAGCGAGCCGGTCACCACAAACTTCGATCCGCTGTTCACCGTCAGCTTGCCGTTGTCGGTGAAATTGCCGACGGTGGTGAAGTTTGCACCGCTCGAAAGCGTAAAGCTGCCCGCGGAAGTGATGGTTGCCAGATCGGTGAGCACATTCTGGCCGGCGAAATCTTCGATCTCCGCAGCCGAGCCCGTCAGCGAAATGTTGGCGGCGTCGGTGACCACGCTGGTGCCGCTCTTGCCAAACTCCAGAATGCCGCTGATGTTATAGGTTCCTCCGGTCAGCGTCGTGCCCGAGAAGTTCAGTAGCGCTCCTCCCGCCGAGGTGCCGACCTCCATCGTGTCTCCGGTGGAAACGCTCAAAGTACCTTGGTTATTGATGCCAGCCGAACTGGGCAGCACAAGGAGCGCCGTGCTCTGATCCGCAGAAATCGTGCCGGTGTTCACGATGCCCAGATTTGAAATCGTGCCCGAGCCTTCAATCGTGTTGGCGTTGGTCAGCGTCAGGCCCGAGGTTGCTCCTGTAATCAGATTGCTCGAACTGTTCGACAACACAACCGTGCCTTTGCCATTCAAGCTGACATTATTCGCGATCGAAAGCGTGCTGCCGGTCAGCGTAATGCTGCCCGAGTTCGTAATGGTTCCTTCGAGAGTCGTGGTAGTTCCGGCGTTCACCGCATAAGTTCCCAGATTCGTAACGCCGTTCAGCGTAACCGCGCCGGTGCCTTCGATAATTCCGCTGTTGGATCCCACCGTAGTCGTGTTGAGCGTGCCGCCGTTGACGGTCGTCCCTCCAGTCAGTTCTACCGTGGCATTGACGGTCCCGCCGCTCTCGCCAAGAGCCTCAATGGTTCCACCGGTATTGTTGTAAGTTCCCTCCAGGATCAGCGTACCCTGATTGGTAGCCTCGATCGTTCCGCTGTTGGCCATAGCGCCGGAACCGGGTTGGACGGTAAGCGAACCAAGGCTCGCTGAGCCGTTGGCGTCGATTGTGCCCTTGTTCACCAGGGTGAGAGTTCCGTTGCCAAGGTTCCCATATCCTGTGATGGTGTTGCCATTGTTGGTCAGCGTTCCTGCATCACTGGAGCCCACCTGGATGGTGCCCGTGTCCGTGCCGGCGGAATTGCCGAGCATCACGGTGCCGCTCCCGGACAAGGTCGCGCTTGAGGCACTGAACTTAACAGTCCCCAAAACTAAATCAATCGTGCCGTTGTTGGTCAGCGTTCCCGTGCCAGTAATATCAAGAGTCGCTCCGCTGCCTGCCAACTCCACCGTTCCCGAATTGCTCAACGTGGCGATACTTACCAAATCCGTTCCCGAGCCGCCATTGCCGGCGTAGAGCTCGAGAAGCCCGCCCGAATTATTGGTGAATGTTCCACTCACCGTCACCGTATTCGTGCCCCCAGCGAAGCCGGTGGTGAGACTGCCGCTGTTGTTCACGTTGCCTGTGATGGAGAGTGTCGTGGTCGACGACGCTGCGTTCGATAACTCCACCTGCCCGCCGACGGCAATGGTCAGGGTGCCGCCGCTCGGGGTCACGGACGTCGTCTGGTCGTTTATCAGGAGCAGGTTCCCGGCCACCGTCGTCAGGTTTGCCAATGCACTGGTTGATTTTCCGCTGTTGATGACGTTGAAATTTCCATACAACTCGATGGTCGAGCCAGATACGATGTCAGTGACGCCTTGCCCGCCGCCAGTGATGTTGAAGGTTGCTCCGCTGCCCACCGCGTTTCCGACTTGCAGGATTCCGGAGTTGCTCAGCGCCTTCACATTCATCACGTCGGTGGAGGAATACAAGATAACGTTGCCGCTACTGTTGTTAGTGAAGGTGCCGCTGACGGTCACCGTGTTCGTGCCGCCGGAGAAGCCCGTAGTGATAACGCCGGAATTGTTCAGGTTGCCAGTGATGGAGAGGGTTGTGTTCGATGCGGCCAGGTCTGATATCTGTAGACTCCCGCCGCTGGCGATCGTCAGGGTTCCGCTGGTGGGGGTTACCGCGGTCGTTTGCCCGTTTTGAATTGTCAAAGTGCCTTCGACGCTATTCAGGTTTCCCAGGCCGCTGGTTGTCTTCCCGCTGTTTACGACATTGAGGTTACCGTAAAGATTGATGGTCGACCCCGCCACGACATCGGTAACGCCCAATCCGCCGCCGGTGATGGTGAGAGTCGCGCCGCTATCGGCCGCGTTGCCGATATATAGGACCCCGGAATTGCTTAACGCGTTGACATTCAGCGCGTCACCGGAAGAATACATGGTCACCGTATTACCCGCAGTATTGGTGAAGGTGCCGCTGACGTTCACTGTGTTGGAGCCGCCAGAGAATCCCGTCCTCATGGAGCCGGAATTGGTCAAGTTGCCGGTGATGGTGAGGGTAGTGTTCGAACTGATGGCGTCGGAGAGTTCCAGCGTGCCGCCGCTGGCAATGGTTAAAGTGCCGCCGGTAGGAGTAATCGTAGTGGTCTGGCCATTTTCCAGATCCAGCGTACCCGATATGTTATTGAGTTTCGCTAAAGCGCTGGTGGTGGTGCTGCCATTCTTGACATTGAAGGTTCCGCCGATGTTGTAGGTGGTTCCCGCGGCAATCGAGGTAACCCCGCTGCCGCCGCCGGTAATCGTGAACGCGGCTCCCGAGCCCAGCGTGAACGTGCCGTTGTTAGTGAAAGCGTTGACGTTCAAAACGTCGCCGCTGCCGTCGACCTCCAGCATCGCTCCCGAGTTGTTGGTGAAGGTTCCGGTAACAGTGACTGTGTTGTTGCCGCCGGAGAATCCTGTTTGGAACGTGCCGGAGTTGGTCACGCTGCCGGTGAAGGTCGCCGCGCCGCCGCCTTCAAGATTGATCGTGCCGGTATTGATTGTGGTGCCGCTCACATTCAGAGTCTCGCCGGCTGCCTCCATGTTGATCGTGCCGCTGTTGCTGAGGGTTCCGCCGCTGGCGACAGTGATGTTGCTGCCAGTGGTATCGAAGCTCATGGTCCCGCTGTTGGTGAGCGTTCCGCCGCTGGCGATAGTCAGGGAGTCGTTCTGCGAGCTCTGCAGTATCGCGCTGGTGCCCAGGGTCAGATCGCTGATGGTCACGCCGAGGTTGAGCGTAACCGTCTCGGGCTCCCCATTGCTAATGGTGACGTTGTAGGTTTTGCCCCCACCATTATTCGGCACCACGCCTCCACTCCAGTCCGAAGGCGTATTCCAGTTTCCGCTCCCGCCGTTCCAACTGACCGCGGTTTGCGCTTCCATGCGCAAAACGCCTGCGCTCATCCAGACAAGCAGAATCGCAGCCATGCTTCTGGCCAGACGTGACATCATGTGGCGCCTCCAGCAGCCCAAAGGCTCGCTGTGCATCTTTTGAATTTTGAATGCTGCTCGCGAAAAACCCGGGGGACGGTTCTATCTCATCTCCATGGGGGAGGAGATGCGATGGATAGAAGCCGGCGCAGTGACCCCAAACATCTGCGCGCCAAACACAATATCAAAGCTAGTAGGAAAACACTAGAGTCTTTCGAAGGATTTTTCTGCGGATTCCCGGAGTGCAATTTCCTGCAACCGTTCGCCGGCGAACAAAGCCCGGCTGGCGAACAAAGTCCGGAGAAAATTACGGCGCCAGCACGCAGCCGTCTGCGGGCTTCTGCACGCACTCCAGATTCCGGGAATAAAGAGCGGTTTTCGGCTCCAGCTTGCGCGCCACTGCCAGTTCGGCCGTCGCCGCAGCGGTATCGCCTGATTTCGCCAATGCCACGCCCAAGCCGTTATGGACAGCCGCCGTCCCGGGAATCAGCCTGGCCGCCCTGCGGAAAGAAGCAACGGCTTCGGAATAATTTCCTTTCTTGAAATAATCGCAGCCCAGCTGATAGTGCGCCGCCGGCATATCCGGCTCGAGCTGCAAAACTTTCTGCAACTGCGCAATCGACTCGTCATAGCGGCCAAGTTTTCTCAGTGCCAATGCGTAGTTGAAATGTGACGTCAGATTCTCCGGCTCGATCTGCAGCGCCTCTTTAATTTTCGACATTCCCTCCCGCGCGTGGCCCTGCTGAACCAGTCCCAGCCCTTCGTTGGCCAGCGCCAGTACCTGCTGGCCCTTCTTCTCTTTCTGCCCAAGTTCTTCGCTGATGGCGGCTTCCTTGGCAGCTTCGTCCGGCTTGCCCGCCCGCCGCAGCGTTCGGCTCAACTGGTAGTGCACTGCACTGTCGGCGGGCAGGAGCGCCGCCGCGCGCCGCAATTCTTCGACCGCTTCATCAAACTTTCCTTGCTCGCGCAAGACCAGGCCGAGATCGCGGTGAGCCGCCCCCGATCCAGAATCGAGCTTCACCGCCTGTCGTAATTCGCTCTCAGCTTTATCGCTCTGGCCTGCTTTCATCAGCGCGCTTCCCAGGTCCTGATGCAGCACCGCATTTTTCGGATCGAGCCCAATGGCCTTGTGAAATGTCTCTTCCGCCTTGGCGAAATCGCCCTCAAAGCTGTAAAGCTCTCCCAGTTCGCGGAGCGCGTCAGGTTGATGCGGATTCAATCCCAGCGAAGTCAAATAAGCCTTCGTAGCCTCATCTCTTCGATCCGCTCGCGTGAGCAGTTTGGCCAGCGACAGCCAGTTGTCGGCGCTCCGGGGCGCAAGCTTCACCGCCAGCCGCAACTGCTTCTCGGCAGCGGTTTGATCCTTGGCCTCCGCGAGCATGTCGCCCAGAAACCGCCGGTAATCGGCGTTTTTGGGATCGATATCGCACGCCCGCGCCATCTCCGCCGCCGCGTCATGCGGGCGCCCCACCCGCACATAAGCCTGCGCCAGATCGTTGTGCAGTTGCGCTTCTTGAGGACGGCTGGCGACTACCTGCTCGAAAAATGGTATGCTTTCTCCGAATCTCCCCTGTTTAAAGATGGCGACGCCGAGGTTGGTGACAGCTTCGATGTTGGCAGGATCGGCCGCGACTGCCTGGCGGAATTGTGCTTCCGCCTCCGCCGGGCGATTCTGCTGCATCAACCGGATGCCCTCGGCGTTCAGTTGTTGCGCGCGGTAGCCGGGCGTAATCTGCAGCCACGCAACCGCGGTAAGCAGCACAACGAGTTTGGCCATAGCAGGAAAAGCACCAGCGGGCAGAAGCAAGTAATTGGAAGCAATCTCATAAATGGCTTTGAAAGGGCACGGCTTCAGCCGTGCCGCTCAGTGCCAATAAATACAAGGGCTTTTTAGTCCCTGAGGGAATCCTTCAGTTCATCGGTTCATTATGAGATGACTTCTAACAACAATTTCTAACACACAAGGATAATCTTCTTATGATAGGAACGAAAACGCGCAATCAGCTGATAGGAACGAAAACGCGCAATCAGCAAGGCAATGCCGCGGTTCAGGTCGTGTGGATAATAACCGCCCTCGTACTCATCGTCGCTGCCTACATGGTTGTCCACCACACCCAGCCCGGGCCGGCCGTGGTGTTCACGACGCCGTATCAGGCGGTTCTGCTGACCAACGGCTCAGCCTACTTCGGCAAACTCGAAGGCTACGGCACGCCCCGCCCGGTGCTCACCGAGGTCTACTACATCGTCACCCAGACCAATCCCGAGACCAAGCAGCAGAGCAACGTCCTGGTCAAGCGCGGAAAAGAACTGCACGGCCCCGACCGCATGTACCTGAACCCCAACCAGATTTTATGCGTCGAGCCGGTAGGCGAGAAATCGAAGGTGGCGGAGTTGATCGCCCAGCAGGCGGGACACTAGCCGGACCCGTGTCGATATCGGCTGACAGTGCAACAGCCCATGTAGAGACAGCCGCCTCGGCTGTCAGCGGAGCGAAGCGACGCCGGCGAGCGCTACGGTTTGCAGGTCGTGAGCTTGGGATGCCGGTTGCTACGCCCTCTGATTCAACAACCGCTCCACCCGCTCCGGTTCACACGCGATGATCTTCAAGTAAGCCTGGGTTGGCCGGTCCGGTTGGGCGCGGCCTTGCTCCCAATCCCGGAGAGTGCCGAGGGGAATGTGGTAGCGGACGGCGAATTCCTCCTGGGTTAGCGCCAAAGCGCGACGAATGATTTTGGCCTGCGGCGTTCGCTTCATCCGCTTAAGATCGTCGGCAGTCAGCGGCTGCGCGTCACGGTCCGCACGGGCCGCCGCTTCGACGGTTGCAGCCGTCATCGGCCTAAGCGTTTTGTTGGAAATAGTCGTCTTGCTCATATTGCGTAGCCCTTCGGGCTGAAATGATGCGAATACGTTCCTGACGCTCGGTATAAGCTACGAACAGTAAAACTCTGCTTTCAGCTATACCGATAATGACAAAACGCTCTTCGTTATACTCCTCGCGGTCATCATGCCGTTCGATGGCGAACGGATCGTTGAACACTGTCGTCGCCAAATCGAAGCCCACGCCATGTCTGCGGAAGTTAGCTTCAGCCTTGGCCTTGTGCCACTCAAATTCCAGTTTCATGATACTACGGGACGTCAGTAGTTAGTCAACTACCATCCAAGCATGGTTTCAATCCCGCCCGCCCCTCAGTGCGTGAACGACACGTTCAGCCCGGTAGTCAGCACCACATCATTCTGCCTCGCTCCCGGCGGAGGGTTCGTCACATAAATATCGCTGAACGCATTCTGCCAGCCCAGCCATTTGCTGATCTTGGTCACCAGCCCCAGATCGAACGTCCCACGGTACTCGCCAGTCTCCGTCAGGTTGGGATAGAAATATAGTTTTTCGTTGAGCACGGTCGTCTTGCCCACCTTGTGCATCAGTTCTTCGCCCAGCGTAAGCGCCCCATAGTTGTGCACTACCTTGAATGAGGTGGTCGGTGGCGGCGTTCCGCCCGTGTTGACCACGTACTCCGTGTAATTTTCATCGGTAAAGTTGCCGCCCCCGAGGAAGTCAAGCGTGGTGTTGTCGTTCTTGATTGCATGGAAGCCAAGTCCAACGCTGAACACCGACCGCAGATTCAAATCCTGCAGCGCGTTGCTCATGAAATCCGCGCCGACAAAGCCGAACAGGCGCGGATTCAGGTTGTGGTCGTAACGAATTCCACCCTGTTCCGTGTTCGCCGTGGTGCTGGGAGTGGCCAGCTGGTTCGTGCCATAAACGGCATTGGTATAAAGGGTCAGCTTGTCGTCTTTAGTAGCGCGCGCTGCGTTGAAGGCGAGCGATAGATTTTCCGTCTGGCTGTTGCCTCGGGTCAGCGAGAAGCCGACTGCAGTGCCGCCTGTCCATCCCTGCAGCAGCCCGGGATGAATCGTCTTCTCATACGCAATCTGATCGGCGTCATTGCGGATCGCCACCACGTTCTCCGACGGAACTTCCACCGGCGCGCCGCCCGTGACCGCGATTTCGATTTTTTCGTCGGTCCTTTGAATCGGCCCGACCACGGTCTTGCCATCCTTCAAAGCCACGTGCAGCGGCTTTTCGGTGTTGATCTGCGTGATCGCGGCAAACTGCACGGTCACGTCGCCTGCGAATTCGGTGTGCAGAACTAAGATTTTGCCGTCCGACTTTACAACCGTGCCGGTAAGATGGTCGCCGTTCTTCAGCGTGATCTGATCGGCCAGGGCCGCCGAAGCGAATGCCAGGAACACAATTAGGACGATGAACTCGAATTTACGCAACACTGGCCTACCTCCGGAACTGAGAGTCGATGCTACCGCTCAAAAGGCTTTGCTTGAGACGCTAAGTATAGAACCTGGGATGGCACGGAAACGTAACTTAGGCCGGCGAACTGCCGGAAAAAATCCACGGGACGAAGCAGGGAACGGGCCACAAGGCGGCGACGGAATCCAGCAAGATTGCAGCTCACCAGCGGGGTAAATCAGGCCTTGGGTTCCTTGGATTCAGGGTTCTTGGCCTGCTCGGTCGGGGCCGCAGGCGTATCCTTCATCCCCTCTTTAAGAGCGCGAATTCCTTCGCCCAGTCCCTTGCCTAGTTCGGGCAGTTTTTTGGGACCAAACACCAGCAGGGCAATCACAAAAAGGATGATCAGATGCGTAGGTTGAAATAGACCTTCAAACATGAGAAACCTCCGAGGCCGACAGCAATGCTGTTTATACGGTACCGAACCGGTATGGCGAAGTCAAACTTCCGGTCACGGCTCGCCCAACCGGCACTGGTTGCGGAAAAACGCGAGGTCGCGTGGGGTAGCTTGAAAGAGCGGCACTTCAAGCGGCGCGTAGAGCCTTCAAGAAGAAGAACGGGCTTTAGAGGCTGTGTGAGCACTTAGGACTGGGGTGGAGTGCGGGCTGGATTTCCGCCGCAAAGCGGCGACAGAATGCAGCCCACGGCGCAAGCCGTGGGTAGAAAGTGAGAAAGGACCGAGCCCCGAAGGGGCGAAAGACTGGCTCCCACGCACCCTCTTTAGCTCCCCCGGGGCGCCGAACCGATCTTGCTTCGCCGTCGGATCTTCCGTGCATTTTCACCCATGCCCAGATTCCATTCACGGCCATTACTTCCGTGACCTTACTCCAGTTTGATGATCGGGCTAATGTAGCGTGAACAGCGCGACTGAACCGCGAAGCTGCGCCAGTCGCGCAAACCATCAGCGCATTATTAACCAGCCGACAGGATTTGGGGAGTCCGCGTGAAGCCTAAGGGCCTGTTTTTTCTTCTCTTATTTGTTGCCGGAACGGCCATGGCCGCCAATCCCGGCGACACCCAACCCCTAAGCCCCACTCAACTCATGGGTTGGCTCACTGCAGGCATTCCGGGCCCTCGCCTGGTACGCCTGGCGAAGGAGCGGGGCATCCTGCGTCCTCCAATCGCTGAGGAACTGAGGCAGTTCCAAGCTGCCGGCGCCGACGCAGCCCTGCTGCAAGCATTGGCCGCCGCTGAGTTGCCTGCCTCCACCGATTCCGCAACGTCTGCCACCCGGAATTCTGATACCAGGAATTCCCCAGCCAACTCCGACTCCAGCATCTTCGCCGCTCTTCTACAGGCGGCAAACGAGGCCCGGGCGCAGCACTTTCGTGAAGCCGAACTGGCCGCGCGCCGCGCCTTAACCAATGATCCCGGCAATGCCGCGCTGCACTTCGCGCTCGGCACCATGCTTCGCCAGCAGGAACTCTGGGACGATGCCTTCGAGGAAATCACACTCTCTGCCAAGCTCATGCCTGATTTCCCCGAAAACCACAGCGCCTTGGCCTACATTTTCTATCGCCTCGATGATGGGCCCAACGCCGTCGCCGAGGCGCGCACCGCCTTGAGTATGGATCCGCAGAATGCCGAGGCCTACCAATTTCTCGCTTTGGGCCTGTACTCCAACCAGCAATACGCCGCCGCCGAACATGCTTTCGCCGAATCTCTGGCCCGTGATCCCAATAACGCCGACACCTACTACGACCTGGGAATCGCCTTTCACGCCGACAACAATTTGCCTGCGGCCATGGCTGCCTACCATCAGGCGCTTCGTATCAATCCCGGCTTCTGGCAGGCGCACTCCAATCTCGCCTTGATTTTTCACGAGCAAAACCGGCTTGACGATGCTCTCGCCGAATACCGCGAGGCTCGGCGGCTGGCTCCCGGAGAGGCTTCCGTGCGCAACAATCTCGCCAACACTTATTGCGACAAGGGCGAGTTTGAAAAAGCCAGCGCCGAACTGCGCCAGCTCTACCGCGACCATCCGGAGTGGCAACTGGGCCACGGCTGCCTCGCCCGCGCCTACATGTCGAAGAAGGAGTACGGCAGCGCCGTCGAGGAATTGCAACTGGCAGTCCGCCAGGATCCCACCAACTCCAGCCAGCATCGCGTCCTCGGGGAAGCCCTGCTGCTCGATGACAAAGTTGATGATGCGGTCCAGGAACTCCGCCTCGCGGTAACCCTCGATCCCGACTCCGACGCGGCACACCATGCTCTCGGTACCGCGTTGTTTCGCCAGCAGAAACTGGCGGCTGCGGAAAAGGAATTTCGCGAAGCCCTGCGGCTGAGCGCATCCTCCGACAACCATTACTCGCTCGCCGCCTGCCTGATGAGCATGAGCCGCTACGACGAAGCGCTGTCCGAACTGGAAAGCGCCGCCCGGCTCGACCCCAAGCGCAAACTCTACCGCGCCCGTTATGACGAACTGCTCAAGCTCATGCGATCGCAGGGTCCAGCGAAAGAAACGCAGGAAAAGGAAACTACCTCGCGCTGATGTGCGCTGAGGTGCGTGATGTGGAAGAGCGGCGCTTCAGCGCCGTGCCAGATCAACGCGGCTTTCACAGGCTCTGCTTTTGGGTGCCGCAGCGCTTCCAGCGTCTGTGTGTGAACTGGAAATTGTCCACCACAGTGGAACGGGGCACGGGATCTTAGCCGCGTAGCGGCGAAAGAATGCAGCCCACGGCGTAAGCCGTGGGTAGAAAAGTGGGACAGCAACAAGCCCCGGAGGGGCGAAAGACACGTTCGCACACAGACCCTTCTAGCGCTCCGATAAGTGGTTTGTTTTGCATCCGGGCTCTACACCCCGGCGCGGAACCAAGCGCGTCTTCCCAACCCTTGTCATTCCGAACGCCACGCCTGGTGAAGAACCTGCTGATACTGCCACTGCATGCCCCACAGGCCAGTACCAAACGGTGTACTGCCGTCACGTTCAGGCCCAGGCCAACGCCGCCTAAACTAACGAATAACGCGCGAGAATTCTTATGGACCTGACGCGATCCACCCCAGCAGCCGCCAAACCTGCGCAAGCGCCTCCGCCGGAAGCTAAGGCGCGAACTGTCCAGGCCGAAATCCGCCGCGATCTGCGCAACGCCGTCGGCGCCGCCGCGATTGCCGGTGCCAGATCCGACCGGCACACCGGCTACGGAATGCCCTGCTCCAATTGCCATCTTTATTACGCGGCGAATCTTGATGCCTGCCCGGCCTGCAACAGCCAGGAGCGCGTTCCGCCGAACGCAGCCCCCGCGATTGCGAAAGCGGAGCCGGCCGTCGAATCTGTTCCTGCCAATGTGGTCGAGCAGGAGCGCGAAGCTTTCTTAGAGGAATTCAAGTCGCAGCTTTTCGCCGCCCACGCCGAAGTGGCCAACTCGCCCGTGGTTTGCGCCCTCGGAGACCACGGCCAGGGAGCCGAGCCCGCCACCATCTGCAAGCAATGCTACGAGCGCGTGCAGGAGCGCGTCGACGTCTGCGAGGCTGCGCTGCACATCGACCTGAAAGATGCCGCCCAGATTGTCTACGACGCAGTATGGGCCGATCCCTCCGACCCAAGCAAGACCTACGCCAACGCCGCCAGCGCCCTGCTCACAGAGCTACGCAAGCGCGCCGGAGTCTCAAGCCTGCTGGGCCCGTTCCAGCCGCTAGGGAACTGAGCGGTTACCATTGAGATTTCACCGAAAGAAGGGTGCGGTTTCAGCCGCACAAACTTTGAGTGGCGCAGCGCTTTCAGCGTTGCGGTTGATCGTTTGTTTGGTGCCCGGGCTTTAGCCCCCGGGGCGTGATTGCGGATTTTTCTGCAGCCTGTTTAAGCCGCGCGCCCATCAATCAAATGGAGCAGCGCTTCAGCGGTGCATAAAAGACGTCTACCGCGAGTGTCAGCTGGCACAGCTGCCCCCGCCCCCGCCGAATCTACTTCGTCACGCGGAATTTCACGTTGCTCTTCAGGGTCTGGCTTGAGGTCGTCACCTCAACCAAGCCCGTAGTCGCGGTAGCCGGAACCGTGGCAGTTATGAAAGTGCTTGACCCCTTGGTGAAGGCCGCTGTCACGCCGTTGAACGTGACCCCGGTCGTCGTATTCAGGCCATTTCCGAGAATAGTAATGCTGGCTCCTGCCTTGCCGAATGCCGGCACCAGCTTCACGAATGGACCTAGCCCCTCGCTGAAAGAGAAGATTGTGCCCAGGCTTCCCGAACCACCCGAACTGGTCGTGCCCAGGAATGATCCGTTTGTGTATTGCGCCAGCCCGCCGAAAGGTGTCGAGCCGTCGGTAAATCCTCCCATGAAGCTGTAGACGGTGGTCAGCGCGCCGACCGATGTCATCTGGAAGACGGTGCCGAGCGCGCCGGGTGTTCCTCCGCCGGTGGTTGTGCCGTAGAATTTTCCGTCTGTGGCCTGCACCAGTCCGTCGTTGGGTTCGTAGCCGTCGGTGATGTCGAAGCTGTGCAGCAGCGTAAATGTGCCGGAAGGAGTAATCTTGAACACTTCGCCGTCGCCGTTTGCACCGCCGCGCAGCGTCGTGCCGTAAAAGTTCCCATCGCTCGCCTGGATCAACTGCCCTTCCGGTTCCCAACCGTCAGTATTGTCAAAACTGTGCAGGGAAGTGAGTGTACCGGCGGGGGTGATCTTGAAGACCGTGCCCAGATCGTCGGTGCCGCCGGTCGCGGTGGTGCCGTAAAAGTTCCCGTCGGAGCCCAGTTGCAATCCAGCGAGCGGGTCATACCCGTTGCTGTCGGCGAAGAAAGCCAGCGTGGTTACGGTGCCGGTGGGCGTCATCTTGAACACCGAACCGTAGACCGTGGGTGTACTGTAGCTGGTGGTGCCGTAAAAATTTTTGTCCGCACCCTGGACCAGGGCGCAGGCCGGGAAGCCGCCATCAGTATTAGCGAAATTGTGAAGCGTGGTCAGGGTTCCCGAAGGCGTGATCTTAAAGGCGGTGCCGTCGCCGAAGGTTCCCCCCTGATAGGTCGTCCCGTAGAAATTGCCGTCGACGCCCAGCACCAGCCCGGCGTATGGATTTTCCCCGTCGGTACCGTCGAAGGAGTGGAGAGTGGTCAGCGTGCCGGATGGAGTCACCTTGAATACCGTGCCATCGCTGTGGGCGCCGCCGTAGAGCGTGGTGCCGTACAAATTTCCGTCTTTGCCCTGCACCAGGTTTTCGGTAAACGGATCCTCGCCATTGGTTCCGTCGAAATTCACCAGGATCGTAACTGTCGCTGGCGGCGGAGAAACCGGGCCGGTTTGGGCGCCGGCGAGCGTCGCGAACGCAATCATCACAGCGACGAAAACAGCGCCAACCAGCTGCGCGAATGTTTGGCGTTTCATAAGATGTTCTCCCTGGAATGGTTAGAGCGCGGGCCGGAAGGCCGGGGAAAGGCGTTCGACGCATACTACACCAGTTCCGCCGCCGGCGTAATATGAAATTTCTTGCACACTGGGCGGTCGGGAGCTGGCTGGATCGCTACAAAAGAGGATGCCCTGTAGCGCCGTTCGGCGCCTCTTCCCTGCGCCACACCGAAATGCCGTCGACGCCCAAAGCCAGAGCACCAAGCACGAGTGGCTGCTCCGGAGGTCGCACTGCAGCGTCATCATCGCCGCTTATCTGCCCGGCTTTGATTGGCGTGTCGGGCGTGGTTTCGTAGGCGTATCCCGTAATTTGCGCGCGCCAGGCGGGTGGATGTTGTGAGCCTCCGACCAAATCGACGCTGAGCCGCGCCCATCCGAAATGAGCTCCGTCGCTGAGGTGAAACTTGAGGCCAAGGTAGCGGCCTCGCACGTTCCGCCACGCGCCAAAGGAGAAGACGTCTCCTCTCGAGTCGAACCTCGCCGCCATCACCTCCGCATAGTTGAAGAAGCTGATATTTCTCCCCCCGCCGATCTGGCCGCCCGCATAGAGCGCGGAAGCGGAGTAAATCGAAGTGAACACGCAAGCCACGCACTTCACGGCATTGCCTTTGGCCGGGATCACAAGCAGCGACTCAAAAGTCTCAACGCCTCCTCTCCCCCCGGTGAGCTCGGCGATGGTGAAATCAACTTTGCCGCTGTTGGTGAGGTCCAGCTTATAGGAACCGTCGCGGCCGATGGTTGCGTGCGCTGGGGTATAGACAATTTCAGCTTCAGAAGGTTGCGCCAAGGCAAGCAGGCTAACTCCGGCGGCGCTGGCGGCGAGAGCGTAAGTACTCAAATGGCGATTGAGCGCGGGAGTGAGCTTCGAGGGCTGGCGGGAGCCAGGCATGAGCGGCTCCTTTCTGCGCGGGAAGGATTTTGTCATTAGCTGGATGGGAAGTCAATTGGAGGTTATTGCGGGCTCGGCGGACGAGGGCGTCCGCCACTCCATGGAGCGTGAACGTTTAGAATCCAAATTCCCTCCACCACGTCTGATATCTTTTAACTTTCCTTCGAGATTTGTTCACCCCAATGCCCAGCACACAGCGGCCAAGCCGGTTGGCGGTGATTCTTGCCTTCGGGCTGGTGTATCTGTTTTGGGGATCGACCTATCTGGCGATTGATATCGCGGTGCAGAGCATTCCTCCGGCGCTGATGTGCGCCGTGCGGTTCTCGATTGCCGGAGTGGTGATGCTCGCAGTATGCGCGGCGACCGGGCGCAGAGTCATCTACTCGCCGCGCCAGATTGCGCTGGCCGCGGTAGTGGGAATCCTGCTGCTGGTGGGCGGCAACACCACCTTGTCGTGGGCCGAGCTTTCAGTGCCTTCAGGTCTGGCGGCGCTGATCGTGGCCATCACGCCGTTGTGGTTCCTGGTGCTCGATTCGCTGCTGCTCGGCCATCATCGCATTTCATGGCGAGGCAAGGCCGGCCTGGCGCTGGGCATCGCCGGATTGTTCGTGCTGTTCTGGCCAGAGTTGCATGCGACCTCCGCGCTGGGGCGGCGGGAATTGTTATCGTCGGTCAGCCTGCTCGGCGGATCGTTTTTGTGGGCGCTGGGATCAGTGCTCGCGAAACGCTGGCAGTCCGGCATGGACGTGTTCAGCGCCACCGGCTGGCAGATGCTGGCGGCCGGCGTGACCAACTTTCTGCTGGCCGCCTTGGTCGGAGATCTTTCGCACGCCGTCTGGACAGCACGCGGCTTAAGCGCGGTGCTTTACCTGATCGTCTGCGGATCGTGGATCGGATACACCGCGTACATCTGGCTGCTGGAGCACGTGCCCACGTCGAAGGTATCGACGTACGCCTATGTGAATCCCGTCGTAGCCGTGTTCCTGGGCTGGCTGGTGCTGCACGAGCGCGTGGACCGCTTCATCGGGATGGGCAGCGTGATCGTAGTACTGGCGGTGATTCTGGTGACCAGCGCCAAGGTGAAGGCGAAGACGGAGGAGCCGGTGCCGGCGCTGGAAACGGGAGACTAAAAGGCCGTCGGAACCCGACTGCAGCCTGTCCCGCCGGCGAGGCAATAATCTTTCACCCGATTAAACAAACACTTCCTTCGCCGCCACCACCGTATTGCAATGAATCGCCACGGTGTCTTCGACATTCTGGGCGTAGCCGCCGGCGTAGGTCACCATCACGGGAATGTTCCGCGCGCGAGCCACGCGAAAAACCAGTTCATCCCGCCGCTTCAATCCCTCGATAGTCAGCGAGAGTCCGCCAAGCTGATCTTCGCAGTACGGATCTGCGCCCGCAACATAGCAGATCAAATCCGGCTCGAACTGGCGCAGCCCCGAGCTGAGCGCGTTGTCGAGCCAGGCCAGATAGTCGTCGTCGCCGATGCCGTCGGGCAAATCGACATCGATGGACGACGCCGGCTTGTACAGCGGGTAGTTGTTGTGCTGATGCAGAGAAATCGTAAATACTTCTCCGGCGTGCGCGCCACGCATTTTGCCAGGAAGTGCGGCACTGTCCCCAAGCGTTGCCGGCCCGGCCGAGGGCAGCGGCCGGCTGGCGGTTCTCATCCCGGCAAAAATCGCAGCCGTACCGTTGCCCTGATGCACGTCGCAGTCCACCGTCATGGCGGTACGAATCTGGTCATCGCGCTGTAAGCGTCGAATGGCCACGGCCACATCGTGAATCATGCAGAAGCCTTCGCCGTGGTCGGGAAAGGCATGATGAAAGCCGCCGCCTATGTTCATGCCAACGCCGTCAGCTAAGGCCTGCCGTGCCGCCAGAATCGATCCTCCGGCCGCCAGCCAGAAGGCGCGCACCAGTTCCGGCGAGTAGGGAATCTCCATTTCCATCTCGTCCTGCGGCGTAAGCGTGCCGGTCGTGAGCTTGTGAACGTACTCGGGCTTGTGTACCAGCAGAATATCTTGATCGGTTGCCGGCTCCGGGTTCAGAAAATCGGAGGCTTCGGCTATCCCGCTGGCCAATAAATGGTCGTGGACGCGGCGGTATTTCTGGGCAGGGAAGACGTGCTCGCCGATGGGAAGATAGTAGCCGTCGCTATAGACCAACTTGAAGGGAAGCATACGTTCGCTCCCATCATACTGGCAAGGAACAACTATCGCTTTTTTCCCGGCTGCACTGTCGGCATCACCATCGGCCTTCTTACCGGCACAATCGCGCCCTTCGCCGGATCGGCGGCGGCATGGGCGCGGGTGAGCACTTCCTGCTGGATATACTGCACGAATTCCTGAATCTGGCGCTGCATCTCCTCCATGCGCTCGCGCATTTGCAAGATGATCGCCATTCCGCTGATATTCACGCCGAGGTCGCGGGCCAGCGAGAGAATAAATTCCAATCGCTGCAGGTCTTCGTCGGTGTAAAGGCGGGTGTTGCCCTCGGTGCGGGAGGGCTTGAGCAGTCCCTCGCGCTCATACAGGCGCAGGGTTTGAGGGTGAATGCCGTACATCTCGGCGACGGAGGAAATCATGTATGCGCCCTTGGACTTACGCTTGGTCACAGGTTGCCTCGCGCTGATTTTAGATCAGGACTGGTTTTCTTCCTAATCGTGCCCGCGGAATTCTGCCAAACCCCGCTCCACAAGTGGCATCCAAGATGTGGAGGAAAAATCATGGATCAAAATAACGCTATCAGTGTGTTGGAAGACCTTATAGAAACCTGTAAGGACGGACAAAAGGGATACCAGGACGCGGCCGAGCACGTCAAGCGGAGCGACCTGAAATCGTTCTTCAACGAACAGAGCCTGGAACGGGCCCGCTTTGCCGGGGAATTGCAGGAAGAGCGCATCCGGCTGGGCAAGACAGACAAGAAAGATTCCGGTTCGGTCGGGGGATCGTTGCATCGCGCGTGGATCGATACCAAAGTCGGTTTGGGCGCGGGCGACAAGGCGATTCTGGAATCGGTTGAGGCCGGCGAGGATAAGGCCAAAGAGGCCTACCAGAAGGCAATCACAGCCGATTTGCCGGAGAATATTGCGCAGGTTGTCCGGCGCCAGGCGGCCAGCGTGCAGCAGGCTCATGACAAGGTAAAGAGCTTGCGCGACGCGGCAAAAGCGGCTGCTTAGTTCGGCAGAAGCCTGCAGCGGTAAAGCAAACAGGCGGCAAACTAAAAGAGGACCGGATTCTCCGGTCCTTTTTTTGTTGCTCCTTTTTGAAGAGAATGTCTATGCGACTGGCTGTGCTCTTTCTTTTTGGATTCCGGTCCATCCCTGAGGCTTGAGCAAATGGTTGACCGCGTACGCCACAAACCCCGCCGCAATCAGAATCATGCCGAAGGCGAAGGAACTCATCCCCAAAACCGATTCATGCTCGCTGCGGATGACGGAGAATCCGAGTAGCAGCACCGGCGGAATGCCGATGGCGATCGCCCCGAACAAGCCCCCGGGGACGCGGAATGGCCGCGGCAGTTCCGGTTCACGGAAACGAAGCACAGCCAGCGCCACGAATTCCAGCAGCAGACTTGCGCCGTAAAGAAGTATGTCGAGCGTCACCAGCCGCGCGAAACCGAGGCCCAGGCACATAGCCCAGCATATGGCGAGAGCGACGATTGCCACCCACGGCGCCCGCGATTTCTTTTGCAGCTTGCCGAAGATGCTGGGCAACATGCCATCCTGCGCCATGGCCAGCGGCAGGCGGGAGTAGCTCATCACCAGAGCGTTGAACATGCCGAATGCGCTGATGATTCCTCCGATGACCACGCCAACCCGCAGCAGCGGACCGCCCAGCAATCCGGCGATGTCCGCCCATGAACCGGTCTCCCACGCGTTGGCCGTGAGCCCGGTCATCCACATGGCGGAGAAGGGAAGCACATAGCTGAGGGCCACAATGCAGACTGCAACTAGCATCGCGCGAGGATAGGTCCGCTGCGGCTTCTCTACTTCAGTCGCAATGGTTGAGGCGTTGTCCCATCCCATGTAGTTCCACATGCAGATCAGCAGTCCGCCAAGAATATCCACGCTCGAGGTCGTTGGCTTGGTAACCGCATTCGCCAGAGCACCCACCTTGAATGGCGCGATGAGCACAATCGCCACAAACGGCGCCGACAGCGCGAAAAACAGCCAGAGCGAAGTCATCGATACCACCTTCACCCCGGCGATGTTTAACAGGGCGCAGGCAATCACCACCGCCAACGCAACCCACCATCCCCGGTTGTTCTCCTGGAACCACGGAAACATGCGGGTCAGGTAGGCGACAAATAGCGTGGGATAAATCGCCATGTCGAAAATCGACGCAACCAGCGAGAGCCATGCTTCCTGAAATCCCCAGAAATTGCCCATGGCGCGGCGCACCCAGGCGTAGTAACCGCCCTCGAAGGGCAGCGCGCTCGAAAGCTCGCCGATCATGAACGCCGTAGGCAGGCTCCAGAGCAGCGGCGTGAGCAGCAGAATAAGGATGGCGCGACCGTAGCCGGCGCCGTGGACAATGTCCTCGGTGCCATAGGTTCCACCCGACACCATAAAGAAGGTGGCGGCGACCAGAGGCCACAAGGTGAGCCGGACAAACTGTTTTTTACCCAGTTTTTTCCGATTGGGTACGGAGGCGGGGGCTGGTGGATTTTCTCGTTGCAGGGCGCTAGCTGTTGCCAATTTCGATGGCTTCCTCCTCAAGCGACTCACTCTCAGCTACTCCGCAGCGGGCTGACCGTCGTTGAAATTTCTCGCCGAACGGCGTTGCTCGAGCTTTCTGGTTTGGTTAGATTCCAGAAATTCCGCTGGAGTTAGTTCGCATTTGTGAGATTACGGCAAATTCCGCAGGATGCAAGAAAAATATGAGATTTTCCGGAAAATTATTGTAAGCGGGAGGGATGGTACGGAGGTAACGAATATCGAAGCCAGCGATTTAATCCTGACTCAATTCGCTGCAAAGCCCGAGATAAGAGCGGCGGTATTGCTCCAGATTGTGCCAGTCAGGGAAATTGCTTTGATGCTCTTTGAGCGTCCGGGCAAACATGCTTTCTTTAGCATTGGTGCTTGCAGGAACGACGTTCTCGCGAAACAAATCCTCTTTCAAAATCCAGGAGGGTTCATATTCTTCAATCGCAGCCAAGGCAATCAAGACAGGCTCAGGAATGTAAATATTCCCCAGGACGAGCGCTTTCACCTGATCGCCCGGCATACCGCCGTTACCGGAGATGTCGATACGTTCTGCCGAGACATCGATCGTCCAAGGCCCGACTTTGGCATTCGAGCCAGCCTCCACCTGCTGCCTGATCAGGTCGACATCCCTCGTCAAGTCGGGATCGAGGTCCAGATTCTCGGGCAAGTGGATGGGTTGGTCGATACGCGGTATTGGGGAGTGCAGCCTGTCACGGAGCCAGCGTTCGCCGAGAGAAAGCGCCTTTCCCCGCAACAGGGCCCGCTGCCGCATGGCCAGGTAGCGAACGCGGTTTTGAAAGCGGCGCGCAGTGCGAGGGGTGTTTCTCGCGCCGCCGGTCATGACCAGGGGATGCCAAATGGCGAGCGCATTGGTGAACGGCTTTTCGTCGCTGACAACCCGCTGGGGCTGACTCCTTAGGGAACTCGCGATTATGCTGACGGTACCTAAAAAGACTAACAAGAAGGGCCAGCCCGCGGTGAGAGCGTCAACGTGATATTGGGAGATTGAAGGCGCCGGGGGGTTGGCTGGTTGCGGCCCATAGGGAGAAATACCGGCAGATTCGCCGGCGCGCCCGCCAGCGGTACTGGATGGCGCGCCGTTCTGCGAGGACACAGCACTGGTTCCCGAAGCTGAATTGCCGGGAGGCGCGGATGTGCCGAGGGTGTTGCTCCCGCCAGCCGATGGTTTGACTGCTGTGCTGGCGCCGGCGCTGGAGGTTTCCTTATTGTTATTGTTGGTGTCCGGCGGCAGCGGTTGGAACTGCGCCACCACCCAGTTGCGCACGACCGGACGAACCAATACCCAGCCTCCAAAAAGCACCAGACCCACAAGCGCCATAGCGAGCAGCGGTTGGACTGCGGAGTAGATGCGGCGGGATATGCCCAGCAGTTGTTGCACCTGCTGCTCTTTTTGCCCAAGCTCTTTTTTTATCTCTTCGTCGCTGCGAAACAGCAGGCGGCGCTGCAACGGGCTGGGCTGGGGAACGGTGACTTCTATTTGAATCAGCTTGTCCAGATAAAGGTGGGCGAAGGCTCGCCGTTTGGCGAGAATCTCAAAGGACGGGCCGCTGTTGTTCGCGGCTTCGTGAGCGCCGGCGGGGTCCTGCTGGCTTTTCTCCTCGGCTCGGCGTGTCGCCGCGATGGCTCGATCGATGTCATCCTGAGTCAGGCCCATGGCCTCCCAACTCATGCTATCGACCACGCGCGCGAAGCTCAGACCGACGCAGTGCTCCACGATGTCGCGCGCCATGCCCAGAACGATGAAACAGTCGCCGCTGGAGGCCAGAAAATTGACGCCTTCGAGAACTTCGCGAACTTTTTCCGGACGGCAGCGGTCCAGATCGTCGATGAGAATCAACATGCGCTGATTCTTACCCAGAGACAGGGTTACGTCGTTAAATTCGGAGGCGAACCGCTGCCGGAAGCTGGTCTGGGCGTCGAGGGCTTTAATGTTCGTGGTGCCCGAAACCGAGGTGAGTAGAGCGGCAGGATTGGCGCCGAATGCGGTAAGTCCACGAGTGACGATCTTATAGACTGCGGCCGCGATAGCCGCGATGGTGAAGATGGGCTTGCCGGAGAGTCTGGAAGCCGTGTCGCCGCCGGGTGGGGATGCAGCGCCCTGCGCGCCAGAGGTGGGGGACGGCGTACCGATATTCGCAATCCACTGCAGAATTTTTACGGCGCTCAAGTGGAAAGTGTTGGAAATAAAAACTCCGGTTTTCCAAACGATTACGACCAGCACGGCCATGAGCAAAAGGTGGAACCAGTATTTTTGGAATCTGCGGAATGCGAGCTTTACCCGGAACCAGGCTCCTGCGCGCTCCCAGACCGGGGGAACGGCTTGGGTCTTGACGGCCTGCAGCAAAGCCGCCAGCATCTGATCTTCTTTCTGGTGATGCCAGGCGTTGAACCAGACAGGATGAGAGCCCACGGATTCGAGATTGCCCTTGAGCAGATTCATGAGCGAAGTTTTGCCGCTGCCCCAGCGCCCGTTGATGGCAATCGCCAGGGGCGGTTTAGTTTTTTCGTTGCGGAGGAAGAAGGCAAGCCCGGCCGCGATGGTGCCGAGGCCGAGAGCGTCTGGGTCGCCAGGTTCCAGCGGCTTGTCGGCGATGGCCTGATTTCCGATGGTGGATGAATCGGCTTCGCGCGCGCCCGCCGCGACCGGCACCTTTTGGTCGCCCACGGAAGGAGCCGGCTCGGTGGTCTTATCCACGGGAAACAGCACCGGCGCCGCGATGACGCCACAGAAGAAAAGAGCCAGCACATACCAGGGAGGGATAAAGCGCACGTACTGGCCGCTGTCTTTCGGGGGTTCCCACTTGCCGAGGCGCAACAGTCTTCCGGCAAAGGCGGTGAGTGGCTGCCAGGTTGCGCCGCCGTCGGTTGTGGTGAGCACCACGCCGTGATCGCCAACAACCCAGCCGGTTTTATTATCGCTTTGGAAGTGAACGGATTTGAGAGTCTCGCCTTCGACTTTTTCTTGCTGCTCCCAGGTAGCACCTCCATCTTTGGAATGAAGAACGTAGCTGGCCAGCGGAGACGCCGAGAAATTGATGCCCCAGACCTGGTTCGCCTCGGCCGAGTTCGGAACCGAGAGAGAGGTGAAATCGCCGGCTGGCTTATTTAGAGGCACGATCGTGCGGAGAAGCCTCTCTGCCTGGTTGGTGACCTGCAACTGTTGTGTCGAAGGCTCCCATCGCACGATTGGCATTATTGGAGTGTCACGGCAGCACCAGCCCTCAACCGATTTGATGTGATAGTTTCCCGTCTTGTCGTCCTTTTCGAACTCCAGCATTCTGTCGGTGGTTTCGAGAAATTCCGGAGTCGGAACAGAGGAGAGACTTCGCCGCCAGGTCAAGCCTTGCTGAAAGGGAGTGTAGTCGTAATACTCAGCGGAAACGATGGCGGCGGCGTTGGGTTGAAAAAAGGAGAAGGCCCACAGATCGGGTGGTGCGGAAGGCGCGGGGTTGGCTGAGGGGGAATTCGGCTTTGCGGATGTCGGTTGCCCATTGGCGGCAGCGGTTCTTTTACCCGGCCCCGCCGCTTTACTGCCCAGGTAGCCTGACGCGGAAGGTCCTGGCTCCGCCGTACCCAAGAGTTGCACGATCCATGGGGCCTGATTGCTGGAAAAAAACTGCAGCCGCCCCTCGAATTTTCCTGGCTCGATCGGGGAAAAGATTAGCGGCACTGTGCATTGGGTGTTGGGCTGAAGAGTTGCCCCAGAGCAGGTATCCCGACTGCCAGAATCGACGCGAAACATGGAAGGCGAGAGTGCGATTTGGCTAAGAAGAACGACGCTCGGACTAACATTCTTAACTTGAACTGACGAGCGCGAAAATGCGCTCGCAGGCGAGGAGGAGTTCAACAGCACGCTGCTGAATACCACCTGGGGAGGAAAGACCTGAAGGGCCGGACGCGCAGTCTGCTGTTGATTCTCCGAAACCGTTGCTTTCAAGCCTGTTGGCGGCGCTGGGTTCGAGTTCTTGCTGGGCGCCGCTTTTTGACTCTGCGGCTCAAACAACGGTTGCTTCGACTGCTGCGGCGTACTGGACGGGGCGGACTGCGCGTAAACCTCTGGAACCAGTAAGGAGCGCGATCCGGCCGCCGGTTTCGTCTGTCCGGGCCAGCAGGGCTTGGTGTCATCGGGGGCGCGAAATTCTCCGCTGGCGGGGATGTAATCCAGTTGCGTCCAACTTTCTCCCTTGTCGGGGGTGAAGGCCAGCAGGCCGGCGTTTCCGGCAATCCAAAGGCACTCGGCGTTCGGTGTAGCTGCAATGGCATTGATGTCGCCGGTAATTTTTGGGAGGCCGTCGTCAAGGTTCCATTCCAGCGGGTGCAACCACCACTGCCAGCGCAAGAGCCGATAAGGCTGATGCCAGGCGTAGGGGGCGACATACTGGTGGACGGCCACTCCGGTCGCGATGATGAACCAGAACGCGGCGGAAGCGGCGAGGCGGCCGCGCGGGATGTCGGCCAGGCGAGACTGAGATGCGATCCAGCGCAGCGGAAGCAGGCTTACGCGCACCAGACCCACCGCCCATTGCGCGATGAGCTTTATCACCCGCGCAGGCTTATCCGATAATTGTTTTTCTTCTCTCGACGCTGAGCTCATACAGGGTCCCGGCGCGACTGGGGGTGCAAGCGCCGACTCTTAGGGGTTCGAGCGTCCGCCGTACCGACAAAAAGTTGGGAGTAATCCTAGCACAGGTCGGAAGTTAGTAAGCAGGGATATCCGCCCTTGCCATTTACTTGGGTTCCGAACGAAGTGTTTCCTTGCCGTCGTGGCTAACGTTGTCCTATCATGTCGCCGAAGCTTGGAGGCTTTCGATGAAAACGCCGTTTCTTGCAGTGCTGTTTCTTCTCGCCCTGACCGCTTTGCTTCCGCAGTCATGCCATGGCCAAAACGTTTTTACGCCCGATCAAGTCAAATGGGGCCCGGCGCCACCGTTCATTCCGGCCGGCGCTCAACTTGCCGTTCTCGAAGGCAATCCCATGGCCGACTCTGGCGATTACACTATTCGCCTCAAGATGCCGGACGGCTATAAGGTGGCTCCTCACACCCATCCCCAAAGAGAGAACGTCACCGTACTTTCGGGAACACTGAAAGTAGGCATGGGCGACCAATTCGACGCCGGCAAGATGATGAGCTTTGGCGCCGGCAGCTTCGCCTATCTCGATCCCAGCATGCACCACTACGCCGCCGCTTCCGGAGAAACCGTGATCCAGATTCACGGCACCTCTCCTGTGAAGTTCAATTACATCAATCCGGCGGACGATCCCAGCGGCAAGAAGTGAATTAGATGGGGCTGCGGCAGGAACCCGAAGGTCGATAAGGTTTTATTTTTTCGCCTTTTCCCCAGCCCCTAAAACCATCTCCATACCCTCCGACGCCGCCCGTACCTTGGCATAATAATTCCGCGCCTCGTGCACCACTTTGTCAATGATGGCGTCGGTGTGCTCGGGATCGTGATGAAATAACACCAACTCCTTCGCGCCGCTCTGCATTACAACGTTGACCGCTTCCCGCCAATGGCTGTGTCCCCAGCCCCGGCGGCGGGCTTCGTATTCTTCCGGCAGATATTGCGCGTCATAGATCAGAACGTCCGCCCCTTCTGCGAGCTTCCGCACGGCTTTGTCGAAGGCTGCGTCGCCCGGTTCGTTGTCCGTGGCGTAGACGAGAATTCCATCTTTGGTTTCCAGGCGAAAGCCCATGCATCCCTGGGGATGGTTCAGCCATGCGGTTTGCAGTTGAATACCGTCCTCAATCGTCACCCGGCCGCTTTCAATATCGTAGAAATCGCGCCGTGCCTTCATCTCGTCGATCTTCACCGGAAAATACGGCGCCGCCATCTGGTCGGCCAAAACCTGCTTCAGGCTGCGCGTGCGGCTGGAACATTGAAAGATGAAGCGGTTTTCGGCGTTCGCATAGAGCGGCCGGAAAAACGGCATGCCCTGAATGTGGTCCCAGTGAAAATGCGAGACGAAGATGTGCGCCGAAAAAGAGCGATCGCCGAATTCGCTTTGCAGTTGCTGGCCAAGCACGCGGAATCCTGTGCCGCAATCGAAAACGAAAATTCGATCCCCAAGCCGCACCTCGACACAGGAGGTGTTGCCGCCGTAACGCATGTTCTCGGGTTGAGGGGTCGGCGTAGAACCGCGCACGCCCCAGAACTTAATCCGCATAAGTTGGACCGCACCCAGGGCCCGGTTATTTAGTCGTTATCTTAGGTATCTTCCGATGATGGGCGGCTTCCGTCAATTGCCGGGCTGGTTCCGGGCCATGAAGCCGGCCCCTGTCGCCGCTCCCCTATAATGATGGCCGTGTCCAACCCCTCAGGGACCACATATCTCCAATGCCTGACCCCGACTTCAAAGAATTTTCGCGCCTGGCGCGATCGTCAACCCTGATCCCCGTGGTCAAATCGGTCAGCGCCGATCTACTCACGCCGGTCTCTGCCTTTCTCGCCATCGCCGCGAACGAACCGCACGCCTTTCTGCTGGAATCGGTCGAACGCGGCGAACAGATCGGCCGCTACACCTTCCTCGGAGCGCGACCGTACATGCGCCTTCGGGCCCGCGGTTCGGCCATCGAGGTCGAACGAGGACGCCGCCGCGAACACTATAAGGAAAACGTTTTTCGGTTCGTGAAGCAAGTGCTCAGCAAGCACCGCACGGCGGCCATTTCCGGCTTACCACCCTTCACTTCCGGGGCCGTCGGATACTTTTCTTACGACGCCGTGCGGCAACTGGAAAAAATCGGCGAACATGCGAAAAACGATCTCTCCCTCCCCGATTGCGAGCTGATGTTTTTCAACCGCCTCCTCGTCTTTGACCACCTGCGCCATCAGATTCACATCGTGGCCGCGGCCGACGTAACTGAAGAAAGTCCGCGCAACGCCTACGATCGCGCCGTTCGCGACATCGCCGCCCTCGAACGGAAGCTGGCTGCCGGGCTGCGCCCGGCCATGTGGCGCAAAACCGGCAAGCCCCAGGCTCGAAAGCTCAAAGTCCACGCCGGAACCACGCGCGCCCAATTTCTGCGCAGCGTCGAGCGCTGCAAAGAATACATCGCCGCCGGGGATATCTTTCAGGTGGTGCTTTCACAGCGTCTCGATTTTGTTCCCGGCGTCGATCCCTTTGATCTTTATCGCGCGCTGCGCCAGATAAATCCGTCGCCTTACCTTTATTTTCTGCGCATGGGAGAGACTCGGGTGCTCGGCTCGTCCCCCGAAATGCTGGTGCGCGTCATAGGACGCAAGCTGGAATATCGCCCCATCGCCGGCACCCACCCCCGCGGCCGCGATGAAGCCGAAGACCTTCGCCTTGAGCAGCAGATGCGCAACGACGAGAAAGAGCGCGCCGAGCACGTCATGCTGGTCGATCTCGGACGCAACGATCTTGGCCGCGTCAGCGAATACGGCTCGGTCAAAGTAAAAGACCTCATGTACGTCGAGCGCTACTCGCACGTAATGCACTTAGTCTCGGCGCTGGAAGGCACGCTGCGCCCCGATCTCAGCGCGCTCGACGCCTTCGCCGCGTGCTTCCCCGCGGGCACGTTGAGCGGCGCCCCCAAAGTCCGGGCCATGCAGATCATCGAAGAGCTGGAACCATTCCGCCGCGGCATTTACGGCGGCTCCGTTCTCTACGCCGACTTCGCCGGAAATCTCGACTCCTGCATCGGCATCCGCACCCTGCTGATGCAGGGCAAACACGCCTACCTGCAGGCAGGAGCGGGCATAGTAGCCGACTCCAATCCCGAGAGCGAATTCCAAGAATCGATGAATAAAGCAGGAGCGTTGTTGAGAGCGGTAAAGATGGCGATAGGAGAATGAAAAGCATCGTAGAGACGCAGCTAGCTATGTCTAGCTGGCGGCTGCACCGATTGTTTTACGCTTAGTTAAAATGCAGCTTCTTACAACCGTACTATTCTGTGCCCGACGACGTTGCGCTGTTAACATTTCACATGTGAAACCGTTCCCGAGCGCAATCGTCTTGATAACCCTCCTACTATGTGCGGATTTATCTGCCCAGACGCGCCCCGAGACCTACCTCGGCTTCGACCGCAACGACTACCCCGGCGACGCCAGCCTTAAAACCCTCCGCCAGACTTTCTCCTATGCCGGCTACTGGCTCAACAGCCCTCCCGGCGAGCGCGCCAATACATGGGCAGGCCACCGCGCCGCCGTGGAATCCGCCGGCTTCGGATTTCTCGTCCTCTTCAACGGGCGCCTCTACGCCGAACTGAAATCCGTTGCCAACGCAAGAAAACTGGGCAATGCCGACGGGCACGCCGCTACTACCGCCGCACGCCGCGAAGGATTCCCCGCGCACACCATCATCTTTCTCGATCAGGAGCAGGGCGGACGCATGTTGCCCGAGCAGAAGGCCTACATCTACGCCTGGGTTGATGGCGTCACCGCCGCCGGATTCCACGCCGGCATTTACTGCTCAGGCATTCCGTTGCCCGACGACAACAACGTGGTCACGGCGGAAGACATTCGTGCCGGCGCTGCCCGGCGCCAGATCACATACTGGGCTATCAATGACGCCTGCCCGCCCGCTCCCGGCTGCACTTTTCCCGCTCACCCGCCCAGCCCCGCCCAGAGCGGCGTCGCCTTCGCCGAAGTCTGGCAGTTCGCCCAGTCGCCGCAACGTAACGACGTCGCCGCCCACTGCTCCAACTACAGCCAGGATCACAACTGCTATCCGCCGGGTATCCCTGCAGCGCAACACCTGCACGTGGACGTGAACACCGCGACTTCGCCGGATCCTTCACACGGAAGAACGCGCTAGAAGCGAAAGTCGTCGGTCGACCGACACCAGTCACGCACATCCGCTGAGCCGACGACCGAAGACCGACGGCGAATCGACATTTGCAGTAGAATAGAGCTAGCCCCCATGTCCGACAAAACCTTCACTCTTGACGAAGCCCAGACTCTACTGCCTGTGCTCGAATCCCTCCTCCGCACTGCCATCGACGGCAAGAAAGTAATTGAAGAAGTCGACGGCGAAATGCAATCGCTCAACCAGCGCATCTTCCTCAACGGCGGCACGCGCGTCGATGTCGTCGCCGTCGCCCGCCGTAAGGCCGAGCGCGCCAAGGCCGAGCAGCGCGCCAAAGACGCTATCGGCGAAATCGATTCCATTGGTGTGCAGGTGAAGGACCTCGACATCGGCCTGCTCGATTTTCCTTGCGAGGTGGAAGGCGAGACCGTGCTGCTGTGCTGGAAAATGGGAGAGAAATCCATCACGCACTGGCACAGTACGAGTTCAGGATTCGCCGGCCGCAAGCCCATTGACGAGCGCATCGCGCGCTCGAAGCGGACACACTAGTTCTCCGCCAGCAACTCCGCCAGATACCCCTTCCAAATCGCCGGCAGCGAATGCGTCCCATGGCCCCGCGTTTCGTCCGTGATCGGCAGCAGCACGAACTTTCCGTTCTTCACTTTCTTGATCTCGCGTTCTGCAATGCCCAACTCCGGTGGATTGATGAGATCATCCGCTGAATTCACAAACATCACCTTGGCATGAATCAGCCCCAGCTTCGGCGAGGGATCGTAATTGCGCGATGCGTCGAAGGCGTAGAGCGTATCGTTCGCGTCGACTTTACTGAGTTGCTCCTTCATAAAGCGCTCCAGAAATGCGTCGGCCTGATCGCGCGTCGGGAAATCTTTCTGCATCTGCAGCGGGCTGCTGGTCAGGATCAGAAAAACGTTCCATGCGCTGCGCAGGCCAGCGAGCGGCTCTTCCTTATACTCGCCACTCATGTAGGCTGGATCGCTGGTAATCGAGTCCATCACCATCTTCCGCATCATGCGATTGCGGCCGGCAATCTGCACCGGCAGGCAAGCCAGCGGCATCACGGCGTCCATAAAATCGGAGTAGGTTTCCGCCCAGATGAAGGAATGCATGCACCCCATCGAAGTCCCCATCAGCAGCCGCAGATGGTTCACCTTCAAACCCTCGGTCAGCAGCAGGTGCTGGGCCGCGACCATATCGTCGTATTCGTAGTGCGGAAAATGCGCATGCATGCCGTCGCTGGGCTTGCTGGAATGACCGTGGCCGACCGAGTCGGGAAGAATGATGTAATAACGGCTGGCGTCGAGAAGCTGGCCGGCGCCGAAAAGAACGCCGGCAAAATTAGGACGCGTGAAATTCTGCCCCGATCCTGTTGTCCCGTGCAGAACCATGACCGCGTTGGTCACTCGCCCGGCCGAGTCGGTCACGGGTTTGCCGTAGGTGGAATAGTGCAGCCGCATTTCCGGCAGTACTTCGCCCGAATGGAAGTGGAAATCATGAACCACGAAATCGCCTTCTGCGGGCTTGGGAGCTTCCTGAGAAAATCCAACCGCGGAGAAGACCAGAGCAAGAGCGAGAATCTCGATCGGTGCGTGTCTCATGGGCCGATAGCTTATCCCGTTCTACGACTCCCGGCAAGTTGCTCACCGTCTTAGCCTTGCTGCGTACCGAAACATCCCGTCGCAAGAGGGGTTTGACTATACAGCCCGATTCCGGCCCTGCCAAGGTGATTTGAACCCTCTTGGTCTCCTTAATAGCAGATCGCGGTTCCCAAACATGGCTAAAGAACAGAGATATACGTGGCAATACGGTGAACTCTGCATTTTTGTATAGACCCCGCCGGCATCTGTGGAGCGCAGTCGGCATCGATAGACAATTTCGGGCCAACCGTACGCTCCACAAATGACTCCAACCTGGGTCCGAATTCCAAAGAGGGGTTTCTGTTCTCGGGCCAAACCTTCTCTTCCTCGTCGCTGGCTGGGTCGCGTAAGCTGGTTGCGCAAGCCTGTTGCCCAGGCGGCGCGAAAAAAGTCTTGCCGGTATGAGGCGCCCTGTTTCGTATGAACGCGTCTCCAAAAAAGGAAAACAATTATGAGATCTCCCCGTTGGTTCAGTTTGATTGCATCCGCGTTTCTGCTGCTCCTGGTGACAGCATCCCTTTCTTCTCCCTCTTCGGCGCAAATCGGCGTCGGCGTTTCAGTGCGCATCGGGCCTCCGGCGCTGCCGGTGTATGAACAGCCGCTCTGCCCCGGCCCCGGTTATCTTTGGACTCCCGGCTACTGGGCCTGGGATGACGATGGCGGCTACTACTGGGTTCCGGGCACGTGGGTCGAAGCTCCCGAACCCGGCCTGCTTTGGACTCCGGGCTACTGGGGATGGAATGACGGCCTCTACGCCTGGAATGGCGGCTACTGGGGACCGACCGTCGGCTTCTATGGCGGCATTAACTACGGCTTCGGATACTTCGGCAGCGGCTTCGGCGGCGGCGAGTGGCGCGGCGGCACATTCTTTTACAACACCGCCGTCATGCGCGTGAACACCACCACCATCACCAACGTCTATGTGAATAAGACGGTCATCGTGAATAACACCTCGCACGTTGCTTTCAACGGAGGACGGGGAGGCGTGCAGGCGCGGCCGACAGCGCAGCAGGAAGCCTACATGCACGAGCATCACACGCCGCCGGTGCCAGCACAGGCGCAGCATGAACACGCTGCGCGTGAGAACCGCGCCATGTTCGCCTCCAACAATCATGGCCGTCCGGCGGTGGCAGCCTCAGCCCGGCCGGGTGAATTTAGCGGCCGTGGCGTGGTCGCGGCCCGCGCTGCTGGCGGAACTTATCACGCCCCATCGATGTCGCCGAAGGAAGCCCGAGGCGGACCGACTGGAGCAACTCGCGGCTCCGAGAGTCGTCCCGCGGAAAATCGTGCGAAAGAAAACCGTGCCACGGAATCGCGCAAGGCCGAGCCTCACAACAATCTGGCCAAGCCGGCGCCGAACCGTGCGGCGCCCCGCACCGAAACTCACGCCGCCAGCCGAACCTCCAAAGCCCCGGCTCACACCAGCGAGCCGAAAGGCGAATCCGCACGGAGCGAAGCTTCGCGCCCTGCAAGCAAACCCAAAGCTGAAACTGCCCCCAGGGAGCGTGCGCCTAAACCAGCATCCAGGCCGGAGTCTCACGCCAGCGCCCCCAAAGAACGCGCGCCGAAACCAGCGCCCAAGCCGGAATCTCACGCCAGCGCTCCGCGGGAGAGTGCGCCCAAGGCCGCTCCCAAAGAGAACCGGCCTGCGCCGAAACCGGCCGCAGCGCCCAAGCATGAAAGCTCTCCGAAACCCACTGAGCCGAAAGCAACGGCAAAGCCCGCCCCAAAGGCTGCGCCTGCTCCGCACGAGCCAGCACCCAAGCCGGAGCACAAAGGCTAGCGATTGCTCATGAGACAGGGGCCGTATCAGGCACGCATTCATGCGTGCCTTTTACGAGCTGCAAAAAAATGAGTTTGAAAGGGCGCGGCTTCAGGCCGCGCCATGACTGGCTTAAAAGAACGTGGGGCTTTAGCCCCGAGGGCTTAGCTTTCCAAGTCGGAAACCTTCCGGCCGGCACCAGTCACGCGGTGCTGGCCGCTTTTTCTGCAAAGACGTTTTTTCTGCAAGCCGCCCACCCCATCGCGTTCTTCCCGCAACGTAGCGTTAGCCGCGCTGGTTCCGGAGTGCGCACAAAGGTGCACTTCCGCTTGGAAATGGAATCTTCTCTGCTACAATTTTCTACAACCGACGCCGCGCCGAAATCTTGTCTGGGACTCCGATTTCCCCTCCCGGATCGAGCACGGCCGGTGGCGCTGCAGGGCCCGATCGAGTACGCAATCCGGACCGTTCGAGGAGTACCCAAATAACTATGTCATCCTCAAAGCATAAGCTTCGCATAGCCGGCGCACTCGCCGCGCTCGCAGTTTCGGCTCTGGCCGTAAGCTGCACGGGATTTTTCGTAAATCCCACCCTGAGCACGCTCGCAGTCGGGCCGGCGTCGCCGACAATCGAGACCGGGAGCACCGACAATACCGTGCAGATGACAGTTGTAGGCACTTACAATGATGGCAGCACCGGCTCGCCCTCTGTAGCTTGGACGGTGAGCCCCTCATCGACCGCGACCATCAGTAATTCGGGGCTGGTGACAGCGGTTAGCGTGGGAACGGCGACGGTAACCGCCACGGCAAACGTGAATCCCGCCATTACGGCGACGCAGACCGTCACGGTTACGGTGGGTTGCATCCAGTCAATCACACTCAACCCGACCAACTTTACGCTGAGCAACGGCGGCACCACGAGCCAACAGATCACCGCAACCGCAGCTACCTGCAACGGTTCAGTCGACATCACAACCATTGCCGTTTGGACTTCGAGCAATACCAGCATCGCAACGGTTTCGGCCGGTTTTGTGACGCCCACAGGGACGACCGGAGCGGACGGCACTCTGACGATATCTGCCTCGTCTGGCGGCATTACCAGCAATCCCAGCGCAACCGTGACGGTCAGCGGCTACTGAAATGTAACGAGCGTGCCTGGTATCTCATATTGCAGGCGCACTTCAGATTCCGTGTACAACACCGGTCCGCTTGGAACTCTGTGGCGTTACAGGGTTGGCGATTACCGCATCATCTGCGAGATTCAACACGCAGCCGTGAGAATTCTCGTCGTCCGCATCGACCCAGGGGCGAAGTCTATCGCTGACCTAATGCCCACTGGTAAGTTGCGATCTTCCGCAGTCCAAGTATTATCGTAAGAGCAGTCCCGTCTGCCCGCGTGCAGAGGGGTCTTGCCGACAACCGACGACCGAAGCCCAAAGCCCGAAGCCCAAAGCCCAAAGCCCAAAGCCCAAAGCCCAAAGCCCAAAGCCTACGTATCTATGTCCGACATCCACTGCATCGGTATCGCCACCGGAGGCGGGGACGCGCCCGGACTCAACGCTGTCATCCGCGCCGCCACCAAAGCCGCCATCCTCAAGTACGGATGGAAGGTCATCGGCATCCCGGATGGTTTTGACGGCCTCATCTGGCCGGAAAAAGCCTTCGAACTTACCATCAAGGAGATCTCGGGCATTCTGCCCCGCGGCGGAACCATCCTTGGCACTACCAACCGGGGCGATCCCTTTCACTACAAAACCATCGAGGGCGGCAGGGAAGTCTCCCGTGACATTTCTGGCCAGGTGATCGCTAACGCCGCCAAGCTGGGCATTGACGCCATCATCACCATCGGCGGCGATGGCTCGCAGAAAATTGGCTACGAACTTTTTCAGAAGGGAATGAAGATCGTTGGCGTGCCCAAGACCATCGACAACGATCTTTCCGCGACTGAAGTTACGTTCGGATTCGACACCGCCCTGCACACCGTTACCGACGCCATCGACAAAATTCACACCACCGCGGAGTCGCACCACCGCGTGATGGTGGTTGAGGTTATGGGCCGCGACTGCGGCTGGATCGCGCTCGAGGCCGGCATCGCCGGCGGCGCCCACATTATCCTCATTCCGGAAATTCCCTTCACCGTCGACGACGTTTGCCACTACATTGCTGAACGCGAAAAGGCCGGCAAACACTTCACCATCGTGGTGGTGGCCGAAGGCGTGAAGCTGCCGCCTGAGCTAAGAGAGAATCGCCGCGCCGGCTCCATCGGCAACCTGATCGGCAACGCCATCGCTCACGGCTCCGGCAAGGAGGTGCGGGTCAGCGTGCTAGGCCACATTCAGCGCGGCGGCTCACCTTCGCCCTTTGACCGCATCCTGGCCACACGCTTCGGCGTGGCCGCCGTCGACCTCATCGCCGCCGGGGGTTTCGGCATGATGGTCGCGCTGCACGGCGAGTCCATCATCTCGGTCGACGTGGCCCACGCCATCGGCCATCTGAAGTCGGTCGATCCCAAAGGCGAACTGGTGCGAACCGCCCGAGCCATAGGCATCGGCTTCGGGGATTAGAAGCCATCCAATAAATGGCTTTGAAAGGGCACAGCAAGGGTTTTGAAATGGCACCGCTTTCAGAGGCTGCGGAAAAACTCAGGAATGCGTGTACCGTGGAAGAGCGGCGCTTCGAGTGCCGCGTAAAGCCTTAGAAATCAGAACGGGCGTTAGCCTCCGTGGTGACATTTGAGGCTCTCCGACGATTTTTTCCGCCCAGCCTGGGCGCAAGCGCCTTTCACCGCGCCCCTCGCGGAAATGACCGGTAAACGCCTCCGGATACCTGTCGCCCCAAAATCAGCGCAACTTAAGACTTTTTGCTGGCCTCCCGGCGGGGAACGATGTACCTTTGTAATCTTCCCCAGAACTCGTCCTTTGCGGTGAAATAGAAAATTAGTGTTACATCCGAAAACGCCATGAATCTTGAGCTTTGCGCTATCGTTCAGTTGTGCCTGGCATTCGGCGTGGCCGGCCTGTTCTGGCCTGAGAAGCTGATGCCTCTTTTCAATGTGCTGCTCTTTCCCTGGGCTGCCAGCTATCGCGCGGTTCGTGCCAATTGCTGGGCCGCCGTCGGACTAGCTGTGCTGCTGCTTGCCCGCCTGATCGTCGGCATTCGCTAACATCTTCGGTCCTCACATCCCGTCGTAATTCGGTCCGCCCCCTCCTTCGGGAGGCACCCAGGTGATGATCTGGTAGGGGTCAGCGATATCGCAGGTCTTGCAGTGGACGCAGTTCGAAGGGTTCAGGCTGATGCGTTTGCCGTTCGGCTGGCTCGGGTCGTCTACCATTTCGTACACATTTGCTGGGCAGAAATTCTGGCAGGGGCTGCCGTACTCTTTCACGCAACGCTCATTGCAAATGTTCGTGTCGTGAATGACCAGGTGCGCGGGCTGATCTTCTTCATGTTTCGTGCCGGAATGGTAGAGATCGGTAAGCTTATCGAAAGTGAGTTTGCCATCGCCTTTCGCCGGCCCCAGCAGATGAGCTTCGGCGCCGCCGTCGGCGGGCAACTCCGCGAGCTTTCGCATGTGCTCGTAACCGGCTTTACCGGGATAGCGGTTTCTCACCCCGCGTCCGCCAGTCACGAACTGCAGCGCGGTGTGAAACATTCCGGAGTAAAAACCGTGCTCGAACCCCTGATGCATGTTGCGCACTTTCCAGAGTTCGTCTTTGATCCAGCTGGCTTCGACTTTCTTCTGGTACGCGCCGAGCGTGGCCGCCGATGAGTCGTCCTTTTTCAGGGCCTCGAACGCGGTCTCGGCGGCCAGCATTCCGCTCTTGATGGCGAGATGAATTCCCTTGAGGCGCGCAGAATTAAGGAAGCCGGCGGAGTCGCCAAGAATCATCCAGCCATTTCCGGCGACCGGCGGAATCGCCCACCATCCGCCGTATGGCATGGCCTTGGCTCCGTAGCGAATCATCTTGCCGCCTTCTAGCAGCTTCGCAATGAAGGGATGCTGTTTGAAATCCTGCAGCACGTGCTGCGGATCAAGCCGCGGGTCGGGATAGTCGAGCCCGGTAACAAAGCCAAGGGAGACCACATTGTCTTTTGATCCGTAAATCCAGGCGCCGCCGTACTCTTTGGTGGTGAGCGGCCAGCCCATGGTGTAGATGACTTCGCCCGCAGCGATGCGGCCGGATGGAACTTCCCAGAGTTCCTTCACGCCCACGCCGTAAGTCTGGGGATTGGCGTCGCGCGCCAGATCGAATTTTGAGACGAGCTGTTTCGTTAATGATCCCCGCGGCCCCTCGGCCAAAATCACGACTTTGGCATGGAGATCATAGCCCGGTTCGAAATTCGACTTGGGATGACCCTCTTTATCGACTCCCTTGTCGTCGGTGCGAACGCCGGTGACGCGGTCGCCTTCGTACAGCAACTCCGATCCGGCAAACCCGGTGAAGATCGTGATTCCCGTCTCTTCGACTTTGCCTCCGAGCCACTTCACGAAGCGGTTGAGCGAGACCACATAGTTGCCATGATCGCGCAGCGGCGGCGGCGTGATGGGCAGCTTGAACTTGCCCTTCTCGGTGAGAAAGTAGACCGCTTCCTGCGTGACTTCGGCGTCGAGCGGAGCTTCCTTCTCGAATCCGGGAAGAAGCTCGCGCATGGAGCGCGGGTCGAGCAGCGCGCCGGAGAGGCAGTGCTGGCCGATCTCGCGAGCTTTTTCGAGGACGTAGATATTTTCTTTGCTGAGTTGCGAGTCGGGATGCGCGGTATTGTGTGCATCGATGAGCTGCGAAAGCCGCAATGCGCAGGCCATGCCCGCGGGGCCGCCGCCTACGATCACTACGTCGGCCGGCATCTGCGGGCGTTCTATGCCTTCGATCGGTTTGCGGAACGCTATCGTCATAGATTTTATCGGTTGGCGAGACTCGCTATCTCTCCTAACCCCAACAGCGCCCTGTCCGCCGTCACGAGAGTCAAATTCAGCACCTTCGCGGTCGCGGCCAAAAAACGGTCGGCGGGGTCGGCGTGCGAGAGCGATAGGGCGAAACTCGTGCGCACAATTTCTTGAGTGAGCGGAGCCTCCCTCATCTGAGAGGCAGCGCTCTCAACCCATCGCAAAGGGTCCGCGATGCGAATGCGCCCCTTCCGTGAAAGAATCAAAACCTCCCAAACACTGACCGGGGACAGCCACAGCTCATTCGCTGTACTCGAGAGGGCTTCTGCGGCTCGTATTCCCAGGCGGCTTGGATCGGACTTACTCCATAGCCAGATATGAGTGTCAAGCAGGAGCTTCAATCGCGGTAGGCCTCAAACTCTTCCATATCGATCACCGGAGAAACAACATCCCCGAGGAATTCGACTGTTCCAATCATGTCGCCCAGGAACTTGCGTTTGCGGTCCGGCCCAGAGGGAACAACTTCTGCTACGGGAATCCCGTGACGAGTGATGCGCAGAGGCTGGCGTGTTTTGTGGACCTGTTCAATGAGGCCGAGGCACTTGGCCTTGAATTTTGAGATGGGAACATCTCGCATGACCAGTATTTTAACCATAGTCACTTTAAAGGTCAATGCTCGACCCCAAAAGCCATGCTTGCGACCAGGTTTACCCTCCCGCCTTTGCCTTCTTCACTTCCTCAATCAAAAGCGGCACGATGTCGAACAAATTTCCCACAATCGCATAGTCGGCGATTTCAAAAATCGGCGCCTCCGAATCTTTGTTGACGGCAATAATCGTACGCGACCCTTTCATGCCGACGATGTGCTGGATCGCGCCGCTGATGCCGAGCGCGAGATAAAGCTTGGGTGCGACCGTCTGCCCGGAGGATCCGATCTGGCGGTCCATCGGCAACCAGCCCGAGTCGCAAATCGGCCGCGACGCGGCGAGATCGCCGCCAAGAGCGTCGGCGAGCTGCTTCGCCATTTCGATATTTTTCTGTTCCTTGATGCCCCGGCCGACCGAAACAATAATTTCCGCCTGCGTAAGATCGACAGCCTGCTTGGCCTCTTTAAACACGTCCTGCGGCTTGTTGCGAATCACTCCGTCTGCGATTTCGACATTAACGGTTTCGACCGCAGCGGGGCTCGCGCCATTTTCGGCCTTATCTCCGCGGAATGCTCCGTTCTGAAAAGTCACGAACCACGGAGCATCGCTCGCGAAACTGACATCCGCCGCCAGCTTGCCCTGAAACATCTGCCGCGTAAACAGCAGCTTGCCGTTTTCGTGCTTGAATCCGATGCAGTCGCTGATGACCGTTCGTCCCATCGCCGTCGCGAGTTTGGGGACAAAGTCGCGCACCTGATATGTGTGCGGCATAAGCACGAGCTTGGGCTGCTTTGCGGCCAGGAACTGCTTGAGCCCGGCGGCGAAGGCGTCGGGAGTGTAAGGCGCGAGTTTTGGCGACTCGACCGCATACACTTTGGCGACTTTCTTGGCGGCAACTTCCGAGGCGATATTGCCCACGCCCGCCCCGGCTACCGCGGCCTCCAATGGCCAGCCTGTGGCTGCGGCGATGGCCTGAGCGGCGGCAATGGTTTCCCAGGAGACGCGGTTGAGTTTTCCCTCGCGTTGTTCAACGACTACGACGATGGTATCGGGCATAAAAAGTTCTCAGTTCTCGGTTCTCATCAAGAAATCCCGGAGTGACTCATGTAGTGACGGCCCCTTAAGTTTCCTTGAGCTTGCCGAAGGGCTGTCCGCCGGGCGAAGCTCGTCAGATCTCGATTGTTACAGCACGCGCAACTCGTTCCGCAGCTTATCCACCAGTTTCTTCGCGATCTCTGCCGGCGAGCCTTCTATGTGTTCGGTCTTTTTCGTTTTCTGCGGCACGTACAGGCGCTCGATTTTCTGCAAATTTTCTCCCATTGCGGATTGCACTTCCGCCAATGTGACCTTGCGCACCGGTTTATTTTTTGCCTGCTTGATGCCGATGAGCGTGGCATAGCGCAGCTTGTTGATGCCGGACTGAATCGTGAGCACGGCCGGCAGCGGCATGTCGACGAACTGAAAAAATCCAGCTTCGAGCTCCCGCTTCACGCGAATGCCAGTTTCATTTTTTTCAATCTGCATGATGATGGTGGCGTGCGGCCACCCCAGCAATTCCGCCAGAATCACGCCGGTTTGCGCGTAGCCGTAATCGTCGGACTGCAGGCCGGTAAAGATCAGATCGAACTTTTCGTCTTTGATCGCAGCGGCGAATGCTTTCGCTGTGTTGAAAGCATCGAGTCCGACAAAAGCATTGCCTTCCAGGTGAATGGCACGGTCGGCGCCCTTGGCCAAAGCCTCGCGCAACACCTGCTGGGCGCGCGCAGGGCCGGAGGTGATGACTACCACTTCTCCCGTATGCTTTTCTCTTTGCCGCAGCGCTTCTTCGAGAGCAAAAGCGTCGGGCTCGTTCACTTCATACGAGACATCTTCGCGAATCCAGGCGGAGGACTCGTTAAGCTTGAGCGGTGCATCCTTCTGCGGCACCTGCTTCATGCAAACCAGGATTTTCAAACGGAACTCCTTACTCGTGGTTATGAGAGGAAAACCAAACCTGTAAGTATAAATGAAGAGATGGTGAGAGAGGCGGGGAAAGGTCACCCTCTTTTGTGAGCGAAAACATCCGTCCGCGGGTGCCGAGAGCTACCTCTATTTCTTTAATTCGAAAGGCTGAACCAAAACCCAGACGGTTTGATCGCGATTGTTATAGAGCAGCGTGATCGTTACGTCGCGGGGATTCTCCTTGAATGCGAAGTGAAAGCGGAACGTGCAATGCAGTTCCCCGGCAGCGATTCCCTCCTGAAAGCGTCCGCAGAAGTCCTGAATATCGGTGCAGGGCGCCACTTGCTTGAAGAAATTCTTTCCGAGAACCTTTTGCCTGGCGAGACCAGAAAGCCCTGCTTCGTAAGAGTTGTATTTCAGGACCGTTCCCGTGGCGTCGAGTTGGATGACGCCATAGGCGAGTGAGTCCAGTTCCTTCTCGCCGATCGAGTTAACCTTCTGAAAGAAAAAAGAAGGGGCTGTAGCAGAACTTGACGGCACAGATTTCTCTCTCCTGAAGCGGCTCGTGAAACCTCATATTGGCGCACCAGGCAAAAGATGGAAAGCAGAATCGGCAGGAAAGAGGCGCTATTCGAGCAGCGTTTTCCCGTTATGGGCTACAAAACGTGAAAGCGGAAACCCATCTCATCCGCCGTCAGTCAGTGAACACCACCGACTGCACCCCCGAAATCTCAAAGCGTTTGCGGCAGCGCATGTTCTTGCAGGCCATCATGTCGTCTTTGCGCAGCATGTAGGAGCGGGCTTTCGCGAAGCGGGCGCGATCACGCTCATCGGCGCGCCCGGCCAGCTGGCGCTTCTTGGTGCGCACCACCCAGGTGACTTCGTACTCGGCGGGCTGGTGGCAGTGGGGACAGTTCAGGGTCGCTGGCTTCTTTTGCGTGCTCTCGTCGAAAAAATCGCGTTCTTCCATAGGGTCAGTCGCTAGTCTTCACTCAACTCAGGGCAAGCCTCAAACGGTCGTCGGTCGTCGGCCTTCAGTCGCCGGCCGTTCAAACGTTGGCTCCCGCCGCCGACACAGCTACAACTCTTGATTATTACAGTTTTGCCGCAGACAAAGCTATGGCAACATGGGTCTGGGGGTACGGCGGAAAATGGCGCGCAAGAAGAAGCTAAAACGGTTTCGCGCGGTGCAGGCCGTGAAGGAGCTGGCCCGGGAGCGCATGGGCGCACCCCCGGCGGAAAAGGTTGTGCCCCACAAGAACAAAAAGGCGGACAAGCACAAACCCACCCTGGGAAAGCTGCTCGGCGAGTCCGACTAGATCCGATTCTACCCGTGCCTCTAATTGAAAGTCGCCGTCACCGTGCGATTAGCCTCCAGAAACACGGTGCAGACGGTTCCATTGCTTGAATCGCAGTTTGCCCAACTCACGGAAGTCGAAGGGCTGAGCGGCGCTGCGGTCAGCGTAACGTTGCTGCCCGTCGTGAAACCGGCCGCACAGACTGTCCCACACGTAATACCCGCGGGAGAACTTGTAATGGTGCCGGTTCCTCCGCCAATGGTGACCGAAAGGGTGCTCAGGGCGTTGCTTTGTGGACAACCCCCACTGGAGGGGCCGTCGACCGTGACCAGGGCGGCATTGCTCACCACCTGATTCGGGCTATCGTAAAACGTGGCAAAAACGTTCGACGTACCGCAGTTTGTGTTGGGGCTGACTACGCCCCCAGAGGTCACGCTGGCAACTTGAGGTGTGTCGGTCTCCCAGGTCACCAGAGTGGTGATGTCTTTGGTTTCCGGAGGGTGGTCATACGTGCCGTAGGCTTTGAAATTGACAAAAAGACCGGCATCGACCGCGCCAAAAGTTGCCCCGCCAGCCGGCTGTATCTGGATCGAAGTGAGGTGCTGATTGAATCCACAGCTCAGGCTGAACAATAAAAACGCGAGTATGATAAGGGCGGCAAAGCTGAACCCTCTTCGGTTCATTCGTCACTCCTGGGGCCGACAGTCGAGATAAAACCCGCACAACTGGGGAATGCGCCAATTTAGTCAATGGCGGCGCAAAAAGCAATAGCATTAGGTGGCCGGTATTTACTCCGTTTGAAAATTCTGCCCAATCGCGTCCCCGCTGCGTCATCCCGAAGTCCCGCGTTTTCAGCAGCGGGACGGCATCTCCCGCGAGCACACAGTCGTATCAGTCAAACTGAGCCACCGCCCTCCGTCCACACGTTTGACTCCCCTCCGTCCCATCCTTAAGATTAGAAGCTCCCAGGGAACACTTTCTTCAAGATCGGCCAAATATGATCGGCCAAACCATCTCGCACTACCGCATCGTCGAGAAGCTGGGCGGCGGCGGCATGGGTGTGGTCTACAAAGCGGAGGACACGAAACTCGATCGCTTTGTGGCGCTGAAATTTCTGCCCGACGATGTTGCCAAAGATCCCCAAGCCCTGGGGAGATTCCGGCGGGAAGCCAAGGCGGCTTCGGCGCTGAATCATCCTAATATCTGCACCATTCACGAGATTGACGAGCAGGATGGGTACACGTTCATCGTGATGGAGTACCTGGACGGCGTGACGCTGAAGCACCGCATCGCGGGCCGTCCGCTGGAGTCGGAAACGCTGCTGTCGCTGGCCATCGAAGTCGCCGACGCGATGGACGCCGCACACGCCGGCGGCATTGTGCATCGCGACATCAAGCCCGCCAATATTTTTGTGACCAAGCGCGGGCACGCCAAGATTCTGGATTTCGGCCTGGCCAAAGTTGCGCCGCTGGCCAGGGAGCTTTCAGCCGGCCCAACCGCTGCCACCATCGCCGACAGCCATGAATTTCTTACCAGTCCGGGGACGGCCGTGGGCACGGTGGCGTACATGTCGCCGGAGCAGGCCAAAGGCAAAGAGCTTGATACCCGCACCGATCTGTTTTCCTTCGGAACCGTGCTGTACGAGATGGCGACCGGAGCTTTGCCCTTTGCCGGGGACACAGCCGCCACCATCTTCGACGGCATACTGAACCGGGCGCCCACTCCGCCGCTGCGCTTGAATCCGGCGCTTCCGCCGAAGGTGGAAGACATCATCGGCAAACTGCTGGAGAAGGACCGCGACTTGCGTTACCAGTCGGCGGCGGAACTGGTCACCGACCTGAAGCGGTTAAAGCGCGACACGGAATCGGGAAGGGAACCGGCCCATGAGTCGGGCGCGGTAAAGGTTTCGAGCGCTGGGGTTCCTGTGGCCCGAGACGAGCACGCTTCCAGCAGTTCGGTCCTGGCGGCGGCACGCGAGCATAAAACTGGTCTGGGAGTGATCGCCCTCGTGGTATTGCTGCTGGTAGCGGCGGCGGCGTTCGGTGTGTACAGTTTATTTTTTGCCGCCCGCAGCCTGCCCTTTCAAAGCATCAAGATCAGCAAAGTCAGCGGCACTCATAACGCCATTATCGGCGCCATGTCTCCCGACGGAAATTATCTGGCGTACGCATTAAATAACGAGGGCAACGAGTCGCTGTGGCTGCGCCACCTCTCGAGCGAAAGCAACGTACAGATTATTCCGCCGCAACGTGTGGCCTACCGCGCGCTGCGTTTTTCCCCCGACGGCAGCCACATTTATTATTCCCACACGTCGCTGGCCAGCGGTCAGGCATCCCAGGAGTACGATCTTTACCGCATTCCCGTGCTGGGCGGTACCCCTCAGTTGCTGGTTAAAGATATCGATTCGAATCCCAGCTTTTCTCACGACGGGCAGCACTTTGTTTTCCTTCGCGCCAACGACCCGGAGCCCGGTAAGTATCACCTGATCGTGGTCAACGCCGATGGCGGCGACGAGAAAAGTATTTTCAGCGGACCCATGGCCAATGCGGCAACCGATTCCGCCTGGTCGCCGGATGGGAAGGCGGTCGCCAGTTCGATCATCGATCAGAAGGGCACAATTTTTACCTCCGCGATTGCCATCGATCCCGAGACCGGCAAGCAAAAGACAATTTCCGAGCCTCCATTCACCTTTTTCACCAACATCTCCTGGCTGCCCGATGGCAGAGCGTTGACCGTAATTTTCCGCAATGCAGAAACCAACTTCAACCGGCAACAGGTTGGGCTCATCACTTATCCGGAAGGAAAGTTCCGTCCCATTACCAGCGACACCAATGATTACGACACGTTGAGCGTATCGGCCGACGGAAAAACCATCGCCACCGTCATGCAGGAAACTGTGCGCGACGTTTATGTGAGTTCCGGGGAAAAAGCGGATTACTCCGATAGCCGGCAGGTGACCTCGGGTGATCCCGTGCCCACAGTAGCGTGGACGAGCGACGGGCATTTGTTGGCAGAGCAGAGCCCGTCCATTCGTGTGCTGGATGCCAATGGCGGTATCAAAGGCGAACTTGCCAATGAAAAAGACTCCGCAGCGATGCAGCCTGACGGTTGCAGCGACGGTCACGTCGTTTTCTCGCGGGGGACGATGCAAACTCTGGGCGTGAGCGTCTGGCGCAGCGAAGCCGACGGCGCCGGCTTGCGCCGCATCACGGAAGGCAAGCGCGACATGTTTCCCATCTGCTCGCCCGATGGAAAGACGGTCTTTTACGTAGATACAGTTGCTGCAGCCTACATGAAGGTTCCCATCGACGGCGGCAAGCCGGAACGCATCTCAACCGAGTATGCGGAGAATGCCGGCGGCTACGACATTGCGCGCGATGGCAAGACAGCCGCTCTCGGCACCTACGATTTCAAAGCCCAGAGGCCGAACATCACCCTGGTGTCTCTCGAGACGGGCAAGCTATTGCGCACTTACCAGTATGATCCACGGCACCGCGGCGGCTTGCGGTTCAGCCCGGATGGCAAAGGGATCGTCTATCCCATCCGCGAAAAAGGCGTGGATAATCTATGGCAGCAGCCGCTCGACGGTGGCCCCGGCCGCCAGATAACCAACTTCCCCTCGCTGAAGATCTACTCGTACCAGTGGTCGCCGGATGGCAAAAGTCTGGCACTCGTGCGAGGCGACTCCCCTTCCGACCTGGTTCTGATACAGGATGGGCAAAAGAAATAAGCGGGTGCATCCCCTGACGTAGCCATGCGGCAAGAAACCTAAAGGTGCGCCAGCCCCCCGGTTATTTTCCTATCTATCCGGTCTCCCCAGGCTGAGCGGAATCCCGATCTGGAACCAGAACGCATTTCCCCGCGGTCTGTTTTGGACCCATGTGTCCCGTTGATACTTCAGGGCGAAGCCACTGTGGGGGCCGAGCCTGAAGCGAAGTTCTGGGCCGATCGCAAAATCACGCCCGCGCAATCCCCCGCCAACAACGGCCCCATTCTGCCGGTCGTCGGTGGTTTGCTTGTAAAAGTAACCGTTCAGGCCGAGCGCGACCCGCCTGGATATTTCCTGCATGGCCACGTATTCGCACGCAAGCTCGTTTCCGCTGTGGTAGCGAGTGGCGACGTCCTCGGAATTGACGATGTACTGCAGTTTAGAGCTGATTTCGGTTTTGCCCTGGAAGGGCAGATAGGTGAACGCCGCGACCGGTGCAACCGCAAAATTATGCTGCCCCACATTGAGGATGGCGGTCTTCGAATACGAGGCGCCGGGAAGTAGAACGTCAGCTTCGTACAGCCAGTGCCAATCTCCTTTCTTATATCCCAGCTCCAGCACCCCGATGCTCGCATTTCCTATGCCGAACTTGCTGAATTGGCCATTGGGAAGGCTCAGTCGTTCGTGGAGAAACGGAACAGCTATATTGCTGTTCAGTGTCCCACCCAGAAGATGAACGTTCCAGTTATGCACGACCTTAAAAGCCGTGGCGAATACATCAAGTTTGAATCCAGGGACTGTGCTTTCGCCTTCCGCATTGTCCAGTTGATTCGCGGTGTAATAAGCGACATATCCATACAACATGGTTCCGTGCGGATTCGGAGTGAGTCCGGGCAGCACGGTTTCGATTCCGACGGGATAGACGCTTGCCCCATTTTCCGTTGCCTGGGCAACTCCCATGATGAATGTGATAACAGCCACACACGAAAGACATCGCGAAACCCTGACGAACCTAGGAGAGATTTTTTGACATGAAGGCGAGTGGCGCACTTCAATCCTCCTTCTTGAGACGCACGGGCTTGGGCCGTCTTTGCCGGCACCATATTAACTGACGCTGCCCCAGCTTTGCTTCTGTTTTGTCATGAGACTGAACACAAAGGGAAGCAAATGGGGCAACCTCTTACGTGGCGGTGCAGGGCAAAAGACTTAAAGGTAAGCCAGCCCCGCATCAGTTAACGCTGCACCATATGGCTCGACCAAAGACGACAGAACCTAGTCGTGGAGGATAACCCTGAGAAGCGCACTGCGGATTTCGAGCTCGCCATTGTAGCGAACGAAGCCCAGCCTTCTGAACCTGTTCATGAAGAAGGTAACGCGGGGGCGGGTCGTTCCTACCATCTCTGCTAGGGTCTCGTGACTGATTTTCGGAATTGCCACTTCGGGGTTCCCGTCTCTGCCGTACTGGGCAAGCAACAAAAGAATTCGCGCAAGTCGTTTCTCGCTGGAATTGAATAGCAGGTCAATCAGATTCTCTTCATTTCGGATGTTCCGTGTCAGTAAATGTGCCACGAACATATCGGCGAGCGCGTGCTCCCGGTGGAGCACTTCCCTCATCGTCTTCTTATCGATTCGCATCACGGAGCACTCGGTCATTGCAACTGCGGAGCACAGGCGGATAAGCTGCCCTTGAAGGCAGTCTTCTCCGAAGAAGTCGCCCTCGTTCAGAATGCCGATGGTGGCTTCCTTTCCGCCTCTTGATACGACGCCGAGCCTGACCTTTCCCTTCAGTATGTAAAATATAGCGTCGGGGTCGTCTCCTTGACCAAAGATGGTTTGCTTATTGGGATACTCCGCGATGTGCCTGCCGTGATCGCTGGTCGAAAGGAATGTCTTGAGATCGAACTTGCTGTGCTTCCGGGCCCCTGCTCCGAAGGCCATGTCCACCCTCCTGCAAATCGGGACTTCTGGCCCCAAATAGGTGCCGCGAGCATAAAACATCGACCCGCAAATTAGAATGGCCCGAATGTGCCATCCAGCGCAGGTTTGTACTACGTCGCGCTTTCGTTGACATGGTAAGGCCGCAAGAAAAAAAGAGGCGACCAAGAGGCCGCCTCTCACCGAAGGTTACTTACTCCTTGCAGAATGTTATTCCGTCACCGCCTACAACCTCGCCGATGGTGGTTTGGGTTCCATTCGGCGCGATCTGTATTACTGGCCCGTCTTGGGTAGCCACTACCAGGTCCAGGCCGGCAAAGGCTATGTTCATGTTGTGTAGCCCGGTAGTTGCGAATAGCCCTACCCAGGTTCCATCCGTCGCATACTGCTGGATAGTCCCGTCGGTGTTGCTGACAAAGATGTTCCCTGCGGCGTTTACGGCGATTCCCACCGGAGAGGTCAGTAGGGCTGTTATGAAAACGGTTCCAGCCCTCGCCGTCGTGAAAGGAGGGGCGTCGCGAATTATCATGCTGTTTGCCTCGTCCACAGCCACCAAATCTCCCGCGAACGGTCCAGCCGTCAAGAACGCAGTCCCTCCTCCTCCATTCGAACTTCCGTTAGGAGAAAAGGGAAGAATTGACTGAATCGGATCTGGCGATAGGATCGACGTATGCCAGACCCCGCTGTTGGAAAGTCCGTCGGCCTGTGTGGTGCTGAAGACCAGAATCGAGCCCTTTGTAGAAAAACTAAGCCCTTCCGGCCCGCCGCCTTCGGCCAAGCCCTGAAAGCTGCTGAATCCTACTACCGTCGTCTGGTTCATGCCATTCTGGTCGAGACTCACAATTTGCATCGGCCCCCCATAAACGCCGCTTTGACCTGCGTACAGGAGCCGGTTCTTTCCGCACGCAAGCGATTCGACCGACGTGAGGCCCGTAGCTATAGTCGTCTCCGTCCAGTTATCGGCATAGGGCAATGGGATCTGAGTTACGGTTCCGGCGGTAGGACTACTTACCATGATGCTGCACGAGCATGGGCTCGCGTTGACCGTTTCTTGGGCCGCAATTGTGACGGCGCCGTTCCTGGCTAGCGCCTTTCCATTTAGCGTCCCCCCGTCAAGCGTGATGCTGGTGAGCGCCAGGATGTTCCCGATGAATACGTTATTCGTTTGAATGGTTGCCGAAGAGCCAACTTGCCAAAATACATTGCAATTGAACGCGCCGTTGGTAAGCACGACAGTTGAATTCGTGGCGGTTATAAGTGTGCTCCCAATCTGAAATACAAACTGAGCGTTTCGGTCACCTTGAGCATCCAGCGTTAACGTTCCGGTTAGCGACGCCGAAGACGAAAAACAATAGGTGCCGGGAACCAGAGTCAGGCCGCCCAAGTCGGTTCCTGTCAGGTCCGTTCCGCACGCCTCCCCTGCAGCTTCGTTGTATGCGATGGTCAGGTCCGACTGGGCTCCTGACGTTACGGGACTTGAGGTGGTGTAAAGGGTGCCGTTCACCTGAGAAGCGGTGAGTCCCGTTATGGTTGGCGTCGGCGAACTGCCCACATCTCCCTTGATAGTGGTTGCGGCCGACGCATTGGTAACGCCCGAGCCCGCTAGTAAGCCGAATTGTCCCGCTGTCCCTAGGTCGACAGTGGTAGCTGGGGTAGCCTTTTTCGCGGATGCGGCGTGGGTACCCACCGCTAATACCAGAACCAGAACTAGCGTGTTGCGCTGTATCCTCATTGTCTGTACTCCTACCGTGACTTTAATGTTGCTAACACGGATATTAAGGAGGAACCATTGCACTGTAAGTTCAATATTGGACGTAAACCCGAATGACGTGGGCTGGCTGTGATCGTTCAGCGCGTTGTTCCCAAGAAGTGAATAGTCCATTCGCTCCAAATCGGAGGAACTGATGGTGCTGACCAATCCGCTTCCCAGGAGTCGATTCCAATGGACTTTGGGGGAAATTCGGGGGAGGGACTTCGGGCACAGACGGAACACTCCCCAACATTCCTTCCGAGCGGACAAAAAGATGTCCACAGCCAAACCCTGTGACATCTGCACTTGCACCCAGCCCACAACTTATTCCATCATTGTCCCAACAGAGGCGAGTGCAGCCCGCGCGAGCATTCCCAAGCGACCGAAGCCGCCGGCAACCGCTAAGTCCTTTGTTCGACATATTTTGCTTCTAAGTTCTTTAGATAACTTATTTTGCAGAAATAACACCTCCTAAGTCGTTGATTTCACATCAAGGGGGACCTATGGGGGTGTCTATTACCAAAAAATAACCATACGTCGAAACCAAGGTTTTCTTACTGAATCAAGTGCTCCCAGTTGAGCACCAATCCGAGCGGGGAGGAAATTTGCTGGCCCACTGGCCGGGTCGCCAGGATGCGCTTGCCGTCGGGAAGGATCGAAAGAATAATCACTTCGTGGGAAACGCTTAACAGTTCCTTAGGAGTGGAGAACTCGGGCTTGCCGCCGTTGATGCTGACATTCACGGCAAAGACTTTGTCTCCCTGGCGGAAGTAGAGGTTCTTGCCATCAGGGGACCAGTCCATGGCGAGCCGGTCGGTGGTGACTCCACTTGTAACGCCCCCGCTGGAGACCTGCCAGCGTGCGCCAGCCGCGGGAAAGGGCGTCACGTAAATTTCCCGGCTTCCGTTTTCATTAGAGGTATAGGCCAACCATTTATTGTCGGGAGAGAGTCTGGCGTCATACTCATCGAAGTTACTGTTCAGGACTGGCACCAGCTTATGATCTCTCAGCAGATCGGTGTAATAAATGTCGAAGCCGGTTTTAGCGTCCTGCACGGAGAAGAACACATATCGCCCATCCAGAGACTGGCTGGAGAGGTAGTACGAACCCTCAAAGTCGACTTTTTCGTCGCTCCCGGTGGAAACCAGCGAGTGCAAGGCGAGGACGCTGTGATAGCCGCTGGTCGAGATGGTGTAAACGCTGCGCGCATCGGCTGAGACGACGCCATTTTGTTCGAGTTCGGAATCAGGCGTAAGGCGAGTGACACTGCGGCGTTCGGTGTCCGCCAGCCACAGGCTGCTGCCGTGGCCGTCGGGATTTGACCGCGTCAAAACCGCCACATGGCTGCGCGGCGAAAAAATGCCTTCCGCGTAGGGAGCAGGCTCACCCCAGTGCTCCAATTCCTTTCCCGTGGAATCGAGCCACACCAACTCACGGTTGCTTACGACCGTTTGGCGATAGACCAAAACATTTTGCGCCGCCGAAAAGTACCCCACGTCGCGCGCATTGTAATATTCCACGGATTCGGCGATGGGAGTGGGTTTGCCCTCAAGACGCAGTCCGCTGGCGTCAAATGGCTGCCCCATGAGCGATCCATCCTTCAGATAAAACAGGTGACCGTGGCTGTAAGCGACATTCGATCCGGCTGGCAAGACTTGTTGGGGCTCGCCCCCGTCCAGCGATCCGGCGAACACGCTTCCCACAGCGGCGTTTCCCGTCCGCTGAACAAAAAGAAAATGCTTTCCGTCGGGCAGGAAGTAGGGATTCCGATTGGTGAACTGGGCGTCATCCTTGCGGCTGGGAGTGACCTGCTCGGGTGTGCCTCCGCCATCGGAGACACGCTGCAGCGGCCCGGCAATTCTGGGAGCGAACAGAATCGTACCCTGCTCGTTCCAACTGCCTCCGCGGCCCTCGGGAGCATCGCATAACGCCTGCACCGGTCCGCCCTCGGCTGCAATCTTGCGCAGCTTGCCGTTGGAAAAAAATCCGAGATACTTTGCGTCGGGGGACCAGAAGGGAAAAAATCCATCCTCGGTGCCGGGCAGGAATGTGGCTTTCCCCGAACTCAGTTGCTGCACGAAGATAATGCTCTTGTCGTTTTTCAGCGCGACAAAAGCAATTCGCTGCGCGTCGGGCGAAAGCGCGGGAGGTCCCGTCAGTACGTAATTGAAGTCGTAGCCCACAGGTTGTCCAATCTGGGCCCGCACCAGTTGGCGCGCGCTGGTGAGGCGATTGGCATACATGGCGGCGGCAATCACCGCCCCCAGAGCAGCCAACCAGCCCAGAACCATCGCCGCCGCGAGAATCTTCTGCCGGTGTTTGCGCTGCGAAACCACCATTGCAGGAGCGCCGACCTGGCTGCCGCCGGCGGTGATCCATTGCAACTGCAGTTTCAGATCGTGCGCGCTTTGAAAACGCTGCTCCGGATCCTTGGCCAGGCAGATGCGGACCAGGTGTTCAAGAGCTGGAGGCGTGAGCGGTTGCACTGCGGAGATTGGTTCGGGATCCTTCTCGAGAATGGAACTCGCCACCGACAGCTGGCTTTTGCCTTCGAAGGGCCGCTTGCCGGTCAGCATTTCGTAGAGCATTGCGCCGAAGGCAAAGATGTCGCTGCGGGGATCGGCTTCTTTTCCCTGAATCTGCTCCGGGCTCATGTACTGAACGGTGCCGAGCATAGTGCCGGCGGTGGTAATCGGGGAGGCTGGACTAGCCGCGGTGGCAACCGCTGAGAAAGCAGGAACGGAGGAGGAAGATGCAGCGCCGGCCAAATGCAGCTTGGCGAGGCCGAAGTCCATCAGCTTGGCGCCACTTTTGGTCAGCATCACGTTGCCCGGCTTCAGGTCCCGATGCACGATGCCGCTGCGGTGGGCCCGTTCGAGGGCATCGGCTATTTCGATTCCGATGCGGATGGTTTCGTCGGGCGTGAAGGGCTTGCGCGCCAGGCGCGCAGAGAGCGTCTCGCCCTCAAGAAACTCCATGACCAGAAAGTCCATGCCATCCTGGCGGCCCACGTCGTGAAGCACGCAGATGTTGGGATGCTGCAGGCCGGAGATGACCTTGGCCTCGCGCTCAAAGCGGGCGCGCAGTTCCGGAGTCTGGCTCAAATGAGCGGCCAGGACTTTGATTGCGACTTCGCGGTCGAGACGCGTGTCGCGCGCGCGGTAAACCTCGCCCATGCCGCCGGCGCCGAGCAGGGATTGAATTTCATAGGGGCCGAGTTTTGTGCCGGAGCTCAGAGCCATTGGATGCGCGCGATTATAGCGCATGCGGCTCCTGAACCCGCTGATGAGATGCGCCTTGCTTCCAACCCTTCCCGCCTCATATACTCTGAACGTTTGCCGTTCACCCCCGGGAAATCGGCGGGCGGCGGACAATCCTCGGACTCGCCTTAGACGCCATCATTCCGGAGAATGAACTTATGACGACCATGACCGCACCGCCGAACATTGATAAAGAAAGTAATCCGTGGGAATCGCAGCGGGCGCGGTTTGACCTGGCTGCGCAGAAGCTGAATCTCGATGACGGGCTGTGGCGGGTGTTGCGCTATCCCAACCGCGAGCTGACGGTATATATCCCGGTGCAGATGGATGATGGCCGGCTCGAGGTATTCACGGGATTCCGGGTGCAACACTCGATTGCTCGAGGTCCGGCGAAAGGCGGCATCCGCTACGCCCCCGACGTCACGCTTGATGAAGTCCGGGCCCTCGCCAGTTGGATGACCTGGAAGTGCGCCGTGGTCAATATTCCCTTCGGGGGAGCCAAAGGCGGCGTGATTTGCGATCCCCACAAGATGTCGATGGGCGAGATCGAGCGCATGACCCGCCGCTATACCTCCGAACTGATTGAATTCATCGGCCCGGAAAAAGATGTGCCGGCGCCCGACGTGAATACCAATGAACAAGTCATGGCGTGGATGATGGATACCTATTCCATGCACATGCGGCAGACGGTTACGGCGGTGGTGACCGGGAAACCCATCAACATTGGCGGGTCGCGCGGACGCCGTGAGGCCACGGGCCGCGGCGTGATGGTGGTTTGCGACGAAGCCATAAAAAAGCTGGGCCTTGCGCGCGAAAGCACACGGGTGATTGTGCAGGGTTTTGGCAATGTGGGATCCAACGCCGCGCAATTGATGTTTCAGGCCGGATACAAAGTTGTGGGCATCGCCGAAGTCGGTGGCGGCCTTTACAACAAGAACGGCATCGACCTGAATGCTTTGGTCGAGTACCGGCAGAAAAACGGCACGGTGCACGGTTTTGGCGGTGCGGAATCGTACGATCCGGCGGAGTTGCTGACCACGGATTGCGAGATTCTGATTCCCGCTGCGACAGAAAATGTGATTACTTCGCGCAATGTGGATCGCGTGAAGTGCCGCATCCTGGCTGAAGGCGCCAACGGCCCAACCACGGCGGCGGCGGACGACGTGCTCAGCGACAAGGGCGTTTTCGTGATTCCGGATATTCTGGCGAACGCCGGCGGCGTGACCACCTCCTATTTCGAATGGGTGCAGGACCGCCAGGGATATTTCTGGAAGGAATCGGTGGTGAACGAGCAATTGGAAGAAATCATGATCTCGTCGTTCAACGACGTGGTGCGGTACGCCGAAACGCATCATGTGAACAACCGCATTGCTGCGTACATGCTGGCGATCGACCGGGTGGCTTACACGATTCGACAGCGCGGGATTTACGCTTAGAATCAGTCTGCCAGCTTAAAGGCAAGGGATTTGCCGCGCGCGGGAAGGCTCAGGAATCGCGGAGGTGATTATGAGTTTGCGTACGAAGAAACTGTTCGCCAGGTTGCTGCCTGTTCTGCTGGCGACTCTGATGTTGCCCGCACTTGCTCCGGCACGCATCTACCCGGGCTCTGCGCCGCAAGCCGTCTCTGCCGCCGACAAACTCGACATCAACGCGGCGACCGCGGACCAGTTGAAGGCGCTGCCCGGCATCGGCGACGCCTATTCGCAGAAAATTATCGCCGGGCGGCCTTATCGCACCAAGCTCGATCTGGTCCACAAGAAGATCATTCCGCAGTCGACGTACGACAAGATCAAAGATCAGATCATTGCCAGGCAGCCCAAGGCAGTTTCGGCTGCGCCGAAGTAACCTCGGGACTCGCGTCGCTACGCTCCGCGAGCGCACGCGACCTCCGTCCTACATCATTGCCTTCCCTGTTTTCGTGGAGCATAATCAGACTATCTCCACAATGTTTCTGCGGAGAGCATTTGGCCGCGCGGTGAATCTGCCCAACTCCATCACGTTGATCCGTATCTGCAGTATTCCTCTGCTGATGTGGGTGTTGTCTTCCAATCACTTCAGCAGTGAACACGGCGCCAAAGAATTGCTGGCCTCGGTCATCTTCATCGCTGCCGCCATGACGGACGGCATCGACGGCTATCTGGCCCGCAGGCACGGGCAGATCACCACCATGGGCATTCTGCTCGACCCCATGGCCGATAAACTGCTCATCGCGGCGGCGTTCGTCACCCTGGTGCAGTTCAATCCCAGCCTGGTTCCGGCGTGGATCGCCGTGATCATTATTGGCCGGGAGTTTCTGGTCAGCGGCCTGCGCTCAATTGCTGCGTCCGGCGGATTTACCATCGAAGCCAGCGAGTTGGGCAAGTTCAAGATGGTGGTCCAGATTGTTTCTGTCGTCGCGGCAATTTTGGACCATCGCTGGAAAGAATGGCCGATCTACGGCAACTTCGTTTTCCCCGTGCACTGGATCGCCTACACCGCGCTGTGGTTCGTGGTTTGCGTTTCCCTGGTTTCTGGCATCGATTACTTCGTCGCATTCTGGTCGAAGATTGACCGGCGCGTCTCCAGTAGGCGTCGCCGGGCGTTTATTCTGAGCCGCCGCAAGCCGCAACCGGCACGGCGCCCGGCAGATGCCGATGTTGCCCCCACCACATAATTCGTCCCCAGCGGCATCTTCTTCAGCAGCGAGCCCATGCGGAGCGGTGTCTCACGGGGCTTCGGCGCCAGAATATTCTGCGCTGGAACGGGTGCAATTGATCCGGCTGGCGCACGAATCCATTCTTTCGAAAGTGCAAGGGCGCGAGCTTTCTCTGGATGCTCCCTCGCCTCATTTCGCTGAGCTTCGAGGGGCATTCACTACACTCTACCTGCGCGGCGAGTTGCGGGGATGCGTGGGCTACGTGCTGCCGGCCTGCTCCGTCTACCGGGCGGTGGCGGAGACCGCGCGGGCAGCCGCCTTCGAGGACAACCGCTTTTCACCGGTTACAGCGGAAGAAGCTCCGGCACTTGAGATTGAATTGAGCATTCTGTCACCGCCGCAACCAATTCGGGCCGAAGAGATCGAAGTCGGGAGGCACGGTTTGCTCATTAGTCTCCACGGCCGGCGCGGCCTGCTCCTGCCGCAGGTGCCGGTCGAGCACGGGTGGGACCGCACCACTTTTCTGGAGCAGACTTGCAAAAAGGCGGAACTGCCGCGCGACGCCTGGCAGAAGGGCGCAGCGATAGAGGCCTTCACGGCTGAGATTTTCGGAGAGAAGGGCGGGATGTGATTCGTGGCGGTGAATTCGTATCGCCCCATCGCGTGCCCGCGACGCCAGGACGTCTTTAAGGACCAAGCGCTGTCGGCGGCCCTGGCCAGAATATCCTATTAGACTGTCGGCGGCGCGGCGAACGGAGCGGGAGTTGTCGGCCCGCCTGCAGTTCCGCCTTCGTTCACCAGGTCCTTCAACTCCTTACTGGGCTTGAAGAACGGAATTTTCTTGGCAGGGACTTCGACGCGTTCTCCGGTTTTGGGATTGCGTCCCATGCGGGGTTTGCGCTGACGGGTGCGGAAACTGCCGAAGCCGCGGATTTCGATCTTGTCGCCCGCGCGCAGAGAACGCACCACGCTGTCAAAGATGGTTTCCACGATCACTTCGCTGTCTTTGCGCGTAAGTTCCGCTAAACGCGAGACTTCATCGATCAAATCGGCTTTGGTCATAATCCCTCTTTAGGTCGAGTCAGGCTTTGACCGGAAATCGCGGCCTGCGGGCAACGGGGACGCATAGGCCGTTGCCAATCTCTCATAACCTTCTCAAATTTCAAGGGTTGTGTGCAAGTCTCGGTTTTGGGGCGGGTTGGGGAGGAGCCGTTGCGACGGGGTGGTTGCTGCGGAATGACGTTTAGCTCGGCGGCACATTTGTCCCAGCGTCGCTGCGCTCCGCGGGCGGACGAGGCGTCCGCCCCTACGTGAGCTGAGGTGATCCCCGCTATTTCCAAAGATAATAAAACCCAACCTGCTGCTCGAGCATTTTTTCGCGGTCGGGAAGATATTTCGACACATCGCCGAGCACAAGATCGAGCAGCGTTCTTCGATCCTTCTCGGGATGCACGAGGGTGGGCTCGCCGGAGATACCCACCGATTTGGCTGTGTCTTTGACCACGGCCTGGAAGTCGCCCACATCGTCGATCAACTTCATGGAGAGCGCCTGTTCGCCGGTCCAGACTTTGCCGTTGGCGATCGACTTGACGTCTTCAACTTTCATGCCGCGGCCGGTGGCGACAGCCTGCACGAATTGTCCGAACATGTTGTCAATGAGCGACTGCATGTATGCCTGTTCGGCGGGCGTGAGATCGCGGGCGGGATTGCCGGTATCTTTGAACTCGCCGGTTTTGAGCACGATGTCTTTCAACTTTGCCCACTTCAGCAGATCTCCATAGTTCACCCACTGCGCGATCACGCCGATAGAGCCGACGATGCTGCCGTTGTCGGCGTAAATTTTATTCGAGGCAGAGGCGACATAATAAGCGCCACTGGCGCCGACGGTTTCAATGGAAACCACGATTCGCTTCTTCTTTTCCTCGCGGACCCGTTTCACCTCGCGATAAATCTCCTCCGACGCAGCTACGCCGCCGCCCGGCGAGTTGACGTGCAGGATGATGGCCTTGATGGAGGAATCGTCGCCGAAGCGCTTCAACTCGTCGACGACAGGTTGAGGCGAAAGAATGACGCCGTCCAGGTCGACGACGCCAATGCGGTCGCCGAAGCCGCTAAACCCGGCCTCGTTGGTGCCCGCGTGCAGCGTCATATAGACCAGCGAGAAAACGGCCAGTACGAAGAGGAAGAAGGCTCCTCCGCCGATCAGAATCCAGAGCAGGGTGTGGGAGCGTCGTTCAGGCATGATGAAAGTTTAGCACCGGGACTAGGGCGTGAGCACGCGCAGGACCCGAGGCTCAATCGCAACCTCGACCGGCGTCCGGCAAACATATTCGCCGTCGGCATAAACATCCAGCGGCGATCCGGTTTCAACGCGCACGCGGGCGGATTGGAAGTAATCCACCTCCCGAATGCTAAGGTGGCGGCCGAAGTAGACCGTAGGAAACAGGCAAGAAAGCTTGAAGCGGTCGATGGCGCCGATTACGCAGATGTCGAGTTGGCCATCATCCATTTGTGCGTGGGGCGCGATTTTCATTCCGTCACCGTAAGTAGAAGTGTTTGCGAAGGCGGCGAGGATAGTGGGTTGGTTGCTGCGGGGCATCCATTCTTTTTCTGCAGGCACGGAAATTTTCATGGCGAATGGGGCAAAGTTGAAGAGCGTCGGGGTGAGCGTCAGGGCATAGCCGCCGTGCCCGCGCAGCCAGCGGGGCAGGGAATTGGCGCGGCGGGCGACTTCGCTGCTGAGTCCGAGGCCCGCGACCGTGGCGAAATAGTTCCTGGTACCTGGTACCGAGTACCAAGGAACATCCTCTGAGGAGGATATTTCGTCTGGGATTAGTGGCGTGATCACTCCGAGGTCGATGGCCCGGATATTGTCGCGCCTTTCACAAAAGCGTCGCCACGCGGATAGCGAATCGCGCAGGCGCCGCAGTCCCAGAGCGCGGGCGAAATCGTTGCCGCTGCCTGAGGGGACGATCAGAACCGGCAGGTTCAGTTTCACCAGCGCGTTTAGATGACGGTGAATGGTGCCGTCGCCGCCGAAGAGCAGGATGATGTCGGCCTGATTCGCAGAGCTGGGGAGGCCGATGCTCCAGTCGATGACACAGGATGCTTTTTGAGCCACCGCTTGAAATGGCTTGAGGTCGTCAGGGGAACACCCCAACCCGAAGATGGCCGCTGCGAGCATGTGCGCGGACGAGCCTACCACAGCTCATGTGGGAGCAGTCCGGTTTCAAGCTTCGATGATCGCAGCCTTAACCTTCTTACCAACTCTGAGGATCAACTTGAAAGGCATAGTGTAAGAAGTAATCGGGAGGTGCGGGGCTGTGTAGACCGCTCCTACTGATCCATCAGGTTTCAGCAGTTCGACCGAGCGGGCCTTCAGTTTTCTTCCTGCGTCGGTGGTAGAGTCGACCAGTCCGCACATAACCAGTAGTCGATCAAGTCGTATTACGATGATTCTGTCGGTGCCTGGCGCCGGCGAGTCGGACGTTCGGATCCTTTCGTACGGGACACGGATCTCTCCGATGTCGGGTATTTCGTCCGCCACAAGTTCCCGTTGGTGTAGCTTCCCCCAATCCTCCCCTGCTTTCGCGGCACTATCGCCCGAATGAAAATCCCCCACAATCCTCCGCGCCAGATCCTTCTTCGCCTGCATGGGATGCGACTCGCTCTTCATCTTCTCAATCTCAGCCAAAGAAACATCCGTCAGCAGTTCGTAATATCTCCACATCATCTCGTCGGAGATGCTCATGATTTTCCCGTACATCTCCAGCGGCGGCTCGTGAATTCCGATCGCGTTCCCCAGCGACTTCGACATCTTCTGCACGCCGTCGAGACCTTCGAGAATGGGTGTGGTCAGCACCGCTTGCGACTCCTGTCCGTACGCGCGCTGCAGTTCCCGGCCCACCAGAAGATTGAATCTCTGGTCCGTGCCGCCGAGCTCCACGTCGGCCTCCAGCGCAACCGAGTCGTAGCCCTGCACCAAGGGATAGAGCAGCTCATGCAAGGAAATGGGTTTCTCGTCCTGGAATCGTTTGTGGAAGTCCTCGCGCTCGAGCAGTTGTGAGACCGTGTACTTCGCCAGCAGACGCACGAAATCGTCGGAAGTTAATGGGCCCATCCAGCGGCGGTTAAAGTCGATTACGGTTTTTTGCGGATCGAGAATTTTGAAGACTTGTGCTTTGTAAGTTTCAGCGTTCTGCTCGATCTGTTCGCGGGTCAGCGGCGGCCGCGTGGCCGAGCGTCCGGTGGGATCGCCGATCATGCCCGTGAAGTCGCCGATCAAAAAAATCGCAGTGTGGCCGAGATCCTGAAAGTGTTTGAGCTTGCGCAGCACGACCGTGTGGCCCAGGTGCAGGTCGGGCGCGGTAGGGTCCATGCCCAGCTTTACCCGCAAAGGTTTGCCGGTGCTTCGCGACTTCTCAAGCTTGGCGCGCAGGTCGGATTCGCGGATGATTTCTGCCGCGCCCTTCTTGAGATATGTGAGCTGCTCGTCGACGGGTGCGAAGGTTGGCATGGGAAAAGACATTATAAAGAAAGGAGGAGGCAGCAGTGGCTAATGCGATTGACGCTTCGATGAGCGGAATCGCAAGCAGTGCTGAAACCGCGCAGAATAGCGGCTGGGGCCAGCGAGAACTACTCACCGCTCTTAGTGGGCGATGAAATCCGAGAAGAAGTACGCGAGGAGTCCGAAAAGAGCCAGCCCGGAAACCCCGTAGGCCGTCAGAACCCAGGCGCCACGGCCTTCACGGCGGCTGCTGCGGACCAGTCGTTGAGAAACCGACTGCGTGGAGTTCGATGAGACAGAAGCCTGATCTTCCATGCCAGAAGCACCTCCGAACGGAAGTCTCGTGCGCAAGTACGAAGATTATGCGTCACGCCCGCCCGGCATCGCAGCCGGACAAGACTATCTAAGCCGGAATTTTACTATGGTTTTGTGGGCTGGGACCGAAAAAATCTGAGATTTGTCACGCTAGCGCGCGATTTTTTACCAAAATACCACAATTTACGTTTCCCCCTTTGTCCGGGCCTACCCCTGCTAGCCACGGTCCATGGCTTCGGCGCCTTTACCTCTTGGGTGAAGAGCCGATTGGCCTTACTATTGAATGATGCGTCGTTTCTTTGCCTTGCTTCCTGCGCTCTCCCTTCTGATCGGCTGCGCCTTGACTATTGCCATTCCTGCCCTGGCTCAGGAGGGCCAGACTCCCACCCCCTCATCCGTTCCCGCGAAAGCGAACAACGGAGCGAATGACGAATCGAAGCCCGCCGACACCGCTTCGAAACCGGACCAATCCAAGCACGACTATTCGCAGGAAGGGTTTGTCGTGGAGCAATACCGCTCCACCTACCGCTTTGAAACCGACGGCACTGGCCGCAAAGAGACCGTCGCCCGCATACGGGTGCAGAGCGAGGCGGGGGTGCAGCAATGGGGACAGCTTCAACTCGGCTACAACTCCGCCAACGAGCGCATGGAGATCGCCTACGTCCGCGTGGTGAAAGCTGACGGCAGCATCGTGAAAGCGGGCGACGACGCGGTGCAGGATCTCAGCGCGCCGGTCGAGCGCGAAGCTCCCGTCTACACCGATTATCGACAGAAACACGTTACCGTCCCCGGCCTGCGCCCCGGCGAGGTGCTCGAATACGATATCGTCACCGTGATCCACACACCGCTGGCCGCAGGCCAGTTCTGGGCCGACTATGAGTTCGACAAGAACAACATCATGCTCGATGAAGAGCTTGATGTGGACGTGCCCTCTGACCGCCCGCTCAAATTAAAGAATAAGGCTGGGCTGGATCCCAGGATTACGGAAGCGAACGGCCGCCGCCTCTACCACTGGTCAAGTTCTCATCTGGAGCGTGAAGACGACAAAAAGGACAAAGATAGAGATAAAGACAAAAAGAAAAAGAAGAAGCCCGCCGATGAAGAGCGCCCAGATGTTCAATTAACCACCTTCGCCAGTTGGGAACAAATTGGCCGCTGGTACGCCAATCTGGAAAAAGACCGTCGCGCTCCTTCACCCGAGGTCCGCGCCAAAGCGGAGGAACTCACGAAAGGCCTGAACAATGAAATGGATAGGATTCAGGCCCTGTACGATTACGTGGCCAAGAATTTTCGATATGTAAGCCTGTCATTGGGAGTTGGCCGCTATCAGCCTCACGCCTCCGGGGATGTTCTTCACAATCAGTACGGCGACTGCAAAGACAAGCACACGTTGTTGGCCTCGCTGCTGGAAGCCGAGGGGCTGCACGCGTCTTCCGTGCTGATCAACTCCAGCCGCAAGCTCGATCCTGATGTGCCGTCACCTTCGCAATTCGATCACGTCATCACCATGTTGCCCATGCCGATTTCTCACGAAGAAATCTGGATGGATACGACCGCTGAAATCGCTCCCTTCCGTCTTCTCGCCTTCACCCTGCGCAACAAGCTCGCCCTGGTCATTCCTCCCGGCGGCATGCCCCGTCTGGAACAGACCCCGGCCGATACGCCGATGCCTGATCGCGAAGTCTCCGAGGTCGAAGGCAAGGTAAACGCCATCGGCAAACTCGAAGCCCACGTTCACTACACTTTTCAGGGCGATGAGGAGTTGATGCTGCGCTCTGTCTTCCGCCGCGTTCCGGAGGCGCAATGGCAGCGGGTGGTGGAGAACGTGAATGCCGGCATGGGCGGCGAGATCACGAATTTGAAGATCAGCGACCCTGCCGCGACCCGCGAGCCCTTCACCATGTCGTACGACGTCTCCAAACCGAATTTTCTCGACTGGTCGAAGAAAAAGTCCGATCTAACGCTGCCACTGTGCCAGTTCAATCTGCCCGATCTCGGCGGAAATGACGACGGCGATTCCGATGCGGACGCGCTCAAGCTGGGCCCCAAGGCGGAATACCTCTACAAGATCAAGCTCGAGCTGCCCGCCACCTATACCGCGCGCGCTCCCATACCATTTTCGCTGAAACGCGATTACGCCGAGTATCAGGCGACCTACAAGCTCGATGGCGGCACCTTCACCGCGGGACGAACTCTCACCATGCGCCAGGACGAGCTGCCGGCGCCTCGCGCCGCGGATTATCAAGCCTTTCGCCACGCCGTTAACTCTGACCTCGGTCAGGTTCTCTCTTTAGAGAATACGGTCCCGGGCACTCCCGGCCCGCCGGCGGATATGAAGGCCGATGACCTGGTCGAGAGCGGCCGCGCCGCCCTCACCAGCAACAATCTTCCCATGGCGATTCAGCTCCTCAAGCGCGCGACTGAATTGGATCCCAGGAACAAATATGCGTGGAACGTCCTTGCCGCCGCTTATCTGGGAATGCGGCTCAATGACGACGCCATTGCCGCACTGAAAAAGCAGATCGAAATCAATCCTTACGACGAGTACGCCTACAACGCCATGGGCCGCGCTTACTGGCAGGAGCGCAAATATGACGATGCAGCCTCCGCCTTCAACAAGCAGATTGAAATCAATCCCCTCGACCGCTTCGCCCACGCCGGCCTCGGATCCATGTACTCGGAGTGGCACAAATATGATCTGGCCGCGCCGGAGCTCGAAAAAGCCGCGTCGCTCAGTCCCGACAATGCAGAGTTGCAAGTCAGCCTCGGCGATGCTTACCTGAATCTCGGCCAGGATGACAAGGCCCTCGCCACCTTCGATCATGCCATCGAAATCTCAGCCACACCGCTGATTTGGAATAACATCGCCTACCAGCTTTCGCTCAAGGGGTCGCACCTCGACCGCGCCCAGCAATATGCCGAGTCTGCGGTTTCAGCCACCACCGCGGCTTTACGCAATTTGTCGCTCGACCGGCTCACGCCGCAGGATTTGCCGCTGGTGCCTTCTCTCATCGCCTACTGGGACACGTTGGGCTGGGTTTATTACGGAGAACACAGTTACGACAAAGCCGAAAAATATGTCGCCGCCGCCTGGGGACTCGGCCAGCACGGCGAGGTTGGCGATCATCTGGGACAGATCTACGAAAAGGAAGGGAAGAAAGACTCGGCCTTGCGTACCTACGATATTTCGCTGGCCGGCCTGCGTCCTGTTCCCGAAACTCGCGACCGGATCGCAGCTCTGCTCAAGAGCGATCCCAAACTTAAGAACGATGAGACCGGCGGCACACAGTTTCTGCAATCCCAGCGCACCATCCACGTAGGCAAGTCGAAAGAAACCGGCAACGCCGAATTTTTCGTTCTGCTGAGCGGACACGCAGGAGCGGCAGCCACCGCCGACGCGGTGAAATTCCTGAGCGGGGACGAAAAGCTGAAGGCCATGTCCGACGCCATCCGCACCGCCGAATACCATCTCAGCTTTCCCGACAACACCCCGGTAAAAATCCTGCGCCGGGGAATCCTTTCCTGCTCGGCAGGCGATTGCATGTTGGTGCTGATGCTGCCGGACGATGTCAGGACGGTGGACTGATAAGGAGTGGCTCTCGATTGGTGAAGACGGCTCGGGCGCTATTTCGGCATCTCGTACAATCGCACTTCGGCCATCGGAAAATCCTTGCGGTTGTCGGTTACCAAAGCACATCCCTGCTCCATCGCCACCGCAGCAACCATCGTGTCCGCCAGAGTAAGCGTCCGGCCTTTTCGCGCCCACTGCATCTTAAACCGGCCCGCCCTTTCACCCGCGCTGGGCGTAACAGAGTGGCACAGCAATGCCCCAATAAATGCCTTTGTCCGGGCCTCCTCCTCGGGACGCATGCCTGCATACACTTCCGCAACATTGAGTGCGGAAGTTTCCAGGCTGTGCCCCGAGCGCACTAATTCGGCCAGCCAAGCCCGGCGTGCCTTCCGAGACCGGAGCGCGTCGATCAGCACCGATGTATCCAAAAGCAGTCGCATCGCCTTGCCTATTTCCGTTTGCGCTTCCGCGCCCGGGGCGGCTTCCGAGGACCGGTCGCCGCAAGCCTGCCTTCGCTTTCGGAACGCAGCTTCCGAACCCAGGCGCTCGATTCCCCTTGTACGCCGCCTCGCTCTTCCTCTCGCCACGCCGGATCATCGCTTTCCAGAAAGCGCAGCAGCTTCCGCCGTCGTACTTCTTCTCTCGCGGTCTCCAAAAGGAAGGCGCTCCGCCCTCGTGGACCAACGATGGCATCGATCTCACGCAGCAGATCCGCTGGGATAATGATGTGTGCACGCTGTGTGCTATTCATATGTGTATATGCATTGTGCCATTGGAAAGACCCGACAGTCAACCTCAGCCAATTGAGCACTGCTGCCTATGCCACTCCGCTGGCCTTTTCGTACGCATAGGCCAACCGCAGCACCAAATCCTCCCGCCACCACGGCCCCGCTATCTGCAATCCGATAGGCAGCCCGCCTTTCGTAAACCCGCATGGCACCGAGATCGCTGGCAGTCCCCACACGTTGAACGGACGGGTGTTGCGCAGCAGCGTAAGCTCTGCCGGGCGCAGCGCAGCCACATCCTTTTTCAGATCGGCAATTGCCGGCGCAGGAATAGGCGTCGTTGGCGTCACCAGCAAATCGACTTCAGCGAAAATCTTGTGAACCCGCCGCCGCTCCTCCTCCAGTTCTCGCCGCCGCTGAATATATTCCGCCGCCGAATATTTCTCGCCCGAGCGGATGCGCCGCAGAGTCTCAGCCTGGTACAGCTCAGGCGTGCGCGCGACATAGTCCGCGTGATAAGCATAAGATTCCGCCCCCTGCACTGTGCGATCCGACGATACCTCGATCTGCACCTCCCGCACCTCGGCCACCGCCGTGCCGATCACAGCTAGAGCCCGTTCTACGGCAGCGCGAACTTCATCATCCAGGTCATCATAAAAATATTGCCGTGGGACGCCTACACGCAGATTCCCCAGCGGATCGCGCAATCCGGAAACATAATCGGCTACCGGAACATTCGCGCTGCATGGGTCGAGCGCGTCATATCCCGCAATCGCCTGCAGCACGATAGCGGCATCGCCCACAGTCGCGGCCAACGGCCCTACATGATCGAGCGACCACGAAAGCGGAATGACCCCGCGGGCCGAAACTCGCCCGTAAGTGGGTTTGAGCCCGACGCAACCGCACAGTGCTGCCGGTTCGCGAATCGATCCTGCCGTGTCGGTTCCAATCGCCGCGTAACCAAGGCGCGCAGCCACCGCTGCCGCCGATCCTCCGGACGATCCTCCCGCAATGTACGCAGCATTCTTGGGATTGTGTACGTCCCCGAAAAAGCTAACCAGCGAGCTGCCGCCATAAGCGAACTCATGCAGATTGTTTTTTCCCAGAATCACCGCGCCTGCCTGCCGCAGCCGCCGCACTACCTCAGCATCCTCGGAGGGTACGCGATGCTCAAAAAGTGCGCTGCCCGCCGTGGTGCGCGTTCCCGCCGTATCGATCAGATCTTTTACGGCAACCGGGATCCCGTGCAGCGGCCCGCGCCATTCACCGTGCGCGATTTCGTTTTCCGCAGCCCGCGCCGCCGCCAGCGCTTCTTCAGCCGTAACCGTGATATATGCGTTCCACTTCGGATTCAGCTTCTCAATTCGTTCCAGGCACGCCTGCGTCAATTCCACGGGAGAAATCTCTCTCTGCCGCACCCGCGGAGCAAGGTCGACGATAGTTTCAGAAGCAGTCATGCGCGGCCTTTATTGTAACGATTGCCCTGAGAACTGGAAGGCATCAGAAGAGCGGGCTTTAATTGCGGCAATCCAGCTCTCTGCCGACCATAGTCTGGTTACTAGTTACTCCGGAGATGAGCGGCCTGAATTATGATGATGGCCGGACATCGCTCGACATGAAATCTCTTGGCATATTGCTTTCCGGCCGCGGCTCGAACTTCGTGGCCATCGCCGACAGCATTGACGCCGGGCGAATCGCGAACGCGCGCATCGCTCTTGTCATCTCCAATAGACAGGATGCGGCGGCCATCGAAGTGGCCCGCCGGCGGGGGTTTGAAGCTTTGGTTATTCCCTCGCAAGGCAAGCCGCGCCCGCAGCAAGAACGCGAAGTGGTCGCGGCGCTGAACCAGCACCGGGTCGACCTGGTGTGCCTGGCCGGATACATGCGCCTGCTCTCTCCCTGGTTCGTGCAGCAATTTCCCCGGCGCATTCTGAACATCCATCCCTCGCTTCTGCCCGCATTTCCCGGACTCGAAGCGCAGGAGCAAGCCTTTGCCTACGGCGTAAAGATTTCTGGCTGCACGGTTCACTTTGTCGACGAAGAACTCGATCACGGCCCTATCATCGTGCAGAAGACAGTCCACGTTCTGGACACGGACGACGAGCACACGCTGGCCAGGAGGATACTGGAGCAGGAGCACATCGCATACACCGAAGCGATCAATGTCGTGCTCGATGGAAAATTTGAAATTGCGGGGCGCCGATTGCGCAGGAAATAGGGATTCCTTCCGAACTTAGCGCATTCCCCGCGAGCTTCGCGGTTACGCGCTCTTGATTTCCTTCGACATCTTAACGATTGCCAGCGATTCTCCATCGTCCAGCCGGGCTTGCTGATGCTCAACTGCAACGTATCCCTTGGCCCGGTAAAACGGCACACCGCTCAGTGTGGCGCCCATTTCAAGGCGAGTGAAGCCGGCAGCCGTGGCAGCGCTCTCGCACGCCGCGAGTATCATCCCGCCAATTCCCCTTCGCGCCCACTCCGGATGCACAAAGAACGCGCGAATCTTAGCGGCATCTCGCGCGGGGTCGAGCAAGGAGTCTTCCCGTGCGGCATACTGATCGCCGCCGTATAGCGTTTTGCGGTTGCTCCAGCCGCCGCAGCCCACCATCCTGGCGCAGCCCTCGGACCCGGAAACCTCCGCTACGAAATAAGTTCCGTCTGCAATAAGCTGGCTATCCACTCCATATACGGACCGTAGCGCACCTTCAATCTGCGCCGGAGAGTAGTCTCCTGCCTGCAAACCTCGCACCGAGGCTTCAATCACTTCCCGCAACCGCGGGATGTCTGCCGCCGTCGCTTTTCGTATATAAATGCCTGCCGTCATCCCGGCGATCTCCTCAAAGCGATTTTACGTCGCGCTCTGCTGTCCGCTAGAACGATGAAGCAATGACCGGGTACGCCAGGTAATTCGCGCTTCGCTCGGACGACTGCCGCGCGCGGCCCGTCGCCCATGAGGGTCCCCGCGAACGTGCCGCATGGCATATCGCCCACGTGCTACAATTGGCCGCTTTAGAGCTGCGATTGGTTGCGCGAGAATTTAACCTCCACCCTTAATCTCAAAGACTTAGGAAAAGAAGCGGCATCGCTCTGTGGCCAACAATCCCATCTCTGCCTCCAAGCCGGTGACCTACGCCGATGCCGGCGTCGACATCGACCGCTCGAATCGCACCAAACAGCGCATCAAGTATCTGGCGCACAAAACGTTTACCCGCGGAGTGCTCAGCGAAATCGGCGGCTTTGGCGGGCTGTTCGCCGTGGACAAGACGAAATATGCCGATCCCGTGCTGGTTTCAAGCGTCGATGGGGTGGGGACAAAGCTGAAAATCGCCTTTCAAATGGGCCTGCACACTACCGTCGGGGCGGACCTGGTAAATCATTGTGTCAACGATATTGCTGTACAAGGCGCAGCGCCCATGTTTTTTATGGACTACTTGGCCACGGGGAAACTGGATCCCACGGTGGCTGAACAGGTGGTGCAGGGGATCGCAGACGCCTGCAAGCACAACGGCTGCGCGCTGATCGGCGGGGAGACGGCGGAGATGCCGGGGTTTTATCCAGAAGGCGAATACGACCTGGCGGGATTCATCGTTGGCGTCGTGGACCGGGACCGCATCATTACCGGCAAAGATGTGCAGATTGGCGATGTGATTCTGGGCCTGCCCTCGAACGGCTTGCATACCAACGGATACTCCCTGGCGCGCAAGCTCTTGTTTGAGGTGGCGCATTACTCGACCGAAGATTACGTAAACGAGATCAAGAATAAAGTCGGGAACGAACTGATGCGCACGCATAAGAGCTACTGGCCGGCGCTGAAGAAGTTGATCCACGAGCGTTGCGTGTCGGCCCTGGCCCACATTACCGGCGGAGGGATTACGGAAAATCTTCCGCGGGTGCTGCCCCGGGGAGTCGCCGCGTCCATTGATCTGGGTTCGTGGCCGGTTCCCCCGTTGTTCGAGCACCTGCGGCAACTGGGCAATATTCCACAAGATGAGATGATGCGGACGTTCAACATGGGATTGGGTATGCTGCTGGTCGTTCCTTTGGCGAAGTTCAAGAAGGCGCAGACGGTGCTGGAACGGGCGGGAGAAAAAGCTTATACCGTGGGACGAATCGTCAAGGGCGAGCGTAAGGTCATCTACAATTAGAATCGTATTTTCGGCAAACCAAAAAGCAACCGCCAGTCCTGCCCGATGATCCAAGCCCTGTTAAATCAGCCGCGACAAGCGCTGGCGAAATGTTTATAATTGCCAGTTTTCATACTTGACGCGAAACAGTCTGCCGGGGATTTCGGTGCGTCACAACTATCACGCTTCCACAAAATGATGGCCTGGAGGATCGGGCCTACTGACGCGCGTACGTAAGCAATGCCGCAAATTTTTCATCGCAGCACCAACACCCTGTCGCGGGCTACGATTTTTGGCGCCGTGTTCGTGGCCGCCGCGCTGGGCTGGATGGGGTACGCAATTCAGGGTTCGCCGTACATCACGTACGCCGGAGTGCGCAAGCCCCAACCGGTCCCTTTCAGCCACCAGCATCACGTTGCCGGACTCGGGATCGATTGCCGATACTGCCATACGTCGGTGGAGACTTCGAGCTTTGCCGGAATCCCGCCCACCAAGACGTGCATGAACTGCCATTCACAGATATGGACGAATGCCCAGCTCCTGGAGCCTGTGCGCGCCAGCTACCGCTCCGGCGAATCGCTGCAGTGGACGCGGGTAAACCAGCTGCCCGACTTCGTTTTCTTCAATCACAGCATTCACGTCAATAAAGGAGTCGGCTGCAACACCTGCCACGGGCCTGTCGACCAGATGCCCCTGATGTACCAGCAGAACTCGCTGCAGATGGAGTGGTGCCTCGACTGCCATCGCCACACGGAGCAGAATCTCCGGCCGCGGGAGCAGGTATTCAACATGCGATATGAGCCGCCCTCGAATGGAAATCCGGTGGCGGTGGATGATCAGAAGTTTACCCAGCAAGAAGCGCTGGGATCGTACCTGGTGAAGAAATACAGCGTGCGCAGCGTGAAAGATATTACCAGTTGCAACACCTGCCACAGGTAGTGGTTGTGGTTTCACAGCCGCGAAGCGCGGAAAGGTCGCAGCCTGAGGCGTAAGCCGCGGTTTGGGGCGCCAAGCTCGGAACAAGCCCTGAAGGGGCGAAGGAATGCATAAACCACCTGAAAAACGCGAAGACGTTTGCCCCTCGAAGAAGGGCGCACTCGATCTGGCTTCCGTCCGCGCGCAAATCGAAAAGGCCAGCGGTCCCGAATATTGGCGCAGCCTGGAAGAACTCGCGGGCAGCCCAGCATTCCAGGAAGCCCTGCACCGCGAATTTCCCAAGGGCGCTTCCGAGTGGGTCGATACAGTTTCCCGCCGCGGCTTTTTGAAGGTGATGGGCGCGTCGATGGCGCTGGCAGGCATGACCGGCTGCGTCAAGCTGCCCAACGAGGCGATCGTTCCTTATGTGCGCCAGCCGGAAAATGTAATTCCCGGCCGGCCGATGTTTTACGCCACGGCGGTAACGCTGGGAGGATATGCCAGCCCGGTGCTGGTCGAAAGCCATTTGGGACGTCCGACCAAGATTGAAGGCAACGCGCAGCATCCCGCTTCGCTAGGCGGCACGGATATTTTTGCGCAGGCGTCGATTCTTGGCCTGTACGATCCCGACCGTTCGCAGAGCGTGACCGAGTTAGGCGATCAGCGCTCGTGGGCGGCATTCCTAAGCTCGATTCGCGGACCGCTCGCCGCCCAAAAAGCATTGCAGGGCGCGGGCATCCGCATTCTCACGCCGACCATTTCTTCGCCCACGCTTGCCGATCAACTGCGGAACCTCCTGAAGATTTATCCGCAGGCCAAGTGGCATGTGTACGAGCCCATCAATCGCGACAATGTTCTGGAAGGCGCGAAGCTGGCTTTCGGACAGCCGGTTGAGACGCGCTACGATTTCGAAAAGGCCGACGTAATCGTCTCGCTCGACGCCGACTTCCTGTATGCGGGTTTTCCGGGAAACGTCCGTTACATCCGCGACTTCGCCAAGCGCCGCAATCCCGATGGCAAGATGAACCGGCTCTACGTGATCGAGAGCACGATGTCGAACACGGGAGCAAAGGCGGATCATCGGTGGCCAGTGCGTGCGACGGGAGTTCTCGAACTCGCCAAAATGATGGGTCAGCGACGGCAGGGGCAGCATGGCTCCGTTCAAGATGGCAGTGACTTTGCGGTTGGCGCTTACCAAGACTTGGTTGATCATCGCGGTGCGGGCATTGTGATCGCGGGAGACCATCAGCCCCCCGAGCTGCACGCCTTGGCTTACATGCTGAACCAGCAACTCGGCAATGTCGGCAAAACCGTTTTCTATACCGACCCGGTCGATGCGAACCCGGTCAATCAGCTCGATTCGATCAAAGAGTTAGCCGGCGACATTCGAGCGGGCAAGGTCGATCTTCTGATTATCCTCGGCGGCAATCCGGTCTATGACGCTCCCGCCGATCTTCAGTTTGCCGAGCTTCTTAAGAGCAACAAGGTTCCGCTTCGCGTGCACTGTGGCCTATATCAAAACGAGACTGCGGAACTGTGTCAGTGGCATATAAATCAGGCGCACGAGCTTGAATCCTGGGGCGATGCCCGCGCTTACGACGGCACCGTGAGCATCATTCAGCCTTTGATCGCTCCGCTTTACAACGGCAAGAGTCCCCTGGAATTTGCCGCACTGCTCTCTGGCCAATCTGATGCGAGCGGATACGACCTCACGCGTGCCTATTGGCAGAAACAGCACCCCGGCGCGGACTTCGAGCAATTCTGGCGCAAGTCGCTGCACGATGGCTGGATTGAAGGCACGGCCTTTGCGCCGAAATCCGTGACGGCGAAAGCGGAAAATTCCACGCCCGCCTCTACAGAGGCAGCTTCCAACACCATCGAGCTCAACATCCGCCGCGATCCCACCATCTACGACGGACAATTCTCCAACAACGGCTGGCTCCAGGAACTCCCCAAGCCGATGACCAAGCTCACATGGGATAACGCCATCCTCATCGGACTCAAGATGGCAGAGCGGCTGCAGATCAAAGTGGAAGACGTTGTCGAACTGCAACTCAATGGCAAGAAAGTTACTGGCCCGGTCTGGATTCAAGCCGGCCATCCCGATAACTCGGTCACCGTAACGCTCGGTTACGGCCGCACGCGCGCCGGCCGGGTGGGAACGGCGCAAGGTTTCAATGCATACGCGCTGCGTACATCCGATGCGCCGTGGATCGCCGCCGGGCTGCAAATCCGCAAGACCGGAGAAACTTACAAGCTCGCCTCCACGCAGGGCTATCAAACCATGGACACGCCCAACGGCGATCGTCGTCCACTAGTCCGCGAAACAACGCTCGAGGAATATCGCAAGACCCCCGGCTTCGCGCACGAGGAGGAACCAGAGCCCGCGCCGGGGCTCACGCTCTACAAACCATACCCCTACAAAGAAGAAGATTACGCGTGGGGCATGGCGATCGATCTGAACTCCTGCGTGGGCTGCAACAACTGCATGGTCGCCTGCCAGTCGGAAAACAATATTGCCGTCGTGGGCAAAGAGCAGTGCGTGGTGGGCCGCCACATGCACTGGATTCGCATCGACGCCTACTACGAGGGGGACCGCGACAATCCCAAGGCGTTTTTTCAGCCCGTGCCCTGCATGCAGTGTGAAAACGCGCCCTGCGAAGTGGTGTGCCCGGTGGGCGCGACCAACCACTCCAGCGAAGGCCTGAACGATATGGTCTACAACCGCTGCGTCGGGACGCGCTATTGCTCGAACAACTGTCCGTATAAGGTGCGGCGATTCAACTTCCTGCTGTTCCAGGACTGGACCACCGAGCAATACAAGATGATGCGCAATCCCGACGTCAGCGTGCGCAGCCGCGGCGTGATGGAGAAGTGCACCTACTGCGTGCAGCGCATCAGCGAGCACCGCATCGACACCGAAACCGCTTCGGTGCGCGAAGGAAAACCAATCAAAATTAAAGATGGCGAGCTGCAGACTGCATGCCAGCAGTCGTGTCCCGCCGAGGCGATTGTGTTCGGAAACATCAACGATCCAGAAAGCAAGGTTTCGAAGTTGAAGGCGCTGTCGCGAAATTACAGCCTGCTGGGTGAGTTGAACACGCGGCCTCGGACGACGTATCTGGCTGAGGTTCGAAACCCGAATCCGGAACTGGAGTCGTGAGCGACTGCACAAGATTAAGAGCGCCGCGCGCGAATGTTAATGGATTTTGAAAGGGTGCACGAGCTTTGAATGGGCGCGGCTTCAGCCGCGCCGATAAGAGCCCTAATAAGGCCCGGGGCTTTTGCCCCCGACAGACGGCATGGACGAGCAACACAAAATCACGGTGGATGCGCAACGGGCGCCGGTCATCGAGCCGGGCTATACGTTTGCCACGGTTACGGAAAAAATCAGCGCCATCGTGCTTACGCGTCCCACCTCGAACGGATGGTTCGTCGGCTTCGGCGTCGCGTTTCTGATGACCATGATGATGCTGTACGCGATCGGCTACCTGTTTCTGAAGGGCGTCGGCATCTGGGGTGTGAACATTCCGGTCGGCTGGGGATTTGCCATCCTGAACTTTGTCTGGTGGATCGGTATCGGCCATGCGGGCACGCTCATTTCCGCCATCCTGCTTTTGCTTCGGCAGTCGTGGCGGAACTCGATCAACCGTTTTGCAGAGGCCATGACATTATTCGCCGTGGCGTGCGCCGGAATTTTCCCGGCGATCCACGTCGGCCGCCCCTGGCTCGCTTACTGGCTGTTCCCTTATCCCAACACCATGCGGATTTGGCCGCAATTCCGCAGCCCGCTCATGTGGGACGTATTCGCCGTTTCCACCTACGCCACCACTTCCGCCCTGTTCTGGTTCATCGGCCTGATTCCCGATCTCGCCACTTTGCGCGACCGCGCCGACAGCCGCTGGAAACAGATGATCTACGGCATGCTGTCGATGGGCTGGCGGGGGTCGGCACGGCATTGGCACCGCTACGAAACCGCTTATCTGCTGCTGGCTGGCCTGGCGACGCCCCTGGTTCTTTCTGTTCACACCGTGGTCAGCTTCGATTTCGCCATTGGTATTGTTCCGGGCTGGCACACGACGATCTTTCCTCCTTATTTTGTGGCTGGCGCAATCTATTCTGGATTCGCTATGGTCCTGATGCTGTCGATCCCGATCCGCAAAATCTACGGATTGGAAGATTTCATCACCGAGCGGCACTTGCAAAATTCCGCCAAGGTGATGCTGGCTACGGGACTGATCGTCGCCTATGGCTACGGCATTGAAGCCTTCATGAGTTGGTACAGCGGAGACCGCTATGACGCCTTCACCATCTGGAATCGCCTGCATGGCCCCTACGCCATCCCTTACTATGCTTTGCTGGCGTGCAACATCTTTATTCCCCAAGTGCTGTGGATTCGCAAAATGCGCACCAGCCCGGTCGCGCTGTTTTTCGTTTCGTTCGTGATTCTTGTGGGCATGTGGCTGGAGCGCTTCATCATCATCGTAGTCAGCCTCCACCGCGATTTCCTCACCTCTTCGTGGGGCATGTACTACCCCAGTCGCTGGGACTGGATGACTTATATCGGCACCATCGGCATGTTCCTGGCTTTGATGTTCCTGTTCCTGCGCGTGCTGCCCTCCATCTCCATCTTTGAAATGCGCACGCTGCTTCCGGAAGCGGAGGTGAAGGCGGAATGAAGCGGGAGCGCATGTACGGGATGATGGCGGAGTTCGATACTCCCCAGGCGCTGGTCGATGCCGCGCGCAAGACGCACGCCGCGGGTTATGCGAAGATCGACGCCTACAGCCCCTTTCCGATCGAAGGCCTGGCGGAAGAGATCGGCTTTCACCATGACGAAGTTCCCCTGGTGGTGCTCATCGGCGGAATCGTCGGTGGCCTCACTGGTTATCTGATGCAATGGTGGATTTCGGTCGTGGACTATCCCCTCAACATCGGAGGCAAACCACCGCATTCCTGGCCGGCGTTCATCGTAATAACTTTCGAGATGACGGTTCTGTTCGCAGTCATCTCCGCCGTCTTCGGCATGTTGGCCCTGAACGGATTGCCCATGCCGTATCACCCCGTGTTCAATGTTCCGCGCTTCGCTTTGGCCTCTAAAGACCGCTTCTTCCTGATCGTGTTTTCTTCCGATCCCAAGTTCAACGCGGTCGCCACATTCGATTTTCTGCAAACTCTGGAACCGCGCTCGATATCGGAGGTGCCCAGCTAGCATGATGCGCTTCCGCCAAATTAGGCTTGGGCTTCCGCTGGCCATGATTGCGGCCGGTTGCGCCTGCCGGCTCGATATGCACGTGCAGCCCCGGCAGAACCCGTTCTCGCAGAGCGAATTCTTTTCCGATCATCGCTCCGAGCGCCCGCCGGTGGAAGGCGCTGTCGCGCGCGGCGATTTGCGAGCGGACACTTACTTTTACACGGGCAAGAACGGCAGTGAGTTGGGCGACGCCATGCCCTTCCCTGTCACCAAAGAAGTCCTCGATCGCGGCCGCGAGCGTTACAACATTTATTGCGCTCCCTGCCATTCGCGGCTGGGAGACGGCAACGGATTTGTGCCCTCGCGGGGATTCTCTCGCAGGCCCCCGTCGTATCACATACCGCGGCTGCAAAAAGCGCCGCTCGGCTATTTTTTCGACGTGATGAGTAACGGCTTCGGCATTATGCCCGACTATGCCGCGCAGATTGCGCCAGTGGACCGCTGGAACATCGTAGCCTACATTCGAGCGCTGCAATTGAGCCAGAACGCGACCCGCGCCGATGCTCCCACGGGACAGGCCATACCTTCGCAGCCGCCAAAATTTCATGGAGACCCGGGATCGGGAGCGACCCTGCCCATGATTGAACCGGAAGCGTCGCAGCCAGGGAGTTCGAGTCAGAAGGAAGATCAGAAATGAGCGCGGTAACAACCAAACTCGACCTGACCCCGCCGCCGGTGCTGAAGACCATCGCGCAACGGTTGCTGATCGCAGGAGCGGCCTTTGCCGTTATCTCGCTGGGTCTGGCTTTTTGGCGTCCCGATGAGTTTTATTCCGCCTACCTGCTCGGGTTTATGGACTGGCTGGGGGTGGCGCTGGGTTCGATGGCGATCATCATGATCCGGCACCTGACCGGCGGAGGATGGGGCGTCGTGATCCGCCGAGTCCAGGGCGCAGCCATGCGAACTTTGCCGCTGCTGACCCTCTTGTTCATTCCACTGCTGATCGCGGTGGCTCAGCATCGGCTTTATCCATGGGCCATGCCGCTGGACTCGATCGGTGATCCCCATATTCGCGAGCATCTCGCCAAACATAGCTTCGTCAAAGAAAGCTATTTAAATTTTCACGGGTTCCTGATCCGGGCAATCGTTTACTTTGCCATCTGGAATGTTCTCTCGTTCTTGCTCACCAAGTGGTCGAGAGAGGGCGATTCGCCTAACGCGCGCGACACCTCGGAACGCTTTAAGGCAGTGAGCGGGCCGGGATTGATTCTCTACGCGTTCACGATTTCGTTCGCCGCCATCGATTGGATTATGTCGCTTGATCCCACATGGATTTCCACGATCTTCGGCTTGATCATTCTGATTGGCGAATTGCTTTCCGCGATGGCGTTCGCGGTCGTGGTGGAGCGAATTCTCTTCGATTACAAGCCCATGTCGGAGATGCTGACACCCGACTTCGTCCACGATCACGGCAAGTGGATGCTGACCTTTACCATGGTCTGGGCATATTTCAGTTTTTCGCAGTGGCTGATTATCTGGGCGGGCAACCTGCCTAATGAAATTACCTTCTATCTCAAGCGCATTGAGGGCGGCTGGGGATGGATCGCCGTGTCGCTGGCGGTGCTGGGCTTCGCCGCGCCGTTTGCCATGCTGCTGTCGCGTCCATTCAAACGCAACATCCGCAAGCTGGTTTGGCTGGCGGGGTGGATCCTTTTCATCCGCTGGATCGACCTGTTCTGGATCATCGAGCCGAACTTCTCGCAGACTTTTCGCGTGACTTTTGCCGATGTTGTGGTGTCGCTGGCCATCGGTTGCCTGTGGATGGCGTTTTTCTTCCGCAACCTGGCCTCACTGCCGCTGTTGCCGGCTTACGACGCGAGCGCGAGTGAAGTTCTGGAGCGGGCACACGGATAAAAAGCTATAGAAAGAACCATGAGCGACGCGATCAAACACGACCACACCACGGGCCACGAAGGCTACGAGCGCCAGGACTTGCAGCCTTCCGGCGTTCTGATTTTTCTGCTGGTGCTGGGGCTGGTGACGCTGGCGTGCATGTTCGGGCTAAGATTTTTTTACACCTATCTTGATCGCCGGGAGCGAATCGAGCAGCCGCCGGTGAGCCCGTTGGTCACGAATGTTCCTGCGGATACGCGGCACATTGCGCCCGGCTACCCGCAGAGCGTTTTCCCGAGCCCGAAGCTGGAGGAAGACGAGCGTGGGCAGTTGAATGGAATCCGGTTGAATGAAGAGAACATGCTGAACAGTTACGGCTGGGTTGATGAAAAGGCCGGCACGGTGCGCATCCCGATTGAGCGGGCTATGGATCTGCTCGTGCAGCGCGGCCTGCCGGTGCACGCACAAAACGAAGCCCCGCGGGCGGTGGGAAAGGCCGGAGTATCGAGGAACGGCAAGGCCACGACTTCCGCCGTGCCGTAGGTGGCGAAAGATGAAAGCGGCTTTAGCCGCTGAGGGATTCGCTGGTCAGGGAGAAGAGTTGATCCGCAACCGTAACAATACGATTCTTGCCGCGTGCCTCGCGCTCTCGCTTCTTTCATGCGTCGCTTCCGCGCAGATGAATAACGGCATCATGTCGCCGCCGGCCAACACGCGGCCGCCGCTGCTGCAGAATGTGGGCATCGAACAGCATCTCGACGCCCAGGTTCCCAGCGATCTGACATTCCTCGATGACACCGGCAAATCCGTAAAGCTCGGCGACTACTTTGGCCGCAAGCCGCTCATCTTGAATCTGGTTTATTACAACTGCACCATGCTGTGCGGCGAAGCTCTCGCAGGACTGGCCAGCGCCATGCGGCTGGTAAAGTTCGATGTGGGAAACGAATTTGATGTAGTGACCGTCAGCTTTGATCCGCGCGAGACGCCTGCTATGGCCGCGGAAAAAAAGAAAGATTACGTTGCCCGCTACGGGCGGGCCAGCGCCACTGCAGGCTGGCATTTTCTCACCGGGCCGCCGGAGTCGATCAATGCGCTCACGAAAGCTGTGGGGTTTCAATATCAGTACGACGAAAAAAAGAACCAGTTCGCCCACGCCACCGCGATCATGGTGCTGACGCCGCAAGGCCGGATCTCCCGCTATTTTTACGGCGTGGATTTTCCGCCGAAGGATTTACGCATGGGGCTGGTGGAGGCTTCACAAAACAAAATCGGTAACGCAGTCGACGCGGTCCTGCTCTATTGCTATCACTACGATCCGCAGACCGGGAAATACGGAGCGATGGTGACAAACATCCTGCGGCTCGCGGCGGGAACGACCATTGTGCTCCTGGGAAGCATGATTTTCATTTTCTGGCGGCTGGACCGCTCGGTCACCCAGCGCACTTTGCACGGCAGCAGCAGAACGACATAAAAATTCGGAACGAAACGGCCAACGACCAACGACTAACGACCAGCGACTAACTACTAACGGCGAACATGCTCAATAATTTTCCATTATGGCCGGAGCAGGCTTCCACGATGGCGCACCGCGTGGATGCACTCTATATTTTCCTGCTCATCGTCACCGGCATGATGACGCTGCTGGTGTTCGCCTGCCTCGTTTATTTCGCCGCACGCTTCCGCTATCGTCCGGGCCTGCGCGCGGAGCAGATTGAGGGTTCGGTGCCACTGGAAGTCACATGGAGTGTGATTCCGTTCCTCGTCTTCATGGTGATCTTTGTCTGGGGCGCGGTGGTCTATTTCAAAGAACGTACCCCGCCCGCCGATGCTACTGAGGTTTATGTGGTGGCGAAGCAGTGGATGTGGAAGGTGGAGCACGCCGAAGGCCAGCGCGAGATCAACGAACTGCACGTTCCCGTGGGCCGCGACGTAAAGCTGATCATGACCTCGCAGGACGTGATCCACAGCTTTTTTATTCCCGCATTCCGCATCAAGCAGGACGTGCTGCCCGGCCGCTACACGGTGGAATGGTTTCATGCGACCAGGCCGGGAGTGTATCACTTGTTCTGCGCGGAATATTGCGGAACCCAGCACTCAGGCATGGTGGGCGACATTGTGGTGCTGGAACCGGCGCAGTACGAAGCCTGGATGAGCAGCGGCGCGAGCGGGCCGCTTTCCGCCTCGGGAGAAAAGATTTTTGCAGAACTGGGCTGCTCCACCTGTCATCGCATGGATGGCCAGGGCCGCGGCCCCAATTTGCAGGGCGTGTTTGGCAAACCCGTGCAACTGGAAGATGGCCGCACCGTAAGTGCCGATGAGAATTACCTGCGCGAATGCATTCTTGACCCGGGATCCAAGCGGGTCAAGGGATTCCAGCCCATCATGCCTACTTTTCAGGGCTTGGTCAGCGAAGAGCAGGTGAATGCTCTGGTGGCCTATATCAAATCTATTTCCGCGCCTAAGCCGGCGCAGGCTGCCAGTGCAGCCGTGCCCGCCAAAGGAAGCCAGGTGAACTGAAGTGATACCGATTGCCGATGCCCCACAGCCCGAGCGCGAGACTTATCTGAACAAGGAGTACGGCGTGTGGTCGTGGCTGCTCACCGTTGACCACAAGCGGATCGCCCTGCTTTATCTCATCTCCATCACCTTCTTCTTTTTTATTGGCGGCTTCTTCGCGCTATTGATTCGCCTGGAACTACTCACCCCGGCCGGCGATCTGGTGCAGGCTGATACCTACAACAAACTGTTCACCCAGCATGGCATGGTGATGGTGTTTTTCTTCTTGATCCCATCCATCCCGGCCGTGCTCGGGAACTTTCTTGTCCCCATGATGATCGGGGCCAAAGACCTGGCATTCCCGCGGATCAATCTGCTGAGCTGGTACCTCTACATCATCGGCGGGGTGCTGATGCTGCACTGTATGTTGACCGGCGGCGTCGACACCGGCTGGACATTCTACGCTCCCTTCAGCACCAACTTTACCAATACAAATATTGTGGAGGCCGGACTCGGGATCTTTGTTGCCGGATTCTCCTCCATCCTGACCGGCCTGAACTTCGTGGTGACCATACACCGCATGAGGGCGCCGGGCATGACCTGGTCGCGGCTGCCGTTGTTCATCTGGGCGCATTACGCGACCAGCATTATTCAATTGCTGGGGACGCCCGTAATTGCGGTCACTATCGTTCTTGTAGCCGCGGAACGCGCATTGCACCTGGGGATATTCGATCCCAGGCTGGGCGGGGATCCGTTGTTGTTCCAGCACCTGTTCTGGTTTTATTCGCATCCTGCCGTGTACATCATGATTCTGCCGTCGATGGGCGTGGTGACGGAAATCATCGCCTGCTTCTCCCGCAAGCGCATTTTTGGCTACAGCTTCGTGGCATTTTCGTCGATTGCTATCGCGGTTTTCGGATTTCTCGTCTGGGCGCACCACATGTTTGTGGCCGGAATGTCAGTCTATGCCGGACTGGTGTTCTCGCTTCTCAGCTACGCCGTCGCGGTGCCTTCCGCGATCAAGGTTTTCAACTGGACGGCGACTTTGTACAGGGGATCCATTCACTACGACGCGCCCATGCTCTATGCCTTCGGATTCTTGGGATTGTTTACTATCGGCGGCCTGACTGGGCTTTTCCTGGCGGCGCTGGGCATCAACGTTCATGTGACCGACACCTATTTCGTGGTCGCCCACTTCCACTACATCATGGTGGGAGGCGCGGTCATGGGTTACCTGGGTGGCATGCATTTCTGGTGGCCCAAGATTTCGGGAAAGCTTTATCCCGAGGGCTGGGCGCGCCTGGCGGCGCTCATCGTTTTCATCGGCTTCAACCTGACGTTCTTCCCGCAGTTTCTGTTGGGCTACATGGGAATGCCGCGCCGTTATTACGATTACAGCCACATGCCGGAATTTCAGGTGCTGAACGTGCTCTCCACCGCTGGCGCTACGATTCTGGGCGTCGGCTACCTGCTGCCGATGGTTTATTTTCTGTGGTCGATGCGCTACGGCAAGCCGGCCTCCGATAATCCGTGGAACGCGGCTGGGCTGGAGTGGATGACAGCGTCGCCCCCGCCGACTTTCAATTTTGATGAAGAACCAGTCGTGACCTGGGAAGCTTACAACTACGAAGAACTGGACTCACCCCACCGCGAGGAGGTTCCCGTTGCCCGATAGCACTGTGATGGGGCTTCACCGCGAGGAAGAACATCATCCCGAACTGCTGCATCATTTTGCCGAACCGGAGCAGCAGCGCAATGCCTCCAGCCTGGGGATGTGGGTCTTTCTTGGTACGGAAGTCATGTTCTTCGGCGGGCTGTTCTGCGCATACCTGGTGTATCGCACGAAATACTTCGGCGACTTCGGTGCGGCCAGCAAGTCGATTGATGCGACCATGGGCGCCACCAATACGGCGGTGCTCATCTGCAGCAGTTTGACCGTTGTCCTGGCGGTGTGGGCGGCGCAGACTGCCCGCAAAACTCTATTGGTGACCATGCTGGCGCTCACGATGCTCTTCGGCGTGGCCTTTCTTGGCATCAAGGGCATCGAGTACAAAGATAAGTTCGAAGAGCATCACGTTCCGGGCGCTTCGTTCAGTTTCGAAAATGTGCCTGTTCCAGGGCACCCGGGACAATATGCAAATCCGCGCCATGCCGAGATTTTCTTTTCGCTTTATTTCGTCATGACCGGCTTGCACGCCCTGCACATGATCATCGGCCTCGGCATTTTTGCCTGGCTGCTGCTGATGGCGTGGAAAGGCCGGTTCACGCCCGAATATCACACGCCGGTGGAAATCAGCGGGCTTTACTGGCATTTTGTCGACATTGTCTGGATTTATCTGTTCCCGCTGCTCTATCTGATTGACCGGCATCCGTGAGGTGTTATGTCTGGGGATTCGCCTGAACACGCAAAATCGTCGCCACTGAAGATGTACTTCGGTATATGGGCTGCCCTGCTGGTGGGCACTTACATAACTTATCGAGTCGCCTTTATTGACCTCGGATCGTTCAACCCTGTTGTCGCGCTCGGCATTGCCAGCATCAAGGCGACTCTGGTCGCGCTTTTCTTTATGCACGTGTGGCATGCCAGCGAGAAACTCACCAGGCTGGTGATAGTCGCCGTACTTTTTTTTCTGCTGCTCCTGCTGGGGCTCACCATGACGGATTACGCAACTCGCTTGTGGAGCTAAGCGGGACTGCGGCCGGGTTGGTTTTGCTGACGCGGCTGTGCCCATTTTCTTTGCCGCCCTAACTCGGGTTGACCCGATCTGCGGTATACTCGCGCCGACCTGCAACTTTCTTCAGAGGTGATTTATGGCATTTTGCAACGCTTGCGGCACTGCTCTGACCGGGGGAGCAAGGTTTTGCGCCAAGTGTGGAGCGCCCATCCTTACTTCATCGCCCGAGCTGCCACCTCGCTCGGCGGCGCCCACGGCCCAGCCTGGCGCCGCGGCATCCCCGGCCCCAGCCCCAGCCAGCAATGCGGTGAAAATCGTCCTGATAGTTGTAGGCGCATTCCTGCTATTGGGAATCATTGGCGCCGTATCCGTGGGAATGTTTCTGCATCGGATGGCTGGTCGCACCCACATTCAACAGAATGGCGACAATGTGAAAGTTGAAACTCCGTTCGGCACGGTCGAGACCACAAAGGATCCGCAGGAGGCGGCGCGAAACCTCGGAGTCGACATTTACCCTGGTGCCGAGGTAGAGAAGGAAGGATCGAGCGCGACGGTTGTCGGAGGCGTTCATTCGGTGGCGCTGACTGCTCAGACCAGCGACTCTCCCGACAAAGTCTGCGGCTTCTACCAGCCCAAGTTCCCCAATGCCATGGTCGTGAGCAAAGGTGATAATCAATGCACCATTGTCTCCAACGATGCGAAAAACATGATTACCATTAATGCAAAGGTGGAAAACGGCAAGACCCGGATTTCGATCACCGACGTAAACAAGGCGGGTGAGACGAAGGCAAATTCGAATTGAGATTGAAAGAAAACTGTCTGCATGGCAGCCCCATTTGTTGAACCCGCCCAGGCTGCGCCGGCGGCTCTGGATGCGGCCGGTCTAGCCCGTAAGCTGCGCGCTCAGGTCCGTGGCGATGTTCGCTTTGATCGTGGCACTCGCGCCCTTTACGCGACCGATGGCTCCAACTACCGCCAGGTTCCTATCGGTGTGGTTCTCCCTCGTGACGCGGACGACGTGATTGCCGCCGTCGCTCTGTGCCGCGAATTTGGCGCGCCGCTCTTGTGCCGCGGCGGAGGCACATCTCTTGCCGGGCAATGCTGCAATGTCGCCGTCATTCTTGACTTTTCCAGGTACATGGCGAGGATTCTGGAAATCGATCCGGTGCGGCGGCTTGCCCGCGTACAGCCTGGAGTTGTGCTCGATTCGCTCCGTGCCGCCGCCGAAAAACATCACCTCACGTTCGGGCCCGACCCCGCAACCCATGATCGCTGCACGCTGGGAGGAATGATCGGGAACAACTCCTGCGGGGTGCACTCCGTTATGGCCGGCAAGACCGACGACAACGTCGAAGCGCTCGAAATTCTTACCTACGACGGCGAACGTATGAGAGCCGGCGCGACGGCGGAGGTGGAACTTGAACGCATCTGCGCTGAAGGCGGACGGCGGGGAGAAATTTACGGGAAGCTGCGAACGATTGCTGCGAAATACGGCGATCTCGTGCGGCAGCGCTTTCCGAAAATTCCCCGGCGCGTTTCCGGTTACAACCTCAACCATCTTTTGCCGGAAAACGGTTTTCAGGTAGCGCGCGCGCTGGTGGGCTCGGAAGGAACGTGCGTCACGATTCTTGAAGCCACCTGCCGGCTGGTGGAAAGCCCGCAGGAGCGCGTTCTGCTGGTGGCCGCGTATCCCGACATTTATCAGTGTGCCGACCACGTTCCGGAGATCATGGCACACAAGGCCATCGGACTGGAGGGATTCGACGATCTGCTGGTCGGTTATACGCGCGCGCGAGGTATCAACTCCGAAGGCCTGGCACTGTTACCCGAGGGCGGTGGATGGTTGATGGTCGAATTCGGGGCGCCAACTGCTGCGGAAGCAGAATCGCAGGCTCGCGGCCTGACGCAGGCGCTCGGCGCCAGTGTAAACCCGCCGGCCATGCGCCTCTATTCGGGGAAACAGCAGATCAAACGTGTGTGGGAGGTTCGGGAATCGGCTCTGGGCGCTACTTCGCACGTTCCCGGCGAGCCGTTCAACTGGGAGGGATGGGAAGACGCCGCAGTCGCACCGGAAAAACTCGGCGGCTACCTGCGCGATCTGCGCAGAATGTTTGCCGCCTACGGCTACAAAGGCTCGCTCTACGGACATTTCGGCCACGGCTGTGTTCACACCCGCATCAACTTCGATCTGCAATCGAAAGAAGGCATCGCCAAGTTCCGGAAATTTATGGAGGAGGCTGCCGATCTTGTGGTGAGCTACGGAGGATCAATTTCAGGCGAACATGGCGACGGCCAGGCGCGGGGCGAGTTGCTGCCAAAAATGTTTGGCCCGGAGCTGATGCAGGCTTTTCGCGATTTCAAATCTGCCTGGGATCCCGCGTGGAAGATGAATCCGGGAAAGCTGATCGAGCCCAACAAGCTTGACGAAAATCTTCGCCTGGGCGCGGATTACGCGCCCTGGCAGCCAAAAACTAATTTCAAGTTTCTTGCCGACCACGGCAGCCTTGCCGACGCTACGCTGCGTTGCGTAGGCGTGGGGAAATGCCGCCGTGAAGAAGGCGGAGTGATGTGTCCGAGCTACCGCGTCACACGCGAGGAGGAGCACTCCACGCGCGGCCGCGCCCATTTACTTTGGGAGATGACGCAGGGCCAAGGTCAAAAAGATGGAATCATCCGCGACGGCTGGCGCAGCGAAGAAGTGAAGAAGTCTCTGGATCTTTGCCTCGCCTGCAAAGGATGCAAGAGCGACTGTCCGGTGGGCGTGGATGTCGCTACTTACAAGTCAGAATTCCTGTCTCATTATTACGAAGGCCGCATCCGTTCGCGCAGTGCGTATGCTTTCGGCAACATCGATGTGTGGGCGCGCGCGGCGTCGCACGCACCCGGACTTGCGAATCTGGCCACGCAACTGCCGTTGCTGAGGGACGTTGCTAAGTTCATCGCCGGAATTCCTCCGCAGCGCACTATTCCGGCTTTCGCGCCGGAGAGTTTCAGGAGCTGGTTCCACCGCCGAAAGAAAGGGAATGGTTTCGAAGAGGCGCAGGTGTCCGAGGCACTCACAGTTCTCCTGTGGCCAGACACATTTAATAATTATTTCCTGACGAACACGGCCAAAGCCGCAGTTGAGGTGCTGGAAGCTGCAGGCTTCCGGGTTGTCGTTCCTCGTGCCAACCTGTGCTGCGGCCGCCCACTTTACGACCACGGCATGATTGATCGCGCGCAGTCGCTTTTACTGCAGATTCTCGATGAACTATCGCCCGAGATCGAAGCCGGGGTTCCCATCGTGGGCCTTGAGCCCAGTTGCGTCGCCGTCTTTCGCGACGAACTTATTAACCTTTTTCCCCACGACCAACGGGCCCAGGCGCTGTCGCGCCAGACTCTTCTGCTCAGCGAATTCCTGGAAAGTCACTCGCCGCGCGTCGCGTTGCCGCGCGTGAATCGGAAAGCCATTCTCCACGGGCACTGCCACCACAAATCCATCATGAAGATGACGGCCGAGGAGTCTGTTCTCCGGCGGCTGGGTGTTGAATTCACCAGTCCCGCTCCCGGATGCTGCGGCATGGCGGGGTCTTTTGGCTTCGAGCGGGAAAAATACGAGGTCTCCATGGCTATCGGCGAACTCGAATTGCTTCCGGCGGTTCGACAGGCTCCGTCCGATTGGCTCATTATCGCGGACGGATTCAGTTGCCGGGAACAGATCGCGCAGAGTACGCGCCGGCGGGCATTTCACCTGGCCGAAGTGTTGCAGATGGCGCTGCGCGCGGAATCCGAAGCTTCGTGCCCAGCGTCCGTTGCTCGTGACTATCCGGAGCAGGAGTGGATTCGACCCCACGAAGCCGCGATCAAGTTATCCATGCAGCGGGCGGCGTGGGCGGTAACGGGTATTGCTGCGGGGACGGCGCTGCTTTGGGCGCTGGCTGGGAAAAAAAACTAGTTTCCGCGCTTCAAAACGTCAGGGCTTCGCACTTACTTTTCTATTCCCACCACGGTCATCATCCTGCCGGTTTTGCCTTTTTCGGCGCGATAGGAAAACAAGAGGTCGGCCCGGCAGTTCGTGCATAGCGCTGAGGCTTCTATGCTGGCAGCGGGAACGCCGGCAGCGAGAAGCTGGCGGCGGTTGGCTTCCACCAGATCGAGAAAGATCCGGCGGGGAAGTTCGCCGTGGCCGGGGGCGCGAGCCGTGAGAAACAGCAGCGGATACTTCTCCCGTACCGGGTCGGAGTCTTTGACTTCGCGAAAAAGATCGGCGGCATAGGCAAACTGCGACTCGAAGCGTTCGCGGACTTCCTCGCCGACCTGGTAGCAGCAACCATGAATTCCGGGCCCGATCGCAGCTTTGAGGTCGCGGGAGCGGCTGCCGAAGTGGCGGCGCATTTCTCCCACTCCCTTTTCGACAATGCGCTTCAGAGTTCCGCGCCAGCCCGCATGAAACACCCCCACGGCGCGGCGTTTGGCATCGGCAAGGATGATGGGCAGACAATCGGCGGTTTGAATTGCCAGCAGGAAACCGCAGCCGCCTGTTATCAGCCCATCGCCCACCAGGGCTGAAGAAGGCGACTCGACGGTGTGGATGATATCGGAGTGAACCTGGCGCAGCGTGACCAGGGGCTGTTCGCTGCGCAGGAGACGGCGGCGAGAATTAGCTTGCGGTTCTTTCGTGCTGCCGTCGGCGGAGAATCCGAGTTCGCGCAGAAATGTGGCCCGGTTACGCTCGACTGCGGACTTCTCATCGTCTTTGGTGAATCCAAGATTCAGAGCGTGCCCTCCGTAGGCGCGGGAAAATCCGCCGATGCGCGTGGAAAATCCATGCACCAGCCCGGGAATCGAACTCAGGTTGGCGGCGCGCAGAATGTTGAGACTGTTTTGTCTGGTAGTTCGGGTCGGCACTCGCTCTATGTTACCCGTTCGCCCATCGCTCACGCACGCCCGCGAGGAACTTCTGCTTATCCCGCCGCATAAGCTGGACCAGCGCCTGGTTGCCGGTTTCTTCATGGGCGGCGGCCCAGAGAACCATCTCCGTGAGCACCGGCGCCAGATCGATCCCCTTGCGTGTCAGGCTGTAGATGAGTCTGCGGCCGTCGGAGGCGTCGGGGGTGGCGGCAATGATGCCGTACGCGATAAGTTTCTTCAGGCGATCCGCCAGGATATTGGTGGCGATGCCCTCGTAGCATTCCAGAAATTGCTTGTACGTGCGAAACCCGCGCAACATCATGTCGCGAATGATCAGCAGCGACCAGCGGTCGCCGAGCATCTCGACGGAAGCGTTCAGGGGGCATCCGGAACGCCGGTTTGTTTTGTTATGCCGGGGCACAAAATTATTTTAACATTTAACTTGCATTTTGCAAGTGAGTTGTTGTAGCTTCGCAAAAGTCATAATCAGCCAACATCAAAGGAGACGAATCGATGGATACAAAACCTACGCACGAGCAAGCACAGCTTCAACTGCAGCTGTTTGAACAGCGGCGCGAGGCGCGGCTGCGCCAGGCGCGCGACTGGTTCTTCAAGAATTACATTGTCAAGAATATGGACGATGCCATGCGGATTGCGCCTCCGGGCTCGGAGGGCGGTCAATTTGTGATGATGGTGCTCACCTATTGGGACCAGGCCTGCGCCATGCTCAACTACGGACTGCTGCACGAAGATTTGTTCTTCGAGACCACGGGCGAGTTCTTCGGCACATGGGAGATTGCGAAGCCGGTCGTGCCTGCAATCCGCGAGCGCTTTAAGAACCCGAATTTCCTCGGCCACCTGGAGAAGGCGGCCAGGCGCTTCGAAGACTGGACCGAACAACGCAACCCCGGCCATGTGGCGGCCATGCGGCAGATGATGGAACAGATGCGCACCCAGATGTCGAAGGCGGCGTAGAACCCCGGGGGACCCCGCGTCTCGCGAGGCAGCGAGACGTGGGCCCCCATGCGCTGGCAATGCATCTTCGCGCGGTCGAAGAGATTCGTAGATCGGGAGCCTAACTCAGGAGTAGTCAATGAATAGCAAAATTCTGTGGGTAACTCTCGCACTGGCGCTGCTCGGGGCAGGGCTTCAGGCGCTGGCCCAGGACGCCAAAACGCCGTATCCCACCATGGCTCCGCTGGGCCAGTATTTGATGGATCGAGACGCCGAGATTGCCTTGGCCCGCAGCGCGGCGCCGGAGGCGATATCGCGCGATGCCGAGGTCGCGGTGCTTGGACAGCATGGCTACGAGACCGTGGCCAAAGGCAAGAACGGCTTCGTGTGCATTGTGGAGCGAGCGTGGATGTCCTCATTCGACGACCCCGGTTTTTGGAATCCCAGGCTGCGGGGCCCGATCTGCTACAATCCACCGGCCTCGCAAACCATCCTGCCGCTCACCTTCAAGAGGACTGAGTTGGTATTGGCCGGGCTGACCAAAGCTGAGGTCATCGAAGGCCTTAGGGCATTCGGCAAGAAAGAACTGCGCGGCACCGGACCTGGCGCAATGTCCTTCATGCTGTCAAAGGCAGGTTACCTTGGCGACGCTGCTGGGCACTGGCTTCCGCATTTGATGTTTTTCGTTCCCCAAACGGAGGCTTCGGCGTGGGGTGCGGATGTGCCCGGGTCGCCGGTCTTTCTGGGAGGAGAACGGACGGGCGCTCCGGAACCGGTGACCGAGTTTCTGATTCCCGTGCCCAAGTGGTCGGACGGAACGCCTGCACCGGCGGATGTGCACTGACACTGGGGAGCGAGAGAGGCTTAGCTCAAAGCTGGTCTGTCTTAGGTCATGATAAAAGATTCAGTATGGCAAAGAGATAACGGGGTAAGGAGTTAAGGAAATAATGTTGAGGCATCTGCCGGCGACCATGTAGCCGGAGAAATAATCAAACTCTTGGAAGGAGCAATCTTATGTCTGCTGTTCGACTTCTTGTAGGCACGCGCAAAGGCGCATTCATTCTTAATTCCGACGGCAAGCGCCAGAAATGGGACGTCAACGGCCCACACTTTGCCGGGTGGGAAATGTATCACCTGAAAGGCTCGCCTGCCGATCCCAACCGCATCTACGCTTCGCAAACCAGCGGATGGTTCGGCCAGATTATTCAGCGGTCCGATGACGGCGGCAAAACCTGGCATCAGCCGGGAACGCCTGCGGGAGAAATACCGGTGCCCGGTCCGCCCAAGGCCGCCAGCAATAAATTCGTCTACGACGCGGCCGCCAGGCCGTTGACCACGCACCAGTGGTATGACGGTACGCAGCATCCGTGGGAGTTCAAGCGGGTGTGGCATCTGGAGCCGTCGCTCACCGATCCCAACACGGTGTACGCCGGCGTGGAAGACGCGGCGATTTTCCGCTCCACCGATGGCGGCGAGAACTGGCAGGAGATGCCCGGCCTGCGCGGCCACGGCACCGGTCCGAAGTGGCAGCCGGGTGCGGGTGGCATGTGCCTGCACACAATCCTTCTCGATCCCGGTAATCCGCAGCGCATGTGGATCGCCATTTCAGCCGCGGGCGCCTTCCGCACTGACGACGGCGGGAAAAATTGGAAGCCCATCAACCGCGGGTTGCGCTCGCAATATATTCCCGATCCGAATGCCGAGATCGGCCATTGCGTACACCACATCGCCATGAATCCGAAACGCCCGGGCGTGCTCTTCATGCAGAAACACTGGGACGTGATGCGTTCTGACGACGCGGGCGACAACTGGAAGGAAGTGAGTGGAAACTTGCCTACGGATTTCGGTTTTGTCATCGACGTGCACGCGCACGAGCCGGAGACAATTTACGTGGTCCCCATCAAAAGCGACGGCGAACACTTTCCCCCGGATGGCCAGCTTCGAGTCTTCCGTAGCCGCAGCGGGGGCAACGAGTGGGAACCCTTGACCAGGGGCCTGCCGCAGAAAGATTGCTATGTCAACGTGCTGCGCGACGCCATGGCGGTGGACACTTTGGATAAGTGCGGCATCTATTTTGGAACCACCGGCGGTCAGGTCTATTGCTCGGCCGATGCGGGGGACAGCTGGAACGCGATCGTGCACGATCTGCCGGCCGTGCTGAGTGTGGAGGTTCAGACGCTGGAGTAACCGCTCTCGAATGTGCTTTGAAAGGGCGCGGCTCAACCCGCGCCCTCACCTGCAACTTTAGGCGTGGGCTTCGGCCCCGGCGCGCTACTGGAGCACGAAAATATGCCAAAACTTACTCCCTTTCTTTGGTTCGACAATAACGCCGAAGCGGCGGCCAACTTTTATACATCCATCTTTAAGAGCGCGAAAGTGCTTAACGTGAACCGTATGGGCGGCAAGGTACTGACGGTCAACTTCGAGATCGAGGGCCAGCGATTCACGGCGCTCAATGGAGGGCCACACTTTAAACTTAACGAGGCCTTCTCGATTTTCGTAAGTTGTGACACCCAGGAGGAGGTCGACGATTACTGGAACAAACTTATTGATGGCGGGGGAGTGCCGAGCCGGTGCGGGTGGTTGAAAGACAAATATGGACTCTCGTGGCAGATCATTCCAAAGGCGCTGATGGAGTTGATGAGCGATCCCGATCCGGAGAAATCGAATGCGGTTTTTCAGGCGATGATGAAGATGGACAAAATCGTAGTTGCCGATTTGAAGCGCGCGCATGAAGGAAAGGCGGCATAGCGTCCTCACCGGGTGTGCTATGCTTTTGCCGCAGATCGAGGCGGATCATGCCGGGCAAAACCAAAGCTACTGCCTCCGGGCCGAATGTCGAACTCTACCACAAACTCATCGCCACCATTCCCGGGCTCGTACACAACGGCGCCGCCAATCCGTACACCGCGATCAACGGCAATATGTTTACCCTCAGGTTCCCGTGGCGATGCTGAAGAACACGAAAAAGCTTAAGAAGTATGTCGAAATCGGATGCGCATTCGCCAACGTTGAAACCCAGGCCGGTAAAGAAGAAATCGTGAAATGATCCGCGTTATTATTCCGCAACATCTGCGTACGCTGTCCCATACCGGCAGCGAGGTTACGCTTGAAATCGAAGGCGCGGTGACGCAGCGCACCGTGCTGGATGCGCTGGAAACGAAGTACCCGATGTTACGCGGAGCCATTCGCGAGCACGTTACTTTGCAGCGCCGGGCATTTCTGCGTTACTTCGCGTGCGAACAGGACTTGTCGCATGAGTCTCCCGACGCGCCGCTGCCTGAAGCGGTTGCTTCCGGTAAGGAGCCCTTCATCGTCATTGGTGCGATTGCGGGCGGTTGACTCTGGCGGCTGGGCGGCACTGGCCTTTCTTATTCCCCTCCGCTATAGTTTTCTTATCCATGTTTTCCGATTTCACCGCCACCGACCGATGGACGAAGAAGCCGGTCCATTGCGTCTATCAGGCGCTGATTGTCGCCATTGCAACGCGCCACGCCGATGCGGTTGACATCAAGTTTCTGGTGGATGGCCGGCCAGTGTGGGTGGCGCTGCCCCACCCGGCATGGGTGGAATACAAGAAGCGCACCGGCAAGGCCATCACCGATCCCCTGGCGGTGGAGATTGCGGGGCACTATTTGAAGGCCGCGCTGCAGGCTGGCGAAGGACTGGGTCGCGAGATGTATTCGCTCACGGTCGCAGAAACGCTAAGCCACCTGGAAGCGGTAGTCACCGAAATGCAGGCACTGCAAACGGTGTAGCGGCACGCATTTACTCCCGCCCGCGCATGTGTGACAGCCAGATCAAAAACACAGCGCCAAAAATGGCCACCATGATGGTTCCGATCAAGCCGCCGGCATAAATGCCGAGAGCGACGAGGATCCATCCCCTGAAATATCGCCAGATCGCTCATTCATTGCGAGAGGTTTTGGCTGACCGACTGGCTCATGGCAGAATAACGCATGTCCCTGCCGCAAGCGCCGCCGATACCCGGCTTTCTCTACGGCACCGCCTGGAAGGAAGACCGCACTCCGGCTCTGGTGGAGCTCGCGCTCCGCGCCGGCTTTCGCGGCATCGATACAGCCAACCAGCGCCGGCATTACTTCGAGGCCGCAGCAGGACAAGGCTTGGCCGCCGCTTATCGCGCCGGAGTGGTCGCGCGCGAAGACCTCTTCCTGCAGACCAAATTCACGTATCGTCCCGGCCAGGACCACCGCCTTCCCTACGATCCCGCCGCCAGTCTCAGCATCCAGGTGGCACAGTCGCTGGCCAGTTCGCTCGAACACCTCGGCACAGACTATATCGACAGCTTTGTTCTGCACGGCCCCGCTTCTAACTACGGCTGGACCGATGCCGATGCGGAAGTGTGGGAAGCGATGATCAAAGAACGCGACGGCGGTCGCACTCGCCTGCTCGGCGTGAGCAACGTCTCCCTTGGGCATCTCGAGGAGATGCTCGCCGTGCATTCCAACCCTCCCGCCGTTGTGCAAAACCGCTGCTACGCTCGCATGGGCTGGGACCGCGAGGTGCGCCGCTTCTGCCGCGAGCACAATATCATTTATCAGGGATTCTCACTCCTGACAGCTAACGTGGAGGTTCTTCATCATCCTCTCGTCACCGGCCTCGCCGCCCGTATGGAAGCGACTCCGCCCCAAATCATCTTTGCCTTCGCTCGCGCAGTCGGCATGCTGCCGCTCACTGGAACTTCCGACCCCGCCCATATGCGGCAGGACCTGGCCAGTTTGGAATTAAAGATTTCGGCGGATGCTGTGCGTGCGATCGAATCGCTGGCGGGATGAAGCGCAGAATACAGGACCCGTGCGGCGGCGTGAAGAGCGGCGCTTCCGCGTCGTATTTCAGCAAACTGTTCAGCCCGGAAGCTAATCCAGCACAGCCAGCGCCTGTTCCGTGTCGACGAATTTTGCTCCCAGCGCCTGCAGTTCGACCTTGGAGCGCTCCCCGTCCTCGGTTTTCAATGTCTCTATCGCATCCTGCACCACGAATACACGCCGTCCCCGCTCCAGCAATCCCTTCGCCGCGAAACGCACGCAGTACTCCGTCACCACGCCAAACACTACGAACGCCGCATCTCCCAATCGTTTAACAAGCTCGTCCGCGTGCAGGCTCTCGAATATATCGAGTGTCTGCTTTTCCAGATGAATCTGCTGGTACTGGCTAAGGTCGCGGGGCAATGCGGCGGCAGGCTCGTTAGCCACGGTGAATATCTTCTCCGTCAGCGCCTCGGGAACATATGCCGCGCCGGGAGTTCCTTTAATGCAATGCGGGGGAAAAGTCCTGAATTCAGGATCGTCTTTCTTGTGATAACAACCGTGCGACACAAGCAACACGCTGCCCTGGCGCGCCGCATCCGTGAGCCTTCGAATGTTGGGCAGCAAACGTTCCGCGCCCGGCACATAGAGCGCACCGCCCGGCAGCATGAAGTCCGCCTGCGTATCGACTTCCCAGAAAACGATTCTGCGAGGAGACATACGGGATTCAGGCACAAAGCGCTCCTACGAACATCCTACCGCGCTTCACTCTGTGAACCCCTGTGCCCTCTGTGGTGAAGACTCTAGAACGCCAGTCCAGGCTCCTGACGAGATTGTTAAGGGCCAAACACGTAAGCCGACCCAGGCGCACTCCCGGAGGGCGCCCCCACACAAACGGTATCTCCGCTGATGGCAGCAGAAACGCCGAAGGCGCCGTTGGCAGCTCCGTCCGAAGCGGTCAACTCGCTGGCCTTCGCAGTATTCTTCCAGCCGCCCGCAGGCCTGACAAAAAAATAGGCCGCGCCCTGCCCCGAATTGCCGCCGACCGCGGTGCCCGGCGCTCCCATCACAACCGCTCCCCCGCTGATACCCGCTGACTGCCCAAGGCCCGCTCCTGACCCTCCATCCGGAGCGTGCAACTCTGCCGTTTGGGTCATGCTCGTCCATCCAGCAGCGGGTTTGACGAACACATAGCCCACGCCTCTACCCGACGCCGCATTCGGCGCTCCGATTACAACCGTGGTAGCGCTGATCGCAGACGAAAATCCGAAATCGTCACTGCCTTTGCCGTCCGAGGCTGAAAGCTCGCCCGTCTGCGTCATACTCTTCCATCCACCGGATGCTTCCACGAAGACATACGCCACGCCCTGAAAATTATTGTGTCCATAAGCCCCCGCTACAACCACGTTGCCGGCAACCGCGATTGACGCCCCCATGTAGTTCAGCAACTGGCTGTCGGACGCCGTAAGCCGCGCCGTCTCATTCAAGTCACCGCTCCAGCCGCCGCTCGGACGCTCGAATACATATGCCTTCCCCGCAAAGCTGTTGCCAGAGCTGTCCGTAGCGAAGAATGCACCCACCGCAATCGTGTTCGCGCTGATGCTTACGCTGTTCCCGAAAGCGTCTCCGGGCTTGCCGTCCGAAGCCGTAAGCTTGGCTGTCTCCGTCATGTCCGTCCAGCCTCCGCTGGGCTCGACAAACACATAAGCCGCGCCCGGACTCGCCGCGGGCACGCCACTCCCGGCAAAATTCGACGTATTCGCCGCGCCCACCACAATCGTATTGCCGCTGATCGCGACCGAAGTTCCAAATCCCTCCCCGTTATCCGATGAAGTCAGCTTGGCCACCTGGGTCATGTTTCCCCAGCCTGTGGAGGGCTTCACGTAAACGTACACCGCGCCGTACGACTCGATGTTCAGGTCGAAATCGCCCACCACAACGGTATTTCCGCTGACCGCGATGGAAATCCCGAACCAGTCACCGCTCACCCGCGTCGAAGGCGTGAGTTCGCCCAGTTGCACAAGGCCCGGCGCCGTCGACGCCACAGAAATCGGGGCATTCAGCAACGTGAAAAGAAAAAGCAGAAAAGCGCACACGTATCGTAATTTGAACATCTCAGCCCCCTGGGTTCGGCACGGTTAGAAAGCGGGCTGGATTATACCTTGCACCGCGGCGAAGAACAATTGTGCAAACTCATGCACACTGGGAGTAATCACGGGAAAACGAACAAGGCGTGTCGCAACAGAGAATAAATTCAGGAAGCCGGACCCTGCAGGCCCCGCACGAACAACAGCAGACTGGTCTCCAGCCTGCTCCGGCTTGCTTCCGGCAGGTCGATGAAGCGGAAAGGTTGCAGCCATCCCTGCGTGGCCCACATGGGAAACAGCATCTCCGCTTTTTCGTGGACCGTGGTTTCGCCAAGCTGGAAGACCAGTTCGATCTTCAATTTTTCATCCAGCGGTTTCTCCACCTGCAGGAGACCGCCGGTAGTCGAGAGCTGATGCAGCTTGCCTCGCAGCTCGCGCCGGTTCGGCAGCCGCATCACCGTAAGTACGGATCCGCGCAACCTCACGCGAAACGGTCGATCTCGAAGCCGGGCCGCACCGTCCGGGCTGACAGCCGCCGGGGCCGATTCTGGGCTTTGCGACATTGTGCCTTGAGTATTGCACTGCAGCGCCTCTGCGACGAGGTTACGAAAGCACGCGTCGCAGCGTGAATATTCGCGTGCTAAAGCAAATGTCAGTAGCTGAAAATTATGGGAACCTTAGGCTATTTTCTGGGAGGCGCTTCCGTGCGGCCCGAAAAGAGGTTGTAAGGCCACTCCTGCTTGCTCTGGGTTGGGGGCTGGCTCGGCCCGTTGGCCGCAGCTGCGCCCGCAGCCTGGGCACAGTTCCAATCCTCCGGCGGATTGGCGATTCCCCACACATTTCCATGATTGTAAAGGGCTACGCCGATTAGAAAATTCTGCCCATCTTTACCCAGCGGCAGGCAGCTCGCTACCCGCCCCGATGCGCTGCCTCCGGGCAGATTGCTCAACAAGACCGGGGTCTCAATCGGCAGGCCCTGCGTTGCTCGAAATCCGCAACCCTGCGGGCTGACCACAATTGCCATGCAGTCGGCTGCGAACGGATGTCTGCGGTCCAGGCTGGTCACGGTCACAGAAATCTCCACTCGCAATCGCGTGCTGCGCCGCGTCGTTTTGGGTGTAAGAATCTCCATTGCCAAATGCGGATGAGGAACGATTCACAATCCTCCCAGACAATTTTGACAGCCTAAGCGGCGCCGTGGGAGCTGGAAAAAGTTCATGCGATGACGGAAGTAACCGCGCATCCGCCCCGCCAGATCCTAAATACCGGACGAAGCTCATCCCCTCGCTTTGTTAAGATGCTCCACGAACCCGTGAATCAGTCACCCGCAACCGCAAACGACACCTCGCGCCCAGCCGCAGAGCTCCCAACTTTTACTCCGGAGTGGGACTTGCTGCTGGCAGCCAGTTCTTCAGACCCCATTACGGGTCGAATGGCCGGTCCTCTCCACGATTCCTCAGCGAAACGTCCCATCGATTGGGCCGCAGTTCTGCGCCTGGCGACCGATCACGGCATTTCCTCTCTCCTGCACCACAACTTGCCGCGCGCGGGCAGCCTCGCACCTCCGGCAATTCTCGCCTCGCTGCGCCAGACCTATGAAACGAACGTCCACAAATCGCTCTTCCTCACCCGCGAACTGTTCCGAATTCTCGACTCTCTGGATGCTCTGGGTATCGAAGCGATCCCTTACAAGGGCGTGGTGCTCTCCGATCTCTATTACGGAGACATGGCCCTGCGGCAATCTGGCGACATCGACGTGTTTGTCCACGCCGGTGACGTCCTCCGCATTAAGAACGCGGTTCGCGACCTCGGCTTCGTTCCGCGCCTGCCCATCCCCGCAGCTGCCGAAAAGGATTACATCGCCTCCGGGTATGAGTGCACCTTCGATAGCCCTGCCGGCAAGAACCTCCTGGAGCTGAAATGGGCGCTGCAGCCACGGTTCTACTCCGTCGACTATGACCTGGACGGGCTTTTCAAACACGCCGAGAACGTGCCTTTCGCGGGCCGAATCTTGAAAACCCTGTCCCCGGAGGATCTGCTTCTCGTGCTTTCGGTTCACGCCGCCAAACACGTTTGGGGAAGGCTCATCTGGCTGTGCGACATCGACCGCATCTTGCAACGCGACCAACTAAATTGGGATTGGGTATCAGAATATGCCCGCGAACTGGGCGTGGAAAGAATCTTGCGAATCACGCTCTGTCTGGCCCATCGTTTTCTGCGAACAAAAATTCCATCGCCGATGGAATCCTCAATTCTTGGCGACAAAACTGTACAAGCTTTCGCCGATAAGATCGCAGTGGCCGTGGTTGCCGGTACCACCTACGAAGATCGGCAGATTTCCTACTTTCGGCTGATGATGCAGATCCGCGAAAGACCGGCGGACCGCCTGCGCTTTCTAACCCGCCTGGCCTTCACTCCCGGCCCCGGAGAATGGGAGAAAGTTCGGTTGCCGAGATTCTTATTCCCGCTCTATCGAGTAGTACGGTTAGCGCGGCTTGCGTCCCGTCTGACGGGGGGCTAACACAGAAGGGACACGGCGCGCGTTTACCCGCGCTTGCCACGCAGCCCCGCTATCAGCGCGTTCGCGATGCGCCCGCCACCCAGGAAAACCGTGGTGCTCATCGACTGGCCAGCCCTCCGGCCGTTTCCCCGCCGTCCATGGTGAAAACCTGTCCCGTAACGAATCCAGCGTCGTCGCTGGCTAGATACGCGAACAATCCGGCAATCTCCTCCGGCGAGGCATGGCGGCGCAGCGGAATCTTGGCATTCACTTCTTCCAGCATTGCGTCTGTGTATTCTGCGCGCTGCATGGGCGTAAGCACATATCCCGGGGCCACGGCGCACACGCGGATCTTGGGCGCGAGTTCCAGCGCCATCGAGCGCGTCAGTTCGATGACCCCGGCCTTGGTCGCGTTGTAGTCGGCGTAGTACGGATAGCCCATGATGCCGTTGGTCGACGCCGTTTGCAGGATCACACCACAGTCCGCTTCCGCCTGGAAACGCTCCCACATGTGGCGCGCCGCGGTCTGGGCCACATAGAAAACTCCCGTGAGATTGACGGCGATGGTTTTGTCCCACTCCTCGGGAGTAATGTCGAGAAATTTGTGGCGGATGCTGATACCGGCGTTGTTAATCAGCACATCGACGCCATCCATTACACGGATTGCATCGGCGAATGCGGCTTCCACCTGCATCAGGTCGGTGACGTCGGCGATGATGGCCTCGGAAATTCCCGGCAGTTTATGGCGAATGGCTTCGCACGCCCTGGCGTCGCGGTCGAGGATGCAAACCCGCGACCCTTCCTCCAGAAAGCGCGCCGCCGCGGCCGCGCCAATTCCGCTGGCGCCTCCGGTGATAAGAATTCGTTTCTCTTGCAGGCCTTTCAGTTTTCGGCTCTCGTTTTCAAGTGCTGGTAACTAACCGCCGTGAAGCCAAGCCCGGCACAGCCTGCCGACCTGATTTTCCTCGACCATTGTGCTGAGCCAGCGAGCTCGCTTCCAGCTCAGATCGGCTTTCCCCGGAAAATCCAGATCAGCTCAATAATCAGAATCACAACCACCATCAACTCCAGCACGAAGGCCCGGCTTTGGTTGAATTCGTCGACCATGAAGCGGTACAGCTCTTCGGCCGTTCGCAGTTTCTGCTGCACCAGATCCTTGTAATCCGGCACGCCCACCTTCAACGCCGCCAGTTTATACAGCCGGGCGGAAAACATGTCGCTCAAAAATTTGATGGCGTTGTCGGCGCGCTCGGTTAATTCGCTCACATCCAACAGCACGGTGTGCAGCTTCGAGGCTGCCCGCGCCGTGCGCCAGCGGAACCATAGCCCGTGCCCCCCTCGATCGAGAAAGTCGTAAACCTCTTCAAGCTGATGCGTGAGCAGGTCATCGTAGTGGCGGAACTCCAGCAGCTGTGAATTTGCATACTGCAAAAGCTGAATCGCGGTTTCTGCGCCCAGCGGAGTGTCATAGATAAACGCCGCATTCCACCCAATGACCGCGAGATCCGAAGGATAGTACGAGATGCAGGACTGCAGAATCTCCTGTCGCTCGCCATCGGAGAGCGCCTGGGTCTCGCCGCGCACCACCTGCGAGATGAATCCTCCGTGGGTCGCGAGTAAATCCGTTCCCGAAGGCGCGCCGGCAATTTCGCGCAGGTGAAAGATGAAATAGTCTTCCTTCAGCCACTCCTCGGGCTTCACTTCATAAGGTTTCACTAGAGCCGGAGCAGCGTGCTCCAGTTTCTTCTGAACGATGCGGCTGGCCAGGCTCTCGAAGTTGGTATCCCAGACCCAGCGGCTGGAAAGCTGCACCAGCTTGTCCCAATCGCCGGAGAATGGCAGCTCGAACACCACGCTGACCACGCCGTAATCGAAATACTTGATGTCGCCCTGCAGCCGCTCGCCGCTCTCCAGAACAATCGGTTCCAGCGCCTCTTCCACCGGCGGACGCTGGTAGCGAACATATCCGGGAGCCACGTGCTTAAAGCTGGCATCCGCCGTGCGCGCCCCCAGGATTTGCCGAAGCTGATCAAGCCGAATCTCTTCGCACACATCGAACTGAATCATCACCAGCACCGACCCGCACAAGGCAGCATCCGGCGGCTTCGCTGCCACCAGGGTAGTCAGCGCCTGAGCAGGAACTTTGCCAACGGCAGGCGCCGTGGGCGCAACAAGCGTCCTGTTTTCGGTTTCCATAAGCTTTTTCTTTCCGCGGCGCGCCTTCGGGGACCCGGCTCGGAATACCGGGTGGATCGAGCTGGCAAGGCAATTCGCTCCATACGCGGCATATATATTGTCCCAGAAAAACAGTAAAGATGGGCACCCGAAGAATAAACTGTTATATTTCAGCAACTTACGAAGATTACCCAGGGCATAGCAAACCTCCGTTTCTTCGCATAGGGTAGGGAATCGGGTGAACTCTTTATCACGGCCAGACCGTTCAGCGTGAACAAAGCAAGCCTTTGTGCCATAGCCCGTGCTGGGAATCTGCACGTTCCCTGAATTTTGCCGCTTTAAATCTAAAGGTCATGCTCATGGTAAAAATGAATCACCACCATGCCGACCACTGAAACCACCGCCCCCGCTACCCTCGATGTCGCCCGCATTCGCGCCCAATTCCCCTCCCTCGCCCAAACCGTTAACGGACATCCCGCCGTCTTCCTCGACGGCCCCGGCGGAACGCAAGTTCCACAGTGCGTGATCGACGCCATCTCCGGCTACCTGGGCCGCGACAATGCCAACACCGGCGGCGCCTACGCCACCAGCCGCCGTACCGACGCCACGATCGCCGAGGCCCGCTCCGCCATGGCCGACTTCCTCAACTGCGCTGCCGACGAAATCATCTTCGGCCCTAACATGACAACGCTCACCTACGCCATGTCCCGCGCCATAGGCCGCGACCTCGCCCCCGGCGACGAAATCCTCGTCACCCGCCTCGATCACGACGCCAATGTCTCACCCTGGCTAGCCCTCGAAGAAAAAGGTGTGACCATCCGCCGGGCTGAAATTCATCAGGAAGATTGCACCCTCGACGTCGAAGACCTCGCCGCCAAGCTCAATTCAAGAACCAAACTGGTCGCCGTCGGCTACGCGTCCAATGCCGTCGGCACAATCAATCCAGTGAAAGAAATTGTCCGCATCGCTCACGCCGCCGGCGCCCTCGCCTACGTAGACGCCGTACACTACGCGCCGCACGGCCTGATCGACGTCGCCGATCTCGATTGCGATTTTCTCGTCTGCTCCACTTACAAATTCTTCGGCCCGCACATGGGCGTGCTCTTCGGCAAGCGGGAACATCTGCAGCGCCTGCGGCCCTACAAAGTTCGTCCCCTTACCGAAGCAGTTCCATTCCGCTGGGAGTGGGGCACCCTGAATCACGAATGCATAGCCGGCATCACGGCGTGTGTGGATTACATAGCCGGCCTCGGCTACGAACCATGTGGGGACAGACGCCTCGTCCGTCCGTCGAGCGAAGCGAGACCGGGGGGCACGAACCTCCGTCCGTCGAGCGAAGCGAGACCCGCGACACCCGCCCGGCGCGGGGCCATAATCTCCGCCTTCGAAGCCATCCATCGCCACGAACAAGCTCTAATGCACTACCTAATCGCCGGCCTCTCCAAAATCCCCCAGATAAAGATCTACGGCATCACCGACCCCTCATGCTTCAACTGGCGCTGTCCCACGCTAGCGGTGCGGGTAAAGAATCAAACCGCCGAACAAACTCCGGCGGCCCTCGCCACAAAATTAGGTGAGCGCGGCATCTTCACCTGGGATGGAAACTATTACGCGCTCAACCTCACCGAGCGCCTGGGCGTGGAAAAATCCGGCGGTTTCCTCCGCATCGGCCTGGCGCACTACAACACAGCGGAAGAAGTGGATCGCCTGCTGGAAGCGCTAAAGCAGATTCTGGAGTGATGCCATCGGACAGACGTTTCTGGCAACGTCTCTCAGGCACGAAACACGTAGGGACGGACGCCTCGTCCAGCCGTCGAGCGAAACAAGACTGCGGCCTACGGCCAGCGCTTGGCCGTATCGTCCCATCCGGCAGCCCGCACCGGCTGCGCCGCAGTAGCCACGACCGGGGGCGCGGGTATGCGGATCGGCTGCTGCGGTCCATTCACCGCCGTCGGCAGCGACGTCTTGGCCATCTCCGAATTCATCTCTTTTTCTTCCGAAAGCAACGGAGCCACCAGCCGCAACGCTTCGACTTCCTTCTCCAACCGGGTGAGTTCCATTTCTTTCTGCCGCAGGACCTCGTAAACATTCTTCATAAAAGTGGGCACCTGGAAATAGTTGTGATTTCAGCAGCTTTTCTCGAACTTTAGCAGAGTTCACGCGCTTGTCAAGGCTTTACGCCGTTACCGCGCTGGCGCTCTGTGGAAAAACCGCGAGCGGCGAATCACGTGCCAGAGCACTCTCAATCCGGTCGCACGGGCAACCGGTGAAGCGAAACCCCTTGCCAGGCGCGGCTTTTGCCCGATATCCACGTTCAAACTTCCCCCTGCAGGCCCATCCATCACCAGCCTCCGGCTTCTTCCATTGCGAAAATCTTGTTTTAACCGCATTTTCAGCGGAAGCCCCGCTGCCTCTGCACAATTTTCTGTCACCCGCCTGTGGACGGCCTGCACTCCACTGAAAATAAGCCACATAGAGGCGCACACTTTTCATTGACTCAGAAATTAAAAAGAGTAGAACGGTATCGTTCTTTGACAGTTTCTTAAGTTTTTCCGGTTGGTGCAGCGTCCGGGGCTCAAGCTCAGTCACCTTCCGCGTTGCAAAACGCAGAGGGAAGGCAAGCAAGGGTCTATAGCAAAGCGCTGGTCGAGGAGAACGAGAAGCCCAGTCGAAGGCAGGATAGAGTTCCGAGGCGTTGGGTAGGTTTTTCCGGTTGGCGGTAAGCCCGGAGCCCGAGCAAAGATCGCACGCTGCACCCCGCAAGGGAAGCGCCGTAGCAGGTCAAGCAAGGGTCTAACGCGAGCTACTGGCCGAGACGAATGGACCCAACACCACCCCGGAACTCTTAATTTTTTCTCCGCCAGATCCCGCTCACCTATCCTTCCGACGCACTCCTGTTTGCGGTCAAACTCACCATTCTTGGTCTCGGACTAATGACTGTAATCGCGATTTTTCACCAACTGAGCGCAGTTTTCCGGTTACCGACAAACCTGCGGGGGTTTGACTGCGCTCTTGCTGGATCACTCAAAGCGATAACGGAGAGCCTCGGCCACAGCCTTATATCCAATTCGCCGATAAATCGAATTCGATGTCGGGTTGCCCAAGTCCGTGTAGAGGATGCAGCGATACCCACAGTCGCGAAGATGTTTTGACAGAGCATGAACGCAGGCTGCCGCGTAGCCATGCTTTCGATTCTCGGGTGGCGTATAGACCCCAGACAAGCGAACTACACCTTGCGCCGGATCGCGGCCAACAGCCATAGAAGTTGTCTCACCGTTTCGATCCCACAGCCAGATCTGTCCAATGGCCAACGCCCGGTCTACTCGACGCTCGGTGTCGTTTGCAGACTCCCCAATTTCATCCTGGAATGCACGCGTCCAGACATTCATCAACCCGCGATCTCTCGGACCCGCTTGGCGTAAATGACCCACGGCGGGGGGAACTTCCCCCAGTTCCAAGAGTTCGTACAGACGCGTCCCCTGGAACGGTGTGGCCGCCGACTTACATCGTTCACTCCATTGGCCAGCGAAACGGGCTGCCGTCGCAGCGTCGCCATTGACACCAGCCAGAGTCACTCCGGCTTCCGCAATTGCATCCACTATTGCCAGCACGGCTCGCGGTTCCATGGGTGTCAACGTCGCCGGATATTCCAGAGGTGACTGAACGACCACGCCAACGGCTTCCTCTCCGTTCAATGCGATCCAATACCGGCCTGGGTCGCCCTGAGCGACGCGGGAGTGCAGAATCGACAGAATCAGATTATGCAGAACTGGTTCCGATGAAAGGAACTCGTCCGCCCTCTTAATGACAAAGCCGGGATCTTCGCTAAACAGCACCTGGAGTTCCATGCGGGCAATCTTAACGGATCAGAGCACCGGCAGGAATGCTTCAACCGCGAGGCCTCGCAAATTGGGAGCAGGTCACGGGATAACCGGAAGTCAACTGTTGTAACCAGGCAATGGCGCTCAAAATCCCTTTTTCAGTCCGGCACCTTTCAAAGTGTTCGGACCCAGAGAGCAAATTACAAACGAGATAAGACGCAACCCGCGCCTTATCTCGTCTCTCACCTAGGCCGGAACGCGAATCCGGATCGCGCAACCCCAATCACACAATCCGGATTGCCCTCTAGTGCCGCCCGCCGCCCCCGTGTCCACCCGAATGGCCGCCACCCCGATATCCGGGGAGCGCGTGCTCACCTCTCGCATCGTGCCCAGCTTCGCCTACGTTGCCGCGCCCATCTCGCGCCTCATTTCCCTGGAAGTGGTTGAAGCGCTGCGCCCCGCGCTCCGGCAACGGTCCGGCATAACCGTGATGAGGATCGAACCGGTTGTCGACATGTCCGTAAAATCCGCGATGGCCGTGGAACCACGGGCCTGCTCCAATAAAGACCCCGCCAACAAACCAATCAGGCCCGTAGTAGCCGTAAGGAGCGCAGTCGTACGGGGCATAGTCGAAGTATCCGTAAGGACATATGGGCGCCGGCCCCACGTTTACGCCAACTTCAACCTGGGCTGGCGCCACGGGCGCCGAGCATAAAAGGCCAACCACAAGAACCGCAAAAGCAAGCGCGCCTATCTTCACCATGATTCCTCCTTGACTCATTCAGAGTTTCAACCTGGACATCTGCAGGGCAGCATAATACCGGGGATCGATAACGGCAACCGATTGACTGTCAATTTTTGTAAGCAGGCTTTTCGCGCAAAATCCCCATGGCGTGGTGAGTATTCGTGGCGTGCCGAATCGTCACCAAGTAACCGGAGCGCGTGCGGTAACCGGAACGCGCGCAGTAACCGGAACGTGGAAGAGCGGCGCTTTAGCGCCGCGTAAAGCCTTCAAAAATCAGAACGGGCTTCAGCCCCGGTGGCCAAATCCGAGCATGCGCCCCGACTCTTCCCGCAGACGTTTCACCCGCCAGGCTGGCTCCCTCGCCCGCTACCCCTTCTTCCGCGCCACAATCACCCACACCGTTCCCCGCCCCTCGCAATACCGGCAGTCCTCTCCCCCCATTAACTTCCCCGTTCCGTGGCACTCCAGGCAGTTCGCCAAAATGTTCAATTCCTGCTGCGATTCTTCCGGAAGCTTGGCCGGGTCCTTGAACAGTTCGGCATGGTGATAGTCGCGCAGCCAGAAGACCAGCCGGCCTTCCATGTCCTCGCGCTCCTTCGGGGCGAGGTGAGCGCTGCGCTGCGGCCACCACTCACGAATGCAGCCGTAGCAAATCAGTTCGCCGGCGTCGAACATCGCGCCCGGATCGGTGCGGCGAAAGAACTTGAGGCACGAAGAGCACTCGTGCACCCCGAGCAGGGCAAGAGCATTCTTCAGGCGGTCGAGATCGAACTGCTGGCGGGCTAGAATCTGTTCCACGTTTTCGTCTGTTCTTTCGGGCATGGGCTTGCTTCCGCCACCAAGTGTACGCGATCAGCATATTCGGAAGCGCGTCAGCAAGACCCGAACCTGGAATGGCGAAGGATTGCCGTTTCTGGAAACGAGAAACTGGAAACAAGAAACCGAGAACGGAGAACTGACAACCGAGAACTGAGCACTGAGAACTGCAAGCCGAGAACTGCTTTCTCAATCCACGTGCTCGCCCTCAGAAAATCCGTGCTCCGAAGGCGGCAGCACATCGCGCTCGCCCGCGACCCAAACATACAACGTAGGCAACAGAAAGATGCTCATCACCAGGTCTGCAATCAATCCGCCCACGATCACGATCGCGAACGGCCGCTGCGAGTCCGATCCAATCGCATGCGAAAGAGCGGCGGGAAGCAATCCCAAAGTCGCCACCAGCATCGTCATCATGATCGGCCGCAGTCGCAAAACTGCTCCCTCCACCGCGGCGTCTTCAATGGTGTAGCGCCGCGCCCGAAGCTGGTTGATGTATTCCAGCATAATCACTCCCGTTTGCACCGAGACCCCGAACAACGCCAGGAACCCGACGCCGGAAGAAACACTAAAGTTGGTCCCGGTGATCAGAAGCGCGAACAGGCCGCCAAAACGAGCCATGGCCACATTGGCCAGGATCAACAGCGCCCATTTGAAAGATTTGAACATTGTGTACAGGATGACGAAGATAACGAGGATGGTAATTGGCAGCACGATCAGCAGACGCTCATCCGCGCGCTTCTGGCTTTCGTATTCTCCCGCCCAATCAATGTGGTAGCCGGGCGGCAGTTTTACCTGCTCCTCGACTTTCTTCATTGCCTCTTCCACCGCGCCACCCAGGTCTCGCCCGCGTACGCTGTACTTGATGGCAACATAACGCTGGTTGCCTTCCCGATAGATTTCAGAACCGCCCTCGGCGATCTTGATCTTGCAGAGCTGCGCCAGCGACACGCGTTCTCCGGAGGGAGATAGCAGGCGAATGTTCTCGATCGCCTCCTGCGTGCTGCGATATTGTGGTAGATAACGCAGGGTAAGGTCGTACCGCGCCTCGTCTTTCAAAACTTGCGTGAGCGCGCTGCCTCCCACCGCCGTCTGCACCGCATCCTGCACGTCGGCCACGTTGATCTGGTAACGCGCCGCTGCATCGCGGTCCACCGACACGTTCAGATTGGGCTGCCCCAGCACGTGAAACACTCCCAGGTCTTCAACTCCCTTCACCGTTCCCATAATGCTGGCGATCTGGGCGCTCTTCTCTTCCAGCGTCTTCAAAGCATCGCCGTAGACCTTGATGGCCAGCTCGCCTTTCACTCCACTGACCGCTTCTTCCATGTTGTCTTCGATGGGTTGAGAAAAGCCCCAGACCACGCCCGGGATCTTGTCGTTCAGCTCGCGATTCATGGCGGCGATCAGTTCGTCTTTGTTCTCGTGAAAAACTGGCCGCCATTCCTCCTTCGGCTTCAGGTCGACGAAGTACTCGGTATTGAAGAAGCTGGTGGTATCGGTCCCGTCATCCGGCCGTCCCGTTTGGCTGGTGCACTGCGGAACCTCCGGGAAAGAGCAGAGAATGATGCGCGCCTGGTTCGACACCCGGATACCTTCGTCCGGTCCCGCGCTGGGCGCAAGCGTACCCCGCACCCAGAGCGCGCCTTCATCCAGGTGCGGCAGGAATTCTGAACCGATAACGCCGCCGAAGGCAAGGAAAAGCGTAAAGCAAAACCCCACAACCCCTATTCCCAACACCAGTCCGCGCCGGCGAATCGCCCAGCGAACCGCGCTCCGGTAGTGCCTCACCGAAAACTCCATGACCGGGTTGTGCCACTCTTTCGCTCCCTTTGCGAACGCAAAACTCGCCAGCACCGGAGCGATCACAATCGAGAACAGCAGTGCCCCAAGCAACGCAAAAGCTACCGTCCAGGCCATGGGATGAAAAAGCCGCCCTTCCACGCGCTGCAGCGTGAAGATGGGCAAATAAGCCGTGATGATAATGGCGATCGCGTAGAACACCGGACGCTGCACTTCGTGCGAGGCTTCACTGATTTTTTCGTTAGGGGTCTTGATATCCCCGTTCTTGTAGCCCAGGTGGCGCACAATGTTTTCGATCATTACCACCGCGCCGTCCACCACCATGCCAAAATCGAGCGCCCCCAGAGACAACAGATTTGCCGGAATATGCCGCAAGTCCAAACAGATCGACGCGAACAACAGCGAAAACGGAATCGTCGCAGCTACAATCAGCGCGCCCCGCACATTGCCTAGAAATAAGAACAGGATGATCGAAACCAGGATCATTCCTTCCGTCAGGTTGTGCAGCACCGTGTGGCTGGTGAAATGCACCAGATCGCTGCGATCGATGAAGGGAACAACCTTCACTCCCGGCGGCAAAATGTGGTCGTTGAGTTCCTCGACTTTCTTGTGAATGCCCTGCAGCGCCGTATCCGCCGCCGCGCCTTTCCGTAACAGCACAATGCCTGACACCACGTCGTCGTTATCGATGATCTTTCCATCTTCGCGGTGAACCGCTTTGGCAAACTGGCCCAGGCGGATCTTTGGTCCTTGGGAAACTACAGCGATGTCTTTCACCCGAAGCGGCGTCCCGTTCTTGCTCAGGATGACCGTGCGTTCGATGTCCTGCGCGCGATCCACCAGTCCTACGGAACGCACGTTGATCTGCTGCAACCCTTCTTGTATGAAACTTCCGCCCGCATTCGTGTTGTTGTTGGTGAGTTGTTGCTCGACTTGCGCCAGGCTCAGGCCGTAAGCCACAAGTTTGTTCGGATCCACGCGAACCTGGTATTCACGCGTAGGCCCGCCGAAGCTGGAGACGTCGACAATATCCGGTACGGCTTTGAAATGCTTTTCCACCACCCAGTCTTCAATCGACTTCAGCTCCATCGCGTCATAAGCCGGATTGGTGCTGCGCAGCGTGAAGAAATAAATCTGCCCGACCGGGCTCCAGTCCGTGCCCATTTGCGGCACCACATTCGGCGGCAGCGTGACCTGGCTCAACCGCTCCAGCACCCGCTCCCGGTTCCAGTCGTTGTCCGATTCGTCGTCGAAGATCAGCTTGAGGTCAGACAGTCCGAACAGCGAGAACGACCGGAGGTGCACCACATGCGGGATTCCATTCATCACCACTTCGAGCGGGATCGTGACCTGCTGTTCGATCTGCTCCGCCGAAATTCCCGGCCACTGCGTGATGATCTCAACGTAGTTGTCCGCCACGTCGGGATAGGCCTCGATGGGCAGCCGCTTGAATGAGACTATTCCCCCCGCAAAAAGGATCAGCCCCAGGGCCAGCACCAGCAACCGGTTGCTTAGAGCGAAATCGACGACGCGGCGAATCATTTATTGCTCCACCGTGTTTTGCAGCGCCAGCGCATTTGAGACCACCTGGTCTCCCGGCTTCAGCCCCGAAGTGACCACCTGCATGTTGCCCGCAAGCATGATTCCCGAAACCACTTCCTGGCGTTTGAAATGCCCGTTGCCCAGCGGGGCATAAACCCAATCACGATCGTGCAGGTGAAGTATCGCGGCGGCCGGCACCGCCGCGTAGGTTCCCGCTTGTTTTCCGAAGAATGTGGCCGTCGCAAACATCCCGATGCGCATCATCCCCGGATTCGGCACTTCCAGCCGCACTTTCGCTGTGCGAAGGTTGGGATCGAGAGTGGGAAGAATGTTGGCGATGCGCGCCTTCAGAACCTTGTTCGGATAGGCGTTCAGTTGCACGTCCGCGTACTCGCCCACGCGCACCGCGTCAAGATCGTTCTCATAAACGTCGCACACGATCCAGACGTGAGAAATATCGGAAATCGTAAATGGATTCGGCCCCGATAATCCCTGCACTCCCGACGCAGCGGTCACCTGCTGATCGGTAATGATGCCAGAGATCGGTGCGGTCACATCCACTACCGCCGAAGGGTGATCCTTATCCACATGCAACAGCCGCAGTTGTTCGAGAGCGGCATTCAGGTCCGTCTTGGCATCGGCTTCCGCCGTTTCCGCCGTTTCCAGCGCGCTCTTCGCCACTGCTCCCTTCTCGTAGAGAACCTTTGCCCGCTCCAGTTGAACGCGCGCCAGCCGCTCATCGTTCTCGGCCTTTAGATAAGTCTGGTAGGCGCCCGAAATATCGGTGCTCTGCACCTGTAACAGCACCTGCCCTTTCTTTACCTCGTCACCCAGCTTGGCCTTGACATCGACCACTCGCCCGGCCGCCAGAGATATAACCGGCACCGCGCGGGAAATATCGGGCTGCACCACGCCCGTCACATTCAGCGCCGGCGCGGCCTTGTATTCGACCGCTGCGGCCAGCGGAAATTGTTCAGGATGGTCCACTTTGAAGTTGTTGGCGTCCATCTCCGCTTCAACCTTGCCCTGGGGGGGCGCTTCAGCTTTCGGATCGGACTTGCCCTGGTTGCACGCTGCCAACACCAGCGCTCCGCTCACGCCCGCAGCGATGCAGAATAGACGGCAACCAAGTTTTCTTCTCATTGCATGACCTCGCGTCCCACGGCCTGATTCAACTGCGCCGCCGCCGTCAAATACGATCCCACCAGATTCACGTAGTTCAACTGCACGCTGCGGTAATCGCTCTCCGCATTCAAGAAATCCAGCAATGACGCTCCCCCGTGCTGGTAGGAAAATAAAATCGTGTCCCGCACGTGCACCGCCTGCGCCAGATATTTCTGCTTGTAAGGCCGCAGCAGAGTCAGATTGCTGGTAAGCGTGGCGAAGGCCGAATCCACGTCGCTGAACACCTGCGCCTGCGCCGCATCGCGCAGCCGCTCGCTGCGCGTGATGTCGAGCTTCGTCCGCAGCTTCTCGCCCTGGTTCCGGTCGAATATCCGCAAGGGGAAACTCACGTCAAAACCAAAATAAAGATCAATCGGCGGATTCCTTCCCACGTCGAAGCTGAACGTCGGATCGGTCGACCCGTTGGCCATTGCCAGCTTGTAACTCGATTTCGCCTGCTCCACGGTTTGCGCCGCCGCCTTCAAGTCTGGCCGCGTATCCAGCGCCATCTGCCGGTACGCATCCAGCACCTCCAGTTGATCGCTAAAATCGAACGTCCCCGCCAGATCGAACTGCTCAATCGGCGTCCGGTCGTTCAACAGCATCAGCATCTGAATCTTCGCTGTCCGCAGATTTACCTCCGCCGTCTGCACATCCGACTCGTACTGCACCCGTTGCAACTCCAGCCGTTCGAGATCGATCTGCGCAATATCCCCGGCCTCGTATCGGTCTCGGCTGATCTTCAGAACGTGGTCGTAGTATTCGAGATTCTCTTTCGAAACCTGCAATACCGCCTTGGCCTGCAGCGTCTGCACGAAAGCGCTCCGCAGGTTGAACAGCAGGCCGCGCTGCAGATCGTCCTGCTGCGAAATCGCGATCGCCGTTCCTTCCTTCGCAACTTCCGTACGCAGTTCGCGTTTATGCGCCCGCTCGTGCAAATAACTGATGGTCGCCGAGGGCAGCAAGTAGGCAAACGGACCGTGAGACGGTCCACCATTAAAGGGAGCGATCTGGTCCCCCAGCAGCGTCAGGTTCGGGTTCGGCCGCAGATGCGCCGTAATCTCCTGCGCCTGCATCTCGCTGATATTCAGTTTCCCCGCCAGCAGCGTCGGATTGTTCAACGCCAGCCGCGTCTTCACCTGCTCCCACGTCCAGGCCTGCGGCGGAGCCTGCGGTGTCTGTCCTGTCTGCGCCCAGGCCGCAGAGGGCCCGGCCACCAGCGCCATCAGTAGTGCCCAACCTCGCGCAATTGTTCGTCGTCGCATCAATGTCCCTGGCAACATTCCTGGATTCCCGGCAGTACGGCGGAAACTCCGCCTGCCAAAACTTGTTGTTCGAGTATCCGGTCTTCCTCGTAAGGATTTGCGAAAGATGAGGCAGCCTCGCCGCGGATTTCTCTCTGCCATCCATCAGCGATTCGACCACCGGAATTGAAGACCTCTCACAGGAGGGAAGAAGGAGGTGCGCGACCGGCGCGCAAAAACGCTCGCTGATTCAGTGGAGCAACCAGCGCAACCGCAACTTCAAGTAGACGGACTTGCGGAGCAAGCCACCATTCCCAGCTTGCGGCCATCGCCGCGGATTTCTGGGACCCGTTGACCGAGGACGACTGCCGGTCGCTCGCCGCCTGCCTTACCGTGCGCTTGCTGATCGAGGAATCCTCCATCTCGGCCCGCATCGCATGCAAATCGTCGGTGGCTGAAATCACGGGAAACAGCAGAACCAGCAAACAGCCCAGCGACAACAGGGCTTGCGCCGAACTCGGTTTCCCCGCTCGGCGAGCGCTCACGTGCCGGCGCCACAACCAGCAGGCTGGAAGTGCCAGCAGCAACCACGCGAGATTAAGCAATAACTCCACTGTTTCAGCCGAAGAGTCTCAAAAAAGCGGCGCCATCAGCACGCCGTCCAAACGGCAAACCTCAGTTTTTCAGAAATGCAGAACGTAAGTCAATGTGACCACCGTACCGGCCGTTAAAGCCGACGACCGATAGCCGACGGCGGACGACCGACGACACCGCCCCTACGGCCCCACCACCACCTGGAGCGGCCCCGGCGTTTGTAGTTGCTGTTTGTAGATCGCGTTCCGCTTCGCGACCTCGGCATTCACATTCGCATATACGATATAACTTCCGTTAGGCAACGTCTCGCCAAACGGCAGCACCATTCCGATGCTGCCCTTCTTCAGCGGAAAATGCTGGTATCCAATCTCCGTGGCCCGGCCGTTCTCGGCAACCGCCTTTACATCGAAAGTAAGATCCATATCCTCGGGAGTCGCATTCGAAACTTCCACGCTGCCCTCAATGCGGTTCACGTTCACGTGCGCCGGAACCTTCCACACCACCGTGATCGCCTCCACCACCTTGATCGTGAACTCCCGCTGCACCACCTGCTGAGGGTTCCCTCCATCGCGTGCCCCCACCACAAACTGGAACTCGCCCGCCCGCTGCGCCTCCCCCTGCAGCGTTCCGCCATCGTCCAGCTTAATCCCCGGGGGCAGCGCCCCCTTCTCGATTCTCCAGCGCAGTACCGGCACATAATTGCCGCGCACATGCAAGCTGACATGATACGGCCCCCTCGGGTAAGTCGCCGGCAACTCGGCGGGCTCAATCACCGCTCCCCCGCCATTTTCCGCCGCGCCCTGGCCTGAGACCGCCTTGCTCTTTTGCGCCGGGTAAGGATTCTCCCCTCCCGCCTGCCCAACAGCGGGAATAACCAACCCAATGGCAAGAGACGCCGTCAGCCACCATCTCAGTCTGCAGTTCATAAGGTGAGTCATACTACCGCAAGTCCTCGCGTTGTTCGCCCTCAATCGCCGGTTTCAGAACCAAATCAATCGTGGGAATCCGATTCCCCAGACCCTCGATTGGCGGACCCACTTCCCGTCAGAATGTAAAGATGTGTATACCTTGCCTTTTTTTGTATTTAGCTGCGCTACTTATTTCGCTGGTTCGGGTTTGATGCAACCGAACACACGTGTGCTAACCTCAAAAATAAGAAAGTGACAAACCCCAGATTTCCTCGCCCAGGGAGGCAGTTATGTCGGTACGCAATGCCATCGCTCTATTTCTCGCTCTCTCGTCATTCGCATTTCTAGCCGGTTGCGGCAGCAGTGGAAACAACATCGTCATAGGCCAGGCTCCGCCGAGCGGCGCATTCAGCGACAGCAACCTCAAAGGAACCTACGTTTTTTCTGTTTCCGGCACCGACCTCGTCAGTCAGGGTGCCTATGTAGCGACTGGCACCATCATAGCCAATGGCAGCGGGGGCATCACAGGCGGCACCCTCGACATGAATGACACGGCGTTTTCTGGGGCGGTGATCGCGGCCCCCATCAACAGTAACGGCAACTACAACGTGGGGAAGGACGGCCGGGGAAGCTTCACGATCAACCTGCCCTCCGCTGACAATCCCTTCGGCCAACCCCTTACTTTCGACTTCGTTCTGCAGAACAGTTTCCAGGGGCTCGTCACTGAATTCGACGGCAACGCCACAGGCAGCGGCACGCTCGATCTGCAAACCGCCAGCACAACTCCCGCTGGCTCCTATGCCTTCAGTCTTTCGGGCTCAACGTACGCCCTTAGCACGTTTGCTACGGTTGGCAACTTCACCCTCACTGGCTCGAGTATCAGTGCCGGCCTGGAGGACTTCAATTCGGCCGGAGCTGCCTTCACCAACGGCTCCGCAGGTTACCCGCTATCGGGTACGGTTGTTGCGGGTGGGTCCGCGAGTTCCCTTTCAACCCTTTCCACTTCCTCCAGCTTTGGTACGTCCGGCTCCCTCAGCTTTGACGTCTACCCCATTGACTCCACCCATCTCAAGTTCATCGAGGTGGACTCATACGCCACCCTTTCGGGAGATGCCTTCACCGAAGCCGCCACCGTTCCAAGCGGAAATCTAGTCTTCACCTTAAGCGGTCTTGTCCCGGGCGGCACACCTTTTGCTGCCGGCGGTCTAATGGTGACCAGTGGTGGGAGCATCGGCACCGGCTCAACCGAGGACTATAACGACGGCGGTTCGGAGGTTTCCACGCCCGGCTCGCCCTTGCCGTATTCCGGTTCTTATTCCGGCGCGAATGGCCGCTTTGCCGTCAGTCTTTCCGGCTTCTTTCCGGCAACAATCTCCGCTTTTGTCGCTTATCCTTCGAGTGGCGGCATGTTCCTGCTGGAAACCGATGGCACAGGGGGAACCACCACCGGCGCCGCCTACGCTCAAAATTCCAGCGCGAGCTTTGCCCCGGCCAACGGCTATGGCCTGAACTTTACCGGCGTCGGAGGCTCCGGTGAGGTCGACGACATCGACGAATTCACCGCCGCCGCCAGCGGATCGTCCTGCATTGAAAGCACCTCCTCCGGAAACACCACCGTCACCAGTAACACCATCATCGGGGTAGTCGACGAGAACTCCCTTTCAAATGGCCCGACGCTCGGCCAATCGCTGTGCGGCTCCTACGGTTCCATCGACACGAGCGGTCGGCTGAGCATCTCCTACTCGGCCAACACAGTGCTGGGAGGACTCACCGGGACGGCCTACACCGTTGACGGCACCACCTTCCCCTTCATAGAAGTGGACAGCGGCCAGGTTTCGACCGGCCTATTCGTGCTGCAGGATGCTACCGCGACCTCGCCTTCTTTGGCCAAGCCGCACAGCATGTTCGTGCCGCATCCAATCGTCCAGCCGCGCGCCGCCAAACAGAAACAGAAGTAGAGCCAATAATCGATTCCCAGGGCGCGGCATCACGCTGCGCCCTTTTTCTTCCTCGCCACTGCCCCGACACCTTCCTTCTAGCCCTCGTGACCTTAGTTACCTTTAAGAATTACTCCCTCTTCGCGCACAATCACTTCTAAGGCTCGTGTATCTGCGGGACTTGTTTCTGCAGAGCTTGCTTCGGCGGGGGATTAACGGTGCTCTTCAAACGCTGGTTGCGTGTCGCGATATTTCTCCTGGTCAGCGCCTCGTTCGCTTCGGCGCGCGACCTTGCCCTGATTTCCAACAAGTCCAACACCCTCGGCATGATTACCGTCGCCGATCTGGTCAAGGTTTGCAAGGCGCAAAATAATCGCTGGCCTGATGGCAAGCCCATCACTTTCATCATGCGCGCTCCCTCCGTTCCAGAGATGAAGATGGTGCTCGAAAAGGTCTATGGCATGTCCGAGAGCGAGGTCAGCAGCCTTATCGTCACCGCCAATCACGGACGCCCCAACCACCCCGCCATTATGATTGCCACTACCGATGAGGAACTGGTCAATCAGGTGGCGTCGGTTCCCGGCGCGATCGGCGTGGTGGATGTATACGCCATCAACAGCAGTGTTGCAGTAGTCAAAATCGCAGGCAAACTTCCCCTTGAGCCGGGATATTTGCTGCACGGAAACTAAGTACAAAACCGCCGGCCGGCGACGCCGGTATCCGAAGGCAACGAGCGAAGACCGACGACCAACGACCGACGACAAACGGTTTCTAACGACGACCGACGACCGACGACAAACGGGCTAACGGCTAACGACCGCTTTATGGCAGCACCGGGCAAAAAACTCGCATCCGCAAAACCTCCGGCACAGGCCGCAAAAACCCATGCCCGCCGCTTTCCCCGCTTCGCCATCGACGTCCGCATGCAGGTCCGCATGTTCCAAAGCGGCGAGTTTCACAGTTGTTGGGGACGTTCCACTGAACTCGGCCAGGACGGCATCGGCGCCACCCTCACCGGCGACCTCGAAAGCGGAGAAATCGTCTCCTTGGAAATCCCTTTGCCCCTGAGTCCGTATCCGTTGAAAGTCCGAGCCATCGTCCGCTACCGCCAGGGCCTCCGCTACGGCTTCGAATTCCTGACCCTCAACGAATCCCAGCGCCACGTGATCCGCCGCGTCTGCGAAATGCTCGCCACAAAAAGCTGAGCCTCTGAACTCCGTTGCAAGAAATCCCAGTGCCATCCTCTTCCTTGACGAGTTGCAAGGCCTTCATCTTGCGAAGCCACGCTCCGGAGTGTAAGCTGTGTCTCGCTCGTTTTGTCGCTCGAAACCGTGGCAAGTCCCCTCCGAGGATGCTCAATGAAAAGCACTCGCCCGACTCGCATACAGGAGTTTCGGCCGTTCGTCCTTCTCGTTGCTGCCGTTGTCTCTTTCTTCCCCATGTTCACCGTCACAGCGTGCAGCCAAACCGAGCAGGTGATCTACACCTTCAGTGTTGGTGAGGACCCTCAACTTAACGCGGTGTATCCAGTCGCGGGTCTGACCTCCGACGCGGAAGGCAATCTATACGGCACCGCAAGGGGTGGCGATTACATTCACCTCAGTGTGGCTGGTGCAGCTTTCGAACTGTCCCCTGGCGCTGGAGGCATCTGGAACGAAACGAACATCGTAAAGTTCCCCGGCGGGCAATTCGGATCCAGTCCCAATTCCAGTCTCGCTTCGGACTCGTCCGGCAATCTTTATGGCGTCACGTACGAAGGAGGCTATGACGGCGGCACTTGCTTTAACGCAGGTTGTGGTGAAGTTTTCGAACTCTCCCCTGTTTCAGGCGGTGGATGGAAGGAGACCGTGGTTTTTCCTTTCAAGGGGGGTGCCGGCGGCAGTCGGCCTGGGGGCGGCGTGGTTCTGGATGCTGTCGGCAACATTTATGGAACCACGTCTGAGGGAGGAAATCTGTCAGACTGCCGCGGCGCTGGTTGTGGCGTGGTGTTTAAGCTCTCCCCATCTTCTCACGGCTGGCACGAAACCATCATTCACACCTTCACCGGCGGCACGGATGGAGCCTACCCCGCCGCCCCCCTCCTTATGGATGGCTCGGGAAACCTCTATGGTACGGCCGAGTCCGGTGGCAACTTGAAAGCCTGCAACTCCTACGGTTGCGGGGTGGCGTACGAGCTATCGGAATCCAGCGGTGCTTGGAAGGAAACTGTGCTTCACAGCTTCACCGGCGGCGTGGATGACGCGTATCCCTCGTCCCCTCTTGTGTTCGATTCCACCGGTAATCTCTACGGAACAACCTATCAAGGCGGTGACTTGAGTGGCTGCAACGCCTTCGGCTGCGGAACCGTATTCGCGCTCTCACGCAACTCCGACGGATGGAAAATGACCGTGCTTCGCATCTTTGGCGGGGGGCAGGACGGGGCGAACCCCGCGGCTGGTCTCATCCTGGATTCGGCCGGCAACCTATACGGTACGACCGTGTACGGGGGCGCCTCAGGCGATTGCGGCAGCGCTGGCTGCGGCACCGCGTTTGAGCTATCGCCTTCCAGCGGCGTCTGGAGCCTGAGGGTTCTGCACGCATTTACCGGTGAACCTGACGGAGCTTTTCCCTACGGGGGCCTGCTCTTCGACAAAGCCGGCAATCTTTACGGCACAACCGAATACGGCGGCTTCGGGGGTGTGGGCGGGGTTGGCACCGTATTCGAAATAACCCCGTAGCCGTCGGGCGGCTTCAAGTGTGACATTCTCCGTCGCCTCTGCGAAGTGCTGGCCACAAGATCCCCAAGGCCATTGCAAATTTGTAGCTGGCAAATCTGGCATCCAAGGCTTAGTCTGCCGCCCTCAAAATTACGCAATTTCTCAATTTCCCAATCGCCCTCAAATTACTTCCGTCACTTTCGACCCAACTCCCCGCGTTCTACCATGCCTTTGGCTGACTTCAGAGGGGGAGCTGAGAGATGGGTGGTCGTGTCACCCGATCGCAACAATCGCGGGAACTTGCGCGCGCAAAACGCTTGCGCCATACGCTTGAGCGCGGTGACGCGCCCTCATTCGTCCCGCCTTCAACCCCCAGCGCAAACCCGGAGTCCTCGCTGTCCTGGAATTTAGGGGCAACGCCTGCGCGAAAAAATCAGGATAAAACTCCTTCTCCCGACAGCCTTGACCCCCGCCGCCACTATCTCGAACAACTTTTTCAGAACTCACCCGATCCCCTCCTCATCGTCGATACTTCTTTCCACACCCTCTGCGTCAATCGGGAATTTCAGCGCCTCTTCGGCTACTCCGCCGCCCAGATCCTCGGCCAGTCCATCGATGCCCTCATCTTTCCCCCGGATCGCGCCGCCGAAGCCCAATGGATCGCACAATGCCTCGAGCGTGGCGAGTCCCTCACCCTCGAAACCCAGCGTCGCTGCCATGATGGCACGCTCCTCGACGTTTTCGTCGCATCCGGACCCCTGCTCATCGATGGCAAGGTCACTGCCTTCTACGCCGACTATCGCGACATCTCCGAGCGCAAACGCGCCGAAGCGCTCAGTTCCGCCCTCTACCGCATCGCCGAAAAAGCCTCCGCCGTGCAGGATCTGCAACAATTCTTCGCCGCCATTCACGGCATCGTCGACGAACTCATGTGCGCCCGCAACTTTTCCATCGCAGTTCTGGACCAGGAATCGCAACTGCTCAGCTTCCCCTACTTCGTCGACGAGCACGATACCGCTCCTGCGCCCGCCAGGCCAGTCTCCGGCCTGGTCGAGCATGTCATGCGCACCGGCGACCCTCTGCTCTGCACTCCCGAACTCGGGCAAGAGATGCAGGGCCGTGGCGAACTTGAAATCACCGCTCCGCTTCCCCTGCAATGGCTCGGCGTTCCCCTCAAAATTAACCACCACGTCTTCGGAGCCTTGATTCTCAAGAGTTATTCCAGGAATGTCCGCTTCCGCGAACGCGACAAAGATGTCCTGGCCCTGGTGTCGCAGCAGATCGCCGCCGCCATCGACCACAAACGCAACGAGCAGGCCCTGCGCCGCTCCGAAATGCGTTACCGCTCTCTGGTACAAAGCGCGGTCTACGGAATTTATCGCGCCAGCTTCGAAGGCCAGTTCCTCGACGTGAATCCCGCTCTCGTCGGAATGCTGGCCTACAACTCCGCCCTCGAAGTTCTTGCCCTCGACCCTCAGAAAGACGTCTTTGCCGATCCCGGCGAATACGCCCGCCTGGTCGAGGAGTTCCGCCGTACCGGGCGCGTCGATGGTTTTGAAGTTCGCTGGAAGCGCAAAGACGGCGCCATCATCACCGTCCGCCTGAGTGGCCGCGCCGTTGCCGGCGGCGATGAACCCGCCGACGTCCTCGAAGCCATCGCCGAGGACATCACCGAACGCCGCGTTCTCGAAGATCAGTTCCGCCAGTCGCAAAAAATGGAAGCCGTGGGCCGCCTCGCCGGCGGCATTGCTCACGACTTCAACAATCTGCTGATGGTCATCAGCGGCTACACCGAGGTTCTGCTCGACCGCCTCGACATCGGCCATCCTCTCCACGCCAAAGCCGAAGCCATCCAGCAGGCTTCCGATCGCGCCACCACCCTCACCCGCCAGTTACTTGCCTTCAGCCGCAAACAACTTCTCGAACTCAAAGTCGTCGACGTCAACGCCATCGTCCAGGACATGGAGCGCCTGCTACGCCCGCTCATCGGTGAAGACATCGAACTCACCACCAATCTTTCCCCCAACATCGGCTGCACCCGCGCCGACGCCGGACAGCTTGAGCAAGTCATCATGAATCTCGTGGTCAACGCCAAAGACGCTATGCCCAACGGCGGCAAAATCGCCATCCGCACCGCCAGCGTCACTCTCGACGATTCTTACCGCCCCGAAAATACCTTCATCAAGGACGGCCCCTACGTCATGATTTCCGTCGGCGACAGCGGCCAGGGCATGGACCGCGAAACCCAGGCCCGCATCTTCGAACCCTTTTTCACCACCAAAGAAAAAGGCAAAGGCACCGGCCTCGGGCTGTCTACTGTCTACGGCATCATCAAACAAAGCGGCGGATACGTCTTCGTCCAGAGCGAGCCCGGCCGCGGCACCATCTTCACGATTTATCTGCCCCGCGTCGACGAACCCTCCGAGGCTCACGGCGCCACCCCCGTCGCATCGGCCGCTGCCGGCGGCTCCGAAACCATTCTGCTGGTCGAGGACGAAGATTCCGTTCGTCAACTCGTGCGCGAAACCCTGGACTCGCGCGGCTACCGCGTCCTCGAAGCCGCCAATGGCAACGCCGCCTTAGCCGTCGCAGCCGCTCATTCCGATACCATCCACCTCATCATCACCGATGTAGTCATGCCCGGCCTCAGCGGCCAGGAACTGGTTCAGCAACTTCTCCCGGCACGTCCCGGCCTCAAAGTTCTTTATCTCTCCGGCTACGCACAGGACGCTTTTTCCGCCCCCAACGCCGCCGCTCAGAAAACTTTCCTGCAAAAACCCTTCACCCTCCAAAGTCTCTCCCGCAAAGTTCGCGAAGTCCTCGGCCCGGCGAACTGATTTTCAAACGGACTTTCTCCGCAGCTGTGGAAACCGCGCTGACTGGGGACGCTCTAGGCCGCCCTGGAACTCGGGCCTTTCCCGTTCTTCATCAACTTCTTCTTTTTCTTTTCCCGCGTTTTGCGGCGCATCTTGGTCATCCACTCGCGCGAATACATGGTGCCGCGGCACTTCCGCGAGCCGCAATGGCAGGGTGCGGGAGACTCGTCGTCATATAAATTGTAATCCCACAGCAATTCTTCGCCGGCCGCGATGTCGCGCAGAGCGAATATCCACGCGCGATTCTTGATTTCGTCGATTTCGCAGTTGGGATCGCAGGAGTGATTCAGGTAGGCGCCGAGTCCTTCGCCGTCAATCACGGTTTTGCCGTCTTCCAGTCCATAAAGGTAAGTGCGCGGCGCCCCGTCGTACAGCCTGTCGGCTTCTTCCGGCGTAATGCGCGGCCCTGCATATTCGACGATGCGGGCGCCTTTGCGGAGGGCGCTGGTGGTGAACACTCCCACGGAGTGAATCGGAGACGGGCGAACTACGAGGGCCATGGAATTAATTTCGCACGATCACGCCGATTGCGGAAGGGTTGCGTAAAAAAAATTCGTCGGCCGCCTGGTGTCCCCAACATGACCCCAATTCCCGCTTAATCTGAGGAACGGCGCGACCGTCGCCGAAAAGAGTCCACTGCGGGTGAGCGGCCTCATGGTAGACTTTCTCGGCTTATAAGATCGTCGAAGCGTTGATCGCAGGGGACAATAGGGGGACGAATAATGAGACGTGGAATGGTTGTTGCAGTTCTAATTTTGGCGGGAAGTTGGGCCGGCGCCTACGCGCAGGCCGGAAACGCAAAAACTACCAAGCCTTCCGCGGCGGAAACTTATTGTGCCGGCACCGGTGGCGTGGTGGAAAACCGCATTCCGGTATATGGCACGAACGGCCCCATCACAAGCTGGCTGAAGCTGGCGGGAACCGAGGAATTCTGCGAATACGCGTCATTGGCGGACAAGTCGCGCATTCATCTGTCACTGCAAACCCTATACACGACTCAGCCTACGCTGGCCGCGTTGGCCTACTATGCCCAGGTCGCCTGGAACGGGCAAGGGCAGGGAAACCCGGCGTCGCTGTATTGCACGCAGCTTGGCGGCTCCGACCTGTGGGGAGGCGCGACCGCTGCCGGAGGCGGATGGGTGAAGAATCACAGCATCGATGAGATTCTGGAAGCCTGCGTCTTCCCCGACAACTCGACCATCGATTCCTGGGGATTGTTCTATCACTCCGAGAGTATTATTCGCGGAATCGATCTGTCGACGGTTTTGAGATATGCGAACCCGTACGGCAGCGCCGATGCAAAAGTAAAGAGCGGCAATTAGCCGGACCCTGTCACCGCAAATAGGAGATGCCGCCACGATGCGCGTGTAGGGACAGCCGCCTCGGCTGTCCAGCGAGCGCAGCGAGCAACCATGCGCTCTCGCGCCGACAGATCGCTTTACGGGTCGTAGATCGAGCTGCCGAAGCCCTGCTTGCGGGCTGAGTCCTGCATCTCGTCAAGGCGCCGCTTCTCTTCTTCCAGTTGCGCCTGCATGCGTTCCACTCGCTGCTGCTTTTCGCGCTGCCGTTCGTTCCATCCGACGCAGCCCGAAGCGCAGTTGGCCGGGGCAAAGCGCACGGATTCGCTCAGCTCGTCGACCTGCCGCTGCAGTGAATCGATCTGGTGCTTCTGCGCCAGAATGTCCGATCGCCAATGCTCGCCTGCGCCCTTGGCCCCCTCCGCAACCGACGGCGTGGAGTTGCGCTCTGCCCCGCTACCGCTCACTACCGCGGCGGAGGGCGCAGGCGCCGAGCGTTCGGGAAGATCCGCGTTGGTGATGACCTTTGCCGGCTTCGCATCCTTCGATTGCTCTTTCGACTGTTCTTTTTGCTGGCGCTGCTGGCGAGCGAGGTCACCGAGCGATGGGGAATCCTGCGCAAAAGCCGCTGCCGCGAACAGGGCAAACGCAGCCGCAAGAATGTTTTGGTGCTTCATGGCCATGGGAACCTCCCCGGCGAGCCGTCAGATAAACCAAGTAACCCAGCCCATGTTATTCGGGAAGCGACGGCGATCCACCATTACCAACGGACCCTGTACGAGCGGAGCAAGCTTCGGCGCTGCCAAGAGGCTCGGGGAGCGTTCTCTCGGAGATCGCTCCCCCTCGCTAGCGGATCGGATCGAATGGCGAACCGCCGCGGCCCGGTTGCCGGGCGCGGGCTTCCATTTCGTCGAGGCGCCGCTTCTCTTCGTCTACTCGCGCCTGCATCCGTTGGATTTGCTCCTGTCGTTCCTGCTGGCGTTGGTTCCACCCCACGCAACCGCGCGCACAGTTGGGAGCGGAGCGGCTGGATTCTCTCATCTGGTCAATGCGCGCCTGGATGGTTGCGAGCTGGCTCCTTCTCGCCTCAATCTGCGCCCTCATGCGCTCATGTGGCTGGTTCGGCCCCGCGGAAGTAGCCGGCATCGCAGGCGCATGCTCTTCGCTGCTGGCGGCCGGCGGCGGTGAGGGCGCTGAGTGCTCGGGAAGATCGGCGTTAGTGTATACCTTGGGTGGATTTGCCTGCTCTTGCTGCCGTTGCTGCCGCGCCAGGTCTCCAAGCGATGGTGTATCTTGCGCAGCGGCGGCGGAGAATAAAGAAAATGTAACCGCGAGAAACAGAGTATTTGTGTACTTTGTGGCCATGGGGAACTCCGTTTGTAATTCGTCGGTTCGATCGACGAATTCTCATATCAATGCTATGCGGGGAGCGCCGGCCATCCACGATTACGGGCGGACCCTGTACAGATGGCCCATGAGCCCTGTCTGGCAGTACATGATGAGACTACGTCGGCGCCCGCCATGATGCGTAATCGTGCAATTTGCCGGGGCTATGCGGAAGTGGCGACTGCGGAAGCGGATAGCCTGTCGCCCGTGATCGTGGGTACGAGCTGGATATGCACCAGACGCGGCGCAGAGTTCTTCTCTTTCTTCGCTACCAAATTGACAGACGGAATACCGGTTCGGGCAAAGGACTTCTCGCAGTCTGAGGTGGAAGGCCCCCGCATGTTGCCTTCGAGGAACGCAAGTCCGGGGCAGCGCGTGCACGATCCCCCGTGGACACATTGCGAGCAGCTCGGCATATCGCGCAGCCTGATCGATCGCACTTCTTTCAATTGCGCCGAATCGCGCCAGATGTCAATGAAGCGCTGCTGGCGCACGTTGCCGCACGACAACGGGAACTGCACGCAGGGATAAAATTCGCCATAAGGAGAAATGTAGCAGGCGGTGTGTCCGGCGCTGCAGGGCAGCGAGTCCATGCTCTCTTCCGTTTTCGCCGGTGGAGGGGCGCAGAATTCAGCGGTGTTACCCACCAAACCTTCGTCTCGGAACAGGCTGCGTAGAGCGGATTCACCCGCATTCAGATCCAGGGTAGAGCGGTCGCCATCCATCATCGGCGTAATGGTGGGGTCGAGCGTGTACCGGGCGCCGATCTCCTCGGCCAGCGCCCTCACTCCGTGATAATCCTGCATGTTCTGATTCATCAGCACATTGGCAACCACCACTTTCAAGCCCTGCGCTCTCAGAAAGCGGATGGCGTCGATCGACCGGCGCAGCGAGCCCGGAAGCTTGGTGATCGCGTCATGCACTTCGGGCCGGTGCGAATAGATACTGATCTGAATCGACTCCACTCCGAGATCGCGAAGGCGCGCCGCCTGCGCCTCGCGGATGAGCACTGCATTCGTCTTCAGCTTGACGCAGAAAGTAAGCTCGCGCGCGTACTCCAGAATTTCGAAGAAGTCTTTGCGCAGAAAAATTTCGCCGCCGCTGAAGGTCAGGATAAAAACGCCCGCCTCGGCCATCTCCTCCAGCAGATGCTTGATTTCTACGGAGGACATCTCGCCATGATCGTGGTGGTCGAGGTAACAATGAACGCACTGCTCGTTGCACCGGTAGGTAAGGTCGATTTGCGCGCTGAGAGGAACTCCCAGCTGCAGCGCCCGGTCACCCATTTCCTGGAGCAGAGCGCTCATGGCCGCGGCTGCTCCTGCACAGGAGGTTTAGTGATGATCGGCTGATCTGAAATCAGCAGGATGCCATGCTTGGCCAGGTCTTCGGCAAGCGACTCCGCATCGCGAAGCGCATCCTCGGGATTTACTTCAAACTCGGGGCAGATGCGGCTCCCGACGATTTCATCGAGCGGCGTGGTCCCATCGGCAGCCTGCCACAGAATGGTCGCCGTTGGATTCAACGTAAACAGTGTCGATCCCTGGCCCGACATGACTAGCATTTCTTCGCCCAGCTTGCGGGCAGCGATGCGCGGACTCCGCGCAATATACAAGTTCCTGCTCATTGAATCAGCTCCCAAACCCGCGCATCGGGAACAAAAGTCAGCCGATACACGCACACGCGATCGACGAAGTCGCAGGCAGCCTGAAACGCGTGGTGAACCATCTGCCGATCCTCGGCAAAGAAAAGCATATTCGCGAGAAGTTCGCGCCCCGCGTCGGACGCAGACACCGGTTCGATCCGATTCTCCCGACCTTGAGCCAGAAGATATAACGCCTCCACCGGCGCGGATGTATTCTCTCCGATTTTTGCCAGTTCCCCGGTGAATGGCGTGCCGAACGCGACGTATCCATCGCCTGCTTTGCGAACGTACGAGATCTCATCGGTGAGGAGCGTGGCGTCAGGCGGAGCGAGTCGCGAGATCGTCGTCTTTCCCGCCCCTGATACCCCGGCAAACAGAAACGCTTTTCCCTTGCGGATGGCGCTGGCCGAGTGCAGAAGAAATCCGCCCTGCCTTGCCAGCACCAGGGTATGCGTAATCCGCAGAACGGCGTCGATGGAGTACGGATTTGCAGTCTGGCAAATGGTGCCGCGACGCGTCGCCGGTTCCCACTCGGCGCGGAAATCGCCCCGGGTCATCAACCATCGGCCAGAACCATAGGTGACGCTCACATCCGCATCCGCGTGCGGGGTAGGCGGAGTCAGATCTACGTCGAATTCGAACTCGGCCTCCAGTTCGTCGCTGACGTAACCCGAGTACCGATCCTGCAGCAGGTACAGAAAATCCGGATCAGTCGTGTTTACCCTTACGGCGACCCCGCCGATCGCGATGACCACGCTGTATTGCTCGACTTGTGCTGCTAACCCTGGCATGGAAGAAGGAACTCCTGCTGAGTTCGCAATTTACTGTGCAGATAAACGAGGACGCTCGCCGCGCGGGGTGACCGGCGAACCATCTTCGCCACAAAGCGCTGGGCGACGTTCAACTCACGCGACACTGTAATGCGTTTTCCCGCACTGATCACGTAAACAACTCTGCCCAGCACTTCGTTCTCGCGAACAGGTTGATCTTTCGTCCACGCGGCATCCCCTTGCGTGACGAGAAGCGGCCCATCAGATGAGTCAGCAATGGAGACGACGCGATGACTGACAAGGCAGCCCTCCCGCCGCGTCACCACAATGTCGCCCACGTTTACTTCCTCCATAGTCACCTGCACAACGGCCAAAGTATCGCCGGGCCATATCGTGGGCACCATGCTTCGGCCAACAGCCGGCACGCGCAAGCTGCCGGTGGATCGCAGAACCTCGCACGCAAGCTCGCACTTCAAAGCGATTCCCATGGCCGATCGTGAAGGGGGGATTTGTCTCATGAAGCTGAGCTATGTACCGGACAGTTCCCCTCGGTGCCGGTCTTGGTGCATGACAAAGCCGACGTAACGAAAACCTGCTCGAAGCGAAAGTCAGGTTTCTCGTAAGGCTTTTTCTGGTTTGCCGCAGCCTGCGGCTCCTGGCTTACTGATTGATTGATGGGCATGATAAATCTTTCCCTCGGTCGTTGCGGCTCGAGGATTTTTCCCGGCTGCAATTAGTGGGCTGGCTTATTGGAAAATCATCATACACTTCTGCGCCGTGGCGCATGCGCCGAAAATCTCGCCTGCGGGGCCACTTTTCCACAGATTTTCCACCTGACGCTTTCCACCTGACGCCGGCAGAGCAAGCTTACTCCGGCAGTGGCGTCGTCGGAATCTGTTGCGCGCGGTTGCGCAGCTCCTCGAAAAGTACGGTGCTCAGGTAGCGCTCGCCGAACGATGGCAGCACTACCACGATCAGCTTTCCCGCATTTTCGGGACGGCGCGCCACTTGCAGCGCGGCGTGTACCGCCGCTCCCGAAGAAATTCCGACGAATAAACCTTCTTCCAGCGGCAGGCGGCGTGCCATCCGAATGGCGTCATCATTAGTTACAGTTATCACTTCGTCAATGAAGTCAGTGCGCAGAATTTTGGGAACAAAGCCTGCGCCGATGCCTTGAATCTTGTGCGGCGAGGGCTTGCCGCCCGAGAGCACGGCGCTATCCGCCGGTTCGACAGCTATCGCTTTGAACGAAGGCTTGCGCGGCTTGATGTACTCGCAGACGCCGGTGATGGTGCCGCCCGTGCCGACGCCGGAGATCAGAATATCGATGCGGCCATCGGTGTCATTCCAGATTTCGGGGCCGGTAGTTTCAAAATGAATCTTCGGGTTGGCCGGGTTGTCGAACTGCTGCAGCATGTATCCGTTGGGAGTGTTCTTGAGTATTTCTTCCGCTTTGGCGATGGCGCCCTTCATCCCCTTCGGTCCCGGGGTCAAAATAATTTCCGCGCCAAAGGCCAGCAGCAGCACGCGCCGCTCCAGGCTCATGGTTTCAGGCATAGTCAGAATCAGGCGGTAGCCTTTCACGGCGGCCACAAACGCGAGGCCGATGCCCGTGTTGCCGCTAGTGGGCTCGATCAGCACGGTCTTGCCCGGCTGAATTTTGCCCGCGCTTTCGGCTTCGCCGATCATGCTTACGCCGATGCGGTCTTTCACGCTGCCCAGGGGATTCTGGCTTTCCAGCTTGGCGACCACGTCGGCCACGCAGCCCGCGGTAACTTTGCGCAGCCGCACCAACGGCGTGCGGCCGATCAGTTCGGTAACATCGTTGGCGATTTTCATGGCTTTTCCCTCTCAGCGCATGCCGGAAATTGCGTTCTACTTCGTGGTTGAAGTTGTGCCCGGGTCACCGCCAGGCGCGGAACCGAGAGAGTGCCCTGAACCGACGGCGGAAGCTTATCCGCATTGGCCACCAGCAGGCTCACCTGCCACATCTGTGTATCGGACAAACCGGAGCGGAATCCCGGCATTCCCGTCAGCCGAATGCCGTTGGCAACTTTCCAGTAGCTTTCTCCCGGCTCGTCGTCGGTGACGCCCTTGCCTTCCATCAATTTTGGAGGCCGGGGATACATGCCCTTCGCGACCGGCGTCTCCGGTTGCCCGGGCAGGCCGTGGCAAACCGCGCACTGGTCGCGATAAATCCGCGCCCCCGCGGCCAGATTCGGCTCGTCGGGCTGAAGCGGAATTTGCTTCGGCATCTCGCGCGCGATGACGGCGTCGAGCGCCCGATGCGCCAGCTTCTTCTCAAACGGCATGGGCGCGGCAGATGTGGCTACCGGGGCTTGTCCCGTGGAGAAATAAAAATAGACCCCCGCCACAACGGCAACCGCTCCCAGAATCATTCCCGTGACCAGCGTACCGAACGTTCGCATCCAGAGATTCTCCTTAAATGCAGATTAAACGATAAAGAGAATAATATCTCGGACGCCCAGATAAAGTGGACGGCCCAGATAAAAAATGGCGGAAGCGAGTGGGGGTCGAACCCACCGGCGACAGGATTGCCTGCCGCCCGCCGGTTTTGAAGACCGGGACGATCACCGGACCGCATGCGCTTCCCCTGCTTGCTCCGGGCGATTCCATAGGCTATCTGGCGAGTGGCCATGAGCACAAGAGTCGCATCGCATTGCACTTGACTATGTAAACTATTAGATTTACAGTTGAGAGGAATGATAGGCGGCTTCCGGCATAAAGGGCTCGAAGAGCTTTATCGCACCGGCAAAACCCGCCGAATCGGCGCCAGCGAGATCGGGAAATGCATGCGCATTCTGCAATTGCTCGAGGTCGCAAGCAAGCCGGACGACCTGAACATCGCCGGTTTTCGCTTCCATCGGCTGCGCCGCAGTGAGCAATGCTGGTCGCTTCGCGTGACCGCGAACGATCGTATTACGTTCGGCTGGGTGGGCGAAAGCGCGGTGGATATCGACTATGAAGACTACCACTAGGGATGGGTTGAAGAAGAGGAACGGGCTGCCGCCCCTCCACCCGGGCGAGGTTATACGGGAAGACATTCTTCCATCGGTGGGCTTGTCGGTAACTGCCGCCGCCAGAGCTCTGGGTGTGTCGCGGCAGATGCTGCACGGCATTCTGTCGCGGCGCAAGCCGCTCTCGGCCGTGATGTGCTTGCGAATTGCCCGCCTGTTTGGCGGCTCGCCCGAGGTGTGGATGCGCTTGCAGGCTGCCTACGATTTGAAGAAATCGGAACAGGATAAGAAAGTGATGAAGCGGATTGCCAGGATTGTGCCGATTAACGGCCAGCAGGAAATGCGGGCGTGATCTGCTCCTTCGAGCAAACGTTCGTGTCGGCACACCCAGCGAGCGCTCGCACAATTACCCGTTACTTCGGCTGCGGCACGATTCTCAGATACGGCTTCGGCGATTTCCAGCCGCCGGGATACTTCTGCTGCGCCTCTTCATTCGACACCGAGGGCAGAATAATGACATCGTCACCCTGCTTCCAGTTCACCGGCGTGGCTACTTTGTGTTTGGCGGTGAGTTGCATGGAATCGATGACGCGCAGGATTTCGTCGAAGTTCCGCCCGGTGCTCATGGGATAGCTGAGCTGCAGCTTGATTTTCTTATCCGGACCCACAACGAATACCGTGCGCACCGTGGCATTGTCCGCCGCCGTGCGGCCTTCGGAAGTATTCCCGCTCTCGGCGGGCAACATGCCGTACAGCTTGGCGATCTTTAGTTCCGGGTCGCCGATCATGGGATAGTTCACCTTGGCGCCCTGCGTCTCTTCAATATCGGCGGCCCACTTGCCATGGCTGCTCACCGGGTCGACGCTGAGGCCGATAATTTTTGTGTTGCGCTTGGCGAATTCCGGCTGCAGGCGCGCCATGTAGCCCAGTTCGGTGGTGCACACCGGCGTGAAGTCTTTGGGATGGGAGAACAAAATCGCCCATCCGTCCCCGATCCATTCATGAAAGTTGATGGTGCCCTGCGTGGTCTCGGCGGTGAAATTGGGAGCCGTATCGTTAATCCGCGGAACTGTGCTCGTGGTTTCATTTGCCATTGCAGTTGTCATAATCTCTCCTCTTAATTCGAACTCTCACCCGAAATTCGGCCCGCCTTCGTGCAAATCCGGGATCGTCACTGAAAAGCAAAACCCACCTGCTGTTCGGCGGGTGGGTTGGAAGATGTCTTGCTTGCTCCCTACCCGCACGCCGGCCGGCACACGCAACAACACGTAACGGCGGCCTGGGAGGGAACAAACATGAACACAGAATAGAAGCCCGCCGTGATCGTGTCAACCGCAAGTCGCGCGAAACTTAGTCCGTCTCTGGCGCCGTCTGCTGAATTTTTCTGCATCGCACAAACACATATCTGCATCTTTGCTACTTCCCCCGGTTGCGTAAGCAACACTACGTTCTTTACCTCGAGGAGATTGCATGAGCCCGGCGAAACGTTTTGCGATGACACAGTGGGATGTATTCACTTCCCACCCCCTGGAGGGGAATTCGCTGGCTGTGTTCTCTGACGGGCGAGGCTTGAGCGATGCCGAGATGCAGTCGATCGCCAGGGAGATGAATTTGTCGGAGACCACGTTCATTCTGCCGCGCGACGCCGCCATTGAACGAGAGAAGGGCATCCGAGTGCGGATCTTCACTGTGCAGGAGGAACTGCCCTTCGCCGGGCATCCCACGCTGGGCACGGCTTTTGCCTTGCGTGGACAGACCGGCGCGAAGGAAGTCGTGCTTGAGTTGAACGTGGGCAAAGTACCGGTGCGCTTTGAGAACGGCGCGGCCGCGCCTGCGTTCGGAGAGATGACGCAGATCGATCCCACTTTCGGTATGCAACATGAACGCGAGGCTGTGGCCCGCGCAACCGGCTTGCGGGCCGAGGATTTCGACGAGTCTTTGCCCATTCAGACGGTTTCCACGGGAGTTCCGTTTACCGTTGTGCCCTTGAAGTCCCTGGCTGCGATGCAGAATCTTCAGCTCGATTTCAGCCGCGCCTTGGAGTATCTCGCCAGAACCGAAGGCAAGTTTTTTTACTTTGTAACTCGCGAGACCGTGGATCGAGACGCGAGGCTGCACGCGCGCATGATCTTTTATAACGGCGAAGATCCCGCAACCGGATCGGCCGCGGGCTGCGCCGCCGCCTGGATGGTGGAACACGGCGTGATTAAACCGGACGAGCGCGCCCTCATTGAGCAGGGCGTCGAGATGGGACGGCCCAGCCGCATTTTTATCCGCGCCTCGCGCCAGGATAACCGCGTAGTTAACGTGCGCGTCGGCGGGCACTCGGTTGAAATCATGCGCGGCGAGCTCTCCCTCTAATGGGCCATCCGCAAGCGCTGCAGAATCGCGCCTTTCTCAACCTCCAAGAAAGTCAATAGCCAAACTCTGCCATTTGCTTCGACGCTACTTTACAGCGCGCCGGCTTGCCGTTAGCATCGGTTCGCTCTTTATATTCTTCGCGAACAGAGAAACTTCCGTTGACTGCCGGTCAGAAATGACGGCGCGCGGACGCAGGCGGTGAATGAAACCTAAGCGGACTATCCTTTGTGTTGACGACAACGAACAATCTCTCTCCTATCGCAAAATCATGCTGGAGACGCGCGGCTACCGGGTGGCCAGTTACACCAAGGGGGAAGAAGCGCTGCAGCGCTTCCAGCAGGGCGGCATCGACCTGGTGGTCACCGATATGGCCATGCCCGGGCTCGACGGCGCGCAGTTGATTGCGGCAATAAAAAATCTGTCGCCGCGAACTCCCGCCATCCTGATCTCCAGCAAGGTGCGCGTCTACGACCATGAATCGCAGGCTGACGTTTTCCTCGCCCGGGGCATGTACGCCCCCGCCGATCTGCTGGAAAGAATTCGGCTGCTTCTGGTGCGCAAGCGCGGGCCAAAACGAATGCAGGACCGGACCGGACATCTGCCGCGCCAAATGGGCGCGGCGTGAGCAGGTACGCGCTGGATGCCCCGAATTCCTCTGTCGCCCGCAATTCCCACCGCTCTCAACGTGCTCGGTGGTTCACCGCTCTCTCCATCGTGCGCGCTGCTCATCGTGCGCTGTCCGTGCGTTGTCTATCGTGTAAGATCGAAGCTGGATGAGCACCTTCATCGAAGCCATCGATCTGCACAAAACTTATCGCGTGGGAAAGGTCGATGTGCCCGCCCTGCGCGGCGTCTCATTCCGCGTGGAAAAAGGGGAGTTTGTTACTGTCGTGGGGCCTTCGGGCAGCGGCAAATCCACTTTGTTTTATCTGCTGGGCGGGCTGACCCGCGCTGATTCCGGCAAAGTAATACTCGATGGCGATGATTTCTCCACCCTCTCGGACGCAGAACGCACCCGCATGCGCAAACGCAAAATCGGGTTCGTCTTTCAGAAATTCAATCTTCTCCCCACGCTCAGCGCCCAGTCCAATATAGAGATCGCGCAGGAAATCTCGGGCAATGGCCACCGCGATCCCGCCTTCTTCTCCCGGATCACAGATTTGCTGGGGCTCAGCAAGCGGCTGAACCATCGCCCATCGGAACTCTCCGGCGGCGAGCAGCAGAGAGTCGCGCTGGCCCGCGCCCTGATCAACCAGCCAACCGTGGTGCTGGCCGACGAGCCTACCGGCAACCTGGATACGGAAAATTCCAATATCGTCCTTGGCATGCTGCGGCAATCCAATCAGGAGTTAAGCCAGACCGTCCTGATGATCACCCACAATCCCGAAGCCGCCAAATATGGCGACCGCATCATCCATATGCGCGACGGCCACATCGTAAAGCCCGAAGACGATCCGCAATGGGCCGTGCACTAAAGCGCGCAATATCCGCCGGTTCGCGGTAGCAGGCGCAAACGCAGTTCGTGTAAAATGATCTCGCTGAGCGGGAGTAACTCAGTGGTAGAGTGCGACCTTGCCAAGGTCGAAGTCGCGGGTTCAAATCCCGTCTCCCGCTCCAGATTTTCTTCCTCGCCGGCGGCTGTCCCCAGGTAGACTTTTTCCGCACGGAACGCTAACGTAGGGAGCAGGGGCGCGGTACCCAAGTGGTAAGGGAGAGGTCTGCAAAACCTTTATGCGTCGGTTCGATTCCGACCCGCGCCTCCAATTTTTTCTCGTAGTTGCTGGCCTGCCTTATGGTTGGGCTCGAATTGAGCTCGGGCGGCCCTATAGCACCCGGCCCACGCTCTGGCCGAACTCGCAAAATGTTTCATATCTTTCTTTTGCGGAGGTGCGATTCACGGGCGTCGGGCTGACAACTGTAGTCCGCCCTTCTTGGCCACGGACGGTCAAAATCGCTGCTATCCCCGACCGTGAGTTTTTCATCCAAAATTCACATCCGCTTCAACTGCTCGTAACCCTCAGCGCGTAATCCTTGATGCTCAAGTCCACCGCCTGAAGGAAGCGTCGTCTCTTAACCGGCGACTTCGGGACCGCACTCAGCCGGCGGTGCCGTGCCGCCACAGCTTTGAACCCCCAACCATCATCGAGCGTCTCCAGAAAGTGCTGCTCGTGATGAGATCCAAGGTTATTAGCCGACAAGCTCCAGACGATCTTCATCTGTCCGTGATCGGCCAGGTCTCAGATTAGAGGAACGGAAAACGTCGGTTCGCTCATAAGCATTGCTCTCTTTCCATAGGCCAATCCGATGAAGGTCAGCTCGCATACCAAAATTCATCCTCTATTCATCTTAAGGCCAGCCCCACTCATCGCCCGCAGGTTCCTCGCCGCATCGTTGGTGCTGGCGAGCATGTTCCAGGTATCGGCTCAAAACGCTGTATTCACCGGTACCATTCTCGGTCGGGTCACGGACCCCAGCGGAGCCGGTGTGCCGGGCGCCTCGGTCGTGGTGCGGAATCTCGCCACGGGAATACAACAGTCTGCTGTCACAGATCACGCCGGACTCTACACGTTCCTGGCTCTCATGCCAGGAACCTATTCGGTCACCGCGGCCGGAAAAAATTTTCACGATATCGAGGCTCTAGTCCGGGTGCTGGTCGGAAACACTACTTTGCAGGATTTGCGTCTGCAACTGGGAGCGGGTAAGGACACGGTCAGAGTCACCGGGACCATGCCACTTTTGCGGCCCGCCGAATCCTCGGCCGGCACTCTGCTGGACCGGTCTTTCATTGATGAACTGCCGCTCAATGGACGCCGCTATACGGATTTCACGGCGCTCACGCCCAATACCACCTATGACGGCGACACCGGTCTCATAAGCATTGCGGGACAGCAAGGCGGCGAGGACTCGGGATACGCCAACGGAAATGGCTCGAACGCCTTTACTGTCGACGGAACCAATGCCACCAACAATTACTTCGACGACATTATCGGGCGTTATCGCATTCCTTATTTATACGGCGAAGAAGCCATCCAGGAGTTCCAGGTCTCGGTCAGCCCTTATTCCGCCGTCTATGGCGGCGGAGCGGGATTTGTAAACGCCGTGACCCGTTCCGGGAGCAATACCCTCCACGGCAGCGCCTTTTATTACAACCGCAACTCCGCCACCGGCGCGAACGACGCTCTCGACGCAGCCGCCGGCCTCCCGAGACCCCACGATAGTCTGCAGCAATTCGGCGGCGGAGTAGGCGGCCCCATCCTCAGAAACCGCCTGTGGTTCTTCGTAGATTACGAGCAGCAACTGCGCAGCGATCCCTTTTCCGTGATCAATCCGGTGCTGGTCAGCACCCAAAACGGTTTCTTGTCCTCTAACTTTGGAATCCCCGATGGGACGCCACTCCCTGCACCGAACGGACTCCTGCCCGTGCCCGGAACCGATACCGCGCCCGATCCCAACAATCCGGTGTACTTGCAACAGGTGTCGAACGTCATCCACGGATTGAATTCCAATCTGGGCAGCAGAATAAGGAAGCGCGACGATCTGGTGATTACGCCCCGCCTTGACTACCAGCCGAACTCCCGGGATGGTTTGTTCCTCAGTTTGAACTTCAATCATTTCAACTCGCCGGGAGGCGTCATCACCGACCCCACAGTTGGCAATTATGGACTGCAAACCCTGGCCAACGCCGACGTGCATGCCTTTGAAACCAGCCTGGGATGGACTCACGCCTTCTCTTCGCGGTTCTTAAATGAGTTCCACGCGGGCACGTCGCAAGACAACGAAATCGCGACACCCAGCGGTCTGGCTCCAAACACACCGACCGTCATTCTAGATAGTCCCGTCGCTTTTACTCTGGGGAACGCCGCCTTTTCCATCGGGAGACTTTTTGAAAGACAGTACTCGCTCTCCGATCAGGTGGACTTTGTGGTCGGCAAGCACACACTGCAATTTGGTCTGGAGTGGAGCCGTTCCGGCGATGCGGACACCGACGATGGCGGCGCTGACCCGAATGAGGCTGTCGATTTCGGCTCCCCCCTCGGACTCTACGAATTTCCAAGTCTGCAAGCCTTTGCCCTCGGACAGTACATAAATTTCAGCCAGGCCGCCGGGATTCCACGGTTTTCCTTTTCCGTCCCTTACTACGGCTTCTATGTTCAGGATTCATTTCGAGCATTGCCGAATCTGACGCTCGAAATGGGCCTGCGCGAAGACTTCCAGGTGTACCCCCAGCCCGGGAAGAATCCCGCCTTTCCCCTGACCGGGCAGTACCCGAATCAATTCCAGCGCCTGGCGCCACGTTTCGGATTTGCCTGGCAGCCGGTCGCGAAGACCGTGGTTCGCGGAGGTTTCGGCCAGTTCTATACCAACATGAACGGCCTGAACTATCGCAACGCAGTGATCTCCAACGGACTGGCCTCACAACAATCGGAGGTGCGTGCGCAATACAACGGAGCCGCGCCCAACCAGCAGACGCCCACCTTTCCCAACATACTTCCGTCCAATTCGCCCTTGTTCCAGGCTGCGCCAGACATTTCCCTGGTTTCACCGCAATTCCGGGTGCCGTACATCCTGCAGGCGAGTTTGCAGATCGAGCGCGAGATTGCGGATAACACGACGCTCAGCCTCGGTACCATGTGGAATCACGGTGTGCACATTCTTTCGGGTAGCGCCTATGACCTGAATCTGATGCCGTTGAAGGGCGCGACGACCTATGTGGTGTGCCCTCCCGGCACTCCTGCAACGGCACTGTCCTGCACCGGCCAAACAGTCGTCCTGCCGAATATGGATAGCGGCCTGCTCACTGAAGGCCGCATCAATCCCAGCCTCGGGCAGATCAACGAGCTGATCAGTTCCGCGCAAAACTATTACAACTCGTTCTTCGCGCAGCTGCAACGGCGTATGCGTGGACTCTCCCTGCAGGCGTCTTACACCTTCGCGAAAAGCATCATGCTCGACGGCATGGACTTCAATAACCAGTTCGACCTCGGCAACACTCACGCTCCTTCCCTGCTCGATCAGCGGCACCGCTTCACTCTGGCGGCGCTCTACGAGCCCCAGTTCGAACGTTTCACCCGCGCCCCAACCGCACGCGCTCTACTCTCCGGTTGGAAGCTGAGCGGCGTCATGGAGTTTTCTTCCGGACGTCCGTATGCGGGATTGTTGGCTCCGGCGTGTTGCAATGCCGGCGACAATCTGAACGATACCGCCTTCAACCAGGACACAGCCAACACCGCGGGGGGCATTAATGGCGCAGGCCCAACTCCCGGAATCGGCTTGAATTCTTTTTACGGTCCAGGGCTGGAGAGGATCGACATCGGCTTGGCGCGCAGCTTCGAACTCCGCGAAGGCAACCAACTGAAATTTCAGGCCCAGGCCTTCAATCTGTTCAATCATCCCAACTATTACGTCCAGAACGGAGACGGGGTCAACCAGTTGCAGTACAACCCCGTCGGCAGCAATTGCGGGGATGGCAGGTCGCTTAATCAGACCTGTTATCTTGTGCCCAACTCCGGTCCGGGCAACTTTGGCGCCTTGCAGGAAATCAGTCCCAACGGGCTTCCCAGGGTATTGCAATTTTCCGTCAGGTTCACTTTTTAGGCTGGTCGCTTATGAGAATTTTGGTCATTGAAGATGAAGTCAAGACCGCCAAGTTCCTGAAGAAGGGATTGGCGGAGGCAGGTTTCGTAGTCGACGTCGCTGGGGATGGATCGGATGGTTTGCACCTGGCCAGGGAATTGGAGTTCGATCTCGTCATTCTCGACGTGATGCTTCCAGGGCTGGATGGCTGGCAGGTTCTCAGTCGCTTGCGCCTGGAAGGCGTGCGTGCGCTGGTGCTTTTTCTCACCGCCCGTGATGCCGTGCACGAACGGGTGCGGGGGTTCGAACTCGGCGCGGATGACTATCTGGTAAAGCCTTTTGCCTTTTCCGAATTGCTGGCACGCGTACGATCTCTGCTGCGCCGTGGTCCGGGGCGTGCGCCACAGACGCTCCGCCTGGCCGACCTCGAAATCGACGTATTGCGCCAGCGTGCCTCACGCGCCGGTCAGCGCCTGGAGCTGACTTCCAAGGAGTTCCTGCTCTTGTCTCTGCTCGCCCGGCGCGCCGGCGAAGTGCTCTCCCGCACTCTGATCGCCGAATCCGTCTGGGACATGAACTTCGACAGCGACACGAATGTCGTGGACGTCAACGTGCGAAGGCTGCGCAGCAAAGTCGATGACCCTTTCTCCATCAAGTTGATCCATACCGTCCGAGGCGCCGGCTATGTCCTGGAATCCGACTAGTCACTTCTCGCCGGTTTCACGTTTCTGGGGAACTTTGGCCTTCCGGTTAACCGCCGGTTACGCGATTGCCGGTTTGTTTCTGGTGTTCTCCGCCACCGCCAGTCTTTATTTGGTGTTGGTGAGCGAACTCGAAAAGAGCACCGATCTGTTCCTCGCTGACAAGGTACACGTTCTGCGAACCATGTTGAAGGAGCGGCCCGACGACTGGGACGCTCTGCGCGAGGAAATTGAACTGGAATCGGCGGCCCGGCGATACGAACAGTTCTACATTCGCCTGCTGGATGAACACGACACCGCGCTGTTGATCACGCCGCGCATGGCGGATCAATTGGACCTCGAACAATTAACCAGGCGAACGCGAAGCTTTCCTGATCGCACCATTCGGATGCGCGGCAGAGACGGCCGCGCCTTTCGGGTGACCGGCGCGGCGGTGCCGGTCCACTCCCCAACAACTCAAATCGACACCATTCAGATCGCCATCGATATCTCCCAAAAAGAGGCATTGCTCGCGCGCTATCGGTTTTGGTTCTGGTCCATTCTGCTGGCGGCTTTCGCCATATTTCCGGTCGTCGGATACCAGATTGCGCGCCGCGGAATTCGTCCGGTGGAGGAAATGGCAACCACCGCGCGCCACATCAGTTCCACAAACCTGCGGGAACGCATTCTTCCCGATGGATATCCCTTCGAGCTGGCATCCCTGGCCAGTACATTCAACCAGATGCTTGACCGCTTGGAAGAGTCATTTGAGCGCATTTCCAGATTCTCCGCAGACATAGCTCACGACCTCCGCACCCCGGTGAATAACATTCGCGGCGAAACAGAAGTTGCTTTGGCCCGCGAGCGCAGCGCCGCCGAATATCGCGATGTGATCGAGTCCTGTCTCGAAGAGGCGGTACGCCTGTCTGATCTCATCAGCGATCTGCTGTTTCTCGCCCGGGCGGAGAGCCCATTAAACGAATTACGCCGCGAGCCGGTCGATGTGGGTGAACTGCTCGATGGAGTGCGGGAATATTACGAGGCCTCCGCTGCCGACGGCGGAGTCTCCCTCACCACTACGGCCGCCGCCGAACCGGTAGTGGCCGACCTGGACCGCACCCTCCTGCAGAGGGCGGTGGGCAACCTGGTCTCGAATGCCTTGGCGCACACCCCATCCGGGGGAAAAGTCGTCCTCGGGACGAATATTTATGTTTCGCATTCGAATTCCTCCAACCTGCATTGCTCCAGCATTTGCATCGAAGTCTCCGATACCGGCGTCGGCATTCCTGCGGAAGCTCTGCCCAGGGTTTTTGATCGCTTCTTCCGTGTCGACTCGTCCCGCTCCCAGGGTTCCGGCGGCACTGGTTTGGGGTTGGCGATTGTTCAGAGCATCGCCCTGCTTCACGGAGGTAATGTGGAGATTTCGAGCCAACCGGGACAGGGCACGCGGGTCATTCTGCACATGCCAGCCTCCTGCACAAGATGACAAAAACTAATCTGCACCGCATGCGCGCGTCTTCCTCACCCCGCTGGATGGTCGACAAGATGAACCAATCTTCCTACTCCTCCACCCGCTCCGGATGAATCGATAAACGATCCTGCCGCCTGCATTCGAGGCATCAACAAAAAACCCTCTCCCCGGTTATCGGGGAGAGGGCCATTCCAGTCGAAACGTCTTTTAGTCGTCGTCGTCGGCTTTGGTGGGCGCCGGGTTGTTGAATTCGCTCGCCGGCCGAACCGTCTTCTCGCCCGGATAGGGCCGCGTAAACCCGGTCGACATGTACCAGTTCAGATGGTTCACGGTGTCCGGGTCTTCGGAATCGGGCTTGGTCAGTTTGCCGGCGAAGATCTGCGCCTTCTTCTGCAGCCAACCTGCCCTCAGGGCTTTGACCGCGGGGCTGCCGGTTGCGTCGGCCGCGCTCGCTGTAACGCCCTGGTTCAGCGGGATGTCAGCCGGCACGTGCGTCCACGGCAGGAAGTTATCCGCGGGCGGATTGTTGGTGAAATCCGTCCTCATCGGCGTCGCCGTGAGGTCGAATTGGTTCATCGGCGTCAGACCGAGGATTTGCTCGATCGTTCGCGTCATGTTGACCTGCGTATAGTAGGTGCTGTCGGTCGGTCCGTTCTGCACCGCGTAGGGGCTGACGATATAGCCAGGGCTGCGATGACCGTCAACGTGGTCGACTCCGTTCTGCGCGTCGTCTTCTTCCAGGAAGATCGCCGAGGTGGACCATACGCTGCTGTGGCTGATGTAATCGATAATGCGGCCAACCGCCAGGTCGTTATCGGCCTCTTCTGCCTGAACCGTCGGTGGTCCGCCCGTGTGGTCGCACATGACCCACAGGATGCTCAACGCTGGCACGGTGTTGTTCGTGACATCGTTATTGAAGTCCTGCACCCATATATCGACCCGGAACTGGTCGGGAATGCCCAGATCGAATTGCGGGAAGTTCTTGATCAGGTGCTGATACACGGCCGGAATGGATGACTCTGCCTGCACCGTGTTCTGAAAGTACAGCGTCGTCTCGCCCAGGGTCCCGGGAGGTCCGCAATCAGGCCCCCCTTCGTAGCACTGCGAGTCGGCGTAAAAGTCGCTCCAGCTCGGCTCTTGGGTCGATCCGTCCGGCTGCAGGAACGTGTCGCCCTCGACGTATTCGCCGTAGAGCTTTACCGACAGGCCGGCAGCGGAGGCTTCCGAGAACAGGAAGCCCTTGTTTTGATAGGCGAGTGCATCGCCGGCGTTCCCGCCGGGATAGCTGCGAACCCAGTCCGGCGACTGAATATCGTCGGCGTAGGGCGCCATACCTTCGGTAATCCACTGGTGACCGTCGGCCGACTGGCGGCTGGGGTCGTAGAAGTTATCCAACAGTGGGAATCGCGTCACCAGCGAGTGCACGTTGGGCGTGATCGGAGTGCCCCCGGCGGCCGAGCCGTCGCCGAACACCGCCAGCGAGGCGTCACCATTGCCCGCGGCCACGTCTCCCAGTATCTGATCATACGTGCGGTTTTCACGGACGATCACGAACACGTGCTTGATCAGCGACGGATCGCCGATCTTTGCCGGGATTGCGACCGGCTTGGCATTCGGGTTCCCCCCGGAAGCAGATTCGATATTTTCTATCCGGTTCCAGTGGTTGTACTCGTACACGTCGGCCGTCATCGTGGCCAGGGTCGCGCTATTCGGCACCGGGACAATGCTGACGGTGCCATCATCCTGGTGGGTGTTGTAGCCGCATACGCCGTGGTCGCACTCGAACGAATTCCGCGTGCCAATACCTTTGTCGTTGGCCACGATGAGCACGTTTTGGGCTGCGTCCAGTACCACCGAACTCGGCGCGTAAGCCACTGGAATCATGCCCTCGACGGGTTTCTTCACCCCATTCGCGAGGTTCACCACCGCGACCGCGTTGGCATTGTAAAGTGCGACGTAGGCAATGCCGTTCTTGGCGTCGACGGCGATCGAGTTCGGCCCGGCCCCATACGCAGGTCCCTGCCCGGGCACTCCGATCGGCAGCGCAAGGCTGATCGTCCGTTGCACCGTGTTAGTCGCCGTGTTGATAACCGAGATGGTATCGCTATAGGCGTTGGCAACCAGCAGGTTGCCTTGGTAGAACGCCATCCCGGTCGGGTGCAGTCCGGTCGAGATAGTATCGGTAACCGTCATCGAAGCCAGATCAACCACCGACACGGTACCGGTGATGGCCGCCCCAACCACTGGGTCGGCGACGATTTCAGTACCTGCGGACCAGATCTGGAAATCCGCGTCCGTAGCCACCCGGCCGCCTTCATTGCTGACGTAGGCGGTCGTGCCTGCATTGTTGATCACGACGCTGTGCGGGGCGTTGCCCACCCGGATCTGCGTGCCTTGCTGGTTCGTGATCAGGTTGATCTGGGTTAGCGTGTCGTTCTGGTTCAGCAGAGCGTAAGCGCTCTGGCCATTGCTTGTGATCGCCACTCCGCCGGGATAAGAAGTGCCCGGGCTGTAGAACGTGCCGCAGGGCACGAAATAAGATCCCGGAGGGCTGTTCGGAAAGCAGGTAATGAACGAACTGTTCGGAGGCACGCTGATCTGGGCGTCGTCTGACAGAAAGCCCTGTGCATTGACGTTGGCGACGGTGACATAGCTGTCGTCCTGGCTGAACACCAGGTGGGTGCCGTCAGCAGAATAGGCTATGCCGCTGTAGCTGCCGTTCGGATCGTTTCCTCCCGCCGGGGTGTAGTTCTGCAGGACGATGCCGGTGTTGGTGTCGAATACCTCGACAGCTCCGTTGCCATTGGATGAGTACGTGCCCAAAGTCAGCACGGCGGCAGTGTGCGTCTTGCTGTTGGGGTTCAGCGCGATGGCCTTGGCGCGGACCTGGATGCCGAGGTTCACCTGCGTGCCCGCCGGGTTGATCACCTGGCCTGAACTGACCACCCACGACCCGTTCTTCTGTGGTCCCGCGACGTAGTTCGGATAGTAAAGCTGGTTCTGAGCGGCGGCGAGCCCCGAAAGCCCCAGCCCCGCCGCCATCACCCCGGCAAGCGGGCGCAGGCGGTTGGTCCGGGACTTCTGTCGGGACTTATTTCGAATCTTATTGGAAGACATAAACCATTCTCCTCATTCGATTTTTTTTTATCGTGCAGCGTTGATGGAAAGGATTCCGTGGCGGTTTAGTAGAAGGGACTTCGTAGCGGTGCTCATCTTCTTCCTCAACTCCAACAGGGCTTGGCGCAAGCACTCTGTGCACCAAGGCGACCAGTCTAGTTTTGAGAAAGAGACAGCAGCATGACGCCGCGATTACATTTTTGTAATCTTGGTTTTTGAAGTAAGCGCCGGCGCTGATTTCGATAATTGAGCGTTGACTGTTGCTGTAGCCGGACAGATAATGAAGCGCCTTCGAAGGAGAGTCTATGCCCAGCGCTCCCCACTCCCGCGCGACGTCAAAAAAGAAATTAGAAATTTCCGATGCCCTTAACCGGCAACTCAATGCGTATACGCAGGTGGCAAGCGCAGCCGGAGTGAGCGTGCTGGCGCTGGCCGCAGCCTCCGAGGCGAAAGTTGTCTATACGGAAACGGATCAGGTAACGCGCGCAGGCGTTCCCCTGTACATTGATCTCAACCACGACGGCATCAGGGATTTTGTACTGCGCACGATGTTTTACAGGGGCAGTTCGGGTTTATCGGTAGGGCTCGCGGCATCCGGATACCGCAACGCTGACAACGTGGTCGCCGGCAGACGTGTTAGCAGCGGCAGCGGCTACTTTCTTTCCGCTGCCTCCGCTTTGCCCGCCGGCGCCCGCATCGGACCAAAAGTCAATTTCTCCGTTCCTTCCCCATTTATGGCAGCGGAGCTTTTCAATGGCGTCGCCAGCCAGTATTCCGCCCTGGGCCCCTGGGCCGGCAGAGGGAGTGGCGTCAAGAATCGATATCTGGGACTGAAGTTCGTCGTCAACGGCGAAGTTCACTACGGCTGGGCCAGACTCAGCGTCACGCTCGGGCACCATCGGCAGCCCGACGATGTGGTCGGCACTCTGACTGGATACGCCTACGAGACCGTCCCCGGCAAGCACATCGTCGCAGGCCAGATCACGGGCCCGGATGTGATTACAGTCCAGCCCGAAACCCTAGGCGGCTTGGCGCTCGGAAGAAATTAGACGCTGGTGCCCCATTTCTCGCGTTCTTTGCGAGAAGTGGGGCTTTTAGGTGGGTGGATCACGTTAAACGATCTTTGCCTGCACCATCCCCACTGAGGGTGCCCCATCCTTGCGTTCTTTGCAAGGGTGGGCAGCGATGCTGCGTGCGCTGTTTGATTTTGATGTGGACACTACATCAAACCCACCCGGCGCCGGCATCTTCGACACCCGCTCTTCGAAAAAACGCGAAGGAACGGGGCATGCCACCGTATTGGTAATGACCGCAAGATCAAAACCCCGCGCCACCCGCCCCCTTCGGGGCGGGGATTTTCAAGGCATCGGGGTCTATCGTCCGATGACCTTTTGCGGTTGTCAGTGTGCAGCGCGAGAACGTTGGCTCCCACGCTGCTGAACATCGGCTCGATGAGCCCGCCCGGTTATCCCTCGGCATGGTTGCCTCCCGGCAGAGCCCGCCTCCGTTTCACCTGGCAAGCTCATTGTAGCCCCGCAACGCCATGCTGTTTTCAGGTTCCGGAGTGCCCGTCACCCGATAGGGTCGTAGTGGTTCAATTCGATGAGCGTCCAACGTCATCGGGGTCGCGCTTCATATAGAATTTGCGATCATCTTCATGCGCGACTCGGAAACCAAGACGCTCGTAGAGCCGCCGAGCGGGATTGATTCTGACAACATTCAGGCAGACCGCAAGACCGAACTCAGCGGCTTCGCTAATCAATCGCTTCATCACTTCTGTGCCGATACCCCTGCGCTGGAACGGACTATCCACAAACATCTGCGCGACAAAAATCTCATTATCTTTTCTGATGGTCTGCAACCAGCCGACATCGGTACCGTCGAGCGCTATAACACGAACCTGCGCTCGGTTCCACTGCTGCCCGAAGCTGGTTTCTTGAGCGCTTCTGTCTAGACGCAACTCATCAATGATCCATCTCATTTCGGCGAAATAGAGACGTCTGCAGTACTCAAAGTCATGCTCAAGAGCTGGACGCAATCCAATCTGCACTGGTCTATTCTGCAGCATCGATACGGTGACCTCAAACGACTGAATAATGCGGGGGCAGACGGGAATGACCCCATTTTCCTATAACCACCCACGCCGTTTTCCACAGCCACCCTGTGACATCTGACCTTGCGCCCTAGGAAAATTCGCGTAATCCTGGTCGAGGCCGTGATCATGGGCAAGCTCGCGCGGTCACGTCCTCAACTCGTTCATTCAAAAGCTCTTAGTATATAAGTTATTTAGATCGAGCACTTTACCGGGAATTTTCCGCTAAGTCGATGATTCCAAACATTATGCAAAAGGGGGGAGGGGGGAGGGGCACCGTAGGTCCTAGCTAGGGGAAATCAAATCACGATTCGCCCAACCGGCGTCCAGCTCCGAAGTAGTCGCCCTTTATTCGGCATCCACCAGCGCGCGCAAGTGGCCCCAGCCACGGTTCATAGCGTCGCCAGCGCGCGACCGAGGTGCGAAAAATCGGCTGCCGGGTCTGCCACTTGCTGGGAGTCTTCACCGCCCGCGGATTCGATTCGGGGCGCAGGCATGCGTCGTTCCACGCCAGGCCGCAAGCCGCGATGATCCGCCGAATGACTGGTTCGGGTGCGCGGGTCAGATCCTCGTAGTCGACTTCGATGAAGCGATTCGCCGGCAGCACTTTGCGCCAATGATCGATGAGCCGCTGGTAGTCACGGAAATATGCGACCAGTTCCGCGCCTCCGGTCGGGAACGGCAGGATCGTATGGAAATGAGTTTGATGGATCGACAGCGCCGTGTCGACGGCATCGCGGCGGCAATGGATGATGGTCGCGCGCGGGAATGCCGTGTGAATCAGCCCGGCCCAGAGAAAGTTGAACGGCATCTTGTCGGTCACTCGCGCCGCTGTCGGCGCGGTCTTTCTCGATGCAATCGCGCGCAGCACGCCAAGATAGTCTGCCGCTGCCTTGGCCAGGAACTCCGAGATCAACGAGTCCGCCGCTTTGAGGGATGTCTCGTTCCCGGCCGCGAAAAAACGCTGCCACTCCGCTCCACGCTCGTTCCAGAAATTCAACTCGCCGCCGGCCCCAACCTCAGGATGCATGGAGACGATCTGTTCCACGAGAGTTGTGCCGGACCGCGGCATGCCGAGAATCATCACCGGCGTCGCATCCGAGCTGCCCAGTTCGGACGCGCGCGCGATCCATTCGGGCGTGCAGCAGGCAATCAGGCGGTCGATCAAATTAGAGAACGCAGCCGAGTCGAACGACGCAGAGCCGCGGCGCACGTTGTCAGCGGCGTCGAAATGCTGCATGGCCAGACCATAGTCGCCAAGATCCTCCGCCGCTTTTCCGATCGCGAGATGAACCCGCTGCCGTTGCCCGGCTTCCAATCCCGGCGTGGCCAGAGCGGCTTGCATCGCTTGAAGCAAACCGTCGTCACCTCTGGTGACCGGACGGCACCGGACCAGCTCGTAGTAACTCCCGGCCAGCATCGGCGCGATCGCGATCGCGCGTTCGAAGCAGGCACGGGCCTCGTCGAAACGGCCGAACTCGGAAAGCAGATTGCCCAGCAATTCATACGCCATGGCGTTCTTCGGATCGGCCACCAGTGTCTCGCGCAACACCTGTTCGGCTTCCTGATTGCGATCCTCGATCAGCAGTGCCCGCGCCTTGCCCAGGCGGCCGAAGTTGGTCCTGCCTCCACTCAGCGCCGCTCGCCGGAAACAACCGATCGCCTCTGCCTGATGGCCCAGGATGTAGACCAGGGCGCCGGCGCGGAACCACGCTTCAGTCAAGGATGGGAGCAGCTTCGTGGCGTGATCGTATGCAACGATTGCCCCGCGCATGTCGCCCAGTTTCTCGAAAGCGATTCCCAGGCGGAAATATGCGTCGGCGTAGCGAGGATTGCTGGCGACGGCCAGCTGCAATGCCGCAATGGCATCCGGTACGCGGCCGACCTCGAGGCAGGCGAGGCCGAGATCATGCTGGATGACCGCATTGGACGGCTGCAGCAGCGCTGCCTCGCGCAACGGCGCAATTGCATCTGCTGGCCGCCCGGCCCTGAGAAACTGAGTGGCCAGCGCCAGCAGAGGCGCCACCTGCGGCGGCGCGGCTGGGTTTGGAGATTGGGACATGGCGCGAGTCTGGAAGCTGTACGTGGCAATCGCAATCGCCAGCGCAAATCGTCACCCGACCATAATCCGACAACCGGGAGAATTTTTCCATAGGCCATTCCGCGCGCGGGGCCCCTGTCGGCCGCCACCGCGAAGGCTCATTCATTTTTGCCTTGGTCGCAGAAACCTTTTTGTGCCGGTTCGATTCCGGCCCGCGCTCAGGCTATCACCGTCCCTTCATTCAGCTGAGAAACAGGAGCGAGATTGTTACAGTTCGGTTAAAGTTTCGTTCCCGGTCACCTTTCACTCGCTCCCCACGTTATGCTGGATTCTTCTTGGTCCCGCATCCCCAGATTTCGCGGGCGCTTGCGTATGCCTACTGCACATTCCATTCAACCACGTAAGCCGCGAACTGCCCGGAAGAAGCCGCAAAAGGCGGTGCCTGCTCCCGTACAGAAGCCACTCGAGGCTGCGGGCAGTGCTTTCCTGAAGTTCCGCATTGCTCCAGTACTCCTGCTCGTGTTGCTGACGCTCGCGGTGTACTACCCGGTGATTCATCATCCTTTCTCGAACTACGACGACGGGGATTACGTTGGCGACAATCTCAATATTCAGAATGGGATTAATCTGGCGACGCTGCGCTGGTCGTTCACCTCGATCGATCATGCCAACTGGCATCCGCTCACCTGGCTCTCGCACGCGCTCGACTGGCAGCTTTTCGGGGCCGACCCTGCCGGCCACCACGCCACCAGTTTGCTGCTCCACCTCCTGAACGTTGTGCTGCTGTTTCTTTTTCTGGTTTATGTGACTCGATCTACATGGCGGAGCCTGCTGGTGGCGGCGCTTTTTGCGGTTCATCCCATTAACGTGGAAAGCGTGGCCTGGGTGGCAGAGCGCAAGAACGTGCTGTGCACGCTGTTTTTTCTTTTGACCCTGCTCAGTTACGCCAGGTACGCCCGCCGGCCGAACTTCTGGCGCTATTTGCTGGTGGCTTTTCTGTTCGCCCTGGCCTTGGCCGCCAAGCCGATGGTAGTGACTTTGCCATTCGTCCTGCTGTTGCTGGACTGCTGGCCGCTGCAACGCATCGCGGGCTGGAGCCAGCCGTCCCAAGCGTTCGCGGCGCCGCAGTTGCCACTTCGTAAAATCGTGCTGGAAAAACTTCCGTTACTGGCATTGAGCGCTGGCGCCAGCGTCATTACGTTCATCGCCCAGCGCAAGGATGGATCGGTGGGTTCGGTGGCCAGGTTCCCGCTGCCGCTACGCTTGGAGAATGCGATCGTCTCCTATGCCGCCTATCTCTGGAAAGCGATATGGCCGGCTCATCTCGCGGTTCTCTATCCGTATCCCTCCGGTGGAGTGGCCGCCTGGAAGTGGCTGTTGTCTGTTTTGCTATTGATAGCGATTAGCGGGTTGGTGTGGCGCGAACGAACGCGGCGCGGTTACCTGATCGCCGGCTGGTGCTGGTTCCTGGGCATGCTGGTGCCGGTGATCGGCATTATCCAGGTTGGCGAGCAATCCATGGCCGACCGCTATGCTTATCTGCCGCTTATCGGAATCTTCCTGATGGTGGTATGGGGAATCTCCGATTTAGTGCGCAACGCGAGCGATAGGCAGCGGCGTGGGATGATGGTTGCAGCAGCGATTGTAATCGCGCTACTTTCCGTGGCTGCCTGGCGGCAGCTGAGTTTCTGGCAGAGCAACATGGAGCTTTGGTCTCACACTGCGGCAGTCACTGAAAATAATGCAGCGGCGGAAAATGTGATTGGCTCTCTGTTCCTGGTGGACGCGATGAATGCCGGCCAGCAATATTCGACCGCGGCCGACGTACATTTTGAAAAAGCTGTCGATTTCAACCCGCACAACGGTGCGGCTCTTTCCAATATGGGCGGCAGCCTGGCGGCTCGGGGCCGCCCGCAAGAGGCGCTCGAAAAATTTCGTGTGGCGTTGCAATATGCCGATCAGGTCGGCTTGAAGAGCAAGCTTCTCGCCCAGATAGGCGCGGTTTACGAGCAGCTTGGCGACTTTAACACCGCCCGCCAGTACTATCGCGATGCGCTGAAGATGAACCCAGGCGCCGACGGCAAGGCCTTCGTGGGTTTCGCCCGGACGTTCACGGAAGAAAGAATTGCCCGCCTTACCGCCGAGATCGCGCAGCATCCCACGCCTCGACTGTATTTGCAATTGGGCCAGGCTCAGGAGAGCGCAGGCTTTATGGATGCGGCGCGCGGCTCTTACCAACAGGCGCTGGCGCGTGATCCTAACAATGAGGCCGCCCGGACGGCCTTGGCTCACGCATCCCAAAGCAATCCGTAGTGGACGCGGGGCCAGCGGAATTTTGTAGTGCGCCGGAATTTTGTGGTGCGCCGGAACTTTGTGGAGTGCCGCCCGCCACCGGTGCGTTCAGATTGGCCGGCGGATGGGTCAACGGCGTCGGACCCTGCACTTCAAATGCGCGGTCGAACCCCGGATCATAGAAAAACAGCCATTGGTTGTAATGGTTCCGGGTCTCGAACTCCCGGATCGTCTTCTTCTTGCTGGTGCTGGCGACGCCGATAATTACGCCGCCTCCGAATGTGGTGTTGTTGCTCGAAGAACCTGAATTACCCGACAGGGAATTTCCCGGCGAGGAAGAAGATAACGCTCCAGACGGCGTTGGCTGGTTCGAGGCTGAGGGCTGTGAGTTTTGAGCGGTTCCGCTCGCGGGATCCTGACCAGCCGAATTGGAATCGTCTCCAGAAGCGTTTGTGTTGGCGTCTTTGCCGGGCTGCAGACTCCAGGCATTTGAGCTGGTGCCGATCGCGGCTGGTACGTCGGCCATGTGGAGCACCCGAAATTCCTGGCCGGTAACCGGGTCTTTATATCTTCGCCGCAGGAAGCGAACTCCATTGGTGCTCTCCAGATCCTCGAGCTTCATCGGGTAGCGGCCAGTCTTTTTTGTGAACTGGCGGACGGCGCGGCGGTACTGAATGGCGCGATGAATCAGTTCGGTTTCCTGGTCACGCCTGATCTGGCGGGCAAGGTTGGGAGCCACGGCCACAGCAGCCAGCGCAAGCAACGATGCGAACAAGAGCACCGTGAGCAAAACATATCCCCGCTCTCTGGGGCGCATCGCTTGCTGCGATTTGCTGCGGTTCACGTGGCAGATCCTATTCTAAAAAGTCGGTCTAAAAGCTGTACTTCAGGCCGAGTTGCAGAGTTCTGGGGCGGTGCGCGTCCACGGGGTGGAAAAGAGCGCTGCCGGTTGTGCAATCGACATTTGTTGGCGGCGTCCCCAGAGGCGATTCGGGGACGGGTGTCAGCCCTCCCGCTGCCGAATTGTTAAACCCGCCGTAACAGCCGATGGTATTCGAACCGGTGTTCCCGATGTTTGGATTGAAGATGCGAAACTCGGTGTGGTTGAAAATATTGAAGGCTTCGATGCGGAACTCCATCGAGCTGCCTTCGGTCACTTTGAAGTGCTTCAGCAGCGTCATATCGAAATTCAGCCGGTGAGGGTTGTTCAGCAGGTTGCGGCCGGCATTTCCAAATGTCAGCCCTTGCGGTGCGGCGAAGGCCGCGGGGTTAAACAGTTGCGGGCCGACGCTCCCGAAACTCGTCCCGTTCTGCACTCCTGCGCGCGGGTTGCCAATCACATCGGGAAAGGATGCAGCGCCTGCGCCGTTCGCCACGCCGGCATTGTCAGGTACAGCGATGCCGGTGTTTCCGCCGCCGTTGAACACGCTGAAGGGAGTGCCCGACTGAAAAACTGTGATGCCCGAAACCTCCCAGCCGTCAACGATCTGCTGCAGGCCTTTCGATTCGCTCTGCGACGATGGCTTCTGGGTGGACTCTCCATTCCCTTGCCCCGTCGTGTAGAGAAGTGAGCGCTCCAGCATCCCACTCAATTTGGGTAGTGTGTAAATGTAATTCGTGCTCAGGGAATGGCGCTGGTCAAAGTTGGAACTGGCCCAATTCGATTTGATATTTACCGCGTTCACAAACGACGCGTCGGAACGATCCGAGGAATCGTCGAGCGAGTGGCTATAGGTGTAGGAAACCCCTACTGTCAGGGGGCCGCGCGTGCGGCGGAGTGTGGTTTGCAGCGCGTGATATTGGGAGTCGGCAATGTCCTGCAGCGAGAGCACGCGGCCCATGCCGGGGGCGAAGGTGCGCAGGGAACTGGGCGGAGGTATGAGCGCAGGGTTCTCCGTATAGCAGGCAGCCGCCAGGTTAGTCCAGGCGGGCTCGTTGGGGGTTACCACGATCCCATTGGATAACGTAAAGCTGCCTTTCACGTATGCCGTGCCCGCGCTGTTCACGCTCCCGTTGTAACTGGTGCAGTCCTGAGCATGGATTGGCTGGCCGGCACTATAGGGGTTGCCGCTCAGGAAAACGCCCTCAGGCCCGGCCGGTGGGGCAGGCAATTGGTTGAGTTGCAATTCCGCCGACAGATGGGTGCCTTTGCTGCCAACGTAGGCGACCGTGCCGACCATGTCTTTTGGCAGCTGGCGTTGCACGCTGAAACTCCACTGCTGCACATAGGGCCAGACGGTTTTGGCTGGGATGGAGGTTACGTCGATGGGAAAGGCAACGCCGCTGACGCCGGTAGTGCTTTGGCCGATTCCGGCGTAGCCCTGCGCCGGATTGGTCTGGGTCATGGTGAGAACCAGAGGCGGGCCGCCCTCGAGCGATCCCGTGTTTGCTTCTTTGGGGGTGCCGTGTTCGTAGAAGATTCCGTAACCGCCGCGAATGGAAGTCTTGCCGTCGCCTTTGGGATCGAAAGCGAAACCGATCCTGGGCGCGGGATTGAATATGTGGCTGCTCATGCAACTGTCGGGAATCCCGTTCTTGCCGCACTGCACAAGTCCATTGGTTACGGGAGAATTTGCGGCCAGCGGAAGTGTGATGGGCTGGCCTGCAACCGTGAGATATCCGCCGCCAAAACCTTGGCCGTTCACAGGAGCAATCTGCACCGTCGAAGCCAGCGTGGAATTGAATGCGCTCTGTTCCCAGTTGTAGGCGTTCAAGTTTTGTTCGTGATAGTTCCCGAACAAGCTGAAGCGCACACCCAGATTCACCGTCAGCCGATGGTTCACCCGCCAGTCATCCTGCACGTAAGGCTCGGCGATCCAGTAATTGTTGTAGTACTTGAGTTGCGCGCTGTCCTGCTGGTAGCTGGCGACATTGTTCCCGCCGTTCTTTACCAGCGTGCCGAGAAAGTCTGCAAAGGCGTTTCCGCTGCCGTTCCCGTTGGCACCGAAATTATTGAAGCCGATCAAGCCTTGCAGGTCTCCGGTGGCCGAACCGATGGCGCCATTGGTCTCGCTTCGCCTGGCCACGTCGATCTGCGCCCCAAACTGCAAGGTGTGTGTACCGATCACCTTGCTCAGGTTGTCGCTGAGGCCGTACGTGGGATTCTTGTGGTCCCACGGCATGTAGGAGGTGTCTACGGCGAAACCGTTGCCGCCATAGGCAGCGTTGCTCCCGCCGATGATGATGCCCGGGATCTTGCCCCCGAATCCGTTGTTGAAGATGTAATTGACTCCGTTAACTCCGCGTGTAATGGGGGTTTGCAGATTTCCCCCGGGGCCATTCACGTTGTAGAGAGAAATGTGGGAGTCCACGTAGCTGACGACAAATTCGTTCAGCAACGAAGGAGAAATGGTGTTGGTCAGCCGCGCCACCATGCTGATGCCGGGGCCGTCGAGGCGGTTTTCCACCGTAGGAAAACTCTGTTCGTGGATGGCGGCGGTCTGTAAATATCCCCACTGCGGAATGGTCGTCGTCGTATCCCAGGAGTCGTGAATGTAACGGAACGACGCGCGCATTCCGGGCGTGAAGTCGTGATCGATTCGCCCCAGTTCTTCGCGCCAGTAGGTGGGTGGGGAAATCGCGGCGACGTAGCAGGGCATCAGCGGCTGGCCGGTCTGAACATTCGTTTGGCCGGCGAGGCTCGAGTTGCAGCCGGTCGCCGAATTGGGCAGCGGAATCAACGCATTCATCAGGGCCACGCTGCTGGGATTGAGCGACGGAACAAGCGTGCCCTGGGCGCCAAGCAAATTGCCCGCATAGGTGTTGTACTCGTCGCCGATGCCGGCGTAGGTCGCACCCGGGCAATCGGGATACTTTGCCCGGTGAAAAGTTGTGGTCAGGCCCGGCAGTACGAAGGGGCATACATCGCTGAAATTACCGCCCCGCTCGGCCAGAGTGGGGACAGCCTGATTGAAGTCTCCTTCTTCACCGCTGGGCCCGATCGGAGATTTTTCCAGGCGGAATTCCTCGGACCAGAAAAAAAATGTTTTCTTTTTCTGCGATTCGAAAACGCCGGGAATAGAGAGTGGACCGCCCAGGGTAAAGCCGAAATCCTGCCTGCGGTAAAGCGGGGCCTTGCCCAGCGGATCGAAGTAATTCCGCGCGTTGAAAAATTCGTTGCGCAAAAATTCATAGCCGCTGCCGTGCCACTGCTGCGTGCCTGACTTGGTGGTCACCAGCACCGTGCCGGACGCGGTTCGCCCATACTGCGCGCCGTAATTGGAAGTAAGCACTTTGACTTCCTGGATCGAATCCAGGCTCGGATAAACCATCAGCGTGCTTTCCGCGCCGTTGAGGCCGGCATTCAAAACATCGCTGCCATCCACGTCGAAATTGTTGTACTCGACGCGACCGCCGTTCACGCTGTATTTCACGCTGCCCGAAACGCCGACCTTGGCTTCATCCTGACCGGTTTGATTGCTTACGCCCGGTGCCAGCGCGATGAGCTGGGTGAAGTTGCGGCCGTTCAATCCGGTGCTCAGAACTTCCTTTTCGGTGATCGTACCTTCAATGTGGGCGCTCTGAGTTTCGACCTGCGCCGCATTGGAGGCTTCGACGTTGACCTCCGTCTTGGCGCTGGGCGGCTGCAGTGTGGCATCGATCTCAAGTGCCTGGTCCGCGGCCAGTGTCAGATCCGTTTCGAATGGAGCAAACCCCGCCGCGGAGACGCTTAACTTGTATTGTCCCGGAGGCAGGCCGTTGAGTACATACTGCCCGCGCGCGTTCGCGGTTGCTTTGATCGGTCCCGCGCTGCCGGTGGCGGTGGCAGTGCCGCCCTGAATGACGGCGCCAGACTGGTCGGTTACATTGCCGTATATGGCAGCCGAGCCCTTCTGCGCTGTGACTGAGAAATTCTCCGGTGCGGTCACCGTGATCTGTGGCGTGGGAGTCGGCGCTTGACCCTGAATTTCACCAGATTCTGGCGCAAACCCCTGGGCTGGTTGGGTGGGTTCTATTTGATTCGATTCCGGCGGTTTCGGCATGGCAATCAGAACCGCATCCACTTCCGTGAGCACCTCTCCCTTTACCGTGACTTCAACTTCGAAGGGACTGAATCCCGCAGCTGTGATCTTGACATGGTAAGCACCGATACTAAGTCCGGTGATGTTGTACTCGCCGTTGGCGTCGCTCGTGGCCGATTGTGCGGGCTTGCCCTCCACCGTGATGGTGGCTCCGGGAACCGGCCCGCCGGAAGGCAGAATCACAATGCCGTGAAGAGAGCCGCTCCTGGCTTGCGCAAACGCCAGAATGCTCCACCCGGCGATGAGGATCGCCCAGACAAAAAGGAATCTGCCTAATCTCACACCCATACCCTCAGCTGCAATATTGGCTTGCGACCCGGAAGAAGTCAGACCTGTTGAACGATGGCCTTAACCAGTAAGAGGGATAAACCTAAAGGCGAAGTGTTACAGAGCGATGAAGGGAAGGTTAATTTCACGTTACAAGGGCGCTTGCGGGCAGGCGTCGGAAATTTCCGACAGCTGGGCTTATGAAGCGCCAGGAATTTTCATCGTCTTTTGATTTTGCCGTCATTGTCGGATAAGAGAGCTCACGATATGCCTGCGGCGGCTCAATCCGTATGGCGCTTCGCCCCGGCACGCCACCCCTCAATTACTCCAAACTTTTCTTTCCCGCGCTTCACACGCGCATCCAGAAAATCGGAAGTACATTTTCCGACATAAACCGATACTTGAACTCGCGGATGCAAGTTCCTGCGTACTTGTCTTTGGCGGGGCCGCTTTTTCCACAAAAGGCGGATTTCTTTCACTCCGTACAAGCTAACAATTTACGTTGCCTTAATGTTTTCGTCATCGTGCAGTAACAGAGCTTCGGCATAGTTGCTTCGCACAAACGAAGCGTGCTGTTTGTGCATTCCTCACTTTTTCGATCCATCGCTTCGGAAAGGTTTGCTTGGCGCCCGTGGTCTGTGCGGGGGCGCTGTGACCCGGGGGAACTTTCTCCCATATCGCTAGCAACCAAGGAGACTTGAATACAATGACGAAAAAAAATCTGCTCGCAACGCTGGCCTTTATGACCTCGTTGCTTCTCACAACGAATGTATTTGCGGGGACAGCGCAATGTACGGGCGGGGTGAATCTGCGGTTCGTAGGCGTGGGATCGTCGGCTCAGTTTGCCGATCTTGCCTATGCCGCCGATAACTTGCTCACCACTGCTCACGGTTCGTTTGCGCTCATCTCGTTCAAAGGCAGCACCATCACCGACAAACGAGCGAGCCTCAGCGACACCGGCCTTTCCACCTGGGTTATGTGGGATCCGACGGCCACCACTTCGCCGTGCGATGCTTACGTATATTTCCAGACGGACTCCGGGGTCGGCGACAAGGACTTCTTCGCCTATGAAACTTTCACCGCCACTGCTTCTACAGTGACATCCGCCCAGGATTTCAAGAGCATCGCGGCCGCTTACGCCTCCATTCCGACCGGCGTCATCAGCGCCGGGAACCTGATCCCCGGACTTTCGGACAACAGCACCGATCCCAACGGTGTGCCGGCTACCCTTCAGACGGCCCTCAATACCACGCCCGAAACGTATGTAAACCAGCCTGATCCTCCGCAGCCTCTCAAATACTGTGGCAACCTCGCCACTACAAGGACCAGCGAATACTACTGCTACTTCAACGCGGCCGGAACAGACATTCGTCCGGAAGACGCGTTGTTTGCAGTTACGCGCGCCTTAACTGCCTACAATGGCCTGAGCTACCCCAACACGAAAGTGGGAACAGGCAGTTTGAGCGGTTTGGGTTACGGGACCGGCGCGGGATGCGCCACAGGGACCTCAAAGGTCGGGTGCGGAATTGAAGATTCGTTCCTCAACGGTTCCACGGCTCCGGCGGTGTTCAACGTTGTCACCTTCGCTCTGAGCGGAACCGATCCGATCTCGGGCGGAAGCATTCCGTCCTACACCACATTGTCAGTGGGCGCCGCCCCGGTAATTCCGATCGTGGCGAATACCGACACCGGAGCATCCGACTTCGGTCACACCTATACCGACGCCGCCGGCAACACCAATTACACGTTTAACGACATCAACCGCCAAACTTTGGCCCAGATCTATTCCGGCTATACACACTGCACAGGCGACATATTGTCTTCTGGAGCTTCCAGTTCAGACGCCGGCGAACCCATCCAGGTGATCGAGCGCGAACCGCTCTCGGGCACCTACAACACATTCGAGTTCACGGCTGTGCGGACGCTCTCTGGCAGCGCTAATCCGGCGCAGAATACCAGCGAACCGGTCAGCAATGACGATAGCGGGCAGGAGCAATTCAACAATCCCAACCTCTATCCGAATCTTTCCGGCTGCTCTTACAATTCCGGCGGTTATCCCGACGCGAACTGTTTCAACCCGTTGTATCTGACACTCGGGGGAACCAAGTGCGCGGGAACATCCGGCGGAACGTATCCCGGCTTGCCGATCAGGTTGCGCGCCATCGGCACCGGTGAAATGGTCAAGGCGGTCACCCAGCAGCTAAACAAGTCGGGCAGCGGATCGACCACTGTATTCAACGCGCTCGGCTACGCTTTCTGGAGTTATGGCAACCTCAACCCACTGTGCAGTTCCATCTCGGGCACCTCTTGCACCGGAACCTGGAGAGGCCACTACCTGACGGTGGACGGAATCGATCCGCTATTCGCCACCGAAGGCGGCGAGTTTGACAACGGTTACGGCAACACCGGCAACCCTTCTCCACGTAACGCACCTTACAACCCCTCGGGCGCTTATAACCCGCCGGTTTGCGATCTCAAGGTGGGAACCAAGTGCTTCGCCATTCCTTTCACCCACATGTTTGATGGCAAGTACCCTTTGTGGTCCTTACTGCGCACGGTCACTTTTGCAAACGTAACCAACAAGTTGGCTACGCCAGCGGGCGTGCTCGACATGATCGCGAACGAGGAAATCGCATCCGTTACTGACGGGCTTTCGGACTTCGTTCCCTTCCTGAACACGGTTACCGGCAGCAACGGCGTATACACGGGCAACCTGAACCTGTTCGTGTATCGCGCTCACTACAAGCAGTCCAGCGTCAACCCAGCCAACGGCCACAAAGGCTGCTCCGGTGTTTTCACCGGCGTATCGCTTCAAGGTGGCAAGCCCGGCGCCTCGACCTGCCTGGTCGATGCCGGCGGTGACGTGGGTGGATCGGTCGTGACTGTTCAGTCGGATGTGGACTTCGATGCTGACTTCAGCACTGAAGAATACAACCCGCATCAGTAGGATGTTCGTATAATGCCGGGACGAAGGGAGAGGCCATGGCCTCTTCCTCCCCGGCAGTTTTTGCTTCCCGGTAGATCAATTTTATCGATAACAATCCCAGGAGATTCTGTGCAGTCCCTTCAATTCCAGCGATCCATCTGTCGAACCCTCTCACTAAAATCGTCTGCTGTTGGTTTATTTCTCGCCCTTGCAGCATGGCCGGCATGGGCGCAGCAGGCGGCGTCTGACAAGACGGCCGTGCCGCCGGCTGAGACGCGCGCGGCGGGCGCCTCCCAGAATACAAACTCTGGCGCAAACCGTCCCTCCTTGCCCCCCGCAGTCGATGCGGGCGGAAAGCCGCTGTACGAATCCATTCAAGAAGACTGGAGCTCGCTGCAGATTGGCGTCAGCAAACTCGATCCGGCCCCTCCCATTGTTGCTGAAACGGATCAAGGAGACGGCTTCACGCGCACGTTGGTGCAGTTGAAATGGCGCCCGGGCGATGGCATTGACCTGTACGTAGTCCTGCCCAAAGGTGCGACGAAACCTCCCGCTGTCCTTTACCTCTACGGCTATAAAGACGATACGGACTTCTTCAAGGATGATCCCTGGTGCCAGCGCGCGACACGGGGCGGTGTTGCCGCCATCGGTTTTGTCTCTGCCCTTTCGGCGTTCCGCTTCCATGATCGTCCCCTCGAACAATGGTTCGTAAGCGAACTGCAGGAGTCGCTGGGCAGCACGGTCCATGACGTTCACTTTATTCTGGATTATCTGGCGCAGCGCGGCGACATCGATATGGATCGCATTGGCATGTTCGGCCAAGCTTCCGGCGGTGCGATCGCGATTCTCTCTGCCGCCGCCGACCCGCGCATCAAGGCGGTCGACGCCCTCGATCCCTGGGGTGACTGGCCAGTATGGCTGGCCCAATCTCCCGTTGCCACCGAAGATCCGAAACATGCGAACTTCACCACTCCGCAGTTTTTGGCCAAGGTTGCACCGCTCGATCCCGTGAAGTGGCTGCCCACGCTAAAGTCGACCCGCATCAGAATTCAGCAAGTTTTGGACAACAGCGCTACGCCCGCGGCCTGCAAGGACGCAATCAAGAGTGCCGCTCCCAAACAGGCCCAGGTGGATCGCTTCGATCATGTGAAGGATTTAGCCACGGCTTCCGCAGACGGAAAGCTGTTTGACTGGGTCAAAGCGGAATTGAAGGAGCTTCCTTCCGGCGCGGCGAGTATGCAGGATAAGGCCGCAGGGCTCGTGAGCGGGAAGAATGCCGCCATCACGCCGGTGGCGGAAGCATCGCACTGAATCCAGAGCATTCGCCATTTCAGGGGCGTTGGCGCGGAGACAAATTCATCCGTTCTTAACCATTCTGTCATCCTGCATTAACAAACTTGCCAGATAGTTCTATGCACGCTGAAGGAATCATCAAGCCTGCGTCCCAGACCGCAGGCAATCTCTATGGAAATATCTGAAGAGCTTTGAAGCGGGAATTCTTACGGAAGCAAGAGAATCTCAAGAGGGGAATTAAGGCAGTGAAGCGCAATTATTTTGGCGTAAGCATTGTGGGCATTCTTTGTCTGCTGGCGGCAGGTTGCAGCAGCAGCAACCCAAAACCTGCCACCACCCCGCCCGGCAACTCCAATGGCCTGCAGATCACCATGCCTGCCGTCAGCCCGTCGATCGACGTGGGACAATCCATTACGGTGACGGCGAATCAAGCCGTAATCTGGAGCCTGCAAAGCGGCACGAATAATGCGGCCGCCGGCACTCTCAGCAATACGACGACTCCCTCGACCTCGGTTACTTATACCGCGCCTTCCACCATACCCTTTCCCACACGGGTTTCTGTCATTGCCACTTTGCAATCGGCCAGCACTGAGGAGGCCTCGCTGGGCATCGCCATAAACCCCTTACCGACAATCATCGGGAATCTTTCGGGAAGTTCGAGTTGCCAATATGTTCCGGGCAATACGAATACCGGCGTGGTCGGTATTCCATTTCCCGGGGCTTCACCGTCGGTTTCGGGGGGAAGCGGTCCTTATACCTGGACCGTCAGCTCCGGATCATTGCCGCTCGGCCTGGCGCTGGCCTGGGCGCCCTCATTGCAATCCCCCAGCACAGCTTATCTGAACGGATATCCAGTCAGCCCAGGGTGTTCAACCCTTCAGCTTCAGGTGACGGACAGCACGGGTGCAATGGCAACTTCTCAGACTGCCTACATTGTGATTACCCCGCCGCCGCTCAAGATCCAGATTCCCAACTACCCGGATGCATATTCAGGATCTCCCTATCCGCCCACAGCTCTGTCGGTATCGGGAGGGATTCCCCCCTACCAGTGGAGTGTGCCCAACGTAGCGAGCCTGCCGCCCGGAATAAACGTCAATCCGTCCCCTTCGAACTCCGGTACTGCCGTGATCACCGGGACGCCAAACGGATCGGACAGCGAGACTAACGGAGGTCCGTACACTCCGCAGATCCAGGTGACCGACAATCAACAGCCTTATCCGGCCTTTGGGACGGTTTCGCTGAATATTTACCAATGGGCGTCTCCTCTGTCATCCGCTTGCAGCCCGGCGCAGAACGCCAACGGCACGGCCAACATCACAACCAATCTCAGCGGCATGAATGGCTCCTACGCATTTCTACTGCGCGGTTTCGACGGCAATGGGCCGGTAGTCATCGCCGGCAGCTTTACCACGGATGGCGCGGGCAACATCACCGGCGGAATCGAAGATGCGACACGGGTCGTCGGATCCCAGGCGGCGGTCGCGATTATCGGCGGCTCGTACTCGATTGTTGAGCAGAACACCGCCTCGGGATCGAACGTGTTCAACCAGAGCGGCTGCGTCATGCTGACGACTTCTACCGGCACGAATACTTTCGCCATCAGCCTCGGTGGTTGCTCGACCAGCGCCGGTCCCACGAGCGGCGCCTGCGTCGCGGATTCCCAGGGTAACGCCGGCATCTACACTACCGGCCGCATGATCGAGTTCGACGACAGCACCGGTTCGGGGACCCGGGCAACCGGCATTGTGCGCCTGCAGAACAACTCTGCGCTGTCTGCCGGCCCCAGCGGTTCTTACGCCTTTGGACTGAGCGGCTTTGATTTCGCCGGGAGCCGCTTTGCCGCTGCAGGATCGTTCAAGGCGAGTTCCACGTCTTTAACATCGGTTGCCGCCGACGTGAACGACGGCGGGGCTCTGCAGACCGCGCTCACCGGCGGCTCAGGCACTTACACGCCTGGCTCGAATGGCCGCGGCACCCTGACGTTGACGCAAGGAGCCGAATCCATCAACCTTGTGTCTTACACGGTCAGCGCACAAGAAGTCTTGCTGGCCAGCACCGGCGCGCCGAGTTCCACCAATCCCACGGTGGGCGGAGAAGCCATCAGCGCCACCGGACCGTTCAGCACCGCCTCGCTCGAGAACAGCCACATGTTCCACATCGCGGGCCTGGCGGCAACCGGACCCGACCCCAGCATCGGAATTTTGAGCTTCGATGGCGTGGGCGGCGTGACCGGCACGCAATATGAAGACCAGGCGGGGACGCTGGGAACGACTTCTCTTTCCGGTTCCTATGCGGTCAATTCAATGAGCGGACGTCTGTCCTTCGTGCCCTCCACCACCAACCAGCAAAGCCTGGGCGACCATCCACTGGTGGGCTATGTGGTGCCGGTGCCGGATACGCTTACGCGCCAGAATTGCGTGCAACTCTCCAGCTGCGTCACTGGATTTCTGCTCAGCACCGACGCTTCGGTGCAAGCCGGTCAACTTGAGTTCCAGACTCCTGCGTTCGCGCCTCCTCCGCCGTTTTCCAGCCTGTACGTTTCCGGATATTACTTCTTCGGCACCGACGAGAGCCTGGATTCATCGACTCCGCTATTTGCCGGAGCGGCGCAAGCCAATCCCAACCACACGGTGTATGCGGGCATTGAGAGTGCCAGCTATCCAAACTCCACTTATTGCGAGCAACCCGGCTGCGCTCTTCTTATTCCCAATGAGACGATCGCATCGGGAGGAGCGTATTCCGTGAACAGCAACGGGACAGCGACCGTGGGTGGAAACACCGTCGCGGTCACCAACGGCAACGTGATCTATTACATTGACGAATCGCCGATGAATTCCCACCCTTCGGTGATGGTCGTAGAACAGTAGCGAATTCTGCTTGAGCGGTCACGCTGTCGGTTCTTAGCGTCTCCCGATTGATAGAGCGGGCGCTCCCAGCGCCAACGCGCCCAGCGTCGCAGGGCGGCGTCAGCGTCAGTCTGGAAGGCACGCCCGCGAGCAGGCGCGACCGAGGCCTTATCCGAACCTGAGATCTGCCCCGCGCGATGGGCGCGTCGTCGATGGTGTCGTAAGCGAAGCCGGACGGATGTCACCACGGCTCGTGAGTAACGTTATTGCCTTTGCATCTGATCCAGCGCCGCCAGCACCTCTGCGCTGTGCCGGGCGGGATCGACGCTAGTGTAGGCTTTTGCGATCTTACCGTTGGGATCAATGAGGAATGTTTGACGCGCGGCAAATTTTGTTATCCAAAGGTTAGTCAGTGATCCGTAGGCCTTGCTAACATTGCCGTCCCGGTCGGCGAGCAGCTTGAAGTTCAGTCCTTCTTTGGCGCAGAACTTTTTGTGTGAGTCCACGCTGTCGACGCTCACGCCCAGAATCACGGCGTGGCGCTCGGCATACTTCGACTGGTCGGCCTGGAAGTTGTGGGCTTCGCGGGTGCAGCCGGGAGTTTGATCTTTGGGATAGAAATAAAGGATGACCCAACTGCCCCGATAGTCTTTGAGGCTCACCGAAGCACTTTCCTGCGAGGGCAGGGTGAAGTCTGGGGCAGCGCTGCCGGGGGCGGGAGCGGCGGCGCGGGAACTGGAGAGCAGGCGGGGAGCCAATATTATAAGGACTACAACTGCGATTGCGGGCAGGATGAAACGCAGCATGGCGGCCTCCGGTTCGGCGCTGTGCGGACTTTGGCATTGTACCGAATGGCCGGGGTCTTGATGGACATGTTGGGACAGCCGGCCCCGGCTTTCCAGTCGGGCGAAGCTCTACAGGCTCTTGACCCCGGCGCCAAATGGCTTCCAGCGTTCTCCGAGGGTGCCACTATTTGATCGTGCACTCAGTTTATTTCTCTTCTCTACCCTCCTGCGTCAGCAAAATTCCGCGCAATTCAATATCATGGATAATTCGGCACAATCCAACGGAGATTAGACGTGGCTCAGACGGAAACCGACGGTCAAGAGGTTTTAGAAACCCGCGAGTGGGTGGACTCGCTCGACTACGTCCTGGCGAAAGGCGGAGGCCCGGTGCGGGCGGGACGGCTATTGCAGCAATTGGCGCTGCATGCGCGCCGCGCCGCGGGAGTGAATCTTCCGTTCTCGGCTACCACTCCCTACCAGAACACGATTGCATTTCCCCAACAGCCGCCTTTTCCCGGCAGCCAGGAGATGGAGCGCCGCATAAAGAGCCTGGTTCGTTGGAATGCCCTGGCCATGGTGGTGCGCGCCAACAAAATCCAGGAGGGCATTGGCGGCCATATCTCGACCTTCGCTTCGGCTGCGACTCTCTATGAAGTCGCTTTCAATCATTTTTTTCAGGTGCGGACCGAGAGCGGCGACCGCGACTTTGTTTATTTTCAAGGCCACGCTGCCCCTGGCATTTACGCCCGCGCATATCTTGAAGGGCGCATTCCCAAGGAGAAGCTGGAGAACTTTCGCCGCGAGTTGAAGCCGGGGGGTGGGCTGAGTTCGTATCCGCACCCGTGGCTCATGCCCAATTTCTGGGAGTTTCCCACGGTTTCGATGGGCTTGGGGCCAATCCAGGCGATTTATCATGCCCGCTTTATTCGCTATCTGGAGAATCGTGGGCTGAAACAATCCACTGGGGGGAAGGTCTGGGCATTCCTGGGCGATGGCGAAATGGATGAGCCGGAGTCGCTGGGATCGATCACGCTGGCCTCGCGGGAGAATCTCGACAATCTTATTTTTGTGGTCAATTGCAACCTGCAGCGGCTGGATGGTCCGGTGCGCGGCAATGGAAAAATCATTCAGGAACTCGAGGCCATCTTCCGCGGTGCGGGATGGAACGTCATTAAGGTCATTTGGGGCTCGGACTGGGACAGCCTGATTCGCGCCGACCGTGATGGCCTGCTGGTGAAGCGTCTCGGCGAAATCAGCGACGGGCAGTACCAGAAATATTTTGTCGAGAGTGGCGCTTACTTCCGCCAGAATTTATTCGGCACCGATCCGCGTCTGCTGAAGATGGTCGAACATCTTTCCGACGAGCAACTGGCCCGCATGCGCCTGGGCGGGCACGATCCCATCAAGGTTCATGCGGCGTATCGGGCGGCGGTCGATCACACTGGATCTCCGACGATCATTCTTGCCAAGACCATCAAGGGTTACGGACTCGGCGAGGCCGGCGAAGGCAAGAACATCACGCACCAGCAGAAGAAGTTGAATGAGGATGAGCTGGAGCTTTTCCGGTCGCGCTTCGGCATCCCGATTCCCGACGCCGAACTGCACGACGCGCCCTTCTACCGGCCATCCGATGAGAGTGCGGAAATCAAGTATATGCAGGCGCGGCGGCAGCAGCTTGGCGGATACATGCCGCAGCGTAAAGTTGTGGCTAACCCGCTCAAGCCGGTTCCGGAGTCCTACTTTGAAGAGTTCTACAAAGGCACGGAGGGACGCGAAGCATCCACCACCATGGTTTTCGTGCGGCTGCTGGCCAAGTTGCTGCGCGACCCCGAACTGGGCAAGCTGATCGTTCCTATTATTCCGGACGAAGCCCGCACCTTTGGTATGGAGGCCTTATTTCGCCAGGTCGGAATTTATTCCAGCGTGGGTCAGCTTTACGAGCCGGTAGATATGGACACGCTCCTTTATTACAAGGAGGCGAAGAATGGGCAGATTCTGGAGGAAGGAATTACCGAAGCGGGGTCGATGTGTTCGTTCATCGCCGCCGGCACGGCTTACGCGAACCACGGCATCAATACCATCCCCTTCTTTATTTATTACTCGATGTTCGGATTCCAGCGGATCGGGGATTTGATCTGGGCGGCTGCGGATATGCGCTGCCGGGGATTTTTAGTTGGCGGTACGGCGGGCCGAACCACTTTGGCGGGCGAGGGCCTGCAGCATCAGGATGGTCACAGCCACGTGCTGGCCCTGCCGGTTCCCAATTTGCTGGCTTACGATCCCGCATTCGCGTATGAGATCGCCGTCATTATTCAGGATGGCATCAAGCGCATGTACATCGATCAGGAATCGATTTTTTATTACCTCACCGTGACCAACGAGCCTTTACCCATGCCGGAGATGCCGGAAGGTGAGAATCTTCGTGAGGGCATTTTGCGCGGACTTTATCGATTCAAAACAGCGGATGCGCCGGAGACGAAGCTGCGCGCGCAACTGCTGGGCAGCGGAACCATCATGTACGAGGTATTGAAAGCGCAAACCATCCTGAAGGAAAAATACGGGGTCGCCGCCGACGTATGGAGTGTGACCAGCTATAAAGAACTCTACCGCGATGCCAACGATTGCGAACGCTGGAACATGCTGCATCCTGGCGACTCATCCAAAGTTCCGTTCCTCACGCAGACGCTGAAAGATGCGCCCGGACCGTTCGTTGCGGCATCTGATTACATGAAGGTGTTGCCCGAGTCTATTGCGAAGTGGGTGCCGGGACAACTGGTGTCGCTGGGCACTGACGGCTTTGGCCGCAGCGAGAACCGATCCGCGTTGCGCGACTTCTTTGAAGTGGATGCAAAACACATCGTGCTGGCCACCCTGACCGCTCTGGCGCGGGAACAGAAAATCAGCCTCGACCCGGTGAAACAGGCTATGCGCGAGCTTGGCATAAACGCAGAGAAGCCGAACCCGGCCACCAGCTAGGAGTACCTCTGTTCGTATCTGGGCATGACTTCAAGCATGCCGTAAAGGGAAATTTCGGATGCGCCCTCCGGCGCTGGCGTGGGCAACGAATAAGGAAAATCAGTGATCGAGTTTAAACTCCCGGCACTCGGCGAAAACATAGAACAAGGCGACCTGGTGCGCCTGATGATCGCCCCCGGCGCCAGCGTGAGCGAAGGCCAGACGGTGATGGAACTTGAAACCGACAAGGCTGTCGTCGAGGTTCCTTCCTCCGTGAGCGGCGTCGTGAAAGAAGTAAAGGTCAAAGAAGGCGACAAAATCAAAGTCGGCCAGGTAGTTTTTACGGCTGACAGCAACGGCGTCCCGGCGGCTGCCACTCCTCGCAAAACCGAAAGTCCTGTCAAGAGCGCCCCGGCAAAGAGCGACCGAGCGAAGAGCGAACCGGCGCCGAGTTCCTCCGCGCAACCGGCTGCGGCGGCCACCAAAGCGCAGCCTGCCCCGGCGGCAGCGCAAACTGCGCCGCAACCCGAGCCGCGTCCCTCCCAGCGAACCCGATCTACCGACTCGCCCACGCCGGCAGAATTCCGGCTGCAGGAACTTGGCGAAAACATTTCGGAGGGCGATCTGGTGCGCTTGATGATTGCCCCGGGGGCGAAAGTCTCCGAAGGCCAGCCCGTGATGGAACTCGAAACCGACAAAGCCGTTGTCGAGGTTCCCTCAACCGTGACCGGTGTGGTGAATGAAGTGAAGGTGAAAGAAGGGGGGAAGATTAAAGTTGGGCAGGTGATTTTCACTTTGCAAGGCAGCACGCCATCGCAGAACGAATCCGTTCGCCCGCCCAGCCGGCCGGTTGAGCACGTTTCGGGACAGCACGGCGCGCGCCTGGCGTTTCAGGCTGCAATTCGGGCGGAAGGAAAAACGGAAGAGCAGGCGCTGCCTCCGGATCAACCGGTGCAGCGACCACCGGCCTTCTCGATGCCGGTTCAGCTGGGCAAGGTGGCCGGAACTGACCATCGCGAAGCGGTTCCAGCCGCTCCCTCGACGCGCCGGCTCGCCCGCGAGATTGGCGTCGACATATACGAGGTGAAAGGCACAGGGCCGGGCGGCCGCATTGGCGAAGATGACGTGAAGGCCCACGCAAAAGCGGCTCTGGCTGCGGCATCTGCGGCAACACAGGCTCCGGCACGAGCCGGACATTTTATCGCTCCCCAACTCCCTGACTTTGCCAGGTGGGGAAAGATCGAGCGCGTCTCCATGCGCGGGATTCGCCGCAAGACGGCCGAACATCTTGCCGAATCGTGGAACACCATACCCCACGTCACCCAGCATGATCGCGCCGACATAACGGAACTCGAACATTTGCGCTCGCGTTTCGCACCCAAGGCGGAAGAAGCCGGGGGCAAGATGACCGTGACCGCCATCGCCCTGAAAGTTTGCGCTTCCGCGCTGAAAGTTTTTCCGCAATTCAACGCCACCATCGACATGGAGAAGGAAGAAATTATTTACAAGCAGTACATCCATATCGGAGTGGCGGCCGATACCGATCGCGGCCTGCTGGTTCCCGTGATTCGCGACGTGGACAAGAAGAACATCGTCGAACTGGCCGTTGAGTTATCGCAACTGTCGCAGAAAGCGCGGGACAAGAAAATCACCCTCGCCGACATGGAGGGCGGTACGTTCACCATCACCAACCTGGGCGGCATCGGGGGCACGGCGTTTACGCCGATCGTAAATCATCCCGAGGTGGCGATCCTCGGCCTGTCCCGCTCGCGCATCGAGCCGGAGTGGATTGGCGGAAAATTTGAGCCGCGCCTGATTCTGCCGCTCTCGCTCTCTTATGATCATCGCCTGATCGACGGCGCCGATGCCGCGCGATTTCTGCGTTGGGTCGCAGAGGCGTTCGAGCAGCCGTTTTTGCTATCGGTGCAGGGATAAGAAATTCCGATCGTAGAGACGTAGCCGGCTACGTCTCTGCCGGCGGTATCGGTGACTCTGAGTTTGTGGCGCCGCCAGCAGAGACGTTGCAAGCAACGTCTCTACGACAGACATTTTGCAACCTCTCCACCTGGGAAATTTATCCGTCCAATGGCTGACACTCCATCTCTCCATATCGCCGTCGTCGGCGGCGGCCCCGGCGGTTACGCTGCCGCATTTCTCGCAGCCGATCTCGGCATGAAGGTTACCCTGGTCGATCCCGAACTGAATCCCGGCGGCGTCTGCCTCTACCGCGGCTGCATTCCTTCGAAGGCGCTTCTGCATGTCGCCAAACTGATTGAAGAATCACAGCAGGCGAAGAGCTGGGGCATCGATTTCGCCGCTCCCAACATCGATCTGGCACGCTTGCGCACCTGGAAAGAAAGCGTTGTAAAGCGGCTAACCGGCGGCCTCGGCCAACTCTCGAAGCAGCGGCATGTCGAATACATCCAGGGCCGCGCCGCGCTCGAAAACTCCACCACGCTGCGCGTGACCAAAGCGGATCAAACCGAAACCTCGCTCACCTTCGACCGGATCGTTCTCGCCACCGGCTCCCGCCCCGCGATCATTCCCGCGCTCAAGATCGATTCACCCCGGCTCATGGATTCCACCGGCGCCCTCAATCTGGAAGACATTCCCGGCAGCCTGCTGGTGGTGGGCGGCGGATACATCGGCCTGGAACTAGGTTCGGTTTATGCCGCGCTCGGCACTCGCGTTACCGTGGTTGAAATGCTGCCCGGCCTGCTACCCGGCGCCGACCGCGATCTGGTGCTTCCGCTTCACAAGCGGCTGGAAAAGATGTTTGAATCAATCCTGCTGAACACCACTGTTTCTTCATTGCAAGAAGTGGACACAGGCATTCGCGCGACGTTCAGCGGAGCGGCCATCGACGACTCGAACCGCGAAAAAATCTTCGACCGCGTGCTGGTTTCTGTCGGCCGCAAGCCGAATTCCGAAATCCCCGGACTCGAGAACACGCAGGTGAGCGTCAACCCGCGCGGTTTTATCGAAGTGGACAAGCAATTGCAGACTGCCGATCCTTCGATCTACGCTATCGGCGATGTGGTGGGCGAGCCGATGCTGGCGCACAAGGCTTCGCATGAAGGCCGGGTGGCGGTTGAAGCCATTGCGGGACACAAGGTCGCCTTCGAGCCGGCTGCGATTCCGGCGGTTGTTTTTACCGATCCTGAAGTGGCATGGTGCGGGCTCACCGAGACTCAGGCGGAAAAAGAAAATCGCGAGATCAAAGTCGCGAAGTTTCCCTGGGGCGCGTCGGGACGGGCGGTCACAATCGACCGTCCGGATGGAATGACGAAGCTGATCATCGATCCGCAAAGCGAGCGCGTGCTTGGCATGGGCATTGTGGGAGCCGGAGCCGGCGAGTTAATCGCGGAAGGCGTTCTCGCCATAGAAATGGCGGCGCAGGCCCGCGATGTGGCCTTGACCATTCATCCCCACCCGACGCTCTCTGAAACGGTGATGGAATCGGCCGAAGTCTTTTTCGGCACCAGCACGCATGTGTACCGGCCGAAACGTGGTTAGCTTGCGTTTCATACGCCACGACTTTCGATACAATAAACTCTCATTTACCGGAGCGCTCAGCCGCGGCTCTCGGCCGCCAGCAAGAATCCAGGGCGTGAAATAATCGCATGTTGAATCGTTCCACAAAGTTTGCTTTCGTCATTATCCTCTTCGCGCTCTCTCTCCCTGTCTTCGCGCAGAGTCCGCTCAGTCAACTTCTGCAGTCTTCCTCGGCAAGCACGCCTTCTAAGCCCTCTGACGCATTGGGGCGCGACACGCCCTATGGAACGGTCTACGGATTTCTGCAAGCGGCGGAATCGGGCAACTACAGCCTTGCAGCGCAATACCTGCAGATGAGCCCCGCGCGCCGCCGGTCCGAGGGCGATGCCTTGGCCATGAAGCTGTATGTCGTGATGAACCAGTTATTTGCCGGCAGCCTGAGGCCCAGTCGGGATCCTGCAGGCACGCCCCAGGAAGACGTTCCGCTTGACCGTCAGAAGTTGGGGACCATGTCCGCGGGCGACATGCAAGATGATCTCGAACTGGTTCGAGTAACCGATGCCAACGCTGGGAAAATCTGGCTAATCGCGTCCGACACTTTGGTCAAAGTGCCCGAACTTTACGATCAAATCGAGGCTCACCAGGTAGAGACCAAGCTGCCCCCCTGGATGGTCAAGCACCAGTTGGCGGGGATGTCATTATGGCAGTGGTTTGCTCTGCTGCTGCTCATCCCGGCGGCGGCGGCGGCCGCCTGGCTGCTGCTGGTGCTGCTGCAAATCCCCCTGCGTTTCTGGGCGCGCAGACACGGGCAGGCCGAACTGGCTCGCTGGCGGTCGGTCTCCGGTCCGGCCTGGCTTTTCGCGGGGGCAATTCTACACCGGATTCTAGCCAGCTATCTCGGACTCCCACTGCTCCCGCGGCACTACTACAACCAACTCATCGCCGTCGCCGTGATTGTCGGTATGTTTTGGATTCTGTGGCGCATCATCCGCTGGTTCCTGCAGCGCGTGCGCAACCGGGCTCTCGCCCGCGGTCATTCCGGCACCGGTTCGCTGATGTTGCTTGGCGAGCGCATCATCAAGGCGGTCGTAGTCGTGATGGCGTTGTTCCTAATCTTAGGCGTGCTGGGTTTTAACATGAGCACGGCTCTGGCAGGGGTCGGAATCGGCACGTTGGCGGTAGGCTTCGGCGCGCAGCAGACCATCGCAAATCTGTTCGGCGGCGTTTCGGTACTTGGCGACGAAGTGATCCGGGTCGGCGACGTCTGCAAATTCGGCGACCGCACGGGAACCGTCGAAGATATCGGCCTGCGCTCGACGCGTGTTCGAACGGAAGAAAGAACGCTGCTCGCCATTCCCAACGGTACCGTGGCGACCATCAACGTGGAGAATCTGAGCCGGCGGGATAAGATTCTCCTCAAGGCTGTCCTGGGTTTTCACCTGGATACGTCGTCCGAACAGATCCGCGCCGCCATCGCCGAAATCAAGCGCGTGTTGAGCGGCAATCCCAAAATCGAGAAGTCCAGCATTCGCGTGAGCCTGATCGAACTGTCTCCGGCGGCACTCAATGTGGAACTTGTCTCCTACGTCTTAACCCAGGATTTCAATGTGTTCGCCGAGGTCCGCGAAGTAGTGCTATTGCAGATCATGCGCTTTGTCGAGGACTCGGGAGCAAGCCTCGCCCAACCATCGCAGACGCTGTACCTGAGTCAGGATGACGGCGCAGTCAAGGACAAGATTAAGGCCGCCGCCGCTAAATTGCCGGAGAAAGAGGCCGGAACGGCAAAAAGCAAGCAAACTTAGCATCGTTCAGGCCAGCGGCGCGTCAGCCACATCAGGAACCGGTGCGTTGGATAGTAGACCGCTGCCGGAACCACGATCAGATATATCAGCAAGTACAACCATCCCGGAATCAGGTGCTGCTCGTGAAACGACGGGCCGCGCGCCCAGTTCACATCAAACTGCGGACGCCAGAAGTAGTTTACGGGAACTACAATCCACGTTGTCAGCGTCTGATATTTCCAGCCTCGCCGGTCGTATCCCAAGCGCCAGATCGCCCAGAGGAGTAAGGGCGGAGTGAGCACATGGAACAAGGCGAACAACCGAATCCAAAGCGGGATTTGAGAGTCAAACACATACTCCGTGCCGCCGATCATGTGACGTCCCGTCAGCAAGGCTCCCGCCAGGTCTAAATCGAATAAAGTCTGGAACAGAAGCAAACCGCACGCCTGCCACGAAAATATGAGCGGGCTTTCCAGCCACAGCCCCAGCGCAATAAAAAAATTTCCGAGGTCGCAGAAGAACAGGAAGTTTTGCGCGCCGTACTGCCGCCAATAGACCGGGGCCCACGCCATTACCCATGCCGTCCACAGCAGCTTGACCCAGAGCGGAATGCGCACGCCCGTATTGTATCCACTTGCCGTCACTCGCCACTTGAGCGGCCAAAAGCCATTTGGACAAGTGAATCCGCGGCGGCTGCAATTACCACCGTAACTTGATGAGGCTTACGGGTGTACCTACGATGACCTCAATATGGGTTATCAAGCGCTCTTATTCTGCCCTGACGAGAAAACCGCCCGCACCGTGACGCAGGTTCTCAGCGAGCTGGATTTCGAGGTTGTCCCCTGCAGCGAACCTTTTGCCGCGGTTAAGAAGTTGATGGCTGAACACTTCGACGCGGTGGTGGTGGACTGCGACAATGAGCAGAATGCGACCTTATTGTTCAAGAGCGCGCGCAACACCGCCAACAATCAGTCGGCTTTAGCGGTCGCAGTGGTCGAGGGGCAGGCCGGAGTCGCGAAAGCTTTTCGCATCGGCGCCAACCTGGTCCTTACCAAGCCCATTAACGTTGAGCAAGCCAAGGGTACGCTGCGGGTTGCCCGCGGATTGCTGCGCAAAAATGAAGGGGCAAAAGCGGGTGCGGCTGATGCAGCCGCCAGGCATTCGGCAAGTCCATCTACCCCCGTGAAGCCAGCGCCCCGGCCGCCAAGCGCGACGCCGTCCACTCCGCGCCCAGTGGCTTCCCCGATGACATTCGCAAAACCGGTGGCCGAGGATATTCCGGTTCCACAATCTTCTCCGCGCTCGGCCGCAGCTTCCGCTTCCAACCAGAGCACCGAAGTCGGCGAGCAGCCGGTCGAGAGCGGCCCCGAGGCAATGCCAGCGCCAATCGTAAAGCCTGCGGCACGGGTTTCCAAACCACAGATTTCCGCCGCACCGAAGTTCACACCCAAGTCCGCGCCAACGTCCGCGCCGAGAGTCTCTGCCAGTTCGCATTCGCCGGTTGAACCGGAGACGAAGCCGACCAGCATTAAGATTTCGGAGTCCGGTCTGTTAAGTCCAGTTCTGGGCGTTTCCGCCCCTGCGCCAGGAATTTCTGCGGGAGCGGCCAGCGCGCCCGCGCCAGCTCGCGAACCGCAGCCTGCCATACAGAGTGTCGAGCACGTTAAGGCTGCCGCACCGGAGATCGAAGGTGGAGCAACTACAGAATTTCACAACGACGATTCCTCGACCGATGCGCCTTCAATGGCTCCGGCTCCTTCGTTCAGTTTTGGCGGAAATGTAGGAAGCGCCCCCGAACCGGCTAAAGGTGGAAACAAGAATTTGTTGATGGTAGCTGCGGCAGTCGTGCTGGTGGCCGCCGGCGGCTATGGAGCCTGGACGCTATGGGGCAAATCGCAGAACGCCAGCAAACCCTCGGCGGTTCTTGCATCCCCGGTTACGTACCCTGCCAAGGTTCAGCCCGCGCTCGGTACGGCGATCGCGGCCGCAAGTTCGCCTTCCGACACTCCGGCGATAGCATCCACTTTACCTTCATCGGCGAGTCCGCATTCGGCGGATGCAATAAAATCTTCTTCCGAAAACAAATCAGACGTGAGCGCTAATAACGCGCCTGCACCCAAAAGCAAACCTAATCCGGCGGTCGCCTCGGTGGCGGGCACCAGAACGGCGGCAAGTGCGAACGAGAGTTCCGGCAAGAACGATGTCGCGCCAATCGTGATCAAGAAGAGCGTCACGCACGAGGCGCCGAAATCGGCAAGCATCAGCGATGCCTCCATTCCCAGCCTGACGGCGATTGGTTCAGCCGGAAGCGCCGATGCCATGCCCAATCTCATGGGCAAGGCCAGCGCGCCCACTCCGGTGCTGCAGACTTTGCATGTATCGCAGGGCGTCTCGCGGGGACTGCTGGTCAAGCAAGCCCAGCCGAGCTATCCGGCCAGCGCAGTGCGCCTGCGCATCGAAGGCAACGTCGAACTTATGGCCACCATCTCCAAGGCTGGCGACATTACTGCGGTCAAGCTTCTCAGCGGAGACTCGAATCTGGCTCACGCCGCGGTCGATGCCGTGAAGCAGTGGAAATACAAACCCTATCTGCTCAACGGCGAACCCGTCGAGATTCAGACCCAGATCACGGTGAAGTTCAAACTGCCCAGCTAGATCCCAACCAGGTTCTTCAGCACTTCACAACCCGATTGCATTTCTTGCGCAACTCTTTGCGCACCCCACAGTAGTCCGTGCCCAACCGTGCACGGAATCAACTGACATCGCGGCAACTATGAGCCGTCCCGGCAAGAATGCCAAGTGGCACGTCACCTGCTGCAAGTCGTAGTCAAGCACGGCTTCCAGGAGGTTCTATGCGCATTCTCACGGTACTCTCTTCAATTCTTTTCCTGTCAGCGTTGACTTTCGGCCAGGAGCGCGGCGTTCCGGGCTATTGTCCCTACGGCTGCGGCCCCTACGTTCCCTTGATCTCGACTCCGAGCTTGTCGTTCGGAACAGTCTCTCCAAATCCTGTCGGAGCGCGGAATGCCACCGGCGGTCTGATTGCCGGGGCGACGAACTCCACGCTCTCTGAGATTTCCGGCGATACCGATGCGGTTTACACCCGGCCCGTCTGGTATTCCGGCGGAGGCATGCCGCTGGTATCTTCCGCAACGAATTCTCCGGTTGGCAGTATGCGCATGATGCGTCCCGATACGATGCGGGCGGAAAACATGGAGCACATGGAGCACGCCCAGCACGAGCACGAAGCTGCGCCCCAACCCTGGATTTACCTGAGCTCGGCAAGAGGCGCAGGCTCGCTGGCTTCAGCCAGCGCCGAGAAGGGCGTCCACCCCAGCAAGCATAGCTACACCAACGACGACGTACAGCGGCAGAACGATAAGAATGGCGAGGTCAAATGGGATAGTAAGACGGAGAAGATTCAGTAGCTCCCTCGACGGGAAATTTCGCTCGCGTCGTCCATGATTTTGGGTGGCGCTGCGCTTTCAGCGCTGCGATAAGCCGCCCCCGCGAAAAACATTGTCATTCTGAACCGGGCTGAAAGCCCGGAGAGAAACCTGCTGTCCGCTGACTCCACCACCGCACGTCGACCCTGCGATAAATTGCCTTGAAAAACCCGCAAATTTCGCTATAGTAGCGTCGATTTCCCCCTCTCCCATGGAAGACATCGACAAAAAACTCAAGGCGCTAGATTCGTTCAAAGACTGGACGAACTATCTCCTGGTCACGACCGTCGCTGCCCTGGGATGGACCGCAGGCAAAGACGGTGCGACCTTCAGTACTCCATGCATGAGAACCTACGCAGTCTTGATCTTCGCGGTGTCCATCGTGTTCGCCATCCTGGTCCTTGCCCTGATTCCCCACGTCGCCGAACTTCTCGATGCTCCCCCGGGCGAAAAATGCAAGTCAATTTACGATGTTTATTGGGAGCACTGGCTGGTGAAAGTACGCCTCACTAATTTGTGTCTTCCGCAGCACATTCTGTTTCTAGTTGGCATCATCCTCTACTCCGTCGGCACTACATTCTCCCCTCCAGAATCGTGGTGCATATTCTGGGCAGCATTAATCGGCTTGACCGCTGTCGTCTTGTTCGCCGGGAACGTGTCAAGGCTTTTCGGATGGTGAACTACTGCAACTCCCCGAGACCAGACGCAGAGACAATTATCACGAACCAAGCAGCACCGTGGAAGAGCGGCGCTTCAGCGCCGCGTCAAGCGCCCGAAATAAATGTTTGTCATTCCGAACCGGGCTGAAAGCCCGGCGAGGAACCCGCTGTTTGTCGACGCCACCACGAACAAGGGCGCCCCATAGCCTGCCCTGAGCGGAGTCGAAGGGTCTCGCATCTGTTGCGAGACATGGGATTCCACGGCCGCGTCACTCTAGGAATTCGCAGCGCCACGCCCGGGAAGGGCACGACTTCAGTCGTGCCGCAAAGCACTCAAGAAATGGAGCCAGATCCCGAAAGGGACAACACCGGACGCACAGCCAATCATCACGAACCCATGCAGCACCGTGGAAGAGCGGCGCTTTCAGCGCCGCGTCAAGCGCTAATCGAATAGTCGGGCTTTAGCCCCCGTGGCACCGCATCCAAACGAAAAACTCCCATTCGCCGACGAAAATGCATACGCCGCCGCATCCCGCACCAACCGTGCCCGCACCGGGTTCATCCGGACATTCTCACAATGTCTCTGATAATCGTCGAAATCGTGAATCCGGTGATTCGTAAAACTCTCCTGCCACACCTGAATCTTCTCCACCTTCCGTAGTCGATACGAATATCCACCCTTAATGAATTGCACGGCGCGCTCCAACGAAATTTCCGGCGCAGGAGAAAACAACAGGTGAACATGATCTGGCATGACGACAAACTCGTGCAGCCGATACCTACCCTGATCGCGATAACCGAGCAGAACCTCGATCAAGAGCCGCGCCCGAGCTTCGACGCGAAAGATCGGCGAGCGTTGCCATGAAACGGTTGTCACGAAAAACGTACGCTGTGAATCGTCCATCCTCGGATCATGGAGTCTCAAACAGGAAGTCGAAGGTGATATCTGTCACAAGGCGAGAAATAAATTTCCAGAGTGGGAATCTGCACGCGAAAGACGCCACAGGGGCTAAAAGCCCAAAATCATTATGCAACCTGACGCGGCCCTGGAAGGGCCGCTCTTCCACGGTGGTGTCAACGCCAGTCTTGAACTGCGGCGGTTGTCAGCGTGCGGCACGTGAGGTGTCCGCTGGATTTCCTACCTCGGCCCTGGCGTCTTTTGTCGCCGGAAGCTCGAGACCCAGTTCGCCCTCAAGGGTAAGCTTTGGAAGCCTCGATATGGCGTAATCAAGGAGACGATCTCCAGCGGAGTATCAGGTGCATCGAAGGTGCAGTTGATGACAAGAACCTTGTTCAGGAGAATCTTTCCCCCTCGGTAATGAATGCGGCCCCCCACAAACGTGTCGTGATCCCATTGGATGCCGTCCAGGACGTGCGTTCCGCCCTCAATCAGGCTGTTTCCAACTAAAACGCGCTCCGGGGTCCTTCCGTTGCGTCCTGGCATCAGCGCGAGGCCGCAGGAACTACCGCGACCGAAGCAATAGATTTCATTAGTAATGGTGACATCCTCGCCGCTGATCCCGCAACCGGGGTTATAACCGCGATTCTGAACTTCAGGTACACGTTCGAGCGTAGACCTGAGGTAAGCGAGCTGCAGCAGCGAGGCGTGGGAGACTTCCGAGAATTGTGGTGAAAGTGGCTTGATTCGGAAGAGGCTCACAGCCGCGTCCACGATGAAATTAGCAGGGAACGCAGCCCGCGGGGCCTGCTGAAGCATCTCGGCCGAATCCTGCAGCAAATCCTTTGCGGGCCCATCTTGGCTGATATTTGCGAAACCCTCGGCGACGCTCAGTTCGTTCCAGATGATGTCGCTCTGAAGCGGCAGGCCGGCGTACGGCAGCCGCAGCGACCTTACCCGGTAGGCTAATTCGATGAGCCCGTCCGCGCTGTCGTTCGAAAAATCGACGAACTCGCCCTGCTTGATGTCAGGGAAAAAGAGGGATGCTTTATTAACGTCGTCCGCCACATAACGCTGGCCCGACGGCTTGAGACCGAACAGCTCGGCGTGAAGTTTGCAGTCGTCGCCCTTGTCGACCCGGTAGGGCGGGTTGGTATATGTCCTCTTCTTGCTGTGGGAACAGTCGGACCAGCTGACGCTCGACTGCGCGCTGTCGCCGAAACCGATTGCAACGACAGCCCTTTTCCTATACAGCGTGTCCGCCGCGAGCCGTGGCGCCAGGGCTAGAACTATGATTAACGCTGTGTTTACGGCGACGCTCATTTGTTCCTACGGGTGCTCCGCGATTTTTATGTCCTCGATTTCCGACGCTTTGAAAGCGGAAAGCTGGAGCTCTCCGCCAGCCTCCTCACCCACGGGACGTACGTGGTGGATGAAATAAGAATCCCCTTTCACATAAAGAAGTTTCCCAATCAAGGGACGGTTTGCAAACATGAAAGTCACTCCGGGAAAGTGTGCTCATTGGTCCTTTGTCCACCGCAGCCTTGCGCTCGCCGGCAGAGCGGGAGATCAAATAAATTAGGGGCAGGAGGGCCAGGAAGAGCGCGGCCATGCAGAGGACCTTCGCCCACGGCCGGGTACGAGAGACGTTGAGCAGCGGCGGAATGAGAAGCAAGGCAAGGTAACAGACCCTCAAGCGCAAAACGCCTGTAAAAATGATCGTGAACCCTTTCACCAGGGTGTCATGAAAACTCACGTCCAGAAATTTCGGGTCCAAGCCAAAGGAGCGGAAGTAATAGTCGTCGAACGTCCACCCCCGAGAGAAATATGTACACGACATAGAGAGGCAGAGCATGGAAACGTCGGCGAGAAAGTTGTAGCTCTTTTCCCGGCCAGCGGTTCCATCGTCCATCACGCCGCACCTCTACCCAATGTTTACGCCAATTCGTGCTCTCTCAGCTCAAATGAGTGAAGATTTACGAGCACCCGCTCGTGCTCCCGCAACTCCCGCACCGGTAGCACGAACCGTTCCGCGTCATGATGCCGCCGCAGAAGCTGCAGGTCGGCGCGTCGCCCAGGTCGATGATGCCGGCCAGCGCATCGGCGGCGTGAACCGAACCGGGCTTCGGGCTTCGGCTGTCGGGCTTCGGCTCCAATCCATTCATCTCTCCGCTTTCGGACGGCTGAGAGCTGATAGCTGACAGCTTTGGTCTAAAGCTCTCAAACAGCATCTGCTGCTGCCCGGTCAAAAACCGCAGCTGCAGCCAGCGGAAGATGTAGTCCATGATCGACTTGGCATACCCGATCTCGGGATTGCCGCTCCAGCCGCTGGGCTCGAAGCGTGTGTGCGCGAACTTTTCGCAGAGCAGGCTGAGCCGCACTCCATGCTGCAGCGCAATCGAGACCGCCAGGGCAAAGCTGTCCATCAATCCGCTCACCGTCGATCCCTCTTTCGCCATGGTGATGAACAGTTCGCCCGGGTCGCCATTGGGATAGAGCCCAACCGTGATGTAACCCTCGTGGTCACCGACTTTGAATTTGTGCGTGATCGAGGCGCGCTCTTCCTGCAGCTTGTGCCGCACCGCGCGCGGAGGCGCATTCATATCTTCGGGCTCTTGTGCCGCTGCAACCCGCGCGTCGTCCTTGGTGGAATTGGCGGTCTTAGTCCCCGCCGCCGAAAGCGGCTGCGACTTCTTGCAGCCATCGCGATAAATGGCCACCGCCTTCAGTCCCAGCTTCCAGGCTTGAAGATAAGCCTCCATAATGTCTTCCACAGAGGCGTTCTCGGGAAGGTTGACAGTTTTCGATATTGCTCCGGAGATGAACGGCTGCGCCGCCGCCATCATCCGCAGATGCCCCATGTAAGCAATCGACCGCGTCCCCTTGGCCGGCTTGAACGAGCAATCGAAGACGGCCAGATGATCGTCCTTTACATGCGGTGCGCCTTCGATGGTGCCGGTAGCGTCGATGTAGCTGACGATGGCGTCCGCCTGCTCGTGCGTGTACCCCAACTTGAACAAAGCCGTCGGCACAGTCTGATTGACGATCTTGATCATCCCACCACCAACCAGCTTCTTGTACTTCACCAGCGCAAGGTCCGGTTCCACGCCAGTAGTGTCGCAGTCCATCATGAAGCCTATCGTGCCTGTGGGGGCCAGGACTGTTACCTGGCTGTTGCGGTAGCCGTATTTTTCGCCGTGGGCAAGGGCTTCGTCCCAGGTGGTTTTGCTGGCCTCGTAGAGGGGGGTGGGGACGTTGCTCTTATTTATGTTGTTGACACTGGCGCGGTGCATGCGGATTACGTCCAGGAAGGGTTCGCGGTTGATGTACCAGCCGGGGCAGGCTCCGCCGGGCATGTGGTCGGGGGTGCTCGCTTCGCTTCGCTGGACAGCCGAGGCGGCTGTCCCCACGTGAGTCGTGCCGGCACCAACCACGTTGGCCCCTAGATTTGTTTCGGCTAAGTTTCTCTTTGTGGCCTCGGTTGCCGGCGTTAACGGGTCGCATTGTTCGGCTATGCGGCTGGATTGCAGGTAGGCTTCGCCGCACATGATGGCGGTTACACAGGCGGCGTAGTCGCGGCCGGCATCGGAGTCGTAGGGCAGGCCCGCGGCCATCAGCAGCGCGCCAAGGTTGGCATAGCCTAATCCCAGCGGACGGTAGTCATGGGAGTTGCGCATGATCATTTCCGTCGGATACCCGGCGTTGTCGACCAGGATTTCCTGCGCGGTGATCAGAATGTCGACGGCGTGGCGATAGGCTTCCACGTCGAAGGTTCCGTTAGGGGCGAACTTCAGCAGATTCAGGCTGGCCAAGTTGCAGGCGGAATCGTCTAAGAACATATACTCGCTGCACGGATTGCTGGCGTTGATGCGGGCGGTGTTCTTCGAAGTGTGCCAGCGGTTGACGGTGGTGTCGTATTGCATGCCGGGATCGCCGCAGTGCCAGGTGGCTTCGGAAATTTTCCGCATGAGATCTTTGGCTTTATAAGTGTGCATAACGCTGCCGTCCTGCACCTTCTTCGTCGAAAAATCGGTGTCGCGAACCACGGCATACATGAAGTCGTCGGTGACTCGGACGCTGTTGTTCGCGTTCTGGAAGAAGATGGAGGAGTAGGCATCGGAATCGGGATGCGAGCCGTCGTATCCCATGGCGACGAGTGCGTGGGCCTTGGCTTCTTCCTTTTGTTTGCAGAGGATGAAGTCTTCGACATCGGGATGGTCGATGTTGAGGATGACCATTTTTGCCGCGCGGCGGGTTTTGCCGCCGGACTTGATCACTCCGGCGAAGGCGTCGAAGCCTTTCATGAAGCTGAGCGGACCGCTGGCCGTGCCTCCGCCGCTGAGACCTTCGGTGGAGGAGCGCAGCGGGGAGAGATTAGTGCCGGTACCACTACCCCACTTGAACAACATGCCTTCGGTCTTGGCCAGGGTCAGGATGGAATCGAGCGAGTCCTTTACCGAGTTGATGAAGCAGGCGGAGCACTGCGGAGTTTTGTAGCCGGTGACGCCGAACTCGACCTGCTGAGTTTGCGGATTCCAGTGCCAGTTGCGGGCGTCAGAGTTGGGCTCGATACGGTCGCAGCCGACGTTGAACCAGACGGGCGAATTGAAGGCGGCGTACTGGCGAACGAGGATGTGGACCAGTTCGTCGTGGAAAGTGGAGGCATCGTCAGCGGTCTTGAAGTAGCCCTGGGCCAATCCCCAGTCGCGAATGGTTTCAGCGACGCGGGTGACGAGCTGGCGGACTCCGGTCTCGCGCTCGGGGGTGCCGACTTTGCCGTGCAGATATTTGCTGGCCACGATGTTGGTGGCGGTCATGGACCAGTCTTTGGGAACTTCGACGTCTTTCTGCTCGAAGATCACATTGCCCTGGGCATCGGTGATCTGAGCGAGGCGCAGTTCCCATTCGAGTTCGTCGTATGGAGAGACGCCGGGCTTGGTGAAGTGGCGGCGGAAGGTGAGGCCGGACTTCCTGGACGAGGCGACAGGGGAAGCGGGGGCGGCCGCAGTGGAATCGACGGTAGTGGTTTTGAGTTCTGGCATTATTCTCTCCATTAATTAGATTCTAATCAACACGGCCCGATTCGGCGTCCGGGGAAAGCGGAGGCGGGGTTCGGGCATTCCTAATTGTTCGGGGTTTCAAAGAGCTTTTTCGGGGGACTGAAGTCCCCGAGCATTCTTCGCACCCACGGCTTGCGCCCTGGACTGCATTCTTTGGCCGCTTCGCGGCTGCCACCTCAGGGGCTAAAACCCCTTCAATACATACATCTGGCGGCTCGGCTGAAGCCGCGCCCTTTCAAAAACAATCTCCCATGGACCCGCGCCCTTTCGATCTCCAATCGGAGGCCTCCTAGAAGCCGGAGGGCAGTGGCTGGGGACAGTGAAGGTTGCTGGTTGAGCCGGAGTTCAGTTGTACGGCCGCTGAATTTGCTTCCGAAGTGATTAAACGCATCGGCTTTTCGCCGCCTTCCCCCCTGGCCGGCAAGGGCGTCCCTCCCACATGTTCCGCGGTCATCTCCAGTGAAGACGAAAAGTCTTGGGGCAGGCCCGTGGCTTTTTCGGCGGAGGTCAGCAGCCATTGGTTCAGGGCATGGCAGATGCTGCGGCGCTGGGCGCGGTCTTCAATCACGACGAAGCGCAGGAAACAGTTGCCGGAGGTCAGGCGGGCGCGCAGGGGATTTTCCCGGGTGAACATGCGGTCGAGCACGAAGGCCATGTCGTCGTCTTCGGAGAATTGGAGGACGGCCAGCATGCGGCGGGGTTCCTCGGTGGCTGAAGCCGCCTTCCCGGGGGGCTGCGGGTCGCTGCGCTGAAGCGCGGCGTCGGCTGAAGGATAGCTGCCTAAAGAGGCCCCGTTCGTAGCGTCCAAGGAAGTTGCGGCGCTGGAGGCACCGGCCGAGCTTTGCTCGGCTGGGCGGACGAGGGCGTCCGCCCCTCGATGGAGCGTGCCCGTTCCGAAATTTATTATTTCTTCGGCGATGGCGAACAGGCCGGGCTTGCTGGGGACGATTAACAGGCTGCGCGGGGAATCACAACGGAACCAGCGCGACCATTGGAGGCGGCGGGGATCAATGGGACGATCCAAGCCGTGCCGGACAAGGGAGTCGGCGACCAGTTGGTTTAAAGCTTCCATTCGGGCTCCTGCATTTCGCTCAGGCACTTAGTAATGCTGTAATTACCGCGGCTAAAGCCGTCCTGGTGCCGGAGGCGTTATGCGGCGCTTAAGCGTCGCTTTTCCACGGCGTCTCCACATTTTTCGCAGCCTTCTGAAGGCCACGTTCTGATACAAATCGCTCTAAGCGGCTAGGTCGCGGTTCATCCTGGGAACGCTCACGGCGCGGCTTGAAGCCGCGCCCTTTCAAAACAAATTCATGGCGGATGGCTTAAGGCCTACGCCGTTTTAAAACAAAATCCACAGCCGATGTCCTGGGGGAGGATCGGGGAACGGCCACCGCTGGTTTTGGGCTGCCGGTTTGCCGGCAGTTCCAAGGTACTGGTTTACGGCTGTGGCGCCGGGTCACCTCTGGCCCGGCGCCACGCCGCCGGTTTAAGTTTTGTATTCAGCCGCGCCCGCATTGAATCCGCCCCGTTCCCGCGAGGCGCATTGCAAAGGGCTCATGGGATTGCAAAGTTACTCCCGCTTATGGGGTCTGTCAAGAGAGAAATACCATATGTAGTATCTCCAGCAATGACGGGCTTGGTGCGGGCGTGCCTGACCTGTTTTCCACAACGGTAGAATGGGGGCGAATTCATGGTTTGTTCACAATGGGGTGGTTGGTCCCGGCCGTGGTGCAATTTGACCGGCGTTGGTCTCGCTCAGCAATCTCACGCTCACTTCGCTTCGTTTGTCACGCTCGCTTAGCTTTGTCTCTTGCTCGCTTCACCTGTTGGGCGGAGCGTCCGCCCGTTCGTGGTTGGTGGCTTCATCTGGTTGTGCCGAATCAGAGCGACCGAGCACCCGGTTCCGAGGTGCGGCGATCACGATACGGCTGAGGAGATTTGCGGACAAGGTAAGGGGGAATCGAAAGCGCGGCTGAGGGATAGGGTCGCGAGGTTTCGTCCGGTTGCAGGGTTCTGCAGGGCGATGAAGTCCGAGAGGGACCATTGTCGTCGCAGGCTTCTTTGCGCGATTCGGATGGCAAAACGACATAGACGTCTTCGAAGATGCGGCGGGGCGTGATGCTGAGAACGCCATCGGACGATTCAACCAGATAGTCACCCCTGGCCCCGCAGTGTTGCCGGCCGAGATCATCGGTGAAGGCAAGACTCGCGGTGAGTTGTTTAGCTTTGACGAGGAAGCGTGTGCGATATGTGTTCCACGGAGTTGGCGCTTTCATGGGTGCTGACCGCTCTTTCAATTGGCGATGATGATCCAGTGGTGGTAGATGCTGACCCGACAGTCTGCCCTCCCCATGCTGTGAGCCGTTTGCCATCACCGGCTCGATTCAACTTTATTTTGTGGAGTGGGCGAGAGTGAATGTACGAGCGAAAGAGGGCGGGGTCAATCCAATATTTTTGGTGCAGTTGAGGAAATTGATGGCTACGGTTTTTCCCGTAGGAGTTGCACTGAGGCGACGGGGCGAAATGTCTCGCTGAGGCGCATGCAGGGCGCGTGCGCGGTCTACGGGTGGGAATCAGATTGCGGGCGCAGACGAGGCCACGGGCAATTGTGCACAGAGCGTGCACAGGAAATGCAGAATCGGCGGCCGGGCGGCAATGGGTATAAGCTGCACGGACGCTGGGGAAATTTTTCTGCTGCGGCTGAGCGAGCAAAATACCGGGTGGATCAACATCAGGCGGGTGAGCAGGTTGGAGCGCATGGAGAACGGTACGGTCCTTGCTCTGATTACTCTGAATAAAAAATATATGGAGGAGAAGATCATGGCAATTGACCCGGTTTGCGGGATGAAAGTGGAGGAGAAAAAGGCGGAACATCAGACGCAGTTCGCGGGGAAGACGTACTTTTTCTGTTCGGAGGATTGCAGAAAGGAATTTGACGCCGATCCGGACGAGTATGCGAATACGCTGGCGGCTTAAGAGTTGCCGGTAATAAGTCAGAAGGCCCTGCGCTGGCGCGGGGCCTTTCTTGTTTGGTCTTTTATGGTTCTTGGTGTGCAACTCGCTTCTTGCAGTCCGTGAGGACTGCGCTCGCTTCGCTCGCGGGACAGCCGGGAGCGGCTGTCCCACGCGTTTGTGTTTAGCGGGCCAGGGCTGGCTCCTGTACGCCCTTGCCGGACTTGAAAGCTTCATAGCACTGGTTGATTTCATCCCAGTTGATTACGTTCCACCAGGCGGCGAGATATTCGGGACGGCGGTTGTTGTATTTCAGATAATAGGCGTGCTCCCATACGTCATTACCGAAAATGGGGAAGAGGCCCTGGCTGATGGGATTGTCCTGATTCGGCGTGGAGATGATTTGCACGTCGCCGCCCTGCTTTCCGGCAAGCCAGACCCAGCCCGAGCCGAACTGTTTTACGCCGGCATCGTTGAACTTGGTTTGGAAGTCTTTGAAGTTGCCGAATGCTTTGGTGATGGCTTGAGCGACCGGGCCATTGGGGTCGCCGCCTCCTTTGGGCTTCATGATCTTCCAGAACATGGTGTGGTTGACGTGGCCGCCGGCGTTGTTGCGGACTGCGGCACGGATATCTTCGGGGACGGAGTTGAGATCGCGGATGAGAGCGTCGGCGGACTTGCTGGCGAGTTCGGGATGTTTCTCGATGGCCGCGTTAAGGTTCTTAACGTAGGCACCGTGATGCATGTCGTGATGCAGAGTCATCGTCTGCTTGTCGATGACGGGTTCCAGAGCCGCATAATCGTACGGCAGGGGGGGTAGTTCGTGAGCCATGATTTTTCCTCCAGAGTTCCTATTGTACTGATGAAAGGATTGCGGGCACGGATTCAGACGGTTTCATGGTTAGTGCTGAAAAACGGGACGGCGGTTGCGCAGAGATTTTATACCCGGAAAAATGAAATACGAACGTGGGGCCGAAGGGTTTGCCGAAAAACTCGCGCTGGAGACCCTGGGGCTAAGGCCCAGGAGCAAAAACTTATCGCAGAGCTGCAAGTGCGACACCGCCCAACGGCAGATTTTTTTGACTTGCGTGAGCGTATCCTTTGCCTGGCTTCCGCCGCCAGCGCCCTGCTCGTCGCCTGGGTCAGGTCGGAGCACTACTGCAGCGCCGAAGTATCCTTGCAATACGCCGGCTCCGTAACCGGGCCCGGCTTCCGGTTTCGGTCGAAACAAGCCTCGCTGATCCAATGATCCGTGTAGGTGTTCTTCACGCCGTCTGGAATCTCATTTTCCTTCAGTTCAGTAAAGGCAAAGTCGATGGTTCCGTCGGGATAGACTGCCCCCAGCAAGTATCCATACACATAAGTTTTCGACTTAGTAAGATCGGCTCCCGGTGGCAGGGGATATCGTTGTGCGCCGGCGGTTCCGATAATCCAACCTGGCAGTACTCCTTCACTGCGCCAGCGCCTGGTGTTGTAGATGTCGCTCATGAAGTAATGCGAATGGCTCGCGAGGACATACACCTTCTTGCCTTTGCCTTCCATCTTGAGCAGGTCCCGGTAAACCTGCTCGCCGGCTTTTATTCCGGTTGGATTCTCGTTTCCGTTTTCATCCGCGTTCATGCTGTGGTCGCAACTCACGCTCCAGGGCAGCGCCTTGTGCATTCCCACCACAATCGTCTTTATGCTCTGGTCCTCATTCTTGAGGACGCCTTCCAGCCAGTCCGTTTGACGCTGATCGAATTGGTCGTCGGTCGCGTTGTCGAGATAGATGAAGTCCACCCCAGACTTCGTCCAGTGGTAGTAAGTCTTTGCCTCCAGTTGGGCGCACGCTGCGCATCCCTTAACACACTTCTGCGCGGTGTCCGTTGGCGACTGCTCCGCCGCGTTCGTCCCTTTTGCGGCCGCAGAAGGGATCTGCGATGCCGGGCCAGAGTTATTCTTTCCTTCCTGCAGGTTGTCCTGGTCCAGCCACGTTTGGAACGTCCTGGCAAACTCGCACCGGTTTTTCGGCGAGATCGTTTCGTGATTACCGATACCCAGGTAATAGGGCATCGGGATGTTTGAGAAAGGCCCGATCTGGTTACGCTTGAAATCTTCCCAGGCATCCAACTCATAGGCAGAAATGTTCAGGGGCTTATCTTTTATTTTGGCGATCTGAAGCATGTCTTCATCGAAGTTGTAGATGGCCCGCAAGTCTCCCAGATGCCAGTAAAAGGCTGCGCCATCTATCTTCGCGCCCTTGGCAATGACCGGCGCGATTACATCGCCGCAATTGCGCGAGTCGCCCGAAACCACGAAATGCCACAACGCCCCCGGCCTTTTGTCAGGGTCGCCCATGGTGCGCGAGGGCGCGGAACCGACGCTGCCGGGCTTGCTGCGGCAGACGCAATTACAGCCCACCGCCAGCGCCAGGCTCCACAAGATCAGGTTCCCTACCGCCACTTTTGCCAGAGTTCTTTTCACAATTCCTCCGAAGGCGAAACGCTTTCCCGGGGATGGCAGGCATTGTGGCGTTTCTAACGTACAGATTCAAGTAAAAAGCGAGAGCTGCCTCTCTGCCACTTAGCAGCTTTGCCCTAAAGCGTTACCTACCAGATCAAGAGTATTGACATTTCCCGGTCACGGATCGAAGTTTAACCTAGGGCATTTGACCGGACTCTTACAATCTCTCACATCCCGGGAGCCCGACTGGAATCTTACAACCTTGTTGAACAGGAGCACGAGAAGTGTATCAAGCACATGGGTGGCTAAAGCGAGGACTTAGGAAGAGCGGTACATTTTTCGAAATCCGGGCGGCAATGCTTTGCTGGGTTCTGTTTCTATCTCTTAGTTTGATCGCGACGGCAGAAACCTGCCAAACCGCCGGCGACATGGATCCTGCCACGCAAACCGCGATCACTAATACTGCTCTGCGCTACTTCGACCTCGTGGCAAAGGGCGATGCGGCTTCGCTGCGGCAAAGCGCCATCCCCGGCGTGGCTGCGGATTTTTCGGGCATCGCCTCCACTATAAGCAATAATCAATCGGCGCTCGCCGGCTCAAAGGGAAGCGTGCGGCCTCCTTTTGTGCTGCAAACTGAAGGTACCGCACCCACGACCCGCGCCGAGTTTTTCTGCGGCGTTTTCGGGGGAAGGGGCCAGACCAGTAACAGCGCAGTCTTCACCTTGAACAATCTGCCGCCTGGCAAATACGGCGTTGCCATCGTAGACTCCACCACCCCCAAAGGCCCATACACGGTTTCTCTGATCCTGGAGCAGTTGGGTTCCGAGTGGAAACTGGGGGGCCTCTACATCAAGTCTGGTCAATCTGCCGGGCATGACAGCAATTGGTTCGTGAGCAAAGCCCACGACTTTCAGACTAAAGGCCAGATGCACAACGCCTGGCTTTACTATCTCGAGGCGCGCGCCCTGATTTCGCCCCTGCCCTTCATGAGCACCGCCGCCACCGATAAACTTTATGACGAGTCGCAGAAGTTGCAGCCTGCGGACTTGCCGGCAGAAGGCAAGACCGTCGATCTCCCGGCCGCGGGCGCGACTTACAAAGTGACCGCGCTGTTTCCCGAGGTCGTGGGCAACGATCTCGATCTGATCGTGAGGTACCAGGCAGCAAATGTTTCGGACACAAACCGGGCTTACCAGAGCAACGTTGCCGTAATGAAAGCAGTGCTGGCGAAGTATCCGGAATTCAGGGACGCGTTTGTGGGCGTAGTAGCCCGGGCCGTGGATCCTGGCGGGCGCGATTACGGCACGCTGCTGGCCATGAAAGACATCAAATAGGCAATGAGGGATTGAGTGATTGAATTATCGAGTCGTTGAATCATCGAATCACTCAATTCCGGCTTGCTCCAACACGCACTCTTTCGGGTCTTTATCATCGCGCAGGCCGTGAAAGACTGGGGCTCGGAGCTTGGCACTGGTTCCAGCGATTTTTCCCGATTCCGCGTTGCCGGTCCATTCCGCATATTCGATCTCGGCCACCAACTCCGGTTTCACCCAGAATACTTTCCGGAGAGCTTCAACTTCGCCGTAGAACGGATTCTTGTTGGTTTCGCGCTTCTTCAGCAACTTCCAGACTTGAGCTAGCGACTTCTGATCGAACCCGCTGCCCGCCTGCCCGACGTGAATCAGCCGTCCCTTGCTGTCATACAGTCCCAGCACAATCGAGCCGAAATACGGGCGGCTGCCTTCCGGTTCGGTGTAGCCGCCGATCACGCAATCGATCTGGTGAGTAATTTTGATCTTCAGCCACTCGGTCGAGCGCCGCTCCTGATAAATGCTGTCGCGCTTCTTGGCCAGGATGCCCTCCAGGCCCTTGGCCCGAGCCATCTCGAACAATGCCTTGCCTTGCTTTTCGTAATGGTCGGAGTAGCGCAGGGAATCTCCGCCAATGATTATCGCTTTCAATTTCTTCTTGCGCTCCTCCAGCACCACGCGCCGCCAATCGTAGCCATCGAGATACAGCAAATCGAAAACATAGTAGAGGACGGGCACATCGGCTTGGGCCGTCATCCGACGTCCACCAGGACGAAATCCGGTGCGCTGCTGCATCAGGCTGAAGGATGCACGGCCCTGCTCATCGAGGGCTACCACTTCGCCATCCAGAATGGCGGTCCTGCCTTTCACGGATTTCGACAGGTCTTTCAGCTCAGGAAAGCGCGGCGTGAGTTCATTCTGATTGCGCGAAACCAGCCGCACCGTGGCTTCCCGAATAAATGCCACGGCGCGGTAGCCATCCCATTTGATCTCGAAGAGCCACTCGTCGCCATCGAACGGTTCATCGATCGAAGTCGCCAGCATGGGATGAATCTCACTGGGCATGGGACGCTTGACCGGTGCGGAAAGCAAAACCGCAGTGGACGCTGAGGATTGGGGTTTCCGGTTGTCGGGGCTTGCCGCGGGAGCAGCGCTACGGATGGGTTCGCGTTCTTTAGTTGACTCTGCGTCCTCGGCGGTTTTCAGTGCTTTTTTTTTTGACCGCCTGCTGCGGCTTTCTTTTTGTCGAGTCTGGCCACGGCATCGGCCAACCACGCCGCCTTCAACTTCCCGCGCCCGCTGGCGGGACGGCTTGTCCACTCTCTGGATCCCGCGTCGCCGGCAATCTCGGCCAGGCTGCGCTTGCTCAGCACCGACTCATCGTAGGCATCGATATCATAGCCCTCGACCGCATACTCATCGTGCTTCTTGATCAGCAGCCATTCCGTTCCCTTGCTTCCCGGACGCCGTCCCTTCATCTTCACCAGCGCAAAATCGCCGTTCAGCTTCTTGCCTTTCAGCCGGAATTTCAAATCTCCCTTGGCCAACATCGCCGCGGCCTCAGCATCCGTTCCCAGCACGTATTTTCCCTGCACCGCCACCGCAGACAGCGGCTGCCACATGCCTACGTCCCAAACCATTACAGTCCCCGCGCCGTAATTGCCTTCCGGAATGTTGCCCTCGAAATCGAAATACGACACCGGATGATCCTCCACCTGCATGGCCAGCCGCTTATCCGCCGGATCAAGTGACGGTCCCTTGGGCACGGCCCACGATTTCAGCACACCTTCCATCTCCAGCCGGAAGTCGTAGTGCAACCGCGTGGCGTCATGCTTCTGCACGACAAACCGGTGCCCCGCCTTGCTCTCAACTTTCGGGGGAGGCTCCGGCGTCTGCTCAAACTTCCGCTTCCGCTTGTATTCTTCCAGTGGCATAGAAAGACCATTTAATCACAGAGACACTCTTCGGTTCTGCTCGGGGCAGGCAGAGTCACAGAGGAGGCAGGATAGTTTCTCTTTCCGAGCGGAGCATTCGCTTCCCAGGGAAAGGGGAAGCGGAGTGGAGGGAACAGCTGTGATTACTGCGGGGTTATGAGATTCCTGCAGCTACGTTTCATAATGCAGCAGCGACATTACGTCGTAGTCTTTCAGCTTTTCGCGGCCTTTCAGAAAATCCAGTTCGACGATGAATCCCAGGCCGGCGATCTCTGCGCCAAGGGAAGCGGCCAGCTTGGCCGTGGCCTCGGCGGTGCCTCCGGTGGCCAGCAGATCGTCGACGATCAGGACCTTCTGGCCTTTTTCAATAGCATCCTTATGCATTTCAAGCGAATTGGTTCCGTACTCGAGCGCGTAGTCGAATCTCACGGTTTCGGCGGGAAGTTTGCCGACTTTGCGCACGGGAACAAAGCCGGCATTCAGGCGGTAGGCGAGTGCGGGCGCGAAGATGAACCCGCGGGCCTCCATGCCGAGGACCAGATCGATCTTGCGATCGACATAGTGTTCGGCGAGCCGGTCGATGAGCGTGGCCAGGCCTACTTTGTCCTTCAGTAGAGTTGTGATGTCGTAGAAGAGAATGCCCTTCTTGGGGAAATCGGGCACTTCGCGGATCAGCTTTTTGAGTTCGTCGGGATTCATGCGTGAGTTCCGTACCAATCTACCATGCTCCTTCAATGCGAAATGAATTCAGTTCGGCGGCGGGGCGGGCCGGAGATTCATCGACCGCATCGACACGAGCGGCGCGCGGGCCTTCGCGCAAACGCGAGCGCAGGCCGGAAAGCTGATCGCGGGTTCCCTGCGCCAGGATCTCGACGCTGCCGTTGGCGTTGTTGCGTACCCAGCCGGCGACGCCGAGAATATGCGCCTCGCGCTCCACAAACCAGCGGAAACCGACACCCTGCACACGTCCGCGAACCACGAAGCGGCGGGCTTGCACGTCTTCTGTCATTGAGCTTTATCAAAATAACAGCCCGACGCATTTTCGTACAACGGCAGATCCCAGATGGAGGGTCCCTGAAACTGACTAAAATAAATTTTCATGGTGCCGGGAGTGTGCGGTCTGTTTGTTCAGGGATCCATCCGATCTGTACCATATACGGTACACCACCCCCTCCCCCCCTTTTTGCAAAATCTCTGGAATCATCGCGTTCGCGGGAAATTCGCCGCAAGATCTGGATTTCAAAGAACTTAGATACTAAGTTCCTTAGAAACAGGAACTTAGAGGCGCGATGATTTGGCTTGTGCCAACCGTTACGGCCTCGACGATGATTGCTGAATTAGATTTTGGGCGCAAGGTCAGATGTCACAAGGGGGCTGTGGAAAAAGTTGGGGACGTGGGCGTGGGTGGCATTGCTCCCAAGAAAATGTTCTCGGGTAGGCGTATAAACTGGTATTTCTGTTTCGTGCCGGGAAAAGCGATTTTATGGAACTCGAGCAGGGACTTAAGCTAGCTCTGGATGGGCGCGCCGTGCTTTTTCTCGGCGCTGGTTTCTCACGCGGAGCAACGAATCTCGGTGGAAGGGACTTTTCGTTGGGAAGCGACCTCGCTGCGCGCCTCTCCGCAGCTGCCGATGTTCCTAAGGAGTTTGCGCTTGACGACGCCGCGGAGGCCTACGCTCAGAAGTTTGGCGCAGCCAAACTTGTTGATGAACTTAAGTTATCCTTCTCCGCCAGGGCAGTCGCGGATTTTCATAAACGAATTGCTGAGGTCCCATGGCGCCGTGTCTATACCACCAACTACGACGACGTATTTGAGCTGGCCTGCCGCGACATCGGCAAGCGAGTCGACGCGGTCATCCCAGCCGATGATATTTCCCAGATTTCGAAAAAGAACCTGATATGCGTCCACCTGAACGGACTCATCGCGCGGACAAACGAGCACTCGATCTGGAGCGATCTAAAGCTCACACAGCCCAGCTATGACAGTGGCTCGGCGATCGACAACGAGTGGGGTAGCTTCTTTAGGTCCGATCTGCAGGCCGCGCAGGCGGTGTTCTTCGTCGGCTACTCGCTATGGGACATTGACGTCAGACGACTGCTCTTCGAGGAGCAACTGATTGATAAATCCTTCTTCGCACTCGGGAAGGGACCGGACCTGGCCACAGCTCAGCGCGTCAGCAGGTATGGGCTTTTAGTCGCGGCAGACGCACAGGAGTTCGCGGGACAACTGGTCGAATTCGGAAAAAGTTATGTCCCGGAAAAGGATCCGACGCCAATAAGCTTTTGTTTGTCCCACTTCGAGGCCGGCCCGGCTGCGGCTGCGCTGGAGGACCGGAACATCTTCGAGCTGCTCCTGTTCGGGAACCTGCGGCCGGAGTTTGTGGTGGCCAGCTTCCTTGGCCAAATCAGGTACTGTGGCCCTCGCAAGGCGAACGAATTGGCTGTCTCTAGGCTAGAGGCCGGAACTCGGATGATCGTGCTTCATTCATCCCTCGGCAACGGGAAAACGATCGCCCTTGAGGAGCTGAAGTTTCTAGCACATTCCAAGGGCTTCAAGGTGCTCACCTTGGCGAACCGAGGCGTCTCGCTAGAGGAGGAGCTGCAGAACGCACTCGTCCAGTCAGGGAAGAAGGCGTTCTTCATCGACAACTACGTTGAGTGGCTTGAAGTGTTTCCGCTCTTTGGGGCGCATCGGTCGGAGGACTTTACCCTAATTGTCTCTGCTAGGTCATCTTCAAACGATGTCCTGATCGACCGCCTGAGTGGGGACTTGGGGACGGGCGACATCTACGAGATTCCAGTCGACAAGCTCGATGCTGGGGACATTCGTTGGATCGTTCCGTTCTTCGACGAGTTTGGAATCTGGGGCGACAAGGCTTCATTCTCGGCGTTGCGTAAGGAGAAGTTCCTTGCGCAAGCTTGCGGCGGTGAGTGGAGCGGAATTCTCCTCAAGCTACTCGAATCCCCTGACATCGTCGAGAGGCTTCAGGGTCTATTTTCCGAACTAAAGAAAAATGGCCCCTATTCGGAGCCGATCATCCGGCTTCTGATCCTCACCGTACTGGCTTATCGGCTTGAGACGCCGGTCCTCGTGGATCTATGCGGCGACAAGATTTTGGAAGGTGGCTTCCGCAAAGACCCGGTCGCCAAGGAGCTGATCGACTTCGGGCGCACGACGGTTGGAATGCGGTCCTCGGTGACGGCGGAGGTTCTACTCAGACAGGTAGTCGATCCGAACATCGTCGTCAAGGCCTTGATCGGCCTAATCACACGCGCCGATAAGCTCTCACACGCTTCGACCTTCAACTATGAGCTTTTCAAGAACCTAGTGCGCTTCAGCAACCTGCATTTCATGTTTGCTGAGAGGGAGCGTGGACGAGCCGGCATGCGCGTCTATGAGGCGGTCAAGAACCTTCCTGCCTGCAAACGTAGCCCGCTATTCTGGCTGCAATACGGGATCGCGGCCCTGGTTTCTGGGGACTACGATAGGGCCAAGTCGTACTTCGATAACGCCTACGCGTTTGCGGGCGAAATGTACGAATATGACTCCTTCCAGATTGACAACCACTACGCCCGATTCCTGATCGAGAGGGCGGTCGCGCGCCACGATTCGAAATCCGCGATGTCGGCGTTTCGCGAGGCTAGGGGGCTTCTCTTCCCTCAACTTGCGCAAGAAAGGCGCCACTATCCTTTTAGGGCGGCATCCCGGTGGAGCAATTTCTATCTTTCGTTCCGAGACGAGCTCACAGAAGTGCAAAAGGCTGAGATCCGGAATGCGGCGACCTACGTTGTAGAGCGCATTGAAGATCTGCCGCAGGATCGCGCGAGCCACAGAGACGTAATCGAGTGTTGGGAGGCAATGCAGCTGATCCTGGCCGACCCGCATCCCCCTGTGCAGCCCGGCGCCGTGGAAACGAGTCAGTGATCGCCCACGGGTGGGGCATCCAGTTCGGGAGAATGCCTTGCAGGGTCCGTGGCCGCGCAGCACTGCAGGGCTCCTTCGACTCCGCGAGGACCTCGCTTTGCGAGGTACTCACTACGCTCAGGATGACAAATTGAATGTTAGGCGCGCGAGAGATAGACGCCTTCGGCTGTGTCCACCTTAATGCGCTCCCCTTCGTTGATGAAGGGTGGCACCTGGACAATGAGGCCCGTTTCCGTCCGGGCGGCTTTGGTGACGCTGGAGGCGGTAGCGCTCTTCAGGCCGGGTTCCGTCTCGACAACCGTCAGTTCCACGGTTTGCGGCAGTTCAATGCCGACGGCTTTGCCGTCAAAGAATTCGACTTTGATTTCGAGATTGGCGATGAGGTAATCGACGGCGTCGCCCAGGATATCTTTACTCAGGTAAGTCTGCTCATAGTTCGACGTATCCATGAAGTAATAATTGTCCCCTTCGGAGTAGAGGAACTGCATCTCGACTTCGTCGACGTTGACTTTTTCGATGGGATCGGGGGAGCGGAAACGGTGCTCGAACATGGCGCCGGTGCGCAGGTTGCGCAGCTTGGCTTGGATGAAGGCGCGCAGATTGCCGGGGGTGCGGTGCTCGACGCTGAAAACAGAGTGCAGATCATTATTGTGCTTGATGATCATGCCGGGACGCAGTTGTGTGGCAGGGATCGACATCGTTCTAACAGTCTCCTCGAAAAAATGAGTGCTGGAGTGACGGAAGGCGGGCAGGCCACATTTTCCGCCGCACAGGGCTAAAGCATTATTTTACACGCGGGTCTGGGGAAAGGAAACCTTCCCGAAGTGGCATTCATCGTAAAGGGACCTCGCCTTAAACCTGCGTTCAGTTCCGCGGGATCGAGCGAGTTAGGACTAAAATCATTGCGGCGGGAGAATTCGGCGAGTTTCGATGCCGCCGGCATTCGCCGCGGAATGAGGCCAACATTATGCGTTCTGGAAGTTATGAATCATCTGAAGGAAGCAGCGTAGGAACTGCAATCACGTTTCTTTTGATCGGTTTGGGCGCAGGAGCGCTGGTGGCACTGGCGCTTGCTCCGAAGACGGGCAAGAATTTCCGTCGCGACCTGAAACGCGGTTACGAAGAGGCCAAAGATACGCTGCAGGATTGGACGGAAGAAGCCAAAGATCGCGTCCGGGATGCGAGGGAACGAGTGCGCGACGTGGCGGAACGGGGCGCCGACCTGGCCGACAATCTGCGGGACAAAGTCGAGCCGTTGCGCCGGGCGATCAACCGGGGATAGTCGCGCGCGGGCTTTTGCCCGGCTGAACTTCGCTAGAAGATCGATCCAGTTAGAAAATTGATCGCAAGAGGTGCCCGATGCGGCGCAAGAGGCGGCGTCCCGGATTGGGTTGCGGCGCGGGCGGGGGCAGGGGCTGAAGATCGAGATAGGCGGGACGCGCCGAGAACTCAATCACTGGCAGGGCGGAGACTTGTTCGATCGGAGCGGGATCTGCCGAACGATTTTTTCCGTGGAAAACCAGGGGCGCTTCCACCTGGACGTGAAGGTCATTCGGCTGCGAAGGCGGAAGGGGCTGGGTTTCAGGGCCAGAGGAAAGAGCCGCGGGAGAACTGCCCGCCGATTTTTCGTCGGGCGGTAGATCCCCGCTCTGATTCAGGGTGACCTTGGCCGGCATCCCGGAATCTGGAATGATGCGTGCTGGGGCGGCTTCGGCCTGCAGGACAGGAAGCGGAGGAGGACAGCCGCACCCAAGCGGGACATCGGCATCGATCTGGTCGATCCTTCCTGAGCGAAACACGGCCTGCTCGCTGGGCTGCACCCGATAAACGCGGTCGCCGATCAACTCTGAAACGGCGGCGGTGGCGGTGTTGCCCGGCAGTGCGCGCACGCAGGTATTACCGTGCGCATCACTGCTGACGGCGAAGTCAAACTGGCCTGGACCGGCAAACAGAATGCGGAAATCCGGAGTGAGAATGGTATCGATGGAATCCTGCAGCGCGTAGTGCGTCTCCAGCGCGCCCGCGCTCATACCCAGCATCAAGTCTTTTGAGCTTTGAGAAGGGGTTACGGAGACGGCGGTACCAGGACAAACGCGTACCTCGCCACCCCGCCTTAAATGGAGCACGGCAGTCTCGCTGCCGGCGCTCACGGACGACCCGGCGACGAAGCGGCTGCCGGCCGTCACCACATCACCCACACCGCTGGTGACGGGTACGACTCCCGGCGCACCAGTTGGGATTAGAGACGCGACCTCCGGCGGCTGGGATGGCGACTGGCCGCGGGCAGATTCGTGAGGGGGCTTCAGCCGAACCATCAGACGGTTGCCGGCGGTATCCCAGCTGTAGCCGTATGGGATCAGCAGGTCCAACACAATTCTGACGACGGGCGGGTGGTTCTGGTATTGTTCGGCGCGGATGGTGAGAAAGTCCTGCTGCAAAACCGGAATGCGCTTGCGTTTGAAGCCCATGCGGGCATTGGGCAAGTCGATTACCAGCCTCGGCGGCGAATCCAGCGGCTGAATGGTGGGGGTCAGTGGTCGCGAGGAAACGACTTCAACGGCGCTACCGCCACCCTCCTGGACCACGCGGACGCTGCTGACGACGGCGGCTTCGGACTTGGTAGAATCGGCAGGCTGGGCCGCAACCGTCAAGGCTGCGGGCGCCAAACCGGCACCCAGCATAACGGCCATTGCGAATAGAGGGCCCGCTGAGAGTCGTTTAGCGCGAGGTCTCGGCAAAGAAATCCCCTGAATAGACACAACTCCTCAAGTGAACCTTATCATTTGTGACGAAGGGAAAGAAGTACCCGGATTGGCTGGAAGATCGCCTGATTACGTAAAGGAGCGGGAAGCGGCATTTGCAACTGGCCAGGCGGCCGGAAGCAGAGATACTTCAGGCGTGCGGAATGCTGGAGGCTTACGATGGGCCTCAGTTATCCGCCAGAAATTCGTACTCCTCGATGACCGCGGCCACGGCCATTTTGCCATCGTCGGCGCCATTTTCCACGCGCACCACCCGGGCCTTACACTGCACCCGGATGCTTTCAGTGAGGGTAATTTCTGGCGGCAGCGTAAGGGTGAAGCCGAGGGGTGAGCCCTGCTCGATAGGAGAATCGAGATAAAGGCAGATGCCGCGCGCGCTCACATCGCGGACTTGCCCTGGTTCACCGTGACTGGAGTTTTCATTGCGGACAACCGATACCGGAATCCGGAGCGCGAACCGTCGTGCAGCCCTTTTCTCGTGCTGGGCTTCATGCATTGTTTTGCTCCAAGCTAATGAAGTGGCGTTTACCCTATGCACGAGAATGCAACCTGCAGCGCGCTACGTCAATACCACCCTTGGGGATTGAAGTGGCACGTTCTGGTCAGGCGCAGCGAAATTGGGGCAGAAACTTCCGAAACCATTAAACTGAAACAGGCGGTGTGCGTGGTTCTTGTTCTCGACAATTACGATTCGTTTACCTACAACCTGGTGCAATACCTGGGGGAACTGGGCGCGAAGGTTGAAGTTCGCCGTAACGACGAGCTCACCGTAGCAGACGCGGAGGCGATGCAACCGGAACACATCGTGATCTCGCCCGGCCCGTGCACGCCGCAGGATGCCGGGATCAGCATCGATATGATCCGGCACTTTGCCGGCAAGGTTCCCGTGCTGGGTGTTTGCCTGGGGCATCAGGCGATCGGGGCGGCGTTTGGCGGGAAGGTGGTGCGCGCGCCGCACTTGATGCACGGCAAAACCAGCGCGGTCACGCACGACTGCAAAACCATCTTTCGCGGATTGCCGACGCCAATGACGGCTACGCGATATCACTCGCTCATTGTGGAGGAGCGGGATTTGCCGCCGGAGCTTGAAGTCAGCGCCTGGACAATAGAAAAAGACGGAAGCCGTACCATCATGGGTTTGCGACACAGAAAATTTGCCGTCGAAGGGGTGCAGTTTCATCCCGAAAGCGTGTTGACCGATTCGGGGAAGAAACTGGTGGGGAATTTTCTGGAAGGGAACGATGGACGGTGACGCCTGCGCCCGCCGTATGCCCCACGCAGAGTTTCGTCTTTGACCGCAGGGCAGCTTTTGATTTCTCGCATTTACCGCGGTGCAACACGGTGGTCGTTCGAAACGGCTTTTCCGTGTGGTTAAACGACTCTAATTTAACCTGGCATTCACATGCTTATCGCTTTTATTTTGTATAAGATGCATATTAATCCAGATTCTCCGCGATTTTGATTTACTTCCGTAACTCGCGCACCCGCCCGGCAGCAACTAATGTGGTCTGGAGGGGTTCGTACCTAAGGGAAATCCATGTCCAGTTTTGGGAGATTACGGCGCGCCTTGGGCACGTTGCTGGTGCCGGTGTCGATCTTTGTCTGTGCCGGCATGGCCTACGCCTCGTCTGCAGCTCTGCTTCTGGAGGAACCCTACGGCAAGCTGGGATTCTTTACGGCGACGGGGCACGCGGCAGTGTATTTGTCCGGAGTCTGCGCCGAGACGCCGTTGCAGTTGCGGCCGTGCGCGCCGGGCGAACTGGGTACGGTCATCAGCCGTTATGACGGAGTCGGGGACTATGACTGGGTGGCCATCCCCCTGATTCCCTATCTTTACGCAGTGAACAAACCGGACGAGATTCCATTATTCGCAGACGCGAAGATGGTCAGCTTTCTGCGCGATCAATACCGGCGCAAGCATCTGGAAGATGTGGTGCCGGATCTGGCGAATGGGGTTGCTCCGGGCGGGAACTGGTATGAATTGACGGGATCGGCCTACGACCGGTCCGTCTACGCATTCGAAATCGAGACTACCGCGCAACAGGATCTGGCCTTCATTCGCAAGTACAATGGGGCGCCGAATCATTCCCATTTCCGGACCGTATCGAACAATTGCGCCGATTTTGCCAAGGACGTGATCAATTTCTATTATCCCAAGGCGCTGCACCGCAGCGTGGTTGCGGACGTAGGAATCACGACGCCGAAGCAGATGGCCAAGACGATGATCAAGTTCAGCGCGCGGCATCAGCAACTGCAGTTCGCGCGCTGGGTAATCCCCCAAGTTCCCGGCGGAATGGGGCGCAGCACGCCAGTGCACGGAGTGGTGGAATCGTTCCTTAAATCGAAGAAGTACATGGTGCCCAGCGCCGTAGTGAGCCCGGTTTTTGCCGGCTGCGTCGTGGCCGTGTACCTGGGCACGGGCGCGGGACGATTTGATCCCGCGAAAGAGGCCCTCGTGTTCAATGCCGGGCGCGGGTTGGAGCCTGCGCTGGGAACTGAGGACCGGCGCGCGTTTCAGAGCGAACTGAACCACTTCGTGGTTAATCACCCAAACGCGGACCATTCGGGAGCCGATTCATTCCAGTTCGAGCCGTCCACAAATAACGGCGGACACGTGGAAAAATGGGGGCGGCTGCTGCACGACGCGGCTCCGGATTTTGATGCCGACGGCCGACCGGTGTTGCGGATTCGCGAGGGAGAGGAAGAAGTAAGCGTGGGGGTGTCGGCGAGCAACATTCTGGACAAGGGCGCGCCGGAACCGCTGACCCAGCACTTGATAGAGGCGCGGCTGCATGCAGAACTGCGGCGAGGCACTCCGCCCCGGGTTTCAGAAAGCGACGTGGAACAGGATTGGAATCTGCTGCAGAGGGCGGCGAATGGCGCAGACGCCGAGGTGGCGCGAACTCACCGGCCACCCCAGAACAGCCTGCAAATCGGCTTGCAGCACGGCGGAAATCAGCCGTAACGTTCGCCTGTGCCAGGAATAAGATACCTCAGCAGGATCGCCGCGAACTCGACCTATCACTCTCAATGCGCCGTTCTTCGCCGCGGCATCCTGGGTTAAGGTGCCGCAAAATGTCGCCGATGGAATCGGCGTCCTTCGCGGTCTCCCAGTCTCTCGAGCGAATGGCTCTCTCTTCGATGCGCCATACCAGTCGGTCAATCTCAGTCCACGACTTTCCGTTGATGGCACGATGCTCGCTCGGATGATTCGTATTCAATGTCACTCCTGAGAGTAAGAAGTTACTGATCCTGCTGTTGCTGTTGTGTCGGCGGCTGCTGCGGCTGAAATGGCCGGCCAGGAAACGGCATGCCCGGAGGATAAGCCGGGGGTTGGCCGGGCGTCGCCTGCTGGCCTTGCTGTTGCTGCATCTGTACTTGGCGCTGCTGCATTTCCTGGAGCATCTGCTGCGGAGTTTTCACCCCCGGCTGTTCGGGGTTGGGAGCGGGCTGTTCAGCCTCCGCGGCGGCGGGATCGGGACTGTCGTCGACGGCGGTGTCGTCGGTAGCCTCAGCATCGGGAGCGTCGGCTGCATTGGCGGCAGGCGGCGGGGTTGCGTTCTTGGCTGTTTCGTCCGGCGGCGGTGGATTATCGGGACCAGTCTTGGCCACAAGGACCACGCGCACCAGAAGGTTGGTATCTTCAGGAGATCCCAGCAGGATGTAGTTGAAACGCGATCCGTTCAACAGTTCGGCTACCACTTCGCGCGCCGGGCCGGGACCGAGATTCGTGACCACACGTTCGTTGGCCGTGCCGGGAATCTCAATATCGGCGGAGGTGTGCTTGCGCACGCTGCGCAGAATGTCTCCCAGGGTGGAGTTGGGCGCGACGATAGTCAGAAGGCCGCCTTCGTAGGTCACCTGCGGCGCCACTGCGGGCATGGCGTCAAGCGGGACCTGGGGCACGGGGCCGCGAGGACCTGAGGGCAGCGGAGGGGGAGCGGGTTGTTGCTTCTTGACTTTGTGGACGTGATGCGTAGTGGGTGTATCCGCGAAACCAGCAACCGGCAGGCAAAGCACAGACGCCACCATTAACCAGGGTAACTTTGAACCCCACTTCATGACAAACCTCCACCGCAATATGTTCCTGGGGGACGCAGGCTTAACTAGAGTTTATCACCCTCCGGGAGGGGCAGGAAGAAATTCGTGCTGATGTGGCGACAGCCGCCTCGGGTGTGGTTGCTTTCGCCAGACTGTCGCGCAGGCACAGCGGCCAGGCAGGATGCGGAAAATGTCCATAAGGGCAGTTCGGAAGCTTGAATCCCGGACTCGAAACAAACGACTTATCGCAACGCTGGAAGAGTCTGTGTGCGAACGTGTCTTTGACCCCTACGAATGTGCGTGAGAACCACTCTTTCGCCTCCGGGGCTTGTTTTTTTCTCACTTTCTACCCACGGCTTACGCCGTGGGCTGCATTCTTAGGCCGCTCTGCGGCTGAAATTACGAATGCTGCTCCACTGCACGGGAAGATTTCCAGTTCGCACGCAGACTCTGGAAGCGCTGCACCGTCCAAAATCGCGGCGTCCGTCATCCCACTCTGCTACATTGTTGCGCTATGGAAAATTCCGTCCAGCCCATGCGCGGCGTCTCCAGCGATAACAATGCCGGAGTTCACCCTGAGGTTCTCGAGGCGGTGGTCCGCGCCAACCGGGGGCATGTTGTGGCCTACGGCGATGACCCCTATACGCGGTCGGCAATCAAGAAGTTTGAAGAACATTTCGGGGCAGACATTGCAGTGTTCTTCACCTTCAACGGCACCGGGGCTAACGTTCTCAGCTTGCAGTCGCTTACCCGGCCGTTTCACTCGGTGCTGTGCAGCGACTATGCCCACATCTATACAGACGAATGCGGCGCGCCCGAAAAGCACACCGGATGCAAGCTGATCCCGCTGCCGCAGCAGGATGGCAAGATTACCCTGGAGTCGGTACGGCACGCCTATCATGGAGTGGGCGACGAGCACCACTCACAACCGCGGGTGATCTCGATTACGCAATCGACGGAGATGGGGACGGTTTACCGGCCGGAAGAAATTCAAATCCTGGCCCACTTCGCCCACGAGCGGGAAATGTTTTTGCACGTTGACGGGGCGCGCATCGCCAATGCGGCCGCCTCGCTTGGGCAAAGCCTCCGCCAGGCGACGCGCGATCTGGGGGTCGACGTACTCACGTTTGGGGGAACGAAGAATGGAATTATTGGCGGCGAGGCTGTGGTTTTTTTTCGGCCCGCGCTAAGCGAAAACTTTCTTTACCTGCGCAAGCAGTCGATGCAGCTGGCTTCGAAGATGCGCTTTATTGCAGTGCAGTTCGAGGCCTTGCTCACCAACGATCTGTGGCGGCGCAGCGCCGAGCACGCCAACCGCATGGCGCGCGTTCTGGAGAATGAAATAAGCCGCATCCCCGACGCCAAAGTCGTCTGGAAGGTGGAATCGAACGGCGTCTTTGTCCAGATTCCACGTCATGCCATTGAGAAGATCAGGCAGCGATATTTTTTCTACACGTGGATGGAGGAAGAATCGATCGTCCGCTGGATGTGTTCGTTCGATACAACTGAAGAGGATGTGCGCGGGTTTGCCGCATTCGTGAGGCAGGCAGTGCACGGGGCATAGCCGGCAGGCAGCGATAACAGAATCCAGTGCGAAGCTCGTGCCGCGGGGTGAATCGGGCGCGTGTTTGTAAGGTTAGACTTTCTTCCAGAGCTCCTCGCGCGGATCCTCCGGATTGAGCTTGGCCAGTTCGCGCAATAGTTCTTTGGTGCGCTCATCGCGTGGCATGGGCACAGCGGCGGTGATTTCGACGATTTCGTCGCCGCGCACTCCCTCTTTTGTGGCGGAGGGCACGCCTTTCTCGCGCAGGCGCAGCTTTTGTCCCGGTTGCGTCCCCGGAGGAATTTTCAGCAGGGCCCGGCCATCGATGGTCGGCACCTCAATCTTGGCCCCTAAAGCGGCTTCGGCGACGGTGACCGGGACAGTAAGGTAAATGTCGTCGCCGTCGCGGCGGAAGACGGGATGGTCGCCGATTCGGATAATGACGTAAAGATCGCCAGCGGCACCGCCGTGAGCGCCGGCGTTGCCTTTGCCCGCCAGACGAATGCGCTGCCCGTCGCGCGTCCCCGGCTTGATGCGAACTTCCAGTGGCTCGGTGCGGCTTACCGTGCCCTCGCCGTGGCAGGTGGGGCAGACGGAAATGTTCTTGCCCGTTCCCTGGCAGTTCGGACACTGCACATTGAACTTCATGCGGCCGCCCGTCTGGGTGACCTGCCCGGTGCCGTTGCACTCGGTACACTTACCCGGCGCCTCGATGTAACCCTGGCCATGACACGTCGGGCAAACGTCCTGCCGGGTAATATTCAGCCGCATCACGCCGCCGCGAATGGCGGTCCAGAAAGGGACATTGACCTGATACTCGAGGTCCGAACCGGGCTCGGGCCCGCTTTCAGCCGGGGATGCTCCGCGGCCACCACCGAAAATTCCGGAGAAGATGTCGCGGAAGCCGCCACTGCCTCCGCTCCGCCGGCCGGTGCGGGCGTTATCCACCAGGTCGGAAAAGTCGAAGCCGCTGAAATCGAAGGGAACGCCTTGACCGCCAGCCTGGCCAGCGCCGCCGGGCGCTCCTCCGGGAAATCCGCCGAACCCTCCGGCCCCGGTCGCGCCGCCGCGTGCGTAAGCTTCAGCAGCTGCAAGATCGATGTTGTCGGAGTAGAACCCGACCTGGTCGTAGATTTTTCTTTTCTTGGGATCGCTGAGTACTTCGTTGGCTTCGGAGAGCGCCTTGAACTTCTCCTCCGCCGATTTATCCCCGGGATTTACATCGGGATGGTACTTGCGCGCCAGCTTGCGAAACGCTTTGCGAATCTCGTCGGCGGAGGCAGACTTCTTTACGCCGAGAATTTCGTAATAATCTTTTTTGGGAGTAGTTGCCATTAGAGCAGTCTGTCATCCTGGGCGGAGTTTCCGTTCGCGAAGCGAAGGGAAACGCAGCCGAAGGACCCCTTGAACGCTTTTAGCGACGCCGGCCTATCAGGGTGTTCTCTCACCGGCCCTTGATGGCTTCCCCGGCAAACGCCGTCTGCGCGCCCCAAGTCTCCGCCAAATCTTCCCACCGCGGATTCTTCCACTCGATCAGAACGATCTTTTTCGCCCGACTCCATCCCTTCAATTGTTTCTCGCGGCCGATAGCCTTATGAACGTCGTCAAAGCTCTCGTAATATACCAGCCGGTCGCAAAGATACTTGCTGGCAAACCCTTCAACCTCGCCGCGTTTGTGTTCCAGCGCCCGGCGATAGATGCTGTTCGTCATGCCGATGTACAACGTGCCAGATCGGCTGCACACGATGTAAACGAAGTATTCGTGACCTTTCACGGCAACTCCCGACACCTGTCATCCTGAGCGGGGTTTCCGTTCGCGAAGCGAACGGAAACGCAGTCGAAGGATCTCATACCTCTACGATCACAGCACAAGCCTATCGGGGAGTTCTCACCACGCTGGCAGGATCGTGAGAACTCCTCGCCAAGTCTTTTTCACCGCAAGCTGGCCAGGGGTCCTTCGACTCCGTGAGCGCTTCGCTTTCGCGAAGCGCTCACTCCGCTCAGGATGACAGGGCTGAGGAGGGCGCACGCTGTGACAGCGTTACTTCTTGTCTTCCACGTCCACGTACTCGGCGTCGATTACGCCTTCGTCTTTCTTCTGGCCGCTGCCGTTTGCGCCGGAAGCCGCGCCCGCGCCATCGGTCGGACCCGAACTTGGGCCGCCCGCCGGAGCGCTCTTCGCCTGCGCCGCCTTGTACATCTCTTCGGCCAGCTTGTGCGACGCCGTGGTCAGGGTCTCGCGAGCCTTGTCCATTTGCGCCTTGTCATTCGACTCCAGCGCCTTCTTGGCATCGGCTACGGCGTTCTCAACGTCGCCACGCTCTGTACCGGAGATTTTGTCTCCGTTCTCGCGCAACATCTTTTCGACGTTATAGACCATGCTGTCGAGCTGGTTCTTGGCGTCGATCGCTTCGCGTTGCGCCTTGTCCTCGGCCGCGTGCGCGTCGGCTTCTTTTGCCATACGCTCGACTTCTTCTTTCGACAGTCCAGAAGACGATGTGATGGTTATCTTCTGGTCTTTTTGCGTGGCCGTGTCTTTCGCGGTCACGTTCAGGATGCCGTTGGCGTCAATGTCGAACGTGACTTCGATCTGCGGCACGCCGCGCGGAGCGGTCGGAATTCCGGTCAAGTGGAACTTGCCCAGAGTCCGGTTCTGCGCCGCCATCGGCCGTTCGCCCTGCAGCACGTGCACCTCAACCGAGGTCTGATTATCCGCCGCGGTCGAAAACGTTTCCGTCTTTTTGGTCGGAATCGTCGTATTGCGCGGAATCATCGGAGTAGCCACGCCGCCCAGCGTTTCAATCGCCAGCGACAGCGGAGTCACGTCCAGCAGCAGCAGATCTTTCACTTCGCCGCCGAGCACGCCACCCTGAATCGCCGCGCCAATCGCCACGACTTCATCGGGATTTACACCCTTGTGGCCCTCGCGCCCGAACAGCTCTTTTACCAGCGCCTGGATGCGCGGCATGCGCGTCTGTCCGCCGACCAGCACGACTTCGTTGATCTTGCTGGCGTCCACACCCGCATCTTTCATGCACTGCTTGCACGGGCCCACCGACTTCTGGATGATGTCTTCCACCATCGATTCGAGCTTGGCCCGGGTCAGCTTCTTCACCAGATGCTTTGGACCGCCAGCGTCGGCCGTAATGAACGGCAGATTGATCTCAGTTTCCATGGTGGTGGAAAGCTCGATCTTGGCCCGCTCGGCCGCGTCGCGTAGCCGCTGCAGCGCCATCTCGTTGCCCTTGCCCCGGAGGTCGAGACCTTCATCCTTCTTAAATTCATCGATCAGCCAGTCGACCAGCCGCTGATCCAGGTTGTCGCCGCCGAGGTGCGTGTCGCCATTGGTGGCCTTTACCTCAATCACGCCCCCGCCGACTTCCAGAATCGAAATATCGAAGGTGCCGCCGCCGAAGTCGTACACGGCGATGGTCTCGTCTTTTCCCTTGTCGAGGCCGTAGGCCAGCGCCGCCGCCGTGGGCTCGTTGATGATGCGCTTCACGTCGAGTCCGGCAATCTGTCCAGCATCCTTGGTGGCCTGCCGCTGGGCATCGTTAAAATAGGCCGGAACAGTGATGACCGCCTCGGTGACTTTTTCGCCGAGGTAGTCTTCCGCCGCCTTCTTCAGCTTCTGCAAAATCAGTGCCGAAACCTGCGGAGGCGTGTACTCCTTGCCCTGCGCCAATACGGCGACGTGGTCGCCCGATTTCACGACCTTGTACGGGACCATCTTGATTTCTTCCTGCACCTCGTCATAGCGGCGTCCCATAAACCGCTTGATCGAGAAAACCGTGTTCTCCGGATTGGTGATGGCCTGCCGCTTCGCCACCTGCCCCACCAACCGCTCTCCAGTCTTGGTAAAACCAACCACGGAAGGCGTAGTTCGCCCTCCTTCTTCGTTAGGGATAACTTTGGGCTCGCCGCCCTCCATTACCGCCACACAAGAATTGGTGGTTCCAAGGTCAATTCCAATAATCTTGGCCATAATTGTTTCTCCTCTAAATCCTTAGAGAGCCGCCGTAGCAGCTCGGCTAATCAGAATAAGTGCTTTGGAATCAGCGCGCTTATGATTGCACCCACTCGCATGATAGGATGTGAGTGAATCGTTGTCAATGTTTAGATGCGGGACGCGCTTCGGAAGTTGCGGCCAACCGCGACTGGCGGAGGCGTCTAAGCTTGCCGGATGCGTCCCTCTGGGGCTTCCCTGGCATCTGCACGGCTGTTTCAAATCGGAATCGGGCCATGAAAGAAATTGCTTTTGGGTAGCGCAGCGCTTCCAGCGCTGCGATAAGGTGACAGGTAGAGAAACGGCTTTAGCCGCCGAGGTACCTATGGCCGCACCGCCCCGAGACAACACCGGAAACAGCGCTTACTTCATCACCGCTTCGACCTTCCAGCGAAGGCTACTTTCAACAAAGAGCCCATAGCTCGCCTGTTTGTGCAAGTGCTGTTCCATTATCGAGACCGCAGGAATTATCTGCTTCACGAATTTGTGGTGATGCCCGATCATTTTCATCTGCTGATCTCCCCCGCGCTCAGCCTGGAACGATCCATGCAACTGATCAAAGGAGGATTCTCCTATCGGGCCAAGAAGGAATTAGGATTCGCCGGCGAAATTTGGGAGAAGAGTTTCTATGACAGGCGAGTGCGCGGAGATGAAGACTACTACAATTTCAAACAATACATCCGCCAAAATCCAATCAAGCGGGGATTGGTTTCTGTGCTCGCTGATTATCCCTACAGCTCGGCCCGACCAGAATTTGCGATGGACGAGGTCCCGCAGCGGCTAAAGCCGTCCAGTCTGTTTGCCTGAATCGCAGCGCTCGAAGCGCTGCGCCACCCAAAGGCCGCGCTGCAGCGACGGCCCATCCCTCTGGACTTTGTTGATTCACCCCACTCGTTCCCGTACGCTAAATCCCAAGGAGCCAGCCATGACCACCGAAATCCGTGACGCATCCCTGGTGGCCAGAATCCGAAAGCAACTCCAAGCCACCGGCTCCAGCAGCGTCAAGGAAGTGCTGCTCCGCTTGCTGGAAACCACGGAATGAAGAAGAACAAGCTCGTTCTACCCTGTGTTCCTCTGTGTCCCCTGTGTTAAAGATTTTTCCCTGCCAGGTCAATCCCTCGATCACCGCATCTCCGGAATAGTCCACTCCAGCAACTCCCGAGCATTCACAATCAGAGTTTGGCGCCATTGCTCGGGAAAATGACGTTTGTTGCCGGTGACAAGGTAGTCCGCCTTCGCAGCTTCTGCACATTCCAGAAAGCGGTTGTCGCCCGGGTCGCTAGCAGCGTTGAGCCGGCCGTAGGGAACCACGACCCTCGCCGCAGCCCGCAATAGACGCAGCGAACGCGATACGTCGAGAGGCTTCATGCGGAACTTGGGCCTCCGCAGCACGTTCTCATACTCCCGCAGGATCGCTTCCGAGACGAATATCCGCAACTTGCCGAAGAGTACCAGATCCAGCACACTCCGCTCATATCCATCGGGGTTCAGATGGGCCGACACGACGACATTCGTGTCTAGAACAACTCGAACGGTTCGCATGGAACTAGAGCGGCTGCTCTCGCCGGTAAGCGCGAATCTCGCGATTGATGTCGCGCAGGGAGAGCTTGTTGGTGCCATTCTTTCGCGACGCGGCACGGATGGCGGCAAGCACCTTCTTTTCGGGAGCGATGGTCTTAATGAAGTCCTTGACTCCCATGATCACCACCTGCGGTTCGCCGCGCCGGTCCACGATGAACCTCTGATTATCCGTCCGGGCCCGGCGCATAATTTGCCCAAACTGCGTCCGCGCCGCCAGCGCAGAAACGACCTTCGGCACGGAATTGGGCGAAGTTGACATGGACCAATTAATTAGTTCGTCTATTATATCTCATCTTCCGAGTTTCCCAAGAACAAGTAACCGCTGAAACAACGGGCTATAATCCCGTGCTGTAGTAGTCGGTCAGAGGACTCCATGGTCTTTGCCAAGCGTCTTCGCGAAGGGGTGGTGCGCGGCGACATAACTTGTAGCGTCAGAATTTGGATGAGGCCGCATGTCACCGAAGGCCGCCGCTATCGCATGGGAGACGGAGAGATAGAAATCGAGTCGGTAACACCGATCGGGTTTCCTGACATCACTCCGGAGCTAGCGCGGGACTCCGGCTTCCTTGGAGTACTCGATCTGCTAAAGTCGCAAAGCACGGAAAGGGCAATAACATTTATCTGATTCGATTTCACTACATTCCGCCTCGCCGGAGACGCAGGGGCGGCTCGAACAGAAAATGCTAAAGAGAAGCGCCCGGAACAGGTGCGATACGCGCTCCCCAATGATTGACATGTTATCCACATGAAAGTATGCTATGCACATGCCAAGGATGATTCAGCTTCGCAACGTGCCTGACTCCCTGCATCGCAGGCTGAAAGCCCGTGCTGCGATGGCCGGCATGTCTCTTTCGGACTATCTGCTCGCGGAGATCAAGGAGATCGCCGAGCGGCCGACGCTGGCGGAATTACGCGACAGGCTGCACACGCGCAAGGCGGTGACGGTCTCACTCGACACTGCACACCTTGTGCGCGAAGAGCGCGAGGCCCGGTGATTGTTCTGGACGCTTCCGCGGCGATTGACTGGCTTCTTCAGACCGGCGCGGGACAACACATCGAGAAGCGAATTTACTCGCGTGGCGAATCCCTTCACGCTCCGCACCTTCTCGACCTGGAGGTTGCCCAGGTCCTGCGGCGGCTCGTGCGGGAGGGTGCGGTTTCATCACCGCGCGCCGATCATGCCATCGAGGATTTGCTCGATCTCCGCGTAACGCGCTATCCCCACTTCGTTTTCCTGCCGCACATCTGGCGGCTCCGGCATAATCTGTCGGCCTATGATGCGGCGTACGTTGCGCTCACAGAAAAACTCGGCGCCACGCTTCTTACACGTGACGCCCGCCTCGCTTCTGCTTTGCTCCGTACGCTCAGCGTGGAGCTGTTCTGATATTCTGAGACACCCTTCGCGCCGGTCACTGCATCTCCGGAATAGTCCACTCCCAAGAAATAGAACTGCAAAACAAAACGTCCCAGACTCGTTTGAGTCTTGGGACGTATGTTGATCAGCCCTCCCCCAAGTGCTGCTCAATCAGAAGACTAAACTGAGTCAGCACATGGGTAAATGGCTGGTCGGTGCCATTACTCTGCACGAAGGTAACCGGCTGCTAGTAACCCAGCGGTGTGTCCCATCTATGGCTGCCCGGTTAAGTCGGCGAGCTTCCGCAACGTCACGGTCGCGTCGCTGGCGACATCCTGTCGTAACCACCCCAGATGACCGGCACCGTAGATCACGAGAATCCTGTCGTCCGGAGACTCTAACAGCGCGGCGATGTTGTGATAAATGCGGATGTTTCTCTCATACCAGAGGGCCAGCAGATCAGGTCCGGCGTAGTCGCCAGATTCCCCGAAGGGCACGACGGCATAGTACTGGGCGACCTCTCGTGCCACCATTGAATCGGAATTCAGGTACTGGAGCATCTCGAGCACGCTGTGAGATTCGAGGAAATCCTGCTCCTGCTTTACCTCCGCGCCGAAGGTCGCCATAAGGGCGTCGAGTTTGTCTGAGCTGCCGTGGGCTTTCGCGTAGTTGACCACGCGTTGCGTAGGGAATTCACCTTCGACGTTGACCGGATAGACTGCGTGATGGCCAAGCTCTTTGGCCAGGCGAAATCCGATTTGATTGGTTTCGTCACGCGACAGCGTGTACTTTCCCGCGATGTAATCGGAATAATCGCGCGCCACACGCGGGCTTTCGGAATCGGCTTCAATCGCGATTTTGGTGGGGTGAAATTTCCTTAAGATTTCGATCAGTTGCGTGATTTCCCGCTGGCGTTTGGGGGCGAGGTGGTCGTCGGCTTGCAGGTTAAAAATGTCGCGGCCACGGTTCGCCATATGGTAGGCGCCGAGCACCAGAATCTCAGGGCGTGCCACAGACTGAGACAGGGAGCTTATCGATATCGCCATGAACCCGAGAAACAGAGAAATCTTCCGCATAAATCCTCCGTTTCTGCATACGAGGGTCTGAATGGCAAAGTTCCCGAGGGCAGCGGCTCAAAGTCCGGCGGTCTTAGGGATCGTTCGACTGCGTTGTCGATTCGCGCTGGGGACGACATCTCCGCTCAGATGCCGAGCAGCCAAAGGGAGAGCTCGCGAGATAACGGGTTTAGGCGGCGTTGCTGGTGGTTTGAGTGGCTTCTGCCACGGGCAGGTTGCTGCTCCAGCAGTCGGCTACGATCAGCCAAACCCCGAGGCGGCGCCAAGCTTTTACGTATTTGCCCCGGTCAGCGAAGATGGCGCCGTTCGGCTGGCGGATGGTAACAGTGTAGCGGCCGATTTCCATGGCCATGTCGCCGGAGGATTCCACGCGAACGGTTTCCAAGCGAAGATCTTCATATCCGGCGTCGCCGAACTGGCGCAGCAGACACTCGACAGCCTTGGGGCCATAAGCGGGCTCGTGATGCGGCGCCATGAATGCGCCATCCTGGGCGAACAGGGCTGCGGCCTGGTCGTAGTTGCCCGTGTTGAAATTGGTGACGAAATCCTGGGCAAGGTTCTGGATCAGGGATTGCACGTCCAAAAAAGGGCGAGAATCCGCCACTGAACTCGAATAGGGCCGATACATCTACTACCTCCTGGGGGAAGGCCAAGAGCGGCGTCCACGGCCAGTTAGACTCCACTCTTCACTGCAACCGCATTCTAGCGCAAAAGCAGCTGTGGAAGGAACAAAGATTTGCTGTCATAAATAAAAAAAGAAATACTGGGAGAGACGCGCGTTTTTACCCTTGCATTGTGTCGCGCCCTGGTGGCATTTGTCGCGGATGAGCGGAACCGCATGAGGTCGACGGAAACGGGCGAAGACCTGAGGAAGGCAGTTGGTTGGAATCGAGAAGACGAGTTTGCCTCCCGAGGTGCAATTCCAGACGAGTGCGTACTGACGCGGCTGTCCGTCTGCGCCTAGAATAAAGTGCGGCCGATTCGGCGAGATCACAAAAATTAGGAGAATTTCAATGGAACGAAAGGCGAGCGCAGTGTGGAAGGGCGGGCTGAAGGAGGGCAAGGGAACGATTTCTGCGCCGGGCGGAGTGCTGAAGGATACGCAGTATTCGTTTACGTCGCGGTTCGAGAATGGGCCGGGGACGAATCCCGAGGAGTTGATTGCGGCGGCGCATGCAGCGTGCTTTTCGATGGCGCTGTCGTCGCAACTGGGCGGAGCGAACTTGACGCCGGAGAGCATCACCACGAATGTGACGCTGACCATGGAGAAGCTGGATTCGGGCTGGACTATTACGGCGAGCCACATAGATGTGGTGGGGAAGGTGCCAGGAGCGGACGCGGCGACATTTCAGAAACATGCGGAAGCGGCGGAGAAGGGGTGCCCGGTGTCGAAGGTGCTGAACGCGAAGATTTCGATGACGGCGAAGCTGGGGTAGGGCGGGCTTGGGGCGTCGCCTTTCGGACCTCGGCATGGGTGGGGGCTCCGGTGGTTTGACAGTCTGATAGCGGGCTGCAAAAATAGATAAGGTTGATCTTCCTGACGCGGCGGCCTTACGGCCGCCGCTCGATTGTGTCCAGAATTGCCATCGTGGCGGAATTGGCAGACGCGCATGGTTCAGGTCCATGTACCGGCAACGGTGTGGGGGTTCGAGTCCCTTCGATGGCACCAAAGATTTCCATAGTTGTGAGTTCGAAAGTCTTCTGACGGATCTGCTCTTCTCCCAGTTCTTTCTATCGGTTCTGCTCTACGCCGTTCTTCTCTGCTCCGGCTGGCACGGGCGATCACCTCAACTGATCGAAGGCGCAGGCGCTGGGTTTCTTTTCTGGACGCCAGCGGAGAAATTCGGTTCCGTGCCGAAAGCGGCCGCCGGAGAAATGGTCGTATTGGACCTCGGCGACAAGGCGAGGCTTAAGGCTTGTCCACTCTGTCGAGCGTTTGGTGCTCCAGCGGCTCGGCCCGCCCGGAGCTTTTCCGGTGAAGCCCGCGCCTCCGATCTGCGGTTCGACGACCTCCTTTAACCGGTGGCGCTGTTCGCGGCTGAAGCTGGAAGTAAATCCTACGTGGTCAAGTTTTCCTTCCCTGTTGTACAGGCCGAGAAGGAGCGAACCAATTCCGCCGCCCTTTTCTGCGTAGCGGAATCCTCCGACTACGGTATCGGCGGTGCGAATGCGCTTGACTTTCACTATGCCGCGCCGCTCGCCGGAATAATAGGGATCATCGAGACGCTTGGCGACGATGCCGTCGAGGCCGAGCTTGCCGAGTTCGCGCATCCACTTTTCGGCCTGGGAGCGATCGCGAGAGGCGGGCGAGAGGCGCACATTTCCGTTGCTCAAAATGCCTTTAAAAAATTTCTGCAACTGTGTGTGGCGAGCGGCCAGCGGCTGGCCATCCAGCCGGTCGCCTTGTTCGTTGACCAGCAAGTCAAAGCAGATGTAAGTGGCCGGCGTATCGAGTCACAGGCGGCGAATTCTGGAGGCGGCGGGATGAATTCTCATCAGCAGGCTGTCGAAAGAAAGACGGTCGCCGTGGTAGATAACGATCTCGCCATCAAGCAGGAATTGTGAGTGAGGCAGTTCGGCCAGGGCCGCAACGAGTTCGGGAAAATAACGCTGCAAGGGCTGGCCGGCTTTCGATTGCAACTGAACGTTGCCGCCCTGCCGGAATGCGAGGCAGCGAAAACCGTCCCACTTAGGCTCGTAAAGCCAGCCTTCGCCGGAAGGAATCTGATCGACGGCTTTCGCCTCTTGTGGCGGGGTAGGGCGGGCGGAGCGGAAGACGGATGGGCGCGAAATCGCGAGCCAGTGCTTTCGCGGCATTGGCCCCGGCCGTGACTCGTTCGGATTGTTTCTTCGCGGGGGACGCCTTTGCTGTTGCCTGCTTGGCGGCTCTTGGCATGTTGTAGTTTCTCGCTTACAGAAGGCCTGATTTGAGCAGGGCCGAGCTATCGGGTCAATCTGGTATATACATCTTCTCGACGCCAGCCCTTTCGAGGCCAGCCCTTCTTAAGAGTTCTTGACCCCTAAGTCCGCAAAGAAAAGTTCTTACAACTTAAACCCATCAACACCGATCTGGGGGCCCCTTTGCCGATTGGTTGCGCTCGCAGTATGCTGTGCGTGTGCCGTATTCGGATCAATCGTACCTGGACGAACAGCGCGAGCGCCGGCGACTGGAGGCCAACTACGCTGACATGACGGACGGCGAGTTGGAGCGCCTGGCGCGGCATTCGGATTCGCTGACCGAACTGGCCTGGGATGCGCTGCAAGATGAACTCGACCGCCGGCACCTCGACTTTGCCGAGGAAAGTTCGGACGGGGCAGAGCCGCGGCAAGAACTGGAACTGCGCGAACTGGTGACTGTAAGGCAGTTTCGCGATCTGCCGGAGGCGCTGCTGGCCAAAGGCAGCCTGGAGTCGGCGGGGATCGAATGCTTTCTGGCCGACGAAAACCTGGTGCGGCTCGACTGGTTTATTTCCAACTTCATCGGCGGCATTAAGCTCAATGTCCGTACCGCCGACGAAGCCAACGCCCGCACGATCCTCGATGAGCCGATTCTCGAAGGTCTTTATGTGCAGGGAGTGGGGCTTTACGAGCAGCCACGCTGTCCCAGGTGCCAGTCGCTGGATGTGAACTTTCAGGAGTTGGACCGCCCCATTGCCTACATGAGCGCATTTCTGCGCGTGCCGATGCCGGTGCAGCGCCCGGCGTGGCATTGCCATGCGTGTGATGCGGAGTGGGAAGATGATGGGGCGGAAAGTCGGCTCGGTTAACTTAAAGGCGAACGACTGCTGGAATCGACAACGTACCTCGGCGGCCAACCAGGTGCGCGAAACATCCGTAAAGGCGTCGGGAGCTAGAGCCCTGTACACGAAATAACACAACTTATCGCAGTGCTAGAAGCGCTGCGCCTGCCTGAAGCCGGTACTACCCGGCGGTATAGAAAATCAATCCAAAGCCCCACGCCAGCATCTACGACAGCATGCCGACCACACCGGAATTCAGCCTGTCCGAGGCCATCGCAGTTCTCACCCGCACCCCCGCTACCCTGGATGCGCTCTTGCGCGGACTGCCCGATATCTGGGTGCGCGGCAACGAGGGACGCTGTAAAGATGGAACGAATAGCTGGAGCGCCTTCGATGTCGTGGGCCACCTGATTGTCGGGGAGCGCACCGATTGGATGCCACGGACGCGGATCATTCTGGAGCAGGGCGAGGCACGCGCTTTTGTTCCCTTTAACCGCTTTGCCCAGGAGAAAGAGGGTCAGGGCAAATCGCTGGAGCAACTTCTGGATGAGTTCGCGCGGTTGCGCGCCGAGAATTTGGCGGCGCTGCGGGCGCTGAACGTGCAGCCGCGAGATTTCACGCGGCGCGGAATGCATCCAGAGCTGGGAGTGATGACGCTTGCGGAATTGCTGGCAACGTGGGCAGTTCATGACCTGACGCACCTGCATCAGATATCGCGCGTGATGGCGCACCAGTATCGCGATGCGGTGGGGCCATGGAGCGCATATCTGGGCGTGCTGCAATGTAACGGACATAGCGCTCCGTAGAACGGGGAGTTTCCCACAGGAGTGGAGTATTACGAAGACGCGCTCACTTCGTCGAAGCCTTTCCGGATCACATCCAGCGTGTCCTCCGCCAGCTTCAGTCCCGGCAGTTCTTCCGGGGTAAACCACCTGACTTCAGCGGCATCGCTGGCGGCGGCTAGAGATCCCGCAACGCGCCGGCAGAGAAAATCAATCAAAACGTAGTGATATTGGACGCGCTGTTCGGGATTGCGGAGAACGCGGTCGTAGACGCCGAGGAGGTGCACGGGATCGACCATCAGTCCGGTTTCCTCCCGGGCCTCGCGGACGGCGGCTTCGCGCATCAGTTCACCGACGTCGAGAACACCGCCGGGAATGGACCACTCGGCCTGCAGCGGCGGGTGCGCGCGCTTTACCAGCACGACGCGGTTGGCTTCGATGATGACCGCGCCCACACCGACCAGCGGGACTTCGGGGAACTCACGTTGCATGGGGTGGAAGAATTGTAAAGGAAATTCGTGGGGTAAGGGCGAGGCGAGCACTGCCGCCGGCCTGTCTTTGGCGGCTCCAAGCGGCGTACTAAGGAGGTCAGTTCAACAAACTGGCAATCGCGAAACCAATCCCCGCCCAGATGCTGGCGCTGACGGCGGTCGCCAGCGACAATCCTAATACTACGTTCCAGTTAAGACGGCGGGTCGGGGCACCAGCTTCAACGATCGAATCATAAACCAGCCACGACCGCAGCAACTGCAGGTCCCGTAAATCCATCTCCGTAAGATCAGCCGGCGAATGTCCCCACAGATGTTCGATGTGCTGGCGCAAGGTTTGTTCCGTGTCCGACAGTGGAAAAAGCTGTTGTTTGTAGCTCATGGTTCGCCGCCTTCTCCGGCATATTCACCGCTACATCTTCAACTGCTGTGAAATGAGATGACTCCTGCCTGCACTGAGTTGCGCTAGAAATCGTCAACAAGTTGTCAAATGTTCGGCTGGAAGTACCGTATTTGCTGCATATTTCCGCCGCGGCTGCCGTAGCACGCAAATGCTGTTTCGCGGCGAAAATGCTCATAAATGCCAGTGTCGGCCTATGGTCACATCTCTTCCAGTGACAACTTCGAGTCCCTGGATAGATAACCCTTGCGCCGGAACCAATCCTCCATCGCTTGGCGAAGTTGATCCAAAGGGACTTTTGCGCCGATCTCCATACGCCCATCGGACACCGGCACAGTATGGTCAAACACGGTGGCGTTCGTGAAGTTGCGCATAGAAAAGCTATCGAGCCATTTCAGCGGGCAAGGCAGTTGTTGCCCGCCATCGAGGTAGGTGACGCGGATTTTGCGCGCGAACATGGATTGATTTAAACACAGTGCAGTGTCTTGACTGGCGGGCGGTGAGCGCGACACTACGGTCCACCTTGACATTGGCTTGAGCTGGGCAGTGTCTCAGTCTGAATCCTACGGTTGTGTGCTCGCGGGAGATCCCTCGTCCGCTGGTGAAAGCGCGGGCCGTACAGGGATGTGATCGGGAGAATTCTCAAACCGAGCGCTACTTCGAGCGCTACTTAACGTTGCTTAGGCTTGGTTAACAGGAGGTAGATATCCTTTCAATTTGATTTGATTGGGAGGCGGCGAAGTTCACTATAGTCTTCACTATGTCAAGAGAGGCCGATTTTCTGCAATGAACCAGTATGCGCACGCATCAGTTGCAGTCACCCTGCGAGTTGCGGCCGACGCGTGATCCGGCCGGCACGCGCACGGGTCCCGGAGGAAGCAGCCCAGCTGAGGTCACCCGTCGTACGACAGGCATTTGCTTCCTAATTACAGCGGAGCAGGCTAGCCGCCACGGTGGAGGTCGCTGGCTCTGGGATCTCTGACGTGGTGAATTGAGTCTTGTAGAATGTTAAAGCTGTGACATGCGCGGGCCCGTAGCTCAGCGGTTAGAGCAGTGGACTCATAATCCATTGGTCCAAGGTTCAAATCCTTGCGGGCCCACCGAATCCGCGCTACCTTTCTTCATTTTTTTCGAAACGCCTCCTGCGCAAACTGGATCCCGCCGCGGCGCGCCTCCGATGGCTGGTGAATCCTGCAAGGGGCCTGTAGCACACTCTTTCCGCTGCGGCCGGTTTGCGGAGATTGGCGCTGAATGGGACAATGGCTCATGCACAAATCTAGGATCGCAACCGTAATACTGGCCGCCGGAGTGTTGCTGGGGAATGCCCTGGCGCAACAGACTCCAGCAGCAACGACACAAGGCTCCTCCACAACCAGCAAGACGCAAACCTCCACGGCCAAGAAGCCGCCTTCGACCACGGCAAAAAAAACCGCTGCCGCTCCATTGACCCTTAAAACCCAGAAAGATAAGTTCAGCTATGCCCTGGGGATGAAGATGGGCGCCAATCTCCACAAACAGTCGGTGCCGGTGGACCCGGCGATTCTGGCGCGCGGCCTCAAGGATGGGCTGGCGGGTGGCAAGACCCTGCTTACTGACGAAGAGGCGCAAGCCGCAATTATGGAAGTGCAGAAAGACATGCGCGAAAAGCAGCAAGCGAAGATGAAAGAAGAAGGGGAAGCCAATAAGAAGCAAGGCGACGCTTTCTTGGCGGAGAATAAAGGCAAAGATGGGGTAAAGACGCTGCCGGATGGTCTGCAATACAAAGTTCTGAGCGAGGGTACGGGGCCGAAGCCGTCGCCGAGCGACACAGTCTCGGTGAACTATCGCGGTACGCTGATCAATGGCACGGAGTTCGACAGCTCATACAAGCGGGGCCAGCCGGCGACGTTCCCGGTAAGCGGCGTGATTAAAGGGTGGACCGAGGCGCTGCAGCAGATGCCGGTGGGTTCGAAGTGGCAGCTTTTTATCCCGGCCGATCTGGCTTATGGCGAGCGCGGGGCGGGAGCGGACATTGGACCGAACTCGACGCTGATCTTTGAAGTCGAACTGCTCTCGATTCAGCCGAAGGCGGACGAAGCAAAGCCTGGGGATAAGAAGCCGGAAGAAACAAAACCGGAAGAGAAAAAGCCCGACACCGATCAGGAAAAGAAATGAGAGCTTCCGGGATTTTAAAAACCTCGGCTGCATCCGATTTACCAACTTGAGACAGCGGGCGGGCCAATGCGTTGACAGGCTGCCGCGGCGGGCGTAGCGTGGCCCGAGAGCCAGCACTTTAAAAATAAGTTCTCAGCCAGGGGGTGCCAATGTTGTGCAGAGCTTTCTGCGCGGCGCTAGTTGTGTGTCTGGGGGTAAGTGTCGCCGGGGCACAGGATCCGACGAAGGTTGAACCCAAGCATTACAAACTGCACTTTGAGAATGACCGGGTGCAGGTGGTGGATATTCATTACGGGCCGCATGAGAAATCGGAGATGCACGACCACCCTGGCGGCGTCTCGGTCAGCGTGACTGGCGGGCACCTGCGTTTTACCGATCAGAATGGCAAGGTCACCGAGGTCTATGCCAAGCCGGGCGAAGCACGCTGGTTTCCTCCGTTCAAGCATAAGGTGGAAAATCTTGGGGACGAGCCCTACAACGGGGTTTACATCGGTATTAAGGGCAAGTTGAGCGCCGCTGGTTCGGCAGTGAGCGCTGAGGAGTTGGCAGAGCTTTTGGCGGATTATGCTGCGGCGACGAAGCGCTAGATGGGCTTCGGCTTTCGGGCGGAGGTGTGCAGGCGTGCGTCCGTCCGACTGCTCTCCTGTAGTACTCTTGAAAGTGACAAAATCTATTGTGAAGGAACAGTATGGCGCACACGGTTTTTTGCGTGAAATTGAAGCGGGAGCTGCCCGGGCTCGACGAGCCGCCCTTCGATAACGATCTGGGACGAAAAGTCTACGACAATGTCTCTCAGGAAGCCTGGAGGATGTGGACCGAGCACTGCAAGATGCTGTTGAACGAGTACCGGCTGAACCCGGCGCGGCGTGAAGACCAGGAAGTGATCGTCAAACAGTTGGATCAATTTTTCTTTGGGGAAGGCGCTGCCCCGCCCAAAGAGTACGTGCCGCCGAGTCATTGAGCAATTGAGTCATTGAGTGATCGAGTCATTCAAGGCAGTTTCTGCGTGCATCACTTCCCCGCGGTGGCAAATCTCTATCCTGTAAAATGGAATCACCGGCTCTGGAGCCGTTCCCGCATTGTCTTTTCTTGATCAACTCAATCCGCAACAGCGTGAGGCTGTGGAAACCACCGAAGGGCCGGTGCTGATCCTGGCTGGAGCGGGCAGCGGCAAGACGCGGGTTATCACCTACCGCATCGCCTATCTGATCGAGCACATGGGAGTGATGCCAGAATCTATTCTGGCAATGACTTTCACCAACAAAGCCGCCGCCGAAATGGGCGAGCGGGTAGAGAAACTGGTAGGCGGGCTGAGCATCGCGAAGCCGGTGATCTCAACCTTCCATTCGTTCTGCGTGCGGGTTCTGCGGCGGGACATTGAAGCGCTGCAGATTCCCTCGGCCACGCCCGGCAAGCCGCTCATCGGGCACACGAAGAAATTTGTCATCTACGACGAGAGCGACATGCAATCCGTGGTCAAAGGCATCATGAAGCGCCTCGGCCTCGATGACAAGCAACTCACGCCGCGCATCGTTCTCTCGCGCATTTCGTGGGCCAAGAATCACATGCTCGATCCGCAAGAGCTTTATCTGCAGTCGGCCGATCCCAAGGCACAGAAGATCGCGCACCTGTACGAGGAATATCGAAAAGAACTTCGGCGGGCGAACGCACTGGACTTCGACGATCTGTTGCTGGAGGCGGTGCGTCTGCTGAAATCTTCGGAGACGGTTCGCGAATATTACAACCGGCGGTTTCAATATCTGCTGATCGACGAATACCAGGATACCAACCGTCCACAATACGAGTTGATGCGCATGCTGGCTGGGGCGCGGCACAATGTGTGCGCGGTCGGAGATGAAGACCAATCGATCTATTCGTGGCGCGGCGCCGACATTCGCAACATTCTGGAGTTCGAGCAGGATTTTCCGGAAGCGAAAATAATCCGGCTGGAACAGAATTACCGTTCGACCCAGAATATTCTGCAGGCCGCCTCGGCGGTGGTGGCCAATAATGTCCGCCGCAAAGGGAAGAATCTATGGACGTCACGGCAGGGCGGGACGAAGATCGGCTACTACGAAGCGCCCGACGGCGAAAACGAAGCCTTGTTTGCGGCGGACTCGATTGCCCGCTATCTGCGGGAGGCGGCGGAGCGGGGCGAAACTCCGCGTGCCGCTGTGCTCTATCGAACCAACTCGCAGTCGCGGTTATTTGAAGAGGGGATGCGGCGCTACGGCTTGAAGTATCACGTGGTGGGAGGATTTTCGTTCTACGAGCGGGCTGAGATCAAAGACATGATCTCGTATCTCAAAGTCATACTGAACCCCGACGATTCGATTGCGCTGCTGCGGGTCGTCAATACACCGGCGCGCGGAATCGGCAAGGGCACGATTGAGACCCTGGAGCGCCTCGCGCTGGAGACTGGCCTTTCGTTGTGGAGCGCGATTGGGGAGGCGATTCGGCGTCAGCTTTTGCCGCCGCGGGCGGTGACGGCATTGAAAAGCTTTCAACAGTTGATCGAAGACGCTCGGGCGATGCAGGCGGGGACGTTCATCGAGCAACTGCAGGAGAGCGGGGCGTCAGCGCCCTTGAAGGAACAGTCTGCGGAAGCGCCGCAGGTCTTGCGAGCTGCCGCTGATGATTCGGTCGCGGATGACGCCACGGCGTTCGATCCGGCAGAGTTCGGCAATTTTTCATTGAACTTTGAGGCTGCGCAGCCTGCTTCGAGCGTGGTGGAGGGACAGGTCCAGGATAGCCGGCGGGACGCCGGCGCTACAGCGGAGGTTCCAGGCGGGCCTACGCCGTCGACCGCCGATCTGCTCAAGTTTCTTATTGACCGCACTGGTTACATCAAGTTACTTGAGGCGGAAGATACGCCGGAAGCTTTCTCGCGGATCGAAAACCTGCACGAGCTGGTAAACGCCGCCATGGACTCACGCGATCGCGGGGAAACACTGGATCAGTTTCTGGATCATGCCGCGCTGATCAGCGACGCCGACGATTACGACGAGCGTTCGCAGGTCACGCTGATGAGCCTGCACGCGGCCAAAGGGCTGGAGTTTCCGCTGGTGTTTCTGAGCGGGCTGGAAGAGGGATTATTCCCGCACTCGCGCACGCTGCTCGAGCCCGACGACATTGAGGAGGAGCGGCGGCTTTGTTATGTGGGAATGACGCGGGCTATGGATCAGCTTATTCTCACGCGCGCCGTATACCGGCGGCGGTATGGGACGGATTTGCCCGAGGGCAGTGTGCCGTCGCGTTTTCTGGAAGAAGTGCCTGCGAAGTTGATCGAGGAGTTGGGAGGTCGACCCAAAGCCCAGGTGGCGGCGGGATCTTCTTCCCGAAGTGGCTATCAACGCGAGTCGCCTCACTACTCCTACGAAGACGAAGATCAGAGCGCAGCCTGGAGGCGCAATGGAGGGAAGGCGCAGAAAAGCGCTGTCCCGGCCAAGCCCTATAACTCCATTGAGAACATTGCCGAGTTTTTTGCCAGCCGGGGCAAGAAGTTCAGCGTACCGAAAATGACGGTGGAAGAGCCTACCGGCAAGCGGGGATTCCGTCCCGGGCAAAAAGTACGGCACCCAAAATATGGCGAAGGAACGGTCTACCGGCGGGAAGGAGAAGGCGAAGACGCCAAGATTACTGTACAATTTCCTCGCTTCGGATTGAAGAAGCTGGTAGAGAAGTATGCCCAGCTGGAACGAGAGTGATGGGAGTCTGGTAATTTTGTAATCGGGTAATTTTATAATTTCAAACCACGATCGCCGGGTTTCAAATTACCAAATTCCTCGATTAACAAATTACAAAATTCAGATTACAAGAAAGCACTCATGGCAAACACAGCAACCTTAAGCAAAGACGAACGCAAAAAAGCGAAGCGCGCCTCGCGCAAGAAGCGCAAGGCGGAGAAGCCGCTGAAGCCCCGCGACTACGCACGCGGATCGAAAAAGCCGAAGGTGAAGAAACTGGCTCGCGGCCAGTCGAAGCGGTAGCGCGCTAGGAATAACGGGCATGGGCTTCGCGTCCATGCCCGACTCCCGTTGTAGGAGACAACCACCTCTTGTCACCATCATCCCCGGACCCCGCCGCAACGGTGCGCACCTCCGACAACCAGCTTTTCTGCTGCAAGTCGATCGACAAGCTGATCACGGAATCCGAAGCCCCGGGCCAGCGTCTGCAAAAAACCCTCGGCCCCTGGTCGCTTACCGCGCTCGGTATCGGCGCCATTATCGGCTCGGGAATTTTCATCCTCACAGGCACCGCGGCCGCGGGCGAATATTTCCAGGCCCCATCCATCCTGCATGCGCAGGCGCTCGACGTAATCATCAATTTACTGCGCACCGGCAGCACCGCGGGAGCGCTCATGCACGGACGCCCACCCGCCGGCCCATCGATTGCGATTTCCTTTTTCCTGGTGGCAATAGCGTGCAGCTTCGCCGGATTGTGTTACGCCGAACTGGCCTCGATGATTCCCATCGCCGGCAGCGCCTATACCTACTCCTACGCCACGCTCGGCGAAATTTTTGCCTGGATCATCGGCTGGGATCTCATCCTCGAATACGTAGTCTCGAACGTCGCAGTCGCGGTTGGCTTTGCCGGGTATACAAAAGCGCAGCTGGCGGTATTCGGCCTCAATCTGCCGGAGAAATGGGCGAGCCCGGTCTGGGCCGATGGGCAATGGACTGGCGCATATTTTAACCTCCCGGGATTCCTGATCGTTTTCATTCTTACGCTGTTGCTGGTGCGCGGGGTGAAGGAGTCGGCGGGGACCAATAACATCATGGTCATGGTCAAAATCGGCGCCATCCTGACCTTCCTGCTCGTTGGCGGAATGCTGGTGAAGCCGGCGAACTGGACCCCCTTTGCACCCTCTGGCTTTGCCGGAATCCTCACCGGGGGGGCCATCGTTTTCTTCACCTATATCGGATTCGATTCAGTTTCCACCGCCGCCGAGGAATCGCGCAATCCACAAAAAGACTTGCCCTTCGGGATCATCATGTCGCTCGTGGTGTGCACGGTGCTCTATGTCGGCGTGGCCGTCGTCCTGCTGGGCATGATGAAGTACACGACGTTCGTCTCTGGTGCAGCCGCCGAAGCCCCTGTGGCCTACGCCATGAAGTATCTGGGTGTGCACCCGCTATTCCGCTCGGTCATCGTGATCGGAGCGCTGACGGGCATGATCTCCTCTTTGCTCGTATTTCAGTACGGGCAGGCACGCATCTGGTACGCCATGTCCCGCGACGGCTTGCTGCCGAAGCTCTTTTCGGCGGTGCACCCGAAATATAAAACGCCGCACTGGTCCACCTGGATCGCGTGTTTCGCTGTAGGAATTCCCGCTGGCCTCGTCGACATTGGCGATGCCGCCAACCTTGCCAACATCGGGACGCTGTTTGCCTTCGTTCTGGTTTCGCTGGGAGTGATCATCCTGCGCCGCAGGCAGCCTGATCGCAAGCGCGCGTTCCGAGTCCCGTTTGTTCCCTGGTTCCCGCTGATTTCAATCATTCTTTGCGGCGGCTTGATGACCGGGCTGACGGTCCTTACCTGGATTCGCTTCGTGGTGTGGCTGGCCTTGGGCCTGCTCATCTACATCTTCTATAGCCGGTATCGTAGCGAGTTCGCCAAGAAGTAGGGAACGCGGCGCAAAAAGCCGTTGACCTCTATGGCTGGCGCTCCTCAGCGCGTTATGGGCCAGCGGACTTCTCCTCCACGCTCGTAAATATTCCAGCAAGAATCTACAATCAGAAGGCATGGCTTACTCCTCCGACCGTCCGCCTTCGAGCTTTGTGCGCTTGCTTCCGAAGGCTGAGCTGCATTTGCATCTTGAAGGTGCGATCGAGCCGGCTACCCTGCACGAACTGCGCCGGGAGCACGGCGACCACGTCACCCGGGCGGAAGTCGATGCGCTCTACCGCTACGAAGATTTTCCCGGATTCCTGCTGGCTTTCAAGAACATCACTGACCATCTACGCGCGCCGCAAGACTATGAGCTGATTACCTACCGGATGATGCAGAAGCTGAAAGAAGAAAATGTGCTGCACGCCGAGGTTTACGTTTCCGTTGGAGTGTGCCTGTGGCGAAAGCAGGATTTCGCCGCGATATTTGAAGGGCTGGAACGCGGCCGGGCGCGGGGCGAGCGCGATTTTGGCATATCTCTGGTTTGGCTTTTCGACGCCGTCCGGCAGTTGGGCGCAGAGGCTGCGCAAAACGTTTTCGAATTTGCGGTTCGCTATCACGACCGCAGTGTGCTTGGCGTGGGTATTGGCGGCGACGAGCAGAAGGCGCCGCCGGAACTTTTCCGCGACTGCTATGCCTGGGCCTTCGATCACGGGATGCGGCTCACGGCGCATGCAGGAGAGAACGGGCCCCCGGAATCGATTTGGGGCGCGCTGAACTTGCGGGCTGAGCGGATCGGACACGGGCTGACGGCCTTTCACGATCCCGATCTGGTGGAAGAGTTGGCGCAGCGCCAGGTTCCGCTGGAAATCTGCCTTACCAGCAACCTCCGTACCGGGCTTTGCCCCAGCCTGAACGATCATCCGCTGAAAAGCTATTTCGATCATGGGTTGATGGTGACGCTTAACAGTGACGATCCGGCGATGTTCGGTACGACGCTGGCGCGCGAATACCAGATCGCGCAGCAAACCTTCGGTTTTACTGATGAGCACTTGCGAGAGCTGGCGCGGAATTCGTTTGAGGCGTCGTTCTTACCTGCGGAGAAAAAACTGGAGTTTCTGAATCTGTTCGATGCCGCCGCCGCTAGATAGGAAATAGTCCCGAGTCCCGAGTTGCGAGTCCCGAGCTGCAGCTCGGAAGCGCAGTGCCACCAGAGCATATTTCTTCCATAGCCTTCTCTGAGAACTGAGAACAGAGAACTGAGAACCGAGAACTGGCCCCTGATGTTACACATCGGCATAGTCGCCTGCAGCACAGAAGGCGCCGCGCTGTGCTACCGAACCATCTCGCTGGAGGGTGCGCAGATGCTGGGGGCGCACGATCATCCCGAAGTTTCGCTGCACTCGTACTCGCTGGCCCGGTACATGCAATGTGTGCGCGCCAATGATTGGGCAGGCGTGGCCGAACTCATGCTCTCTTCGGCAGAAAAGCTGGCGCGCGCCGGAGCGGATTTTCTGGTTTGCCCGGATAACACGATCCATCAAGCGTTTGATCTGGTCGAGCACCGTTCGCCACGGCCCTGGTTGCATATCGCGCGAGAAGTTACGAAAGAGGCAAAGCGGAGGCAGTTCAAGCGGCTGGCCGTGCTGGGGACGCGCTATTTGATGGAGGGGCCGGTTTATCCGGAGGCGTTGAGAGCGGCGGGCATCGAGTATCGCGTTCCTGGCGCCGAGCAGCGCGAACACATCGACCGCATCATCTTCGACGAACTGGTCAACGGGCAGTTTCTGCCGCAGTCACTGGCCTACTATGTGGAGGTGATTCGCTCGTTGAAGGATGAGGGGTGTGACGCGGTGGTGCTGGGCTGCACGGAAATTCCCTTGCTGGTGATGCCGGAATCTTCGCCGCTGCCCACGTTGGATTCGACGCGGCTGCTGGCGAGGGCGGCGGTGAAGAAGGCGATCGAAGAGTAGATCGGAGGGGTAGAAAATCGTGTGGGGACAGCCGCCTCGGCTCTCCAGCGAGCGCAGCGAGCAGGCTACATGACTGCTGATTTCACCAAATTGAGGTGATACAGGAAGATGCGATGACCTACGAACGGGCAGAAAACGATCCGAGCCATGCGAGAAGCATTCTCAAGTTTCGGTGGCTTTCTGGTCTTTACGCGATTGTGCGGCTCGCTGCCGACGCGGTTATACCCGTTTGGGGGACGATTGGGGAGTTTACTTCGATCACGCGGACCTCGGAGGAACTCTCCGTCGTCTGCCCGATGGATAATGTTCCGAAGGATGTCAGAGTGGGCCCGCGCTGGATCTGTCTCAAGCTCGCAGGGCCGTTTCCGTTCTCGCAAACAGGAATCCTGCTCTCCTTCATCGAGCCGCTGTCAGGCAATGGCGTGCCTATCTTCGCCATCTCGACCTACGATACGGATTACGTTCTGGTGCAGGAAGAATTCGCCGCGGCCGCGTCAGACGCCTTGCAGAAAGCGGGACACGAGATTGTCAGTTGAGCGGGATCTAGAACAGCGGTGAGACTGGCGGTCCGAGGGGTAGACTGCGCCATTCGCCTTGGAAAATACGCAGCACGCTGAGCGCATCTCAAGGTTCGCCGAGCATCTATGTTGTAATAGATGGAGATAGCGTACGGCGCGGATGGAAGCTGCGCCCTTTTAAAAAAGAGTCCATTGATGCCAACGGCACTTACATCCCTGCGCCGCCGCGCCAAATCCCTGCACCGCAACCTGCGCGGGGCCTCCATGGCTGCGCGCGCCCTGGCCTCTACCGATCACCCGCTGCTGGCGCACATTATTCCGGTGCGGCGCTGCAATCTGGCCTGCACTTACTGCAACGAGTTCGACGATTTCTCGAAGCCGGTGCCCACGGAAGAAATGTTCCGCCGCATCGACAAGCTGGGCGCGCTGGGCACGGCAGTCGTAACAATTTCCGGCGGCGAGCCGCTGCTGCATCCTGAACTTGATGACGTGATCCGCCGCATTCGCGCGAACGGCATGATCGCGGGCCTCATCACCAACGGCTACCTGCTGGTTGCCGAGCGCATCCAGCGGCTCAATCGTGCAGGGCTGGAGTGGCTGCAGATTTCCATCGACAACGTGAATCCTGATGAAGTTTCGAAGAAGAGCCTGAAGGTTTTGGATAGGAAACTGCAACTGCTGGGGGAGCACGCTGAGTTTCACGTGAATATTAATTCGGTCGTGGGCAGCGGCATTGCGCATCCTCAGGATGCGCTTACCATTGGCAAGCGCGCCATCGAGCTCGGGTTCAGTTCGACAATTGGAATCATTCACGACGGCAGCGGGCAGTTGCAGCCGCTGGGCGAGGAAGAACGCCGGATTTATCACGAGATGAAGTCGATGGAGAAGCGCAGCTTCACCCGCATCAACGCCTTCCAGGACAATATTGCGCAAGGTCTGCCCAACGAGTGGCGCTGCCGCGCCGGGGCGCGCTATTTATACATCTGCGAAGACGGGTTGGTGCATTATTGCTCACAGCAGCGGGGCTATCCCGGCGTGCCGCTGGCGACGTATACGCGCGACGACCTGCGCCGCGAATATCTCACCGAAAAAAGCTGCGCGCCGCACTGTACGGTTTCGTGTGTGCACCAGGTGTCAATCTTCGATGGATGGCGCGCGCCGCAACATGCGGCTCGGATATTAGCTCCTGCGGCCACGGCGAACGAGCTCGTTCAGATCAAGTAGCAATCCCAACCGAATGCCGCCTGTAGATTCCCAGGCGATCATCGCGAGAACCCCGGGGAAGAACCCTTGCAGGGCCGCGTGCGGCGCATGGTTGCATAGGGTCCTTCGCTTCACTCAGGATGGCAAGCCTACCTCAGGATGACAAGCCTGCCGAAAAGGTGACTTCACATCGGGTTACTTCTTCGGCTGCGCGCTCGGCGGCAAAATTCCATTAAGCCGCAAATAGATGGCGGCGGTGGAGTAGTGATCGGCCCAACCGCTGGCGAGAATCAGCGCGGCCATGGCGCGCGGACCCTGGCGTCCGAAAAGCTCGATGGTGTCCCCGAGTTTGGAGTCGTCCATCTTGCCCAGCGCCTCGCTGCAGAAATCGTACGAGGCGGTGGCGGCGGCCAGCAGTTTGTCCTTCCCGTCGGTTTCCTTCGGTTCCTCAACTTTCGGCGACGGTACGTCAGCCGCCTTGGCGCAGAAGGAATTGTGAAAACCGATCATGTGGACCACCAGATGCCCGAAGGTCATCTGGTCGGGCGTCGGCTTGTAGTTGAACTTGTCGGCCGGCATGGCAGTGATCGCGCCCAAAGTGTTATTGCGCGAACGCTGCAGCATCAGACGCAGTCCGGTGCTGACTGGGTCTTTCACCGTAGCGGCAGCCTGTTCCGCGACACCCGATGCCGGCGCATTTTGCGCTCCGGCCAATGGCAAAGCGACAAAGCTTACAAGAGAAACCAGCATTGCTGCAAAAACTCGTTTCATCGCATTCTCCTTAGCGGCCGGTTGGGCCACCCTGTTGCATATTGACGCTTGGGAAATCTTTCTGTCACCGATTATGTGGAAGCCAGGGCTGCCGAAGCCAGCTTAAACACTATGTACCATGCGGCGACGATCGCGATTGCCGTGCCGCGTTTCAGCTTGCTGTTGCTGGCGAATCCGATGCCCATTAGCACGATACTCCAGATTACGAACACATCGAGGCCCGAGGCCAGGGTGTAGAGGAATTTATTGCCTGTGCGATCCATGAAATATGCCGGGTTCGTAGCCACCGGATTATTCACGTTGAACCCCTCAGGGTTCACGCCGGCGAATAACGAAATGGTGCCCAGCATGGAACCGATAATTCCGGGCAGGCTGGCGTAGAAGATGATCGCGTATGCGACCTTGAATGGAACGTCGGCCCCGGCGCCGAATTTGAACGTTGCCCACAGAATTACCGCAGTGATGGCAAAGTAGAACAGGATCGTCACTGGAATTCCATAGGACAGGTAACGGATCAGGCTGTTGGAGAATTCAATTCGTTTCGCCTGCTGGTCGGGCGGCAACTTGTCGAACTGATCGGCGCGCGAGGAATGAGCGATCTCACTGCGGCTGATCTGGTCGAAGCCGATCTGGCGGTCCATGGCGTAGATGAACAGCAGGGCAAAAATGGAAATCAGCAACCACGGCCCCCACCAGCTTGCGTTGCGGCGCAGGTCGGTGAAGGTTTTCGAGGGCGCGGCAAAAGTATCGACCAAGCGCGCGGCCTCAGAGAGTGGAGCGGTTTCAGGAATAGGAGCGGAAATCGGCGGAAGCGGAGCGGCAGCCATATTTTTCCTCGGACTGGATGCGAAGGCATTCTAGCCGGGAGCGGGAAACGAAACAAGCCGGAGGCCGGGAACATGCCTTATTCAACCTAACCGATTGTCGGGCTGCGGCTTCATCCGATACAATAAGAGATTCGCGGAAGCCTCTGAAAGGATCTGTAGGAGTTATGGCACAACAATGTGAAATCTGCGGCAAGAAGCCGCAATCAGGAAACCGGATCAGCCACGCCCACAACGTCACCAAGCGGCGCTGGAATGTGAATTTGCGCCCGGTGCACGCTCGCGTGGGCGCGACGACCAAGCGCATGCGCGTTTGCGCCTCCTGCCTGCGCAGCGGCAAAGTGGTCAAGGCCTAAACCCAACCAAATGCAGGGCACACGGAGAATTTGAGGTTTTTCTGAACGTCCGCTTTTTAGCGGACGTCATCTTCATCTTTATTTTTGCGCCAGATCTGAAGCGCGCGCGTGCCCGCGGCGAGCATTCCCAGCGAGGCGTAGTTGCCCTCTTGTTTAGCCGCTGCGTCTCCATTGTGCTGTGGCGTCGTCTGCGCCTCTGCCTCCGATTTGATTCCCGCCACGATAGGACGATTAGCAACCGTCTCGTACGCATAACCTGTCAGTCGAGCCGAGGGATAGCCGGGGAAGCCCTGGGTTGTCAAGCGTGCCCATCCATAGTGAGTTTCTCCGTCGATCTTGAACTTGAAACCTAGATAGCGGGACTTAACATTTACCCACGGACCTTTGCTGCTGCGGAACGAAGTGTGATTAAAGGCGTTGTAGTCGCTGCGGCCTCTTGCCATTTGTGGAAAATCCTGGAACTTGTCCTGATGCCCGATGATTTTGCCAATTTTCGCTGCCGCGGCAAATCCGCCGCTGGTCATCGCCTGGTTACCTTGCAATCCAAGGGCAAAAATTGATCCAAAGCAGTCCCGGTTCCCCGAGCCGCTGTTGCAGTAACCGTACACGGAGAGGCTGGCATCGGGAATGCCGTCGTGGTTGAAATCGATCTGAAGTTTGCGCTGCTGCTCGTTCACGCTTTGATTAGCTGGTGTGTAAACCACCTCTGCGCTTACCAACGGCGGCAGCGCAAGAACTCCAAGACCCACTGCGCTGACCGTAACCCCCGAGAGGAGCCAGGTCGCGTCCGCTCTGGATGCGCCTGTTGCCGCATCCGCATATTCACGCAAACCATTGTTGAGGGCCTCGGGCAACGGCGCGGTAGGCCTTCTTCGGTTTTGAGCTTTGGGGTTGTGAGTCTGCGGCATGGAAGTCTTCTCCTCCGGAAAAATTTTCGTCAGCGAACAAAGGGGCGGGGACTTCAATTTACTCCAAGAAGTGCAAACCCGGCAAGGCCCTGCTGTTTTAGCTCCATAATTCTGTCACCCCTAACGAATTCTGTCACCCCTAACGGCAACGTGAAATGTCACCCCCAATCGCGTCCGCCGATGCGGCGAAGTATACTGGTAAATTCAAAGGCTGGGCAATCCGTCTCGTGATTCGGGCTGATGGAATGGGCCCGCTCAGTCGTGTGATCTTGGAGGAAGAACAGAACCTGGAGCCGGGTCGCGATTCGCTGGATTCCCACTTCTTGGGACGCCAATCCACAGCATGAGAATCTGCAAGACTATCAGCGACATGCGTGCTGCGTGCCGCGCGGGACGCCACGGAGGGAAACGACTGGGATTTGTGCCTACTATGGGGGCGCTACATGAAGGGCACTTGTCACTGATGCGGGCGGCAAAGGGGGCGTGCGATGTCGTGGCAGCGTCGATTTTTGTAAATCCGACGCAGTTTGGTCCGAACGAGGATCTGGCGAAGTATCCGCGAAGCTTCGAGCGGGACTGCGAGCGGCTGGCAAAAGAAGGCGTGGATTTGGTTTTCGCTCCTGCTAATGAGGAGATGTATCCGCAGGGGGTGGTGACCTGGGTTACGGTGGAAGGATTGAGCGAGAGGCTCGATGGACGATCACGACCGGGACATTTTCGCGGCGTGACCACGGTAGTGGCGAAACTTTTCCACATTGTTGAGCCAGATGCGGCGTTCTTCGGGCAGAAGGACGCAGCCCAGGTGGCGGTGGTGCGGCGAATGGTTCGCGATCTTGATTTTGCCGTGGAAATTGTGGCGTGCCCGATCGTTCGCGAGGAAGACGGGCTGGCGATGAGTTCACGAAATGTGTATCTGGGTGGGAAAGAACGCAAGCAGGCTTTGGTGCTGCAGCGGTCGCTGATGCGAGTGAAAGGGGTTTGGGAAGACGGGGAACGCGACGCCAAAAAACTGGCGGCTGCCGGGCGCGAAGAGGTTGCGGCAGGAACCCCCGTGCGTCTGGATTATTTCGAAATTGTAGATGCGAACACGCTCGAACCGGTTGAGGACGCGGTCCCAGGGACGCTCGTGGCCGTGGCGGCGTTTGTGGGCACGACACGGCTGATTGACAATGTTGTGCTCTGAGGCCCGGTTGCGCACGCGCGGAGGGGTTGCGAGGCGGGGGATCTTTCGAGTTCGCAGTCCAGTTCGCTGGGCTCACCGCGATGCTCCGCTCAAGATGACAGGTTCAAGGAGCAGCCGGTGAAAGAGTAGCCACTCGGCTGGGGCGCCGCGGCTAAGGCCAACTCTTCTTTTAAAGGTCTTACGCGGCGCTGAAGCGCCGCTCTTGCGCGTTACTCGATGCATTGCGGTGTCTTACCGCACGCGGCTAGGGTTGAGACTCGATTGGACCGGAGACAGCGGTTGAGGTGGTGGGCGCGACAAGGTGCTGGCGGACGAGATTTTCTATTTGCAACCAGAGGCGGGGATCGCACTCACTCTCGATGTGATCGGGGGTGAAGAAACGATCCGCCCATGAAGTACCGGGGCAGTTTACTGGTTCCTTCCTGTAGTCCAGAAGATAATTTCCCAGGATCTCAGTCTTGGCCGGGTCGGCGGCGATGATGTGTGCGCGTCCGTGAACGATGCCGTGAGTTTGGTAGAAATTGACAGCCTGGGCAACGTTATCGGGGATGACCGAGTCGTTTTGCCAAAGCTTGGCTACGCTATCGACCTGCACGGTAAGCAAAACCGGTACGCCCTGGCGGTTGAGATCGTGGGCCAGCAACACGGCTGCGGATGCGCCCCAACTGTGGCCGAAAAGAATGATGCGGGCATGAGCTTTTTCGTCGGGAGAGAGGGTACCGTCGTGATCAGTATCCAGCAGCCGGAGAATGGTGGCGCAGGCTTGTTTTCTGCGGCGGTTTTCGAAGACGCCCACGTAGGTGCCAGGGGCGACGTTGCGTCCGATTCGTTGGGCGAGCACGACCGGACCGTGATGTGGGTTGTCATGTTTGACGAAGCCGCCGACGAATCCGATGACGATGGTGGATGCAGTTGAGGTTTCGGAGCGGAGCGGAGCGGCCTCAACGGCGCCCGAGAGTTCGGGCATAGCCGCGCACAAGAGCAACCCCACGACAGCCGAAGCGCGAAATGGAGCCGACCAGCGCAAGCGCGATCCCTAGCTGCTCAGATGATTGCCCCCGGCGGGAGGATGCTGGGAAACGGGTGAATTTAATTTCTCTGCAGCGCCGGAAGCGCGCGGAACCCACGCCGGTCAGACGGCCCTGAACGGCGCGAAGTTTGGCGACATTGCCCGAGGGACAGTCTACACCCGTTTGTCAACCGGCGGACGGAGCCTTTGGTCTCTGGAAAGGTTTCTTGCCTGAAACGAAGGGATTGCCGGCAAGAAGATACCGCAAGGGCTGGTCGGCGGCTTTGGTGATTCCAATGCGCGGGGTGATCAGGATTTTTCCGGGACGGAAGCCGTCGTTGCCGATCCAGAGACCGGAAGCGGGCGAGGAGAGATCGGCGCCGTTGTCACGAATGCGGGTGATGCCGAAGGCGTCGGCCAGGCGACCGGGGCCGGAGGTGAGAAGTCTGAGATTGCGAATGCTCTGCAAGTTGAGTCCTCGCGCGCGAGCCATCGCCGAGAGGCCTTCGATCGGCTCGAGGGCGCGGAACAGAACTGCTCCGGCTCTTCCTTCGCGCTCGCAGGAAACGTTCAGACAATAGTGCATGCCATAGATGAAGTAGACGTAGGCATATCCTGGCGGCCCGAAGAGGACTGATGTTCTGGCAGTGTTGCCGGCGGCGGCATGGGCCGCGGGGTCGCTCTCTCCGAGATAAGCTTCAACTTCTACGATGCGGCCAGCCAGACGCAATTTTCCGCTGTTGCGCACCAGCACCTTGCCGAGAAGATCCCGAGCCACGCGGCAAGGATTGCGGGCGTAGAAGTCGCGGTCGAGGGGTTCAGGGGCAGGGTCCATAAGCAGCAGCCGGTGTCCTGCAAGAATGGTTCAGGGGCTCGGAATGCGAATCCGGCGGTGCACTAAGCGGCGCCCTTCTTCGATTCCTTCAGGTAAGCCAACACTTCTGAGGCATGACCTTCGGCTTTTACCTTGGGGAAGATGTGCTGGATTTTTCCGTCGGGACCGATGATGAAGGTGGTGCGGACGATACCCATCACTTTCTTGCCGTACATGTTTTTTTCCTGCAGAACGCCGTAAGCGTCGGCGATTTTCTTGTCGGCATCGGCGAGGAGGGGGAAAGGCAGGTTGAATTTTTGCTGGAATTTCTTTTGCGCTTTAGGAGTGTCGGGAGATATCCCGAGTAACACGGCGCCGGTTTTCTGCATCTGTTTGTAGGTGTCGCGAAATTCGCAGGCCTCGACCGTGCATCCCGGAGTATCCGCGCGCGGATAGAAATACAGCACAATCGGTTTGCCGCGAAGACTTTTCAGGGAGATTTGGTTCTCATTCTCGTCCTGCAAAGTGAAGTCGGGGGCTTTATCATTGATGTTTAGAGACATGATCACCTCACCAAGAAAGTTAAGGGCTAATGCGCAGTCTATATGGGCCGCCCTGCGGCGTCGAGTCGTGCCCGATAAGGTTTTATACCGCAGAATGGGATTCGCCGTCATCGTTGTTGTTGCGTTCCTGGCGGCGGGAGTTCCGCATAGCGAGGCGCAGGGGAGGCCGCAACTGAAGCGGCCGGAGGATACTCCGGCGGAGAAACCTCCGGAGCCTCCGAAGAAAAAGAAGGTAAAAGGGCCGCGGGCGGTTGGAATCCTGCAGCTAACAGGCAGCGGCAAACCGACGCTCATTCCAGTTGCGATTTTGGTTGACGGCAAGTTTTATGACGCCAGCGCTTACAAGGCGGATCCGGTGCCGATGGCTCTAGAGCCGGGGACGGTGTACGAGGCGGAGCAGAGCGGTAGCTCCGATGGACTGTTCACAATCAGCGGGGCGCTGCATAGCAAAAGTCCCAACGCAGTGAGTCCTTGGGTGGGAGCGGGGAGTTATCTGCCGCCTGGCGCCAAAGTGGAGATGGACACGCGGAAAGCGGAAGATGTGCCGGTGGGAATCAGCGGCGTGGGCGAGGACGAACCGCCCCGATTGACCAGGGGGAGTGGGGCGAAACCGGCCGCGCCGGCGAATTCGAAACCAGAGTCCAGTGGCGGAACTCCTGGTGGGGCAGGAGCATCGGCGAAGCAGACGGGCCCTGAGCCGTCCTCAACTGAAAAGGCTGCACCTGGTTCCGGCGCATCGAAGGATGCGGCGGGCACGGAGACTTCGGGGAAGAACGGGGCGAGCGCACGTGCGGCATCCGACACGACTGCGACTTCCGGCACAGCGGGTCCGGCAAAGTCCCCTGATAAACCGGCGGGTAGTGGATCGCCCCCGGATAAAACTGCGACACCAAACCCTCCGGATCAAGGTGCCAAGCAGGCGACAGGGGCCACGCCCCCGGGGGCTCCGGCATCAGGGACGACTGCGAAGAGTGAGGCGTCGGGGCAAGGAGGAAGTAAGGAGACGGAAAACTATTATCGCCCCACGCTGCGGCGGGGCAAGCCTACGCAGTCCGCGCCGGAGGAAGAGGAAACTTCTGTGAAGGCAGTTCAAGTCGCGCCTGGGGCAACTGCGCCCGGTGTGGGAGAAAAGGGTGCGGTGCAGCTTGTGCCAGCGATCTCGGACGGAGGGGGGCCAGATCCGCGTTCCTTCAAGTTTTTCTGGAAAGAGGGGGAAGAGGAGGAGCGGCGGAAGCAGATGCTCGGCCTGGCGTCGAATGAAGTCCGGGTTTATGTGAATGCGCGGGCAGCGGGAATGATCGCGGCCAAGCCAGCGGGCTCGAAGGTTGCCACCGCGAAGGCCGGAGGAAAGGCGACAGGCAAGGCGTTGCAGCCGGAGTTTGAGAATGTTGAGTTCCGAGCCTTCGACGTGTGGGTGAATAATCAGCCGGTGATGATTTTGACGGCGGATGCGCGTGTGCCTCGCGCGGCAGGTGCGACTACGGTGGTGGATTCGTACAGCGTAACGCTGGTGGCTCGAACCGATATTTACGGAGACTTGCGAAAACTTTACTCGGGCGTGACCGATAAATTCCATCTTGATGTGACTCCGCGACTGGAGTTGATTGACGCGGTGGATGCGGACGGAGATGGGCGCGGCGAGTTGCTGTTTCGGGAGACCACGGACGCGGGGAAAGGATACGTGATTTATCGAGCTACTGCCGACAAGTTATGGAAAATGTTTGACAGTCTGGGCGGAGGGTAGTTATGTCGCAAAATCTTGCAAGCGGCGGAGGACTGAAGCCCGCGTCTTTTGCCTATTGGAGTGGCGCGGCTAAGGCCTCTGTCGATATTTGTGAGCTCTTACCGGTGCGACTGGAAGTCGCCCTTTCAAAGCCTCCGCTGGTTGCCGCGACCTCCCAAAGCCGCGTTGAAGTCAATTTGTTAAATGACTTTCAGCAACCGTGAGTCCTTAACGACAGGACTGCGCCTACCTTAGTAGAATCTTTTTCTAAGTTTCGATTCCCACGTGACAGACGCGGCCCACCAGGTAATCGGAAGGTGATTTGCCTTCTTCCATAGACAGGACCTCGATGGGATAGGCCTGATTGTGAGGGCGCAGGATGAGATGATTGCCGGCGGTTTCCACGTATTTGATGGTGCAGTCATCGTTCTTGCGCACGGCGTACATGTTGGACTCGCCTTTGTGATAGGGCTTGAGGGAGTTGTAGTGGCGGTCGATGAGAAGCGTAGCCCCGGGGAGAAGGCGCGGATACATGCTCATACCCTCGCGAGCGTCGGCTTTGAGGATGACGAAGCGTTCCCACTGCTCGCGATCGCCTTCGGTTTCGGCCTTGAGTTTCTTGAGAAAAGCCTTCTTGAACTTCATGATTTCTTTGACATGCATACTGGTGATGAGGGGTTGGCTGGCGGCAATGGCGCCCTCGGTCAAGATGACATTCTGAAACTCGTCGTTACTGGGAGGCATAATGGAGGCGCGTTTATTGACTTCGGAGGGATCGAGCAGGTCAAGAACGGAGAGGTGCTGGACAGCGAGCACGCGATCCATGCCCTCGAGGCTGAGGCCCCGCTTGCGATTCAGGAAGTTGGAGATATGGGCCTGCTTAAATCCAGTTTGTTGGGCCAAGCGGAGGCCGGTGAGATCGCCCTCTTCAATGCGCTCCCAGAGGGTGTTGCGAAGGTTATCCTGAAGGACGCGGAATTTCATAGTTGGGAGTATAGCACGCAAGCTATAGCAATTCGCTAACCACCAATAGATTTCCACAGACATGGGGCAATAGCGACCTTGACTGACAAAATCGGGAGCTATACCATCGCGTTACCTGATAACACAACTCCAACCACTGGAGCCCTTTTACCATGAGCAGTCTCGAAGACGAGAAAAATTTTGTTGAATTTCGCAGAAAAGTGCGTGCCGCGGAGGTGCTTTCGGGGGCGATGGAACAGCTGCTGAGGGCACTGCGCTTCAGCGGACGGGTGAGCATAGTGGTACAGAACGGGCGAGTGTTGAAGTCCGGTTACGAAGAAGGATTTTTCCGCCAGAGTGAAGGTTCATTGCTGAACCGCGCTTCGGCGCCGGAAGGATGATCAGCGATCAGGCATGCTGCTATAACTCCAGGGTCAGAGCGGCGAGTTCGATCAGTGAGCCCAATAATTAAATAGACAAGCAGGTCAACGTAAGAGAAACGAGCCCTGCGTCCGGTTTCCCCCAGTGGGAGGCTACCGGCGCAGGGCTTTTTGTGTCTGGCACCTGGGGAACCAATAAGAACTGTAAACCGGCCGGGTCGGGGTGGCGAGCCGGGAGACATAAGGAGGGGCGATGAAGGCAAAGTCAAGGGAAGATGGTTCTGCGAAGGAGTTGCTCTTGGAGTTGAAGTATTGCGAACGCTGTGGAGCGTTGTGGCTTCGTGCGGCGAATGGAGGGCAAGTTTACTGCGTGAGGTGCGCGCGGGAGATAGCTGAACTGCCGCTCCTCTCGAAAGGGGCGGAACTCGCGCAGAACAGGCGAAGAGTCCGCTACGACGACCTCGATGAGCACGAAGAGGACGGATTGGGGAGGGACGATGCGGGAGGTGCGGCGTGAGCGGATTCGTATTGTGGATTGCCGCAGAGGCAGAGCGTAGCGGAGGAGGGGAGAATACCAGACCCAGCAAACCTCCCAACAGTTCTTTTCAAAGCCGAGGGCGGTGGCAGGATCTGCCAGCGCACAACTTTACTGCGAGCCAGGAGCGAGGGCGGAAAGAGGAGGGGTTCGAAGCCGACCCGGAGCGCGATCAGGATTTGTGGATGTACCGGGATCGCACGGTAGCGTTGCTGCGACGCTACGTGAGGGTGGCGTTGGAAACGGGGCGACTGCCGTCGATCTTTGGGCGTGAATTATTTCGGGCCAAGGTATCGAGCTATACTGCGGCGACGTTTGAAGACCGGGTGATTTTTGTCCACGATGTGGAGAAATGCCTGCAGCGGTTCGATTCCTTTGACCAGGAGATGATCTCGCGGGTACTTTTGCAGGAGCACGATCACGAGAGGGCGGCGCGGCTGCTGCACTGCACTCGCAAGACGATCGAGCGGCGGATGCCGGATCTGCTGGATGAACTCAGCCGAGAACTTCTGAGATTGCGGCTGCTGGCTCCCCTGGTGGAGATGCAGGAGTTCAAACGCCGGTGAGGGCGAAAGGCAAATCGCAAGAAGTGCTGTCAAGAGGGGGACTGGGGCGAGTTTTCCGCAAGTTATTCAAAAGGCGGGGAAAATAAATCTCAGAAAATGTCCCGGCGACCCATTGCGAAATGCTATTCTGAATATATAGGGTAAAGAAAAAAGAAATAGTGCCAGGAAGGCGCGCCTCGAAAGCGCGCCTTCTGTATTTTGAGGCGAGAATGGGCGCAGGAGGTGAGCGTTGTTCACGGAAAATGCAACAGGGGAAGAAAAGAAGCCGATGCCGATCAGAGTTATCCCGGAGGGCGTGGCAACGACTGTGGACAAAGTGGACAGAGGCGTGGTGCGGGAACAGATCAAAGATTCGGTGGTGGCATCGGCTCGCGACATGGTAAGCGGGATGGTGGAGGCGGCGAAGAAAGGGCAAGTAGCGCCGGCGAAATTTCTATTTGAGCTGGCCGGGCTTTTTCCCGAAAGTCCTGAAGCCGCAAACCGAGAGGAGGAGGAGTCGCTGACAGCAACGCTGTTGAGGCGACTGGGTTTGCCCACAGAGCCGGGGAAAGAAGGGGAGTGTGGCAGAGAGAGTGAATCCGATGCGGACCTTGAAAGGCCACTCGACAAAAGTCTCTACGGCCGTGAGTGGACGGGCGGACGGGATACCATAGAATGAAGCGCGGGGGGTTGGAGGTTGGCTGGGCGACCTGGCCGGCGCTGTCGGTTTCGCCGCGGGTGGAGTCGCAGGGAAGAGAGTCGGCAGCAGTGAGGGTTCGCACTGCGGGCGGCGCAATTCCGAAGAAGGCTCGGAGGGACAGAAAGGGCGGCGTCGCGGGACGCAAAGAGGGAATGGATATAACATGGCTGACTGACCGGATCGCGGTCGGAGGCGGAATATGGAACGCGGAGAACATGGCGGAGGTGGCGCGTGCCGGGATTACGCACATCATCGACATGCAAATCGAGTTCGACGACACGCCGCTGGCGGCACAGTATGGGATAGCCGTGTGCTGGAATCCCGTAGATGATGACTTCGAGCCGAAGCCTGCCCGGGTGTTTGCGATGGGAGTGGAATTCGGGTTGAGAGCTCTGGAAGAGGACGGAGCGAAGCTGTTTATTCATTGCGCGGCGGGAGTACACCGAGCCCCGATGATGGCGCTCGCTTTGCTGGGGGTAATGGGCTGGACGGTGGAGGATGGCATGGATTTGATTGAGGGACGGCGGCCCGTTGCGGATTTCGCAGATGTGTATGTGCGGAGCGTGGAGCGGTTCTTGAACGGGCGGGTGTGACCGCGGGAAGGGATCCAGTTAAATTCTCTGGGAGCGAGAGTATAAATGCGTGCAAGGGATGCTTCGAATGCGGCTACACTTTGCTCACGAAGACATGCGATGAGGGTCCCTGACATTGGTTGGGTAGATCGAGTTTGAGGGAGGAAGTATGTTTGAGGCATGCCGCCCGGCGGGGCGGCTTTTTTATTGGGCGCTGGCAGCGCTGGTGATGGCGGGATTGAGCTTGCGGGTTTCGGCCGAAGGAGCCACAGGAAAGGTGCTGAGGAGCGCATCTTCCGCGAGACTGCCTGCGCCGGCCGCGTCACCGGCCGCAGGTACGCCGGATCCGCAGAGCGGACCGACGCTAACGAGCGTGATCGATTCGGTGTACATGGCGAATGGTTCGCCGGCGGCGGGGACGCTGGTGATCACGTGGCCAGCATTTGCTACGGCTGCGGGGAACGCGATCGCGCCAGGATCGCTGGATGTGACGCTGGGGGCGAACGGGTCGCTGAATGTGAGCCTGGCCCCTAATGCGGGGGCAACGCCAGCTGGAGTGTACTACTCGGTGGTGTATCAGCTTCAACCGAACGAGGTACGGACAGAGTACTGGGTGGTGCCGACGAGTTCGCCGGCGACGCTGGCGCAAGTGCGAACTACGCCGGGATCGGCGACAGCGGCCCAACCCGTTTCAATGCAGTATGTGAATACGGCGCTGGCGGCGAAGGCGAACGATAGCGCGGTGGTGCATCTGGCAAATGCGGAAACGATTACGGGCACCAAGAGCTTCAGCGCGCCACCGAATGTGCCGACACCCGTAAATACCGGGGACGTCGCGAACAAATCTTATGTGGATTCGGCGATAGCGACGGTCGGGGCGGGGAATTATCTGCCAACGGCGGGCGGGGCAATGACCGGGCCGCTCTCGCTGAGCGGAGCGCCCACTGGGCCGATGCAGGCGGCTGATAAACAGTATGTGGATACGGCGGGCGCAGCAAAGGCAGACCTGGTGAGCGGCCTGGTGCCTACCAGCGAGTTGGGAAGCGGTACGGCTTCGGCGTCGAATTGTCTGTTGGGGAATGGAGCGTGGGGGCCTTGCGGCTCAAGCGCGAACGCTACCGCGATCCAGAGTGTGCCCGTGGCGGCGAGCGCGCCGAGCAATGGGCAGGTACTGACGTATTCGTCTACCAGCGGGCAGTACTCGCCGGCGACTCCGAGCGGGGCTGCGGGCGGGGTAGTTGTGGGTCCGGGAGCGAACCAGAATATTGTGCAGCCGGTGGGAACGCAGATGAGCGTGAACAACTTCAGCGGAATTCGCTACGTGACGGCTGCGGATAGCTGGAGCGTGAGTCCGAGCGGAAGCCTGGTGGGAGGAACACAGGCGACAGTGACGCTGACGCCTTGCCCTACTGGGATCGACACGAGCGGCAGTTCGATGTATTTCGTTTACATCAGCGGACAGGGAGCGCCCGAAGCGGCAATGGTAACAGGCGGGACGTGTGCGGGGGGAGCGGCATCGGGAACGATTGTGTTCACTCCGAAGAACACACACTCCGCGACCTATGTATTGAGCAGTGCGTCGAGCGGAATTCAGGAGGCGATTAATGATGCTTGCGGAGTTCCAAACGGGAGCGGGGGGAATCCGAATGCGCGAATCGTTCTTCCTCCCACGGGCGCAACCACGAATGCGCTGCCCGTATACGGGTCAATCTTTGGGCATTGCAGCAGGACTTTGATCGAGGGAAATGGAACGCTGCTGTCGTGTTCCACGCGCGACCGCTGCCTGGTGTTAGGCGACCTGACGAACTCCAACCATTATGGGGGACTCACGGTGCGGGGCGTGAACATGACCTCTACAGTGAATTCTGACGGATGCCAGATTACGAACACGCAGCGGCAGTCCAGTGTGGTGACGATTACGGTAGCGTCGGGCTGCAGCACGATTCAGACCGGGGATCTGGTGAATATCAACTTCACCGACAATCCGGCTTATTGGGGAAGCCGCGGTCCGGTGACGGTTTCAGGAACGACGGTCACCTATAACCAGACAGGCGCGAATCTGGCTTCGGTGGCGAGTCCGGGGACGATTGCAATTCAGAATGCCGCGATTGAAGACAATGCGCTTCCGGGGACGATGGAGGATATCAAGTACACGAGCGCTGGCGGGGGGAAATTCAACCAGTTCTTTGTAGTAGACAACGACCAGGCGGCGACGATCCGGAATTTTGACAACGGGGCAAACGGTCTGTTGTGCACGGCAAACCATTGCGGATCGTTCGTTTATTCGGCAGGAACGACGGCGGCGACGCCGGTGCTATGGCTGGACAAGATGAACATCAGCGCACAGTGCGGGGGGAATGGGGTGACGGTGTATGCCAATAACTCCACGCATATTAATGACAGCGTGATTCAGGGGTTCGGGATGTGGGGGATTTATACGTCGACCATCCTGGGCAGTTTTGGGGGAACGCAGATCGATAACGTTTACAACGAGGAGGGAGCGGGGCCGTGCCCGAATCCTTACCTGGGGAATACGTTCGGATCTGCGGGGGTTATTTTCTCGGGAGGGGCGCCGCTGGAGATGCGTGGCGGCGAACAGCCGAATGGATGGATGCCGGAGTTCGCGAACACGGGTACAACACAGTACAACTACTACGTGGTCGTTCACGATTCTCTGGAAGGGATTTCTTATCCTCTTTATGCCGGATATGCGATGACGAGTGGGACGGGGACGATCACGGTGCAGTGGCCCCACGTACCGCCAGTTGGAACGGTAACTTATGACCTGGTGCGGATGTCGCCAAGTACGCTGGCGGCAAATGGGCAGGCTTTTCCGGTCCAAGGCGCGTGCAGCGGCGGGAGCGCTACGGCTTGCGGCAGCGTCGCTCTAAATCTGGCGCAGTGCAGCGGACTGGTGTGCTCGTTTACAGATAGCGCGTCGACCGGAACATCGAACTATTCAATTGCCACGCCGGGGTGGTTTCCGACGTTGAACTTCTGGCCCGGTGGGCTGGTGATGAATGGAGTGGGGACACAGAACGCGGGGAATCTGCCTTCGGCGTTTATCGATACAGACCAGGGAAGCACGAACAGTTCAGCGTGGATTTCAGAGGCGGGATTTCTGCGGCCAACGATTTTTGCGCGGCAGTGCTCGGGGGGTGGCGCGGTTCCGTATGGAGGGGCGTGGGTGCAGTGTGTGGAGTCGGACAGCCATGGGAATTCGTTTCCCGGGGTGGGCGCGCTATTGCTAAACAGCGGTCCGAACAGCGGTGCACCGACGGCGGGATTAAAGGGCCGATTGAACTTCATAATGTCCCCCGCGGATTCGGTGAATCAGGGCCACGTTATTACGCTTGTGGATTCGAATCCGGCGAAAACCCTGGCCACGGGGCTGAACAGACCGGTGAACGACGCGGCGGATACTTATATTGGGTTGGACATGCCTGCGGGCGGAGTGGCGCGAAATCAGGTCCAGTTGGCGTTTGGAGCGCCGGTTGCGATTTCGTCTTACATCGGGAATGCGGGGGACAACGTCAGCTATCTAGAGCGCCTGACGGCCACGGGAAAGACGTTTAATGTCCCGGTGAAGATTAATGGGAACCTGACGGTGACGGGAACGTGCACGGGGTGTGGAGGCGGTGGAGGATCAGGAACGGTAAATAGCGGGGCGGCGACGCAACTGGCCATGTATTCGGCGAATGGAGCGGCGGTGAGCGGCGACAGCGCCCTGACCGACAGCGGATCGACGCTGAACTATACCGGGAGTAACGGGATTTCGGCGGTCGCGGGGACGTTCAGTGGAAATGTGACGGTGAATGGCCAATTGATGGTGGCGGGGCCGTGGATTGTGAGTTCGCCGATTCCGGGTACGCCGATGGGGCCGGCGGGGGCGGGAATGTCGGCGTTGGGGGTTTCGAATGATGGGAACTTCTATATTTCTGCGAGTGCCGGGACTCCGCAGAAGGTAGCGACGACGGCGACGAGTTCTTACTTCTCGAATTTGGCACAGGAAGATGGATACGATGTGGGTCAGTTTGTGGCGGGAGAGACTACGGCGAATCCCCAGAACCTTCATGTGTATTCGAGCTATACGAATAGCTCAACCTGGCAGCGGAGTTCGCTGGGATACGATGCCACCGATAATTATGCCGTAGTACGGAGCGAGAATTCGACATCGGGGGCGGCGCCGGGGTTGGGGTTCTGGATTAACAGCGGGCTGAAGTGGGTGATTGACGCGAGCAGCAATCTCAAACCGTGGAGCGATCAGACATACAACATCGGTACTTTTAATAGTTCAGGAAGCGGAAGCGGGCTGCGTCCGGGAACGGTTTATGTGGCGGGGAATTCCACCAGCGGCAGCGGATTGGAGCTGGGGAAGTTTGCCAACGAGAGTTATGAACTTTGCAACGACACTAGCACGGGAACTGTAGTGAACGGGCTGGCTGTGTTGAGCACGGCCGGCTGCGCGGTGAAGCCTGCGGGCGCGTTGACGAATGGGGCGATCGGGGTGGTGATTGCAAATGCGGGGGCGTCGGGTGTAGTCACGCTGGCGCGGACGGGGTCGGCATATTGCAGTTTTGATGGAACGGCAACGGTGGTTGGAGATTATGTTGTGCCTTCGAGCACGGCGAGCGGAGGATTTTATCCCTTGTGCCATGACGGAGGAGCAACGAGGCCGACGGGGACACAGATACTGGGGCGCGTGCTGCAGGCGAGTTCGGGGAGCACGACGGTGCAGATGTTCCTCGATATGCCGGGATCGAATGTGAGCAGTGCGCCGGGCGGTGGGACCGGGAGCTGCACGAACCAAGTTGTGACGGGAGTGAATAGCGGGACAGTGCCGACGTGCACAACCATTACCTCGGCGTATGTGGACAATTCGATTGCTCCGACGGCATCGCCGGGGTTCACGGGGACGCCGACCGCACCGACAGCGAGCGCGGGAGACAATTCGACGAAGGTTGCGACTACGGCCTATGTGAGAAACGAGGCTCAGTTGGCGTGGACTTGTCCGGTGGCGGGATCGACTTCGGCTTCACAAAACTGTAACTGGACGCTTCCTGCTGGGCTGACGATTACGGGATTTGATTTTGCTGCGAATACGGCGCCCGCCGGCTGCAGTACTTATGCGACGCTGCAGTTGTGGGATGGCACGGCTGGGGCAGAGGTGGGCAGCTATTCAATCACATTGAGTTCGGGGACGAATTTTTATACGCAGGTGACTGGGAGCACGAACCTGGCCAGTGGGCACCTGCTGAGGGTGAAGGTAACGACCGCGGCTTCCGGGTGCTCGACCAACGCAGGTGGAATGGTCGCGACAGTTACTTACCAGATGCAGAATTAGCGAGCCAGGTATTGGGCTCTGCTCTGTCGAAAATCAGGGTGAGGCACCCGCGCGAATTCCAGTCAAAGGAGAAAAGGTTATGAGCAGTGGGATCAATCCGGAAGCGCAACAGCCAACTACTACGCAAGCGTTTGAGCAGAGTGATCGGAATCCATCGGTTATGGATTGGGGGGGAGATGGAGGGCAGATCGCCGCGCCGGGTCCGTCGGAGAGTCGAGTCACTCAGGCGGGTGCGCCGGTGTCTCCGAATGCGGGATTGCAGAATTATGACTTCGGAGACAGTGCTGACAGCGTGGAGGACGAGGCGGAGCGGGAAGGCTGAATCGGACAGTGAGGGTGGGCTGCCAGGCCATCGGCGAAAGCTGGTGGCCTTTTTTATTGGTTGCAAGTTGTTTGGTCACCGCCAGGGAGAGATCAGTGTTGGAAATTCTCATTAAAGCCGCCCGGAGCGCGAAGGGAATGGGGATCCTTCGACTGCGCATGACGATTCTGTCTGCGAATCGCCGCGCTTCGCTCAGGATGGCATGGCTATGGCTGTTTTCTCTACTTTTCTTGAGCTCGAGCGTGGAGGCTGGGGCCACGATTTATTACGTGAGTTCGAGCACGGGGAATGATGCGAACAGCGGCACTTCGGCCTCCGCCGCGTGGCAGACGATTGCACATGTGAATGGGCAGACATTTCTCCCGGGGGATTCAGTTTTGTTTAAGCGGGGAGACGTTTGGAATGAGAGCCTGGTCCCGGCGTCTTCGGGGAGCTCGGGGAATCCGATTGCGTTTGACGCTTATGGATCGGGTCCGGCGCCGAACTTGACGGGATACTACTCCGTGCCTGGTTCGGCGTGGGTATTCGTGACGGGGAATGCGTGGAAAGCGCCGCTGCCGGCGAATTACACCAGTGTCAATTTTTGCCTATTTGGATCGATCTGGGGCCAGAAGGTGCCGGCATCGTCTTCAAACCTGACGGCACAATGGGATTTCTATTTGGCGAATGGGTATATCTACGTTTATTCCGTTGGCTCTCCGGGAACGTTTTATAACGAACCGATTGTGCCGATGGCGTTGAGCAATGTCCCGGTCATCAACGTGAACGGAAGGTCGTGGCTGACGTTTCAGCATTTCCTGATCAATTGGTTCGATCAGTATGGGGTCTATGTGCAGGGGGCGAGCGATCATCTTGTGTTCGCAAACATGGAAGCGGACTCGATGATCCCGCAGGGGACGCAGCCGCTGGGGTTTTATGTAAACGAGAGTGCGCCGGGGCCGGGAGACATCAAGATCTACGACTCGGAGGCGCATTTGAATTACGAAGGCTTCCGGTTTGATGGATCGGCGACGGCAATCACGATGGTGAACGATAAAGGTTATGCGAATCGTGACGGGGCGCTGGTGGACAACACGGGGGCGGTGACCTATTCGTACTGTCACTTTTATGCGTCGAGTCTGGCGGTAGCGGGATCGACGGATGTGGAGTGGACCAGTGGAAATGGTCCGGCGGCGGGGGCGGGGAATATCGCGGCGGACACTGCTCCGGCGGTGCAGGTTTATCGGAGGTATCCGGCGCTGGTTACATTGACAGTGGATGACGCGGGCATGACGCCGGGAGCCGACAGCTATTACGCAAACACCGTGCTGCCAGTGGCGGATGCGGCGGGGGTTCCGGTAGGGGCGGCGATTACGGTGGGGTATCCGCTGGCGCAGACGCTGGTGAGTGAATTTCAGAGTTGGATTAACGCGGGGCGGGATGTGACGTCACATTCGATGTCCCACACCTACTACACGAATACGGATGCGCTGGACATTCAGTACACGGGAAGCGGGTCGGCGGCGACGTTGAACATCAGCGGAAACACGTTGACGATAACCGTGACCGGCGCGAGCGACAGCGTGAGCTATAACCTGGCGCAAGGGCAGCCACAGGGAACGATTTTGGGATTGGCGCAGGCGCTGGCGGCGACTGGAAAGTACACGTATTCGTTCCTCACGCCTTGCCAGGGGCCTTACGGAACGGGTTGTTCGGCGTATACGGCGGCGGCTCTGCTGTCACAGGATTTGGCAAATGTGAGCGGGCAGGATGTGAAGTCGGCGGTGTATCACATGCAGTTGAATGTGACGAGCCTGACGACAGACGAGATCAAGCTGTCGCGGGAGTGGATGACAACGAACTTGACGGGGCTGCCGGCGACGCCGGTCTTCGTATATCCCGGTGGGTATGAGACGACGGCTATGCAGGGGATCGCGGCAGGTGTGCCGTATATGGGAGCGCGCGGGGGGCTGAAGGAAGATCTGGGAGTTAAGGATACTTATGCTGACGGATTCAATGCGCAGAACATTACGAGTTTCGGGGTAAATCCTTCGTGGATGGGGCTGGCGCCGGGGTCATTGAATCAGAAGATCCAGGCATTGTTATGGAAAGAGTCGGTTTGGGGAGTGCCATGGGGGATTTTTTGGCACTTGAACGAGTTGACGCAGAGCGACCCTGTTGGCGGGACGGAGATCACGAACCTTATTCAGGATTTTAAAGCCAGCGGAGCGACGATCCAAACCAACACTGGGCTGGTGAACTGGTTGCTCGGCGGGACGCAGGAGACTGGGACGGACGGAAATTATTATTACAAAATTCCTGCTACGAGCATGACTTTGGATTTTCGTCCGACGAAGAATTCCCCGGTGGTCGATGCGGGGCAGAATTTGGGATCGGCTTATGCCCTCGACATCAATGGAATCAACCAGAACAGTTACGGGAGCGGGTGGGAAATAGGGGCTCACGTTTACCAGGGATATGCAGTCTACGGAGAGAACCAACCGGGGTCGTACTTCACGGTAGGAGGGACGACGGGAAGCGGCCCGGCGGCGCAGCTTCCACTGGTTTGGGTGAATAACCAGGAGTGGCAAGGCACAGGAACCTACACGATTAACTTTCCGAGCAGTGGAAGCGGCGGGAACTGGAGCTGCGGGGCCGCAAATTATGGGCCTTACACCGCGGGGAGCCAGTCGAGTTCACAGCAGGCTATTAACGATGCGGAAAGTTGCCGAACTGCGAGCGGAGCGGGGGCAACGATTGTATTTCCTGCGGGGGCGGTCTACAGCGGTAATCCGGGCTGGGTGTTGCCCCAGACTGCCGGTGACACATCGACCAACTTCATTGTGCTGACGAGCAGTGCAACGCTTCCGCCGGGGCAAACCGTGTGCTCGCACGGGATCCAGGATAATGTTTCGGAGTCGATACAGCCGGGGATTCGCAACGTGGGATGCAACGGGACTGCGCTGAGCTATCAGCTGGGAAATTTGGTGACGCCCGTTTCGGGGAACTTCACGCTGGCCAACGGGACCGCCACATCGGCCTCGGCTTATGACGACATCGCATCGATGTTCACGGTGGAATGCACCCAGGCGAACTGCAACGCGATTCATACGGCGAACTACGACGGCAATAACCTAGGGCCTCATCACTACGCCATTGTGAATGCGGAGATTCGGCCGCAGGCGGGGATGGCGTCTGTGGACGCGCCGGTGAAGATTGGACTGGGAAGCGAGATTATGGCAAGCCAGATCCCAACGCATATACATCTGGCTTATGACTACATCCACGGCGACTGGACGGATGCTCCTGTGAGTGGTGGCGTGGCGACGGGATCGCCTACGGGCGCTAATTCCTTACCGAACGATATAGCGCTGGAGGGTTGCATTAACTGTTCCGTGGCCTACTCATATATGGACCGGTCGATTCGGCCAGGCGAAGAGGGGCACATGGTAGTGATTGCGCTCGGGCAAACACTGAAGATTGTTCACAACTGGATGGAAGGGCAATCGAGCAGTATTTTTCCGGGTGGATTCTCGGGGCCGGTGACGATCAATGGGTTTGTTCCGGCTCAGGATGTGGAGGATCGGGCAAACCGCTATACGTATCCTTATTCATGGATTCTCGCCTATGACGCCGGCTATTGCCCGAATGGATTAGCGTGTGTGGGGAACGGATATGTGCGCAAAAATGCGCACGAGTCGAAGGTCGCGTCGCGATACCTTTTCGATGGAAATATCCTGGAAAACGTGGATCAGTCTGGCGGTCAGAACGGGACGGTGTTCAGCTTTAAGGATGACAACACTTCAGGCGGACCGTTTGGCACGAACTACTGGCTGCTGAGCCAGAACATCACGATGACGAACAACATTGGGCGCGGCACTTGCGATGGGCCAAGCATTGGATACCGTTCGGCGAACAGTTCGGGGAATGGTGGAGGAGTGGCCCTGGGGACTGGTCATTATCTTTACTCGAACAATCTTTTGTACAACCTGAATCAGGCGACGCCGGGATGCGCGGGAGCTACTGCGCAATATGGGTTGAGGGTGGTGGCGTCGGTTCCGGGGACAACGTGGGCGGCGACGGCGGTGCGAGACTCCCTGGGATTGACGAGCACGCTTACGCTGACTGCCGGATCTGGATCGGGAGCGAGCGATTTCTCGGTGGGCGATCCAGTACAGGTGTCGGGCTGCGCCGACAATTCGTTCAATACGACATCTACGGCAATGGGGCCGTCCGCATTGAATGGAACTCTGACCAGCGGACTGACGGTGGTGTATTCGAATCCGGGCGCCGCCAATGGGGTGACGACGGGTTGCACTCTCTCCAACGGCCAGGGCTGGCCGAATTATGTGACTACGTCGCACAACACGACGATTGCGGATGTGACGAGCTTCGAGGCGGGCAGCTACGATCCCTACAATTCAGCCAATGGGGGCTCGAATCCGTATGCGCTGGCACGTAATTTCAGCGACACGAACAACCTGCATATCAACGGCAACTTTTATTCGACTTACGGTGAAGGAACAAGAACAGAGACGACGGTGTTCGACCCGTCGACGGAGACATTTAATAACACGCTCATCTCCGGAAGGGACGCGGCGGCGACCTGTCCCGGCCACACGGGCGCAGGCGCCGGAGGAGCGATCTGTTACACCGAGTATGGCGGGCCAAACGCGGGGGCTTCGCCGCCGGTAACTGTATATCTGAAACCGACGGCGTACTGCACGGGGAACGATCCGATGGTGGGAAGCGGGGATGCGGCCTGCGTCGGTATTTTGGGGGGAATGAGCACGAGCACCTTCCCGACCGTGGTTTCTGACTGGCACAGTTATCGCCTGTGCCATGGGGGAGACGCGGCCTGCAACAGCAAAGCCAGCTTGTACGCGGCGGGGCAGACGTATCAAGCCACGGATGGAACGGACTTAGGGGTGAGTACACCGGCAATCGACGGGGCGGAGACGCAGAATCTTTATATTTGCGGCAGTCCTTGCGGCGCGCCGGGGCCGTATCCGGACACCTACAGCGCGCCAATTGGCGGGGTAGCGATGGGGACGCCGCCGCTGACGGCGTCGACGTTCAGTACATATTATTCGATGTTCTCGACTTTGCTTTCGAATCCGAACATCACGGCGATAGCACCCATGCTGCCGTGGAATGCGATCGAGTCCAACACCACAGCGGGATCCTACAACTGGACGACGATTGATTCGGACTTGATGTCGCTGAGCGCTTCAGGCAAGCGATTGAGGTTGATCGCGGATTTGTCAACGGAGGGTGGACAGAATACTGGCACACCCGAATATGTCTTCGGTGCGTCGTGGGCCGCAAGCGTGGGAGCTGCGACGCCGCAGGATATGGTGGTGTGTGCCGGCTTCACTGGCGACAGCGGAAGTCCTTATGGGAATACCGGATTTGTTAACGGTGGAGTCTGGAATTCCAGCAATTCGACCTACGGCTCGGATCTATCGGGACAGCCGGTGAGCTATGAACTGCCATTCAAAACGGCGGCGAAGAACTTCATTACCCAGTTTGTAGAACACTTTTCGAGTGCCTGCACAACGTTCAGCTCCGACTGTTCAAATGCTGCGGCGTTGGCTGAAAAAATAGACTATGTGCGGTTTGGATTTACTGCGGGCGGTGAAGATCATCCACTGTGCACCAGTTATTGGCCACTGCCGACAGGATATGAAACGTTTCAGGGGGCGTACCTGGACGGATCGGCGTCTGGGGGGCACACCGGGTATGTAGATGAGATGACCACCTACATTGCGGGCGCGGTGGAAACATATCATCCAGCGTGGACGGTGGTGTTCGATACGAGCGACCCGTTGTGGGGGCAAGGGCACACGTTCGCCGACCATGAAGCGAAGGCCGGCGCTGCGTTCGGGTACGGATTTGGCACGGATGGTTTCCAGATATCCGATGTGGCGGATTGTCCGGGCATCAATTGCAGCGGCGACTGGTATACGAGCTTCGGCACGTATGCTGGGGTACCGCATTACCTGCAGACGCTTACGGCGAGTTGTCCGGACAACAGTTGTCAGGCGGGGAATCTTGTATCGATGCTGCAATTTTCGACGCAACATGGAGCGAGGGCATTCGAGTTGTATCCCTGCGACCTGCTTCTGGCGTTTGCGCCATCGTCGTATCCGGGGACGGGGGCGCAGGCATGCAGTCCGACATTTTCGACCGCGCTTTACTCTGCCTCATATGCCACGGCTATTGCGGAGGCTAATTCAGGACCGTAGCTGACAGGTTGCGGGATTTTTTTCCGGGGTACGGCGCCAGCCGTGCCCCTTTTCATTTGCACAACGAGTTTCATCGAGGAGAGATCAGTCATGAGGAAAATGGGCATCGGCGGGGCAGTAGTAGCCGCGGGGTTGTTGTGCGTGACGATGATGTTGAGTGGGTGCTCGACATCTTGGATTAGGGAGGCGGAACAGATCGTGGCGGCATCGATCCCAGCCACAGCCAATCTGATAACGCTGGTGGCGACACTCTCAGGCGGAGCGGTATCGGCAAACGATCTGCACACAATACAGAGAGCAGGAACACAGGCCGGGGCAGACTTGCAATTAATGCAGTCATTGATCGCTCAATATCAAAAGGCGGATGCCGCGGCGCAGCCGGGGTTGCTCAATCAGGTGCAGGTCGCGCTGGGCGACTTGCAGTCGAACCTGGGCGGACTGATGCCGGCATTGCATATAAAGGATGCGGCGACGCAGGCGAAGATCGCCGCGGTGGTGGGGGTTCTGATTTCGGAGGCACAATCGGTAGCTGCGATCGTGCCTCTGGTTCAGGCGAATGCATCCGTGGGGATGATGGCGATGAGTGTACGGCAGGCGAAGAAGCAGGCTCCGCTGGGGGCGAGCGAGTTCGTTACTTCCTATAACGCGGCAATGACGGCAAAGACGGGGAACGCACAATTGGACGGGGCCACAGCCGGGTTGAGGATTCATGTGCACGGACAAATGGCGCGCTGGGCCAGTGCGGGGATTTTGAAGTAGGGCGCACTTATAAAGCGCCCGCAGTGGCTAAAGCGGGCAAGGGGGAATCAGCTCATCGCAGCAACTGAAAGCTCCGAGCCACCCAAAATCGTGTTGGGATTGCAATCATTGAGGGATGACATTGTGACCGACGACTGGAAACTGCAACATCATGTGCGGTGCGAGTGTGCACAATGCATCGACCATCCTTCACAGGCGCGTCCTGGGATCCATTTATTGCCGGACCGGCTTTACGTGGTGACGATGCTGGAGAATCCGTTGCGCTGGCGATCACGCTATTGGAATTACTGGATGTTCGAGCGCGAGTGCGAAGCGGCGGGAGCGATCCTATATACCGCCGAAGTGGCGTTCGGGGAGCGGCATTTTGAAGTGACGCAGGCAGGAAATCCGCGCCACCTCCAACTACGGACCTCTCACGAAATCTGGCATAAAGAAAACGCGCTGAACCTTTTGATTCAGCGCCTGCCCTCCGATGCGAAGTATGTGGCATGGATCGATGCGGACGTCCGGTTCAGCCGTCCGGATTGGGCGCAGGAGACGATGCAACTCCTGCAGCATCACGACGTGCTGCAGATGTTCAGCCACGCCCAGGATGTGGGGCCAAACTATGAGCCGCTGAACACGACTCCGGGGTTTCTGTACAAGTGGATGACGGACAAGCCCAGCCCGCACGAGCCTGCATTTCTGGCACAAAAGCCAGCGTACGGCTATTACAGCGTGCACAGCGGGCAGTTCTGGCATCCGGGATTTGCGTGGGCAGCGAAGCGGAGTTCACTCGAGAGTGTGGGGATGTTAATCGACCACGCAATTTTAGGGCAGGGCGACTGGCACATGGCGTCGGCGCTGGTGGGGCAGGTTCACCGGTCGTTATATAGCGGATATTCGGCGGCGTATATCCGATTATGCCAGGAGTGGCAGGAGCGGGCTGAGAAGCATATTCGGCGGAATGTTGGTTATCTGCCTGGGGTGGTGAATCATCTTTACCACGGGGCGAAACGGAATCGATCGTATGACCAGCGTTGGAGGTTTCTGGCGCAATCGGGTTATGACCCCGGTCTGGATTTGAAGCGCGACTGGCAGGGACTGTATCAGCTGACAGATCGAAGCCTGATTCTGAGAGACGGGATTCAACAGTACGCACGGATGCGGAATGAGGACTCGACGGAACTGTGAGAGAGTTGCCGTCTACTGCATTCAGTTTCTGCGGGTGGAATTGCAGGCAGAAACAAGTGCCCAAATCCATGAAAAGGTGAATAGTGGAGGTCGAGCTTTACAGGCTGCTGCAATTGGGGAAGCATCTGGATAAGAAGTTGGACGGGAGAACAGTAAGAGACCATCTGATCTGTGGGGCGTTGAAAATTCGCCCAAAGGAGGGCCTGAACCGGCTACTCACGCTGAATCGGACACAACTGGAATATTCCAGTGGATGCGGCAAGCGGAATATTGTGCTGAAGGCGCGGCAGGTGGGCATCACGACCTACGTCGCAGCGCGATTTTTCGTACAGACGATCACGCATCCCGGGACACTGACAGTGCAGGTGGCGCACAGCCAGGAATCGGCCGAGACAATTTTCAATATTGTGAAGCGCTTTTGGGAGAACCTGCCCGAAGCCACCAAGCGAGCGCTGGTAAAATCGCGCTCAAATGTCCGCCAGATGGTGTTTCCGCGACTGGACAGCGAGTACCGGGTGGAAACGGCGAACGAGAACGCGGGGCGCGGGATGACCATTCAAAACCTGCATTGTTCAGAGGTCTCCCGCTGGCCCCGCGGAGGACAGGAAACGTTGGCGTCTTTGCGAGCGGCATTGGTGCCGGGGGGCGAGATCGTGCTGGAGTCAACCCCCAACGGAGCGTGGGGTCCTTTTTATGGAGAGTGGCGAGGGGCGGAGGAAAATGGTTACACGCGGCACTTCTTTCCCTGGTGGTATGAGGAAGGCTACCGGGAAGTCCTGAGAAAAGGCACGGTGCTGTCACTGACCCAGGAAGAGAGCGACCTGGTAAAGCGCCATGGGTTGACGGAAGAGCAGATTGCGTGGCGGCGTCAGCAACTGAAGACACTGCATGGTCTGGCAGCGCAGGAATATGCGGAGGATGCGGATCTGTGTTTTCTAGTCTCTGGGGAATGTGTTTTCGACATGGAAGCCATCGAAAAGGCGGTGGCGCTGATGGGGGCAGAAATACAGGTGGAGGACAATGGAAGGCTCAGGATCTGGATGCCACCGCAGAACGGAAGACGCTACATTTTGGGGGTGGATACTGCGGGAGGGGGATGCCATGGAGATTATGCGTGCGCCCAGGTGATTGACCGCGTGACGGGGATGCAGTGTGCAGAATTGCACGGGCATTTTCCGCCGCTCGAACTGGCGCGACGCGCAGCGGACCTGGGGCGACGGTATGAGGGAGCGTTAGTAGCAGTGGAGAGGAATAATCATGGTTATGCCGTTCTGGCGCACCTGAGTTATTTAGGGTGCAAAACTCTCTATGAGCAACAGGGGAAAGCGGGATGGCTGACGACGGCGGCGAGCCGACCGGCGATGATTGAGAATATGGCCATAGTGTTGATCTCAGCGCCGGAGTTGTTCCGGAGTTCGCGACTGCTGGAGGAGTGCAGAACGTTTGTGAGGCAGGCCGATGGAAATACAGCGGCGGCAGAAGGCGCGCACGACGACTGCGTGATGGCGATGGCGATTGCACTTGCAGTAAGGCAGGAAGATGCTGGGCAGGGCTTGAAAAGGAGGGCCCTGGAGACGGGAAGCTTGCAGATGGGATAAAGAGCCTGGTTGTCGGAATCTGGAGGTTCGGATATCACATACTCTGGCCGGCGGTTTGAGGTAATATAGGCGATTTTATGACCGACGACCAAAGCAACAGGTACTTGGGTCCAAGGTCAAGGTTCCTCACTTTGTAGCAAAGTTGCTAAAAGCTGGAACCTGATGTCGCGGGCGGGAGTGCCGGCGCCAGACACAGATTGGTCGAAGCAGTCCAACACGTGAGAAGGATGCGGGGTGGGGCGCAGGGGCATCTGATGCGCTGCTCCGATGGGCAGTTCTACGTGGTGAAGTTCAGAAATAATCCGCAGCATTTGCGGGTGCTGACGAACGAGATGCTGGCCACGCGACTGGCTGAGCGTGCCGGGTTGCCGGTACCGGGGACGGAAGTAGTCGAAGTACGCGATTGGCTGGTGGAGCATACACCCGAGCTGCACATTCAGCTGGCGCACAATGTGATCCGTTGCCAGGCGGGACTACAATTTGGGTCGCGATATGCGGTGAATCCGCTGGAGGGGCAGGTGTTTGATTATCTTCCGGCCGAGATGTTTGGCCTGGTAAGAAATCTGGAGACGTTTGCCGGAATGCTGGTGGTTGATAAGTGGACGGGGAATGCAAACGGGCGGCAGGCCGCGTTCTGGAGGAAGCTGCGGGAGAAGAAGTACACGGCTGCATTCATCGATCAGGGATATTGCTTTAACGCGGGGGAGTGGACATTTCCGGATTATCCGCTGCGCGGGGTGTATGCGCGGAACGAGGTGTATGCGGGGGTGCACGGGTGGGAGTCGTTTGAGCCGTGGCTCTCCCGCATCGAGAAGATGGAAGAAGATGTGGTGTGGGCGCTGGCGGGAGAGATTCCTCCGGAGTGGTATGGGGGGGAGTGGGATGAGTTGGAAAACCTGGTGCGCACTTTGATTGGGCGGCGGAGAATGGTGCGCGAGTTGATTGAGGCGTTTCGGGTTTCGCCGCGGCGGCCTTTTCCGGAGTGGCGGGAACATTGAGCTTGACTCACCACCGAGGCACAGAGTCGCGGAGAAGTGCTGGAGGCTGATGGCCGAGAGACGACAGCTTGAGTTTTTCCTGCTGCGGTATGTACCGGACGCGGTTAAGGATGAGTTCGTCAATATTGGATTGGTTGTCCGCGAATCAGGTTCTGACAGACCTGGATTTGCGGATGTGCGTTTCACAAAAGACTGGAGTCGGGTGCTGTGTCTGGATCCGCAGGCGGATATCGCAGCTCTGGAATCGTTGACGCGTGAAATTAAGGGACAATTCATCCGACTTCAGGATCGTGCGATCTTAATGCGCTGGCTGGACGACTCATCTTCCAACCTGGTTCAGCTCTCGCAGGCAAAGGGCCTTCTAGCGGAAGACCCGGTAGTTGAAATTGAAGTCATGTCATCGATGTACCTGGAGCGAACCAAGGTTTCAGCTCCCGGGCGCGTCGTTACTGGCCGTCAGAAGATTCTGGCGACGATGCGGGAGGCGTGGGACCGGGCCGGCGTGGGCAAGTTTGTGCTGCCGGTTCCGGTGTCGCCTTATACCAAACCGGGGGATCCATTTGCGTTTGATTTTGGCTATCGCGTGGGTGGAGAAATCAAGTTGTTTCATGCTGTGTCGCTGAAGGCGAGCGTGGATGCAGCTTTGCTGCTGGCAGCAAGGTATCCGAAGATTGCGCCGGTCATGTCGAAGGTGGCTGGCGCGGCGCCTGTGCTGACAGCGGTGATTGATGACGACATTGATCGCGCGGCCGAGAGCGTGCAGTTTGCGCTGAGCACGATGGAGGAGGAGAAGATTCGGATGGCGGGCGCGGCGGAGATGCCGGGGATTGCGGAACTGGCGCGGCGGGAGTTGAGAGCTTAATGGCAGTCGGAAACACAATCGCGCAGGTCCTTTCGCTTGGCTGACGAGGACGAAATAAACTGACTTGCGAGTTAGATGCCAATAATGCCCTGCTTCGGCGGGGCTTTTCCTTTTAGCTGCGAGGGCGAGACGCCCTCGCGACAGCCGGCGGGACGCCGGCGCTACAAAACCTTATGAACATTAAAGAGAGGTTGCGCGGCGCGATGCGCCGGATTGCGGGAGTGTCATCGGCCTCATCTCCTTCCCTGGCGAGGGATGAGAAGAAACGGCGGACGCTCCCGTTGCCTTCGATTTTCAACTCGTATGGGCCGCCGGGCGACATTATGCCGAAGCCGACAGCGTACAACCTGCGGCGGTTTTCGGAGATTCCGGTGGCGCGGCGGGCCATCAACACTATTAAGGACCGCATTGCGGGAATGATGTGGCGGATTCAGCCGCGGCAGGGGATCGCGCTGGAAGCGATTCCCGATGGCGCTGAGCGGATACAGATTCTCACGCAGAACTTTCATGCGCCCAATCCGGATGATTCATTCCGGTCGTTCGCTGAGCAGGTGCTGGAAGACATCATCGTCGGGGGATATGGGGCGATTGAGGTGCAGACATCGGCTGATACGGCGCGACCGTTGTTGTTGTGGCCGGTGGATGGCGCTTCGATCCGGATGAATCTGGATTGGGATGGATCGCCAACAGGGCAGCGCTACCTGCAGGTGACGGATCAGCCGGGGCCGAAGAGCCAGATCAAACTGGATGACGATGAGTTGATTTACATCCGGCTGAATCCACGGGCGCATACGCCATTTGGATTGGGGCGGCTGGAAGTCGCGTTTGAAACGATCAACGCGTTCCTGGGGGCGCACCGGTATGCTTCACGGCTGGCTTCGAACTCGGTGGTGCAGTACGCGCTGTGGCTGCAGGATTTGACACCAGACCATCACGAACGGTTGATCCGCTGGTGGCAAGACGAGATTGAGGGAACTGGGCGCGTGCCGATTCTCTCGGTCGAGAGCAAGCCGGAAGTGCTGCGATTTGGCGGGGGCACTGACGCCGATCTGCGGCTGCAGTGGCAGGAGTTCTTGCTGCGGGTGATCGCGGATGCCTTTGATCTGCCTCCGTTTTATCTGGGAGTGGAACGGGATGTGAACCGTTCCACGGCGGAGGAATATAACGACCTGGCTTTCCGGCAGGCGATTGTCCCGACGGCGCGGTTGCTGTCCGAGCATCTGACGCGGGATGCGATTCAAAAGCGACTGGGGTGGGACGACCTGGAATTTGTCTTCGCCGAACTGGATACGCAGGATCCCCTAGAGGAAGCTCAGATTCAGCAGATCCTGTTGCAGAACGGAGTGCTCACCGTGAATGAGGTGAGAAGGATGAGAGGACTTGGAGAGATTGGGCAACTGCCAGCAATAAGCCGTCAGCCGTCCGCGGAGGAGTGATGTGAGGGAGAAGCTTCGGTTTCCAGAGCAGGCTTTGGCTGTGGCGCATACAAATTCATAGGTCCTTCGCTTCGCGCAGGATGACAAACTTGGGAAATGAGGTTGGAGATGATCGATCTGAAGAGCATGGCGGTAGCAATGCCGGAGGTAGTGGGGCATCCGAACCGGGCGGAGTTTCGCGGAGTGTTGACGATGGTGGATGTGCCTTCGCAGCGGCCGCCATCTGGAGCAAAGGGACATCTGGTTATGCTCACGAAGAAAGCGGCGGAAGCGGCGCTGCCTTCTCTGCTGGGGATGGCCCTCGATTACTCGCCGACGCTCGACCGGCACGATGTGCGGCGCAAGGTAGGGGTGATTACTCGCGCGGAGATCGCGGGACGGAATCTGGAACTGGGCGGATATCTGTTCGCGAGGGATTTTCCTGAGATTGTGGAAGAGATTGGGAAGGCGGGACGTGGAAGCGATCACGAATCTCGGAGCCGGTTGCGGGCTACGTCCGCGCAAGGAAAAACACTGCATGCCGTAGAGTGTTCACGGCGTTTTGGGCGGTCGGGATTGCGAACATCTCTGCAAACTGCGGCCAGACAGATAATCAGCCTGACCGCGGCTTTGCAGCACATTTCTGAGAACGGGCATGAGAAAGGGTGCTTTCGTCCGACGATCAACGCAGAAATTGGCGTGAGCCCGGGAGCGGGAGGGCTTGGGTTGTCCTATGAAGTTGCCAACGTGAGGCTGACGGACACACGCGCGAGGATCTGGACGCTGGAGCAAGTAACGTTCACCGGCGCGGCGATTTTGAGAAAAGATAAGGCGGCTTACCGGGATACGTGGATTGAGCTTGAGTAAGTACCAAGGTGCGGGTGCCGGGCACCGAGAAAACTGGGAAGGGGAGGAAAGAACATGAACGAAGAGATGATGCAGCAGTTGACGACGACGGCGGAACGGCTGGCGAACGCGGCCGAATCGTTGGATCGTGTGCTGGGGCGGCTGGATGGACAGCAGGAAGCGCTGAACGCGAAGGTCGACCGGATCGTCGCGATGGTGGAAGAAAGGCCATCGTACGAGACAGTGGCGCGCGGGCAAGGAGCGCGGCACTTGCAGGAACGAGTGGCTGAGCTGGAAAAATCCAATGCAGATTTGAAAGCGCAAGCGGCGCGGATGGCACGCAAGACACTGCCACCGCTGGTTTCGGCAATTCTAGCGAAAAACGGGGATGAGACCGGCAACGAAAAGATCGACAAGGCAGTCCTGGATAAAACACTGCAGAGCCTGAGCGTGGAGCAGAGGATCGCGGTGAAGTCGGAATTGGCGCGGGCGGGGATCATCGAGTAGGGCTTCGGCTTCGGCTGTCGGCTTCCGGCTCAGGTAAATCTGGCGCGACTTACGTCGTGCCTTTTGTTTTGTGCGCCTGGGCGCAATGTTGCCGAACAATCAAACGGAATCGCGTAATCAAAAGGAGAAAACATGCAGGGACAATTTGTGGATTTGTACGCCTCGGCCGATTACCTTGGGCCGGGTGCGATTGAGATTGACAGATATCAAACCGAAATTTTCGACATTGTGCGGCGGCGGGGGGTGTTTGGCCAACGGATCAAACAGGTGCCGGCGACCGGGCATCCATCGAGGTTTTTCGAAGAGACGGCGATCAATGCGCCGACGGCGGCGCAGGCGTTCGTCGATCCCCGCAACATTGCACCTACTGTCGGTGCGCCCACGCGGCTGGAGTTCGCGGTGCCGCTGAAGGCGCTGGTGTCGCAGATCAATTACAACCTGTTCGACCTGGAAGTGACAGCGCAACAGAGTCAGTTCGCTTACCTGCAGGCCAAGGACCTGGCGGATTCGGTGGATGGATTGCTCCGCACGCACGATGCTGCGCTGTGGAACGGCACCGATACTTCGCTGAGTTCACCCACCACCCTGCAGTATTTCGGCGCCATCGGACAGATCGTGGCGGGCGGGAATACGACGACCATCGCGACCACAGCGAGCATTGTCGATGGTATCAAGACCACGATCGCGAACATGGTGGCGAACTCGTCGTACGCGGTGCGGCCGACGGCCATCTACTCCAACCCGGTGACATTGGATCTGATCGACCGCGAAATGAAGACGGAGTACAACGTTGTGCTCAACACCGTCGACATCACCGGCGGATTTCGAGTGAAAGCGCTGACCACCCAGGCCGGAGAATTGCCTCTGATTCCGGATTGGACGATTCCCTACACGGTCGGGTCTCCGGGGACGTACCCGGTGTACATCGTGACCGAGGATTTGATCGAGTATCACTGGCTGAGCGATCCGAATCCGCGGGTGTTCAAGCTGGGATTGCCCAATGCTTTGACTCAGCAGATGGTGGTGGTGAAGTTTGGCGCTCCGGTGGTGAAGGGTGCGAACTTCGCGCATTACCAGGTGAACGTGCAGCGGTAGGAACCCGGTTCTCGGTTCTCAGTCATCAGTGCTCAGTTTGCACAGCGTTTGTGCGCGCGATGCAGCCCGGGATACTGGACTGGGAACTGGGAGCTGAGAACTGAGAACTGACTATGAATTATCTCGCTACTGCAGACTATCCGACATACGGGTTGGATCCGGCGACGGATCCTTCCTGGATCACAGCGGCATCGGCCATTATCGACTCGCATTGCCGCAGAGCGACGGTAGGCGTGAACCAATATGAAGAACGGCTGAAAATGCCTCCGCAGCTGAACACAGTGCGGCTGAGTTATCTGCCGCTGGTTACAGTGGCTCCACTGCCCACACCGATCGTGACGCTGCAGGGGCGGTATGGAATTCCTCGAAGAGGAGAATGGCCATTTGCGGAAATAAGTCTGGAATACGCTCTCGTGTTCTCCCTCCCAGGCATGTGGACGACGATCGATCCCACTACGCTCGATATCTGGACGAACAGTGGAGAGCTAACGTTTCCCGTTAACGTGCTGGGATTGTTCTTCAACGAAGTGGATGTGGTTTACAACGCGGGATGGAGCACGATCCCAGTGCCGGTGCAGGTGGCCTGCGCGCAAATCGTTAAAAATGCGCAAGCAACACCTGGCCTTAATGTGCAATCAAGCCAGATCGATCAATTGCGGCTGCAATATTTCGGGCCCACGCTGGTGGATGCCATGGTGCGCAGTCTGTTGGCGCCGTACGTGGCGCAAAAGGGCGCGTAGGGGAGCCCGTCGCTGGCCGTTAGTCGTTAGCTGTTGCCTTGTGGTGACGGTCCGCGGGGCTTTTGAGCTTCGGGGGAGGAATCATGGGAAGCGGGAGCGGAATCTGTGGGGCGGCGCTGGTGCGGGCTGCGAACGCGATGTTAACAGCGCTTGGGGGCGATCAGGTCAGTTTGTTGTTGCCCGCCACGGCGACAGCGGGGGACGCGGCAGGCCAATTAGGACTGGTGGATCCGGGAGTGCAGGAGGTGATTATTAGTCCAGTGGTCGCGCGCAATTTGCCGACGGGGAACGCGGGGCCAAGACGCCGAATTGAGGTAACGTTGCTGGCGTCAGTGATCGAGAACCAGTTGCCGACGCTCGGTTTGGCGTCGGCGGAGGATCTGTTCAACGCTGCCCTTGGCCTTTCTTACGACGGCGACCTATTTCACATCGAAGCGGCGGTGCCGGAGAATTTTGCGGGGACTGCGTACTTCTACGTGGTGACAGCAGTGGAGTGAAGCGGCGGCTATCAGCTGTCAGCCAGTAGCCGTCAGCAAAACCGATCCGTTCGGGTCATCGGCTGACTATGCAGTCGTACGGGGTTGCGATCTCTTCGCAACGACTGGCGCTTTTCGCCGATCTCTAACAGCTGAAACCTGAGGGCTGGAGTTATGCAATTTGCCAAAGATAGTTTTTTCCTTGCGCTGCAGCAGAGGCTGGCTGGAGTGAACCCGGCGCGGACGATCACGGTTAACGGAACGACCGTTCCCGCGGTTCTGGTGGGCGAGAACCTGCCTCCGGCGGCGGCAGAGCCGCAGCCGAACGCGTTTTACATCGAATGGGGCGCGGCCTCAGTTGTCAACGCACATGCGGGTGACGCGCCATTGATGGGCGTCGATTGCGTGATCTCGTATTACACGCTGGGGACGGTGGAAAGCATGGTGGATCGTGGCCGCGTATTGGGTGAACTGGATAACGAGCTGCTTTCAATCTGCCAGCCAACGAACACGGAAAAATACGATTACACGCAATCGCCGAGTGCCGATCTGGGGACCAGTGTGTTCTGGAATCAGCCAGCTTTCGAGGGACCAACAACGAGCGGAGTCGAAGATAACGTGGTGTCCTACCAGGGTCGCGCGGTGCGACGGCCGATGTATGCCAAGGCGTATCAGGATGGGCGAGTGGAGCGGCGGGCGATGCTGACGGTTTTCTTCTTCGCGGAGGTGACGCTGCTATGAGCACTTCTCCAGTCCGCCCGGCGATGGTGCCGGTGACACGTCAGATGCGGGCTTATTTTGCGCCGGTCAACCGGGCGAGTGAGACACCCACGATTTTTGATCCGGCGGCAAGTGGAGTGTTTGCACTCAGCTCACCGCCGTCCCCGTGGCTGGACCTGGGGTGGATTGATGAGTTCGAGCGGCATTATGACACGCCCACGGATGCAGTGCGATCGGGGCCGACAGCGCTACCGATAGCACAGTTTCGCGGGCCAGTCGAAGCCAGGGTTGAATTCGATTTCCGGGAGTGGGGAAAGCTGCAGATGGCACTAGCAGGCGGCTCGGAACATATGAATGTGCTTGCGACCGGCGCGAGTGCGATGCGGGCGCCATCAGGAGGCACGCCGATTCCGGCAGTGGCGCTGCTGGCAGGCTCGACGGCGACGCAACTGAATTTTGGAGCCGGTGCGGTGAGCGCTTTCGCGCCGGGGAATCTGATCGCGGTGGATGTGGACTACCAGCAACAGATTGGATACGTGGGATCAGGCATCTCTGCAGCCTACGTCAGCAGTTCGGCGGCAGTGAACAACGATCTGAATTACATCCGGCGGGTGACATTTAACGTGGGACGGGTAGCCGAGGTGACATCGACATCCGTAATTTTGGCGCAAGCGCTGCTTGCAGGAGCGCCCGCGGCAGGAGCATCAGTGCAGATCGTAATCGCGTTCGTCGACCGGGAAGGTGGATCGTTCTTTCAGGAGTGGTCCGCGCTTTTTGTGGCCGAACCGGAGACGGGTGGGCGAGTGTGTTTCTATTACCCGCGGCTGAGCCCGAACCCTGGCGCTGGGGCGACTGGTGTAAATTTGCAGTCGAAATCGGGGTGGAAGCCTGCGAAAAGCGGTGGCACAACGAAGACCAGCGAGACTAACGCGCGCCAAGGAAAAGGCCCGAAAAGTGCGTCACAGAAATTTGTTCGCGAAGATCTGATTGAGATTGCAATGCCGCTAAGTTCTCTGGGGCTGCATGCTTCGTTTATCGCACTGCCTTACACGGACCCCAACGATGGGCAGACCGTGTTGTGCTATCGCAGTTACTTTCCTGCGCCGATGGCGGCCGTATATTGACGGGCCGATCACCCGATCAAGAACAGATCCGATAAATTGGCTTCCCTCCCCCGGGAAGCAGGATGAAACTCGCAAAGTCCTGACAAACAGGGCGAAGACTGTGCCACTCTGATTTAGCTCTCCATCGCAAACACCAACAGGATAAATCTTAACGGTCGGCAGCGGATCGTTGCGGGCGAGCGGGGGACGTGTCGGCGGGAGAAAGGCAGCATCGCGCAACAAAATGAAGCTAACCATCGACAATCTTCAGGGCCAGGGGCCGCAGGATTATACCAGCGCGCTGGATGGGACCAGGCCACCCAAAGTGGAGCGCAAGCTCAATCAACCTTCGGAACTGCAGTTCAGTCTGCTGGCCAATTCCCCGCAGTTTGTCATTCCGGCCATGGGCGCCCGCGTGACGCTGGGCAAAACCAACGGAAGTGATGTGTTCACGGGCTACGTGGATGAAGCCCCGCAATACGAATATCTAGGATGGGGACAACAGGGGCCAGTATACCGCTACAACGTCGTGGCATTGAGCGACGAGGTTTTGCTCGATCAGAAAGCATTGCCGAATCGATCTTCTTTCGTGGAACGGAGCGCGGGTGACGCGCTCCGTCAGTTGGCGCAAGATCTATTGCCCGGGTTCTTCGATACGAGCGCAGTAGAGAATGTAGACACGCTGGCGACGTACGCCGTAAATCCACAAAAAGGCTTTTCATTTCACGCTGCCGAAATTGCGGTGGCGGCGCGGGCAAGCTTCCGAACAATGGATGGAGCACTGATTTTGGCTCCAGTGGGGGCTTCCACCTATGCATTGAACGAGAGCGACCCCAATTTCTCGCCCGCTGGACTCCTGCTGAGCAGCCCGAACCTGCTGGTGAATGAGTTAACGGTGATCGGACAGAACGAACCGCAAGCTTACGTCCGCGATTACTTTGTGGGCGATGGTGTGAGTTTAAAATTCTATCTTTCACAAAAGCCGTTCGCGCAGGCCAAACCCGCAATTATTGACGAAGAATACCTGGGCCCGGGCCTTGATCCGACTACGTGGGTAGTGAATGATCCTTCGTCGGCAGTGTCCGTGGAGTCGCAGACTTTGCAGGTGGCAGGCGGGACAGGGGTGGATGGGCAGACCACGGTGAGCTTTGTCGAGCAGGTCGAACTGGGCGGAGCTCTGGAACTCCAGCATGGGGACGTGAGCTTTACATCTCCGTCGCAAGGTGTATTGGGCGGACTCTACGCGGGAGCGATTTCGGCGGCGGAATGTTTGGCCGGCTTTCAGGTAACGCCGGCCGGGGCAGGGTCGACAATTCAGGCATTAATTAACGGATCGCTTACAGGACCTGTGATTACGACCACTCCCGGCCATCAGTATTTTTTCACCACTTATTTGTATTCGATGGAAGTGTACCGCAGCGGGGAGACATATCACTCTTCAATACATGCCGCGGGGAACGGTTGGGGAGGCGCAGCGGTGGCGGCGGACGTGCGTCTGGTGCTGGAAGTGCAGGATATCGATCCCAATAACGAGGCGACGCTCGTTGCGCCAGCGACTGTGCTGTACGACGATGTATTCGAAGGGGGGCCGGGATTCTGCACTTACGCCTTGGTAAATGCGGCGAACATGCAGTGCAGCGTTGCATATACGTACCTGGCCCACATTGCGCTGGCTGAGGTACGAACCGCGCTGCCGGGCGCAAGTTATGCGACGCAGCTTGTGGGGTCGCTTTCTGAGGGAGCCGAGTGCGAGATCACAAATAGTCCTTCGCTGGACTTTTATCCGGCGTATGTGCCGCCATTAAACCAGTTGATCGTGGCGAGCTACCGAGGAACTGGAAAAGCCGTGGCGCAGGTGCAGAATGCAACGAGTGTAGCATCGCTGCGGGGGGGCGCGGACGATGGAACGCGGGGCGTGGTGCGAGTAGCAAAGAATCCGCAGGCCCTAACAGCGACAGATTGCGAGAATGCGGCCTTGGCGATTCTGGATGATTCGATTGGTACCGCATGGTCCGGAGTTTATGAGACGTGGAGCGATTTTCTGCCGGGCGCGACATCCGACATCTTTCCCGGCGATGCGATTACGGTGAATGTTCCATCCCGGGGAGCCTCGTTTACGGCGATTGTGCGAGAAGTCAACATTCAGGTCGCCGACGCGGCGGATGATCGCGGGTTTTACATGATCGGCTTCGCCAACGATCTGGCGGCTCCACTGGGAATTGAGTACGAAGCTACGGCGACGGTGATTGCTCTGCAGGACATGCCTCCGTTGCTCGATACAACGGAGGTGGGCGCCTATTACCAGGCGGAGCTGACCGAGGTGCAGATCACTGAAGTTACATCGACGGCGGTGCAAGTGGATGCAGGAATGGCGCCGCCGAGCGGCTGTGGAATTGAAGTCAGAGAGAATGACTTCGGATGGGGCCAGGCAAACGATCGGAATCTCTTCGGACGGTTCACGACGCAGTCGTTCAGCTTGCCACGACTGGCGCGGACGCAGAATTATTTCCTGAGACTGTACGACAGTTCATCGCCGCCAAAATATTCGCGATACTCGGCTGCGCTGCACGTTGATTATCCGCTGTAGGAATTGTGAGACCGAGAAGGGGCGTGCATGGGGATCAACGACCGGGCGATCGACATGGACTTTCAGCGCGAAGTGTTGGGCAAACTGATCAGGCTGGAGACCAAGATGGACTCGCTCGTGGGAAACGGACAGCCGGGACGCATGAAATGCGTTGAAGATAAGGTGGCCTTGCTGGAGCGAAACGATCTGCGCAATAGCGTACTCAATCGCGTGGTGACTGCGGTGATCAGTGCGGCCGTCAGCGGCGCCATCGCCCTGCACAAGTACTGGCTGAAGTAAACATCTCATTTAAGTCTTCTTCAACTGAAACATCTTTAGTTCAAAACATCTTTATTTCAACACCAGAGGAGAACTATGAGCACTGTACCGAGCACTACGATCATTACGAACCTGAAGAATCTGGCTGCACCTACATCGAACACGACTGCGGACGCGACCGGGTACGGCCTGGATATGCCCGGCATGTTGTCACTGGCACTGACCAAAGCGTACGAGCTGAAATTATGCCTGACAGCCATTACAAGTAAGACGGACGGGGCGGATCCGAACCTGGCAACGCTCAACGACGTTCTGGCAAGCCTTACGTAGGAAGGACGGCAGTCAGCCGGAATGGGTTGGCTGCCGCAACCTAGTTTTGTTGGGGAAAGTGTGAAGGAGGAGTGTTATGGATTTTCTGTCGCAGCTGTTGCGGGGGATTGCGTTTGTCCCGGCATTGGTTAACGGGATTGAAGGGCTGTTTGGCAACAAGCCGGGCGCCGAGAAGAAAGATGCGGCGATGACTTTCTTGCAGAATGCGCTGAGCACCGTAGACGCAGTCGCGGCTAGAGAGATCGTCGATCCACAGGGATTCAAGACCGGGATGTCCCAAGTGATCGATGGCGTGGTGGCGTGCCTTAATGCGAGTTCCTGGGCGAAACCGAAGGGGGAAGGCGATTCAGCTACAGCGGCAAGGTAGGGCAAGAATCTACTTGGCGCGCAAACCGGGAAAAGACCAGCAAGTTGATTGCCATTCCCGACTCCAGAATGAAACCCTTCAGGCCGTTATTACATCCAATGACCGAAGAGTGCTTGATTGCCCGGTCGCTCTAGGGCATACTATCACCCGTTATGGATGGTCCTGCGAATTTGACGTTTCCTTCGGTCGTCCTCGTTCACATTGAGGGCAATGTTCCATGGATGTGGCGCAGGGGCAGCGGGGGGAACTACGTGGCCGTGTGCGACCCGTTGAAGATTACGCTTCAAGCCCCGAGCTATTCCGAACTGATGGGAGATATCGCGGATAGCCTTGATGCTCTGCTAAAAGACTTATTGGAATCCCATGAGTTCGATCAATTTTTGCAAGATCATGGGTGGAATTTGGTTGCGCCCATTCCAGCGCGTCCCGAGGATATGCGGTTTGATGTACCGTTTACCGTTACGCCGATAGCGATGGCAGGGACGAATGGTTCGCAGAGACACCTTCATTAACAAAATTCGTGAGCTCGGATTCTCCTACAAGTCCCAACAAGCTCATACTCAACTCTGGAAAAAGAAGGGCACTACAGAGCGGATGTTCGTTCCGCTGGCGAAGCTTTTGGAAGACGATTACGTGGCGGGTGCGCTTCGCCAATCTGGAGAGTTGGAATCTGACATCAGGACGTTTATCGCCTCCGCCAAGGCTTAGCCGATCATGGAGGACCTCCCATTCGTCACAGGTTTCGCCGAGGAGGACTTAAATCGAGCTACCGCTGAAGCGCTTCTTCAAACAATCCGCACGGGTGCGGAGACGCATCGGTTTCGCAGGATTGCGGCCACCTTCAGCAAATGGGAACTGCCGCGAAGTTTTGTCGGCTATAAGCCTGATCCCACGTTGCAGACACCGGGATCAGCGCCAAAATGGGTATTGAAGTCGGATAACGAAGACCAGCCGCAGTACATCGTCAAGCTCCCGTACAGATATGGGGTCAGGGAAACGATGACGGAGCTGCTGATTAATCAACTCGGCGAAGCCTACGGTTTTGATATGGCGCATAGTGGTTTGGTCAGCGTCGATGGCAACCCAGCATTCGTGAGCAGATCGTTCTTGAAACCGAAGAAGGAGGTTCTTGTTCCCGGAGTCTTCCTTATCGAAGAAGTTTACGAACTGCCCCACGGCGAATTGGAAAACCTGCCCCGCGGACGAAAGGAACAAGAGTTCTACAGCATCGACTTCGTGATTCAAAACATCGAGAGGTATTGCGGTAATGATAGTGAGGCGGTCATTTCTAAGTTCGGGGAAATGTTGCTGTTCGATGTGCTCATCGGCGCAACCGATCGGCACGCGGAAAACTGGGGTGTCATCCGCCCCAGCACGACTCATGGAGGTTACCGCTTCTCGCCGATCTTCGACACGTCAAGAGGCTTGTTCTGGAACCTGTCAGATGATAGTCTCGTAAAACTGAAGCGGGACGGTATGGAATTGCGCCGTCACATCAATCGAGCGTGTCCGGTAATGGGGCCGGAACGTAAACGCCTGAGGCACGAACGCTGCAACCATTTTGACTTCATCGCAAACCTGTTCGATGTGGTTCCACGTCTAAAGGACGAGGCGGTTACCAAGATTACTAGCGTACTGTGTGGAATGAGAGAGAATACCGATACCATCCTGATGAGTTACCCATTTCGCGTGACTTTTAGCGAACTGCGCAGGGAGCTAATACTAAAGCTACTGATGACTCGAGCCGATCTGGTCACTCAGGTGCTAGAGAAGGGGGGCACAACATGAAAACGATGCTAAAAAAGATGCTGTACCGCTACCGCTACCAAACGCCTCCTCCTACGCTGAAGATTTTGTACGACGGCAAGGAGGTTGCGGAGTTGAAGCGCGAACGATCCGGCTCGTATCATTTTCGCTACCTTGATACGTTCAAGCAGATGCATCTGGAGCCGTTGCCAGGGCTTGCTCTTGATCGGGAATATGGCGGGACGGAACTGCCTCTGTATTTCCGCGAACGGATGCCTGACGTGAATCGCGCAGATGTGCAACGAGTTATCAAGCAGATCGGCATTCCGACGGACGACGACTTGTTGCTGCTCGCCACTTTGGGAAGACACACCATAACGGACCCTTTTGAGTTCCGGCTCACAGCCGCATAACAGCTAAGACAAAACGCGGGCAGCCCAAGTCAAAGGCTGAGGGACGAAGGCTCTACGAAACTTTACAGACACGATGAAGGGATTGTTCCGCGTTCCGAAGTCAGATGTTGAACTTCAGTGTCAACATCTCGTCATCCGACGACGACATGGGAGGAAAAGAAAAAGGCCGAAGGCTAATTTCTTCGCTCTCCCCGCCCCTGTCGCTGTTTTCCTTTTCAGGGGATGGTCTCAGGACTATTAGCCCAACCCCGCCCACCGCCTGATTCCAGTTAGCCGACGTCCTCGTTCCAGTTCTCCAGATTCTTCTTCACCATCGCCATAAACTGGTCGGCAACAGCTCCGTCAATAAGGCGGTGGTCGTAGCCGAGCGTGAGGTGAACCACTGAGCGGATGGCAATGGAATCGTTGCCGTCTTTATCCGTGACCACCAGAGGCATCTTCGTGATGCCGCCAACGCCCATGATGGCGGAGTTGGGCTGGTTGATGATTGGCAGACCAAACACGGCGCCGAACTGGCCGGGATTGGTCACGGTGAAAGTGGAGCCTTCGACGTCTTCGGGCCTGAGCTTCTTGTTGCGGGCGCGTTCACCCAGGTCGGTGATGCCGCGCTGTAACCCGAGAAAGTTGAGGTCGCCGGCGTTCTTGAGGACTGGAACGATCAATCCCCAGTCGAGGGCGACAGCGATACCCATGTTGATCTGGCGGTGGTAGCGAATGTTGTCGCCTTCAATCGAGGCGTTGACGATGGGCCACTGTTGAATCGCTATGATGGCCGCGCGCACGAAAAACGGCATGAAGGTCAGGCGCACGCCGTGGCGCTGCTCGAATCCGCTCTTGTGCTTGTTGCGCAAATTGACGATGCGCGTGAAGTCGACTTCGTACATGCAATGAACGTGAGCGCTGGTGCGGCGCGACTCGATCATGTGCTTGGCGATGAGCTTGCGCATGTTGCTCATGGGGACGAGGTCGCCGGGATAAGTGGCGGGAGCGGGAGCGCGAGCGGGGGCTGGCGCGGGGGCCGAGGGCGCGGCAGGGCCTTTGGCTTGAGTTGCAGCGGACTGGGGCGTTGCTGCTGACTGGCCCTCGATGAAAGCCATGATGTCCTGCTTGGTGATGCGGCCGCCCAGTCCGGTGCCGGAAAGTTTCGAGAGGCTGACGCCGTGCTCGCGGGCGATCTTGCGGACGAGCGGTGAGGAGCGTGCTTCTTCGTCATCGGAGGATTCTTGCCGTGCTGGAGTGCCGGCAACCGGCTCGGGAGTCGCCGGGGCGGTGGGTTTCTTCTCTTCTTTTTTTTCTTCTTTCACGGGGGGCGCCGGGGCGGCGGCCGCCGCCTTTGCAGGAGCGGCGGCGGCTTCGCCATCGGCTGAGATTGTGCCTACGATGGTGTTTACGCCGACGGTGGTGCCTTCCGTCACCTTGATCTCCTGAAGAACACCGGATGCAGGGGCGGGAATTTCCGCGTCGACCTTGTCGGTTGAAATTTCAAAAAGTGGCTCGTCGCGCTGCACCTTATCGCCAGGCTTCTTCAGCCACTTGGTAATCGTACCCTCGACGATGGATTCGCCCATCTGCGGCATGATGATGTCAGTCGGCATGATTTCCTTCCATTCGCCCACAGTTCGGGACAGAGGGCTGGACGCAAACGAATATTATAGCGGGTGAGGGAGTCGAGGTGGAATGCTGGGCGAGCGGGTCCGAGCCAGTGTGCCGTCGACAACTCCTCAGTCGTGTTTGTGCTCTTCTTTGTTCTTATCCTCTTCGCCGCTTGGCGCTGCCGCGCCGAAGCTTGTTTTCCAGTACTCCTGCACGGCGGGCGGCAACTTTTCCATGTGCGAAATGAAGCCGGCGATCTTCCACATGTCCTGCTCGCTTAGAGTTTTCTCCCAGGAGGGCATCCCGGTGTAGCGGATGCCGGTGCGAATGGTGTAGAACAGGTGCCACTCGGGGTCGTCGGGCGGATCGGAGATCAGGTTGGGAGCGGCGGGGTAGAAGGAGTTGGCGAGGCTAGCTGGTTTGCGATCGAGTCCTCCATGGCAGAGGGCGCAATTCATGGTGTAGAGCTTCATGCCATCTTCAAAGTTCTGGTCGTTGGGCGGTAGCGGGTTGGTGACGCGAGGAGCGTGGCGCTCCATGGACGCATCAACAGCCGCGTTCGCGATTCGCTTTTCCCAACGCGGCGGCGCGACGTTCGCATTCGTAGGAATGAAGCCGAGCATGGCCAGACCGATCCCGCCCAGAAAAACTATAACCAGAGTGACAAATACTCCTGCGATGAACTTACCCATGAATCCCTCCGGGAGAAACTATTGTGGCAGATGGAGCGGGTGGGACGCTAGTTTGGGGAGGCTCGGGGGAGCCTCGCAATGCGAGGCGGACAGCCGAGCCGGGTGTACCCACATAGCTTTTCTTGTATCGCCAAGACCTAATAAGCTTTCAGCCTGCGGGCCTCGCGAACTACATCTTCAACCTTGGGCAAGTAGTGCTCTTCCTGCGGCGGCGAGAATGGGACGGCGGAATCTAAGGCTGCGATGCGGACGATGGGGCCGTCGAGGTCGTCGAAGGCTTCTTCGTTGATGATGGCGGCGATTTCGCCGGCGAGGCCTCCAGTGCGCGAGTGCTCGTGCAGGATGATGACCTTGTTCGTTTTCCTGACGGTCTGCGCGATGGCTTCGCGGTCGAGCGGCGAGACGGTGCGCAGGTCGAGGATTTCTATCTCTATTCCTTCTTTGCTTAATATTTCTGCGGCTTCGATTGCTGAGTGGACCATGGCCGCATAAGTAATGATGCTGAGGTCGCGGCCTTCGCGAGCGATGTTCGCCTTGCCGATGGGGACTACGTAATCTTCGGCGGGCACCTCACCTTTGATGCGGCGGTAAAGATATTTGTGCTCGAAGAAGATGCAGGGATTGTTGTCGCGAATGGCGGCTTTGATCAGGCCTTTGGCGTCGTAAGGCGTGGCCGGACAGATAACCTTGAGGCCGGGATTGTGGACGAACCACATTTCGGGATTCTGCGAATGGAAGGGGCCGCCGTGAACGTATCCGCCGCTGGGGCCTCGCAGGACCAGTGGGGCAGGCGCGCCCCAGAGGTAATGCGTTTTTGCGACCATGTTCGAGATCTGGTTGAAGGCGCAGCCGATGAAGTCCATGAACTGGAATTCGGCGACGGGTCGCATGCCGGTGAGCGATGCTCCGAAGGCCGCGCCCACGATGGCGGATTCGGCGATGGGCGTGTCGATGACGCGCTCGGGGCCGAAGCGATCGATGAAACCATCAGTGACTTTAAAAGCCCCGCCGTAGATGCCGATGTCCTCGCCGAGGCAGAAGACAGAGGGGTCGCGATCCATTTCTTCCCAGATTCCCTGGCGGATGGCTTCGAGGTAGGTTAGCTGCATAGGGTTAGTTTGCCTTATGATTTTGCTTGTTACAAATTGTACAAAATGTTACTATGTTACGTTACGTACAATTAGTACGGGAGATCCGAAATGCTCGACAAGCTTACCGCCAGCGAAGCGCGGCAGAACTTCTCAGACATTCTAAGCCGCGCCGAGTATCGAGGCGAAAGAGTTATCGTACACCGCGGCAAGAAAGCTGTCGCCGCCGTGGTGCCCATCGAAGACGTAGAACTCTTGGAAAGACTGGAAGACGAAATCGATGTTGCAGCGGCGCGCAAAGCGCTCAAAGATCCGCGGACGATTCCCTGGGAGAAGATTAAGAAAGATCTCAGGCTGTAGAATCGGCGGCGGTTGTGGCCTATACGATTCAGTTCAAGCCGCTTGCGCTCCGGCAGTTGGAAAAACTGCATCGAGAAGCTCAGAGGCGATTGTCCAGCAAGATAGAGGCTCTGCGGGACGATCCTTTTCCTGCAGGATGCAAGAAGATGGCGGGTATCCCTGACGCTTGGCGGATTCGAGATGGCGACTATCGGGTCGTTTATCAAGTTCATCGGGGAGTCTTGCTTGTTCTCGTGCTCACGGTTGGGCATCGGAAGGATGTGTATCGCTGACCGCCTCCGAAGTCACCGCACACTATCCATCCCCCCGGTTCCGCTATCGCCGTTGTCACTTCAAGTGGACTGCCGCTTCTGTCTGCTTGAACCCGCCCGTTCCCTTCTTCACTTTCGGCATCCCGTACTTCGGCTTGATCTCATGGCAGCCGTCTTCGCAGAAGACACCGCCTTCGGCGGATTCCGGCGTCGGCATCGGTGAGTTCACCGCGATCTCGCGCTCGGCTTCGATCACGCGCTCCACTTCTGAAATCAATTCCGCATTCTCTTTCGCCGTTAGCCACTTCTTTTCTTTCACCAGATAATTCTCGAAGCGGGCGATGGGGTCACGCTTTTTCCAGAAGTCGAACATCGGTTTGGGCACGTACGCGGCGGCGTCGTGGATGGCGTGGCCTTTCATGCGCATCATTTTCGCTTCGATCATGGTGGGGCCTTCGCCGCGGTGGGCGCGTTCGACCGCGTTGCGGGCGGCGTCGTAGACCTGGCAGGCGTCGGTGCCGTCGACGATTACGGCGGGGATGCCGTATCCGATGGCGCGTTCGGCGAGGTCTTTGCAGCGGTACTGCATCTCTGACGGTGTGGAGTAAGCCCACTCATTGCTCTCGACCACGAGCACAAGACCAAGATTCTGCACAGCAGCAAAGTTAATGCCTTCGTACGTAACGCCGGTGGATTGTCCTCCGTCGCCGATCCAGGTGAGGACCGCGATGTTCCGTCCCTGCAGGCGCGCGCCCAGCGCGACGCCAGACATCACGGGAATGAGATCGCCGAGCATGGAGATGGGCGAGACCATGTTGCGCTTTTCGATGTCGCCGAAGTGTGAGGTGCCGTCGCGGCCTTTGGTGGGCGAATCGGCTTTGGCCATGTACTGCATCATGGTGTCGCTGGCGGCGAAGCCACGCACCAGCAGCGCTCCCTGATTTCGGATCATGGGCGCGAACCAGTCGTCCTTATCGAGCGCATAGGCGGATGAGCAGGAGCAGGCTTCCTGGCCGAGTCCGAAATAAACTCCGCCGACGACTTTGCCCTGCTTGTAGAGATTTTCGAGCGCGATCTCCATTTTGCGGTTGAGCAGCATGTAGCGGTAGATCTCGATGCACTGCTTCCTGTCGAGGTATTTCGAATCGCGAATGGGCGGGACGGGAGCGTTGAGGTTGCCGGTGACTTCGTAGCGGACGCGCTCGGCGCCGTCTTTGTCTTTCTCTGTATGCTGGCGGACGGTGAGATCGGGATGCTCGAGGCGAGTGTCGGGGATGGAGTAGGTGCGGAGCGGAGCGGCGGCGAGCTTGGCTTCGGAACTTCCGTTGCGCCGATTGTGGCCGTTGGAGCTGAGTTTAGATTTCCTTTTCTTGATTGCCATGATAAAGACCGCGTTGTCGTGCAACAGTTAATGCTATCGCAGAGTGGCGGATTGGGCCAGGGAGGGTGCGGAAGCGAGAGCGCTGCTGCCGGCGAGAGCGGGCGCCAGCGCCCCGTTAAGCCCAGGTGGCGTCATCTCTTTGTTGGAGTTGCCGGAGTTCCTCCGGCGCCTTCATGGGGACGCCAACGCTGCGCCCGAGGAGTGCATCCAGCGTGTCGACCCAGAGCATCTGGCTAGAAAATACCGTGCCGAAATTGCGGGATATGGATTCCGCAACTGCGTTCAGGTCTAGCGGCTTGCCGAGTTCCCGCTGCATGGAAGTGACCGGTTTGGCCGTGATGCCGCAGGGGATGATCAGGTTGAAGTAGTTGAGGTCGGTATTCACGTTGAGGGCGAAGCCGTGCGAGGTGACGAAGCGGGAGATGTGGACTCCGATGGCGGCGAGTTTGGCCTCGGTGCGAACCTCAGCGGCTGAAGCCGCTTCCTTATCCCGGTCGCCATCGGCGCGACTGAAGTCGCGCCCTTTCAAATCCGTCCAGACGCCGGTTAGGCCAGGGACGCGCATGGCAGGGATTGCGAAATCAGCGCACGTGCGGATCAGGACTTCTTCCAGGCGGCGGACGAATTCGATGACGCCCAGCGTCTTGCGTTTGCCGTCGGGTGTGGCGAATCCGCGGAGATCGAAGATGGGATAGCCGACGATCTGGCCGGGGCCGTGGAAGGTTACGTCGCCGCCGCGGTCGCATTCAAAGAGCTCAACACCGCGCTGCGCAAGGAGTTCGGGGGACGCGATTACGTTTGCTGCTTTTGCGTTGCGGCCTAGCGTGATGACTGGCGAGTGTTCCAGCAGAAGTAGCACATCGCCAATCTTTTCTTCTTTGCGCAGATCGACTAGCTGTTGCTGCAGGCGCAGGGCCGTGGCGTAGTCGACGGCGCCGAGTTGGACGAGAGAAATCAAGATGTGGTGATGCCTTCCAGATGGAAAACTATCGCGTCCCGCATCTCGCGCTCGGCTTCCTCGCGCGTGCTGCCAGTTGCAACACATCCATCGAGCTCGAGAGAGTACGCCGAATATCCGGTTATTGTCGCTTCAATGACGATTGAATATTCCTTCATTCCTGACCGTCCCAAGTTCAAGCATTTATCCCAATCCCGTACACGCTGTTGGATGCGTCGAGCATGGCTTCCGCCAGGGTCGGATGCGCGTGTATGGTCCACATCAGATCTTCGACAGTTGCTTCCAGTTCCATGGCGGCGACGGCTTCGGCGATTAGCTCGGTCGCCTGTGGGCCGATGATGTGCACGCCGAGAATCTCGCCGTAGTCGGCGTCGGACACAATCTTGATGAAGCCTTCGTGCTGGCCGACAATCGACGCTCGCGAATTCGCTGTGAAAGGGAACTTGCCGATCTTCACGTTGTATCCGGCCTCGCGGGCCTTGGTTTCGGTGAGGCCGACACTGCCGATCTCCGGATGACAATACGTCGCGCCGGGAATGTGTTCGGGATTGATCGGCTTGCCCGGTTTGCCGGCGATCTTGGCGACCGCGACGATCGCTTCCATCGCGCCCACGTGCGCCAGTTGCGGCGAGCCCAGCACGATGTCTCCGACAGCGTACACGCCGGGTTCGGCCGTCTGCATCCAGGAATCGGTCTTGATGAATTCCCGGTCGGGCTTAATTTTTGTGCGCTCCAGGCCGATATTCTGAGTGCGCGGCTTTCGGCCCACCGCGATCAAAAGTTTCTCGGCGTCGATCTTCTGCTGTTTGCCATCAACGGTGATGGTGACGGCGACTCCGGCTTTCGTCTTCTCGACTTTGTCCACCTTCGCGCCGGTGTGGAAGTTGATGCCGCGTTTGCGGAAGACACGGGCCAGCTCTTTGGAAACTTCTTCATCTTCGACGGGGACGAGACGCGGCAGCATTTCGATGATTGTGACCTCGCAGTCGAATGAACGATAGATCGAGGCGAACTCGACCCCCACGGCGCCCGCGCCAACAATCACCAGCGATTTGGGAATTTCCTTCAGGCTGAGAATCTCAATGTTCGTCAACACGCGATCGTTGGCTTCAAGACCGGGCAACATGCGCGCTTCGGAGCCGGTGGCGAGGATCACATTCTTGGCTTTCAAGTGATTTGCCTTGCTGTCGCTGACAACTTCAATCGTGAAGATCCCGTTTTGCGCTCCGCCGGTCAACTTGCCATAACCTTTAACGGTTTCGACCTTGTTTTTCTTCATGAGAAACTCGAGGCCTTTGGCATGTTTCGTAACAATCTTCGATTTACGATCCTGCACGGCGGCCCAGTTCAGTTTGCGCGCGTCCACGCCTTCGATGCCGAATTCCTTGGCGTCTTTGAGATGGTCCCAGAGCTCGGCATTGAACAACAGGGCTTTAGTCGGGATACAGCCGACGTGCAAGCAGGTGCCGCCGAGAAATCCGTCCTTTTCGATGAGAGCGGTTTTCAGGCCCCACTGGCCGGCGCGAATAGCAGCGGTATATCCGGCAGGTCCGCTGCCGATAATGGCGATATCGTAGATGGTTTCAGGCAAAGTCGTGCTCCTCTTCGTCTAGTAGGAACAGATGATGATGGGCAAATGAATGATTCTAGAACAGGGTGGGGAGTGAGGCCAAACGCTTCAAGGCCAGAACTTATCTTGGGGGCCTAAGCAGGGCAGAGCTGAAAGGGATCTTTCGACTCCGAAGCAGCTTCGCAGATCGCGAAGCTGCTACTGGGCTCAGAATGACAGAACCGTTCAATTTCCTTCGTTGCTGGCGCGCTTCCAGTTGATCAGTTCCCCGATGGTGGAACTGGTGCTCGATACCGGCTGCTTGTAAGCCTCGACCTCGGAGCGCGAAGCCTCTTCACCGACGGCGCGAATGCTGAGTCCAACCTTCTTTTCTTCGGCGCTCATCTTGATGATCTTGAAGTCGTGTTCCACGCCAGGTTCAAGATGCAGGGGTTGGCCGTTTCCGTCCACCGCTTCCGATTTGTGGCACAGGCCCTCGACTCCTTCGGCAATCTCGACAAATGCGCCGAACGCGGCCACCCGCAGGACTTTGCCGTGGATCACGTCGCCGACGTGATGGGCCGCAAAGAAAGACTCCCAGACATCCGGCTGAAGTTGCTTCACTCCCAGCGACAAGCGGCGCTTGTCGGGTTCAATGGCCAGCACCACGGCCTTCACCCGATCGCCCTTCTTCAATACCTCGGAAGGATGCTTGACGCGCTTGGTCCAGCTCAGATTGCTGACGTGAACCAGGCCGTCGATGCCTTCCTCAATTTCGATGAACGCGCCGAAGTCGGTGAGATTGCGCACCCGGCCCTCGACCGTCATGCCCACAGGATATTTATCGTGCAAGGCATCCCAGGGATTGGCTGCAAGTTGGCGCATACCGAGCGAGATGCGGCGCTCCGTAGGATTCACGTTCAGCACCACGCACTCGACCTGATCGCCCACATTGACCAGCTTTGAAGGATGTTTCATCCGCTTCGACCACGTCATCTCGCTGACATGAACCAGGCCCTCGATTCCCTGTTCCAGTTCGATGAAAGCTCCGTAGTCGGTGACGCTGATCACCCGCCCTGAAACGTGCGCGCTGACCGGATATCGATGTTCGGCATCGAGCCACGGGTCGGGCGTAAGCTGCTTAAATCCCAGCGAAACCCGCTGTTTTTCTTTGTCGTACTTCAGCACCTTCACCTGGATCTGATCGCCCACATTGACCAGGTCGCGAGGATGCGTAAGCCTCCCCCATGACATGTCGGTGATGTGCAGCAGGCCATCCAGACCGCCCAGGTCGACGAAAGCCCCATACTCGGTCAGGTTCTTCACTACCCCGGTCAGGATGGACCCTTCTTCGAGATGCTCGAGGGTCTTGGAGCGCTTCTCGTTCTGCTCACCTTCCAGCAACTCCTTGCGCGAGACCACGATATTGCCGCGCTTCTTATTGACCTTGATGACGGTGACTTCGAGAGTTTGGCCCTTCATGCCGTCCAGATTGCGGATGGGCCGGAGATCCACTTGCGAGCCGGGCAGAAAAGCGCGTGCGCCCAGAATATCTACGGTCAGGCCCCCCTTGGTGCGTTCGATCACAACCGCCTGCAAGGGCCTCTTTTCGTGATGAGCTTTTTCGATCTCATCCCATGCGTGCAGGCGCGCTGCCTTCTGATGCGAGAGGTTAACGTAACCTTCCTCGGTCTGGCCCTTCTCGCGCATTACTTCGATTTCATCGCCCGGCTTGAACTTTGGCTGGCCTTCGTGGTCGAGGACCTCGGCAAGCGGCAACATGCCTTCTGATTTAATGCCGATATCCACCACCACGTGCGTCGGCGTGAGCTTTATCACCGTGCCCCTGATAACCCGGTCTTCCCCCGCAGCCTCTTCACTCTCCGTCGTGAAGCTTTCAAGGGCGGAGGCGAAATCCTCGCTGGCATGCTTGTCGTCGCCTGCCGGCGCCGCTTGCGAAGCCTCGGCAGCGGAAGGCTCTGCGGGCGTCGAATCGGAATTTCCAGCCGGAGCATGATGCTGATCGGACGCGCTGGGTTCAGTGGAAGGGGTTTCGGCCGTCGTTGGTTCTGTCTCGGTTGCAACGGCTGTGGCAGAATCGAAATGGTGGCTGGTGGTGTCGTCGAACAAGGTCATGCCTCTCTGATAAAACCTCGCACTCGGGGTGCGGGGGATGCGGGGCCTGCTTGGCGGACTGCTGGAGTGAGTCGTTTGGTTGTGGTGGGCTCACCCTGGCGGATGAGCTTGGACAATCCCAGCTGCCGGACGTTTTTTACAGAAACCCGCGTCCAAAGGGAACTCCTCGACTATAGCAACGCCCCGCAAACAGTGTCAAACAGAAATCTTGTCCTCGCGTAGATTGGCCTGACTCATGATGTGCGGCGGCATATTGTTTGTCGCCACAGCCATCGCCGTTTACACATTAGCTGCGGAATGGGATATTGAACCTTGCTACCGTGGTGAGGTAGGAGGAACGGAATTGCGGGAGCAACAATGCGGGAGGTACCGCATTGCCATTCGCTATCGCGGATGGCAACTTCCCCTAGGATGATACAGGGTTGGGACGTTGCAGATCGTATCCTTTTTGGCGCAACTACCTTCTCACCAGCCACATGGCCCACCCTGCCAGCCAGGCCCCGCCGAGGAACATTACGAAGCAATAAATGCCGTAGCGGACCATGTCGCGGGTGGTTTCGCGATGGGTGATGCCGAAGACGATCGAGGCGAAGAGCGCGAAGACAAAGGCGGCGCTGAAGTGGGTGAGCTGGATGGTCATGAGTGCCTCGGTCTGACTTTGTCGCCCGCGCAAGAAGCAGGTTCCTCGCCCGCGCTTCGCGCGCGTTCGGAATGACAAGGCTGCAGGAACTGCCGTGATGTGCGACAGGTTTTAGCTGATGGCTCACGGCTGATAGCTGACGGCTGCTTCATTGTTTCTTCCCGATGGCGATGTGGTAGGCGTCAGCGACGGCGATGAAGTTCAGCAGGCCGGCCACGATCATGAACTTGGTGCCATAATCGGCGGTGGCGAAGGCGATTGCGCCCTGGCCCCAATCCATGGCGAGCGTCATGATATAGAGTCCTCCCGCGCCGAGGTCGCCGACGAATCCGAGGATGTCGAGAATGTCGCCGCCGTTAGGCTTGTAGATGTGGCCCTGCATCAGCAGGCCGAGCACGAACAGGGTGCCGATGGAGACGAACAGCAGCCCGCCGCGAATCCAGCGCTTCTGGATCATGTGGCCGGCTCCGGGAATCAGCCAGCCCAGGGCGGGCGCGAGTACCGACATCATGCTGGCGGGTTCGGCGGCAGCTTTGGTCTTGACTGGAGTGGGATTCACCATCAGATGGTCACGATCTCGCGTTGAATCTTGCCGGTAACTTCCGCCGATTTAGGCCGCACCAGCATGTTGACTTCGAGGCGCACGCCGAACTCCGGCAGATAAATGCCGGGTTCGATGGAGAAACAGGAGTTGGGAAGAATCTGGCGCTCGTCGTGGATTTCCAGATCGTCCATGTTCGCCCCGTTGGAATGGACGTCTGTGCCGATGGAATGCCCGGTGCGGTGAATGAAATAATCACCGAAGCCTTTTTGCTTGATGAAGCCGCGGGTGGCGCGATCGACCTCCCATCCGGCAATGCGGCGGCCGGCGCCAATTGCGTCGATTACGGTCTTCACGCCGGCGTCGCGCGCGTCGCGCACCACCTCGAAGACCTCGCGCATCCGGCCGGACGGTGCTGAACCGACGAAGCCGACCCAGGTGATGTCATAGTACACCGCGCCCGGCGTATCTTTTTTGCCCCATACGTCGAGGAGAACGAAATCGCCTTCGCGAATGGGAACGGGATGATCGGCATGGGGCTCATAGTGCGGATTTCCGGCGTTGGCGTTGACGGCAACGATGGGCGGATCGTCGGTGAGCAAGTTCTCGCGGCGGAAGGCTTCCATGAACCACTGCTGGATTTCGTACTCGGTGGTGCCGCCGTTGCGCACGCGCTTACCGATTTCTTTGAACGCGGCGGCAGTGATTGAGTCGATGGCGTCGCGAGCCGCGAAGTGAGTCTTGATTTGATCTTCAGTCCAGGTGGCCTCGAATTGCGCGACCAGATCGGCGGAGCTGACGATGTTCTTGCCCAGGCCGCGCAGTAACTCGATAGTGCCGCCATCGACCAGCGAGATGGTGAAGACGATATTATTCGGGGAATACTGCATGGCAATGTCGCGAAAGGGAGCGAGCATTGACTTCAGGCTGTCGAATAATTCCTGCCATCCGGAATATTGCCGCTTGCTGCCGGGGAGCGAATCGAGATGTCCGGCTTCGATTTTGTGAACCAGCTTCAGCGGCTCACCGTGGGCTGGGATGAGATAGAACCAGCGCCGCGTGACCATCAGGCTGGCAGGCAATCCCAGTACACGATAGGCGATGGGATCGCGATGGTGGTGATCGTAAAAGAGCCAGGCGTCGATGTTGCGCTCGCGCAGGGCTGATTGAATGGCAGGCAGGTCCATGGGCAAACCCCTATTGTAAACAATGAGGGGAATTTGGGCGAATCGCGGAATGGCGCTCTCTGTCGAATTCAAAAGCTAACCACATGGTGCACAGAGGAATAGAGGCGAGGGCTGAATTACTTCTGGAGTTTGGCGAGGACTTTGTTTCTCGCGGCCAGCGGCAATGTTTCGCATGCGGTGCGGAGGACGAGGCGGGAAGAGTGAGCGCGAATTTTCATCAGATAAGGAATCGTCCGTTTCGCGTCGTATTTGGCAGTCTCGCGGAGAAGCCAGCCTAATCCTTTCTGCACCATGTCATCCCGGTCATCGAGCAGCAAATCGGACAGCCTGGTGATTTCGGGGAAAAATATTCTTATGCGCGCGCCACGAATCAGCGCCACGCAGGCCGCGCGCCGGCGCCAGCGGTTCGGCGACTTCGCCCAGCGAAAAACAGCCTTGGTGCGCGCGGGATTGGCCGCAACCATCGGCGAAATCAGGTAGTGTACCAGCGCGTCGTGATCGGCCCAACTGCCGATACGGTCCAGCCACGACTCGAAGAGCTTGAACTCGCGATCGCCGAATTCGGCGTCGAGATCTTCCAGCAAGAACACGGCGGCGATTTTCTCTTCCAGTACCGATCCGGAAAAGAGTTGATCGGCAACGCGTACCAGAAAGTCGAGATCTCTTTCTTTTCGCAACTGGTGGCGAAAAGTTCTGGTGGCGCGGCGCAGGGGTGCGGTATACCATCCGTGGGATTTGATTTCGTTTTTGAAGAACCATTGCACGCCGGCTGCGTGCTCGGATGAGCCACCATCTTTCAGCGCGCGGCGGATTTGCTGAGCGATGTGCGGGGGCGTGCCTGTTAATTGTGCGGCGGGTGCGGGAACGCTCTTACGCATACTCGTCTCTATTTTGCAGCTGTCGCTATGCGGAAGTACTTGTCATAAATCCAGAGGAGCGCGGTGGTGACGATGCCAACGGCAACCACTGTCCACCAGATGCGCTCCGGCTGGCGCGTGACTTCGCCAAAATGGTGGACGATCGTTCCGCCGAACCAACCGCCAATCAGGGATCCGATGCCGATGGGCAGGAAGGCAAATCCCATATAGGTGCCTTGCTGCCCCGGCGGCGCCAGCAGCGCGATGTATTCGTAGTAGCGCGGCTGCTGGATAATTTCGCCGAGGGCGAGCACAAAGATGGACGCGATCGCGGCCCAAATGGAGGGATGAAAGGCGAGGATCAACCACGAGACCGATGTAATCAAGGTTCCGAGGATTACAGCCTGGAAGGCGGGAATCCTGCGGGTGAGGAAATTCACCGCGAGGGTGAGGCAGATTACGGTTAGTCCGTCGGTCACGAGAATGATTTCAACGTCGGCGTTGGGATTTATGTAGCCGTGAATGTAGCCGGGCAGGCTGATGTACTGCTGCCAGAAAACGACCCAGTAGCCGGTGAAGATGATAAGGAACCACATGAAGCGGCTCACACCCGCGAGGACAAGAGCCAGCAGGCCGAGCCATATCCACCAGGGCACCGGCAGCGGGTGAAAAAATATCACGATGCGCAACCCCAACGCGATGGCCAGGACGGGCAGAACCAGGCGGGCATTACCGAGAACGACGCAGAAATTGCGTGCCACGGTTGCAAGCGAGGGCGGAGGAGCATCGCCAGGCTTGCGCGGCTCGCGAAAAAACAGCAGGACGAAAAAGAACATTGCGAAGACGCTGAGCGCGGCCACGCGATAGACGCTCTCTACACCAAGATGGCGGTGCGCCCATGAAGCGTAGTAGGGCCCGGCAGCTCCGCCGATGTTGACCAGCGTGTAGTAAATGGAGTAGCCGATGGAGCGGACATTTTCCTTGGAAGCGCGAGCCGTGGTTCCGACCACGCAGGGCTTGACCAGAGCAATGCCGAGAGCCGGAAGAATGAGGATGAAGCCGACAAACAGACTCAAGGGAACGGCGTTGCGGACGGGGGCGAGCCACGCGGATCCGATGGAGCCAATCAGGAAATAGGCGGCGGCCAGGATGAGATAGGCGATGGAGAGGGCGCGGCGGAAGCCGAGGCGGTCGGCGGCCGCTCCGCCGAAGATGGCCATGAACCAGACCATGCCGCCGAAAATGCCGGTAAGGGTTCCGGTTTGCTCAGTCGAGAAGTTCAGGCGTTCCTGCAGATAAAGAGCCAGAGAAGCAAACGCGCCGTAGTAGGAAAGGCGTTCGAAAATCTCGCTGATGTTGGCGACCCAGAAGGGGCGCTCGAAACCGGTGCGGATTTCGCGAAAGCGTTCGGAAAAGGTCAAAATGGGCTCCATGCGGTTCGATTCACCTGCAGCGCTGGCCGAAAAGCCGCCGAGATGGCGGCGCTACATTCCAATCCGCCGGCGAACTTCATCGGCCGAGAGACCGGAGACGCGAATTGTTTTATTGCGATTCGTCTGGCCGGAGGCAATGGTAACGGAAGAACGGGGAAGGTTCAAAAGGGTGGCGAAAAATTCGATGCAGGCCTGATTGGCTTTGCCGTTAGCGGGCGGCGCGGTTAGAGAAAGCTTGAGCGCGTCGCCGATCTCGCCAGTGATGGCAATCTTCTGCGCGCGAGGATGCACTTTGACCGCGAAGGTAATGCCGGCGCTGGTTTCATGCACTGGAATCAAGGGTTTCTCCTCAGAGAGAAAGCAGTTTCGGCCAGCAGCAGGAGTCCTATGCAAGGCACTTGCGGATTCGCCAGCGTGCGCGATCTTCCGATGCTGGCCATCGTCGCGACGGCGAAGACGAACATGGCAACATTTGCGGTAATGCAGAACAGCTTCAGGCCGGGCATTCGGTAGCCGTTGCGAATTCGGAGCAGATTCAACATCGAGGTGAAGAGCAGAGCCAGGCACGTTCCTAAGATCCAGATTCGCCCAGTGTAGGTTCGCGGAACCAGCCAGGAGTCCACAATAGCCAGAATGAAAACTACGCCAGCGCAGATCCGGTCGAGAAGCCGCATGATTTCCCCATGCCCCGCTGAGCCCTCTGTGGTTTAAGGTTTTGGCCGCGCCCCGAAAATCGCGGTCCCTACGCGCACGCAGGTTGATCCCTCTTCGATGGCGACTTCGAAATCGTGAGACATGCCCATGGAGAGTTCGTCCATAGCAACGCTGGGCAACTTGCGGGCGACGATTGTATCGCGCACTTCACGCAGCTTGCGGAAGTAAGGGCGCGCGTCCTGCGGATCATCGGTGAATGGAGGCACGGTCATCAGGCCTCGGAACGACAGAGCCTCCAGTCGAGTCGCGGCGAGCAGCAAATCTTCCAGTTCCCGAGAGTCCGGCGGAACACCGCTCTTGGCCGCTTCGCCGCCCACGTTAATCTCGAGGAGTATGTCCAGCTTCCTGCCGAGCTTGCGGGCCGCCGCGTCCAGTTTCTCCGCCAGCTTGAGCGAATCGACGGAATCTACGGCGCTAAACAGCTCCGCGGTCTTTGCAGCCTTGTTGGTCTGCAGGTGTCCGATCATATGCCACTCGGCAACTTGTAAGTCCCGAAGCGGTTCGGCCTTGCCGGCAAACTCCTGGACGCGGTTCTCGCCGAACAAGCGCTGTCCAGCGTTATGAGCTTCGCGGATGCGTTCCGCCGGCTGAGTCTTGCTCACCGCCATCAGCGCGATTTCTTCGGGTCGGCGCGCGGCATGACGCGCAGCTTTCTCGACACGCTCACGCACCGCAACAAGATTTTCGGCGATCGACATAAAAACACTAACCACGAAGGGCGCGAAGTTGCTTGAAGGAATTTTGCACCGCCTTGCATGTACGTTCGCGTCCTTCGTGGTTAACGAAATTACATCATTGCGGTCGGGGGTGCTGGTTCGTTGGGGTCGCCGGCGGCGGAAACTGGTACGAAGATCATCAAGGCTGCCAGGCCAGCGAGCACGATCATTCCTCCTACCAGGTACGACGGGTTGCTGAAGATTTGCGGCGGATGGTTGGGCGCACCCCACGAGGGGACGAACTGCAGTCCCGCCCAAACCAGCCCCAGCAAGGCTTCTCCAGCGATCAGTCCCGAAGCGACCAGTACGCCGGCGTTCTCCACCCGCGCCTTCTGAGCGGCGTTGAAGCCGCGGCGGTTGGCGACCCAGTCACCGAGGGAGCGAAAAACTCCGCCAACGAAAATAGCGAATGTGGTTCCAAACGGCAAATACATTCCGACTGCTACCAGCATCGGACTCTTCACCTGCATCATGATCATGGCGATGCCGAAGAGAATTCCCACGACCACCAATGGCCATGGCATATCGTGGCCTACGATACCCAAGGCCAATGTGGCCATGAGACCCGCCTGTGGAGCTGGAAGCTCCGGCCCACCAAACCCCACGCCGCCGGCCTTGATGCTGCCCTCGTGCAGAAGCATGAGGGGGAAATACATCACCAGGCTTGCCACCACGACTGCGATCAGCTCAGCTGTCTGAATCTTCTGCGGCGTGCCGCCCAGAATGTAGCCGACTTTGAAGTCCTGCAACAGTTCCCCCGCCACGGCCGAAGAAACGCAGACTACAGCCGCTACTCCCAGGACCGCAGCCACTCCCGAAGATCCCGACACTCCGAGCGCTACCATCAAAAGCGCCGCAATCAGCAAGGTCGAAAGGGTCAGGCCGGAAATTGGATTGTTCGACGAGCCGATGAAGCCCACCAGATTGCCCGAAACCGTGGCGAAGAAAAATCCCACAAGAATCATCACGACGGCGGCCAGGATCGCTGGCCACACGAGGCCCGAGATTTTAATGTAGAGCAAACACATGAGCACAAACATCACCGCAATCAAACTGAAGACGGTTTTCGAACTCATGTAGCGTTCAGTGCGGGCCAGCTTCGCTTGCTCGGCGGAGGTCTGGCGCAAATCCGCGAATGCCTTGCCAATTCCGGCAGTCAGGCTGGCGCGCATTTTGAACAAGGTGTAGGCTGCGCCCACCAGCATTCCGCCGACCGCAATCGGGCGCACGATGTACCTCCAGACCGCATCCGCCATGGTCGCCCAATTATCCGGAGTGTCGGCGGGAAGGTATGCCTTGAGCTGCGGCCCGAGAAAAAAGATCATCAACGGTACCAGCAGCCCCCAGGCAAGCACGCTGCCGGCAAACTGAATCGATGCCAGCTTCACGCCAATGATGTAACCCACGCCAAGATAGGCGGGACTCACGCTGGGCGCGGCAAATACCGTGGTTCCTCCCGTGGGCAGGATGCGCGGGCTTCCTGCCGTTCCGAGGCGAACCTGAGTGTGTCCCAGACTGCCGACGCCCACGTGGAGATCGGTGTCGGCGGAGAACAGGCCGAACTTGCCCAGAATGTAAGTCACGCCGCCAATGCCGATATTCCAGAAAAGATATTTGGCCGCCTGCGCGCCCCGCTGTCCGGCTTTGTGAATCTCCGATGCGGCCAGCGATTCGGGAAAGGGCAGTTCGGGATCTTCCACCATGCCGCGCCGAACCAGAGAGATGAACAGAACACCCAGAATGCTGCCCACCATAATCAGTGCCGTAGATTTCCAATAGGCGTCGGCAAAGCGGAAGGAGGGCCAGGCTTTGGCCAGCAGGAACGCAGGCAGGGTAAAAATTGCTCCGGCGGCGACGGACTCGCCGATAGATCCCGCGGTTCGGGCGATGTTTTCCTCGAGCAGTGATCCCTTCCAGGCTCGCATTGCGGCCATGGCGATGACCGCCGCGGGATAGGTCGCTGCGATGGTGATTCCGGCACGCAATCCCAGATATGCATTGGCTGCGCCCAGAACAATCGTCATCAGCAGTCCCAGCAGCACAGCGCGAAGGGTGAACTCCTTCATCTCCATGTGCTCGGGCACGAAAGGGACATGTTTCTTGACACCAGATCCTGACTCGGGGACTGGACTGCTCATAGGCGGAATCCTCTTGGGGACGCGAGATGAGAGCAATTTCGAACCGCAAGTTCTTCAAAAGACTAAAGGGCGCACGTTAGCACGCAACCCGGCTGCATTACAAGTTCCCGCCCAGTTACGGCGTTGCCGCTGGCTTCTTGCCGCGTGCAAGGGTAGAATATCCTGAATCAGTCGACGGTCGGTCGCCCCTTCGAGAGTCTTAGCAATTCCGAGTTAATTCCGAGGTGCAATGTGCCAATAAACTCCCCTGATCACGTCTGGTTCCAGAAGTTTCTCGAATTCCACTGTGATGATTGCGGCGGTGAAGTGGGTTTCCGGTCGCGGCGACGGACATTTTCCGAGCGATATTTGCTGCCAATATTCCTGCTGCAGCCGGTGCGTTGCGCCGAGTGTTTCCGGCGCGACTATCGATTGATGTTCATGCCGGTGAAGGAGCGGGTGCCGGAGGCCATGAAGAAGGTGGCTACTCCGGTGCCCCGCGCCGACCGTAACGTTGCCTAGCGTACCCGGCCGCCGTTATACTGCTAGGAAAGCAGGCGATCGCACAGCCGCCCGTCCTGAAGTTGGGTACGGGGAAACACGGAGGCCGTCTTCAGCAGTAGCGGGGACAGAATTCGGGCGAGCCAGGCCAGTTGCGCAGTGGCAAGCCGTCCTATTGCTTCCGAAGGCTCTGGGTTGAGATTTGGCGCAACTTATTTGGGCCAAAGCTGGTTTGGCCGGAACTGCGCTATCCCGATTGCCGAAGGTTTGTTCTCCGTTTTGTTTCCTTCCGACTGCCGCATCTGCGGCGAACCTCTGGTGAATATCTCGCGGCTCCCGGTGTGCCGGGAATGCCTGATCGCGATGCATCCTATTGCCGAGGGGCTGTGCTCGATTTGCGGCGAGCGTCTGTTTTCCAGCTACGCTCTCGAAGCTGAAGGCGGGGCGCGTTGCGGCGTGTGCCGCCGTATTGAACCTCCGTATGTGCGTGCGGTCGCTTACGGCAGTTATGAAAGCGGCTTGCGCGAGCTGATTCATTTGCTGAAATTTGGAGGCGTGCGGCCGGCTGCCAATGTTCTGGGGCGCATGCTGGCTGAAGCGATTGAGAGCCTTGAAGCCGGGTTGCCGCCGGAGCCAGTAGCGGTGATCCCAGTGCCGCTGCATCGCAGGAAATTGCGCCAGCGCGGCTTTAACCAGGCAGAACTGATTGCGCGCGCTGCCCTCAAAATAAAACGCGCGGAGGGCAGATTGCATTTGTCGGCGGCGCTTGAAAGGACGCGCGAAACGGCATCGCAAATCGGACTCACCAGCCATCAGCGCCGCGAGAATTTGCGGGGAGCGTTTGCGGTGGCACAACCACAGGTCGTAAGAGGGCGTGAAGTCCTGATTGTGGACGATGTTTACACCACTGGCGCTACGGTTTCGGAGTGCGCGCGTGTGCTGCGGCGGGCGGGCGCGGCAAGAGTCTGGGTGGCTACGGTTGCCCGCACCTTGAAAATCGCGGACCGGCAGGTTGAGATCCGGCTACCTGACGCCGAGGCGGACGAAGTTCCGATGGCGAAAGCGGTGGGGCTATAGATTTTTTGGCTGTAGATTTTGGCTATACGTTTATGTCGGGCAGAATCGAATCCGAGGCACCGCCGGGAAGGCACGCCGCCGGGCTGTTTGCGACGGCGGCGACGCACCGTGATAGCAACGGCAACGCACTGCACGCGCCGGTGCTGGTGTTGAACGCGTCCTACGAGCCGATCAATGTGTGCGCGGCCCGGCGGGCGCTGGTCCTGGTGCTGAAGGGCGTCGCAATGACGGAAGAGGAGAACGGACACTTCCTGCACGCGGCGCGCGTGGCCATGCGTGTGCCTTCGGTGATCCGGCTGCTGGAGTACCGCCGGATCCCCCACCAGAGCCGGGCTTTGTCACGGAAGAATATCCTGTTGCGCGACCGCAACACCTGCCAGTATTGCGCCACCGTTCTGCCGTCGAGCGAGTTGACGCTCGACCACGTGATTCCGCGGTCTCGTGGAGGCTCGTCGACCTGGGAGAATCTTGTCGCCTGCTGCCACACCTGCAATCGCCGCAAAGGCAACCAGTTCCCCTTGGAAGCAGGCATGAAATTGATGCGCGAGCCACGGGCGTTCAACCTGCACACCAGCCGGCATATCATGCGGCTGATGGGACGCTCGGACGATAAGTGGCGGAAGTATCTGTTTTATTAAGGTTTCAAGGTTTCAAAGACAAAAGCGTGCGCTATCGTAGGCTCTAAAATCAATTTCTATGGTGCTAAAGTTTCAAGGTTTCAAAGGTTAGCAGCCTCGGAATTCGGGATCGAGCAACCTTGAAACTGTGAAACCTTTAACATGCTGGAACCTTTAACGCGCTGAAACCTTGCTGCTATGGCGCGTTCCTATCGAGATCTGCTGGTTTGGCAAAAAGCCAAAGCTCTCGCCGTCGGGGTCTACCGTGCTACAGAATAATTCCCTCGAAACGAACTTTACGGCCTTACGTCGCAGATCAGACGCGCCGCCGCTTCCGTCGTATCAAACATTGCAGAAGGTCAGGGAAGACTGACCTCAGGTGAGTTTCTGCACTTCTTGGGACAGGCCCGCGGACCGTTGCTGGAACTCGATACGCACTTGATGATTGCGCTCGACCTTAACTATCTCAAGGCGGAGGACTCCGAAGCGCTCGAGCACGACGTTTATCAAGTCCTTGGCCTACTCCCGCTGAGGCATCGGACGCACGGGAATCTAGTCTTTTGAAACTCTGAAACCTTGAAACTTTGAAACCTTATTTCTGCGGCGGATTCGGGTCCTTGTCATCCGGTTTCTTCTGATCCGGAGTTTGCTGCGGTTTCTGATCCGGCTTCTGATCGTCCGGCGCTTTCTTCACTTCCTGGCCGTTGTAGAGAATCTTCACGCTCGATCCGAAACGCTTGTAGTCCTCGTACTTCACGATCTCGCGGATGTGAATGTCGCCGGTGTTGAAGTGCAGGTCATCATCGGCGCGGGTGTAGGTGGGAAACCAGTATTGGTTGTCGATCTGCTCGCGCCAAGTGGTGAATTTCGGGTAAAGGTGCTCTGTCTTGCCCTTCTTCTTTGCGTCGCGAGTTTCCGGCACTGCCTGGCCGTACGTCTTTACGATCTGGAAATCGTGGTCGTCGACCCAGATGCGTCCCTGAAAATAGCGTTTTTTGCCGACGATCTGTTTGGGCGCGATATCGAAAACGTAGCAGTGCAACGTGTCTTCCTGCTGCTGGCCGACGTAGAGAATGTTGTATTCCGGAATCTCGTCGGAGGTCAGCACGAAAGGAAGGCGGTTGCGGAAATCCTGAACGTCGCCTTCGTCGAGCGAAAGGCCGCCATTCTCGAGGGATGACTGCGGCGCGAACACGACATTTTCGATGCGGTGACCTTTGTCGTCGTAGAGCACGTCGAAGACTTCGTGATATTCGCCGGTGACAGTATTGCCGTCGCGGGTCTGAACTTTAATGTCCTGCCGGTAGGTGTAGTGATCGCGGGCTTCTTTGAATTCCTTTTCCCGGGCGGCAAAGTGCTTGATGATTTCATCGGGAGTGACGCCGGTGGGCTGGGCCGTTTCAAGGGGGCCTTCCTGGGCGAACGAAGGCACCGCCGCACAGAGCGCCGCGGTGAGGGCAAGGAGAAACAAACCGGGGTACAGATACCGTTTCATAACCCTATTTTAGCGAAAGTCGTGCCAGCGACATCGGGCGTGCGAGATTCTGGGAATTGGGCATGGCTCTGGGTGATCCAGAAGGCACCGCGGCGACCCTCCCCCGACCCCTCTCCGCTCAGTGAGGCCGGGGTAAGGGCGCTGCAGTTCTGCCGCCTACTTGGATGCCATATCAACAGAGGGGTTGCCGGGGAAGCGGAGCTCGGGCTGCCGGGCTTTTGCTGGCTTGCGGTCGGTCGTGTTCTGATTCAGGCAGCGGAATGGGATGATTGAGAGCCTTCCGGGGGGCTTCGGGCGCCGACCAGGACGAGGGCGTCCGGGGCTGCATGCGCGGGGGTTATAGGGGGCTGGGGCGACAACGCAAAGCAAAAGCCGCCAGCCATGGGCTGACGGCTTAATCGCATTTCAGGTCTTACCTCTAATGAAGGCTTATTCCGAGCGGGTTAGATCTGGCCCAATCCGCCATCTACGTTGAGGTCGACTCCAGTAATGTAAGAGGCCTGGCTGCTTGCCAGGAACAGCGCAGCTTCTCCCACTTCTTCCGGCGTGCCGAACCGCTTCATTGGGACGTCCGCCTTGATCTGGGTTGCGAACACATCGAGCGTAGCCTGGGGCAAACCGGTCTTTCCGAAAATTGGCGTGTTGATCGGGCCCGGGCTGACCACATTCACACGAATGCCGCGGCCGACCAGTTCCGCCGCGAAGGTCCGCGCCAGAGAACGTACGGCAGCTTTGGTGGCGGCGTAAACGCTTGTCCCCGGAGTACCCCGCGAGTTGACCACGGACGAATTCAAAACAATCCCGGCGTTGTCGTTAAGATAAGGAATCGCCTTCTGCAGCGTGAAATAGAGACCCTTCACATTGATATTGAAACTCTCGTCGAACAGTTGCTCGCTGCTCTCACTGGCCGGCGCGAACTTCGCGATGCCGGCGTTGGCGAACAATGCGTCAATCTTGCCGAACTTCGCGGAAACCTGAGCGAATAAGCGGTCAAGATCGGCTAATTTCGAGACATCCGCTTTCACCGCGAGCGTGTCTTTTCCGATTGCTCGGACAGCCTCGTCCAGCGTCTTCTGGTCCCGCCCCGTGATTGCGACGTTCGCTCCTTCTTGTTTAAACAGCCTGGCGGTAGCCAGGCCAATGCCGCTGTTGCCGCCGGTGATCAATACTGTTTTGCCTTCAAATCTTTTTCCCATGACATTCCTCCTATAAATTTGCGGCCAACCTTACGACGGCGCGCTGCCTCTCATTTCAATACTTTGATGAATATCAAAGTACAAAGGTGCAGATTTTTTGATTTGGTTCAGCTAAACTGGATGCGACTATGGATCAAAAGGAATTAGCCGGGATTTCGAAAGCGTTAAGCGATCCTACGCGCCTGCGGATTCTCGAGGGAATCTCGTCGCGCAAGGAGATGTTTTGCGGGCAGGTGGTGGCGGAGTACGGCCTGACCCCGGGTACGATTTCGCATCATCTCAAGATTCTGGCGGATGCGAGCCTGATCGAGACACGCCGCGAAGGCCAGTTCATCTATATGCAGTCGCGGCCGGAAACCATCCGGGAATATAGCCGGGCACTGGCCAGCATGGCCGGAAAAAAGAGAGCAGGAAAGAAACAGCCGCAAAGGCGGTCAGGCAAGAAAAAAGCCGTCAGCGCACGCTGACGGCCGATTACTGACAGCTGATTACTGACAGCGGAAGACTAGCTGTTCTCGTACAGCAACACGCCCTCGGCACTCTTCTCCGCATCCACGGGACGGTAGAACAGCTTGTTGTCTTCCAAAAAGACCTCAATAAACGCCGGACGCGTTGTAATTGTGCCCTGAATCAGCGCCTCCGACAGCGGGTCTTCAATGTACTTCTGCAGAGCCCTGCGCAGCGGCCGCGCTCCGTAGTTGCGGTCGGTGAGGGTCTGGTTGAGAATCCACTTTTTGGCTTCGTCGGCCACTGTCACCGTGATCGATTTCTGCGCCAGGTTCGTGTTGAGCTGCGTGACCATGAGCTCGAGAATCTGGATCAGGTCAGCCTCGCTCAACGCCAGGAACAGAATGATTTCGTCGAGGCGGTTCAGGAACTCGGGGTTGAAGGTGCGTTTCACCTCGCCCTTCACCAGTTCCTCGACTTTGCCGGAAACCATTTCGTCCTTGGTCGACTGGAAGCCGAAACCCTCGCGCTTTTGCAGGTGCCGCGCGCCGATGTTCGAGGTCATGATGAGAATCGTGTTCTTGAAGTCGACCGTGTTCCCGAGACCGTCGGTAAGCTGGCCATCTTCAAAAACCTGCAGCAGGATGTTGAACACATCCGGGTGCGCCTTCTCGATTTCATCGAGCAGGACGACAGAGTATGGCGCCCGCTTGACACGTTCTGTCAGTTGACCGCCCTCTTCGTAGCCCACATATCCCGGAGGCGAACCGATCAGCTTGGAGACTGAGTGCTTCTCCATGAACTCGGACATGTCGAAGCGGACCAGGGCCTTTTCGGTTCCGAACATGAACTGCGCCAGGGTGCGCGCGACTTCGGTTTTGCCAACGCCCGTGGGCCCCAGGAACAGGAACGATCCGATAGGACGGTTCGGACTCTTCAATCCGGCGCGGGAGCGGCGAATGGCGCGAGCCAGCGCGCTGATGGATTTGTCCTGCGAGATGATGCGCTTGTGCAGCTCTTCTTCGATGCGCAGCAGTTTCTGGGTTTCTTCCTCTTTGATCGAAGTGATGGGAACGCCGGTCCAGCGCGAAACCACGTCTTCTATATCCTCGCGGCCGACTACGCCGGTGGAAGATTCGTCGAGATGATATTTCTCGCGAAGGGCGCGCAGGTTCTCGCGCTCTTTGCGCTCTTCGTCAGAGTAGAAGCGCGCCTTCTCGAACTCATGGTTCGCGATGGCGTTCTCCATGCGGTGCACGATGAACTTGATGCGCTTCTGAACTTCGGTGATTTCCTCGGGCTGCGAAGTCTGGCGGAGCTTCACACGCGCCCCGGCTTCGTCGACGAGGTCGATGGCTTTGTCCGGCAGGAAGCGGTCTGGGATGTAGCGGTTCGAATGAGAGACCGCGAAGTTGATAGCGTCGTCGGTATAAGTGACGGCGTGGAATTTCTCGTAGCGGTCTTTAATCCCGAACAGAACTTTTATCGCATCAGCCTCGTTTGGAGGTGGAACTTTGACGGCCTGGAAGCGGCGCTCCAGAGAACGGTCTTTCTCGATCGACTTGCGATACTCGCCCGGCGTGGTTGCGCCGATGCACTGAATTTCGCCGCGCGACAGGGCCGGCTTGAGAATGTTGGCGGCATCGAGAGAACCCTCGGCCGAACCTGCGCCCACCAGGGTGTGCAGTTCGTCGATGAAGATGATGGAATTCTGCGACTCCATCAACTCCTTCATGATGGTCTTGAGGCGTTCTTCGAACTGGCCGCGATATTTGGTCCCGGCAACGATTAAAGAAAGATCCAAAGCCAGGATTCGCTTATCTGCCAGGAACGACGGCACCTCGCCATCGGCGATGCGCTGAGCCAATCCTTCGACGATGGCGGTCTTGCCCACGCCGGGTTCACCGATAAGCACGGGATTGTTTTTGGTGCGGCGGCAGAGAATCTGGACTACGCGCTCGAGTTCGCTATCGCGGCCCACCAGAGGATCGAGCTGGCTGTCCATGGCTGCCTGGGTAAGGTCGCGCGAGAACTCGCTGAGCAGGGAAGATTCGCGCTGCCGCTGGGGCTGCGCCTTTTCCTGGCTGGTGCGGGCTAGTTCTTCACGGATCGTGGCCAATCGCAGACCGCGTTCGTGGAGAATTTCCGCAGCGAAGCATTTTTCCTCGCGCAGTAATCCCAGCAGCAGATGTTCGGTCCCGATGTGACGATGCGACAAGCGCTCCGCTTCTTCCGCCGCATAAGCGAGAACGCGCTTGCACTCATTGCTCAGGGGAAGATCAACCGAGGTCGAGACTTTCTCTCGAATCGTAGTGTGACCCTCGATTTGTTTGCGGATGGATTCGACTGACGCGTGCGAGCGCAGGAATCGATTGGTGAGGGCTTTATCTTCGCGCAGGAGCCCCAGCAGCAGATGCTCGGTCTCAATATAAGGAGACCCGAACTGGCTTGCTTCGTAGCGCGCGAAAAAAATCACGCGCCTGGCTTTCTCCGTGTAACGTTCAAACATAATGCCCTTCCCCCTTGAACCTGGCGGCTGAGAAGGATGCCCCCCAGCCTACCGGAACCCCGGACCGTTTGCGCACATGGCTGGCTGCTTCTTCTGCATCACTACCCATTATGCAATCAAACAGCCACTGAACCCAAGCACTCAAACGATTAAATAATGTTACCGAAGGCACCTGCCCAAAACGCCTCCGGCTGCCGCTAGCCTAATTTCTTGCACTTTGTCTTACTTATTTTTAACCCATCCTCCTCATACCGGCAATGACTCCGGCTTGATTTCTTCCACTCGTCCCTGCGCCAGACGCAAAACCCGATGGCAGCGCCTGGCAAATGCCAAATTATGGGTCGCTATGAGAGAGGTGAGTTGGTGCTCGCGGTGCAGGCGCGCAATCAATTCGAAAACCGCTTCCGCCGTGCGGGCGTCAAGGTCTCCGGTAGGCTCATCCGCCAGCAATAACTTGGGGCTGGTGATGAGAGCCCGGGCCAGAGCCACGCGTTGCTGCTCGCCGCCGGAAAGCTCGCCCGGACGGTGATGGGCGCGCGACTCCAAGCCGACCTCGCGCAGCCAGCGTGAAGCCTCAGGCACCACGGCAGCCCAACTAAGCCCGCGCTGCAGCAGCGGCATGCCCACGTTTTCGGCAGCGGTAAATTCCGGCAGCAGGTAATGGAACTGCCAGACGAAACCCGCGTCCCGGTTACGAAACCTTGCCGCTTCGTTCGCCGATAAAGAATTCACCTGCAATTGCGCGCAGTATACGTCACCCGCGGAAGCGTGATCAAGAGCGCTGAGGATGTGCAACAAGGTACTCTTCCCCGCGCCTGATTCGCCTACGATGGCGAGCATCTCGCCTCGCTTCACCTCAAACGATAGATTCTCAAAGAGCACCAGGTCCGATTCGCCGGACCGGAAAACTTTCTTTAATCCCTGAACCCGGAGCAGAGCTTCCTGCTCCGCCATCTGTTCCCTTAGATGCACTCCGCCTCCGCCAAGGTCCATCCAGTGCCCGCCTTAGTTGCCGGGGCCGCGGGCAGTAGACGGGACATCTTCTCACAACGGGGCCGAAGTCCACATGGCACATTGGAACCATATGGAGGCATGCCGGGATGTCCGGTCGTTTCGCAGGGTGGCGACGGGCCGAAAAGGCTCCGTAGACACTACACCCGTGTTTAGCGTGAAAATGTGCCCGGGGCCACCGGGTGGGTTTGCACAGGCCGTTTCGGGGACTTAGATCCCGGCAGGAACTTCGGCGTTTACCAGTGCGCGTAGGGACTCTTCGTAAGGCATGCGGGCGATGCCGCGCTCGGTGATGATGGCGGCGACGTACTTCGCCGGAGTCACGTCGAAGGCGGGATTCTCAATGGAAACGCCGTCTGGCGTCATCTGTTTCCCGCCGATGTGAGTCACTTCTCTCGGATTGCGCTGCTCGATGGGAATCTGGGTCCCGTCGGGGCAGGCGAGGTCGATGGTGGAAATCGGAGCGGCTACGTAGAACGGGATGCCATTTTCTTTGGCCAGGACGGCGACGGTGTAAGTGCCGATTTTGTTGGCGACGTCACCGTTGGCGGCGATGCGATCGGCACCCACCACAATCGCGCCGATCTTGCCCTGCTTCATCATGGCGCCGGCCATGTTGTCGGAGATAACGGTGGTAGGGATGCCGTCTTTCATCAACTCCCATGCCGTGAGCCGAGCGCCCTGCAGGAAGGGACGGGTTTCATCGGCATAAACGTGAATTTTCTTGCCTTGCTCGACCGCCGCGCGGATGACTCCCAGCGCGGTGCCATAGCCGGCTGTGGCCAGGGCACCGGCGTTGCAGTGGGTCAGCACCCCCCCGGAACTGGGCATGAGGGTTGCGCCGTGGCGTCCCATAGCCTGATTGGCGGCGATGTCTTCGGCGTGAATGCGCTTGGCTTCTTCTACGAGCGCCTGCTTGAGTTGCGCGACGGGGCGGATGCGCAGGAGTTCGAATTTCTCTTTCATGCGCTGGATGGCCCAGAATAGATTTACGGCTGTGGGCCGGGTTTTGCCCATGTTGTCGCAAATCTGGTCGAGATCACGCTTGAGATCCGCGACGGTTTCTGCCTTGGAATTCTTGACACCGAGGGCGATTCCCATGGCTGCGGCCACGCCGATGGCTGGCGCGCCCCGTACGACCATGTTGCGGATAACGTCGGCTACCTGCTCATGGGTGGTGCAGGTCACGTAGGTTTCTTCGGTGGGCAGCTTCGTCTGATCGATGAAGCGGATGCCGTGGTCGGTCCATTCGAGAGTATGAATCATGCAAGTTGTCGTCGGTCGTCGGTCGTCGGTCGTTGGCCTTCGGCCAGGTGCCCTATGTTTTGTGCGCGGCGCAGAGGCTTCGCGGATTATTGGTCACCGCCGGCCTTCCGCAGACTTCGCAATTGACGGCGAGAGCGAACACCACGGGACCAGTTTCGTCCGTCTGCAGGACATGTTCGGCGCGAACATCGCTGGCTGTAAAGATCGAGATGAACGGCGCTGGCGCCGCGGCTTTCTCCACACTGGGGCGTCCTTTTGCCTCCTCGCGTTCGACCAGGCACATTACCGCGGCAATCTCGAATCCGAATTCGCGCGCGGCTTCGATGGCCTGCACGGTGGAAGCGCCCGTGGTGCAGACATCATCCACTATTACTACTCGCGCGCCCCTCTCGCGAAAGCCTTCGATGCGTTGTGCGGTTCCATGCTGTTTTTCCGCCTTGCGGATCAGGAAGCCGTGCAATTCGCCGCTCACGATCGAGACCGCGGTCACAATAGGATCCGCGCCCATTGTCAAGCCGCCAATGGCCTGTGGCTTCCACGCTTGCTTGCGGATTTCTTCGGTGAAAACTTCACCGGTCAGGCGCGCGCCTTTGGCGTCCAGCGTGGTGGTGCGGCAATCGATGTAGTAGTCGCTTTCGGTGCCGGACGAGAGCTTAAACTTGCCCAGGCGGAAAGACTTGTGGGCGAGCAACCGCAGCAGATCCTGGCGCGAGGAACGCATGAAAGCTAACGATAACACGGGGAATCAGGCGGCGTCCGGCTTGCCAAGGACTTGCCCGACCGTCGCCTCCGCCTTGTCTGGCCCGCCGTGATAACCTGAAGTTTCCCCAATCATGACGCTTCGAGGTATGAAATTGCAGAGTTCGAGAAAGGCTTTTTTCCTTTTTCTTGCCGTTTTCCTTCTGACAATCCTATGCATTTCTGGCATCGTCACAAGTCTGTTTGCCGAGGGCACGCGCACCTGGGAACAGTCGAAATTTGAGGACTTGGCCAAGGGCACGGCCACCGGCATCGCCATTCGAAGCAAGGGTGTTCTGGAGCTTGCGCCCACGTTTAAGAGCCTTTACGCGACTCCCTCGACCTACATCTGGGCTATCGCGTCCGACGATGCCGGCAATGTGTTTGTCGCCGGGGGATCCCCGGCCCGGGTGTACCGCATTACCCCAGATGGCAAGTCGACGATTATTTTCGAGCCGAAGGAGTTGCAGGTACAGTCGCTGCAAACCGGTCCGGGAGGCGTGATTTATGCGGCCACTGCTCCCGACGGCAAGGTTTACAAGATCGAGCACAAGGCGGCCGCCAAGGTGGAGAAGAAAGCAGATTCAGCTGCCGCAGCTGCCGCGGAGAAAGATACGGAAAAAGACGTGGCCAAACCGAGCGCCGATCCTGCCTGGTCTTCCTCGGTTTACTTCGAACCGGGCACGAAATACATCTGGGATCTCGCGCTCGATAAGGCGGGCAATCTATACGTGGCCACCGGTGATCACGGAGAAATCTATCGCGTCACGCCGAAAGGCGAGCACTCCGTCTTTTTCAAGAGCGACGAAACCCACATTCGGGTTCTGGCGTTCGATGCGCAGGGAAATTTGATCGCCGGCTCCGACGGCAGCGGGCTGATCTATCGCATTTCGCCCGCGGGCGAGGCCTTCGTGCTGTACAGCGCGCCGAAGAAGGAGATTACGGCTCTGGCGCTGGATGCTATGGGAAATATTTACGCGGCGGCGGTAGGCGAAAAACGAAGTACCGGGCCGGGATCGTCGAGTGTGGCCGCGGCTCTGATGACGGTGACTTCGGCTCCGCCGTCGGCCAGCGCTCCGACACCGTCAGGCGGCATCACTATGTCGGCTGCGCCCAGCGCGCCCGCGGTTTCCGGACCGTTTCCCTTTCCCGGAGGGGGCGCCGGCGGCGGATCGGACATCTACCGGGTGGCTCCGGATGGATCGCCGGCGCGGGTGTGGAGCTCGCGCGAAGATATCGTCTACGCGCTGGCTTTTGATTCCCATGGGCATCTGCTGGCGGGCACGGGCAATCGCGGACATATTTTTGCCATCGCCGGGCTCGACGATTTTTCCGATCTGCTGAAGGCTCCGGCCTCGCAGGTGACCGCGTTTGCGAAAGCGCCAGGAGGCGGTTTGTATGCCGCGACCAGCAATCTAGGTAAAATATTCTCCCTCGGACCTGGCCCTGAAGCGGAGGGCACCTACGAAAGCGATGTGTTCGACGCCAAGATTTTTTCGCGCTGGGGACGTGCCGACTTCCGCGGCGCAGGAAAAGTGGATCTGTATGCGCGCAGCGGCAACGTGGACAATCCCGACCGCAACTGGAGCACGTGGAAAAAGATCGACCTGGCCGGCAATGCCGGGACCGGAATTCCGGCAGCGCGCTACGCCCAGTGGAAAGCCGTGCTGCACGCGGGGTCTGAGGCGCCCACCGTGGAAAGCGTGGCCCTGAATTACCTGCCCAAGAATATCGCTCCTGAAATCGACGATGTCAGCGTTCAGGTGGGCGTGAAGTATTCTCCGTTGCCGAGGGCAGCGAGCGGCCTGGGATCGGACTTGGGCTCATCTTTGAGCAGCCCGGGGACGCACTTCGATGTTCCCACGCCCAGCTCGCACGATCACGATTCGATCGGAGTGAAGTGGAGCGCGCACGACGATGACGACGATCAACTCGCTTATTCGCTCTACTATCGCGGCGATGGGGAGAAGCGCTGGCTGCTGCTCAAGGACAATATCGCGGACAAAGCGTATTCCTTCGATGCCAGCCTGCTGCCCGATGGAGGCTACTCGGTGAAAGTGGTGGCCTCTGACGCGCCGTCGCACTCGCCCGGCGAAGCTCTGACCGCATCCAAAGAAAGCCGGCGGTTTGAGGTGGATACGACTCCGCCGCGCATTGAAAACCTGGCGGCCTCCGTAGAGGGGGGGCAGATTCACGTCACCTTCGGAGCGGTGGATGGTTTTTCCGCGATTAAGCGTGCCGAGTTTTCGGTTGACGCCGGGGAATGGAAATATGTGGAGCCGGTCGATCAGATATCGGACGCGAAGGCCGAAAAATACGATTTCAGGATCAGTCCTGAGCCCGGGAAAGATGGCGCAGCGTCTACCGAACACGTGGTCGTGGTGCGAGTTTATGACCGCTATGACAACATGGGCGCGGCCAAAACTGTGATTCGGGGTAAGTGATCATCCGTTGATACTGTGATTCGTCTTCTGACGTTCATTCGCCTGCCGCCTTGAGTTCCGCAACCTCTTCGGTCACGCTCTTCATGTTGTGAAGCTCGCCGGCACGGCGCAGTTCGGGAAATTTCCAAGCCCAAATTGCGATTACGAACAACGTGCCGATTCCACCCAGTAACACCGCAGGAACGGTGCCGAACCACTGCGCCGTGATTCCGGACTCGAACTGGCCGAGTTCATTCGAGGTTCCGATAAAAACCATGTCGACGGCCATCACGCGGCCGCGCATTTCGTCTGGCGTGCGCAGCTGCACCAGCGTAGCGCGAATGATCACGCTGACCATATCGGCAGCGCCAAGGCAGATGAGCGAAAGCAGCGAGAGTGTCAGGCTGGTCGAGACGCCGAAAATGATGGTGCAAATGCCGAAGCCGGCAACCGACCATAGCAGTGCTGGCCCGGCGCGGCTGCGCAGTGGGCGATGCGCCAGAGCAACCGCCATCAGCGCGGCGCCGACGCCGGGAGCGGTTCGCAGCAGGCCCAATCCCCAGGGCCCGGTGTGCAGAATCTCACGGGCGTAAACCGGAAGCAGGGCGACCGCGCCTCCCAGCAGCACAGCGAACAAATCCAGAGAAATTGCGCCCAGAACCAGCTTCTCGCGCCAGATGAAGTGCAGGCCAGCGAGAATCGTCTTTGCGGTCATAGGCTCGCGCTTTCGCGCTTGCGGGCGGGTTTTGATGCGGAAGGTTGAGGCAAGCGCTCCCATTGCCGTCAGCATGGCAGCTGCGTAAACCGCGCTGGGCCCGTGGAATGCAGCATAAAGAATCCCGCCCAGCGAGGGACCGAGAATCGTGGCAGCCTGAAAAGTAGTTGCGTTCCACGCGACAGCGTTGGCGAAGTGCTCATCGGGAACAAGCTGGGGCAAAATCGAGCGGCTGGCGGTTCCGTTGAAGGAGCGAACGGTGCCCAGCAGTACCAGCACGACATAAATCGGCCGGACCGAATGCGCGCCGTGATAGGCAATTGCCAACAGCAGAGCCGAGCACACAGCATACCCTGCATAGCACGTGCCCAGCACCTTGCGACGATCAAAGCGGTCGGAGGCATGGCCGGAAACTAGAAACAGCAGAATTCCGGGGAGAAATTGCGCCAGCCCGACCAGTCCCAGGTCGAGGGCGCGCTTGGTGATGTCGTAAACCTGCCACCCGACGGCGACCGCTTGCATTTCGACCGCAGCCACGATGAGGAAGCGGGCGATCTGAAACAGTACAAAGCCGGGATGGGTGAAGGCGATGCGTCCGGCTTTAGCGTCGGAGGGCGCGGGCATGATGAGCTTCTAATGTGCCACAGAAGAGGGGACAGCGGTTTTTTCTTTTGACTCATCGACATGAGTCATTTATACTCATATCATGGCTAAGAGATTGCAAGTGATCCTCCAGGATTCCGAGTATCGCGAAGTGCAGCGTTCGGCGCGCTCCCGCCATCTCTCCACGGCGGCATGGGTTCGTGAGGCGTTAGCTCAGGCCCGGCGTCGGGAGCCCATCGGCGATGTAGAAAAGAAGCTGGAAGCGATACGCGCCGCTGCGCGCTATGAATCGCCAACTGGCGACATCGAAACCATGCTGGCCGAGATCGAGCGTGGTTACCTGTCTGGTAAGCCATGATTCTGGTTGACTCGAACATCCCCATGTATCTGATCGGTTCGGCGGGCACGCTGAAAACCGACGCCCAGCGTCTGCTGGAGCGTTTGCTAAGCGACCGCCAGCGTCTGGTTACCGACGCAGAGGTGTTTCAAGAAATTCTTCATCGCTACGTCTCGGTCAATCGCCGCCATGACATTCAGCGCGCCTTCGATGCGCTCTTAGCGGCGGTGGATGAGGTGTTTCCGGTGGACCGCGACACGATTGAGCGCGCCAAGCAAATCGTATTGAGCTACAACGGCTTCTCAGCGCGCGACGCTGTGCATCTGGCAGTGATGCAGCAGCACAGGATTGACCGCATTCTGAGCTTCGATTCCGGCTTCGACGGTTTTCCGGGAATCAAGCGGCTGTCGTGAAGACTGTAGAACTAACGTGGCCAATCGGTCCGGAGGGTTTCGGGCGATCCTCGCTATAATCCGAGTTTGGCAAAAAAACAATCGCTGACAACTAAAGCTCCCGTGCGCTTCGAACTTTTCATCGCGACCCGCTACCTGCGCGCCAAGCGCAGGCAGGCTTTTATCGGGGTCATTACTGCGATTTCGATTGCCGGGGTGGCGGCCGGAGTGGCTTCGCTGATCATCGCGCTCGCCATCAACAACGGTTTCCGGCAGGATTTGCAGGAGCGGCTGATCGGATCGACGTCGCACATCAGCTTGCTGCGGGTGGCTGATGACGGAATCAAAGACTGGCCGCCGCTGCTCGAACGGCTTTCCAAACAGCCGCATGTGGTCGGGACCGCACCGGCAATTTTTGAGCAAGTGCTGATTTCACGCGGGCCACGGGCGCGCGGCGCCGTGCTGAAGGGAATGATTCCCGCCGACGAGCGCCGGGTCGGAGACCTATTGAACTCGATCAAGGAAGGCTCGGCGGCGGAGTTGGACGCAGCGCCGGAAGGGGAGAATGGTTCGGGCCACGCTGGGGATTCTCCGGATGCGCTGGCCGACGTGCACGCGCGCCTGGCGTCAATGCCTCCGATCATTCTCGGCAAAGATATGGCGGACAATCTCGGCGCCAGCGTCGGGTCGGTCGTCCTGGTCACCAGCCCGCAGGGCGAACTTACGCCCTTTGGCATGGTCCCGAAATACAGCCGCTTTCGCGTGGTGGGAATTTTCAACTCGGGATTCTATGACTACGACTCATCGTGGGCGTTTACCCGGCTTGCGGATGCGCAACGGCTGTTCGGGCTGGGCGATTTGATCTCGGTGATCGAGTTCAAAGTTGACGACATCGATCAAGCCGATGTGATTGCGCGGCAGCTCGAAGAGCAGGCGGGCAAAGGATTCATGACCACGAACTGGAAAGAGCAAAACAAAGCCCTGTTTCACGCGTTGAACATGGAACGCCTGGTCACGTATGTCACGGTGGGACTGATTGTGTTTGTCGCCGCCCTGAACATTCTGATTTCGTTGATCATGATGGTGATGGAAAAGACCAAAGACATGGCGGTACTCATGTCGATGGGCACGCGTACCTCGCAAGTGCGAAACATTTTTATCTCCCAGGGAGTGCTGATCGGCGTGATTGGCACGGTGCTGGGCCTGCTTGTGGGCTATGCTGTTTCCTATGCCGGGGGGCACTACCACATGATCTCGCTCTCGCCGGAAGTGTATTCGATTGACTACGTGCCCTTCGCGCCGCGCGCGAAAGATGCCTTGTGGGTCGCGCTGGTGGCGATTGGAACTTCCTTTGTGGCGACGCTGTATCCGTCGTGGTCGGCGGGAAGGACTTTGCCGGCGGAGGCCTTGCGCTACGAATAAGAGTGCGGAACTTTCTGGCTTAGGCCGTCGTATCTTCTTGTAGATGGAGTTGCGCTATGTTTACTTTCCTTTTGTGGTGCGTTTTGTTCGTGATTTGCTGGCCGGTGGCATTGCTGGCGCTGGTCGCGTATCCGTTTGTCTGGCTGCTGCTGTTGCCGTTCCGGATTATCGGCGTCGCAGTCCACGGAGTGTTGGAGATTATTTTCCTGGCGATAACGCTGCCGTTCCGGCTGCTGGCGGCGCCGTTCCGGGTTTAGGCGGGAACGCCTTTCACCCTACGTCTCCATCGCCCGCACCGGATGTTTGATTATCAGCTTCGCTTCGGTTGCCTTGCGCACATCCTCCGCGGTCAGTCCCGGCGCGATTTCTTCCAATACCAATCCATCTTTCGTCACCCGCATATATGCCATTTCGGTGACGATCGTGTCGACAACTCCCACGCCGGTCAGGGGCAAAGTGCATTTTTTTAAAATCTTGGGCGCTCCCTCGCGCGTCGTGTGCTCCATCGCTACGACTACGCGGCGTGCTCCGGCCACTAAATCCATGGCGCCGCCCATGCCCTTCACCATTTTTCCGGGGATCATCCAGTTGGCGAGATTGCCGGCCTCGTCCACTTCCATGGCTCCCAGCACGCTCAAGTCGACGTGCGCGCCGCGGATCATGGCGAACGAATCGGCGCTGGAAAAATACGAGGTTCCGGCCATCTCGCTCACGGTTTCTTTTCCGGCATTAATCAGGTCGGCGTCTTCCTCGCCCTCGATCGGGTAGGGCCCGATGCCCAGCATTCCATTCTCGGATTGGAGAATCACTTCCATGCCCGCCGGAACGTAGTTGGCAATCAGCGTGGGCATGCCAATGCCGAGATTCACGTAAAAGCCGTCCTGCAGTTCGCGGGCGATGCGCTTCACGATGCGCTCGCGCTTGTCGATGTCTTTGCCTGGTTTGTTCATGGTGTGATCGGTGGTCGTCGATCTTCGGTCGTCGGCCAAAGCCGACGGACGGTTTTATTCTCGGTACTCGGGAATCGCAACTCAGTACTAAGCACTCGCCTTCTGCACCGTACGTTTTTCAATGCGGCGCTCGTAAGTTTCTCCCTGAAAAATCCGCTTCACGTAGACCGAAGGCGTGTGAATCGCGTCGCCATCCAACTCGCCTGCATCCACCAGGTGCTCGACCTCGGCGATGGTTATTTTCGCCGCGGTCGCCATAATGGGATTAAAATTCCGGGCGGTTTTTCGGTAAACCAGATTGCCCATGCGGTCGCCTTTCCAGGCTTTCACAAAGGCGAAGTCGGCCTTCAGCCAGCGCTCCATCACATACTGGCGGCCATCGAACTCGCGAATTTCCTTGCCGTCAGCCACGATTGTTCCTACTCCTGTGGGAGTGAAAAACGCGGGAATACCCGCTCCAGCGGCGCGAATGCGCTCGGAAAATGTTCCTTGCGGCACCAGGTCGAGTTCAACTTTTCCCGAGAGCACCATCGATTCCAGCAACTTGTTTTCACCCACGTAGGTGCCGACGTGGCGCCGAATCTGTCCCGCCGCCAGCAACAGGCCCACGCCGAAGCCGTCTACGCCCGCGTTGTTGCTGATGGTTGTGAGATTTTTCGTTCCCTTGCGCATGAGGGCGCGAATCAGGTTTTCCGGAATGCCGCACAAACCGAAGCCACCGAGCATGATCGACGATCCATCGGTTACGTCTTGAATGGCTTCATCCGCATTGGCGACGACTTTGTTCATAGCGTCCGAATTCTAAATGAAAATTCACCACGGAGGCGCGGAGAAAATCTTAACAGTTCAATATGACTTCTCAACCCCCCGGCGATCTCCCTTGCGGATTAACAATGCCAGTATTCGTCTGTGTTCTCCGTGCCTCCGTGGTGAACTACTCTTCTTTCTCCGGAGTCTTCTTCAGTTCGTGTGCCCGCTCAAATTCGTCGGCCAGGGCGCGAGTCGTCAAGTTTTCCCGAATGTGGGCGAGCCGCTGCTCGACCTTGTGCAACGCATCCCAAATATTGTTGCGGTTGCTTATGGCGATGTCGCGCCACATGGAATAGGGGCTGGCCGAAATTCTGGTCATCTCGCGCAGAGCCCGGCCGCCCGCCGGCAGCAAGGGGGCGTCCTGGCCAAACTCCTCGACCAGCGCGGCGGCCAGGGCAGTGGAGATCATCTGCGGCACATGGCTGATCCAGGCGCAGAGCAGATCGTGATCCTGCGGCGGAAGCATGGCAACGCGTGCGCCGATCTGATCGATCCATCCGACGAACTCGGGGAAGGATCCCTGATGAAGGTCCTGCCCGGGCAGGGGGGTCAAGAACCACACTGCATTGTGAAACAGGTCGGCGTCGGCGAAATCGACGCCGCTGCGTTCTTTGCCGGCCATGGGATGCCCGGCCAGAAAGCGATGGCCTGCATCTTTTCCAAACACGTTCAGCGCGCGCTCGGCTACGGCAACCTTGGTGCTGCCAACGTCGGTCAACAACGTGCTTGCAGGCAAACTGGGGCCGAGGCGCCCGATCAGATCGATGATGGCCAGAACCGGCGTGGCCAGCACGACCAACTGGCTGCCGCGCACCGCGTCGACAGGCTCGATGAACCCCTTGTCGATGACGCCGCGCATCTTTGCTTTCTTGAGCGCAGACTCGCGGTCGCAACCCACGATCCGCCCGGCGAATCGCCGCTTGCGGAGGGCCAGGGCAAACGAGCCGCCGATCAACCCCGTGCCGATGATCGTGATTTGACGGATGGCCATAGCGAGATTGAGTCATTGAAAGATTGAGTCATTGAGTGATTGAATTCCCGGCCGTCAATGATTCAATGCTTCAATCACTCAATGAGTCAATTCCTACGCGATTTGTCTGCCGACGGCTGGCGCGATCATTCGCAGCTCATCCATCAACTTGGCAAACTGATCGGGGAACAGCGACTGCGCGCCGTCAGACCATGCCTGATCCGGGGTGCAATGCACTTCGATCAGCAGCGCGTCGGCGCCCGCCGCCACCGAGGCGCGCGCCATGGGCGCAACTTTGTCGCGGCGACCGGTGCCGTGCGACGGATCGGCGGTCATGGGCAGATGTGAAAGTTTGTGGATGATGGGAATCGCGGAAATGTCCATCGTATTGCGGGTATAAGTTTCAAAAGTGCGGATGCCGCGTTCGCACAAAATCACTTCATAATTGCCGCCCGCCATAATGTACTCGGCCGATAGCAACAATTCCTCGAGCGTGGCGGCGATGCCGCGCTTGAGCAGCACGGGCTTGCGGACTTTTCCCAGCTCGCGCAGCAGGTTGAAGTTTTGCATGTTGCGCGCGCCCACCTGCAGGATGTCGACATAGGGCAGCATCATGGGAATCTGCGAGATTTCCATGACCTCGCTGATGACCAGCAGCTTGAATTTCTCTCCCGCTTCGCGCAAGAGTTTCAACGCATTTTCGCCATGCCCCTGGAAAGAGTAGGGAGAACTGCGCGGTTTGAAGGCACCGCCGCGGAGCACGCGAGCCCCGGCTTTAGCGACGGCTTCGGCGGTCGAAAGAATCTGCTCGCGCGATTCAACCGAGCAAGGCCCGGCCATCACAACAATTTCGTTTCCGCCGATGTTGATTCCGTTGGCGAGCTTGACGACGGTGCCCTCGGGGCGGAATCCTTTGCCCGCCAGTTTGTATGGCGAGCTGATACGGTGTACATCCTGCACACCTGGCATCAGCTCGACGATGCGAATGTCGAATTCAATTCCGGATCCGACCGCTCCGAGCACGGTCTGGCGCGCTCCTGAGGAGCGGTGAACTTCAAAGCCCAGCTTCACCAGGTAATCGATGACCTGTTGAATCTGGATTTCATCCGCAACTTCCTGCATGGCGACGATCATAGAAGTCCTGCCAGCTATGAGCTACGAGCCTGGAGCAGGCAACCCTGCTTCGCTGCTGGCAGGTGGCTCGCAGCCCGACGATAGCTCAATCGTTCACATCCGAATCCAATTCCGTTTCTCTGGCAGGAGCGCGCGTCCTGCCCACGATCTCTTCACGCTGGATGTTGCGCATGACATCCATGATGCGTTCGAATATCCGTACCAGATCGCGGGCTGGGAGTGGCCCGGGATTAATCCTGCTGACGTTTTCAAAAACAACGCGTTCCCGCTCCGGCTCGTAAATCGGGAGATTGGTATCGCGCTTGAGGCGTCCGATCTCAACCGCAGCCTGCGCCCGCTCGCTGAGCAGCGCGACCAGGCGCCGGTCGAGGTCGTCGATTCTGTTTCGCCAGTCCGCGATGTTCATGGAAAACCGCTCTCGGCTATCGGGCTTCGGCTGTCGGCCAGTTCGACTTCGTGAGATCATGGCTGCCCGCCGAAAGCTCCTTTACAAATCTACCCACAGCTGCCGCTTCGTGTCCGCGATTCTGCTCTATTGTTTCCACAATCGCGCTGCCGACTACTACGGCATCGGCAAACTTGCCCACCTCGGCAAACTGCTTCGCGTTCGAAATTCCAAATCCGACTGCGATTGGCAGTTTGGTGACGCGGCGCAGACGCCGCACCAACTTCTTCGCATCATCTGCCAGTTGCTGGCGGGCTCCGGTGACGCCGGTGCGGGAAACGGCATAAACAAATCCGCGCGATGCTGCCGCGATGTGCTTCAGCCGCGTATCCGGACTAGTCGGCGCCGCCAGAAAAATCGGGTCGAGATCATATGCCTTCATCGCGGCCAGATATTCGCCTGCTTCTTCCACCGGCAAATCGGTCACCAGGGCGCCATCCACTCCCGCGGCGCGCGCAACTTTGCAAAACTTCCGGATGCCCATGCGCAAAATCGGATTCAAATATGAAAACACAATCAGCCCGGTTGATTGCGCATGCTGGCGGATTTCTGCCGCCAGCGTCAACACCTCCGCCAGGCTCGTGCCTTGCTGGAGCGCCCGCTCACTGGCTCGCTGTATCACCGGGCCATCGGCCACGGGATCGCTAAAGGGCACGCCCAGTTCGATCACGTCCGCGCCCGCTTCAATCGCGGCCAGCACAATTTGCCGCGTCGTCGCCAGATCGGGATCGCCGCAAGTCACGTAGGCGACCAGCGCCGGCTTTTTGTGAAAAGTTAACGGCATTTTTCCCAGGGAGTCTCCGCCGAAGATCCTCCGTCGATCGTCTTTCGGTCGATCGGTTTCTGTCGATCGGCTTCCGTCGATCGGTTTCCGTAGATCAGTCTAAATTCAACGTCTCCCGCAAGATGCCGATGTCCTTGTCGCCGCGTCCCGAGATGTTCACAATCACCACGTCGGACTTCCTCATTTTCGGTGCGCGATTCACTACTTCTGCCACGGCATGCGCGGATTCCAGCGCCGGAATAATTCCTTCGGTGCGAGCGAGCAATGTTGCCGCCTGTAGCGCTTCCGAGTCCGATGCTGCAACGTACTGCGCCCGCCCGGCATCGCGCAGAGCCGCGTGCTCTGGGCCAATGGAAGGATAATCCAGCCCCGCGGAAATGGAATGCGTATTGGCAATCTGGCCGGCCGTGTCCTGCAATAAATAGGAGTAGGTGCCCTGCAACACTCCGGGCGAACCTCCGCGAAAGCGCGCGGCGTGGTCGCCCAAGGCTTCGCTGCGGCCTCCGGCCTCGACGCCGATGAGGTGAACGTTCTTATTATTTATGAAGTCGTAGAAAATTCCGATGGCATTCGATCCGCCGCCTACGCATGCAATTATGGCAGCGGGCAGTTTTCCTTCGGCTTTTAGAATCTGGGCCCGGGCTTCGCGCCCGATCACGCGATGAAAATCACGCACCATGGTTGGATAAGGATGCGCTCCCAACACGCTGCCCAATAAATAATGAGTGGTGCGAACGTTCGTGACCCAGTCGCGCATCGCTTCGTTGATTGCGTCTTTCAATGTGCGCGAGCCCGATTCGACTCCCCGCACTTCCGCGCCCAGCAATCTCATGCGGAAGACATTCAACTCCTGGCGGCGCATGTCCTCCGTGCCCATGTAGACGACGCACTCAAATCCAAACAGAGCGCACACGGTCGCGGTTGCGACACCGTGTTGTCCCGCGCCCGTCTCGGCAATCACGCGGCGCTTGCCCATACGCTCGACCAGAAGCGCCTGCCCCAGACAGTTGTTGATCTTATGCGCGCCGGTGTGCAGCAGATCTTCGCGCTTGAGATAAATCTTGGCGCCGCCCAGTTTTTCAGTGAGGCGGCGGGCAAACGTAAGCGCAGTGGGACGCCCGGCGTAGGTCCGCAGCAGTTCGTCCAGTTTGCTTTGAAATTTCCTGTCGCGTTTGGCATGTTCGTATTCGCGGTCCAGTTCTTCGAGCGCTGCCACCAGAGTTTCAGGGACGTAGCGGCCGCCGTAGGCTCCGAAGCGGCCAGGCTCGTTTGCGCGAATGGGCGCCGGAGGCCGGCCTTCCCTCGCCGCATTCTTTGCGGTCGCGGGGAAGGTTTTGACTTTGATGGTTTTTGGCGCTGTTGCCATTTCTAACTCATCTTTCTGTTCATATTACGCACGGCCTTTGTGAATGCCCGGACTTTATCGGGATCTTTTTTCCCTGGCTTGGCCTCTACACCCGAGGTCACGTCTACTCCCCAGGGCTTGAGAATGCGGATTGCCTCGCTCACATTGAGGGGGGTCAGCCCGCCCGCGACGATCACTGGAAAAATCGAACTCATGGCCTGTACTGCGCCGCTGGTGGCGTTCCAGTCAAAAGCCGTTCCCGTTCCACCCGTCGCCCCTTCGGATCGCGAATCCAGCAGGATTGCGAACAGGTTTGAGATTGTCACTCCAAACAGGAGATCATCTTTTAGAGCATTCCCGTGAACCATCAAAATGATTTTCGAAACGCCGACGCAGTCTGCCGATGACTCCAAAGCCCTACATACGCTTTCCGCCGATCGTGGACCATGCAACTGCACTGCGGTGAGGCCGGCGTTCAGCACGGTCTCGCGGATGGGCCCGGATTCGAGGTCCACAAACACACCCACTTTCTCCACGTCCGCGGGCAATTTGTTCACGATTTCGCGCGCCACCTCTGGGGTAATGTTGCGTGGACTTTTTTCGTAAAACACGAATCCGACCGCATCCGCGCCGGCCTCGACCGCGGTGAGCGCGTCCTCCAGATTCGTGATCCCACAAATCTTTACCCAGGTCATGGGAATAATTGTCGGCTGAAGGTAAAAAGAGCGTCCCCCGCCAATCGCGAAATGACCCGCTCATCGCGGACTCGGTACTCGCGACTCGGTATTCGCAACTAACTCGCGCAGCGTGTCTCCCGGCCGCGGGGCACGCATAAGCGATTCGCCGATTAAAAACGCGCGATAGCCGGCGGCGCGCAACTGCGAAATATCTGCCGCAGAGCGAATTCCGCTTTCCGCTACGGCAAGCACATTTTTCGGCACCTTCTGTATCATCCGAAATGCGGTTTCCGGATCCACTGTGAACGTCCGCAGGTCGCGGGTGTTGATGCCAACCAGATCGAAACCAGCATCTACAGCGCGCTGCAGTTCGCCCTCATCATGCACTTCGCACAAAACATCCAAGCCGTTCAAGCTTGCTGCCAGGGCCAGCCGGTTCAGTTCTGCGTTGGTTAATGCCGCCACGATTAACAGCACAGCATCGGCAGAGTTTGCGCGCGCTTCCAGCAATTGAAATTCGTCGACGATAAAGTCTTTGCGCAGGCAGGGAACTTTTACCGCTTCCGACGCCAGACGCAGATTCTCCAGCGATCCCTGAAAGAACTCTTCGTCGGTCAGCACGGAGAGGGCTGCCGCTCCAGATGTCTCCAGTTCGCTCGCGAGTTTGGCAGGGCGAAAGTCTGCCCGAATCAATCCTTTTGACGGCGAGGCTTTTTTCAGCTCGGCGATTACGGTTACGCCGGCTTTACTTTTTCCCTCCAGCGCCCGCCGAAATCCGCGCGGCATGTGCAGTTCCGCCTGCTGCTGCAACTCGCGCAAGTCAGCGGAATTTTTCGCGGCAGCGACTTTGCGGCGCGTTGAATTCACGATCTGGTCAAGAAAGGCGGGCATACCGAGTGAAGGAATTATACGGGAAAGGAATGGGTGATCGGGATTGCGACGGCCGCTGAAGCGGACTCGAGTTGTTCCGCTTCCGCCTTTCCCACCGTGCGCTAGCCGAACGGCCTATTTACTGGCAGATGCTCTCTAATTGCTTGTAGGGCTTTTCCGCGTGCGGAGGATATTTGATCTGCTTGACCTGCATCCACTGGTCGAGCAGCGTGCCGGCATCGTGCAGGCCCACATCGGGGTCTTGCTCGTATGCCGGATCGCTTTCGGCTTCTTCCAGCGTGATCAGTTTGAAGCCTTTTTTCTTCAAGAGATCGAGAGCGTCGGGAAGGATGGTGCTGCTGAACGCGCCCAGGTGCAGCAAGAGCACGTAATCAATCTCGTGGCCGTAAATCAGCTTGGCCTGTTCGCGGCCTAGATCAAGAAATTCAGAGGCTGTCTCGAGATAACTCGAGTGCAGCCATTCGATTGATTTCTGATCGTGTTTTGCCACACAACGTGCATAGGCGAAGTTCCACAGATAGTCTTCGTAGTCGAGCGTGACCTGCGCGATGCGGTAACCGTGAGCGGTTAAATACGAGCGCACGGCTCGGCGCTTTTCGACGGTGTCTCCCTCATGCAGGTAGGGATAACGCAGCCAATGCCAGTTGTTCTTCGCGGGCAATAGCTCAAGGGCGGGCTCGTTTTCTTCGATGTCGCGCTCGTAAGCTTCGGCGCTGTTCTGCTCCAGGTCCATGTGCGAATAAGTGTGATTGCCAACCGGTTCCTCGGAGGCCCACAGCTTTAATGCCTCGGCGCCGTCCGGATTTCCCTCCAGCTTTTTGGCGTTGATAAATCCATAGGCGGGCGGCACGTGATGCCTTTTCAGGATCGCGACTACGTTTTTCGCGGTCTCGGTTTGCGTGACGCCGGGGGGGAGCCGTTCTCCGTTCAGCGGCAGATCGTCGAAGGTGAGGGCAAGTTTCTGGGCGGTGCAAATGCTGGCGAAAGCGAATCCAAAGGCGAGCAGAGAGAAAGCGGTGCGCAGCAGCCGGGTCGAACGATTCATGACAATGAGTGTACTTCACGAGTAAGTAGGGACAGTCGGCAGACTGAAGCATTTGTTACGCTTAAAAAAACAAACGGCCCGCGGGCTTGCGCCTGCGGGCCGTCCGGTGGACTGTTTGGGATTGACCAAGAGGTGGTCACTCTACGTGGCCTCTTCGGCAACTCCGGGTGCGCTCATCGCGCTCCTGGCCGACCTGAGCCAGGCGGATTTCAATCCTTAACTCACCGGTAGTGTGCGGGCTGTAGCCTTCGAAATCGGGCGCTGGTAGCGCCTCTACGTCGAAAGCCCCGCTCAGAGCAACCAGCTCTAAGTCGCAGCCACCTCACCTGGTCTTAGACTGCCACATCTACTGCCACATTCAGAACTTGTCATTCGACCACCTCCTTTCCGGTGTAATCGCAGATTAGTACGAAACGCGGGCCGGCGTCAACCGGAACAATGCTGAGTCCCAGAAGCATCAACCCCGCATTCTGTTAACTTAGAAGTCTCCATGGAAACCACGATGCCAGCCGCCACCACGCTGCGGACGGTGCGAGATATTCTCCGGCAGCGCTGTCCGCGGTGCCGTGAGGGAAGCATTTTTCGATATTCCATTTTTCGGGGATTTCCCAGAATGCACGAGCGCTGCCCGGTATGCGACTTGAAGTTCGATCGCGAGCCCGGCTACTTCCTGGGCGCCATGTATGTCAGTTACGGCATCGGCATCGTATTCGTTGCGCTCATTGCGGCCCTGCTATGGTACGCGACGGGCTGGTGGATCACGACGGATACCATTGTTGCGGTGTTGATTTTCCTGCCGCTGGCACCGACGATTACACTGTTGGCTCGGGTTCTATGGATTTATCTCGACCAGGCCATCGACCCGGAGCGCCGGGCGGAATGATCGCGTGCCATTTGTTACAGAGCTTTACGTGCATTTGTCGACGATTGTGCAACCTTCAAGGCGGGATCGACGTTCTTATTGGCTTCATACTCAAGATACTATTCACGACGCAGGGATACGATCTGCCATTCCACGCATAGAACCGTTTGCCTGCACAATTTCAGGAGGAAGAGTGAAAGTGAGTCGCTCTGTTCTTGCCGTTACGGTGTTTTTCCTGGTCAGCTTCATTTTTCTGACCGGCTCGCTTGGGTTCGCCCAGGAGGCAACGCCGAAGATACAGGTGTTCGCTGGCTATTCGTTTCTCCATGCCGATGTGGGCGGACTGACCCCGGTGTATCTGGAGACGACGGTGCACGCGCCGTTCAGTTCGTTCAACGTGACGCGCAACTTTACGAATGGATGGAGTGCGGAAGCGCAATACAATCTGAACCGCTGGGTGGGGATCGCGGCCGACGTGAACGGGCGTTATGGATCGCCGTTCACCGGGATGCTCAGTGTTTCGGGCACTCCGAACGGTCACGCGTATACGTTCCTGGCGGGTCCCGTGATTTCGTACAGAAATAAATCGAGGGTGACGCCGTTTGTGCACGGGCTGTTCGGCTGGGACCGCGCCAGCCTGAGCGCGAGCACCATTACCGGCGTGCCGACTCCGATCACTGTCGCAGCGACCACCTACAGCGATTTCACCATGGCGCTGGGCGGCGGGGCCGACTTCCGGGTGACGCATCACGTCTCTCTACGTCTGGGGCAACTGGACTGGTTCCACACGAGCCTGAATCTGAGTAAGTTTTATACCAGCGCGTTTCCCGGCGACCTGTTTCAGGGGCTTTCGACCAACCAACGAAACTGGCGAGCTTCTGCGGGAGTGGTTTTGCGGTTCTGAATGCACGTAATGTTGGGGCGGACGCCTCGTCCCAGTGTGTTGCGTACTGCTGGCAGTGTTACGCGCTGCGCGGCTAGGGTAGACCGAACGCGTATACCGCGCTTCCTGCGGCTATCGCTATGTATTCTTTGCCATCGACTGCGAAGGCGATGGGCGCGGCGTAAACTGCGCCGCCCATCTGAAAGTGCGACAGGGGCTTGCCTGATGCCGCATCGAGCGCGATAAAGTTTCCTTCCGCGTCTCCGGTGAAGACCACACCGCCGGCAGTCGCCAGAACTCCTGACCAGGTAGGAGAAGTATGCTCGAACTTCCACTTGATCTCTCCCGTGGCGGGGTCGATCGCCTTCAGGAATCCGCGATAAGGCTCGGCTTCTTCGGAGGGGAAATAGGCGCTGCCATAGTAGGCATGGCCGGCCTGGTAGGGCTGCGGAGCGGTGGAGAAAATGTCGCATTGGTCGCGCGAAGTCACATAAAAGAGGGATGTTTGGGGATCGTATGCGGGCGCCATAAAGTTTGTCGTCCCCAGGGCGCCGGGGCAGACGGTATGGCCTTCGAGCGTGGGCGAGGCTTCTTTTTTCGCGGCGGGGCGGCCTTCGGAATCCTTGCTGTCGCTCCAAGTCTGTTTGCCGTAGGCGTTAGCCGAGATCAGCTTGCCCGAAGTGCGATCGAGAACGTAGAAAAATCCGTTGCGGTTGGCTTGCGCGATCAGGTGCTTGCCTCCGGAGTCGATCATCACCGGGACTTGCGTCGCGTCCCAGTCGTGCTCGTCGTGTTTGGTGAACTGGAAATACCAGTTCAGCTTGCCGGTGCCAGCATCGAGCGCGAGCAGGGAATTGCTGTAGAGATTATCGCCGGCGCGCCCCGCGCCACGATTTGAAGGCGCGGGATTTCCCGTGGGCCAGAAAATCTGATTGGTGGCGGAGTCGTAGGTGCCGGTGTTCCATGCGGGAGCGCCGCCGACTTTCCACGAAGCGCCCTCCCAGGTTTCGTGGCCCGGTTGGCCGGGCGCGGGCACCGTATCGAAACGCCATTTACGTTCGCCCGTAGCGGCGTCGTACGCGTCAATGAAGCCGCGCACGCCGTACTCGCCCCCGGAGACGCCGATCACGATAAGATTTTTCACCGCGAGCGGCGCAACCGTGAAGCTGTAGCCTTTCTGATAGTCAGCTGCGGCGATATCCCAGATCACGTTTCCTGTTTTCGAATCGAGGGCGATGACGTGCGCGTCGAGTGTGCCCAGAAAAACTTTGTCGCCGAGGATGGCGAGGCCGCGATTGACGTGGCCGCAACACGGGCGAATGTCGGCGGGGAGCTGGTGTTGGTACATCCAGATGGGGCGGCCGGTGCGGGCGTCGAGGGCGAAGGCGCGGTCGTCCTGTGCGGTGGCGTAGAGAATACCGTCAACCACGAGCGGGGTGGTTTCCAGCTTGCCGGTTGCGCCGGTTTGATAGACCCATTTCGCTGCGAGAGCATGGGCGTTGGCGGCGTTCACTTGATCTAGCGCGGTGAAGCGGCGACCGGCATAATCGCCGGAATAGGTAAGCCAGTTTTGGGGTTCTTTCGCGGAGTTCACGAGGCGTTCGGGAGTGACCTGGCCCAAGGTCAAAGACCCGAGGAAGTTGAACATCGATAAGATGAGCAGGACGTGCCCGCAAACGGCGGCAGCACCGTGGAAGAGTGGCCCTTCCAGGGCCGCATTGCCCACGTCTGAAAGAACGGCTTTTAGGCCCTGGAGAATCCGGGGGCTGAAGCCTGCCGCGCAATAGGATTTGGGCGGCGCTGAAGCGCCGCTCTTCCACGGTTGATCGCGAGTCCATGCTCTCTCGCGTCTTGATGGCTGCTCGTGAGCCTGCGAGGGTGTGACGAGACGTTTTCTATCTTCCTGTCCACGTTGTCCGGTCATTTCACCCCCACGCTGATCAGGTAGGCCACAATATCGTCGAGGTCTTTGTCGCTCAGCAAATCCTGATTAAAAGTCGGCATCATCGATTCGCGGCTTTTGTTGAATGAGCGCAACTTGTCTTTTTCGAACAAATAAATCTGCTCGCTCTGATCCATCATCTGCACGCTGAAGTTGTCTTCGTTGAGGGCCACGCCTTTGATTTCTTTTCCGTCGCCCGTCACCACGGTGACGGTTTCATATTCCTGCGGGAATTCTTTGGTTGATTCGGTCAGGCCCCAGGCCAGCCGGCGGCTGGGATTGCGCACGGAATCGATGATGGCCTCGCGGGTGCGCGAACCGCCAATGGCCGTCAGTTCCGGTCCCAGGCGTCCGCCTTTGCCTTCAACCATGTGGCAGAGCGAGCAATTGGCATCGCCGTAAAACAATTCTTTGCCGTGCGCGGCGTTGCCGATGGGCTTGGCTGGGGCTTTCACTTCCTGGCTGCGAATGTAGGCGATGATCTGCCAGATTTCCTCATCGGTCATGCCCACTCCCTGGCCGTTGGTTCCGTTGGCGGGCATGGCTGTGCCGGGGATGCCGTTGCTGATGACCTGAAACATTTCGGCGTCGGAGTGGGTGTGCTTTTTCTGGGCGCGTGTGAGATCCGGGCCGCGTCCGCCGCCGTGCGCGCCCAGGCCGTGGCACAGGGCGCAGTTGATGCGGAATTCGTACCCGCCCGCCTTGGCGGCCTTAGGATCGTTGGCCAGGGGATTGCGATCGTCGGCGGCGGATTGTGGAATCAGCGAACAAAGAAGTGAGGACACGAGAAGGGCTCGCACGAAGATGCTCACTGCTCTTCCTCCGAGTAGAAGGTTTGGCTGGAGTTAACGGATAGTATCATTGCTGCGCGTGGAGCAGCGATGTGAATATCCTGCTGTGTTCTCTTGTGCGGCTTACGCCACCCGTTGGGGGGACGTAAGGCTCACAGAGGGCGTCTGGATGTGTTCGGGGCGAAAGCCCATTCCGATCAGGCGAGCCGGAATGCGCCGCAAAACAGGGAAAAGTTGAAATAGTTTCACGAAGGCCGGGGGCTTCATAGGACCGGAATGCTGTGCGCCTAAAACCCTGCGAATGATGCGATTCTGAATGAGGACCTGCAAGCGTTGCGTGGCTTTGGTGGGAAATTCCCGGCGGCGCTGTACCGCGATCAGATCGTTCTGCGACACATTCCCAGCCAGCAGTTTCGGTCCCAGTATGTTTGCGGTCGCCACGGCATCCTGAATTGCCAGATTGATGCCTACGCCGCCCACCGGAGACATGGCGTGAGCCGAATCGCCGATGCACAAAAGCCCCGGCTTCGACCAATGAATCAAGCGGTCCACTGACACGGTGAGAACGCTGATGTCTTCCCAACCTTTGAGTTCCTGCACACGCTCGCGCAAGAATGGCGCCAGAGTGGCGATTTGCTGACGAAAGTCTTCGATACCGCGCTGCTTGAGTTGGGTGAGGGTGTCCTTGGGAATGAGAAACGCGCATTGCCAGTATTGCTCGCGGTTTATCATGACCAGCATCTTGCCGGCATCAATCCGGCCCAGCGGGCGAGCCGTGTCGTCCGGCTGGCGGCTGATTCTCATCCATAAAACATCCATCGGTGCGCCGAGATTGTTGACTTGAAAGCCCGCACGTTCGCGCACAATCGAGTGGCGGCCGTCCGCTCCGATGGTCAGTGCGGCGCGAACCTGCCGCGTGCCCTCGGGAGTTTTCGCGGTCACTCCCACGTTGTTCCCGTTTTCCCTGATGAGATCAACCACCTCCGCCTCCATCATCAGATGAAAGCTCGGGTACTGCTTAGCCCGTTCGGCAATGAAATTCAGGAAATCCCACTGCGGCATGAAGGCGACGAACTTGCAGTGCGTCGGGAGGTGAGTCAGGTCAGCGAGAACAAAAGTGTCATTGCCCACCTGCCCCACAAGTTCTTTCGCCTCCTGATGCGGACGCTTAAGGAATTCGTCGAGAATTCCCAGTTCGTAGATGAGTTCGAGCGTGGAGGGGTGGACGGTATCGCCGCGGAAATCGCGCAGAAAATCCTTGTGTTTTTCGAGCACTAGCACATCGACGCCCATGCGGGCGAGCAGATAGCCGGCCATCATTCCGGCGGGCCCGCCGCCGGCAATACAACACTGAGTTTGGAGGGTACTACTCATTACTCACGGGATTTCCCAACACAGGATACTCTTTCAGCTCAAAAAGACGCGGGCATCATCATTTCGGTGTCGATCGGCCAATGCGGAGTTTCCCAAAAAAGCTTTGAGGTTACTCTGCGACATGTCCAGCGGGTATCTGGGACAGGAACTTTTAGCGCTCTAGACTTGAGTTTCCCCTATCTCCGGCCGATCTTCCCCTAGGACGAAGACTTTTTCTGTGTAGATACGTAAGTCACTGAGGCCTCAGCCTTTCCAGCGGAACGCTCCGGGCTGGGGGAGGCCCAGATGGGCGAGCACGCGATAGGCGAATTCGCGCGCCATATCATCTAAGGTCGCGGGCCGGTAATAGTAGGCCGGGATGAGCGGAAAGATTGTCGCTCCGGCGTCGGCGGCGCGGTACAGATTGCGGAGATGAATTTTATTGAGGGGCGTTTCGCGTACGCAGAGCACCAGCGGACGCTTCTCTTTGAGACAAACGTCGGCGGCGCGCTCGATCAGGTGCGAGGCGATGCCGTTGGCGATGCGGGCTAGAGTGCCCACGCTGCATGGCATAACGACCATGGCGTCGGCGGGATAAGAACCGCTGGCCACATTGGCTCCGATGTCGGCGTTCGATTGGGTTTGGATTTTGCGGGCCGAGCGTCCGCCGGGGAAGCCGAGAATCTGGCCAACGAGATTGGAACGGCCTTTGATTTTCAACTCTTCCGCAAGCACCCGCAGTCCGCTGTCGGAAGCGATGAAGTTGATGGCCTTCACGCGGGAATCGCGTCCGGCAGCGAGCAGGAAGTGCTTGAGAAAAATCGACCCGCTGGCCCCGGTGGTCGCGATAGTCAGATTTTGTGGCGGGTAGTTGGGCACAGTTCTCCGGCGGGCGGTCGGTTCCCCCCCGACGTTTGGAGCATAGGTAGTCGTTGGACAGGAGTCAAGGGATCTATGAGCTTCGAACTACGAGCCGCGAGCGAACACGAAAGTTCCGAAGGGAACTGGTTGCTCCAGGGTCGAAGCTCGCCGCTCGCAGCTCGAAGCTGAACTATGGCCTCCGCCATCAATTTGCGATCACGCCGCAGCGCCGCGGAGCTTTACGCCCTGGCCGGAGTTGAGCGCGAGATTCGCGCGCAGGATTCACACAGCCGCCGCAAATACCTGCGCGAGTTCAGCCAGGCGTTTCAGAATTACGAAGCGGTTCTCGATCGGCAACAAATTCAGTCCGCGCTGGGCTCCGCCGACATAGTTCTGGTGGGGGACTATCATGCGCTGCCTGCGGCACAACGGTGCGCGGCGCAACTCATTGAGCAGCGCGCTCTCGCAGGCGACCGGCCGATTGTGTTGGGAGTGGAAACCATCTTTGCCCGCGATCAGCACATTCTCGAAGAATGGTGGCGCCGTGAAATTGATGACGTCGAATTGCGCCAGCGCATTCGCTTCGATCTGGACTGGGGATACGATTGGGCGCCTTTCCACGAACTGCTGGGCGCGGCCCGCGATCATGGTGAGGCTATTTACGGGCTGGATTGCATGCCGCGCGACAACCTGCGGAAGATCGGAGCCCGCGATCGCCATGCTACTTCCAAGATTTGCGAGATTTGCCAGTTTCATCCTGACGCTGTAATTGTTGTGCTGTTCGGGGAGTCGCATCTTGCGCCGCAGCATCTGCCCACGAGTCTCCGGAAGGCTTTGCCCGGCGCCCGGATCCTTACCGTGCTGCAGAACGTGGATGCACTCTACTGGAAAGCGGCAGGCGAACGCACCGATAAAGTGGAGGCGGTGCGCGTCCGTGAAGACGTGCTGTGCGTCTTCAATGCCACTCCGCTTGAAAAATACGAAAGCTATCGCCTGTTTCTCGACCAGTGGAGCCGCTGCGACAACGGTCCCGATTTTGCTCCGACGCTTTACAACCTGATTAATAGCCTGGCCAGCTTTCTCGAAATCAACCGCTACTCGCCGCACAATACCACCCAGCCGAAGTTTCTTGTCGACATGCTGCCGGAGGTTCACGGGAATTCTTCGGGAGCGATGCTGCGGCGGCTGCTGTTGCGCAAAGGAATCAGTGAGCCGCAACTGGAAACCATGCTGGCCAGCGTGGAGGAACGCGGCAGCGCGTATTTTCCCGAGGTGAACGCATTTTACGTGCGCGAATTTCAGATGATGCATGCGGCCGAAGATGTGGCCCGCTTTCTGCATCATGCCTGCCGGGCGCTGCCGCGTCGATTAGGAGGGCCTGGCGGAAATGCTGGGGTCGGTCTTACTGCCGCGTCAGATTCTTTTTACACTCGAGTGATCGAACATGCGGTCGCTTATTTTGGATCGCGAGTGTTATATCCTTCAAGGCCCGCGCCCAAGGGCGAAGATAACGGCGCAGTGACACGGGCTGCGCTTGAGAAAGCCGCTCAGGCCGCAAGCCGCGCCGATGGGGAGAGACTGGAAGAGGCGGCGGAAGAGTGGGGCTATAGGATAGGGAATGTGATCTATGCCACTTACCTTGCCGGCAGAGTCAAGCCCAGCGGCCTGCGGCGGCTGTTTCTGGCGCACCTGGAAAAACCGGGAGCGGCCCGTAAAGTCTGCACGGCCGTGATTGCGCGGCTGCGGTCGGTTTTGCGGCGACCTCACCTCTAAAGGTAACGAGTGCTAATCTAGAACTCGCCAGAGTGGTCTCTGGGTGCCGCCTTTGAACGCCGAATCCATTCGCAAACTTTTCGAGGAAGTGCGCCGCGGCAAAATCTCCGCCGATGATGCGGTTGCGCGCCTGCGCCATCTCCCATTCGAAGACCTGGGTTTTGCCAAAGTCGATCATCATCGCGCCTTGCGGGCAGGCATGCCTGAGGTGATCTTCGGCGAACGCAAGACGCCGGTGCAGGTGGCGGAGATTTTCGCGCGTCTGGCCAGGCATGGGGGCAATGTTCTTGCCACTCATGCGGACAAAAAACAATTTGCTGCGGTTAAGAAAAAAGTCCGGGCGGCAGAATATCGCGAACTCGCAAGAGCCATCGTGCTGCAGCGTGATCTTCATATCTACGGCAAGGGCACGATCGCCGTAGTCTCGGCCGGAACCAGCGACATTTCTGTTGCCGAAGAAGCGGTGGTGACCGCAGAAGTTATGGGCAATAAGGTTCAGCATTTTTACGATGTTGGCGTGGCGGGGATTCATCGTTTGCTCGCCAATCGCGAAGCGCTCGCCCAGGCCCGCGTGATCATTGTCTGCGCCGGGATGGAAGGCGCACTGCCCAGCGTGGTGGGAGGGTTGGTCGGCGTTCCCGTGATTGCCGTGCCTACCAGCGTAGGATACGGCGCGTCGTTCAAAGGAATAGCGGCCTTGCTTGGCATGTTAAATTCGTGCGCGTCGAACGTGAGCGTGGTGAATATCGATAATGGATTTGGGGGGGGGTACGTGGCATCGCTGATTAACCGGTTGCCCTGAATCCGGCGCACATTTGCTATCAGAGGCAACGAGAAAAGGGCGCGGCTTTCACCGCGCCCGCTCAGTACTACATCAACGTCAATCTACATTCCCGGCTGGTCTGCGGGATTCGTTCTGACCTCGAGTTTGTTGTCTACGGTGAAGGCGCCGAAAATCTGGCCGGCGCGCATGCCCGCAACCTGCTTGTCCATCTTATTGTCGACCATGCCATAGAGCGCCACGTGGCCATTGGCTACGATGATGCGAATCGGCTTGGCCGGATCGATGGCATACTTGCTCAACACTGGATCGCCGTAGATCGCGCGCGCCTCGCGGAGGCGCAATCCGTCATCGTAAATGGAAGTGGGCTCGACAGCGATGTTATCGACCACATCCCTAACTCCAGGCATGTTGTAAATGTCGGCGAGTGCTTCATCGCGGCCAATGCCGGTGCGGTCCTGACCCTCGACCGTGACTACGCCGTCTTTCACTCCCAAAGCGAAGTAGTCGAATGTGTTGTCGTAGCCCACGCGGACGTATGTCAGCTTCTTCGCGAGTTGCAGCGTGAGTTGTTCATCGGGGACGTTTGGTCCAGCGACGGCGATCAGGTTGCGCACGCCTTGCACGTCGGCAACTTTGCGGGCGGCCTTGGCCGCGTCAAGCTTGCGCTGGTAGAGATCGACTGTGCCGGTGAGCGTGACGATGCCATCCTCCACGCTCGACTTCACATCGCGAAACTGGCTTTTCGCTTCCAGCTTTTGCGAGATTTTCGTTTGAATCTGATTGTCGTAGCGGTTCGCAGCCGTGGCCTGCGCCGGCATGCTTTGAGCAAATACGCTTGGACCAAGCATGGCCGCGCTCAGGATTCCCAGGGCGAGCAGCGATTCCGCCGATTTGAACATAGATTTTGCGTTCATAAGAGTCACCTCCGACCCATTGACGAAACTTTACGAATTAACTGCATGGTTAATTCTTCGATGCTTTTGCGCAAGAGGAAGATGCACCCAGCGGCCGATCGCGGTTCACGCAACTTTTGTGGAGAAGCCGGGTTTTATTTATCGGGTAAAGTACCGCCACGGGTTTGGTGAGAATTTCAGGCGTCCCCGCGGGACGCGCCTCGACTGACCACTTTTCCGGCCACGCCGGGTTACTCTCAGACGCCGCTCCGGCGTTTGAATCTTCTTATTTCTCCGCGACCTTCTGTTCCGAATCTTTGGAGTCGTCTTTTTTCCGCAGATTACTCAAGCGGATCACGGCTGCGGCTGCTGTGAAGCGAACGTGCACATTGCCGTCGAACAGGCAAAGCTCGATTTTTTCCTCGAGCGCCGGGTCGCCGCGTTGGGCAATGGCTTCTACGGCCGCCGATCGCACGATCCAGTCCTTATCGTTCCGCGCCACTTTCAGCAGCGATTTTGCCGTCCTGGGATCCGGGTCGTGGGCCAGCATGGTGGCCGCGATGGCGCGGGGCGGGTGGGGATTCTTCTTGTGGGTATAGCGCCAGGCGTCCCATCCGATGCCGGCAAAGGGAACATAGCCGATGCCCTGTTCCACGCCAATCATCGCGAGTTCCTTGGGGTTGTGCAACGTGTCCATTTGTGAGGCGATCATGCCGTCGCCTTTTCTTTCGCCGGTGAGCACGTCGAGATAAATGGAATTGGCCGAGGATTCGTCTTTCAGATCGTGCAGCGAATGAGCCGCTGCCATTACTACGGACAGGCGGCGGTCGTTGAGCGTCTTCCGCAATCTGGGTATCGACTCAACGGCATGCATCTGTCCGAGGGCGGTGGCAGCTGCGGCTCGCACTTCGGGTCGGGAATCGTCCAGAGCTGCCTCAGCAAGGGTACGGGCGCGAGGATCGTCGGGCAGGAGCCCGAGCGCCCGGATGCCAATCGCCCGTTGCGCCGGACTCTTTGCTTTAGCCACCGTCTCAAACATGGCCCAGGCCTTTTCCTGCGCCGTAATGCCGAAGCAAGGGATGCTTATCGCCGCGGAGGCAAGAATCGTGCCCGAGAATCGCAAAAAGAAATTCAAGCTGTGCTCGGCCCTCCGGCCGGCGATCTCGCGGCCACCACCGCCCCGCGCACCATTTGAGATGCGAACCAAGGGCAAAGCGTTACAGGCGATTTGAGACGAAGGAGAGAATTTAAGGAAAAGGCTGGCAGGGAACTGTTTGCGTCAACCAGTAGCCCGGAGTCAGGCCTTGCTCGGGCGTGGAGGGCGTTTCCTGGTCTTGGAGGCGCCTTTGCTTGATGCTTTTCCGGCGAAGACACGGGCAAAGACCTTGTCTACATTTTTCAACTGGCGCTGCAGGTCGAAAGCATATTCGATCTGTTTGCGCGGTACTTTGCCCGTAATTTCTTTGTCGGCGAGCACGAGTTGGTGGAAAGCGAGACCTTCCTTCCAGGCGCGCATGGCGTGCGCCTGCACGGCGCGGTAAGCTTCTTCCCGGGAAACACCGTGCTCGACCAGATCAAGCAGAAGCTGGCCGCTGAAGATGAGCCCGCGAGTGCTCTCCAGGTTGGCCTTCATGCGCTCGGGATAAACGAACATTTTTTCGATCAGGTTGCTGGTCTTGTTCAGAAGGTAATCGACCAGCGTGGTCGAGTCGGGCAGGATGACGCGCTCGGCGGAGGAGTGAGAAATATCACGCTCGTGCCAGAGGGCAACGTTTTCAAATCCCGCCTGCGCATTGGCGCGTACCACACGGGCCAGGCCGCTGATTTGTTCGAGGTTCACCGGATTGCGCTTGTGAGGCATGGCGGATGATCCCTTTTGCTTCTCGCTGAAGAATTCTTCTGCCTCGCGAACCTCGGTGCGCTGCAGGTGCCGGATTTCAGTGGCAATCTTGTCCAGGGTCGAAGCAATCACCGCAAGCGTGGCCAGATAGTGGGCATGACGATCGCGCTGGATGACCTGCGACGAAACTGCGGCAGCCTTCAGGCCCAGGCGCGCGCAAATTTTCTCTTCAATCTCCGGCGTCAGGTGAGCGAAGATTCCCACCGCCCCGGAAAACTTGCCAACGCGCATATCTTCGGCCGCCGCCGCGAAGCGGGCAATGTTGCGTTGCGTCTCGGAATACCAGTTGGCGAGTTTGAATCCGAAGGTGATGGGTTCGGCGTGGATGCCGTGGGTGCGGCCCACCATGGGCGTATCTTTGAATTCCCAGGCGCGGCGTTCAAGCACCTGCGACAGCGCTTTCAAGTCCGACGCAATTAACTCCGAGGCCTGCCTGATGAGCAGCGCCTGCGCCGTATCGACTACGTCATTTGAAGTGAGGCCATAGTGAAACCAGCGCGCGTGCGGCCCCACGATTTCAGCCACGGCTGTGGTGAAGGCGATTACATCGTGGCGGACTTCGGCTTCAATCTCGTTGATCCGGTCGACGCTGAAGTCGGCGCGCTCGCGGATGGCCCGCGCCGCCTCTTTGGGCACCATGCCGGCTTCAGCCAGCGTTTCGGTGGCGGCGACTTCGACCTCGAGCCAGGTGCGAAAGCGGTTTTCTTCGCTCCAGATGCGGCCCATCTCCGGACGGGTGTAACGCGGAATCAAGTCGGCTTCGCCTCCTGTCGCCGTTTATGAAAAGCGGGACAGAGGATTCTAAACGGACTGAGGAAAAGAGGCCAGCGCAGAAGATCAGTTTTGCAGCGCGGCCCTCTTCTTTCAGAAAGGCGCGCCGGCCCGCAGGGTATAATTGCGCCCGGCAAACAGGCTATCTTGGCGCCGTGAAGCGAATTGGGCTGCTTCCGGCGGATTGGAGGATGTGCATGATCCCGCTGCTTTCCCGAAAACACTTTATGGTTGCAGTGCTCTCTGTGACCGCCCTGGCGATAAAGGCCGGCGCGCAAGAGACATCGGCGCCAGTCATGACGCTGGTTCTGGATGAGAGCCAGGCGCCGCGCCGAATCGCTTTTGTGCATGAGGAGATACGGGTCAGCCCGGGAGAACTCGCACTTTCGTATCCTCGTTGGATCCCGGGCGAACACGGACCGACCGGCCCTATTCAACAGTTTGCGGCGCTTAAGATAGTTTCCGGCAGCACGACTCTGCCTTGGACGCGCGATCCCGACGACATCTACACGATTCACGTTGAGGCTCCCGCGGGAACCGACCGGATTACCGTCGACTTCGATACCTTGCTTGAAAACACCATCTCCGATCATCAACTTCTAGTGGCGTGGAATACCGTGGTGCTCTACCCGCGCGGCATCGACAAGCGCCGGTTGATGATTGAGCCGTCGATACTTCTGCCTCCCAACTGGAAACAAGGCAGTGCTCTGAAGATTACGAGCCAAAGCGGCGGCCGGGTGACTTTCGCTCCGCTGTCGCTCGAACGCCTGATCGATTCACCCGTGCTGGCCAGCGACTTCCTTCGTGTGGTGCCGCTGACTTCCTCGTGGCCGGCGGAACTTGACATCACTGGGGACAGCCAGGCGGCCATCGATAAGGCCGATGACGCCCACGCCTTTACCATATTTGCCAAGCTCATTGATCAGGACCGGGCCATGTTCGGCTTCCGCCACTGGCAAACCCTGCACATACTCGTCTCGCAGAGTGAAGCGCGCCCGTTCGATGGCCTTGAACACGAGGACTCCCCCTACAACGGGATTGGAGACGCAGCACTCTCCAAGAAAGACCAACTGGAAAAGCTCGGCGGCTGGCTTCTCACCCATGAACAATCGCATTCCTGGGACGGAAAGTACCGCCGGCCGGCGGAGCTTTACTCGAAGCCTGACTATCAGGGGCCGGAGCGGACGTCGCTGCTGTGGGTGTATGAGGGGCTGAATCAATATATAGGGATGCTGCTCAGCGCACGCTCCGGCTTTAACGATGCCGCCTACGCGCGCGATACTTTCGCCTCGACGGCTGCAGACCTGGTCCATGAAACCGGTCGTATTTCCACCGCCCTGGTGGATACGGCGACGGAAAACTGGGTGCTGCGCGACGCCAAGGGTGGATGGTCGGCCCTGCGCCGCGACCAGGACTACTACCAGGAGGGCGCTCTGATTTGGTTGCAGGTCGATGCCATGATCCGCCAACAATCGCAGGGCCGGCTCGCGCTTGACGATTTTCTGCGCAGTTTTTTCGGGCAGCGCGATACTGAACCTATTGTTATGCCCTATACCCGGCAGGACGTCGAAGCCTCTCTATCGGCGACGGTGCCGTTCGACTGGCACTCGTTTTTTGAAACCCTCATCTACAAGGTGAACAACAAGCCCCCCATAGTTGGTCTCGAGGCTGCCGGCTGGCGCCTGATGTACGACGCGAACCCCAACAGCTTTTATACTTCATGGCTTCCGGACAGATATGACGGGTCGTATTCTATCGGCATGGAAGTGAAGAAAGACGGCACAATCAGCGAGGTCTGGCCGGGAACGCCGGCTTACGAGGCCGGCCTTGGACCGCAAATGACGATTCTCGCGGTAAATGGCCGGGTTTACTCCTCGGATGTGCTGAACGAATCAATCGCACGTCCGCGAAACGGCAAAATCTCCGTCATTGTTCGCAACTTCGATTCTGTCGAGTCCCGGGACATTCAATATGCCGGAGGCGTACGTTACCCGCATCTGGAGCGAATCCCAGAAAGCCATGACTACTTGACTGAGATTTTAGAGCCTCGAAGCTACAAGGACCACTAGGTCTTCCTCATCGACTTGATCGGCGAACAATGACGCCGCTCCTTTTGTTTGAGCTTAGGGAACCGGGCGGTCGTGCTGGCAGGTTTCTACCCAAAAGTCATACAATGCTGAATTGAAGAGATTCGCTATGTCCTCCACTCCCGACGATTTAACCACCGTCAAAGACGACATGATCGCTTTTATCGAGGGTCATGGCATGCGCCGCTTCCACGGCTATGTGGATTATGAAGAGGTGCAGTGCGTTATGTGGGAGATGGGCGCGAACCCCGACGGGTGGAAGGACTTTGTCGAACTGGCCAAAAGCGCGAGCGCTCCATTTTTGACCATGCATTCCTGGAAGCTTGAACGGGAGGAACTGGACGAGTTGGTACAGCGGCTTTCCACTTCCGAGTTTTCCGACGGGGACGATGTTGAGGACGCGCGCTGGCTGCGCACCCATATGGGCAAGGTTGGATATCTGCAGTTGGGGTGGGCCTACCAGGGTTCGATGTTTCTGTGCGAGGTCAGCACTGAGTGGTACGACCGCTATCAGCGCCTGCTGGAAATGTCGGACGATTTCGGCGGCATCCCCATCGACGAGTCAGATCAGGACGACGAAGGCTAGCCGTGCGCTGGCAACTGGCTGCGGATGATCCAATTCGCGTGCAGGCGCTGGCTGAGTCTCTACGCGACATACCGGCACTTGCTTTCAGCCCTTCCGCGCAGGCGCGCGAAGAATCGCGCCGGCGCACTTCAGCGAGCACTCTGGCGCGGCTGCTGCTGCGCCGCGGCATCGGCGATGCCGAGTCTGCTGCGCGCTTCCTTGCTCCTTCCGTTGATCATCTTCACGCACCTGAACAAATGACTGGCGTTCGGACTGCCGTCGACCGCCTGGATGCAGCCATAGAACGCAAGGAGCCGATGCTGATCTACGGCGACTACGACGTGGACGGCACCATGGCGATCATTATTCTGAAGACGGCCATCGAACTTTGCGGCGGCGCGGCGGATTTTCACGTGCCCCACAGAATTCGCGAAGGCTACGATCTGCGCGACGATGTGATCGAACGCGCCGCCGCCGCCGGCATTCGGCTGATCGTCAGCGTTGACATGGGCATTCGCGCTTTTGCTCCGGCGGAGACCGCGCAGCGGCTGGGCGTCGATCTCATCGTTACCGATCATCATTTGCCCGGCCCCGATGGCGTGCCCCGCGCGCTCGCGGTGGTGAATCCCAATCAGGCGGGATGCGAATATCCCTGCAAACAACTGTGCGGCGCCGGAGTTGCTTTCAAAGTCGCGCAGGGATTGATGCAGCGCCGCCTCGACCCCAAAGATCATGCCCGCATGTTGCGCTCGTTTATGAAAGTGGTGGCGATCGCGACTATCGCCGATTCGGTGCCGCTGACCGGCGAAAACCGTGTGTTTGCCAAACTCGGCCTTGATGCTCTGCGCAAGGCGGTGAATCCCGGGCTGAAAGCATTATTTGAGTTTGCGCAGATTTCTACCAAGCGTCCGCCCACGTCCACAGAAGTTGCCTTTCGCATTGCGCCCCGCATTAACGCTGCCGGCCGCATGGATGTAGCTCGCGATGTAATCGATCTGTTCAGCGAGAAAGACCAGAACCGCGCCCGCGAGTTGGCGTTCAAACTCGATAAACTCAACGCCGCGCGCCAGGAGGAAGAGCGCCGCATTGTGCGCGAGGTGGAAGAGCGGATCAACAGCGATCCCGCGCTCAACCAGGCGTACTGCATTGTGGTTGACGGCGAGGGCTGGCATCGCGGCGTGATCGGTATTGCTGCCACGCGGGTGGTTGAGCGCTACCATCGGCCGGCTCTCGTGATCGCGCGCGAAGGCGAAGAAGCTTTTGGCTCGGGACGCTCGATACGCGCCTTTCACCTGCTGGAGGCGGTCGAATCGTCGCGGAATCTTTTTACCCGCTACGGCGGACACTCTCACGCATGCGGATTCGCCATGCCTTGCGCCCACATTGCTCAATTGCGCGCCGAACTCGATGCCTTCGCGCGGACGCGCCTCAAGGCGGAAGATCTCGAACCGGTGCTCGAACTGGAAGCCGAGCTTGAACTGGATGAAATTACGCCCGCGCTTTTTCAGGCGCTGTGTCTGCTTGAGCCCTATGGCGCCGGAAATCATGAGCCGGCGTTTGCCGCACGCGGCGTGCGACTGGTCGCGCCGCCGAAAATCCTGAAGGACAAACACATCAAGCTGAAGCTGAAAGCAAGTGAGCGCAGTCGAAGCCTGGAATTAATTTTGGATGAAATCCAGGCAGGGGGAGCAACAAGGGAGGAACTGACCCCGGTCGCAGTTCTCGCCACACCGCGCTGTCACCCCGATGGCGCAGCGATCCGACGCGAAGAAAAAGTCGAAGCCAAAGGTTTTGGACTGAGAGCTGAGAACCGGGAACTGAGAACTGTCTTCGACGCCCTGGGCTGGCGCATGGCGGAACGGTTGCAGCACTCGCCGCTTCTTGCCGGAGATGCTATCGACATCGCCTTCACCGTTGGGCTGAATGATCATCCGGAGTTTGGAGGTTTGGAATTGTCGCTGCGGGATTTCAGTACCCCTCTGGGTGAAGCTACACCCCGGGCGGGGAACGCAATCCTTTGCCAACCGGCGGCTGTCCGGAATGCTAAGATCGACGGGGGAGAATAGGAGCATGGCAACCCTCGATTGGTCTCAATGTCCGGCTGTGGAGAGCGTTCCGGGCAAGCGCAGTGGCGCCTGGGTATTTAAGGACACTCGCATGCCGGTGGCTACGGTTTTCGAGAACCTCGAATCCGGCGCGAGCATCGAAGAAATCATGGAGTGGTTCGGCGTGACGCGGCAACAAATTGTCGCTGTGCTCGAATTTGCCGCCCGTAGCCTTGACCCCCCGCCCTCCGCCAGTTCTCAATCGCTGGTTTCCACCGATGCGCGTTCTTTTTGATCAGGGCGCGCCGGCACCGCTTATTCCGTTCCTCGAGGATCACATCGTCAGTCAAGCAAAGGATCTCGGATGGGACAAGCTGGTGAACGGTGACCTCCTAAAGGCCGCCGAGGAGGCCGGATTCGAAGTGCTCTTGACGACTGACAAGAATATGGCGGCGCAGCAGGCTTTGAAGAGCCGCCCAATTGCGATTGTGGTTCTCGGGAACACCTTCGGAAGATACTCGCCGCAGTGAACGCCGCGACGCCTGGCAGCTATGCCGAGGTGGAAATACCGTTCAAGTGACCGTTGCGTTCGCCACGGAAAGGCTAAACATCACCCCGATCCTCGTTCGCTAAATCGGCAGGGAACAAACCGGCGGCGGGCCGAAAGCCCCTTCCACTTGAATTAGACTGAACCTGCGATGTCCCTGCCCGTCTATCACCTGCGCCGCTGGCTGATTGTGATTGCAGTGCTGTTCACTGCGATGGTGGCGGGAGTCTATTTTTATGCCCGAGTGCGCCAGCGCAATGTGCTGAAGGAAGTGCCGAACAAGCTGGGCCTCGAGATCAAGCAGACTGCGGCCGGCTTTCAAATCTCGAAGTCCGACGGCAAGCGCACGCTGTTCACAGTTCAGGCCGGGAGCGTCAAGCAATTCAAGCTCGATGGCAGCGCCGACCTGCGCAAAGTCAGTATCACTCTTTACGGCCGCGACTCTTCTCGCTTCGATCAGATCTACGGCGACGATTTCACCTACGACAAGAAATCAGGCGACGTGATTGGCCGCGGCGTGGTGCAGATTGATCTGCAGGCCAATCCTGCCGGGCTCACAGGGCCAGACCAGGGCGCGCCGAGAGAAGTCAGGAGCACCATCCACCTTAAAACGACGGATCTCATATTCAATCAAAACAGCGGAGATGCTTTCACCGATGCGCGAGTGGATTTCAGTACCCCGCAGGCGAATGGATGGTCGGTCGGCGCGAAATATTCGGCAAAGAGCAACGTGCTGACTCTGGTTTCGCAGATTCATGTCACGCTTGGCGGGCCGGAGGCGGCCACAATTCTCGCCACGCACGGAGTACTTACGCACGAACCCCATGTGATCGTGCTCGACCACGCGCAATTGAAACGGTCGGCGGGGATTGTGCGAACCGAGCAAGCAACATTCTTTCTGGGCGCAGACAATACTGTGGAGAGAGTATTGGGTAGGGGCAGTGTGGCTGTGGAGTCCACGGACAAGAATGGCGATCAGATCCATGCTCGCGCCGACGAAGGCGAGATGCTTCTGGCCGGCAAGCAGAGTTTGCTGCGTACGGCCACTCTGACCGGCCACGTGCGCGTCGAACGCGCTGGCTCTGAGCCGATCCTGGCCGATGCGGGAAGTGCGGTCCTGGATTTCGCGGGGCGAAACCAGTTGCAGAAGATACATGCAGCGGACGGAGTGCGTCTGGCCCAGCATGCGGCGGAGAAGCAGGCAGCATCCTCAGGTACACAAACAGCCAAGGCATCGCAGCCACAGGATTTCGACATTACCGCTCCGGTCATCGACTTCAAGGTCGCTGACGGACGCCGCCTGGAGCGCGCTGAAACCTCCGGGGCCGCCCAGATCACAATTTCGCCGGCGCAGAACTCGACTGCTCCGGACACTGCGTCGCAACGAACCGTCATTACTGCTGACCGCTTTGAGGCAAAATTCGCGCCTACTGCAGACGGCTCAAGCCGTCTGAGTTCCGTCCACGGCGCGCCCAATGCAAAGATCGTAAACACAGCACCCGATCTCCCGGATCGGGTAAGCACGAGCCAGACCATCGACGCCTCGTTCCTTTCGGAAGGCGGTATCGCTTCGATCGTGCAGCAGGGAAATGTCGCGTATACAGACAATCAGGCCGCGAGCAAGCGGACCCAGGCCTGGGCCGAGAGGGCGGTCTACACCCCGGGCGATCGTGTGTTGTCGCTAACGGGGAGTCCTCGCGTCTCGGAGGGGTCCATGCTCACCACCGCGAAAATCATCCGCATCAATCGCACCACGGACGACGCATTCGCCGAGGTTGACGTCAAGACCAGCTACAGCGAAATGAAAGAGCAGCCGAATGGCGCCTTGCTTGCCTCAGCTTCGCCCATTCACGTAACGGCAGCCCGCATGACCGCGCATAATTCTCCGGCGGTGGCGCTCTATCAGGGAAACGCTCGACTGTGGCAGGACGCAAACACGATTGCTGCTCCTTCCATCCAGTTCGACCGCGACCGGCGTTTTCTGGTCGCACAAGCGGATGGAAGGCAACCGGTTTCAACTGTCCTCGATCAGTCGAAATTGGATGAGACCGGCACGAATGGTCCGGGGCAAAATCCGCCAGCCAAAGCGGAGGGGACGAAGGGGCCATCGGGTAAGGCTCAAGAGGGAAAAAGTAGGAAATCCTCCGCAAATGGAGAAACAGGGGCTTCTGATAGCGGCCCAATCGTTGTAACGTCGGCGCGTTTGACCTACTCCGATGGCGACCGGCTGGCCCACTATGAAGGAGGAGTATCGGCCAAAGGGACTGCATTCACTCTGGCGGCGAATTCTATGGACGTTTACTTTCGGCCGCGGGGTCAAACTTTAACCGCGGTCGGCAATCCTGGCCAACTTGATCACATGGTAGCTGAGGGTAGCGTGGTCGTGGTGCAGCCAAGCCGCCGGGCCGAGGCGCAGGCCTTGGTTTACACCGCTTCCGACGACAAGTTCGTCCTGACCGGTGGGCCGCCTAGCATTTTTGATGCCGAACGGGGCAAGATTACCGGGGTTTCGTTGACTTTCTTTAGGGCCGATGATAGGGTGCTCGTAGAAGGCAAGGCAAGTACTCCTGTGGTAACTCAGACGCGAGTGGCCAAGTGATTGGCAAGCGAAATGCGTACCCTAGCCACGGATGAAATCGGCAAGTCGTATCGTGGCCGCCGGGTTGTGAATGGTGTCAGCCTGCGTGTGGAACAGGGCGAAGTTGTTGGTTTACTTGGCCCTAACGGCGCCGGCAAGACGACAACTTTCTATGCCATTGTTGGCCTGATCCCCCCTGATACTGGCCGCGTGCTGTATGACGGTCAGGACATTACTGACGTTCCCATGTACTTGAGGGCGCGGCAGTTTGGCATCAGCTATCTCCCGCAAGAAGCTTCGGTTTTTCGCAAACTTACGGTCGAAGAGAACATCCTCGCCGTGCTTGAGGCGCAGCCTATGTCATGGCACGAGCGCCGCGAGAAGATGGAGAAGTTTATCGACGAACTTGGACTCGAGCACATCCGCCACAACCGCGGCTATGCGCTGTCCGGGGGAGAGCGCCGTCGCGTGGAAATCGCCCGCTGCCTGTGCATCAACCCCACGTTTATCTTGCTGGATGAACCATTTTCGGGGATCGATCCCATTGCCGTGCTCGACCTGCAGAAGATCATCAGCAGCCTGCGGGCCAGCGGCATCGGAGTGCTGATCACCGATCACAATGTGCGCGAAACGCTCTCTGTAACCGATCGCGCCTACATTATCGACGACGGTCGCATCTTCCGCCATGGGCAGCCGGAGCAGTTGGCCGGCGACCCGGAAGTGAGGCGGGTGTATCTGGGGGAAAGTTTTTCGCTGGTGTGAGAAAAACGTCGTCGGTCATTAGTCGTTAGTCGTGGGCAAGCCCTCGAGGGTGTAAGAGTCGGGAAGGGCACGGCTTTAGCCGTGCCGCCAAGATGCATAAGGTGTGCGCCTTTAGGCGCTGAGGCACAGCGAACACCATTGATGAACGGCCGGAAACTTTGACTCGCAATTTTTAGCTGTCATCTCTAGAAAGCGAAAAACATGATCGCCAGCTTGGCCGGACGGCAAAGCTGGTAACCGAAGTCGCCGAAGGGACAGCGAGATTGCTGCGGGTTGTAGAAATGCGCGAACACCGCCATGACAGACACGACGGTCGACTAGACAAGCCGGAGTAGCGAATGGCGAACGACCAACGACTAACGACCAACGACTAACGACATGGTCCTACTGCAACACAAACTGAGCGTCAAACTCTCGCAGCGCCAGATCCTCACGCCCGGCCTGGTGCAGATGGTCTCCGTCCTCGCGCTCAACAAACTCGAGCTAAAGGACATGATCACGGCAGAGATGGTCGAGAACCCCGTTCTCGAAGAGCTCGAAGAGTCTGTCCCGCTGATCGACGAGATCGGCCGTAAGGAAGAGGACCGCGATCGCCTCACCACCAAGACTTCCACCGAAGAAGCCCCCATTACCGCGGAGAAAAAAGATCCATTCGAAGAGATAGATTTCGGATCGTTCTTTCAGGACTACCTCGACCCCGGCTACCGTACCCGCGGAGAGATGGAAGATATTGAGCGCCCGTCGTTCGAGAATTTTCTTTCGAAGCCGACAACTCTAACCGACCACCTGGCCTGGCAACTGGGCGCGCTGAGCCTGCGCCGCGAAGTGCGCGAGGCCGCCGAACAGATCATCGGCAACCTGAATGAAGACGGCTACCTCATTGCCAGCGATGAAGAAATGCTGGGCGTGGCTCCCCCGGCGCCGCCCGAGGCAGATGCCGAGGCCGCCAGCAAAATCGTGAGCGAAGCCGCCGCCCTGGGACTAGCCGCAGAAACGCCTTCGCCTGAGTCGAGCGAAGCTGCGAACAGCGCCGATCGAAACCATGTCACGGTGAGCGGAGTCGAAGCATCCCTGCCTCCATTTCCGGTTTCTGAGTTGAGCGCGAACGGAGTGTCGAAAGCTTCCATCGTCCAAACGGACTATCCAGCGGCGGCAACCGCGGAAGCGGCATTTCCAACCAATGGCAACCCCCCGGCTGTCACCGTCTCTGCTGCCGCTACCCGTCCCCTTTACAAAGCCAATTTCACTGCTGCCGATCTTGCCGAGGCCCTCGAAGTCGTGCGCCAGCTTGATCCTCCCGGCGTAGGGTGCCGCGATCTTCGCGAATGCCTGCTGCGGCAGTTGCGCTATCACCAGTCGCAACTCGCGAATCAGAAAAACGGAGACAAGCCGGCTAACGGTACCGCGCAGGTTCTGCAGGACGCCATCGCCATTGTCGACCAGCACCTGCGCTCGCTGCAGGGCAAGCAACTCAAGGAAGTCGGGAAGGCCATCGGACGTTCTCCGGATGCGGTGCAACAGGCCATCGACTACATTCGCACTCTTGATCCTCGTCCCGGCCTGCAATACAACAAGGTCCAGGCGCGCCTCATCGAACCCGACGTTGCTTTCGTGAAACACGGCGACGAATGGCTCGTCATCATGAACGACGAAGACCTGCCGCAGCTTCGCCTCAACCCGGCCTATAAGAAGCTGGTTACCCGCGACACCAACGATAAGAACACGCGCGACTACGTGAAAGAGCGCTACAAAAGCGCCATCCAGCTGATCAAGAACATCGAGCAGCGGCGCCAGACCATCACCAAAGTCTGCTACTGCATCGTCGCGAGACAGTACGAATTTCTGGAAAAAGGTATCGACCAGCTCAAGCCGATGATGATCAAAGAGGTTGCCGAAGAAATTGGAGTGCATCCCTCGACGGTAAGCCGCGCCGTATCCAGCAAGTATGCGCATACGCCGCAGGGCGTGTTCGAGCTGCGCTACTTCTTCAGCGAAAGCGTCCAGGGGCCGGAAGGCGGCAACACGTCATTGCTGATTTTGAAGCGGCGGGTCAAGAAGCTGATTGAGGAAGAAGACCCGGCGCGCCCCTTGACCGACGAGCAACTGACGCGCATCCTGCAATCTCAAGGCATTCAGGTTACGCGCCGCACCGTAGCCAAATACCGCGAAGACATGCGCATTCCCAGCACCCACCAGCGCAGAGTAAAGGAATCGTAGCCGGCGCCCCTGAGCGAAGTCAAAAGGTCCTGCCGGCGAAGCAGTGTAGGAGACGTTATGAACACCCCAGCCAGTGTCGAAAACGCGCTCGATATCAAATTCCTGCAGACAGTTCCTGTTTTGCGCATCTTCGACGTGGCCAAGGCCCGCGAGTTCTACTGTGACTTCCTCGGGTTCAAAGTAGATTGGGAGCACAGGTTCGAGCCAGGACTGCCGCTGTACATGCAGGTATCGCGCGGCACGCTGCGCTTCCACCTGAGTGAGCACCATGGCGACGGGTCACCCGGGGCCCACGTTTTTGTCGAAATGACCGGAATTGAAGATTTCCATCGCGAAATCACGCGCAAGGGCATGAAGCCCTGCCTTCACGATGAGTTTTATGGCGCACGCTCGATGCGAGTGATCGATCCGTTCAGCAATCGCATCAGCTTTAACGAATACAAGAAAACCAATTCAGGTTCGAAGCCGAACGGCAAATAAAGCGCGCTTTTCGGAGGAAGACAAATGAGCTTTCATGCCTTATCTGAATCTTGAAATTCTGAGTCATGCCATTGCGGTCCCACACTTCAAGACCAGGAGCACCGCTTCATGAACGTGGAATATACCGGCAGGCACTACGAAGTAACTCCCGCCATTCGCAAGGAAGTTGAAACCGGGCTCGCAAAAATACGAAAAATCCTTGGCGACCGCTTCGAGGCCCACGTAATTCTTACCGTCGAGAAGCATCGCCACAAGGCCGAGATCACCATCAGTCCGCGCAACGGCCCCATCGTCAGCCTTGCCCAGGCCAGAGATATGAGCATCGCGGTGAGCGAAGCCCTCGACCATCTGGAAAAACAGGCGGTGAAATACAAAACGAAATGGCAGTCCAGGAAGCGCTCCGCCCGAAAAACCGAGGAAGTCAAGAAGTGGAACGGCCACTCGGTTGACGGCGATCGCAACTCCACAGCGGTGGCGGCCGTCGGACTCACCGAAAAAACTGCCGTGCCGGTCGCTGTGCACCGCTATCCTGCCGTCGCCAAAACTACCGAGGTCCACCTCGTGCGCTCCGACGAAGCCGTCGCCATGCGTCCTATGACGCTGGAAGAGGCCATCAAAGAGGCACACTTCCGCGACCGCGACGTCTTCGTATTTCGCGATCCCAAGGGCAAGGTGATGATCCTGCATCGCACGCGGGATGGGAAGATGGAACTGATCGAGGCACCGTAGAGCAGGCTTTGGGTTTCGGCTTTCGGGCTTCAGCAAAGCGCGTGGCCGCAGCGGCCCGGTTTCCGCCACAGCATACGGAGGCAACCGCACACCGCGGTCCGGGCACGGGGGCACCGCGCACTTTAGTCTCTTGTCTTTCTGAGCGAAGCATGAGCGCCCAGAGGGCGCTCATGCGCAGTCGAAGAATCCCTGATAGTCCAGACGCGCCGAAGGGCTGAACAGGGGTTTCGGCCACGGCGCACTATCAGGCTCTCAGAAGCCGGGGGCTTCCGACCCTATGTGCCCTCCGTGCAGAGTCACACGCACGCCGCGCTGGTCGTTCACGCGAGTGGTGGTGGCCCAGTCGATGTCCTCGGCGTTTACAACACCGCCTCCACCGGCTGCCAGGGTGTAGGTAATGCGTCCATCCTGGTATTGATAGTTGCCGACCGCCAGCATCGTGCCCGTCTTCATTACAAAGACCGGATTGCCCGGGGACGTGCCCCCAGACGCCGGAAGTGAAGTTGCGCTCACGTCACGCACAACGTAACTGGCATAGGCAGCCTTGGGAACCTCGACCGATGCCGAGACCTGCGTCCTCGCCGTTTCCACGCTGCCGCGGATCGCGAGCACGGGCCGGTCGCTGTTGCCAGCGCCGAGGTACGACTCGTTCTGCGGGCGGCTGAAGTAATGCCATCCGCGCCCGAGCACCGAAGCCGTCTGCGGTATCTGGACGTCATCCATCAGGCGCAGGCTTAAAACCGTCTCGCCCTTCAGCTTCGGACGCGGCCCGCGCGCCGGCAGCATAATCACCTTCCAGGGCCACAGCGGGGGGAGCATCCATTCCACTATGTCGCGCTTGGCGTGGCCTTTGCCGTCGATTTTTCCCTGCTTGTCGACTTTGTAGCCGCGTGTCGAGATCACCTTTGACTCCAACGGCAGATCGCCGGTGGGCAGTCCGATTCGGTCGAACTGCAGCTTGAGATAGCCCTTGCCGAAGAAATGTCCAGGATCTTTGGCGCTTTCGAGGTGCCCCACCAGATAACTGCCGCGTGGGAAGGCTTGCTGGCCAAACGATGTGACGCCGCGCAAGTGGCACAGCACGGGGTCGCCAACTTCAACCGTGGCCGAAGAGAAGTTGGGCTCATTGAGCGTGCATTGCAACAGAGTGCCGGCGGGCAAAACCACTTCCCGTGCCCCGGCCGCTGCCGTGAGAGCTAGTACGGTTAACCCAAGAGTTGCGAAAACCAGGCGGAACTTCATACATCCTCCTCTGTCTCTGTTCGCACGCCCCGATTGTCGGGCCACTGGCGCGAAAGCCCGGCTGTGTTGCGCATCTAATCATAGTTTTGGGCGCGGGTCAATCGGGTGTGAGCAAAAAAATTGTGGATGGAGCTCAATTGGGGAATGTACGCTGCGAGACAAAGCAGTGGGTTCGGATGGTGTGAGCCAGGATTCTCAAATTCTCACCGCCAAGGCCAAGAAGTTATACGAATAAATCCTGGGCGTACGGCCTTCGTGTACCTTAGTGTCCTTCGTGGTTTATTAGCTTTATGATCCCGGCCGAAACTAGAAGCTCAATGCAACTCCTGCTAAACTCATCCGTTTGCGTGGAGACGTTGCTTGCAACGTCTTGCAGGCGGCGCCTATGCCCTCGACGTCGCCGGTGCTGCCGGCAGAGACGTAGCAAGCTACGTCTCTACGAATTGAGTTTGAAGTAAGTTTCGGTTTCCAAGGAGTCAGCATGCGCCGTCTTCTTCTGGCCGCTCTCGCCGTCGCCATTTTTGCCTCCGCCGCCTTAGCCCAAGCCAAGCATCCCTTCACCTTCGAAGACATGATGAAGCTGAAACGCGTCGGCGATCCGCAAGTCTCGCCCGATGGCAAGTGGGTGATCTTCAGCGTGGTCGACGTGGATCTCGAGAAGAATACGAAGACGCCGCATATCTGGATCGTGCCTACCACTGGAGGTCAAGAGAAAGAGATCATCGCCGACCAGGACGCCGACCGCCCGCGCTGGTCGCCAGGCGGCAGGCACTTCGCCTTCGTTTCGACGAAAGAAGGCGGATCGCAAATCTGGGTCGCCGATTTCGACGCAGCAGCCGCTGCCGTAACTGGAATCCGCAAACTCACTTCGATGGCCACTGAAGCGAGCGGCGAACTCTGGTCGCCAGACGGGAAAAATATCTTATTTACCTCCGATGTCTACCCGCAATGCGACGGTCAACCCGCCGCAGAAGCCAGTTGCAACGCCAGAACACACGAAGAGCGGGAAAAATCAAAGGTTAAAGCGCTGACCTTCACCTCTTTGCTCTATCGCCATTGGAACGCCTACAAAGAGGGCACGCGGACGCACATCTTCGTGATCCCCTCCTGGGCCTGCGGGGAAACGACCGCACCGAGTTGCACCCCCGGCGAAGCCAGGGACCTCACGCCGGGAGACTACGATGCCCCCGTCTTCTCGCTCGGCGGGCAGGATGATTATGCCTTCTCGCCCGACGGGCAGGAGATTTGCTACGCGTCGAATCACGACAAGAATCCGGCGGCTTCGACCAACAACGATCTTTGGATCGTTCCAGTGAATACCGAGTTCATCTCTGGCGATCGCGCTCATCCGATTCCAGCCAAGAACATCACCGCCGACAATCCCGCTAGCGACTCGACGCCGCTCTATTCGCCCGATGGCAAATACATCGCCTACCGCGCCCAGCAGCGTCCGGGATACGAGAGCGACCGCTTCCGGCTGATGCTCTACGACAGGAAGACAGGGGAGAAGAGGAATCTCACGAAGGATTTTGATCGCTGGGTGGGGACCTTCACCTGGACGCCGAACTCAAATCAGATTTATTTCACGGCTGAGAACAAGGGCTACAGCTCCGTCTTCCGGCTGGACACTGGAGGCGGAAGTCTGGCGGCACTAACCGCGTGTGATGAGTGGCGAATGCGAGGCACGTATGACGATCTTCAATTTGTGGCCGACGGCAAGACTCTGCTAGCAACCCGAAATACGCTGATGTCTCCGAATGAAGTTTACGAGTTCGACCTCACAGCCTCCGATGCGCCGCCGGGGAAAACAACGATTTGCGCCTCAACGAACACTCCACCAGTTAAGGAGCCCTCCCCGATTGAGAGTGAATTCGAAAACAATCATCCCACAGGCGCCGGACCCGCCATGGTTGGCGTGAAGGCAATCACAGACGTTAATAAAGAACTCCACATGCTCCTCTACTACTCAGGCACAAGCAACGCCGAACCATTTTGGTTTCGCGGCGCACACGGCGATCCCGTTGAGGGTTTTATCGTACCTCCACCCGGCGGGGGGATCACTGACACTAAGAAGTATCCCGTGAAGTTCCTCATCCACGGCGGGCCGCAGGGCGCGTGGGGAGACGACTGGAGCTACCGCTGGAATCCCGAACTGTTCGCGGCGCCAACTTCTGGATCATCAAATTCGTCGACGAGCAGCGGATACGTCGTCATCATGATCAACTTCCACGGCTCGACCGGCTACGGACAGAAGTTTATCGACGCCATCAACGGCGACTGGGGCGGGGCTCCGTTTGAAGATCTGATGAAGGGCCTCGACTACGCGGAGGAGCATTTCGCTTTTATTGATAAGACCCGCGAGTGCGCGCTGGGCGCCAGCTATGGCGGATACATGATCAACTGGATCCTCGGCCACACTGACCGCTTCAAGTGCCTGGTATCGCACGACGGCATGTTTAACGCCGAATCGGCCTGGGGCACCACCGAAGAACTCTGGTTCAACGACTGGGAGTTCAAAGGCACGCCCTACGACAACCGCGCCAGTTACCAGAAGTGGTCGCCGCACCAGTACGCCAAGAATTTCAAGACGCCAACTCTCGTAATCCACGGCCAGCGCGACTACCGCCTCGATGTAAGCGAAGGCCTGCAGCTTTTCACCACGCTGCAAATGGAAGGCGTGCCGTCAAAGATGCTGTATTTTCCAGATGAAGGTCATTGGGTGCTCAAGCCGCAGAATTCGGAGTTGTGGTACAAAACGGTGAACGACTGGGTGGATCAGTGGACGAAGTGAAGCGGGCTTTCGGGCTTCGGCCAAACCCGAATCTTTTGTCATTCCGACCCTGAGCGCATAGGGGTGTATGCCCCGCCGGCCGCTGCCGGGAACGATTCGACTTCGTCCTGCAGGACTGACGTTCCCGCCGAAACCTGGATTTGAATCTGCAACATTCCCGTGAATGATCCTACGGACGGTGTAAAGCTGGCGAGTCCGTTGCTGGCGCTCTGCGCGGAGCTTTGGCTGATGCTCAGGATGACCGGCATTCCGGTTTGTGAGCTGGATGGATCGCCGGCCGACGGATCGCCGTTGGATGGACGGCCAGATGTGCCCAGGCCGTCTCCCGCCGGCCGCATCACCGTAGATTGAAACACCACAGTGGCCCCAAGCACCGGATTCGGCGGCGTTGACGAATCCGTCACGCGGACGGTGACAGGCTGAAACGCCGTCCCCGCAACCACCTGGCCCGCGCCCGACACAGCCTGCAGATTCTGCATGGCGGGAGCGACTGCATTTCCGTAAATAGTCTGGCAGGGAGCATTGCCCGGCGCAACGCAGGCGCTGATTTGCACATTGGTTGTGAAGTTGGTCAGTGTCAGCGTCACAGTGGCAAGGCCGCTGCTGTTGGTCAACGCGCTGGGAGCGCTTAGCGTTCCTGAACCCTGATCGATGATGAAATCTACCGTGACGCCGCTTTTGGGCACGCCAAGGCTCACGACCTCCGCAGTGATCGGTACACTGAGCGACGCCGCCTGGGCGACCCATAGGTAGGGAGTTGTGACGCCGATATCGAGAGAGGTTGACGTTGCGACGATCGTACCGGTGACGGACTTCGACGGATTGTAAACGCCGGGAGCCAGAGTCGCCGTGATGCTGGCGCTTCCGGTGGCGGCGGGCGTAATGAACGAGGAGGCGATTCCACTTTCATCGGTGAACGCCGAGCACGTGGTAGCGCCGTTGCAAGCCGCCAGCATCGCGGAGTTGGTGGTCGTCCATCCGATGGTCGCGCCGTTCACCGGGGTCACGCCGTCGGAGGCGAGAACCCGCACGATCATTGGATTTGTCGACTGAGTTCCCACGGGCGTGACAGGGTTTGCCCCTTGCAGCAGGACGACGGTGTCGGTAGCTGCGGCTCCGTAGGTCAGAGCGCCGGTCATGATGGAAAATGCGCCGCTCACAGGATCGGTGATGGTGACGGTTTGCGGTCCATCACCCTGTGCAGGAGCGGCAACCAGTATCTGGCTGGCATTCGTAGCCAGTGGCGGAGTGTTCGCGCTCCCGACAGCGACAGTCTGGCCGGGCGCGAGTCCTGTGCCTTGCAGAGTGACCGCTCCGCCGGTTACGGGCACGCGCGAGGGAGTCGCCGAATCTCCGTAGAGCACATGGGCATGGTAGTGGTAATCGGGGCGTCCATCCCCGCGCAGATCGGAAATTGCGATGAGAAAGTTTTCCGAACTCAGAATCTGCGCGTCGAGACGCGTCATGGCGAAGGTTTCGGAGTTGAACGCTGTGGGAGTAAACGCCGGCGGAGGCGTGCCCTGGGCGTCGCCGAGAGTCCACATGCCGATCACGGGCTCGGTCTTCGATTCGCTGGGCCCGCTGGTTTCATCCAAGGCAGTGATTGCGACCGATAGCGTGCGGTTGGCCTGAGCCGCAATCTGGAAGTAGCCGACATCACCGTAGCCGCTTAATGATCCCACCCAATCGCCCGCTGCAGGAACTGCCGCGGGAGCCGTCCAGGTGCCGGGTGCGGCCCACGGAGGCACGGGTTGCGCGCTGCCTGCCATAAGAATGTCCTGCTCAAATTCTCCGCCCGCGGCCACTGTTACGGTGACGGGCTGGGGCGTGCCGGAAGGGGCTACCTGGGAGAGATCGTAGGGACACACCGCTGGCGACCACAGAGGATCTAGTGCCTCGACCGTGAGTTGGTACTGCGCGGCGCCGGCGCCGTTCGGAATCGGTAACCCTCCGAGATCGAAAAATCCTTCCACCGTCTGGTCGGACGATCCAAATTCGCCGTATGGATTGCCCAACGGATCGTTGAATCCGGTGATGGGATTGCCGGCGTTGCCAGTGAACTGAAATCCCGAAACCGAGGTCACGGAATACTGATCTGACGGCTGGTTGGTGGAAGGATCGATCCAGCGGGCGACGACATTCACGCCTTGCATGGGCTGGGCCATGGCGCCCAGGTTATCGACGAAATACACCGAGCCGTAAACGCGGGCGGTGCCCCCTGAAGCAGCAGCCGGATAAAGCCGGGACAGCGCCGCCATGTCATCGGGCGCGAGCTGGTAAGGATTGGCATAACAGATAGTGATGGGAACGCAGCTTGCCGGGTCGATATTGTGCATTACCGGAAAGCCGGCATAGTCTTCAGGCGTGGGCCGCGGGTTTCCGGTGATGACGTTCAGATTATTCTGCGACCAGCCTAGGCCGAGCACGGCGCCCAGCACTCGCACCAGGCGGTATTCCACATCGGTGGTTTGCGATTGCTGCAGCGCACACTGGCCGTTGATGACAACAAGTGCGTGCAGAAAATTTGCCCCTGTACCGAAGTTATCGGGACCGCCGTAGACGGCGTTCCAGAAACATTCCGAACTATCGCCAGCACCTTCACCCAGCAGCGCGTTGGTGACCGAGCCGTCGTAGTCATAAACGATGCCCACAGGCGTTTGCGTCGCAGAAGGCGTAATGTCGGCAGGGGCGGTGACGATTCCGTTGGAGTCCACCTGGATATTGCTGCCGTTCACGTCTTCGGCGAGCTGCCCCGCGGCATTCGCCGTGAGCGCCGCGATGGAAACTGCGGTCCACTGGCTGAAGGAATCGGCGACCAGAGCATTCGCCGCCGCGTTGGGAAAGATAGGGCTGAGGTCGCCCTGATCGGTGTAATAGTTCACCACCCCCAGGGACCATGTAATGGGATCTCCCATGGTGCCGGAGTTGAAGTAGCTGGAGCCCGCCACGTAATCGGGACCGCCGGCCCGAGCCAGCACGGCGACGAAAAACACAAGGGCTAACGCGGTCGCCAGCCGAAGGAAAAACGAGCGCGGGAAGTTGTTCGCAGTCACGAATCGGTCAGTCCTTCCTGGCGAATCGCAGCAGTGCCAGCTCGAAATCCGGATAGGGAACCACGCCACTTCCACGCAGGGGGAAATCCGCTGCCAGGTTCGCCACGTGAAGCGCGTTCATGATGATGCGGTCGTGCGCATCGAAGGCAAGTCTGCCGAGCGCTCCTGATACGGGACTTGTCAGCCCCAATTTGCTGGGAGCATACAGAAAAAGGAAGACGCGTTCGCCGATGCGGTAGCGCTCGCCACTTGCCCACAGGCCAGCCCATTCATGGATGGTGAGGTTTTGCCCCTGGGAGCATCCGCGGATGGCGTGTTCGACCTGAAAGGTGATGACCGTCGAAGCCAAGTTTGGTCGGGAGCCTGGCCCATAGTTTAGTCCAGAGCCTGGTCCGCGCGACGATTCTGGACGCCCAACGAAAGTGACGCGGCCGGAAAAGATGATTCCGGCGGCCTGAACCAAGTAATGAAGGCCGGTTCCCGGATTTAATGGTACCGGATGAGGAACAACCGGCGTTGGCATCGGCACAGGAGGCGGATGCCAGGACAATTGTGGAGCACTGGAAGTGACCCCGGGCTTGATTGCAAACGGGCCTTCGGGTGCGACTTCCTGCCCACGCGACAGCGCAGGACTCACACAGACAACCATCAGCGAAAAGGCAGCGAGCAGATGCCAGCAGCGCCCGGTCATAGGGTCACCTGGTTTCTAACAGTCTGCTCGGAGGAATATGGGAAACCAGTGCGATGCTACTCGAGCGGCCCCCTCCGCCGCTGTGACGGATGTCACACTGAGCCTGTGGAAAAGCGGCGGCTCCTAAATAGGTTACGATGCAGTCCCACCGCTGCAACAAATCGTTTCTATTTTTCCGAGGCTTCGTCCCCCCGCTAAATCATCCCTTCCAGCCGCACATAGCTCGCTTCCATTCCCCGTTCCATTCCCGTCGCGAGCATGGCAGCCCGCGTCTGACCATCAGGCAGAGTCATGCGCATGGTCATCAGTGTGCCTGTGCCGTCCGCGTCAAACCTGGTCTCAATGCGGTTGTCGGGTGTCGGATCTGGCAGGTACATCCGCTCGACATGAACGATCCGGCTGTACGGCTCGAGTTCGAGGTATTCACCGGTGATGTGGAATCCACCCTTTTTGCCATTCGTCCACTCATAACGGAACTTGCCTCCCGGCCTTGCGTCATTAATGCAGACGGGCATCGTCCAACCTTCCGGACCTAGCAGCCATTTCTGGATTAGTTTCGGATCGGTATGGGCGCGGTACACGGCTTCGGGTGGGGCGTCGAATCGCCTGGTCACAACTACGTGGGTGTCGCCTTCTGTCTTCAGGGTCAACTTGCTCATCGTTTTTCTCCTCTTGTTATCTTCGCTTGTTTAGCCTTCGCTTGTTTTATGTCCGGTTGTTTTATGTCCAGTTGCTCCATGCCGGCGAGAACCTGGTCAAGCCGGTCGTAATTCTTCTCCAGCGCTTTTCGCAGCATTGCGAGCCACTGGTCCATGGCTTCAATGCCGGCCTTTGCCAGACGCCGAGGACGCTTTGTGCCATCCACGCGAAGCGCCACTAGTCCCGCGCCTTCCAGCACCTTCAAGTGTTGGGAGATTGCCGGTTGCGTCATCTCGAAGGGCTTGGCGAGTTCCATCACAGTCGCTTCGCCCTTGGCGAGCCTCGCCAGAATTGCCCGCCGCGTTGGATCGGCCAAAGCGGAAAAGGCGGCATCGAGATTCAACGTTTCTAACATAAGTAAGATATTATATAAGCACTTACTTATTTGTCAAGGAAAACCTACCGCATTCAACGGCAGGTTTTGCACATTACAGCGTCCACCAGGCATCTAGAGTAAGTACATGGGAAACGCAAGAGCTTACTCTGCCGCCAGCGCGACATCGCCTTTTGGTTTCCAACTTGAAGGTTGGCGGCGAACCGCATAGAGGTAGCAAAACATGAGCAAGAAACCTTCAGCAGCCCAGAAAATGATTGGCGATTTCGCGCCTAAGCTCGCCGATCTGACCGATGACGTTCTTTTCGGCGACGTTTGGCAGCGCCCCGAACTCTCCAAGCGCGACCGCAGCATCGCAACCGTATCGGCATTGGTCGCCATGAATCGTCCGGACCAGTTGCGGTTTCACCTGGACTACGCCCTGCAGAACGGGGTCAAGAAGGAAGAGTTGATCGAGGCCATCACGCATCTGGCTTTTTATTCAGGCTGGCCAAATGCAATGAGCGCCATCATGGTTGCAAAAGACGTGTTCTCGAAGGCCAGAGAGTAAGAAATTAATAGCTAAAGGAGCATTCATGAAGAAACGGAAACTTGGAAAAAGCAATCTGGAAGTATCGGCCATAGGACTCGGTTGCATGGGAATGAGCTTCGGCTTGGGGCCTGCGGTGGATAAGAAAGAAGGTATCGCGCTGATTCGGGCGGCAGTCGAACGCGGCGTCACATTCTTCGATACTGCGGAAGTCTACGGCCCTTTCACCAACGAAGAGCTTGTGGGCGAAGCCCTCGTTCCTCACCGTGACAAGGTGGTGATCGCCACCAAATTTGGCTTCAAACTTGATCCCAACACCGGCCAGCAAGCCGGGCTCGACAGCCGGCCAGAGCACATTAAGGAGGTCGCCGAAGCCTCGCTCAAGCGCCTCAAGACCGATGTCATCGATCTGTTCTATCAGCACCGCGTTGACCCCAACGTGCCCATCGAAGACGTTGCGGGAGCGGTAAAAGACCTGATCCAACAAGGCAAAGTGAAGCACTTCGGCCTCTCCGAAGCAGGAGTGAAGACGATCCGCCGCGCGCACGCCGTTCAGCCCGTCACCGCTCTGCAAAGCGAGTACTCGCTGTGGTGGAGAGAGCCGGAGCAGGAAATCTTGCCGGTGCTCGAGGAACTTGGGATCGGATTCGTTCCCTTCAGCCCTCTTGGCAAAGGCTTCCTCACCGGGAAGATCAACCAGGAGACGAAGTTCGACAAAAACGATTTCCGCAACCTCGTTCCGCGCTTTGCCCCGGAGGCTCGCAAAGCAAACCAGGCCGTGGTTGACTTACTTACCCAGGTTGCACAACGCAAGAAAGCGACACCGGCGCAGATCGCGCTTGCCTGGCTCCTCGCGCAAAAACCATGGATCGTTCCGATCCCCGGCACGACCAAGTTGCATCGTCTCGAGGAGAACATCGCAGCCGTTGACACCGCTCTTTCTCCCGACGATCTACGCCAAATCGACAACGCGGCAACGAAAATCCCGGTGCAAGGGGAAAGGTATCCGGAAAAGCTGCAGAAATTGATCAACCGGTAGAGCGACCACATGCGGGCGGCAACCCCGGCGAGTTGGAGTTCTCGATTCGGATTGATGGGCGCGTAACTTGGAACCTGCTCGCCACCGCCGGGGACTGAGGCGTGCGGCAGCTTGTGCGGGGCGCGCTTCGCGCCCCGTTTTTCTTGCTTACACGCGATGCGGGCCGCGCCACAGTTCCCGCCGCAGGTATTCTTCCGCGCTTAGGTGCGCCCCAGCCAGCAGCAAAAGTCCCGTCAGAAACGCCCAGAACATCAAGCTCACCGAGAGCGCGAACGGCCCATAGACTTCGGCGAAATCGAGCCACGGCAGCGCCAGGATGTACCCGTACTTCAAAGCCTCCGAGAGCAATCCCATAATGATGGCCGCGGGCAGCACGCTGCGCGGCGGAACTTTTCCGTTAGGCAGCAGCCAGTAGATCAGAAAGAAAATCGCGATGCTGGCAATCAGGGCGAAAATCTTCATCACGACGAACCCGACTATGCGTATGAACCCCGTCCCGTGGCCGTGCAGCAGCCATGCGAACGGCCCCACAATTCCCGCCGTGGATGCGATCGACACCAGCGCCAGCACGCCGCAGGCGAACGCCAGTCCCAGAGAGATCAACTGATTCCCCAGGTAAGAGCGGTTGTCGGGAAAGTTCCAGATCCGGTTCAACGCGACCTCGAGGGGCATGAAGACTCCCGAGGAAGTGACCAGCAGAATGAGAAGCGAGACAATCTGCACCCGGTGTCGCGAGTCAACCAGCGCGTTCAGGTTGCGGATGACGAACTCTTGGCCGGCCGGGAGATAGTCGCGCAGCAGTTCGACCACCACGTCAGCCATAACGCGGGAGTGAAAAACCCGGCGGATCAGGGTCATCAACAGCACTACGAAAGGGAAGAACGAGAGGATGGCATTCGCCGCTACAGAAAACGCGAAGGTGTGCACGTCGGTGCGCAGCAGATATTTCGTAGTTGAAATCAGGATTCCCGAAGATTGCGGAGGGCGCGGCGGCTCCGGTGGACGCTCCTTTGGGGCGGGCTTGGCCAGCGTGACTGTGGGATGATCGGGCACGGCTGCCTAATCGTATCAAAGCACGCAGCGCGGGTTTTAAGCCCGGAGAAGCTCGCAGTTCGCAGCCCAACACCCGCGATTGCTTATACCTTGTTAAAGCTTAAAATGTGACCCGCGGTTATTTCCGGAGTTTTTTCCACTAATTTTTCTTGCGAAACCATTTAATCATGCTTATTATCGGTTGTCTCTTGAAGTGGTCCTACCAGTTCGAGAGTTGATAAGGCAGGTTGACGTCTTGAGCAGGGCGGTAGAAATCAGCGCCGATTCGTCGAGGCTCCGAAAGTTCGCGCCGCATTTTCTTCATGCGGCGTAGAAATCCAGGAGTCTTTTTTAATTGGAGCCCTTTCTCCGGCACAGAGAGACTCAACCGCGTTCCATGAATTTCCTGAGGGGGCGCTCCTATTGCTTGGGGCAACGAGACAGGAACTCCGGGAACTAATTCTTCACGACCAGCGAAAGGAGTTTTTCTGTGAGAGAGAAGGGAACAGTAAAGTGGTTCAACGGGGCGAAAGGATACGGTTTCATCCAGCGCTCCACGGGAGAGGATGTGTTCGTGCATTTCTCGGCCATTCAAGAGAACGGTTACCGCTCGCTCAACGAGGGTGAGACCGTGGAGTTCGACCTGCTCAAAGGTCCTAAAGGCTTTCAGGCGGGCAACGTCGTCCGTGCCTAGCCTGCTGCGTCATGCGATCTTCCGCCCTCCCGCCTCCCAGCGGGAGGGTTTGTTGTTTGTACCGTCCACCATTTTGTCATTCCGACCGGAGTCGGAGCGCTAGCGAAGCTCGAGCCTCATCGCACTTCCACCGACAGCAAGTCACCATCCGACAACCCGCCCGGCTTGTAGTTCACCGAAACCGAGCGGTCATTCCAGGCGCAGGAGAATGTGTCGGCGCCGATGAGCAGCAAGGACTTGTAGTCGGGCGTGCGCAGCTTGAGAACGACTCCGTTGGCGGTGACGGTGAGCACAGCGGCGGGAGACTGCGAGCAGTCCACGCCTACCAGTCGTCCCTGGAAAAATTTTGCCGGACGCTTGTCGGCGGTGCTCCCACTTTGCGTGGCCTGCGTGGCGGCGCGTTTGGCGGCGTCTTCCTCCAGCACGTCGAATGGGGAACTCTGTTTGCCGAACTGCTTGCCTGAACTGGTTGTGTTGGCGCCGGCCACGCCATATTTTTCCTGGCTGGCGAGTTTTGAAAGCTGCTCGCGAGCCTCGGCGGCTATCTGCGGATTGCTGCTGGTTTTCAAGCGCTCCAGCAAAGCTTTCGCAGCCTCCCATTTTTTATCGGAAACGTAGATCTCCGCCAGATGGTAAACATACTGCTGATTGCGCGGGCTGAGTTGCATGGCGGCGCGCTCGGCTTGCAGCGCGGCGACCGGGCCGCCGCCCTCGGTGCGGGCGACGGCCAGCAGATCATAAGCGTCGGCGAACTCGGGATACCATTCGAGCACGGCGCGCAGATCCTGCATCATGTTGGGCAAGCCTTCGATCGCCGCTTTATTCGTAATCGCCATTCGGTATTTCAATACCGAAGAGTAATATCGAATCCACATGTCGTGCGGATCGACCGCCGCGGCGTTGCCTAACTCTTCGGCGGCGGCATCGAACTCGCTGCGCTGCAGGTGATCCCACGCCAGAGCGCGGTGCGCGATTTCGTCGCCGGGAACGATGTAAGCGGTCTTTTTTTCGCTCTTGTCCTCGGAGGCGCTGCTCGCCGTTTCGCTGGCTGCTCTTACAGTGGCCGCATTCGGAGCTGCGGCCAGCGATTGCAATTCCTGCACGCCTGCATCGTGGCGGTCGGGGATGCGCGCCTTCACATCAGCCACTATGGCCTTGCCGTCCGCCTCGGGAATCGTCTTGACGGTGATCACGCTGTCGTCCGGTTTCACCATTTCAGGAAACGTATAAACCGGGGGCGCATTCAGTTGAGCCGCCGGTTGCTTGGAAGTGTCAAGGGCCACAAACAGCGGCGTGAGCGAGTGGAAGTAATCCTTCACCGCCTGGTCGAACTGGGCGGTAGTCATTCCGTAAGCTTTCTGAATCGCTTCGTCCACCGGCAGGTGCTGGTTCTCGACCAACTCAAAATACGTTCCGGTCTCGGGCAGCTTTTTCGCGTGGAGAAGATAGTGCACCGTGATCCAGGACTGCGCATAAAACAGCGTGTGGTGCGTGCCTTCAACATAAGTTGAAGTGTCGTGCTTCATGGTGAACAGATCGGGTACCGCCAACCAGACCTGCGCGCCCAGAAGTTCGGTGAGCGACTTCGGAGAATTGCGGACCTCGTTCTGGTTGCCGAGCAGGTCTTCTTTATAAGCGGAGCGTAATTCGGGATCGCCGCCGATCTCGACTTGCTTGTTATCCACGCGGACCGAGCTGAAATATTCCGCTATGCCTTCGTCGAACCATCCCGGCACGGGAGGATAGTTGTAATTGAGCTGCAGGTGCGCGAACTGGTGCGCGACGGCGCGCCAGGATTCGTCTTCAAACAGATTAAGCACGATGAAGTTCTGGTCGTCGCCGGGGAGAAAAAAACCGGGAATGTCGATAGGCTCTCCCTGCCGCAGAGGGGCGCTGCGGTAATAATCTTTGTCGTTCTTGAAGGCCACAATGGTGAGCGGGACCGGCTGGTTCAGGCGATTCTTCATCAGCAAGGAGGCGAAGGATGCGCGCATCTGCTCGAAGCGCAGGGCGACCTCGCGGCCCTTTTTTTCGCCCGCGTCGGTGATGACGGTGAAGTGTTGGGAGTGAATCTCGAGCCAGGGGGATGGCTCGGCGGCGAGGGCAGAAAGAACTGAACAAAGCAGGGCGCAGGCTGCCAGGACGAGAACGCGAGTGCCTTGAGAGCGGGCCATACGAATGCTGCGGGAACGAAGGAAAATCTTGCTCATTAAAATGCTAACACGGCTCGGAGGCTTTCCCGCTTGCAACTGTGAGCTCAACGCAGCGGAACTTTGTCCATTCATTGTTTCGGCCGGATGAGCTTCGGTCTTCTTGCCGATTTGTGCAAGCGGTGGAACAAGGGCGGCCTGCCACGTCTACAATGATGGCGTGACTCTGGCAAGCGCACGCCTGGATCGCGTTCTGGCTCAGTTGCGGCTCTACGAGCATCCTTTGCTGAATTTCTCCGCGCGCGCCAAAGGTGAGGGCGTGGAGGTCGTCATTCAATTCAAAGATACTTCGGTCCCCGTGCATACCTATTATTTCGATTTGCATCCCCGAGATCTCGACCATCCACAGTTCGAATGGACTTTCCAGCGCCACCTTTACGACGCGCTGCACGATTATTTCGTGGAAATGTTCATCCGCACGCCGCAGGATCGCGCGGAACGCAGGGAAAAAGGCTTGTGAAGCTGCTGCGCGAAAAGATCGAACTGGAAATTCGCGAGCGTGGCCCTATACCGTTCTCGCGCTACATGGAACTGTGTTTGTACGATGCTGATCTCGGCTACTATTCGCGAAACACAGAGCAGTTTGGGAAAGCCGGCGATTTCTACACTTCGAGCGACGTCCATGCCGTTTTCGGGCGCCTGATGGCGCGGCAGTTCGCGGAAATGTGGCGCGTACTCGGTTCGCCTGAAGAAATTGAAGTGGTCGAACTCGGGCCCGGCCGCGGCTTGCTTGCCCAGGATGTCCTGGCGTGGTCGGAGAAGAAGTTTCCGGATTTCTTTCGCGCCTTGCGCTACATTCTCATTGAGAGTTCGCATTCCCTGCTCTGTCGAATCCAAGAGACTCTGAAAGATCACCTCGAATCAGGCAAAGCTGTGTGTGCCGTCGAAAGCAGCTCCTTCAGAAGGAAGATCGAGAAGGGCACGACTTCAGTCGCGCCGTACAAGGCCCCAAACGAGCGGGCTTTACCCACTGAGGTTCCCGTAATCGTTTTCGCCAACGAATTCTTCGATGCTCTCCCGGTCGAAGTCCTCGGCCCAAAGGGTTCGCTGCGCATCGACGCCCAGGACGGCCGCTTCGTCGAAAAGTGGGAGCGATCTTCGCCGGAGGAACTTGAATTTCTGGATCGCTACTCGGTTCATCCCGAACCCGGTGAACGGCTAGAGATCCCTCTGGCCGCGCAGCGCTACGTGGATCGCCTTGCCGCCAGTCTTAGTCGTGGATTTACCCTGATCGTTGACTACGGCTATACGCGCGAAGAGCAACTCGCCGGACGGCATCGCGGTACGCTGAAAGCGATCCGCCGGCATTCGATCAGCGGCAATCCCTATGAGGCGCCCGGAGAACAGGACATTACCGCCGATGTGAACTTTACCGCTCTCGCCGCGGCTGCGGAAAGGCAGGGCATGGATACGCACAAGCTCGTCACTCAATCGCAATTCCTGCTGGGCATCGGCGAAGCGAACCAATTTGCCGATGCGTTCGAAGATTGCCGCCTGCCGCAGGAGCGGGCCAAGGTCGCGCTGCAACTCAAGCATCTGGTCACGCCCGCGGGTATGGGCGAAAGTTTTCACGTGCTGGTTGCGGGCAAAGGCGTGGAGCGGGAGGGAATCGAGTCGTTATCTGGATTGACCTTCGGGCGCAGGCAATTGGACCGTTAAAGGCTAACGCTTGATTCCAGCGAGCGTCGTCGCTTTGTCAGGCACAGATGCGGCACTCTTCGACTGCGCGTCCACAACCTCGGGATACTCGTACACTCCCTTCCCCGATTTCCTACCCAGCCGTCCCGCTTTCACATATTGCACCAGCAGCGGCGCGGGACGGAATTTTTCTCCCAGCGATTTGTGCAGGTACTCGAGGATGTTCAGGCGCGTGTCGAGGCCGACCAGATCGACCAACTCAAATGGGCCCATGGGATGGTTCAGGCCCAGCTTCAGGGCCTTATCAATGTCGGCCGCCGTCGCGATACCTTCCTGCAGCATGTAAAACGCTTCGTTGCCGATCATGGCGTTGATGCGGCTGGTGATGAAGCCCGGCGCTTCTTTGATCACCACCACTTCTTTGCCCATGCGCCTGCCTACTTCGACCGCGGTGGCGAGCGTGTCGTCGTCGGTTTCCAGCGCGCGCACTATTTCGAGGAGCTTCATTTTGTGCACGGGATTGAAGAAGTGCATGCCCAGGCACTTCTTCGCGCGATAGGTCACGCTGGCAATTTCGGTGATGCTGAGCGAAGAAGTGTTTGACGCCAGGATCGTTGAAGGCCGGCAGATTTTATCGAGCAGCGTGAAAATCTCGATCTTCGATTCCATCTCTTCGGGAACCGCTTCGATTATCAGATCAGCCTCGCGCGCGGCTCCTTCCACGGAGCCCGCATATTCCAGGCGCTCGAAGGCGGCATTGGCATCGGGAGCCGCAACTTTTCCCAACTCCACGGCTTTGTCGAGATTGGCGCGGATTTCGCTTTCCGCGCGGCGCAGCGCGGCAGGCAGCAGGTCTTCGAGAATCGTGCGATAGCCGCCCAGCGCCGCGGCATGGGCGATACCGCGGCCCATGATGCCCGCCCCGATCACGGCGATGGTTTTAACTTGAGCCACGGTCAGCCCACCTTCTCCAGGTCGGCGATGGCAGCGTTGATGGCGGTATCCGCGGCGCGCAACGATTCGGCCAGGCGCTTGCGTTCTTCGGCCGACATCGCCGGGATTGAGATACAGATGCGGCGCAACGTCGTAGTAATGTCTTCCACATAATTCATCGAGCGGATCAGTTCACCTGTTGCCGGCATGAGTGCTCCTGTAGTTCGTACTTTTAACGGCCCGCCCAGTGAAAACAGACTGCCCGGGCCGAACTCTTATTCTGGACGCGTCCGCGAATTTAGTAAAGGCACGATGTGGGGCTGAGGTTGGTGTTTTCAACCACGAACAGCACTAACGCTCACGACGAAATGCCGGCGCGCAGACCCGGGAATAAACTCGTTCGCTCTTGTGTTAACAGCGATTTAACGCCGCGACTTATACTGATGATCGATTCTTTTTATGGGCCGATTGCGCTCATGGCGAATCTAATTCACATGGCAGATAAGCCCTTAAGACACTATATATTCGCGAGCGATTTTGACCAGACGCTCACTTTCAACGACTCCGGCTACGTGCTTTCGGAACTGGTCGGCATTCCTACGGCGGAATTCGAGCGCAAAGCCAAAGGCATGGCCAAGATCAATCTAGTGCAGCAGGGAGCCGAGCTGGCGTACCTGTTGCTCCACGACCCTGAGTTCAAGGCCAAAGTGCGCAAAGAACATCTGTATGAAGTCGGCAAGCGCATTCGCCTGAAGGGCGATATCAAGCTGCTTTATCAGATTCTTGCTACCGGCATCGACGGACACTTCTTTGATTTCTATATTCTCTCCGCCGCGCCGGTCGAAGTGATTTACTCCGCGCTCGAGGGCATCGTTCCGCGCGATCACATTTTCGGCACCGAGTTTCGCTACGGAGCGGACGGCGAAATCGACTCGATCGTCCGGGCCACGGCGGGCTATGGAAAGGTTGCCGTGCTCAACCAGTTGCTGGCGCAGTTAGTCATGGGTCCCGATCACGTCATTTACTCGGGAGATGGCAGCTCCGACATTCACGTGATGCTGCAGCTCAACGCGCGGGACGGGCTCACCATTGCGGTGTCAGAGTCCCCGCACGTGTCGCAGATCGCCAAGCGAACCGTGCTCAGCAGCAGCGCGCTGGCAGTGCTGGCGCCGATTCTGGAGGAAATCGCGGGATGGGAACGCGCCCGCATTCGCAGCTTCTTCGAAGCGAACGGCATGTTGATTCAGGAGTGGGAGCGGGTTCGCACCGACTGGCTGACGGTGCGACCGGTCATGCCAGAACCCTCTGAGGCGGTAAGCGTTTCGTGATGCCTCCTTCGCAACTGTCTTTTCCTTTCGGAAAACCAAATGCTGCGCGATAAGAGTCTGATCCCGCTTTCGCGCCAACATCAGCACGCCCTGGCTCTATGTGTGCGCATCGATCGTGCGCAACCGATTGCAGAAGCGGATTTAGAGGGCTGGCAAAGCGAGATCGAACAGCATTTCGCGCGGGAAATCAAAATCCACTTTGCGGCGGAAGAGAGCGCGTTGTTTCCCGCGGCCCGCCGTTTTCCCGAACTCATCCGCTTGGTGGAAGAGCTCATCGCCGAGCACGTTATGCTTCGCGAATCGTTTTCCCAGGCGCAATCACGGCAGATGCCGGCAAAAGGTCTGGCGGAATTTGCCCAACGGCTGGCAAATCACATTCGCAAAGAGGAGCGACAACTTTTCGAGCGGATGCAGGAACTGATGACGGTGGATGATCTTGCGGCCCTTGGCAGCGAACTGGAAGTTGCCCTGAAAGACGCGGAGCAGTCGTGCTTTCTGCCGAGCGAAGCGACGCGGCTGAAGCCTCTGCGATAAGCTCTCGACCTGCTTCATAGGGAGTGGCGCTGCCTGAATTTCGCGGCGCCGGCGCGCCCCAGGTAACGCTCCAGCACCCCAGCCTCGCAGTTCCGCAGATCCACCATGATCAGTCCATCCAGCGTGTTAGAAAACTTGCGGTCAACATTGAAGCCCAGCATCCTGCCGCCGATCTTCGAGTATTGCCGCAGCAGAATGGGCAATCCCTTGCCATCGGTTTCCACATCGGTGATGGGCTGGGAGAGTTCTTCCAGGTCGCGGAGCGCGTGGCACATGGATCGGCAATCCCAGGGGCGCAGGCCCGCGGGACGAAACCGGCTTCGCGGTTCGATCAGGCGGGCGAGTTCGTCTTCCTGGACGCGCGACTCGAAGAAGCGATAGATGATTTCCCGCGATGCTTTGCTGTAGTCGTTGCTGATGCTTACCGCCCCGAACAGAACCGGGCACTCGCTATGTGACACCACAAGGCTGGCAATTCCCTTCCACAACAGAAGCAGCGGCGCGTATTGGCGTTGATATTCCGGCCTCACAAAAGATCGTCCCAGCTCCAGCGCCGGACCTATCCTCTCGAACAACTGCGGGTTGTAGCGGAACAGGGTGCTTGTATATAGGCCGCCTACACCGCGCTGCGCCAGAATTTCCGCTGTGTTTCCGGCGCGGTAAGCGCCGGCAAGTTCCCGCTTTCGCTGATTCCATAGCAGCACATGCCAGTAATAGCGGTCGAAGCGGTCGAGATCGCGGACCTTGCCCGTGCCTTCGCCGGCCAGACGGAATGTGAGTTCGCGCAACCGCCCGAGCTCGCGGAGAACTCCGGGAGTTTCGTTGCCCTTCGCCAGGTGAACTACTAGATCACCGTTTTCGGCCAGGCAGCGATCGGCGGGAAGGCGGTTCAATTCGTCGGCGAGGATGTCAGCTGGCTCTGCCCCAGCAATCGGTTCTTGCACCGAGGCCGAGATTCTGGATCGTACTGCGAACGGCCACGATTGTTCCGGCCGGCTGCGTCGACCGAGCAGATAGGTGCGCCAGCGAAGATATTCGATGGCTTCACGATCGTTGCCGATGCCGGTGATTGAATCGGTGGGAATCTCGCTGCCGATGCGAACTTCGACCGTGCGGCCTTTTTGCTGCAGAAATTCCTGCAACAGGAATGCACTTCTGAGCTTGGGGTGAATCATTCCGAGCAGGTGAAAACTTACGCTGTTCCGGCCGCAAAAATAAATTGGTAGGGCCGCGGCTCCTGACTTGCGAATCAGGCGCGCGGCAGTGTCGTTCCAGGCGGGATCGGCGATTTCGCCCTGGGAAAACTGCCAGTGTGAAACCTCGCCTGCAGGAAAAACCGCCAGCATTCCGCCGTTTCGCAGCCAACCCAGCGCGTCCTTCACCGCGCGGCGATTGACTTCGAGGGCTTCGCGCGTTTGAAACGGATCTACGAATATGCAATGCCGCTGCAACTCGGGAACATCGCGCAGCAGGTAATTCGTCATCACCTTCACATCTGAACGTACGCGAGTCAGGAGCACCGCGAGAACGGCTCCATCCAACATTCCGAAGGGATGATTGGCCACCACTACGACTGGGCCTTTGGAGGGAATGCGCGCCGTGTCGGCGGCATCCACGCGCAATTCCACGCGCATCTCGGTGAGCAGACCCTCCAGCCCGAAACCCTGCGGAGTCTGGCGCACACGGCGGTAGAGATCCCGAACCTTGTCGAGCGGGATGAACTTGTCGGCGAAGGCAGGGATGCCGTTGAATCCGGCGACATGTGCCAACACCTCTGCGGGCGAATTCTCGGGATGCAGCTGGTTGGATGGCATGTTATAGGAGTAAGTCATGAAGTTTGCGGCAGGGTGAAGAAGACGTTAAAAGGTGATGAAATGTGGGGAGAGGGAAGCTTGGGAGTAATCGGAAGAAAGTAACCTTGTGGCTAACTCAAAGCTCGGCGCGTCCGCTCCACACCGCGTCTGCTAGGTTTCCAGCCGGAAGCGGGTCTCGGCTAGCGCATAGAGTTTGCGCCAGACCAGGCGGTTAATGGTTACTACCATGGCGGCCATCATCATGGTTGCGGCCAGGAGCAAATCGAAATTGCCGCTGTCGGTGGCCTGGCTGATGGTTGCGCCGAGTCCGGTCGTGGTGTAAATCTGCCCTTTGAAGTGAAAATATTCGGCGACGATGCTGGCGTTCCACGCGCCGCCGGACGCGGTTACAAGCCCGGTCACAAGGTAAGGAAAAATTCCCGGCAGGATAAGTTTTTTCCAGCGCTGGAAGCCGCGCACCTGGAAGACCGAGCAACACTCCTTCAAGTCAGTGGGAATCGCCATGGCGCCCGCGATCACATTGAACAAGACATACCATTGCGTGCCCAGCAGCAGGACGACGATCGATGCCAGGCCGAGCCCGCCGCCGACGCGGATCAGGACCAGAAGAATCACCGGCAGCAATGCAGTCGCGGGAACCGATGCGGCAATCTGGGCGATGGGTTGCGCAATGCGCGCCAGGCGCGGATTGAACCCGATGGCCACGCCGGCGGGAACAGTCCACAGAGTGCCGATAAGCAAGGCGAGATTCACGCGCAGAAAAGTTGCTCCCAATCCCAGTGCGGCTTCGTGCAACTCAGCCCTTTGCAGTCCGCTGAGAATGATCGCAACCCGGACCACGCCATAGCCAATGCCGACCAGGGCCGCAATGGCCAGCGGGTAAAGCAGCCATGCCCGCCAACGAGGCGCGGGCTGAGCCGGGCTTTCCTCGGAACGTACATGCGCAAAATGCATGAGCAGACGTTCGCCCAGCGGGCGCATAGTTTTTTCGCGTATGCGCGCCAGGCCGGAAGAATGCTGCACCAGATTGAGCACCCAGGATCGCGGGGCATCCGTGCTCTCGACCTGTTCGAACTTGAATTTTTCCGCCCACGCGATGACCGGCCGCCAGATGAATTGATCGAGCAGCACGATCACCAGGACCATGGTGGCCACCCCCCACAAGATGGAAGTGGTGTCGCCTTCGCTGGCGGCAGTTTGCAGATACGATCCCAGGCCGGGCAGGCGGAAGTCGCGCGCGCCGAGCACGAACATCTCGCAGACCATCAGCGCGAACCAGCCGCCAGCCACCGACATCATTGAATTCCACACCAGCCCGATTGCCGAATAGGGCAATTCCATCTGCGTAAACCGCTGCCACCAGCTGAAGCGGTAGACTTCTGCAGCTTCGCGCATTTCGTTGGGGATGCTCTTCAATGAGGCATAGAAGCTGAAGGCCATATTCCAGACCTGCCCGGTGAAGATCAGCAGGATGGCGCCCAGCTCTACTCCCAATTGCCGCCCGGGAAAAAGGGCGACCATGGCAAGCATCACGCCGGGAAGAAAGCTGAGCACGGGGATCGACTGCAGCACATCGAGCAGCGGGATCATGAAGCGCTCGGCGCGCTTGTTATAGGCAGCGATGTAGCCGTATACGAGAGTGAAGGCAAGACTCAACCCGTAAGCGATGGTGATGCGTAGCAGGGAATATCCCGCGTAATCAGGCAGCGCCCTGACGCTGCGTGAAATTTCAACCGCCGGAGTGAACGGTCCCAGCCAGGAATGCCCGATGGTGACCACGCCATAGAACAAGGCAATCCCCGCGGCGAACATAAGGACGTCGGGCAGGTGCGAAACTTCGATATGCGGCAGTTGCTCCCACAATCGATAGGCTGAGAATCCCCGCCATGTCGGGCTCTTTTTCAGAATCGCTGCTCCTGACCTGGTTAGCTGGTTAAGACTAGCTGGTTAAGACTTGGGCCTGATGGCCGGTTCCTGATCGTTTTTCGGTGGAGGGGCCATTGCCTGGGCGGCTGTCCATGCTTCGCCTTGCGCGCTCTCTGTTTGGGTGATGCGGCCGCTCTCACGGTCATAGTCGAAAATTTCGGCGTACCGTCCCCAGTTCATGGCGGTGTCGAACTGGCGCTGCACTTCATCTTCGGCGAAATGCTCGTCGAGAATGTCATGAAAAAATTCGTCGGAAATGGCGCGGTCCGACTTGCGCTTCAGAATGCTGTCAATCTGTTTGAGAATCGTGACGTGCTCCAGCGCCGCCTCGCGAAACAAAACTTTGCGGGTCTGGATATCGGCGTCGGCGAACCTCACTCCCTGGCTCGTCAACTGCACGTCGCCTTCCCTCAGCCAGGCAAACCCCAGCAACTGGCAGGCCTCCAGAATCGGCAGCAGGTCTTCGACGTCCATTATCAAATCCTCGCTGAGCCGAAACAGGTCTTCCTTGCCGCCGCGATCGTGTAACAGTTCGAGCAGGCCGGCAATTCCACCCACGCGCGCGTGCGGCAGAATCTGGTATCGAGCAGTGCGTACCGGCGCTTGCCCCTTCTTGAAGCCGCCGGGCGGGATTACGATTTCCCCCGTGCTCTCGGGATCGGGAAGCGGATGTTCGACGTCCGGCTCGGTCATTATTTTGTAGATGTAATCCACGAGTTCGACGAAACGCGGGGACTTGCGGTCGCGCGGGTGCGCCAGGCGCACGGTGATGTCGGAGCGAATGCGCGCCGGATTTCTCCCCAGCACAACGATGCGATCGGCCAGCATCACCGCTTCCTCAATGTTGTGAGTAACGATGAAGATGGCGCTGGTCGGCATTTTCTTGTTGAGCCACAACTCCATCAGTTCGCCGCGCAGGTTCTCCGCGGTGAGCACGTCGAGGGCGGAGAAAGGTTCATCCATGAACAGCACTTCGGGTTCAACCACCAGGGCGCGGGCAAACCCCACGCGCTGCTTCATGCCCCCGGAAAGTTCCTTGGGATACGCCGTTTCGAAACCGTCGAGGCCAACCGTATCCAGGGTGCGGAGGGCGCGCTTGCGGCGCTCGACGGCGGCGACTCCGCGGGCCTCGAGAGCCGCTTCCACATTCTCCAGAACCGTGAGCCAGGGGAACAAAGCGAAACTCTGGAACACGATCGCCACGTTGGGAAGCTGCCCGTTCAGCGGCTTGCCATGCCAGAACAGAGCTCCCGATGTGGGTTGAGAGAGGCCGCTCAACATGCGCAGCAAGGTCGACTTGCCGCATCCCGATGCGCCCAGAATGGCGATAATTTTGCCCGCTTCGATGCTGAAGTCAGTGAGGCCGACGACCTGCACCCGCGTCCCATCCGCCTGCGGATAGGATTTTTCAATCGCCCGCGCTTCGATAATGGGTTCGCTCACAAAGAAAAGTCTCCATGACTTCTATACACGATTCGGCGCGGGGCGCAAAGCTCCGCCTATCTTCGACGATATTGATGTTTAGGTTCTCGTCCAAGCTCCGCTTGGGCGGGCGCCCGCTCTCATCATTCAGGACGACCCCCGCTGACGGGTGGCGCATCCTTTCGCGTTCTCTGCGAAAAGGCGGGAGCCTGCGCTTCAACTAATTCCCCCAATCCCCATGTTATAATCCCTTATTCCCAGTCGCTTCTAGCGCGGAGGACCGTATCGACAAACGTTTTATCCGAACCAACGACCGCATTCGAGCCCGCGAAATTCGCGTGATTGACGATGAGGGTGGGCAGATCGGCATCATGCCCCCTTACGAAGCGCTCAAGTTGGCCCGCAGCAAGAATCTGGATCTGGTCGAGATTTCGCCCACCGCGCAGCCTCCCGTGTGCCGCATCATGGATTACGGGAAGTATCTCTACCAGCAGGAAAAAAAGGAACGCGAAGCCAAGAAGCATCAGAAAACGATCACGGTCAAAGAAGTTAAGTTCCGCATCAACGTGGACGACCATGATTACGAGACCAAGAAAAATCATGTGCTGCGCTTCCTGGATGAGGGCGACAAGGTAAAGGCGACCATCTTTTTCCGCGGCCGCGAAATGACGCGCACCGGGCTGGGGCGGCAGATATTAGAGCGGCTGATCAAGGACGTGGAACCCCACAGCATTGTGGAGTTCCGGCCGCGGCAGGAAGGCAACACGCTGCACGCCATTCTGGCTCCGAAGAAATCGGCGGTAGAGCGGGAGAAGGAACGCGAAAAAGAGGCCAAGCACAAGGCAAAGCAGGAGCGGCAACAGCAGGAAAAGCTGACGCAGGAACAAGACAAGGCAAAAATGCCGCCGGAAGCGGAGAAGCAACCGGCAGCAGCCGCTGCTCCCAATCCCGTGACGCAGGCTCAATAGTTTGCCGAGGTCGGGCGCGGATCGCGCTCACGATTCCAGTACGGAAATTCAATACCGAGCTGGCGGCTGGGCCGTCGGCTGACTCTGAGGATTTATGCCGAAATTGAAAACGCACAAGGGCGCGGCCAAGCGCTTCAAGAAAACCGCCAGCGGCAAAGTGAAGCGCGGACATTCCGGGTTGCGTCACATGCTTTCTTCGAAAGCGAAGAAGCGCAAGCGCCACCTGGGACAAGCTACCCTGGTTAGCGATGGGGATCTGCGCAAGGTTAAGCGGATGATCCCGTATCAGTAAGCGTTTGTGTGGCGCGGGCGCCCTCGCCCGCCACTGCCTGCAGCAGAATTCTCGCTGCCAATGCGGCCGGGGGCGGCCGCACCACATGAATCGGGCGTGTGAAGAGGTCAGAGATCGCCGCACAAGCGAATCATCCTTACCTCCAGCCGCCGTTAAATAGAAGATAAAAAGGAGAGCACCATGCCACGTGTAAAACGCGGAACCAAACGCCGCGCCAAGCGCAAGAAGATATTAGACCGCGCCAGCGGATATTTCCTCACTAAGTCCAAGCTTTACCGTTCCGCCAAAGAAGCCGTGGAACGCGGCCTCAAATTTGCATACTCCGGGCGCAAGCAGCGCAAGCGGCAGTATCGCTCACTGTGGATCGTGCGCATCGGCGCTGCCGCCAAGCTCAACGGGATGAGCTACAACCAGTTCATCCACGGGCTGAAAAAAGCGGGGGTCGAACTCGACCGCAAGATTCTTGCGGACCTGGCGGTTAAGGATGCGGCCGGGTTTGCGAGTCTGGCGACGCAGGCGAAAGCGGCGCTGGCGTAGACGGGCTTCAGCTTTCGGGCTTTGGACTTCGGCAGTCAAACCTGATCATTTGTCATTCTAAGCCGCTCCCAGTCGCGCCACGCGCCGAGAGAGAGCGCGAGGGACCTGCTTTGCTGCTGGTGGCGATAGAACATCAGATTCCTCACCGCTGGCGCGGCTCGGAATGACAATAACCTGAAAGCCTTCCGGGACAAATGGCATACACCGTTCCCAAACTGACTGACTACTCGGCGGCGGCGCTCACACGGGCTGCGAATGAATCCATTGGTGCGTGCCAGGCTGAAGCGGCGGCGGTTAATGACGAATCGGAGTTGAAGCTGTTCCGAGACCGCTGGCTGGGCCGCAAAGCCGGAATGTTGACCCTCATCAACGATCTCTGGCTGAAGGGCGCTCCCAAGGATGCAAAACGCGAAGTTGGAATTCACGTCAACGAACTGAAACTCCGCATTCAGGCTCTCGTTGAAGGGACGCAACTCGCCAAAGATGCCGTCGTTTCCTCGTCCGCACAGATTGATATAACCCTGCCCGGCATCCACCGTCCGATTGGCGCCGAGCATCCCATCATGCGCACTTCGCGTGAGATGGTCGCGATTTTCCAGCGGCTTGGATACTCCGTCGCCGACGGGCCGGTCGTCGAAACTGACTATTACAACTTCGAGGCGCTGAATTTTCCTCCGAACCATCCGGCTCGGGATACGCAGGATACGCTGTTCATCGCCGGGCAGCAGTCGAAGGCGCAGCGCGAGCGCTTGCTGCTGCGGACGCATACTTCTCCGGTGCAGATTCGCACCATGGAAAAGATGCGGCCGCCGATTCGCATCGTGATTCCCGGCGTGGTGCATCGCAACGATCCTCCCGACGCCAGCCACTCGCCCATGTTCAATCAGATCGAAGGGCTGGCGGTCGATAGCGACATCACCTTCGGCGATCTGAAAGGTACGCTCGATCATGCCATGAAAGAATTCTTCGGATCGAGCGTGAAGACCAGTTTCCGGCCTTCGTTCTTTCCGTTCACCGAGCCGAGCGCGGAGATGTTTGTGTCGTGCTTCATCTGTGGTGGCAGCGGGAGGCGCGGGAATAATCCGTGCCGCCCGTGCAAGCAGACGGGATGGATCGAGATTTTGGGATGCGGCATGGTCGATCCCAATGTGTTTGAGTTCGTGAAGAACAACGGGTATGACCCGAAGAAAGTTTCGGGATTTGCGTTTGGCATGGGCGCGGACCGGATTGCTTTGCTGAAGTATGGGGTGGATGATTTGCAGCTGTTCTTTCAGGGGGATGTGAGGTTCTTAGAGCAGTTTGGGTAGGCCGTCGTCGGTCGTCGGTCGTTGGCCTTTAGTCGTCGGCTGAGACAGTCGTCGTGAGAATTCCTCGATAGGGCCAGTGGCGCGATCGGGCGATAGGGATCCTTTGACTACGCCGTCGCTTTCGCTTCGCGACAGCCAATGCTTCGCTCAGGATGACAGAGCATAAATGAAACTTTCTTCACAATGGATTCGCGAGTTTGTCGATGTCTCCGTCGATGACCGGCGGCTGGCTGAGGATTTGACTGCGGTCGGAATCGCCGTCGAGACCGTCAGCGGGTCCGGGACGGATACCGTATTTGAGATGGAGATTGGGACGAATCGTCCTGATGCGATGAATCATTATGGCGTGGCGCGGGAGGCGGCGGCGATTTACGATGTGCCGCTGAAAGCGCTCTCAGCTTTCAGCCCTCAGCTATCAGCCAAACCTTCGCACGAGTCGACATTCCCCATCACTGTCGAGGAGCCGGAGCTTTGTCCCCGATTTTCTGCTCGCGTGATACGTGGGGTGACTGTTAAACCTTCGCTGTCGAAGATCGTGCATCGCTTGCAATTGCTCGATCAGCGGCCCATCAGCAATGCGGTTGACGCCACCAACTACGTTCTTTGGGAGATGGGCAAGCCTACGCATGTCTTCGACATGGATTTGCTGGAGGGCGGCAGGCTGATTATCCGGCTGGCGAAAAATGGCGAGAAGTTGAAGACGCTCGATGGCGTCGAGCGCACGCTTACTGCTGAAGATCTTGTTATCGCCGATGCGAAAAGGCCGGTTGGGCTCGCGGGAGTGATGGGCGGTTACGACACCATGATCACCGGCAAGACACGGAATATTCTGATCGAGTCGGCATGGTGGGATCCGATCACGGTGCGCAAGACGTCGCGGCGGCATGGCATCCACACGGACGCTTCGCATCGCTTTGAGCGTGGCGCGGATTTTGAGTCCACAGTTTTGTCATGCGATCTGGTGGCGGCACTCATTCTGGCGTCCGGCGGCGGGGAATTGGCTGGCAATGTGGTGGATGTGATCTCCAGGAGAATGGATCAGGCGCCCGTCGTGCTGCGGGTTTCCGAGGTGCGCCGCATTCTGGGCGATCGACTGACCGGCGGGCACGTCTTTCATATCCTGAAGAAGCTGGGTTTCGTGTTGATTCCCGAAGGACAGGAAGACGCGGAATTCCGTGTGCAGATTCCGAGCTGGCGGCTCGACGTGGAGCGCGAAATTGATTTGATCGAGGAAGTCGCGCGGCTGCACGGTTACGACAAGTTCGAAAACACTCTTCCGGCATACCGCGGCGCTGTGGTCGAGCTGCCAAATGCGGCCATGGACGCTACTTTGCGACAGCGGGCGCTGGCCCTGGGATACTACGAAGCGCTCTCCCTGACTTTTATTTCACATGCGGACGCGGAGAAGTTTTCGTCGGCATCGGTGTTGGAACTGGAGAATCCTCTGAGCGAGGAAGCCAGCGTGATGCGGACTTCGATGGCGCCGGGGATGCTCGATATGCTGGCATGGAATTTGAACCGCAATACGGAGAACGTCCGGCTTTTCGAAGCAGGCCGGGTGTATGAAATGCGCGATGGGCAGCGGGTCGAGCCGGAGCGTGCGTGCCTGGGCGCAACTTCGGCTGCTGTGAAGGCTTCACTTCCCGCCGCTGGAATGCTCGACCTGAATAAGGGCGAGCAGGCCTCGGCAGCCGAGGCCTTCCGCTCTTTCAAAGGCGATGTCGAAAATCTGTTGGCTGCGTTTTCGTACGATCAGTTGACGTTTGATCGCGAGACGGCGGAGTATTTTCATCCCGGCCGCTCGGCGCGGGCGCTGATGGATGGAGCGCCGGTGGCTCAGTTTGGGCAGATTGCCGAAAGCGTGAAGGTATCGCGAAAGTTGCGGGGAGATGTGTTTCTTGCCGAACTCGATCTGGAACAACTGCATGCGCGCGGGCCGCGGATGGTGAAGCTTGCGCCGCCGGCGAAATATCCCGCGGTGGAGCGGGATTTTTCGTATGTCTTTTCCGACGAGGTGCAGTTCGATACCATGCGGCGGGCAGTAACCAGCCTGGGAATTGCCGAGTTGCGTTCGTTCGTTCCGGTGGAGATTTTTCGCGGCGGTTCTATTGGGGCGGGAAAGTACTCCATACTTCTGCGCGCGCGCCTGCAGTCGGACGAGGGGACGCTGCGGGATGAGCAGATTGCGCAGTGGTCGGGGCAGATTGTAGCGGCGTTGCAGGGGTTGGGGGGAGTGCAGCGAGCATGATGCTGCCCCAGGACCTAAAGCCAAGCCCAAACCTGAGCGCGCGCTGGAAGCGCTGCGCCACCCAAAATCCATACTCGTGGGTTGGTGATGGCATGCCGGGGCCCTTCCACTTCGCTCCGCCTGGGGACTTCCACTTCGATCCGGATGACAGTTTCGTTCTTCGATCACATTTTTTGTGTTTTCTTCTTGTGCTAACCTGCCAGCTATGGCCGACGTAACTCCCTTGCCCGATCAAAAGAAGAAATTTCTCAGCGACAAGGTTTCGCATTTCACCGAGTCTGTGATTCGCGAGATGACGCGGCAGGCGATGCTTTATGGCGCGGTGAATCTGGCGCAGGGATTTCCGGATTTCGCGGCTCCGGCAGAGATCAAGGACGCAGCGCGGGCGGCGATTCAGGGCGATGTAAATCAGTATGCGATTACCTGGGGCGCGAAGAATCTGCGCAACGCAATCGCCCGGCAGATGGGCGTGTGGCAGGGAATTGCAGTCGATCCCGAAAAAGAAATTACCGTATGCTGCGGATCGACCGAAGCAATGATTTCGACTCTGCTCGCAGTGTGCAATGCCGGGGATGAGGTGGTGGTCTTCGAGCCGTTTTACGAGAATTACGGTCCGGATGCGGTGCTGAGCGGAGCGCGGCCGCGGTTTGTGAAGCTGCGTCCGCCGTTAAATGAAAGCGGCGAATGGACTTTTGATGAGAAGGAGTTGCGCGCAGCTTTCGATAAGCAGACCAAGGCGATCATCGTAAATACACCGAACAATCCGACCGGGAAGGTCTTCACGCGGGCCGAACTCGAATTGATTCGCGATCTTTGCGTAGAGTTCGATGCGCTCGCCATCACCGACGAAATTTACGAGCACATTCTCTACGATGGCACCGAGCATATTTCGCTGGCGTCCCTCGAAGGAATGCGCGAGCGGACAGTGACCATCAACGGCATGTCTAAGACCTACAGCGTGACTGGATGGCGCGTGGGATGGGCGGTGGCGCCGGAGGCGATCACGAATGCGATTCGCAAAGTGCACGATTTTCTGACCGTGGGCGCACCGGCGCCGCTGCAGGAAGCGGGTGCGGCAGCGCTGAGTTTGCCGCCGGAATATTACGCGAGGCTGGCGGAGGGATACCGCGTGCGGCGCGATCAGTTGATTCCTGCCCTCGAGTCGGCTGGGTTTGTGTGCTTTCGTCCGCGAGGCGCGTACTACGTGATGACCGATATTTCTGCGTTCGGATTCGATGACGATGTTGCCTTCACGAAATATCTGGTGAAAGAAATTGGAGTGGCGGCGGTGCCGGGATCGAGCTTTTATCGAAATGCGCGCGATGGAGCGCGGCAGGTGCGGTTTGCATTCTGCAAGAAACCGGAAACGCTGGATGCGGCGGCGGGGAGATTGAGCAGGTTGAGGAAGGTGCTCTAGCTCATCTTCCGATCGGCTGATTAATCAGTCAAAATCTAATCCCCCGGGCCGGGCGTCAGGGAGCGAAGATACGCAACGACTGACTCGGCATCTTCGCGGCTCATGCGAAATTGCGGCATGGGCGGGCGCAGGCGAGCTCCATCCTGCCAGATTCCGGTGGTAAGAAGTGTAATAAGGTCGGCGTCACTGCCCGGAGGCGTGCCGGCAAGGCGAGGTGCCTTGAGCGGCCAGTTGGGGTCGGAGCGGGCAGGCAGCAGCCACAGGGCAGCTCCGTCGAGCCAATGGTCGCGGTCCAGGTTTCCGTTACTCAGGCGGGGCGTGTGGCAGGTGCCGCACATGGCCACACCTTCGACCAGATACTTGCCGCGAGCGATGCGGGACGGCGAAGAGGCTGATTTTTCGCCTTCCTTCGTTTTTGCGGCGCGTCCCTGGGACAGCGCCGCCGAAGCGGCGAACAGTAAGATAACCCCTGCCAGAATTATTGCCCGGAGAGGCCGGGGAATTGAATCGTCGTTACGTATCATCACTTCGTGACCACGCCGCAGGCGATGCGGTCTCCAGAGTTGCCCGAGGGATCGGTTTTCATGTCGTCGGCCTTGGCGTGGATGATGATCGCCGTGCCGCCGTTGCTGAAAAGGGAGTGCGGGCCGTCGCCGAGGTTCACGTCTTTATCCTCCAGTGAAGCGTTGGCTTTGCCCGCGCCATCGACGGTAAAATTCAGCATGTCACCGGCATGATGGCCTTCCGGGTTGTCGAAACCGTGCTTCTTGGCGTCGGGATTGAAATGCGGGCCGGCGGACTTGAAGTCGGGGGCGTCGCACTTCGGGTTTTGATGGAAATGGATGGCGTGCTCGCCGGGTGGAAGATCGTGCAGGTTGAGCTTGAGGCCGACGACCGATCCCTTCTCCCAGAGGAGGATGAATCCGATATCTTTGCCCTGCGCGTCTTTCATGCCGACTTTGGTTTTTGCGGCGCTGGGAAGGGCGGTGATTACCAGAATGACTGCTGCGGCAAGGAAATATCTTGAGTGCTTCATGCGAGGGATTATAGACCCAACTTATCGGGTTCAGCCAGCGAGATAAGGCCCCAACACACTATCGGGCCATGCTCGATTCACAGCGCGGTGGAGTATACTGCCAGAAAGTTGGAAATTTTCTCAGGATAAGTGCACTCATGGCGTCGAATGCGGTTGAGCAGGTGGCGGAGCAGGTTCCGGTGGACGATTTTCGCGCGCTGGAAGAAAAGATTTATCGCACGATAGAGATGTATAAAGCGGCGCGCCAGGCGCAGGCTGCGGCGGAACGAGACGCCGAGCGGATGCGGCATGAACTGGAAGCGCGCGATGAGCAATTAAGTTCCTTGCGGCGCGAGACAGTGCAACTGCGCAAGGAGCGGGAAGAGATTCGCGGGCGGGTGGAAAAGATGCTGGAGCAGATCGAGTCGATCGCCGAGGAGCGGGCGAGCTAGGGATCGGCCTGAGGGGTGGGGCCGCAGCGCTCGAAGCCCATGCGCGCGGACAGCAGGTTCCTGGTTTCGCTGGGAATGACAAGAAAGTCAATAACAGGCACTAAGAGGTAAAATTGCCAACGACAGGTTTCTACTGATGGCTGCGGCGAGTAAAGATTCGGCAGCGAAGGACGCGCAGAACGGCAGCGTGCGCGTCGAGATTTTCGATCAGGCCTATAACCTGCGGGGATCGGATCCGGGATATATTTCAAAGCTGGCAGAGTATGTTGACTCGAAGATGCGCGCGGTGGCGTCGGCGACCAATACGATTGATACGGTTCGGCTGGCCGTGCTCGCGGCTCTCAACATTGCCGATGAATATCATCTGCTGAAGCGAAAACAGGAGAGCGGGGCAACCGATTATCAGAAGCGGGCGCACCTGCTGGCGGATGCGCTGGATAAAGTGCTCGAGGATGGCCGCAAGGCGGGATAGGTCGCGGCGTCTCCCGTGCGCGAGAACTCTCTTCCGCCCCTCCGGGGTCGGTTCCACTCAAATTCTTCCTTCCCACGGCTTGCGGCGTGGGCTGCATTCTTTCGCCGCTCCGCGGCTCGCATCGCCCATCTCATTATTCCATCTCAAAGCTTAGATAAGTTAACCCGTCGGAGCGTTCGACTTGCAGCACCACGGGGTCGCCGGTCTTGAGTTGCAGCACGGCTGCGCGCAGTTCTTTCATCGAGGTGATTGGAGTCAGATTGAGGGCGTGGATTATGTCGCCGGTTTGCAGGCCGGTATCGGGGGTAATGAGGTCGGCTGCGCGGCCGAGCACGATTACGCCGGAGGGGATTCGGAGGCCATCGAGTTTTGCGATCACGTCTGGGGTGAGATCGGCGGCGAGAATGGCAATGCGCGGAATCAGACTCTTGTCGGGATCAGCAGTGTCGAAAAGCTGATCCATCTGGTCGCGATGCTCGATGGCCGGGATGAGTAGAGTTTTCTTCTGATCGCCGCGCAGAATTTCGAGCTTGAGCACCTCATCGAGCGGATGAAGGTAGAGTGCCGAGGAAAGCTGGGGCAGGGTTTCGATGCGGCGACCGTCGGCCATCAGGATAATGTCCTGCACCCGCAGGCCGGCAGCGGCGGCGGGACCATCGGGCCGAACATCGGCGGTGATTACGCCCCAGGGCTGCGCGAGCTGGAGGCCCTGGGCCAGAGTAGGCGTGATTTCCTGCGCCACGGCGCCGATTTCCACGCGATGCACGTGCCCGTATTTGCGCAGGCTGTGGTAGACGAAATCCACGATGCGGGCGGGTATGGCAAAACCCAGGCCTTCGCTGCCTCCACCTTCCGAAAGAATGAAGGTGTTAATGCCCACGACCGCGCCATTCATGTCGACCAGCGGGCCCCCGCTGTTGCCGGGATTGATGGGAGCGTCGGTTTGGACGTAGGTCATGGCCTTGGTGGGATCGGGTTGGCGCGAAACCGCGCTGATTACCCCCATGGTGACTGAGTTCTGCAAGCCTTCCGGACTGCCGATGGCGAATACGAGCTGGCCGACTCGAGGACGCGTCTGGGTAAGCAGGGCAAGGGTGGGAAGGTTTGTCTCTTCGATCTTGAGCAGGGCGAGGTCGGATTCTTTGTGCACTCCCAGCAACCGCGCTTCGACGATAAGATGTTTGCCGACAGGCACGGCGCGGCTGAGGTCTCCGGGCAAGGGCAGGGCGACGCGAATGCGCTGCGCGCCCTCGACGACGTGAGCGTTGGTCATGATGTAACCATTGGAATCGACAATGACGCCGGAACCGACCGCATGCTGGCGCACGATCAGGGCGGTCTGGGTGCGGTTCTCCTCGTGCACCGGGCCATAGCCGGTGACCAGAATCTGAACCACTGCGGGAGAGACCTTGGCCGCGAGTCCCTCAAGCGCGTTGTTGATCTGCATCAGCGCGGCGGCGGCGGAAGCGGATTCGTCCGGCTTGGGCACCTCCTGCGAAGTTTTTGCTTCCCCAATTTTGGGGGCAGGAGCGGGATTGGTGGGCTTCTGCGCAGGCGATTGCTGGGCAGGCAAATCTACAGATGCCAGAAACGCGACCAGCAGGAAGATTACTGCTCGACGAATGGCGAGGGGGCTGCAGAAGCTTGAATGGAGCATAGTCAGGCTCTCCTGGAAGCGGAAAAGACGCTTATTGGACGGTAACACGGGGTGAGGGGTCGCAATGTAAACAGGACTTACCGGCCGCGGCTATACCAGATCGAGCCGGGCGATTTGTAGTTGCGGCCCTCGCCCCACGCGGCGTGAGTGTTACCGGCGCTGTCGATGGCCAGCGAGAAATAATCGCCAAAGGGAAAACGGAAGCCTTGCGGCTGAATGTAGTCGTAGCCGTGCACCGGTCCGGAGAGTTGGGCCTCGGGTGACCAGGTGGCGCCGCCGTTGCTTGAGCTGCGTTGAAAAACATTCCACAGCGGCGCGTTGCGCGTGTCCATCCAGGCAATGCGCACGTCGCCGGCGCCGCCCGCGGTAATAGCCGGAAAACAGTGTTCTACGCTGCCGTCGGCGGAGGAAACCTCAGCCTTCGCAGACCAGTTCGCCCCGCCGCTGGTGGAAGAAGAGAAGTACATGCGCTCGGGGCCACCATGGGCGGTTCCGGCATTCCACAGGGCATAGACGGTTCCGGCCGCATCGGAAGCCAGGGCAATCTGCGCTCCCAGGTATTCGGGCTCGCACTGTTCGGCGGAGCAATCCGGCGGAGCGCTGGAAACGTCCAGCAGAAGCGTGTTCCAGGTTGCGCCGGCGTCGGCCGACCGGCTGACGTAAATACTTACGGGACTGGTGTTGAGTTCGCGCCGCGCGTAGGCGGTCCAGGAAAAATAAACCGCGCCGTCGGGATCAATGGCGGCGCCTCCGGCCAGCGACCAGCCCGGAGCCGCATTCGGATTCACCGTGACCGAAGAAAAATTCTGCGCGTAATCATGGGACATGGAGACGACAAGGTTTTGTTCGCGATTGAATCCCACATACACATTTGGGCCGCGCACCGCGAGCACGGGCTTGTCGGCATCCTCGCGGCCGCGCTCGGCCACGGCCAAATACCAGGTGCGGCCGAAGTCCTGGGAGCGCGCCACCATTACATCGCGTTTGTTGTTCTGCAGCCAGGAGACGTAAACGGTTTGCCGGTCGACGGGATCGACCACGATTTGAGGATCAAACTGGCCCGTCGACGAGGGCAGGATCGGGTGCGGGGCCTGCCAGGACAATCCATTATCGTTGCTGACCTGCAGTGCGACTGTGGGAGCGGTGCAGGCGCGGCAGTCGTTCACTGAGCCATACTGGGGAAATAAAGCGTACAGGTGGCCGTGGGCATCGGCCGCCATGGCGGGCTCCCATTGATCGCCGTTGCTGTAGCCGATGCGGCGCTGCGGGGTAAAGCCGGAAGCGCCCAGGGCGGCTTGAGCAGTCAGCAGCGCCAACAGCAGGCAGAAAGCCGCTTTCGGCACAATGCTGTGCACACCTTCGGTGCGGCTGGACCTTCGAACCACAGAACCTTCTCCTGGGACAGCGACTGCAACAACGCTGGACGGACTTTATCGCGAAAGGGTTGGCGGGGTCAATTGCACGAGGAGGCTATGGCGCGTTGGCACCGCAGTCCGCCAGGGAACATATTAGGGAACATTATGAAGATATGATGTGGGGACAGCCGCCCCCGGCTGTCCGTCGAGCGAAGCTCGACTCTTTTATCCCGCCGCCAAGGCTGGCGGCCAATCGCAGCGGCGTGACTTTCTGATCGATTCGTCATCTAATATAGCGGTATAACGGCATTGCCGCGAGGAACCACTATTATGGAAAAAGCCACATTTGCAGCTGGATGTTTCTGGGGCGTGGAAGCAACTTTCCGGGCGCTGCCCGGAGTGACCTCAACCCGGGTCGGCTACACCGGCGGAAAAACCGACAGCCCTACTTATAAAGATGTCTGTACCGACCGCACCGGGCACGCCGAAGCCGTGGAGGTTGAGTTTGATCCAGCAAAGATTCCTTACACCGATCTGCTGAACGTTTTCTGGGAGAATCACGATCCCACGCAACTCAACCGGCAGGGCCCCGACTGGGGCACGCAGTATCGCTCCGCCATCTTCTTTCATACGCCCGAGCAGCAGGCGGCGGCGCAAGCGTCAAAAGAGTCTTTGGAAAAAGCGCATCGCTACTCCAAACCGATCGTGACCCAGATCGTCCCTGCGGTGACGTTCTTTCCTGCAGAGGACTATCACCAGCAGTATCTGGAGAAGCGCGGCCTCGCGACTTGCCACGTGAAGGCGTAAAGCACAAGGGGCCATTGCTGGTCGTTGCCGGCTACAAGGGGAATGCAATCTATCGCGGCAGCGTATCGCCGGATGTAATGCTCATGGGAAGTTGCGACCCTCCCGCCAAATAAAATGTGGAGGGGAAGGTTCAGGAACTCACAGGTTCGCGGGGTCCGAAGAAGAAGAGCAGCACAAACCCGCCGATATAAAACGGCAGGCTCTGTTCGAAGCTGCAGCCCATGAAGCGCAGGACCAGGCCGAACAAGGCCAGAGCTTCGCAGAGCGCGTAGGTTGCGATGTAGCCGCTTTTCCAGTGATTCAGCGTGAGCGAGTCATCGGGATGAGACGCTAAACTTTCGGCGGAACGCAGCACCAGTGTACGCCTGACCACAAAGATGGCGCCCACAATGGCGACGCCCGCGGTGGTGAAAATGTAATTGAGAGATGGATCGCCGGTTCTGGCGCCGGAACCGACAACTTCTCCTACGACAGCGTAGAGAAAAATGCTGCCCAGCATCGTCCACTGCACCGCACGCAGGGTCTTTATAGTACCCCTCATTGAGTTCATTCTGCCGCAGTTTGGGGTTATGGATAAAGAATTTCGCAGCGGGAACCTGTCTGAGCAATATCGATTTTCTGGAGTCAATGGGGATGGCGGGGAGAAAGCCCGGGCCGCAGGCGCAGGAAGATCTGAAATGACACCGGATAATTTCCATACGCCGACTCCAGAGCGGCCGGCTTGGAATAGACGGTCATGTCCGCTCCCAGTCCAAGTTGCCAGGCGCGGTTCTGAACCAGATCGCGCTCGCCGCCGAAGGTGTAAGCGCCTATGCGATAAGCGGGATGCACGGCCGCCTGGGGAAACAATTCGTCTTTATCCACCAGCTCCAGCCGCATAAATGCATAATCGCGGCGCAGGAAATTCAGAGTCGACTCCAGCAGATAGCCGTTCAGGTTCACGCCATCCGAGAGCTTGTGCACGCGTCCCCAGACCAGCGACGTGGCCCAGTTGCCCTCGGCCAAAGGATGGTCGTACTCCACTGAAGCTGTTTGCCGCCACTGGCTGCCGGGTTCAAGAGCTTCGGGATGCTCCAGGCGCCCGATGCTGTACTGCGCGGTCCAATCGCGCGCCGGCGCGACACTCACGCGGCCGGAATAAGAATCCAACGGCGCAAGCTGGATGCTCCAGCGTTCTTCGTTGGGTTCGCGGCCATTGAAGGCGGAAGCCTCCAGCTTGACGCGATCGATCACCAAGCCTGTAGTGACGACGCCGAAGCTGGTATGCGTGGAATCCTGCAAATGATGGGTTAGCGGCGCAAGCGGCAGTTCCGAAGCGGAAGCGCGATGGATGTAAGTGACCGGTCCGAGCGCCGGCTCAGCCGAGGGACCGCCGTACAACTCCCAGGAAATCTTGGCCGAGAGCGGAAGAAGATAAAGCGCCGAAAGCTCCGCGAAAACGTTGTGGGGATGCTGATGGTCGACCAGCGCTTGGCCATGATAGGTTTCGCCGGTCTGAAACAATTCGGGAAAGCCGGGATGGGGCGAGGTCAGCGATTCCGCTGAAAACATCTGCCGGAAAAGAATTGTTCCCCGGCCCAGCGGATGTTGCTCCATGAACATGCCCCAATTCACGGACTCGGCTTTACCTTCGCCGCGCGGCCCGCCCTGCTGGTTGTAATCGGCAAAGATCACGCCGTGCGCCATCAGTTCCCACGCGCCGTGCATTAACATCCATTCGGGTTCGGGCACAGACGCCGGCTGCCACCCCGTCCCTGAGCCAGTGTGGGGGGAAGGCAACTGCAAGGTCGCGTGCTCACCCATGTTCATCTGCATCCCGGGCATGGAGTTGTCTTGCGCGCTTGCCGGAGACAGAGCAACTGGCACTGAGAGGGAACAAGCGACAAGGAAAGCCTGAAAATATCTGCCCACGAAAACTCTCTCCGTTTCTTACTACGAAAAAGTGCACGCCTGCGCGGCTGGATGCATGTGCAGGATGCATGACAGTCGCCATGCCGGCGAAGAACTGAGAAAAAGTTTCGGGCTAGATGCGGAGAGTCAGAAATCCGGGAGGACTGCTGCAGGAAACTGACCGGAACGAAGCCGAAGCACCGGCGCGAGCAACAAGCGGTGGAACGGACTCAGCCAGGCCGGCCTCGATCACCGGCGGCGAAGAGCGAGCCATCAAGATAGTAGAAGGATGGCGGTTAACGCAGCAACTGGAGCCGGCGGGTTGTGGGTGAGAGGGAACCGATGACGATGAATGACAATGCGATGACGGTGTGGGCGCAGCCGTGCGCGGCAGCCAGCACAAGGTTCCGATTCCGCCGGCCACCATTGTGCCGACTACGATGATGCTCACGAACTGAAAGGCAATGCGATTCACGGCTAGGTCCCAGTAATTTTCACGCGGAGCTCTTCAGGGAGACGTTCGCGAATTTCCTGTGGCAGCTTGTCATGCACCCGCCGCGCGCCTTGCTTGGCGGCATCGAGGACGGTAACCGGTGCGGGTGTGGCCACCGCCACCACAAGCCAGATCAGCGCCGAAAGGACGAAGCCCGCCAGTGCGGCAATCTCGAGCCAAAAAGCATGTCGCGGCCCAAAGTGGCGGATCACGCCAAAGGCCAGCAGAAACACGCCGCCCGAGACCGAGGCCAGCGCGATCAGACCAACATCGATGAGGCGATGCATACGTTGCCGGCTGCGGCAGTGTTCGCAGGCGGCAAAGTGGCTCTCATAGTCGCCGCGCATCTCTGGCGCCAGGCCGGAGATGTCGTACCGCCAGCCCGCCAGAATCTTGCCGACTATCGGATCAATGCACTGCTGACTCATAAGGAACTACAGTCGAGGCTTTTACAGTGAATCTTCCGCAGTCAACCCTCCTAAAGTCGAATCGGAGGCAAAACTTCGGATTGCCTCGCCACTTGCACACGATTCTGGAACAGCCCGCCGCGCAGCCCAAGCGCCCGTTCCGCCTCTCGCCTTGCAATTTCTGGGTGATTATTCTGCTCAGAGAGATGCGCCAGCACTACAAAGGCTGCACTATTATCATAGTCCCCGGCGAAAAAATGCGCGAGTTTCTCGTTGGAAAGGTGCCCCACGTTGCTCGCTACCCGCTGCTTTACCGACCACGGGTAAGAGCCCCCCCGGAGCATTTCGACGTCATGGTTCGACTCCATGATGAGAACGTCGGACTTGCGGAGGTGGTCGAGCACGTTGGCCGAAAGATATCCCAGATCGGTAACCAGGCTGACTTTGCTGCCCTCGATGCGGAAAGTGAAGCCCACGGGGTCGGCGGCGTCGTGAGGGATGGTGAAGGGCTTAACTTCGATGTCGCCAATTTGAAAGCGGTGTCCGGACTCGAAGCGCTCCAGTCTCTCGAGGCGCGGGCGCTCGCCGTTCACGTTGCGCATGGCCCGCGCCCAGGCCGCATGCGTGGGCGCGGTCATGAAGATGGGTATGGACAGTTTTTTCGCCAGCGTGGCCAGGCCATATACATGGTCGGAGTGCTCGTGGGTGATGAGAATTGCCGACAGCGCCTGCGGATCTTCGCCCGCCAGCTTCATGCGCTTGAAAGTCTCACGGCAGGAAATGCCGGCATCCACCAGAATGCGGGTACGCGCGCTGGCCACGAGCGCACAATTACCGCGGCTGCCGCTGGCCAGCATGGAAACGCTTACACACATGCTGCCAAGCATACGACGAGCGCCTGTGGATGCGCGAGTAACTTTTGTGGCTAGTGCCGGGGCGAGAGTGGGACGATTAGACCACATCGTCCGAGATTTCGCGTGCTGTCCTGATTTAACCGCGAAGGGCACTGAGGTTCACGAAGGAATCGGATGGCGCCTTCCGGTAGCTTTGCGCCTTCGTGCTTGATAAAGTGGCACGCCACCCAATTTGTCTAACTTCTGACTTTCGTCGAAGCCGCGCCCAGGACTTGCCGGCTCTTTTTCTCCTGCACGAAAACGGTTACGCGCACATTGCTCAGGTTCCAGTGGGAGTTGAATTTCACCGCCGGACTGCCGGTGAATGAAGCCGATGCCGCATTAGGATCCGCCACCCCAATTTTGTGCAGCCAGCGCAGGGTAGCCACATGCTGCAGAACGTGACCAGCATTCTCGCCCTTGCTTACGGAAGAGTGCAGGCCATCTTCGGTGACGGCCAGCCACACCTCGGCCGTGTCGTGGGCGGAATTGCCTGCGAGTTTGGCCACGGAGACCGCGAAGGTCTGTGCGCCTTTGTCTGCGGCCGCTGGCGGCATGATGCTGACGGCGGTTTTCACAGCGTGAGCAGCTTTTTCGATTTCCGCTTCGGCCTGTTGCGGATTGTTGCCTACGAACTGGCTTCGGCCGTCCACCACCATTTCGGGAGTGTAGACATCCTTCTTAATCAAGCTCACGTAGTCGTTTTGCCGCTGCGTCCACTCCGCCGAAGAAAAAGGGTCTACCCAGCCATCGTGGTTCCAGTAATCGACGTGCTCTTCGAGAGCCAGAATTTCCGCGCCCGGTACCGGCTGTTGCTGCTCCAGTTGCTGCAGCAGCAAATCTGCGGGCGGACAGGAAGAACAGCCCTCTGAGGTGAACAACTCCACCAGCACCGGCATGCGCCCGGTCTCCGCCGCGGGGAGTGGTGAGGCTGGCTTGGCAGCTAGAGCTAAGGCGAGGCCGGCCGCGAATATCGACAGAGAAGAGATTGGTCCAGCGACTGCAGGGAATTTCACGAGTCACCTCCGATCATTGCTATTCTGCTCAAGGCTATTCCGATCAAACCTGTTTCGATCAATCCTGTGTCAATCGATGCCGTTTTCGATTCATGCACTGGGATGCGCGCTCGGCAGAAAAAGTTTCGTGGAGGTAACTTTAGCCGAGGGCTTCAGCAGTAAAAGTCGGCGATGCTTTCGACCACGCGGCGCTGCTCGGCTTCCTTGAGTTCGGGAAACATGGGCAGCGCCAGAACCTCTCTAGCGGCGCGTTCCGCTTCAGGGAAGTCACCTTCACGATAGCCGAGATAGACAAAACAAGGCTGCAGGTGAAGCGGAATCGGATAGTAAACTTCCGTCCCGATTTTGCGGGCGGTGAGAAATTCGCGCAATTCGTCCCGCCGGTAGGCGCGAACCACATACTGGTGAAACACATGATGGGATTGCGGCGCCCGGAAGGGCAGGCGGATGGGAGCGTCAGGAACTGCCGGGTCCGCGCTGGCCAAGCCCGCGTCTAAAAACAAACGATCATAGGTGGCGGCCCGCAGGCGGCGAGCCTCATTCCAGCCGTCCACGTACTTCAACTTCACCCGCAGGATCGCGGCCTGCATGGCGTCCAGCCGGCTGTTCCATCCGAATTCTTCATGTACGTATCGCCGTGGGCTGCCGTGATTGCGGAGGCGGCGCATATGGGCCGCCATTTCAGGATCATTTGTAGTCACCAGACCGGCGTCCCCGTAGGCGCTGAGATTTTTGGTGGGATAAAAACTGAAGGCGGCCGAAATGCCCATGCATCCGGCCTTGCGGGCAGTGGCAGGATCGGCGCCCCAGCTAGCGCCAATGGCTTGCGCCGCGTCTTCGATTACCGAGAGATGAAACTCCTCCGCGAGCTGCCGAAAAGAATCCATGTCAGCGCACTGGCCATAGAGGTGAACTGGAAGCAGCGCGCGTAGTTTGCCGTCCCTCGATCCGCGCAAGCAAGCTTGAACCCGCGCAGGATCGAGATTAAAGGTGTGCGGATCAATATCGGCAAATACGGGGCGAGCGCCGGCGCGCACGATGGCGCTGGCCGAAGCAAAGAAACTGAAAGGTGAAGTCAGCACCTGATCGCCCGGGCCAATGCCCGCAGCCACGAGGGCCAGCCATAAAGCGTCGGTGCCGGAAGCGCACCCCACCCCGTCCCGCGCTCCGCAGAAATCGGCCAATTCGCGTTCCAGGGCCTCAACTTCCGGCCCCAGAATGTACTGTTGCGAAGCGCACACGCGCTCGACGGCGGCCAGGACCCCAGGGCGAATTTGTTCGTATTGGCGGTGGAGATCGAGCAGCGGTACCGGCTCGAATCCTGGTCCGTTGTCTTCCTCCGCCTTCGGGTCCAATTTTGATCTGGTGAGAGGTGCGGTCACAGAAAAAAGAGTTATAGAAAGAAGGAAGATTGTATCAGGTGGGTCGTTCTACTATGGTTAGAATAGCCGGATCGGCGAGGTTCACCCGGGCGATCTTGGACAACCTAGTGGCCGAGCATCCTCACCGTTTTTCATCGGCTATCTCTTAGCTTATTATTTCACTTCCAGCCGTTATCGACATCGGCGTTGTCCTGGACGCGAAGTGATATTTCCGGGTTATCTCCAGGGCAAGTTCCGAGGCGAACGCCGCTCAACAAGTGAGGTCCAGTCCCCGGAGCTTCTACATAAATTCATAGATATCGGGGCTGCGATCTTCCAATTCAGAGAGCCGCCTAAACAATCATCCTCACAACTGATTGAAAACAAGGGAAGTTACAGAACGTCTCTTTGGTCTGACAGTTGCTATATCACGATGTTCACGAGTGTGTTGTTGGGACAATCCCAGGCAAGAAACCGTCCCAACGGTTAACCAAGAGTGATTGGCAAGTCGAAAAGCAATTCGTCCATTACTGGAGAGACAACTATGAGTCGTATCGCAGCGAAGTTCGGCATGTTTGCCGTTTGCGTTTTCTCAGTCCTGCTGCTCGTTTCGTCAGCATTTGCGCAAGAGACGACCGGCGGACTGCAAGGCACAGTAAAAGACCCCAGCGGCGCCGTGGTTTCCAAGGCAAAGGTGGAACTGACCGGTACGGCCCAGGCAGGTGAGAAATCTTTGGAGACTGACAACTCTGGCTACTACCGTTTTGCGAATCTCGCACCCGGCTTGTACACGGTGACGGTAAAAGCCGCAGGTTTCTCCGAGTTAAAGCGCGAGGGCATTACGATTGAGGTTGGCCACTTGCCCACCCTCGATCTGACCTTGGCAGTCGGCGCTTCGGGTACGGTGGTCGAAGTAACCGCAGCAGCTCCGGTGATTGACGTCACAACCACTACCAATCAGACGAACTTGACCAGCGAGACGCTGAATGACACTCCACACGGCTACAGCTTTCAGTCGGTCATTCAGTTCGCGCCGATGGCCCGCAGTGAGCCTCTTGCGGGCGGTTCTGCTGGCGCGACCGGCAACGCCGGTGGCTCTCTCCCGGGCAGCGCGGGCAACGGATCGACCGTTGGATTCTCGATCGGCGGCGCAGCCGACTCAGAGAGCAGCTATCTCGTGGAAGGCCAGGACACCGAGAACAACTCCGGCGGTGCTTCCGCAGCCAATGTCCCGTTCCAGTTCATTCAGGAAGTCCAGGTTAAGACTTCGGGTATTGAGGCGGAACACGGTGGCGCCTTGGGCGGCGTTGTTAACGTCGTCATGAAGAAGGGTAGCAATGCTTTCCACGGTGAGTTTTTTACCACCTACGAATCGAACGGGCCGGATGCCAACCAGACCAACGCTTATCTGCGTTATGATCCCACCGTCACCCCACTGGCCGGTGTCGACCCACCTGCGCAGGACTATCAGGCGACGCAAGACCACTTCAAGACTGTCCAGCCCGGTTTCTCCGTTGGTGGCCCAATCTTTAAGGACCGCCTGTGGTTCTTCATGGGCTTTGCGCCTCTAATTCAAACCAGGGCGAGAAATGTGAACTTCGGCGCCAATGATAACGGGGCTGGGCTGCAGTACTTTACTCAGGATAGGGCAACCTACTTCGGCACTTTCCGCTTGGACGCGACCTTGACTCAGAGGATCCGTGTCCACGGTTCCTGGCTTGACCAATACGCGAGGGAAACGGGTGACAGCCTGCCGACCGGAGATCCGGTGGGGTGGCAGAAGAATGCGGGGTACGTCAATACCGCCATAAATAGCCCTCTGTCAAGTTACAATCACGGCCTTGGCTGGTCGGCTCCGAATTCAACCTACAACTTCGGCGCAGACATCAATCTGACCTCGAAGATCGTCTCCACCACTCGCTTCGGCTATTTTTTCCAGAACTATCACGACTTCGGATGGCAGACTTCCACTCCGGACCTGATTTGGGGCACTAACAGCGTAGGAGCGCTTGATAACGCGGGAAACCCGCTGCCGTTGAGCTTGCAGCAGCAAGGTGGCACTCAGACCGCTCCGTACCTGAACCCCTTCACCGTACGCAACGCTAACAAGCACTATCAGTTCAACGAGGACGTGGCGTTCTTCAAAGGCGGCTGGTGGGGTACCCACAACATTAAGGCGGGTTACCAGCTCAATCGCTTGACCAACTCGATTTCCCAGAACGGCAATGTGCCCGAAGTTTTCCTGTATCCGGGAGCCGGACAGAGCCACGGGCCCTCAACCAACACTGGTGCAGCCGCCTGCACTACTCTGGCGGCGGAGTGGGGCGGAAACTGCGCAGGCCAATATGGCTATGCGTTCGTTCAGGACTTTGCGACCGTTCTGCCACAGGTAGCCGGCGACTGGAACCACGCCCTGTTTGCCCAGGACAATTGGACAATTGGGCACGGTTTGACTTTGACTCTCGGCATCCGCGTCGAAAAGGAAAGCCTGCCTGTTCCTGCGGGAGTCATTCCCGCCGGGCTTCAGGCACCCTCATCCATTAACTTCTCTTGGAGTGACAAGATTGAGCCTCGTCTGGGAGCTGCGTGGGGATCGCGTGACGGCAGGATTAAGCTGTTCGGCAGCTACGGCGTTACCAACGATGTCATGAAGCTGCTGCTGGCCCAAACGTCTTGGGGAGCGCAGGCTTTTGAGCAATGCGCTTACCCGCTCGGCCCGGATGCGTCCGGTGGGTTCAGCAACGCTGATATAAACGCCGTTTTCGTCAACGGACGCGCCTGCCCGAATGGTTTGCCGAGCACGCAAGCCAACTTCGCCGGAGGTGCGCCGCCAGCATCGTTTACAGATGCTGGAAGCGGCACTTCGATTATCGAGAACGTGAACTTCCGGCCCTGGGAGCCGGTCGCCCCCAACGTGAAGCCATATCGGCAGCACGAGTACGTAGCAGGTGGGGACTACCAGATATCCAAGAGTTTGGCGTTCGAAGCGCGCTATGACCGCCGGCGTCTCGATCACGTGATCGAGGATGCGTCTTTGGCGGATCCGGCCCTGTTCGAGCTCTACACCGTCGTTAATCCTGGCGAAGGTGTAAACAAGACCATTGACGGCTATGCCAATTACCTGACCGGCCTGGGGCAGGCATTCGGCATTCCCGGATTTCAATTCAACTTCTACTCTCCTTTTGGTACCTGTCCTTCGTGCCCAAACAATCCCACAGCCGTGCGCAATTACGACGGTGTGGAGTTTAGGCTGACCAAGAGCACGTCCAGGGGTTGGGCTGGAATGTTTAGCTACACCTACAGCAGACTCTGGGGCAACTACACGGGTCTGACCACCACCGACCAGATCGACGGAGGCAATACCGGGCGCAACTCACCTGACACAACCCGTTCGTTCGATGAGCCGTTCTACTACTTCGGAGCCAACGGCAAGTCTAACAACGGTCTATTGCCGACCGATCGTCCGAACACCTTCAAAGGCGACGCGTATTATCGCCTGCCTTGGAGAGGCAACGTCCAGGCGACCACGTTCGGCATTTTTTCCTATGCCTATCAGGGTTCTCCGGTCAGTTCGTACGTTGACTTGAGCGATGCCTCTTACGGCGCGCCCTTGGAGTCCACGTATATCTTTGGCCGCGGAGAATGGTCCAATATAACTGGCTCAACCGGGAACCTAACGCTCGGTACGCCATATTTCCGCCGTACGCCGTGGTACTACCAGACTGATTTCAATCTTTCCCATGAAATCAAAGTGAATAAGAACAACGAGCACCAACTCCTTGGATTTTCCGTAAATGCTACCAATTTGTTCAACGAGAAATCCATCACTGCGTACTATGGCGGCTTTAACTCCATTTACTATGACAACACGCCATTGCAGCCGAACGGAGTAAAGATCAACGCGGGTGCGAGTCTGTATAGCGTGCTGGAGGGTGGCTATAACCCGCAGCAGTGGGTAAATGGAGGCGTTGGAGCCTACGGTACAGCTCCAGCGGTGATTCAGAGTTCGTGGTACGGCAAGCCGTTCCTGTACCAGTTCGGACGTAACCTCCGTTTTGGTGCCCACTTCACGTTCTAGTTCCTGAACTCGTAGCTGACAATAAGGGAGCCGGAATTCCGGCTCCCTTTTTATTTTGCGAAGAACTACTTCCCGAACATCGGGTAGTGGCTGGCCGCGCCCATGAAGAACAGCAGAACGATCGACAGAAACGCGTTCGCTCTGCTGGCCAGGAATGCCTGACGCGCCATCGCCTTGGCTTTGTCAGGCATGGGCGTGCCGTTGGCGGCATTATCCCGGGTCCATTGAATGAGACGCTTCTGAATGCGCCAGATTACTCCCCAGACGTTCAGCATCATCACCCAGCCCATGCCGCCGCCGATACCGATGGCGAGCAGGCGGTTGCTCTCCCACCCGCTGCTGTTCAGGCTTAGAAACAGCCAGGAGGCGGCTGCGACTACCACGGCGTACACCACGCCGATGAACGCTCCCTGGTCGAAGATTCCTTTGCCCGGGATAAGGCAGGCGTAGAGAACGCCCCAAACGATGGTCCAGATCAGAAAGAAGCTGCCCATCACTGGCCCTGAGGATGCGCCGGGAAATCCCTGAAGATGGGCGTTTTGCGCATCAGCCGCGACGATGTTTCCCCAATAGGCCAGTCCAGCAAGAACGGTGAGAACCGCCGACATGCGGAACCACCACAGGGCGCGGGTCATCAGCGCAGGCATGACTTTGCCTTTGGTGCCTGCGTCCAACTCCTTCATCAGCGGGACATTGACCAGGTTGAAAAAGTAAAGCAGTCCAATCCAGGTGATGCCGGCCAGAAAGTGGATCCAGCGCAGCAGCATCTGGAGGTTAGTGTTGAAATCCGTGGGCAGATGAATTTCCGGAGCGAACAACATTGCCAAAGCGGCGCTTGCCATGAAGCCTCCTATGGGCGATAGTCATCTCAAATGCAGAATTAGGTGTAGGCGCAGCAGAATTGCCCCACGCGGGGGATTGTACACAAGGGTGGGAGCAGGAGCGAGGACGTGCTGGGGAAGGTGGTGGATTCCGTAAATCTTCACACCGTAAAAGAAATGCATTTTTCCGTAACTTCCGGGTTGAAAAGCGCGTTAGGACACCGTATGGTACTCGCAGCTACCTGCTGGCCGTTGCCCTTTCGGTGCGGTGCCGTACTGGCAGGTTTATCCCCCCGTGTTCCTTAGCCTTGCGGAGCCAGGGAACATGCTGTTGCTTTGAGCGCGCGGTGGCCACTGCCGAGGCGCAGATTGAGATGTCCGAGGTCAAGAACTTAAGGAGATCGGCTATGGAAAGCAGCAAGCCGGCACAAAACATCCAGGATTCCTTCTTGAACACGGCCCGCAAGGAGAGAGCGAGCATAACCATTTATCTGTTGAGCGGGGTGAAGCTGACGGGCCGCATCCGTTCCTTCGACAAGTATTCGGTGGTGCTGGAGGCCAACGGGCAGGAGCAGTTGATCTTCAAACACGCCATCTCGACGATTGTGATGGGACGCACCGCCCCGCATGGCGTGCATGTGGCGCATGGAGACGGAAGAGCCGCAGCTGCATCGGGAGCGGCGGCGGCGCCGGCAGCGGCGGCGAGCGCTTCCGGTTCCGAAGGGTAAGGCGTTTTCAGTTTGCGCAGTTCTCATCCCAAAAAGACCCGTGACCATGCGTCCCGCCTGGGACGCGTGCCCCTCGGCGCAGAGGCCGTGCGCCGGGAGGGGGATCAGGAACGCGCGTTTCTGGTGGGCTTGGAGGTGCGCACGCGCGGCCGCGGCGGCGCGGTTACGGCTCAGGCCCAGGCCGCGCGCGATGCAGCTTCGGCTGCGCCCGGCGCGAAGGCTACAGTTACGGGCGCAGTTCCGGGAAAGTCCGGCGGCAACAAACCCTCAATTGCCGAGTTCGACGCCGATGAATCCCTGGCGGAATTGCGGACGCTTGCCGAAAGCGCGGGCGCGAAAGTGGTCGGCGAAATCCTGCAGCGGCGCGACCGGATTGACCCCGCAACTCTGATTGGCGCCGGCAAGCTGGAGGAGATTGCCGGGGGGGCCGCGTCGGTGAATGCTGACCTGATATTGTTCGATCACGATCTCAGCGCTTCGCAGCAGCGCAACGTCGAAAAAATCGTGAAACGGCGGGTGATCGACCGCACCCAGCTCATCCTCGATATTTTTGCGCGGCACGCGCGCACGCGGGAAGGCCAGTTGCAGGTGGAGTTGGCGCAGTTGCAATATCTGCTGCCGCGGCTGGCGGGACGCGGCGTGGAAATGTCACAGCTCGGCGGCGGCATTGGCACGCGCGGCCCCGGTGAAACTCAGCTGGAAACCGATCGCCGAAAAATCTACCGCCGCGTCCGCCACGTCGAACAGCAACTGGAAAACGTGCGGCGCATCCGGGCGCAGCAACGGCAACGGCGCGAATCGGCGCCGGTCGCCACTATAGCCCTGGTGGGGTATACCAACGCCGGCAAATCGACGCTGTTCAACGTGCTCACCCGGGCGGGAGTTTTGTCTGCGCCACGCATGTTCGCCACCCTGGATCCGACTATTCGCGCGGTGACTCTGCCCTCGAAGCGCAAAGTGCTGCTTTCGGACACTGTGGGTTTTATCCGCAAGCTGCCGCACACGCTGGTCTCGGCTTTTCGCGCCACGCTTGAAGAAGTGCAGCGCGCGTCGCTAATTTTGCATGTCTCCGACGCCAGCAGCCGGCTTTCGGCCGAGCAGGACGCGCAGGTGGAGATTGTGTTGAAAGAGCTGGAAGCGGAAAAAAAACCGCGCCTGCGCGTGATGAACAAAGTCGATCTGCTGGATGTGGAAGTGGCAGAAACATTAATGAACGACGCCCGCCGTGATGAAGCCCACAGCAACGGGTCTGGAGCGATTTACGTTTCCGCGGTCGATGGCACGGGACTGGATCCGTTGCTGGCTCGAATTGACGACATGATCGAAGAAGATCGAGTCAGCCGCGTGCATTTGCGTGTGCCGCAGAAGGAAGGGAAGACGCTGGCGTTGCTCGAAGCCAAGGCGCGGATTTACTCGCGGAAGTACAAAGATGGAGCGGTGCTGCTGGAAGTGGAGGCGCCGGAGTCGGTGGTGAGGCGGGTGAGGGAATTCATTGCGGAGTAGACTAAGCGGACAGCTGGCCGATCCCAATGCTCGCCTGGCAGCTGTCTGTTTCACGGAGAAGCGATGGATTCACTTAAACGTATCTTGAGGTTTTGTTTCGCAGCCGCAGTATTCTTCTCAACCTCGCTATTCGCCAGCGATACCCTCCTGATTCACGGCCACATCTATACCGGCAATCCCAAAGCACCGTGGGTACAGGCGCTGGCCATCACCGGGACGCGTATCGATGCCGCGGGAAGCGACCGGGAAATCCTGGGCCGGCAGTCGCCCAAGACGCAGGTCATCGATCTCGAAGGCAAGACAGTGGTTCCAGGATTTTCTGACTCGCATACACACATGTGGCTGGGCGCGCTGGCGCTGCACGGGCTCAATCTGTCGGTTCCCGAAGAGAGCATTACGCCCGAAGACAATCCCGAGGAATTGGTTCGCAGGCTGAAGGCTTACGCCGCGAGCCATCCCAGCGACAAGATTTTGTTCGCGCGGGCTGACTTCGAGACCACGCCGCCCAGACTTCCCACGCACGAGTTGCTGGATCGTGCCGTTGCCAACCGCCCCGTGGTCGTGCATTTCACAGCCGAACACGCGTTGTGGGTGAACGCGAAGGCGCTGGCCATGGCGGGAATCGGCGACCTGCCTGTCGCCAACCCGGAGGAAGAGAAATACATCGTCCGCGATGCTGGCCACCACCCTACTGGCCTGCTGTTGGAAGCCGCGATGCAGGTGATGGACCGGGCGGTCGCCCAGCAGCTTTCGCGGGAAGAGAAGTTCGATCTGCTGCGGCAGGCTTCGCTGCATTTGAACAGCTACGGCATCACTAGCATCACCAATGCGAGCGGCGATCTGGCGGAGATTCAGCTCTATGCCGCGTTGCGCGACCGCGGCGAACTCACGGTCCGAACGAAAACGTCGTTCGGCGCGATTGGAGCGGTTCATCACCTCACGCCCCAGTTCCTGGCCGACCTCGACAAAGCGCGATCGCTGTACCACGACGACTGGGTCTCCGCTAATCTGGTGAAATTCTTCGCCGACGGCGGTACGGGAGAGATTCCTCCGCTCATGTACGATCCCGCGGATTACAAGAAGCTGGTTCTGGAATTGGACAAACGCGGCTACCAGATCATGACTCACACCTACCGCCCTGACACTTCACATATGGTTGTGAATACGTATGAAGAGGTCGAGAAGGCGAATGGGCCGCGAGACCGGCGCCTGCGAGTAGAGCACGCCGATTTTGTTCCGGCCGAGGACATCCCGCGGCTGGCCAGGCTATCGCTGATTCCCAGCATGCAGCCGGCGTTTTGTTGCACAAAAGAGGGCACGAATTATGATCCACGGGAGCATCACACGACCGACCGTTGGCAGAGTATAGAGAAGGATCACGTAATGCTGGCTTTCGGCAGCGACTGGCCTTGTACGTGGCCGGTCGATCCATTGATTGGGATTCAGGAGGCGGTCACGCGCCAGATCTGGCGTCCGGCGGACGGGCGCGCAGATTTTCCCGGCGGAGTGTTCGACGGGGCAGGGCAGGCGGGCAGTGTCGCGACCAAGGACACCTACGTTCCCGAAGAACGGCTCACGGTTGAGCAGGCGGTGAATGCGTATACCCAGGGTTCGGCTTATGCCAGGTTTTCAGAGGACGGACTGGGAACGCTCGAGGTAGGTAAGGAGGCCGACCTGGCTGTATTGTCGCGGGATATCTTTTCCGCGAAGCCAGAGGACATTTCGAAGGCGCACGTCGTGCTTACGATGGTGGGCGGGAAGACAGTTTTCAACAGCGGGAAATGAGGCGTGGGTTGTCCCAATGGCGGCTAGCGCCTCAATACCCCGGAAATCCAATTTAAAAGGGCCGGCAACCAAGAAGCGGTGACATTCCTTGGCTATCGGCCCTTTCGATCCTGAATTGGATCGGAGGTGATACTTCTATGCTAATCCTCCCAACGCGGAAGTCAAGGATTAGTTGCAGATTTCTGCATGGGGCTGCAAAAGTGGGTTTGCGTGGAGCAAACCGGCCCTCTTTCGGGCCAAGCCAGGTCGTGGAGCCAGCGCGAGCCGAAGTTAGAATTTCCTAATCTTTCTCGATCTTTCACGCATTTGGGAAGTGGGTGAAAATACTGCCCCTTTCCGTTGACATAAACCCTCTCGCACGTTAGACTTAACAGTTTTCATAGCCCTCATTTTCCTGTACCGCGGCAATCGATGGATCAAACACTGCGACAATTGGGCGAATTACTGCTTGGAGCCGTGCCCACAGTAATTCTGGTTACGCTGCTCTACGGCCTCTATGGGGCCATCGTCCACCGGCCCCTGCGGCGGGTATTGGAGGAGCGGCGCAGCAAGACCGAGGGTGCGGTCGAGAAGTCGCGTGCCGATATTGCCGCGGCGGAGGCGCGCACGTCGGAATATGAACAGCGGCTGCGAGAGGCGCGGGCGGCTGTGTTTCGCGCGCAGGAAGCGCGGCGCAAGGCGATTCTGGATGCGCGCACTGCGGCTCTGAACGAAGCGCGCAAGAAAGCGCAGGCGCAGGTGCAGGCGGCGAAAGCCGGGATACAAAAAGATCAGGAAGCTGCCCAGGCTGGCTTGCAGGCAGAGGCGCAGACGCTGGCGGTGGAGATTATCCGGCGAGTGTTGCAACCGGTCGAGGCCGGCCGATAGTGAAGGACAACAGCCCTCGGCGTTCTGACAATCCGCGTTCTAAGAAGATGATTGCAAAAAAAAATCTCCGGGTTGCGGCGTTGATTCGGTCGCTGGCTATCGGGATTGTCGCGATTGCTGTATGCGGAACGCTTTCTTCTTTACCGGCTCAGCAACCCAGCTCCGCACCCGCTCTGGAACAGCCTGCTCCGGAAGTTCCTCCCTCCAGGCAGGATCAGCCCCCGGATCAAAAAGGCCGTAAGGTGCGGGACCAGCCTGGTCTCGCCCGGCAACTCGCTCATGAAACCCGGGAGGCCGCGGGCGAAGAAAAAGACGAGACCGCAGAGTTCAAAGAGTCTCCAGCAGTGGTTTTCGTGTCCCGCATCACGGGCTTAAGTTTGCCCCATGCCTATTTGTTGTGTGTGCTGCTGAACTTTGCCGTGATCGCGGTGGTACTTGTGTGGGCTGGCCGCAAGTACCTGCCGGGTACCTTCCGGGCGCGGACAGAGGCAATCCAGAAGGCCATGCAGGAGGCGCAGAAGGCCAGCGAAGAGGCTCGCCGGCGCCTGTCGGAAATTGAATCGCGTTTGATGAAACTCGACGTCGAGATTGGCATGATGCGCGATGCGGCGGAAAAGGAAGAAGCCGCCGAGGAAGCGCGAATTCAAGCCGCAGCTCAGGAGGACGCGCGCAAGATCGTAGAATCGGCGCAGCAGGAGATCGCAGCCGCCGTCAAGGCTGCTCGCCGCGATTTGACCGCCTACGCGGCCGATCTGGCAGTCGGTCTGGCCCAGAAGCAGATCAGGGTGGACGCCGCAACCGATCAGGCCTTGGTTCGAAGCTTTGCCGGAGAGTTGGGTGAGACTGAAGCGGCTTATGGCCGGCGAAAGGATGGAAACTAAGGCATGGCTTCGGTTGCCAGCACCTACGCCCGGGCATTTGCGGACGTAGTCCTGCACGATCGCCTGGATGCGGATGGTTGCATCGCCGAGCTGCGGATGATCGCTCAACTCCTGGACGAGAGTCGGGATTTGCGGCGAGTATGGGAGAATCCGGCGATTCCCGCCGAGCAGAAGCGTGACGTGCTGAACGCAGTCGTCCAGCGGGATGGGATTTCAAAGCCGGTGAGAAATCTTGTCGCCGTCGTGATCGACCACCGGCGGGTGCATTTTCTGCCGCGGATCATACAGCAACTGGAGAAGGAGCTCGACGCCCGGCTGGGATTTGCAGAGGCTGAGATTACCAGCGTGCGGCCGCTGGCTGAGCCTGAAAAACGCGAATTTGAGGCCCAGGTCGCAAAGCTGACCGGCAAGAAGGTACGCGCGAAATACGGGCAGGATGCATCCCTTTTGGGAGGAGCTGTAGTCCGCGTGGGCAGCACAATTTACGACGGTTCGGTAAAAGGACAGTTGGAGAGGATTAAGGAAGCTATTAGTTCGTAGCGATGAGCTGCGAGCTGTGAGCTTCGAGCCATCCCCATGCGGAGTCTGGCAATGCGGATGGTCAACAGATCGAAAGAGGCAGCTGCTTGCTCGCGGCTCAAAGCTCGCAGCTCATCGCTAATTCTATGGCACAAATCAAGGCAGACGAAATTACCAAGCTGATCCGCGAGCAGATCGAGAACTACGAGTCGAAAATCTCGGTGGATGAGACGGGCACCGTTATCACCCTTGGCGATGGCATTGCCCGGGTGTACGGCCTGGATAAAGTCATGGCCGGAGAACTTCTTTCCTTCCCCCATGGCATAGCCGGCATTGCCATGAACCTTGAAGAGGATCAGGTGGGCGTGGTGCTGCTCGGCGAATACACCGAGATCAAAGAGGGCGATGAAGTCAAGCGCACGGGCCGCATCATGAGCGTACCCGTGGGCGACAACATGGTCGGCCGGGTGGTTAATTCTCTGGGACAACCTATCGACGACAAGGGACCGATCTCTACCGACAAATTTATTGCGCTGGAGCGCCTGGCTCCTGGAGTAATTGACCGGCAGCCAGTGCGCGAGCCGATGGCGACCGGGTTGAAGGCCATTGACAGCATGATTCCCATTGGCCGCGGCCAGCGCGAGTTGATCATCGGCGACCGCCAGACGGGAAAAACCGCGGTCGCTCTCGACACCATCATCAACAGCAAGGGCAACGATCTTATTTGCATCTACAATGCCGTCGGCCAGAAGCGTTCTTCCATTGCGCAGGTGGTGAAGATTCTGGAAGACGCGGGCGCCATGGAATACACGATCGTGGTGGCCGCGTCGGCCTCGGAACCCGCACCGATGCAGTACATCTCGCCCTACGCGGCGACCGCTATCGGCGAATACTTTCGTGACAGCAAACGCCACGCGCTGGTTATTTACGACGATCTTTCGAAGCACGCGGCGTCCTATCGTGAAATTTCGTTGCTGCTGCGCCGCCCACCCGGCCGCGAGGCGTATCCTGGAGACGTTTTCTATCTCCACTCGCGCCTGCTGGAACGCTCGGCAAAATTGAGCGACAAAAATGGCGGCGGATCGTTGACCGCGCTGCCCATCATTGAAACCCAGGCGGGCGACGTTTCCGCGTACATTCCGACCAACGTGATTTCGATCACGGACGGCCAGATTTATCTGGAGACCGATCTGTTCAACCAGGGCATACGGCCGGCCGTGAACGTTGGCCTGTCGGTGAGCCGCGTCGGCGGCAGCGCTCAGATCAAAGCCATGCGCCAGGTGGCCGGCACGTTGAAACTGGAACTGGCGCAATACCGCGAACTGGCTGCGTTCGCCCAGTTCGGCAGCGATCTCGACAAAGCCACGCAAGCGCAGTTGAATCGCGGGCAGCGCCTGGTTGAACTTCTGAAGCAGAACCAGTTCTCGCCCCTCCCGTTTTCCAAGCAGATTCTGATTATTTTTGCCGGCACCGGAGGATTTCTCGACGACCTGCCGGTCGATCAGGTGCGCGACTTCGAGAAACAGCTTTATGAGTACGTGGATGCCACGAATCCCGGCCTGCTGCGCACCATCATGGAGAAGAAGATTCTCGACGACGGTTTGAAAGGTCAGATGAGCAATCTGGTCAAGGAAGCGAAGCAGCAGTTTGTAGCCAGCAGGGAAGCGGTAGCGAAATGATAGTTCTCAGTTCCCGGTTCTCAGTTTTCAGCAAGAACTCAAAGCCAAAGGAGTTCAACTGGGAACTGGGAACTGAGAACCGAGAACCGGGTTCCAATGCCTAACATTCTCGATATTCGGCGCCGCATCCGCAGCGTGATTAACACGCGGCAGATCACCAAGGCCATGAAAGTGGTCTCGGCGGCGAAGCTTCGCCGCGCGCAGGACCGCGCTATGGCAGCGCGCCCCTATGCGCAGATGCTGACCAATGTGCTCAAGTCGCTGGTGGCGCGGGCGGAGATTTACGATCCGGAAACTGGTGAACCCAAACATCCATTACTGGTGCAGCGGCCGGAAAAAAATCTGCTGATGATCGTGGTCACGGGTGACAAGGGTTTGGCCGGCGGTTTCAACGCCAACATCAACAAAGCCGCATTGCGCTTTATCGAGTCGAAGGAAGGCGATTCGAAGGAAGAAAAGAATGTCGACATCGAGGCGATCGGGCGAAAGGGCCGTGACTTTCTGCGGCGGCGTTACCCGGCAGCCAAAGTGCAGACCCACACTTTAGCCGATCTTGACGAGTTTGAAGTTGAGCGCGGTGCAGCCGAACGATCGGCTGCCGTTCAGATCGTCGGAGAGCACGTAGGCATCCTGGGCAAAGTGGGGTTCGCCCAGGCTTCGGCACTGGCTGAAAGTGTGATCGAGCGCTATACCCGCGAGGAGATCGATGCGGTTTACGTGGTGTTCAACGAATTCAAGTCGGTGATCGCGCAGCGGCTTATTGTGGAGCAGATTCTCCCTATCGAAACCATTGGCAAACAAACCGTCCGCCTCTCCGAAGAAATGACGGAAGAGGAAAGGAAGAAGGCGAAGGAAGCGGCGATTAGCGCGGGGGTCGGAATGCGCAAATCGCCGGCCGATGAAGTGGCGGAGAAGTTTGCCACGGCGCAGGTCGATTACATCTATGAGCAATCGCCGGAGGAACTATTTCGCGACCTGCTGCCGAAATATGTTTCCATCCAGATTTTCCGGGCGCTGCTGGAATCGGTTGCCGCCGAGCATGCCGCGCGCATGACCGCGATGGATTCGGCCACCAACAATGCAACCGACATGATTGACTCGCTGACCCTGGTGATGAATCGCGCACGCCAGGCGAAGATCACCAAGGAAATTATCGAAATCGTCAGCGGCGCAGCCGCAATGTGAAGGGCTATTGGGCCATTGGCTTTTGGTTCTTAGCTTTTCACGAAAGACTTTGGCGGCGCTGGGTGGGCTCGAGTTTGCAACTTCGCTGTAGCGACGAGATTTAGCTAAAAGCCAATAGCTAACAGCCAAAGAGCTGAGGTTTTATGCCAGAAAATATCGGACATGTAATTCAGGTAGCGGGACCGGCGGTGGACGTGCAATTTGCCGAAGGCCATTTGCCGCCCATCTACCAGGCGGTGGAAGTGGTCAGCGACGGCTTCAACGTGCCCGACCCCATCAACGTGATTCTCGAAGTGCAACAGCATCTGGGCGAAGGCCGGGTGCGCTGCATCGCCATGGAGCCGACCGATGGCATGGTGCGCGGCATGAAGGCCATCGACCAGGGCGGGCCGATTTCGGTTCCCGTGGGCCGGGGCACGCTGGGACGCGTGATGAACGTGATCGGCGAACCTGTCGACCAGTTGGGGCCGATCGAATACAAAGAAAGATTGCCCATTCATCGGCTCGCGCCGGCGTTCGATGAGCAGGCTACAACCGCCGAAATGTTCGAAACCGGGGTGAAGGTCATCGATCTCATCCAGCCCTTCTTGAAGGGCGGCAAGATTGGATTGTTCGGCGGCGCCGGCGTGGGCAAAACCGTCGTCATCATGGAACTCATCAACAATGTCGCCAAGAACCACGGCGGCTACTCGGTATTTGCCGGCGTAGGCGAGCGCACCCGCGAAGGCAACGACTTGTGGCTGGAAATGACCGAATCGGGCGTGATCAAGCCGGGCGATCCGGCGCACTCGAAGGCGGCCCTGATCTATGGGCAGATGACTGAACCTCCCGGGGCGCGTCTGCGCGTGGCGTTGACCGGGTTGACGGTGGCGGAATATTTCCGCGACGCCGAGGGCGCGGATACGCTGCTCTTCATCGACAATATTTTCCGCTTCACGCAAGCCGGTTCCGAGGTTTCCGCGCTGCTCGGCCGCATGCCCAGCGCCGTCGGTTATCAACCAAACCTGGCCACCGAAATGGGCGAATTGCAGGAGCGAATTACTTCAACGAAAAAAGGATCGGTCACGTCAGTGCAGGCCATTTACGTTCCCGCCGACGACTTGACCGATCCCGCGCCAGCCACCACGTTTGCCCACCTTGACGCAACCACGGTGCTTTCGCGTGCCTTGACCGAGATTGGAATCTATCCCGCAGTCGATCCGCTGGCCTCGACGTCACGCATTCTCGATGCCCGCATCGTCGGCCAGGAGCATTACGACGTGGCGCAAAGAGTGAAGAAGACGCTGCAGACATATAAAGACCTGCAGGATATCATCGCGATTCTCGGCATTGACGAACTCAGCGAGGATCAGAAGCTTACGGTCGCGCGGGCGCGAAAGATTCAGCGCTTCCTTTCACAACCGTTCCACGTGGCCGAGCAGTTTACTGGCGCGGCGGGACGTTATGTCAAGATTGCCGATACGGTGAAGGGCTTCAAGGCGATCGTCGATGGCAAGTATGACGACATCCCGGAGCAGGCGTTTTATATGAAGGGGCCGATTGAGGAAGTGCTGGAAGCAGCGGAGAAAATGAAAACCGCCGCGTAGCGGCGGAGTTCGGGCGTCGCCATTGGGCTTCGGCAAAACCGAAGACCAATAGGTTTTGCGATTCTGCCGAAGCCCAAAAGCCGAAGCCAGAAAGCCGATTTATGGATACTTTCCAACTCGAAATCGTCACGCCGGAAAAGAGGGTGGTCGACACCGCGGCGGAGGAAGTTCAGATTCCCGGCAAGAACGGTTATCTGGGCGTTCTCCCCGGGCATGCGCCCTTGATCACCGAACTGGCCGTGGGCGAGGTCAGCTTCCTCTCGCAGGCCAAGGAAGAGCGACTGGCGGTGGCGTGGGGATTTGCCGAAGTTCTTCCGGACAAAGTAACGATTCTTGCCGAAACCGCCGAGCGTCCCGGAGAGATCGACGTGGAGCGCGCCCGCAAAGCCAAACAACGCGCCGAGGAGCGGCTGAGCAGCGGCGATCCCAATGTGGATGTTGAACGCTGCCTCGACGCCCTCCATAAGGCCGAAACCCGGCTGGATGTCGCGGAGAACAAAGGTTAGCCGCGTTCAAGATCGGTACCGCATCCGCCCCTGAAGAAAATCAGATCCCCAGCTTCTTCACTTCTTCGTTGTAATACTTGCGGTAAAGAATATCCCACTCCTGAGAGCCTTCGAGAATGGTGCGCTTCTGGCTCTCGATTTTCTGGCGGGCGGTCTGATCGATCCTCTCTTCGCTGTTGAGGAGATCTTCAAGAATCTTGCGGGTTTCCTGCCGGATGGTGTTGGGGTCTTCGACGAACTCGACCTCGTCCAGTTGCTTCAAGCCGTCGGTGACGGCCTTCGCCAGCACGTTAACCTTGTCGCGGCTCAGTCTCACAGCACCGCCTTGTACTTGCGCACCAGCTCGCTTTTCACTTTGCGGAACATCTCCTGGTAGTTGGCGCCGGTCTTGTTCATCTCTTCCGAGTAAGCCTCAAGAATGACCCGGACTTCGTCGTTGATGCGGTCTTCGAGCATCAGTTCCTCGAGCAGGGCGGCGTGGACGCGCTCGGTGACCTTGGGCACAGCGTTGGTTTCGATGGCCTTGCCGGCGATAAGTCTCTTGGTAACCTCGCGGGCGAGGTAGCCCACATATTCCTTGGAAAGAAGCATGTGCGGATCGAATGTCCTGTGTCAGCGGGAGCTTGTGTGCGAATTATAGAGTGTAACATGCCCGCCCGGTATAACCGGGCACGAGGCTCGAGGCGATTCTAATGTATATCGCCTTACGATATAATAAAAATGTCACTGCATCGCGGGACGATACAATCTACGGCATGAAAAGACTCACCTTGGCGGACTACCAGGCATTGGCCGAGTTCCGGTATCAGATCCGCCGGTTCCTTCATTTCAGCGAGCAGGTGGTAAAGCAGTCGGGGCTGGAGCGCGGGCAGTATCAACTGATGCTGGCCATTAAGGGCATGCCGGCCGGAATCCGTCCGCGGATTCGGGAACTCGCCACGCGCATGCAAATCCGCCATCACAGCGCGGTCGAACTGGTGAACCGGCTGGAGGCGGGAGGTTTTGTTCACCGCACGCGAGCCCAGGACGACCGCCGCGAGGTGTTGCTGGCGCTCACGCCGAAGGGAGAAAAGGTTCTCGGCGAGCTGGCTGCGCATCATCACGAAGAACTGCGGTCTGCCGGGCCGGAGCTGGTGGCGGCGCTGCGGCGCATTATGCGGGAAGGTGGCGACGCCCCGCCCGGCGGTCGCCATCTCCTCAGCAAAGGGGAAGCAAAAAATCATGAGCAGCCTTGAGGGTAATTTAACGGACCCGCCTCCAGGCACAGCGTCCAGCGGGGTTTCTGCCGTTTCAGGGAAAGGTCCGGTTCGCCGGGATCTCGCGCCCCCGCCGGCCCCCTTCCGCATGTTGCTGGTTTCGTTTCTCGCTGCGGCCATCGGGTTGGTTGCCGGGGTCGTAGCCTTCGCTCTTTACAAGTTAATCGGACTCTTCACCAATCTCTTCTTCTTTCATCGCTGGTCGGCTGACTTTGCCAGCGCACAGCACAATCATCTGGGCGGGATGGTCATCGTTATTCCCGTCATCGGCGGCCTGATCGTTGGCGTGATGGCGAAATACGGGACATCGAAGATCAAGGGCCATGGCATTCCAGAAGCGATGGAGGCGGTCCTGTTCAACCGCAGCCGGATCGCGCCGCGAGTGGCGATTCTGAAACCGATTTCAGCGGCCATCGCGATTGGAACTGGCGGACCGTTCGGCGCCGAGGGGCCGATTATTCAGACCGGGGGCGCGATTGGCTCGCTGGTCGGGCAGGCGTTTCACACCACGGCGGTGGAGCGCAAAGTGCTGCTGGCCTGCGGCGCGGCGGCGGGTATGTCGGCAACATTCAACACGCCCATTGCCGGCGTGATTCTCGCGATCGAGTTGCTTCTGTTCGAATTTAAATCGCGATCGTTCATTCCGCTGGTGATCGCAAGCACCCTGGCAACCGCCGTCCACATGCAGCTTCTGGGTTTGGGACCGATGTTTCAGGTGAGCGCGATGGATTTCGCCATTCCTCGTGGACTCCCTTTTTATCTTGTCCTCGGGGTGATCTGCGGCCTGGCTGCCGTCGGCTTCAGCAAGCTGCTTTATTGGGTGGAAGACCAGTTCGATAAACTTCCGTTCGACCAACTGTGGTGGCCGGCCATTGGCGCCCTCGGGCTGGGTGTCATCGGCTTTTTCGTGCCCCGGGTCCTGGGCGTCGGCTACGATACCATCGGCGATATTCTCAACGGCGGTCTCGCGTGGAAACTGCTGCTAGTGGTCATGGTGGCCAAGGCTGCAGCCCTGGCGGTCTCGCTCGGTTCCGGTACCTCCGGCGGACTGCTTGCGCCGTGCTTCATGTGGAGCGCCGCAATGGGCGGCATTTTCGCCATGCTGGCCAATTACTTTTTCCCGGGCTCGCACCTTTCGCCTGGCGCTTTCGCGCTGGTGGCCATGGGAGCGGTTTTTGCCGCAGCCTCGCGGGCCACGTTCACCTTTATCATTTTTGCTTTCGAAATCACGCACGACTACAACTCGGTGCTGCCGCTGATGCTGGTCAGCGTCATTGCCGACGGCATTGCCATCTTGCTCATGCCCAACAGTTCGATCATGACGGAAAAGTTGGCGCGGCGCGGGCTGCACGTTCATCAGGATTATGAAGCCGACATTCTCTCCCAGGCCCGCGTTTCCGACACTATGGAGCGGGAATTGCCGGCGATTCCGGCAGGCACTAAAGTGGGCGCTCTAGCCGAGCGCATCGCACGGCACGATCCTGCCGTCGCGCGGCACCAGGCCCTGCTGATTCTAGATGACACGGGACGGCTCTCCGGCATTATCACGCGGGGCGACTTGCTGCGCGCTCTCGACACAGATTCTTCCGGCGCCATGACTGTGCAGGAGGCAGGGACGGAACAATTGGTGGTGACATATCCTGATGAATTGATTTCAGAAGCTGCCGCCAAAATGCTGCGCCACGATATTGGGCGCCTGCCGGTGGTCGATCGTCCGGACGGGCGGAAGCCCGTCGGCTACCTCGGGCGCAGCGGCGTGATGGCGGCCCGCTTCCGTCATTTCCGGGATGAGCATGTGCGGGAGCCGGGATGGTTCTACGGCAAAAAAGGACTCCACCCTTCGGAAGCGGAGCAGTTCGTGCGCCGCAAAGATTGAACTTACGGCTTCTTTTCCGCCGCTTCTATCAACGGGCGCAAGGCCTGAACGGATACGCCCAGCGTGCCTCCGGAAAATCCATCGATATAAGCCGAGTTCACGCCAATTACCTCTCCATTGGAATTGAAGACCGGGCCGCCGCTGCCCCCGTGAGCCGTGGGCGCGTCGTAAATCAGTTTTGCGCCTACCACATCTCCCAGATGACCGCACGTGGTTGAGGGCCGGATCAGGGACAACGCGGCCAGTTCGCTGGCCGCCGTGATGTCGTTATGGCGGTATGCGAGGCGCTGGTAAATTCCGCTGGGAGACTTGGCTACCATTCCTGCAATGCCCATGGGATAACCGATCACCGTAACCAGTTCTCCCGGTTGCGCGCCGGTTTTCGCCAGAGGCAGTACGGCCAGATTGCGCACGGCCTCTCTGTCTTCGATTCGCAAGACGGCCAAATCATCGGTCGAGGAAAGGTTGCCCGGAGTCAAATTCACAGGCATGGGCGAGCCCGGGAAGAACACAACCAGGCTTTCCAGCATGGCCTTTGCCCCCCGGTGGATAAGGCTTTCGGCCTCGCTGTCGCCATACCAAGGCTCGGCCACGTGACGGTTTGTGGCCAGCAGGCCATCCCCGACAAGAAAGCCAGTACCGGAGACGCGGGCGCGAATGGCGGCAGGCTGGTTGGCGAACCCAACCTGATATATGCCATGGATGTAACCGATGGAGTTCCGGTAGCGATTCAGGACCAGCGCCGGAGTCGCCTGCTCGCGCTCAAGTTTCTCCACCTGTTGGGTGAGCCGATTGACCTGCTTCTGCAATTCATCCGGAGGCTGGCCCAGGACACTCGAGGGCGCATAGTAATGAAACATGGCGGCCACGCCGGCCAGCAACACCATGCCCAGCACGGCCTGCAGCACCTGCTGCCAGCTGTCGCTGACGGGGCTCGATTCCTGCGGAATCTGCGGTTCGGACATGGGTGCGCCGTCGGTCCAGCCTTCGCAGGGGGACGGCCGCTGGAGTCGCGAACACCCATCTTCCCTTGCAGGCCAGGGGTTTTCCACGGTACGGAAGATGATGTACCCCGGACGGGGGTAGGCCTTTTGACCGCTTTCGGAAGGGCCAGCGGGTCAATGATTTGCTGGCGATCCTTGCCTAAGCCTGGCGAGAGATTATGGCTTTACGCCCAGCCGCTTGGCCATTTCGTCGTACAGAAAGCCGACGCCCGGCTGGTAGGGCTGAACCCATTCGCCATCGATCACAAACTGCGGGATTGCGCGCTTGCCCGTGTGCTTGACGATTTCATCGACCGCGCCCGGGGTGTTCTCGATGTCGATATCTTTATAGGGAATGTTGTACTTGGCCAGAAAGCGCTTGGCCTCGCGGCAATCGGGACACCAGAATGCAGAGTAGAGGGTGAGTTCCATGCGTACTTACAGTGTAACGTGAAGAACGCCCGCTGTGCCGAGGGCCGCGCGATAGTGCTGCGCTGTGCGACAATCAAGAACCGCAGCGGCCGAAGCTGCCCTGATTCCAAGGCTTTCTGGCCCAGCTCAAAGCCGCGCCCTTTCAGAACCGGGAACAATCTCTATACCCGCTCCAAATCGGCCACAGTGCGATCGTTCACCACGTTCCCTGTATTCAGGGTTGAAGCCGGTTCAAACAACAGGAACCAGCATTCTTCGTCAGCCACCGGGCGATGTTCCACCCCGCGAGGTACGACGATAAACTCGCCCTCTTCAATCCACTCGTGGTGGTCGAGAAACTCCATGCGGAAGCGGCCTTTCACTACGAGAAACAGCTCGTCTTCGTTGTCGTGATGGTGAAATACAAACTCGCCTTTGATTTTGTCGAACTTGACCATCTGTCCGTTGAGTTCGGCGCCGATGTACGGCTTCCAGTACTCGTGAATCTGAGCGAATTTCTGGGCGATGTTGACTTTGCGCATGATGGTCCCCCGGATGGTAACTCGTAGCTTCGATGAATAGATTATCTGTCGGGGAGAATGGTCGCAACGTACCACATATCGGACTGTCCTCCCGCCGAGCGGCATCTGGTCATCTGTTTTAAGTGATACGTTTTAATATAGGAAAATAACCCTCCGGCCTAAGGACTCTGAAAGATGAAAAATCGCAAAATTGTTCTCTCGTGCCTTTCCGCTTTGATCATTGCATGCGCCAGCCGCGGACCAATCGCTTTGGCGCAAGCCGCTCCGCAGGGTACGCTGTCCGTACGTTGGGAAGAGCTGATCGCCGCCGATTTTCGCCAGGGCATTCGGCAATCGCAAGCAACCTGCCTGCTGCCGTTCGGCATTCTTGAAAAACACGGTCCGCATCTGCCGATCGGTACCGACCTGCTCGACGTGCGGTATGCCGCCTTGCATGCCGCCGAGAAGGAATACGCCATGGTTTTTCCCGAATACTATTTTGGGCAGATAGCGGAAGCGCGCCACGAGCCCGGAACCATGGCCTACAGCCGCGACCTGCAACTGGCATTGCTGCAGGAAACCACCGACGAGATGGCGCGCAACGGCTGCAAGAAAATCATCATAGTAAATGGGCACGGGGGCAACGAATTGTTGTTGCCGTATTTCGCCCAGACGCAATTGGATAAGCCGCATGATTACGTGGTTTATGTCTTCGACAAGCGCAGTCCGGAGTCAGGCGGTCCGCCCAAGAAGAGCTCGCTCACAAATTGGCACGCGGGCGAAGACGAGACTTCGAAGATGATGATCGCTCGGCCGGATACCGTACACATCGACCGCGCCGCCAGCGAATCCGGCGCGGACCAGCACCGCCAGAATCTGCCGGATGATGTTTACACGGGCATATGGTGGTACGCGCGTTTTCCCAACCATTATTCCGGCGAAGGCGCCGCGGCGACGCGGGAACTTGGACAGTTTCAGATGGATTGGTGGATTGATGCCGTGGTTAACGTGATTCGGGCGGTAAAGTCCGATGACGTCAGCCTGAAGCTGCAAAACGAATTTTACGAGAAGAGCAGGCATCCGCTGGACACGCAGCCGTAGGCGCCGCGTAGATGCAACCTGGTAGAGACGTAGCTTGCTACGTCTCTACCAGGAAGTGTGTCAGGAACTCCCGATCAAAACGCCGGTGATGAACACCAGCACTCCGCCCAGTCCGACCTGCAACGCCGCTGAAACCCACGGGGTATCCATATAACGGCGGCGAATCCATGTGATCACTCCCAGTTCGATCAGCACGACTGCTCCTGCCGCCCACAGAGCCACGCGAAAATCGCGCAGCAGGAAGGGCAGAGTGTGGCCGATGCCGCCGAGAGCCGTCATTACCCCGCATATCAGGCCACGCACCCACGGATGCCCGCGGCCCGTGAGACTGCCGTCATCGGAGAGCGCTTCGGCGAATCCCATGCTGATGCCCGCCCCGGCGGAGGCGGCGAGGCCCACCAGAAACGCTTCGTGAGAATTCTTAGTCGCAAAGGCGGCCGCGAAGACCGGCGCCAACGTAGACACCGACCCATCCATCAGCCCAGCAAGGCCGGGCTGCACAATTTGCAGCACAAAGAGCCGGCGCTGCGCCCGCTCCTCGTCTTCTTTCACATTGGCGGGGAGCTTTTCTTTATCCAGTTCCTGGGCGCGCTCTTCGTGCTCGCGTTCTTCGTTGATCAGATCGTCGAGCAGTTGCCTCATGCCGGCATCCTGGGTGCGGGCCGCCGCCTTTTCGTAGAAGCGGCGCGTTTCCACTTCCATGGTGCTGGCTTCCTTGCGCACGGCGTCGATCCGCAGCGGGCGAATCAGCCAGAGGGCAGGGCGCTCCACAAATCCGCGGACATCCTGGCGGCGAATCAGAGGAATATGTTCGCCAAACTTTTGCCGGTAGAGTTCGATCAGGCGCCGCCGGTGGCCCGATTCTTCTTCCCGCATGCCTTCAAACATGGCGGCGGATGCGGGATAGTCTTGCCGCAGGCCTTCGGCAAAATCGGAGTAGACCCTTTCGTCCTCTTCCTCCAGGGAAATTGCGAGGGCCAGCACTTCGCGTTCAGTGAGGTCTTGAAACTTCTTCATGGCGAGATAGCTTACCTGTCCGGACGGGGCTTAGACAAATCGAAAACAGCGGATTTCCTGCTTTTTCCCATAGCAAGCGCCTTCGAAAAATAGCGACGCGGAACCCGGACGCGCAACTCCCGCGGGCAGGCCTTCAATGCTACCATCCTCAGCATGGCGCCCCGAAAGCCGGCTGCTGGGCACAGACCAGGAAAAACGGCGCGCGAGGGACGGAAAGTCCCCGTGCGGAGCGCCTCCGACGCCACCGATACCCCGGAACTGGTCATTATTACGGGGATGAGCGGTTCAGGCAAGGCGTCCGTCCTCAAGGCGTTCGAGGATCTGGGATACTACTCGGTCGACAATCTTCCTGTCGATTTCATTCCCGGCTTCGCCGAGATGGTGCTGCAGTCGAAAGACATTCGCCGCACCGCGCTGGTGGTCGACGTCCGCGAAGGCTCCAAGCTGGAGCAGCTTCCCGGAATTGTGAAGGCTGTACGCCGGCTGATCCCGACCAAGGTTGCTTTCCTGGAAGCCTCCGATGCGGTGTTGTTGCGGCGGTTCAGCGAAACCCGCCGGCCGCACCCGCTGGGCACGGATACGCCGGTAAACGCTTCGCTCAGGGCCGAACGGCGGCGCCTGGCCAGCCTTCGCGCTCTGGCCGACATTGTCATCGACACGTCCAAGTTCAACGTTCACGAACTGCGGGCCCACGTGACCCAGCGCTTCCGCGAGAAAACTTCAGACAAGGGCATCCTGGTTTCCAGCGAGAGCTTCGGCTTTCGCAACGGTGTGCCGGAAAATGCCGACCTGGTTTTTGACGTTCGCTTCTTGCCCAACCCCCACTTCGTGCCCGAGTTCCGGCCGCTAACCGGGCGCCATCCACGGGTGGCGAAATATATCCGGTCGTTTCCTCAAACGCGGGAGTTCATCCAGCGAATCTCGGATCTGCTGATTTACCTGCTGCCGCATTACATTAAGGAAGGCAAAAGCTACCTGACCATTGCTTTCGGCTGCACCGGCGGCCAGCACCGCTCGGTGATGATCGCGGAGGAGGTAACCCGCAAGCTGCACAAAGCAGGATATCGGGTTAAAGTAGTGCACCGGGATATGCCGAAGTAGGTAGAGAAGAGGCAGTGCGCCCGGCGCGGTCGGTTCCGGTACCTGACTCACGTAGAATAAAGTTGCAACCCATGTTTGTTCAGCCACTGCCCAGCGATTGCGGCCCGTACGGCGCGGGAGCCCTATGCGTCAACTGACGCGGCTTGTCCGCTACGTGGTGCCTTTTCTGGCGCAATTGTTGCCGGGTGTATTGCTGCTGGCGGGCGTAGGTTTTCTGGAAGCGTTCCGGTTGGTCCTGCTGAAGCCGGTTCTGGACCGCGTGCTGAATCCTGCGTCCGGCTCAGAGAATATCCTGCTCTTCACCATACCCCGCACCGGGCAGGCCGTCTATCTTCAGCGCTTCGTTCCGTCGCATTTTCACAATGCCTGGACCATCGTGGCGTACGCCCTCGTTGCCTCGACCGTCTTAAAGGGAATCTTCGACTACTGTGGCACCTACCTGGTGAACCACGCGGGCTTCGGAATGATCACGAGCCTGCGCAACGACCTGTACAACTCCGTGCTGCGGCGATCCGCGGCATTTTTTCAGAAGCACGCGACTGGAACCCTGATCTCGACCATCATCAACGATATTGAGCGCGTGCAGTATGCCATGTCCAGCGTTTTGGCGGAGTTCCTGCAGCAGTTGTTCAGTTTTATTTTTATTGCGGCCGCGGTGGTGATGTTGGGCCGCGAAATGGCGTGGGTGCTGCTGCTGTTTGTCCCCATCATTGTTTTGTCCGCGATTCGAATCGGACGCCGTGTACGCACCACCACGCGGCGCGGGCAGGACCAGTTGGCCGACGTACAAAACCTTCTCCATGAGACCATCACCGGTAACCGCATAGTTAAAGCATTTGGCATGGAGTCGTGGGAAGTGGCGCGGTTTCGCGCGGCCGCTAACCGGCTGTTCCGCGCCAATCTGCGTTCGGTGGCGGCGGCGGCCATCAGTTCGCCGCTGATGGATGTTTTTGGCGCGATCGCCATCGCGCTGCTGCTGCTTCTGGGACGCGGCAAGATCGCTCACAATCAGTTCACATTAGGCGATTTCGTCACCTTCGTCGCGGCTGTCCTTGCCCTCTATAACCCGGTCCGGAAGTTTGCCCTCTTCAATAACAATTTTCAGCAGGCTCTGGGCGCCTCCAGCGAAATCTTCAAGTTTATGGACATCAAAGATGATGTCCGCGAGAAGCCGCGTGCCCGGCCCCTGCCTCCGTTCGCCGGGACAGTTCAATTCGATCACGTCAGCTTTAGCTATGGAATTGATGGCGGGGACGCTCGCGTGCTGCACGACATTGACTTTACCGTTCGACGCGGCGAGGTCGTGGCGATTGTGGGATCGAGCGGATCAGGCAAGAGCACCCTGGTTCATCTGATTCCGCGATTCTTCGACGTCACTCACGGACGCCTCCTGATCGACGGCCACGACGTTCGCGATGTGACCTTGGCTTCCTTGCGGGAGCAGGTCGGCATTGTCACCCAGGAAACCGTTTTGTTTAACGACACGGTGCGCAACAATATCGCGTACGGCCAGCCCCATGTGGCGATGAAGGAGGTGGAAGCCGCGGCCCGCGCTGCGCTCGCCTACGACTTCATCCGCCAGCTTCCCACGGGTTACGATACAGTGATTGGAGAGCGCGGGGTGCGGCTTTCGGGCGGCGAACGCCAGCGCCTGGCCATCGCGCGCGCGCTGCTGAAGAATGCGCCCATACTGATTCTCGACGAGGCGACTTCTGCGCTCGACAGCGAATCGGAGGCGCTGGTGCAATCCGCCCTGCACAACCTGATGAGCGGCCGCACTGTATTCGTCATCGCGCACCGGCTTTCGACGGTGCGCCGCGCCGACCGCATTGTGGTTATCGAAAACGGCGCTATCGCCGATATTGGCGCTCACGATGAGTTGATGGCGAAACTGGGTACCTACCGGCGCTTGTACGAATTACAGTTTGCCGACTTCGAACAGAAACTGGAGCACGGGGTCGAACATAAATAGTTTTGGAAACACAGGTATTCTGGAAAACTGCTCATGCCTCTTCGTTCCATGACGGGATTCGCCCAGGTGAAGGGCGAACTCGCAAGCCAATCCGAAGCAAGTTCTGTCCGCGCGACGCCGAATGGCAGTATGGTCTTCGCGCTCTCGTTGAAATCGGTGAATCACCGTTTCCTCGATCTTCATTTCCGGCTGCCCTCAAATTCTGACTCGCTTGAGATGAAGCTTCGCGGCCTGCTCAAGGAGAAAATGGCACGCGGCCACGTCGAGGTGACGCTCAACCTGGAGCGCGACGGAAGCGAGAGCTTGGCGCTGAACCGGCCGCTGGTCAGCGCGTATATTGCGGCATTTCGGGCGGCCGCGTCAGAGTTTTCTGTGGCTGCCGATCCCGATCTCAACGCCATCCTGCGCATTCCGGGCGCCCTCGATTCTGTTGCCGGGCTCGACAATGGGGCGCTGGAGGCGGCGGTAATGGCTCGCGTAGGCGAAGCGCTGGATCGCCTGAATCAGATGCGGGAGCAGGAGGGGCGCGGCATTGGGAATGAGCTTCGGCAGCGCATGGCGCATCTGAGCGAGGCGGTCAAGACCGTGCAGCTTCATCGCCGGGCGGTGCTGCAGAACTATGTCGAAAGGCTGCAGGCCCGGTTGCAGGAACTTCTTGGAGCCACCGTCGACAAGGAACGCATGCTGCAGGAAGCGGCGCTGCTGGTCGATCGCAGCGACATTCAAGAGGAAATCGTCCGCCTTGAAAATCACGTCCAGCATTTTCTGGGACTGCTCGATGGAGATGGAGAAGTTGGGAAGAAACTGGACTTCCTGCTGCAGGAGATGAACCGCGAAGCCAACACGCTGCTTTCGAAAACTTCAGGGCTGGCCGGCGAGGCGCTGAAAATCACCGAGGCCGGCCTGGTGATCAAAGCGGAGATTGAAAAATCGCGCGAGCAGGTACAAAACCTGGAATGAGCAATCCGGCACACAAGCCTCAGGTTTATATCATCTCCGCCCCGTCGGGATCGGGTAAGTCCACGCTGGTGAAGGAACTGCTGAAGGCGGTTCCTGACCTGGAGTTTTCAATTTCCTACACCACGCGTGCACCGCGCGGGAGCGAGCAGAACGGCAAGCAATATTACTTCGTTTCGCGGGCCGAGTTCGAGAGGATGATTGCCGCCGGCCAGTTCCTCGAATTTGCCGAAGTGTTCGGCAATGGCAATTATTACGGGACCGCGCGGCGTTTTCTGCAGGAAGCGGAAAACAATGGCCGCGATCTTTTGCTCGACATCGATGTGCAGGGAGCGGCGCAAATTCAGCAGAAACTGCCCGGCGCCATCAGTATTTTTATCCTGCCGCCGGATCGCAAGACGCTGGAAGAGCGCCTGCGCAAGCGCGGCGAAGATAATGAAGAGGTGATCCAGAGGCGTTTGCGAACGGCTAGCGGTGAAATTGAGAACTACGACCACTACAACTACATTCTGGTCAACGACGTTCTGAAGGAATCGTCGGCGGCGCTGCAGGCAATTGTGTGCGCGGAACGTCTGCAGAGCTCGGGGCGGCCTCCGTCCACGGAGGAATGCGGAATGGTCGCTCTGGCCGACCGCTGCCGCCTGGCCAATGTTCGTGAGCGGGTAAGGCCCATCCTGGAGTCTTTTCACCAGTCCAGTGGGGGCAGTCCTCAGTAACCATATTTCCCGGCCCCAAGCCCCCGCTGGCTTGCATTTCGTGGCAGAATAGAGGGGCAGTTCTTGGCTTTCCTGGCGAAGAACACAGCGTACGAACTTTCGGCAATCAAAACCCGCTAGCCCGTTCTACGGGGGGAGAGAGAATCCATGAAGTTGATCGAAGGCTTCGACAGCAACTATCGCTACATTCTGGTCGCCGCCCGGCGCGCCCGCCAATTGCAATCCGGCGCTCCGCCGGTGGTTTCAACCAGTTCCCGCAAGCCTTGCCGCATAGCGCAAGATGAAATTCGCGCCGGCAAGGTGAAATGGGAAATACCTGAAATTCGCAGCGCCGCCGAGCAGGCCGCGGAGGTTCTGGATAAGGCATTCGGTCAAGACGCCTAAGGATCGCGGGATAACGATCGCTGGGCGCTCTCATCGGCACAGGCGGGTTCTCGTATCAGTGCGGTTTTCTGCCGGCTGTTACCTCGGTAATCGCGCCGCAGGCGCTGCCGCATTATGAAGATTGCTTTGGGAGTCACTGGCGGTATCGCGGCTTACAAGGCAGCAGAGATTGTCCGACTGCTGCAAGACCGCGGCATCCGCGTGCAGGTCGTCATGACGCGCGCGGCGCAGGAGTTCGTTCGACCCCTTACCTTCGCGGCGCTCTCCGGTGAAAAAGTTATTACCGGAATGTTTTCGGAAGGCGAAGCGGACGCCCCGAATGCCCAGTCTCCGAACACTGATTCTTCGAACACTGATTCTCCGAATATTGATTCTGCCATCGAGCACATCGGGGTAGCTCAATCCATCGATGCTCTTCTGGTTGCTCCCGCAACCGCCGACGTTCTGGCGCACTTCGCGCAAGGAGTTGCCAGCGACTTTCTTACAACGCTGTATCTCGCGACGACCGCGCCCGTAGTGGTCGCTCCCGCCATGAACGTGAACATGTGGAACCATCCTGCAACCCAGGCGAACCTGGAAATCCTGCGCAAACGCGGCGTGAAGATCGTCGAACCGGGGGCGGGATATCTGGCATGCGGCATGACGGGCGCCGGGCGCCTGGCCGAGAACGACGCGATTGTGACAGCGTTGCTCGAGACGCTGGGCGCGGCACAGGATCTGGCCGGCGAAACGGTACTGATCACGGCCGGGCCGACAAGGGAGCGAATCGACCCGGTACGCTACTTGAGCAATCGTTCCAGCGGGCGAATGGGATACGCCGTTGCCGAAGCGGCGATTCGCCGCGGGGCGCGTGTGCTGTTGGTCAGCGGTCCTGCGGCATTGACTCCTCCCGGAGCGGCCGAAGTTACGCGCGTGGAATCGGCCGCCCAGATGCAGACTGCCGTGCTCGACCTTTTGCCCCAATCCACTGTCGTGATTAAAACCGCTGCGGTTTCCGACTACCGGGTGAAGTCAGCGTCTCCGCAAAAAATAAAGCGGAAGGGAGAGATTGCCCTCGAACTGGAACCGACTGCCGATATCCTCAAGGAAATCTCCCAGCGCAGGCAGTCGCAGATTATTGTCGGCTTCGCCGCCGAGACCGAAAACGTCCTGGAAAACGCCCGCCAGAAGCTTGCAGCCAAAGGGCTGGATGCAATCGTGGTCAACGATGTTTCGCGGGAAGGGGTCGGCTTCGACTCCGAGCGCAACGCGGTGACCATCATCACTCACGATGAAATTGTCGATGTGCCTGAAACCACAAAGTGGGAAGTGGCGCACCGCGTTCTCGATCAGGTCGTCCGCTTGCGTGAACGGCGCAAATCAACCGTGAGAGCCTGAAGTGAAGACGGAGTAGCGCCGGCGTCCCGTCGGCACGGCCGTCGAGAGAGCGGCTCTACCATCGGCTTTTCCACATCTTCTTTTCGCGTCTCCCACCTCAGGGGCGTACAATTCCGACAAACTTCTGCCAGGAGCGTGTGATGATACAGAAAGTGATCGATGTCGTGGGAACGTCGAAGGTCAGCTTCGCCAAGGCTGCCGAGAGCGCCGTGGCCGAGGCAGCCAAAACCGTGCGCGGAATCAAGTGGGCCCACGTGGACTCGCTCGACATGCAACTGGATGGGGCCAAGGTAGTGCTCTACCGGGCAACTACTAAGATCTTTTTCGACGTTGAAAGTTAGGGACGAAATGGGCGTGCTCGAACCCGAATTGCGTCGCGCTCTCGCCGAGCACGTGCGCTACTACCACGAACTGGGCATTTACGACTTCTACAGGCGAGAAACTGGGCAGCCCCGAAGCAGCGAGCCCACGCTCGTTGTGGAAGCCCCCGCTTTAGCATCGTTATGCCTAACCGCACTGCGAGAGGAAATGCCCACTAAAAAATCCGCCGTCGTCGCGCAAGTAGCAGAGGATAGTACCTTCGCGATTGCTTCCGAGAAGCCGGAATATGCAGTGGCCGATCCCGTCGCCGCGCTCAAGCTGATTCGCGAAGATCTCGGCGACTGCACCCGCTGCAAACTTCATCAGCAGGGCCGCAAGCAGATCGTTTTTGGCGTGGGCAATCCGCACGCTGAGCTGATGTTTGTGGGCGAGGGTCCGGGAGCCGACGAAGACGCGCAGGGTGAGCCTTTCGTGGGCCGCGCCGGCCAGTTGCTCAACAACATGATCAAAGCCATGGGCCTGCGGCGCGAGGATGTTTACATCGCGAATGTCGTGAAGTGCCGTCCGCCGGGAAACCGCACTCCGGAGCGCGACGAGTGCGATACCTGCTCGCCTTTTCTCATGCGGCAGATCGCGGCCATCAAGCCCAGGGTGATCGTCGCTCTGGGAGCGGTTTCTGCCAAGAATCTCCTGGCGATCAACGCGCCCATGTCCGAGTTGCGTGGCCGCTTCTACGATTTCAAACCGGCGGGCAGCGATGCCTCTTGGCCGGGCGCCCGGCTGGCAGTGACCTATCATCCTGCGTTTCTGCTGCGCGATCCCCGCCAAAAGGGCGAGGCGTGGAAGGATCTCCAGATGGTGATGAAATACCTGGGGATTGAGCCCCCGAAAAGAACCGCCGAATAATTAATCTCTGGCACCGGTAGCCCTGCCATTCTTTTTCCGATCTTGCGCGCGCTCACGTTAGCGTTTGAAGCGGAGTGGTTTATTCTTCCAATTAATGCCCGAATTTTGCGACGTTGCCCTGCCCGTGCCGCTCGACATGGTGTTCACCTACCGTGTCCCTGCTGAGGCCGCGCCTGTGGTCGGCGGGCGCGTGCTCGTACGTTTTCGCCAGCAGCGGCTGACCGGCATTGTCGTTGAACTGCATGATCGCAAGCCTTCCGTTACAACCAAACCCGTTTTCAATGTCCTCGATGCGGCGCCCGTTCTCGATGGGCAACTGCTGCGCCTGGGCCGCTGGATTGCCGATTATTATCTCGCTCCGCTCGGCGAAGTTTTCCGGACCATGTTGCCGCTGAACGCAGAGTTCAAACGCGCCGTCGCTTATCGCATCACGAACGACGGCCAGACGGCGCTGCACATGGCGGGAATGTCGGGATCGTCCGCGCGCTCGAGGCGAACGCCAGAAGAGCAAGCAGCAGAATTCCGCGTGCTCGACTACCTCGCGGCGCAGCAGTCTTCGTTTGACGAAGTTCAAGTTCGTGAGGGAACTCTGCGTGCCGCCACTGGCGCGTCCAAGGCTCTCCTGGCCGGCTTGGTGAGAAAGAAATGGATCGCCCGCGAGGATGTTTCAGACGTTCGCGACGCCACCCGTACCGTCAAGATCGCAATGCTGCGGTCGGCCGAGGGCAAATTGAACGGAAACCAGCGGACGGTGATCGAGGCCCTGGCTGCTTCAGGCGGTCGCGTGCCGGTGACGGCGTTGCAATCGCTCGAAGTTCCGCGAACAACACTTAGCACGCTGGTCAAGCGGGGTCTGGTCGAAGTCATAGAAGAGACCGCCGATTTCGCCGTCTCCCGCGGCAAGGCGCGCCCGTCGCCGTTCGCCTTCGAATTCAATCCTGCGCAGCGCGCCGCGCTGAACCGGCTGCGAGAAGCGGTGGGGGCGCGCACGTTTTCCGGCATTCTGCTGCATGGAGTCACCGGGTCCGGCAAAACTGCGGTGTATCTCGCTGGCATGCGCGAAGTGCTGGAGGCCGGCCGCTCCGCCATACTTCTTGTTCCGGAGATTGGCCTGACGCCGGCGGTCGCCGCCGACCTGCACCAGATATTCGGGGAAGAAGTTGCCATCCTGCACTCGGCGCTTTCCGACAAAGAACGCGCCCAGCAGTGGCATCGAATTAAGAACGGCGACGCGCGCATAGTGGTCGGCACGCGATCCGCAGTGTTCGCTCCGGTCGCCGATCTAGCCTTGATCATTGTCGACGAAGAGCACGATTCCTCCTACAAGCAGGAAGAAACGCCTCGTTATCACGCGCGCGACGTGGCCGTGATGCGCGCCAAGATGGCGAATGCCGCCGTAGTACTGGGTTCGGCGACGCCCTCGCTGGAATCGTACTTCAATGCGACGAGGAATAAATACGCGCTGGTCGAGTTGCCGGATCGGGTGGAGCAGCGGCCGCTCCCGGAAGTCGAGATCGTCGATATGCGCCAGGAGTTTCAGGAATCCGGGCGCGAGCAGGTCATCTCCCGTAAGTTGGCCGCTGAGATCAGGGAGCGCTTCGAACGGAAAGAGCAGGTCATGGTTCTGCTCAATCGGCGCGGATATTCTCCAGTGGTTTTGTGCCGCGCCTGCGGCAAGACACTGGAATGCCAGAACTGCGCCATCGCGCTGACCCATCACAAGCGCCAACACAAAATGGTCTGCCACTACTGCGGCTACATGGCCGCTGTGCCCAAAACCTGCGTTCACTGCGGCAGTGAATATGTGTATTTTCTGGGCACCGGCTCCGAGAAACTCGAGGAGTTGCTGCACGGCATGTTTCCGCAGGCGCGCATCGCCCGGCTGGATCGCGACACGGTGCGCGGGCATGAAGATTTCGAGCGCACGCTAAACGCTCTGAACGAGGGCGAACTCGATCTGCTCGTAGGAACCCAAATGATCGCCAAGGGCCATGACATACATGGAGTCACGCTGGTGGGTGTGGTCGGCGCCGACAGCGCGCTGGGACTGCCGGATTTCCGCGCCGCCGAGCGTACCTTTCAGTTACTCACCCAGGTCGCCGGGCGGGCAGGCCGCGGGCAGGCGCCAGGAAAAGTAATTCTGCAGACTTACTTTCAGGAACACTACGCTGTGCAATATGCGGCGAGGCACGACTTTGCCGGATTCTATGACAAAGAATTGCGCTTTCGGAGTTGGATGCATTATCCGCCATATTCCGCACTCGCTAATGTGCTCATCCGCAGCAACAAGCTCGATGAAGCTTTGCAATGGTCGGGGGCGCTGGGAAAGTGGTTTGATCGGACGCGCCACGAAGGAGTGCGGGTACTCGGCCCGGCGGCAGCGCCCATCATGCGCTTGAAAAGCGATTACCGCTATCACTTTGTCTTGAAGTCCCCGAGCCGCGAAAAGCTGAACACCACGCTGCGTGCCATGCTGGCCTACGCGGCGCAGCAAAAGATTCCGCGCTCGCAGGTGATCGTGGATGTCGATGCGCTCTGGCTGATGTGAAAAAGGCGGCCACAACTTCACGGCCGCCCTCTATCGGAGTGCCTGTAATTTATTTCCTGTTCGTGTTGTCTTGCGCGGCCTCGTCCTTGATGAAGGCCATACCGTGCGGGCTGACCATTCCGGTAACCACGTTAGTGAGTATGCCGGTATCCAGATCGAGCCGTGCTACAGACGTTTCAGCGGCAGAGTAAGCGGCGTCCGGCGAGAAAATGTCCTTCGAAATTGAATATATCGTTTCACCATCGCGATCGGAAACCAGCAGCACGCCGTGCGACGATGTGGCATAGACCGTGTCGTCAATCTGCTCTGACGCCCCGTCGAGGGTCAGCCCCAGGTGGTACACGCTCTGATCAATCTCCCCGGCATGATGCAGGATAATAAGCTCGCCATCCGCCTGGCTGTCGAGCACCAGGTCGCCTTTGGGATCGAAATGCATCGAGTCTGGATCCTGCAGGTTCAGAGTAACGGGGGTGTCGGTGGGAATGTCGGTAGCAGTCGCGGTTCCGATCAGCACCGGGCTCACGTTCACCATGTTCCCAACCAACTGTGCGCGCACGATAGCCGGTTTGCTATTCGGATTGTTGGAGGGGTTCGAGCAACTGAGGAATACGTCCTGTCCGCGGAAGGAGATGTCGTCGTAGCCTCCGCCGTGTGCAGTTGGGCCGAAGGTGTAAACCTTTTCGGCATGCGTTTCAGGATTAATGATCACTAGTGTCGGATTGGCATCTTCGTTCTGCATCGCCCACAATTCGTTGGTAAGCGGATTGACCTTCAACCCGTCGTTGTGGCCCTTGATGGTGTAGTTGTAAACGACATTACCGTTGCGGTCGTACTCGATGATGTTGCTGACACCGCTGGAGCCGTCGGTGGCGGCGTTGTTTCCGAAGCCGATGAAAACGTGATCGTTGACTACGGCGATGGAATCGGGCTGGTAGTAGACGCCGGTGACGCTGGTCGCGAAGGTGGTGACGGTATATGGAGGCACGGCGGTTACCTGCGCTAATGCGCCGGCCGCTGGAAGAAAGGCAAGACAGAGCGCGATCATTCTCGCCGAATGAGGAACTTTCATGGGTGCTTCTCCTTGGAAGGATTGTCTGGGGAACCCAGCTTTCCGTTGGATTCAGGGCGAGAAGACCGCGAATGTTAACAGTCGGTGAATTTGACCGGGGATTGTACTATCGGTCGGACACTCTCCCTCGAATAACAGTGACGGAGGCTGCAGGCAATTCGAAGGCCGTGTCCTTTGTCGCATTTTCCTTCATTCGTGCAACCGGACCGTCGGGATCAGCCCAGCCCTTGCTCGTAGATACAATCGTTCGTTCGCCGTTATTTTCGGCGTGAGCCATAAAGCGGGTCTGCGCGGGATGCCATTGATACTGAGTGCTTCCGAAAGTTGAAATCTCCACCGGGCCCGCAATAAAACTCTCTCGATCTTTCGCGCCGCTAAAGGTCATGCGAACTTTATGCGCATTCATCTGATCGCGATTCACGGCCATCACCGCCCATTGTCCATCCGGGCGCTTTACCGCATAGGCGGTGACTAATTCGTGCCCCGCTCCATCTTGTACGTCGCTGCTTGCGGCGAAAATCTGATGGTCGCCGTTGCCGGGTTGAACCCAATCCAGATTGATCAGTTGCGCCACAAAAAACTGCGCCACCGGCTGCTGAATCTGGTAACCGGCGTCCACGGTGAACATGCCAAACGTTGCCGGAGAGCTGTTGCATCCTGGTTCCATCTGCAGAGGCAGGTAGTGGAAGAAATAAATGCCCTTTCCACCCGAGTTCAGGAACGACCCAATGTAATCCGCCAGCCAGATGCCGCCGAAAATATCCTGATAGGTTTCACTGGCGCCCGAAGAGAGATTTCCTTCAGTGATGAACATCGGTAGATTCGCCGGAACGCCGTCGTCATGCCACACCTGCATGATATGGCTCAACAACTCGGGTTCCTCATATAACATGCCCCACGGCGTCTTGCACGGATCGAAAGGATAATGCTCGAAGGAAAAGAATGCCAGATCATTCATGCGCCCGTGTTGTTTCAGATAATCGACAAACCGCCCGGTCCACGAAACTTTTCCGTTTGCATCGGGCCACACTTCGATATCTTTGTTCACGCCCTGAAATGACGGGCCGCCCAATTTCAGCGTGGGATCGACGCGGTGAATCGCCGCCGCCCACTGCAGATACAGTGCCGCATAATCCTCGGGCAGCATGAATTGGCCGTCGGCCTCTTCTCCCATCTCGACGTACGAAATGGGGTAGCCGCGTTTTTTCAGATAAGCAATCTCTGCCGCCGAGTTGTCAGGAGTGTCATACAGCATGGCCACCGGAATCATCGCGGGCAAGCCGCGGGTCACTCCGCTGGTGAAGAACAGATCAAATCCCATCTGCGCCTGTTTGGTCGATCCCAGATCCGAGGGCTGGTGCCAGGGATCGACCGACGAACAATAGGTCGTGGTCTGCTCCTGGTCCGGCGTGTGCCGGGCTATGTCATGAAACTCGCCGTCATCGGTGGTAGTGCCAACATAAAGTTCGCGAATCGCGTAGCCCACGCAATTCCGTGGGTCGGACGGTCCATCGGCATCGCAGGTATTCGACGATTCGGTCATCCATACGCGCAGAAACTTAACTGCCATGGGCGCGCTGCTCAGGCGAATGGTCTCGGTCTTGCCTTTGCCTTCTGTGATGCTCCCGCCGGGAAAGGTTTGCCACACGCCCTTGGTCGCTGATTTCATGGGGTCATCGCCAGTCCAGTACTGCACTGTGTAGCGGCGGGCATATGGTTCGGCCCACGCGATGCGAATGCTGTCCACCTGCTGCGCCTGGGCGAGATCGATTACCACCCATTGCGGATGCAAGGCATCGCTTTCGCCGGTAAAGCGCTGTGTGAGATAAGGATTGCTTTTCCAGAAAGTATTCAGATCGCCGTCGGTCAGACGCGAGAATCCGACGTTGTCGGTGCCGTCGTTGCGCGTAGTGCCGCGGCGGGGCAGCGCATAACCGTAGGAGTAACGCAGCATTTCGGCTGGAGTCGCGGAGCCAGTGAAGTAACCTTTGCCGCTCGCATCGCTCCAGGTGCCTTGTGGGTTCCAATGCCATGCTTCGATCGCGAGTTCCGTATTCTGGCGGTAGGTAACAGGCTGCCAGCCTGAGGCTAAAGTTTTCTCCAGCGTCGGCTGCAGCAAATCCTTGTCGATCGCGTCTACGGCAATACGGTCGACGCCCGCGCCGAGAGTTTCGTTGGGCACGAAATGGTTGGTGGGGTGGGAAACGTCGACGGTGATAGTCTGCGCCCCGGCCGACGCATGGCTGAAGCAGCAGATTACACCGGCGAGAATTGCGGCCGGCTTTTTCATGGCCAGTTCCTCATTTCACTCAATTAAAACGATTGAATAGGGGAGTATACCGAAGAAGCGAGACATACGTCGAATATTATCCCGGAGCATTCATCAGCACAGTGGGCCCGTGGAAAGCTTAGTTATCGCCTGCGCGACGTGGGCTCATCGGTCAGGAAATCATTACTCGATTCGACGGCTCGACACTAGTGCATCCACTCGTGCACCACATCGAGCAGAGACGTGTGCGCAGACGGCGCCGGCGTCAAAGTCAGCGCCAACATCAGCAGCGCAAAACCCGTCAGCCAGATGCGTCCGCCAGAAACTCGAGGCCATTCCGCCACCTGCGGATGCCGCAAGCTACTTAACTGCAGCAGAATTGCCCAGATCAGCCATCCCGCCCACAGGTAAATCGCCATGGGGAGCAAAATCAGAATCGTCAGCCGCGAGATGATCTTGTGCGCCTGCGGCGCAATCGAATAGACAATGTGTCCGCCGTCGAGTTGCCCGCCCGGGAGCAGGTTGAGGGAAGTCGCCAGCATTCCAACCCACGCCGCGATTGCGGTTGGATGCAGCAGCACCCGGCTTAGCGGGATGGCGGATGGAAAGTGAAGCAGGCCCATCGCTCCCAGCAAACGATATGCGCCGTGAAAAATTAACGGATAGCCAAGTTCATATTCTGCTCCGCCGAAGCCAGTATGCATCGGCACTGGCTTCGATCCCGCGAGAGAGAACCCGAGCACAGCCAGCGCCACCACAAAGCCGGCAATCGGTCCCGCGATTCCAATATCGAACAATGCCGTGCGTGATCGTATCCTTGAACGGATCAGAATAACCGCGCCCATGGTTCCAATGGGCGTGAGCATCGGGATGAAAAAAGGCAGGGTTGCGTAAACGCCGTAGCGGCGGCAGTACAGGTAGTGGCCCATTTCATGAGCCAGGAAAAACAGCATCAGCGTGCCCATGAAAGGCAGGCCGCCCAGCAGGCGCGCCGGATGCGACCGTACCCACTCAACCGGGAAAAAGGGAAGTGACTCGCCGTTAATCGGATCGTCGCTGAAAGACAGCGCCGGACGGTTGTGATCGTAGTTGTACTGCATGCGCGCGCCCGTTACCAGTGTGGTGAAACAGGTCGCCAGCAGCAGCAGCGCGTGCAGCCAGTAGCGCGGCTTCGGGGCCCGCGGAACATATGCCGGCATCGGCCGGTAGTATTCCAGGGTGGAAGAAGATAAAGACGGAGTAGGTTCCGACATGCAATCAGCCCCGGCAACGTGATTCAGGGCTGTTCCTTAGATGCTACTACGAGAGATGCTACTACGAGTGGCTGGATGTTAGGTTGGCGTTGGGATGGATGGAATGGCCTCGCGATGACCGTCATCCGTAGAGACGTTGCTTGCAACGTCTCGCTGCCGGCAAGACGTAGCAAGCTACGTCTCTACGGCCGGCTTCAATCGATCGACTGCAATTCCTTGCCCGGCTTGAAACGCACGGCTTTCCCCGGAGGAATCGAAACCTCCGCTCCGGTGCGGGGATTTCGGCCGATGCCGGTCTTGCGCGGGCGCACGTTGAATACGCCGAATCCGCGCAGTTCAATGCGGTTTCCCTGAGCCAGCGCCTTCTTCATGCTCTCGAAAACAGTCTCCACCGCCAACTCAGCTTTGGTCTTGGTAATGCCGGTTCGGGCGACCACTTCGTTGATAATGTCGAGCTTAATCACGCACGGCTCCCCGATACGCCTTTACGGCGCATCCCTCAAGTGATTGATGCTATGGAAGATAAGGCAGATTGTCAACGGGAGCATCTGAGCCGTAAACGGTACTTCGGTTTAAGCCTCTAAGGAGATAGAACAACTCCCGACAGAATCAGTCTCCCGTAACCGCGGGCGCAGCTTGCGTTCTCCCCAGCGGTGATGGTACCGCAACGCGAGACGGAGCCGGTGCGTTGGGCACCAAAGCCAGACCAGTTCCAATCAGCATGATCCACACACCCATCCATATCCACATCACCAGCGCGTTCAGGTGCGCTTTAATGATGGGATGCCCGTTATCCTGATTCAACCCTTCGAAAACAAGGTAGAGATCTTCATTCAGCGAGGAGCGAATGTCGGGCATGGTGGAAGTCTGCTGGCTGGCCTTGTAAAAGCGGCGGACCGGCGTCATGGTGTCAATCTGCTTGCCGCCCTTGTATATGTCGATCATCGCCCACTGGCTGGCATAGTTAGGCGCGTCATCGTCGGTGTAGGAGCGGCAGACCAGCGTGTAAGGGCCGATGGTCATCTTGTCGCCATTGGCCATTTCTTTTTCCTGGTCCTGATTAAACGCCGCGCCGGCGAAGCCGATGATAACAACCACCACGCCAAAGTGAACGATGTATCCGCCATAGCGGCGGGTGTTGCGGTGCGTGAGTTGCACCATCGAGGCGAACATACCCTGGCCCGTGTGCTTCGAAATGACGCGGCCGCCGCGGTAAAACTCGCTGGCTACGGTGAGGATTACCAGCACCGATAAGGCGATCGCCATCAGCGAATAGAAATAAGAAATATCCTGCCATGGTTTGAGGCCGAACGGCGAGCCCCAGCTTTGCGGCGTGGCCATTAAAAATATCGCCACCGCGAGGGCGCCGATGGTGGGCCACAGGAAGTTGCGCTTCAGGCTCTCAATCGAAGTTTTGCGCCAGGCCAGCAGCGGCCCCACGGCGGTGAGGATGAGAAGCAATAATGCCACGGGGATCGCCACGCGGTTATAAAAAGGAGCGCCCACCGTAACCTTGTTGCCCTGCACCAGTTCGGAAATTTTCGGGAACCACGTTCCCCAGAGCACGGTAAAGCAGAGCAGAACAAACAGCAGGTTGTTGAACAGGAAACTGGACTCGCGCGACACCAGCGACTCCAGTTTGTGCTCGCTGCGCAGATGGGACTTGTTCTTGATGAAGAAAAATAAAAACACGATCAGGCTGATCACGAGGAACCAGCCAAACCATTCGCCGATGGACGACTGCGCAAAGGCGTGAACCGAGCTGATAATGCCGCTGCGGGTGAGGAACGTCCCCAGAATTGCCAGCCAGAAGGTGGCGAAGACCAGCCACATGTTCCACATCTTCAACATGCCGCGTTTTTCCTGCATCATGACAGAGTGCAGAAACGCGGTGCCCGTCAGCCAGGGCATGAGCGATGCGTTCTCAACCGGGTCCCACCCCCAATATCCGCCCCAGCCCAGCACGGAGTAAGCCCAGTGCGCGCCCAGAAACACTCCGCAGGTGAGGAAAGCCCAGGTCACCATGGTCCAGCGGCGCGTGATGTGAATCCACTTTTCGCCGGGATACTTCATCGCCAGTGCGCCCAAGGCAAACGCGAACGGTACAGTGAACCCCACATAGCCCAGATATAGCATGGGCGGGTGAATCACCATCTCGGGATACTGCAGCAGCGGGTTCAAGCCATTGCCATCCCCCGGAATGCTGCCCTGCATAATAGCGAATGGATGGGCCGCAAAATTCAGCAGCAGCAGGAAGAAAGTCTGCACGCCAGCCAGGACGACCGACGCATAGGCGAAAAGCCGGGGATCGGTCTTGTACCGCAGACGCAGGACGAATCCATAGGCGGCCAGCAGCAGCGACCAGAACAGCAGCGAACCTTCCTGCCCCGACCACAAGACCGCGAACTTGTAAGGGCCCGGTAAATCGCGATTGCTGTGATGGAAGATGTAGGCGATGGAAAAATCATCGCGGAAGGCGCAGATGACCAGGACAATCGACGCGAGAAGGACGGCGGCAAAGGTGACAATGCCGGCACGCCGCGCGGTCTCGGTAAGGCGCTCGGAGCTGTCGCGCAACAGCGCGCTCAACGAACCTTCGGCAGTGAATCCGTTTCCGCCAGCCTGGCTTGCGCTTGCCAACGCAAGCTGAGGGCGGGGCTGAAACATTAGGGCAATTAATCCCACGACGCAGGTGTAGACGCTCAGCCCGAGAGCGATGATAAGCGCAAAACTGCCGATTTCCGCCATGGAAGGGAACCCCGGCCCATTTTTTCAGAATTAGCACCGCGAGGCAACCATGAAAGCCGGATCACGCCAGCGGACGGCGTCACGGTGTCAGACTTTGCGCTCGGAACAACGCTTGAGCCTCTCTGCAGTTCCGGGCGGCAGGCAAGAACGCCGCCGCCCGCTGCCGTTGAGTAAGGCTAATTGCGATTTATGCGCTCTGGGCGCTCTGCTGGCGGTACCGCTGCCGGACTTCCCGCTCTGCCCGGAACCAATCTTCGCTCTCGCTTCCGGCTGCGCTTCCGCGCTGCTGGTAGAGTTCGTAGGCGCGCCGTCGAATCTCTTCTTCCATATTGATGGGAAGCACATTTTTCCGCTGCTCCGCTTTCACCACTTCGAACTTGCGGGATTCTGGGGCAGCTTTCGTCTCGGCTGCCGCTTCCGCGGCAGTGGTGCCCGCCGCGACGGGCGCCGTCTGCGGCGCGTTTGCCGGAACACCGTTACCGGGCTGCTCGTTACTATTATTGGCGCCGGCGCTGGTGCGGCCAGCCTTGCTACCTGGAGTGGACTTGGTACGTGCCATATTCGGATACTCCTTGCGTTTACTTAGGTTTAGGAATGTATTGAGCTGTTTAGCGACCACAAACACTTCTGACCGCAACTTTCATGAGAGCGGTGGGAAATTATGAGTATTAGGGTTGAGGTTATTATAAACCCTTCCAGCCTGTGGATAACATCCGGCAGGAAGAAAAGGTAGAACAGCTGTTTCAATTTTTGAACCGTGCCAGCGAAAGTTTGAGCAGTTCCTTGGCCTGATGGGTCTGCTCGCAGGAAACTTCCCCTCAGGCCGTCAGTTCAAGGTGTGGCAACGGCGGTGGTGAAGACCGAGGGTCTGTTGCCAGGGCTTCGAGCCATGCGCGGATGGCCGTGCGAAGTGGCGCGACCATAACACCGGCAAAAGCTTCGGGATACCTGTCCAATCGGCGCCCAGCAGCTCGCAGCAGGGAAATGGTTCCCGGACAGTTACCGCGCTGAAAATGGTGAAACGCGGCAGCCACCTGGATGAGTCCCTGCAGGAAAGTTTTCTCCGGCTCTTGCGCTGCGAGCCAGACCGATTCCCAGTGTTCATGGGCTTCAAAGAACTCGCCGGAATGAAAACACCGGCGGCCTTCGAATAGGTTTCCCTCAGTCCAATCGAGTGGCGCACGCGGAAGCATAAAGTGGTGTCGGGGTAGGTCGAATCCTACCAAAACCGAGTGCGCCAGTCCTGCGGATTTTCTTCAGAAGCACGTCCTCCCAGGTGTCAAGCTGCATTTCCGGACAAAGCCGGGCACTTTCGGACAAAGCAGGCGAGTTCCTGTGGGTCTTTAGCCGCCATGTCGCGAAGGAACTTGAGAGCCTCTGAGCGGTCGTTTCGCGAAATATTGCCGGGATGCCCATTAAGGAATGCGCGGGGCACCGCCCTGCCCGGTAGCCACTCACATCACTTCGCCGGTTGCCAGCCTTCGGGCAGCATATCGAATGCGAGCGTGTCACGGTAGGCGTACTGATTTCCCTCCAGCACCGCCACTGGAGTCAACATATGCCAGACGCGGTCATCGTCGAACACGTAACACTCGCCCGATTCGCGCATGGTGAAGCGGTCTATTTCATGTTTGTCATTGTCGGTTATGACAACTTCGCCTCCCTGAGCGCCGCAGCGGCCCAGTAGATGCGTGGCAATATACTTCTCCCCGTCTTTATGTAAGCCCGGCGGGCTTGTGTCACATGGCCGGCCCGGCGTAGCCGTGAACCTGATCACGTGCATGTTGACTAAATAACTCGTGCCCACCATCGAGAGCGGCAGGTATCGAAGGTGGTAGGCAATCAGCTTGCGCACCCCTGCGGTAGCGGCGATCGCATGTGGCAGCGGGGCGTATTCCCGCGGCTGGCCGCCCAGGGTCGTGTTGTATTTTTCAAGTTGTACATACGGCGCGCTTTCCTCCGTCGGCCAGACTTTCACACCGCCCTCAACAATCTCGGCCCGGAGGCGATTTAAGGAACGATACCGGTCGCCCCCGTCATAATATTTGTCTCTTGGAATGGACCAGGCAGCGTGGGCCAACGCGTCCAATGCGCGCGCGACTTCCAGGTCAACTCGAAGCGGCTGGCGGGTAAATCCGCGCTTCACCAGGTCGTCTCGCGACGCGGCATTCGTTTCAACCGGAATAAAGCTATGTTGATCCATGATTCCTCCGCACAAAGGCTTGAGGATTGCACGAGAGCGCAGACCTCCCTATCCCTTGCGCCGGCAGCTAATCGATACAACAGGCGTCCACGTCACTAATCCGGAAAGCGATTGCGCTCGTGCATGCCATTATCGCAGCGGATTGCCGTGCTGCCAAGAATTCGAGCAGGGCGGTAGTAGCTCAAATCCCACTACCAGCAGGGCTATTGGCTAGGAGGAACGAGTGAACCGGCGTGAACGATCGCCGGTCAGCGCAGTCTCAATTTTGAACGCGACGGACGAAAGTTTGCGCGTATTGCTTTGATATAATCGAAGCTCTCCGGATGGCGCTATCGTCTAGGGGTTAGGACGGAAGATTCTCAATCTTCAAACCCGGGTTCGATTCCCGGTAGCGCTACCAAACCTTTTCCATCCTGCTGATTCGTAATGCTTTCCCGAAAACACGCTGCTGTCCCCTCGTTGCTAATACCAGTGTCGCAGGCATCGAGATCGCATCAAGCCTTCTTTGCCTTCCCGGGAGGCGTCAGCACCACGGCAGCCTCGCTGGTTAGCAGGAGGAAAGTGAATGTCTCCTGCAGATATAACTGGACAACGGCATCGGTGTGGCTGAGATAGCCGATGGAGACATCCTGGCCGATGTGCAGGTCAAAATCGCCGCCGCGGGTGGTCAGCACGAAAGCGCCGGCAATGGCGGGGGCCCATATGATTTGATCTTTGACCAGCCTCTTGACGTGCTCCAGGACCGGGTACCCGTGGTCGCTGGTCTCGGCCAGCGCGGTGTAGGCATCGGCGCCGAGCAGCACAGAATAGGGGCCGTTCACACCTACGAGCCGCAGTTGGCTTAAGCTTTGGGCAATCGCGTCGGGGTACTCTCGCACGTCGGCGGGGAGCGTCACGATCGGATTGCTGGTTCCCTGGCGGATGCCTGCTATGCCTGCCGCGGCATAGCCCTCGAATATGGCGGCGTCCTCGGCAAAAGCAATCTGTCGCGCGGCATCCTTCGCCGGCTGCCAGTCCGAGTCGTTCGCGCCGCGATCGACGTCGTCGATTGTCTGGCGATCCAAATCGAACGGGACTCGCAGTTCGACCAGCGCCTTCACGTCGCGCTGCCTCGCTACAATGCCTTTCGCCGGAGCCGCGATCGTCCGCAGATGACCGGTCCCGACGGCAGAGAGGCCGCTGCCGGCCGGCCCCTTCAGATCGACGACGCGTCGTCCGGCAATGTAACGCTTGAGCGTGCGCGAAGTTTCCTCTTCGATCTGAGCCCATGCCGAATCGGAAATGGGAGCAAGCTCGCGATGGAGATTATTCATGTGGTATGTCTCCTTGAAGAGACCCGATGCCCAGCGAACCGTCGCGCACTACCGAGCTCGACGGGGAGGGTGCGGTTGTGGGCAAGGCAGAAGTTCCGGCAACCGCAGCCTGATCTTCGCTAAGTTGGTCTTGGTTACGCTCGTCAGGCCGATCTTCGTCAGGCTGATCTTCGGTCACGTTCTCCAGAAATGTAGCCGATGGCACGAAGAACAAGTTTCCGGTGACGGCGCGGCTGAAGTCAAGTAGCCGGTCGTAGTTGCCGGGTGGCCGGCCGAGGAACATATTCTCGAGCATCTGCTCGATGGTGCGGGGCGAACGGCTGTAACCGATGAAATAGGTGCCAAATTCACCATGCGAGGGCCGGCCGAAGGGCATATTGTCCCGCAGGATTTTGATCTCTTTGCCCTTCTCGACGATGGTCGTAAGCGCGCTATGGGCTGAGGTTGGCTTCACGGAATCGTCCAATTCGATGTCGGAAAGCTTGGTGCGGCCGATGATGCGTTCCTGCGCCTCCGTGGAGAGCTTATTCCATGCGTCAAGATCGTGGAGATATTTCTGAACGATGACGTAGCTGCCGCCGGCAAAGCTGGTATCTTCGTCGCCGATGAGCACGGCCTCGGCCACCGCCGAGCCGCGGGGATTTTCTGTCCCATCGACGAAGCCCATGAGATCGCGGTCGTCGAAATAGCGGAAGCCCTGCACCTCATCCACCGGTGAAACGGCATTTCCAATTCTCGCCATAATCTGCGTGGCAACTTCGAAGCAAAGATCCATACGCTTGGCGCGGATATGGAACACCAGATCGCCCGGCGTAGAGACCGCGTGGCGCGCTCCGGCACGAATCTCCTGGAAGGGATGCAACTCTGCCGGCCGCGGCGGCCCGAAGAGGCGGTCCCACGCGTCGGATCCAAACGCGATGACGCAGGAAAGCCCTCCTTCCAAGTTGCGAAATTCCACCGCGCGCACCAATGCGGCGAGGTCTCCGCAGAACGCACGCAGAGCGGCGCGATGGTCAGCGCCTGGGTTGAGCGTTGCGACCATGAAGATGGCGGCGCGGCTGAGCGGCGCGGATACTGCCTGAGAAAGCGCGGGCGATCTACCTGCCGCTTCGGGCGCGCTCATGGGATCTGGACGGGGACTGGGCTCCATCGGCGTCGTGTTGAAGATACTACTGTAACGCTACTCACGTCGAGGTCTCAACAACCTCGGGTTTTCGGCAACAAACGTCAGGCTCCTGGAGCCGATCACCTCCGGAACTCTTTTCTTTTGTCTGTCCTGCTGCCGCGCCCTTATGAATAAAGCTCCGATATACCCGAATCTTTAGACTGTAACGTAGGACATTACCTTTTCCTCTTCTATCGCGATCACGAACCTATCCGTCGGTGAGGAAGGTTCCAGTTCCGATCCAGAATCCCGCGAGGCTCCTAAGATTTTTCTTGTAGGTTCGCGTGACGGTGTATTCTCCTCCATCCTTCACGCGGAGCTGGTACTCACCCGTGGAGCAAGGACGGATCTCTTGTACGAATGAGGCATTCACTAGCACCGAGCGGTGAATTCGAACAAATCCATAGGGTTTGAGCTTCGCCGCGATGGTCGAAATCGATTCTCGCAGCAGATCCGAGCCGCTTTCCCGCTGCAGCAAGACATAATTGCCCTCCGCCCGAACTACAACTATGTCGTGCGGGTCAACGAAGTGAATCCTCCCCTTGCTCTTGATGCCGATCTTTGAGGAGTGCGGATGGGTCAGTGATTCCAGGTGGGGCATTAACTCCAGCAGTCTCGCCGCACGCTCGCTCGCTGTTCTTCGACTGGCAAACGCAAGAGCCTGGTTCACTCGTGCGCTGGAGAAAGGTTTTAAGACGTAGTCCGCAGCATGCTTCGCGAAAGCTGCCACGGCGTACTGCGCATATGCGGTAACGAAGACGACCGAAGGCAAGGGCCGCTCCTGCTGCTGAAGCCGGCCCAACAAATCGAGTCCCGAGAGTTCCGGCATGCTTATGTCGAGGAGCAGCACGTCATAATTATCTTTCGACAGACGCTCCTGCGCATCGATTGCGTCGTTAGCGGAATCGAAATGCTCGATGTCGGGATTGGCGGTCAAAATCTTCGCCAGGGCAGCGCGAGCTAGAGGTTCGTCATCGACGATGAGAACTCGCACGACGGGCCCTCCCTCTCGCGAATAATCTGGGTGTGGGGTTCTTGCCTGCCGTCAGGCTGCGAATTTAAAGCCGGCAGAGACAAGGTCACGGTAACGGTGCGGTCTTTTGCAAAGGCGAGGCGCAGGCTCGCGTCGCCCGAATACAGATATTTCAGACGGGCCTCAGCATTCCGCAACCCAATACCGGTCCCGTTGGGCGCCTTGCCCGTCACACTGTTGCGTACCTGGAGGTTGAGGATTCCGTTGGCTGCATTGGCCGCCACTGCGACCCACCCTCCTTCCCGGGCGGAAGCAACCCCGTGTCGAATTGCGTTCTCCAGCAACGGTTGCAGGATCATCTGCGGCACCAGTAGCCGGCATGTCTCTGGCGCGACCAACCACTCGACCCTGAGCCGGTCCCCGAAGCGCATTTTTTCGAGATCAAGGTATTCCCTCGTAAATTTCAATTCGTCCTCAAGCGCAATTAAGTCCGAACTGTTGCGGTCCAGCGCCGTCCGCAACAGGCTTGAAAGCTTAACGATCATAGCCCTGGCTTTTTCGGGGTCTTCATCAATCAGGGTTGCAATTCCATTGAGAGTATTAAAAAGAAAGTGAGGATGGAGTTGCATTTTGAGCGCCTGCAGTTCGCTGGCGGCGAGCGCCTGCTGATACTCGTACCGCTCACGCTCTTCCCTTCGCAAGCGCTTCAGATATTCGTAGGCATGGGCTGCCACGACAATGGCAGTGTAGATGAAAATCATGTCGGCGAATCCGCCTCGAATCATCTCGAGCCACCACTGAAAGGAGCGCGGCAGATATTTCTGCAGGGCGTCATCATAGGGAGGAACCAGTACCCAAAGCAAGCTCGTGTGAAGCAGCAGAAAGGGCAGCGCTCCCAGGCTCCAGAGCAGAGCATAGCGAAAACGGTTTCTCGAAAAACTGAGGTACTTGCCAACCAGATAAAAAACCGGAGGCGTCCAGAAGGCTAATGCCAGGCCTCGAAGCGACGCCTGCACCGTCAGGTCCACAAACCATGCCCAGGGATTTTGCCGATTGAAAGGTCTGTACTGCAAGCCCATCAACAGCGCGAATCCATACCAGAAGGCGACCGACATCAGGTAGGCCCGGGCGATTCCGCGGACTAGTGGCAGCTTCATCGCGTCATTCTAGTTCCTTTCGGAACAACGCTGCCACATAAGAGGTGCGAGTATCCGGATTTTGAGTTCGAGCCTACATCCTTCGACTGTATGTGCGGAACAATATTCATGCCGGGACGGGATGGTCCGCCCGACACAAACGGCCAACCCGAGTCTCGTACAGTTTTCTGTAGCGTTGACCGCCGAATTTGCATTTTCATACACGAGCAGGCGACCGTATCAACGTCTGGGCGAGCGATCGTTCGCTTTCGAATCTCAAGTTGCGTATATCCGTCGTTGGTCTTTGTAAGTTCGGCCCTGATTCTCCCGGTCTCGTAATTCTCCTCAAAATCGGCTGGCTAAGCGCCATCGATGGCAGGCGGGATGCACATGCCTTTTGTTGAAGCCCGTCTGTTAGTCCTGCGTGTCCAATGTCTTTCCGCATTCGCCATTGCGTGGAGTGTCCCGAGTGCCACACCTGCTATCTGATTTCCTGCAGCCCTTATAAGAACGGATCTTATCTGGTGCGCTCGGGTGCGGGTTCTCTCGAAGAGTACACACTTTATTGCTCCTGCCAGCACACGCGTGTGCCCCGGCGCTGGAAATCTGACGAACTGAGAGCTTTTGAGGTTTCGAAGGCGGCACACGACCGCGGCTACGGCAGGCTCGGCGAAATTTGGCCCAGAACCCGTCGGCCGCAAGATCAGCCGTGCTTCGAAATTACCAGGCAAGTCGACTGAAGGTGGAGGCCGTTGTTTCTACCTTATTTCAATTCAGGAGAGGAGAAAGTTATGACCCGAAACCAGGTTTGCAAGATGACGATAACGTTGGTGACATTTATGGCTTGTAGGATGGTCAGCGCTCAGACCATCACTACCTTCGATGCCCCGGGCGCAGGCACAGGAGCCGGCCAGGGTACCCTTGCTGAAGGCATCACCCCGGCGAAGATGACGTTTGGATACTACACGGACGCAAGTGGCGTCGCTCACGGTTTCCAGCGCGCACCGAGCGGCGCATTCATCACTTTCAGCATTACTGGCGCGGGTACGGGCAGCGGCCAGGGGACTTTCGCCTTCAGCCTGAATCCTGCGAACGCGATCACGGGATATTACATTGACGGAAGCGGCGTCCTGCACGGCTATGTGCGCGCTGCTTCCGGCGCCGTCACTACCTTCGATGCTCCGGGCGCGGGCACCAGCTCTGGCCAGGGCACGTTGGCCCTCAACATCAACCCGGCGGGGACAATCGCAGGGTACGATTTCGATTCAAGTGGCGTCGCTCATGCGTTCCTGCGGGCGCGTAACGGCACATTCACTACATTCGAAGCCCCGGGCGCGGGAACCGGCGCTGGCCAGGGAACCGGTACGGCATCAGGGATCGGACTGGCTCCCGACGGCACCGTCACGGGAGCCGTGATTGATTCGAACAGCGCACTTCACGGCTACTCGCGAACTTTGGACGGGAGCTTTACTATTATCGACGCCCCCGGCGCAGGCACTGGCGCCGGCCAGGGCACTGACACAGATGGCCTCAATGCGTCGGGCACGATTCCGGGGGTCTACGTCGATTCCAGCAACGTTTTACACGGGTTTGTGCGTGCGACCGACGGCACCATCACCACTTTCGACGTTCCCGGGGCGGGGACGGGCGCAGGCCAAGGCACCGTGCCACAGGGCGTCAATACCCAAGGGGCGATCACAGGGAGTTATAGCGACTCGAATAGTGTGAGCCACGGGTTCCTGCGCGCTCCGGGGGGCGCCATCACCAGCTTCGATGCTCCAGGCGCCGGCACAGGCGCAGGTCAGGGCACGTTTCCGCTGTTGGACAATCCATCGGGCGCAATCACCGGATACGACATTGATGATAGCGGCGTGTTCCACGGATTCCTCCGGACTCCATAGGGCTGTTCAAAGTGGAAAACGGTTGCCGATGAAGAGGCTGGGGCTGGTCGCTCAATCAACCTGAGTGGTTGAACGCCGCCAGAGCGGCCTGCCCCAGGCTGATCCCGCCGTCGTTCGCCGGAACCGCGTGATTCACCCAAACGGTCATCGATTCGCGCAACGTGCGCTTCAGATCCTCAAGCAGCAGTTCATTCTGGAAGACTCCCCCGGAGAGCACAACGGTCTCGGTGTTCCACGATCCGCAAACCGACCGGACGCAGGCGCACAGACCCTCCGCAATTGCCCTTTGGAATGCGCGCGCAATTTCCGGTAGATCGCGCCCGCGTTTGCGATCTTCAACCAGAGACTGCAGAAGCGGGCGGAAATCCAGTTCGTTATCCACGAATGGGAAGGGATACGGTGCCTGATTGGCCGCGCTGCGGGCGACCTGTTCCAGCCAGATCGCGGCCTGCCCTTCGAAGCTGATTTCGCGTGTGAAACCCAGCAGGGCCGCGGCCGTGTCGAACAGCCGGCCCACCGAAGTTGTGGGAAAGGTCCGGACCTGTTTGCGTACCAGCTCCATCGACTGCCGGTAGCGGTTTGGAAAATTGAAGGGGGGAGCGGTCAGATCGGGCAGATCTTCAATCTGAGTGAGAAATCCGGCGGCGGCCTGCACCGGGTTCTGCGCGGCAGCGTCGCCGCCGGGCAGCAGCGCGTTGCGCAGGTGCGCCACCCTCTGAAAACCGTCGCGCACACTGCCCATAAATATCTCACCGCCCCAGATGGAGCCGTCGTCGCCGTATCCGGTGCCGTCGAAGCTGACGCCCACCACCCGCTTCTGCCACGCGCCATGTTCCGCCAACACTGAAGCAATGTGGGCGCGATGGTGTTGGATAGCGTGCTTCGTGGCGGCCGGCAGGGCCAGCGCATGACTCGTAGAAGCGTACTGCGGATGCGCATCGTAGGCGACGGTCAGATTCTCCCATTTCACTTCATACATCGAAACGAGATCGCGGATGGTTTCCTCGAACGCCCGGAACGCCTGGAAATGGCTAAGATCGCCGATATGCTGGCTGACGAAGGCCTGGCCGCCGACTACGAGAGTGACGGTATTTTTCAAGTCGGCGCCCACGGCGAGCAGCGGCCGCTCGATCGGCAGGTTCGCGACCGCCCCCGGCGCATAGCCGCGCGAGCGCCGCAGGATCGCGGGGCCGAAGGTGCCGGCGCGCACCACTGAATCATCCACCCGCCGCGCGATGGGACGTTGGCCGATGAGAAATGCATCGGCAATCCCTGAAAGGCCGGTCAACGCGTCCTCGTCTTCATATGCAATGGGCTCGCTCGATCGGTTGGCGCTGGTCATTACCAGAACCGGCGGTGCGCCCGCCGCGAACAGTAAGTGCTGCAGCGGCGTATAAGGCAGCATCACGCCGAGCTCGTTATTTCCCGGCGCGACTTCCTCGAGCTCAACCTTCGCCGATGCCAGCACGATGGGCCGCGCCGTGGACGCCAGCAGCTTCTCGGATTCCAGTGAAAGCTCGACGAGAGACCGGGCCGTCTCCAAATCTCGCGCCATGATCGCAAATGGTTTTTCCTTGCGGTACTTGCGCTCGCGCAAAGCCGCAACCACAGCCGGGTTCGAGGCATCGCAGGCCAGGTGATATCCGCCGAGTCCTTTCACAGCGACGATGTTGCCGCTCGTGAGAAGCTGCGCCGATTCGCGAATGCAGGACCTGTTTTTTTTGACTACCGCAGGATCGCTGAAATTTTCATTGCTGAATTGCAAGTTGTAACCCGGCCCGCAACCTGGACACGCGACCGGTTGCGCGTGAAACCGGCGATTGCCCGGGTCGCGATATTCCCGCTCGCAGTAGCTGTCGAGCGGCCAGTCCTTCATGGTTGTGTGGGGCCGGTCATAGGGCAGGCTGAGGATGACCGAATAGCGCGGTCCGCAGTTGCTGCAGTTGATATAGGGATAACCGAAGCGGCGGTCGGCGGAATCGAACAACTCCTTCAGGCACTCATCGCACACGGGAAGGTCGGGCGAGATGCGAACTGAGGGCGCTTCGCTCCGCTGGCTCCCGCGGATGGTGAAATCGTGCAGTCCCGCCGGAGTTTCCGGATGGATTTCGATGTCTGCGATGCTGGCAGCCGGAGGAGCCTGCGCCTTCAACTCCTCGACGAAAGCCCGCAAAGCATGGTCGGCGCCCTCGAGATAAATCTCCACCCCTTCTTCGCCGTTGCGCACCCAACCTGCAAGCGTGTTGGAACGTGCCAGGCGGTATACGAAGGGACGGAATCCGACTCCCTGCACGACGCCACGAACCCGAATCGAACAAGCATTCGGCATGATTTGAGTCTACATCTGGCAAGAGTTGGAACTCACAACCGCTCAGCGCCGTCCGTATTTCCTCTAATTTTTGAAGATGAGCCCGTGCGCCTGTGCCATAATGTCACGACCTCCGGGGGGCATGATAACAACACGCGCTCTGTTCTGCTGTTTCGCGGTTTGTGTTCTTACGGCGGTCGCGCTTGGTCAATCGCCGTCCAGCGATCAGATTATCGCCAACCAGAACCGCGGACCCGCCGGCAGGTTGGAAAATGGTGTGCTCACCCTCCATCTTGAAATCCGTACCGGCACCTGGCACGTTGAGGCCGAAGACGGCCCGCCGCTGTTCGTGCAGGCCTTTGGCGAGGCCGGCGCACTGCCGCAAATTCCCGGTCCGCTGCTGCGAGTGCCGGCCGGTACGACTATTAATGTTACGGTCACGAACAAGCTAACAAACAAGGCGACGGTGTTCGGGCTCAACTCGCGTCCGGGCGACCTGAAAGCCGGGGTCGAAATTGCCGCGGGCGAGAGTCAGCAATGGAGCTTCGCAGCCGGCGCGGCCGGAACTTATTACTATTGGGCGCGCACAGTCAGCGAGACTAAACCCCATCTGGCCGATGCCCAGTTGAATGGCGCTTACATCGTCGACCCTCTCGGTGCGGTTACACCAGACCGTATCTTCGTGCTGAACACGATGATTGCGCCTGCCGATGTCGTTCACGAAGATTTCGAAGTTGTCAGCATCAACGGAAAGTCCTACCCGTATACCGAGCCGCTGGAATACACGGAAGGCGAGACGATTCGCTGGCGTGTCATCAATCCCGGCTTCTCGCAGCATCCCATGCACCTGCATGGAGCGTTCTACAAGGTGCTGAGTTTTGGCGACTTCGAGTCTGACACGGCGTATGCCGAAGGCGAACGGCAATGGGTGGTGACCCAGAATCTGACCGCGGGCCACACCATGATGCTGGAGTGGAAGCCGGAACACGAGGGCCGCTGGTTATTTCACTGCCACTTTCAGGCGCATATTTCCAATGACGAGCGCGTGCCCATCGTCAGCCTGGTTTCTCAATCCTCTGCTCCGCCCGCTGGGCGCAAGGCGCATGAGCACAGCGATGGGATGACTGACGGTGGAATGGGCGGCATGCATGACATGGCGGGGCTGGTGCTGGTAATCAACGTGAAGGCCGCTCCCAGATCGGCGGCTCGCGCCGTGGTCGCTCCACTACACAAGATCGATCTGGTGGTCGAACCCAGCGCCGCCAGCGGCAAGTCGCCAACCTTCAAATGCTCGGTGCGGGAGGGAAAGAAAATCGTTGCCTCCGAAGATAAGGCGATGGGTCCGCCGATCATAGTGACGCGCGGCGAGCCTACGGAAATCACGGTTCTCAATCACTTGGACGGTCCGACCTCAATGCACTTGCACGGTCTGGAACTCGACAGCTATTACGACGGAGTCGTGGGAGGAGGGACAGAAACGCAAATCACGCCGGCGGTCGCTCCGGGCGGCAGCTTTGCGGCGCGCTTCACTCCGACCCGCGCCGGAACATTTATCTATCACACTCACGCTGCCGATGCCGACCAGCTCGCGGGCGGGATTTATGGCGCCCTCATTGTGCTGGAACCGGGCGAGGTATTCGACCCCGAACATGACAAGGTGATGGTAATGGGCACCCGTGAGGCCTCTTTTTTCGCCACGCGGATCACTCTCAACGGCACCGAACAGCCTGATCCCCTGATATTGAACCGCGGCGCAAAATACCGGTTGCGGCTGATCAACATGGGAGCCGATTTCATGGCCAACTTCCGATTGGGCAGCAAAGAGCACCCCGCCAGATGGCTCGCGCTTGCCAAAGACGGCACCGCTGTTCCGCCGCGTCTGGCCACGACCGGCGATGCCACGCTGCGCATCGATTCGGGTGAGGTATACGATTTCGAATTTCAGCCGGACACGGCGGGAGAAATTCCGCTGCAGGTGGAAAACGCCGTCAACAAGGCGACGCTGCTCGGGAAGATTGTGGTGCGGTGAAGGGCGCTCCGCCCAATATGTGATAATTGCGCGTACCGACTTGCGCGCGAACCCAATGGCTCTAACTCCCGGCACAAAACTCGGCCCCTACGAAATTCAGTCGCCGCTCGGCGCGGGCGGCATGGGAGAGGTCTATCGTGCCCTCGATACCCGGCTCGATCGCAGCGTCGCGATCAAGGTTCTGGCTTCCCATCTTTCGTCTTCGCCCGAGCTGAAACAGCGCATGGAGCGCGAAGCGCGAGCCATTTCGTCTCTGAATCATCCCCACATCTGCCAGCTCTACGACATCGGTTCGCAGAATGGCGCCGATTTTCTGGTGATGGAGTTTCTGGAAGGCGAGACACTTGCCGAACGTCTGCGCAAAGGTCCTCTGCTGCTGGCGGAAATTTACAAAATTGGAATCGCCGTCGCAGAAGCACTGGCGGTGGCGCACCGTAGCGGCATCGTCCATCGCGATCTTAAGCCGGGGAATATCATGCTGACCGCCGGCGGCGCCAAGCTGATGGACTTCGGGCTGGCCAAGCCCCTGGGAGCACCCGCCGCGTCTTCGGGTTCCGGGAGCGCGCCGCCTTCGTTTACTGCCGCGGCGACGATGAGCGGGCCGAGCCCTCTGACTCCACTGACCACCGCGGGCAGCATCATCGGCACCATTCAGTACATGGCTCCGGAGCAGATCGAAGGCAAAGAAGCGGATGCGCGCTCCGATATTTTTGCCTTCGGTGCGGTCTTGTACGAAATGGCGGCGGGCAAGCGCCCGTTTTCTGGCAAGAGTCAGATCTCGCTGGCATCGTCAATTCTCGAGGCCGATCCGGCATCCATCAGCGCGCTCAAACCAGACACTCCGGCCGCGTTTGAACATGTAGTGACCACGTGCCTGCAGAAAAATCCGGAAGAGCGCTACCAGTCTGCGCAGGACGTCAAGTTGGAACTGCAATGGATTGCGCTGGACCGCTCGTCGCCGGCCGCGGCCAAAACCACGCCCGCGCCTCCTGGGCGCGAGCGTCTTGGCTGGGCCGCCGCCGTTGTCGCTGCCAGTGTGCTGGGTGCGGCACTGGCCCTGTTGTTTTACCATCCCGCTCCATCCACGCACTCCATCCGCGCCATCATTGATCCTCCGGAGAAAACTACATTCAACTTGACCGGGGATTCGGCAGGTCCGCCCGTGCTTTCACCCGATGGCTCATCCATCGCGTTTGCGACCACCGGCGCGGACGGCAAGACGGCACTCTGGATACGTCCTACGAACGGGCTCGATGCACATGCTCTGCCCGGCACCGAGGGCGCGATTTTTCCTTTCTGGTCGCCCGACAGCCGTTCCCTCGGATTCTTCGCCGAGAGCAAGCTCAAAACCATCGACCTCGACGTCGGCTCGGCACAGATAGTTTGTGACGTTGCGCTCGGTCGCGGCGGCGCCTGGGGACCGGGTGGAGTGATTCTGTTCTCTCCGGCTCCCTCGGCGCCCGTCATGCGCGTGAGCGCCAGCGGTGGAACTCCAGTCGCGATTACGAAGGTCGACCCCGCTCTGCACACTTCGCATCGCTGGCCGTTTTTCCTTCCCGACGGCAAGCATTTCCTCTACGTCGCGCTTCATCACGATCCTTCCAAGTCAGCGAACAACACGCTTTACTATGCATCGCTCGACGGCCGGGAGAATCGTCCGCTCTCCCGCTCTCAATCTAATGCGGTCTACGCCAGCGGTTTTCTGCTGTTTGGGCGTGGCGACCAATTAATCGCGCAGCGTTTCGACCCTTCCACCGGAGAGCTGAGTGGGGAACCCCAGAATGTGGCCAAGGGGGTGATGAACGACTCCAGCACCTGGCACATGGATGCCTCAGCTTCCAACGATGGCCTGCTGGTTTTCGGCAGCGGCGCCTCCGGGGATTTGCAGTTAGTCTGGTTGGATCGCAGCGGGAAGCTGATCAGCACCATCGCCGACAAGCTCCCCGACTTGCAAGGCGTGGTCCTCTCGCCGCAAGGTGACCGCGTCGCTCTCCAGCTCAACGCCGGCGAAACCGACATCTGGGTGCTCGACCTGGTGCGTGGAGTCCGCACCAGGCTGACCTTTGGACCGATTGGAAATGTTTCTCCCATCTGGTCGCCCGACGGCAAATGGATCGCCTATTCCTCGGCGCGCAACGGTGGCTTTGCCCTCTGCCGCAAACCTTCCGACGGCAGCGGAGCGGAAGAGACTTTGCTCACACTTACCGATCAGCCCGAACTCGACGACTGGTCGCGCGATGGTAAGTATGTGCTCTACTCACGGCCCATATCGGGTGGCCCATTCCGGCAGATCTGGGCTTTGCCGCTCGAAGGAGAACGCAAACCATCGCTGATCCTGGAGCGGGGTACCAGCGGGAAACTCTCTCCAGACGGCCGTTGGCTCGCCTACACGTCGGGCGAATCCGGCAGGTTCGAGGTTTATGTGATGCCCTTTGGTGGCGGGCAGGGCAAGTGGCAGGTCTCGGCCAACGGCGGAACCCGGCCGCAGTGGAGCAAGGAGGGCAAAGAACTCTTCTACATGGACCTTGTGTTCAATCTTGTTGCGGTCCCGGTGAGTAACGCTGGCGGCGCATTGCAATTCGCCGCCCCTCACACCCTCGTCAACAATTGGTCCGCTCCGCAGGTCATCTACGATGTCGCACCCGACGGCAAAAAATTTCTTTTCGACCGGGTTGCGCAACAGGTCAGCCAGTCCGTAACCGTGGTTACAAACTTTACTGCAGGGCTGAAGAAGTGATCGCGGGAGCGGCACTTTTCCCTGCAACAAACGATCCGCCGAAGAGTGCATGATAAAGCGGTAGTTTCTTCAGAGGCTGCGAAAAAACTTACGGATGCGTCCAGTGACGTGGAAGAGCGGCCCTTCAGGGCCGCGTAGAGAGGCTTAGACATCATGTGGGCTTTAGCCCCTGCGGTCCCCGCAGGTATACCATGAACCTTTCCCTTCGCATCGCCACTGTTTTTCTGCTCCTCACCATGTCCATGTCCGCCAGAGACCGCTCCAATGCCCGCTCGATGGTGATCACCCGCTACGGCATCGTGGCCACCAGCCACGTTCAGGCCTCGCAAGCCGGAGCGCAAATTCTCGCCCGCGGTGGTTCCGCCGTCGACGCGGCCATCGCCGCCAACGCTGTGCTCGGAGTAACCGAGCCAATGATGAACGGCATGGGCGGCGACCTGTTCGCGATTTATTGGGAGGCGAAAACTGGCAAGCTTTATGGCCTGAACACCAGCGGATGGGCTCCGCGCGCCTTGACGATCGAGCATCTTAAAGCCAAAGGTGCGACTGAAATGCCCGGCGCGGGCATTGATTCCGTCACCGTCCCCGGAGCGGTGGCCGGCTGGCAGGCGCTGCATGGCCGATTCGGAAAGCTCGCCTGGAAGGATCTTTTCCAGTCGGCGATTTCCTACGCCGAAGAAGGCTATCCCGTTCCGGAAGTGATTGCATCGTACTGGAAAGATTCCGCCGACTGGTTCGCCAACGATCCCGAAGCGCGCCGCATCTATCTGCTGAACGGAAAAACTCCGGAGGTCGGGCAAATATTTCGCAATCCAGATCTCGCTAAAGCTTTGCGGCTGGTAGCTGATAAAGGATCTGACGCTTTCTACAAAGGCGACATCGCCCGCGCTATTGTAAGCACATCGCAAAGCCTGGGTGGAACCATGTCGGCCGACGATCTCGCCGAGTTTTCTCCGGAGTGGGTCGAGCCAATTTCAACCACCTATCGCGACTGGACGGTTTACGAGCTTCCTCCGAACGGGCAGGGCATGGCCGCGCTCGAGATGCTGAACATCATGGAAACCGCACCGCCCTCGCCCGATGGCCCGCTTAGCGTCACCGAACTGCACAAGAAGATCGAAGCCATGAAGCTGGCCTACGCCGATCTCGGCCGTTACAACGCCGATCCGCGGTTCGCCAAGGTTCCGGTGAAGGGAATTCTCTCGAAAGAGTACGCCCGCCAGCGTGCCAGGCTGATCGACCCCAATAAAGCAAATTGCGAGATTGCAGCGGGCGTACCTCCCTTCAGCGACACAACCTATCTTTCGGTCGTCGATCGCGAAGGCAACATCGTTTCGCTGATTCAAAGCAACTACGAAGCCTTCGGCGCCGGGATCGTGGTGCGCGGCATGGGATTTGCACTGCAGGATCGCGGTGCGCTGTTTTCCCTCGATCCCACATCGCCCAACGCGCTGGCGCCGCGCAAGCGGCCCTTTCATACCATTATTCCCGCCTTCATGGAGCGCGGAAACGAACACATCGGCTTCGGAATCATGGGCGGCGCTAACCAGCCCCTGGCGCACGCGCAATTCGTTTCCAATATCGCCGACTACGGCATGAACATTCAGGAAGCGGTGGAGGCAGCGCGCTTTACCGTGAGCCCGCAGCGCGGCTGCAGTATTGTGATCGAATCACGGGTTCCAGCAGACGTGCGGCAGAAGCTTTCTGCCATGGGCCACCAATTCGACGTGCGCCGCGAATATACCACGGCAATGGGGCGCGGCCAGGCCGTGCTGCACGATTCGAAGACGAAGGTCAACTTCGGAGCATCAGACGCGCGCGCCGACGGAGCAGCCGTGCCCGAAAAATAGTATCTGGTGCCCGGCAAAGATCTTGTCATTCCGGGTCCCTGAGCGCAACCGAGGGGCGGACCAATCTCTAAGTTTTACTGACAACTAATCGCAACTGGCAGCCGCTTTATCACGACCGCAGCAAATTCTTCGCGATGAAGAATACATTGGCTGGTCGCTCCCCCAACCGCCTCATAAAATATGGATACCACTCGGTGCCGAAGGGGATGTACACACGCATCCGCCAACCCTTGCGCACCAGCCGGTGCTGCAAGTCGCGTCGAATGCCGTAGAGCATCTGGAACTCGAAGGCTTCGGGAGGAATCTTTTCGCTCTTGGCGAATGCCGTGGCCTGCCGAATGATGTTCGCGTCGTGCGTCGCCAGCCCGTGGTAAATGCCGCTCTTCATCAGAACCTTCATCAGCTTTACGTAGTTGGCATCCACGTCGGACTTCGAGGCGAAGGCAATCTCCGCCGATTCCTTGTAAGCCCCTTTGCACAGGCGGATGCGAATCCCTTCGGCCAGCAGCTTCGCAACATCGCTCTCGGATCGCTTCAGATAAGCCTGGATCACGGTGCCCACTGACTTTTCGTTTCCCGGCATACGATGGAGTTCGTGGACGAAATCCAGTGTGCGTTGCGTATAGGGCGAACCCTCCATGTCGACCCGAACGAAGCCGGGAGGCTTCATGGATGCAGCTTTGGCCACCAGTCCGCCGACAATATCGCGTGCCAGTTCCTCGTCCACATCGAGGCCCATATGCGTGAGCTTGAGGCTGATGTTCGCGTTCAGCTGATGGGCGGCAATAGCATCCAGAATCTGGCGATAAAGCTCGCCGCTGTGGCGGGCCTCTTCGGGATTTGTAACGTTCTCGCCGAGGTTGTCGATGGTGACGCTCATGCCCGCGCGGTTGATCGCCTGGGTGGCGCGTACAGCATCAGCAATCTCCGTGCCTGCTACGAAACGGCCCGAGACACGGCGGCCCAGCGAAGAACGTTCTGCGAAGTTTCGTAAAGATGGGTTTTCTGAGAGACGAACGAAAAAGGTTCTTAACATTCCGCACCCGGAAGGCAATGAATGGCAGCGAGAGGTTGGCGCATGAAAGCCACAGAAAGTTGTATCACAATGACAGTGTGCCGTGGCTGGCGCGAGCGGCCGGAAGCGCCAAGAAGCGAGACTGGTGTCGAATTGCCCCTAAGGCTTGAATCTGAGTTCGACTCTAACGTGGCTTTCGTGCGAGGCTGGTTCCCACTTCCACTGGCGTAGCGCGGTCTCTGCCGATTGTACCAACACAGGATGTCCGCCTTTTACTTCGAGCGACTTCACTTTCCCTTCGGGACCCACCAGCACATCAGCCCGCACCACACCCTCGATGCTCAGATTGCGAAGAAACGCGGGATATTGCGGCATCACTTTGGTGACGATTTTGCGATCACTATCGGAAGCCTCCTGTGCGCGGAGGGCTTTGGGAACAAAGCTCAAAATCGAAAAAAGAATGAGGAAAGCAATTGCGACCCGGTTTCTCATAGGGGTATGGGATCGCTATACAGCGTAAAAGAAACCTAATGTGGCGGAAAGTAACGCAGGTAATAGATCGAAGGTAATCTTCGCAAATCGCCAAGCTGCGGGCGGTTTCGGAGGTCCAATGCCGCTATTTCGCGTGCTCTTCCAGAAACTTCTCGGCCTCAATGGCCGCCATGCAGCCCGTCCCCGCGGCGGTGATGGCCTGACGGTAACGCCGGTCCTGTACGTCGCCGCACGCGTACACACCGCGCACGCGGGTCATCACGTAGCTGTGGGTTTTGAGATAACCGTCGGCGTCCATGTCCAGCTGTCCGGCAAACATCTTCGCATTGGGCTCGTGCCCGATGCCAAGAAACAGGGCGCTGGTGGGGAAGTCGGAGTATTCTCCCGTCTTCAGGTTGTGCAGTTTAAGGCCGGTCACTTCCTGCTTCATGGGATCGTAAACATCTTCGACAACGGTGTCCGTCAGGAATCGGATCTTCTCGTTGTGTTCCGCGCGGTCCAGCATAATCTTGGAGGCGCGGAAGCGGTCGCGGCGATGGATGAGCGTGACCCGCGTGGCGAAGCGGGTTAGAAAGATGGCCTCCTCCATGGCGGAATCCCCGCCGCCGACTACCACAATTTCTTTTCCCGAGAAAAAGAAACCGTCGCAGGTGGCGCAGGAAGAGACGCCGTGGCCAATGAGCTTTTGTTCATTGGGCAGCCCCAGCCAGCGAGCCGAAGCGCCCGTGGCGATGATCAAAGTTTGCGCGTGCACCTGATGTTTTCCCAGATGAAGCGTGAAGGGGCGCTGGCTCAGATCGGCGCTGGTCAGATGCGCCATGCGATATTCGGCGCCGAAACGCTCCGCCTGCTTGCGCATATTTTCGACCAGTTGCGGCCCCATGATGCCTTCAGGGAATCCGGGAAAATTTTCCACCATCGTGGTCAGCGAAAGCTGGCCCCCGGGTTCATGGCCTTCGATCAGCAGAGGTTTAAGGTTGGCGCGCGCCGCATAGAGAGCGGCCGTGTGCCCGGAGCACCCGGAGCCGATGATAACGACGTTGCGGATTTCGCTCATGATTTTTTGCTGGTGTTCGTTAGATTGCCGATTTCAGATTTCGATGCATCGTCGCCCTCGAGTACCTGACAGCAAGGCCTCAACCGGAAAAACCTTAACCACAGAGAACTCAAGGCTACACGGGGGAATTCTCATTTATTGTTTCCCGGAGGATTTCTCCGGCTTCAGCTTTGTTCCCACCTTCTTTTCTGTGCCTGATACTTGCGCCAGTTCCGCGGGGACCGTGCGCCGCACGCCCAGTAATCCGCGATAATTCGCGAGCACTTCCGACGCGCTGCGGAAAAGAGGATCGTACGCGCTCTGGTCGGGCGCAGGGCCGTTTTCCGTGGCGTTGCACCGGGCCAGCGCAATCGAAGACTTCCCGAAACGCTCCAGCCGGACCCGGCTCACCGGAGTGTTGGCCGTCACCATCGTAGCGGGACTGCTGATGGCCGAGGCGCTGTCCTCCATCGATACTTGAATCAGTTCTTTGGGGTCGCGCACGTGCAGCACCAGGGTTTCGATCATGTTTTGCCCGTCATCGCTGAAAGAATACTGCACGCTCGAAAAAGTCTGCTGGCCGGAGAATTCTTTCCGGATGCGCACATAACGCGCCACCGAAGGCTCCCCGGAAATTTGTGTAGTCTGTCCAGTCTTCAGAAAATCGGGAGCGTCCGTCAGAGTAGAGCGGCCATGCGAGATTTCGAAGTCGGGACCGAAAGTCGGCTGCTTCGGGATCCGGCCCAGTGCCGCCGCGATCTCCTTCTGCTCGTCGGCCGAGGGCGCGCAAACATTCAGCACATTGACTTTTACCTTGGGCTGGTTCGAGAGATCAGGCGCCTGCTGGCCTGCGACCGCGAAAGCTGACAGCAGCACAGCGACAAGTAAAGTGATTTTAGGGAGCACGCCAGAATTCTAAATGATGACGAGGGAAAACATCAGGCCGCATGACCCATCCGGATGCTTCACTACAGAGGCACGGTGCCACAGAGGAAGCTTTGCCTGGGTGTTCTCCGTGTCTCCGTGCCTCCGTGGTAACAACCTCCTCAAAAGCGTTTAGAATTCAGGCATGGCGAATCTGACACTGGTTTACGGCATGCGGCTGCTGCCCTCGGAAGATGTCGTCGAAGTCGGTGAGGCGCCGGTAAAGCTCAGCAACGGACGCGAGGCGCACGTCACCATGCACGTCCTCGAAGGCAGCAAAGAAGAAATCGAGAAGCAATTGCGCACCAGCCTGGAGGCGTTTTTCGATCTTTATCCCGAAATCTAGAACCTGTCGCGACTGGCGTTGGAAGGGCACGGCCCGGCCGTTGCCACGGATCCGATAAATGCGAGTGTTTTCGTCCTTTACCCGAGCGCTGCTAAACATGATCGCCGAAAACTGAATGCGAGAGTCATACCTAAAACTGCGCGGAAGAATGCTGGCTGCCGGGTGGTGGCCCCGTGGCTGGATCGCGCGCGGCGCCTGCTATTCGCTGGCTCTGGCCATCGCCCTGTTCGTCCTTGAGATCCCGTTGAAATGGATCGCTCCCAGGGTGAGCGACGGTCTCGCGGGCTGGGTCAAGTTTCTTTTTATCGACGCCATTCTGCTTTTTTCCGTTCTCGCATTTCGCTGGCTCAGGCGCAGGGTCTTGTGGCGTCTGCGCAACCGCCTCATTGTCACCTATGTTTTCATTGGCGTGATTCCCGCCGTGTTGCTGGTGGCCATGACGCTCATCACCCTTTATGGACTGTCCGGGCAGTTCGCCATCTTCATCGTGACTTCCGAGATCAACTCGCAAATGCGGCGGATGGAGGCAATAAATGCCGCGGTCGGCAGCGAACTGGCGACGCGGCTGGAGCACGGGGAAACTCCCACGGCTGAGTCGCTGGGCGGGCTGAGGAAGCGCGACCTCTCGTGGCATCGCCGCCGCATTTGCGCCTGGCATGGCGATAAGTTCCTGTCCCTGGGCGGGCCGTCGGAGACTCCGCCATTTTCGCTGCCCGGCTTTGCCAAGGGAGGGTTCAGCGAAATCACCCGCGATCACGATGGACTCCATCTTCGCGTCGCGACCATGATGGACGCGGGATCGAAGACGCTGATGATCGTTACCAGCGAGCCCTTCGACAGGGAATTGGTGGGCAGGGTTGCGGCCGACATTGGCGAGATCACGTTGTCGGAACCCAGATCCAATGCGGCGCGCGAGAGTAATGGAGCAGGCATGTCGTCCGATGAAGCGGCCGGAAAGGACACGGCTCCGGCGGGAAAAAGAAAAATTTCCGTCAGCGAAGGCAAAGGCAATGTCGATCTGCAGCCCTCGTTTACCGTGGGCACAGTGCCGCCGGCGGCCAACAACATTGATCGCGAAGTAACCTTCTTTGCGCCTCTCTCTGTATTGGATTGGAACACGGGAGAGCGCGAGCGCGTAGGCGCGCTGCTGCAGGTGCAGACTCGCCCCTCGGTCCTCTACAGCCATCTGTTCGCGGCGCTGGGAGATTTTGTTCGCGGTGTGGAATATATTCTGCTTGCCATTCTCATCATCTTCGGGGTCATCGAGCTGATTGCTTTGATCATCGGCACGCGCATGACGCGCACCGTAACCGCCGCTGTGGCGCAGCTCTATGACGCGACCAAGCATGTAGATCAGGGCGACTTCAGCCATCGCATTCCGGTTACGTCGAACGATCAATTGGCTCAACTTTCACTGTCGTTTAATTCCATGACCGGCTCCATCGAGAAACTGATTCTGGAACAGAAAGAGAAGCAGCGGCTCGAAGGCGAGCTGGCCATCGCTCAGGAAGTGCAGGCGCAATTGTTTCCCCGCGAGATTTCGCAGTTGGAATCTCTCGAAGTGCACGGGTTTTGCCGCCCGGCGCGAACCGTGAGCGGGGATTATTACGATTTTCTTGCGGCCAGTTCGCACAAGCTGATTCTGGCCGTCGGCGACATCAGCGGGAAGGGAATCTCGGCGGCGCTGCTGATGGCGACTATTCACTCGGCGGTTCGCGCCTACAGCATCGAAAGCCTGCCGCAGATGCGCGAGTCCAAGATGCGCGAGCCCGTCGCCGTCGGCGCAGTTTCCGGAGCGAGCCGGATGATGGCGGCGTGGCCGGAAGGCATCGAACTCTCTCCCGGAGCCTTGCTCGCGCTGCTCAATCATCAACTGTATGAGAGCACTCCGCCGGAGAAATATGCCACCTTGTTCCTCGGAATCTATGACGGCCTCTCGAACCGCCTGACCTATAGCAACGGCGGTCATCTTCCGCCCATTCTGATCAGTAAAGATGGCGCGGTGCGGCGGCTTGAAGCTGGCGGAACCGTCGTCGGACTGTTCGACAACATGAGTTACGAAGAAGGCTGCGTGCAAATGCATCCCGGCGAACTTTTTCTTGCCTACAGCGACGGCGTCACCGAGCCGGAAAACGAATTCGGAGAATTCGGCGAGGAGCGGCTGATCGAGCTGGTCAGCGTGAACCGCCGCCTGCCGCTGGTACAAATCACCCAGACAGTGACTGCCGCGGTGGATGACTGGATCGGCGACCACGAGCAGCCGGATGACATCACGCTGGTGCTGGCGAGAGCGCGATAGCCAGTTCTCAGTTCTCAGTTCTCAGTTCTCAGTTCTCAGTTCTCAGTTCTCAGTTCTCAGTTCTCAGTTCTCAGTTCTCAGTTCTCAGTTCTCAGTTCTATTCGGCGGGTAAAGGTTGCCTGGCCGG